>Ga0308170_10000004_pt1 | contig 833677 bp, 796 predicted proteins | sample PhyBR2_2_FD_202136 | JGI IMG/M metagenome (GOLD analysis project Ga0308170, IMG submission 202136) | Phyllosphere microbial communities from UC Gill Tract Community Farm, Albany, California, United States - DLSLSB.R2 | ecosystem: Host-associated > Plants > Phyllosphere > Unclassified | place... | reverse complement strand
TTTTTTTTTTTTTATATAAAAAAAAAATTTTTTTTTTTTTTTTTTTTTTTTTTTTTTCGCCCCCCCCCCCCCCCCCCCCCCCCCCCCCCGAAACTCTAAAACTATCTCAATTTCTTCAACGCTTTCTTCAGATATTTCTCCACATTCTCTTTATCCGGAACAGTGGTAATTTCTTTAGTTAAAGCTTTTTCAAATTCAATCTTAGCTTTTTGGTATTCTTTTCTGTTAAAATAATATTTCCCTGCCTGAAAATAAACCAGCCAAAAATCAGGATTTAAAGATTGATAATATGATAGAAGATCACCTGTAAGAAGAATATCTTTATTATTAATAGCATCATTAACTTCCGTACTTACTATTTTATACTCTTCAAAATTTTTATATTCTTCAGAATCCACAAAAGGATCTTTAGCAATATTCAAAGCTGGTGTTGAAAACTGACCATTCCGTAATCTTTTATCCGAGAAAATTTCATTCAGATCATAACAGACAAATTCTCCCAATTGATACGGATTTGAAGATACCCAAACCAGTTTTTTCTGAGGTGAAAAAATCACAGCATGGTGTGCCAACAACTGATTAATTGCCTTTTCATTTCCATAGCCAATCTTCTCTCCTTTCAAACCGGATTTGTCTCTTAAAATCGAAGCCATGATTTCTGGGGTTAGCTTCTTATTTTTTTGTAAAAGTTCCTGGAGCTTTTCGTAACGATATTCAGAATGGCTTTCTACGATATGTTTTTGATTTCTTTTATCATTTTTATAGGATTCTGACTGAAAATGATTGGTACAAAAAACGCTGCTTGAATTTTGAACGTTGTAAACTCCAAAATTATCCGGAGAAACTTCAATAATCACAGCTTTTTTATCATTGGCGCTTCCTACCAAAATCGATTCTGAAACAAAAACTTTTCGTTTTTTAGCAATCGTAATGGCTTCATCTATGTTTTTTGCATATTGCAAAATCTCTCTTGTTACCAATGAAATAGGTGTTTTTGCGGTTAATGGAATTTTAGATTTCCCGGCATTAATCGTCACTGTAATTCCTTCTTTATTCATTCCTGAAACTACTCCGATCATTCCCGGCCAGCTTACTGATAAATAGGGAATTCCGACTTCCGGTTCCACAAATTCTACCAGTTTATTTTTAGCAAAATCGTCTCCTACATAAAAGTCAAAATTTCGACCAATCAGCAAGTCTCCATCCTCCGTATTTTCGTTCCAGACCGCAAGTGAAGTACAGCCTACCATCATCAAATCCTGCATCGCATGACCAATATCATGCGCTCCATGCAAATACAAACTCCTTAAATATTTGGGAGCAATAAAATTGTATTTGTCTGATGAATATTGAGATAATCCGTATAATTCAGCCTGAAAATCTTCGCGAACATTCAGATACATTTTCCGATTGTACCATTTCAGGAAACCTCTTAACAGTTTTTGTTTGAATTTTGAAGGAACAAATCCTTCTACTTTAGAGAAGAAAATCTCTTCCTGTTTTTGCATTAAACTTTTAGTTAAGGCTCCATTATTATACCCTAATTGTAACGGATTTCCTTTAATATATAATTCCCAAAGCTGCTGCTTATTTTTCGTTAAATAATTTTGTTTGAAACTAAAAGTCGAGTCATTAATTTTATTCACTTCCGGAATTTCTAGTGAATATTGTTTTACATCGGGAGTATGCTTGATTGATTTTTGAACGCCACAAGAAACGAGGTTCAGGATAATACAAATGCTGAGAAATATTGAGCGAAAAGTTTTGTCATTCTGACGATAGGAAGAATCTCCCCCAATTAGTTTAGATTCTTCAATACGCTTCGCTTCTATCAGAATGACAATCTGAAAATTATTACTTCTCACCTTTATTTTTATTAATCATTTGTGTTAATCTTTCATCAATTACCCCTTTTCCTAAAATCTCAGCACAGGTATTGAATGCACCGATTGTACAGCCTAAAATTCCGTGCATATTAACAGATTGTCCGGTTAAAAATAGGTTCTCGATTTTTGTACGAGGAGAAACCATTGTTTTTAAGGGATTTTCGGAGGTTTTTGCGTATCCATACATATTTCCGTCAAAGCTTCCAATATAATCACGGTAAGACAGAGGCGACGAAGTGTATATTTTCTTTATCAATTGTCTAAGATCAGGAATCTTTCGTTCCAGGGCATCAATCATTTTCTCTGCCTTTTTAAGCTTATATTTTTCGTATAAATCTCCTCTCTCATGCTTGTCTGCAACTGTATTGAATGTTTTTTCCCATTCTTTTACCTCATCAAAATCCATATAGGAAATGACAGTTATACTTTCTGCAAATTCAGGATGATGTTTAGATGGGGTTGTAGAAAGCATATACGTTTCCGGCCATGAACTTTTGTTGTAACGATGCGCATTCCAAACCGATTCCTGAGAGGAGTAATGATACATATTATAATCATAATTCGGAATGGTGTTTGGCTTCAGTACCAAATACACACTGAAACAGGAAGAAACAGGTTCCCAACTCAACACACGATTCAAAAAAGATTTTTTAAGTCTTTCTTCACCAATTAATGTAATCAGCGACCGAATTTCAATATTTGAAATAAATTTTTTGGCAAAATATTCTTTTCCTGACTTGGTTTTTACTGAAGTCAATATATTTTCTTCATTAAAATTCATTTTAGAAACTTCTGAATGCCTGTAAATTTCAGCTCCATATTCACGAAGCTTTTTCACTAAAAGTTTTGCAATCTGGCTTCCTCCTTTTATACATTTATAAGCACTTTGGATATAGGAATTAACCGTCAATGCATGCACATAGAAAGGAGTATTTTCAGAATCTCCGGCGTACAAAAAATTGGATCCTAACAAAACTGCCTGAAGTTTTTCGTTAGAAGTAATGGACTCAATAAATCTTCTTGTATTCAAATGAAGGATTTCCTCATTGTAGCTATCTTTTCCAACCACATTATATCTTGGGAAATAATTACAAATCTCCTGAATTTCCTGACAGTACGTTTCCAAGTTCTGCTTTTCTTCAGGAAAAAATTGAGCTAGTTGATGTACGAAGTTTTTATAGCCTTGAGCGTGGGGATATTCTGTTTTATCTTCTCCAAAAGTAATTCTATCATATCCGTCTTCATTCATTTTATGAAGCTGAAGCTCATCCATAATCTCCAGATAAGAGAAAAAACGGTTAAGATTCTGACCTTCTGAAAGTCCTCCAATATAATGAACTCCAGTATCAAAGATTAATTTATCTCGCGAAAACGTCTGTAAATTTCCTCCAAACTGATTGTTTTTTTCCAACACACCTACTTTCTGTCCTTCTTTAGCCAGAATAAGAGCCGAAACCAGACCTCCCAATCCGCTTCCGATCACAAGTATGTCAAATTCTTTTTTCAAAGGAGAAAAGCAGTATTTTTTTGATTGTGGAATTATTTTAAAGATAGATTCTAATTCCTCAATGAAGTTAATGGTTAAGTTTTAATTTTCGGAGATAAAAGTATGGAATTAATCAATATCATCCCAAAAATCAAAGTAATTGAACCATTGTAAAGGATATTTTTCCAACATGGATTCAAGATTTTGAGTATACGAGTTTAAAAGTCCCTGTGCATCGCGTTTTTTAACATTCTGTGCCACTCTCGCATATAAATGATAATGAAGATTTTTTTCTTTCATTACATAGACATAGACAACAGGAACCCCCAATCTGGAGGCAATAAGGAACGGACCTGCCGGAAATTTCGCCGTTTTCCCCAATAAATCTCCTTCCAGATATTTGGAACCTTCGAAATAACGGTCGCCTGTAAAGCAAATCAGTTCATTTTTAGACAACGCTTCATTGATATCGAAAATATGCGACATATCTTCTTTCACATAGATAAACTTAATGGAGCTCTTATTAACGGCTACACTTTCAAGGTATTCTTTGATCACTGTAACTTCCTGATCTGTTGTTACCAAATTGATCTGACAATCAAAGTCTATATCTGCAAAAAAGCGTTCTGCAATTTCAAAGTTTCCGATATGAGCACTTATGAGAACTCCTCCTTTTTTCTCTGCCAAAAGGTTTTTGAGATTCTCAACTCCGTCAAATTCATAGGTGTATTTTTCTCTGAGACCGGCAGAAATTGCCGTTTTATCGATCAATACCTGACCAAATGTAAAATAGCTTTTAAATACTGAAATTTTTGTTTTCCAGAAGCTGTAATTCAGTCTTTTATGGAAATAATACGAAATATATCTGTTACTCTTTTTCAGAAATAAAAAGTAATATGCTGCAACAAAGTATAAAACAATATATGAACTTCGGATTCCGATATTTCTAATGCACCAAACGAATATTTTATATCCTAAAATAGTGCCTTTAGATTTACCTTTCCATTTGTTCATAGTTCTAATTTAGCAATGTATCGATCTAACAATGTAACAATATTTTAAACATTGAAAACTGTCAGATTGCTATATTGTTACATTTTTAGAGTAGATTTTAATCAATAATTATGCGTTTTTTTCAGTGATTTTATTTTCGATCGTCGTGTAGAAATCCTCGAAAGTGATCATATTTTTAAAGTCTGCTTCTCCTAATTTCACACCAAAATTAGATTCTATCACCACCACAAGATCGATATAATCTAAACTGTCTAAACCAAGGGTTTTCTTAAGATTCGCCTCATTGCTGATTTCATCACCGTCTACCTCAAATTCATTAATCAAAAAATCATTTGCTATGGCAATAATTTTTTCTCTTTCCATGTTTTTAATCAAATTTTTTAACTATTAATGCGGAGTTGGTTCCCCCAAATCCGAAAGAATTTGACAAAAATACGTCAATTTTTTGACTTTTGGTTTTTGAGATCAGATTTATCCTTTGGGCGTCGTCATCAGGATTTTCCAAATTGATATTCGGAGCTATGAAATCATTCTGCATCATCAGAATGGAATAAATCACTTCACTTGCTCCTGCCATCCAGCATTCATGTCCAGTCATCGATTTTGTAGAGCTTACCGGAACTTCGCTTCCGAAAATTTCATGAATAGCTCTTGCTTCGTTGGTATCCCCAATTGGTGTCGAAGTTGCATGAGCGTTGATATAATCAATGTTTTCAGCTGTCAAACCAGATTGTTTCAAAGCCCTGTTCATTGCTAAAGCCGGTCCGTCAACATTGGGTGTTGAGATATGACCTCCGTTTGAAGAAAAACCATATCCTACAATTTCTGCCAAAATCGGAACTCTTCTTTTTTGGGCAGATTCAAGACTTTCAACAATTAAAGTGGCTGCTCCTCCACTCGGGATAAGCCCGTCTCTAGCCGAATCGAAAGGCCGTGAAGCTTTTGTGGGCTCATCTTCTCGCACTGAAAATACACCTAAGCCGTCAAAACTTGCCATTGAGTATTTATTAGTTTCCTGGGCTCCTCCGCAGACAATCATATCCTGAAAACCGTTTTTGATCATCATATAAGCCAAGCCAAGGGAATGAGATCCGCTTGCACAGGCTGCACTGATGGTAAGATTGATTCCTCTTAACTTAAATATTGTTGAAAGGTTCATCGTAACGGTAGAATTCATGGATTTGAAAATCGCACCCGATCCCATCAATGTTGTATCTTTCTTTTCTCTGGCAATATCAATAGATTCTACAACCGCCTGAGAAACGCTGTCATTTCCGTATAAAATTCCAACTTCATGAGCATCCAGGAAATCCTGATCAAGATTTGCCTGTTTAAGCGCATCAACAGTCGCAAGATAAGCGTATTCGCTTTCTTCTCCCATACTTACACGCTGTCTTCGGTTCAGAAGATTTTTCAAATCCGGTTTAGGAACGACTCCTGTAAGACCCGATCTGAACCCAAATTCTTTTCTTTCTTGATCTAAAATAATTCCGGATTTACCTTGATATAGGGATTCTCTGACTTCTTCCAGAGAAGTTCCGATGCAAGAATAAATTCCCATTCCGGTAATTACAACCCTATTTTCCATTTACTGATGATTATGAATAAATTCCACCATTAATATTAATTACTTCTCCTGTAATGTAAGAAGCTTTTCTCGATGCCAAAAATGCTACCAGATCTGCCACTTCTTCCGCTTCCCCGAATCTGTTTGCAGGAATCATTGCTTTCAGCTCATCTTCATTGAAATCCTGCGTCATATCTGTTTTGATAAATCCAGGTGCTACTGCATTTACCGTAATATTTCTCTTTGCCACTTCCTGAGCCAGAGCTTTTGTAACTCCAACCAAAGCGCCTTTCGCCGCAGAATAATTGGTTTGTCCTGCCGTTCCTTTCACCCCAGAAACGGAAACCATATTGATAATTCTGCCGTATTTGTTACGTAATAATTTCTGAATAAAGAAATTAGTTACGTTATAAAAACCATTTAAACTTGTATTGATCACAGAATTCCAGTCTTCACTCGGCATCCACATAAATAATCCGTCTCTTGTGATTCCTGCATTGTTTACAATAACCTCAACCACAGAATTTGAATTTTTTTCCTGCCACTCTGTTAACACCTGTTGAGTTTCTTCAGCATTTCCGACATCAAATTTCAGAATTTCACCGGTTGCTCCCAGTTCTTCAACTTTAGCCAAGGTTTCTTGTGCTGCAGCTTCATTAGAAGTGTAGTTAATAAGGATATGATAATTTTTTTCTTCTGCGAGTTTCAAACAGATTGCTCTTCCAATTCCTCTGGAGCCCCCTGTTACAATAGCACATTTCATGGTATTTAAATTCTTAGTTATATAGTACTGACAAGTAAACCTTGTCAATAATTACATGTTCTTAAAATATTTTTTTACTTGTTCAAGATATGGGTACATAATCATATCTTCTGAAAAAGCAGGAATGATCTTTCTAATATCATCATACAAAGCTTTTGTTGCTGAAGAAACTTTGTCCTGATATCCCAAATATTCAATTGCTTGAACAATTGTGATGGCTTCAATAGAAAGAACTTCGAATGCATTTTCAATGACTTTTCTGCAAATTACCGCTGCATTGGTTCCCATACTAACGATATCTTGATTGTCATTATTATTAGGAATACTATGAACATACATCGAATTTGATAGCATCTGGCTTTCCGCCGTAGTAGAAGTTGCCGTAAATTGAACTCCCTGCATCCCGAAATTAAAGCCTAATTTACCTAAATTGACAAAAGGTGGCAAAATTTCATTGATTTTAGCATTTAAAAGATAATTAAGCTGTCTTTCTGCCAACATTGTCAGTTTTGTGACAACAATTTTAAGTTTATCCATTTCCAAAGAAATATAATCTCCATGGAAATTCCCTCCGTGATAAACGTGCTGATCTTCAACATTAATAATAGGATTATCATTTGCCGAATTGATCTCATTTTCAAGCACCCTTTCCGTGAATTCCAACGTATCTAAAACAGGTCCTAAAATCTGCGGAACACATCTTATGGAGTAATACTCCTGAACTTTATCTTTAAAAACTTTATCCTGTTCTTCAAAGTGAGTATAAAGATGTTCTTCTCTTTTTCTCACCAATTTACTGTCTGATAAATGATTTCTCATTTTTTCAGCAATTTTTTGCTGACCGGCATGTCTTTTTGTTCCGTTTAATGCTGCTGATAAGTGATCATCATAAGCAAGAACAATCTCGTTAATTGCGCATGAAAGTTTAATTGAAATATCTGTTAATTGACTTGCTTTGTAAGCATTTACAGCTCCAATTCCTGACATCACAGATGTTCCATTCATTAAAGCAAGACCTTCACGAATCTCCACACTGATCGGCTCTAATCCTTCAAGCGTAAAAACTTCTTTTGTCGATCTTCTTTCGCCCTTATAAAAAACTTCTCCTTCGCCAATTAAAACTAAAGCCAAGTGCGCCAATTGCACCAAGTCTCCACTCGCTCCTACTCCTCCATGTTCAAAAATAAGTGGTGTAATATTCCTATTAATGAGTTCTTTAAGTAAGTTTACTACTGAAATATGTACTCCCGAATTCCCAAGTGACAATGTATTTAATCTTGCCAACATTGCGGCTTTCACCTCATTTTCCGGCAAAGGGTTCCCAATTCCTGACGAATGACTTCTGATTAAATTATACTGCAACTGATGGGTATCAGCATCGTTGATTTTGAATTGTGCCATCGGTCCGAAACCGGTATTCACGCCATATATTACTTTATTCTTAGAAAAGTCCTTCAAAAACATAAAACTTTTCTCCACCCTCTGCAAAAGACTTTCATCAAGTTCTATTGTTTCGTTTTCGATAATAATTTTCTGAAAATCCTTCAGTTCTAAAAAGTTATTTATTTTCATCAATTAAAAGTAATAAATATATAATTTTGTAATATGTAATTAATTGTCACTAATTTTGCGGCAAAGATAGAAGTTATTATCAAAATAAAAAATCAAAGATGAACAAAGAATTTGTTGACGTTCTCGTAATCGGAGCAGGACCTTCCGGATGCGTATCTTCTTCATACTTAAAGAAGAACAATGTCAGCGTGAAAGTTGTTGAAAAAACAAAATTTCCAAGACTGGTTGTTGGCGAGAGCTTAATTCCGAGAGTGATGGATCATTTTGATGAAGCCGGACTTTTCCCTGCTTTAGATAAGATGGGATTCGAAAAAAAGCTCGGTGCAAGATTCTTAAGAGGCAATGAAGTCTGCATTTTTGATTTCAGTGATAAATTCGGAGAGGGTTGGGACTGGACCTGGCAGGTTCCAAGAGCTGATTTTGATAATACATTGGCTCAGGAAGTGATCAACAAAGGTATTGATCTTGAATTTGAAGCAGAAGTAATAGACATTCAGTTTAACGGAACAGATTCTGTAACAACTGTAAGAAATAAGGATGGAGAAACTAAAGAAATTCACGCAAAATTCGTTATTGATTCCAGTGGCTACGGAAGGGTTTTACCCAGACTATTAGATTTAGAAAAACCTTCAAAACTTTCTCCACATTCAGCTATTTTTGCTCACGTTGAAGACATCAACAGAGAAGAAGGGCAAGAAGGAACTTTGATTTCTTTTGATATTATTGAAACTGAAGTCTGGCTTTGGGTCATTCCTTTTTCGAATGGAAATACAAGTTTGGGAATTGTAGGCCCCACAGAATATATTGAGAAACTAATTGAAAACGGAGATACAACAGAAGCTCTAAAAAAAGCAATTGCTCTTTCTGATTACTATGTAAAACGTTTCGGAAATGTAGACTTTCTTTTTGAGCCGAGACATTTGAAAGATTACTCATGCTCGGTAAAAAGCTTATTCGGAGACGGATTTGCGTTGACAGGAAATGCTTCAGAATTTTTGGATCCGGTTTTCTCTTCAGGAATGGCTTTTGCAACAGAATCCGGAATGTTAGCTGCAAAACTAGCTTTAAGACAACTAAACGGCGAGCAAATCGACTGGCAAAAAGAATACTCAGATTACATTTTATATGGAGTAGATGTTTTCACTACCTACGTAAAGGAATGGTACACCGGAAATCTTCAGGAATTATTTTTCCATCAACCGGAAAATACGGATGTAAAGAAAAAAATATGCGCTGTTTTAGCAGGTTATGTCTGGAATAAGGAAAATCCTTTTGTAAAAAAACATGATACCGCTATCAAAAATTTAGCGAATCTTATTAAGCTGGAAAAATTGGAACAGCAAAATCAACAATAAAAAATCGGTCTGAATTTCAGACCGATTTTTTTTATTTTCTCAAAACCCTTTTATGCTCTTTTCCCATTAATCTCTTTCCGGTAGCTTCAAAAGCACCTGCGATTCTTCTATACTCCATTACAAATTACCTCAAATCAACAAAAGTAATCGGCTTGCGACTATTGGGATTAAAAACAGTTTTAGATAAAATATCAAAATCAATGACTTCAATTTTTGGACTTACTCTAAGTTTTGCACGAAAATGGTCTCTGACTTCGTTTACAAAATTCTCTTCATTACTTTCTGTACTCAATTTGATGATAATCTCATCCAGCCCTATCTCGTTGGTTTGAATAACAATCTGATAACATAAAATTCCATTAAAGTCATTCAAAATATCATTCATTGCAGGTGGATATAAAGTCGTTCCTTTATATTTGATCATCTGTTGCTTTCTTCCGATAACTGGTCCTAAACGCATTGTATTTCTTCCACATTGACAAGGTTCGTAATGTGCTTTAACAATATCTCCTGTCTTAAATCTCAATAAAGGAATTGCTTCAACACCTAAAGTTGTAATCGTTAATTCTCCACTTTCTCCTTCCCGAACAGGATTTCCTTCATCATCAAGAATTTCTGTAATGATGAGTTCAGGATGATGATGCCCTCCTTTCTGAAACTCACACTCTGTAAAAGCTGTACTCATTTCTGTCGAGGCATAAGTCGAGAACAATTTAATATCCCATTTTTCTTTAATTTTTTGCGAAAGAATATTATCAGTAAAATCCTGGTTTTTGATACTTTCTCCAATACAGACTGCTCCATAAACACTGGAATTTTTATAATCCAGACCGTGTTTTTCAGCATAATCAATCATTTTCAATAAAAATGAAGGAACTGTAATCAGATATTTGGGTTTATATCTAAAGATTGAATCCCATTGCAATTCCGGAATTCCTGGCCCCATTCTCACAACACTAGCTCCCATTTTCCTTAGACCTAAAAAATACGCAAGCCCGGCCATAAATCTTTTGTCAATGGTTGTAATCATCTGCACAACATCTCCTTTCTGAATGCCTGCACAGGCAAAAGAAATGGCTTCATTATATGCCAGTCTTTCAAGGTCATTGTCAGACAAACCGAAAGTCACAGGATCTCCCAACGTCCCTGAAGTTGTGCTGTAATCAACAATTTTATCGGGAGTAATACAAAAAAAATCATCATTATTCTGCTGAATATCATTCTTAACTGTTGTCGGAATTTTCTGTAAATCTTCCAACGTCCGGATATCAGCAATATTGATATTATTTTCTTTGAAAAGCCTTTGATAAAAAGGTGAATAAGTTTCAAGATAAGTTAACAGCTCCTGAAGTTTTTGCTCCTGAAACGTTTTAATTTCCTTACTCGTTGATCTTTCGATGGATGGATAGAATTCCAATTGTTTTCTTTTTTAAACAACAAATGTATTTAATTAAATTAAAAGAGTAAAGCATTAAAAAATGCAAAATACAATCAAGTAAAGGCTTAAAAAAATCAGCAATTCGAAATTTAGAATTCACAAAAAATTAATCCCTGCATTTATATTTCTGAAACAGAACTTTTTAATAGGAAATATCAAAATAAAACATATATTATAAACCGGTAAATTTTAGTAAATTTGCCAACTTAATTAATCAACGATATTGAGATATTACAATGAGCCAATTTAAAGAATACAAAAACCTCAACCTTATTGACGTAGCAGAAAATGTAGCGGAATTCTGGAAACAGAATAAAACTTTCAATAAAAGTGTTGAGATTCGTGAGGGGCAACCTGAGTTTGTTTTTTATGAAGGTCCACCTTCAGCAAACGGTATGCCCGGAATTCACCACGTAATGGCCAGAGCGTTGAAGGATATTTTCTGTCGTTATCAAACCCAGAACGGAAAGCAGGTTTTCCGTAAAGCGGGTTGGGATACACACGGACTTCCGGTAGAGCTTGGTGTGGAAAAAGAATTAGGAATCACTAAAGAAGATATTGGCAAAAAGATTTCAATTGAAGATTATAACAAAGCATGTCGTGAAGCAGTAATGCGTTACACAGACGTCTGGAACAACCTGACTGAGAAAATCGGATATTGGGTAGATCTTGATGATCCGTATATCACGTACAAATCAAAATATATGGAGACGGTTTGGTGGCTATTAAAACAATTGTATGATAAAGGATTATTATACAAAGGCTATACAATCCAGCCTTATTCTCCAAAAGCAGGAACTGGACTTTCTTCACACGAAGTAAATCAGCCCGGAGCTTACCGTGACGTTTCTGATACAACGATTGTTGCTCAATTTAAAACATTACCGGAAACATTACCTTCATTTTTACAAGGTTTTGGAGACGTACATTTCTTAGCCTGGACGACAACTCCTTGGACGTTGCCCTCAAATACAGCTTTGACGGTTGGTCCTAAAATCGATTATGTTTTAGTAAAAACGTTCAATCAATATACTTTTGAACCGATTAATATTGTTCTGGCTAAACCTTTGGTTGGAAAACAATTCGGGAAGAAGTTTGCAGAAGGAACAGATGAAGATTTTGCAAACTTCACTCCGGAAACGAAAGTTATTCCTTATCAGATTTTAGCAGAATTCAAAGGTGCTGATTTGGTTGGAATTAAATATGAACAACTTCTTCCTTATACCCTTCCTTACCAAAATCCTGAAAATGCTTTCCGAGTAATTTCAGGAGATTTCGTTACAACAGAAGACGGAACAGGTATCGTTCACACTGCGCCGACTTTTGGTGCCGATGATGCAAAAGTAGCTAAAGAGGCGACTCCTGAAGTTCCACCAATGTTAGTGTTAAACGAAAACGGAAATCCGGTTCCATTGGTAGATTTACAAGGTAAGTTCACGGCACACATGGGAGATTTTGCCGGTAAATATGTTAAAAACGAATATTATGATGCAGGAACAGCACCAGAAAAGTCTGTTGATGTAGAAATTGCGATTCGTTTAAAAGAAGAAAATAAAGCTTTTAAAGTTGAAAAATATGTTCACTCGTATCCTCACAGTTGGAGAACAGATGAACCATTATTATATTATCCGTTGGATTCTTGGTTTGTGAAAATGACCGCTGTAAAAGACAGATTGGTAGATTTAAACAAAGAAATCAACTGGAAACCAAAAGCTACAGGAGAGGGACGTTTTGCAAACTGGTTGGAAAATGTAAACGACTGGAATCTTTCCCGTTCAAGATATTGGGGAATTCCGTTGCCAATCTGGAGAACAGAAGATTTGAAAGAAGAAAAAATCATCGGTTCCGTAGAAGAATTATACAACGAAATCGAAAAATCTATTGAGGCTGGATTCATGAAAGAAAATCCGTTCAAAGGTTTTATTATTGGAAATATGTCTGAGCAGAATTATGCTTTGGTTGATTTACACAAAAATATCGTTGACCAAATTATTCTTGTTTCAGATTCAGGAAGAGCAATGAAGCGTGAGAGCGACTTGATCGACGTTTGGTTCGATTCAGGTTCCATGCCTTATGCACAATTGCATTACCCTTTTGAGAATAAAGAATTAATCGATACTAAAAAAGCATTCCCTGCAGATTTCATCGCGGAAGGTGTTGACCAGACTCGTGGTTGGTTTTACACCCTTCACGCCATCGGAACAGCGGTTTTTGATTCAGTTGCTTATAAAAATGTAATGAGTAACGGACTTGTTTTGGATAAAAACGGTCTAAAAATGTCAAAATCTAAAGGAAATGGAATTGATCCGTTCGAAACTTTAGCAGTTTACGGACCGGATGCAACGCGTTGGTATATGGTTTCGAATGCCAATCCTTGGGAAAACCTGAAGTTTGACATCGAAGGAATTGATGAGGTAAGAAGAAAATTCTTCGGAACATTGTATAATACGTATTCATTCTTTGCTTTATATGCGAATGTTGACGGATTCAATTATTCTGAAAAAGAAATAGAAAACAGACCTGAAATCGACAGATGGATTTTATCTGAATTAAATTTATTAATTAAAGAAGTTAAGGCATTCTACGAAGATTACGAACCAACAAGAGTGGCAAGAGCAATCAACACTTTCGTGAACGATAACTTGAGTAACTGGTACGTAAGATTATGCAGAAGACGTTTCTGGAAAGGAGATTACTCAGATGATAAAATCTCTGCTTACCAGACTTTATATACTTGTTTGGAAACTATTGCTAAATTATCTGCGCCAATTGCTCCGTTCTTTATGGATCAGCTGTATCAGGATTTAAATAAAGTAACAGGAAAAGAAAATGCGGAATCTATTCACCTTACAGATTTTCCGGTTGCTGATGAAAGTCTGATCGATCAGGATTTGGTTGAAAAAACCCACTTGGCTCAGAACATTACAAGTATGGTTTTCTCCTTGAGAAAGAAAGAAAATGTAAAAGTTCGTCAGCCTTTACAGAAAGTTTTAATTCCTGTTTTGGATTCTAAATCAGAGGAACAGATTTTAGCGGTTGCAGAATTAATTAAACAGGAGGTAAACGTAAAAGAATTACAATTAATCAATGCGGAAGAAGCATCTCATTTAATTGTAAAGCAGATAAAACCCAATTTCAAAGCACTTGGTCCTAAATTAGGGAAAGACATGAAAACGGTTGGAGGAGAAATTGCCAATCTTGATGCAGAACAGATTTCAAAACTTGAAAAAGAAGGGAAATTAGACATTCAAGGATATGAAATCACGCCTGATGATGTAGAAATTTCTACAAAAGATATTCCGGGATGGACGGTAACTTCTGATGGAAAAACAACTGTGGCATTAGATTTGACGTTAACAGACGAGTTAAAATCTGAAGGTATTGCAAGAGAATTCATCAACAGAGTTCAGAACCTGAGAAAAGATAAAGATTTTGACCTTATTGACAGGATAAATATTACCCTTGAAGAAAACTCACCATTCTTGGAGGATATTAAGAAAAATGAGGAATATATTTCTGCAGAAGTCTTGTCAAATAAAATAGAAATTGTATCTTCACTTTCAAATTTTAACGAAATTGAAATAGATGAAGTTAATTTTAAGGTAAATGTTGAAAAAAATTAACATATAGTTATTGTTTTTTAAATTCCATTTCATAATTTTATTAAAAAAGAGAAACGAACATGTCAGACGAAAGAGTAAGATACAGTGATGCTGATTTACAAGAATTTAAGGCGATCATTAAAGAAAAAATAGAAAAAGCAGAAAACGATTTAAAACTTATTAGAGAAAGTTTTATCAACGATCAAAATAATGGGACAGACGATACTTCTCCTACTTTCAAAGCATTTGAAGAAGGCGCTGAAACATTGAGCAAAGAGCAAAATTCTATTTTAGCGGGAAGACAGGAAAAATTTGTCCGTGATCTTAAAAATGCTTTAATAAGAATTGAAAATAAAACGTATGGTATTTGCAGAGTAACAGGGAAATTAATTCCTAAAGAAAGACTTTTGGCTGTTCCTCATGCTACCTTAAGCATTGAAGCGAAAAACATGCAGAAATAACCATATAAGGTTAGTAAAATAAATTTGGGTTTATATCGTATTCGTATAGGATACTTTATAAACCTAATTTTTAATATATCCTCATGAGCCAATTATTAATTTTAGGAATTATCATTATTGTAATTCTCGCGTTTTTCAATCGGGAACGGATTAAAAACAAATTCTTTCCGGATAAACAACAGAACTACACCATTGATGATAAATTCAACTCTGATAAACGTGATCGGGAGCAAGAAATCGACAGGCTTTTGAATAAAATGGGTAAAAATGGAGTTAATGATTTATCTGCAAAAGATAGAAAACGACTCGATGAGTTATCTAAAAAATAAAATATAAATTTAAAACAGTGGAATCAATAATCGTACACCCCAAAAATGCAATGGAAATGAATGCGCTGAAAAGTGTGTTAAAAGAAATGAACATCAAGTTCGAGAAATTCCATACCAAGAATACACATCATAATGAAAAAACGATCAAAAAAATCGTTGATAAAAAAAACGAGAAAATAGGAAAACCTTATAAACCAAAAGGATTGTAATGAAAAAGATATTATTGGTAACCTTTCTTATTTTATTGATTGATCAGGCTTCAAAAATTTATATTAAAACCCATTTCAACCTGGATGACAGTATTTCTGTCCTTCCGGGGTTTAAATTAACCTTCGTGGAAAACCCGGGAATGGCTTACGGACTTCATTTTGGTGGCGTAATCGGTAAATATTTCCTAGTAATCGTAAGAGTTGCTTTGATTGGCGGAATGATCTACTTATTCAAAAAGTGGCTACAAAGAGGAGAATCCAATTATCTGCTGATTCCAATGGCAATGATTTTTGCAGGAGCCATCGGAAATTTAATTGACGGAATGTTTTATGGATTGATTTTTGACACCGGAACTGTATATGACCCAAGTATCGATCGGTGGATCGGCTACGGTGGAGTTTCTAAATTTGTCAGATTTGGGGAAGGCTATTCAACTTTTATGAAAGGATGCGTGGTAGATATGCTTCACTTTCCCTTAGTCGATTGGAACGTTCCTGAGAGCTGGCCTTTAATCGGAGGAAAACATATAGAATTTTTTAAATATATTTTCAATGTTGCTGATTCAGCAATTACAGTAGGAGCCGCTTTATTACTATTATTTAGGAAAAAAGCTTTTCCAAACGGTTTAGAATTTTAACCTCAATGAAAAAAATCAAAAATCTATTTAAAATTTTCCTGCTTCTTTTTGTTGCAGGAATTATTTTTATTACCTGGGCAAATTACAGCATCAAGAAAGAAAGTGATGCTTTTATTTCCTATTCTATTGCAGATCTACCACAAACTAAAACAGCACTTCTTTTAGGCACAGGAAAAAATTTAAGCAACGGAATGCCAAATGCTTATTTCTATAACAGAATAAAAGCAACCGTCGATCTATACAATAGCGGAAAGATACAATACATCATCGTAAGCGGAGACAACAGCAGAAAAGATTACAATGAGCCGGAAGATATGCAAATGGAGTTGATTAAAAATGGAATTCCGAAAGACAGAATTTTTATGGATCACGCCGGTTTCAGAACATTGGATTCTGTAGTGAGAGCTAAAGAAATTTTCGGACAAACAAAAATCATTATCATTTCACAGAAATTCCACAATGAAAGAGCTGTGTTTTTAGCCAAACAAAATGGAATTGATGCTTTTGGATACAATGCAAAGGATGTAAATAAATATGCCGGTTTTAAAACCAACATGAGAGAGTATTTTGCTAAAGCAAAGGCATATTGGGATTTAATATTAGGAGTTGAACCGAAGTTTGGAGGAGAAAAGATATTAATTCCTTAAGGTCAAAATCGTAAATTTTTATTTCTTTAAAATTTTAAAGTTTTACACAAACATCCCTGCAAATCCGTAAAACCTGTAGGAGAAATCCCTAAATTTGCAATTCAATAATTTTTTTTAAATATAAATTTTAAACAATGTCAAGAATTCTTACCGGCATTCAAGCCACCGGAACACCGCACCTTGGTAATTTGTTAGGTGCCATTATTCCTGCAATTGAGCTATCAAAGCAGGAAGGAAATGAATCATTTTTATTTATCGCCAACCTGCATTCGTTAACGCAGATTAAAGACGCGAAAGAACTTAAACAAAATACCTACGAGATTGCTGCGGCTTGGCTTGCTTGTGGATTAGATACCGAAAAAACATTTTTTTACAGACAGAGTGACATTCCTGAAACCTGTGAACTTTCTTGGCATTTATCATGTTTTTTTCCTTATCAGAGATTAACTTTAGCACACTCATTTAAAGATAAAGCAGACCGATTACAAGACGTAAACGCTGGTTTGTTCACATATCCGATTCTGATGGCTGCAGATATTTTGCTATACGATGCAGAAATTGTACCTGTAGGAAAAGACCAGCTTCAACACTTGGAAATTGCCCGTGATGTAGCCTCCAGATTCAACAATCAGATGGGTGAAATTTTTGTTTTACCACAATCTGAACTTCAGGAAGATACTAAATATGTTCCCGGAACCGACGGACGTAAGATGTCTAAATCAATGGGGAATATCATCAATATTTTCTTACCTGAAAAAGAATTGAAAAAACAGGTAATGAGCATTGAATCCGATTCAAAATCATTAGAAGAACCTAAAGACCCGGAAACGGATAAAACATTTGCGATTTATCAGCTAATTGCAACTCCTGAACAGACTGAGGAATTAAGAGCTAAATATTTAGCCGGAAACTTCGGTTATGGCCATGCTAAAAAAGAGCTTTTAGATTTAATTCTGACAAGGTTCGAAAAAGAAAGGGAGCTTTTCTCTTATTATATGAGCAATCTTGATGAGTTGGAAGCAAAGCTTCAGGAAGGCGCAGACAAGACAAGAGTTATCGCGACTAATACAATTAAAAGAGTAAGAGAAAGTTTAGGACTTTAAATTTTTACTCATACATAAAGTTTCGGCGGCACCTTTGGTGCCGCCGAAACTTTTATAAATAATCTTTAATCTGCAAAAGATGTTGAATAACCTTCAATCCTTCCTCTTGCTTATTTTCATTCAAAACATCAAAGAAAATAACATCCATGCCGAAATTTTGAGCTCCGATAACATCAGCAATCCAATCATCACCAATCAGCATGCTGTTTTCTTTAGTAGCATCAGAAAGACCTAAAGAATATTCGAAAATTTCAGGACGTGGTTTTCTTACTCCAACCGCATCTGCGCTGGTAATTGTTTGGAAATACTTGTCAATTCCGGATAAAATACACTTCCTTTCCGTTACTTCTTGAAATCCGTTGGAAATGATGTGCAAAGTGTAGTTTTTAGCTTTAAGATATTCTAAAATATATTGTGCTCCTTCTACCAATTCATTATGATTAAGAATCTTATCCAGAAAATGCTCTTCAAAATACATTGAAAGCTGTTCATCATCAACTCCGAAATGATTAAAAGTATCATAAAAACGATGCTTTCTCAGGTATTCCTTATCAATAATTCCGTCGCGGATATCTTCCCAAAGTTTTTCATTAATTTCATGATAAACGGAATGAAATTCTTCAAAATCAATATTGTATTTTAAATCAATTTCTTCTTTTGTGAAAAGGTCTTTAATTGTAAGATAAGCGTTCTTACGGTGATCCCAAAGTGTATTGTCGAGATCAAAAAAAATGTGCTGAATTTTCATACAGCACAAAAATAATAATTTTAATTCTTGGAAATCGGGTAATTCTTAGCCTTTGTCTTAACAATCTCAAGACTTTTCGAATAGTTAAGCAAAAACTCAATCGTTTCTTTTTTTGGTTTCAAAGTTTTCACTTTTAAAGAATCATTTTTTTTCATAGGCGAAAAATGTTTTCTTTATAACGTGAAATAGTTAATATTATTATCTCGTTAGACTAATATTATTTTCTTCCATGATTTTTCTGAGATTAATCAGGGCATATCTTACTCTTCCCAACGTAGTATTGATGCTCATATCTGTATGATCTGCAATCTCTTTAAAGCTTAACCCATCAAAAAATCTCAGCTTAATGACTTCCTGTTGATTTTGAGGGAGAAACTGAAGCATCCTCAAAAGATCTTCCTGAATCTGGTTGGTTACCAACTGATCTTCAATATTTTCTGAAGGTTCTCTTAATAAATCAAAAATAGAATATTCATCGGTTTCAAAAGTGGTTTCCGAAACTTTGATATTTTTTGATTTTGCCCTGAAATGATCAATAATAAGATTGTGAGCGATTCTTTTTGCCCAAAGAATGAATTTTCCTTCTTCGTTATAGCGTCCTTCTTTCAGCATAACAATAATTTTCATGAAAGTATCCTGAAATACATCATTTGCTAAATCTTCATCATTAATTTTGTAAAAAATGAATGTAAAAAGTTCTCTCTGATGACGATGAATAAGCGTGGATAACGCTCCTTCGTCTCCTTTCTGATAAAGGGAAATTAGTAAACTATCCGATTTTGATTTCATAACTCTTCTCAATAATAAAAAAATTTGTAGACAAGTAGATCTCCAGATATTTAATCTGGCTTTATCTATAAATACAAAACAGTTTTTTAGAGTAAAGTCGAATCAATAGGCAGTACAATTTTTATATGGTGTAAATATAATAATTTTTTAATAACTGTTAACCTATTATTAATTTTTTATCATAAAAATTTAAAAAAAATCAATTAAACATATCATGAATAAAGACAGTTGGTATATTTAGTGTAAAATTAATATTTAGCCCTTCCATTTTTTTACCGTTGAGTCTTGCATTACCCATAGGAAATGCATAACCTCCCGTAAGGTCTAAAATTCCGAAGAGAGAAACTCCGACTTTTGGGGCCAGATATTTATTAGTTCCTTCTACACCTGCCAGAAAATAATAAGAATGGTAGAAGTCCACATTTTTTTCAAAATTTAACAAAACATCCGCCTGCAATTTTGGCATTATTGCAAACTGGGAATTTGAAGATCCCATTAAGACAGCGCCACCCAAACGGTAAATAACATCATCATTTTTCAGGAATAGTAATCTCCCTCCTATTTCTCCAAAACTTTGATTTTGGTAAGCATAGCCTACATTAATCATCTTATGTACTGTATATTGTGCTTTTGCAAATATGCTTAGGAAAAATACCGAAAGAATGGTAATCGCTGTTCTCACATTCATCATCTTTAAATCTATTTATAATGTAAAATTAAAAAAAACTGCCTTACCTGAAAGATAAAGCAGCTTGTATTATTATTTAAAACAAAATTAAATTCCGAAAGAAGCTTTAATTTCGTCTACTTTGTCTAGTTTTTCCCAAGTGAAGAATTCTAAACCTGTAAGAGTTAACTCGTTTTTCTGTCCTTTATTGAACGTTTTATCAGCCACATAACTTTCTCTTCCCATGTGTCCATAAGATGCGGTGTCCTGATAAATTGGATTTCTTAATTTTAAGTTTTGTTCGATTGCATAAGGTCTTAAATCGAAAATAGTAGAAACTTTTTTAGCGATATCCCCGTCATGAAGATCCACTTTTGCCGTTCCGTAAGTGTTGATATATAAACCACAAGGTTCAGCAATACCAATGGCATAAGAAACCTGTACTAAAACTTCATCAGCAACACCTGCAGCCACCAAGTTTTTAGCGATATGTCTTGTCGCATAAGCAGCACTTCTGTCTACTTTTGAAGGATCTTTTCCGGAGAAAGCACCACCTCCGTGAGCTCCTTTTCCTCCGTATGTATCAACAATGATTTTTCTTCCTGTAAGACCGGTATCTCCGTGAGGACCACCAATTACAAATTTACCCGTCGGGTTGATGTGATATTTGATCTGATCATTGAATAATACTTTAATTTCTTCCGGCTGCTGAGCAACAATTCTCGGAATTAAAATATTTTTGATGTCTTCACGAATTTTATTCAACATTTCTTCTTCAGAACCGAAGTCATCATGCTGAGTAGAAACCACAATAGAATCAATTCTAATTGGCTTATGATCATCTGAATACTCAATAGTAACCTGGCTTTTTGCATCAGGACGAAGATATTTGATTTCAGCATCTTCTCTTCTGATCGCAGAAAGTTCTTTAAGAATAGTATGTGCTAAGTCTAATGCTAAAGGCATATAATTTGCCGTTTCGTTTGTAGCATACCCAAACATCATTCCCTGATCTCCCGCACCTTGAGCATTTGCTTTTGCCTCAAAAGACTCATCTACAACAAGTCTGTCAACTCCCTGGTTGATATCCGGAGACTGCTCATGGATTGCAGAAATAACTCCACAAGAATCACCATTGAACATATACTCTCCTTTTGTGTATCCAATTCCGTTGATAACTTCTCTGGCAATGGTCTGAACATCAAGATAAGCATCCGATTTCACTTCACCTGCCAAAACAACCTGTCCTGTTGTAACAAGGGTTTCACAAGCCACTTTTGAGTTTTTATCGTATGCTAAAAAATGATCGATTAATGCGTCGGAAATCTGATCGGCAATTTTATCCGGATGTCCTTCTGAAACGGATTCAGATGTAAATAAATAAGACATATTCTTCTATATTGTATTTAAATTAAAAAAACTGAAGAAAAATGTATTGCCCGGAAAGCCTAAAAAAGAATACTGTTTTAGCATTTTTTTATAGAGGTTGCAATCAGGTCAAATTTCTCCTCGTTCGTAAACATTGGCAAATTTAAGCACTATTTTTTTAATACTCAAACCTTTTGTTTACTAATTATAATTTTCTTGAAATTAATGATTTATCTCATTTTTGAAAAAAGAAACCTATTGAGGTTTTATACTTACATATTCTTTAGGGCTTTCATTATAATTCAGCTTTTTATCTAAAGATTTTTTGATAGAATGTGATAATTCATCAATAATTTTCTGCTTGAATGTCGGCTTATAATAAATAATGCTGATCTCTCTGTATGGGAAAGGTTTTTTGAACCTGAAAACATTCTTTTTCTGTTCTTCTGACAGTTGACTCAAAGCCAATTCCGGTAAAATACTGATTCCTCCAACTTTATCTACCATATGCACCAATGTCTGAATATTGGAAGCCAAGAAATCCAAATTTTTAGGCTTCAGCGTATTTTCTTTAAGATGGCAGATATTCTCAAATTGGTTTCTAAGGCAGTTTCCTTCTTCAAGAAGCCATACTTTTTCCACATTCAGTTCTTCAGGAACTACATAGGAATTCTTTTTATTAGCTTCTGTATTTGAGCTATAGATCATCAGCTCTTCATTGAACAGGAAATCCTGATAAAACTCGTCTGCAGAATCATACGGAGTCGAAATAATTCCTGCATCCAGTTCTCCGGCCTTTAAAGCTTTAATAATATTATCCGTTGTCATTTCCTTTACATTCATCTGGATTTTTGGATTCTCTTCCAAAAACGAGAAAATTTCAGTAGGTAAAATAAAAGAAGACACTGTAGGGATAATTCCTAAGTTTATAGTTCCTCCTAAAATATTATTTAATAGATTCGCTTTGTTCTTTAATTCATTGACAGACTCTATAATTACCTTCGCCTGATCAATGATCTGAAGCCCCACATCCGTAGTACGGATAGGATGGGTAGTCCTGTCAAACACCTTAACATCCAGTTCATCCTCAAATTTTTGTATCATTGCACTTAAGGTAGGCTGTGTAATGAAGCACGCTTGAGCTGCTTTACCAAAATGTTTATACTTATCTACAGCGATAAGATACTCCAATTGCTGAATGTTCATTGTGATTAATATTATCTATTACAAAGATATGATGTTTTTGCTATTAGCAATAAAAATTGAAGTAAATTTGATATTTACTACCTTTACATCTTTCAAATACAATAAGAAATTTCTCACTCTAAAGATAGATTTATGGATTCTAAAAAAATAACCCTAAGCAACGGTTCCCCATATTTTGAACACCAGGATTCGCAAACAGTAGGCCCTAGAGGACCTGTATTACTACAAGATTTTATTCTTCAGGAAAACCTTGCGCACTTTGTAAGAGAGAGAATTCCTGAGAGAATTGTTCATGCCAAAGGAAGTGGTGCCTACGGAAAATTTACCGTAACGCATGACATTAGTAAATATACCAAAGCAAAATTATTTGCTGCTGTTGGAAATTCATGCAAAATGTTTGCTCGATTTTCTACAGTAGGAGGAGAAAAAGGCAGCGCAGATACAGCTAGAGACCCGAGAGGTTTTGCTTTAAAATTCTACACAGAAGATGGAAATTGGGACCTGGTAGGAAACAACACTCCTGTCTTCTTTATTAAAGATGCCAAAAAGTTTCCTGATTTCATCCATACTCAAAAAAGAATACCTAAAACCAATTTAAAAAGCGCCACCATGATGTGGGATTTTTGGAGTTTAAATCCAGAATCACTTCACCAGGTTCTTATTTTAATGTCTGGCAGAGGAACTCCTTACGGATACAGACACATGCATGGCTTTGGCTCTCATACGTTCTCAATGATTAATGATAAAAATGAACGAGTGTGGGTAAAATTCCATTTAAAGACAAAGCAGGGAATTAAAAATTTCTCTAATGATGAAGCTGTAAACATGGCGGGGCAAAATCCTGACTTTGCACAGGAAGATCTTTGCAATGCTATTGAAAACGGTGATTTCCCAAAATGGACTATGTACATACAAGTAATGACCGAGGAACAGGCAAGAGATTTCAGATGGAATCCTTTTGATATAACTAAAGTCTGGTTCCAAAAAGATTTCCCTTTAATTGAAGTAGGAGAAATGGAACTGAACGAAATTCCTGTCAATTACTTCGCTCACGTAGAACAGTCTACTTTTTCTCCAAGCAATTTAGTGAACGGGATTAGCTTTTCTCCTGATAAAATGCTTCAGGGCAGACTTTTCTCTTATCCGGATGCTCACAGATACAGAGTAGGCGTAAATGCTCATCAACTGGAAGTAAACAGATGTCCTTTTGCCATTAATAATTATCAACGCGACGGCTTCATGGCCGATTCCAGCTATTATCAGGATAAACCTAACTATTTCCCGAATAGCTTTGATGATAATACACCAGATTCATCTTATAAAAGTTTCGAATACGAGCTTGATAGCGCTCATGTTGCAAGCTACAACCGAAATGAAAATGATGATGATCATTATACACAGCCCGGCTTATTATATTCAAAAGCAATGTCCGGAGAAGACAGAGAAAATCTGATTAACAATATCGTAACCAGCATGAAAGGAATAAACGGACCCAAGAAAGATGAAATCATTAATCGTCAATTATGTCATTTTTTCAGAGCCAATATCGAACTGGGTATGAAAGTTGCCTCTCAACTAAGTGTAAATATTGATGCAAACATGATGAATCATTCCAAATAAGTAAAAAATAAGAGTTTTACATTAAAAATAAATCAACATAAAAGGAAAAAAGTGAATATTTTTACCTTTTATGTGCAAAAAAATTATAATTTGCGGAAGATAATATTACACGGCTAAAAATGAACTACGAAAACATATTATTACAAACAGAAGAGAGAATATCAATCATTATTATAAACAGACCTGAAAGTTTAAATGCTTTAAATGCTAAAACAATTCAGGAAATCAGCACTGCATTAGATCAGTTAAATTCTGACTCGTCTTGCAGAGCAATTATTATTACGGGAAGCGGAGAAAAATCATTCGTAGCCGGTGCAGATATTAAAGAGTTCAGTGATTTCGGACAGGAAAAAGCAGAAGAGTTAGCAAGAAACGGACAAAATTCTTTGTTTAATAAAATTGAAACATTATCTAAACCTGTAATTGCAGCTGTTAATGGCTTTGCTTTAGGAGGAGGTTTAGAACTGGCAATGGCTTGTCATATCAGATATGCATCAGAAAATGCAAAATTAGGACTTCCGGAAGTAACTTTAGGATTAATTCCTGGGTATGGGGGAACTCAGAGACTTCCAAAATTGGTAGGAAAAGGGCTGGCTAATGAAATTATTTTCTCTGCGAAAATGATTTCTGCACAGAGAGCTAAAGAAATTGGACTTGTAAATGAAGTTTTCACCATTGAAGAGCTTTTGACAAAAACTAAAGAGCTTGCAAAAACGATTGCTAATAATTCTCCAATGGCTATTTCAAAAGCAATACAAGCCGTAAACTTATCAGACACAGATAAAGGTTTCGAAACAGAAATCAGGTTTTTCGGAGAGCTTTTTGATATGGAAGATAAAAAAGAAGGCGTTTCAGCCTTTATGGAAAAAAGGAAACCCAGTTTCTAATCGTATTTAATAAAATTATTTCGAAAATATAATGCTGTGGTATGAATAAGTTTGATAAAGCTTATCTAAAAATGGCTCAGGAATGGGCAAAGCTTTCTTACTGTAAGAGAAAACAGGTAGGAGCGCTGATTGTGAAAGACAGAATGATTATTTCTGACGGATACAACGGAACTCCTTCTGGATTTGAAAACTGCTGTGAAAATGCGGAAGGCAAAACGCATTGGTATGTACTGCATGCCGAAGCTAATGCTATATTGAAGCTTGCAGCTTCCACACAATCAGCAAAGGGAGCAACATTGTATTTAACACTTTCGCCATGCAAAGAATGCAGTAAATTGATTTTGCAGGCAGGGATTACACGATTAGTATATATTAATGAATATTCTGACGATGACGGAATATCGTTTTTAAAAAACCATAATATAGAGATAGAGCAGATATCAGATGTTGAACTAAAAAAATAAAACACAAATGACTTGGCAGGAAAAAATTAAGGATTTTGAAATCTTTCTTCGGTTCGAAAGGAATTTTTCAGAAAATACCCTCGACGCCTATATACGGGACATCAAAAAATTAAAAGAGTACAGTGAAGAAAGTCTAGATAATATGGGTCCGGATGTGATAAGCTATGAAGACATCCAGCAATATATTTTTTTACTTTCAAAGCAAAAATTTAGCGAAAGATCTCAAGCCAGATGGATCTCTTCCATAAAAGCTTTTTTCAAATATTTAGTAGAAGACGAAATAAGAGAAGATAACCCCGCAACCTTGCTTGAAGGTCCTAAACTGGGATTATATCTTCCGGACACATTAAGTCTTCCGGATATCAACAAAATCATCAACGCTATAGAAGTTTCCACCGATTTAGGTAAAAGAAATCAATGTATCATTGAGGTTCTTTACGGATGTGGGCTTCGTGTTTCTGAACTTATTGAATTAAAGATTTCAAATATTAATTTCAACGAAAAGTTCATTAAAGTAACAGGAAAAGGAGATAAAACCAGACTTGTTCCTTTGGCAGACTACACTTCAGAATTATTAAAAAATTATATTCAGGACGTACGTTCCAAAAACAAGATCAATAAAAAACATGAAGATTGCCTTTTCTTAAACAGCAGGGGAACTTCCATGTCAAGAGTAATTGTATTTCTTATCATAAAAGAATTAACGGATAAAGCAGGAGTAAATAAGAAAATCTCTCCTCACACCTTCCGGCATTCTTTTGCAACGCATCTTTTGCAAAATGGAGCTGATTTACGTTATATTCAGGAAATGCTGGGTCATTCAAGCATTACTACAACTGAAATTTATACTCATTTAAAAACGGAAGAACTTCGGGATGTTATCTTAAATTATCATCCGAGGAATATCAATATTACCCAATGAAGCTATTGAAATACTGCCCTAACTGCGGCAAAGAATCTTTACAATGGAACGATGAAAAAAAATGGAGCTGCCCCGAATGTGGCTTTACATTATACAATAACGTAGCCGGAGCAGTAGCTGTTGTTATAAGATGTGGAGACGAAATTTACCTTACAAGACGAAACAGAGATCCTAAAAAAGGAAAATTAGATTTAGCCGGAGGATTTGTAGATCCAAAAGAAAGCGCAGAAGAAACATGTAAAAGAGAGCTTTTTGAAGAACTACAACTAACTATTGACCTTTCAAATTTAAAATATCTTACAAGCCTTCCTAATGTCTATCAATATAAAGAGATTGATTACAATACTATTGATCTTTTTTATGAATATCATGTTTCAGAAAAATTTGAAGTCAACCTTGAACTATCTGAAATTTCAGAAGCTGTTTGGATTCCGCTAAAAGAACTCGATCTCGAAGATATCGCTTTCGATTCCCAGAAAATCTTTTTTGAAAAATACCTACAATCTATATAAAAAAATCGCAGAATAATCTGCGATTTTTTATTTCTTAATAAGAATCAGTTTTAAGAATTTCTTCAAAATATTTTACCAACAAAGCCCTTTCTGCATCTGACAAATTAGCTTCCTGATGATACACTATATATCCCGGCAAAGGCATTGTTTTATTTTGAATTGTTTGTACTGCTTTATCCAGCATACTTTTCTTCAAGTCTTTATTATAGGTTCCCCAAACAGAAAAATTAAGGTGCTCTCTCCCTTCATTTACATGACTCTTAATTGACCAGGAAACAGGCGCAAAATAAGCATATTTAGGATAGACTGTTTCATTAGAATGGCAGTCATAGCATGCCGACTTGACAAGTACTCTAATTTTAGGCGGCGTTTTTTTTATATCCACAAAATTAACTGAGCTTTTAACCGGAACATTCGTTTTATCAACCGGTATAAACTGAATGATAACAAACCCGATAAGTACCCAAAACAACACTTTCTTTACGGTAGCCATAGTTTTATTTTACAGGTGTTAAAACTCTATCAAACTTCATGTTTTTATTAGTACTTGAGTTAGTCGGTACTATTGTACTATTAATTTTATTCGGATCCGAAGTTTTATTAGACTCAGCTGGTGTTGCATTTTTGTTGGCAGAAGTTTTAGGACTATCCAATGTTCTCGTATCTTTTAAATCCCAATCTTCATTAGAATCCCACAATGGTCGCACAATAGCCAGCTTATAATATATATAAGCATCTTCTGCAAAAATATCTTTTTCCAAATCTGCCTCATCCCAAAACTTATTCCCGTTATCATCAACAAGAATCCTTACAATATATTCTCCAGGCTTCAAAATGTCAAACTTCACATAATCTCCTTTTGTATATTTTTGATACACTACTTTATCCGATGAATCCAGCAATTGAATCCAATAATTAGCAGCCGGAACATTCGTAAGTCTGAATGCTAAGCTCCCGTAGTTTTCCACCTTATCAGCTTCAAAATCGAGTCGATAAGGATCTCCTATTTTATCATAGAACGAGGAAATTGTTTTACTTGGAATCGTGAGCTGATATTTTTTCCCAGCTTCAAAATTGGAGGTCAACAATATCTGATAAGGATTAGTCTCAGAAATTCTGGCTGTAAATTCCTGCGTTACTGTACTATCTTTTTTCAATACCCATTTCTCTGGCTCTATTGAATTGATCATATAATTTGACACAATAGTAAGGTCAGATTTCGGGGGTAGAAGAGCATTCCCATTAGAAATGGTCATTTTATTCTTCGGATTATACTTATAGAACAATGAAGTCGTTAAAGCACTATCTTTTATCCCAGCATCATACTTAAATTTTAAATTTTCAGTTACTGTCTGTCCAACATCACTTTTCACAGCATCAAACCATATTTTTACAGAATCGGATTTTGGAGTATGTGTAATTTTTATATCTTTAAGCTTATCACTCAAAGGACTCACCTTTACCTCTTCAGGATGTCCTTCAAAAGCCATTGTAACACCTCCCGGCATTTCTTTCATTTCAATATACTTCAATGGTTTTTTAGACGGATAAATTTTCATATTTAAACCCGATATCGATTTTGAAAAATCAATCGCATCTTTTTGAAAACCTATCTTTTCTTTACCCGGATCGTATACCGAATTTCCGTTTTCATCTTCAAAAGCTATAATTTTATATTTACCCGGTGACAAATAATTAAGTTCATAATATCCGTCATCATCCACTTTAGTAATGTAGTAAGGCTTTTGTCTGTAATTCATGGTATCTTGTACCTTAAAAAGACCAACAACCATTTTATTTTCTCCACTGCTTTTTTTAGTCGAAAGAGCATCTTTTATTTCGCCGCTGATGTATAAATCATCTATCTTTTCTCCGGTAGAAAAAGCAAAATTGAAATATTTCAAAATATTTCCTTCATTATTGTCTGCAATAGAATTCCCAAAATTGAAATTATAAGTAGTGTTTGCCTGTAAAGTATCTGTCCATTGAATCACAAGGAACTTATTGGCAATATTGGAAGGAATAATTTTCTTAATATTTTTGATGGGTGGCGAAATACTCAGATTTTTATTAATATCCTTTAAGGTAATATATTCATCAAAATCAATTCTGAGTTCCTTGATATCTCTAGGAACATTGATTCTTGTGGTATCAATATTTGAACTTAAAAATTTCGGTGCTAAAGAATCTTTCGGTCCTCCGACAGGAGAACCCAATCTTGCACATGAATGCAAAAGAAAAACAGCAACGAATAATAAAAAAAATCTTTTCATGAATACGTTTGAACAAAAGTAAACATTATTCTCCAAAAACTTCATTTCCGCCGTTCAAAGAATCTTTATTATCATGCATTACCGTATGCAACTTCGCTTTTTGTTGTGGAAAATCTTCAAATAATCCAGACAAAGCCAACGCTGTATAAACTTTCCCAGAATACTTATTGCCAATAGCCACAATGGTAACTTTAGATTTCAGTAAATGAGCAAAAACAGAATTAGAACCGTGCCACCATCCATTATGATACGTCAGCTTTTCTCCGTTATCGAAAATCTTCATTCTAAAACCTAAGCCATAATTATTCATCCCGAATTTTTCATTGCTGTAAGGTTCAAAAACCATCTTCATCAATTCTGGCTTTAAGAAATCTTTTGAAAACATTGCTTTTGAAAAGCTGAAAAGGTCTCTTGGCGTAGTATATACATTTTTATCACCATAAATAAGATCTAATCGATCTAAAGGATACAACTTATTGCCTCCGTAATAAAATGACTGAGAAGCAGTAGGAATATCCTTTTCCTGAAAAATATACGTATTGTTCATTTTCAGGGGAGCAAAAACCATTTCTTTCATTGCCTGAGGAAAAGGTGTTTTTGTAACGTGCTCAATTAATAATGCCAATAAAGCAAAATTGGTATTACAATACATAAATCCGGTATCTGTATCTCTTGCCAGATCCGGTTTGTATTTAATAATCATATTCAATACATCCTGATTCGTAATGAACGGTTTAGATATTTCTGCCGGGTCCGGTTTTATTTTGGTAATAAAGTATTCGTATTTTGGCAACCCGCTTCTTTGATCTAATAATGTTTGAACGGTAACGTTAGGATAAGGGAATCCCGGAAAAAACTGAGTCAGATGATCCGATAATTTTATTTTTCCTGCTTCTATTAACTTCATCATTGCCATTGCCGTCATTGTCTTTGAAACTGAAGCGACATGCAAAGGCGTATTTTTATCAATCGGCATTTGGTTCCCTGCTCTTCCGAACCCTCTGTAGTTTTCGTACAGTATCTCATCTCCTTTTGCCACTAAAATCCCTCCGCTTAGGTTTCCTTTTTCCCAAACTTTCTGGTAATATTGATCGATATATTGAGTGATCGTATTTTTACCTGAAAGTATTCTGTCTTCATCGGTAAAGACATGATCTAAGTCTACCTTTCCGTAATTAGGCAGATTGGAAGTATAAACAGGTTCAGTCTGTTTTTCTTCTTTCTTTTTACAAGATGTAACACAAAAAAATACGGCGGAAATAAGGACAAAACTAAGCTTCTTCATGAATTTCTAAAATGAGCGGCAATTTAATAAAACGCTAAGAAAATATTAACTATCAATGATATATTAAGACTTATTTAACATAGTTACTTGAATGTCATAAAAACGAAGCTATAATTTTATCCACAATTACCTGTGCCAGTTTCTCTTTACTTTGGTGCGTCCATCCTGCAATATGTGGCGTTACCATTGCCTTTTCCGAGTGCAATAAATAGTGTAGCGTTTCATTTTCAGATTCAATATTCTCAAAAGAAGATTTTTCGTACTCTAATACATCGAGACAAGCCCCTTTTATTTTCCCTGATTCTATCGCATCAACTAAACTTTTAGTTTCTACATTTTTTCCTCTTGCTGTATTTACAAAATAAAAGTCATTTTTCATTTCAGCGATGAATACTGAATCAATCAGATAATGAGTTTCATCCGTCAATGGAATATGTAAACTTAAAACCTCAGCTCGATCTTTTAATTCTCCTAAAGAAACCTGTGTTGCATACTCATCTGAAAGATCGGGAAGAATATCATGAAAGATCACTTTACAGCCAAAGCCCGAAAGCCTTTTTGCTGTCGCTTTTCCCATATTCCCATAACCGATTAAGCCTACTGTTTTACCAAGAAGCTCATCCCCTCTGTTTTCTTCACGAAGCCAGATTCCGTTTTTCACTTCCTGGGATGCAATAAAAAGACGGTTCATTAAAATCAATAACATTCCGACCACATGTTCTGCCACAGAATCTCTGTTTCCTTCAGGAGAATTAATCAGCTGTATCCCCAGTTTTTCAGCTACAAGAATATCAATATTTTCCATTCCTGCTCCTACTCTTGCAATGAATTTCAGATTTTTCGCCTTTTCTAAAAAATTCTTATCTAAAGGAATTCTACTTCTGATAATCACTCCATCATAGTTTTCAATTTTACTGCAAACCTCATCATAAGAAGAGGTAAAATCTTCTTCCAAAATACAGTTTTTAGCCAAAAGCTGTTCAGTAATGAGCGGGTGATTTTTATCGAGGAGTAAAATTCTCATAGAAGACATAATTCTTTATATTTGTTGATGCAAAGGTAAGTTTCAGCGCTATAGAAACGTCTTTTGTGAGATAGAATTTTTCAATTTTTTCATCTTATGAAATTGCATCAGTTTATTTTTTTCCTTTCTGTATTATTATTACTAGCCTACAGTATTTTTTTAGGCATTAGATTTCCGTCTATTCAGGAAACTATTCCTATTCATTATTCCGGTGAAGGTCCGGATGGTTTTGGAAGTAAAATATTTTTGTGGTTTCAGGTAGGCCTTAATGCAATTCTATTATTTTTCATAGGATTAATTATAAAATATCCAGGAAAAGCATTTGGAGAAAAGAATGATTATTTAGAATCTTCTGCAGAAACAGCAATAAAAAACCGACAAATATTTCTGTCGGTTCTATCTTTAGTTGTTACACTTATTTTATGCGGCATTTCTTTAAAAGAGATTATTTAAGCTTCCTGAAAAAGCTTTTTTAATTCTATAGATTCCGAAGCTTTCATTCTTCCGGAAAGAATTAATGAAAGTTCTTTTCTTCTTAATGCTGCTGCAAAACGTTCTTTTTCAAGTTCTGTTTCCGGCTCCATTTCCGGGATGGGAATCGGTCTGTTGAATTCATCTACCGCAACGAATGTATAAATTCCCGAATTGGTATGAATTTTTTTCTGATTGATCGGATCATCCAACCAAACATCCACATAAATTTCCATTGAGGTAGAAAAAGCTCTTGAAACTTTAGATTCCATCACAACAATACCTCCTTCCGGAATCGGATAATCAAACGAAACGTGATTTACAGATGCCGTCACCACTCTTCTTTCACAATGTCTTGTTGCAGAAATTGATGCACATCTGTCCATTCTTGCCAATAATTCTCCACCAAAAAGATTCCTCAGCTGATTGGTATCATTGGGAAGTACAATATTAGTCATCACCGTCAAAGACTCTGATGCTTTTTTTATTTTTGCCATTTCGATTTAAGTTTTGGGGCTGTAGTTTTATTTGTTTTCCCAACAGCCGGTTTTATGATAGAGTCTTTTCTTAAAGAATCTTTTTTCAAAGTGTCTGAAGCTTTCAATGTTACAGAATCTGCTTTTACAGGAACTATTTTTTCTATTCTCTTGGTTTTGGTCTGTACAGAAACACTGTCAAAAGACTTTTTGCCGAAAATAAGTTCTTGCTGAGAATATCCCAAATAAGCAATTCCCAATACAGGAACTACAAAAAGGAAAGTCCAAAGAATAGATTTATTGAATGTATAATCTTTTCTAACCTCTGCAGGTTTCTCTTTCTTTTCTGAGTTTTTAATATCTGAAATTCTGATTTCTTCTAATCCGTAAAAATCCGGACGATCATTTTCAAGGCGTTTACCGCTGAAAGTAATCTGATCATCATGAATGGAAAGTTTTCCCAGGTTCTGGATTTCCAACACCTGATCTGCCTGAAGTTTTTTCTTCCAAAAATCGGTCTGAATCTTCAAATCACTCTTAGAAGCTCCTAAAGGCATTTGCTTCTGAGCAGCAATAAAAGCGGCTAATTCCTCAGACTGAATTTCATAATCCGGAGAGAAAGCGATCTGACTTGCAGGTGGAAGAATACTTCCGTTTTCAGAATTGACGATTGCTTCTGAATTTTCTAAAGAAAACACACCAAAGCCCGGAACCACAACGCTTCCAAACTGTTTTAAATATTCTAAAATGTATGCTGAAATATTCATTTGGTGGCAAATTTATAACTTTTCCCTGACTTCTTGAAGCATTTTTCATTATAAAAAAACATTCTTAAAAACCTTATTTTTCTGAATTTATAATCAATTATCATGATAATGAGTCATTATATTCAGATTTCAAGTAAGAAAAGAGATTTTATATATATGAAACAGATTAATCTTTTGAATTTTTCAATTTTATGTTTTTCACAATTTTTAAGCCTAAAATTGATTAAAATAAAAAAGACTGCCGAAGCAGTCTCTAAAATCTAACTTTTACTTTTTACTATATAATTATTTTAAATAGAGTCGATTAATTAGTGGATTTTCCAGCTTACCCCAAACATGAAATTAGTTCCTGCCTGTGAAAAATAGTAAGGATTTCCATCCCAAACTGCTCCGTTATTGACATACTTTTTATCAAAAATATTGTTGACCAACAACTTTAAAGCGATTTCATTATGCGCTATTGTAAATTGATATTGAGCATTAAAATCTGTTAAAAGATAATCTTTCAACTGGAGACTCTTCTCCTCAGAATTATCAAGATATTGCTTCCCTACATATTGATTCATCAAAGCAAACTGGAAGTTTTTGGTAGGATTAAACTTCAATCCTAGATTTGCAATAATATCCGGAGAAAAGGAGATTTGTGTATTCCCAAGATTTTTGACCTCGGTTGCATTTTCTATTTTGAAATCTAAATTTCTGTTGTTACTGAAACTCACATTTCCTGTCAATTCCCATTGTTTCGAAAGTTTTGCCAATGCGCCTAATTCAATTCCGCTTCTGTAGCTTTTCCCTGAATTGGTTCTAATGAAAGCTCCTACATTATTTAATTCCCCATTCAACACCAATTGATTGACATAATACATATAATATAAGTTCGCGGTAAACGATACAATTCCGAACTGTCTTTCAAAACCGGCTTCAAAATCGTGAAGTTTTTCGGCCTTCACATCATTATTTGCCAACAAATCATCCCTGTTCGGTTCGCGATGCGCATGTGCATAAGAAACAAAGATTTTTCCATTTCCTATTTTATAGTTAGCTCCCACTTTTGGATTGAAGAACAGCCAGTTTTTATTCAGATTCGCTCCCTCATCATCTCCAGCTGTTATTATTTTTGTATCATAATCCACATTTCTCAGCTGCAAATCTCCAAAGAATTCGAAATCATGAACTCTTACCAAAGCTTTTGCAAAACCTGAAACTTCGTTTTTCACAGAACGACCTCTGTAATATTCGTGCTCATCAATCTGAGGAAGAAAAACTCCGGTCACATTTCCGTAATGTCTTCCGTAATATTGATTGGCTACAGCTCCAAAGTTTACATCAACAATTCCCAATTTTCCATATAGAGTGGAAACCATTCCATAAAAATCGTTATTCAGCCATTTTTTTCTGATAAAATCTGAGTATTGTTCACCATTTACATCCGGCAAGTTGTATCTCGCAAAAGGGTCGCCTTGTTTGTAGTTTTCGTAATATCCTTTTCCTTTGGTATAGTGTAAAGTGGTTTCTAAATTCCATTTTTCATTAAACTTTTGTTCCCAAAGCAACTGATAATGGTTTTGTCTGTAATTATCGGTTTCATTATTATAAAACCCTACAATATTTTCCCAGTTTGCATCATAAATAGCTCCAGACGGATTAAATTTAGGATTCGTTTCCCAGGTGTCTTTGTCAATTCCATTCCAGGCTTGGTACGTTTTTTCTTTTCCACCGAAAGCCATTAAACGGATTCTCGTTTTTTCTTCTTCATACAAAGCTGTAAAATTGTAAGAATCCAGTTTTGAAAATGCCCTGTCGATATAGCCGTCGGAATTGATATGCGTATAACGCCCCATCAAAGACAGACGGTTTCCCCAGAATTTTCCTGAACCAATTTCTGCAGCGTATTTATAGGTGTTAAATGAACCGTAACTGTCATCTGTTTTAAAGTAAAACTTTTCTTCAGGATCCTTTGAGATCACATTAATACTCGCTCCAAATGCAGCAGATCCGTTGTTGGAAGTTCCTACTCCTCTTTGAATTAAAATCTGTGAGGCAGAGCTCGTCAGATCCGGAACATTAACGAAAAAAGTCCCCTGACTTTCGGAATCGTTATATGGAACCCCATTCATCATGACGTTAATGGCAGTTCCCGAAACTCCACGAATTCTAAAACCTGTGTAACCAACTCCATTCCCTGCATCTGAAGTAGAGATAATAGACGTCTGATTCTTAAGTAAAATAGGCAGATCCTGTCCAAGATTTTTGCTATCTAAATCTTTCTGAACATTAATAATTTCCTTTGCAACCGGAAGTCTTCTGGTAAAATTAACAGCTTCAATTTCCTTTATTTTCAAGGAATCGGAATTTTGTGCTTGCAAAAAAGCGAAAGAGCCAACAGTAAGCCCTAAAAAAAATAATCCTTTCATTCTATAAATTTTTAAAATTTAATGAATAAAAGGGGATTGATAAGATATTATACAGTTTCAGCCCTGAAGCCGAATTCCCTAAACAGCATTACCCGTTCTAGGTTCGTTGGGTATAATCTCAGCCTGTTACAGCACCCCTTTATTTCGACTGCAAAATTATGATTTTTCTGCTTATGAATAAATTATTTTAATATTTTTTGTTTCTTACATCTATGTAGTAATAGCTTTTACCATCTTTGGTCACGTCAAACATGCCTCCCAGTTTCCAGCTGTAATTCAATTTGATATCTTCATATTCAAAGGGAATAATGATTTTATTATCTTTATTGATCACACCGAATTTATTGTTGGAAACTGCCACGATCATAGGATTTTCCAGGTCATTTCCTTCCAAAACATACAGCATCTCATATTGCGGAATAATCTGAAACTTAAAAGTACCTTTAGAATTTTTGTAAAGATTATTATCACCAAGTCCGAAAAGATATTTGTCTTTATAAACTCCGTATTTTTGTTTTACATATGTATTTTTACATTTCCCTAAGTCCGAATCTTTAAACCGGTAAACTTTCTTTCCATACACATCAATTCGATAAGAAATCTGATCTTTTTCTACCGTTGCATATTCTTTAGTTCCATATTTCCTTACACTTTCATTCGGAGAGTTAAGGAGATTACAGTCTTCCGAAAAAAACATTCCGATATAAAATTCTGCGGGAATGACCAATTGCCCTTTCTGATTAACATAACCTACTTTTCCATTCTCTCTTTTAGGAATAAGCAAAGGAACATCTCCGTATAACGATATTAAATCAGGACGATTCGGATTTATTCTAGCAAACTGCGGTGTTCCGGGAAATTGCGTTTCACTTTTTGAAGCCACCCGACTAGACTGCGAAAGAACAGCACTGAACAGGAATACTGCAAAGAGTTGATAAATATTTTTCATGGCATGTTTTTGTAACACTAAAATACGCATATTTTTTAACACATTATAAAAGGGACTAAAATCTTCAAAACCCTATGAAAGTCAAAATATAATAGATTATTTAAAAAACATATTTATAAAAAATCTAAATAAATTAATTCTCATAAAATAGTAAAAATTCGTAATTTTGGGAACATTTTTAAATGTTTGATAATATAAAAGCGTTATAGAGAAATATTTTTTGACACCAATGTTACAAAACCATATTCTTTAACCGCTTGATCAATATTACCTAGCTTCTTAAAAAAAACAAACATCGATTATAATTAATTCATTTATATAATTAATTGAGATTAAAGATATAAAAATTTGTTATAATCTACTTTTTAGATTGAAAAGACTTCTATTATTATGAATATGTATCAGGATTACATCCAAGAAATTGCAGAAAGAAAAAACCAAGGGCTGCATCCAAAACCAATTGACAGTGCAGAATTATTAAGCGAAATTATTGCACAAATTAAAGATACAGCTAACGAATACAGGGCTGACTCTCTTAATTTTTTCATTTACAACACTTTACCGGGAACAACAAGTGCTGCAGGTGTAAAAGCTCAGTTTTTAAAAGAAATTATTCTTGGAGAATCTGTAGTAGAAGAAATATCTCCGGCTTTTGCTTTCGAATTGTTATCTCACATGAAAGGAGGTAAATCTATTGAAGTACTGTTGGATTTAGCTTTAGGAAATGAGGAATCTGTTGCAAAACAGGCGGCTGAAGTTCTTAAAACTCAGGTTTACTTGTATGATGCTGATACAGCTCGTTTGAAAGAGGCTTATGAAGCGGGTAATGTAATCGCTAAAGATATTTTGGAAAGCTATGCAAAAGCAGAGTTTTTCACAAAACTTCCTGAAGTTGCTGAAGAAATTAAAATAGTAACTTTCATTGCCGGTGAAGGGGATATTTCTACGGATTTACTTTCTCCGGGTAATCAGGCTCATTCAAGATCTGACCGTGAATTGCACGGAAAGTGTATGATCACTCCTCAAGCTCAGGAAGAAATCAAAGCTTTGCAGGCACAACATCCTGATGCAAGTGTAATGCTGATTGCAGAAAAAGGAACAATGGGGGTTGGCTCTTCCCGTATGTCGGGAGTAAATAACGTTGCTCTTTGGACAGGAAAACAGGCTAGCCCATATATACCTTTCGTAAATATTGCTCCAATCGTAGGAGGAACAAACGGTATTTCTCCAATTTTCCTTACGACAGTTGACGTAACCGGAGGCATCGGAATCGACCTTCAGAACTGGGTAAAGAAAACAGATGAAAACGGAAACCCTGTTCGTAACGAAAATGGCGATATTGTTTTGGAAGAAAAATATTCTGTAGCAACAGGAACAGTTTTAACCATCAATACGAAAGAGAAAAAATTATACAACGGAGATAAAGAATTGAAAGATATTTCAAAATCATTCACTCCTCAAAAATTAGAATTCATTAGAGCAGGTGGTTCTTATGCCATCGTATTTGGTAAAAAAATCCAGACGTTTGCTGCAAAAACTTTAGGAATTACACCTCCTGCAGTTTTCGCACCTTCCAAAGAAATCTCTATTGAAGGACAAGGTCTTACTGCGGTTGAAAAAATCTTCAACAGAAATGCTGTAGGTACTACACCGGGAAAAATTTTACACGCAGGTTCCGATGTTCGTGTTGAAGTAAATATCGTTGGATCTCAGGACACAACTGGTTTAATGACCGCTCAGGAATTAGAATCAATGGCTGCAACCGTGATTTCTCCAATCGTAGACGGAGCTTATCAGTCAGGATGTCACACTGCTTCAGTTTGGGATAAAAAAGCTCAGACCAACATTCCTAAATTAATGAAATTCATGAACGATTTCGGAGTAATCACAGCTCGTGATCCGAAAGGTGAATATCACTCAATGACAGATGTTATTCACAAAGTTCTTAATGATATTACGATTGACGAATGGGCAATCATCATCGGAGGTGACTCTCATACAAGAATGTCTAAAGGAGTTGCTTTCGGAGCTGACTCCGGAACGGTAGCTTTGGCTTTGGCAACAGGTGAAGCTTCAATGCCGATTCCTGAATCGGTGAAAGTGACCTTCAAAGGAGACATGAAAGAACATATGGATTTCCGTGATGTAGTTCACGCAACTCAAGCGCAGATGTTGAAGCAATTTGACGGAGAAAACGTTTTCCAGGGAAGAATTATCGAAGTTCATATTGGAACACTCCCTGCTGATCAGGCGTTTACGTTCACAGACTGGACTGCAGAAATGAAGGCTAAAGCTTCTATCTGTATCTCTCAGGATGATACTTTAATTGAATCTTTGGAAATCGCTAAAAGCAGAATCCAGATCATGATCGATAAAGGTATGGATAACCACAATCAGGTTCTTAAAGGATTAATTGAAAAAGCAGATAAAAGAATTGCAGAAATCAGAAGTGGTGAAAAACCGGCTTTAGCTCCTGATGCCAATGCAAAATATTATGCAGAAGTAGTCGTTGATCTTGATGCAATCGTAGAACCAATGATTGCCGATCCGGATGTAAACAACGAAGATGTTTCAAAAAGATATACTCACGAGACCATCAGAGACCTGACGTATTACGGAGGTGAGAAAAAAGTTGACCTTGGTTTCGTCGGATCTTGTATGGTTCACAAAGGAGATTTAAAGATCGTTTCTCAGATGTTGAAAAATCTTGAAAAGCAAAATGGTAAGGTAGAATTCAAAGCTCCATTGGTTGTAGCTGCTCCTACTTATAACATTATTGATGAATTAAAAGCTGAAGGTGACTGGGAATTGCTAGAAAAATATTCAGGTTTTGAATTCAACGACGCTGCTCCAAAAGGCGAAGCTCGTACTCAATATGAAAACATGATGTATCTTGAGCGTCCGGGATGTAACCTTTGTATGGGTAACCAGGAAAAAGCTGAAAAAGGAGATACCGTTTTAGCAACTTCTACCCGTTTATTCCAGGGAAGAGTTGTTGAAGATTCTGAGCGTAAAAAAGGAGAGTCTTTATTGGCTTCAACTCCGGTAGTTGTTTTATCCGCTGTTATGGGAAGAATTCCAAGCATTGATGAATACAAAGAGGCGGTTGAAGGAATCAACCTGACGACGTTTGTTCCTCCTATCAAAGAATTGGTAGCAGTTGGCCATTAATAAAATAAAAAAAATAACCGACAGGTTGTTTTAAATAAGTAAATGGAAGATTTCTTTTTGAAGTCTTCCATTTTTGTTTAGAATCGTTCTATTTAAAGACCAATTAAAATTATTTTGATCTATATCAATGTCAAAAAATCATTTTTTCCTTAACTTCATAGTCCTAAAATATTTTAATCATTTATCTTATATATCCTTTATATGGATCGTAGGAATAGATTTTGATGGAATGTATTAGATAAAATTCCGTTTAAAATTCCGGGAAAAACTTATTAAAAAGAATAAAACTAAATTAGATATGACTTTTGATATTGATATGATCAAGAAAGTGTACGAGCGCTACCCTGAGAGAATTGCTGCTGCAAGACAAATCGTGGGAAAACCTCTTACCCTTTCAGAAAAAATCCTTTACACACACCTTTGGGAAGGAAATGCAACACAAGAATATGAAAGAGGAAACTCTTATGTAGACTTCGCACCGGATAGAGTTGCCATGCAGGATGCCACTGCGCAGATGGCCCTTTTGCAATTCATGCAAGCTGGAAAAGCTAAGGTTGCTGTTCCTTCAACAGCTCACGCCGATCACCTAATTCAGGCGAAGGTAGGAGCTGATAAAGATTTACAGGAAGGAATCAATAAAAACTCCGAGGTTTTCAACTTTTTGAGTTCTGTTTGTGATAAATACGGAATCGGTTTCTGGAAGCCGGGAGCCGGGATTATCCACCAGGTCGTATTAGAAAATTATGCTTTCCCAGGAGGTATGATGATCGGTACCGACTCTCACACCGTAAATGCAGGTGGTTTAGGAATGGTAGCCATCGGTGTAGGTGGTGCTGATGCAGTAGATGTAATGGCAGGAATGGCTTGGGAGCTTAAAATGCCTAAGCTTATCGGGGTAAAGCTTACCGGAAAAATGAACGGCTGGACTTCTGCAAAAGATGTTATCCTAAAAGTTGCCGGAATTCTTACCGTAAAAGGAGGAACCGGATGTATCGTAGAATATTTCGGAGAAGGAGCAAAATCTCTTTCCGCAACAGGTAAAGGTACCATCTGTAACATGGGTGCTGAAATTGGGGCTACAACTTCTACTTTCGGATATGATGATTCTATGAGAAGATATTTAGCTGCTACAGGAAGACAAGACGTAGTAGATGCTGCCGATAAAATTGCTGAACATTTAACAGGAGATGCTGAAGTCTATGCAAACCCTGAACAGTATTTTGATCAATTAATAGAAATCAACCTTTCTGAACTGGCTCCTCACTTAAACGGACCTTTCACTCCGGATTTGGCGACTCCGGTTTCTGAATTCAGAGCTAAAGCAGAAGCGAACGGATGGCCTCTAGAAGTGGAATGGGCATTGATCGGTTCTTGTACCAACTCTTCTTACGAAGATTTATCAAGAGCAGCCTCTATTGTTGAAGATGCCGTAGCGAAAGGAGTAAAACCTAAAGCAATCCTAGGGATTAACCCAGGTTCTGAACAAGTGAAATTCACAGCGGAAAGAGACGGATTCTTAGATTCTTTCAGAAAATTTGAAAACGCAAGAATCTTTACCAATGCTTGTGGACCTTGTATTGGACAATGGGACAGAGAAGGCGCTGAAAAAGGAGAGAAAAACTCAATTATTCACTCTTTCAACAGAAACTTCGCAAAAAGAGCAGATGGTAACCCAAATACCCACGCTTTTGTTGCTTCACCGGAAATGGTTGCTGCTGTTGCAATTTCAGGAAGATTAGACTTCAACCCGATTACAGATACTTTAACAAACGAAGCCGGAGAGCAGATCAAATTAGATGAACCTAAAGGTTTTGAACTTCCTGAAAAAGGATTCGCAGTAGATGACAACGGTTATCAGGCGCCGTCTGCAGACGGATCCTCAGTTGTAGTCAATGTAAGTCCTACTTCAGACAGACTTCAGCTGTTAGAAGAATTTCCTGCTTGGGATGGTAAAAATATTACCGGAGCTAAGGTCTTAATCAAAGCTTTTGGAAAATGTACAACCGACCATATTTCTATGGCAGGACCATGGTTGAAATACAGAGGTCATCTTGACAATATTTCAAACAACATGTTGATTGGAGCAGTAAATGCTTACAATATGGAAACCAATAACGTTAAAAGCGAATTAATAGGTGAGTATGGAGAAGTTCCTGCCGTGCAAAGAGCTTACAAAGCTGCCGGAGTTCCTACCATCGTTGTTGGAGATCAAAACTATGGAGAAGGTTCTTCCAGAGAACATGCAGCTATGGAACCAAGACACCTTGGTGTAAAAGCAGTATTGGTAAAATCATTTGCGAGAATTCATGAAACCAACCTTAAAAAACAAGGTATGCTTGGAATTACTTTCGCTAATGAAGCAGATTATGATAAAATCCTGGAAGATGACACCGTGAACTTCTTAGATCTTGATCAGTTCGCTCCAGGAAAACAATTGACGTTAGAATTCGTTCACAAAGACGGATCTAAGGATATCATCATGGCAAACCATACGTATAACAACCAGCAGATTGATTGGTTTAAAGCGGGTTCTGCTTTGAATCTGATTAAGCAACAAGAAAATTAATTGTTAGATTTAATTAATCATAGAAAAAGCAACTTCAAATTGGAGTTGCTTTTTTATTTTATTTTAGTCAAAAGATTCATCCGGTAGCTCTCGCCTATCGGAATTTCCTGCTCCGAAATCAACGTTACTTTTCTGGCTCCTAAACTTTTAATTTGATTTAAATTAATAATAAAAGATTTATGAATTCTCACAAAAGAGTTTTCCGGAAGCTGCTGTTCCATAGATTTTAAAGTATCCAAAACAATATATTCCTGTTCGGGAGTTTTTATATTAACATAATCTTTGATGCTCTCAACATATAAAATATCATCAAAACTGATCCGGTGCTGCTGTCCGGATGATTTTACAAAGAAATGAGCGTCTTCCTTATTTTCATTCGTAGCAAAACGCTCCTGAGCCTTTAAAGCACTTTTATAAAAGCGTTCAAAAGAAATCGGTTTCAGAAGATAATCTACGATATTATGTTCATATCCTTCCAAAGCATATTCAGAATAAGCAGTTGTCAAAATATATTTCAGTTTATCTCCTAAAATTTTCATGAAGTTAATTCCTGTGAGTTCCGGCATCTGGATGTCAAGAAAAACCAGATCGGATTCATTTTTCTGAATATAATCTAGTGCTTCAATCGGATTTTCAGTTGAAAAAACCAATTCTAAAGACGGAACTTTTTGCACATAACTTTCCAGTAGCGAAATCGCCAATGGTTCGTCATCCACAACAATACATTTAATTTTACTCATTTCGTAAATCAATTTTTAAATCTACGATAAATTCCGTTTCTGAATCCTGGATGTTTAATTCATATTTTTTAGGATAAAGAATTTCGAGCCTTTTTTTCACATTCTCTATTCCGATTCCTGAAAGAGAGTCTTTCATTCTTTCTTTTTTATAATTCAAAAGATAAAAATGTAATATTTGATTCTCGTCAGAAATTTTCATTTCAAAACCTTTATCTCTAAAATTACCATGTTTAAAGGCATTTTCAACAAAAGGAACTAAAATCATCGGAGAAATATTCAGTTTTGGATGATTGATATTCTTCTCAATATTCAATAATTCAGGCTTTTTAATTCTTAGTTTTTCAAGAGCGGTTAAACTATCAATATAGCCGATTTCTTTATCTAAACTAATGAAATCTTCTTCAAGATCTTTTGTGCTGTATCTTAACAATTGGCTTAATTCTTCAAGCGCAGGCAAAGCCTTATCCGATTTTTGATACACCAGAGAATAGATATTATTTAAAGAATTAAAGATAAAATGCGGATTAATCTGTGTTTTTAAAGCCTGTAATTCTGCATTTTTTTTAGCTTCCATCAATTGCATCTTTTCTTCTTCCGCAAGAATTGAATATTTGAAAAACCAAAAAGTAGTACTGATAAAAATAGTGGTGCTGCTGTAAAAAATATTATCAAAGAAATAAAAGGTAAAACTTGTGTTTTCTGCATAGTTCCTGATCCCAAAAAATTGGGGTAAAAACCATTCTTCCACAAAATATCTTACCACAACAAAGGAAGCTACACTGAGAAAAAATGCAAAAAAGGATTTATAAATTTTATCTGCATCAAAAAATCTAGGAACTACAATACAATAATTGACATAAAAACAGATAATGCTCGTAATAAAAAAAGTAATATTAAAAATCGTACTATTGGAATGAAAGACAAAATACGGAATGAGGACCGCTCCGGATACATAAATGGTCCAAAAGAAAATATGCAGATAAAATAATTTATTAATTTTCATACAACAAAAATAGATTTTCTTATAAATTCAAATCCTGTTTTTCGACAAACGATTCATTTTATCCGATGAAAACTGCTTCATCCCGATTCATTCTGCATTGATCGAAATGCTATTTTACAGCATTCTTCAGGCTCATAAATTTGTCAAAAATAAATCCCATGAAAACATTGTTATATCCGATTTTAATTTGTTTGTCCGTATTAATTTCTGCTCAGAAAAAACCCGCTGAATATTTTCCAACTCCAAAAACGAAAGTTCTAGTGGTAGGATCATTTCATTTTGACTATCCAAATCTTGATGCTCATAAAACAGAAAAAGGAGATCAGGTAGATGTTCTGTCACCCAAAACCTCAAAAGAAGTAACAGAACTTATCAATTATATTAAAAAATTTAAGCCTACAAAAATTGCAATAGAAGCATGGCCCAACTGGAATGCCAATCAAAAATTAAAAGAATACAAAGAAGGTAAACACACAAATCAGAGAGATGAACGCTACCAGATTGCCATGCGAATTGCAAAAGAGCTTGCTTTAAATGAATTATACAGCATTGATGTGAGTTCCGTTTTGGACGATTTACAGGAAAGATTTGGAAAGGCAGATTCATTATATTTTAAAAATCTGAGTACAGATTACGATTTTTTGAGTAACGACGCCATTTCAAAACAGTATAATGATTTCTTCAAAAATTCGGAACCTAAAAACTTCAAATCTTTGTTGGAGCTTTTTAAATATATGAACAGTAAGGAATATCACAAGTATGAATATGGTGCTTATCTGACCGGAGATTTTAAGTTGAGAGAGCATGACGGTGCAGATATGCTGGCTTTGTACTGGTACAATAGAAACCTGAGAATGTTTAGAAATATTCAGAATATCCCGCATAACTCTGAAGACAGAATCTTGGTAATTGCCGGAAATGGTCATGCTTCTGTATTAAGACAATTATTTACCTCGTCACCTGAATTTGATTACACCGAATTTGATTCACTAAAATAATCTAAAATTACCATGAAAAACCTGATCACAACTATTACAATTTTCGTTCTTTCTGTTTCGTTAAATGCACAGAAATTTGAATTTAAAGATAAATTCGACGATGCTGTTCCAGTCTTAAATGTAGCCACCTTTCATATGGGAGAAACTTCTGATGCAAGCAGTACAGAATTTGATGAACATAATCTTAAAAATCAGAATGAAGTAAAGAAAGTTGCTCAAATGCTGGCTAAATTTAAGCCTACCATTATCATCATAGAAGATCTTCCGAAAAACGACAGCATAAGAAACATTGATTATCTTCATTATATAAAAAATCCGGACATAAAGTTTAAAAATCCGGATGAAAGAGAGCTTTTGGCTTATGAAGTTGGAAGATTAAGCGGTGCAAAAAAAATCTATGGAATAGATTATAAAGAAAACTATGATTATGGAATTGGAAATTCGGTTTCGCAAAAAGTAGATAAAAAAACAACCGGAGATTACTGGAAATTAATTGATGAAAATGAGAAAATAAATCCAGAAACAGGAGTCCCTTTTCAACAATTATTTAAACTGAATAATCAGCCCAAATATCTGGAAAGCTTAATCAATATCAATGCAGATATTCTTACGTATATTTCATCAAAAGGAAAATCTGAAGGAGCTGATGAAGCCGCAAAATTTTATCATAGAAATCTTGTCATGTTTTCTAATCTGAATCAGATTCAGGTGGATAAAAACGACAGAGTATTTATTTTGATGGGCGGAACCCATACTGCATTCTTTATGGATTTTCTTAAAAGAAGCCCGAAATATTTATTAAAAAATACTTTTGACTATTTAAAATAATCTACTTAAATGAAATAGTTTGTAACAAATTTAACTTTTTGTCGTCAAACTATATATAACTCTCACCATGAAGAAAACTATACTTGCCCTGTCAATACTAAGTTCAGGATTAATTTTTTCCCAAGAAAACAAAGATTCGAATGTAAAAGAAAAAGAAATACAGGAAGTAACTCTTACTAAAACTAAAAAAGCCGTTGAACAAAAAGCAGATCGTACTATTTTTAATTTTTCGGAGCAGCCAAGTCTTAATTCCGGCTCATTAATGGAAGGAATCAAAAAGCTTCCCGGTTTGGTAGCTTCAGAAATGGTGGGAATCATGTACCAAGGAAAACCTTTGGATGTGTATATGGACGGAAGACCTCTGAATATTTCCAGCAATGAATTAACTGCTTTCATGGAAGGAATGCCTGCCAATTCTGTAGAAAGAATTGAAATTATTACTCAACCCGGCGCTGAGTTTCCAGCAACTTCAGGAGGAGCTATTTTAAATATTATTACGAGTAAATCTGCAAAAAATTATCTTACCGCGGTATATAACGGGGGTTACCGTTTTTCAAGCTACGATAAATACAGAAGCAGGTTTAATAATTCCCTTTCTTTAAATTCAAGAAATAAGTGGTTTGGATGGCAGGTAAATTTAGGACAATACTACCGAGAAAGCTTATCTGATTCTCAATTTGATGCGTTGAGTAAAAATCATTCCAACTCTTTAGGAAGAACGTATTATATGAATTCGGCCTTTACTTTTGAACTTGGAAAAGACCGATTATTAATCAATTACGATATAAGCCATAACAATAATGGTTCGTCTATTACTTCTGATGAATTTTTAAATGGATTCACAAGAAGTAATTTTACCAGTGATACGAAAGGATTAAGACAAGAAGCTGCCGCTACATATCAGAAAAAATTTGAGGACAAAAATAAAAAACTGGATTTCAAATTTGTTTATACGAATAGTAATTCTGATTTTAATCAGCAAAGCACCAACAATTCCAACCTTCTGGACAATTCATCAAAGTTCAACGTGTATAATTTCAAGATAGATTATTCTCAGTCTCTGAAAATTTTAGATGAAGGGAAAGTAAGTTTTGGAGGGTTGTTTGATCAGCAGGATTTTGAAACCAAAGACAGAAGCATCGTTAATTTAGATTATACGAGGCAAACAACTTCCGGTTACGTAGAATTTCAGGCAAAGCTGAAAAAGTTTGATTTCATTGCCGGAGTAAGAGCTGAAAATTACAATATTACAGGAATTACGAGAATGTTTAATGACAATAATGATTTGGAACAGAAAGACCTGAATGCATTTAAAAAATTCAAAATATTTCCTAATGCGAGTATACAATATAATCTGATGAAACAGCTTTTCGTAAATCTGAATTATAATAAAAAGATCAGTTTACCAAGTGTCTCATTATTGAATCCAAATAATACAACTTTACAAAACAATACCATTACCTCCAACGGAAATCCGAATCTGCAGCCCACGATTTATGACAATGCAGAATTCAAGATCAGTGCGTTTGACTATGCTTATATCAGTTATAATACAAGTTGGGTAAAGGATCAAATTGTCCAAAGAGTTTCCCGAGAAGGCGACCTCATCAAAAATGAACAGGTACAGGTAAACAGTTTAAGAACGCATAATTTCAGCTTCGGAATGCCTATTCCTTTTATGCTGTTCACCACGCCTTTCAGCGAACTGATGAAGTTTAATGTAAATCCGGATAAAATGAATCTATTATATATTTATACCGGGTATCAGCTTCAGGAAATGCCCGATATTAAAACCAAAGGCTTTTGGATTTTCAGCTTGATGGGACAATTTATTTTACCTAAGGATATTAGACTTCAGGCCAACTATAATATCATTCCTGCAAGAGGAAATTTTTATTATTTTGAGCTTGAAAAACCACTTAACAATGCTTTTGATATCACAATATCAAAAAAATTCATGTCAGACAGATTGAATCTTTCATTGTACGCAAGAGACATCTTTAATCAGAATAAAAGCGTAATTATAGCTCGTTCAACTGGAGGAAGTGTTTATACATCGAATAAATTTGATAGTCGAAGCTTCGGGATTTCTGTAAATTATAAAATCCCAACTAAAAACAAACTAGCAAAAGAAGATCCTAATATGATCAAAACCACTACGCAAAGTGAAAACAATGGCGGAGTCATGAATCAGGGACAATAATAAACCGAAAAACGAGTCAGCAAAATGTTTGCTGACTCGTTTTCTTTTAAAACTATATAATTTAAAAATCGATCGTCTGGAATCTCCATTCCAACGTATCAATTAATGTGATTTGATTTAGGCTTAAAGGTAAATCTGTTATTATTTTCAAAGCCAGACTAGCCATCATACTTCCCACAATTCCGGGCAAAGCTCCTAAAACTCCGAGACTGTCACAATCCGGAAGGTTTTCATCGAAAGGAGGTTCGGGAAAAACATCTCTCAAATGTTTACTTCCGTTATAATTGAAAATCGCAACCTGTCCCGAAAAACCGAGAATACTTCCGTAAACCAAAGGCTTTTTCAATGTTACACAAATATCATTAACTAAATATCTCGTTGCAAAGTTATCTGAACCATCAATGACAATATCAAAAAGAGAGATAATTTCTTCTGCGTTCGATTCATCAATTTTCTGCTCAAATCCGATAAACTGAACCTGATGATTCAGGTTTTTTACAAATTCTTCTGCACTTTTCACTTTAGAAGCTCCAACAGAACTCTCTTTATGAATGATTTGTCGGTTTAAATTATGCAATTCAACCTCATCACAATCTATAACTCCCAATGTTTCCACTCCGGCTGCTGCTAAATATTGAATCACCGGACTTCCTAAGCCTCCTGCTCCAATCACCAGAACTTTGGCATTCATGATTTTTCGCTGACCTTCCAACCCGATTTCTTCAATAAAAATCTGTCGGCTGTATCTTGCAAAAACATCTTCGTATTTCATTGTTTCGATTTTATTTAAACCATTAAGATTTTATTAAGTATTAAGTCTAATTAAGAAATATTTAAAATATTTTTAAGTATTCATCTTATTTCTATTCGCCTGTGATTACTTCATTTTCACACTTTAATAAAATATTAAGGGTTAAATTTCTTTTAAATTCCAGAATAAACAATATCCCAATCTTTCATTACAGGATCATATCCTACTTTTCTAATGATATTTTTAATTTCATCCATGCTTCTTTCATCACTTGTTTCGAACTGCTCTAAGGATTCTTTATCCACTGCATAACCTCCCGGATTGGTTTTTGAAGCAGCACTCATCGCAGTTGCTCCCAATGAAATAATATTATTTCTGAATTTTTCATTTTCTCTGGTAGAAATAGAGATTTCCAGATCTTCATTCCAGATTCGGTAAGCACAGATAAGTTGAAGCAAATCTTTATCGGACATAATAAAATTAGGCTCGATAATCCCTTCGGCAGGTCGGAGTCTCGGGAAGGAAACCGAATATTTACTCTTCCAATATTGTTTTTGAAGATAATCAATATGAAGTGCATTGAAAAAACTGTCAACTCTCCAATCTTCTAAGCCCAATAAAACACCCAATCCCATTTTGTGAATTCCAGCTTTCCCTATTCTGTCGGGAGTTTCCAGACGAAAATTGAAATTTGATTTCTTCCCTTTCGGATGATATTCTTTATAAACTTCCCGATGATAGGTTTCCTGATACACCAAAACCGCATTTACCCCCGCATCATGAAGCTGTTGATATTCTCCTTCTGACAAAGGCTGAACTTCAATCGAAATATTGGCAAAATGAGGTTTTAATAATCTAACCGTCTTCAAAAAATAATCAATTCCAACAGTTTTATTGGCTTCTCCGCTTACCAACAATACATGATTGACTCCCATTGATTTTAAAACAGAAGCCTCAATCATCAATTCTGTATCGGAAAGGGTTTTCCTTTTAATTGAATTATCTAAACTAAAACCGCAATAGGTACAGATATTCTGACATTCATTGCTCAGATACAACGGAGCATACAACTGAATCGTTTTTCCAAACCTTTTTTGAGTAAGCTGCCGTGTCATTTTTGCCATTAATTCCAGCTTCTGAGCCGCAACAGGGGAAAGAAAGTTCAGAAAATCTTCGATAGTTTTATTCTTTTTTTGAAGGCTTCTTTCAACATCGGAAAGTGTGACTTTTTCAAGCTTTGCTTTCACCTCCTTCCATTCATATTTTTCAAAAAAATCTTTAAAACTGTTCATATCATTACGTGTTAGTCAAACAAAAAAGAAGTCAGTGGACTTGATGCTTCTGCATGTTGTGCAATCGCTCCTAAACCTGCTTCAAAAGCTCTTCTTCCTGCAATTACACCTTCTTTAAAAGCCAATCCCATATGTATCGGATTCCTAGCAACAGCTATTGCCGTATTCACCAAAACGGCATCGGCTCCCATTTCCATTGCTTTTGCCGCATCGGAAGGCGCACCAATTCCCGCATCTACCACAACAGGAACATTACTTTGGCTGATAATTATTTCTAAAAAGTCTAACGTTCTCAACCCTTTATTCGTCCCAATCGGAGCTCCCAAAGGCATTACCACTGCAGTTCCTGCATCTTCCAAACGTTTACATAAAACCGGATCTGCATGAATATAAGGCATTACAATAAATCCTAATTTTGCCAATTCTTCCGTTGCATACAACGTCTCGATTGGATCGGGTAATAAATATTTTGGATCGGGATGAATTTCCAGTTTTACCCAGTTGGTTTCCAATGCTTCTCTGGCCAATTGTGCCGCCAAAACCGCTTCTTTTGCTGTTCGTGCTCCTGAAGTGTTTGGTAAAAGGTGAGCTTTTGTTGGTTTTAAAGCATTCAGCAGATCATCTTCTGAAGATTGGGAATCGATTCTTTTTAAAGCCATGGTCACCATTTCACTTCCTGAAGCGATAATAGAATCTGTCATTTCCGAAAGGTTTCCGAATTTTCCGGTTCCTAAAAACAATCTTGATTCAAAAATTCTGTCTGCTATAATTAAAGCTTGATTTTTCATTGCATTGCTATTTTAAATTCGTTGACAACAGAAGGCTGATTCGTGATTTGCCCTGAAACTGCCGCTCCATAAATTCCGATTTGTTGTAATTGTTTGATATCTTCCAAAACAACTCCGCCAATGGCAAATATTTTTGGAATTTCTAATGATTGTTCTTTTAAATTTTGAATGATTTTTTCGTACCCTTCAAAGCCTAAAATCGGACTCAGTTGTTCTTTGGTTGAAGTAAATCTTAGAGGTCCTAAACCGATATAATCACAAGGCTCATTCATTCTCTGAAGGACATCTGAAATCGTATTTGCCGTTCCACCAATAATTTTATTTTCTCCTAAAATATGTCGTGCCAATTCAATAGAAGTATCTTTTAACCCTAAATGAACCCCATCTGCATCGATGTCTTTTGCAGTCTGAACATGGTCATTGATAATACAAACCGTATGATGGTCTGAACATAATTTTTTCGAAAGCTCACAAAGCTTGATGAATTCACTTTCCGGAGCGTTTTTCCAACGAACCTGAATCCATTTGATCCCATGATCAAGCGCTTTGCGGATATTAAGCTCCTGATTTTTTATGGTGAAACCTTGAGATATGTATTGTAATTTTTCCATTATTTTTAATTTGAATGAAATCCCAGCAAAGTAGGATTGCTTGTTAAAAATTTTTCAATGTATTGTTTTCCGTTTCGACAGGCTGTTTCTAAATCTTCACCTTTAGCCAGATAACCTGCAATAGCCGAAGAAAGCACACACCCTGAACCGTGTTTTGGATAATAAACCAAAGTTTTATCATTAGACACAATTGAAATTTCTCTTCCGTTATCCATTAAAATATCTGTTCCGATTTTATCTTCCCGATGACCTCCTTTTATTAAAACCGAACATGAATTTTCAAAAAGATGAGCTTCCTCTAAAACTTTGTATTCGTTATAGTTTGGTGTGATTAAATCAATTTTATTCAGAACATTTTCTATTTTCGAAATTGTATTTAAATCAAAAAAAGAGAACTCGGAAGTGCTTTTCAGAACAGGGTCCCAAACAATTTTTGCAGCGTCATTAATAGATTTAATCTTTTCCACAATTTGAATTAGAAATTCAGCATTTTTTACAACTCCAATTTTTACAGCATCAACATGATAGCTTTTCATTAAAACATCAATTGCTGATAAAATTTTATCTATTGGCTGCCATTGCAGATCGAAGAACTTCGAATCTGTTTGTAAAGTCATTGCCGTACAAACTCCCAAGCCCTGAACTTTCAATTGTTCAAACGTTTTACTATCTGCCAACGAACCAGCTCCGCCACTAGGATCAAATCCGGCAACACTCATTACGAAAGGACGTTCTGCTTGCATTCTTTGAAAATTTGTACTGGTTCATCACTTTCCCAAATTGCTCCTAACAAGGCAACTCCATCTACATTATTGTCGAAAACCTTATTAATATTATTTTCATTAATTCCTCCCAAAGCAATTAGTTTCACCTCAGAATTTTGCCTTCTTTTAATATCATTTAAAATGTTCGAATTTTCACCATATCCTTTTTTAGAAATACTTGGAAAAATCGGACTGATCAATGAGTATTCCCATTCATCACTCAATTCATTAAAAGCTTCTATATCATGAACAGATGTTGAAATTGTTTTATCTACAAAAGATCGATACAACTCATTTTGTCTGTCAATTTCCCTGAAATGAAATCTTGTAATTGTAAACTCTTTCGTCAAATCATAATGACTGTGTAACACCAATTGAGAATGAAACTTAGAATCTATCTTTTGAATAAAATCCGTCATTTCTTCTGAACTGATAAAAGGTTTTCTGATATGAAGCAAATCCAGCCCTTCCTGAAACAATTCATTGATAATATCCGTTTCATTTTGAACCAATTCTTCGGGAGTGATTACGATGATCATATATAAATTTCTTTCCCTTTTTCGATAAATTCCTGAGATTTGTCGAACATTCCTTTTTCTGCAGATTCACGGATTTCCTGTGTAATTTTCATCGAACAGAATTTCGGTCCGCACATTGAACAGAAATGCGCAATTTTTGCTCCGTCTGCAGGAAGTGTTTCATCATGATAAGATCTTGCCGTATCCGGATCCAATGAAAGATTAAACTGATCTTCCCATCTGAATTCAAATCTTGCCTTACTCAAAGCATTATCTCTATATTGTGATCCTGGATGACCTTTTGCTAAATCCGCGGCATGAGCAGCTAATTTATACGTAATCACTCCAACTTTTACATCTTCTTTATTCGGAAGTCCTAAATGTTCTTTTGGAGTCACATAACATAGCATTGCACAACCAAACCAACCAATCATTGCTGCTCCAATTCCTGAAGTGATATGATCATAACCCGGTGCAATATCTGTCGTTAAAGGACCTAATGTATAAAAAGGGGCTTCATCACATACTTCCAACTGCTTGTCCATATTTTCTTTAATCATGTGCATCGGAACGTGACCGGGACCTTCAATCATCACCTGAACATTGTGTTTCCAGGCAATTTTTGTCAGTTCACCTAAGGTTTCCAATTCTGCAAACTGGGCTTCATCATTTGCATCGGCAATGGAACCCGGACGAAGACCATCTCCCAGGGAAAAGGCAACATCATATTTTTTCATGATTTCACAGATCTCTTCAAAATGCGTATATAAAAAGTTTTCTTTATGATGAAACAGGCACCATTTTGCCATGATAGAGCCACCTCTGGAAACAATTCCCGTTACACGTTTTGCCGTTAGATGAATATATCTCAACAAAACTCCTGCATGAATCGTGAAATAAGAAACTCCTTGCTCTGCCTGTTCAATTAAAGTATCTTTAAAAATCTCCCAAGTCAGATCTTCTGCAACACCTTTTACTTTCTCCAACGCCTGATAAATCGGAACGGTACCAATCGGAACCGGACTGTTTCTGATAATCCATTCTCTTGTTTCGTGGATATTTTTTCCCGTGGAAAGATCCATAATCGTGTCTGCACCCCATCTGCAAGCCCAAACTGCTTTTTCCACTTCTTCTTCGATACTCGATGAAACGGCACTGTTTCCGATGTTGGCATTAATTTTAACCAAGAAATTTCTTCCGATAATCATCGGTTCACTTTCTGGGTGATTGATATTATTAGGAATAATTGCTCTTCCGGCAGCAATTTCGTCTCTTACAAATTCGGGAGTAATTTTAGTTTTCGGAGTTCTTGCTCCAAAACTGTTTCCCTGATGTTGAAAAGCCATATCTTTAGAAACAGAATCCAATTGTTCGATTCTTTGATTTTCTCTGATGGCAATATATTCCATTTCGGGAGTGATGATACCTTGTTTTGCGTAGTATAGTTGGGTAACTTCCTGTCCTTCTTTCGCAACTTTCGGTTTATGATTATAAGAAAAACGTAATTCATCCAATTTTGAATCGGCAAGACGTTTTTTTCCATATTCTGAAGTGATTCCATCCAGAATTTCTACATCATTTCTATTCAAAATCCATTGTTCTCTGATTCTTGGAAGTCCTTTTTCGATGTCAATTTCAGAATTTTCGTCGGTGTAAGGTCCTGATGTATCATAGATTGTAACGGGTAGATTATGTTCTAAAGTCCCGTTGGTAAGCTTTGTCGGGCTTAGTTGTATTTCGCGCATCGCTACGTTGATCGGATGAATTTTTCCTTCAACATAGATTTTTTTTGAGTTCGGAAACGGCGAACGTGTGATGTCATGAGCCATATAATTTTTTGTTTTTAATGGAAATTAACCACCCTGAGTGGCAGTGATAATTAAAATTGAATCTTTATTGTTGAGAAATGTTTCCGCCCAGAATGACTGCGGAACAATACGGTTGTTGAGTGCAACAGCAATACCCTTTCGTTTTTGGGGTATTTCAATAGCCAGTAATACTTCCAGTGTTTCGGGAAGTACATCAAATGTTCTGAGTGTGTGATTAATTGTGAGCTCCATTCCTAAATTTTTAAATACACTTTAGGAATGCCTCTCATTGTACAATAGAATGTACAGCAAAGTCATTTCACTTTTCCCTACGCTAGTATGATCTAGAAATCAGGTTCAAAGGGTAAAATCTCAGCCTGTTTTATAAACAGACACCCCTAAAGCTGAAACGAAGGTAGACATTTTTTTGAAATGCGCAAAATTTTGTTTTTTGAAAAATAAAATCCTTGAATTATTGGAAATTCACAAGCGTTAAATATTATCTCAAGTTAGAGGATGAAAACTTTTATCACAGAAGTAGCTCCTACAATTACTAAAAAGCAGATGAAAGCAATGCAGAAACAATAAATCTAACCCGTAATTAAAAAGGTCATATCGACTTTGATATGACCTTTTTATTTTCTTTATAACAATAGAAAATAAATATTTAATACTTAACTATATATGAGTTTCATCGTAGAAAATGGAAGCTTACATAAAATGTTCGAAAAGCTTTGAAATAGCTTATTCTTCACAAGCTCTCCAAATTGCATCATTTTGTGGAACGGGAGCAATAATTTCTATTTTTTCCTTCGTTACCGGATGAATAAATTCCAGTTTTCTGGCATGAAGATTAATTCCGCCATCAGGATTTGAACGGGGCGCACCATATTTTAAATCACCTTTAATCGGAACGCCTGTTTTTGACAACTGGGCCCTGATCTGATGATGTCTACCCGTCTCCAGATCTATTTCTAATAAAAGATAATTATCTAAGCTTTTAATAACATTATAAGTTAAAATTGCCTCTTTCGCTCCTTCCGTAGCTTTTGGAAAAATGATCGCTTTATTATTTTTCTCGTTTTTCTTTAGATAATGAACCAGTCTTTGTGTTTTGGGAATCATTTCTTTTGCCACAACCGCCCAATATGTTTTTTTAACCTCTCGGTTTTTAACCATTTGAGTCAAGCGGGACAAAGCTTTGGATGTTTTAGCATAAATCACCAAACCTGAAGTTGGCCTGTCGATACGATGAACCAACCCGAGAAAAACATTCCCCGGTTTGCCATCTCTTTTTTTTATAAAATTCTTGATAGATTCTAATAAAGATTCGTCGCCGGTTTTATCACCCTGAACAAGCTGTCCGACTTTTTTGTTAATGACCAAAAGATGGTTGTCTTCATACACAATCTGTTCCTCCATAGTTTACTGACGATAGTTGGATCTGTTGGAAAAAGAAATAATAACTCCAGCCAAAAGGCCAATAGTTTTCATTCCTGCAAATTTTGAATCATAGGGTAAAAAAGCACCAACGATACACAGTGCAGCTGCAGCATATATTGGATAAACAAATTTTTTATTGATCAGTAATGGCGCCTGCAAGATAAAACTTACACCAACAATGATATAAAATATTCTTTTGGAAAGCATTGCGTTTACTTCGGGAGAAAATAAATGAAACCATCCTACAGCCAAGCAAACGACTGCCAAAATAGAAATACCTCCCTGAATAGTTTGAAGATTTTGATTCATTAATTAATAACTTTCATTTTCATTAGGGAAATTCTGCCCTTTCACATCTTTCACATATTGAGCAACCGCTCCTGTGATTTCTGTATACAGATCAAGGTATCTTCTTAAGAATTTCGGACTGAAACCTTTGTTCATTCCAACCATATCATGATATACCAAAACCTGACCGTCACAATGAGGACCTGCTCCGATTCCAATGGTTGGAATTGAAATTGCTTCTGTTACTTTTTTAGCAAGATCTGCCGGAATTTTTTCCAGAACGACAGAGAAACATCCAAGTTCCTCCAAAAGTTGAGCATCTGCAATCAGTTTTTCAGCTTCAGCTTCTTCTTTAGCTCTTACTTTATAAGTTCCAAATTTATAGATAGACTGAGGTGTCAGTCCCAAATGTCCCATCACAGGAATTCCTGCATTGATAATTTTTTTGATAGATTTTGAGATTTCTTTACCGCCTTCAATTTTCACAGCATGGGCACCGCCTTCCTTCATCATTCTAACAGCAGACTCCAATGCTTTTTCAGGATTACTCTGATAGGTTCCAAAAGGTAAATCCGCAACGACCAAAGCTCTGTCGGTTCCTCTCACCACACTTTGAGAATGATAAATCATCTGATCTAAAGTGATAGGCAACGTTGTCTCAAAACCCGCCATCACATTTGCTGCAGAATCTCCTATCAAAACAGCATCAATTCCACCTGCGTCCACCATTTTCGCAGTAGTAAAGTCGTACGCCGTAAGCATTGTTATTTTTTCCTTGTCGAATTTCATTTTACGCAAGGTTTCAGTGGTAACTTTCTTAATCTCAGAATGAACAGACATAATGTATCTATTTTTTAAAAGTTAAAAAGTCGGCTAAAAGCCGACTTGAAGTTTTGTATGATTTTTATAAAACTACGTGACCTAGTTTCATTAATTTGTCGTGGTTAAGAATCTTGATATTTCTCCCGTCTACTTCGATAAGGCTATCTTGTTTGAACTCGGAAATCAAACGGATTGCACTTTCGGTAGCAGTTCCGATAATATTTGCAATTTCTTCTCTCGTTAAAGAAATTTTGATGAAGCCTTCCGGATCTACTCCTAATTTTTGTTCTAGAAGCAATAAAATTTCGGCCAATCTTTCTCTTACTGTTTTTTGTGCCAAGAAAGTAATGGTATTGGAAGATTCTCCTAATTCGTAAGAGATCTTCTGAAGCATTACAAATGAAAGTTGAGGATCTACTTCCAATAGGTGCATAAAAATATCTGACGGAAGAAAAGTACATTCAATGTCTGTCATAGCTTCAGCTTTCGCCTGAAAATTTTCACCACAAAGCAGAGCACGATACCCAATGATATCGCCTTCCTTTATAAATCTTAAAATCTGATCTTTTCCAAAAGCTCCTGACTTCGATAGCTTAGCCGCACCTTTTTCCAAAACATAGACTCCTTTAGGAATTTCTCCGTCTTCGAAAATGATGTCGTGCTTTTGAAAACTCATTTTTTTCTTTGCGCTAATGTATTTTTCAAAATCTGCATTAGATAGTCTTTCTTTGAATGATTTATCATTAAAAACTCTGGCAAATCTTTCTTCAATAGCGAGCTGTTGTTCCTGCGGCATCTTAATATGACATTTATCACAAAAATAGAACTTTTTAACTCGATAAACAAAAAAAATTGTTATAATTTTGTGCTTCAATAATTTATGAAGGTGAGCGAGAACTGTTTTCATTGTGGCCAAGGGATAGAAAAAGAACAAATTCTGTTTGACGAGAAAGTTTTTTGTTGCAACGGCTGCAAGTCTGTTTACGAAATTCTGAATATCAATAATTTAAGTAATTTTTACGCGCTTAACAAAAGAGCCGGAATTCGTCCAAGTGATGAAAACTCTACTCAATTTGATTATTTAGATACGCCTGAAATCTTCGAAAAGGTCACAGATTTCTCAGAAGGAGGTACAAGCTTGGTTACTTTCAAAATCCCTGTAATCCATTGTTCGTCTTGCATTTGGTTATTGGAAAGCCTTCATACTTTAAATAAAAACATTAAGTATTCTCAAGTTAACTTTACAAGAAAGACCTTACAAATCTCTTTCAATCATAACGATTTAAAATTAAGCGAATTAGCTAATTTTTTAACCAATTTAGGGTACAAGCCGGTTATCAGCCTTGAAACAGCAGACAAAAACGTAGACCATCTCGATAAATCCCTTTTGGTAAAATTTGCTATTGCCGCTTTTGCATTTGGTAACGGAATGTTTTTAGCGTTTCCCGAATATGTAGGAGGAGAAGATTATTGGATGGATCATTATAAAGGGCTTTTCAGAACTTTGATGTGTCTTCTAGCTATTCCTGTCGTATTTTATTCAGCTTCTGACTATTATAAGTCTGCCTGGTATGGTTTAAAAAATAAAATTGTCAATATTGATGTTCCTATTGTGTTAGGAATCATTGTTCTTTTCGGACGAAGTGTTTACGAAATTGTAACAGACTATGGACCAGGATATTTCGACACTTTGTGTGGACTTTTATTCTTCATGCTTCTAGGTAAAATCTTCCAGAAAAGAACTTATAATGCGCTTTCCTACGACCGAGATTACAAATCCTTTTACCCGATTGCTGTAACCAAAGTCGATTTTGAAGGAAAACAGGACAATATCCTGCTTTCGGAAATAAAAATCGGTGACAGAATCTTAGTTAGAAATCAGGAAATTATTCCCGTTGATGCTATCTTGATCAATGGCGAAGGAAATATTGACAACAGCTTTATTACCGGAGAAAGCGCCACGATCAGCAAACAGCCCGGAGATAAAATTTTCGCAGGAGGGAAACAGATTGGCTCTTCTTTGGAACTGGAAGTTATAAAAAATGTTGATCAAAGCTATCTGACTCAGCTTTGGAATAAGGAAGCTTTCAAAAAACACGAAACAGGACTTGACACATTAACAAACAACATCAGTAAATATTTCACATTCATTATTTTAGGCATTGCACTCGTTTCAGGAATTTATTGGGCAACCATCGATTTAGAAAAAATGTTCCAGGTAATTTCTGCCATTCTGATTATTGCCTGTCCATGTGCACTTGCCCTTTCTGCTCCATTCACTTTCGGACACATTATGAGGATTTTAGGTCGAAATAAATTTTATGTAAAAGACACTTTAACGATCGAAAAAATTGCAAAACTGGACACGATTGTTTTTGATAAAACAGGAACTATTACACACAGAAAGAAATCAAACATCAGATATGAAGGTTCAGAGATTAAAGAGTTTGATTTAATGAATATTAAGACCTTATTAAAGAATTCTAACCACCCTCTTTCAAAGAGCTTATATGATTTCATTGAGGTAAATGACGATTATTTTCCGGTTGAAAATTTCCAGGAAATTTCAGGAAAAGGCTATGAAGCCAATGTAAGAGGAAATATCTACAAAATCGGTTCTGCAAAATATAACCATCAGGAGTCTAAAAATCTTGAAACTGCGGTCTATATTAGTAAAAATAATGAGTTTTTAGGAAAATTCATCTTTAAAAACGAATACAGACCTGGCCTTAGCAACCTATTTAAAAAGCTGATTGACTATAAAATTTTTATTTTAAGCGGAGATAATTCTTCTGAAGAAAACCAGTTGAAAGAATTAATTCCAAATTATCAAGGAATGGCATTCAACCAAAATCCTGAAGACAAGTTGAATTATATCAAAAATTTACAGGATAAAAACCTAAAAGTTGCCATGCTGGGAGACGGACTTAATGATGCCGGAGCGTTAAAGCAAAGTAATGTAGGAATTGCCATTGCTGATGATACCAACAGTTTCACTCCTTCTTCTGATGTGATCATGAATGGTGAAAAAGTGGTTAGTCTGGATAAATACCTAAACGTCTGTAAAGGCTCGATCACCATTGTGAAAATGACATTTATAATCAGTTTTCTTTACAATGTTATTGGTTTAAGTTACGCAGTTACAGGACATATGCATCCGCTTTTTGCTGCATTGATCATGCCTGCAAGTTCTATCACCGTGGTTTCTTTTACCACACTTTCGACTTGGATCCTAGGAAGAAAATATTTCAAAAAACAAGCGTAAAATCGGCTTATTTAGACTGATTTTAAATTAACCAAAACCTGTATTTCGTGATGAATGTCATTATTTTTCACTAAATTTGAACCCCGAAAATAGGTTAATTTTGTTGTCAAATGGATATTCTATATTTAATGATCCTATGCAGTGTTTCTTTAGCTGCGATTTTCTTGGTCGTATTTATAGTGTATGCCAAAAAAGGACAGTTTGAGGATGATGAATCTCCTGCTGTCAGAATTCTTTTTGATGATGAAATCAAGGAAGAAGAAATTGGCGACAAAGAAACAGACAAAAAAGAAATAGGAAAATAATAAAATTGAAGAAAAAAGTGAATAGTTGATATGGAGACACAAAAGTTTAGTTATGACAATAGCATTGTCCGTGCATTCCTCTATGCTACCATAGTTTTTGGGCTTATTGGATTCACGTTCGGGCTTACGGCAGCATTAATGCTTTTCTACCCTGAACTTCCCGAATTTTTATTCGGAACTGATGATACTACGATTAAAAGTTTAGCATCAGGGAATATTCAAGGTTTAATAAACACTCATGGTGCGTTCGGATTTGGTAGAATCAGAATGTTGCACACCAATACCGTAATCTGGGCGTTTGTATGTAATATCGTTTATACCGGTATTTATTACTCATTGCAGAGATTACTTAAAACAAGAATGTACAGCGATACATTATCTTGGTTACATTTCTGGACTTGGCAGTTGATGATTGTTGCTACGTTCATTACTTTCTTTATGGGGATCAACACCTCTAAAGAATATGCAGAACATGAATGGCCAATCGATATATTAATTGCATTCTCTTGGATTATTTTCGGAGCAAACATGTTCTTGACTATTGCAAAAAGAAGAGTAAGACACTTGTATGTAGCTATTTGGTTCTACATCGGTACTTGGATTGCAGTAGCTATGCTTCATATCTTCAATAACTTAGAAGTTCCTTTATCTTTCGCTGGATGGAAATCATATTCAGCCTATGCAGGGGTAAAAGATGCTATCGTACAATGGTGGTATGGTCACAATGCAGTAGCATTCGTATTAACGACTCCAGTGTTAGGTTTGATGTATTATTTCTTACCAAAAGCTGCGGACAGACCGGTTTTCTCTTATAAACTATCTATCATCCACTTCTGGTCATTAATTTTCGTATATATTTGGGCTGGTCCTCACCACCTTCAGTATACAGCACTTCCGGCTTGGGCTCAGGCAGTGGGAACAGGTTTCTCAATCATGCTGATTGCACCATCTTGGGGAGGGATGCTAAACGGTCTTCTTACCTTAAGAGGGGCTTGGGATAAAGTGAGAGAAAATCCTATTCTTAAATTCTTTGTTGTAGCCGTTACTTGTTATGGGATGGCAACATTTGAAGGACCACTTTTGGCAACTAAAAACATTAATAAAATCGGTCACTTCACAGACTGGGTTATCGGTCACGTACATTTAGGAGCTCTTGGATGGAATGGTTTCATGGCATTCGGAGTTATCTACTACCTGGTTCCAATCCTGTGGAGAACAAAAATTTGGTCTGTAAAATTAGCTAACTGGCATTTCTGGTTAGGAACTTTAGGAATTATTTTCTATGCAGTACCTATGTATATTTCAGGATTTACTCAAGGGTTAATGTGGAAACAATTCAACCCGGACGGAACTTTGATGTACAAAAACTGGTTAGATACCGTTACAGCAATTATTCCTTATTTTAAAATGAGATTCGTAGGAGGAGCATTCTATATTTCAGGAGCTATCCTAATGATTATAAACGTTGTTGCTACCGTAAGAAAAGGATCTTTCCAGAAAGAAGTTCCTGCAGAAGCACCAGCTTTGGCAAACATCAGCAAAAACAGAAAAGAAGGAGAGGGAACTCACCTTTGGTTAGAAAGAACACCTGTATTATTAGGGATCCTATCTTTCATCACTATTTCAATTGGTAGTTCAGTAGAAATTATCCCTACTCTATCTCTTAAGAAGAGTGTGCCTACCATTTCTGCAGTGAAACCGTATTCTCCATTAGAATTAGAAGGAAGAGATATTTATATCCGTGAGGGTTGTAACGCTTGTCACTCTCAGATGGTAAGACCATTCAGAGATGAGATTACAAGATTTAACGGTAAAAACGGACAGTATTCAAAAGCTGGAGAGTTCGTCTATGACAGACCATTCCTTTGGGGATCAAAAAGAACCGGACCAGATTTGCATAGAGAAGGAGGTAAAAACCCAAGTTCTTGGCACTACAAGCACATGTACAACCCTAGATCGACATCTGCAGGTTCTATCATGCCTCGTTACCCTTGGTTGATTGCTACGGATTTAGACAGATCTAAAATGGTAGCTAAAATGCAGCTTATGAAAGGAACATTTGATGTACCATATACTAAAGCTCAAATTGATTCTGCAAACTCATGGGCAGATAACCAGTCTAAGAAAATTGTAAAAGATATCTTCTCTGAAGCAAATGACCTGAAACAGGAATACGCAAAGAGACCTGATGTAAAATTGGAGAAAAAAGAGGTTGTAGCTCTTATCTCTTATCTACAAAGATTAGGTACAGATATTAAAACGACTGAAATTAAAACAGCAAGTAATAACTAAAAAACGTTAAAAGGTCTATGATTCCTCAGAACTTTAAAGATATATTATCCAATACAGAAAATGCTGGTTTTTACCAGACATTGGCTCTGATTTTCTTTATCCTGTTCTTCGTAGCTTTGATAATATATGTTTTTAGCAAGCCTAAAAAATATTACAAAGAAGAAGAAGAGGCCCCTCTGCAGGATGATGAAGATGATTTTAATTTAAAAAATTAAACTATTTATTATGAAACAAAGAACACCGGTTGTTGTAAACATTTTAATAATAATTGGACTTCTAATAGTTTTTTATTATTTATTTGTACAAAGCTACTCGTTTTTAACGTCTCCTTATTTCTGGGGAACTGTAGTCATAAGTGCAATTTTGGCTTACATTCACAGTGCAATTGGAGATTTAATTGAAAATAATAAATTCAAAAAACTATCTGCAGAAGAAAAAGCAGCATACTTAGCGGAAAAGAAAATTCCTTTCTTAAGAAGAATGTATGATGCAGCTTTCAAAAAGCAATCAGATACAGAAGAAAAAGATATCCTTATCGACCACGGTTTCGACGGAATTATGGAGTTGGATAACCAATTACCAAAATGGTGGGTAGGTTTATTCTATTTTGGGACTGCTTTTTGTATTGTATATATTGCAGCATTCTCTTTCACAGATTTCGCTCACCCGTTAAGCGAATATGAAAAAGAATACAAAGAGCAATTGGCAGCTATTGAAATTTATAATGCAAGCCAGCCTCCAGTGACAATTGAAACAGCAAAATATTCAGCTGATAATATTGCAGAAGGTAAAGAACTCTTCAAAACCAACTGTGCATCTTGTCACAAAGAAGATGGTAGTGGTGGTATCGGACCGAACCTAACAGATAACTTCTGGATCAACCAGCCGGAGAAAACATTATTCAAAAACGTTTTCCATATGGACTGGAACGGTTCTCCTAACAACCCTGCGATGAGACCATTTGGTAAGAACGGAGAAGTTTCTGGTGCTGAAATCGAAAAGATTGCAGCGTATGTTTACCACATCAATCAAGAACAACCTCCAGTAACTCCTGCTCAAGGGGGAGCTGCACCTCAAGGAACAGAAGCTCACTGGGAAAAAGAATAATTTTTAAAAAAAATTAAATTATATGAAAGACATAATTGGTTATTAGAATAAAATAGTAACGAATTATGTTTTTCTTTTTTTAAATATATTACAAAATGTCAGAAATAGAAGAAATAGAAGCAAGAGGAGGACAGGGACAGGTACTCGATCCCGAAACTTATAGAGACTCTATTGGCACCATGGAACAATCGGGAAAAAGAAAATGGGTCTTCCCGAGAAAGCCGAAAGGAAAGTATACCAACTATAGAAATATAGTAAGTTATATTTTACTTATTATTTACTTTTCAGTACCATTTATCAAGATTAATGGAAATCCTTTAATCCTATTCAATGTGATTGATAGAGAGTTTTTCATTTTTGGTCAGCCCTTCTATCCTCAAGACTTTTTCATTCTTACGTTAGGAGCGATTACATCTCTTATTTTCATTATCGTATTTACGATTGCATTCGGAAGAATTTTCTGCGGGTGGATATGCCCTCAGACAATTTTTATGGAATCTATATTTCGTAAAATAGATTACCTTATTGAAGGAGACAGAAATAAACAGATGAAACTGGACCGACAGGAATGGAATGCAGAGAAGATTTGGAAAAGGAGCTTGAAATGGACTGTCTTTATCGTTATTTCTTTGATTATCACTCACTTTATGTTCATGTATATTGTAGGGTATAAAGAAGTATTTAATATAGTATCACAGGGTCCGTTTGCAAATCCTACCAACTTTATGGTAATGATTCTTTTTACGGCGGCATTTTATTTTGTTTTTGCATGGTTCAGAGAGCAGGTTTGTACTTTAGTTTGTCCTTACGGAAGACTTCAGGGAGTATTAATTGATAAAGATACCATCAATGTTTTCTATGATTTCAAACGTGGAGAAAACAGATCTAAATGGAGAAAAGGAGAAGACAGAAAAGCAGCAGGAAAAGGAGATTGTATAGACTGTCATCAATGTGTGGTAGTTTGTCCTACCGGAATTGATATCAGAGACGGTCAACAGCTGGAATGCGTAAACTGTACGGCTTGTATTGATGCCTGTGATGAAGTGATGGAAAAAGTAGGCCTTCCAAAAGGACTGATCAGATATGCATCCGAAAACGAAATTGAAAAACAAACGCCATTTAAGTTTACGGGAAGAATGAAAGGTTTTGCAGTTCTCCTTTTAGTGCTTGTAGGATTTCTAGGTTACCTATTATCCAGCCGTGGAGAAATGGAAGCTAAGTTCATCAAACCAGCAGGAAGCACATTCTTCGTAAGAGACGGGAAAATTACCAATACCTACAATTATACATTCTTAAACAAAACGAATGATAAAAAATTGGTAACTATAAAAGTAATTGAACCCAAACACGGAGAAATTATTTACAGTGCTTCTAGCAAGATTACAGTAGAAAGAGATAAGATCACAAAAGGAACGATCAATATCAGTTTCCCGGAAAATGAAATGAAATTATCAAAACAAAATATTACGATAGGGGTTTATGATATGAAAGGTAAGCTTGTTGATTCTTACCAGACCTATTTCGAAGGACCTTTTAAATTACAATTTTAATTTTTAGTATGAAAAACTTTAGTTGGGGACACGGTATTGTAATTGCACTGGCTGCATTCATCATTTTTATTTTATCAATGATGTTTCTTTTTACAAACGGACAGAAAAATTCTGAAATGGTCACTGATAATTATTATGAAGAAGAGCTGAAATACCAGGATGTAATTGATGCTAAAAAAAGAGCTGATGATTTGCAGGAAAAGCCTGTATACAAGCAAGATAAATCTGGAATTATAATTTCTTTTCCTAAAGATTATGACAATTCCAACACTACGGTAAAATTTGTTTTAAACAGAACCGACGACCAGAATTTAGATATACATAAAACTGTACAGCTTGATGCCAATAAATCTTTTACAATTCCTAGTCAGGTCTTAAAACTGGGAAATTACACTTTGAGATTAACCTGGACTAGAGACAAAACAGACTACCGAATGGATTATGATGTGATATGGAAATAGCACTTATTGTATCGGCAATCGGCTTAGGCTTTGCATCCGGTTTTCACTGTATCGGAATGTGCGGCCCTATTGCTTTGTCGATGGGATTAACTAAAAAACAGGCCACCAATTATTATCTTCAAAATCTAACGTATCAATTCGGAAGAATATTCACCTACTCACTTTTGGGAGCTATCTTAGGAATTATTGGTGAAGGGTTTGAAATGGCCGGTTTTCAAAAATACTTGACCATTTTAGTCGGAGTTTTATTGATTATTATGGCTTTATTTTCCTTTGGAGGAAAAGATTTTGCTTCCAAAATTCCATTCTTTTCTAAATTCTTATTTTCTGTAAAATCCAATTTAGGAAAGCTGCTTCAAAAGGCAGATTACCGTTCGCGGTTTACAACAGGAATTCTTAATGGTTTTTTACCTTGTGGAATGGTTTATATGGCATTAACGGCAAGCTTGGCAAGCGGAGGAATTTGGCAAGGTGCTTTATATATGTCTTTATTCGGATTGGGAACGCTTCCGTTTATGTTCGCAGTGGTTTTGGTAGGAAATCTCATGAATCAGGCTTTTAGAGTGAAAGTATTAAAAGCAATTCCTGTGGTGATGATTGTTCTAGGAGGATTATTCATTCTCCGTGGTCTGGAGCTCGGAATTCCTTATATTTCTCCACCTGCAGCAGCGATGTCGGTTTCCAAAGATAATCAGGGAGACTGCCATTTACCCGGAGATCACAGCACACACAATCACAACAATACCAATTGTCATTAAAATATTAATCAATAACACATTATGAAAAAAGTTCTATTTTTACTTGTAATCAGCCTATTTGCACTTCAATCCTGTTCGGTAAACTCAGAAATTGTATTCCATAAAGATGCAGCCTCTACCACATTGATGGATATTGATATGAAAGACGCCATGACGATGTTCAAATCAATGATGCCGGATTCTGTAAAAAATGATAAAAAAGAACTTGCCGAGCTGGAAAAGCTTCCCAAAACATGGACAAGTCTTTATGAAATGGAAAAGAAAGAAGGAAAATTAAAAACCACCAATCCTGATTCGATTAAAATCATGAAAAAAGTCTTCATGAAATCTAATTTCGATAAAGATGAACTTTCTGGTTTTTCTATGAAAATGGATCATTTTACAAAAGCAGATTACAACACCATAGGCAGTATGTCTAAGAAAGATAAACTTCCTATCGACCAGATGGCTTTAAATATGTGGGATGGAAAAATCCTTACCATAGATACCGGAAATTTAAATATTAACGGTTTTAAAGATATTCTTTCAGGAAAAGGACTTCCCGGAGATGAAGGTGCCTCTGGTGATGAGAGTTCTGCCGAAACCGCTTCATCCATGATGAAAATGATGCTTAAAAAAATGAGCACGACTTTAAAATTTGAAAACAAAATAAAGTCTATCTCTGGAAAACATGACTGGATCACCCAAGTAGATGATCATACCATCAGGGTTGATTACAATTTGGATGAAATGTTTGGAGATTCAAAAAAGCAACTTAAAAATTCAGATAAAAAAATAATTATCGTTACTGAATAAAAAACAAACCCACCAGAAAATTCCGGTGGGTTTTTATATAAAATATAGTCTGATTAATTAATCAAATCGAATCTTGCATATTCAGCAATCTTCTTAGGAAGCTTAATTCCTTCTGCAGTTTGGTTATTCTCAAGCAAAGCCGCCATTATTCTAGGTAAAGCCATTGCAGACCCATTTAATGTATGCACTAGCTGAGACTTACCATCTGCTTTATAACGGCACTTTAGTCTGTTTGCCTGGAAAGTTTCAAAGTTAGAAACAGAACTTACTTCCAGCCACATTTCCTGAGCAGCACTCCATACTTCAAAATCGTACGTCATGGCAGAAGCAAAACCTGTATCTCCGCCACAAAGCCTCAAAACTCTGTAAGGCAATTCAAGATCTGTAAGAATTTCCTTGATATGTTCAACCATTTCTTCCAAAACGGCATAAGAATTTTCAGGTTTTTCAACCCTTACAATTTCCACTTTTTCGAATTGGTGAAGACGGTTTAATCCTCTTACGTGAGCTCCGTAACTTCCGGCTTCTCTTCTGTAACACTGAGAAAATGCTGTATTTTTGATCGGAAGATCTTTCTCTTCCAATAAAACGTCACGGTACAAATTCGTTACAGGAACTTCCGCTGTAGGGATTAAATACAAATCATCTGCTCCAACATGATACATCTGACCTTCTTTATCCGGCAGCTGCCCCGTTCCATATCCAGAAGCTTCATTCACAACGTGAGGAGGATTAACTTCCATGTATCCTTTCTCCACATTTTTATCTAAGAAATACTGAACTAAAGCTCTTTGTAATCTAGCCCCTTTTCCTAAATAAACAGGGAAACCTGCACCAGCGATTTTTACTCCTAATTCAAAATCGATAAGGTTATATTTTTTTGCCAGTTCCCAGTGAGGAATTGCTCCTTCTCCTAAACCTTCCACATCATGAGACTGATAGATAATTTCATTATCATCTGCAGAAGCACCACTCTTTACCAATTCATTCGGAATGTTGGGAAGCTGATATAAAATATCAAGTAAAGCTTTTTCTTTTACATCCAATTGAGATTTCAATTCCGACGTCGACTCTTTATATTGTGCTGTTTTAGATTTTGCGGATTCAGCTTCTTCTTTTTTCCCCTCTTTCATTAACATTCCAATTTCTTTGGAGATTTTGTTAATTTCGGAAAGCTGAGAATCTAGTTCGAACTGAATTTTTTTTCTTTCTTCGTCAGTAGCAATAGCCTCGTCTACCAACTCAAGATTCTTGAATTGTCTTTTTTTAAGACCTTCTAAAACGCGTTCTTTATTGTCGCGCAAAAAATTGACTTGTAACATAAAAGTTTAAAGTTTAAGGTTCAATAATAGATTATTTAAATCTGAAAGATGAGTTTTCAAACTTAAAATATTGAACTGTTTGTGCAAATTTAAGATTATTTTATGATTGTAACCACATTCGGTTGATTAGGTGCCTTCGAGAATTTTAAAACTTTATTGTAATAAACTTTCGAAACCTCAAAAACAGAAGGATTCATTCTGTAGTAAATTTCCAATGTGTCAATATCTACAGGTGCATTTTGGGTCTCCGATAATTTCTTGGTCAGAGAAATCTGAATTTCCGATCGGTAAATTTTGTTGTCAGGATCACTGCCATCAAAAAGCTGTCTTGTTGCTCCGGCTGTATATTCTGCATAATAAGTAGAATCGGCAAGCATTTTACGATTGAAGCTTACATTGGCAATATCAGTATCTGCCAATTCATCATTCCATGAAACTCCTGTATAAGAACCTATTTTTGTAGGATTTAATAAATCTTTACCCGAAGAATCTTTTATGTACAGATTAAAAATCTGATCAATATTCTGTAAAGATTCATCATCCCCGCTACTACAGCTTAGCAGTGCCAGTAAAGTAATTAATATCCCCCAAAAAGATTTCTTCATACTACAAAGGTAAAATATTAATTTTTAGTCTCCTTACAGATTTTCAAAATATTTCTGATACCATAATTCAAAGGTAACAAGCTGCCAGATTTTTACGCAATCATATACATCATTCTGATTTTGCCACCATTCATCAATAATTCCGGCATTGAAAAAATCTCTTTTTTTAAGGCTTTCTAAATTTTCGGTAATAAAATCCCTTACCTTACTTTCATTCTTGATAAAGTCAAATAAAGGAAATGAAAACCCTCTTTTCGGCATCTTTAAAATCTCTTCAGGAAGGCATTTTTCTGCAATTTTCCGCAATAATGGTTTATTCTGAATACCATTATATCTTATATTTTCAGGAAAAGAAGAGATAAAGTCAATAAGATCATTACTTAGATACGGATAACGAAACTCTACTCCATATTTCATGGCGCTTAAGTCATCCCTGAAAACGTGATGTGAAGAGAGTGAATACTTCATGTCATATTCAAAATACCCTGTATAATCTTTAGTTTCTGTAAGATAATATTTCTTAAGGTCTGAATTAATATTTTTAAAAATAGCAGATTTAAAAACAGATTTAGCCTCAGAAGGTTTCATCCCAACCTGACTTTGTCTGAAAAAATCAAACATTGTATCCTGAGAAAAATAATTTTTAACTTTTTTTGAAAATTGATCCTGTGTAAAGATAAAATTCCTCAGAAAATTAAAATTCCTCAGAAAAAGCCATTTATTTAGCTTTAAAGAATGAGAATATCCAGCAAAAAGTTCATCCGCCCCATTTCCGCTTAGTACTACTTTAAATCCTAATTTTTTCGCATATTCGGCTGCATTCGTTAAAACCTCAAGACTACTGTAAGGTTCTTCAAAATGTTGGATATTTTCTTTCAGATCTGCTAAGATTTCTTCATCAGTTACCTTTTTTATATGATGCTCTATTTCAAGGTTTTTAGCGACCAAAGAAGCATTTTTTACTTCTTCTTCAGAAAATTTGTACGAAATGGTAAAAGCATTAATATCTTCTTTAAAAGGTTTTGATTTTGAAGTAATCAAGGTAGAATCAATTCCTCCACTCATCATACTTGCCACTGGAACATCGGCATGAAGCTGCTCAGAAACACTTTCAGCCAACAAATGATCTATTTTTTCTACAGCATCCTGTTCTGAAATCGTTGAATTTGATGTTAAAGATAATTCCCAGAATTTTTCTTTTACACTTTCCTGATTCTTGAGATCAATACTCATAAAGGAACCTGGTTCTAGTGAAAAAATATCTTTAAAACAGGTTTCAGGAGCCAATGTCGTTTGGAAAAGAAAGTTGGTGTAAACCCCATTCCAATTGATTTCCGGTTTTATAAATTCATTTTTCAGGATTGCTTTTATTTCTGAGGCCCAAATCAATCCGTTTTCATTTTTAGAATAAAATAGAGGCTTAAGGCCTACCCGATCTCTTCCCAAAAGAATTTTTTGGTTTTCTAGATCTACAATACAGATCGCAAACATGCCATCAAGCTTTACAAACATTGAAGTTCCCCATTCTCTATAAGAGTTGAGAATAACTTCTGTATCAGACTTACTTTCAAAATGATAGCCTAAAGCTTCAAGTTCTTTTCTTAGCTTTTTAAAATTATAAATTTCCCCATTGAACGTAATTATTATTTTTTCATCCTGAGAAAGCATAGGTTGATGACCTTTTTCAGAAAGATCAAGAATCGAAAGTCTTCTAAAACCCAAAGCAATTTTTGAATTTTCTTCCTGTAAAATCGGGAATTGTATCTTGATTTTTTCTGTAGAATCATTTCCAGAAAAATTTCTGCTTTCCGAACCGTCAGAAAGCCAAAATCCTTCATCATCGGGACCGCGATGTCTGATTGACTGATTCATCCCTATAATATTTTTTGATGAAATATTTTTATGAAATGAATAATAACCGCAAATTCCGCACATAATTCTGATTTTGTTGGGTAAAAATAAGCAAAAGGCTTGATTTTCTAAAAATGAATCCGATTTACTTCTTCATCAATTTTTCTTTAGCTACACGAATATCTTCTTTGGTAATCAGATAATCCTGAATTCTGAATTCTGTAGAACGGTAAAATTTCAGAAACAGAAGCAAAGCTGATACTGAATAGGATAACGTAGTAACAATACAAGCTCCAAAAATTCCGTATTTCGGAATCAGTAAGAACGAAAAAACAAGGGTTATAACCAACCCGACGATTGATTTTATATTAAGAATTTTTAATTCTTTAATTCCTGAAAAATAATAACCTATCATATCACTAACCGCAATAGCGAAAATTCCCGGAGATAAAAGCAGCATGATTTCTTTTGTTCCCCTGAATGCTCTGCCGAAAATCATTTCGTAAACTGAGCCGGGAATGATAATAATTCCTAAGAGAAAAACCACCATTAATATAGATGATAACTTCAGCGAAGATTTTGTTTTAAGCATGGATTCTTCCTTGCTTTTGCTGTTAACAACATCGGAATATAAAACCACAGCAATACTTCTCGTAATCGTCCAGATCGCTTCTGAAAAGGTAATTCCTATTGAAAAAACACCTACGCTCCCAATTCCTTCAAAATGTTCCAGAAAGTAAAAAGAAAGCCTGTAGTTCAAAAACTGAACAAAAGCACTGAGCTGGGTTTTCCAGCCATACTCGAACATACTTTTAAAAACTTTTTTTGAGAAAGAAATATCTGAGATTTTACATTTTCTAATGACCTGGAAAAAACTCATCAGAAATAAAAAGGCAAGACAACAGATTTGTGCTTCAAAATACACGGAAACATCTTTCAGCTGTAAGATATAAATAAAAAAGCCAATGAAAACAATGTGTACAAACTGCTGCAAAATGGTATACACATTAAACAATTTAATATTCTGTTTTCCGATAAAAAGATTAATATTGACAGATAAAAGTGCCGAAAAAACTGAAATTCCGATCAGGTGAATCAAATATTCAGCCTGAATGTCTGCAAAACTGAATATAACAGGAATTAGAATCCCCATCATCACTGACCAGATATATGAATAAACTAAAATCTGTTCTGTTTTAAATTTTGACGCAAAATAGGAAGTACTGCTTCCTGCAAAAATACTACTGAAAAAACTTACGATGGCAGCATTTGCAATCACAATAGAAATAGTTCCCTTCCCTTCACTTCCCCACATATTGGTAGAAAAGATCACCAATCCAAAGCTGAGGATCAGGATCAGAAAACGTGAAACAAAAGTTTTGACAACAGTGAGTTGCATGGTAATTATTTAATAGATTTTTTCACAAAATCAACAAAAGAATTCCGAATTACTTTCCAATTGTATTTTTCTTCAAACGCTTTTCGTGCATTGATTGCATGGGCATAATAAAGTTCCGGATTCTGGATGTAATTTACAATTAAATCAGCAATAATCTCTGCATTTCTAGGATCAACAAGTTTCCCAAATCCTGAAATATCCATATGTTCACGAATTCCTTTAAGGTCTGAATATATCACTGGTTTTCCTGCTCCGATATAATAGAATAATTTTATTGGTAGAGAATGGTTGTTTTCAAAATTAAGTTCACGAAGATCAAAGCAAAGATCTGCATCTGCAAATGTTTCCGTAAAATGCTCAAATGATGTCGGTTTTCTGATCTCAATATTTTCAAATTTATATTGTGAAAATAGTTTGTTAAAATAGCTTTCATCACTTTCCTTCCTCGCAGCACCTACAATGAGTAATTTTATCTTTATTTCCGGAATTTTTCTTCTTAGAGCATCGACAGCCTTAAAAAAATTTCCAATTCCTTTATCTTGTGAAATTGCTCCGGTATAGCAAAGTGTAATTTCGTCTGTATTAAACTTTTTACTGTTATATGAAACATATTTTTCGTCCGGATAATAAGGAAGTAACATCCATTTCTTAAACGGAAAAAAATAAGCCAAAGGAAATTTCTTCGTGCTTTCTCCGAAAATAAAATGGGTACTTAAAAAACCAGCATACAATTGAATCAGAAAAAACTTTATCGCATGAAATATTTTCGCAGGATATGCATAATTACCAAGCATTGACATGGAAGGATACCATTCGGTTATATCATAAATAATACTTGTTTTTTTCTGCTTCTGATATTTTTTTGCCACAAAAACAGCGATAGGTTCTGAGCAAATAATACAATCCGGCTGAAAAGAGCCGCAAATCTTTTTAAAAGTTTCAATCTTTTCTTTTACAGATTTTTCTAAGATGGGATATGATTCTATCTGAATTCCGTCCACATTTTCCTGGATATCTGAACAAAGACTGCATATTTTGACTTCAAATCCTTCTTCAACAAGCGTTTTTGCCTGATGAAAAAAAATTCTGTCATCATTGGAATGATGTGCGGTCGTTAAAAAAAGTATTTTTTGCATTCAGAAAATGGATATGCTAAGAAAATTTCCTCAGAAGTTTCAGAGTAAAAGAAACCTCGGAGGAAATTTAAATATCTTTAAAAAAATTATTTTATAGAAGCTGCCCAACTTTTCTCAAGCGGCAATAAAAAGTGACTTAAAAAATCAAGGTAAGTATTTTTAGAGAAATCAAAAACCTGAATATCTTTAGAGATTTCGTTATTTCTCAGCTGTGATTTAAAATCAATCAGTTTCAGAGTTTTTACTTCACCATTTTCAACAAAACTGGCTTTCATTCTATCGAATAGCCCCAATTGATATTCTTCATCAATCTCTCTCATAATTTTTCCTAAAGCATCGATACTGCATCCGGAAGCCATTTCTTTTTCTTCATCTACACAAATGATAATAAACTGGTTTTTCTCAATTTTAAAAGACGAAGAAAGTGGTTTTCCGTGCGCTGCCCAAGTTGCTAAAAAATCATACAGCTTTTCTGTAATCGTTTTAGCTTCTTTAGTTGTGAACGGTCTTGATGCTGGATATATAATAACTCTGTAGTCGTTGGTTTCTACAATATTAGATTCTTCAATTTTCATTTCCAATAAATTTAAAGAGTAAAATTACGCAATTTTCCTGAGTTGAAAACCATTGTATTTTTCACTTATGGCATAGCAAAGCATTAAAAAAAGCAGTAGGACATATCCAATAAAAAATCTACTTTCTGCCGAAGCCGGGAAAAAGATGAACTTTAAATAAATATTGCCAAAAATAAACACCGAAAACATTCTTATCCAAAGATCTTTAGAAAAATAGAAAATCAAACCTGCTATAAGAAATGCTGCTAAAGAGATTTTCTTGAAGTTGATAAATTTAATGAAAAGAAAATGTAAGTAATAACTGAATGTAAAATTGGCTGGCTGAGCTGAAATTAACGGTCTTCTGTTTATAAATGTATCATAAAACACATCCTTCCAACCAGGAAAATGATAATATTTGATAATGAATAGGTACAAACCCAAAAATAAAATTCCTTGCAAAACAAGATTAAAACTTTTTTTTTGGTTTTCAGTCAAATATCTAAATACAAAAACTGTTGCTAAATAAGTAAGTGCAAAAATAATATAATCTGGACGGATAAGTATAATGCATAAAACAATAAAAAACATCTCCCAGGTTTTCCATTTTTTAAACAGCCCTACCATAAACAAGAGCAGAAAAAGCAGGGAAAACATATCCGGAACAGGTGTGGTAGATAAGGCACGTAAAGGAGGTAAGATGAGTATTCCTATAGTGAGTAAAACCACTAAAATATTTTTGCCGGGAAAAAGTATACTAAATAGAAAAAAAAGCAATATTCCCGATAAAAAATACGAGACAACACTTACCAGCAAAACAGAATGAGGCGGAGAAAACCCAAGTTTGTATAAAAATAGAACCGCAAAGTTATAACCTATTTTTATTTGATAGTAAGGTAACTGCTCTGAAAAAGCATTTGCATCTTGTTTGAAAAACTGTACTGCTTTACTTGGCTGAACTAGCCCAGAAATATCTTTATATTGATAGGAAGAAGCTTCTTTTTTTATAGAAGCATATGTATATTGATGTACTTTCTCCGGAGATGTAGGAAATTCTCTCTGAAAAAGACATCCAATGTAACCGGGCATATCCCAGTCGTATACTCGGTTTTTATAGCTCCAACTGCTTAATAGAAAAACCAAAACTAAAGTAATTAGGAAAGAAATATTCCATCTAAAATCAAAACCTTTCTTTCCTAAAAACTTCACTTAAATTATATTAATTAAAGATCTTCCGCTTCCGCCAGAAGCTCAACAATATCTTTTACAGCAACCTCTTCATTTTTATTAAAGTGCTTTACACCGTCTGTCATCATTGTATTACAGAACGGGCAACCCGTAGCAATTACTTTAGGTTCGAATGATAAAGCTTCTTCAGTTCTTTCTATATTGATGTCTTTATTTCCCTTTTCAGGTTCTTTAAACATCTGTGCACCACCTGCTCCACAACATAATCCGTTGGTTTTACAGCGTTTCATTTCTACAAGCTCAGCATCTAATTTTTCAAGAAGCATTCTTGGTGCTTCATATTCATCGTTTGCTCTTCCTAAATAACAAGGATCGTGGAAAGTGATCTTCTTTCCTTTGAAAGCTCCTCCTTCAATCTTCAAACGCCCTTCTTCCATTAATGTTTTAAGGAACTGCGTATGATGTACTACTTCATAGTTTCCTCCTAAACTTGGATATTCATTTTTCAAGGTATTAAAGCAATGCGGACAAGCTGTTACAATTTTTTTCACTTCGTAAGCATTCAGAACTTCAATATTCGTCAATGCCATCATCTGAAAAACAAACTCATTCCCAGCTCGTTTTGCAGGGTCTCCCGTACAGCTTTCCTCTTGTCCTAAAACAGCAAACTCAACTCCTATTTTATTAAGTATTTTACAGAATGCTTTTGTTATTTTTTTGGCTCTGTCATCAAAACTTCCGGCACAGCCTACCCAGAAAAGAACTTCCGGAGATTTGCCTTCCATTGCGTATTCAGCCATTGTTTTTATAGTGAAATCCATAATCGTTTTCAAGTTTATCAATATAACAGTTGCAACAGTTTATCAACGATTGTTACATCGCTATATTTTTACATTGTAAATTAATTAATCATTTGCCCAGTTCAGACGATCTGCCTGATTATACTGCCATGGAGCAGCATTATTTTCTACATTTGTCATCATAAGATTCAATTCCTGTGGTGCAGCAGATTGCTCCATCACTAAGAACCTTCTCATTTCAAAAATAATGGAAAGCGGGTCTAATAAAACCGGACAAGCATCTGTACAAGCATTACATGTAGTACAAGCCCAAAGTTCTTCTTTTGTAATATAATCGTTCAACAGTTTTTTGCCGTCATCTACAAAACTCCCGTTCTTATCAATGTTTCTTCCCACTTCTTCCAGACGGTCTCTTGTTTTCATTAAGATCAGTCTCGGAGAAAGCTTTTTACCCGTTATATTCGCCGGACAAACTGAAGTACAACGACCACATTCTGTACAAGAATAGGCATTCAGTAATTGAACCTGATTTAAATCAAAAATATCTTCTGCCCCAAATTTTGAAGGAACTTCTGCCTCTCCTTCGGCAGGAGCGGCGTATGGATCTGCATTTGGATCCATCATCAATTTAATTTCTTTGGTAACAGATTCCAAATTGTTGAATTTACCCTTTTTCTCCAAATTCGCATACCAAGTGCTTGGGAAAGCTAAAATGATGTGCAAATGTTTTGAATAATAAAGGTAGTTCATGAAGAATAGGATTCCAACAAAGTGAAACCACCAAGCTGCTTTTTCTGTAAAGAATAAAAATCCGTCTCCAAAGTTGTTGAAAATCGGAGCTAATATCGTAGAACTAATTGGGAAGCTTCCATGTTCAGGAAGTAATCCTCTTTGCTGAAGAACCCAATCTGCCGTATTCATTTTGAAGAAAGCCATCATTAAGGCAAACTCAATGATCAAAATCCAGTTTGCATCGTGTTTTGGCCACCCGAAAAGTTCCTTCATGGTTAATCTTTTTACTCCGTAAAAGTTTCTACGGATAAAAAACACCACCACTCCAATAACTACTAAAAGAGCCAAAACTTCTAATGTTGCAGTGAAGAAATTGTAAAAACCATGTCCGAATATGGAAGATAAGAATCGATGTGTCCCGAATATTCCGTCAACAATGATTTCAACAAGTTCAATGTTAATAATAACGAAACCTACATAAACAAAAAGGTGTAAAATACCTGCTACAGGACGTTTTACCATTTTACTCTGTCCCATTGCGACACGAGCCATGGTTTCCCAACGCTCACCTTTTCGGTCGTTTCTATTGATCTCTCTTCCTAATCTGATGTTTCTATATATCTTTTGCAGACTTTTTGCAAACAGCCCAAAACCTGCAACTAATAAAATCAGAAAAATAATATTATCGATATATTGCATGGCTTACGTTTTAGTTTTTAGTATTCTTTCCGAAAACTGAGAAATTGATATATCTCTTCGGATTTGCTTTCATATCCTCTATTAAAGAGTTTAGATTCGTAGAAGCAGAGTTCAGATTATTATACAACTGCTCATCTTTCATCAGTTTTCCTAAACTTCCTTCTCCTCTGTCAATTCCGCCGATTACCTGATTCAATTGCCCAACCGTAGCATCAAGATTTGCAATGGTAGCATTCAGTTTTTTAGTATCGATACTTTCCGCAAGATTTCCGTATTTATCCAAAGTGACTTTACCGCTTTGCATTGTAATACTTGCGTCATCTAATACTTTTTGAAGCTTCGGATCATTGTGACCTACCAAATTATTGACACTTCCCGCAGTGGTTTGTAATGCACCCACCGTTTTGTTAAGGTTTGACAATAATGCTCTTATTTCAGCTCTATTTTGATCGTCAACAATTTTATTTGCATTGGACATTAAAGAATCAACTCTGTACAAAACAGTTTGTAGCTGATCTTTCACCGGTCCTACCTGAGAAGAAAGACTTCCCATCATTCCCAGCTTGAAAGCACCCTGCAATGTATCTCCATCTTTAGCTGTAGCTCCTCCGTACATCAGATTCACTCTCATTTCTTTTCCAGACATTAAACCGGGTTCAAAAATTTCAAGGGTAGAGTTTTTTGAAAATTCGAAATTATCATCAACAGTAATTTTAACAACAAAGCTAATTTGTCCTGTTTTTGATGTTTGAGGTATAATTTTAACTACCTGTCCCACTTTCAAACCATTGATGGACACAGGGGAAGATTGTGCTAAACCCTCTACATTATCATATTTTGCGTAAAATATATTATCGGTAGTAAAAAGGCTTCTGCCCTTCATGAATTGAAATAATACGACAAAGCCTACGATAGCTAAAAGCGCAATAACACCTGCTTTTAATTCTTTACTGAACTTCACTTGCTAATTTTTTCTAATGAGCAAATATACTACATTTTAAATTAATCTTTTCTTTTATTGCTCTGCTTTAAATACAAAAAAGACGACAATAATTGCCGTCTTTTATATTTTTATTTAAAAGCTATTTATTGCTGAGCTCCTACTTTGTTCCAGATTTCAATTCTGTAATCTTCGATATCAGCATTGTCTTGTAAGCTCTTCATCCAGCCTTGACCAAACATTCCTGCATTTCTCTGGGTCACAGATTCTGTAAATTGCTTAAGATCTCCAGGTTGTTTGTTTACTGTTTCATTCTTTTTAACCAAAACATAAACTCCTGTTCCTCCTTCAATTGGATTAGAGATTTTTCCTTTTGCAACTCCAAATGCAGCTCCGGCTACTTTAGGTTCCATAGCTCCTGCAACTGAAGGGCTTAAAAGATTTACCTGAGCAGACTGTTTTGTCGTTCCAAATTGTTTAGCAATCTGATCTAAATTACCTGCTTTACCGATTTTCTCAGCAATTTGTTTTGCAGCCAATTTATTTTTAACAACCACTTCTATCTGGTCTCTCACCGATTCAGGATCAGCAAGACCTTTTTCCTGTTTTCCGTTTAGATAAACAACAATTTTGTCTCCTGTTCCGTCTACTGTAAAGAATTCTGTATCTCCTTTTTCTCTTTTCTTATCAAAAGCCCAAGCTAAGATATCTCCATCTTTATCAGTTCCCAATCCTTGAAGCTGACCGTCAAATCTTTTCGCTTGTTTAGGATTAGTGAATTGGTAATTTCCTTTTTTAGCAATATTTACGAAATCGTTGAATGATTTCCCTTGTACTTGCTGAATAAATCTTCTTGCTTTTTTATCTGTATCTGCTTCTGTAGCATCAGATGGTTTTATAGCTTTCACTAAATGAGCAACTTTATAACCCATTGCCCCTGATTTTTTATCATCTACTCTTATAATATGATATCCAAAAGAAGTTTCAGCCAACCCAATCTCTCCCTTTTGATGAGATGCTAAAAAGCTTAAATATCCTGGAGCAAATGAAGACGATGGTGTTGTCCAACCCACGCTTCCTCCTCTTTCTGCCGCTCCCGGTTCATCAGATTGTTTTAAATTTTCTACAAATTTCGCAGGATTAGCTTTTACCTCTGCCATAATTTTATCGGCAATACTTTTCGCTTCTTCTTTAGATCTTGTAGCAGTAGATCTTTCCGCTCCTTTGTAAGCGATCAAAATATGACTAGACGATGTAGAATCTGAAGCTTTTTTATCTAAAAGTTTAGAAGCTACATATACATTTTGCTCTTTGTAGGGTCCGAAAGTCTGTCCGATAGCAGCAGTTGCAATTTGACCTTGCAAAGCTTGTGGCAATTGATTTGCCGCTACATATTGGTTATTGAATGGCATGTCAGAATTTGCCATTACAAACATAGAATCGTTTTTTGTATTCTGGAAGTTTTCAGTTCCTCCACTTGCATCAGTACCTCCTGCAAACAATTTTGTAATTTCTTTCTGAGTGGCCGCATCATCCGCTGCACTTGGTTGTGAAGGGAAAAATACGACTCCTAAGTTTCTGCTAGGTTCAGCTTTGAACATTACAGGATGTTGCTTGATATAGTTAGCCAAATCTTCAGTACTTACATTAATTTTAGTTTTTTGAAGATAAGCAGCGTAATCTACTTTTACGAAATCAATATCTGCAAGCTGATCTCTTTGTCTCATCAATTCTTCAGCTTCTTTTTTACCTGTTGTAATTCCTGCAGAGATATTAGCGAACACTTGTCTAGCCATTAGTCTATATTCGATTGATTTTCTTGTCTTCAACCATTGATTATAGCCTTCAGGACTCATGTTTTTCATGTCCTCTACCTGTTTTTTAAGCTCCTGAGTCTTAAAATTACCTTTCTCATCAAAGAATTGTTTGTTTTGAGCAAACATTTGATCATATTGAAGCTGATTCCAGAAGTAATCTTCTGTCATTTCAAACCCCAGTTTTTCAAATTGCTGCTTAATCAGTTTTGACTGAACCAACAATTGCCAAGCCTGCTCTTCAAGACCATTTTTCGGCTGACCTTGCTGCTCCGCCTGCTGTTGTAATACAAAAAGTTGGTCATTAAACTCTTCACGGGTAATTTTTTCACCATTTACTTTTCCTAAAACATCAGGGTTTTTACCAAACACCTTATCTATACTGTCCGGGTTTACCAAAAACGCTAAAAGCGCCAATGCAATTACTCCCATCAAAAGCCAAGGTCTACTCCTAATCTGTCCTAAAATTGCCATTTTATATATTATAGTTTTTTATCAGTTTGCGAAAATACACATTTTTAAGAAATTACAGAAATCTAAGTCCTTTTTTTAATTTTTAAAATGAAAATTTTATAAAAAAGGAAATTTTGACCGCATTTTTTCATAAAAAACAAATGGCATAAGTATTGTGCATTTTACAGCAACATACTATAATCTGTGATTTCAAAGCAAATTACAGAATATTACTTTAACGATTTAACATGGAAATGACAATTTGTCATTCAACATAATTATGACAGAATTTGAAGATATGAGTTTAGAAGAAATGATCAGTGATGGGTTTGATATTGTGACTGAAGAGATCAATCTTTCTGATCTTTCAGAAACAGAAAAAAATTCAGAACAGAAAATATTCCCGATACTTCCTGTAAGAAATATGGTTATGTTTCCTAATGTGGTGATTCCCATTACGGCAGGAAGAAAAACTTCTATACAATTGCTTGAAGAGGCGCAGAAAAACGGAGATTTTATCGGAATCGTAAGTCAGAAAAACTCAGAGCTTGAGTCACCGACTGAAAAAGACCTTTATCATACCGGCACCTTAGCAAAAATCATTAAGATCATCAAACTTCCTGAAGGTAATATTACCGCAATTACGAAAGGATTTCACAGGTTTAAGATCAAAAAAATGATTGAAGCTCAGCCTTATTTTAAAGCTGAAATTTCAAAATTAAAGGATTCGAAGCCTAAAAATAAGGAAGAATATGAAGCATTGCTGGAAAACGTTAAGGACTTGGCTTTAAAAATCATTGAGCTGGATCCGAATATTCCGAATGCGGCAAATTTCGCGATAAAGAACATCAACAACAATGATGATTTATTAAATTTCATCTGTACCAATGCTAATTTCCCATCTGTTGAAAAGCAAAAGCTGCTTGAAGAGAAAAACCTGATGGAAAGAGCTAATAAATGCTATGAAATGATGCATGAAGATTTCAGAAAGCTAGAACTTAGGAATCAGATTCATCAAAAAACATCAAAGGATCTTGACAAACAGCAAAGAGAATATTTTCTGAATCAACAGATTAGAACCATTCAGGAAGAACTTGGCGGTGGTACGGAAGGTGATGTTGAAGATTTGATTAATAAAGCAAAATCAAAGAAATGGAGTGCCGAAGTTGAAGAACACTTCCAAAAGGAGATCAACAGATTACAGCGCCAGAATCCTAATTCACCGGATTATAATGTTCAGAGAAATTACCTGGATTTCTTCACAGATCTTCCTTGGGAAACTTATACAAAGGATATTTTTGATATTGCCAAAGCTGAGAAAATTTTAGATAAAGCTCACTTCGGACTGGAGGATATCAAAAAGAGAATTTTGGAACACATGGCTGTTTTAAAACTGAAAAACAACATGAAATCCCCGATTCTATTATTGGTAGGACCTCCGGGAGTTGGTAAAACTTCATTAGGAAAATCTATTGCAGACGCATTGGGAAGAAAATATGTAAGACTTTCTTTGGGGGGACTTCACGATGAAAGTGAAATCCGCGGCCATAGAAAAACATACATTGGTGCAATGGCAGGAAGAATCCTTCAATCGATCAAGAAATCAGGAACTTCCAATCCGGTTATTGTTCTGGATGAGATGGATAAAATCGCACAAGGACTACATGGAGATCCAAGTTCAGCTCTCCTAGAAGTACTTGATCCTGAACAAAATAAGTCTTTTTACGATAATTTCTTAGAAATGGGTTATGATTTGTCTAAAGTAATGTTCATTGCAACGGCAAATTCATTATCAACTATTCAAACTCCATTGTTGGACAGAACTGAAATCATCCAGATTGCAGGCTATACTTTGGAAGAAAAAATCGAAATTGCAAAGAGACATTTAATTAAAAAACAGCAGGATGAGAATGGTTTAGATTCAAAATCATTCAAACTTGGATATGCTGAATTAAAACATATCATTGAAGCCCATACCTCAGAAAGTGGTGTAAGATCATTAGAGAAAAGAATTGCTTCTATTGCTCGTTGGGTAGCTTTACAGACGGCTTTAGCAAAAGAATATGATTCTAAAATCTCTCTTGAAAAGGTAGACGAAATTTTAGGAGTTCCAAGACCAAAAAGTTTATCCGAGATCACCGGAGTTCCCGGAGTCGTAACCGGGCTTGCCTGGACCAGTGTCGGAGGAGATATCCTGTTCATTGAAAGTATTTTAAGCAACGGAAAAGGAGCTTTGACGATGACAGGGAATTTAGGAACTGTGATGAAAGAATCGGCTACGATTGCTTTAGAGTATATTAAAGCAAAGCATGACGAATTAGGAATTTCTCAGGAAGATATTGAAAAACACAATATTCACGTTCACGTTCCAGAAGGGGCAACTCCAAAAGACGGACCTTCTGCCGGTATTGCCATGCTGACTTCTATGGTTTCTTCATTCAAAAATAAAAAAGTAAAACCTCATCTTGCGATGACGGGAGAAATTACTTTAAGGGGAAAAGTACTTCCTGTAGGAGGAATTAAAGAAAAACTTCTTGCCGCTACAAGAGCTGGAATTAAAGATGTTATTCTTTGTGAAGCCAACAGAAAAGACGTTGAAGAAATTAAAAAAGACTATTTAAAGAACCTTAAAGTTCACTACGTCAACAGAATGGAAGAGGTGGTAGATATTGCAATCGAAAAATAATCCATAAACATATTAACATTCTCAATATAAAGAAAACACGTTTCAGATTTCTGGGACGTGTTTTTGATTTACATATAAACTACTTATTATTCAAAGTGTTTTCTTAACTTTATGCAGCAGATTTTGAAATTATGAACTTTTTACGACTCCCGTTTCTTGTTAAATTTACGCTTGTAATCATTTCCCTTATTGGACTTGGTTATATTTTAGCGTTGGGACAAAGCATTTTAGCTCCGTTCTTTCTTGCATTTTTAATGGCAATGCTGTTTTTGCCGTTTGCTACTTTCCTAGAAAGAAGACTCAGATTTCCAAGATCACTTTCCACAATGACATCAGTGCTCGTCATGTTGTTTTTTTTGAGTGGAATGATTTATTTTTTCGGCTCTCAACTGTCTACTTTCAGCAAAGATATCCCTCATCTTAAAGATCAGTTCATCAGCGTATTTGGTAATCTACAACATTGGGTTTCCAGAACTTTCAATATAAAAATCAATGATCAGCTTGATTATATTGACCAGGGATTAAATAAGCTTCTTTCTTCTTCAGGATTGATTTTGGGATTTACTTTAAGCGTATTTTCAACAGGATTAGCTTTTATCCTATTCTTCCTTTTATTTTTCATTTTTATTCTGAACTACAGAAGAATTTTAAATAATTTCATCGTAACGGTTTTTAATGAGAAACATAAAATAAGTGTAGTGGAAGCTGTATCGCAGGTGAGAATAATGACAAAAAAATACATTATAGGACTCTGTCTTCAGGTATTTATTGTCTCTGTTCTTACTTCAATTGTCCTTACGGTTTTAGGCGTCAAATATGCAGTTCTTCTAGCCGTTCTTACGGGATTATTAAATGTAATTCCTTACCTAGGAATTTTTACTTCATTATTGGTTTCCTGCTTCATAGCATTTGCAACCGGAACGCCTTCTACCTGTATTTATGTTATTATTGGTTATATAGCCGTTCATATTATTGACGGAAATATTATTTTACCGTTTGTTGTAGGGTCAAAAGTAAAGATCAATGCTCTTTTTTCATTTTTAGGAATTATTATCGGTGAACATCTTTGGGGAATTGCAGGAATGTTTTTGTGTATTCCGGCAATTGCGATTATCAAAATTATCTTTGAAAGAGTCGAAGGTCTTCAGCCTTGGGGAAAACTGCTTGGAGAAGAAGAAAAGCCCGACAAAAAGAAAAAAAGCTACAAAATATCAAAGAATATTACTCTTAAAGAAATGGACTGATGATTAGTAATAAGCAATGATAAATGAATATAAAAAGCCTTCAAAATTTGAAGGCTTTTATTTTTTATAACGCGCAAAGAGGCTGCAATCCGCTTGGACATGTTTCTGTACAAAGAATGTAAGCTCCACTATCTGTGCAATATCCATAATCTGTTGGTGGTGGATCCCCAGGATTTCCACCTAAACAAGGATCTCCCGGTGGAATTTTACACGGACAACCAATGGGACCAATATCACATTTTCCGGGACCTCCGCCGCCTAGAATCTCCTTTAAATCTGTACGATTTAATTTTTTAAGATTTTTCATAAAAATATTTGTTTAGTTTATTCAAACAAATATATAAAATAGGGACAATACAACGATTAAATATTTCCCGAAAAAGAGAATATTTATAAAATACATTTCCTTTTTACTCAACAGAGTACAATTTTATTTAACTTTATTAAAAATAAAACTCATGAAAATTATAAAATTTATCCTATCCCTTCTTTTCGGATTAATGTTCATTAATGCCGGATTAAACAAATTCTTTAATTATATGCCCATGGAAAAACCAACTCCAGAGCAAATGAAACTGTTTGCTGCATTTGGAGAAATTCATTGGTTGATGCCATTGGTAGGACTCGTAGAGATTGTTGGTGGACTATTATTTATTTTCCCAAAAACAAGAGCTTTAGGAGCTATTGTCATTTTACCCGTAATGGTCGGAATTGTAGTTCACGTTTTCACAATGGATAAATCTCCAATGGGAATGTCAATTGCCGGAATCCTGTTCCTGATCAATCTTTGGATAATTATTGACAATAAAGAAAAATATAAAGCTTTAATAAGCTGAAATAATGAATGGTGAATTGCGAATATGCACAATTCACCATTTATTTTTTAATTATATAAAGGCACTGAATCCAGTAATTGATCTTCCGACAATCAATGAATTGATCTCTTTGGTTCCTTCATAAGAATAAATAGCTTCGGCATCGGCAACAAATCTTGCCACATCATATTCTAGCAAAATTCCATTGCCTCCCATTACTTCTCTGGCTCTGGAAACTATATCTCTGGTTCTTAGTGTACAGAAAACTTTGGCTAAGGAAGCGTGTTCATCCTTTAAAATTCCTTCATCCTGCATTTCGGAAAGCCTGAAAACCATCGTTTGCATAGCTGTAAGATTGGACAACATTTCTACCAAATGCCCCTGAATCATTTGGAAAGAAGCGATTGGCTTCCCAAACTGTTCTCTTTTTCTGGTATAATCTAAAGCACTTTCATACGCTCCTCTTGCACAACCTGTAGCCATCCATGCAACTCCAGCTCTGGTCATTCTTAATACTTTTCCGGTGTCTTTGAACGAATTGGCATTTTGCAAACGGTTGTCTTCTGTAACCACACAGTCTTTGAGCGTGATCAACCCATTTTGAACGATTCTCAACGCCATTTTTCCTTTAATTTTCTCAACAGAATATCCGGGATTATCTTTTTCAACGATAAAACCTTTTACTTCTCCATCATCTAAATCTCTTGCCCAAATGATAATGACATCTGCAAATGTTGCATTCCCGATCCATTTTTTCTGACCATTTAAAATCCAGCCTTCCGGTGTTTTTTTGCAGGTTACCGTCAATCCTCCCGCTGCACCGGAACCAACTTCAGGCTCCGTTAATCCAAACGCCCCTATTTTTTCAAACTTCTGCATTTGAGGAAGCCATTTTTGTTTTTGCTCTTCTGAACCGCAAATATAAATGGAACCCATAGCCAAGCCGGATTGTACGCCAAAAAACGTTGCAATAGAAGCATCAATTCTTGCCATTTCCATTGCGATCACACCTTCCATTAAAAAAGGCATTCCCGGACAACCATATCCTTCATACGTTACTCCACAAATATTTAGTTTCTGAAATTTCGGAATTAATTCATGGGGAAATTCGTCTCGTAGCCAATAATGATTCACCAAAGGTTTTACTTCTTTTTCCATGAAGGCTCTTACTTTTAGCTGAACTTCTCTTTGCTCAGGCGATAATGTGTGATAAATATCGTAGAAATCACCATCTATTGGCGGAAGTTCTTTTTTCTTTTTATTGGGATCGAGCATTTTCATCAAACCTCCAAGCTGCTTATCATCGAGCTTGGAAAAATTTTGCATCAGTTTCGGCAGATCTACCTTTTGAGAAATGGCACTCAATTGATCAAAGTCTATAGATCTGAATAACTCTATCGCGTTTCTGATTTTGGAAAAAGTGTTTGACATAGTAATTATTGGGTGTTTGATTTGTAAAAGTTAAGCAAAAATTACTCCGAAAACAAAAACCCTTCACCCAACCTATTTTACAAAACATTGAAATCTAACACATTAAAAACCAATTTTCTCTTTACAAAATGTTTGCATTCAATTTTCAAATGTTACAAATGATTCGGTTGGAACTTTGAGATAAGCAAAAACATTAAAAATCAACATTATGAAAACTACTTACATCAGACTATCTATCGCTACTGCACTTTTATTGGGAATTTATTCGTGTAAAAAACAGGAGACAATCACTAATGAATATGGAGAAGCTACTGCAGTGACCGATTCAACCGCAGTTATTACTTCAGACAGCATCTCTTCTGTAGCTACCATGAAGGTAAAAGATAAACAGTTCATCAAAACAGCAGATATAAACATGGAAGTAAGAGACGTTTATGATGCTACGATTTCTATTGAAAAATCGGTCCAGGAGCTGGGTGGATTTGTTATTCAAAGTAATTTAAAAAGTAATGTCATCTCGGAAGATACGTACAACACATCCAACGAAGAAGCCATGTTAGTAAAAAAATACCAGTCGGAAAATACCATGCAGGTAAGAATTCCAACTGCAAAACTAGGAGAATTACTGACCTTAATTAATGATAAAAAACTATTCCTGAATTCACGATCAATCAATGCGGAAGATGTAACCTCAAACATAAAGTACGCAGAACTTGAAGGAAAAAGAATTAAAAAAACAAGCGAAAATATCTCACAGTTGAAAGCTAACAAGGATAAAGTAAAATTAGATAATGAAAACATGTCTGAAAGCAACCAGCAACAGTTTGCAAACATGGATGTAAGTGACAACTTAAAATACAGTACCGTCGATATTTTCATCAAAGAACCTAAAATAAGAATTGCTGAAATTGCCATCACAAATACCAAAAGTATTGATGACCAATATAAATTCAGTTTCATATACAGTGTAAAATCTGCTTTTGTAGAGGGATATTATTTAATTCAAAGAATTGTTGTCGGATTAATTGTGATCTGGCCCCTATTATTGATCGGAGCGCTCGTTTTATTTATTTATAAAAAAAGAAAATCAGCAAGAAAATCTCAACAAAACATTTGAGAATAGGCATTCCTAATCTTTATGATTAACTACATATTTTTAATTTTTACTGACCTTCGGATTCTGGAGGTTAGAGCCTCAAATAGTAATTTGAGGCTTTTCTGTTAAAAAACTATTATTTATCTCTCTCAAATTCATTAGAATTTTTATTTTCTGTAAATTTGCAAATCAATAATTTTGCATGAGGATTTGGTATTCAACAATCCTAAATCCGAAGCCTTAACCTTAATTTCTGAATACATATGCTATCAAAAATAAATCCTTTACACACAGAAAGCTGGAAAGCGCTATACAATCATTTCGGTGATGTTGATTTTGATTTAAGAAACCTTTTTCATGAGAATTCCAATCGTTTTGAAGAATTTTCATTGCGAAGAGACAATTTTCTTTTCGATTACTCCAAAAACCTGATCAATTCAAAAACAAAAGAGCTTTTATTGAATCTTGCTGAAGAATGTCAATTGAAGGATGCTATTTCCAAAATGTTTTCAGGTGATAAAATCAATGAAACCGAAGGAAGAGCAGTTCTTCATACTGCTTTAAGAGATTTTTCTGATAAAGAAATTTTGGTAGACGGAGAAAATATCAAACCTCAGATTAAAAGAGTGCTGAATCATATGAAATCTTTTTCTGAAAACATCATTTCAGGAGCACACAAAGGGTTTAGCGGAAAAGAAATTACAGATGTTGTCAATATCGGAATCGGAGGTTCAGATTTGGGACCTGTAATGGTGGTTTCGGCTTTAAAACATTTTAAAACAAGATTAAATGTTCATTTTGTTTCTAATGTAGATGGAAATCATATCGCAGAAGTTGTTAAGAACTTAAATCCTGAAACAACTTTATTTATCATTGCTTCTAAAACGTTTACGACTCAGGAGACAATGACGAATGCGAACTCAGCAAAAGACTGGTTCCTACAAGCGGGAAAACAGGAAGATGTTGCCAAACACTTTGTAGCTTTATCCACTAATGTTCAAGCTGTTAAAGACTTCGGAATTGCAGAAGAAAACATCTTCGAATTCTGGGATTGGGTTGGTGGAAGATATTCATTGTGGAGCGCAATTGGTCTAAGCATTGTTCTTGCAGTGGGTTATGAAAACTTCGAACAATTGTTGAAAGGAGCCTTTGATACAGATCAGCACTTCCAGAATACAGAATTTTCTGAAAACATTCCTGTTTTAATGGGGCTTTTAGGAATCTGGTATCGTAATTTCTATGCCGCAACAAGCTACGCTATTCTTCCCTATTCTCAATATCTGGACAGATTTGCAGCCTATCTTCAACAGGGAGATATGGAAAGTAACGGAAAAAGTGTAGACAGAAACGGTGAGTTTGTAGAATATGAAACGGGGCCAATTATTTGGGGAGAACCGGGAACAAATGGACAACATGCTTTCTATCAATTGATTCACCAAGGAACGGAACTGATTCCTGCCGATTTTATTGCCTACGCAAAAAGCCCAAACAAAGTTTCTGACCATCAGGATAAATTATTAGCTAACTTTTTCGCTCAAACTGAGGCACTTGCCTTTGGGAAAACAGAAGAAGAAGTTGAGGAAGAACTTAAAAATTCAGGAAAATCTGATGAAGAAATTGATTTCTTATTAAACTACAAGGTCTTCCAAGGAAATACTCCTACTAACTCTATATTATTCAAAGAATTAACTCCATTTTCATTAGGACAGTTAATTGCTATGTATGAGCATAAAATTTTCGTTCAGGGAGTGATCTGGAATATTTTCAGTTTCGACCAGTTCGGTGTAGAATTAGGGAAAGTTTTAGCAAATAAAATTTTACCTGAACTTGAAAACAGTGAAGCGATTAGCTCTCATGATTCTTCAACCAACGGATTGATTAATTATTATAAAGGAAATAAGTAAAAGAAAGTAAATATCTAATAAAAGTAAAAATGGCAGAAATTCTTGACGGATTAAAAGTATCCAAAGAAATTAAACAGGAAATTAAGGCGGAAGTTGAAAAAATTCTTGAAAGCAAAAGAAGAGCACCCCATTTGGTAGCCATTCTTGTTGGAAACAACGGAGCAAGTAAGGCCTATGTAAATGCTAAAGTGAAAGACTGCGAAGAAGTAGGTTTTCAATCTAGCTTAGTTAAATTTCCAAGTACAGTTTCTGAATCTGAATTATTGGAAAAAATTGACGAATTGAATAAATCCAAATCAGTTGACGGATTTATCGTGCAATTGCCTTTACCTGACCAAATTGATCAGGAAAAAATCATCAACGCAATTGATCCGAGAAAAGATGTAGATGGTTTCCACCCGGAAAACTTCGGAAAAATGGCGTTGGAAATGGATACTTTCTTACCGGCAACTCCGTTCGGAATTTTAACATTATTGGAAAGATATAATATTGAAACAAAAGGGAAAGACTGTGTCATCATTGGAAGAAGTAAAATTGTAGGAAGACCTATGAGTATTTTAATGGGAAGAAAAGATTTCCCAGGAAATTCTACAGTAACGTTGACACACTCTTACACAAAAGACATCGAAGAATATACTAAAAAAGCAGACATCGTAATTACAGCTTTAGGCGATCCTCATTTCTTAAAAGGTGAAATGATCAAAGACGGAGCTGTGATTGTAGATGTAGGAATTACGAGAGTAGACAACGATTCTCCAAAAGGGTATTACTTAGCAGGTGATGTAGATTTTGACAGCTGTGCTGCAAAAGCAAGCTGGATCACTCCTGTTCCCGGAGGAGTCGGACCTATGACAAGAGCGATGTTGATGAAAAATACCATCATTGCTTACAAGACTTCGGTCTATAACGACTAATTTTAAAATGAATAAAGAAGAAGATATTTTATTAAAAGAAGGTAAAATGCTCCCTGTAATGGAGCATTTTTACACTCTTCAGGGAGAAGGAGCACACACGGGAAAAGCAGCCTATTTCATCAGATTAGGTGGTTGCGATGTCGGGTGTCATTGGTGTGATGTTAAGGAAAGCTGGGACCCTAATTTGCACCCGCTAATGAATGCAGAAGTAATTGCAGAAACAGCAGCAAAACATTGTAAAACAATTGTTTTAACAGGCGGCGAACCTTTAATGTGGAATCTTGATATTTTAACATCCAAATTAAAAGAATTGGGATGCACTGTTCATATTGAAACTTCAGGAGCCTATCCAATGAGTGGACAAATCGACTGGATTACCCTTTCTCCAAAGAAAACAGGGCTTCCAAAAGAGGAAATTTATGCCAAAGCACATGAGCTTAAAGTGATTATTTTCAATAATAATGATTTTAAATTTGCTCAGGAACAAGCAACTAAAGTTTCAGAAAACTGCACCTTATATCTTCAGAGTGAATGGAGCAAGCGTGACGAAATGTATCCGAAGATCACAGATTTTATTTTAGAACATCCGGAATGGAGAGCCTCAGTTCAGACTCATAAGTATCTGAATATCCCATAAAATTGATTATCTTAGACCTCCAGTTTATTCTGTAACCATGCAGAGAATAAGATACTCCAGATATTTAAAAACTATAATCATTTTGCTTGACCTCTTGGTTATTGCAAGTGTATTTATATTCTTTTTTGCCAATATAGATGCAGACTTGATGCGTGATAAAGAAGTGTGGACATTTCCTCTTCTTCTGCTCATCTCTTTCTGGGTTTTACTGAGTGGTAGAACCCAAATCTATAATATCCGGAGAAATATTACCTATACCACGTTTATAGAAAGGATTATCACTCATTTCATATTATTTGTAATTGGATTGGTTTTAATAAGAAAAGTAAGCAATAATCAGTTCTTTGGTTCAGAATTATCGTGGCTTTCTCTTTACCTTTTCTTTTCTATAGTTCTAACAAGATCTATTATTTATTTCATAATTAAATATTTACGCTCTTTAGGAATTAATAATAGAAACATCATGTTTCTCAACGAAAACAGTTCAACTAAAGTCCTTAAAAACATTTTAAAAGAGAGAAAAGACTTCGGTTACAAAATTTTTGAGTTCCAGAATGAAACCATCCATATTGAAGAACTACAGCATTTTTGGAAAAGAAATGGTATTCATACGCTGTTTTTACCTTTAGAAACAACTTTTGATAAAAATACAGAGGACAATATCTTTAAACTGGCAGAAGCGAATAAAGTCCACATTTCACTTATTCCCAACACATTACAAAACGATTGGTTTTTGTATGAGTTAGGATATATTCAGAATCAGCCTGTTCTTCACCAGTCTTCTTATCCGCTGGATAACTATTTTAACTTTACTTTAAAAAGAATATTTGACATCCTGTTTTCAATCATAATATTAGTCGGCATCTGCTCCTGGCTTTTCCCGATTATTGCTATTTTAATTAAAACAACTTCGAAAGGGCCTGTCTTTTTTATACAAAAGCGTTATGGATTTCATGAAGAAGTTTTCAACTGTCTCAAATTCCGCACCATGCTTGTAAACGATGATTCCACAACGAAAGTTACAGCAGAAAACGATTCCCGGATCACAAAATTCGGAAAGTTCTTAAGAAAAACAAGCCTTGATGAGATGCCACAGTTTTTGAATGTCCTGAAAGGTGAAATGTCTATCGTGGGACCTCGTCCTCATATGTTGGTAGTAGATGATTATTATAAACCTAAAATCGGGAGATACAGTTTAAGGAGCATGGTAAGTCCGGGAATTACAGGCTTAGCACAAGTAAACGGATTAAGAGGAGATTCCGGAGATCGAGAAATAGAAATGAAAAAGCGTGCTTTGGCAGACGCCTATTACGTTAGAAACTGGAGCTTTGTTCTGGATTTAGTCATTATATTAAAAACCACGATAGTGGTAATAACTGGAGATAAAAATGCAAAATAAGATGCAGATGTTAGACTTAATTTTAACATTAATCTAAGGCTAATCCTTAGCTATAATCTTCATCTAATTAAATAAAAAAAGTCTAATTTAGCAGAATGTTAAAAAAGTTTTTTACAGCAGTAGGAGAATACATTATCCTTCTAGGTAAATCTATCCAAAAACCTCAGAAAATGAGGGTTTTTTGGAAGCTGTTCATGCGAGAGATCAATGATTTGGGAGTCAACTCATTCGGGTTGGTAATCTTTACTTCTATATTTGTGGGAGCGGTAGTTGCAATCCAAATGTTCAACAATTTTGATGCTTCTTCATTCCCCATTCCTCCTTCATTCGTAGGATACGCAACAAAAGCGGTTTTGGTTCTTGAATTTTCACCTACTATTATCAGTCTTATTTTGGCGGGAAAAGTAGGTTCATATATTGCTTCAAGTATAGGAACGATGAGAGTTTCTGAACAGATTGATGCATTAGATATTATGGGAGTAAATTCTCCGAACTTTCTTATTTTTCCTAAAATCATTGCTTGTGTTATTTTTAATCCTTTATTAATTGCCATAAGCATCGTTTTTGGTATCGGAGGTGGTTATATTGCTGGAATTTTAACCGGAAACTGGACGACCAATGATTATATCGTAGGAATTCAAATGTATATGCCTAATCTTTTTGTGTATTATGCATTCATAAAAACGACCGTCTTTGCATTCATCATTGCAACAGTACCTTCTTATTTTGGATACAATGTAAAAGGAGGTTCACTGGAAGTAGGTAGAGCAAGTACACAGGCTGTAGTTTGGACCATGGTATTCATTATCCTTTCCGAATTATTATTAACCCAATTAATATTAAGCTGATGATTGAGGTAAAAAATCTTAAAAAAAGTTTTGATGAAGTTGAAGTGCTTAAAGGAATTTCAACCTCTTTTGATAAAGGAAAAGTAAACTTAATTATTGGGCAGAGTGGATCAGGAAAAACCGTTTTCCTTAAAAGTTTATTGAATGTTTATCAACCCACTTCAGGAGAGATCCTTTTCGACGGAAGAGATATCAATGTTATGACCCGTGAAGAAAAACAGCAGCTTCGTTCAGAAATCGGAACCGTATTTCAGGGAAGCGCTCTGTTTGACTCTTTGACTGTGGAAGAGAATATTATGTTTCCGCTGGATATGTTTACCAATTTAACCTTCCGGGAAAAAAAGAAAAGAGTTTTTGAAGTCATCGGAAGAGTGCATCTTGATAAAGCCAACAGAAAATTCCCATCCGAAATTTCAGGAGGAATGCAAAAAAGGGTAGCTATTGCAAGAGCCATTGTAAACAATCCGAAATACCTTTTCTGTGATGAACCCAACTCCGGACTTGACCCTTATACCTCTAATGTAATTGATGATCTTTTGCTGGAAATTACAAAAGAATATAACACGACAACAATTATCAATACTCATGATATGAACTCGGTAATGACAATTGGCGAGAAAATTGTATATCTGAGATTAGGAATAAAAGAATGGGAAGGAAATAAGGATATCTTAATTACTGCAGGCAATAAAAATCTGATTGATTTCGTTTATTCATCAGAGCTGTTTAAGGAACTAAGAGAATACTTATTAGAAAATAATAAAACTATTGATAATACAATCACAAAAATAGACGATAATGAAACAAATATTTAGTATCGCACTTATAGGGTTTTCTATCTTTGCTTCGGCACAGATCTCCCTTGCGGGTAAAGCTAACTTAATTTTCCCAACAGGTTCTCCTTCTTGGCAAAATATAAAAGGAACGGTAAATCAGGCTATAGATGGCGAAGGAAAAAACAATGTAGGTTTCAACGTGGGTCTTTCATTGAAAGCCAGCCTTCCTGCTTCATTCTTCTTAATGCCCGAGTTATATTATACGAATTTTAAAAACGAATTTACCGCAGAAAATACTACTTTTGATATCAAAAGTAGTCGTATAGATCTACCTGTGCTTGTAGGACACAAAGTATTAGGAGATATGCTGGGTGTTTTTGTAGGTCCTGTTGCAAGCTACAACTTAAGTAAGGAAGACACTTACAACGATTTTAAAGAGAATGCAAGAGATAACTTCACAGTAGGTTACCAGTTTGGAGCTCAGCTTGAAATTAAAAAGTTAATTCTAAATGCAAAATATGAAGGTGCTTTCAGTAAAGACGAAAGAAAATTCATCAGCAGTGTATCTGGAGAAGAAATCAGATATGACAACCGCCCTAATTTATTTATGGTAGGGATTGGGTATAAATTTTAATACAATTCGAAATAACAACTATAAAAAAATCCTCAGATCATTAGATTTGAGGATTTTGATTTTGAGAATGAAGCTCAGCTTCTCTTTTTGCAAGTTCAGCTGCCCGCTTTTCCAATTCTTCTTTATCTTTTTGCAATTGTTTAAATTCTTTCCTTTTTTGTTCCGCTTTTACAGCACTTCCTTTACTTAAATATCCAAGTATTCCTCCAATAATTAATCCAATTCCAATACCTCCTAAAATTCCCATGATATGAGACATTTGTAAATCATTTACAGTAAAATTAGGTGATGTTAAATAAAATAAAAGTACAGATAATGCTAAAAGTACAATTCCGGTAATAGATAAGCTTTTCATAGTATTTGTGATATTATAATTGGTTAGACAACTAAAAAGTCTTACCAAATTTACTAAAATTCAATAAGACTTTATCAAGATTAAAATTCCATATTCGTTATATTTTTCCTCCAGCAGCTTTATAGTATTCTAAAGCTTTTGGTAAATTTTTATTGATATCCGAAATTCTCGTTTCAGGATTTGGGTGGGTAGAAAGGAATTCCGGTTGTCTACCTCCTGTAGAAGCAGCTTCCATTCTATTCCAGAAAGGAACCGCCTCTCTTGGATCATATCCTGCCATTCCCATTAAATATAATCCCATTTGATCAGCTTCCGATTCCTGGTTTCTACCATATTTCAACAACGCAACCTGCGAGCCAATAGGATAAGCTTTTTCAAAAATACTAGCCCATTGAGCATTCGAAATTTGACTACCTAAAATTTGTCCGCCATATTGTGCTACCATTGCCTGAGAAATCCTTTCGTTACCGTGACCTGCCAATGCATGGGAAACTTCGTGTCCCATTACAACTGCAAGACCATTATCATTTTTGGTAATTGGTAAAATTCCTGTATAAACTGCAACTTTTCCACCCGGCATACACCAAGCATTAAGTTCACTGCTTTGCAGAAGGTTAAATTCCCAGTTATAATTTGCTAAATCTGCACTTCTTCCAATGCTTGCATAATATTTTTCTGCCGCAGCTTTAATTCTTGTTCCTACATTTACCACCCTCTTTGCGTCTGCTGTACCTGTAATTACTTTAGATTTCCCCAGTGTCGTTTTATATTCTTGTGCAGACATTGTCATAATTTCTGAGTTATCTGCTATTTGCAGTGAAGATCTTCCCGTAATAGGGTTTGTAGTACATGCTACAGTCAACAGAGCAATGGCTCCTATTCCTAATAATTGTGTAATTTTCATAGTTTCGAGTGATTAAATAATTCAACCTTTACAATTTCTATTCCAAAAAGTTTCAGAAGGAATATATTTGCATACATTTTGCTATTTAAATTTAATAATTATTTTGCTATCATGAAAAAGTATATTTCACTTCTTTATATTTTAGGGTTCATATTTATTTTTCAAAGCTGCTCTTCTCAAACAGGAACAGATTCTCAAACTGTAACAGCACTTGTTAATTCTCAGGATTTTTCATTTCATGCTGAAAGGGCAAACCCTACCAATTACGATGTCATTAATGTAATGAACTCAATGCCGAATTCTACCTCAACAAGGATTCTGGATCTTACAGGAGGATATTATTCTCTTGATTTAAAAGGAGATAAATTAGAAGCTGTTTTGCCTTATTTCGGTAGAGTTTTTAATCCATCTTATGGAAATAATGAGAAAAACAGTTATAGATTCACATCAAAAGATTTTACGGTAAACAAGTTCCAGAATAAAAAAGGAACCTGGATTATTAAAATTAAACCCAAAGATGTGAGCAATGTAGATGAAATCGTTATGGAAGTTTATAAAAACGGAAAAGCATTCACTTCAATCAGAGGAAATGACAGACAACCGATTTCTTATGACGGATATATTTCGAAGAATGAAGAAACTAAGGGAAAAGAAAAACTTTAATCTTTCTTATTAAGAAACTTTTCAACAAATAATTTTGCTTCGGTACTTGGATTTGAAACCATTGCTGAAGCATTTTTTTTATGCTCCATATAGGCTTCTTCAACGGAGCTATCTCTCTTCATCATTGTTAAAATATATTCCTGAACCCAATATTCAAACCGTTTTTCAGCCTGTAGAATTCTGACTTCTTCAAATCTGTCGGATTTCTTCTTAAGATCAATAAATTCATTGATTTTTTCAAAAACCTCGCCTAATCCTTCGTTATTCAATGCAGATCCTAATAGAACCGGAACTTTCCAGTTTTTTTCTTTTGGAGGGATAAAATCTAGCGCTCTTTTTAGTTCTAACTTGGTATTTTTTGCTTTCTGAAGATTATCTGCTTCTACTTTATTAATAAAAACCACATCCACCATTTCCATGATACCACGCTTAATCCCCTGAAGCTCATCTCCTCCACCGATTATTTTCAGAAATAAAAAAACATCGGTAATATCTGCAACCAAAACTTCAGATTGCCCTACTCCAACAGTTTCTATCAAAATATAATCGTAGCCGGCAGCTTCGCAGATCATCATCGTTTCAAAGGTTGTGTTTGCAACCCCTCCCAGAAATCCGGAACTTGGAGAAGGGCGAATGAAAGCATTTTCTTCTTTGGCTAATTCTTCCATTCTGGTTTTATCACCTAAAATACTTCCTTTATTGATTGCCGAACTAGGATCGATGGCAAGAACCGCCACTTTTTTACCATTGGAAATAGCTAATCTTCCAAAATTTTCTATAAAAGTTGATTTTCCTGCACCCGGAACCCCTGTGATTCCTATCCGGACAGATTTTCCGGTAAAAGGCATAAGTTTTTTCAATAAGTCTTCTGCCTGAAGTCTATGCTCGGATTTTTTGCTTTCAACCAATGTAATAGCTTTTGCAATCAGGCGTTTATTTCCTAATCGTATTCCTTCAACAAGCTCTTCTGTAGAAAATTTCATCGATTCAAAAATAAGGATTAAACAATGATCGGTCAATAGTTAATTTCCATTCCCCAATAATTTTTGATGGAATTGCATTCAATCTAAATAACAGACATCAGAACATCTATAAAACAAGCAATTATTTTCGAGTTTTAGTAATTTTTATTTCTTCTAAATTAAAACTACATGCGTTTTCATCAATCAAAAATGAAATTAATTACATTTGTTATTATTCAAAGATAATAAATATGAAAAACATCATTGCTATAGCTTCATTTGCTACTATTTTACTGGTTTCTTGTACATCAAAAGCGCCTGTTGCTACTGCAACTCCAAAGGCAGCTACTTCTACACCTGAGCAAATTGCTCAAGGAAAAACAATTTTTGAAAACTCTTGTGGAAGATGTCATAAATTACCAGATCCGGCATCACACAACTCTGTACAATGGGTTGGAATTATGAATTCTATGGCTCCAAAAGCGAAACTAACTGATGAGCAGCATCAGTGGGTGTACGATTATATCGTATCGGTGAAGAACTAATTCACTTCAAACAAGATATATTATGAAAAAATTAATTTTGGGTATGATCCTTTGTTCTGCTACGATGGTAATATCGTGCGGACCGAAAAGTGTAGCCGTAACCGGACCAAAATACACTTCATCTGAACAATTGGCTCAGGGCAAAACCATCTTCGAAAACTCATGTAACAGGTGTCACAAATTACCTGACCCGGCAAAACACGACGATCAAGGATGGATAAAAACCTTAAGCAGAATGGCGCCAAAAGCTAAGTTGAGCGATGATCAGCATCAAATGGTTTATGATTATCTAATATCTGCAAATAAAAAATAGGCTTCTTTTGAAGTCTATTTTTGTTTTAATTCTATCCCTAAACCTGGCTTTGGGGATAGAATGATCTTACCATTAATAACAGAACTTCCGGTTGCATAATCGTTCGAAATGAGATTTGCGCCATCAAGATCTACATAATCAACAAGACCTACCAAAGCACAACCTGCAGAAATTCCGACTGTGGATTCGGTCATGCAGCCGATCATAATTTTGTAGTCTAATTCCCTTGCCTTTTTGATCATTTCCAAAACAGGAGTTAATCCGCCACATTTCATTAATTTGATATTGATACTTCTATAATAGGGAATCAATTCTTCTAAAGAATCTATATTTTGACAGTCCTCATCTGCCATCCAATTTGCAAAGCGATTTTTATGTAAGATTTTGTAATGATCAATCGGTCTTGGCTGCTCCAGATAAGAGAATTTTTGAACCTCAGCATTTTCCTGAAGCCAAAGACAATCTTCATCCGTAAAACTCGCATTAGAATCTAAAGCAATATGTTGAGGCAATTGTAAGAGTTTTTCAATATTCGTTTTATGTAAACCTTTACATTTTACTTTAAATTTATTCCAACTGCTTTTTTCAATTTTTTCAATCTGCTGATCAATTTCATCAACAGAAATCGTAATTGAACTTTCAACTAAGCTTTCAGATGGTAAACTATTTAATTCGATAAAACTTTTCCTTTCCAGTTTTCCAAAAAGATCCCAATAAGCACAATCCAGTGCAGAAAGTAAAAACGGATGCAGATTTAAACTTGATAAAAATTTGAAAAAATCTTTCGGATGAATTATATTTTGAACTTCAATCCGAGCTTGAATTTCTTTTAATTTTAAAATAAAACTTTGAAGATTGATTTTATAATAATCGATGGCAACACATTCTCCATACCCTTTACAATTCTGATGAGAGAGTTCTATAAACAAGGCTTCCCGTTTATCATAATTTCCGTAAGCAATTGAGAATGTTTCTTTTAATTGAAGTTGTTTTATTTCAAACCGTAATTCCATTATTAAATTTACAAAAAAGGAGACTTAATCCGTCTCCTTCTTCTTTTTAATTTTATTTTTCTTTGGCATTTTTGATTTAATAAATTTCTTACGCTCCTTTACCATATTCAAACTATGCTCAGAAAAACAATACTTTCCTGCTTCATCCAAAAATTGTAAAGCATTAGCAAAGCTTCCTCTTTTCTCAGAAAGTAAGGATCTGTAAAACCATAAAGTAGATTTATCAATTCCTTTAATTCTCAATGAATAGACAATCAGTTTTTCTGCTTCCTGAAAATCTTCGTTATCTAAAAGGCATTTAATATAGTATTGAGGAACATTTAGATTCGTTATATCACATTGCATTGCTTCTTCAAAATACAGTTTCGCTTTTTCATAATCATTGAGCATTTCGCTATAGATTCTTCCCATAAGGCAGAGGCTATCCGCATCTTCCGGATCGTAGGATAAAGCATAATTCAACGCTTCCAGACAATCCGGTAAACTGTACGGATAATTGTCCAATGCTTCAAAATAATATTTATTTTTAGTTAAGGTCATTTTTGTAATTTTTTAATTCGTTTTTCAGTTGATTTCTTTGTTTTTTAAAAGATTTCTCCTGATAATTCTTTTTAAAATCTGTTCCTGAAAATGTTCTGACAGGATTTCCTCGCTGAACACTCAAATGATTGTTCCAGGTATCCTGCATTTGTTTTTGTAGCTGAATGATATTCTGTTCCAAGACTTTTTCTTTCAGCCTTTCAATAGAAAGTTTCTTATTCTCCAGTTGAGATCGGGAATCCTGCACAAAAACACTTTGTCCCGTCGGCAAATGTGTTGCACGAACTGCTGTATTCACTTTGTTTACGTTTTGTCCGCCACTTCCCTGACTTCTCGTGGTCTGAAACTGAATATCTTTTTCATTGAAGTTAATTTTCTCTAATCCCTCCAGCTCAAAAATCCCGATAAACCAATTGCTTCGTTTATGCAGCTTCCGGAACGTACTTTTCCCCGACCAACAGATACTTCCCAACCAATTTTCTAAAAATCCTTCTATATTTTTTGATTTTAAGAGCAGGGTTACAGATTTCAATGTGAGGTTTTCATCCCCATTTTCGCGGTGAATGATTTCGTACTCTATTGTATTATTTTTTGCTTCCTCAAGAAAGACTTTCAGAACTTTTGCCACTACCCATTGACATTCTAAAGGTCCTCTTCCTGAGGTGAGTTGTATTAATTTTTCCATTGTTATTTTGGCATTTCGCTTAATTTAGGATGACCGACAGGATCAATTCCTTTTTCCAATAAATCTTTGGCAGCCATTACCGCCCAACATTTATCACTGGAATGAATGTTTCTGTAAAATGAAAGTAAAACATCTGGTTTCACTACTATAAATCCATTGGCTACAATAGTTTGCAACTCATTTATTTCAAAGAAATCTATCGTGACTCTGTGAAATTTCCCATTCTCCATTTCCATTGTTTTCTCATATCTGCGGAAGTTTTCTTCGCTGGGAAGATGATCATATCTTGTCCAGACTTTTTGAAAACCTTCCTGCTGAAGAATCATAACCGCTTCAGCTACATTTTCCTTTCTTACAAAAACATCAATATCCTTATGATCATGAGCGTGTTTGTATTCTATATGTCCGGTTTCAGACATAAAATGCCACGCCCAACCTCCTGAAATAATGACTTTATTTTTTAATTTTTCTAAAATTTCGAGTCCGTGCCGAATTCTAAATTCCGGCCAGACTTCACCATATCGTTTTATATTGTGTGGTGCTCCCATTTCTTTTGTTTTATTGTATTCTTATTTTTGTCATTCTGACGAAGGAAGAATCTTTTTTTATCTTGAGATCCTTCACTTTGTTCAGAATGACAGTGCAAACATTTCTATCGATCCATCCTTACAATTCTTGGCTGGAACGTTCCGAGAATATCTACTAATTCACTTTGCGCATTCATGACTTCGTTGATATCTTTGTATGCCATGGGCGCTTCTTCGGTATTTCCACCCATCAATATGACATTCTTCAGTTTTAATTCTTTTTTGATGTCATTTTGAGTAAAAAGACTTCTGCATTCACCTCTCGAATACGCTCTTCCCGCCCCGTGTGAAGCAGAATTCAGCGAATCAGGATTTCCTTTTCCACGAACGATAAACCCTTTTGCCGTCATGGAACCGGGAATTATTCCCAATTCATTTTCATTAGCCGGCGTTGCTCCTTTTCTGTGAACGACTACTTCTTTCCCGTTATGGGTTTCCTTCCAGGCGAAGTTGTGATGGTTTTCAATTCTGGCTTTTATCCTTCCTCCTACTGCTTTCACCAGTCTTCTGTGAATATCATCATGACAAGCCGAAGCATAGTCTCCTGCTAAATTCATTGCGGTCCAGTATTCTAACCCGAGATGCGTATTCAAATCCAGCCAGGCGAAGTTTTGGGCTTCTTTGGGCAACGGGCACTGTTCTGTCGCCACTCTCGAATAATATTGAGCAATCTCAGCTCCCAATCCACGTGAACCGCTGTGTGAAAGAATTCCGAGGTATTTCCCTTTCGGAAGTCCGATTTGTTCGTCCTCTTCTGTAATTTCAACTTCTCCGAATTCCACAAAGTGATTTCCTCCGCCGGAACTTCCCATTTGTTTGATTGCTTTTCCTTTTAATCTTCTCAAAACCGGAATCATATCGAACGTATCTCTGTCGAAAATCTCGTGTTCGACGTGAGATTTATGCGTTTCGTACATTCCGAATTTTGTATGTTCGGCAAGAGCTTTTTCATACTTATCTCTTGCTCCGTCAAGATATGAAATTGGCGTATCCAAAATACTCAGGCTCATTCTGCAACCGATGTCCATGCCAACTCCATAGGGAATCACTGCATTTTCTACTGCGAGAACTCCACCAATTGGAAGTCCATAACCACTGTGTGCATCGGGCATTAAAGCCCCCTGTGTTGAAATTGGAAGCTTCAAAGCGGTGTACAATTGGTTTTTTGCTTCATCTGAAATATTATTTCCGAAAATATTAAAAGTCGCTCTGTTTGTATTGAGCATTCTTTTTTCAGTTTTCTTTGATGAAAGCAGAGCTTCTGCAATTTGTCCGAAAGTTAAATCTTTTTCAAAATTTTCCGGATGTTGCAGAATGTCCTTTAAAAGAGATTTCACATGGTGAATATTTTTCGTTGCAAAATTTCTTTTCATTACTTCCAAAGCGATGTTTACACTCTGATTATTTGGATAGCCTATTTTTAATATATCTTTTCCTTTAAGTTTTAAATTTCCCATTGTTTTTGTTTTAAATATAAGATGTCAGACAACAGATTTCAGATTTTCTGAAACCAGATTCAGACATTAAAATATTTACCAACTAAAATTTTAGTTGATTTATTTTTTGTCATTCTGACGAAGGAAGAATCTCTTTTTTACATCAAGATTCTTCAATTCGCTTCGCTACTTTCAGAATGACAATACGGTAATCTTTTCCTAGCCCCGATTGCAGCGACATCCTTTTTTGTTGCGGCCGAAGCGAAGCGGAGGCCGTAATGAAAAAGATATAGTGGAAAGCGGGAAATAGCTCCTAAAAACTATTCGAAAAGGTTCCTAAATGTTATAAAAAAAGATTTCGGGAAAACTAATTTAAGTTTGAAATATTGCGCAATAAAAAACCCGAAATCTCTGCGACCTCGGGTTTTGATATTTCAATATACTGTTATTCTATGAGTGTACCAAACCACGAAGCCTCACCTTTGCAAAAGGCAATCCTACTGTTGAAAGCTGATTGAATCTGAACATTGCTTCGTTGTTTTTTAAATGGTTAAACTTGATTTTCAGATGCAAAGATATATTATTTTCTGAATATTCAAATTTTTATTTATCATTTTTTGCGAAATACATAAAAAAGTCTGAATAGAAAACTATCCAGACTTTATTTTAGTCTTTTGATCCGAGATCATCCATTGAATCATCCATCCCTTTAATAATGTTTGAATGATATACTCTTTCGGAGCCAAGAAAATAGATATCATGTTTTGCTTTGGCAATGATACCATTATACTGTTCTTCCGTCATTCCTTCAGGAATATCTGTTTTATCTTCCGAAGGTCTGCGATACACCTGAAGAGCTCCGTTTTTATTGAGAATCGAATTAGCCGTCATAGCCTGTTCGATATCATCTGCATAAACGACTATATTATTTTTTCCTATACTATGTTTGCGATAGGCATCCAGCATTTCTGCATCGTGAGAAAAAACATAATCAAAAAACCCTTTTGTCTGATTATCTTCCTGATAATCATTTAATCCGCTTTCTACTCTGGACTTTGAGATGATAATATTTGATTCGTCAAAGCCATTTTCTTTTAAATTCTTTTTAATTTCCTCTGTATTTACAGTCACCGGAAATACTGAAACTACTGTATAAGCCATAATATTTTGTTTTGTGGTTATGGCTTACAGTACAAAAGCTATGCAATTTTCTCTTTGAAAAAGGTTAATTTAAAAATCTCTCTAAAATATCAACAGCACATTTTGGAAGGTTTGTCCCCGGACCAAAGATGAAATCTGCACCATTCGCATAAAGAAATTCGTAATCTTGCTGCGGGATTACTCCTCCTACAACAATGGTAATATCATCTGCTCCCAGTTTTTTTAACTCTTCTACAACTTGTGGAACTAATGTTTTGTGACCCGCCGCCAAAGAAGAAACACCTAAAATATGAATATCATTTTCAACGGCCTGTTTGGCAACTTCTTCCGGAGTCTGGAATAATGGCGCCACATCGACATCAAATCCCATGTCTGCGAATGCAGTTGCCACCACTTTTGCTCCTCTGTCGTGACCATCCTGTCCCATTTTGGCAACCATTAATCTTGGACGGCGACCTTCTTCTTCTTCAAATTTCTGAGTAAGATTCAGGGCTTTTTCAAAGTATTCGTTTTTACCTGCATTCATGGCATACACTCCTGAGATTGTTCTGATGTTAGCTTTATATCTTCCGAAACTTTCTTCCATTGCATCACTCATTTCACCAAGAGTCACTCTTCTGCGAGCCGCTTCGATACATAATGCTAAAAGGTTTCCTTTTCCTGTTTTCGCAGATTCTCTGATTTCATTTAAAATCTGCTCAACCGCTTCGGAATTTCTGCTTAGTTTAATTGAATCTAATCTTTCGATCTGCTTTCTACGAACTTCCGTATTATCAATATCCAAAATCTCGATTTCGCCTTGTTTCAACTCTGATTTAAATGAGTTTACCCCAATGATAAATTCTTCTCCGCTATCAATTTTTGCTTGTTTTCGTGCGGCAGCTTCTTCAATTCTCATTTTTGGAATGCCCGCTTCGATCGCTTTTGTCATTCCTCCTTCTTGCTCAACCTCATCGATATATTTCATAGCTTCTTCGATCATTTGCTGCGTCAGACTTTCAACTAAATTGCTTCCTCCCATCGGATCTACCACATCACAGATTCCGCTTTCCTGTTGAAGGATAATCTGGGTATTTCTTGCGATTTTTGCCGAATAATCTGTTGGAAGTGCAATCGCTTCATCCAAAGCGTTGGTGTGAAGAGACTGTGTTCCTCCCAACGCAGAAGACAATGCTTCAATTGCTGTTCTTGTAATATTGTTGAATGGTTCCTGCTCTGTTAAAGACCACCCAGAAGTCTGAGAGTGCGTTCTCAATGCTAAAGATTTTGGATTCTGAGGATTAAATTGCTTTAATAGTTCAGCCCAAATATATCTTGCTGCACGCATTTTTGCGATTTCCATGAAGTGATTCATTCCAATTGCCCAGAAAAAAGACAATCGTGGTGCGAAATCATCAACATTCATTCCCGCTTTTATTCCTGTTCTTACATATTCTAAGCCATCGGCTAAAGTGTAAGCCATTTCCAGTACTGGTGTAGCCCCGGCTTCCTGCATGTGGTATCCTGAAATTGAAATCGAATTGAATTTCGGGATATTTCTAGATGTATACTCGAAAATATCTGCAATGATTTTCATGGACGGAGCAGGTGGATAGATGTAAGTATTTCTTACCATAAATTCCTTCAAAATATCATTCTGAATCGTTCCTGAAAGTAATTCCTGAGAAACTCCCTGTTCTTCTGCAGCCACGATATAGAAAGATAAAATAGGCAAAACCGCCCCATTCATCGTCATAGAAACTGAAATCTGATCTAATGGAATTTCATTAAATAAAATCTTCATGTCTTCCACAGAATCGATCGCTACTCCTGCTTTTCCAACATCTCCCACTACTCTTGCATGATCTGAGTCATATCCTCTGTGGGTTGCCAAATCGAAAGCTACGGAAAGACCTTTTTGTCCCGCCGCCAAGTTTCTTCTGTAAAAAGCGTTGGATTCTTCTGCTGTCGAAAACCCTGCATATTGACGAATTGTCCATGGTTTCTGAACATACATGGTAGAATACGGGCCTCTTAAATACGGTGCAATTCCCGGAGAAGTTTCTGTCAATTCTTTATTTTTAACGTCTTCTGCTTTATAGGAAGACTTCAACTGCAATCCATCTTTTTCGAATGGATAGATTTCCGATTTCTTTTCGGTTATATTAAATTGAGGAGTTTTATTTTGAACTTCTCTTCTCATACTTTCAGATTTATTACTGGCTAAAATTACGGATTTTTGAGATAATAATTTTCAATTAATAATAGCTTGAATTTATGTGTTTTATGTTTCATACATTTAATATAAAAATTGTTTAAAAAACTATTTTTACGTCGAAACTTAAGCTCAAAATTCACTAAGAATTAATTATCTAAATAATAAAATTCCGATTGAAAAATTCAACCGGAATTTTATTTTCATTTAAAAGATGAGATGGATTTTCCAGATCTTATATTCTACTTCAGTAGTCAATAATTTATTTTAGTAAAGTTTACTTTAATCTAAGAGCGTGTTTAAAAAATGGTCTAACAAAAAAAATGTCGTCAAATAATTGACGACAAATGAGTTATTTTGGAAAGTTAATAGCAAAATCTATTACAAATTGTAATACAAAAATGAGGACTATTTGGATCATCAAGATCTGTAGTAGGAGAGGATGGGTCCATTTCACATTGAGATTGCGAAGAATAGCATCTTGTCATATTGTTCCAAGCATTTACACATTCTGGCGTATATCCACCTTGAATTGATTTCAATCCTTTTCTAGAAAGTTTTTTTAAGTTTTTCATACTGATAAATTAATTTTTGTGAAATATTTCCTACTCTTTGTTAAGCTTTTCGGATACCGCTTTAGTTTTCTCTAAAATAATAAATTTATCAATATACTGTGAAATTATGTTTCTAAATATTAAAACCCGTTTAAACTTTTATTTTTCTTCCCCATCGTTTTACTTTAGTACCACACTAGATTTTAACTTCGGAAATTTAATTATTTTATTAACTTTTTAATTCCCATTTCATACAGCGCGAAAGAAAGTAAATCTGCGTTTTCTCCGATTACCTGTTCTGTTGATCTTCCCGCTCCGTGACCTGCATTTTTCTCAATTCTCAATAAAATCGGGTTGTTACAAGCCTGTTTTTCCTGTAATTCTGCACCGAATTTGAAAGAATGTGCAGGAACGACTCTATCATCATGATCACTTGTAATAATCATGGTTGAAGGGTAACAAGTTCCTGATTTTACATTGTGAACAGGCGAATATGATTTTAAGTATTCAAACATTTCTTTATTGTCTTCTGCTGTTCCGTAATCATAAGACCATCCTGCTCCTGCAGTGAATTTATTGTATCTCAGCATATCTAAAACTCCAACTCCAGGAAAAGCTACTCTTGCCAGATCAGGGCGCATTGTCATAGTCGCTCCCACTAGTAAACCTCCATTTGATCTTCCGGAAAGTGCCATAAATTCTTTAGAAGTATAGCCTTTGCTTTGTAAATATTCTCCGGCCGCAATGAAGTCTTCAAAAACATTTTTCTTTTGTTGTTTTGTTCCTGCATCATGCCATTTTTTACCATATTCTCCACCTCCACGAATGTTGGGTACAGCATAAATTCCACCATTTTCCATCCAAATTGCATTAACTACAGAAAAAGCGGGTTGTAAACTGATATTGAACCCTCCGTAAGAATACAGAATCGTTGGATTTTTACCATTAAATTTTGTCCCTTTTTTATAATTAATCATCATCGGAATTTTTGTTCCGTCTTTTGATGTGTAGAACACCTGCTCAGAAACATAGTCTTCCGGATTGAATTTTACTTTTGGTTTCTGATAGACTTCAGAAGCTCCTGTATCTGCATTAAATTTATAGGTCGTTCCCGGAGTGATATAATTGCTAAATGAAAAATACAATTCTTTTTCATTTTTTTTGCCTCCGAAACCTCCAACAGTTCCTTTCCCTGGCAAAGTAATTTCTCTGATCAGTTTTCCTGTTTTATCAAACTGTTTCACCTGATCAATTGCATCAATCATATAAGTTGCAAAAATATATCCTCCTCCTGTAGAGATTCCCAATACATTTTCTGTTTCCGGAATAACGTCTTTCCAGGTTTCCGGCGAAGGGTTTTGGATAGTTGTTTTCACCAAACGCATATTCGGAGCGTCCTTATCTGTAAAAATGAAAAGATCATCTCCTTCTGTATCTACAATACTTACGTTAATGTCGAATCCTTTATTGATTTGCACAAAATCTCCACCTTTTTTCAGGTCTTTGATGTAAAGTTCATTTCCGTTGGTTGCATTAGCAGCAGAAATAATCAAATACCTCTGATCTTCTGAAACTCCTGCTCCCAAATATCTTCTCGGCGTTTTATCGCCCCCGAAAATTAATTTATCTGCCGATTGTTTTGTTCCTAGTTTATGAAAATACACTTTATGCTTATCGGTCATTCCCGAAAGCACTGTTCCTTCTTTTGGTTTGTCATAACTTGAATAGTAAAACCCTTCGTCTCCCTGCCAGGAAATTCCACTGAATTTTACATCAACCAATGTTTCATCAATCTGTTTTTTGGTAATGGCATCGATAATAATAATTTTATTCCAGTCACTTCCTCCTTCTGAAATTGAATAAGCTGCTAAATTTCCTTTTTTGTTGAAGGATAGCTGAGAAAGTGAAGTAGTTCCTTTTTCTGAAAATTTATTCGGATCTAAAAAAACTTCTGTTGATTGAGTTTTGTTGTTGGTTCTGTACAAAACTGACTGCGCCTGAAGTCCATCGTTTTTATAATAGTAAGTATAATCTCCTTCTTTGAAAGGGGCTGAAATTTTTTCATAATTCCAGATATCTCTCAACTGATCCTTAATCTGATTTCTAAAAGGAATTTTTGAAAGATAATCCTGACTATGTGCGACTTCTTCGTCCACCCATTTTTTTGTTGCTTGAGAATCATTTTCTAAGTCTCTATATGGGTCTACAACTGCAGTTCCGAAATATGTATCTGTCTGATTTCCTTTTAATGCTTTTGGATAAATCATTTTTTGAGAATAAAAAGTTGCTGAAAATAAAACTCCAGCCGTTAATAAAATAGGTTTAAAATTCATTGTGAAAGGTTTTCTCAAAAATACGGAATGTGTTTTAAATAAAAAAAGTTCCAATAAAATGGAACTTTGATAATATGAATATATTTTGAGTGTCTATTCATTTGATCCGAAACTCTCTAAATAAAAGTCTGTAAGGTTCGTAACAATCTGGTCTGGACTTCCGTTCCAATAATATATTTTATTTTCCTGTTTAAGTTCATACAGGCTAAATTCCTGCTCAATTTGTACTGTTTTATCAGCATTTTTAAAATCCTCAACCGCCTGAACCAAATATTTTTTCAGTTCCTCAGTTTTTACTTTTTGAAGATCTCCTGCTGGTCCCGTTACTAATTTTGAAGGGACTTTAAAGCTAACGATATATTTTATTTCTGCTATTTTTTCATCTTTAATATATTCGTTGGGAACAACTTTTACATCTTTAATGGCAAGTTTTGCTTTTGTAAAATTCCCGAACATAGCTGTAAAATAGTCTTTTGCTTCTTTCTTGCATGCAGATGCGGTAGTTTTAGAAAAAGCCGAAAGAAAATTCTCCACACTGGAATTCAACATTTCTTCTGAGGTCTCTTTAAAATTTACCTGATAGGCATTCTGTCCTTCAACTGTAGGTTTTAAATAATCATTTAGCTTATTTAAAGCAACGTCATCATTATTCACAAAGGTTCCAAAATACATGTTAAAGACTTCGGTCGGTTTTTTAACTTCGGTTTGTGCGATAAGCTGCTGTCCTATCATTGTGAAGAACAGCAATAAAAAAAATCTGTAGTTTTTCATAATAAATATTTTAGTGAGTATATTTTGGGATTAAAAAAAGCCCCTGGAAAATCAGAGGCTAGTATTATATATTTTATAAATTTTAATAATTCTCTTCTTCTCCTTTCATTTTTTCAGCATTTTCCGCCATGATTACCGCATCAATCATTTCAGAGATATCTCCATTCATATAAGCATCAAGGTTGTACATTGATTTGTTGATTCTGTGATCGGTAACTCTTCCTTGTGGATAGTTGTAGGTTTTGATTTTTGCAGAACGGTCACCTGTTGAAACCATCGATTTACGTTGTGCCGCAATATCTCCCTGCACTTTTTGCAATTCAATATCGTATAATTTGGTACGAAGCATCTCCATTGCCAATTCACGGTTTGCTAACTGTGAACGTGCTTGCTGACAAACCACTACCATTCCTGAAGGTTTGTGCGTCAACTGCACTTTCGTTTCCACCTTGTTTACGTTCTGACCTCCTGCTCCTCCTGAACGTGAAGTCTGCATCTCAATATCCGCAGGGTTCAGTTCAAAATCTACTTCTTCAGCCTCCGGTAAAACGGCAATCGTAATGGCAGAGGTGTGAACTCTTCCCTGAGATTCTGTTTCGGGAACACGTTGTACACGGTGCACTCCTGATTCGAATTTCATAATTCCGTAAACCCCTTCTCCTTCCACTTTCATGATGAGTTCTTTGTACCCTTTTGCAGCTTCATTAGAATCGGTTACTTCATGTCTCCATCCCTTTGTTTTAAAGTACATGGTATACATTCTGTACACATCTTCTACGAAAATTGCAGCTTCATCCCCTCCGGTTCCGGCACGAAGTTCCACAATTACGTTTTTGTCATCTGCAGGATCTTTAGGAATCAACAATACTTTAAGATCTTCTTCAATTCCCGGAATTTTTTCCTGAGCTTCAAGCTTTTCCATTTTTGCCAAGTCTACCAAATCTCTGTCTGATCCGTCTGCAATGATTTCATCAGATTCTTCAATGGTATCTAAAGCGGCTTTATATTGATCGTAAACTTTTACAATTTTCCCCAAATCACTATATTCTTTGTTTAAAGAAGAATATCTTTTCTGATCTGAAATAACATCAGGCTGAATAATAAGGTCCGCAACCTCATTGTATCTTTGTTTTATAGCTTCCAGCTTCGGAATTAAACTTTTAGACATAGTGAAAATTTAGTTTGCAAAGATACGGAATTGATTACGAACAAAAAAAAGTTTTAAAACAACAAAAAAGACTGATTTTCAAATAGCAAATTGAAATACCACCGTATGAGGAGTCACAAAATTTGGAGTATTTCCTGAGAAGCTCAGAAATGGATAAAACAGAAAAACCACTAACAAGTTAGTGGTTTAATATATGTTGTTTTGCTTTGATATTGCTTTTTCAGAATTTATGTGAAAAAGCAATGACATACAAATTAATGATGTCCGTGACTATCATGAATAAAAGGACCGTGACCTTTAGGCGAGTTATAAATAACTTCTACTCCTTCTTGCTCGTACACCATTTTACTTCTAATTTCTTCCGGATCAAAAGGAGCTACTTTACCAAAGTATTCTTTCAAACCTTCCGTCAACCACATTGGAATCACCAATCCGAAAAACATAAAAATACACCAGAATCCTACTAAGAACATTGTAAAGAAATAAATTGTCCAAAGGAACTGATAAAACGGCCAAAATGCTGATAACATCATTTTACTTAATATTTTAGGCAAAAATAGAACTTTTTTCTTTTTTACACAAAAGATACAAGCCCTATTTTATTATTTATTTTAATTTTAAACTAATTAATGAGCTAGTGCTGCAAAGAAATCATTTCCTTTATCATCGGTAATAATGAATGCAGGGAAATCTTTTACCTCGATTTTTCTCACAGCTTCCATTCCTAATTCCGGAAAATCTACCACCTCAACAGACACAATATTATCTTTTGCTAAAATTGCAGCCGGTCCTCCGATTGATCCTAAATAGAAACCTCCATATTTATGACAAGCATCCGTTACATCTTTACTTCTGTTTCCTTTTGCCAACATAATCATACTTCCGCCATGGCTCTGGAATTCATCTACATAAACGTCCATTCTTCCTGCCGTTGTAGGTCCGAAACTTCCCGAAGCCATTCCTTCCGGAGTTTTCGCCGGTCCTGCATAATAAATAGGATGGTTTTTGAAATATTCAGGCATTGGTTTTCCGCTGTCAAGAATTTCTTTGATTTTTGCGTGGGCAATATCTCTTGCTACGATCAAAGTTCCGTTTAATTTTAATCTTGTTTTAATCGGATATTTTGAAAGCTCAGCTAAGATTTCCGGCATAGGCTGATTAAGATTAATTTCAACCGCTTCCTCCAAATGTGGCGGAGTTACAGGTAAAAATCTCTTCGGATCTTGCTCTAATTGCTCTAAGAAAATTCCTTCTTTGGTAATTTTCCCTTTAATGTTTCGGTCAGCAGAACAAGAAACACCCATTCCAACCGGACAAGAAGCAGCGTGACGAGGAAGCCTGATTACTCTTACGTCATGTGTCAAATATTTACCTCCAAACTGAGCTCCGATTGCACTTTCCTGACAGATTTTCTGAACTTTTGCTTCCCATTCTAAATCTCTGAAAGCCTGCCCTGCTTCATTTCCTTCAGTTGGAAGATTATCATAGTATTTTGCAGAAGCTTTTTTCACAGCAGCTAAATTTGCTTCAGCAGAAGTTCCACCGATAACCAACGCTAAGTGATAAGGTGGACAAGCAGCTGTCCCCAAATCTGAGATTCTTTCTTTTACAAAAGCTTCTAAAGATTTTTCGTTCAATAAAGATTTTGTTTTTTGATACAAGAACGTTTTGTTTGCTGAACCTCCTCCTTTTGTTAAGAATAAAAACTCGTAGTAATCTCCTTTTTTAGCATAAATATCAATCTGTGCCGGAAGATTGGAACCGGAATTTTTCTCATCAAACATCGTCAACGGAACAACCTGGGAATATCTTAAGTTTCTTTTTTGATAGGTATTGTAGATTCCTTTGCTTAAATATTCTCCGTCATCAACTCCCGTATAAACATTTTCTCCTTTTTTACCCATTACAATTGCCGTTCCTGTATCCTGGCAAGAAGGTAAAGCTCCTTCTACCGCAACAGCAGCGTTTTGCAATAAATTATAAGCAACGAATCTATCATTATCAGTAGCTTCAGGATCATCAATAATTCTTTTAAGACTTTCTAAATGTGAAGAACGAAGCATAAAAGAAACGTCTGCCATAGCTTCTTCAGCTAATAGCTCAAGACCTTTTGGATCTACTGTTAAAATTTCTCTGTCTCCTAATTTTTCAACTTTTACATAGTCTGATGTAAGCTTCTTATACACCGTATCATCTTTCTGAATCGGATACGGATCCTGATATCTAAATTCCATTTCAATTTTTTATTGATACAAAAATACGGCTTACCTAAAAAAACATGAGTAAAATCAGTGACTTAGATTGATATTTATAATGATTATAAATTGCATGGTTTTTCATTATTAAGTAACTTTATAGGAAGTTATTTTAACCGTACAGTCATAAGAACTAAACAGCAATAAAATTTCAATCACAATGAATTACAGAATAGAAAAAGACACCATGGGTGAAGTTCAGGTTCCTGCCGATAAGTTTTGGGGAGCCCAAACTGAACGATCAAGAAATAATTTTAAAATAGGTCCTGAAGGTTCTATGCCACACGAAATTATTGAAGCTTTTGCCTATTTAAAAAAGGCTGCAGCATTTGCCAACACCGATTTGGGAGTTCTTTCCGCCGAAAAAAGAGATATGATCGCAAAAGTTTGCGAAGAAATCTTAGAAGGAAAACTTAATGACCAGTTTCCTTTGGTGATTTGGCAAACGGGCTCAGGAACACAGTCTAATATGAATGTAAATGAAGTGGTTTCAAACAGAGCCCACGTAAATAATGGTGGAACTTTGGGAGAAAAATCTGAAATTCACCCGAATGATGATGTCAATAAATCTCAGTCTTCTAATGATACTTATCCGACAGCAATGCACATTGCAGCGTATAAGAAAGTAGTTGAAACAACAATTCCTGCCGTTGAAAAATTAAGAGATACTTTAGCGCAAAAATCGGAAGCTTTTAAAGATGTCGTTAAAATCGGAAGAACGCATTTGATGGATGCAACACCCTTAACTTTAGGACAAGAGTTTTCAGGATATGTTGCTCAATTAAATTTCGGAATCAAAGCATTAAAAAACACCTTACCTCATCTTTCCGAGCTTGCTTTGGGTGGAACTGCAGTGGGAACAGGATTAAATACACCTCAAGGATATGATGTAAAAGTTGCGGAATATATTTCAAAATTTACGAGTCTTCCTTTTGTGACTGCTGAAAATAAATTTGAAGCTTTGGCTTCTCACGATGCAATTGTAGAATCTCATGGAGCTTTAAAACAACTGGCTGTTTCTTTATATAAAATCGCTCAGGATATCAGACTATTAGCTTCCGGACCACGTTCGGGAATCGGAGAAATCCATATTCCTGAAAATGAACCGGGCTCTTCCATTATGCCTGGAAAAGTAAATCCTACCCAGAATGAAGCTATGACGATGGTTTGTGCACAAGTTTTAGGAAATGATACTACCATTTCTTTTGCAGGGACACAGGGAAATTATGAACTGAATGTTTTCAAACCGGTAATGGCTTTTAATTTCTTACAATCTGCCCAGTTAATTGCGGATGCATGTATTTCATTTAATGATCATTGTGCCATAGGAATTGAACCGAATCACGAGAGAATCAAAGAACTGGTAGATAAGTCTTTGATGTTGGTGACTGCTCTGAACACGCATATCGGCTATGAGAATGCTGCAAAAATTGCAAAAACAGCTCATAAAAACGGTACAACACTCAAAGAAGAAGCTGTCAATCTAGGACTTTTAACGGCTGAACAATTCGATGAATGGGTAAAACCTGAAGATATGGTAGGAAGCCTGAAGTAAGAGTACCATCATAAACAAAAGCACTCTGCAGAAAATTGCAGAGTGCTTTTATTTGTTAATATGAATGTTATTATTTCATTATTCAATTCTTATACCAAAGGTCCATGATTTGCATTTTTATTTTATCTATAAGCTATCAATTATAATATCATTTAATTCCATAATATGGAGAGTAGTGGTGTTTTGATGTATTTTTACCACCAAAGTGCCACTCCGAAAACTAATGCTTTATCATTTTCAAAGTTTCCGTTTTTAAAGAAATTTCCAAAATCTTTTTTCACGAAAATGCTAAAATCATCGTAAGAAACCGTAAACTGACCTCCATAAATAAAAGGACTCACCTGATAATTACTTCTATCCCTGTCACTGATTCCCTCGCCTTTTATAATATTGTTGGTTGACATTTTTACTCCTCCATACACATTTGCACCCACTTTAAATCCTTTTTGATAATCTCTGTACTGAATATCCATTCCCGCATTTTTTAACTTGGAAAAATTATACTGAATTCCCAGCGGAACCATGATATACCCTGTTCTTAATTTACTTTTGCTCAGTCCTTTTTCATAATTGGCCAGATAAACATTCGAGTTTGCATCTTTAGCAACAAACATATTATTATCAATATTCAGGGTTCTCCACGAAAAACCAATCCCGGAAATCAATCCCCAAGGACTTGACCTGCTGAACTGATAGTTAAACTTTAAACCAAATTCGAAGTTCCCAGCATATCCTAAATTTTTATCCAAAGCATTATCTGCTTCACTGTTGGTAAGGTTCATGATCCCGTAAGAAATATATCCTACAAAATTCTTTGTAGGCCTGAATTTTTTCAATAGTTTTTCTTTTAATTCTTCATTGGAAGTAACATCAGAATTCAGCAATGAATATCTTACCTGCTTTTGAATAACTGTATCCAGATCAAATCCCAACGCCTCTATTCTCTGGTCTATTTTTTCTGAAAAGCGATCTGCTATCATAGATTTTTGCTTATCAAATTCTGCTTTATCAAGATTTTTTGCCTGAAGAGTCAGTAATTCCGCTTCCATCATTTTCTTTTCTTCTTTAATGATTGCGTCAATCTTTCTGGCATATTCATCTACTTTTTCCTTTACAATAGGACTTACTTCTGTATCTTCTTTCGGCTGAAGATTTATCAATGGTTTTCTCTGGGCATATATTGATGTGGAAACAAGGCATGCGAATCCCATCATGATCATTTTTTTAATCATATTATTAATTTTTAATTGTTAAACTTTAGTATTATTTACGGTTCAGATCAACGGTTGCAACATTGCTTTCTTTTGTTTTTTCGATCACATCTTTATGCTCTACCGAGAAAAGTAAGGTAGCAGGATCTACGTATTTTTTTCTTTTCACAGGAGCTTTGGAAGCATCTTCCGTTTGAGCCATCACTTTATCGGCAGGAACAGGAGTTTTAGGGATTTCAGGAGCAACTAACTGAACTTCTTCTTTTTGGGGAACTTTTTGAGCTTGTTCTGCCAATACTTTAGACGTTTGCTGAACTTCATTGATAATTTTAGTTGAAGCTTCTTTATTTTCCCGAATTATTTTCTTGTCTGCATAAACAGGTTCAGAAATTGCATTTTGATCAATCCTTTCAGACGTTTTTTCCTGTAGAGATGTATCTTTTACCTTACTGATCGTAATATTCTGAGCATTATTTTTTTCTGAAGAGTTTGAAAAAATAATAAATCCCAATCCAAAAATAAGTACCATACATGCAGCCATCAATATCCAGTTCATACGAAATTTAGAATGAGGTTTTTCTTTCTGCAATTCTATTTCAGACCAAAGATCTCTTGAAGGAGTAATTTGTCTTTCTTCAATCTGTTTTTTTATCTGATGTTCTAAATTATCTCTGAATGTGTCCATTTTTCATTGTTTTTTGTTGTTGAAGATAAAGTACTCTCAACTTCTCTTTTGCGCGAAACAGCTGTGTTTTACTCACTGCAGTGGAAATTTTCAGGGTATCTGCAATTTCCTGATGCGAATAACCTTCCAACACATATAAGTTGAAAACCATTCGGTAGGCATCGGGAAGCTGATCCAAAAGATCCTGGGCATTGAAATCAAAAACAACTTCTTCTTCCGGAGCTTCAATCATAAACGATGGATTGATATCATCAATATAAAAAACGGTTTTATGACTTTTTATAAAGTTAAGACATTCGTTTACGACAATTCTTCTTGCCCATCCTTCCAGATTACCTTCTCCCCGAAAACTTTCAATGTGCTTAAAAATTTTGCAAAAAGCTTTAATAACACAGTCTTCCGCCTGATACAAATCGCTGATGTAGCTTTTACCTACACTCAGAAACTTTTTGACATTCTGCTCATAAAAAACTTTTTGTGCAGCTGGGTCCTGTTTTTTAAGACGGCTGAGCAAATCTTCTTTTTTATTTCCAAATAAAAGCTTCATGAATTATCTGTTTCTATCTTAAAGACAACAAAGTTTTAAAAAGGTTACACAAAAAAATATTTTTTTGAAAATTATTTTTTTATGTCATTCTGAACGAAATGAAATGCAGTGAAGAATCTGTTTTAAATGAGGAGATTCTTCCTCTGTCAGAATGACAAGTCATACTATTTAAATTAAAAAAGACAGAAAACCTTCTGCCTTTTATTTTATCCTGAAAATTCATCCAGCATATTTCTTGTCGGAACAAAGAAAAGCGTTCCTGTAACTGCTGTACTGAAATCTAAAATTCTGTCATAATTTCCCGGAGGATCTCCGATGAACATATTTGTCAGCATTTTTTTGGTTGTTGAAAATGTATTGGCATAAGAAATAAAATAAGTACCGAATTCTCCTGTTGAAGGACTTCCGAAGGGCATATTGTCTCTTACGATCTTTAGTTCTTCTCCATTTTCACCTTCAATATTTGCCAATGCAATGTGAGAATTTGAAGGTTTCACATTGTCTGACATTTCAATATCATTTTCTTTTGATCTTCCAATTACTTTTTCCTGATCTTCTGTGGAAAGATTTCTCCACGCATTCATATTGTGAAGGTATTTCTGAGTGAAAAGGTAACTTCCGCCTTTGTATTGCAGATCTTCATCGCCGATTTTAGCAAAAAAATCACGGTCTTCATTATGCGGATTTTCTGTTCCGTCTACAAAACCGAGAATCGAACGGTCGTCCCAATATTTAAATCCATGAATTTCCAAAATGCTTTCTGCAACAGGTGTAAGTAGTTTTGAAATTTCTATCGCCATGTCGAAAATTATACTTTTATCATCGGCTCTCAGATGAAAATGTAAATCTCCCGGTGTAGAAACCGCGGTATGCTTTTCTCCTTTTATTTCTTCAAAATTCACCAATTCTTTAGGTAAAGGAGTCGGAAGACCGAGAGTACTCCATGCGTTATATCCAATTCCGAATACACAACTTGCTCTGCTGTCTGGAAACCTGTTAAAAACAGAGTTATTAAGATTCAATACCAATGCACACAATTGTTGAAAAGTTTCTTTCAATTTCGGATCATCAGCCAATTTCCAAACCATAAAAATGGTATTGCTGTTCGGATAATCGGTGACATTTTGGGATTCAATACTTGGCATTATTGAGATTTTAAATTTAAATTAAACAGTTTCTTCAGTCGGCTTAGAAACTTGATCTGCAAAATACTGCTCCAGGTCTTTCAGCGTTTCAGGATTCGTCTGGATATCTTTTACCAATTGCCCTTTATTTACTACTACGATTCTGTTACAAACCTCTGTTGTATGCGAAAGATCGTGGCTGGAAATAAGGAAAGTTACCCCGTCCTGTTTTGATAATTCCTTAATTAAATTTTTAAGCTTAATCTGAGTAGAAGGATCTAAATTAGCAAATGGCTCATCCAGAATAATAATTTCGGGATTTCCGATGATTGCACCAACAATTCCTACTTTTTTCTGATTTCCTTTTGATAAATCACGGACGTACTTTCCTGAGTTTAAAATTTCACCGTTAAAAAGATCATGAAACTGCTTTAAAAAGTCATCTACAGATGCTTTATTCTGTCCTCTTAATTCTCCAATGAAATAGAAATATTCTTCCGGTGTAAGATATCCGATCAGAAAAGAATCGTCTACGAAAGCCGAAACTTTATTTTTCCATGCTTCAGATTCATTTACTTTTATTCCGTCGATGCTTACAAAACCTGTCGTCGCCTGAATCAGATCAAGCATTAAGCTGAAAAGTGTTGTTTTTCCGGCTCCGTTGTTTCCTACCAAACCGAAAGTTTCACCGTTAGGAATTTCAAGATTTTCTATATTTAAAACGGTTGCTTTACCGTATGTTTTTGATAATTTGTTAATAGTGATCATATTAATCTTTGTTTTTGAATGCTTCTAATGTACTGTATTTTTCTACTTTATAATGTTTCACGATGATGTCGAAGATTTTTTCTCTCAACACAAATCCGATCAATCCCATTATTGCTACACTTATGACTCCTGCCGTAATTCCGAAGAAATGCTGTACAAGACCAAATACAGCCATTGGTAAAAACATTTTTGGAATTAATAGGAGTAAAGCTTTTATATTAAAACTATTTTTCTGTCCGAATCTTTTTTCTTTTGAATTCAGATCGATCTGAGTTTTATTAAATGCTCCCGACCAAAGGGTAAACTGGGAATTCACCCCAATATTATAAATCCCTGCTGCGAAAAAAGTAACATACATTTCCCAGCCGAAATAAGCATAGCAAACTGCCAATACCATAGAAGCGGCCGTTACAATATTCATCAGCCACCATTTTGCCTTTAAATATTCTTTGTAGGGAACATTCAGCGTCATCATTAACGGATAATATGAACTGTCGAAGGCCGGAACTCTCTGTCCAAATAAAAACTGAAACCCTCCCGTTACAAACAACCCCATAAACATCGTCATTGCCGGAGTTTTGTAGATAGGTGAAGAAAACATCAGCATTCCATAAAAAAGAAACAGAACGCTTCCCAACAAAATTCCTTTGGTAACTTTGTTTCGCTTCAGCATTTTAATATCATTGTTGATGAATGTTCCAATCGCTCCGTATTTATTTAAGAAAGCAATATTTTCTGTTTTTCCAACTTCTTTTTTAGCTTCCAAACCCTGATCCAGATAGAAAACTTTATGAATATAATTAAAACAGATCTTCCATAGACCAGCAAATAAAATAATCGAAATAACTACGAAATAAGGTCTTTCATAAAAATTAAAGAAAAATCTTTCTGAATATTCCAGTACAGGAATGATATTATAATAAGTAAGACCAGCTACTGCAGCGAAAATACATCCGACAACAATCGCTATAGTTTCTTTATCATTAAAAAGAATATTGATAAAGTTATTCATATAAAATAACAGAGAAACTCCTACCAACCAAGTAAAAACTCCTATTACATCATATCCGTGGAATATTGCAATAGCAGAGAAAGTAATAAAAAACAAGGAGTTCAGCCAACTAAAAGCAGACAGAAAAGTCTTACTCATCATATAATTGACCAGTGTATTCTTTGGAATATTTAACGTCAGAAAAGGCTTGATATTTTGTGTGGGCATTTCCTGCCACATATACTTCACAATCAAATCTACCGCCCAAGCTGCAATTAAAAATTTAGAAACAATTTTTAAAGGATTTCCGTGCAGATCTTCCTGAATATAGAAGAATACTAAAAACGCTCCTGCAAGCAAACAGACCATAAAATAAAGAATCGCAATAAAGCGAAGAATCTTCATCGCCAGATTGACGCCTAAAGAGGAACCCCGAAAAAAGCTTTTGAACTCTAGCCTCAGAAATTTAAAAAACATAGTTATCTTTTTTACATTAGTAAATATAATGTAAAATATGTTACAGCGTTTTTTATTTAAATGCTGTAATCGGAATAGTTCAGGTGTTTTTAATTTGTTTTGGCACTCTACTAGAAAAATTATCCTATCAACTCTTTCGCCTGAGCCATAGCCGCTTCCGTAATTTTACTTCCTGAAAGCAATTGGGCAATTTCATTTAACTTTTCTTCGTCACTTAATGGTACGATGGTAGATTGAGTTTTTCCGGAAATATCCTGTTTTATTACTTTATAGTTATCATTTCCTTTTGCGGCAACCTGTGCCAAGTGAGAAATAACAATAAGCTGCATATCCGAAGACATTTCACGCATCAGATTTCCGATTTCTTCGGCCACTTTTCCTGAAACTCCGGTATCAATTTCGTCTAAAATAAGAGTAGGAAGCTCGTCACTTTCTGCAATGATTTTCTTTACAGCTAACATAACACGCGATCTTTCTCCTCCTGAAATAGCCGTTTGGATAGGTTTTAAAGGAAATCCCGAATTTGCCTGAAACAATAGCTGAATATTTTCTTTTCCGAATTGATTAAAATCTGAAGAATCCTGCAACTGAATATCCACTTTTGCTTTTTCCAACCCTAATTTTTTAAGAAGATCTTCTGCTTTCTGAATGAAAACAGGAATACTTTTTTTCCGGTTTTTGGAAAGTTTTTCAGCAAGGCTTTGAAGGTTTTTTTCTGCTTTAGCAATATGAGCTTCTATCGCGGCAATATGAGCTTCAAGTTCAGAAGCTCCTTGCTGATCGCCCGATAGCTGATCTCTTATTTCTTTCAGTTCATCAATTCCGGAAACGCTATGTTTTAGGAATAATGAATTAATTTTATTGTTAAGCTCAGAAAGCAGAGCCAAATTTTCAGGATTGATTTCTATTTTTTCAGCCTCATTCTCCAGTTCAGAAATAATATCCTTTATTTCTACAAAAGATGTTTCAAGTCTTTCGTCCAGATCTGAAAAACTACTGGAAACCTCTGAAATTTTAGAAAGTTTATTTTTAGCTTCATTAAAGAAGGAAAGAATTCCAATTTCTTCCTGGTGAAATCTCGATAAAATCTGCGCAATATTTTCAGAAATCATCTCAGCATTTTCCTGTATAGATAATTGGTTTTGCAGATCTTCATAGTCTACATCATCCAGTTTAAGCTCTTCAAGCTCATTCAGTAAAAATTCTTTATAATCGCTTTCTTTGTTTGTTTCGGCAAGCTGTGACTGAAGCTTTTTAAGCTGAATTTTTAAACTTTGGAAGTCTGAGAATTCAAACTGATATTCTTCCACGATTTTTTTATTCTCAGAAAGTCCGTCAATAATTTTAAACTGATATTCTGCCGTAAAAAGATTGGAGGTTTCAAACTGGGAATGGATATCAATAAGCTGAGAAGACAGCTCTTTCAGAACATCTAATGTTACAGGAACATCATTGATAAAAGCTCTGGATTTTCCTGACGGAAGAATCTCCCGTCTTACAATAGTCTGCTGATCGTAATCAAGATCATTTTCTATAAAAAATTTCTTGAAACGATTATTCAATGCAAATTCAGTTTCTACAATACTTTTTTCTTCAGTATTGGAAATCGATTTTACATCTGCTCTTTCTCCCAAAATAAGGCGAAGTGCTCCCAAAATAATTGATTTCCCGGCTCCTGTTTCTCCGGTAATTACCTGTAAACCTTTATGTAAAGATACATCAAGGACATCAATAAGGGCAAAGTTTTTAATATAGATTCTCGAAAGCATAAATCAGTAGCAGATTACGATTGTTACTGCAAATATAAAATTTCCAATTCAGAATAAAGAACGGATTTCTTACTTCCACTTATTCCACTTTGAATCGGTATACTTCGGCGCAAAAACAATCATAAGCTGCTTTAGATCACCTAATATAATTCCTCCGTTATTATTGGAATTGAAAATATTGAAAATTTCATCATTTTTGGCTTCAATAAAAAGATTGAAAGCATAGTTCTGCTGGAAATTATTTTCATATATTTTTAACTGCATCAAACCGTCAAAAATAGCTTTTTTAGAAGGATTTTGATCCTGATTATAAAGACCATCTAACCCAACTCTATGATAGGTATAAAACGTATTTCTTAGTTGATTGGTATTAGAGTTCAGTAATGTACTGATCAAATTCCCTCTGGTTCTAGGTCCTTCCGTTCCCAGTTGAGCCCAACCTTCGTAGTTTCTGTTCTGAGAGTTCTGGGCAATCTGCTGTGCTTTTGTAAACCATTGTGTTCCTCCCATCGCCTGAAAGCTGTCTGCATCGTATCCCAAAATTAAATACACATAAAAGCTGATAACATCAATCAGGTTTTTGCCCGAAAACTGTCTTTCATTGAAAATCAGGTTTTCATTTTCCACATATTCGAACCCGAATTTCGTATCCTGAATATTAATCAACGGAGATTCGTAATTGGTACTGAATACAGGACGAACTGCCTGTACAACAATGCTTCCTTTATAATTATTCCCGTCTTTCTCGCTGATAATAATTGCAAAATTTGATTTGATTTTTTCAAAATTTTGTAGTTTTTTCCCTGTCCAGCTCGTATTGTTGATAAAGTCTCTAAGACTTTTCTCCAGTGTTTTATACACCTGCTGATTACTTCCTCCCATCTGCTGAGCATTGATCTGAACTGTAGAAAGCAATTCTTGGGAAAAGCTGAAGTTAACCAGGAAAAATATAAAAAATATGCTTAAAATTCTTTTCATTGTTAATTTAAAAATTGAGAACGGAAATTTATAAAAATTATTTTAATAGCTGATTTTCAATAAAGTTGAAAATATCTTTTGCCACTTCATCTTTAGATTTAAGATCAAACTCTGTTTTCTCCGCTTTCGTAAAGATTTTTATTTTATTGGTATCGTTTTTAAATCCGGCACCTTCATCCCTCAAAGAATTCAGAACGATCATATTCAAATTTTTCTTTTCTAATTTTCCTTTGGCATTTTCTTCTTCGTTTTGGGTTTCCAAAGCAAATCCTACGAGAAACTGATGATTCTTTTTCTCACCCATTGTTTTCAGAATATCAGGATTCTTAATAAGTTCTATGGTTAAGTGATCATCATTTTTTTTAATTTTCTCTTTGGCCACCTCTTTTGGTGCATAATCAGCCACAGCAGCACTTGCAATGGCAACATCTACATTTTCATAAAACTGAAAGACCTTTTCAAACATTTCTTTTGCCGATGTAACTCTATAAGTTTCAATATTCTGAATGTTTGTTTTTTCTGAGCTCGGTCCGGAAATCAAAATAACTTTTGCTCCTCTTTTTACCGCTTCTTCCGCCAAAGAAAATCCCATTTTTCCCGAAGAGTGATTTCCAATAAAACGAACAGGATCAATAGCTTCATAAGTCGGTCCCGCAGTAATAAGAACGGTTTTTCCTTCTAAGGATTTATTTTGAGCTGAGCTGAAGAAATCTTCAATATTTTTTACAATAGTGTCCGGTTCTGCCATTCTTCCTTGTCCGACCAATCCACTTGCCAGTTCTCCATTTTCTGCCGGAATGATGTAATGTCCGTAGCTTTCTGCCAATTCAAGATTTTTCTTGGTGGAAGGATGCTGATACATATCCAAATCCATTGCAGGAGCAATAAATACAGGGCATTTTGCTGACATATAGGTTGCAATCAGCAAATTATCACATATTCCATGCACCATTTTTGACAGGGTATTGGAAGTACAGGGGGCAACAATCATTACCTCTGCCCATAATGCCAATTCCACATGACTGTTCCATGTACCATTATCTCCATAAAAATCTGTATAAACAGGTTTTTTCGATAATGTAGATAAGCTAAGTTTGGTAACAAAATTTTCTGCATCGGTAGTCATGATTACCTGAACTTCCGCTCCTTTTTTCACAAAATCTCTTATTAAAAAATGAATTTTGTAAGCTGCAATTCCTCCAGAAACGGCGATCAGTATCTTTTTGCCGGAAACACTCATTGAGTTTTATTTTTTTGAATCACTAATTTACTTATTTTTCCCCTAACAGCCATTATATAAAATAGCAAAGGTCATAAAGAAACTATTTTCTTTATGACCTTTGTATATTTAAAAGACAAATGACTACTTTCTTTCTTCCGTTTTTCTGAAGTATACATCATCATTTAACCATTCTTCAATCGCAATAGAAGTCGGTTTTGGAAGTTTTTCATAGTGTTTAGAGATTTCAATCTGCTCTCTGTTTTCAAAAACTTCTTCCAATGTAGAGTTGTGAACAGCAAATTCATCCAGTTTGTTATGTAATTCTGTACGAATTTCTGCATTGATCTGCTCTGCTCTTTTTCCCATGATAACAATAGCTTCATAGATTGAACCTACTTTATCTTCAATCTTATCTTTGTCGTAAGTAATCGTATTTACTTCTGCTTTTGTATCTTTTACGCTCATTTTGAGAAATTTATTTTATTTATAAGATGGCAAATTTACGAATTATCTTTGAATTTTGAAAGTCGCTGCCGGTGGAGGTGTTTGAAGCGCCGCACTATCTCTTTGAATCTGCATTGCTTTTTTCTCAGCAGAAACCTGATCTTTCAGCTGCTGCTCGGTTTTAGCCTTCTCTGCAATTTTAGCTGCTTCTTTCTTTTGTCTTTCTGTAAGAGTAGCAATTCTGGCTTCTGTTTCTTTCTTTACTACAGCAAAATCTTTCTTATCTCTTTCCAGTTTTTGCCTCAGATCTAACGCCGTTTTTGCATATTCTGTATTAGGAAGATCCTTTTCAACCTGTTTTGTAAAAGAAATAGCACTTTCAATACGTTCCTCTTTCAAATCATATACAGATTTGGCAGCCAATTCGTAACGAGATTTCATGATAAGATCATAAATTTTCGGACGAAGCTTTGTACTAGGAAAATCTTCCAATACATTTTCAAACGCAACATTGGCAGATTTGTAATCTCCCATTTTAAAATACTGTCTTGCGTTTTCGTATGCTTTAAATTCTAACTTATAAGAAAGCTCCTCAATAAGAGTATTGATATTTTTAGATCTTTCAGAGTTCGGATAATTATTTAAGAAATCCTGAAGCTCATTAATCGCCAATTCTGTACTAGACTGATCCAGATTATAATCCATAGATCCCTCATAATAACATAATGCAGACATATATGCTGCCTCTTCGGCTCTAGGATCTTTAGGAAAACTTACTGCAAAATTTTTAAACTGGTGTCCTGCAAGTTTATAGCTTTTATCATAATAGTTTGCATAAGCCGTATTGAAACCTACATTAGGAAAGTCATCCGTACCTGCTACCAGGTTGGTAAGTCTATCATAAAGAGCCAACGCATTTTTCCACTTCTTCTTTGCAAAATTTTCGTTTGCCGCCTTTAAAATGTAGTTTTTATCAGCACTTCTCATAGCTCTTTCCTGCTGGCTCACACATGATACAACAACAGATAGTGCAAAAAGACCTAAAATATATTTTTTCATATAAAAAATTCAACAGTTTTCGGATTTTACAGCCGATTTACTAATCTGCAAAAATATAACTTTTTTGTCAAAAGATTTTTTTTTATGATTATTTAACGTAATTTTAGTCTGCAGCGTATCCCAAAATTGCAAAAACACTCAATAAGAGGTTCATTCTGATTTTTTTCTCGGCCTCTTTTGCATAGGTTTCATCATTTTTATGAGGGACATATAATTCATAAAAATTTCTGTTTCTAATTACAAATAATGTAGAGCCAATAATCGTTGTTAAAATATCTTCAGGTTTAGGAGTAAAGGTAAAGACGCCGGAAGCCACTCCCTTTTTGATGACTTCATCTATTTTTTTCACGAAAAGCTGATAGAAATCCAGCAGTTCATCTTTTAAATTATCCGTATGTCTGAGTTCCTGAGTGACAAAACCATGAAAATAATTATATTTAAAAAGCTGAGTGACAATGAATTTAATCATTTCTTTCATCTGCATTTCGGGTTTACCATCTTTAATCGTGTCGGCAAATTCTGAAAAATTCTCTCTTGTTTTCAAAACTCTGTATTGATAGAGATAAGACATCATTTTTTCCTTAGACCCAAAATAATAGGAGATCATTGCCACATTTATATTCGCTTTAGAAGAAATATCTCTTACAGATGTTCCTTCGTATCCTTTTTTTGCGATAAGTTCTTCTGCTATATCTAAAATATGAATCTGCTTTTCAGTAAACTTTTTTCTCATGGGATTGAGTTTGAGTAAAGTTAAGAAATTTTTAACATATTTATAAACGTTTGTTTAGGATTCTTGATCCAAGTCTTAAATAATTGTAATTTTGATTATGAATTATTTTGATTTTCATCATCATAAGAAAAATTTACCTCTTGGAATTTACAATATGGATCTCACCGATAAGATTCCGGATTCTTTATATTCTGTAGGAATTCATCCTAAAGATATTCGCTCTGATGCAATAGCAGAACAGCTTCATTGGCTGAAAGAAAATATTACAGAAAACTGTTTTGCCATTGGTGAATGTGGTTTAGATTCATTGGTTTCCATTGACCAGAAAATTCAAGAAGATGTTTTTTTGAAACAAATTGAAATTTCAAATGAAGTAAAAAAACCCATGATCATCCATTGCGTAAGGAAATTTTATGAAGTCATTTCTTTCCGAAAAAAAGCAAATGAAGCGATGATTATTCATGGATTCAATAAAAAAGAAAGCATTGCCCACGATCTTCTTAAAAAGAATTTTTATCTGAGTTTTGGAAAAGCTGTTTTGTATAATTTATCTTTGCAGAATACTTTGAAAGTTACCCCTTTAAACAGAATCTTTTTAGAAACCGACAGCGAAGATTTTGAAATAGCGACATTATATGAAAAAGTTGCAGAAATAAAAGGTATTTCTTTGTATACGTTGAGTGAACAGATTGTAGAAAATTTAGAGAATATAACACATGGATAAATACTGGTTGGAAAGAACGGAGCTTCTCATCAAAGAAGAAGGGTTGGAGAAGCTTAATAAAGCAAATGTTTTAGTTGTTGGATTGGGAGGTGTAGGTTCTTTTGCCGCGGAATTTCTTGCCAGAGCAGGGGTCGGGAATATGACAATTGTAGATGGAGATACCGTAGATATCACGAATATCAACAGACAGCTTCCCGCATTACATTCTACAGTAGGAAAACATAAGGTAGAAGTTGTTGCAGAAAGGCTTTTAGATATTAATCCTCAACTTAATTTAATCAAAATCAATGAATTTCTGAATCCTGAAAGAATGGATCAGGTTCTTGATGAAGGAAATTTCAATTATATCCTTGACTGTATCGACAGCGTAACTCCCAAACTTAAATTATTGATTTCTGCGAGAAGAAGAAAAATAAAGGTAGTAAGCTCAATGGGAGCCGGAGGAAAAATCGACCCAAGCAAAGTAATGGTAAGAGATATCAGCAAAAGCCACAATTGCCACTTAGCAAGACAGATCAGAAAAAGACTGAAAAAAGAGAAAATAAATAAAGGCATCCGTTGTGTATTTTCTAACGAAATTCAAAATGAGGAAAGCTTAAAAATGACAGACGGAACCAATTACAAAAGATCCTTCTACGGAACAATTAGCTATATTCCTGCCATTTTCGGGTTATATGCAGCTGCGGAAGTGATCAACCATCTTGTGAAAAAAGATTAAACTTATATAAACATTTATAAAGGTCTTTGATTTCGCTCAGGATGACCCGTTAAAATCTCATCCTGAGCAGAACCGAAGCATCTCTATTAAAAATTCCACTATATTTACAGTCCGTAAATGACAAACTTCAAATATTCCAAAGCCGAAAAACTCAAAAAAGAGACTGAAATCGCTTTACTTTTCGAGAAAGGTAAATGGAAAACATGCGGAAATCTGAGAATCATTGTCCTGAAAGAAAAGCCCAGTATTTCTATCGAACAGGCAAAATTCGGAGTTTCGGTTTCTAAAAGATATTTCAAAAAAGCGGTTCACAGAAACCGTATCAAGAGACTTTTAAGGGAAGCTTACCGTTTAAATAAAGGGGTATTTAAAGAGGCTTTCGGAGAAAAAACATTTGCCATGATGTTCTGGGTTTCTTCAGAAATCCCGTCCAAATTTCAAGAAGTAGAGGAGCAGTTTATAAAACTTTGTACCTCACAAAAAAGGTAGTAAACATTTATCTATTTTTTGTACCTTTAAAAGGAACTATTAATCTGAGAAATACAATGTTAGATCATATTCCTTACCTTCCTTATATTCTGAGTGCATTTATTGGTATAGGTTTGGCTGCAGCCAGCGGATTTCGGGTTTTCCTTCCTCTTTTTGCAGTAAGCCTAGCTTCTTATTTTCACTGGATTCCTATGAATGAAAGTTTTGAATGGCTTGCCGGGCCTCCAACGCTTATTACAACCGGAGTGGCAACTGTTTTTGAAATTCTAGCTTATTATATTCCTTTTTTAGACCATCTTTTGGACACTATTTCCATTCCTATGGCTACAATTGCCGGCTCTATCCTATTTGCTGCTCAATTTACAGATTTAGGCACATTTCCTCAATGGGCTTTAGCTTTGATTGCAGGAGGAGGAACAGCAGCGACAATCAGCACAGGATTTGCAGGAATTCGAGCCGCATCTACAGCAACAACCGGAGGATTAGGAAATCCTGTAGTCGGAACTACAGAAACTGCAGGAGCGGGATTGATGTCTGTTTTGGCAATGGCAGCTCCTATCATTGCAGGAATACTTGCTATTATTTTCGTTTTTCTGGCTCTTTCTCTAGGAAGGAAAGCATGGAAAAAGCTGAAACGGAATAAAAGTACAATCCCAGATTAAGACTTTAATTTTTTTAAAGCACATTATAAAAAACGGCGGCTGAAAATGAATTTTCAGCCGCCGTTTTTTTATTTTATTTTCTTCCTATAATTTCCAAAAACAATTCCGAGAGGACCTAAGATTGGAAATAGAATAAGCGCCAGATAAGGCAAAAAACCTGATTTATTTTTAAACAGTGTTGAAATTGCTACAATGTATAAAGCAATAACTGCCATGGCTGCCAATAAAATTTCTGATGGCGTGATTAAGAGTAAGTTCATGCAAAAAGTTAGTTTTTACTACGGAAATCTTTTATTTCCTGAATTTTATCTTTAAAATATTTTTCTTTTTCGGGATTCTTTTTAATCAATATTTCAAAAGCTTTTATAGCTTTTGTATATAGCTTTTGTTCGAAATATAACGTCGCCAATGTCTCGGTCATTAAGTGAGAAATATCGTCATTCTTCTCCTTTATTACATAACTGCTTTCTTCTTTTAACTGACTGATTTTAGGATTATTCTCAATAAAACTTTCAATGGCTTTAGTTTTTATTTCTACTTTTTCTTTCTCAATTTCTTCAGTTCTTTCAATTTTCAGCCAGCTTTGCCAAGTATTGATAAATCCGGGAACATTGCTGTCAAGAAGATTTTTCTTAGGTACATCAGCCAACGTTTCTTCTGTTTTTTCTTCCTGAATTTCTTCTTCTTTTCCGTCTTTATTCTGAAGCTCTTTTTCAGGTTGAGCAATCGCCCAATTTGAACTGAAGAAAGACACATTCATCACAGGAACATCTTCTTTATTAACCTCTGCTTCATCCGTTTTAACCGCTTTCTCTTCTGTTTGAATTTCTTCTACAAGCTCTTCTGGTTCAGATTTATCTTCAGCCAGCTCAGGAGTTTCTTCGATATTGGGTAAAGCCTCTTTCTGCTGTGGTATTTCCTCTTGAGGTATTTCTATCTTTGGATTCGCAACTTCCGCAGACTTATTAAGTAAAGAATCCGGAAGATTGGGTTCGAAAGACATTGGTTTCCATGATGATTTTACTTCTACATGTTCTTCCTCCACTATTTTTTCTTCTACACTTTCTTTTTCTGGCTCTACAATATCAATCTCTTCAGGTTGAGCTTCCACTATTGAATTATCAGGCTTCACTTCTTCAGGTTGAACCGTATTTGCTATTATTTCAAAATTTTGAGTTTCTGCAAAACTGATTTCATGTCCTGTGTTTTCCGATTCTTCTTCTTTTTCTCTTTTTTCAGAAACTGCTTTCTCCTTCATTTTTTTCTCAACCTCCTCAATCAGACGGCGCATTTCATCTTCATGTTTGTTGAGATTAGATTGAGGAAGTTCTGTAATGACTTCTTCAGAATTATTAGTCTGAATTTTCACTTCCGGCAGGAAAGATTCCATCCCATGAAAACTTAGCTCCTCTTTGTCCTGGATATTTTCTTTTTCCGATGAAATCCTATCTTCATTAATGATTTTTTCAGGAGTAAAATCGGCTGTTTCTATCAATTCATCCTCTTCTTTAACCTCATTAATTAAAATTTCTGGCTCATCATGAGTCTGAGCACCCGGAAGGGAAGATTCCGTTTCGTGGAAACTTAATTCTGTCTCTTCCAGAATTTCTTCTTTTACAGGTTCATCTGTAATTTTTTCTTCTTCAATGATTGTTTCTGGTTCAAACTCTTCAACAACTTTATAGCTCGGTACAATCAAAGAATCCGGCATAAGAGTAACCGTCTGGGTATTTTCATCTGCAAAGAAGTCTTCTTCTCCTTCAAATAAAATTCGGTTCCTTTCTCCGTTTATATATACGTAAGTAACTTCTTGTGCCGTTGATTGTAAAGCGCACGAACTATCAATATTACTTTGAGTATCGCTTTCTCTTCTTAAAGGAAAACTACTGTTTTGATAAAATTGCTGTTTAGAAATATTTTTAAGGTCCTGCTCTGTTTTATTTTCCTGAATAACCTGTTCTTGAATCTTTGGTTTCGGCTTTTGTTGGATTTTACCATTGATAAGCTGATAAAGAATCTTTTTATCAGTGGTATATGCAGCAGTGGTAGAAAGCTCTCTTTGATAATTCTCTTTTTCATACAGATGCACTCCATACAAATGCAATGCTCTGATATTTTGAATATAAGGAAAGGCATCAATTTCCCCTTTCAAAAGATGCACATCTTCCGGCTGAATGTTTTTCGGATTTTTTAACAGCTCTAAAACTCTAGGATTCATCTTACCAGTTTGCTACAATATCGTTAAATATTTTATTAATAATTCTTTCATTGACAATTTTCACTTGAGAAGCTTCTATATCACTTTGAGATAAGTTACTGTTGAAAGTGGCTTCATCCGAATAGGTCCTGTCAAAACTAAGCTCAGGATGCAATTTATTTTCATAATGAACTTTCACCGTAATGGTTAATTTATTCTGTGAATCCTGAATAACTCCCGCACTCGTTGTAGAAGTCGTTGAGCTAATCGTAGTAGGATTAATGGCATAATCCGTAATTTCCCCTTCTACTAAAATATCAGGACTTTGTTTGGTTCCCTTTAGTGTTGTTCTTTGTAAAAACCTGTTTTGAATTTCTGTAGAAAACTGTTGAGATAACGCAGGGTTTACCAGCGCCGCGTTATTTGGAAATTCATTAATCTGAATGGTTTTTTCATCTTTAAGAGATGAACCCGAAAAAGAATAGCAGGAATTCAGCACCATTAAACAAAGAGCCAAAAGCCAAACCATTTTTGGCTGGTTGATTTTGATATTTTTAATCTTACAATTCATTTTTAGATCCAATTTCAGTAATTTCATCATATTCAATTTGTTGAATAGCATCTTCATAAGCAAAATAATTAGCAGCATACATAAACGGGATGGTAATAAAAATCCCTATACCACAAGCTAAAATACCAATTTGTGATAAAATCCCCACAACAAATGCAAAAAGCAGAATTGACCACAAATTGCCTTTAGTCATTACTTTTGAGATATTCCACGCTGTTTTTATATCTGTAATTTCTTTAAAACTAATTAAGGGAATCATATAGAATCCTTTTAATAAGAAATAATATAAAGTGGCAATCATTAAAAAAAGATAAGGGAATATAAAAATCATCATTCCCGGATTGGGCTCACCACTTCTATTTGAAGTTATTCCCGCAAAGGCTCCAAAAAAAATCATTGGAATATATAATACGAAAACGCCTGCTATAATAATTAACTGTAAAATGAAGTACGGCATGAAATCTTTAAAGTCAAATATTTCACCTGCACTTACTGACTGATTTTTAGTTAGTTTTCTAAGATATTTATAATAATTTCCCACAGCCAGGATTCCACAAAACGGAATGATAGACATAAGGAAAGTTACCAGAAAGCCAACGAAAACGCTTCCAAAATCTTTTTTCAAAAGCTCAAAGCCTTTATTAATATATTCTCCAAATTTAAAATTAATCGGTTTAGGCGCTAAATTTACATTCATGATTTTGTGTTTAATCTTCTAAATTATATTGTTTTATTTTTCTGTATAAAGTTCTTTGCGAGATACCCAATTCATCTGCCGCTTTGTTTCTGCGTCCATTATGTTTCTCTAACGCCTTCACAATCAGATCCTTTTCATTGTTTTGAAGGGATAAAGATTCCGGTTTATTTTCTTCAATCTCTATATCCTCAAAATCTTCAAAATTATCATCCGGATTGGCAATAATGGTAGGATTTTGAATATGTTGGTTATTATTATTCTGATTTTCAAAATACAATAAAGAGTTGGGCGCTACATTTTGTTGTGTTTCAGGAGTATAAATTCTGTTGATCAAATTTTTCTCATGACTGCTTAAATCATTAGTACCACGGTTCTTTATTAATTCCGAAGTTAAGGATTTTAAATCATTTATATCATTACGCATATCGAAGAGAATTTTATACATAATTTCTCTTTCACTGCCGAAATCACTTTGTTTTTGAGCATTCGGCTGATTCACAACCATTGGCAAATGAGCATCCATAGGAATATATTCTGCCAATTTCTCTACCGTAACATGTCTGTTTCGTTCTACCACCGTCATTTGTTCAACCAGATTTCTCAACTGTCGGATATTCCCCGGAAAGGTATAATTTTCAATGTAATGAACGGCACTCGGTTCCAGCTCCAACTCCGGCATTCTATATTTTTCTGCAAAGTCTATTGCAAATTTTCTGAACAGCAAATGGATATCTCCTTTTCGTTCTCTTAAAGCAGGCATATCAATCTGTACGGTATTCAAACGGTAATATAAATCTTCACGGAATCTTCCGTCCTGAATCGCCTTCATCATATTCACATTAGTTGCTGCTACGATTCTTACATTCGTTTTCTGAACCTGTGAAGATCCCACTTTCATAAATTCACCGCTTTCTAAGACTCTTAGTAGACGAACCTGTGTTTGCAGTGGCAATTCTCCTACCTCATCAAGAAAAATTGTTCCTCCGTCTGCAACCTCAAAATATCCTTTTCTTGTTGCCGTAGCTCCTGTAAAAGCTCCTTTTTCGTGACCAAACAATTCGGAGTCGATCGTCCCCTCCGGAATCGCTCCACAGTTGACAACGATATAAGGCTGATGTTTTCTTTTAGATTCTGAATGAATAATTTTTGGAATAAATTCCTTTCCTACCCCACTTTCTCCAATCACAAGGACTGAAATATCTGTAGGAGCAACCTGGATTGATTTTTCTAATGCACGGTTTAAAGCCGGAAAGTTTCCGATGATCCCAAAACGGTTTTTTATATTTTGTAACTCGTTACTCATAAGTAAATTTTAGATTGTTGATTTAAATTTGATCTACAGTCGTAGATTTTTAATTAGTTTAAAATGGATTAAATTTTAGCTAATCAAATTCAAATAATCTTTATTTCTAACTTTTGTAACTTTAGCTTTAAAATATAAAATTTCAGCAAAGAGATTTTCTTTACCGTTTTTCTCAAAGTTTTTCAGAAGCCTGTTGTGTTTATCTTTTTCAGAAAAGTTAGCTTCTGCTCTGTTTTTATAAAAGTGACTCTGTTGGTGTTCGATGAAAAGTCTTCCAACAGCATCAGCAACGTTTTGCTTATAATGAATCGCAAATTTCTGTCCTGATTTTTCCTTTGTACAAAACTTCTGTGAAACGTCACATTGATGGTTTAGAAGTTGATTGTAAATCTCATAAAATCTACAATCACCACTATCAATAGAACCATTATTGGTTTGTGCAGATATATTACTACAAATTATGACCAATAAAACACTGAGGCAATATTTCTGAAATTTTTCCATTGTCTGAGTTTTAAAAGTTAATAATGATAATAATTTGTTTAATGTAATTGTTGAGAAAAGATTATTTCACTGTTTCCCCCAAAAGTGTGCCTTGTGTATTGTCGAATACAAAAACATCCACAATGTCACCAATTTTCTGACCTTCCAACATATCGAATACACAAACCGCATTTTGAGAATTTCTTCCTTTCCACTGGTTTTTGTTCTTTTTGGAAATTCCTTCGATCAAAATCTGATGTGTTTTTCCCACATAAGATTTCATACGGTTTCTTGACAATTCCCCCTGTAAAGCGATTACTTCTGCCAAACGTCTTTGTTTTACATCTGCAGGAATGTTGTCTTCCATTTTCTTATGCGCCGGAGTTCCCGGTCTTTCTGAGTAAGCAAACATATAACCGTAGTCATACTCCACTTCTCTCATTAAACTTAATGTATCTTGATGATCTTCTTCGGTTTCATTGCAGAAACCAACGATCATATCCTGAGAAAATGCCACATCAGGAACAATTTCTTTAGCTTTTTTAATTAAATCTAAATATTCTTCACGGGTATGCTGTCTGTTCATTGCTTCCAGCATATTATTGCTTCCACTTTGAACAGGAAGGTGAACATAATTACAAATATTCTCATGCTTAGCCATCATCTTGAACACATCAAGACTCATATCCTGAGGATTTGAAGTCGAGAATCTGATTCTCATTTCGGGAACAGCTTTAGCTACTAAATCAAGTAGTTGTGCAAAATCTACAGCTGTTGCTTTCTGCATTTCTGATGCTTTGGCGAAATCTTTTTTAGGACCTCCTCCATACCAAAGATAAGAGTCAACATTTTGTCCCAATAGTGTAATTTCTTTATACCCATTGTTCCAAAGATCTTTACATTCATCCAAAATCGAATGCGGATCACGGCTTCTTTCTCTACCTCTCGTAAACGGAACGACACAGAATGTACACATATTATCGCAACCTCTAGTAATGGTAACGAAAGCCGTAACACCATTTCCGCCTAAACGAACCGGATTGATATCTGCATAAGTCTCTTCTTTTGAAAGAATTACATTGATCGCATCTCTGCCATCTTCTGTTTCCTTCAATAGGTTTGGTAAGTCTCTGTATGCATCAGGTCCCACTACAAGATCAACCAATTGTTCTTCTTCTAAAAATTTGGTTTTCAATCTTTCAGCCATACACCCAAGAACCCCAACCGTCATATTTGGTTTTTCCTTTTTAAGGTTTTTGAATTGAGAAAGACGCATTCTCACCGTTTGCTCTGCTTTTTCACGGATTGAACAGGTATTTAAAAGAATAAGATCAGCTTCTTCTACTTTCAGAGTGGTATTGTATCCTTGTTCGTTAAGAATTGATGCAACGATCTCAGAATCAGAAAAATTCATCTGACAGCCATAGCTCTCCAAGAATAATTTCTTAGAGTTCCCGTCTCTTTCAGCAATAGCAAAAGCCTCTCCTTGTTTTGTTTCGTCTATATATTTTTCTTGCACAATAGTCTGTTTAAGGTTCAATATTTAAAGTTCAAGGTTTTACGACTTGATTTTTTAAACTCTGAACTTTTGAATTAATTTGCAAAGATACAAAATATTGTGACAGAATGTCAGGGCTTTATTTTAATTAAAATTCAAAAATTAAGCTTGATTAATTCTGGGGACTAAAGCTGAATCATAATCTGTATTTGTATCTCACACTAACAGCTCCCACTTTTACGAGAGTTTATTTCTATTAAATGCTTTTTTACCAATTACTGGAAAGAAGTTTCTTAATCCCCATGGTCAAAATGATCTGTCGTAAAGTTGATTTTAATTATTTTTTTAGAAATCACGGGTCGCCCGTCTTTCATTGCCGGTTTCCATTTCTTTTTTACTTTTTTGATGGCAAATTCCATGTCTTCAATAAACATTTCACTGTTTTTCACTTTTGGTAAGACATCTAAGTTTCCAATTTTACCATCCGGGTTCACATCAAAAACGAACACAAATTTTCCATTTACAGCATATTTCTGCAAATCAATATAAGAATGAACCATTTTTAGAAATTCATCAGTAAAAGCTAAGTCTCCACCTGGAAATTCAGCACTTTGCGAAGTGGTTATATTTTCTTTTTGGGCTTGAGTTTCTTGAGAATATCCTTTAAAACCAATAAAGAATAAGAGCAGGGTTATAATAGTTTTTTTCATAGAGTTTACATATCCGCAGACATAGATGAGAAAGTCATCTTAAGTTTCATTTCAGATTTTATAGGCTGTCCGTTGCAGGTAGCCGGAGCCCAATTTTTTTTAATTCTTCTTACCACGTACTGCATATCATCAAAGAAAACCTCACTATTCAGGACTTGTGGTTCTCCGGAAATATCAATTACTTTTCCTTTAGCATCAATAGTTAACGTAAAAGTAAACTCTCCCGACAAAGTATAGAAGTCAGAATTAAGGTAGGTATACATATATTTCTTTAGTACTTCTTTATAAGCTGCAGCTCCGCCTTCGTAACCAGCTGCTTTAAAATCATTACAATTCTTTGCTGCAATCTGCAAAAAAGGTTCCTTGATATCTATTTTTAAAAGATTCTTGTTGTTTTCTACAATAAAAGAATCATCTCTATCTTCCAGATCTGTTTGAGCAAAAGTAAAATTTGCTACAAAAAGCCCTATAAATAATGCTATTGCTTTCATAAGTATCTTTTTTAGATTATTAAATTAACATACCAAAATTACACAAAAAAAGGAACTTCGTTATTTAGTGAAGTTCCTTTTTATTATTTTAAATTAAAATTAAATCGTTCTTTACAGGCTCGTCTTAGCTTTACTTCCGGTTTCTTTTAACATCAATGAAACAATAATTGCCAAGACAATTCCTGAAATCCAAAACAAAACAGAATGCTGGAAATGCAAATCTCCGGCAGAAAGTCCTAAACTTTTACCAAACCATCTGCTAAAAACAGGGCTTAGCAAAGTAGTAACTCCAAAAGTAATAAAATTGATCGCTCCTGTTGCGCTTCCTTTTACAAAGTCAGGATTGGCTTCTTTAATGACAGAATAAGGGATCATTGCGGCTCCAGAACCCAGTCCAAAAATAAACATACTTATTTTTGCAGGATATAAATCTGGAATATAAATTAGCTGTAACAAGCTCACAATCATCAAAACAGCTCCTCCCATCAGAACAGGTTTTCTTCTTCCTATCTTATCGGTAATAAACCCTAAGAGCGGACAGCCAAAAACCCATCCGAAAGCGACCATAGCACTGGTAATCGCCGCCTCATGAAAAACAAAACCTTTGTCTTTTTGAAAAAAAGCAACCGCCCACGTCATCGCAAATATAGTAGTCGGAGCAAATAATAATCCTGAGATAATTCCGCATAACCAGGACTGAGGGTTTTTAAAAACAATTTTATAGGGTTCAAGATAGCCAATTGGCTTCGCTCCATTTTCGGTAGATTCTTCCGCTTTTGCTTCTTTGGGGGTAACAAAAAACAGGCAGAATGCAGTAATGATGGTAATAATTCCGGACCATAGCCAAAAAGTATGAATATTTACTCCTTCTTCAACCCAAGGACCAACCACAAACTGGCCCGCCGTTCCTCCCAACATTCCGATACATTGGGTAACACCAATTGCTGTCGCTAAAGATTTTGAAGAAAAACCTTTGCTTGCGAGATAAACACAGCCAGGAAATGCAAAAGCACAACCTGCTCCCTGTAATAATCTTCCGGAAACACCGGCAACCTGACTGGAAATTAAGAACAATAAACATCCTATTCCCAGAATTAAAGCTCCAACAAAGAGGGATCTTTTGCCTCCAAATTTATCTAATGCAATTCCGGCAATTAAACTACAGGTGGAATAGGTATAGTAATAAGTTCCCACCATACTGATAAGTTTCAGCTCAGTGGTATTAAAATTATTAACTAACTCAGGAATCATTACCGCCGGAGCGGATCTAATCACATAATCTAAAAAGTAAAAGACAAGTCCGAAAACCCACGCTATAACGTAATATTTTTTTAAAGATGCACTCATTATAGCAATCCTTTAATGTGTTTATAATTTGTTTTGACGGTATCTAATGCTTCTTCCATCTTTCCTCCCAACATCAGCTGTGCCATCGATTTTGTCATTCCTAAAACCTGCTCGAATTCAATTTTGGGAGGCAGAGCCAATGCATTCGGATTGGTAAAAATATTAAGCAAATAAGGCCCGTTGTAATCTAAGCATTCTTTGATAGCAGCTTCCACTTCTTCCGGCTTATGAACATTTTTCCCGGGATATCCCATGGCTTGAGCAATCATTCCAAAATCTGGGTTGATCATGTCTGTTTCATTATCAGGCATTCCTCCTACTTCCATTTCCAGCTTTACCATTCCCAATGCTCTGTTGTTGAAAACAATCAGTTTTACAGGTAATTTATATTGAAAAATAGTAGCCATATCTCCTAATAACATAGATAAACCTCCGTCTCCACACATTGCAATCACCTGTTTTTCCGGATGAGCCAAAGAAGCTCCAATCGCCATTGGCATTGCATTCGCCATAGAACCGTGATTGAATGAGCCTAACATTTTCCGTTCACCAGTTCCGGTAATATATCTCGCTCCCCAAACACAGCACATTCCGGTATCTACAGTAAAAATAGCATCTCTTTTAGCCAATTTATCTAAGGTATGGGCAACAAATTCAGGCTGAATGGCATCTTCTTTTCCAAAATCTTTTACATAGGTCAATTGGGTTTCTTTTACTTTTTCATAAAATTCCAATTGTTGGTTTAAGAAATGACTATCTGTTTTTTCTTTTAATAATGGCAATAAAGCTTTAAGGGTTTCTTTTACATCACCCGTTAGTCCCAGTTCCAATTTGGCTCTTCTTCCCAGTCTTTCCGGACTTTCATCAATCTGAACGATCTTATTTTTAACCGGCATAAATTTCTGGTAAGGAAAGTCTGTTCCCAAAAGAATGAGCAAATCCGCTTCGTGCATGGCATGATAAGCAGAAGGAAGCCCTAAAAGCCCCGTTAACCCGACTTCATTGGGATTATTAGGCTGAATAGCCATTTTTCCACGGAAAGAATATCCTACAGGAGCTTTTAAATATTTTGATAATTCTATCACCTCAACATTAGCATTTTCAGCGCCAATTCCGCAGTAGATTGTAACTTTTTCGCTTTCATTAATCAATCCCGCTAGCTGATTCAGCTCTTCATCAGATGGACGAATTATCGGGTTGGTTTTAAATATTTTATTGGAGGTTGTAGCTTCTTCGGCATTCAGTTCAGAAACATCTCCCGGAAGCCCTATTACCGCCACTCCTTTTTTAGAAATTGCATGTTGAATTGCTGTCTGAACTGTTCTTTGAACCTGCTCCGGTCTTGTAATCATCTGGTTGTAATGACTGCAGTCTTCAAAAAGCTTTATCGTATTCGTTTCCTGAAAATAATCCATTCCCATTTCATCACTTGGAATAGTAGAAGCAATGACCAACATAGGAACGTGCGAACGATGCGCCTCATAGACTCCATTAATCAAATGAACATGTCCCGGCCCACAACTTCCTGCGCAGACCGCAAAACCATCGAGTTCCGCTTCTGCAGCAGCAGCATATGCTCCGGCTTCTTCATGTCTTACATGAATCCATTCGATGCTGCTTTTTTTGACTGCAACATTCAAATGATTTAAACTGTCGCCCGTTACTGCATAAATTCTTTTCACATTGGCATTTTCGAGCATTTCAACAATTTGCTCTGCTATATTTTTAGCCATAATAATATGTTTTGGTGTTATAATTATTTGAAAAAATGGATGTGAATATGGATTGAAAAGACTTTATTAATATTTCGTCCCTATCAAATTTAGGGAATAATAAATATTTTAAAGATCCTTTAGCATTAAAATTAACTTAAGCCATAAAAAAACTCCACAATTTCTTGCAGAGTTTCAATATTTTTAGTTGATTACTTCAATCTGATTTCTTAATAAATCTTCGAATTCATCTCTTTTTCTGATTAAGTGAGCTTTTCCGTCCAAGAAAAGAACCTCAGCAGGTTTTAATCTTGAATTAAAGTTCGAACTCATTTCAAAACCATAAGCTCCTGCATTATGGAAAACCAAAACATCACCTTCTCTCACTTCATTTAATTTTCTGTCCCAAGCAAAAGTATCTGTTTCACAAATATTTCCAACCACAGTATAAATTCTTTCTGCACCTTTTGGATTAGATAAATTTTCGATCTGATGATAGGAATCGTAAAACATTGGGCGAATCAGGTGGTTGAACCCAGAGTTCACCCCAACAAAAACAGTCGCTGTTGTTTGTTTGATTACATTAGCTTTCACCAATAAATATCCGCTTTTCCCCACCAGGAATTTCCCCGGTTCGAACCAGAGTTCGAATTTTTTTCCTGTAGATTTTGAGAATTCAGAGATTACTTTTTCTACTTTTTTCCCTAATGTTTTCACATCAGTTTCTTCTTCGCTATCCTGATAAGGAATCTTGAAACCACTTCCCATATCCAGATATTTAAGATTCGGGAAATGTTCAGAAAGTTCCAACATAATATCTAAAGCCTGCAAGAAAACATCCGGATCTTTAATTTCACTCCCGGTATGCATATGAAGACCTTCTACATTCAGGTTGGTAGACTTCATCACTCTTTCGATGTGACGAACCTGATGAATAGAAATACCGAATTTACTATCGATATGCCCTGTAGAAATTTTATAATTTCCTCCAGCGAAAATGTGCGGGTTGATTCTTACTAAAATGGGATAGGTATTTCCATATTTATTCCCGAATTGTTCAAGAATAGAGATATTATCGATGTTAATATGCACTCCGAAGGACATCGCCTCCTCAATTTCAGCTAAGTCTACACAATTGGGTGTAAATAATATTTTTTCTTTTGGAAACCCGGCCTTTAACCCAAGTTTCACTTCGTTAATTGATACACAATCCAAAGAAGCACCCAAGTTCTTGACATATTTAAGAATATTAATATTTGTAAGAGCCTTCGCAGCGTAGAAGAACTTTGTATGTTTTAAAAAAGAAGATGTAAGTTTCTCGTATTGAGTTTTAATAGATTCAGCATCGTAAACGTACACCGGTGTGCCAAATTCATTGGCGATCTTTAATAATTCTTTTGGATTCATAATTTCATTTTAACATAAAAAAAGGCAGATTCTTCGAAAAGAGCCTGCCGCAATGATTATTTTTATGCAAGACAACTCTTTAAATATTCCAAACCTTAGAGAACTTTACAGTCCCCTTCTTTCCAGTTTTAGATTGTTTAAAATTTTGCATTGCTTTTACTTATTTTTTGCAAAAATACTATTTATTTTAAGAAAATTGGTCCAGATTTTTATAAAATGTAAATCCTAAGTTATTTCAGCCACTGCGAAATAAGACCAATTATAATCAGAATCAATAAAAATGCAGAGACAGATAATGGATTGGCAAAGTTTACCGTCCAGCCAAAACCGAATCTTTTGGGAGGAAATATTCTTTTGTCTTCTTTATTGTAATAAAAAAGCCCAAATTTCCAATAGGAAGATTCCTTATCTGTATTATTCACAACTTCCTTTTTCTAAATTACTTTGGCAAAGGCACCGTTTCGAAATCACCTCGAAGCAAAGCCAATTGTAATTCATTGATAAGATCGGGTGTTGGTAAAGACAAATCTATTTTAAGTTTTGAGATTTTACTCATGGTCTGAATTTGTGTAAACAATTCATAAAAACCGTAAGAAACTGCTTTCCCGTTTTCAATGATGAGGAATAATTTCTCCCCTAATTTCCGGCCTTGTCCCAGCCAAAGTTCGTTTCTTTTTTTAAACTCAATTCTATTTTTGAAGGCATCAATATTATTAAATTCTTCAATCTTCTCAATAAACTGAACCGCTTTTGTACCTTGCGTGAAAGACCTGAATTTCAGAATGGGCTTTTCGGTTTTATTCAGTTTATTTTTTTCGACGATATATTTATCATTCCTGTGATACAAGCCAAACGGAAGCATATCTCTTTTTTTAATTCCTTTCGAATTTAAAATCAGCTTAGCAATAATATCTGTTCCGGTAAGCTCATAATTAATTTGTTCAACTCCATTCTGAATCGCCTCCCATTTTTTGGATTTGGAATTAAAAACTTTCTTCGAAAATTTATTGATATCCTGAACATGATCTGAAAAAATAATTTTTCCCCCTTCATTTTGAAAATAGACAAATCCTTTTTCATTAGGAAGATCCTGAGTGAGTTGCTTTATTTTGTTGATATACGTTTTTGCATTGGTTTCTTCGTGCTGCTTTTGAATGATCTCATTTTCGGTATCTTTTGATACTAAAAGTTTGAATAATTCCAATGTTGCTCTTGCATCTCCCTCTGCACGGTGATGATTCGTCAAAGGAATTCCGAGAGATTTCACCAGTTTTCCAAGAGAATAGCTTACTTCATCCGGAATTAACTTCTTCGCCAAAGGAATAGTATCTAACGTATTGATTTTAAAATCATAGCCCAATCGCTGAAAAGATTGACGAAGCATTCTGTAATCAAAATCGATATTATGACCTACTAATGTTGTGTTTTGGGTAATTTCAACAACTCTTCGGGCTATTTCATGAAATTTCGGAGCCGTTTTAACCATTTTGGGAGTAATACTGGTCAATTTCTGCACAAAAGGAGTGATATCGCTTTCAGGGTTTACCAAAGAAATGAACTGGTCAACAATCTTCTGACCATCATACCTATAAACAGCAATATCTATAATGCATTCTTTTCTGTAACCTGCACCATTGCTCTCTATGTCAATTATTGAATACATTTAAAATTTTTACAACTTTCTTTTTAGATTACTATTAAGATCCTAAACTTAATGCATAAAAACAATAACACAACCTATGCCATTTTCATCAAGATTTAAGATACGAAAGTCCGGCTAAAATACTAAAATTTATTCACTCTTATCTTCTTCTCCCTCCTAATCCGAGCATTCCCAAAATAGCTTTTGCACCTTCTCTCAGTAAAGTATTGGTAAAAGTTCGTCCTTGTTGGCTGTTTAAAACCTGCTCAAACATTCCCGGCTCTTCTTTTACGGGTTTTGTTTTCTGAGTAGGCGCCGCATTTTGTGCTGCCTGTTCCATCCTTGTTACTAACATTTCGTAAGCCGACTCACTGTTGACAGCATTCTGGTATTTAGCCACTAAAGCAGAACTATTGGTCAGCTCAGAAATTTCTGCATCATTCAGGACATCCATTCTCGATTCAGGGGAAATTAAATAAGTATGAACCAACGGCGTAGGAATTCCTTTTTCATCCAAAGCCGTCACAAAAGCTTCCCCAATTCCTAAATTTTGAATTAATGTGGCTGCATCATAAAACTCCGTTGTCGGATAATTTTCTACTGCTTTTGAGATTTCTTTTTTATCTTTTGCCGTAAAGCCTCTTAATGCATGTTGAATTTTCAACCCTAATTGGGAAAGCACAGATTCCGGAACATCTCCCGGAATTTGAGTAATAAAATAAATTCCAACCCCTTTTGAACGGATCAGTTTTACCATGGTTTCAATTTGCGAAACCAATGCTTTTGAAGATTCATCAAAAATCAGATGGGCTTCATCAATAAAAAGGACCAGTTTAGGTCTACCGCTATCACCTTCTTCAGGAAAAGTCATGTAAATTTCCGCAAACAGTGAAAGCATGAAGGTAGAAAACAATTGCGGTTTACTTTGAATATCTGCCACTCTTAAAATATTCACAACCCCTTTTCCATCTCTGGTCTGCAATAAATCGTGAACATCAAAGCTTAACTCTCCAAAGAAGCTTGAAGCCCCTTGTTGTTCTAAAGCAACAATTGATCTTAAAATCGCACCTAAAGAAGCTGGTGCAATGGAACCGTAATTAGCGGCTAATTCTGCTTTACCTTCCGCATTGTCCGTAACGTATTGCAGTACTTTTTTCAAATCATTAAGATCAATTAAAGGCAATCCTTTATCATCACAATATTTGAATACAATTGCCATAATACTCTGCTGCGTTTCATTCAACTCTAAGATTTTGCTTAATAAAACAGGGCCAAATTCTGTAACCGTAGCTCTTAACTTCACTCCTCGCTCTCCGGAAATCGTCATTAATTCAACAGGAAAAGCCTGTGGATTATAAGGAAGCTGTGTTTTTGCATATCGTTCCTGAATTGCCGGATTGTCTGTTCCTGCTTCCGCAATTCCCGAAAAGTCTCCTTTGATGTCCAAAACCAAAGACGGAATCCCCTGATGAGAAAGTTGCTCTGCAAAAACCTGTAAGGTTTTGGTTTTTCCCGTTCCCGTTGCTCCCGCAATAAGCCCGTGACGGTTGATTGTTTTCAAAGGAATAGTAACGTTCACTTCAGGAACCACTTCTCCATCCAGCATTCCTTTTCCTAATATAATGTTTTCTCCTTTCGGAGTGTATCTTGCATTTTGTTCTTCAATAAATTGTGCTTTGTCTGCCATTTGATCTTTTTTATCTTATAAATATAAAATTTTTTAGAAAACATTTACCCATAGAATATGAATCATGATTAATTTCATTTAATAAATTTCAAAAAAAGCCTATTTTAGCAATAAAAATCTGATTATTTGAAGATTAACAATATAATCTTACCCTAGTCAATAACTTTATAGATTTATTCTATTGGTATAGTTTTTTTTATTTTTGACAAGTATTAAAAAATAAACCCGATTTTTGTACTAAATAAACATTAAAGCTTTACATCAAACTAATGAAAGTTGAACAAATATATACAGGATGCCTGGCTCAGGGTGCATATTATATCGTATCTGAAAATGAAGCAGCAATTATTGATCCTTTAAGAGAGATAAAGCCTTATCTTGATCGTTTAGAAAAAGACGGTGTTACATTAAAATATATTTTTGAAACCCACTTCCATGCAGATTTTGTCTCGGGACATCTGGATTTAAGCAAAAAAACAGGAGCTCCCATTGTGTATGGTCCTACTGCACAACCTCAATTTGAAACTCTCATTGCAGAAGACAACCAGATTTTTGAAATCGGAAAAGTAAAAATAAAAGCACTACACACTCCTGGTCATACCATGGAAAGTACAACTTACCTTCTTATTGATGAAAATGGTGTAGAAACTGCAATTTTTACAGGAGATACTTTGTTTTTAGGTGATGTGGGAAGACCGGATCTTGCTCAAAAGGCAGGAAGTGTCACTCAGGAAGATCTTGCTGGAATTTTATATGACAGTTTGCAGACGAAGATCATGCCTTTGGACGATAGTATTACAGTCTATCCAGCTCATGGTGCAGGTTCTGCTTGCGGAAAAAATATGCAGAAAGAAACGGTTGATATTTTAGGAAATCAAAAAAGAACAAATTATGCGCTTAACCAGCCCGATAAAGAATCTTTCATCAGAGAGGTTTTGGATGGACTTACAGCTCCTCCCAAGTATTTCGGGATGAATGTTGCCATGAATAAAGGAGGATATGAAAGCTTTGAAACGGTAATGGATAAAGGCCTAACCCCAATTTTTGTGGAAGATTTTGAATCTTATGCGGAAGAAACAGGCGCTTTGATATTAGATACAAGAGGTGCTGCAGATTTCCATAAAGGATTTATTCCAAATTCTATCAATATTGGTTTAAAAGGTGATTTTGCTCCTTGGGTAGGAACTTTAATCGTAGATGTAAAACATCCAATATTATTAGTTTCAGAAGAAGGAACAGAAGAAGAAGCTATTACAAGATTAAGCAGAGTTGGGTTTGACAATGTTGTAGGCTATTTAAAAGGAGGTTTTGATGCCTGGAAAAATGCAGGTAAAGAAGTTGATGAAGTAAAAAGAATTTCTCCTTCCGAATTTGCAGCAGCATTTAAACAAGACTCTAAAGTAATTGATGTAAGAAAACTGATAGAATATTCTGCAGAACATATTGATAATGCTTACAATAGACCATTGGACAACATCAGTGACTGGGTAATGTCTATTGATGATTCCGAACATTTTTTCCTTCATTGCGCAGGAGGCTACAGAAGCATGATTGCCGCAAGCATTCTTAATTCACACGGAATCAGAAACTTCACTGAAATAGAAGGAGGATTCAACGGAATTAAAAAAACAGAAAAACTTCCGACAACAGATTTTGTTTGTCAGTCGAAAACTTTGTAAAAAAATTAGCTATGTCACAAAAATTTCAGGAAATTATAGATTCCGAAAAACCAGTCTTAATTGACTTTTTTGCAACCTGGTGTCAACCGTGCAAAGTACAGTCTTCGGTTTTGAATACGGTAAAAGAAAACATAGGCGAAGGCGCAAGAATCATCAAAGTAGATGTTGATCAATATCCCGCTCTTGCAGCTCAATACGGAGTTCGTGGCGTTCCGACTTTAGCAATCTTCAAAAAGGGAGAAATGCTATGGAAAGAAAGCGGTGTTCACGATGTCAATACATTGACCCAACTTTTAAAAGAATATGCTTAAAACTGTGATTTTTCACAGTTTTTTGTTTTCTTACTATAATTTTGTCATTCTGAACGAAGCATAGCGTAGTGAAGAATCTATCTTCAACATTCTACAATCCTATCGAAAAAGAATCACGATCATTTAAAAACTGAAAATGATTTCTAAAACTTTTCAACTCTTCAATATCAAATTCTGCGGAAACAATATTTCCTTGTTTTTGAGAAATTTCCTTTCCATCTGCGAAAAAACAATGTGAACTTTCCTGATAAAACAAATCATTTCCATCAGTCCCGATTCTGTTCAGCCCAAAAACAAAAGATAAATTCTCAATGGCTCTGGCTTTCAGCAAATGTTCCCAGGCTCCCACTCTTTTTTCAGGCCAGTTCGCAACATATAGAATAGCATCATAATCATCATTATTTCTTGCAAACACAGGGAAACGCAGATCGTAACAAACCTGCAACAGAATCCTGAAGCCTTTATAATGTACAATTACCCTTTCTTTTCCCGGAGTATATACTTTATCCTCACCGGAAAAAGAAAATAAATGTCTTTTATCATAAAAATCGACCGGGGAATCTGGCTGTACAAAATACATCCTATTGTAAAACTTCCCATGATCTTCCACAGGAGCACTTCCAGAGAAAGCGGCGTTTTTTTCTCTCGACATTTTCTTTAAAAACTCTAAAGATTCCTGATTCCTATCCGAAACTTCAGAGGCATCCATACAAAATCCTGTTGAAAACATTTCAGGAAGTAGAAATAAATCCGCCTCCTGATTTTGCAGTTCTTTTTCTATCAATTGAAAATTTGCCGTTTTATTTTTCCAGAGAATATCTAAATTCAGTCCCGTGATCTTCATAAACTTTGTTAAATAACTTCAATAAAAATACGATTTTTCAATGATTTCGGTTCTATTTTTGATACGGATTGTTTTTAATACTATAAAATTGTAAAATTTATGAAGAAATTGGTTTTTATGTTGGCGCTGATCTTTGTTGGAGCTACGGCAAATGCACAGGCATGGACAGGAAAGGGAGATCAGAAAATCAACGCAGGATTGAGCGCTTGGGGATACGGAACAGGGATTACAGGAACTTATGATTATGGTTTAAATAAATTAATCTCGATAGGAGCCGGTTTGAACGGTTATTTTGATAATTATAAAGATAACAACAACGACAATAATGTTTTTATTTTCGGAAGACTTAACTTTCATTTAAAAGACGCCTTACAATTACCTGAAAAATTAGATATTTATCCCGGGGTTGATGTTGGTGTTTTAGGCAAAGATTTCGGAATCGGGGCTCACATTGGTGCAAGATACTTTTTCACAGAGAGAATCGGTGTTTTTGCAGAAGTCGGAAACAATGGCAGTCTAGGCGTTTCTATTAATCTGTAAAAGATCATTCTATTATATGACAAAGCTTCTCGTTTCGGGGAGCTTTTTTATTTGGCATAGTTTTGATAATTGTTACCTTTGCAAATTAAACATAAAAAGCATTAATGGAAATAGCAATCAAACTGTTTCAATTTATATTGAGCATTTCTATCTTGGTAATTCTTCACGAACTTGGTCATTTCTTACCCGCAAAATGGTTTAAGACCAAAGTTGAAAAATTCTATCTTTTCTTCGATCCATGGTTTTCTATCGCAAAGAAAAAAATTGGGGAAACTGAATATGGTATTGGCTGGCTTCCTTTCGGAGGATATGTAAAAATCGCCGGGATGGTAGATGAAAGCATGGATACCGAGCAATTGAAACAACCTGCACAACCTTGGGAATTCAGAGCAAAACCGGCTTGGCAGAGACTGATTATCATGTTAGGAGGGGTTACGGTAAACTTTTTCCTGGCTTGGATTATTTATGGATGCCTGTCTTTCTTCAACGGGGAAACAACTTTTGATACAACGAAGGTTGACACTCCAATGCATTATACCAATGTTGCCAAGGCAATGGGCTTCAAGGACGGTGATAAAATTTTAAAAGTAGACGGGAAAACTCAGAATAATCTGGACAAATTATCTTTAGATATTTTATTAAGTGATCAGGTTACTGTTTTAAGAGATGGAAAAGAAACCACTTTTAATACTAATGATGACGGAAAAGCATTAGCATTTAAAGATGAAAATCCTAAAGGATTCCTTACTCCAAGATATGCAGCTGTAATTGATACCATCATCAATCCTAAGACAGCAGAAGCGGGTTTAAAAGTTGGCGATCAGGTAATTTCTGCCAACGGTCAGAAAATCAACTATTATGACGAATTTCAGGCTGCAGTAGGAAAAAGTGCAGGAAAACCAATTAATATCGAAGTTCTTAGAAACGGAAGTACACAACTATTAAGTATTCCTGTTTCCAAAGAAGGAACCATTGGGATTGCTTCTTATAAGCAATTGGAAAAATACGCGAACACTCAACACTTTACATTCGGGCAATCCATCGGAAGAGGATTCACAAGAAGTATTGAAAGCTTAACCTATCAGGTTAAACAATTCAAATTGATCTTCAACAAAAAAGTACAGGGATATAAGAAAGTAGGAGGACCTCTTGCTATTATTAAAAATATGCCGGTTGACCAGGCAAAAGACGGAAGTATTTCAATTAACTGGACTGCATTCTGGAGTTTTACAGCAATGTTTTCGGTTTGGTTGGCATTTTTGAACTTAATTCCAATCCCCGGATTGGATGGTGGACACGTTATTTTCACATTATATGAAATGATTGTAGGAAAACCTGTTCCCCAAAAAGTACTGGAAAATGCACAGATGGTAGGGGTTATCTTCCTGCTAGGATTGATGTTGGTGATTTTCGGAAGTGATATTTTTAAAGCCTTAACCGGAAGCTTATAATATTTTTTGAAAATTTTAATAAAATATTTGTAGGGTATAAATATTCGTCCTATATTTGCACCACTTAAAACAAAGGACATTCCTCCTTAGCTCAGTTGGTTAGAGCATCTGACTGTTAATCAGAGGGTCGCTGGTTCGAGCCCAGCAGGAGGAGCCAAAAAGACTTACAGAAATGTAGGTCTTTTTTTATGTCCTTTTTGTAAATTTTTATCAAATATTTACAGCTACTTAATTTATTGAAAAATAATTAAATAGCTTCCGAAACCCCATCACCAAAGGAATTTTTTTAGTATTTTTAAAATAAAAATTTGTGTAATAGTAATATTCATATTATATTTGCACCACCCAAAAGGGAAGAACATTCCTCCTTAGCTCAGTTGGTTAGAGCATCTGACTGTTAATCAGAGGGTCGCTGGTTCGAGCCCAGCAGGAGGAGCCAAAAAGACTTACAAAATGTAGGTCTTTTTTTATGCTTAAAATCTTACAGTCCGCATTTTTTATTTCATTTCATAAACCTTCTGTCTACCACAATATTAGTAGTGTTATTTTCGTTAACTTTGCAGTTTTATAAATCAACCGAAAAACCTTTTAAATACTTTGCAAAGCAGCACAGTTTTTGATTATGCTAAATGCTTGAAGAAACAAATGATGTCAACTAACAATTTTAAATACTATCTGTCCTATTTTTCCATTATTCTTTTCGGCTTTTTGCAAGCCCAGAACTCAGCAAGCGGAAGAATTATTGATGAAAAAACCAATGCTCCCCTTTCAGGAGTAGATATATTTATCAATGACAGCAATACACCTTATATCACAACATCATCAGCAGACTTCAGTGTAAAATCCGACTCTATCATTTACAAGCTTAAATTTCAGAAAAAAAAATATGCTTTAGAGGACATCAACATCACTCCGGAAAGCTTTCAGGATCTGATTATAAAAATGTCTGCGGAAAAAGTAAGCAATATTGAAGCGGTTGTTATCCATAGCGAACGTTCAAAATTCAAAAATAAAAAGGAAAATCCTGCTTATGCCATCATGCAGAAAGTTTGGGAGAGAAAAAGAAACAACGGTTTAGATAAATTTGATACTTACACCTACAAAGAATATGAAAAAATTCAGTTTGACGCAAACAATCTGGACAGCGCATTCATGAAGAAAAAAGTCTTCAACAAGCTTGAATTCATCTTCGACTATAAAGATTCTACCGCAAGCGGAAAAATCGGCCTTCCCGTTTTCTTGAATGAAGCCATCTATGAAAATTATGGTGAAAACAAGCCTTCAAAAAGAAACAAAAGACTTTTAATTGCACAAAAAACCTCAGGGTTTCAGGACAATCAGATTATTACCTTAACGGCAAAAAACCTTTATCGGGATATTAATATTTATGATAATACTTTAAACTATTTTGACATTGGATTTCCGAGTCCGGTTGGAGAAACAGGTTTTAGTACATACGATTACAATTTGGTCGATACCATTTCCATTCGTGGAGAAGATGCTTACAAAATCCGTTATCAGCCTAGAAGAACTGAAGTTTTAGCATTTCAGGGATTCCTTTACATCGATACGGATACGTATGCCGTTTTAGGAGCTACTTTAAAGTCAACACAAAAAATCAATGTCAATTTCATTAACGGAATTTCAACAGAATTAGAATATGACAATCCTGATGAAAACACGTTCTTACCCAGAAAATTCGTTACAGAGATTGAGATGACTCCCTTTTCAAAAAAGAAAACCTCAAAAAGTATTGTAGCCAAAAGATCTGTGGACTATACGGAATATCAATTCAACAAACCACTCGAAGACAAAATTTTCAAAAGAAAAGAAGAGGAATACGACGATAAATTTGTTGATAAAGATGATGCTTACTGGCTAAAAGCAAGACCCGATTCACTATCAAAAAGTGAGCAGGGAATTTATGATATGCTAGACAAGCTTCAGCAAACACCAAAATTCAACAGAATCGTTAAGTTATATGAAACTTTAGGTTCAGGGTATTATAATGTTATCAAAGGGATCGATTTAGGCCCTATTTTCTCTATTTATGGGAAAAATGAAATAGAAGGCGACAGAATTCGATTGGGAGCGAGAACTTATTTTACAAGGAATGACCCTTGGAGAGTTCAGTTTTACACCGCGTATGGCTTCAAAGATCAGCAGGTGAAATATGGAGCTGAAGCGAGATTTATGTTCAACAGGGTGAACAGATTCACAATCGGAGCAGGAACAAGAAGAGACATCTTACAATTGGGAGTTCAACTGACCAATGATGATGGAATCATGGCAAGAACTTTTGCTTCTTCCACTCTTTTTGCGAGAGGAGAAAACGCTTCTTTAAGCTCCGTAAATCAAACGAATATATTTACTTCTATTGAACCTTGGAAAAACTTCCAGATCAGACTAGACGGAACGATGCAGAGCATTAAATCTGCCAATCCCTCAGGATTTAATTTAATGTATTACAAAAACGGGAATCTGAGACAAACTACAAATGATTCTCACCTTACTTTAAGTTTAATAGCAAGACCAGGTGCCAAATTCTCTCAAACTGGGATCGACAGATACGAACACGGAACATTAGCTCCTACGATTGTTTTAAAATACACAAGAGGTATTGAAGGATTATTTGGATCTGATTTCAATTACAATAAACTGCAATTCTTATTCTATAAGCCAATTTTGATTGGAAGCTGGGGTAAATTACTATTGAATTTTGAGGCAGGTAAAAACTTCGATACTGTTCCTTTGGCTTTACAAAATGTAATCCCGGGAAACCAGTCTTATAGTTTAGCACAGAATACTTTTGCACAGCTTAATTATTACGAATTCGTAGCAGATACGTATACGACTCTTCACTTAGAACATCATTTTAACGGTAAAATCCTTTCTTATATCCCTTTGATCAAAAAATTAAAATTAAGAGAGGTTGCATTCCTTAGAGGAGCATACGGAACTTTAAGCGACGCTTCAAAAGCAATTAATGTTACTGGATTTAAATATTCGGCTCCAAGTGAGCATATTTATTACGAATATGGGGTAGGAATCGAAAACATCGGTTTTGGAAATCTTAGAATTTTCAGAGTAGACTTCAACTGGAGAGGAAATTATCTTGACAGACCGAACATCTCAACATTTGGTATTAAAGCTGGCTTCCAGGTAGGATTTTAACCTTTCCTCTTGAAATATCATTTATTTTGAGAAATTTCAGAATTTCCGTCGGGATATTTTCTTGATTAAAGAATTCTAAAACTTTTTCTTCTGAAATATTTTTCATAAAATTTGGAGTATTTATCGGCATCCAAAAATTTAGAGCTCCAGTTTTAGCGCTCACACTAAATTCTGAATAATACAAATATTGTTCTTCATATTTAATCTTAAATTCGAAACCATCATGTTTATTGAGCATATTAGCACCTAATACATAATCAATAATACATTCCTGATTACCTGTGGAAGTGTGATTGAAGTTTAATTTCTCTAAACTATTCCCATAACTCCATGAAATTTCTTCTACATTTTTGAAAATCAAATAAGAAAAATCTAATCTATCATATTGGTTTACTTTATTAAAAGGAGTTTTATTTTCAAAGATTTCCAGATTTATATATGGAATTATTATATTATTACCGAACAGATAAATCTCCTTATTGTAAGATTCCGAAGTGTTTACTTCAAACACACCTTCCTCCAATTTATGTATCATATTTAAATTATTAAAGTTACACTTCTCAGTATTTATTTAAATATATAAATTTCTTACATAAAAAAATCCTCAACAAATGTTGAGGATTTTAATTTTTATGAAACGCTTAAATTATGCGTTTACTTCTACAGATACAAAAGATCTATTGTTTGCTTTCTTTCTGAAAACTACTTTACCGTCTACTAGAGCGAACAAAGTGTGATCTTTACCGATCCCAACGTTTTCACCTGGGTGGTGTTGAGTACCTCTTTGTCTAACAATAATATTTCCAGCAATAGCTTCCTGTCCTCCGAAAATCTTTACACCTAATCTTTTAGAGTGAGATTCTCTACCGTTTTTGGAACTACCAACTCCTTTCTTATGTGCCATTTTATTTTAAGGTTTTGTGTGGTTTAACAATTATTCTGCGCTAACCTCCTCAGTCTTAGGAGCTTTTTTAGCTTTAGTTTCTTTTTTAGCTCCATCAAATCCTGTAATACCAGTGATTTTGATCTGAGTTAATGACTGTCTGTGACCATTTTTAACTTGGTAACCTTTTCTTCTTTTCTTTTTGAAAACGATTACTTTATCAGCTTTTACGTGATCTAGGATCTCTGCTTCCACAGTGATTCCGCTTACAGCTGGGGCGCCTACAGTGATTGCTCCGTTTACAGTAAGAAGTACTTTATCGAAAGATACTTTTCCTCCTTTGTCTCCTGCTAAACGGTTCACAAACAACTTCTGGTCTTGCTCAACTTTATATTGAAGCCCTGCTATTTCTACAATTGCAAACATTGTTTATAAATTTTTAGTTATTTCGAGGTGCAAATATAAGAATTATTTTCTAATTATCTAAAATTCAACTTAATCTTTTTAAAGAATAATTTTAACTATGTTTTGAATAATTTTTCACAACAAAGTGATAATATATTACACTTAAATTAATAACTTCGTTTATACCAAACATTTATATATATGAAAAGAAACTTCCACCTCCCAATTGTATTGGGAGCAATTGCTGCACTTTCACTAGCGGCTTGTAACGACGACTCAATGGAAAATCCGGTTACTCCGGAGCAACAAACAGAAAACCTAAAGATCCAACAGCCAAATGCTCTGGAAAAAGTCTGTTATTATGTAGATCAAAACTGGAGTTCGACTGCAGTTCTTACAACTACATTGCCTAATTCCACAGACACCAGCTTTATGAATTCTCAGATGACCAACATTGCAGGCATGTGGGGAAGAACAGCTCCTACTTTAAGATTCGTGAACGACCCAACCAGCCCAAATTCAACGTATAATGCGATTTCTTATTCCACAGGAAAAATTTATTACGGCTATGCAATTTATGCAGATGCAAAAAACAAAGGCGGGAATATCGTTAACGCAATGATTTTAGCACATGAGTACGGACATCAGCTGCAATATATTTTCGGGCTACCTTCTGTAAGCGAATCTACAGCCAGACCAAACGAGCTTGAAGCTGACGGTTTTGCAGGATATTATCTTAGAAGACCCAATGGTTACAACCAAACAAGCTTTACACAAATTGCTGCGGCTTATGAATTTGCACAAAGTATAGGCGATTACCAGACAACAAGTGCAGGTCACCACGGAACACCTCCACAAAGAAGATCAGCAGTTCGTTTAGGATTTTTATTGGGGCAGTATGATCTAACAGCTTCTGCTTTTGACTACAATTTCTTCTATTACTATCAAGGAGTTCTGAACGGAACCTACAAAACCGCAAAAAACTCACAGTATCCTGAACTTGATGCTTATATGAGCCAATATTTAGATGAATTGAAGAAAATTCAAAATGGAGAAATTTCTGCTGAAGAATTTAAAGAATTAAAGTAATCATCATTTTTGAAATATCTCTCTCAAAGAGGCAGGGCATTGTTCCTGTCTTTTTCTTTATGATAATATTCATAAAGTTTATTTACTTTTGAAATATCATATTTTAAAAATGAACAGAGATCTTTATATAGATTTTGCTAAAGGACTAGCAACACTTTCGATTATTTTCATCCATACCGCATTTTGGTCCGGTCAGTTTTATATTGCATCAGAAGTAAGAGTTTTCTCATTGGTCTTTGATGTTGCTTTATTTTATGCTTTAAGCGGAATCACATCCGGTTCAAACATAGAAAAAACATTTTACAGGCTTTTAAAATTGCAGATCACGTATATGATCTTTGTAACCCTACTTTTCTTTTTAGATTATTTCTTTAAAGTTTTCGGACTCACTTTTTTCTCCCTTGAATGGCTCCACAACTTCTATTCTACTTTCGGATCAAAGTACGCAACGATCGACATTTCGGCACAACCTCAATGGCAGAATCTCGGAAACTGGTATCTTCACCAATACACCAACGCAGATACATTTCCTGTAGTCATGGGAAGCTTCTGGTATCTTAAAGTGTATTTTATATTAAGCGTTTTCGGAGTTTTAATTTTAAAGTTTTTCCCTAAACATATCAATTGGTTCATCGGAATCTGTATTGCACTTACGTTAATTTTTAATGTATTCCCTGATTATTACCCATCCGGACAGGTAGGATATGTTGCTTTTTATATGACCGTCTTTTTAATTGCCCACCAAATGAAAGGTAAAAAAATCCCTGCTAAATTAATTCCGGTATTGTATGGTTTAGTGGCTTTAGCTTTAATCTGGATGTTTTCTTTTTATGGAAAAGACGTTTTCTACAAAATCAATAAAAATAAATTTCCTCCTACTCTTATTTATATCATCTGGACTTTGTTTTCTCTTACCACATTATTTGTTTTTTACAACAGACTTAAAATCTCAAAAGAAAGTTTCGTTACCCACATCGGTAAAAATGCGATCTTCTTTTATTTTGCTCAGGGAATCAGTTCTTCTTTAATCTATTTTTTGGTCGTTCCGTTAAAAGAAAATATGCCTTGGTGGATTCTAATGATTCTTATTTATATAGTAAATGTCATTTTTGCGTTCATTATTGCGGCAGGATTAAAGAAATTTGACAGTTTCGGATGGAAAATTCTGGAGTTTTTGAGAAAGAAAACCGCTTCTCCACTGCTTAAAAGCCAAACTTAAATAAAATAATATTCTTATTGCAAATTATTTTAATTTTACAAAAATTTTTTAAGTCATGTTTAAGCTGAAACTTCCTACCGACCCAAGGTGGGCAAATATTGCAGAAGGAAACCTTCAGGAAATTTTAACCGATCATGCGTGGTGCGAACAAAAAGCAGCAACCAACGCAATCGGGCTTATTACTATGCTTCCGGAATATCCGGAAATTGTAACAGAACTTCTGGCAATCGCTCAGGAAGAACTGGAGCATTTCAATCAGGTTCATGAAATCATAAAAAAACGTGGATACACTTTCGGACGTACCCGAAAAGATGATTACGTGAACGAACTTGTGAATTTTATTCAGAAAGGAGGCAACAGAGATGATTTGATCGTTGATAAAATGCTATTTGCAGCCATGATTGAAGCAAGAAGCTGTGAAAGATTTAAAGTTTTAACAGAAAATATAAAGGACGAAGAATTAAAAACATTCTACAAAGAGTTGATGATTTCAGAAGCCAATCATTATACCACATTCATCGGATTTGCAAGACAGCTTGGCGATCCTGAAAAAGTAAACCAACGTTGGGAAGAGTGGCTGGAATATGAAGCTAAAATCATTCAGTCTTACGGAAACAAAGAAAGCATCCACGGATAAAAAATAAATTTTGAAAAAACCGACTTTTGAAAGTATTACCAGTTATTTCCTGAAGAATTTTTTTCAGGGCTTACTTATAATCGGACCTATTGGTCTTACGGTTTTTGTCATCTGGTATATTGTTACTTCCATAGACAATATTATCCCCTCCATTTCTAAAGAAGCTCCGGGAATAGTTTTTATATCCTTATTGTTAAGTACCGCATTATTAGGTTATCTAGGAAACAAATTTGTGGTAGGCAGATTTTTTGTAGATGCCATAGACCGGCTTTTAGAAAAAACTCCCGGTATAAAACATATTTATTCCCCTACAAAAGACGTCATGTCATCATTTGTTGGTGATACTAAAAAATTTAATGATCCTGTTTGGGTAAAAACCAACGAAAATCCTGAAATATGGAGAATCGGTTTTTTAACACAGAAAGAAATGGCAGATGTAGATAAGCAAAACTATGTTGCTGTTTATCTTCCTCATTCTTATGCCATTTCAGGCTGGGTAATCGTAACTGAAGAAAAAAATATTAAACCTGTAGTCGGTATGACTGCTGCTTCTGCGATGAAATTTGCCGTGAGCGGCGGTGTTGCAGGATTTCACTCTGATGATAATGTTTTCAAAGCACCGGAATAATTTTGTTCCTTTAAATAATAGTAAACTTACAATAGTATTACTCTATTTTATTTTTTGATATTTATTTCAATTCTAGAAAACATTTCATGCATCGATCAAAAGGAATAACCTTTTGAATTTTATTACAGTTTAAATAGCCTTTTCGATTCAGGACATTACAAATAAAAACTAACAATACGACTAAATTAAAAGGATGAGCAAAGTTGCAATCATAGGAGCCGGAGTTTCCGGACTGAGTATGGCAAATTATTTAGAAAAAAATAATATTGACTACCATATCTATGAAAGAAGAACCCCCAACGACCTGAAAGGACACGGATTTATTCTTCCGAAAGAAGGAATAGAGCATCTTTCAAGCATTATTAATATTGATGATCTTTATACAAAAGGAAGTTTTCTAAAAAAATACCTTCATTACAGCCAAGACGGAGAATTAATCTCAGAAAAAGACCTTGATGATGTATTTGTGGTTTCCAGAAGTGCATTGATTGAAATTTTGGCAAAAGGAATTCCCGCAGAAAAAATTTCTTACCAAACAACGGTTACCTTAAATGGATTTTCTAATGGAAAAGCAGACATAACTCTGGATGAAAACACACCATTAGATGCAGATATTATTGTCGCTTCTGATGGCTCAAGAAGCAGAATCAGAAGAACAATTTTTGAGCACGAAACCATGAAGGCCGTTCTTGAAAATGAAGTGGTAAACATTATCGAAAACGAAGAGTTAGCCAGCCAGATAGAAAGCAATTTTTTGAAATTTCATCATGAAAACGGCGGTCTTACTTTTGGGGTCCTGAAACTTTCTCCTTCCAAAATCCTTTGGTATTGCCAGTTTGATATCAGTAAATTTTTCATTAATGAAGACTATACTCCGGACTGCATCAAACAATTCATGCAGGATAATTTCGGAGACTGGAATCCTTTGATTTCATCAATTATTGAAGGTTCAAGCTATGAAAATGCTCACATCTGGAGAGTTTATGAATTAGAAGAGCTGAATCCTTTTTATCATCAAAACGTTGTGTTCATAGGTGATTCTGCACATCCGCTTATTCCTTTTACCAGTCAGGGAGTGACTTCTGCCCTGAAAGATTCTTTTACACTGACCAATCTTTTACAGGAAGGAAAGAATCTTCAGGAAACGTTCAAAAAATATGAAGAGGAAAGAAAACCGGAGATTGAGATTCATATCAAAAACGGAAGAGCATTACTAAATCAATTCCTTTTGCCACTAAGCGAACAACCGAAAAATACATTACCCATTTCATATAAATAATATGTTTACAAATAAAGATATCAATTTTGAAGCCCTGAAAAGAAAAGCCTACAACGGAAGATGGGCAACTTTAGAAGAGGGAATTATTCCTCTTACCGCAGCAGATCCGGATTTCAGAATGTCATCAGAAATCGAAAACGGAATCATTGAATATATTAAAGACGGTTACCTTAGTTATGGTCCTTTTTCAGGAATTCCTGAATTCAAAAAAAGCGTTGCAGAACATTTTAACACAGGAAAAAACGGAAGCTTTACGCCTGAAAATGTTTTAGCTGTAAACAGTGCTGCCATGGGAATGTTTATGGTAGCCAAATATGTTCTGAATCCTGGAGATGAAGCCATTATTTTCGATCCGGTTGATTTTTTATTTAAAAAAACAGTGGATGCTGTTGGCGGAAATATCAAATTATGCGCTGTCGATTCCAAAACAGGAGATATCGATTTTGAAATGCTGGTTTCTTTGATTGGTCCGAAGACTAAACTTATCAGCATTTGCAACCCACACAATCCTGTCGGAAGAGTATATTCCAAAGAGGTTTTAAAGAAAATTTCAGAAATTGCTGCTGCTCATGATCTTTGGGTAATGAGTGACGAGATCTGGAGCGATATTGTCTATGACAAAAGAGAGTTTAATACCTATTCTTCAGTTTCTGAAGAGGCAAAAAAGAAAAGTTTTACCGTATTCGGCTTTTCAAAATCTTTTGGAATTGCAGGATTAAGAATTGGTGCAGTTTTATGCAATGACCAGGATCTTTTGGATGATTTTACAGAAAAATCAAACTTTAATTCTACTATTGAAGGTGTTTCTACTCTATCACAAATTGCTGCAAGTGTGGCGATTGACAAAGCAAAACCCTGGTTTAATGATTTCCTGACCCATTTACAGCACAACAGAGATTTGGCGCACAGCATGCTAAGCAACTCAGGAATTTTAAAGCCTAATTTACCTGAAGCCACTTTCGTAATTTTCCCTAAAATTGAAAACGGAATGTCGAGTGAAGCCTTTGCACAGCACGTTTTACAACAAGGAAAAGTAGCGATTGTTCCCGGTTCGGAAAGATGGTTCGGAAAAGGAGCGGAAGGACATATCAGAATTTGTTTTTCTACTTCTCATGAACTTTTGACGGAAGGTTTGAACAGAATTATTAATAGTTTCTAAATAAAAAACGCCTGAAAATTTCAGGCGTTTTTCTTTTATCATTTTTTCGAAATTTTATACAATTTTCCACTATCCGTTACCGCATACAGATTTCCATCTGCTCCGTTCAGCACATCTCGGAATCTCTCTTTCTGATCTAAGAGCAAGCGTTCTTCCCCAACCACTTTATTATCTTTCATCACAATTCTGTTGATATGTTCACCACTCAGACAGCCGATGAATAAATTGTTTTTCCATTCGTCGATATTTCCGGTATAAAAAGTAACTCCGCTTGGTGACACCACAGGATCCCAATAATAAACAGGTTGTTCTGTTCCCGTTTTCTGAGTTGTTCCTCCATTTATTTTTTCACCTGAATATTCAATTCCATAGGTTACATCACCCCAACCATAATTTTTTCCGGGCTTGATTAAATTTATTTCATCCCCACCTCTCGGTCCCATTTCCACATCCCAAAGATTTCCGTTCGGATCTATAGCTAACCCTTGCGGATTTCTGATTCCATAAGCATAAATTTCAGGTTTATATCCATTTTTACCGATGAAAGGATTTCCAGGTGCCGGTTTTCCATCTTTTGTTATTTTTAGGATTTTACCTAAATAATTATCTGTTCTCTGAGCATAGACTCTTGTTTGTTTATCTGATCTTTCTCCCGTACTTACAAACAGGCTCCCGTCTTTATCAAAAACCAGTCTGCTTCCGTAATGCTTATCACCGTCATAAGAAGGTTCTGCCCGGAAAATCACCTGTACTCCTGAAATAGTTTTTAAGTCCTGAGAAAGCTTTCCTTTGGCTACCGAAGTTAAATTCCCCTCCCCAAAAGGTTCTGAAAAACTGAAATAAATAATGTTGTTGGATTTGAAATCAGGATCAAGAGCAACATCCAGCATTCCGCCCTGCCCTTTTGAATCTACTTTCGGAAAACCTTCAATTTTTGAAATCTGTTTTCCATCTGTAGAAACTACATTTATATATCCTGTTTTTTCGGTAATTAAAAATCTTCCATCCGGCAAATTGATAATTCCCCACGGTCTACCTAAGCTTTTAGTTAAAACCTCCACTTTATATGGAGTTTTAGTTTTTACGGCTTTAATTCTTGTTTGCCCTTCAAAAGCGGGTTTGTAAGAAGTATTAGGCTCGAGCGTTTCTGCACTGCCATCTGACCGTGTTTGTTGGGCTGTTGTCTTTTTGCATGAAAATAAAAAAATGACAAGACATAGAATTCCTGAGAGATAATTGTGAATTTTCATAATTGATATTTAAGAGGTTAGAAAAATGAGTGGAAAAATAATGCCATAAAAATTTGCACATTTAAATTTTTACTCTACATTTGTAGAATCAAATATCAAAACGTAGAACAATGAAAGAAATAAAACTTACAAGTGCTGAAGAAATACTCATGGAGATTTTATGGGAGAAAGAAAAGGTTTTTATGAAAGAAATTTTAGAATCTTACCCAGACCCTAAACCAGCTCCCACTACAGTTGCTACGTTACTGAAACGAATGCAGAATAAAGATTTAATAGGCTTTACACTGTATGGCAATTCCCGACAATATTATCCTAAAGTTGCAAAAGGAGAATATTTTAAAGAGGAAATGACTTCCATGATTGATCGTTTTTTTAACAGCTCTGTTACACAATTCGCCTCATTCTTCACATCAAATTCAAAACTGAGCCAGAAAGAACTTAAAGAGCTTCGCGACATTATAGATCAACAGATAAAAGAATAAAAATGGAAACTATTGTTTTAAAAATCATTATTTGTTCCGGGATTCTACTTGGATGTTATTATCTGTTCCTGGCAAAAGAAAAAACTTTTATTTTTAATCGTTTTTTCCTGATTTTCGCTCTTGTATTTTCTTATGTTGTACCTTTTATCACTATACAAACACAAAAAACAGCACCAACAGAAAAAATACTTTTCCAACAAGAAAACGTTCAGACAGTTTCTTATTCACAAATTGCCACACCACAAGAAGGTTTCGATTACACCTCTCTGATTCTTCCTATTTATCTTCTGATATCCGGAGCTGTATTGTGCCATCTTCTATTTTCAATATATAAGATTAAAAACCTAAAAGGAAGTAAAATTGTATATCAAAACAGAAGAATTAAGATACTTGAAGATGATACTCCTCCATTTAGTTTTATGGATACTATTTATATATCTAAAGACTATTTTAAAGATGGAAACATTGAGGACAGTATTTTTCTTCACGAAGAAATTCACGTAAAACAAAAGCATACTGCAGATGTCTTACTGCTGGAAATTCTTAAAATATTATCATGGTTTAATCCATTTATTTATTTCTACAAAAAAGCGATGATTACCAATCACGAATTTATTGCGGACGAAGAAGTAATCCATAAAAATAAAAACATCAAAAATTATCAGGAACTCATTCTGAAAGAAATTCTTAAACAACAGGATTTGAATCTGATTCACCAATTCAATTTTAACAACACTAAAAAACGATTTATTATGATGACAAGTAAAAATTCAAAATTTGCAAAAGCAAAAAACTACCTTACAATTCCTGCATTTACTGCTTTGACATTAATTTTTGCAGAAAAGGCTTATGCTAATAATATGCCCGAAACAGAAAGCAAGAATTCAAATTCACTGCAAAGTGCTGACAATACGACAAAAACTTATCATACTCAGCAAGATATAGATTTTAAAGTACAACAAGAACGACTTCCCAATGAATTGAAGAAAGATACTACTCCTAAAAAGACAAAAGTAACGGCAAAACTTCAGGAAATCAAAAACACAAATGATGATCATACTGTAACTGATTTAGCAATTGCTCCTCCTCCACCTCCATCTGAAAATTTTGTTCAGGCAGAATTTCCCGGAGGCAATAATGAGCTGAGAAAACAATTTGGCAATGCCTTTAACGCATCCGTTTTAGGGAAAAACGAGAAAAGTAATATGAAAACGGATATTTATATCTCAGTGGATGAAAATGGTAAAACCACAAATATAAAAGCAGACGGAAAAATAGCCGCCTTCAACAATGAAGCCGTTCGTACGATGAAAGAAGTGGTCAGCAATAAAACATGGAAGCCTGCAACAGATGATGGAAAACCTATTGCAACAGTTTTCAGATTACCTATTGCATTTAATTTTCAATAACATAAATGATGATGATTAAAAACCGTTCTGAAGTTTCAGAACGGTTTTATTTTGTAATTTTGTTAGATGCAATTCAAACTTCAATCAGAATATCAACCAACCGGAGATCAGCCTAAAGCGATCGAAAAGCTTACTCACGGAATAGAAATCGGTGAGAAATATCAGACGTTATTGGGAGTGACCGGATCCGGAAAAACCTTTACGGTTGCCAATGTTGTGAATAATGTTCAAAAACCGACATTGGTTTTAGCACACAATAAAACATTGGCGGCACAGCTTTTTATGGAGTTCAAAGAGTTTTTTCCTGAAAATGCAGTGGAATATTTTGTAAGTTATTACGATTACTATCAACCTGAAGCGTATATTGCCAGCTCAGGAACTTATATTGAAAAAGATTTAAGTATTAACGAAGAAGTGGAAAAACTTCGTCTTTCGGCAACGGCAAGTTTGCTTTCCGGAAGAAGAGATGTACTTATTGTTGCTTCGGTTTCTTGTATTTATGGTATCGGAAATCCAAATGAATTTCATAAATCTCTTATTTCTCTTGAAATAGGAGAAAAAACGACAAGAACAGCGTTATTGCATTCTCTTGTTAATGCATTATATTCAAGAACTTTAAGTGAATTCCAACGAGGGACATTCCGTGTAAAAGGGGATGTGATTGATGTATTTCCTGCTTATGCCGACAATGCCATAAGAATTCAGTTTTTTGGGGATGAGATTGAAAAAATACAAAGTTTCGATCCTGTTTCCGGAAATGTAACATCCAATTTTGAGCAGATTCAAATTTATCCTGCTAATTTATTTGTGACTTCAAAGGAAACACTGAACGGAGCCATTCGAGAGATTCAGGATGATATGGTAAAGCAAGTTGATTTTTTTAACTCTATTGAAAAGCCATTAGAAGCCAAAAGATTACAGGAAAGAACTGAGCTTGATTTAGAAATGATCAAAGAGTTGGGGTATTGCTCAGGAATTGAGAACTACTCAAGATATTTAGATGGAAGAGAACCAGGAACCAGACCTTTCTGTCTGATTGATTATTTTCCAAAGGATTTCCTGATGGTTATTGATGAAAGCCACGTTACTGTTCCGCAAGTTCACGCGATGTATGGAGGTGACCGAAGCAGAAAGGAAGCTTTGGTAGAATATGGGTTCAGGCTTCCCGCCGCAATGGATAACCGACCTTTAAAGTTTCAGGAGTTTGAAAGCATGCAGAACCAAGTAATTTACGTTTCTGCAACACCGGCCGATTATGAACTGGAAAAAACCGGAGGAGAGTATATTGAACAGATTATCCGACCAACCGGGCTTTTAGATCCTATTATCGAAGTAAGACCTTCATTAAATCAAATTGATGATTTAATGGAAGAAATTCAGAAAAGAGCAGATGTTGATGAAAGGGTTTTAGTAACGACTTTGACCAAAAAAATGGCAGAAGAGCTTACGAAATACTTTGTAAAGTTTGGAATACGAACAAGATACATTCATTCTGATGTAGAAACATTAGAGCGTATTCAGATTATGCATGATCTGCGTATTGGTCTGTTTGATGTTTTAATCGGAGTCAATTTGCTACGAGAGGGACTCGATTTACCCGAAGTTTCATTGGTTGCTATTCTTGATGCCGATAAAGAAGGGATGTTACGAAGCAGAAGATCGATGATTCAAACCGTTGGGCGTGCCGCAAGGAACGTCAATGGAAAGGCCATCATGTATGCCGATAAAATTACAAAATCGATGCAGGCAACGCTTGATGAAACCGAGTATCGTCGTGCTAAACAAATACAATATAATGAAGAGCACGGAAAAGTACCTCAAGCGCTTAACAAAAAAATATCTGAAAATTTAGTCGGGCGAAGCAAAGATTTCCCTGACGAAAAATATACCCAAAAGGAAATTTTACAGAAAGTCGCAGAAACAAAAGCTTCTTACACTTCTGAAGATGTAGAAAAAATAATCGTCCAAAAACAGAAAGAGATGGAAGCTGCGGCAAAAAATCTTGACTTTATAAAAGCGGCGAAATTAAGAGACGAAATTGCAGCTTTAAAGGATTAAAGTAATCTTATTTAAAGGTTTCGGCGGCATCTTCGATGCCGCCGAAACTATTTTTAGAATTTATACGTTTTTGGATTGAGCTTGTTATAATTCACTGTTCCTCCACGAAGTGGAATCAATAAATCCATCAAACCATTCAGTTTAATTTCATAAATTGTTGAGAGCTGCATTCCCAGTTTTCCTTTGGGCATTCCTTTACGATAAAACCATTCGAGATAACTTATCGGCAAATCTGCGAGAACTGTTCCTTCGTATTTCCCGAAAGGCATTTTAACAACACAAATTTGTTTTAATATTTCAGGGTTTATTCCTTCCACTTTTATATTATTATATCAATTTTATTATCTATTTCCTCATCATTACCCGGGAGTTTAAGCTCCGGCGTGCTTTCTTCTGAAAATTCGTCTTTGTATACCTGAATTAAAAGAAGTGTTAAAGAGATAAGAATCGGACCAAAAATAAGCCCCATAAAGCCAAACAAATTCATTCCCATGATAATTCCAAAAACGGTATTTAAAGGATGAATATCTTCTAATTTTTTTAATAGTGTAAATCGTAAGAGATTATCGGTCAATCCTACAACAACGAGACAATAAATAGCTAATCCGATTCCCTGTCCCGTATTTCCTTCTGCAATCATAAAAATACAGACCGGAACATATACAATTGCTGCACCTACGACCGGGATCATTGACGCCGCTGCAGTGAGGGCAAAAAGCAGAACAGGACTCGGAGCACCGAAAATGAAATATCCGACCAAGCCGACTAAGCCTTGTCCCATCGCAACAACCGGAATTCCGATTGCATTGGCGATGATCAGCTTTCGCATTTTTTCTCCGATCAATGAAACGTTTGCTCTTTTAAGAGGTGCAGAAGAGGATATAATTCTTTCAAAAAAACGGGGTCTTTCCAGCATAAAGTAAAGAATAAAATACATCGACATGATCACTGTAAGAGTATTGAAAGTTCCGCTCAACGCTTTTGTTGAAAACTGACCTACATTACTTTTAAGCTTATCCATGTTTTCTTTGCTTAAAATATCAAATCCGACTTTTGAATAAATATAGGAGTGTATTTTTTCAAGAAACACATTAAACTTATCCATATAAGCTTGTGCATTTCCTAATTTTTCAATCAACAGATCGCCTATAAAATAAATGGGCAGAATAAGAATAATCAAACTAGCAAGCATTAACACCAGTGAAGAAAGCCAGGGTTTCCATTTTTTCTCTTCCTGAAGATAGAAATTATATTTTCTGCAAACTACATAAATGGTAATCGCTCCCAGAATAGAAGGAATAAAAAGAGAAAGATTAAAGCAAATTAATCCTGCTAAAACTAAAATAATTGCAAGTAAGGCAACCTGCTTTATGGCAATACTGCTTATCTGTTTGTCTTTATTCATTATTATTTATTATATGTTATCTGCCTTGGTTTTCCTAAATAGGCACAGTAAGTGGAATACATTACGGTGGTCATAAATGCTCCCGTCAAAAGTACTCCGATACAACATGCAAAAAGCCCGCAAAAGCTTAATATTAATCCTAAAAGAGAAACAACAAAGAACGTTCCGTAATTGTCTTTTGCAATATTATATGCTTTTCCCATTGCATCTGTTGCATTCGCATTTTCAAAAAGCAAAATAGGATAACCTAATAAGAAAAAGGGAAAAACCAAAAAGAAGGGAATGCCACACATTGCCAAAGCAATTCTTAGTAACACATGAGTAATTAAACTATAAATAAGAATATTTACAAAGTTTTGTCTGTAGCCGATAAACAGGTCAGAAAACTCGATAGCCACTTTATTATTATACTTGTTGGTCATATAAATCAACCCTACATATATCGGAGACAATAAAGCACCCAAAACTCCTGAAAAAGAATAATATAAAGAGAATCCCGGAGAATAATGATAGTTATAATTAGAAAAATTTCCGTTTGAATCTCTGATATTCTCACCAAAGCTCCAAAGATTAAATCCTACGATAGATTCCAGAATAGAATCCGCAATCACATAGATGATCATGCTTATGATAGCATATAGAAAAATACCTTTATACATCTCAAAGGCATGAGAGATAATAGATCCGGTATCCTTATTCGGTACAGAACCTTGTTGATCAAATTCGTTAAATTCAGACATGGTTAATATTTTATGGTTTATCAAATTTAATTTTTTTTGATAAAACAAACGGTAAGTATCTGAAAATTTAACTTTTATCTAAAAAAACGACTTTATAAAGTGAATAGATCATGGCATTCCAGAATGGAAAGGTAAAAAGACCTCCGACAAGAAATACTGCAAAACCGACATATCTAAATAAAAAAGCAACAAGAACACATAAAAAAATTTCTACGAAATGGCTTTTTAGCGCTTTAAAGTTTAAAGATATGGCTTCAAAACTTCTTCTGTTGTTAAAAAACATAAGCGGTGCTACAAATATGGTAATACAAACCCATACAACAGGTAAAATAAGTGTACCAAAAACTATCCCATAAATCATAAACCAAAATAATGCATATGATATATATCTGAAAAAATTTAGTCCATTATATCCCACAAATAGATCACCAAGTTCAAGTTTCTCTTTTAAATCTATTTTCCTGAAAATCTGGAAAAGTCCAATATTTAAAGGATATAAAAAAGTGAGCACTGCCAAAACCCCATACTGAGTAAATATATAGCCTTCGCTTGATCTTATTATTTCAAGCTCTTTATTGAAAACTTCAAGTCCTTTTGGCCCAACCTTTGTGTACTTTAAAAGGGATGCTGAAATTTGCTCAACAATCCCAAATCTATAATATAAATAAAAATAGACAGTTAAAAAAACAGCAAAATAAATAATGGAAAACATCAGCTGAAAAATCAATGTCTTATTCCAATAGAAAAAAGCCTGCTTCAAAATAAAATCAATTCCCGGTTTCTGTGGATATTTGTTCTGCATCAAAAAATTTTTGTGCAAAAGTAAACATCAATAATTACTTTTGTCGAATGTTTTCAATGAATCATCAAAAATTTATGGAAATGGATGAACTTTCCCTCCAGAAGGTTCCGTATTTCTTCATCGTCGATTTTCTTGGAGAGAATGTTGAAATCTTTAAAGAAGATGAAATTAAAAAATCGGGGTTACTTATTGATTTTCAAAACTTTTCAACTCAAAAAAACACATTAGAATTAGATAAAAAAGTGGAATGGAAATCTTTTCCGGAAACCCAGGAAAGCTTTGAAAAAGGATTTAATAAGGTTCAGAAAAATATTCGTTTCGGAAATTCATATCTTGTTAATTATACTCGAAAAACAAAAATTGAAACGAATTTAACACTTAAAGAGATTTTTTATCATTCAACTGCAAAATACAAGGTTTTTTATAAAGATTTTTTTGTATTTTTTTCTCCTGAAACTTTTGTGAAAATTGTTGACGGCAAAATTCTCACCTATCCTATGAAAGGAACTATTGATGCTTCTTTGGATAATGCTGCAGAAATTTTGAAAAATGATAAAAAAGAAAAAGCAGAACATTACACCGTGGTAGATTTGCTTAGAAATGATTTGAGCATGGTAGCAGATGATGTAAAAGTAGATAAATTCCAATACATTGATTTTATAAAAACTCAGCAAAAGGATTTATTTGCCATGAGCTCTGAGATTTCAGGATCTATAAAACCTGAATTTAATGGAAAAGTAGGCAGTATTATGAAAACACTGCTTCCCGCTGGTTCTATTTTAGGCGCTCCGAAACCTAAAACGTTGGAAATCATCCTTAATGCAGAAGGATATGAAAGAGGATATTATACAGGAGTTTGCGGCTGGTTTGACGGAAAAAACCTTGACAGTTGTGTAATGATACGTTTTATAGAAAAAGAAGGTAAAGATCTTTATTTCAAAAGCGGAGGCGGAATAACGCATATGAGTAAATTAGAAGACGAATATCAGGAAATGAAAAATAAAATATATGTCCCAATTCATTGAGAGCATTAAAGTAGAAGATCAGGAAATTTTTCTTCTGGAATTTCACCAAAAACGGATCAATCAGACTTTTTCACATTTCGGAAAAGAAGGTTCTATTGATCTGAAAAAATTATATGATCACCTTGAACATGATGAAGATGGTCTTTTCAAACTCAGGTTGGTGTATGATCTTGATAAAAAAGTACGTACCCAGATGATTCCTTATGCCATTCCTGAAATACATGATTTTCAATTGGTAGAAAACAACAGCTATGATTATTCTTTCAAGTTTGAAGACCGAAAAGAGCTTGAAAAGATGAAAATGAAGGCCAAAGCTGAAGAAATTATTATCGTAAAAAATAATCATATCACAGATACTTCTTTCTCCAACCTTCTGTTTTTAAAAGGAAAAAACTGGTTTACGCCTTCTACCTATCTTCTGAACGGTGTACAAAGGCAAAATTTACTGAAACAGAAAAAAATAAAAGAGACAGAAATCACTTTGCAAAACATCAAACAGTTTTCACACTTCCAGCTGATCAACGCCTTGAATGATTTTGATGATATGTTTGTATATCCTATAGACAGAATTATCAATCTTCCGGATAATGACGAATATCTGGACATTTAAAATTAACAACTTAAATACAATAATAAAGCATCCGAGTTTGTAAGACTGGATGCTTTATTTTTTATATAGACAGGATTTTACCCTTCTTTCATAAACTCAAAATAAGCTTTTAGAACATCTGCGCTATTTTTTCCGTATGTATTTACTTCTAAAATTTTCGGCTGTGTATCGGCTTTAAAGAAATTCTCCATCACTCTGTCAAGCGTCAGTTCATCTTCAACTTTGATGTAAGAAAAACCAAAATGTTTTGCTAAATACTCTGCATTCTTATGATGTTTTGTAGCTATAAATTCATCTAATGTGTTCGGATTTGCATTTCCTGGCCCGGGAATGATTTTAAAGATATTTCCTTCTCCGTTGTTAAAAATAATTACCCTTACAAATGGCGGAATATATTGATTCCAAAGTCCATTGATATCATAAAAGAAACTCAGATCTCCGGTAATCAGCAAAGTCGGATTCGCATTTTTGATCGCAAATCCCATGGCTGTAGAAGTGCAACCATCAATTCCACTGGTTCCTCTGTTACAATAAATTTTACTTTTTCCAAAATCAAATAATTGTGCATATCTGATCGCCGAACTGTTACTGAAATGAATATTGTAATTCTCCGGAATCGTTTGAGAAGCTTTATTAAAGAAGTAAAAATCTGAGAAATCGATCTTGTTCAGGAACGATTCGTGTTTAGCATCTTTTTTATCTCTTAAAACATCCCAAAGATTGAAATAAGGTCTAGGCTCAAGGTTGATAAATTTCAACAATTTAGCAAAGAACATTTCGGGCTTCACTTCAATTTTTTCAGTTAAAGAAAAATAAGTATCCGGTTGCCAAACCTCATCCAAATGCCAATGTTGTTTTGGATGTGCTTTTCTTAAAAACTGTTTTACTTTTTTGGATACCACATTCTGACCCACTGTAATCAATAAATCCGGTGCATAGGTTTTATAATCTTCTTCTGTGAAGTTAAAAATATAGCGGTCAATATGTTTAAAGAACTTTTCATGATGCAGATTGGAGTTTGCCTCGCTCAAAACCACTACGGAATGATTCTTAACCAATTGTGTTAGCTGGCTCTCCAATTCCGGGCTGTAATCTCTTGTTCCGACCAAAAGCATAATCCTTTGAGAAGTATTCCAGTCAGCAATCAGATTAGACGGAATTTCATAGTCTTTGTGCTTGATCGTTTTTTCAACTGCCGGAAAAGTGGGAAGTTCAGAAACCAATTCATACAGTGGCTCCTCCAAAGGAATATTGATATGAACAGGTCCCTGTTTTTCAAAACAAAGCTCAATTGCTTTCTTAATTGTTTCAAAATTCAGATCTTCCGCATTTTCTTTACTATCTTCCAAGAGCTGGAAATCTCCGTAAGAATGCTGATGAAATATATTATTCTGTCTGATAGTCTGTCCGTCAAAAAGATCTACAAAATCTGTAGGTCTGTCTGCAGTTAAAATCAATAAAGGAATATTCTGATAAAAAGCTTCTGTAACTGCCGGGTAATAATTTACCGCAGCAGAACCACTCGTACAGGTAATAGCCACCGGTTTTTTCTCACTTTTTGCCATTCCCATTCCCACAAAAGCAGCACTTCTTTCATCTACAATGCTATAACAATGAAAATTATCCATTTCTGAAAAATGAATCGCCAAAGGAGCATTTCTGGACCCCGGAGAGATCACAATATCTGAAATTCCATACTGTTGAAGAAGGTGTGCGAGTATCTGTATACTCCTCTTAGAAGAATATTTTTTCATCCTACAAATTTAACTTATAAATAATGATTTTAAAATCATTTAATTTAAAAAAAATGTAATTTAGCAATTCGTAAATTTCTAAAAATGGATAAAATACCTAGTGTAGACCTGCGTGATTTCCTTTCGGGTGAACCGGAACGCAAACAGAAATTTGTAAATGAAATCGGAAAAGCTTATGAAGAAATCGGATTTGTTGCTTTAAAAGGACATTTCTTAGATGATAAGCTAGTAAGTGAATTGTATGGTGAGGTTAAAAACTTTTTTGAACTTCCAACGGAAACGAAACAGAAGTATGAAATTCCGGGAATTGGCGGACAAAGAGGGTATGTAGGATTCGGAAAAGAAACCGCAAAGGGTTTCAAAAAAGGAGACCTGAAAGAATTTTGGCATTTCGGACAATATGTTCCGGATGATTCAAAATACAAAAGTGAGTACCCGGATAATGTCATCGTTGAGGAACTTCCAAAATTCAACGAAGTAGGTAAAGAAGCCTACCAGATGCTTGAAAAAACCGGACAGTATGTTTTGAGAGCTCTAGCTATTTATCTTGGATTGGACGAATTTTATTTTGACGATAAAATTGCAGAAGGAAATTCAATTTTAAGACCTATTCATTATCCTCCAATCACTGAAGAGCCTAATGATGCAGTAAGAGCAGCAGCTCACGGAGATATTAACCTTATTACTCTTTTAATGGGTTCACAAGGAAAAGGTCTTCAGGTTCAGAACCATAAAGGAGAATGGATTGATGCTATCGCAGAACCGGATGAATTGATGATCAACGTTGGAGATATGTTATCCAGACACACCAACAACAAATTGAAGTCAACCATTCACAGAGTGGTAAACCCACCAAGAGAATTATGGGGTACTTCAAGATATTCAATTCCATTCTTTATGCATCCTGTGAGCGAAATGTCTCTAAATGCTCTTGAAAATTGCGTGGATGAAAACAATCCTAAATTGTATGAAGATACTACAGCAGGAGAATTTCTACATGAAAGATTAATTGAATTAGGATTAATTAAGAAATAAAATAATGAGACCGGATATTTTTATCCGGTTTTTTTATTTAAATTAAAATTTTGCGTGAAATTTTTCTTCTAAATATTTTTATATTTTACTCTACAAGCTTTGGATAATGCTTTTGATAAAAATATATTTCCAATTAATAGTCAATATTTTAACTAAATTAATTCGTCTTAAAATCAAATTTATAAATTAATTTTAATTATTGAATAAAATTTAATTATAAAAATATTCCACATTTGTTTGAGTTATTAGTTTTTTGATTATATTTACGTTAGTGTCAAATTTTTAACTAAAACAATATGAAAAATTTAAAAAAATTAAACAAAAGCCAATTAAAAACGATTACTGGAGCAGGAGGAATCAAAACAGAACCTGAATTTTGCATGTACGCATGCCCAGATGGAACAATTGTTTGTGCAACATGTAGCAACGACTTCAAATGTCCGGATAATTCAATCTAATTGAAATTCAATACACTTTATAAAAAGAAACCGTTCCTCTGGGAGCGGTTTTTTATTTAAATTCCTATTCTGATTTAAATATATTTGAATGGTTAAACTAGTCAACCTTTTCAGAGCTAGTCAGATCTATTTTTTAGCTTTGATATCCTAACAACTTTCTAAGCTGGTAAAAAATTCTTTCAATTAATCTTAGATCTTTCGTTACGATTTCAGCATTTCCCCTTAATTCCTTATCAAATTTCAGGGTTTTGTTGTATGAAGTTTTTAATCCTTTAGAAAGAATAACATCTACATAATAATTACCCTGCGCATCCGGAATAAGTGAAATATTCTGAACTTTACCTTCAATAATACCGAATTCCTGATAAGGATAATTGTCCAGCTTTATTAAAACCTTTTCTCCGGTTATAATTTTTCCTGAATTTATTGTTGGTACAGACATTCTTCCTACTAAAGCTTCTTTTTCATCAGGTAAGATAGAAACAATAGGATCTCCGACTTTTACAAACTGATTAGCCCCAAAAAACTGCTGAAAGCTTGCTACACCATTGGTAGAAGAAACAATAAGATAAGTTTGTTCCCATTGCTTTAAAGATTTTCTAAGCTGTTCAAACAATTGTAATGTCTGAGAAGAATAATTTATTTTATCTTTTTCAGTGTTAATAGCTGTTCCGCTTTTGGTCTTATTCAAGTTAGAAATACTCTCTTCCATCTGAGATAAGGAAATATTAATATTTTCTAAATTTTGCTGAGCCTGGAGGTATTTTATTTTCTCATTTTCCAATTCTACTGCCGCAATAACCCCTTGATTAAATAGCTTTTGAGATCTCTGATAATTTTTCTTGGTGAGCGTATATTTTAAAGCTTCAAGATTTTTTTGCTGTTTTAAAGTAGAAATTCTACTTCTTGATTCTGCAATACTTTGATTGGCTGCTAAATTTTCAGGAGCATAAGGCTGAAGCCTTGTAAATAAACTCTCATCCTGAAGAGCCTTTGCAAAATTATTATATTCTCCCTGAAGTTCCCCTAATTTAAAGTAAGAGCTTTTATGTACCGGAAAAGATGATAAATGATTTGATGCAATGGTATCTACAATTTTTTTAAGCTTTAGGATATCCTCATAATTTGCCGCCGACTGCAAGACCATAAGAACATCACCGGTTTTAACTTTCTGAAGATCTTTAATAAATATTTTTTCAATCTTTGAACTGCTTCTTGCTTCTATTTTCTCCGGGGGATTTTGCGACGTCACCACAATAGGAGCCGGAACAAATTCCGGATATTTGATGAGATAGCTCATCATTACTATCATGACTAATATGATGAGAAAAATTGTATTTCCCCAACGAATCATCCAATGAGGAGGCTGTGTAAGAATATCCTGAACGCTTTCTGAGCGTAGTTGTATATTGTCTAAAACGTCTTTTTGCATGAGTATTTGAAAACAGAATCCTCAAAAAATGAGGATTAATAATTTTTTTTTAAGAATCTGATAATTTATACAAAGCAAGGCTCATGATTTGTAATCGTTTTTATAAACGAAACTAGCTCCTTATGATGGTGATTAAACTTTATCATCACATTATAAACCATAGAGTCTTTTACACTGGCATGCCATATGAGTCGCATTTTCTGGGTAAGTACAAAAATCCTCAGGAAGTGCTTCTACAAATTGAGTCATAAATTGAACACAAACAATCCGGGTAGGATTATCACCCCCAGTTACATTTTTTAAATCGTTTCTCTTTAATTTCTTAAGATTTTTCATAGTAATTTTTTAGTTAAATTGTTTCTTATTCTATTAGCTTTTCGGATGTCGCTTTTATGTATGTTTAAATATAAAAAATATTTCTTTACTGTTTGATTTATTTTTAAACTTAACTCCCTAATTCAAGTTGATTTTTTACAAGTCTGTAATATTCTCCTTTCAAACCCACCAATTCTGCATGGTTTCCTTCTTCTACGACTTTTCCTTTGTCTAAAACAATAATTTTATCGGCATGCTTAACGGTGGACAATCTGTGAGCAATAACAACCGCTGTTTTTCCCTCGAAAAATTTCTCAAGATTTTCCATGATTATTTTCTCATTATTAGCATCTAATGCACTTGTAGCTTCATCAAAGAAAATATATTCCGGAGATTTATACACAGCTCTGGCAATAAATAGTCTCTGCCTTTGTCCTCCGCTCACCCCTACTCCTTCGTTACCTATTTTAGTATTATAGCTTAAAGGTAAACCTTCAATAAATTCTTTAATATTAGCAATTTCTACAGATTTTCTCAGCTTCGTTTTATCTACATAATCTTCTCCCACAGCAATATTATTGGAAATCGTATCGTTAAATACATAGCCTTCCTGCATGACAACTCCACATTGATCTCTCCAAAATCTTGGAGAAATGTTCTTCATCTGAGTATTGCCAATTTTTATCTCTCCTTCATTGGGTTCATAAAATTTCATTAGTAATTTCAAAAGAGTAGTTTTCCCACTTCCGCTCGCGCCTACAATGGCTGTCGTTTTTTGGTAGGGAATCGACAGATTTAAGTTTTCAAAAACATATTGGTCCGTTCCAATATACCTGAATGACATATTCGTGATCTCAATATCCTGTTGAGGAATTTCTGTTACATATTGTTCGTCTTTATTTTCTTCGTCATCTTTATCATGAATCTCACCCAATCTTTCAAGTGAAATTTTCGCATCCTGTGTCTGTCTGATAAAATCTATTAACTGCATCAAAGGACTATTAAGTTGTCCAATAATGTACTGTACCGAAAGCATCATCCCTAAAGTAAGGTTTCCAGTTAGTACCAATTTGGCAGATAAAAAGCTGATCAGAATATCTTTCATCTGATTGATAAAATTTCCTCCGACTGATTGCCACTGCTCTAATGACAGCGATTTTATTCTAAGTTTAAACAATTTTACCTGCAAAAACTCCCAATCCCAACGTTTTTGTTTTTCGGCATTATGCATTTTTATTTCCTGCATCCCGTTAATAAGCTCAATAACTTTACTTTGTTCTTGGGAAACCTGAGAAAATCTTTTATAATCAAGTTCTTTTCTTTTTTTAAGGAAAAAAGTGATCCAACCTACATACAACGCCGCACCAATCAAATACACGACAAACAGTCTATAATCATAAAATAGCAGAACGATACTAAAAATAATAAGATTGACCAATGAGAATAGAGTGTTCAGTGAAGAACTGGTAAGAAGCTGCTCAATTCTGTGATGGTCATTGATTCTCTGCATAATATCTCCGGTCATTCTGGTATCAAAGAAACTGATGGGAAGTTTCATCAATTTGATAAAGAAATCTGAAATAATAGAAATATTTATTCTGGTCGAAAGATGAAGTAAAATCCAGCTTCTGATTACTTCAATACCCATTCTTCCGAGAAAAAGCATGATCTGAGCTAAAAGTATAATATAAATAAAGCTCAAATCTTGATTTTGAATCCCGACATCTACAATACTTTGGGTAAGAAACGGAAGAATAAGCGCAAGTAAACTACCAGCCAATAATCCCATCGCCAACTGTATGACAAGAGATTTATATTTTAGAAGATATTTCGAAAGAAATGAAAAACTGGCCTTACTTTCTTTATCATCGAATTCGGTTTGAAAAAATGCCGGTGTTGTTTCAAGGATAAGTGCTATTCCTTCTTCTGTTTTTTCATTAGCGTTTTCCCCGATCCATCGTATAATAAACTCCTCTTTTGTATAAGAAATAAGTCCATAACTGGGATCAGAAATATATACCTGATTGTTTTTGTCGATTTTGTAAACTACAACAAAATGATTTTTATTCCAGTGAACAATACATGGAAACGGAACTTCTACGGCAAGTGTTTCAAAATCTACCTGAACGCCTAAAGACCGGAACCCCATATCTTCAGCGGCATCGCTCAATCCTAATAAGCTACTGCCATCTCTTGTTGTTTCAGATAAATTACGAATTTGCTGCAAGGAAATGCTCTTGCCATAATGTTTGCTAATAATCCTGAGACAGGTAGGCCCACAATCCTTGGAATCTGGTTGAAGGTAAAAAGGAAAAGATTTCAATTTTAATTTTATATTGTTATTAAAAAATAAGGGAAATAATTTAAGAATTGCTTACAACCTATATATATGCTTATCATTATTCTTCAATAGGATTATCATCACTCTGTCTAGCAATTTTATCCATTATTATCTCTCCCAATTTTTCTTTTTGATTTTGGTATTTATTTAATGTTTCTTTACTAATATTAATGCTCACGCTACTTCCATCTTTCATGATGTATGTGCTTGTACCATTATTTACATTTACTCCAGCAATGTCAGACATTAAGGGCCTATAATTTTTTAAATAATTTTGATATTCTTGATATGAAATTGTTTTTACATTCTTAGGGGACTTTGGAATATATGGCTGTACTATTTTCTTTATTTGTATTAAAGAAAATTTATGTGAATTATCTTCACTAGCAATTTCAACAATAAAACCAGGCAAACCCGTAAACTTATAAGGACCATCATTTATTGGAATTTCATTTGTAAAATAAGCAGTCCATTTCCTACCTTTATAATTAGTTTCTGCCTTCTGACAGCTCCATTTTCCAATTATTTTTTTTTCATTGCTTAATTTCCAATTAGGAGTCTGATTTTCAGGAATTTTGAAATCTATAGTAGTAAATTTTGTATAATAGGTGATTTCTTTTGTTTCGTATTTTTTTATTATGTTATAATTTAAATTCCTATCAATTTTCCCTTCCTTAAAAATCAAAGAAAAATCATTATTTATTCGCTTAATGGAATCAACTTTAAACTTTACTTCATTACAAAAATTTGATTCATTACCATTAGTATCTAAATACATATAGCTAGTAATGAGAGAGTCTTTTTTTAATTTGCTAGGAGCAAAATCATATTTAAAAATAAACCTTATATTATTCTGTGAAAAGAATGTAACAGGAAATAAAAATGTAATTAAAAATATTTTCATATACTGACTTTAATATAAAGCCGTTCAAAATTTTAGAACGGCTTTCTCTTTAATTTTTAAACCTCCGTATTAAGATTAAGGTCTGTAGTCGCAAATATATGTGCAAGCTTCCATTGTAAAAACATAGCCACTAAAGTTACCCCCACAATAACAAGCAAAGCCTTCTTGTGGAAATCCAGTTTGTAATTTTCCACCCAACTTACTTTTTAATTCCGTTCTCGAAAGTTTTTTTAAATTTTTCATAAAAATATTTATTTTAATTTCCTACTCTACTAGCTTTTCGGACTCCGCTATTAATTTTCCTAATTTAGTGAATTTTATATCACAGGGATTATTTCTTTATAAATTTCCTCATCTTCGATCAATTCACCAATGAAATAATTAATGTCTTCTCTATCATATTTATCCGGAAATTGATAACCATTGATTAAAATAATAGGAGTAAAATTAATTCCTGCATTTTTATTCTCTACAGACATATTAATAACCGGATTAAGATTTTCATTACTAGATGTAATTCCTGCTTTTTGTCTTACTTTACTTTCATCTCTCGTTTCAAACCAATATTCCACAAGATTTATGAATTCTTGTTCAGATTTATTTTTATAAGCGAACATGAAATCAGACATCAATTGGGTAAATTTTTCATTTTTTTCATCCTGAGAATAATTAAACCTCATCTGAACTGAAATATCATTCGGATATTGATGCAGTAAGTTTTCTACTATTGCGTGAGCCCCTTTACAAAATCCGCAATAAGGATTGGAAACAATAGAAAGATGAAGCTTTGCGTCTTTATTTCCAACGAAAAAAGTATGAGTGTCTGAAAATTCAACCCTTTCTTTGTCTAAGAGTTCTCTTTTGAAAAGATCATAGTTTCTTTTAAATCTAAGATTTTTAGCATTTGATTTTTTAAGTTCCTCCTTCTGATTCAGTAAATTGTTAAAATAGGCGGTCGTAAAAAACAAAGAAGCAAATACAATAATACTGATAAAAACAATTGCCAAAGAAGCACTCCAATTGAAATATACAGTACCTATCGCAATCTGGAACAGTAAAATAGCTATAATTAGGAAACAAACCCGGCAAAAAGATTTCTCAACAAAAAACTGAACATATAATGAATATAAAATCACTAAAGCAGAAATTAAAGAGGTAACTCTCAATACGAACTGGGCATCAGGAAAAATAAGCCCAATAAAAGTGATCCCTAAGAAATATACCAAACTAAAATCTGATAATTTTAGACCTAAAATATTCGTTTTATCAGAAGAAAAAATCTTGGAGCAAGAACTTTGGACAGTATTTTTCGTTCCCCCTCCACAGATATTATTAACGACCACAGAAACCTGTCCGAATTTTTGATTAAAAAGCTCTAATGAAATATAAACTCCTGCCAATGATAATATATTAAAAACGCTTTCATACCAACTCAACTGAAGTAAAGAATACAGAATAATTAATCCAAAAATTGAATAGATAACAGGTTTAAAATTAAAGGAAGAAGCTGTCTTTGCCGCCTCAGTTTTCTCAAAAAGAAGTACAAATTCACTGGAATTTTTATACAGTTCTTCTTTCGTTACATTTTTTATTTTATCCGAATAGATTGTAAACTGGTCTCCTTTTTTTTTCACTAAAGAAAAAGAATTATCAACAACCGCGATATATTCTTCCGGAAGTTCGTCCCAATATTCTTTATCTAATTCATATGCATCATTTCTTAATCCCAAAAAGTTGAGTGTATCACTGAAAGCTAAAGCTGATGGATAGTTGGGATGCGAGCTGAATTGGAAATAAAACTCTTGCTTATCAAGCTTAAAATAGTCTATTAGTTTTTCAAAATCCATAAATAGTTCTGTAATTTTGTGATGGCTTAATATTACTTCTATCCAATCTTGTTTCAAGAAGTAAATCGGATAAATATACTGCTTTCATTCAAAATATTTCCAAAATAAAGGAATTATTCTGTATTAATTTTAAGAAATTTAAGTAAACTATTGATTTCGAATAAATTTTAGAACAGCCTCAACTGCTGACCCTTCGTTCCGGTAAAGCTTTCAGTAGACAATTTGGGAAACTCTTTTCCGTCGAAAAATTTCTTCCGCCCAATTTTAAAAGTATTGTGAATCATTTCGGCAATATTCCCATCCCCTCTTTGTCGATCAAAATATCTTTTTTCTCCTAATTTTCCACCTCTCATAGAACGAATCAGATTTAAAACTTTCAAAGCACGGTCTGGAAAACAGGTTTCGATCCAATGAACAAAAACAGGCTCTACAGTATCATTCAGCCTTACTAAAGTATAACCAAAACTTTTGGCTCCTGCTTCGGAAATGGCTTTTAAAATATTCAATGGCTCATCACTATTTAAACCCGGAATAATGGGAGCTACCATTACATGGACAGGAATATTATTTTCTGATAGAATTTCTATAGCTTTCAATTTGTTTTTTGAGGAACTGGTTCTTGGTTCCATTTTTCTTCGTAAATCTTCATTTATTGTGGGAATGCTTAATGAAACAGAAACTAAGTTTTGTTCCGCCAAAGGTTTTAAAATATCCAAATCCCTTAGAACCAAAGCATTTTTTGTCAGAATATTTACAGGATGTCTGTAATCTAAGCACACCTGCAACATTTTTCTTGTAATTTCAAATTGCCTTTCTGCAGGCTGATAGCAATCTGTATTTCCCGACAACAAAATAGGCGCAGGTTTATATCCTCTTTTACGGAAAAATTTTTCTAGTAATTCCGGAGCATTTTTCTTAACCATGATTTTTCTTTCAAAATCAATTCCGGCACTATATCCCCAATATTCATGAGTGGGCCTTGCAAAACAATAGGAACATCCATGCTCACAACCTTGATAAGGATTCATAGAATATTCCATTGGTAAATCTTCACTTTTAACCTGATTAACAATAGTTTTTGGAAATACTTCCGTAAAAGAAGTTTTTACTGTTTCGAAATCCTCATCATCAGGCTCAAAAGTATACCTGTCGAAATGATTGATAACATTTCGCTGTGCACCTTGACCTTTTATACTATTTTCGTTCTGCATTTCAAATGTAAAATTAGAATGTAATTTTTTGAAAATAATGAGTTTTAACACTAAAGTTTTCCACAAAAAAACCGATCCTTTCAAAAGGACCGGTTTTAAACATAATTTAAATATATTCTTTTACTACTTCAGTGCATAAAACTCTACTCCGTGATGATCATCTTCATTTTTTCCATCAAAATGTCTGTGATAATCCGAATAGATATCATTGTATTTTTTATCCTTTTTAGTCAAAATTTTTTTAATTCCTATAAAACTTAATACTGCCAAAAAACCAACTCCTCCTGCCAGTATTACTCCAACTTCTTTTTTCATATTCTGTTTATTTTATTCCTGTATATTGATTACAAAAAGTATACCTATATTATTTTTTAAATTATAAATTTTGTTAACATTAGCATTATCTTAAATATCTTCTTTATAGTCATATAACAGATATAAATGGTTTAATTATTGTAGTGATTATGAAAAAATATTATGGAAAACGCAGACAATATAGACAGAATGGTGACTTTAAGTCAGGTAATGGAAAAGCTCAGACAAAAAGGAATTGATAAAGAGTTAAGAATGAATGATCAGGGTGAAATGAGGTTTGAAAATTCGGAAAAAAAATATGAGCCTTCAGAATTGGTCATTCTTAAAACTTACCGGTTTGAAGGAGACAGCAATCCGGATGATAATGCTGTATTGTATGTCGTTAAAGACAATCTTGGAAATCAAGGAATGATTATTGATTCTTATGGTGCAGACAGTAATTATCCCGGTGATAAATTTGATACTTTTTTAAGAGACATTCCTGTAGAAGAAATTGATGACTATAATTTTTAAAAATATAAAAAGCTCCCGAAACTATTCTGTTTCGGGAGTTTCTTTTTTCTTAAAGACATTCTTAAGAAATCCCTTTTTCTTCTCTTTCGGTTGAATGTTTTCTTGTTTCTTTTGTTCTTTTGTATTTTTAGCCTCCTGCTTTAATTCATTGACTGAACTCTTCATGTCTTTAACTGCAGAAACAGCCTTTTTCACTTTTGTTTCTGTTTTATTAACATTTTTACCAATCAGAGTTTTCTTTAATCCATCTTCAATTCCTTTCCAGAAAAGATTAAAGAATGATTTTGTAGGATCTCTCTCCACACCTTCAACAGCAACTTCTTCAGGAAATTTTCCGGAATCGGTTTTTATAAATAAATTGGCAACTGCTGTAAGAACTCCTTTTTTCTCATGATTCTTTTTATCTAAAATAGCAATCTTCAGATCCTGATGTTTCAAATTGAAACTTCCGTTTAGCCCTTTAGGATTTCCTTTAAAATTAAAAAGCATCTCTTGAATCGTTCCCGATGTTGCCGTTACATGCAGATAAGGTCTGATGAAAGGGTTGATTCCCTGAACCGGAAGATTGGTCGTCCTCCCGGAAATAAAAAAAGTATCACTTGAATTAGCCACATCAAAATTCCAGTTAACAGCTAACGGTGAAAGATTCATAAACGAACAGTTGATCTTAATATCTACCCGTGTCAGTTTTCCTTTTGTTTTTGCTGAATTAAGGTTTTTGACATTCATATTAAAATTACCGAATGTAAGTTTTCCAGGCCCTGCACTTTCGGGTGTATCTTCTTCATATACCAACACCGAGTTTTTCACATCCAAATTATGTACCTGCAATGGAAATTTTATATTTCTAAGCATTTTAGAATACAAATCCTTTTCTTTTGGGTCATCTTTTGGTATTTTACTTCGGAAAATGTTCGCATCCGCAGACTGAATGATTACATTGGAGGCATTAACAGATTTATTCTGAGAAAATAAATCCCACCTTCCTACAGCAGTAATCTGTCTTGCCGTAATATTATACAGGTCTCTTTCAACCGGGATCATTTTAATAAACTGAGCCCTGGAAATAAGAGGTTTCATAGCAAAATGATCAATTTTAACTTTATCATTCCCAAAGTCAACATTTGCCACAGACATAGTATAAAACTTCGTTTTATATGTGAAATTTTTAGTTGAAAACAAATAATTTTTCACATCAAATGCCAATCCACCGTCTGTTTTTTGTTTGATTTCTAAGTCATTTAAGGAAGCATTCAGATCATTGAACTTTAAAGGCTGATTTCCTTTTTCATATACAATATTTGAATTTCTCAATCTTACTTTCTTTATTACAAGAGGAAACTGAATGCCTTTTATTTGTAATTTTTTAGGAACTGTTTTTTCATTTTCCTGTGCTTTAAAGATTCCATTGATGCGATCTACCAAAACGTCATTAACTTCAAGATTAAGTTTTTTATCAACAGTTTCCCATTTATTTATTGTAAAAGCCAATTGATTTAATTTTAAATCAGTAGCCGTTTTAGAAGAAGTAATCGCAATATTTCTAAATTCTCCTTTTTTAGAATTTAGTACAAAACTTTCACAACTAATATTTTCAGCATTAGAATAGGTAAAATTTTTTCCAGTGACACCAAAGTCCTTATACCGGATAGGAATTATTTCTTCCGAAGTATCTTTACTGAATTTTAATTCATTAATATTAAGATTTAGCTCTTTAGCAGAAAAAAGCTTATTCCCGTCCGGTTTTATAATTTGAACCGTTGCATGATCAAGTTTAACACCGTTGAGGTCTACCTCAAAATTGACTGGCTTTTTATTGTTAGTTTTAACGGCTTGAGTGGTATAAACAATAAGGTTAGGATTATGAAAAAATGCCTGAGAAAGTGACACTATATTCTTTTTTAAAACAACATCTTTAAATTCCATTTTAGGGATACTGAACTGAAAAAGCTGTTTTTTCTGAGGATAGTTTTGTCTAAACTGATCAAAGGTAATTAGCGGATTCAATCTGAAATTCTGCACCGACATTTGACCGTTCGATGTGGTAATTTTGTCTATGTTCAGCGCATACATATTATCCGGCTGAAAGAAAAAATTCATCCCTTTAATACTGTAGCTGTCAAACACTATCGGAAGTTTATTTTCAACTGATTCTTCTGTCATTTGCAGGTTTTCAACATATAAATCCAATTGCTCAACCTTCAAAAATTTTTGTTTTGTGTGTCTGAAAATGGTAATTGATCCATTATTAATCCTGATATTCTCAAATTCAACCGGATTTTTCTTTTTTCCAGTCTTTTTATCAAAAGATTTAGCGAGAATAATATTAAGATTAGGCTTTCCCAACAATAGATCCGAAGAGCTTATTTGTTTATTAAAAAGAGCGTCAAAAATCCCTAACCGGATTACTTTTAAGGTGTCAATGGTTCCCTGAATCCCTACAACTTCAGTATTTTGAGGATTTTTATTATTGACCGTAATTCCAGTTGCTAAAATATTTCCGGTAGTAAGATCTACATCTAATACTTTATAGGAAACTTTATAATCCGTATTTTTTTTGATATAATCGGGAAGCTTGTTTTTGAGCCAAAAATTAATCCCGAAATTAGCAAGCAAAACAATCCCAAGTAGTGTTGCAGCTGCGATCAGAAACTTTTTTACCCAGGATTTTTTCATATTGTGATTTGGTCTATTTTATTTTTACATTAACTTCAGTTCCTCACATTCAATTCTATCACATATCCTTCGTGTCCTCTTACATTCATAAAATTCCCGCCTTCAAAACCAAGATACTGACCTTTAATTCCAGTCAGTTTTCCTGTGAATTCAGGTTTTTTATCTAAAGTAAATGAACTTACTTTTTGAGGTTTTTCAAAAGGATAATCAAATTTCCACAGATTCTCTCCTTCACTATAGAACTGTTGAAAATCTTCAGGAAAATATTCTTTTATTTTTTGTTGAAAATCAGCTAAATCTATCTCATCTTCAAAATCATCCTGAAGCATTTTTCTCCAGTTCGTTTTATCCGGAAGATGCTCTTTTAACGCAACTTCGATCATTCCGGCTTCATATCGATTTTCTGTTCTTGCGATAGGCAGTGCAAAAGTCGCGCCCTGATCGATCCATCGGGTAGGAATTTGTGTATTTCGCGTTACGCCCACTTTTACATCACCTGTGTAAGCTAAATATACGGTGTGCGGCTGCAGCTGTATTTCTTTTTCTATTTCCAGATCACGCTCAGCAATTCCCAAATGCGCTGTGGAAAGCTCCGGGCGAATAATCGTATCGCTCGCATAAGGACTTTCAAAAAAACAGCTTTTGCAGAATCCCATTCTGTAAATAGTTTTATTTTCACCACAGTTGACACATTGAAAGCCGATATGCTTTACCGTTAGCTCTTTACCTAATAACTCATTCATGTGAATCAAATCTCCGGAAAGGTTAAGATAATATTGAATCGGTTCATCATTGAAGCTTGTCATTTTTAAAATTTGCCCTTGAAACTGCATAATATTTAATAGTATTACTTTTTTAAGTAAATTTAATGAATTAAAATTTGAAAACTAAAATTTATAGTTTTTGTAAAAGTAAAAAACGCAGATGAATTATCTTGTTACAGGAGGAAGTGGTTTTATCGGTTCTCATTTGATTGAACAATTATTAAAAAATGGACATTCTGTCATAAACATTGACAACTTCGATGATTTTTATGATTATAAAATAAAAATCAGAAATACTTTGGAATCTATTGGCAATAATTCTGATTTTGAATTTTCAGGTAAAAACAATGACTTAACAAAACTTTTATCCTTTACGCAGTCATCTAATTACAAACTATATATTGAAGATATCCGGAATAAAAATGCCTTAAAAACAGTCTTTGAAAATAATTCCGTAGATCTGGTTATTCACTTAGCGGCTTTAGCCGGAGTTCGCCCTTCCATAGAAAGACCTTTAGAATATGAAGAGGTGAATATAAAAGGAACGATGAACCTTTGGGAACTCTGCAGAGAATTCAAGATTAAAAAATTCATTAATGCTTCCTCATCAAGTGTTTATGGAAACAACGAGAAAGTACCTTTTGCCGAGACCGATAATGTTGATAAACCTATTTCCCCTTATGCAGCTACCAAGAGGTGTCTAGAAGTTTTTGGGCATGTCTATCACAACTTATATAATATAGACAGTATTCATTTACGTTTTTTTACAGTGTATGGTCCTAGACAAAGACCTGACCTTGCTATCTATAAATTTACCAAACTTATCACTGAAGAAAAAGAAATCCCTTTTTACGGAGATGGAAATACTTCCAGAGACTATACCTATATTGATGACATCATTGACGGAATAATAAAATCTATTCATTATATAGAAAATCATTCAAAAGTATATGAAATTATTAATCTTGGAGAAAGTGAGGTCGTTAGTTTAAATGAAATGCTTTCTTCTTTAGAAAATACTCTGAAAAAATCTGCCATTAAAAAAAATCTGCCAATGCAGCCCGGAGATGTCCTTAAAACTAACGCGGATATTACAAAAGCCAAGACACTCATTGGCTATAAACCTGCCACCAACTTCCAAAATGGCATAAAAAAATTTGTGGAATGGTTTTTGAGAAATGACATTCAGTAAATCCTCAATAACGATTGTAAAGCAGTCTGTACAAAGGAGAATGAACAAAATTTAATAAAAAGAGTTGAAAATCAAGTATAAAAAAGCATATAATATAAGCTATTTTTATACTTTTGCAAAAAAATTAGAAAATTATGTACTGGACATTAGAATTAGCTTCATACCTAAGTGACGCACCTTGGCCAATGACAAAAGCAGAGCTTATTGATTATGCAATCAGAACTGGTGCACCTATGGAAGTGGTAGAAAATCTTCAGGCGATTGAAGATGAAGGAGAAATCTATGATGCAATTGATGAGATCTGGAGTGACTATCCAACTGACGAGGATTACCTTTGGAACGAAGACGAATATTAATTAAAGCATTGAGCTTTAAGCAATAGCTTAGAGCTTTTTTGCCCTTTTTTAAATATCAATTTTGCACGATAAGTGTTATTAAAAACGCTTAAAGTATATCGCTTTAGGCATAAAGTAAAAAATTTATGAGTTTTTTAAACAAAGTTCTTAAGGGGTTTTTGGGAGACAAGAAAGCGCAGGACCTAAAAGAAGTAAAAAAAGTTGTAACAAAAATCAAAGCTGTTGAACCCTCTATTCAGCAATTGTCTGATGATGGTTTAAGAGAAAAAACTGCTGAGTTTAAAGAAAATATTAAATCTGCAACCAGCAAAATCACAGCTCAAATAGAACAGATTCAAGAGCAGATAAAAAATTCGACAAACGTTGATGAAAAAGAAGCTCTTTTTTCAAAGATTGAGACTCTAAAGAAAGAATCATACGAAATTGAAGAAAAAGTTCTTCTGCAAATTCTTCCTGAAGTTTTTGCTTTGGTGAAAGAAACGGCAAGAAGATGGGCACAGAATGGAGAAATCCGTATAACGGCTTCTGACTGGGACAGACAGTTGGCTGGTATGGGAAAAGACTTCGTAGAAATTCAGGGAGATCAAGCGGTTTGGAAAAACTCATGGGATGCTGCCGGAACACCTGTAAACTGGGATATGGTACATTACGATGTTCAGTTTATCGGAGGGGTTATTCTTCACAGCGGTAAAATTGCTGAGATGGCAACCGGTGAAGGTAAAACTTTGGTAGGTACGCTTCCAATTTTCTTAAATGCACTTCCGGGAAGAGGCGTTCATGTAGTAACGGTGAATGACTACCTGGCAAAAAGAGACTCGGCGTGGATGGGACCATTGTACCAATTTCACGGAATGTCGATCGACTGTATCGACAATCATCAACCGAACTCAGACGGAAGAAGAAAAGCATACAATTCAGATATTACTTACGGAACAAATAATGAATTCGGTTTTGATTATCTGAGAGACAATATGGTAACTTCACCTTCAGAATTGGTACAAAGAGAACTGAACTTTGCCATCGTTGATGAGGTTGACTCTGTATTGGTAGATGATGCAAGAACTCCATTGATCATTTCCGGTCCGGTTCCACAAGGAGACAGACAGGAATTTGATGTTCTAAAGCCGTCTATAGACAGAATCGTTGAAGTTCAGAAAAAAACGGTTTCCACCATCTTTAATGAAGCGAAAAAATTAATCGCTGCAGGAAACACAAAAGAAGGAGGATTCAAATTGCTTCAGGCTTACAGAGGCCTTCCTAAAAACAGACAATTAATTAAATTCTTATCGGAAAGCGGAAACCGTGCATTGCTTCAGAAAACAGAAGCTCAATATATGCAGGATAACAATCGTGACATGCCGATCGTAGATAAAGATCTTTACTTCGTAATTGAAGAAAAGAACAATCAGGTTGACCTTACAGACAAAGGTGTTGAATACATGTCTCAAGGAAATTCTGATCCGAACTTCTTCGTTCTTCCTGATATCGGAACTGAAATCGCTGAAGTTGAGGCTAAAAACTTATCTAAAGAAGAAGAATTCGAAGCTAAAGAAAAGCTTTTCTCAGATTTTGCTGAAAAATCAGAGAGAGTTCATACTATGAGCCAATTGCTTAAAGCATACACATTATTTGAAAAAGATGATGAGTATGTAGTTATTGACGGTGAAGTAAAAATCGTTGATGAGCAGACTGGTCGTATTATGGAAGGAAGACGTTATTCAGACGGTCTTCACCAAGCAATCGAAGCTAAAGAAAACGTAAAAATAGAGGCTGCAACGCAGACTTTTGCAACCGTTACTCTTCAGAACTATTTCCGTATGTATAACAAACTTGCGGGAATGACAGGTACTGCTGAAACAGAAGCGGGTGAGCTTTGGGAAATCTACAAATTAGACGTTGTGGTCATTCCTACCAACCGTCCGATTTTGAGACATGACAAACAAGATTTAGTTTTCAAAACGAATCGTGAAAAATATAACGCTGTAATTGAGGAAATTGAAAAACTAACAGCAGCAGGAAGACCCGTTCTTGTAGGAACAACTTCTGTTGAGATTTCTCAATTATTATCAAAAGCTTTACAATTAAGAAAAATCCAGCACCAGGTTCTTAACGCGAAACTTCACAAAAAAGAAGCGGAAATCGTTGCAGGAGCAGGACATCCTGGAGTTGTGACTATCGCAACAAACATGGCAGGTCGTGGTACGGATATCAAGCTTACAAAAGAAGTAAAAGAAGCAGGTGGTTTAGCAATTATTGGTACCGAAAGACACGATTCAAGACGTGTTGACAGACAGTTGAGAGGTAGAGCGGGACGTCAGGGAGATCCGGGAAGTTCTCAGTTCTACGTATCTTTGGAAGACAACTTGATGCGTTTGTTCGGTTCTGAAAGAATCGCTAAAATGATGGACAGAATGGGGCATAAAGAAGGTGAAGTTATTCAGCATTCTATGATCAGCAAGTCTATCGAAAGAGCTCAGAAAAAGGTAGAAGAAAATAACTTCGGAACAAGAAAGAGACTTCTTGAATATGATGACGTAATGAACAAACAACGTGACGTAATCTATAAAAGAAGAAAGAACGCCTTATTCGGAGATCACCTGAAATATGACATCACCAATATGATTTTCGATGTTGCCAATTCTATCGTTGCGAAAGGAAAAGCTACAGGAAGTTATAAAGATTTCGAGTATGAAATTATCAAGACTTTCACTATGGAATCTCCGGTTTCCGAGAATGATTTCAAAAATAAAACGGTTCAGGATTTAACGAATATTTTATTCAAGGCCGCTCAGGAAGATTATCAGATGAAACTGAACTTATTGAAAGAAAAATCATTCCCAATCATTGAGAATGTATATCAGAATCAAGGGTCAATGTTTAAAATGATCCAGGTTCCTTTTACAGATGGTCACAAAACAATGACGATCGTAGCAGATCTTAAAGAGGCTTACGAAACGAAGTGCGAAAGTTTAGTAAATGATTTTGAAAAGAATATTACTTTATCTATTATCGACGAAAACTGGAAACTTCACCTTCGTGAAATGGATGATTTAAGAAGATCTTCTCAGGGAGCTGTTTACGAGCAAAAAGATCCGTTGGTAATCTACAAACAGGAATCTTTCCACTTATTCAGTGAAATGATCGATAAGTTGAACAAAGAAATTATTTCATTCTTATACAAAGGAGAAATTCCGGCATAAGAAAATAATTAATTCAAAATACAAAACCCGCATCAATACAGATTGGTGCGGGTTTTTGTTATTCATTGTATAATAATTTTATGATAAATATCAATGATATAATTTATTTAGAATAATTAAAAACAATATATTTGCAAAAATTTTTGTTTCATGAAAAATGTACTGATCTGCGCTTCGTTGTTAGGTTCTATGCTAACGTTTGCACAGGAAAAGGATTCAATCAAATCGAATGATATTGAAGAGGTGGTAGTAAACGGAAAATACTACAAGAAATATGTAGAAAAGGAAGGTTCATCTTCTATGCGTTTAGATGAAGCATTGATCAAGATTCCACAAAACGTTTCAATCATTACAAACAGAGCATTGGAAGACCAGCAAGTAACAACATTAAGTGATGGTGTTCTTAGAAACGTTGCAGGGGCGCAAAGATTAGAACATTGGGGTGACATGTATACAAGAGTAAATATGAGAGGCTCAAGAGCAGCCGCTTTCATGAATGGAGTCAATGTAACATCAAACTGGGGACCACTTAGTGAGGATATGTCTTTTGTGGATCATATCGAATTTATCAAAGGACCATCTGGATTTTTGATGTCTAATGGTGAGCCCAGTGGTATTTATAACATCGTTACCAAAAAACCTACAGGACAGTCTTTGAATGGTTCTGCTAGAGTAACGCTTGGTAGTTTCAATATGTACAGAGGGGAAACTGATATTGATACAAAAATAACTGATAAAGTAGCTTTTAGATTGAATTTAATGGCTCAGAACAAAAAAAGTTTCAGAGATTATGAATTCAATGATAGATATATTATTAACCCTTCATTAAAAGTAAATCTGACTGATAAAACGACTTTAACAGCAGAATATATTTACCAAAGAGCTAAAATGTCTGAAGTAGGTTCAGCTTATGTATTTAGTTTTGAAGGTTATGGAACAAAACCAGTTGAATATACTATTACTGATCCTGGAATTGACCCAACAAAGGTTACAAATAATACAGTAAATGTAAATTTACAACACAAATTTAACGAAAACTGGAAATTAACTACTCAGTTATCTTATGTAAATGAATATACAATGGGCAGTGATATTTGGCCGGGAACGTTTATTTCAGATACCCAGTTTATCAGAAATCTTAATTTCTGGGAAGCGAGTAACATTATGAAATTTGGACAGGCGTTTTTAAATGGATATATTAAATCAGGTCCAGTTTCCCATAAAATTTTGGCAGGGCTTGATTTAGGATCAAAAAAATATTTGGCTGACTGGTCAAAGTATGGAGCACTAGATACTGCAGCTAATCCATTTGATTTAAATTCAACAACCTATTCTACTCCAAGTAATGGGTATCCCCATTTTAATAATGAAGGAAAATCTCTCCTAGAAAGAGCTACACCTTATGGTACGATTGAACAAGAATATACAGGTCTTTATTTACAAGATGAATTAGGCTTCTTTAATGATGCTTTAAGATTAACTCTTGCGGCAAGATATACGAACGTAAAAGAAAACAGCTACGGAACAAAAACTGAAGCAAACAGAATTACACCTCGTATCGGATTAAGCTATTCGGTAGATACAGATATGTCTGTATATGCATTATATGACCAAGCATTTTCACCGCAATCTGGATTATTCAGAGATGGAACAACTGCAAAACCTATTACAGGAAACAATATTGAAGTTGGTGCTAAAAAAGACTGGTTCGGTGGAAAATGGAACACTACATTATCATTATATAATATTAACAAGAATAATGCAATTGGTACAGACCCAACAGATCCAACCGGAATGTTCTCAATTTTGTTAGGTAAAACAAGAGTACAGGGAGCTGAATTTGATCTTAAAGGACAAATTACCAGAGGTTTCAATGCTATTTTTAATTATGCATTTACAGAAAATAAATTTACAGAAGATACTGCATTAGCTCAAAAAGGAGATAAGGTTCCTGGATATTCAAAACATACCATGAATGGTTGGTTAAACTATACATTCACAGAAGGTGATTTAGAAGGATTCGGATTAAGCTTTGGTGGAACTTTCTTAGGAGGAAGAAGCAGCTGGAATTGGGGAAGCACAAATGCTCCATTAGAAATGAATGATTATTTGAAGTTCGATGCAGGTATTTCTTGGGAAAACACGAAATTCAGAGTTGGATTGAATGTTTTCAACATATTCGACAGATATTTATATAGTGGAAGCAGCATAAACTTTACAATGACAGATGGTACTCAAAGAGGAGGTTACTACTATCAAGCAGAAGCTCCAAGAAACTTCAGATTATCAATTGGATATAAATTCTAAATAATTAAAAGCTAGCCTCTCAAAAGGTTAGCTTTTTACTATGAAAAAAAAACATCACCATAAAAAGAAACCTCCATTGATAAAAAAATGGTCTGCCAAACTGCATTTGTGGTTGGGTTTATCCGTTGGTCTGATTGTATTCATTGTTTCGTTAACGGGTACTATGTATGTTTTCAAAGATGAAATTCAGAATCAGCTTAGAAAAGATGTCATTTATATAAAATCTGAAACAATTACCCCAACTCCACTTTCTATTGACATCCTAAAGGAAAAAGTTTCATTGGAGATCAACGAAAAACACCTGGTCAGTTCGGTTGAAATTCCTTTAGATAAAAACAAATCTTATGAGTTTTTATACTATGAAAAAAATAAAAAAGGATGGAATTATTTTCAGGAAGTTAAGATTAATAAGCTTGTTTATGTCAATCAATATACCGGACAAATCTTAGGAATCTACGACGAAAAGTATGATCTCTTTCCTATTTTAAAAGCCATTCACTGGAGTTTATTATTAAAAACAGACTGGGGAAAATATGTAATCGGAATCCCAGTGATTTTGTTTATCATTATGCTCATTACCGGAATTATCCTTTGGTGGCCCAAAAATAAAAATGCCAGAAAAACCCGCCTTTCTTTTGACTGGAAAAATGTAAAAACCTGGAAGCGCAAAAATTATGACCTTCACAATGTTCTCGGGTTTTATGCCTCTTTCATTGCTCTAGTGATGAGTCTCTCCGGGATTTATTTTGCTTATCCCTGGGTGAAAAATGTTTTTAATTTTACACTTTCCGGTTCTTTAGAACTTCCGAAAGAAAAGGAGATGAAATCACCAGATTCACTATTGGCAAAAAATAACTCGGTTTATGATTTGGTAGCTCATCAAACGAAACAATTATATTCCGAATCATCAAGCTTTAGGATTCCACTGAACGGAAAAAACAAAAAAGGAAAAGCATTAAAAAATATCCCTGTCACTATTTATCAGAAAGACGGAAGATTCAGTGAAAGAAGCCAGATTGCTTTTGACAAATACTCCGGAAAACTATTATCAAATAAGCCTCATCAAAATTTAACCAATGCAGAAAAATATGCCAATGCCAATTATGACATTCATACAGGATCTTATTTTGGGCTGTTGGGGAAAATCATCTGGTTTTTAGCCGGATTGATCTGCACATCATTACCTGTTACAGGATTTTTGATCTGGTGGGGAAAACAAAAAAAGGAAAGAAAAAAATATAAATGAGAAAGGCCCTTTTATCAGTAGCTTGCTTAGGATCTGTCACCATTTTTGCACAGCAAGCAGATCGTTTAAAACTTCTAATGTAGAAGAATTAGTCGCTTCAAATTAAGAAAATATGAAAAAAAAGCATCACCATAAAAAAAAGCCAAACGTAGTAAAAAAATGGACGGGAAAACTGCATTTGTGGCTAGGTCTTGGGATTGGATTTCTGATCTTCATTATTTCCATCACTGGAGCGCTATACGTTTTTAAGGATGAAATTGAAAATTTTACCCGAAAAGAGGTCATTTATCACAACGAACAAAATATCGAACAAAAGCAGGTGCTTCCGATTCGGGTGTTGGAACGTGCTGTGGTAGAACAGGTGAAAGAAAAATACCCTGTTCACTGGGTGAATATTCCCATCAACAAAAAGATGTCTTACCTTTTTTATTGGTACGAACACAATCCAAAAGGCTGGAATTATTTTGATGAATTTCCTATTTATAAAGTTGCCTACGTAAACCCCTATAACGGAAAAGTTTTAAGAACCTACGATGAGAAAAACGGATTCTTCCAAATCGTGAAAATGATCCATTGGAGTTATCTTCTGAAGCAGGAATGGGGAACCTATCTTGTTGGAATTCCGGTGATTATTTTTATCATCATGTTGATTTCCGGGATTATTCTTTGGTGGCCTAAAAATAAAGCAGCAAGAAAACAACGCTTTTCTTTCAAATGGAAGAATGTGAAAAACTGGAAAAGAAAAAATTATGATCTTCATAATGTGTTAGGATTTTATGCTTCCATTTTTGCTTTAATCTTTTCATTAACCGGATTATTCTATGCATTTTTTGTAGTGCAGGCTTCATTTTATTTCATCTTTTCAGGAGGAAAAACAACTTATCCAGATTTTTCATCCATTAAAACGAAAGCTCCGATTGAACTAAGAACAGAAGGAACTTTAGACAAAATCAGCAATACCGTAAAAGCAAAATATCCGAATTCTTATGGTTTCTCAATCGATCTTGGCCATGAACACATGGATGATCACGAGCATCCGAACTTCGAAGTTTATGTGAAACATTTATCCTATTCTTATCACAAAAGCAGCAGTCTGATTTTTGATGAAAACTCTGGCGAATTGCTTCACACTCACGACATGAAAGACAAAAACTTCGGTGAAAAAACGATGGGAGCCAACTATGATATTCACGTGGGATCCATTTTGGGACTTCCGACAAAGATCATTGCGTTCATCGTAAGTCTGATATGTGCCTCATTACCAGTGACTGGCTTTATGATTTGGTGGGGAAGAAGAAAAAAGAAAACGCCCAAAACCGTTTAAATTTTTTTTTAAATAAATATCTGCTTAATCGTCTAATAACTAAGATCTTTTTTATAATTTTAGCCTTTTAGAATTTTAAGAATAGAAATGTCATTAGTAGATTTGTCAAAACAAGTTGCGCTGGGTATTGATATCGGCGGAACAAACACAAAATTTGGGGTGGTAAACCATCGAGGTGAAGTTCTTGAAAAAGGAAATATCCGAACTGATGCCTATGCTACTGTAGAAGAATATATTGACGCTTTATACGAAGCTGTTCATCCCATGATCAACAGCCACGGAAAAGAGAAACATTTTGATGGGATAGGAGTTGGAGCTCCAAATGCCAACTACTATACAGGAACTATAGAACAAGCCCCCAATCTACCATGGAAGGGTATTATTCCTTTTGCAGAATTGATGAAAGCAAAGTTTGGCCTGCCTTGTACAATAACCAATGATGCGAACGCTGCTGCTATAGGAGAAATGCTTTTCGGAGCTGCCAGAGGAATGAAAGATTTTATCATGATTACTTTGGGTACAGGTGTAGGAAGCGGAATCATTGCAGGTGGTAAATTAATCTACGGACACGACGGATTTGCCGGAGAATTGGGACACACCATTGTAAAACCGGGAGGAAGAAAGCACTGGAGTACCGGTTCTGAAGGAAGCCTTGAAGCCTATGCTTCTGCAACAGGTATTTCCATTACTGCAAAAAAAATGCGTGCTGAATTTCCGGAATCCATGCTCAACCAATATCCTGAAGAAGCCATCAATTCAAAAACAGTACACGAATGTGCTTTGAAAGGAGATCCAATATCAATTGAAGTTTTCAGATATACAGGACAGAAATTAGGAGAGGCCTTGGCAAACTTTGTTATGTTCTCGTCTCCGGAAGCAATTCTTTTATTTGGAGGAGTAATCAAAGCCGGTGATTTTATTTTAAAGCCAACCAAGCTTCATATGGAAAGAAACCTTCTTCCTATTTTTAGAAACAAAGTGAAATTGGTTTTCAGTGAACTAGACGAAGCAGACGCTGCTATTTTGGGAGCAAGTGCTTTAGTTTGGGAAAAATAATTAAAAGCTATTTCAATAATATTAAGCATCCTTTTTAGGGTGCTTTTTTTGTTTTCATTAAAGACGCTTCGACAGGCTCAGCATGACATCGCATAAATTATTCATATAACACGATTAGTATTGGACTGTCATGCTGAGCTTGTCGAAGCATCTCTATAAATTAAATCGAAATTTTTCCTGAGTGACAAATAATGCTGATTTAATTTTAAAACAATTTGTTTCGTCTATCATCATAATCGTGTTTAGAAGGTATGATTAAGCTTACTTTGGAAAAGTTTTTCATATTTTTGATCTCCTTTTCTCGACAGATTCAAATCATAAAAGAGAAAAAACTTAAATACATAATCAACATAGAATGGATAACAATAATGTAGAGCAAATCACTTTTGGCGGCGGGTGTTTCTGGTGTGTGGAAAGCTGCTTTAATATGCTGAAAGGTGTAAAGTCTGCTATTTCCGGATATTCCGGAGGGCACAAAGATAACCCAACTTATCAGGAAGTCTGTACAGGAGAAACAGGACATGCCGAAGTCGTACAAATCACGTATGATCCTGCCATTATTTCTTACGAACAATTAATGGATGTTTTCTTTTTCCTTCACGATCCTACCCAATTAAACAGACAGGGAAATGATATCGGAACCCAATATCGCTCTGTAATTTATTATAAAGACGAAGCTGAAAAAGCAAAAGCAGAAGAAGCTATTCAAACGTCTAAAGAATCAGGGAGATGGCAGGGAGCTTATGTTACCGAACTTACAAAATTCGATAAATTCTGGCCTGCTGAACAATATCATCAAGGATATTATAATGAAAACCCAACTCAGCCTTATTGCAGTACTGTAGTTGGTCCTAAAATTCAGAAATTCAAAAAGTATTTTGACGAACTGGGAATGCTGAATGCGGAATAAAAAGTAAACAATAAGAATCGAATTTTAATCTTATACAGCTTGGAATATTTAGCTTAAGAATAGAAATAATTTTAACTTCAAAATATTAAAGATATGATCCAATTTATTTTAATGCTATTGGGTTTAGCATTCGGAAACAATAATGCCAATACATCAGCATACAACGATTCAACAACAGTAACTGTAAAAAGTGATATTAATCCTGGAACAGGAATAGATCCAGATGGAAATGGAGGACCAGGCAACGGAAATGGAGGGAGTACAGGAGGTAATACAGGCCAAAACCCACCTCCATTTACTAATCCTTATTAATTATAACAGAGTAGATTGTTTTTAATCTGCTCTGTTTTATTATTTTGCAGAACAACTATTTCTTATTATCTATAATTTTCTCAACATTTTAGTTATCTTCCAAATATTTTTCCGGTATCTTCAAACCCGAAATCGCCATAGAACCTCAATAAATAATACTCTGCAGAAATCCTGATTTCAGAAGTGTGAATGAGGATTAATCATTCGATATATTGTGTTTGATAGTTCTTCTTACCAGAATTAGTTCTTGCATACTTTATTATCATATGTTCTGTAGCTTCTTTTAAACTCTTTCCATTATTAGGATTTATACCATCCATTGTAAAAAATTCCACATTATTGTTGTATTTAGTATAATATGTATTCCTCACTGCGTTATCAACAGTCAATGTATCTGGCTGAGTAATTTTTTTAAAATACTTCAATTTTACTGTATCAACAGGTATTAATTGATGTTTAGGATTTTTGTCATTACAAAATGTTACTTTATATTCATCTCCATCCCAGTACATACACTGATGTTCATCTCGGAATATTCCTAACCCTTTATTTCCTCCAAAAGAAAAACTTACAAATAAAACCAGAATCATTGCTCCTATCCCCATTCCATTTTTTGCCATTTGAGGAATATTAAAAATCGACTGATTTTTTATGACAATCATAATATTTGACATTGTATCCGAAAAGGAGCTTCCTTTTGTTATGGTTACATTTACTTCTGTATCCTCAGCGTCACTTTTATAATTACTTTTTGCCTTTTCTTTAAAAGCATTAAAATCTTTATGTCCCAAATATTTACTATACAAGTTTAATATTGTTGGTTTTATCTTTTTATACCTGTTATTATCTACAATATCTTCATGATAGCCTAGCATTGTTCTATAGTTTAAGGTAAACCTATACTCATCTAAAAATATTCTTTCTAAGTATTTAAAAATGCCACTAATCGATGTTTCTAAGCTGTCATTTCCTGCCTTAGCATATACTTCTTGAAGCAATCTCTTTCTTTCTTGTAAATTTTCTATCATGATCTTAGTAATTATTTGGAAAAAATAAGAAGTTTTCAGCAAAAAAAATTACGGAAACCCGTAAAAATCAATGAAATAAAATTTCCAAAATCTTACCAAAATCCTACTAACCCTTCTCTTTCCTTTTACCGCAATTTTGTAATCGAGATCAGCGAAAAATAAAAACATTAAAAACAAAATCAAAAACTGATTTCAAAAATTGCCAGATAAAGCGGAAGAAAACTCCGGGTTGGGAAGCAGATGTTTCTCTTCCGTTTTTGAAGGTTCACTTCCCAAAAAATTTAAGAAGCGCTTCGAAATTTTAACGTGTACAGCTTGCGATAAATACTTCGTGAGAGGAAGAAAAACAATTTCAACTTCAAAATTTTACGGAAATGATCCAATTTATTTTAATGCTATTAGGCTTAGCATTCGGACACAATAATGCAAATACATCAACATGCGATAATAATAATAATAATAATAATAATTCAACAACAGTAACAATACAAAGTGATACTGATCCGGGAGAAGGGTTAGATCCGGACGGTGAACCCGTAGGAGGAAATACCGGTCAATTACCTCCTCCTTCTATAAATCCATAATTTTACAAAAGGGCAGATTGTATAAATCTGTCCTTTTTACTACTTTGCACCAAACTAAATATCATGAAAGTTCCATTTTCCATAATTTTATTATTACTAATATTTTCTTGTAAAAAAGGAAAATTTTCGGCTGATAATAATCCAAATTATCATAAAGCAGTTATTTGTAGAGAATCACAATCCTACGATTCCGCATTCTATTATTTTAATTTAGCAAAAAATGACCTTATTGAAATTCATGACTCAATAGGAACCGCTAAATCACTAATAAATATGGCAATGATTCAAACCAATAAAGGGGAATTTTTAGGAGGAGTCGAATCTTCGCTTCAGGCAAATAAATATCTAAAAAAAAAATCCGATAGTATGGTCAAAGTTTTACTTGGAAAAAACTACAATAACATGGCTATTGCATCTAATTATCTTAAAAACTTTGAAAATTCATATAATTTTTATCTTCAAGCTTTAAAATATGTTGATAACAAAGAAGATAGATATGTCTGTTATAATAACATTGGTGATGTATTAATAAATCAAAATAAACCTAATCTTGCAAAAGCTTATTTAGAAAAAGCAATCGAAGTAAAAGATAGTAGTAATTATTCAAAAGTATTAAATAATCTTGCAAAAGCAAAATATCTCGATAATGCAAATTATAACCCATTACCTGAATTAAATAAAGCATTAGAGATTAGACAAAGGATAAAAGATGGAGAAGGGCAAAACTCAAGCTTTGAAACATTATCCACGTATTATTTAGCAAAAGACAAAAGCCTTTCACTATATTTTGCAAAAAAAATGCTTGAAACCGCTACTAAAAATAATAGTCCAGGCGACCAAATATTAGCTTTAAAAAGACTCATTATTTTAGATCCTAACAATTATTTAGAAAACTTTCAAAGATTTAATTTAAAAAATGACAGCCTACAGACTGCCAGAAATAAAGATAGAAATCAATTCGCTATAATCAGATTTGACGTTGATAAAATAAAAGAGGAAAAAAAAGAAAAAGAAATAGAAGGATTACAGAAAAATTTTGGTATTGGAGCTTTATTATTAATTTTAATAGGTAGTTTTTTCTGGTACAAAAAAAGGAGAAAACGTCTCCAACAAGAAAAAGAACTCGAAGTAAAAAACACCCAACTCAAAATGTCTAAAAAAGTTCATGACGTTGTTGCCAACGGTATTTATCAGGTAATGACAAAGATTGAAAACCAAGAGCATTTTGATAGAAATGAAGCCCTTGACGAACTGGAATTTGTGTACGAAAAATCAAGAGACATTTCTTACGAAAAAGCAGATAATCAGGCCGAAGAAAAAGATTTCAGCGAACAAATCTCTGAATTAATTGGTTCTTTTAAAAACGAAAAAATAAATACTTACATCGCCGGAAACGAAAAAGAGATCTGGAAAAATACAAATAGTATAATTCAGGAAGAAATTTATCAAATCATCCGTGAATTACTCGTCAATATGAAAAAACACAGTGAAGCAGATCGGGTAGTTTTCAGATTTGAAAGAGAAAATGATCACATCAAAATCTATTATACAGATAACGGAATCGGAATTTCAGGAGACGTAATTTATAAAAACGGATTGTCCTCTACGGTTTCCCGTATAGAAACTATCGCTGGAGAAATTATTTTTGACACTCAAACAGAAAAGGGCCTGAAAATTAATATTTCATTTCCTACTTCTTAAAAAATTTAAAACAGAATGTTCAAAAAAATTTTAATTGCCGAAGACCACGAAAGTATTAATATTTCTATACAGAAAACATTAGAGGATCTCAATATTCCAAATGTGGATTATGTGTATTATTGTGACGATGCTCTTGCAAAAGTCCAGAAATCTATTCGGGAAAACGAACCTTATGACCTGTTAATTACCGATCTTTATTATGACGAAGACCATCACACACAAAACATTAAAGGCGGACAGGAATTAATCCAGAAAATAAGGGAAATCCAACCATCATTGAAAGTCATTGTTTTTTCCGCCGAACATAAATCCGGAATTATTAATTCTCTTTTTAAAGACTCTCACATTAACGGATATGTGCGGAAAGCTAGAAACGATTCGAAGGAATTAAAAAAATCAATAGCCTCAGTTTACATCAATGAAAACTATCTATCCCTTGATTTGAAACATGAAGTAAAGAAAATGAATAGTTATGAATTCTCGGCTTACGATATTACATTAGTATCACTTCTTTCAAAAGGAATTTTGCAAAAGAATATTCCCTTTCATCTTCAGGAAAAAGATATCAAACCTTATAGTTTAAGCAGTGTAGAAAAAAAACTAAACAGCCTAAAAGAGGATCTTGAAGTAACCAGCAACGAACAACTTGTTGCTTTTTGTAAAGATATCGGGATTATTTAAAACAAACTTTCATCCCTATTTTATTATTAACCTTTCATTTTTTTTGAAAGGTTTTTTCTTTTTTGCCGGTTTTACGGATTCCCGTAAGGATTGGAATTTAAAGGGTTATACTTTTGAAGTGTTAAATAAAAAACAATCATGGGAAAATTTGTAATCACTCAAAGAATCAACAATGAGTATCAATTCAATCTAAAAGCCGGAAACGGAGAAATTATTTTAACCAGTGAAGGTTATGTTCAAAAAGCATCTTGCCAGAAAGGTATTGAATCTGTAAGGATCAATTCTCAGGACGATTCCCGATATGACAAAAGAGTCGCAGTAAACGGTAAAGATTATTTTGTCTTAAAAGCCAGAAATGGAGAAATTATTGGGAAAAGTCAATTTTACACATCAAAAATGGCCATGGAAAACGGAATTCATTCTGTAAAGTCAAATGCTTCAACTGCAGAAATCGTTGATGAAACCCTAAAAAATTAAAAACATGGATCTTAAAATTAAACTAGAACAGCTTCATCAAAAAGTAATTGGCTTAAAAGAACAGATCGGAACTGAAGAGGCAACCAAGAATGCCTTTGTAATGCCTTTTATACAAATTCTGGGTTATGATATTTTCAATCCGACAGAAGTGGTTCCCGAACACGTTTGTGATATCGGAACCAAAAAGGGGGAAAAAGTAGATTATGTAATCAAAAATAATGATGAGCCGATTTTCATTATCGAATGTAAACACTGGAAAGAAAGTGCAGATGCTCACAACTCGCAACTTCACAGATATTATCATGTTTCAAAAACAAGATTTGGAGTTCTTACCAACGGAATTGTATATAACTTTTACACAGATCTTGAGAAGCCAAATATTATGGATGAAAAGCCCTTTTTCACTATTAATATTGAAGATTTGAAAGACAGCTCAATCAAAATTCTCGAAAGCTTCACAAAGAAAGATTACAACCTTGAAAGCATTCTGGACTCTGCAGAAGCACTAAAATACATTAAAGCCATCCGAAAAGAATTCGAAAAAGAGATCGAAAACCCTTCTGATGAATTGGTAAAACTTTTAGTAAACCGCTTTTTTGAAAAACCTCTAACAGCAAACAGAATGATTTCTTTTAAAGAATATGCTAAAAAGGCTTTAACAACTTCTATTAATGAATCGATCAGCTTCAGATTGAAATCTGCATTAAGCATCAATGAACAAATTGAAAAACGAGAAGACGACATAAAAACCTCGCAACCAATTGATGAAAACTACAACTCTAAAATTGTAACCACAGAAGAAGAACTTGAAGGGTTTCAAATTGTTAAAGCCATTTTAAGAGAAAAAATTCCTTCTTCAAGAATTGCTTATAGAGATACATTATCCTACTTCGGAATTTTATTAGATGATAATAACAGAAAACCACTTTGCAGATTACATTTTAATACAACCAATAAATATCTGGAGCTATTTCATAACGGAAAAGATGCTGGAGAAAAAATTTTATTAAATACTCTCGACGAAATCTACAATCATAGAAATCAGCTTCATCAGACATTAGAAAATTATAACTAATCATGAAAAAACTAATCCCCATCATCATAATTACTTTCAATTTATTTCTTTTACATTCTTGTTTTAAAGCCAATGACAACATAGCATACGACGGAAGGTGTACAGGTTCTGACTATTGTACAGCCTGTTCAAACTGTTCACGATGTGGACATTGTAGCAGTGGCGGAACTTGTGGTGTCTGTAGTGGCAGCTCTTCAGGGAGTAGTTCATCTTCCGGCAAGTCTTCAAAAAGAAGCAAATCCAAAAAACACAAAACCTCAGATTCTTATAAATCTCCAAAAATAAGCTCCAATCCTCCAAAAGTTTTTGTTGACAAAGTAAATGTCAAAACCAATAATAAATATCTTGCAGGAATAGCAATAACAAATATCTACGAAAAACCATCAGTTAAATCTAAGATAATTGCATCCGTTCCCAAAAACACAAAACTGATTCAGCTTTCAAAACTTGATTCGTGGTACAAAGTACAAATTAAAAAAGGCGGAAAAATAGGATATGTTTTTTATAAAGATGTAAATAACTAAAAACCAATAATATGAACTTAAAAAACTTTTTAAATGAAGAGCAAGATCCAAAAGCTGTTGAAAAGCTTTTGGAAAGAATCAACAGTCTCCTTACTTCTCAAGAATTTGTAGAATATATTGCTGTTCAAAAAAAACCTGCTCTCAATTTATCTCCTGATTGCATTGCTCTTACTAACAGAAGAATTATTTTCTGTAGACCTAAAAATTTCGGTTTATCAATGGATTTTCAGGATTATAGTTGGGTAGACGTTGCAGACTGTCATATCAAAGAAGGAATAATGGGCTCCACTTTTATGATGAGAACAACAAAAAACCTTACCAACATGATGGATTACCTTCCCAAAACGCAAGCCAGAAAGCTATATCAATACGCCCAGGAAATCGAAGAACAGATGAGAGGAGTAAGACGAGAAAAAGAATTAGAAACAAGAAGAGCTTCTGCAGGTGGAGTTACTGTGAATAACACAACACCAATTATTGCTCAACCTCAGCAATTTCATCAACAACAAAAGCCATTATTAATAGAAAATGAAGATCCTTTTGCCCTTCTACAGAAATTAAAAGGTTTAGTAGAAAACGGAATAATCTCACCTGAAGAGTTTGAAGAAAAAAAGAACGAAATTTTATCAAGAGTTTAAGTTTATGAAATCAAAATTTACCACAGCTTTACTAGCTTTCTTCTTAGGAGGATTAGGCATTCACAGATTTTATTTAGGCCAAAATAGTAGGGGAATATTTTATCTATTATTTTGTTGGACACTAATTCCTGCATTGATTGCTCTTTTCGATTTTTTTGTATTCATTTTTATGTCTGAAGACAATTTTAATTACAAATATAATCTCAAAACAGGATTTTAAACACAAACATTATGAAACCATTCCTCACCTTCTGTGCGATCTGTTGTTTCATTGGTATTTTCAGATTTCCCATAGAATATTATACTTTCCTCAGAATTCTTGTTTCCATTGGAGCTTTACTTGTTTTATACAATACCATAAGCTTTAAACAACATTATTTCAGTATAATTTTTCTTGTTATTCTTATCATTTTCAATCCCATTTTTCCCATTTATTTATATCGAAAAAGCATATGGCTTCCTATTGATACCATTACAGGGATTCTGTTCCTGTTAATCACTTTTATTGATAAACTAGAACAAAAAAAGGAAGAAGAAACTACTGAAGAACCTTCAGAACATTCAATACATCAAAGAGCTCCTTCACGAGACAGAATCATTAATCCTAAAAAACCAAAAGAAGAAAAACCATAATGGAAAGCAACCAAATAACCGAAAATCTCAAAGCTCATTTCCTAAGATTATATCAAATGGCTGTTTGTGACGACGATTTCAGCACATTAGAATTAAAAATGCTTTATAAATGTGCAGAAGAAAGAGGCATTTCATCTAAAGATCTGGACGAAATTCTTTTGAATCCAATCAATTTAAAATCATTAATTCCACAAACAATTGATGAAAAAGTAGACTATTTGTATGATCTCACACTCATGATTTGGGCAGATGGAATTATTTCTCCAAATGAATATTCTGCTTTGCAGAAATATGTCCGGATATTCGGATTTTTAGAAGAAAATGAAACTGCAATTGTTGATTATCTGATTGAAGCCGTGAGAATCGGGAAAAATAAAAAAGAAATTTTATATGAATTAAAAAACTAAACTACCATGGATACAGCCAGTATAAAAAATTTATTTAAATTAAAATCTACCCCTATAGAACCCAAACAGGAGCAGCTTCCAAAAACAGAAGCTATTCTGAGCAACGAATCTCTTGAAGAAAGCCGGAAAAGAACCTATCACGAATCAGGATATAGAGACAGCTCACGAACCAATGGAAACCACTCTACCCTTTCAATCTGTCTTGACGCTGTGTATTCAAAATTTCAAAATGAAGAGAAAGAAATGGTTGAAAAGCAGCAAAAATTAAAAGAATCTTACGTTAATGAACAAAAAAATCGGGAAACGGAGATCAAAGCTTTAACCGTTTCAAAGGAAACTAAAGAGGAGCAACTAAAAAACAAAAACACAGAAGTCGAAAATCATCAACATACCATTGAAACCTTAAAAGCTGAAATCCTTGATCTTCCAAGAAATCCCGAAAAGTATAATGTAAAAGCTACAAGAGGAGCTTCAGCAAAGTTCTGGATTGGTTTCATTCTTCTGATTCCCATAACTTTATATTTAGCAACATTTTATATTTCAACTTCTTATTCGGCATTTTTTAAGAGTTTTGATGCTAAAAGTACCGTCATTCAAAGTGTTTTGGATGCAAATGCATGGATGAAAGCATGGGATGATGGTTTTATTGAAGTGGCCTTTGTTACTTTAATTCCGTTTGTATTTCTAGGACTAGGATTTCTTATTCATATGTTTAGCGAAAATAAAACCAGAGCTAATTATATCAAACTGGGTTTACTATTTATCGTGACTTTTATTTTCGACTCTATTTTAGCCTATGAAATCGAATCAAAATTGTATGAATTAAACAAAACTTTTGATTCTCCTCCATTCGATCTTAAAATAGCTTTTACTAAAATTCAGTTTTGGGGAATTATTTTCGCGGGATTTATTGTTTACATTATTTGGGGACTTGTGTTTGACTTTGTCATGAAAGAACATCGGGAAAAAGACAAAATCAAAAGCGAACAGGAAATCAGACAGAAAAGGGTGATTTCTCTTTCAGAAAAGATCAATGGTTTAAAAAAAGAAGTTGAAGAAGTTATTGCTAATATTGGCAACATAAAAGAATTGATCATCAAAACACGCGGTAGAATTGAAGAGCTTCAGAATATCATTGACGGGGTTATCATTCCTACCAAAGATTATAAATTATATGCGTCTGAATATGTTCAGGGTTGGATAACTTTTATTGGTGAAAAAATAGCTGTTTCAAGAACAGAGAAACAAATTATGATAGATGACTGCATTGCAACTTATAATGCTAATTTAGATACCGTAGGTGCAAATTCCGACAACCAGAATCTCGTTTATTTATCCTCTTTATAAATCAGTCCTATGAAAAAAATATTCTATTTATTAATGATTACCTCTTTGGTTTCCTGCTACAAAGAAAAACCTGGAGTACAAAATAGTAATGAGAAAAATTCGCTTGTTGCTGATTTAAATAATATAAATGTTAGTATTTTAATCGATTTATCAGACAGGATTGATTCTACAAAAAACCCCAATCCCACAATGCAATATTTCCAAAGAGACACAGAATATATTAAAGCCATTGAAAAGGGATTTTTGAATCATATCAAGTCAAAAAAAATCATTACTTATGATGATCAGATGCAGGTTTTCTTTAACCCGGAACCGTCAGATCCAAAAATGAATCAGTTTACAAAAGATCTTAAAGTTTCTTTTGATAAAAATACAAGCAAAGATTATTTTACTTCTGTAGAGAAAAAATATTCTGAATTGCCATTGAGCATTTACCAATCTGCCATTCATGATGGAAAGTATGTAGGTTCAGATATCTGGGAATTTTTCAAAAATAAGGTGAAAGATTATTGCATAAAAGATGATCGAAGAAATATTCTTTTCATTTTGACAGACGGATATATGTATCATCAAAACACAAAATTTGAAGAAAAAAATAAAACATCCTATTTAACAACTAAATTAATTAAATCAAATAATCTTACAACTTCTGATTTTAAAAATACAATCGAAAAGAATAAATACGGTTTCGTAAAAGCCAATGACAACCTGGGTAATCTGGAAGTGATCGTTTTAGGAATCAACCCCGAAAAAGGAAATCCTTTTGAAGAAGCGGTCATCAAAGAATACTGGGAAAATTGGTTCAAAGAGATGAAAATTAAACACTATCAGATCAAATCTGCCGATCTTCCGTCTAATCTGGAACCTATTATCTTAAAAGCCATTACAGGAAAATAAAAACACTCCATATATTTTACTATTAAAAAAAGCGAAGAATAATTTCTTCGCTTTTTTCTTATTTTCTCAACATTTCCGTGTGTGGAATGTCATCTTCCAAATATTTTTTTCCGGTATCTTCAAATCCGAAACCACCATAAAACTTCAATAAATAATCCTGCGCAGAAATTCTGATTTCAGAAGTATGAAAACGGTTTTCTATCGTTTCAACAGCATATTGTATTAATAATTTTCCCAAACTTTTTCCCCTTGCTTTTTCCGTTGTTAAAACCCTTCCTATGGAAGCTTCATCATATTTTATTCCTCTATCGAAAATTCTGCAGTTGGCAAGTACTTCCCCATCTTCTTCTGCCCAGATATGAACCGCTTTCTGATCATAATTATCCAAATCCGGGTAAGGACAATTCTGTTCAATCACAAAAACATCAATTCTTGCTTTTAAAACCGCATACAATTCAGGAACTGTGAACTCATCAAAAGTTTTAATTTTCCAGACAATATTACTCATCAAAACTTACACTATTATTAACTAAAAATTCGTTTGTTTTCTGAATAAAGTTCAGGATTTCATCTCCACCTACTTTTTTTTCTGCAGAAGTCACATAAAGTTCCGGAAGATCTTCCCAGGTTTTATGAAGTTCAGCTTTATAATCCTCTACATTTTTAATCGCTATATTAGGTTTTAGCTTATCCACTTTTGTAAATACAATTGAAAAAGGCACTCCGCTTTCTCCACACCACTGAATAAATTCCAGATCAATGACCTGAGGTTTATGCCTTGAATCTACTAAAACAAAAAGATTCACTAAATTTTTTCTGTTGAGAATATAATTGGTAATGAGCTTTTCAAAATCCTTTCTGATCGACTTTGATACTTTTGCATATCCGTATCCCGGCAAATCGGTTAAATACCAACTATCATTAACTATAAAATGATTAATAAGCTGGGTTTTCCCAGGAGTTCCCGAAGTTTTAGCCAAATCTTTATGATTCATCATTGCATTAATCAGTGATGATTTTCCAACATTAGATCTTCCGATAAAAGCATATTCAGGAATTGTAGGCTCCGGACAATCTTGCCATTTCCCACTACTTTTTACAAACGTTGCTGTTTTAATAACCATTTTTATAGAAATATTTTAGAAAAACAAACCATTAAGAAAAGCTCTTAATGGTCATTTTATATTTTAATTTTAAACTTTATCTTTTATCCAGCTATAAAGAATTTCATTGAATTCATCTGGTTTTTCCATCATTGCTGCATGACCACATTTATCAATCCAGAACAAATCCGAATTTGGGATAAATTTGTGCATATCCTCTGCAACTTCAGGAGGAGTGACATTATCCTGCTTTCCCCAAATCAGACACGTCGGTGTCAGAATTTTAGGCAAATCGTTCAACATATTGTGTTTGATGGCACTTCTTGCTAACATTACAGTTTTGATTCCTTTCATTCTGTCATTTACTACCCCGAAAACTTCATCTACCAAATCTTCAGTCGCAACAGAAGGATCATAAAAAACCTCTTCTGTTTTCTTTCTGATGTAAGAACGGTCATTCTTTCTTGGAAAACTGTCTCCGAAAGTTCTTTCATATAAACCGGAACTTCCTGTAAGAACAAGATTTTTCACTAAATCCGGTCTCGCCAACGTCAAAATAAGTCCAACATGACCTCCCATCGAATTTCCGACAATAGTAACCGGCCCCTGAATATGACCTTCAATAAACTTTATTATATATTTTGCTAAAGTCGTAAGATTCGTATTGAGTACCGGTAAATCGTAGATCGGCAACTGAGGAACATACACTTTGAATCCTCTGTTTGAAAAAAAATCTACCATTTTATCGAAATTACTCAAACCACCCATTAAACCGTGCAACAGCACCAATGGATGTCCTTCTCCCGCCTCTACAAAGGTATATTTCTTTCCTTTTTTTGTACTAAATATCATATAATGCCTGTAATAAAGCCTTGCAAAAATACAAATTAAACATCAAAAATATTTTGATTACTCTAATTTAAACTAAAAATAATATAATAACCCTCTTTTTAATGATTTTTTTAAAAATCTCTTTGTTATGGCCAAAATAACAACTTATACAATCTTCATCATATCAAATAATTACACCCCTGAAATTCAATCTTTGATAAAACTTATTAACATTAAGGGAAAAAGTGGGAAAAAGTGGGAAATTTTAGAAATTATTATATAAATTTGCTCCAAATGAAAAGTTTCATTGGTACATATGAGTGTAAAATTGACGACAAAGGCCGCCTAAAAGTTCCTTCATCCTTAATTAAACAGATGGAAAACTTCGACGACAAGGCGTTTGTAGTCAAAAGATCTGTGTTCCAACCTTGCCTGGAAGTCTACCCTATGAATGCATGGGATAAATTGATGGGCAAAATTAATAAACTTAACAGATTCATTAAAAAGAATGCTGATTTCATTAGAATGTTTACGGCAGGAGTAAAAACAGTAGAACTAGACAACGCAGGAAGATTACAGATCTCTAAAGATCTGACTCATTTTGCAAATCTTCAAAAGGATATTGTGATTACAAGCGCAGGAGAATTGTTTGAAATTTGGGATAAAGAAGCCTACGAAAAGGTAATTTCTACCAATGAAACCGATTTTGCCAGTCTTGCCGAAGATGTAATGGGCTCTTTCGATGAAGAATAATTACGCTGATTATTAAAAGCGAAAAAAACACAACTTAAGTATGTATCATAACCCCGTTTTGTTGAAGCAAAGTGTAGATGATTTGGTAACGAATCCAGACGGAATATATGTAGACTGTACTTTTGGAGGCGGTGGTCATTCCAGAGAAATATTGAGCAGACTTTCAGACAAAGGGAAGTTGTTCAGTTTTGATCAGGATTTAGACGCTCTTAAAAATACAATTGACGATCCGAGATTTACATTAATTAATCAGAATTTCAGGTTTCTGGAAAACTCTTTATTAATGTATGGAGTTCCTCAGGTCGATGGAGTTTTGGCCGATCTGGGAGTTTCTTCTCATCAGTTCGACGAAGCAGAAAGAGGCTTTTCTACAAGAAGTAACGCCCCTTTGGATATGAGAATGAACGTGATGCAGGGACTTGATGCAAAAAGAGTCATTAACGACTACGATGAAGAGCAACTTGCAGACATCTTTTATTATTATGGTGAACTGAGAGAAGCCAGAAAATTGGCAAGAGATATCGTTCATCACAGAAAAGCTAAGAGCATTGAAACAACAGAAGATCTGAAAAAGCTATTCAGCTATCTTCCACCACATAAAGTTAATAAATTTTATGCCCAGTTATTTCAGGCGATAAGAATTGAAGTCAATCAGGAGCTTGAAGTTTTAAAAGAAATGCTTGTTCAGGCATATAATGTATTAAAGCCAGAGGGAAGATTAGTCGTAATTTCTTATCATTCCCTAGAAGACAGGCTGGTAAAAAGATTTTTGAAAAACGGAATGTTTGAGGGAGAACCCGAAAGAGACATTTACGGAAACTATAAAAAAGCATTTGAATTGGTAAAGAGCAAGGCAATTATTCCCGACGACAAGGAAATCGAAGAAAACTCAAGAGCCAGAAGTGCTAAAATGAGAACAGGAATAAAAGTTTAAAAGTAAATTGTTATTGTGGATTTTTATAATTGACAAACAAAGTGAATTCACTGCAAAGCAAATTGACATAAAAAATTGGCAAAAAGAACAACAAATCGTCCTCAGAAAAAATTAACTTTTATAGATATTATAAAAGGAAATTTCCTGAATCGTGATGAGATTAAAATACATTACAAGTATTTTCTCCTGTTGTTCATATTAATGATGGCTATGATTTACAGCAACCATCTCGTCAATAAAAAGATAAAGATTGTAAATACTTTAAAAGAAGAAACAGAAGAGTATAAATCGCGAAACGCTTACGCACAAAGTAAGCTGATAAAAGTAAAAATGGAATCAGAATTGGGGAAAGAAGTTGCACGGGACTCTTTGATGACCTTAGAAAACCACCCTCATAAACTGCTAATAAAACTGGACAGTACAGATGCAAAAGCAAAATGAATACGACAACAAACGTAAAAAAACGTTAAGGTGGGGCTACCTCTTCGCAGTGGTGGCTTTGTGCGTGTTTGTAATGTTTTTGACAAGAATAATTATCTTACAAAACACTAATGTTCAGGAAATTAAAGACGATTACATTAATAAAAACTATCGAGAAGCGACACTGACAGCCGCACGCGGAAATTTATTCGCTTCCGACGGCTCTATTCTTGCCACAACGGTAATGCGTTACGACATCTATCTGGATTTCAAAACCATGAAAGATACCGTTTACTCCAACAATATTGGTGCTTTAACAGATTCTTTAAGCAAAATGTTCGGAAAACCGAGAGCCGAATTCAGAAAGAAATTTGACGAACAAAGAAAAAATAAAAACCAGTACTACACATTAGCCAAAGGTCTTGACTTTGACCAATACGACAGAATCCGAAAATTCCCGATCTTCAAAAAAGGAAAAAATAAGGGAGGCTTCATCGTAGACAGAAATTACAAGAGAGAATTGGCCACCTCAGAAATCGGAGCAGGAACCATCGGAATGGATGATGGTGAACACAAAGCCGGTCTTGAAGGTGCTTTTTCAAAATATTTAAAAGGAACCAACGGGAAAAGACTGGAACAAAGAATTAACTCATCCCAATGGAAACCGATTGATTTCTGGAAAGTTCAGGAACCTGTTGACGGTGAAGATGTTTACACAACGTTAGACCTTAGAATTCAGGACATTGCCCATTCTGCACTTGAAAAGCAATTAATTAATTTCGAAGCAAAACATGGAACGGTGATCGTGATGGAAGTAGAAACCGGAAAAGTTCGTGCCATGGTTAATTTAAGAAGAGATGATAATGGTGAATATGTGGATTCTTATAATTATGCTATAAAAGATAATATTGAACCCGGATCTACTTTTAAAACCATTTCCTTATTAGCCGCAATGGACGATGGCTTCATCGACGAAAATACTACAGTAAACGTTGGCAATGGAGTTTGGGTATATGCAAAACAGAGAATTTCAGACGGACACGGTGGTGGAACCTATGATATCAGTGATGTTTTAGCCAAATCAAGTAACGTAGGTTCTGCAAAGCTTATTACAAAATATTACGCCGATAATCCCCAGATTTTCCTTGATCATCTAAAACGCTGGAAGTTATTCGACAAAATGGATATCGAACTTCCGGGAATCACAAAACCTAGATTTGTAACTCCGGAAAGTAAAAGATGGAATCCGGCTACCCTAGCTTCCTTGGCTTACGGATATGCTTCAAACATCAACCTTTTACAATTAGCAACTTTCTATAACGGAGTTGCTAATGGTGGTAAAATGCTAAAGCCTTTATTCATCGATAAAATCATGAAAGACGGAAAGGTGATGTACAATGCAAAACCTGAAGTAATGGTCAATAAAATGGCGTCTGAAAAGGCTATTAAAATGATGACTCATGCTTTAACCAAAGCTGTAGAAAAGGGAACAGGGAAAAGTATCTTCACGCCTAACTTAAAAATGGCAGGAAAAACGGGAACTGCAAGATTTGAATATTGGTTGCCTGGTCCAATGAAGTACCGCGCATCATTTGCAGGTTTTTACCCTGCTGATAATCCGAAATATACCTGTTATGTGATGATTAGTGAGCCGAACACCGCAAAAGGGTTTTATGGAGGTACGGTTTCAGCACCAGTGTTTAAAGAAATTGCAGGCAAGACTTTCTTAAAAACGCCACAGAATATTGAAAAAGAAATGCTGGTAAGCAATAAGGTAGACCTCAACAAAATGGTCGAACCTAATGTAAAAATAGCAGTGAACAATAAGCAAATGCCCAGTGTGGTGGGATTGATCGGTAAAAACATCATCCCGCAATTGGAAAATTTAGGATATCGTGTCGATTACAAAGGAGTTGGAAGAATCACTCAGCAATTCCCCTTGGAAGGCACAACAATTAGCAAAAATCAGAGAATTTATTTATCTCTGCAGAATTAAAATATAAGCATCAAAGCAATGCAATTAATTGAATTATTAAAAAGAATTCCAGTTTTAGAAATTCATGGTGATGATACCCGTGAAATTTCCGAATTGGTGTTCGATAGCAGAAAGATTACGGAAGGCTCTTTGTATATAGCAATGAGAGGAACGGTTGTGGATGGGCATTCATTTATTGCATCTTCAATTGAAAAAGGAGCAAAAGCAATCATTTGTGAAGAATTCCCTGAAAATACGGATGAAAACATTACTTATGTAAAGGTAAAAGATTCCTCTAAAGCTTTAGGGCAATTAGCATCCAATTTCTATGGAAATCCTTCTGAAAAATTAAAATTAATCGGAGTTACAGGAACCAATGGAAAAACTTCTGTTTCTACACTCCTTTTTGATGTTTTCAAAAATTTAGGATACGATTCTGCTTTGCTTTCTACTGTTGAAATCAGAATTGGAGAACAGATTATTCCGGCGACTCATACAACTCCGGATGTAATCACTATTAATAAAATTTTAGCTCAGGCTGTTGAAGAAGGTTGCGAATTTGCTTTCATGGAAGTAAGTTCTCACGGAATAGCACAAAACAGAATTGAAGGACTTCATTTTAAAATAGCGGGTTTCACAAACTTGACTCACGACCATTTAGATTATCATAAGACCTTCGACGAATATCTAAAAACAAAGAAAAGATTTTTCGACCAGTTGGAAAGCACAGCCGTTGCCATCACCAATGTGGATGATAAAAACGGAAATGTCATGCTTCAAAACACAAAGGCAGCTAAAAAGTCTTATGCTTTGAAAACAATGGCAGATTATCACGGAAAACTTTTAGAAGTTGATTTCAACGGAATGCTGTTGAATTTTAACGGAAAAGAATTCTGGACAACATTAACGGGAAAATTCAATGTTTACAATTTGTTATTGGTTTTCGGAATTGCTTCAGAACTTGGCTTTGAACAGGATGAAATTCTTCAGGCAATTAGCCAGCTGAAAAGAGTTTCGGGGAGATTTGAAACCTTCAAATCAGATGGCGGAATTTTCTTCATCGTAGATTACGCCCATACTCCGGATGCCTTGGAAAACATTCTGGACAGCATTAATGATATCAGAACCAAAAACGAGAGGTTAATCACCGTTTTCGGTTGCGGAGGCGACAGAGATCACTCAAAAAGACCTGAAATGGGAAATATTGCCACCAAAAAATCAACATTGGCAATCATCACTTCAGACAACCCGAGAACGGAAGATCCGGCTGTTATTATAAAAGAAATTGAAGCAGGTGTTGAACCTCAGAACTTCAGCAAGTACACTTCAATTCCGGACAGACGAGAAGCCATAAAAATGGCAATAAAATTTGCAGAACCTAAAGATATTGTTCTCGTAGCCGGAAAAGGCCACGAAACCTATCAGGAGATTAATGGTGTAAAACATCATTTTGACGATAAAGAGACAATCAATGAGCTTTGGAAATTAATGAGTAAGTAAAAATTTGATTTAAACAAAACTTATTACATCTTAAACAGAAGAAAATGTTATACTATTTATACGAATATTTAACCAACCACGGAATTCATGTTCCCGGATTAGGAATGTTGAAATACATCTCTTTCCGAGCAGGAATGGCTGTCTTATTTTCTTTGATCATTGCTCTTGTCTATGGAAAAAGGATCATCAACTATTTGAGAGCAAAACAAATGGGAGAATTGGTTCGTGATCTTGGATTAGACGGTCAAAAACAAAAAGAGGGAACTCCTACAATGGGAGGTCTTATTATTATTTTGGCTACCATCATTCCGGTATTGTTATTTACCCGAATTACAAATATTTACATTGTTCTTCTTTTAATTTCAATGCTTTGGATGGGGGCTATTGGTTTCCTGGATGATTATTTAAAGAAAATAAAGAAAAACAAAGACGGATTAAGCGGGAAATTCAAGATTGTAGGACAGGTCGGATTAGGGCTAATTATCGGAGTTACAATGTATTTCCATCCTGATATTACTGTTAAGAGAAAATATGCCGATGCAAAAGTAGTGAACAGAAATAATGTGGAGCAAAACTTTATGCCCACAGAAAAAATCACGGTTTCCACTGTTCCTTTTGCTAAAAATAACGAGTTCGACTATAGCGGAATATTATTCTGGATGAATGATAAAGATGCCCACGAATGGGCCTGGATTGTTTTCATTCCGATTGTCATTTTTATCGTAACAGCCGTTTCAAATGGAGCTAACATTACCGATGGAATTGATGGTCTTGCCTCCGGAACTAGTGCCGTGATACTCCTTGTTTTAGCACTTTTCGCCTACGTTTCAGGAAACATCATTTTTGCAGATTACCTCAATATTATGTTCCTTCCGAATATGGGCGAAACCACCATTTTTGCCGTTGCTATGGTAGGTGCGGTAATAGGGTTTTTCTGGTACAATACCTATCCTGCACAGGTTTTCATGGGAGATACCGGAAGTTTGATGTTAGGAGGCGTTATTGCTGTGTTAGCCATTATTTTAAGAAAAGAATTATTGATTCCTGTATTATGCGGAATCTTCTTAATTGAAAACCTGTCTGTAATGCTTCAGGTAGTTGTTTTCAAATACAGAAAGAAAAAATTCGGGTTGGAATATGCCCAAAACAATAGATTATTTAGAATGTCACCTTTACACCATCATTATCAGAAAGGCGGTTTCCACGAAAGTAAAATCGTTAACAGAATGATTATCATCGGGGTAATTTTGGCAATTGTATGTCTCATTACATTGAAGATGAGATAGAACCATCAGTAAGCAATAGGCTTAAGCCTATCGTCTACATCATAAAGTAAATAATATGAAAATAGTTGTTTTAGGAGGAGGAGAAAGTGGTTGCGGAGCTGCTTATTTGGCTAAAAAACAAGGTTTGGAAGTTTTTCTTTCAGACAAAGGAGCCATTAAGGATAACTATAAGCAGTTTTTGACAGAAAATGAAATAGAATTTGAAGAAGAAAATCATGATGAGGAAAGAATTTTAAATGCAGACTGGATTGTAAAAAGTCCGGGAATTCCGAAAAAAGCGGAAATCATTCATAAAATTCATGAAAAAGGAATCCGACTTTCTTCAGAAATTGAATTTGCTTCGGAGTTTACAGATGCCAAAATCATCGCGATTACAGGAAGTAACGGAAAAACAACGACGACCTCTTTAATCTATTATATTTTAAAAAATGATGGCTTAAATGTAGGTTTAGGCGGAAATATCGGATACAGCTTTGCAAAACAGGTTGCTGATGAAAACCATGAATATTACGTATTGGAGGTAAGCTCTTTCCAATTAGATGATATTCAAAACTTCAGACCTTATATTTCTTTATTATTGAATTTGTCTCAGGATCATTTAGATCAGTACAACTACAATTATGAAGAATATGCTTTAGCGAAGTTCAGAATTACTGAAAACCAGGAAAATGATAACTTCTTCATCTATAACAAAGATGATGAAATGAGTAAAAATCTTCTTGAAAAGCTAGAGATAAAAGCAAAAATGATCCCTTTCTCAACAAAAGAAAAATTGTCAGAAGGAGGATTTGTTGACGGAGAAAATATTGAAGTAAATTTTCAGGATAAATTCTCAATGAAAATTGAAGAGTTATCTCTTTTGGGAAATCATAATGTTGCCAACAGCTTAGCTGCTTCAATCGCTGGTAAAATATTGAAAATCAATAATGAAAGCATCAGAAACTCATTAATGACTTTCCAGGCTGTTGAGCACAGATTGGAATTTGTAATTGAAATTGAAGGCGTTAAATACATCAATGACAGTAAAGCGACGAACGTTAATGCCACATATTATGCTTTAGAAAGCATGAAAAACCCAACCGTTTGGATTGTTGGAGGCCTAGATAAAGGAAATGACTACACCGAAATTGAAGATTTAGTTAAAAGAAAAGTAAAGGCTATTGTCTGCTTAGGAATAGATAACCAAAAGATTATCGATTTCTTTAAAGATAAAAAAGAGTTTATTTATGATACCTCAAGTATGGAAGAAGCAGTGAAGATCTCGAAATCTTTAGCTAAAAAAGGAGATACCGTTTTACTTTCTCCTTGTTGCGCAAGTTTTGATTTATTCAAAAGCTATGAAGACAGAGGGCGTCAGTTTAAAGAGCAAGTATTAAAATAATTGTAAAAAGTAGTAATGTAGTAACGTATGAATGACCTTATTATCATAAATACATTGTACATCAATACATGAATACAACAATATGAACGAACAAGACACAGAAAACAGATTTGAATTTCTAAAGGGCGATAAAGTACTTTGGATGGTCATTCTTGTGATCTCCATTTTCTCTATTTTCCCTGTATATTCTGCAAGTTCGAATCTGGAATATATCGTAAATAACGGGACTACAACAGGTCACGTTATCAAACATATGTTCTTTGTGGTCTTAGGTTTGGGAATTATGAGAGTAGTCGGAATGGTAAAGTATGAATATATCGGAAAACTCAGCAGTATTTTGCTTGGTTTGATGATTGTTCTACTGATTGTCACTATGTTTACCGGACAAACAATTGACGGAGCGAGTGCTTCCAGATGGCTGAAAATTCCGGGAACACCTATTTCCTTCCAGCCTTCATCGTTTGCCTTTTTAATGTTGGTTATTTATCTGTGTAGATATCTCACAAAAAAAATAACCCGAGAAAGGCTACCGATTGAAAACATCATGTACATTTTCGGACCTATCTTATTGGTTTTTGTATTGGTAGCAAAAGATAACGGTTCTACTGCATTAATGATTTTAATGGTTTCTGTTATCGTTTTGATTGTTGGGCAGTTACACTGGAAATACATTGCCGGATTTATTTCCGCATCATTCATTGCTATTGTTCTGTTTTTATTAGTTGCCTTAAATACAAATCTTATCGGAGGAAACCGTGTTCATACATGGATGAGCCGTATTGAGACATTTACCTCAAGTAAAGCCAAATCAACAGATGTTGATGATGAGAGCGTAAAAGCGAAAAACTATCAGGTAATGATGGCAAAAGCAGCTATCGTTCACGGTGGCGTTACGGGAATGGGACCAGGAAAGAGTGCTTTAAAACAAATGCTTCCCCAATCTGCTTCCGACTTTATTTTTGCAGTCATAGTAGAAGAATACGGTGTAATTGGTGCCACTTTTTTGATCAGCATGTATTTGATAATGATGATTCGTATTGTGATGATAGCCAGTAAGATGCCCGCCTTTTTCGGGTCTTTGCTCGTTCTCAGTCTCGGTGTGATGATTTTCATACAACTCTCTGTAAATATTGCCGTTGCCGTGAATTTAATTCCTGTAACAGGACAGCCTCTCCCTTTAATAAGTTATGGAGGGACCTCAATGTTGGTAACGTATTTGCAATTGGGAATTATTTTAAATATCAGCTCCAGAATTCAGATTTACGATGAAGAAGGAATGGGCAAAAAACAAAGTATAACTGAGATCAATGACATTGCTTAAATCAAAATAAAATGGAAATAAGTTTAATAAGATATATTGATAACAAAAATACAGAAGACGTATTGGTTTTTGATACCGATGTGGAAATCATTAATTTTTTGGAATCATATAATCTAGAATCTGCTGAAATTATTGAACTTAATGATTCTGTTTATAACATTAAAGAGATTTCAGTAAAGCTGATTGAAAATAAAATTGAGATTTGGGTATATGTTGATTTAATTGATTTAATTGAAAATTTGCCCACAGCATAATTAGTAAGATGAACAAAAAACTAAAAATATTATTATCCGGTGGTGGAACAGGTGGTCACATCTTCCCTGCCATTGCTATTGCAGACGAAATCAAAAAAAGATTTCCTGATGCAGAGTTTTTGTTCATTGGTGCCAACGGAAAAATGGAAATGGAAAAAGTTCCGCAGGCTGGCTATACAATTGAAGGAATTGATATCGCCGGAATTGACAGAGGCAATATGCTATCAAATTTAGGTTTGCCATTTAAGATTTTAAAAAGCTTATCAAGATCTAAAAAGATCATTAAAAACTTCGCTCCGGATTTTGCAGTAGGAACCGGAGGTTTCGCAAGTGGTCCCGCTTTATATGAAGCCAGCAAACTAGGAATTCCAATTTTTATTCAGGAACAAAATGCACATGCAGGAGTAACGAATAAAATTTTAAGTAAAAAAGCACAAGCCGTATTTACAGCCTATCCCAAAGTGGAAGGTTTTCCGGCTGAAAAAATAAAATTTCTGGGGAATCCGATTCGTGAAAATATTGTTTCAGGAATGCAGGAAACAGATCAGGCAAAAGAGAAAATGGGCTTGAATAAAGACAAACTGGCGATTCTTTCTGTCGGGGGTTCTTTAGGATCAAGAACATTAAATAACGGTTGGAAAGACAATTTAGAAAATCTTAAAGAAAAAGGCTATCAATTGATCTGGCAAACCGGAAAGTTAGATTATAACGAATTGAGCAACGAATCCCGAATCTCGGATCTCGGATCTCAAATTCAGTTAAAAGAATTTATCAAAGACATGGAAACAGCCTATTCTGCAGCAGATGTGATTGTTTCAAGAGCGGGTGCAATTGCCATTTCAGAGTTGGCGGTGGCACAAAAACCGGTTTTATTAGTTCCCTTCCCTTTTGCAGCGGAAGACCACCAAACCAAAAACGCCATGAATCTGGTTGAAAAAAACGCAGCCAGAATGGTAAAAGACTCTGAAATGCAGGAAAAATTCTGGAATACCCTTTCAGAAATCTGCGAAAATGAAAATGTAAGAAAAGAAATGTCTGAAAGTCTTAAATATTTTGCCAAGCCCAATGCTGCAAAAGAGATTGTAGACGAGATTTTTAAAGTGATACAATAAATAAAACGTTTGTCATTCTGAACATAAACCAAAGGTTTACGAACGTAGTTCAGAAGTGGAGTGAAGAATCTATAAAATTGAGATTCTTCGTTCCTCAGAATGACAAAATGAAAATTTTAAGTTAAAGAATGAACAATTTAGAAACATATCAAAATTTTTACTTCGTTGGAATCGGGGGTATTGGAATGAGCGCTTTAGCTCGTTACTTCCATGCTTCGGGCAAAAATGTCTTAGGCTACGATAAAACCAACACCAAGCTTACTCAGACTTTGATGGGTGAAGGCATTGATATTGTTTTTGAAGATGTCATTGATGAAAGAATAACTTCACTTCAGAAAGAAAATACATTGGTAATTTATACCCCTGCAATTAAGAAACTGGGGATTTTAGATTATTTTAATGATCATCAGTTTGAAGTGCTGAAACGTGCAAAAGTTTTAGGTTTAATCACAGAAAAAACAGATTGTATTGCAGTGGCAGGAACCCACGGTAAAACAACGACTTCTACCCTGGTTTCGCATCTGTGTAAAGAAGCAGATTTACCTTTCTCATGTTTCCTGGGAGGAATTTCTGAGAATTTTAAATCAAACTTTCTTTACAACGGTTCACAATATTCTGTGGTGGAAGCAGATGAATATGATAGAAGTTTCCTTAACCTTTCTCCCGATTGGGCAGTGATCACTTCCACAGATGCTGATCATTTGGATATTTACGGAGATAAAAGTCATATTGAAGAAGGCTTCAGACAATTTGCAGCTTTAGTTCCGAATGACAAACAGCTTTTTGTAAGAAAAGGAATTGAAATCGGTAGACCTTCTTTAACCTATGCCGTGAATGAAACCGCTGATTACTATTCTGATAACCTTAGAATGGAAGGAGATAAAAATTATTTTGATTTTCACACTCCAACAGAAACCATTAAGGATTTTATCTGGGATATTCCGGGAATTCACAATGTTGAAAATGCAACCGTTGCGCTGGCGATTTTGAACAATTTAGGAGTAGATTTCGAAACACTAAAAAAAGCAATTGCCAATTTTAAAGGAATTAAAAGAAGATATACAAAACACAGATATCAAAACGGTAAAATTTATATCGACGATTATGCACATCATCCTACTGAAATCAATGCCGTGATGAGCTCGATCCGAACTTTTTATCCTGAAAAGAAATTATTAGTGGCCTTCCAACCTCATCTTTTCAGCAGAACAAGAGATTTTGCTGACGGATTTGCAGAAAGTTTAAGCCAATCTGATGAATTGATCTTGCTTGATATTTATCCGGCAAGAGAGCTTCAGGAAAATTTTGAAGGAATTACTTCAAGCTGGCTCTTGGAAAAAGTGACTTTAGATAAAAAAGAAGTATCAACCTTAAGTGATGCTTTCAATAAGATAAAAGAAAAAGATTTTGATATCCTTCTTACAGTAGGTGCAGGAAATATTGATACCCTGTACGATCCTATCTGTGAATGGTTAAGTAAAAATTAAAAACTCGGAATCCTTAAATCATTTATGAAAAATAAATACAGAATATTAAAAATTGCCATCACAGTAATCATTCTAGGATTTCTGTTGAGTTTCTCTTTGAAGAAATTCGGCGGACAGAAGATTACGGACAATAAAATTTCTGTAAAAATGAATAGCGGAAAAACTCCCGTGTATTTCGTGGACGAAAAAGACATCCGTGAGATCGTAAAAAAAGAAAATCCTTCCGGAAAAGTGGGTGATTTGAATATTCCTGCCCTGGAAAAGAAAATCAATAACCTTCCGGCTGTTGACAGCGCCAATGTTTATTTAAACCTAAATGGGAAATTAAACTTAGACATCAAGCAGAGGGTTCCTGTTTTCAGATTAAACAAAGAAGGAAGAGATTTTTATGTAGATGAAAAAGGTACTGAATTTCCAATTTCAAAAACGTATTCACATCCATGTATGCTCGTAACGGGAGATGTTCAAAAAGATGAGTATGAAAAACTGGCTGAGCTGGTTGAGAAAATTGATAAAGATGATTTCAGTAAAAAATACTTTATCGGAATATCAAAAAATAATAAAGGAGATTACAACCTTCTGACCAGTGAGGGAAATTATAAAGTAGAAATCGGAGACTTAGATAATATTGAATTTAAAGTAAAAGGTTTTAAAGCCTTCGTAGAAAAATATTTGATATATCAGGATCCTCAAAAATACAATAAGGTTTCTGTAAAATACCAGAATCAGATTGTCACCACTTTAAATCCTTATTTTAAAGAAAATGACAGTATTCTGAATGTCGGAAACAAAGAACTGGCAAAAGCCTCAGCTACGCCACCCGCAGTCAGGAAAACAATGGAAGTTCTTCCCAAAGCCACGGCAGTAAAGAAACCGAACCCCACTTCTTCAAAACCCAAAGCTTCAGCCAAGCCAAAGGAAAAGAAGAAAACAGAGAAAAAAGCAACGGTTGCAAAACCGAAAGCAAAAGTTAAAATAGAATAAAAAATCAAATCGATATCAACAAATGGAAAATCAAGAGTATTCAGTAGGTCTGGACATTGGGACAACGAAGATTGTCGCCATTGTCGGAAGGAGGAATGCACACGGGAAAATAGAAGTTCTCGGTGTAGGGAAGGCAAAGAGTCTTGGTGTTCACAAAGGTATTGTGAATAATATATCGCAAACCATTAATTCAATCAAAGCTGCTGTTTCTGAAGCACAGTCCAGCGCAGGAGTTCCTATCCGTAAAGTAACGGTAGGAATTGCAGGAAAGCACATCCGTTCTCTGCAGCACTCTGATTATATTATGCGTGAACATCCGGATAAATTCATTACAGATGACGACATTGAAGCATTGAAAGATCAGGTAAAAAAACTGGTGATGCTTCCTGGTGAAGAAATTATCCATGTCCTTCCTCAAGAATATAAAGTAGATTCCGAAGGTGAAATTCAGGAACCTGTCGGAATGCACGGAAAACGTTTAGAAGCCAATTTCCACGTTGTAGTCGGGCAAATGGGAAGCATCCGAAACATTGCAAGATGCGTTCGTGAAGCCGGATTAGAAATGGAAGCCCTTACTTTGGAACCTCTGGCGTCTTCAGAAGCTGTTCTTACAAAAGAAGAAAAAGAAGCAGGTGTAGCTATCGTAGATATTGGTGGTGGTACAACAGATATTGCTATTTTTAAAGACAATATCATTCGTCATACCTGCGTGATTCCTTATGGAGGAGGAATTATTACAGAAGATATTAAAGAAGGCTGTTCAATTATTGAAAAGCATGCCGAGCAATTAAAGGTTAAGTTCGGTTCTGCAGTTCCTGAATTGGAAAAAGACAGCACGTATGTTACCATTCCGGGACTTCACGGAAGACCCGATAAGGAAATTTCATTAAAAACTTTAGCACAGATTATCAATGCGAGAGTAGAGGAAATTCTGGAAATGGTAAATACTGAATTAAAAGCTTACGGTGCTTTCGAACAAAAGAAAAAACTGATTGCAGGAATTGTGCTTACGGGTGGTGGTTCAAATCTAAAACACCTTCGTCAGTTGGCTAATTATACAACAGGTTTCGACAGCAGAATAGGTTTTGCAAATGAATATATTGCGAACGATAAAAATCAATATCTTAAAGGACCTGAATTTGCAACTTCTATTGGATTACTAATGGAAAGCTTAAAAATCAGAGATAAAAAGATTAATACTATCGAAGAAGAACCTGTTTTGGAACAATCTCAACCCAAAGTTGAAGCTACAATAGCCTCAACAGAGACTGTACAACAACCTGTTCAGCCGATTGAAACAGTTCACCAGCAACAAGTTGTAGCAGAACAAAACGAAAGCAAAAGAGCGGCAAAGCTTACTTTTGGCCAGTCGCTTATGGAAAAAGTAAAAAAATTCTTCGAAGAAGTAGAGTAAATTATAAATGATGAATAATAAACGATCCTTTCCTTATCAGCTATCATTCATCAATTATCAACTATTAAAAGAACAGTTATGGAAAATATAGGTACACAAGGATTTTCATTTGATTTACCAAAAGGAAATTCATCGATCATCAAAGTAATTGGTGTAGGAGGCGGTGGAAACAACGCACTGAAACACATGTACGAAAAAGGAATTCATGGAGTAGATTTCGTGATATGCAATACAGATGCTCAAACATTAGACAATAACCCGGTTGCTAATAAAGTACAGTTGGGTACAACAATCACCGAAGGTCTTGGTGCAGGCGCAGATCCTGAAGTAGGTGAAAAATCAGCTATCGAAAGTATCGAAGACATCAAAGCGGCAATGGGACAAAATACCAAAATGGTATTCATTACTGCCGGAATGGGTGGCGGAACAGGAACCGGTGCAGCTCCCGTGATTGCTAAAGTAGCCAAAGACATGGGAATTCTTACCGTAGGTATCGTTACCGTTCCTTTCAGCTTTGAAGGGAAAAGAAGGCTTGAACAGGCAGAAAACGGTCTTGATAAATTAAGAAACAATGTTGACTCTTTAATTGTTATCAACAACGATAAATTAAGACAGCAATTCGGAAACCTTGGATTCAAGCAGGGGTTCTCAAAAGCCGATGAAGTTTTAACAAACGCTGCCAAAGGGATGGCGGAAGTTATTACCGGTTACTTCGATGTAAACATTGACTTTAGAGATGCTAAATCTGTGCTTCAGAACTCAGGTACAGCATTAATGTCTACAGGTATCGCTTCAGGTGAAAATAAAGCCGAAGAAGCCGTAAGAAAAGCATTGGATTCTCCATTATTGAATGACAACAAAATCACAGGAGCGAAAAACGTTCTGTTGTTGATCAGAAGTGGTGTAGAAGAGGTTACAATGGACGAAATCGGTATCATCATGGATCACATCCAGAAAGAAGCAGGAAATACTGCTGATATTATCTTCGGAGTTGGAGCTGATGAAGAATTAGGAGATTCTGTAAGCGTTCTTGTCATTGCAACCGGTTTTTCAAATGACAATAAAAAATTTTCAGGACCTACTGAAAAAATCAAGATTAGCTTGAATGATACATTTGATAGCCCAAAAGCTTCTCCTTTCAAAACAAGAGAAGAAAGAGAAACGGCTACAGAGGAAACACGTGATTTTGGAGGTAAAAACCTGTTCAGACTGGATGATGACAATGATACTCCACCATTCGGATCTTTAGCTACTGAAAAAAAAATGATCGTTGACAATGAAGAGGTAAAAACTGAAATAAACTTCTTTGATAAAGAGGAAGATACGTTAGACAACCCTGCTCAGCACTGGAGAAACGAGGAAGAGCAAGAAGAGTCTTTCAATTTATTTTCTTTGGATGAAGAAGCAGAAGATTCTAATGATCTGGAAATTGAATCTTTTAAGTTTGATTTTGATCATAAAAAAGAAGAACCTCAAACCAACACTTTCAACAATTCTTATTCAGAAGAGAAACCGGTAGAGTTCAATTTTTTCGTCAATGAAACTATTCATGAGCCTAAAGCTGATTTTGGACAACCCAAAACAGACTTTACAGCTCCTAGCAATACAATAGTTCAGGAACCCGCTCAAAAAGTTGAAACATTCTTCCAAGCTAAACAGGAAGAGCCCAAAGCAGAAACCAGACCAGCTTTTGAAAACAAAACAGAAGTTGAAGTTTCAAAACCGGCAGAAGAAGAATTCACTTTTGTGAACAAAACGATCGATCAGGATAGAGTAATTGAAAGAAGAAATAAGCTAAAAGAATTCAACTCCCGTTATCAGAGTTTTGATAGCTCAAGTGAGTTTGAATCTGTACCTGCATTCAAGAGAAAGAATATTTCTATTGACGGTACCAATGCTTCAGATCAAAATATCAACACCTATCTTTCCGATAATAACGGAAATATGCAGATCAGAGAAAACAGATTTTTAAATAAGGATGTTGATTAATAAAATGTACAAATGTATGTGCGTAAAATGTATTAAAGATCTTTATTACATGACTACATTTGACATTAATACAATAAAAAAATGAGTTTAGAAAATACAATAAACGAAGCTATAAAAACAGCAATGAGAGCTAAAGACAAAGTTGCTTTAGATTCTCTTCGTGCTGTAAAATCTCAGATACAATTGCTAAAAACGGAAGCTGTAGGAGCTGAAGTTACAGCAGAACAGGAAATTGCTATTCTTCAAAGAATGGTAAAACAGCGTAAGGATTCTTACGAACAGTTTACTGCACAGGGAAGAAATGACTTGGCAGAGGTAGAAGACGCTCAAATGAAAATCATTGAGCAATTTTTACCCAAACAGCTTTCTGCAGAAGAACTTGAAGCAGAAATGAAAAACATTATCGCTGAAACCGGCGCCGAATCTGTAAAAGATTTAGGAAAGGTAATGGGAGTAGCATCAAAGACATTAGCCGGAAAATCTGATGGGAAAAGCATCTCAGAGATGGCTAAAAAGCTACTTTCATAAAAAGTTCTCGAGTTTGAGCTATAAATAACCGTTTAAACTAGGCTCTTGAACTACATTTAGGATATTCAACCTTTGCATATCGATTTGATTAAAGAAGCCCGGAACCTTTGGTTCCGGGCTTCATTTTTATAAAAACGGTATCATAGAAAAATTAAAAAACCTATAACAACTTGTTACAGGCTCTTATTTAAGTCCTTCATTAAATCCGATGTCAATTCTAAAAACATTATACGGATAAAAATAAAGGTGAGGGAATTACACTATCAATCAGTTTTTTACACCGATAATAATTCTTATACTCTAATTATAAGTTTTTTTTCATGGAGCTTGTTTTTAGAATCTGTTTCAAAATTAATAAATATTTTCTAATATTAACATATATAAATCAAACATTAATGAAATTTATTATTTTTTTAATATGTTGAACTAAATGTTTATTTTCTTTAATAAATGGAACGATAGTTATTATAAATTAATGAAAAACTTAGAAATGTTGTAAATTTGCGTAGAATTATAAAAAACAAAAAATGTATCCAACAGATTTAGTAATGCCTATGAAGGCTGAACTTACAGATAAAGGCTTTGAAGATTTAACAACTCCGGCTCAGGTAGAAGAAGCATTAAAACAATCAGGAACCACTCTATTGGTTATCAATTCTGTTTGCGGATGTGCTGCAGGTGCTGCAAGACCGGGAGTAGTATATTCTTTGACAGGAGATAAAAAACCTGATCATTTAACAACGGTTTTCGCTGGTTTCGATACAGAAGCCGTAGTAGAAGCAAGAAAACATTTAGCGCCATTCCCTCCAAGCTCTCCTTGTGTAGCTTTATTTAAAGATGGTGAATTGGTTCATATGCTGGAAAGACATCATATTGAAGGAAATCCTGCAGGAGCTATCGCTGCAAACCTTCAGGCAGCTTATGATGAATATTGCTAAGAAACAATAAAACTAAATATCAGACCGTTACAAAATTTGTAGCGGTTTTTTTATTTATCGCTCCAAAAAATTCTCAGAAAATCCAAATATCATTATATTTGTTGAAATGGCAACAAAAGCACTATTCAATACTGTGGTCAACTGGTTCATCCGCCAAAGGATGGATCAGATTCAGAATTTTATGAATCATCCTATTGAGACTCAAAAAGGAATCCTTTTTTCTCAACTGTTTCATGCCGAGGATACGGAATATGGCAAAAAGTACGGCTTCAATTCCATATCGAGCTATCAGGATTTTAAAAATAAAGTCCCGATCGTTACGTATGAAGATTTTGAGCCGTATATCGAGAAAGCAAGACAAGGACAAAAAGATGTAAGCTGGCCGGGATATATTAAATATTTCGCCAAATCATCCGGAACAACTAACGCAAAGAGTAAATTTATCCCTATCTCTGATGAAAGCTTAGAATATTGTCATATGAAAGCCGGAAAAGATATGGTTTCCATTTATGCCAATAACCATCCGGAAAATCAGCTTTTCAATTATAAAAATTTACGTTTGGGGGGAAGCTCAGAATTGTATGCGGACTTTAACACCAAATTTGGCGATTTATCTGCTATATTAATCGACAATTTACCTTTTTGGGTAGAGATTACTACTACCCCAAGTAAAAAGGTTTCTTTGATGGGAGAATGGGAAAGTAAGCTTAAAGCAATCACCTCAGAAGTTAAAAATGAAGATGTAGGAAGCATTTTAGGTGTTCCAAGCTGGATGATGGTTCTTTTGCAAAGAGTATTAAAGGAAACTGATGTTAAAAGTATTTCCGAACTGTGGCCGAACCTGGAAGTATTCTTTCACGGCGGAATCAGCTTTAAACCTTATAAAGAACAGTTCAAACAGATTATAGGCAAAAACATTAATTACTACGAGATTTATAATGCTTCTGAAGGCTTCTTTGGTATTCAGGATAAGCCTAATAGTGATGAAATGCTACTGATGCTTGATTATGGTATTTTCTATGAATTTATCCCTATGGATGAGTTTCATTTTTCAAATCCGAAAGTAGTAAGCCTTGAAGATGTGGAAGTAGGGAAAAATTATGCAATGGTAATCACAACCAATGGCGGCTTATGGAGATACTTAATTGGAGACACAGTTGTATTTACCTCTATTAATCCTTTCAGAATAAAAATTACAGGAAGAACGAAGCATTATATCAACGCCTTTGGTGAAGAGCTTATGATTACCAATGTTGAATCTGCACTTACCCGAGCTTGTGAACTTACGGATGCCAAGATTACAGAATTTACCGGGGCTCCTGTTTTTATGAAAAATAACGAAAGTGGCGCTCATGAATGGATATTTGAATTCTGCGAAAAACCCAATAATCTGGATCAGTTTATCGATATTTTTGATCAGCATTTAAAGTCAATAAATTCTGACTATGAGGCCAAAAGGTATAATAATATGACCTTAAAAAGACCAATTGTACATATTGCAAAGGAAAATCTATTCTACAACTGGCTGGAATCAAAAGGTAAGCTGGGCGGACAGAATAAGGTTCCTAGACTAAGCAACGACCGGGAATATATTGATCCTTTATTGGAAATGAATAAATAAAAAAAACCGCAGAAGACCTGCGGTTTTTTTATTATTTCTTTAAATCTTCTTTCAGCTTTTTGGCTCCGTTTTCTACTTTTTCAGCGCCTTTTGCCGCGGCATCTTTTACGTCACTTCCAACTTCCTGCGCCCCTTTCTTAATGTCTTTTCCTACATTATGAAGATCTTCCTTCGCTTTTTGGGCAGAATTATCAATCTTATTACCTGTTGCTTCTACCTTTTCGTGTATTTCTTTTTTCGTTTCATTGATTTTCGTAGAATCTACTCCTGTAGGAGTTTCAGTAACAGTAGTCGTAGTGGTAGTCACAGACCCGTCCGGGTTTTCTATTTGTTCCGTCTTGCTAGTAGATTTAGTACAAGAAACTACTAACATAGAAATAACGAATGCAGATAAAATTTGTTTTTTCATATTTTTATATTTTTAGGTTGTTCAGTTTTTTACTTCAGAAGGTTGTGGTTGTAATTCTTTTTGCTTTTTTTCTTCATTAGCTTTCTTCTTTTCCTCTTCCTGTTTTTTCTTATTCTCTTTATCCAACTCTTCTGCAATTCTCTTTTCTTCAGCCTGAAGCTTTAAAGCTGCTTTGATAGAATCCTGATATTTCTGAGAAGACATTTTAATTTTCATAATGACAGCTTCAGAGGTGGCTCCTGCAGAAAAAGAATCTATTGCCGTAGTATCATAACCCAGTTTAGAATCCTGTGAATTATCAACAGATACAGGCTCCTTATTTGAACACGCGCTAAAGATTACTATCAAAAGGATTACTGAGAAAATATTTTTCATGGAACTAATTTAATAGAAATTCTGCAATTACCGGATAATGATCAGATAATTTAACCGAATGATCTACCTTATAACTCAATGGAATAATTGATTTTGAGCTAAATATATAATCCAGCCTAAGTGGAATTTTATAATCGTGAAAACTTGTAGAAATACCATTGCCTACTGTTAAATAAGCATCCTGAAGGTCTTTCCCCAGGTTATAATATTCATAAGAATTGGGCACAGAATTAAAATCTCCCGCCAAAATCACAGGGTAAGGAGACAAATCAACAACTTTTCTGATTTTTTTGATCTGGTTTTCGTGAGCCTGAAATGTAGGAATCATATGGGAAAGAAGTGTATTTAATTTATTTTCTTTCCCCATATCAGCAAAATTAAACATTCCTTTATTCAGCCTGAATGGTTCCAGATATACATTGACCACACGAATAATTTTTCCGTTGATGTCTACATCCGCATAAAAAGAATTTCCTCTCGATTTATCTGTAATCAGCTCTTCCTGTCTTACAATTCTGTGTTTAGTTTTTAATATTACGGTAGGATATTTTACCATATCTTTTCGTAAAGCTCTATTGGTATCTTTTTCCTGAACCAAAATAATATCCGCATTTTGAGCCCTTATATATTTTTTTACCTTCTCCCATCCAAAATCTCCGTATTTTACATTAAAAGTCAATACTTTAATGTCTCTTATACTTTTGACATTGTCTGTTTTAGGGGAGAAATTAACCCATCTTCGGATAGGATTCAAAAAAATAAGTGTTCCTAAAGTAAATACTACAGCAAGCTTTTTTCTTTTAAAAATCCAGATTATTGTGAATAAAATATGAATGCCTATAAGATAGGGGAATGCCAGAGAAAGCAGATTTAAATTTCCCAATAAATTAGGTGCAATCCAAGCATTTCCTAAAGTACATAACAATAGAATTGCAACGAGTATATGGAAAAACAGCAATATCTGGTTCGGCTTCATAAAACAGTGTAATCACATTTGTTTTAACAAAAACCCTACCAATTGAATTTATTTAACTTTTTTTGTGATTTCTAATCTGCTAATTTAAAGGTCGCTATCACCGGAAAATGATCCGAAATCTGTACCTCATGATCTACTTTGTAATTTATCGGTTGTATTGATTTTGAAGTAAAAATATAATCAATACGCAATGGAAATTTAAAATCGTGGAAGCTTGTACCGCTTCCTCTTCCAACTTCCACAAAAGCATCTTTAAGTTCGTTGGAAACTTTGTAATATTCATAAGAATTGGGAACAGAATTAAAATCTCCGACAACAAATACAGGGTAAGGAGAATGATCTATTTCTTTCTTGATAGCATCTATCTGATCCTGATGATTTTTAAAATTATTGAGAAGTTTTTTCAGAACATTCTTCGTCTTTGTTTCATCCTCATCCTTATTTCCATTGAGTTTTACCATATCTTTTACAATACCAAAAGACTCTAAATGCACATTAATGCATCGGTAAATTTTTCCCCGAATATCGATATCTATTACTTCGCATTGTGCCGTAATGTCTTTGCTCTCTATCCCTTCAAAAAGATTTTTATGATTTATAACTTTATATTTAGAGTAAAAAGCAACTACAGGAAGTATCTTTTCTCCGGAAAGATTTTTAAGCTTAAAATCAGATTCGGCAGGCTCCTGTAAAAAAACCAAATCTGCATTTTGCCTGTCAATATAATCCCGAATTTCCTCTGTTCCAAATTTTCCTCCTTTCATATTGAGAGTAAGAATCTTCAAATTTGGTTCCTGGTCTTTTTTTGAAGAAAAGTTTACCCATCTTATCGTAGAATTAAAAAACAATAACCCCAATAATAGAAATACGAAAGCCCTCTTTTTCCAGCTTATAATCCAGAAAAAAGTAAGCAAAATATAACTGCTGATCAAGATCGGAAAGCCTAAGGAAAGTAAATTGAACCAGGGAAATACCTTAGGGGGAACAAAACTGTTCATCAATACTCCTAATAAGAGAATGAATATTCCTAAATGTATAATGAAAAGGATGAGGCGAAAAACTTTCACAGAATGATTTTAATTAAATCTATATAAATGCTTTCTCCAAATTCGGGCTAGAATCCACCCCACCAAAGCTCCGCCAACGTGAGCAAGATGAGCAATTCCTCCTCCATTTCCTGAAACTCCCAGGTAGATAGAGATAACAATTACTATTGGCATTACATATTTTACCTTCATAGGAACCGGAATAAACATAATTCCAATTTTCGCATCAGGATATAAGGTTGCAAAAGCCGTAACCACGCCAAAAATAGCTCCGGAAGCTCCAACCATAGGAGTTCTTATAATATCTTTTAAATTTTCTAATAATTCTTTTTGTCTAAGGACAGAATCAGCATTTCCTGTAAATTCAACACTCGCTCCTGACCAATAAGCATTTATATTAAACCCTAAATTTTGTAACTCATTAGACATCTGCTGAAATTCCACAAAATTCCACAAATTAAACAGAAGAAAAGCACCTAAACCACTAAGAAAATACAGGATTAAATACTTTCTATCTCCTAATGTTTGCTCCAAAACAGGTCCAAAACTAAAAAGAGTAAGCATATTAAATAAAATATGCATGATACTGCCATGCATAAACATATGAGTAATGATTTGCCAGGAATGAAAAAAAGGAGAGAAAGGATAAAATCCAGCCAAATATCCAATTACCTGATCGCCCATTAAAGAAGTAACAATAAATACTATAATATTGATAATGATAATATTTCTTGTAATCGGTGGTATATTATTAAACATCTTTAAAATTTGTTTTTAAAATCATTGAACGGAATTTCGTAAAAACATCTTTTCCCATTAGGAAGAAATTCCGGAAAACCTAATGCGGTAAAGTCTTTAATAAGCTGTTCTGCATCTTTTTTGTAGATAAAATCGAACCGGGATTTAGACTGCATTTTATTCCATTGATTCTGATAGAACTGCATGAATTCTTCTTCTGTCTTATACTCCAGAATATCAAAAAGGTTTTCCAAAAACTTCATCACCTGAGTTTCTTTTAACCCTTCAGGAACAGCATCTATCCTCAACACATTTTCATGAGCAATACTCATTTCGAATCCAAGTTCCGGAAGATACTTTTTTATTGATTTATATTTATTTTTCTCAATTTCATTCATGTGATATTCTAAAGAGAAAAGAAGCGCATGACCAAGAGCAGATCCTTTTTTATCCGATTTATTATTTTCGGAAACCGTAAGTCTATGCATTCTCCCTAAATCCAGCATCAATGTTCTGTCTCCTTTATTGAATACCCAATATCCATTGGGTAACCTCATCAGATCTTCATCAAAGTCCTCATCTTCAAAAAGATTGATTTTTGAAGGTTCTGCAGCAATATTTTGATGATACATTTCTGCAAGATTTTGAATTTCGGCTTGCTTTATCGCTCCTCTTTCTTCCAAAAACGGATTGTAGTCTTTATCTACAATGATTTCCGGCATTTTAATAAATCCGCTTCCTCCTCCATTATTACTTTTACTTGGAAACGTCTTCTGCAACATTTCATCCAGTTGTGGATCTTTCTCAAAATCAAGACTCGGTGCCACATTATAAATTCCCAATGATCTTTTAATCGTTGAGCGTAATAAAGCAAAAATTAGATGTTCATCTTCAAATTTTACTTCTGTTTTCTGTGGATGGATATTTACATCTATTTTCTCCGGATCTAACTCTAAGAAAAGGAAAAATGTCGGAATATATCCCGGCAAAAGCAATCCTTCAAAGGCTTCCTGAACGGCTTTATTGAAGTACGGACTTTTAAAATATCTTCCGTTGACGAAAAGAAACTGTTCGCCTCTTGTTTTTTTAGCACCTTCCGGCTTTGCCACAAACCCGTGAAGCTTGCACCAGATAATATCTTCTTTAATCGGAATCAATTGTGGCTGCAGCTTTCTTCCGAAAATATCCACAATACGCTGCATCTGGCTTCCTTTTCGCAGCCTGAACACAGCTTCATCATCATGAAATAAAGAAAATTCTAAGTTTTCATGAGCCAAAGCCACCCGTTGAAATTCATCAATGACATGTCTGAACTCGATATTATTATTTTTCAGAAATTTTCTTCTTGCCGGAACGTTGTAAAATAGATTCTTCACTAAGAAATTAGATCCTTCAGCTGTTTGTACAGGATCCTGAAACTGAAAAACCCCACCTTCAATATAAATATTGGTACCAATGGTTGCCTCTTTCTGCTTGGTTCTCAGTTCAACCTGAGAAACAGCTGCAATGGAAGCCAAAGCTTCTCCTCTAAAACCTTTTGTAGAAATTTTAAAAATATCTTCCGTTCCCCTAATCTTTGAAGTCGCATGTCTTTCAAAAGCCAACCTTGCATCCGTTTCAGACATCCCTTTTCCGTCATCTACCACCTGAATGAGATTTTTTCCCGCATCTCTTATAATCAATTCCACTTTAGTGGCATCCGCATCTATCGCATTTTCCAAAAGTTCTTTCACAATAGACGCCGGTCGTTGCACGACTTCTCCTGCCGCAATTTGATTGGCTACATGATCCGGTAAAAGCTGAATAATATCTGACATAAAAAAGTAAATCAACTTACAAAAATAAGTAATGAAAATGGGAATAAAAACTTTCTTTCCCCGAATTAAAATTTAATTATTAACATATCAACAACCTAGCCACTTTTAATGTATAGGCCAAAGTGGCAAAACCATCCTAATTGCTTAAAAATACAATCCCCTAATTGCATTCTACAATTAGAGGACTGATTCACAGCTAGTTTACACAAAATCAATACTGAAGTATTTTATTTTTCTACTATTAATCTTCAAATAGAAGTTTTCTTTTTTCTTTTCTTTTAGGAATTCCGTGAATCTTATCATATAAATACGCCAACAGATTGGGTCTTTTATAGATCTTTGAATACCTGTATTTTGTATTGAAATGTCTTACATGAATTTTATAGGCGTCATAACCAATTACAACAAGAAGACACAGACTTATAATATAAAATACCCTAAACTCAAGATAATAATAAGTAAGCCCGGAAAATACTGCTCCCAAAACATAAGCCAGCATAATACTCGTCAACAGTTTAGCTCTTGCTGTAAGCTCCGGATTCTTTCTATATTTTTTTTGGGTAAACATAGAAAACAGAATTCCAAGGTCAGTAGTGGTTCCGGTAAGGTGGGTTGTTTTTACAGAGAAGTTGGAAATACTTGCCGTTAATCCGTTCTGAAGCCCTGTTGCAAATAACATTAAAGCAACCAAAGCTTCTGTTTCCTCTAATGTTTTCCGATAGAAAAGCTGACCGTAAATTCCAACAAACAACAAACATACAATCTCTAAGACAATAGGCATTGCATGAGCAAAATATTTACTTTTCTTATTAAAATTAATAACAATAAAATTAGAAAGAAAACTTCCGAAGAAAAACAGGAAGATCCAACCTCCCACTACTGCAACCTGCGTCCAGTTTCCTTTACTTATTTCTGCTGCTAAAATAGCATAGTGCCCTGTTACATTCGATGTAAATGAGAGAAATATTAATAGAGAAGCTATATTTATAGTTCCTGCCGTAAAGGCTGTCAGCGTTCCCAGTTTTATATTATCTCCCAATGTTCTGCTGTTACTATAATTTCTTAACATTTTATTATCTTTTATAAAATTAGAATTAGGCAAAAATCTCAGCCAGCCTTCCTCTTTCGGGAAGACTTTCATGAATTTCAACAGTTATTTCCTGTGACTGAAGATTTTTACATTTTTTGATATAAGGAATAAGGTCAAATTTCCCTTTTCCTTTGCTTTTTATAGATGAGCTATAGTAAGCTTCTTCTATTTGCCCTGCCTTTATATACTGATCGAAGGTTCTCTGAAAACTTCCTGTGAAAACATCGCAAATAATCTTATCGATCAGATGCGGATATTTATTTTTAATAATCTCATAGGCATCATCAAACTCCTGTGGCTTAATTTTATTAAAAATGGTGCTTTTTGTAGTAAAGAGAAGATCACGAATAGAATCTCCTGCATCATATCCTGAAACCAAAAAAACAGTATATTGATTTTGATCTTCAGAGGTATTTTTTTCTTTCAGAACTTCTTTTAACAGGTGTAAAGATTCTAGAGAATAATCTGTGGCTATTAAAATCGATTTGATCATATTTTTAAGATTTAGGTTTGTATTATCTTTTTTTGATGATACAAAACTAGAACGACCAAATTAGAAGCTCTTTGGAATGAAATTAAAATGTCATTAAAGAGATTAAAATGAGATTAGAAAATTGTTAAGAAGATTTAATATTGGGATAAAAAGAATTACAATCGAATAATTTACATAATGTCTAATGATGCTTCGACAAGCTCAGCATGACAACGCTATAAATGAACCGCTAAGATATTTGTAAATTAAAATTATCGCTGACATTAGAATGTCATGCTGAGCGAAGCCGAAGCATCTCAATTAATCTAACTTTTCTTCTTTTTGCGTACTATAAAAATTCGGGAAACGTAACTGAACCGTTGTCCCCTGATTTTCATGAGAACTTACTATCAATTCACCATGATGCATTCTCACGATATTTCTTGCCAAAGGAAGACCAATTCCGTACCCTTCGTAGTTTTTTGTGTTTGATGCCCGGAAAAAAGGATCATAAATTTTATTCATTTCCTCTTCAGGAATCCCGATTCCGTTGTCTTTTATAATGATGTAGACATCCGCATCTGTCGCTCCCAAAGAAACTTTAACCTGCTGAAAATTAGAATATTTACAACCATTCTGAATAATATTGGTAACCGCAAGATGAAGCAGCTGTTCATTCCCCTGAACCTTCAATTTTTTCGGATTATCCGGTAACATACTGATGTCTAAATAGATATTATTTCTTGAATCAATTCTTCGCAAGGTTTCAATCACATCCCAAAGCAACTGATCCATTCTTACCTTATCCATTTTCTGAATCTTTCCGTCAAAACCGGTTTGGGCAATCATTAATAAAGCTTTGATTTTTTTATCTAATTTTTCAGCTTCATCAAGAATGATTCCCAATGTTTCCTTGTATTCATCATTGGTTCGGGAAATCGAAAGCGCAACATCCGCTTCCCCCATAATAGATGTCAAAGGAGTTCTCAACTCATGGGAAACATTTCCAATCAGGTGGTTTTGGGTCTCAAAAGAGGTTTCAATACGGTTGAGCATATCATTGAAGGTTTCCACTAATTCGTTCAATTCTTTATTATCAGGTTGAGATTCAAGGCGTAAATGAAGATTTTCAGAGCTTATTTCCTTGACTTTTCCCGTAATTTTTAAAATAGGCCTGAATAAAGTTTTTGATAAATAAAAAGAGAAAATCATGCTAAAGAACAACGATAACACAATACATGTTATTAAAGTTCGCTTCAAAAACCCTAAATAATAAACTACATAATGATTTTTGGCAGAAGCTATCGCGATGTAATCTTTTTTGTCATGCTTAAAAGTCTGGCCTATGTAATAAAACTCTTTATCATTATAGTTAGCTTCCCCCTTTTTTACAATACTCTTGAAAAAATAGTCGGGAATATGAACCTCCTGCGAAATTTTTTTATAATTAGAGTCCGTAGGAATCGCAAAAACATAATCCCGTTCCATTGGAAGCTCTTCGTCATTTAAACTGTTTAAAATATAATTTTCAGGTAGATCGAGGTCGTCTTTACTTTTTTCTATCTGAACAATGGTAGTCGTTCGGATTTTTAATAATTCATAAAACCTTTGATGTGAAAAGTTAACAATCGAAAAATACACCAATCCACTGAACAATAAGATAATGGCAGTAAAAACCAACATCAGAAGCACCATGGTCTTGGTCTGATTTGTTATCACTTTATTAAACATTCTTTAAGATTTTTTCAGTACATATCCCATTCCTATCACTGTATGAATCAATTTGTTATCTTCCTGATTATCCAGTTTTTTTCTTAAATAATTCACATAAACATCTACAACATTGGTTCCCAATTCGTAATTCACGCCCCAAACAGCCTCCAAAACTTCTGTTCTCGAAATAACTTTTTCCGGATTTCTCAGGAAATACATTAATAATTTGTACTCTGTTGAAGTGAGCAAAATCTCCTCTCCTCCCCGCGTAACTTTTTTTGTATAATCATTCAGAATTAAGTCTGAAAATTGAAAAATATGTTCACTATCAACTTCAGGCTCCGTAATTTCAGAGGTATTTCCATTATGACTCCGTCTCAGTAAAGACTTTACACGGGCTACCAACTCTATGAATTTAAATGGTTTAACTAAATAATCATCTCCTCCGCTTTCCAAACCAAGAACAATATTTTCGGATGTTCCCAACGCGGTCAAAAATAAAATCGGAACATGCTGATTCGTCTTTCTGATTTCTTTACAAACATCCAGACCATTCATTTCCGGCAACATAATATCCAAAATCACCAAATCGAAATCATTTGCCTGTACCAGTTGTACACCGGTACGCCCGTCAAAAGCCACAGAAACTTCATATCCGTTTTCCTGCAATCCTTTTTTAATAAAGGATACCACACTCGTTTCGTCTTCAATGAGGATTATTTTTTTCATTTGAAATAAGGAATTAGACAAAAATAGAAAATTTATTTTGGTTGCAAGAAAACAGAAATTGATGGAATACCATTTATAAAAAAAGCACACTGAAAAACCAGCATGCTTTCTCTTTAACAAAATTGAAATATCTAAAAATCGAAATTCAGCAACATCTTTGTATCAGCTCTTTCGTAAGGAGAGTCTATTACCGGAATATGCTGAAAACCTAATTTTTCGTAAAGTTTAATAGCAGGAACCAGGGAAGAATTCGTTTCAAGAAAAACTTCTTTTGCTTTTAATTCTTTAGCTTTATCAATTAGCTCCTGACCGATTAAATAACCAATCTTTTTCCCTTGGGCTTTCGGACTTACTGCCATTTTTGCCAGTTCAAAAACCAATGGTTCATCCGAAGTTTTTATCAGCGCACATGTGCCTACAACTTCATTATTTAGAAGCGCAAAGACAATATATCCACCTTTATTAATGATATAATCTTCCGGATTATCGAGCATTTTGTAATCACTCGTTTCCATTTTGAAAAACTTACTGATCCATTCTTCATTTAAATCTCTGAAATCCTGTTGATATTTGGGATCATATTCAACAATTTTCGCTTCATTATTATTGTTCATTGTTTTATATTTAATTTAAAATCTGTTTTTTATCATTTTTCCCAGCTTTTCAAGGTCACTTTCTACACGATCCGTCCATTCCAGAGCATAATTCAATCGTAAACAGTTCTGATACTGATTATACTGAGAGAACATTCTTCCGGGAGCAAAATTGATCTTCTGACTAAAAGCTTCATCATACAAATCCTCCGTACAAATTCTTTTATCCAATTCAAGCCAAAGCATAAATCCTCCTTTCGGATCAGAAACCTTAGTATTATCAGGAAAATAACTTGCAACCGATTTTTGGATCTGAAGATAATTGGAATATAATTTTTTTCTGAACGTTCTCAAATGATGATCATAACGGCCATGCTCAAGAAAATCAGCGATCACATCGGAATATAATGACGGGCTGCAAACCGTCTGCACCAGCTTTTGACGAATAATTTTATCTTTAAATTTTCCCGGAGCAACCCAGCCTACCCGATATCCAGGCGCCAAAACTTTAGTCACCGAGCCAATCCACATCACCAATCCTGCTTCGTCATAAAACTTGCACGGTTTTGGCCTTTCTGAACCAAAATAAACGTTTCCGTAAATATCATCTTCAATCAAAGGAACATTGTATTCGGTAATTAATCTAACTAATTCTTTTTTATTTTCGTCCGGCATCTGAAACCCTAACGGATTATTAAAATTAGTCACCAAACAACATGCAGACAGCTTCGGAAGCACTTTTTTTAACGCTTCCAAATCCACTCCCAAAACCGGATGTGTCGGAATTTCCACAACCTTTAATCCCAATAATTGAATTGCCTGCAAAATTCCAAAATAAACGGGACTTTCTACAGCCACCCAATCTCCGGGCTTGGTAACTGCCATCAGACAATTATATACAGCATTCATTGCTCCTGAAGTAATGACAAGATCATCTTCTGTAATCTTTCCTTCCAACACCATTGCCCATTTCGCAATTTCACGACGAAGATGTTCACTTCCCTGAACCGGTTCATAATCCGTCCCACTGTCATTCTTATTTTTGATGACATTTATGATCGACTTTTTCAGTTTCGGTAAAGGGAGAAAACTTTTTCCGGGAATCCCCAGAGCAAACTGGGTAACATCCGTTCCTGCAATTGTTCCAAAAACTTTATCAATAAGATCTTCCGGAGCTTTTTGAGATTCCGAAACCTTCATTGTTGCAATCGAAGGAAGAGCCAGTTTTCTTTGTGAGGTCTGGCTTACAAAATAACCATATTTTGGGCGGGACTCCACCAAAGAACGACTTTCAAGTTCCATATAAGCCTGTTTTACCGTATTCAAACTTACATTATATAGCTTCTGGGCACTTCTCAAAGAAGGAAGCCTGTCTCCGAATTGCAAAGTTTCACTTTTGATCTGCTCTGTGACAGATTTTGCGATTTTAAGGTATAGAACATCTTTAGCCATACAAATCTCTTTACGTAAATTTACGATTTTAAGAAGTTCATTTAATCATTGAGCCATTCGACCATCCTTTGAATATTATACTTCAGCTCAGCCGGATCTGTAAAATTTTCTGAATGATTCCTTTTGCAGTAGTCGATTGCCTTTGTCTTAAAATCTTCTCTTTCATTTTCTGCTAATTCCGGATTGTCGTAAATTTTAAAATCAATTTGTTTATTTTTATTCATTATAAGACTAGCAAATGCCACCATCTTATTCTCTTTTTTTATCAAAAGAAAAGGAATTCCAAAGTTTTCATTAATCTTATTCAATCCGAATTTCTGAAGAAAGAGATTCTTCAGTTCTAAAATATCTGTTACATAGACTTCAGCATAGTGAAGCCGATCCTGATGTTGAAGAGTCGTTTCCATAATACTACCTGCTTTACTTTAGCAAATGTATAGAGTATTCACAACCGGACACAGATACAGAAGTTTGTATTTTTATGGATACAGATTTGTTTCTTCGTGAGAGATCAGATTCGCATTAAATTGAAGTCTCAAAATTTTGAGGTATGTAAATAAAAAGAGTCAGAATTTTAGAAAAGCCCAAAAATAAAAAAACCCTCCGTAATCAAATTACAGAGGGTTTTGTACCCCGGGCGGGACTTGAACCCGCACGCCAAAAGAGGCACAGGATTTTAAGTCCTGCGTGTCTACCAGTTCCACCACCAGGGCAAGGTGTGGAGCGAAAAACGGGATTCGAACCCGCGACCCCAACCTTGGCAAGGTTGTGCTCTACCAGCTGAGCTATTTTCGCAATACTGTGCGGATGAAGGGACTCGAACCCCCACGCCTCTCGGCACCAGATCCTAAGTCTGGCGTGGCTACCAATTACACCACATCCGCGCTACTATTAAACTGAAATTGTTTTTAAAGATCGTCTCTCGTTTTCAGTGGTGCAAAGATAGAATAAATTCTTTTACCTCCAAAATTTTCAGAAAAAAAAATTAAAATTTTGCATTTTTTTTTTCGTGTACCCTTTATTACGATTCATTTTCTTACTTTTACATCGTTAATTATTATGATATGGAATTACAAGGAACTATAAAGAAACTTTTTGACGCTCAGACGTTTGCGAGCGGGTTTCAAAAGAGAGAAATGGTTATTTTGACTCAGGAACAATATCCACAGCCTATAAACATAGAATTTCTGTCTGATAAGATCAGTTTATTAGATAATCTTAAGGAAGGAGAAAATGTAAAGGTAGGGATCAATATCAGAGGAAGAGAATGGGTTTCTCCTCAAGGAGAGACTAAATACTTCAACTCTATTACAGGATGGAAAGTAGAAAAAGTTTTTGATAACGGTTCTGAGCCTACACAGGCTGCACCTTCTCATTCTGCTGCTCCGGTTTCAAATGAGAATCCTTTTGCCGGAGACGACGATGATGATTTGCCTTTCTAATTAAAAGATAATCCTGAAAAATATCAATCCTGCTTTGTTAAGTGGGATTTTTTTTCCCTGAATATGATTCGACTAGACGAAAATGAGATTTCATTTCCCGATCCTGAAATTTATGATGGGCATGAAGGCATTATTGCTTTTGGTGGTGATCTGTCAATAGAACGGATCTGGTTTGCCTATCAGCTGGGAATTTTTCCTTGGTACAACCCGGGAGAAGAAATTCTTTGGTGGTGTCCCGATCCCAGGTTTGTTTTATTTCCTGACGAGCTGAAGGTATCAAAATCAATGAGAAAAATATTGAACCGAGGAGTTTTCACATTCTCGGAGAATCAAAATTTCAGAGCAGTTATTAAAAATTGCCAGGAAATCAGCCGAAGAGGACAGGCGGGAACATGGCTTTCGGATGAGCTGATGGAAACTTTTATTCAGTTGCATGAATATGGATTGGCAAAAAGTGTTGAAGTCTGGCAAAATGAAGAATTAGTCGGTGGATTTTACGGGCTTCAGATTGGAAACGTTTTCTGTGGTGAAAGTATGTTTGCCAAAGTAAGTAATGCTTCCAAAGCCGGATTTATTCATTTTATCGAAACGAATAAAAATTTAGAATTAATTGATTGCCAGTCTCATACAGAACACCTTGAAAGCTTGGGGGCAAAAATGATTCCTAAGAAAGAGTTTTTAAAAATTTTACACCAAAACAATGAACGCAGATAAAGAAAAATGGATTCTTCTAATGATACTGAGTATTATCTGGGGATCTTCTTTTATTTTAATCAAAAAATCTTTGGAACATTTCAGTCCGTATCAGGTAGGAGCTTTAAGGGTTTTGATAGCCGGAATTATTTTAATGCCGATTGCAATTTCAAAATATAAACTGTTTCCGAAAAAACATTTAAAATGGCTGATCTTAGCTGCACTGACAGGAAATTTTATTCCCATGTTTTTATTTCCTATCGCAGAGACTGAAGTTAGCAGCAGTATTGCAGGAATCATTAATTCTATGATGCCTATTTTCGTGATTATTGTCGGTGCTTTGGTTTGGAAATTTGAGACAACGAAACAGCAGATTTTCGGGACTTTAATTAGCTTTACAGGCGTTTGTTTATTGGCTTTTGGCGGCGATGGTGAAAGCGGAAAATTTAAATTAATCCCTATTTTACTGTTGTTACTGGCAACCTTATGCTATGCTATGAGCACTACCACGGTAAAGTCTAAGCTTATGGAAGTCTCTTCTACTGTTTTATCTGCTTTTGTATTTTCATTTGTATTATTTTTCCCATCGATGATCGCATTAACATTCACCGGGTTCTTTTCAACATTTAGTTTTAATGAAAATACTCTAACAGGACTAATGTTCGTAAGTTTATTATCCATTTTCGGAACCGGTTTGGCTATGATGATGAATTATCGTCTGTTAAAAGTTTCCACTCCCCTATTTGCATCCACAGTTACTTTACTAATGCCGATTGTAGCCATTATTTGGGGGTTTTTAGATGGTGAAAAATTAAGCATCATGCAATTTGCAGGTGCGGGTATCATTATCGCCGGATTGATCTTTTTAAGAGCAAAGCCGAACGTTATAAAAAAATAAATCCTGCATTACTGCAGGATTTTTATTTTTAGTTATTTTGCTCAGATAACAAAATGATTAATTTTTCTTTTTAACCTTAGCTTTTGCTTTTTTCACCTCATCTTTGATAAACGGGTATTTTTTCTGCATATCTGTAACCAAAGAAGGATCAAGCTTCAAGGCATCCTGAAGTGCTTCACTTCCTTTTTCCTGTTCTTTCAGATTGAAATAGCAATTGCTTAACTGGTAGTACAATTCTGCTCTATGATGCGCTTTCAAGGCTTTATTTAAAATCTCAATCGCTTCTTCATATTCTCCCAAAAGCATTAATACTTCTGAATAGGCATACCAATTGTAAAATCTTGATGGCTCAGTATCAACGAGTTTCTTTAAACAGGAAAGACTTTCTTCAAATTTACCGGAATCAATAAATAAAAAGGCTAATCTTTTCTGGTAATCCAGATTATTTTCATTCAGATGGGTTGCCTCTTTTGCAAAATGCAACGCCTCTGTCATTCCTCCCATTTCTTCATAAAGATAGGACTGCTCCATCATGGCAAGATAGAATTGAGGATCTTCTCGCAATGATTTCTGAAAAGAATTCAGTGCCATAATCGGCTGTTTCAATGCTTTATAGCAAAGTCCTATTTTATAAAATGTAAATGCTTTTGTATATTCCAGCTCAAGCATTTCTTCGTACACTTCAATTGCCTTTTTGTACTGTCCTAAAGCTTCATAACAAGCTGCTTTATTCGCATATACTCCAACAGAACTTGAATTGATTGCCAGTAAATAATCATAACCTTTTATGGCTTCTTCATAGTTTTTTCTGTTGAAATAAAATTGTCCGTACTCGAACCAGGCTACTTCTGAATAAGCAAATTCATCTAAGTATTCATTAAGGAAAGCGATTGCTTCTTCATTCTTATTCAAATCGGCAAAGCAAACCATACAATTTTCTAATGAATATTCGTCTGTAGGATCTTCTTTAAGGGCTTTTTTGTAATGTTTAAGGGCATTAAAAGGATCTCCAAGATTGACATATTCGTCGGCAATGAAATTGTGAAGAAAATTTTCTTCTTCTTTCAGTTCCAACGCTTTTTTACAAATATCGATAGATCTTCTAGGATTTCCTAAATTCGAATAATATTTGGCATAGCAAACCAAAAAGTCTGTGTTTTCCATAGAAGAACCCTTCAACTCATCAATAAGCTCTTTTGCCGCAGTATATTCTTCCCATTCTAATAAAATTTCAAGTTTTTTGATCTTGATATCTAAAGAATTGGGATGAAGCTTTAAACCATAATTAACGGCTGTATCCGCATAATTAAAGTCTCCAAGCTCCAAATAGTAAACAATAATATCTTCTAACTCTTCTGTATCAAAGTAGAATTCATCATTGCTTTCCATCATTTCTTCGAACTTTTTCACAAGTTCATTTCCAAAATATTCTTCCAATATAAAACAGTTTTAAGATTTAAGACTTGAGATATGAGATATACAAATACTCGGTTCTGAAAATCTTAGTACTATAAATTTAATAATAATTCTTTTAAAATGATGAAATAACTGTTAATTTTTATTAAATCAAACTATTGATTTTAGCTATCATTTCATCACCTAATTTATCAGCTTCCTCCTGGGATTTAGCCTCTGTATAAATTCTGATAATGGGCTCTGTATTAGATTTTCTAAGGTGTACCCAATTATTTTCAAAATCTATTTTCACTCCATCTACTGTAGAAACCTCTTCATTTTGATATTCTTTTTCCATTTTAGTTAAAATATCATCTACATTAATTTCAGGAGTCAGCTCTATTTTCTTTTTACCCATAAAGTAGCTCGGATATCCTGCTCTTAGCTCAGAAACGGTTTTATTTTCCTTCGCCAAATGGGTTAAAAACAATGCAACTCCTACTAAAGAATCTCTTCCATAGTGCAAATCAGGATAGATAATTCCTCCGTTTCCTTCTCCACCGATTACTGCATTTTTCTCCTTCATTAAATTCACTACGTTTACTTCTCCTACTGCACTTGCAAAATATTCTGAATTATGCGTATTGGCAACATCTCTCAACGCCCGGCTTGAAGAAAGATTGGAAATTGCCACCCCGTTTTTATGTTTTAATAAATAATCCGCTACAGCAACCAATGTATATTCTTCACCGAACATTTCACCTTTTTCATCGATCAAAGCCAATCTGTCAACATCAGGATCAACAACGATTCCGAAATCTGCGCCTTCTTTTTTCACTAATTCACAAATGTCTCCCAAATGTTCTTTCAACGGTTCAGGATTGTGAGGGAAATGACCTGTCGGTTCACAATATAGTTTTACCGTTTCACAGCCAAGCTTATCCAATAGCATCGGAATAGCGATTCCCCCTGTAGAATTTACTGCGTCTAAAACGACTTTGAAATTTTTAGATTTAATCGCTTCAACGTCTACCATCGGTAAGTCAAGGATCTGCTGAATATGAATATCAAAGGCATCGTCTCTGGTCTCATATTTTCCCAAATCATCTACTTCTGCATAGTTGAAGTCTTCATTTTCAGCCAGTGCTAAAACTTCTGCCCCGTTTTCTCCATTGATGAACTCTCCTTTATCATTTAATAATTTCAGAGCATTCCATTGTTTTGGATTGTGAGAAGCGGTTAAGATAATTCCGCCATCTGCTTTCAATTCCGGAACCATTATTTCGACTGTTGGAGTGGTAGAAAGTCCTAAATCAACCACATTAATTCCAAGACCTTGTAAAGTTGCCGTCACCAGAGAAGAAACCATTTGACCGGAAATTCTGGCATCTCTACCAATGATTAATGTTAAATCTTTTTTATTTTTATTATTCTGTAACCAAGTCCCGAAAGCCGAAGCAAATTTTACCACATCAAGTGGAGTCAAGTTATCATTTACTTTTCCACCAATGGTTCCCCGGATTCCTGAAATACTTTTTATTAATGACATTCTGAGTGTTTTACGTGTTAAATCTAATGTGTTGTTTTTAAAAACTAAGCAAAATTAGATATTATTTATTACACCACATCAGAAAGTTATGAACATCCGCAGTCTTTGTCGCAGTTTGTTCTTTTAGAGCTAAATTTTTTCGGTGCAAAGTTTTTCTTGAGTACTTTAAATAGAGAGTAACAAGCGAATGCAACGATAAGTAAAATAATTACGTATTGTACAAGTAATGAAAAGTCCATTATTTCAAAATCTGATATGCTATCATCGACACAAAGTATGCCAAACCTGTCATCATAGCTACCTGCAAACCGGTCCATTTCCAGCTTTTGGTTTCTTTGAAGACTACTGCAAGTGTAGAAACACACTGCATTGCAAATGCATAAAATAAGAGCACCGAAACTCCTGTCGCAAAGCTGAAGACTTTTTCACCATTCGGCTTTACATCGCGTCTCATTTTATCGATTACTTTCACTTCCGGAGCATCATCTTCTAGGCTATACAAAGTAGACATTGTTCCTACGAACACTTCTCTTGCCACGAAACTTGTTAAAATTCCGACTCCCATTTTCCAGTCATAGCCCAGTGGAGCAATTACCGGCTCTATTCCCTTACCCATTTTAGCCAGGTAAGAATGATCTAGGTGAACGTTTGTAGCAACGAACTGATCCGGTTTTTGTTTTGGTCCAAAGTAGCTTAGAAACCAGATAATGATACTTACAATGAAAATAATTTTTCCTGCTCCTGTAATAAAGTCCCAAACTTTACCTAAAACCATTTTGAAATCGTATCCGAAAAGTGGTTTTTTGTAAGTCGGCAAATCCATTACCAAGTAGGTTTTTCCTTTATTTTTAATAAATCTTTTAAGAATTGACGCAGAAAACAGGGCTACTAAGAAGCCCAGTAAATACATTCCCATCAAAACCAAAGCTTTGTATTTGATTCCTAAAAATGTTCCATCTGAGATAATTAATCCAATAATGATACTATAAACAGGAAGTCTTGCAGAACACGTCATAAAAGGCGTTACCAAAATGGTAAGCAATCTTTCTTTTACATTTTCGATATTTCTGGTTGAAATTACCGCCGGAATTGCACAGGCCGTTCCTGAAACCAGGGGAACAATACTTTTTCCGTTTAATCCGAAAGGTCGCAAAATCCTGTCCATCAGAAAAACAACTCTCGCCATATATCCTGAATCTTCCAGTAAATAAAGGAAATATAATAAAATTCCGATTTGGGGAGCGAAAACAACAATTCCTCCGATTCCCGGAATAATTCCGTTTGAAACTAATGAATTAATCGGTCCTTCCGGTAAATGTTCTGATGTAAAAGCAGTTAACCATGAGAATAAATCATCAATCCAGTTCATCGGATATTCTGCCAGAAAGAAAACGCTTTGGAAGATGACCAATAAAATAACAAGGAAAACAATATATCCCCAGAATTTATGTACTAAAACTTTATCTAATTTTTCTGTTAAAAGCTCTTTAAACTGAGGTTTTTTAGAAATTACATCAGACAAAATCTTATCAACATTCTGATATCTCCTTACGGTCTCCTGAACCTGTAATCTTTTCGGAACCAGACTTTTGGAATCAGGTTCGTTGATCAGTTCCATTACCGACTCAATCTTTTCCAGATTTGTTCCTAAAGAAAGGCTCATCCAGGCTTTATAATCATTATCAAAACCTTTGTGAACAGCTAATTTTTGAATAAAATCTTTATGCTCTGCAGGGATTTCGAATGAAGTTGTATTTATTTTTACAAACTGGTTATTTAAAACAGCTTCTTTAATCTCGTCAATTCCTATATTTTCTTTAGCATTGGTCTGAATGATTGTAATGCCTAAAGCTTCTGAAAATTTTTGAATATCAATGGTAATTCCTCTTCTTTCCGCCTGGTCGATCTGATTCACCACCAAAATCATCGGGATTCCCAGATCCTGAATCTGCTGGAATAAAAGAAGTCCTCTTTTCAGGCTTAATGCTTCAAGAATATACACAACTCCTGCATAATTTTCCTGTTCATCAATAAGAAATTTAGAAAAAATAGCCTCATCTTCCGAACTCGGATATACACTGTATGAGCCTGGCAAATCGATTACTTCAACATCCTCATTCTTATATGCATAATTCCCTGAATGACTCGCAACAGTAACCCCCGCATAATTTCCGGTTTTCTGCTTCTTATTACAAAGTGCATTGAAAACTGTTGACTTCCCTACATTCGGATTTCCAACTAAAAGTATCTGTTTTTTCTGAGTATCCTGCATTAATTCAATTCTTCAACAATGATATAATCTCCTTCTTCTTCCCGAAGAGCAATACGGCTTTTTTCATCTCCAAATTCCACATACATAGGTCCGCTGAAGGGAGCCTGATACAAAATCCTAAATAAAGTTTCCGGAAGAAGCCCCATTTCGATGATTTTATTGGGCATTCTCAGATGGTCATTATCATATCCGATAATCTTTCCCTTTTTGTTTTTGGGAAATCCGCTCATTTTATGTAGATCCGTCTGTTTCAAAGCCAATTTTTTGTGTTTGCAAATATACGTTATTTAAATTTAATCTAAATAACCTGTCCTCATGAAAAAAATCAACCCAAACACTTTTTGCATTTGGGTTGACTCACAATATAATTTAGTTGATATGAAGTTTGCTTAGTTTTCTTTACCTACTTTTTCTACTTTACCTACTTTCAATTTTTCGTAAGGAGGCTCGATCGGATTATCATTCGCATTAAAAAAGTCTTTGTACATTTTCTCCTGCTTTTTCATCATGTCACCGATGGTACCATCCATTCCTGGAATTGTTTTAGACATGATTTCCTGTGTCATCATTGGTCTTGCTGTAGCAAATGGATCTTTTTTGAATTCATTAAAAGTTTTTTCAAATTTTTCTCTTGGCATTTCGGTTACTTTTAAACCAACATTCGAGATTTTCTCCATATAGGTTAACTCTTCCCAGTTCGGAACTTTTTTATTTCCCTGAAGTACCCAAGAATAGTTCTTTCCTTCGTCTTCAATCTTTACAATTAAGCCCGGAAGCCCTGAGAATTTATACGGTCCATCCTGGAAAGGCAGTTCTGAGCTGAACCAAGCCGTCCATTTTTTTCCTCCGAACTCTGTGGTTGCTTTCTGAGCATTATAAGCCCCGATTTTAGCTTTCTCATTAGATATTTTCCAGTCGAATTTTACGGTTTCATTATATCCGATATTCATTGGGGTAAATCCGTTTGCAATTCTTTCGATATACTGCATCTTCATATCCGGATAAGTTTTCACGATTTTTTCAGAAAACTTCGGCATTTTGAAAGACTTGGATAAATCTTTAAAAACTCCTGCCTTTTGCATTTGCTCAAGCTGGATCTTAAGAATAGAGTCCTGTCCTACTGCCGTAAAATCTCTGTAGATTGATTTGTTTTTAACAATATCAAGAGCCATAATGACTTTTTCGATTTTTGTAGAATCTTTTCTTGGTTTAAAAGTCAGTTCATAAAAAAAACGGTTTGCCGTCTCTTTTGAATCATTATCCTGAGCGCTTACAAAAGTAAAAAGAGCGATAAAGAATATTGAAAATAGTTTTTTCATGTTTTCCAAATGTTTATATAATTAGTTAGCTGTTGCTCATTTTTGTTACAGTTTTTTAAGTTTATTTTTTGTTTCATAAAATTTATGATTTCCTTAAAACAGTTTTACATGCAAAAATTCTAACTTTAACCTACTAAAAAACAAAACAATATGGATACTTTATCACAATTAAAAGATGAACTTCAGAAGGAGTATCAGACTACCAAAAAATTTTTTGAAGTCTATCCTGAAAACAAAAATGATTTTGCTCCTCATGAGAAAAGCATGAAAATGATGCCTCTTGCCACTCATATCGCGGAAGTCTTTGAATGGCCGAATACAATTCTCAGCACTTCAGAGCTGGATTTTGCTAATAATGAGTATCAGCCAAAAAAATTTACAACAAAAGAAAACCTGCTCAAGGCCCTGGATGAAAATTACAAACAGGGAGTAGATGCCTTAGAAAATGCTAAGGAAGAAAACCTGAATGAAATGTGGGCTTTAAAGCATAATGGTCATGAACTCGCCAAATGGACTAAATACGGATCTATACGCCACGGACTGAATCAGATTACACACCACAGAGCTCAGCTTGGTGTGTATTACAGATTAAATGATATTCCTTTACCTGGAAGTTATGGTCCTTCTGCAGATGATCAGAACTTTCAATAGCTTTCAGTTATATATATCATAAAAAAGCCAATCTCGGCGAGATTGGCTTTTTGTATTTTATTTAAAGTTGAATTTTACTGTGAACATGACTTGGCTTGGACGGAGTTGGATTCTTGTATATGTTGTAGAACCAAGCTGACCATCTAAATTATATGTTTCGAATACTCTTCGGTTTGCAATATTCATCCATTTTACCTCAAAATCAATTTTCTTTTTAGCCCATGTAAATTGGTAAGAAATATCGTAGAACGGGTTGTTATATTTATTGATTCCGTTAACTGTATTTACCTGATCCCAGTTAAATCCAATTGTATGATTTTCAATTGGGTAAAAGAATACTGCCAAATTATGATTATATCCTTTGTTAATACCTAATGTCCCTCCACGACTATCTTGCTTAGTTCTTGAAAGGTTCATATTATAGTCTAAACTCATCCAACTGAAATACGTGTTATTGAATTTAAATCCATACGTTTGAGCATTATTTTTGTTTTTAAACTGCATATCGCCTTCGATTGCATCAGATAAAAAAGCATCCGATGTAGAAGTTGTATTTCCATAACTAACTGATGCATTTGTTTTAAACTTAGGGAAATATTTACCTACCTCAACGCTGAATCTATTATTTTTTGCATGGTTTTCCTGATCTCTATACTGCATCAATGTAAATCCAGTTGAAGGATCTAATATTGGTGAACTTAAAAGATTTTTCTTACTGTCACTTAATGAGTAATTCACATTAAAGAATAAATTATTTAATGGGTTTCTGTATTCGATTCTTGCCCCTCCACTTGAAGTTGTTGTTTGTGGAATCGGGTTTTTAGGATCCATCACATTAAATCCGGTTGGTGATAACAACATATACCCGGCGTAAGCAGTTTGGATATCTCCAAAATTATTACTTATATTCCCATTCACACTTGCTTTCCAGAAGGAAGCGAATGTATATTGAACAAAAACATTGGGTGTAAAAGTTGTTTTATTTAATGTTTTTGAAACTCTTCTAAAATCATCCTGCGCTTTAATATTATTAAAGTTTACCGGAAAGTTTGCGAATAAACTCCATGAATCATTTTTATAGTTAACTCCTACAGAAGCATTAGGATTGATTTCTGTAAATCTCAGATCATTTTCATATGCAGGCTGGCTAAAATCTGGTTGAGTTTCTCCTGGGTTTAAAGGAACAGCTAATCCATCAAAGTTTGTATTTAATTGTTTTGATGAAAAATCAAATCCTACCTGTGGTGTAAATGTCCATCCTTTTGTAGAGAAGCTAATATTTGCAGAATGGGAAGTATCTAAAGTTTTTAATCTAAATCTTTGTTCTGCTATTGATCCTGGCGCAAAATTTATTCTACCGATAACAGAGTCACTTACCTTATATGGTATTTGCATATAGCTAGCCGGACTAATCTGAAGCGTTTGATTATCGTCCTGATAATTGATATATGATTTAAAATTCACCATTTTTTCTTTCCAAGGAATAATTGTACTCAATGAGTTTTGGAAAGATGAAGTTGGAGATTGTACAGATTCATTTCCTATTCTCCCTGATCTTTCTACATAAGCTCTGTCACCGTTCCAAAATTGACTAAAACTTGTTGTATTTTTAAAGAAGCCTTTTTTCGCATTTTTAGTGAAAATTAATTCTCCTTTTATTTTATCTGTATAAAAGTTATTTTTTATACTATTTATAATTTTAGAACCATTTTGATACGTTGTTTCTCTATAATCTTCTCTTTCAACAGCATTATTGGTATAGTTTGCATTAGCCTTTAATTCCCATTCCTTCTTCTTATCAATATTAGTAAGATAGTTGGCTGATAGATAATGAACACTATTCATTAAATACCTTTTTACAGGCGTATTGGGTGTACTCGCCGTTTCTACATTCAACCAATCATTTTGAGATGCATTGATTCTCCTTCCTTCCCATCCTCCTCCAAAGGCTAAGATATTTCCTTCGTTTTCTACCTGTTCTCCTGTATTATTCGATTTATAGTTTACCACCCACTGACTTTTCTGTCCGAAAAACATTGGCGTTAATTTTACATTCCATAGCAAAGGACTTCCGCCGACTCCCACTTCTCCTCTACCTGTCATTGTCACTGAATTTTTCAACTTAATATTGATCGCTGCCTGATCAGAAGGTACTTTATCCTGTAAAATTTTTACTGGTTGATGATTTTCCAGTACTTCTACTTTGGCAACAGCATCTTTTGGAAGAGAATTATTGATCGTCCCATATCCACCTTCCATTAAATCTTTTCCATTTACATAGAATTTGTTAATCGCGTTCCCCTGATACAGAATAGTCCCGTCTGTATTGACTTCAATTCCAGGCATTTTTTTCAAAACATCAGCCAATGTTCTATCACTTTTACTGTCAAAAGCTTTAAGATCATAAGAAATGGTATCTCCCCTTGCGGTAACCATTTTGGTTTTAAGCTGAACTTCTTTTATTTCAGTTGCTTCAGATTCCATTTTAAAGCTCAGATTCTGATCGCTGTTACTGATTTGTTTTGTGATGGGTCTTTGATTAAAAGCTTTTACTTTCAGGTCAACATTAGATTCTCCTGTTGTGAAGGTTACTTTATATTCTCCTTTCGAATTGGTAATTCCATATGCTAAAATTGCATCTTTACCCGGTTCTTCCACCGTCACACTTGCACTTGGAATTGCCACCCCATCTTCATCAGTAATTTTTCCTGAAACTGTCTTCTGTGCAAAAGACAAAACAGAGAAAAACAACACCAGAAATAAAGAAATATTTTTTCTCATAATTATTATTTGTGTAATTAGTTAATGGTTATAGATTTTTGTTACACTTTTATAAAGATGTATTTTAATCTAAAAGGTTAAATTTATTTATCACTACAAAAATAGGTATATTTTGAAAACCATGAACATTTATTCACAATATTTTGATGATAGCCAGTAAAGAATTAAATCCTAATTTAGACTATGTATTTAAATTAGTGATTTGAATCATAGATTAAAATAAAATTAAAGCGTACTCCGTATATTTTTATTTAATAATTTTGTAACATAAATTTATTAGAATGGGAATTATTTTAAAGCCTATAGATATTGTAGACGATATTACACAAGAAGAGTTTATCGAGAAATATCTAAAGCCCAGGAAGCCTGTTGTCATTAAAAACATGGCAAGAAAATGGCCTGCTTACCAAAAATGGACAATGGAATATGTAAAGGAGGTAGTAGGAGATGTGGAAGTTCCTTTATATGACAGCTCAAAAGCCGATCCTGCAGCTCCCATTAATGCGCCAACTACAAAAATGAAGTTTGCAGATTATATAGATCTTATACAAAGAGAACCTACCGATTTAAGAATATTCTTTTTTGATCCTATAAAGCATGCAAAAAAACTACTTCAGGATTATATTTCTCCCAAAGAATTAATGGGTGGTTTTTTAGATAAATATCCCTCTATGTTCTTCGGGGGAAAAGGCTCTGTTACTTTCCTTCACTATGATATTGATATGGCTCACATTTTCCATACTCACTTCAACGGAAGAAAACATGTCCTTCTTTTTGATTATAAATGGAGAGAAAGATTGTATCAGCTTCCTTATGCAACATATGCATTGGAAGATTATAATATTGAGAATCCTGATTTCACAAAATTCCCTGCACTGGATGGTGTAGAAGGTATTGAGTGTTATCTGGAGCACGGAGATACTTTGTTTATGCCTACAGGTTGGTGGCACTGGATGAAATATCTGGATGGCAGTTTCTCTATTTCTTTGAGAGCATGGGACAAATCCTGGGCAGTAAAAGCACATTCTTTATGGAATCTTACGGTTCAGCGTAAGTTTGATGATATCATGAAAAAGAACTTCAAGAAAAAGTATATGGACTGGAAAGAAAAAGTAGCCATCAAACGAGCAGAAATTGCTTTAAAAAGAGGATTACCAAGATAAAAAAAAGACGTTTCTATTTGAAACGTCTTTTTTTATTTTAAGTTTTTAATAACAATTCTTCCATATTCCTCGTTACCTCGTTACAGGAAAAGCAAGCTTCATTTCCGTCCTGAGAAAACCATCGGCATTGGGAACGAATGGGGCAAAAAGACAATTCTGTATTCTTGAATGTATCTAAATGCTGAACTTTTTGGGATAGAGAACATTTCGATTCTTCATTATCCCATTGTGCACAGCCTTTTTCAATACATTTTCCTGTAAACCGGAATCTTTGTTCAAGATGTTCATTTTGCTGAATAAACTCTTCTGTGACGGTAAGAGGAGTGATAAACTGTACTCTCCCATCTTTATTGACAACTCCAAAAAGCTGTGCCCCAACTTTTCCAACATAACTGGGACACTGCTTCTTTGAAGAATGAAAATTAGCCTCCATACCCTTTGATCTGGTTCTGGATGTCTTTGATCTGGCCCTGAATATCAATTCCGTGTTTGAAGATGATAATTCCCCAAGGAAACCAGTCTTTTACGCGAAGAGGCTTCAGCAGTCCTTTGAAATCTCTGTAAGCTCCAAAAGCCTGTGTATTATCAATTTTCGAAAGTTCGGAAAGAACAACATTCTGAATTCCTCTGTCGATGTTTTTTAACTGTTCGTCTGAAAGGTCTACGCCTTCCAATGAAACGAAAAATTGCTTTTTAGTCGCCATAATTTTAGTTTTTATTGGTTTTTATAAAGCAAATTTCGTAAGATAAAAATCAAATTAGGGCAGTATAATCAACAATTCCGAATGTGAAATATACGGAAATTACACATTGATTATCAATAAATTAAATCAAATATTAAAATCTATAAGATTCTATAAATCGGATATTGTCTGAACGTTTTTTCTTCAAAATAAGGAGAGTTTTTATATATCCAATCCAATTGGGCGGTCCCGTCATCTGCAAAAGTTTTATCGGATCCTTTTTTGGCTTCAAACTTTTGTTTTAAATCTTTATCCTTTTTTAATAATTCGGCTGCAGTATCTTCAAAAATATAAGCAGAATAATACTCTTTTTGGGCTAAAATTCCGTCAAAGAAATTCCAGTTGAAGAAAGAGTCTAATGCTTCCGGTTCCAGAGTTTCAATAATATATTTTACCCCTTCCTGATTCGTCGGAACCATATAATCTCCCGCTGAAAAAGTAATATTCTTATTTAATTTATCGACAGTCGTTTCAAAATGCAGATAATGGCCTTCATAAGGATTTTTTACGGTTTTAAAATCATTAATCTTATACGATTCTACTGCAAAAGTACTGTCTTTCAGAATCGGTTTCATCTGAATCTGATTTCTCTTAAATTCTTCTATTACACGATATTGAGACTGAGGAATTACATAATACTTTGGAATCGTGATATAACCTGTCGGAACTGCCGTTGTGAAAAGTTTTATTTTTTTGGTGAAGGGTTTATTTCTGTCATAATATAATCTTGGTTTTCCGGAAATTTCACTTGGCTTATATTTTCCTTCAAAACCTTTAAAATCCATCGTAGAATATTTTGTAGAATCAATTTTCCAGCGGATTCCATAGGATTTTCCGGCTTGGTATTGTTTCAAATTTTCAACCCGGAGCTGTTTTATCTTTTGGTAATCTTTATCTAAATTTTGTAGGTTTACAAGCATATATTTATAGGTTGCATCTACTCTTTTGTCGTAAGGTTTCAACATATGCGTCTCCGGAACTGTTCCTATCGAATTGAACAATGTGGTATATCCTGTAGAATATCTCGGAGAATCTTCAAACGAAGCAAAACCCACCTCAGGAACATCACCGTGAATATTGACATAAGGTGTATTTTCGTAGCCAAATTTCTCTAAATCTTTAAGATTTTTAGCCTGATAATCATCGTAAAAATATTTTCCTAGTACTGTTCCCAAACGCTCTTTGAACGTAGAAATATAGGTAAAAGTATATTGATAATCTGCTCCGTTGCTTACATGATTATCAATAAAAACATCCGGTTTCAGCCATTGATAAATCTCCTGAAAGCTGCGGGCATTCTTAGTATCTGCTTTAATGAAATCCCTGTTTAAATCGTAATTTCTTGCATTTCCTCTGAACCCATATTGTTCAGGTCCGTTCTGATTAGCTCTTGAAAAGGAGCCCCGATTCAGCATTCCACTCACGTTATAGGCAGAAATAGCTGCAATAATAAAGTTTTGCGGAGTTTTAATCTTTTTTGTCGCTAAATCTCTCATCAACATCATGGTAGCATCAATTCCATCCGGCTCTCCGGGATGAATTCCGTTATTGACGAACAAAATGGCTTTATCTTTTCTGAGCTTTTCTAAATCTTTTTCAGGAAAAGGATTGTAAACCACCACATAAATAGGTTTCCCATTGTCATCTTCTCCTTTTTTCAAATATTGGATCGCATTGAAGTTTTGAGCTAAATGCTGATAATACACATTCATTTCCGCATAGGTAACCGTTTGATTTCCATTTCCTTTTTCAAAAGGGGTCTGAAAATTGTTTTGTGCAAAAAGCAGAGAAGAAGCAAAAGAAAATAAAAGATATTTCAGTTTCATTGAGGTTATATTTCAAGTTTTAAAATTACTTTGTTTTTCTAAAACTGCGAAATTATGAAACTATAGACGGAACATTTGTTATTCTGAACATAAACTGAAAGTTTACGAACGAAGCTCAGAAATGAAGTGAAGAATATCTAAGAATAAAACTGAGATTCTTCCTTCGTCAGAATGACAAGCTTGAATTAATTTTTATAATGTCAAATATCTCTTTTGACTTTACTAAATTCAAATTTGATTTTCCATAAAAAAACCCCTAAAAGCTTGATACTTTATAGGGGTAAATTTTTTACTTCATTTTTCAATTAAAAAGCATACCAACGCCCACATTGATTAACGCAAAATGGTTCAAGATCAGGATCTGTGGTACCAGCTTGAAGGCAAGCTGCCTCACTACTGTAATAGGGTTTACCTGAACTCCACCAAGATGCACATTCTGGCGTAATTCCTCCTTTAATAGATTTTAAATTTTCTCTTGAAATTTTGTTTAATTTTTTCATAATGATTTTGTTTGATTTTCCTACTCTATACGTTTTTCGGATACCCCTAAATTAATACACTAATATATGAAATATTCAATATAAAAAATAAAACTTTTTTATATTCATATTAATTTTTCAATTAATCTTTATTATTGCAAAATATACTTAGCATCCACAAAATCTGTCAACCAGACATTATTTTCAGAAAGATAAAACAGAATTCCGTCTTCAACCATTTTTCCTGTTCTAATAGTTAGAATAATCGGTTTTCCATGACGCATTCCGACTTTGGTTGCCGTTTCTTTATCCTGACTCAAATGAACATGCTGTCTGCTTCTCTTTTCAATTCCGTTCTCTAAAATAGAGTGTATATTTGCTTGAGCTGTTCCATGGTACAGAAATTCAGGTGGCTGTTGTGTCTGTAATGCTAGATCAATGCTAATCGAATGCCCTTGGTTGGCTCTGATTCTGGTTTTATCATCATTAAAAATAAAACGTTTTTTATCATTCGTTTCCACCACTTCATCAAGTTCTTCTAAAGTAAAGTCTATTTTATGTTTTGCGCATTTTTCTCTTAATTCTTCCACATTTGTCCATCCGTTTTCATCTAAAGTTAAATTGATGATCTCGGGTTGATGCCGCAGAATTAAACTTAGAAATTTGCTTATTCTTTTATTTTGTTGTTCGTTCATAGTTTGTATTTGTGTTTTTTATTGCATTAATTTATTATCTAATTTTTCACAAAGCTTTTCAATATCCTCTTTCCTCACCAATACTTCCGTCCACTCTGCAGGAATATTTTCAAAACCGTAATAAATTCCGGCAATTCCTCCTGTGATCGCTCCGGTTGTGTCGGTATCTTCTCCTAAATTGACTGCTTTTAAAACCGCTTCGGAATAGCTTTCTGTAGTTAAAAAGCACCATAAAGAGGCTTCTAAACTATGAAGAACATAACCGCTGCTCTGAATTTCATCTTCAGGAAAAGAGGAAATATCATGTTTTAAAATCTTTTCAAAAAGCTGAATCTCTTTTGGGTTAAAGCATTGATTTTCTGCAAACTCCAAAGCTGTTTTTTGAGTATAAGCATAAGCCACATTTTTATCTTTTCCTTTAATTAATTCAATAACAAAAATCACATAGATAAAACACGCAAAAATTGAACGAAAATGTCCGTGAGTAATCGAAGAAACTTCTTTTACCGTTTGGTATAGCTTTTCAATATTGTCTTCATCTTTAAGGTAAAAAGCTAAGGGAAGAATTCTCATTAAGGAACCATTTCCGTTATCAAACTCACTCGTTCCTCCGCATAAAGTAGGAGAAGTTCCTTTACTGATTCTGCGAATAGCTTGTGAAGTCGCTATTCCAATATCGAAAACACTTCCGTGTGGCGTCCAGATCTCTGTATTGTACCATTGCAGAAACTTTAGTGCTATATCTTCTAAATCATATCCATTACAAAGACTATCCCCAAGACATAACATTAAAGAACTATCGTCGCTCCAAGTTCCTGCGGGTTGACGGTGAGTTCCCATGGCTCTCATTGTTGTAACTGGTGAGCGCTTCAATTGTTCCCTGCTTCGAAATTCCACAGGAACACCTAAAGCATCGCCAATACAAACTCCGAAAATTCCGGCTTTTACAGTATTTTCCATTACGCAAGATCTAGCAATTTATCGTACAATAATTTCATTCCCTTAGTTGCGGTTTCTTTCATGACAACGGCTCTTTGCCCATATCCGAAACCTGTTTCGTTGGGATTGATTACAATTAACAAACAATCATCTTTAATATCATGCAGCAATCCCGCAGCCGGATATACCTGCAAGGAGGTTCCGATTACCAGAAAAATATCGGCTTCTTTTGCTTTTTTTGTTGCCTCTTTCATCAACGGAACATCTTCTCCGAACCAAACGATAAAAGGTCGCAGTTGAGCTCCGTCTTCAGCTTTATCCCCGATATTGATGTCACCTTTTTGTTCGTAAATCAAATTTTTATTATTACATGAACATGATTTGAACAATTCTCCATGTAAATGAAGAATATTAGTAGAACCCGCTCTTTCGTGCAAATCATCGATATTTTGAGTGATGATCTGGACATCAAAATGTTTTTCTAAATCGGCAATTAATTTGTGAGCATCATTAGGCTCAACCTCATGAAGCTGCCGACGTCTCTGGTTATAAAACTCCAACACCAAAGCTCTGTCTTTTTGCCATCCTTGCGGACTTGCCACATCTGTTATGCTATGATTCTCCCAAAGACCATCCCCGTCTCTGAATGTTTTTATTCCGCTTTCGGCACTGATTCCCGCACCGGTTAATATGGTTAGTTTTTTCATTTTTTATTTATAATTTCATTGTAATGAAAATCTTTGTAAGGATTATTAATTCCCACCTCTTCCCAATCATCACTAACAGTTATTATTGAATTTGCATAATTAATATATTCCTCATCACTTTTAGGATAAACATTTATTAATGATTCAACCTCTTTATTATTAAATATATACAAACTATTTTCTTTGGTACAGAATGCTTCTCTAAATGCTAAAATAAATTCTTTTATTTTTGATTCATCCATAGAATCCTTATAGAAAATGTAATAAGATTCATGAAAAGGATTATTGCGATGTTCTAAAATATCAAAGTCAAAACCGCTTATGTTATATTTTAATTTCGTTTTGTCTCATTAATCAATTTAAAATCCAATTTAAAATTAGATGGAAATACTTCATAAAACTTCACGTCCATTTCCTTGAAAAGTCCATAAAAAGAGTCCTTAATTATTTCTGGTGTTTTAATCCCAAAATAAATTCCAGTGATAGCAGAAGGATGAAATTTTTTCATTCCATACTTATCAAAAATTAACCTTATTTCCTCTTCATGTTTCCATGTAAATTTTTTAGTAGCAAACATTTTTTAATAAAGTCATCTTGTAAGTTTGTAAGATCATCAATGCCTAAAGTTGGAATATTACTTCTATAATCAATTTCAAAGTTATATTGAAAATCATAGTTCTGACCTTTATCAATCAGTTTTTCTAAATCATATTCGATGCAATATCCTGAATAAGAACTTGCATAATAAGCCCATAATTGTTCATTCAAAAAATCCTTACTTAAACAATAAACTCCGATTTCTTCTTTAAAATTTAAAACTTCTTTAAATTGATTCTCAAAATTATCCAATTCTTGATATGGAAATAAAACTTTCAAAAGACTTATGACTTGAGATATTTCTTCATCAAAATAAATATCAAATGGATCATTCAACATATTATAACTAGATGAGTAAAAGGAATTGTTTTTAATTGTTTCAAAATCTCTGTTAAAAACATCTTTTTCTATTGATCTATACTTATAAACTTTCATAATAAATAATTTCTTCGAACGGCTGTATCATCTCTTCCTTCTTCGAAAGAATTGCAAAAACCACTCTTTTAAATTTATTTTTATACTTTCCGTGAAGATGTTTTTTAAACAATTCGGCAATTTCTTTCGGGTCATTTTTAAAAACTCCGCATCCCCAAGCTCCTAAAATTAAGGTTTCATTTCCTTGACTTAAAGCCAAAGCCAGCATTTTATCTGTTCTTACATCCATTGCTCCGAAAATTTCACCTTCTTTTTCTGGTTCCTGACGTTTTACAACACCCGCATTTACCGCGGGAGATGTGATGAAATTACACAAAACAGGTTTCGGTAATAATTCGCCTTTATCTTTTCTAAAAACAGGAACTTTCGGACTGTAAATCATTGTATCGGTATAAAAACACGATTCCATCGCACGATGCACTTCGTAATAATCCCAGCCTTGAAGCAAACTTTCATGCAGTCCGGAAGTTCTCGCCAGACTTTCTTCCTGAGCTTCAGCTCCGTTAATGAAACCACCGCCCGGATTTTTTGCTGACGCGAAATTCAGACACATTAATTTCTCCTGATTTTCTTCTTCGGCTAATTGTAAAATTGCTTTTAAAGAGCTGCATTTCCAGACTTCAAATTTTGTTTCAAAATTAGTTTCAGAAAGTTCATTTTTTATCATTCCCAACAATTCTTCGGATGAAAACAAAACAGTTTCTTTGGTACAGATTTCCATTTCATTTTCTATGCTGATTTTTTCGTTGTGTTCGTTTATATAATATTTTTTGGCTAAGATTTCTAATGTATCTTTTGCCATTCCTTTATTTGTCATTGTTAGTTTTTTTAATGTTTAATAATAAATTTTCTACATCCTCATTTGCTGGTTCTTCAAAATCTTTCCCCATAAATACTTTTGTCACTTCAATTTTTCCGACAATTGCCTGGTTGAAAGCTTCCAATTCTTCCGAAGGAATCCACAATTCATTATGATTTCTTGCTCCTACATTTTGCGAAGGATATAGATTTGCAACTTCTTGCAATATCTCAAACTTCGTAACAAACCCTAAATAATTTCCAGCTTCATCTCTTGTATTCCACTGTTCTGCAATTTCTGAAGCATATTCTTCATCTAAAACAGGATAAAAAATTGGCTGCCATTCTAATCGTGGAGGAAATTTTTTATAATTGCTTTCGATAATTAGAAGCATTTCTTTTTCTCCAACAGGTCTGTATAATGTTTTTGTTTTCATGGTTGTGTTTTTTATATTCTTAATTTATTTTTTATTGTGAAATCCACAAAGTTTTTTTCCAATAATTCTGTTGATTTTTAAGTTCGCCAAGACGCTTCACTTAGCAAAGTCCATAATACCTAATCAATCTTCCGAAAATCCTTTGAAAACGGAGAGTAAGATCCATAAACCGCATCAAATTTCACCTTAAGATTTTCTATTTTAAATGTTTCACCCAACTGGTCTAAACAAGTTACTACCAGATTTTTCTTTTGAGCAACAACATAGGCTTCATCAATTTTCAAAGCATAATTTAATAAGTCATAATCCAAATCTCCAAAACGCAAATCCTTTTGATATTTGTTAAAAATACAGGTTTCTTCCTGATTATTTTTTAATGCTAATGATTTTTCATTGCTCATCCATCCGCTACCGTGACGGGTTGAATAATTTCTGGTCACATAAAACATTTCAATATTTTCAATTTTCAGCAGTTTGCAGACTTCATATGCATTTTTTGAAGTAGTATTAGCAAATGTTACATTCGGAAAAACACCGTGATCCATATCCAATAAAATTCCCTGGCTGCCTTCAAAAATAAGATGATTAAATGATTTTAAATATTCATAACCTTCTATTTTCCAATCTATTTTATCAACTGCTTCTAAAAAATCCTGCAAAGCATTATTGATTTCTTCTCCTTCTTCAAATCCGTAATAGTTGGCAATTCCTTTTAATTTTTCTATTAACATTGTTCGTGGAGCGATTAAATCCACAGCGAATAATTTAAACGGACTTTCATTTCTTTTCATAGTTGCACCGACTCCTTTTCCACAGGTTCCATGCTCTAAGTTTTTGACATTTTTTCTGTTGTATAAAACATCAAATGGTGTCGTTATTTTTGCTAATGGATGTATATGCAACTCAACATTTCCGTTTTTCTGTACTAATTCTTCTTTTTCATTGAATAAAAATGTTGGATGAATTGTGCAATGTTCTGTAAAATATGAAGGCAAACCACGCAGCGCACCACTCGCAAAGCTGGAATGAACATGCTTTTTATCATCAATCATCACCGTATGCGCCGCTTGTTGACCTCCAGAAAACCGAATAACTACAGACTCAGGATGCTGCTGAGCCAGAAAATCGGTGGTAATGCCTTTCCCTTCATCACCAAATCCTAAGCCTATAACTATTTGTGCTGTTTTCATTTTTTAATACATTTGAATATTATCGAATCCTTCTACGTCTGCTGATTTCGTAAAACTATCCTTAAACCTGCTGCAAACTACTTCTTTAATCACATTCGGAACATTTCTGTAATCTTCTATAGACAAACAGTTCTGGCCCAACAGATCTTTCCATCCTTTATCTGCATTGATCGCCTGTCCGGAATGTAAAACGCTGATGTGAAAAACTTCATATTTCTTTTGAGCTTCTGCCAATAATTCAGTGTGTTTAAATGTTTGTTGACCGGTTCCCATAATTTCTCTGATCGCGGAAGCCGGAAGTGTTTTGAGGCACGGCTCATCACCTACTGTGAACAGCAATCCTTTTTGGTTTCTTTTTTCAAAAGCATCTGTTCTGGTATGAAAAGCGGCAAAATACCAGGCTAATAAGTAGCTTTCACCTGCATTTCCACCCCCTCCAGACTCAATATAAGTTCTGGTCAACCACATATCCAATTCTTCGTCTCCGGATTCAAACTGACCGACCTGCAAAGGATAATTATCACATTCATGGTCTCCGATTCCCAGAAATAAAAGAGCAGCATCAGGAACTCCTCCCTGAATAATTCCGCCCATCAATTTTGGGAGCCCTTCTTTAATCAGATCATAAGGAATATGCCCCATACTTCCCGTAACATCCAATCCCAAAATAATAGGAACTGAGCTTGGATGAACTTCAGAATCTCTTGATTCTCTAAAAGAAATACCTTTAGGATTCATAGATTCATGTGCTTTTCTTATGGCATTCTGTGTGAAAATTTCGCTTGCAGATTTTGATGCATAACCCGCTTTTCTTGCTCTGTCAAAACGAGCGTCTAAGTCGTATCTAGTGCCTCCCATAACTTAAATTTTTTTTCCAAATAAATACTCAAATCTGTTTTTTGTCAATTCTAGTTGAATATTTAAATTTCTGATTGTTAATGATAATTCTATGTCTTTCTGAACGAATGCTTCCGGCTGGAAATCAGCGAATGTCAAACTGTTTTTATCTAATGGACTGATGTCTGTCAAGCCTTCCTGTTCTCTTTGCAGCCTTTTGATTTTCAGTCCTATATCTTCTACTCTTCGCCTGTAAATCAGCGCTGCATCTTCTCCGATAATTCGGGCACGGTCTTCTCTGATCTGGTCATTATTTCTTTGCAATGACTCTATGAATCTGGGCGTTAATTCTTCTTCCATAATTCATTTTTATTTGTGTTAGTTTTACGCTAATTTGAAACTGCATAGTTTTTCCAAAATACTTGTCGATTTTTATTTAAAGCTTAGCTGCAGTTTCTTTAGATTATTGTGTTTTTACCTTCTTAATTTGTCTCTTACTTCCATCAAAGCAAATCCTAATAAATTTTCTCCATTCCATTGACTTGGATTTTCTGCTTTTGGATTGGTTTCCAACATTCCGATTCCCCAAATTGTATCGTATGGACTAGCTTCTACCAAAATTTTATCGTTTGTTGAAAGCAAAAATTCCTTAAACTTTTCATGTTGTGAAAACTTCAACAGGTTTCCCTGCTTTACAATTTCATATTTGTGATCGTTCCAAAGTTGAACATCAAAGTTTTTGACTTTTCTGCCTAAACTCTTAGCCTGATTGGGAGTTTCAGCTTTTAAAATTTGCTCAAAAGTTTCATTATCATTAAATAATTTCGCTTTTCCGGCCATCATATAATGTTCGGCAGTTTTATAGCTTATCCCATTTTCTTGAAAATCAAAAGGAAACCATTGACTAAAACATACTTTCGTAATTTCATCTTTTACCGTATGTCCCCAAAAGAACAAAAATTCTAGTTTCTCTTTTCTTTGGTATTCCTCAATTGTATTTTTTAATGTATATTTCATGATTGCGTTATTATTACACAAATGTAAAAGAATATGATTTTATAATCCAAATTTATTTGCGTTAAATTTACGCTAATTAATTTAATTGTTTGATTATCAATGACAAAATTTTAATCATAAAAATCAATTGTCTTTTGACGCAAGAAAAATTATTACCTATAATTTACAGATTCTGCATTTCGCTTAGTTACTTTCAGAATGACAGCAACAGAATCATGTGTTAGTAAAGTTTTTAAATTTATTTAATTTCAAAATAAAATCCCTGCTCTTCAAGCTCTTTATATTTCTCCTGATTGAAAGTAAATAATTTTCCAGGTCTGCCGCTTCCTTCTTTTTTTAAGGTATTGGTGTCATTAAGCAAACCATAACTCATAATTTTTTTACGAAAATTTCTTCGGTCGATTTCCTGTCCGATAATAGTTTTGTAAAGGTTTTCAAGGTCTGAAAAAGGAAATTCTTCATTGAGAAGATTAAAACCAATCGGTTGATACTGGATTTTGGTACGGAGTCTTTTTAATGCCGTATCAATTATTGTTTGATGATCAAAGGCTAATTTAGGAAGTTGATTGACACTAAACCATTGGGCATCATCCGCGTCTGAATCTGCAAAGAGTTCATGATAAGACGGATTTACAAGACCCAAATACGCTATTGAAACGACTCTGTTTCGAGGATCACGACCAACATTACCAAAAGTATAGAGTTGTTCCAAAAAATCCGGCTTTATACCTGCTTCCTCATAGAGTTCTCTTTTTACTGCATCATCCAGATTTTCGTCGTCCAAAACCAAACCACCTGGAAGCGCCCACCCCCCTTTGAAAGGTTCGATGTTTCTCTTAATTAAAAGAAGTTGCAGGTCTTTTTTATCAAAATAACCAAAAATTACTGCATCTACAGCAACTTTTATATCCTGTAATTTTTTTGGAGACTCCATTGTTTAATTTGCGTTATGAATACACAAAGCTACAATTTCATATTAAAAAAACAAAACCCACAGATATAATCTATGGGCTTATTTTTATTTTGTGCCTTTTATTTTAGCTCTTTACCTTAATCATTCAGTTTCAAAACAGCCATAAATGCTGATTGCGGTACTTCTACTCTACCAATCTGCTTCATTTTCTTCTTCCCTTCTTTCTGTTTCTCTAGAAGTTTTCTCTTTCTGGAAATATCCCCTCCATAACATTTTGCAGTAACGTCTTTTCTTAATGCTTTAATGGTTTCTCTTGCAATAACTTTCGCTCCTAAAGCTGCCTGAACTGCAATATCAAACTGCTGTCTCGGAATTAGCTCACGAAGTTTTTCACACATTCTTTTACCGATGTAATAAGCATTAGAATCGTGAATTAATGAAGATAAAGCATCTACCATATCTCCATTGATCAGGATATCCATTTTCACAAGTTTAGAGGCTCTGAATCCGATTGGATGATAATCGAATGAAGCATACCCTTTAGAAATAGATTTTAATCTGTCATAGAAGTCAAAAACAACCTCCGCTAGAGGCATATTGAAAATTAATTCTACTCTTTCTGAAGTTAAATAACTTTGGTTAACGATTTCTCCTCTTTTTTCGATACAAAGTGTCATTACAGATCCCACAAAGTCAGATTTTGTAATAATAGAAGCCTTAATGTAAGGTTCTTCTACTCTATCCATTGTAGAAGGGTCCATCATTTCAGACGGGTTATTAATCAAGATAGGAACTTCCGGCTCTTTTTTAGTATATCCAAAATAAGAAACGTTCGGAACCGTTGTGATCACGTTCATATTAAACTCCCTATCAAGACGTTCCTGAACAATTTCCATGTGAAGCATTCCTAAGAATCCGCAACGGAAACCAAAACCAAGCGCTGCAGAACTTTCAGGTTCGAAAACCAAAGAAGCATCATTTAGTCTTAATTTTTCAAGAGAAAATCTTAATTCTTCAAAATCTTCAGACTCAATTGGATAAATACCTGCAAAAACCATTGGCTTTACTTCCTCAAACCCGTCAATTGGTCCTGCTGCAGGATTTTCAAATGAAGTTACTGTGTCTCCTACTTTTACTTCACGAGCATCTTTAATTCCGGAAATTAAATATCCAACATCACCACATCCGATTGTTTTCTTTGGAACTTGCTTCAACTTTAAAGTACCCACTTCATCTGCACCGTATTCTTTTCCTGTCGCGAAGAATTTAACTTTTTCATTTTTAGAAATGCTTCCGTTTACTACTTTGAAATAAGCTTCAATTCCTCTAAAAGGATTGTAAACCGAGTCAAAAATCAAAGCCTGAAGTGGTGCATCCGGATCCCCAACCGGAGCCGGAATTCTATTAACAATCTGCTCAAGCAAATCATGAACACCTTCTCCTGTTTTCCCTGAAACTCTCAAAACATCTTCATATTCGCAACCAATCAAATTCATGATTTCATCTGTTACTTCCTCAGGATTTGCAGAAGGAAGATCTATTTTATTCAAAATTGGAATAATTGTTAAATCATTTTCCAATGCTAAATACAAATTACTAATTGTCTGTGCCTGAATACTTTGTGCAGCATCTACAATAAGAAGTGCCCCTTCACAGGCAGCGATTGAACGGGAAACTTCGTAAGAAAAATCTACGTGTCCCGGTGTATCAATCAGATTTAAAATATATTTTTCGCCATTAAGCTCATAATCCATCTGGATCGCGTGAGACTTGATTGTAATCCCACGTTCTTTCTCCAAATCCATATCATCCAGCGTCTGAGATTGTAATTCTCTCTGAGTTACCGTATTGGTATACTCCAAAAGACGATCCGCCAAAGTACTTTTACCGTGGTCGATATGAGCGATTATGCAAAAATTTCGTATGTTTTTCATTTAAGAACCTTGTAATTTGCAAAGATAAGAAAATGCAAGAGAATTCCTTATTCTTAATTTTATCGGGCGAAAATTAATTTCCAAAGTTCACAAAACGCGGAATATCTACTCCAAAAGAGTTCATAGGTAAAAGATTGTTCCGATTGCTGTTAAAATCAAAAACAGAGTTATTATCGAAAGGCACTCGTGGATAATAAGTAAAAGAAACTTGGATTCTGTTGAAAACCAAGAAAGGATTATTAATCAAAACCCCAACTCCTATTTTTGTATTCATATTGGTTTTCAGTAATTTATCATCCGGCATTCCCAACCATCCTACAGCCGCAGTTAAATACGGGCTGAAGTGGAAATTCTTCCAGGTTTTATTAATGAAAAGCTGAAGCTGATATCTTAAAACTAATTTTTTGGTCCCGATGTAATCTGCATCATAAACAGGGAATTCATCTGAAGCAGAAAGATTAATCCTGTCTTTATAGGTATAATTATGTTCCGGATTGCCCAATGCTAAAGTTGGGGAAAAGAAATGTCTGGCTTTGGCAAATTTCCAGTCCATGAGGTTGGTAAAATACGTTCCATCCAGACGAAAAGACTCACGATTTTGCTTGTCTTCATTAAAGAACCGTCCAAACTGTGCTTTCACGGTAAAATATCCAATGTTTGTAAAATTACCATAGGAGGCTGAAATTCCTGCATAAGGCATTACTTCATTACTTCTTGATAAAGCTCCGGCTGTTATATTAACTGAGTTCCCGTAAGCAATATCTTCCGGCAGATCATATTGGAAAATATTTTTCTGGACCGAGAATTTTCGTTGAATATAGCCAACAGACATCAAAAAACTGCTGTAAGAACTGAAATACTGAAATTGATCAATATCGGGTTTGTCTTTGTACTGATAATTCTGAAATCTTCCTATTAAAGCAATATTACTGGATACTTTTTCACCCGGATCAGATGAAACGGGAATCTGGTAACCACCCCATAAATCCTGACTATAGACTTTGATCTGACCTTCAGGAAAAGAAGTCTCTGATTCTATAGGCAATAAAACATTTCGCATAAAATATTCGAAAGTAAAACCTCCTGCCCATTTCGTTAATGGCGAGAAAAAATTTCTTGTAACATTAAAATTAATCCTTTCATTCTTAGAAAAATCCCGTTCTCCCAGAATCTGAGCATTAATATAAGAGCCAAAAAGATTGTATGCCGTATAACTTCCCAAAAGGTAATTCTGTTTTTCTTTAGAATCATTTCTATAAAGAAAATCAAATTCGTGTCCCAATCCCAGTACATTTTCTTCAGTAAGTCCCAGACCAATCTTGCTTCCTGAATAACTTAGTCTAGGCTTCAGACTCCAGGAATCGAGAACTTTTACCACAACATCAATAGAATCTTTGGAAGAAGTACTATCCGAAATACTGATATTAACTCTGTTTATAAAAGGCATCGTTCTAAGCAAACGCTCAGACTCATAGATTTTTTGTGCATTATATTCTTCCCCTTTTTGAAAAAGCAAATAATTATTAACGGTTGAGACTTTCGTATTGGCGTGAAGATGATTGGTGAACCAATCGTACCATTTGGATTTCTCCTTTTTATCTTCGGAACCATATCCAAACGGGTCAATTGTTTCTATTCTGATATTTCTGATGTGCCTTCCTTTATAAGTTTCCTGCGCCAGTTTTTCTGTGGTAGTTCTCACAGAAGCTGAATCTGCTTCTCTTCGAAATATGAAACGATGAAAGAATTTGGTTACTTTTCTTTTATCAGAAAATTCTTCGATCTTATAATAAAGCGAATCTTTCTTTTCTTGTGCATTATAAAAAGAAAAAAAACTTAGAAAGAAAATTAAAATGATAGTCGATTTATTTTTCATTAAGGAGGAATTCAATAAAATTCTAGTATCAATTTACAAGCCAAATAACAGCCGCGGAACGAACAAAAAAAGAGACTCAAAAATCTCTTTTTATTATCCTATTAAGTTTCAGAATCCTGAAAATCGTATTCTCCTGTCAGCGAATCTATATACACTTCTTCTTTCTCCTGTTTCTGCATTTTCTTTTGCCTTGAGTTTTCTTCAATTGCCCCGGCAATACCACCAATCAGACCAAACATTCCATAAGTACTATTTGACTGCACCGGAAAAAGCGACCCCTTATTGCTTATGATATAAAAGCCCTTCTCATTTTTATTTAATTCTATAAAGCCGGACATTGTCTTTTTATATGCTTTTCCATTTTCAACATAAGCAAACATTTTAAAAGCAGAAATCCTGTTCTTTTTACCGTTTTCTTCTTTAATGGCTTTCGTGACTTCACCTTTATCATTTCTTTCAAGAACGTAATTTCCCTGCTCCGGAACCTGATTGAAAAAAGACTGATGATCCAGATAAATACCATCTTTTAGCTGATTACCTTTAAAAACCTCATAATTACTTTTGGCAAAAGTTTCATAATCCCTCAGATCATCAAAAGAAACTGATTTTTCCGTCGGTTTAATCTCATATGATTTTTTTATAAAAATAGAATAGATTGCTGGTATATTTTTGACCATAAATTCTGAAACTTCTTTATTACTAAAGGAAAATACAGTGTCTTTTTTGTATAAGAAATGATACTGATCTCCATCTTTTAAAAATGTTTGAGCCGAAAAATCCATTTTTCCTTCTGTATTTTTTCCAACAGTTTCTCCTACGGATAATTTCAGTCTTTTTAAAATAAGGATAAATTCAAATCCTCCTCCCTGATAATTCGATTTTGTGTACCAACTTCCAAAATCATTAGAAGGTGTCGTAGGAAAAACAACCTCTTTCATTTCTTTATTTTCCCCAAAAGGCAATGTTCCGATAGATTTATCTTCCCTTTGATCAAGAACAGTAAGAAATTTATAAGCACTTCCCTCACTGTTATTGGTTATATTCCCTCTGAATTTAATTACTTCTTTGTTCTGGGCAAGCAAAATCATCACAAAACAAGTCATAAAAGCCTGCAAAATTTTTTTCATAGTTTAAATTTTCCGCAAAACTAAGGATTTCATTAAAAATTAAACGACCCTCATAAATAAATTATGAGGGTCGTCCAACATTAAAAAAATAAACTATTATGGGGTTTGCTTAGGTCTTGAATTATTATCATTTCCATGAGGCTTTCTTTCATTCATCTTATCTCTCATCATGCCTTCAGATTGAAACAATTTCAAAACTTTCTGACAAGGAATTATCTGTTGCATTTTATCTGCATATTTCTTTCTGTTATCCAATAACTTCTGTCCTACTTCAAAGCTTTGTTGCAATTTGGCTTTAGCTTCTTCATCCGATAAAGTTTCCGGATTAAAATTAGAATTAAACTGACTTTTTATCTGTCTTTGACTATCTAAATATTCATTATAGATCTCTGTAAATTCGGTTTTATCATTCGGGTCAATATTCAGATTATCCATCACCATATTGTTCCTGAATTTAGTAAGAAGTGCTTTCCTTTCTTCAGGAGAAAGATTATTTATAACCTCCTTCCTTTGTTTGGGATCCATTTTTTTCCAATCATAGTCTGTGTTTTGTGCGTTTAAGCCCAAACCATAAATGATAAAAAGTGTAAATAATATTTTTCTCATCCTTATTTTAATTATATAAATCCAAATAAACATCCTGCGTTGAATTGCTCGCCAGTTCTGATATCTCAGAATTGGTAAATGATTCCAGATACTCGTTCATTTGTGCTTCATTATGTTTTGGAACAGGCTTTATTGTTGGAGATTTTGTTTTTTCATCTCCGTTACCACTGTCCTGAACATAAGAATTTTTATCGTTCTGATTTTCAAATGTTTGATTATTATTTTCAACAGAGGTTAAATCAGATTTTAATGTTTCGTAGGCAACTTCGCTTTCTGTTTTGGGTTCTTGAGTATTCATGGCAAATGTTACCTGAGAATTCTCTTTCCCCGTTGAATTATTGTTATTTAAGACAAAAGTTATCCCAAAAATTAATGCTAATGATGCCGCCGCTGCATAAGCCCAATTTAATTTAAAGATTGGTGCTTTTTTAGCAGGCAATACATGATTTAATACATTCTCCTGAACGTTATCAAACAGATTTTCAGGAATTGTATAAATATTTTTGCGTTCTATTGTTTCGAGATCAAAATCATTGAACCCGCTCAAAACCTTCCCCTGAATATTTTCAAATAAATTTTCAGGGACTTTATAAATGTTTTTACGTTCTAATTTTTCTAGATCAAAGTCTTTCATCTCAGTTTTTTAAAAATTATCTTTCGTAATTTTCTTTAATATATTCTTCTATTTTTTGTTTGGCATAATGATAATTTGTTTTCAATGTTCCTACCGACATATCTACGATTTTAGATATTTCTTCATAAGGCAAATCATCATAATACCGCATCATAAATACAAGTTTCTGCTTTTCGGGCAGGCTTTGTATAGCGTTCTGTAGCAATATTTGTATTTCTTCGGCATCCCCTTCTGTATTGTCGGCAACAAGATTCTGCATATAATACTCCGGATCTTCATCAGATTTCTGCATTTTCTTCATCTTATTGACCTGCTGTAATGCTTCGTTGGTAGCAATTCTGTACAGCCATGTGTACAATTGGCTATCGTTTTTGAACTGGTGAAAATTCTGATAAGCTTTAATAAAAGTCTCCTGCAAAGTGTCCTGAGCAAGATCTCCGTCCACAATAATTCTTCTTATGTGCCAATACAATCTGCTTTGATAAGCATCCATCAGAGCGCGAACTCCTTTTTCCTGAGTTCGTGAATCTTGCATCAACGAAATAATTTCCGCGTCCTTAATCTTCATAAGATGCTTTCATTGTTTTGGATTACAAAAATATCTAAAAGTTAAATTACTTATTCAATTTTTAGTCCAAATATCAAAAATAATATCAGATAGTTATGTTTATTTTACTTACGGATTGAATATTAAAATCATATATCCCGATTATATCCTTCTTTTTTCAAAACTAAACCTAAAACCTTATCTTTGTTTTATGCAAATTGTAATCATTGGTTCCGGAAATGTAGCCTATCATATGGCAAAAGCTTTTGTTTTGAATAACATTCCATTAGCTCAGGTTTTTGGCAGAAACGAAACAGAACTGAAAAAAATTTCTGAAGAATTAAAAGTTCTTTTTTCAACAGAAAATTTAGAAGACGCAGATTTATACATCCTTTGTGTGAGTGATAATTCCGTAGAAGCTGTTTCTAAAATCATTACTAAAAAAGACTGTCTGGTTACCCATACTTCAGGATCATTGCCGAAAGAAATTCTGGCAGGGGAGTACAGGAAATCAAGTCTTTATCCGTTACAAACCTTTTCAAAATCAAAAGAACTCGACTATTCCGATATCCCGTTTTTTGTAGAGGCCGAAAATGAAGAGGACAAGAAAATTTTACTTGAATTGGCTTCTAAAATATCTCGGAAAGTAATGGAAAGCACTTATGAAAAGAGAAAATATATTCATTTAACAGCAGTTTTTGCCTGCAATTTTGTGAATCATCTTTTTTCCAGAGCCAAAGAAATTTCAGATGCTCAGGAAATTCCTTTCGATTATTTTTTACCATTAATTGATGAAACTGTTCAAAAAATTCATGAAATTGAACCTAAATCTGCACAAACCGGACCTGCGGTAAGAAATGATAAAAGAGTACTGGAATTGCATGAACAATTATTAAAAGATGAAAGTCTGGAGATTTATAAAACAATGAATCATTCCATTCAAAAAATGTATAATTTATAAAAATGAGTTATAAAGAGAAATTAAAAGATATTAAAGCATTTGTATTCGATGTAGACGGCGTTTTTACAGATGGCAGCGTTTATCTGATGCCCGGAGGAAATATGTGCAGGGTAATGAATGTATTGGATGGATATGCAGTCGTTAAAGCCTTAAAAAACAATTATTTAATCGGAGTGATTACAGGAGGAAACGATGAAATGGTAAAACACAGAATCAATTATCTCGGAATTGAAGATTATTATCCTAAATCTCACAATAAGCTCGAAGATTTTGAAGATTTTAAAAAGAAATACAATCTTAAAAACGAAGAAATTTTAACGATGGGAGATGATTTACCGGATATCCATATCATGGAAAACTCTGCCATTGCAGCTTGCCCGGAAAATGCTGTTCCTGAAGTAAAAGCAGTTTCAGATTATATTTCTTCGATAAAAGGAGGGAGCGGTGCGGTAAGAGACGTTATTGAACAGGTAATGAAAGTTCAGGGAAAATGGCATGATGACAATACTCAATCTATTTAATTGCTAAAAATGAAAATATTATTAGCCTCACAATCACCAAGAAGAAAAGAGCTTTTATCAAATTTAGGCTTTGATTTTGAATTGGTAAAAATTGATTGTGAAGAAATTGTTCCGAAACATATTAAAGTAGGAGAGGCGGCAGGTTATCTGTCTGAATTAAAAGCAAGTGCTTTCCGAAAACTGCAAGAAAACGAAGTTTTATTGACGGCAGATACGGTTGTAGCTATTGATAATCAATTTCTTGGGAAACCACAAAATGAAGAGGACGCCAAAAAAATGCTACAGTTACTCTCAGGGAAAACCCATCAGGTTTACACCGGGATTACCATTAAAACTTTAGATAAAACTATTACAGAAACCGACGTTGCTGATGTTGAATTGGATAATTTAACAGACAATGAAATAGAATATTATATCCAGAACTACAAACCTTTCGATAAAGCAGGAAGCTACGGAATCCAGGAATGGCTTGGAATGGCAAAAATCAAAAAGATACAGGGGAGCTTTTATACGATTATGGGGCTTCCTACTCATTTGGTTTACAAAATTTTGAAAGAATTATAACGAGTTTCCATATAAAATTTTATTATTTTTACAAAATCATCAAATCTGCTGATAATAAAATGTAGATTAGCGAGTTATATTGAATAATGAGAAAGAAAATTTTATTCCTTTTAACAGCCTGTATCGTAGTTTCTTGCGGAATGAAAGTCAAGAAGCCGGAACAACGATCCAAATTTTTAAAAGGTTTTTCCACCTACTATAATACTCTTTTTAATGCTAAAGACGCACTAAATACTGAGTTTCAGACCCGGGATAAGGCACATAAAGACAATTTTTATGCTCCTTATATTCCTATTCTCACCTATGAGGATCAACCTTTAGGAAGTGATCTTGGTCAATCTGCCGCATTCGCTGAAAATTCTATGAAAATGGGAGGAATAAATGGTAGAGGAGAGGGTGGCAAAATGGCACCTAATCAGCCTCAGGGAATGTCTGGTATTCCGGGAAATCCTCAAGATCCGAACCAGGCAACTCCAAAAGGGGCAAGTGCATTGGAAATTTCTGAAGCAAAAGCTTTAAAAGCTATTAATAAATATTCCGTAATTAAAAATGGTGAAGAAAAAAATAAAGTCATTTTTGATGCTTATATGATTCTTGCACAGTCCAGACTTTATCAGAATAAACCTTTGGAAGCTCTTGATGCACTGAATTACGTTTTTTCTAATATGAAAGGCGATAAAAGGCTTCCTTTAGCTTATATTTATCAAGGTGCGGCTTATTCTCAGATGAAAAACTATAATAAAGCTCATGAGATATTTGCCAGACTGAAGGATGAGAAAATTAGTAAAGATTATCAAAAATTATTGACTATTTATCATTCTGAATCTCTTTTGGATGCCGGAAGAAAAGAAGAGGCAGTAAAGGAACTGGATCTTGCTTATGAAGTAAATAACAACAGAAAATTAAAAAGCAGAATTGCTTATTTACGAGGGCAGGTTTTAGAAAATCTGGGCCAGAATGAAAAAGCCAGAGAAAGCTTTCTAGCTGCTTATAAATATGCGAATGACTTTGAATTTGAAGTAAAATCTCAGATTGCCGTAGCAAAAACCTTCAATGGAAAAGGAGACTACAGCGGCGCCAGAAAATATCTTGAAGACATCAGTAAAAAAGGAACGTATGCTTCCAGAAAAAATGAATTTTACTACGCTCTAGGATTAATGGCCAATAAAGCCGGAAAAACTGAGGAAGCTCAGCAATTCTTCAGAAAATCTTTAAAGGAAAAAGTTTCAGATCAGCAGCTTCGTGGGTTGACTTATTATGAAATAGGAAAGGGATATTTAGACAAAAACGATTACATTGGAGCAGGAATTTATTACGATTCTGCGCTAGCGGTAATGACTTATCAGCCTTCTAAAATTCTTTTGCAGGATCAGGCATCTTACATCAAGAAAATCTCTAAAAACTATTATCTGATCAAGAAAAATGACAGTATCATTTCTTTAGCTAAAATGAGTCCTGAACAAAAAACAGACTTTTTCACAAAATATATTGCCAAGATAAAAGCAAAAGAAGAAAAAGAGGAACTGGAAAGAAGACGTGCCGAAAGAAATAAAGGTTTTGATACTGGAGATTATAGTTCTACTTCTATTTTTGCAAACAGTTCAAATTCTTTTGAAGACTTTGGAGTTGCCGCAAAAGGTTTCTATTTTGCCAATACAGGTACGGTAAGCAAAGGAACATCTGCTTTTAGACAAACCTGGGGAGACCGGGCTCTTTCTGATAACTGGCGTTATTCTAAAAAAATGGCGACTCTAGAAGATATGAAAAATGAAGCTTTAGGAACGACTTCTGTACCGAATCCGAGACGTTTTGAAACGGCCTATTATATTGAGCAGATTCCGAGTGATATAAGCCAATTAAAAAAGGATAGAGATACTGCTTCTCTGGGATTGGGAGTGATGTATCAGAATTATTTTACCAATACACCTCTTGCTACAAAAACATTGTATGATCTGGTAGACGTAAAACCGGAAGAAAAAGTAATGCTTCAGGCGCTGTATGAAATTTTTGCAATGAATTATGAGAAAAATCCACAAGCAGCCGAAAGAGCAAAACAAATTCTTTTAACAGATTATCCATACACTTCTTATGCAGAATTTGTAAAAAACCCTAAGAGCAATACTTTCGTAAAATCATCTGAAGATGTAGAAAACAAGTATAAAGAAGCATTTTCTCTATATGAGGCTGAAAAGTTTGCAGAAAGTAAGGCTATTTTAGATCAGGCTATCCAGCAATATCCTAAAGATGCATTAATTCCAAAGCTTTATCTTTTAAATGCCTTTAATTCAGGGAAAGCCAATGGGAAAGAGGTCATGATTCTTCAATTGGAACAAATTGCCTTAAACTACACTAAAACACCTGAAGGAATAAAAGCGAAAGAAATGCTTAATTATTTAAAAAGCGATATTAAGTTTCAAGCTACGGATAACAAAGGAAATACGGTTCCACAAAATAAAGTAAACAATAATGTGGTTCCTCAGCAGCCCAACAATACTCCTCAACAAGTAGGAACATTGAATGAAAGCAGCAACAAACCACCAAAAAAACCAAACAATAATCCTCCGGGAATGCAAATACCGAATACAAATGCAGTTCCTGCAAAACCAAAATAAATAAAAAAGCGAAGATTAATTTCTTCGCTTTTTTATTTATTTTAAAGTTAAAATCTTACGATTCTTTTTTCTTGACTCCATGAAAATCTTTAAGATAAAAAGGTTCGAAGTAAGCTATATCTTCAAACTCTTTGTTATCAATTTTCTCAAGACTTTTTTTAATTAAATATTGTGCGGAAGGGTAGACGTCTACATTATAATCAGCATGGGGAAGCTGTAAAATTTCCTTTGCTTTTTTAGCACCGTCACCTACGAATATTACTTTTTTATCTTTCAATTCTTCAAAAGAAGTTTCATCTAAAATTTTAGCTACCGTCTCTGAGATCTCTTCTCCCGTTTTTCCGCCATAAACAGCCGTATAAACCTCCATTCTTCTTGCATCGACTAAAGGAATAATAAAGTCATAGTTCTTGTCTAAAAAAGGCTCTATCATACTTTCTAAAGAATTTACGGCAACCAACGGAACTTTCAATCCATAACAAAAACCTTTTGCAGAAGATGCACCAATTCTTAGTCCGGTATAAGAACCCGGACCTTTTCCTAAAGAGACAGCTTCAATATCCTTCATAGAAATTCCGGCTCCTTCCAAAGCCCATTCTACAAAAGTATGAAGACTTTCAGACTGTTTATAATTATCGGAAACTTCCTCTGTAAGACACAGTAATTTTTCATCATCTGAGATCGCTACCGAGCAGTTTTTCGAAGAAGTTTCTAGATATAGAATTTTCATTTTTTAAGTATAATCATTTAATCGTTTAGCAATTTATACTAAACATTTCTGCAAATTTAAACCATTATTTCGAGACTACTTTCTGTAAATCGTTCTAGGTTCTGCCTGAGCTGTCGGGTAGATCGTCATATCTGAAATACATACATGTTTCGGAGCATTTACACAATATGCAATAGAATCGGCAATATCTTCAGCTTTTAAAGGTTCATACCCTGCATACACCGTTGCTGCTTTTTCGCTGTCTCCTTTAAATCGTACCATAGAAAAATCAGTTTCTACTGCTCCTGGCTGAATATTGGTGACTTTAATTCCGAATTCTGTTAATTCTAATCTCATTCCTTCAGAAATTACATCAACCGCTTTTTTGGTTGCACAGTAAACAACACCATTTGCATACGTCTGTCTCGCAGCAACCGAACTGATATTCACAATATGTCCGGAATTTCTTTCTTTCATTCCCGGAATAATCATTTTGGAAACATATAAAAGTCCTTTTACATTTCCATCAATCATAGAATCCCAGTCGTCTGTTTTTCCTGCCGAAAGAGGATCTAAACCATGTGCATTTCCTGCGTTATTAATCAGAACATCTATATTTTTCCAATCTTCAGGAAGTGAGCTGATCGCAGCTTCGACCTCTTTTAAATTTCTTACATCAAATTTTAAACTAAATATTTCGGTGAATTCAGATAGCTCTGCTTTTACCGATTCTAAAACCTCAGATCTTCTTCCGCAGATGATGATTCTGTTTCCTTGTTTACCAAGTAGCTCTGCTGTAGATTTTCCTATTCCGGAAGTTGCTCCGGTTACTAATATTGTTTTCATTTTATTGTAAAATGTAAATTATACATCGTAAAAGCACTTGATACTTTAAACTTTTAGTTGGCATCAAATGCTTCAAAAGCATTTTCAATATGCTCTATATTCAAATTCCCTTTTTCGTCGGGAAGAATAGAAATAATATCAAATCTGACTTCCTGATTTTTATTAAATTCCTCTAAATAATGATTGGCTGCAGATACGATCAATTTTATTTTGGTTTTAGTTACTGCTTCCTGAGGCAATATAAAAACATCCGTGGAACGCGCTTTTACTTCTAAAACAACAATCAGATTATCTTTTTCAGCAATAATATCAATCTCCGCTTTTTGAAATCGAAAGTTTCTCATCAAGATTTTATAGCCATTTTTCTGTAAATATTCAACCGCCAGATCTTCTGCTTTTTTTCCAAAATCGTTGTGAGTTGCCATTTTAATAACTAAAAATTTGACGATGATTAAAACTCGATCTTTACTTTATCAGCAACTTTCATTTTAATATAGCTTCCGATAATCAATGGCCTATTGTCTTTAATATGACCATTCGGAAAACCAAAAACAACCGGAAAATTATATTTTGAAATTCTGTCTGAAATCAATTGATAAGCAAATTCATCAAAGCTTTCTTCGTACTGCTTGTTCTCTTTTTCATCGCCCATATTGGTCATTCCGCCAACAATTAATCCTGAAATTTTATTAAAAACTCCGGCTAGTTCAAGACTCATGATCATTCTGTCGAGGGCATAAAAGTTTTCGCCAATATCTTCAATAAATAAAATTTTATCTTTAAAGTCAAAAGAATATTGGGTTCCTAAAAGCGCATAAATCAGGGCTAAATTCCCTCCAACCAATTCTCCTTCAATATTTCCTTGTTTATTAAATTGATGCGATTTTAAACTATATTTTGGAGTTTTTCCTTTTAAAATATCAAAAATCAGCTCATAGCTTTCTTCCGTTACTCCAAAACTCGATGTTTTAATGGTTTGTCCGTGAATGGAAGCAAAGCCTTTCTCTAATAAATAACTTTGGATTACCGTGTTATCAGAATAACCGATATACCATTTCGGATTTTTGGTAAAATTTTTAAGATTGAGATCCTGAATGAGATGCTGACAACCATATCCTCCTCTTGAAGCCCAGATTGCAGCTATTTCATTATCATTTAATGCCCAATTAATATCTTTTAATCTTTCCTGCTCAGTTCCTGCGTAATTGTACCCGTTGGAAAACTTAGTGTAAAGATGTTCACCTAATACAGGTTCGTAGCCTTTATTTTTAATCATCCCAATTCCTTTTTCCAGTTGAGAAGTATCTACAGCTCCTGCAGGAGAAATTACTGCTATTTTAGCACCTTTTGAAAGGGGTTTTGGAAAGATAATTTTTGTCATTTGGTCTTTTGATATTTTACTTCTTTTTTCTCTGCCTCTTCTAATCGTTTATCAAATTGATTGAATTTTTTGAAGCTTTGTAAAAAGATAAAAAAACTGAATATGATAAGAATTCCGCCCACAATTCTTCTGATTTTATTAGCCAGCTTTTGGGTTAATTTATCATGGAACTGTTTAGCTAAAAATATTTTGATAAGATCGATGAACAGATAAGTTCCGATCACAATGCCGATGTATAAAACAAAATTGCCGGTATCCGGATATTGATTTCTCACTGAAATCACCGTTACCAGCCAAAAAAGGATAACTCCTACATTTAAAAGATTGAAGAAAAAACCATTAATAAAAGTTTTGAAATAATTCTGATTGATAATTTTTTCTTCACCGGGCATATGCATTTTGGTTTTCGTGACCATCATTACAATTCCGTATACAAAGATAAGGATAGAGGTGATTCTATAAAAACCAGGATGTTTGTCGATCAGGGTAACGATATCTGCACTCGCATAATAAGCGGCTAAAATGCATAATAAGTCTGCAGAGATAACTCCTAAATCCAATGCTAATGCATGTTTCGGGCCTCGTGAAAAACTGGTTTCTATGAGAAGGAAAAAAATGGGTCCTATAAAAACCAGACTCAACATGAATCCTAATACAATAGCAGATAATATAAGTTCAAACATTCAGTATTATTTTAAAATGAAAACTTAAATTTTCATTTCATTTTATACAAATTTAAACTTTATGATTTAATTATTCAACTATCTTAAAAATCGATTGTCGTAAGCACTGATTTACTATTACTCAGTAACACAATTATCGTTATAAATAAATTGAAAGTCTTTTCTAATTTTCATTCCAAAAATACCTCTTTCAAAAGTATAAATGATTTGATTATTACCCAACATTCTTTGATAATCAATAAAAAAACTTCTTGTCATATAAGAATATTTATAGGCATCCCCACTTAAATAAATATATGTAGTTTTTCCTTTTTGGTGACTATTCCTTCCTCCAACTTCAGAAATCATATTTTTGTAACAATATGTTTCTTTCGTAGGATTCATTCCCGTTATATAATTAATCAAAAAAAAAGCATTAATTATCATTGGAAACGTAACTCTAAAAAAATAATTTTTGCCAAATTTTCCTATTTTCAGGATATTTTTGTTAATTAAAATATTGCTTACAATGCAAAGAACAACGATAATTGTTACAAACCAATAAAAATTAACAACCGTCTTGAATATTATGGTGAAAACCAAGACGGCATTTAGTAGACTAAAAACGATATACTTATCAATTTTGGTCATTATTCAACAATCTTGAAATCTAATTGTTTCTGAATCAAATTTGCTTTCACAACTTTGATCTGAACTTGATCTCCTAATTGATATCTTTTACCATGTTTCATTCCGTATACAGCATGTGTTTTCGCATCATACATATAAGAATCATCCACTAAATCTCTCAATTTAATCAGACCTTCTGCACCGTTTTCAGGAATTTCTACCCAGAATCCAAATTCTGCAACACCTGAAATCACTCCGTTAAAAGTTTCTCCAAGATGTTTTTCCATGAATTTCACCTGCATGAATTTAATGGAATCTCTTTCTGCATCTGCTGCCAATCTTTCCATTGAACTGCAATGTTTGGCTTTTTCTTCCAGCTCCGGTCTATTTGGAGATTTTCCACCATCCAAATAATGTTGCAACAATCGGTGTGCAATCAAATCCGGATAACGACGGATAGGAGAGGTGAAGTGGCTGTAATAATCGAAACCTAAACCGTAGTGACCGATGGGTTCGGTAGAATATACTGCTTTACTCATGCTTCGCATAGCCAACGTTTCGATCATATTTTCTTCGCCTTTACCTTTTACATCATGCAATAATCTGTTTAAAGATTCTGCAACTTTTTTGGTATTAGCAAGATCCATTTTATATCCGAAAGTGGACACAAAATCTCTCAAAGATTCTAATTTTGCAGGATCCGGATCGTCGTGAACCCTGTAAATAAATGTATTTTGAGTAATATCTCCTTTCTTATTTAAGGAAACAAATTCAGATACTTTTTTATTGGCCAGCAACATGAATTCTTCAATCAAATGGTTGGAATCTTTACTTATTTTAAAATAGACTCCGATAGGTTCATTGTTTTCATCCAGATTGAATCGAACTTCACTTCTATCAAAGGTAATGGCTCCGTTTTTAATTCTTTTCTGACGCATAATTTTCGCCAGTTTATCTAAAACAAGAATTTCTTCCCTGAAATCTCCGTCTTTTCCTTCGATTCTTTCCTGAGCTTCTTCGTAAGTAAATCTTCTGTCGGAATGAATCACTGTTCTTCCAAACCATTGTTTCTTGATTTCGGCATCATCATTCAATTCAAAAACAGCAGAGAATGTAAACTTGTCTTCATTCGGGCGAAGTGAACACACATCGTTACTCAAAACTTCCGGAAGCATCGGTACAACTCGGTCTACCAAATATACTGAAGTCGCTCTCTGATAGGCTTCATCATCCAGGATCGTTCCAGGAACTACATAGTGAGAGACATCCGCAATATGAACTCCGATTTCCCAGTTACCATTTTCTAATTTTCTGATAGACAAGGCATCATCAAAATCTTTTGCATCTTTCGGGTCGATAGTGAAAGTCGTAATTCCGCGCATATCCCAACGTTTTGCCACTTCTTCATCATTGATGCTTCTATCAATTTTATCAGCCTCTCTCTCCACTTCTTCAGGAAACTCGTAAGGTAAGCCGTATTCTGCCAAAATAGAGTGAATTTCTGTTTCGTGTTCTCCCGGAGCTCCTAAAACCTGGATAATTTCACCTTCCGGATTTTTATCTCCTGGCCTCCATTCCGTCATTTTCACAATGACTTTATCGCCATCTTCTGCACCTGCAAATTTTCCTTTCGGAATGAAAATGTCTGTATTGATCGATTTTTTATCACAAACAACAAATCCAAAATCTTTGTGAGCCACAACTTGTAAAGTTCCTACAAATTCTGTTCGTGTTCTTTCCAATACTTCTAAAACTGAACCTTCCAGTTTTTTTCCTTTGTATGTATAGGTTACAATGAGAACTTTATCTCCTTGTAACGCATCTTTTACATTTTTTGAATGAATAAAAATATCATCTTCCAATCCTTCAACACTTACGTAAGCATTTCCGGACTGATTGAAATCAATTTTCCCTGTTAATGTTCCTTTTATATTAAGGTTGATGACATATTTTCCTTTTTCAGTTTCTTTAATTCTTTCAGAAGCCTGAAGTTTATGCAAAGCCTGAATAACAAGCTCTCTTTGTCTTGGATTTTTATAATCTATTCCATCTGAAATCTGTTTGTAGTTATAGATTTTTGTGGAATTTTCATTCATAAAGCGCAGGATCAATCTTCCGATTTCCATGAGTTTATGATCATTTTTTTGACTTATATATTTTCTTTTTTTTGGCATTTTAATTCTCTTATTAATTAGTTATAGCTTTAAATAAAATTAAAACTATTTCACAATTATCTTTATACTTTAGATAATTTTAGATTCCATTTTTAAACTTTATTATGTAATTCTATATCATCAATTTTCTTTCCAATTAACTTAATGGAAGCTTGACTTGTATAAAATTACTACAAATATGGAGAAGAGGGGAGAAAACCTTCTATTAAATATTTTTAAAATATAAAAAAGGATTCTATAGGAAATAATAGACTGGTAAGTTCTATTGGACACTGCAAAGATATAAAATAAAAAATAAATAAGGCTTGTAATATGATTTACAAGCCTTTATTGTTTTAGCAAACTGCAATTTTATCAACCCTGTTCTGGTGTCTTCCACCTTCAAAATCTGTAGAAAGAAATTTGTTTGCAATTTCTATCGCTACTTCTTTTGCAATGAATCTTGCCGGGATAGAAATCATATTGGCATCGTTATGCTGTCTTGCCAATTCAGCAATTTCCGGCATCCAGCAAAGTGCACAACGGATTTTCTGATGTTTGTTCGCCGTAATCTGAACTCCGTTTCCACTTCCACAGATTAAGATTCCAAGCTCATTTTCTCCGTTCTCTACTGAAGTGGCTGCAGGATGCACAAAATCCGGATAATCAACACTGTCTGTAGAAAAAGTTCCGAAATCCTGAACCTCGAAATTTTCTTCTAAATGTTTGATAAGGATCTGCTTGTACTCAAAACCTGCATGATCTCCTGCAATAGCAATTTTTCTTTTCATTTTTACTTTTATTTTATATCTACTGTAATTAAATCTTTTGGCAAAGTTACGTTAAATCCGAATTTAATCTTCTTTGTTTCATTAGGTTTTATACTAAAATTCCAAATAAGTGAACCCGATTCCTTATCATAAGTTGCATTATCAGTATTGATCAATTCAATTTTTATATTCTCAGCCGTAGAAAGTGGAATCTGATCTTTTAATTCTAAGTTTACAGAAGTATTTTTATTATTTTTTACTGTTATTTCATAAGCATAACTCTCAAATTTTTCTTTTTCACCTATATATTTAGTTTGTTTATTTATTAACTCTCTTTTTGTAAGTATACTAGGGTCACTTCCAAGGCTGACAAGCATTTCATTAGTAAGCTGATCTGTATCAATATTTACGGTACCGATTAACATATCATCCATAAAAATATCTGCATTACCCGGAAGAAAATTATATTTTGCATAGTCCTTTATATAAGCCAAAAGGAAAGTTTTATTTTCCAATTTAGGGGTTGCAAAATATTTATAACCGGTCGTAACTTCAAATTCATTAATATCTTCTGTAACTTCAACATCTGTAGGAATTACAGTATCCTTATTCAAACTAATCTCCGTCTTCATTGTTTTTTGAGAAATCCGAGAATTTCCGGTAACGGCAACTTCCATCATTAATGCAGTTGATTTATTATTACTTTTTTCTCTTTGAAATGCCTGATTAGAAACATAATAATCTCTTTCCGTTCTTAGAAACCAACGATCAAGCTCATAAGGTTTATCTTCGGAACTAAAGCTTCCATTAATGAGCTTAATAGGAATATTTTTAAGCTCAAGTCCCGTATTTTGCTGAATTTTTGCTTTATATGAAATTTTTAATGGTGATTGTATTCCACTCGATTTAATTACATAATAAGGACGCCAACTTGCACCCTGAATATTTTGATTGACCTCAAAATTCACATGCTGTTTTTTATCACTCGTTACCTGAAGAACGAGAATATTGGAAAGTCCTGAATTTCTGTTAGATAAATTCCTTCTATTTTCCAAATTAGATATTTTGCTTTGATTTATGCTGAGTTTGGCAGCTAAAGAACTTTCTTCCGTATAGAGTTCCTTAAGTGTTTTCTGATTAAACTCTATCATTTTTAGAATATCAGCTGAAGTGGGGCTTCCCAGTGTCTGGTTTTTCTGAACTATTCCAATAGAATTTCTGGTTAAAGATAATTCCTGATCTATTTTTTTATTGGCTTTTCTGTAGAATTCTATACTGTCATTAACAGCATCTGTATCTGTATTTTTTCCTAGTTTATCTGAATATAAGTAAGCATTATCATTATAAGATTCATACCGTATCAGATTAATTTTTTTATCAGGTTTAAAAGAGGAAATATCCAATCCTGAGTTTCTCCCAAACTCTTTAATCATGATATAATTCTTCCCTGGAAGAACATCCGCGGAAAAGGATTGCTTTACAATTCCTCCACTAAAATAAATTTTTGCCTCTTTTATTTTTGAAGTGGTCACAGTATAATTTTCCTGTCCAAAACACCTGAAAACAGCTAAAAAAATAAACAATACATTGATTTTCACCATATTTATATTTTAAAAAAATGAAATTTTAGACTTATTCACGATTTGTTAGTTAAATTCTAGTTAAGTGTTAAGAGGATTGTGAATAAGTGTGGATAACTTCGTTAAAAATAATATTTTTTTTGTTCTCAAAAATTTGTAATGAAATTTCTTGCAAAAAAATCGACACTAAATTTTTAAAAACTTTTTTCCAGGTAATCTTTAGTTTTTCCATAAATCGGTTATTAATAAAGAGGATTGGGGAAAAGTTACTAATAATTGTTAGTAACGAAGTGAAAAATCAGATTTCCAGGAAATTATAATGTAAATAAAATGTGAATTGAATAAAAATTTCATGTTATGAAGTTTTAACTAAGAAGTTATCCCCTAAACTCACATCACTCAACAACAATAGCGTTACTCTTTTTTTATATAGAAAAATAAATGTTGATTAATGAGTGTTGGGTTTGCGGGAAACTTTTCTGAAAACTTTTTTCGGCTTGCGGCTTTTCAAAAATTTTAAAATCTTACATTTGTGAAAAGAAAATTCAACGTTATTTATGAAATCGGCTCTACAAAATTTCTTGCAGAAAGAGATATTGGAATGTCGGCTTATGACTATAGAAATAAAAAGTATATATGAAAACAATCAATGACTTTAATTTTAAAGATAAAAAAGCTCTTGTAAGGGTAGATTTTAATGTTCCTCAGGATGATCAGCTGAAAGTAACTGATAATACAAGAATTGTTGCTGTAAAAGCTACAATTGATAAAATTCTTAAAGATGGAGGATCTGTTATTCTGATGGCTCACTTGGGAAGACCAAAAGGAGAAGTAAAGGATGAGTTTTCATTAAGACATATTGTAGGGGAAGTTTCTAATGTATTAGGTCAGGAGGTTAAGTTTGTAGACGAATGTATAGGAGAGAAGGCTGAAAAGGCGTCTTCTGAGCTTAAACCGGGTGAGATTTTATTATTGGAAAATCTACGTTTTCATAATGAAGAAGAAAAAGGAGATGAAGCATTTGCCGAACAACTATCTAAATTGGCCGATGCTTATGTAAATGATGCTTTCGGAACCGCACACAGAGCGCATGCTTCAACAGCTGTAATTGCTAAATTTTTTCCTTCAACTAAATTTTTCGGTTTATTGATGGCTAAAGAGCTTCAGGCGATCGATAAAGTTTTAAAAAGCGGCGAACGTCCTGTAACAGCGATACTTGGAGGATCTAAAGTTTCAACTAAAATTACTATAATAGAAAATGTTTTACCGGCAGTTGATAATTTAATTATTGGCGGTGGTATGGCGTTTACATTTATTAAAGCGCTTGGTGGTAAGATCGGAACTTCTTTGGTGGAAGAAGATAAATTGCCTTTGGCTCTTGAAATTTTAGGAAAGGCTAAAGAACATAATGTAAAAGTGTATCTTCCTTCTGATACCATCATTGCTGAGAGTTTCAGTAATGATGCGGAAAGAAAAGAAGTAGATATTTATGCAATCCCTGAAGGATGGATGGGATTAGATGCAGGTCCGAGATCTAGAGACCAATTTAATGATGTATTGCTAAATTCAAGAACAATTCTTTGGAACGGCCCGATTGGAGTTTTTGAAATGTCAAACTTCGCTGCGGGAACTGTTGCTCTTGGTGACAGTATTGCTGAAGCTACAAGGCAAGGGGCTTTCTCTCTAGTAGGAGGAGGAGACAGTGTTGCTTTCGTTAAACAATTCGGTTATGGTGAAAAAGTAAGCTATGTTTCTACCGGAGGTGGAGCAATGCTTGAAAGTTTAGAAGGTCTCGAACTTCCTGGAGTTGCTGCGATCAATAATTAAGAAAATTAAATTTTTATAAATTTTAAGTCTGCTAAATTTTTAGCGGGCTTTTTATTTTATTTAAATTTTAAAAATCATTTTTTTCATAAAGCAACAAAAAATTGACCTTCAGAATTCTATTTAAAATTAAAAAACAGAATTTTTCTAAGTATTTATACCTAATTTGGAAATTAGCTCCAAAATGGACTGTTTATGTAAGAATTATCTTTTTTGTAATTTAAAATTTAGTCAATTTTAGTTTTTTCTTTCCCTTTTAAAAAATAGTTGATCAAACATTTTATTTCTGATTTTTTATTCTAAAATTAATTTTTCAAATTTTAGTTTTGCTTGGGAATAAACAGATATAATATTAATGTAATATTTTTTCAAGATATGTCATACCGAACAAAGTGAGGTATCTTTTTTAATTTTTAATTTTAATTTTTCAAAAACATAGCCTGAAAAATGAAAGAGTAGGAGGGATGAGATTATTGAAATTTTAAAAATGTTTTTAAAAATATTTAAAATTAAAATTTTCCTAATAGTTTAACAACATAAAAAAACTCAGAAATTTTCTGAGTTTTTTGTTTTTTAGACGAGAAATATGAAAAATTGACCTTTAGAAATAGGTTAAAAATCCACTTTCTATTTTTTTTCGATTATGTAGATCAAACTTGAATATTCGTTCGAAAAAAGGGCTTTTACGTTCGAAATCGTTCCGTAGATTGTAGCTTTTAGCCAAAAAAGAGGTGATTTCTTATATTTTTCGCTTAGCATTGAGATATAATAAGAATCCAGAACCAATGGTTTGATTTTTCTCATTTTCCAACTTGGTTTCTTTGCAATCAGATTTTCCATTCCGTTTTTTGAGAAATGGTAGATGTGTCTTGGTACATCATAAGCAGCCCAATATTCTTTATAATGTTTGGCATCGTAAGAAGTAGGGTTGGGAACAGCGATAATTAATAGTCCTTTTTCTTTTAATTTATTATTAAAAATTTCAAGCATCTCATCCTGATTTTCCACGTGCTCGAATACATGCCAAAGAGTAATAGCATCTAAACTTTGATCTTCAATGGTATTGATATTATCTAAGATTGTTGTTTTTGAAGTTTTATTTTTTGCAGCTTTTCTGGCATCAGAATCCGGTTCAAATCCGAAAGTTTTGAAATCATTTTCTATGTATTTTACAAATTCTCCTGCACCGCAACCGTAATCTAATACTCTTGAACCTTTCTTAATTCTGTCTAATAGAATTGTTTTCTTGTACTGTAAATTGAATGACTGTAAAAATTTGTAAAGTTTTTCTTTTAAACTTCCTGAATCCTGATGGTGGGAAATGTAATCTTCACTTTCATAATATTTAGAAATATTCGATGGAATAGGGGAGGTCTTGAAAACACCTTTCGTTTCTGTTTCTTTAATTTCAAATATTTCCTGTGAAAGAAAATGATCTTTTATTTTCATTGAATTTATTTCTTTAACTCATAAAAATTAAGATATTCAGAGTTTAAAATAATCTCATATATACCTTAATTTTTGCTTTTATTTTATCTATGTTTCACGTGAAACATTTTGTATTTAACGTCCTAAAAAGACTAGTAAAACGTTTATATCGGCAGGTGAAACACCGCTAATTCTTCCAGCTTGCGCGATAGTTTTTGGTCGTACATTTGACATTTTTTGTTTCGCTTCTGCAGACAAACTTGAAATTTTTGTATAATCAAAGTCTTCAGGAATCTTGATATTTTCTAAACGATTCAGTTTTGCTACGTTTTCTTTTTCCTTTTCAATATAACCTCTGTACTTAATATTTACTTCAGCTTGTTCTCTTACTTCATCATCAAATTGAGAAGAAAATTCTTTTATAGCCTCTATATTTTCTAGTTTTTCTAGCGTTATATTAGGTCTTGTAAGAAACTGAGATGCTCTGTATGCCTGATCTACAGGATTACTTTCTATACTTTCCAGAATAGGATTAATAAGTCCGGGTTTTAAAGAAGTTTCTCGTAAAAAGTCTTCAAGCTCTTGACTCTTAGCTACTTTTTCCTGAACTCTTTTTAATCTTTCTTCTTTTGCTAAACCTAATTCAAAAGCTTTTTCTGTAAGTCTAATATCTGCATTATCCTGTCTTAAAAGAAGCCTGTATTCTGCTCTGGAAGTGAACATTCTGTATGGTTCTTCGGTTCCTTTTGTGATCAAATCATCAATTAAAACTCCGATATAAGCTTCATCTCTATTTAAGATAAATTCGTCTTTTTCTTTTACTTTATTGTGAGCATTAATCCCTGCAATTAAACCTTGTCCGGCTGCTTCTTCGTAGCCAGTTGTACCATTAATTTGTCCCGCAAAGTATAAGTTATCGATCAATTTTGTCTCTAAAGTATGTTTCAATTGGGTAGGAGGGAAGTAGTCATATTCAATGGCATAGCCTGGACGGAATACTTTTACGTTCTCAAATCCCGGAATATGCTTCATTGCTTTGATCTGTACGTCTTCAGGAAGAGATGAACTGAATCCGTTTACGTAGATTTCTACCGTTCTCCATCCTTCTGGTTCTACAAATAACTGGTGTCTGTTTCTTTCAGCAAAACGATTGATTTTGTCTTCAATACTTGGACAATATCTGGGTCCTAAACTCTGAATTGTACCATTGAACATAGGACTTCTATCGAATCCTTCACGTAAAATATCGTGTACTGTTTCGTTGGTATAAACGATGTGACAACTTAATTGTTTGGTTAACTTAGGTGTATCTAAATAACTGAATTTTTGAGGATTTTCATCTCCTTTTTGTTCTTCCATTTTGGAATAATCTAAGCTTCTTCCATCTACTCTCGGTGGAGTGCCTGTTTTCATTCTTCCTGCTTCAAAACCTAGAGAAACGAGTTGTTCTGTGATTCCAAAAGCTCTTGGTTCACCCATTCTTCCTCCTCCTAATTGCTTGTCTCCAACATGGATTAATCCATTAAGAAAAGTACCGTTTGTAAGAACTACCGATTTTGATCTAATCTCAATTCCTAATGAAGTAACTACTCCTACAACCTTGTTATTCTCTACAATAAGCTGTTTTACCATATCCTGAAAGAAATCAAGATTGGGAGTATTTTCTAATGCTAAACGCCATTCTTCTGCGAAAAGCATTCTATCGTTCTGTGTTCTTGGGGACCACATTGCAGGACCTTTAGAAAGGTTAAGCATCTTAAACTGTATAGCAGATTTGTCTGCTACAATTCCTGAATAACCTCCCATCGCATCGATTTCTCTTACGATCTGTCCTTTTGCGATTCCACCCATCGCAGGGTTGCAGCTCATTTGTCCAATCGTCTGCATATTCATTGTAATAAGCAGAGTTCTTGAACCCAGATTAGCTGCTGCAGCTGCTGCTTCACATCCTGCGTGACCGGCACCAACTACGATTACATCATATATTTCTGAAATCATCTTTTTATTGCTTGTTTTAAGCCTTAAATTTAATCTTTTTTATAAATGTTTCACGTGAAACATTGTTTTAAAATACGTGCTAAAATAGCTTGTATTGCGGGTTATTTAGCTTGTTGTTTAATTATATTTAGCTAAATAATGATCTTCTTTTCCTCGCATTCTCTTTTCTTCTTCCTCGGTTTTATCCTTATATCCACAAAGGTGAAGTATACCATGAGCTAAAACTCTTCTCAGTTCTTCTTCATAATTTTTGGACAGGGTAGAAGCGTTGTCTGAAATGCGCTGCAAAGATACGAAAATCTCCCCGCTTATTGTTTTGCCTTTCACATAGTCGAAAGTGATGATGTCTGTGTAATAATCATGCTGTAAATAATCCTGATTTACCTTCAATAAATATTCGTCATCGCAGAAGATATAATTGATTTCTCCAAGCTTTTTTCCTTCTGAAAGAATAATATCTTTCAGCCAAGTTGTGTAGTCTGTATTTACAGATTCGGGTAAGTTTTCGTAAAAGAATTGTATCATTGTTTTAAAACCAGTGTCCTAAAATAACACTGAATATGCCTTTTTGATTATTTTTAAGTGAGTGGCTGAAATTTAGTTTTATTTGTCCGAAAGGAGATTTGTAGCCTGCTGTAATACCCAGAGAACTATAATTCAGCTTTACGGTATCTTCAAAACTAATATCATCTGATAGGTTTGCAAAAGAGAAATTTCCGCTGACAAAATAGTTTTTATTAAACTTGAATTGAACATCATTTGAAATTAAGATTACATTATTGGTATTCAGCTGGGCAAAATTGAATCCTGCAAAACTTCTAAAGTTTACAACATTTTGTTCGAAAATTCCTCCAAGTCTGTATTGATAGAATTGAGGAAGATTTTCACCGATTGTAATTCCTCCATATAGATTAAGTCGATAACTAAAGTATTTTGTTAAAGGAATATTGATTCTGATATCGGCTTTTACCTGAACAAGTCTTTTATCAACCTCAGATTTCAAAAGATCAATCACTTTTCCTTCTGCATTGATATAGATTCCACGAGTAGGGAAGTCCTTGTCATTTTGGGTATCACTTTTTAAGAAAATATAGGGATTCAGAAATCGGTTATATCTTTTATTCGTACCATTAGATCCTGCTTCAAAATAATCGTGGCTTAATCCACCTCCGAAGGCAAATTTATCTTTCCATATTGATTGAATATAAATTTCATTTCTAAGCCATTCCCATTTATCTATATCATAATTATTAATATCTCTAAGGGTGAAGCTCATTCCGGATGAATAAATTCCTAATCCCGGAATATAGCCATTATCAATAAAATAGTTGAGATAGTACCTTGGTTGGTCTCCTACAACCACATCTAATGACAAATTGGTATTTTTAAATAAAAGACGTTTTGCGGAATAATTTAAAAGCAACCCTGTTTTGAAAATTTCGTCATAGTGTAAACCGAATTTCAAAAAATGACGGGTTTCATCTTCTGTTACATATAACTTGAGGTAATTGGCATTGTTTTCGGGAACGATATCATAATTGATAAAACGGTAATTATTGGTTGCAATTAACTTGTCGATTTTTTTATTGATGCTTCCATACGTTTCAAGGGAGGGAAGGCGTAGTCCCATTTTACCGAGAACATAGTTTTTACCGTAAATTTTGCCTCCATCTATAGAAACACTGTCAATCTTATAGACGTTAGAATAAATGGGGTTTATTTGCTGTCTGAGACGGTCAAACGGACGTTTTGGTAATTGATCGAGAATGTCGACATATTTTAAGCCTTCAACATATCCACTATCGAGAATTTTCTTCTTATCATCATAGCTTGTTGCGGTCATACCTTTCAGGTTAGGCTTAATATTAATATCAGTGTATTTATACTGTCTTCTGGTATCTTTTTTAATTCCAAAATCAATAACCTGATTTAAAATAGCTATAATATTGTTTAAATCCTCTCTTTTCGATAAATCCTGGTTAAGGTCCACACCGATCACAATATCGATTCCTTTGTCCTTTAATGGCTTTGAAGGATAGTTAACCGTCATAGCTCCGTCAATGTAAATACTGTCACCGATTTTTACAGGATCCATTAAAGATGGAAATGCAGAACTTGCCATAATAGACTGTACCAAATCTCCTTTTTCAAAAACCTGCATATTTCCGCTTTCAAGATTGGTGGCAACACACATAAAAGGAATGGGAAGTTTGGAGAAATCATCAATATTCGAAACGTTCTTAAAGAGCTCTTTGAGTAAGTACACATTTTTTTGTCCTGTACTTATGGAAGAGGGAAGGGTAATTTTTCCGTTTTTTAATGGAATTGATAAAAGATATTTATCAACGGATTTATTATAGAAACTTGTTTCCTGACGTTTTGCTTTAGGATCCATAATCAATGAATAGAAATCAGTATCCATCACGATCTTTTCAATTTCTTTTCCGGAATATCCTGAAGCATATAATCCTCCTACAATGGCTCCCATACTTGTTCCGGCAATATAATCTACTTTAACTCCCAAGGAATCCAATATTTTAAGTACTCCGACATGAGAAAATCCTTTAGCCCCACCACCGGCAAGCGAAAGTCCTATTTTGGGATTCTTCGGAATTACCAAATCTTTCTTGACCTGAGACTGGAGCAAAAGCAGCTGAAATACAAATACAATGATCAGGAGTTTTCTCATAGTTAATCTTTTATATAGATCCGCTTCACTCGGGGTGAAATAGAGGTTAATACTTCGTAGGTTATCGTTTTGCAGTAGGCTGCGAATTCTTTAAGACTTGGATGTGCATTAAAAACAGTTACAGTATCACCTTCTCTTACATTAGGAATATGATCTACGTTGATCATCATCATATCCATACAAATGCTTCCTACAATAGGAGCTAAAGTTTTATTAATACCTACATTTCCTACCTGATTTCCAATTAATCTAGGAATTCCATCTGCATATCCTACAGGAATGGTGGCTATTTTTGTTGTATGATTCGTTTTAAATCTTCTGCTGTATCCTACAGATTCACCGCTTTCTACTGAAGAAATTTGAGAAATCACTGTTTTAAAACTTACTACAGATCTTAGCTGTTTTTGTATTTCACTATTTGGTGATTCTCCTAACATTCCGATTCCAATTCTTACCATATCATACTGATGATCGGTATAACTTGTTATTCCTGAAGAATTTAATATATGTCGGATAGGAGTATAGCCCAATTTTTCAATTAAATAACTTGAATTTTTTTCAAAGGTTTCCAGCTGATGTAAGGTAAATTCTTCTTCCTCTGGTATATCTGAAGACGAAAGATGGCTGAAAATACTTTGAACTTTTAAATTTTGATGGTTTAAAGTCTGGCTTAACTCATCTAATTCATAGTCTTTAAAACCAAGACGGTGCATTCCGGTTTCCAGTTTGATATGGACAGGGTATTTTTTATCATATCCAGATTTTTGAACGGCTTCATAAAATAATTCTAAAACCCTGAAACTATAGATTTCCGGTTCTAAATTGTATTCTATTACGGTTTCATAACTATGCTGTTCAGGATTCATGACAACAATTGGAACTGTGATTCCTTTTTTACGCAGCTCTACACCTTCATCCACAAAGGCAACTCCCAAATAATCGATGTGATGGTGCTGTAAGAATTCTGATATTTCATAACTTCCTAATCCATAAGAATTTGCCTTTACCATCGCCATCATTTTGGTAGAAGGTTTCAGTAAAGATTTATGATAATTGATATTATGCAAAATTGCATTCAAATTGATTTCTAAAACGGTATCATGTTTCCTTAGTTCAAGGATATCTTTAAGTTTTTCAATTTCAAATTTTCTGGCTCCTTTTAGCAGGATAATCTGATTTTCTATTTCTGTAAGATGTTTACTTTCAATTAATTCTTTAGTATTAATAAAAGTATACGTTTTAGCTTTAAATAATTCACTGAATTTTGATATTTCATTTCCGATTAAGAAAACAGAATCAAATTTTTGTTCATTTACCAGCTCAGAGACTTCTTCGTACAGTTCTTTTGAATTGGAATTGACACCCACGATATCAGTCAGTACCAGAGATTTTTTCGGCTTATTGTATTCGTTTAAGAACTGCAGGGCGGTTTTCAAAGAATCGAGATCAAGATTAAAGGAATCATTGATGATAATATTACTTTTAATTCCTTCAATAGCTTCAAGTCGCATTTCAACGGCCTTCAGCGTATTGATTTTTTCGACGATCTTTTGATTTTCCACTCCTAGTTCCTTTAAGACGGTTACAAGCGCTAAAGCATTCGTTAATGTAGCTTCGTCTCTTTGATGAACGGGAAAAGAGATTTCTTCACCAAAATATTGCACAACAACATTTTCATCTTTAGAAATATTGTTTTTAAAGGAGATCTGATTATCTTCTTTGAAGCCGTAAGAAATTAATTTTTTACTTGAATATAGTTCCTTTATTTTTTTGTCAACCAATGAATTATCACCATTGTAAATAATCACTTCAGAATGTTTGAAAAGCTTGATTTTTTCATCAATCAGTTCTTCTTCCGATTTAAAATTGGCAAGGTGGGCTGTTCCGATATGGGTTAATAAACCGATCTGTGGATGGAAAATATTTTCCAGCTTATCCATTTCCTTCGGCTTGGAAATCCCGACTTCAAAAATTCCCAGTTCATAAGAAGTATTGATTTGAAGCAGAGACAGTGGAAGCCCGATTTGAGAATTGAAACTTTTCGGACTTTTTACAGTAGGGAATTCATTCCACAGACATTGATATAACCATTCTTTTAAAATGGTTTTTCCGTTACTTCCTGTAATTCCGATAGATTTTAAATGAGAGTTTTCAAAATGAAATTTTGCCAGTTTTTGTAGAAAATCCACAGCATTCTCTACAATAATCCAGGTTATATTTTCGAATTGAGGAAGTTGGTGTTCAGAAATAATAACGTTGATACCTCTGTCTATAGCAGATTCAATGAATTTTTCACCGGAATTTTTATGTGTATTAATGGCAATAAATGCGGTGTTTTTTGTGGAATATATGATCCTGCTATCAAAAGCTATATTTTTGATAATTAATCCATTGTCTCCAATTACTTTAGCATTGGTGATCTCTGCAATTTGATTTACTGTATAGTTCATTGGTGCCCTTTCTGCTACTATTTTGTGTTTGTTGTTGTGTGTTTGTCAATCACAGAGGCGCAAAGAAATTGAGTTAAAAGGTTTATTATAATTTAATTTGCATCATTATGTTCGACAAAAATATTTTATTTAGATTTAAATCTAATGTCTAATTTAATTATTTTTTCTTCTTCAAAAGTACTTCGTCAATAAAAACACGACGGCTCACTGCTTCATAGCTTTCTGTTTCGCCTAATTCCACTAGATTATCCCCTTGAGAAATTCTCATGGAGTAATTGGCAAGGTTTCCTGTTCTTTTACAAATAGCATGCACTTTTGTTACGTATTCCGCTGTTGCCATCAGATTAGGCATAGGTCCGAACGGTCGTCCCAAAAAGTCCATATCCAATCCGGCAATGACGACTCTTATCCCGCTATTGGCCAACTGATTGGCTACATCTACAATACCCTGATCGAAAAACTGAGCTTCATCAATTCCGATCACATCACAATTGGAAGCCAACAAAAGAATTTCGTTGGGATTTTCTACCGGTGTGCTTCTTATTTTATTCTGATTGTGAGAAATTACATCTTCTTCGGAATAACGAGTATCCAGTTTTGGTTTAAAAATTTCCACATTTTGCCCCGCCATTTCTGCTCTTCTAAGCCTTCGGATCAACTCTTCGGTTTTTCCGGAAAACATTGAGCCACAAATAACTTCCATCCAACCGCTTTGTTTGGAGTGATTAATTGTATTTTCTAAAAACATTTGTTAAATTAGCCGTATATTTTTAAGATCAAAAGTAAGCAATTTTAATAAGATTCTTAATATGCAGAACATCCAAGATTTAAAGGAAAAAATTTTTTTTGAATCCAAGAATATCATTGATATTTTGGATAAAATAAATAATGTAGATGAATTACTTTCTAAGCAGGATCTTGTGGATGAACTTGCTAACAGAATTTCTTTTTTAAGATTGCTCGAAAAGAATATGGAGTATTTCATTAATGAAAATGCGTCTTCTATTTCAGAAAATAATGAGTTAAACAGCAATGAAATTTATGAAGAAGAAGCTATTTTCAACAATGAATTTAATGAAATAGATGAAAAAGAACAGGTCTTTTCAGAAAATAATATAGAAGAGGAAGAGGCTATTTTTAATAATCAGCTCAATGAGATTACTGAAAATGATTATCACGAAAATATAGTAAGCTTTATAGATGGGAATGTTGAACCTGAGGCTGCAGCTTCTACCTATGATACAAAAACTCCGGAAGAAATTGTCTATGATGAGCAGTTGAAAGAGCTAGAAGAAAACAGTCTTTCAGAATATCATGAGAGTACACTGGATTTTGTAGATGAAGACAGAATTCTTGCCGAAGCCATACCGGATGATACAGAAGATATTTCAGAAGAAATGTTTGATCAGAAAGTTACCGAGGAAGAAGCTATTTTTAATAATCAATTGAACGAAATTGATGAGTTTGAAAATACTAATGAAGAGGGAAAAACAGATTTTACTGAAGAGAAAGAGAAGACAATAATTAATGAGTCTTCAGAAATCACAGAAACTATTCCAAGTATTTTTGACATAGAAATTTATGAAGAAGAAGCTATTCTGATAGAGGAGGATGAAGATCAGTTTTTAGTTTCAAATGCAGCTATGGAACAGGGTGAAATGGCAACTGAGACTTCCAATGTCGAAAATATATTGACAGAGATTAAGCATGACGACTCAAAACCGGAAGCGCAGGAGGAATTAAGTTCTGAAGAAGAAAATAAGAGAGGTAAAATAATAGATTTTGAAACTCCTGTTTCTGTAACGGAAAAAGAAAAATTAGCTTCTGACGAAAGTTTTGAAAATCTTGAAAAATATCATCAGGACAAGAAAATAAGGTTGGCCAATATCAGAGGATTAAAAGCGGTACAAACTCTTTTTGATGATGATCATTTGGAAGTAACACAAAATCATTCTCAGGAAAAACCTGTAGAAATAAAGAAAGAAGATACGGGAAGTCTGTTGAAAACAAATATTTCGACAGAATATATGGAGAAAGAAAAAGAAAAAACAAAGCCCGAATTTAAATTAGATTTAAATGACAGAATTGCTTTTTCAAAAATGCTGTTCGGAGGAAGCCAGTCTGAACTGAATGAAGTAGTTGCAGACCTGAACAGCTTCAAAAATCTGGAAGAGGCAAAAGAATATCTGAGCGACCTATACTATGATAGAAAATGGGATAAGGTGGATGAATACGCCCAGAGATTATGGGTATTGGTAGAAAATAAATTTTTATAATTTTGAGTGGGATTCTTTATTTTGTTCCGACACCGGTCGGAAATTTAGAAGATATGACTTTCAGGGCCGTAAACGTTCTGAAAGAAGTTGATTATATTTTATGTGAGGACACAAGAACTTCAGGAATTTTGTTAAAACATTTCGAAATTTCTAAGCCTTTAAAATCATATCATTTGCATAATGAGCATCAGGCAACCGAAAAAGTGATTGCAGATCTTAAAAACGGTCAGACAATCGCTATTATTACGGATGCAGGAACTCCTGGGATTTCAGATCCGGGATATTTATTGGCAAAAGCAGGAGCAGATCATGATATTGAAATGATTTGTCTTCCGGGAGCAACTGCTTTTGTACCTGCTTTGGTGGTTTCCGGACTTCCGAATAATGAGTTTTTATTTGCTGGTTTTTTACCACAGAAAAAAGGAAGACAGACTAAGCTTAAACAGCTTGCAGAAGAAAAAAAGACTATCGTTTTATATGAAAGTCCACATAAGATAAACACTACTTTGGAACAAATTAAAGAGTTCTTTGGTGAAGAGACTAAAGTAAGTTTAAGCCGGGAAATCTCAAAAAAGTTCGAAGAAACTAAAAGAGGAACAATCAATGAATTAATTGAATTCTCCAAAACAAAAACTTTAAAAGGAGAGATTGTTCTTATTGTAAATAATGCTATTTAATTTTAATTGAAAACACTAGTTTTTGTATTGCTATCTACTGTTTGTACAGCACAGCAAACAGATCAATACACCCAGATACTGTTGTCAAAAAAGCTTGGCAAAGAAGTAAAATTTTACTCCAATGGATATGGCATCACTTCAGATGCTGCATTATCTGAATACGGTATTGTAGACTCTACAGGAGTGATTACCTATGCTGCGCCGGCTAAAAACGAAATATCACATCTTTATAAAGACCGATTTTTTGTAAAAACAAAAGAAGGAGATCCAAAGGGAAAAATGGCGTTAATTGATGAAAAAGGAAAGCCGTTAATTCCGTTTGATACTCATAAAATTGGTCCTTCTTGGAGTATTAAGAGAAGACTTATCTTATCTAAAAACGGGAAAGAAGGAATATATGACTATGAGGGAAAAGAGATCATTCCTTATACTGACAAAATAAAATTTGCAGGAGAAGAACGTTTTTTTGTAAAAAAAGATAATATTTGGAAGATTTATGATGCTGAGGGAAAATTAAAAAGCGACAGGGAGTTTAAAGAAAATCTTCATTTTTATAAAAACAAAGTTTATATTCCTACCGGTGAAAAGCAGGGTGAGATAGTAGATAATGATGGTGAAACACTGAATGTTATATCTAACAATAATGTAGATAATATTGGAGGATATCCTTTTTTAGTTACAAAAAGTCCTGCTACAAATAAATACGGGATTATAGATACCCAGGAAAATCGTCTTGCTGATGAAATCTATGATGAAGTATTTCTAGGAACACGGTATATTTATTTTATCAAAAATGAAAAAATAAGCATCTTTTCAAAAGAAGCAAAGAAGATTTATTCTACAGAATTTGATTATGTAAAATCATTATTTAATGATTACTTCAGTACTCAAAAAAGCCCTAAAAATCCTAAAATGGCGGTTATCCGTATCGACGGAGAAATTGTAATTCCAAAAGAATATGATAACATTGAGGGAATAAAAATTGCAGGAAACAACTTCGTATATCTGATAAAAGGAAATGAACAAAGGCTTCTGGATAAAGATTTAAAAGATGTTTTAGAACCCGGATATCAAATTGAAAAGATATTTCCCAATAGTCTCTTTCTCAAAAAAGAAGGGGTATTTTACAAATTTTCGGTAACGGATAAAAAATATGAAGAACTTAAAAAAGTGGCTTCTGTAAAAGAGAATGGAATTTTTTACTATCCGCAAAATATGTTTCCGGCAATCGTTTGTAAAAACTATGACAATTTATACGGAATTATAGATGAAAACGGAAAAGAAATTGTTCCGTTCATCTACGAGGATATCAATACTTTTCTTCCGGATAATGAAATCGTTGTACAGCGGGAGAAGAAATTTGGAGTGACCAATTATCAGAATGAACCTTTAAAGGAAGTGGTATATGATAAGTTTTCAGTAGACAAGGATGGAATAAAACTTACAAAAGATAAAGGAACAGAATACCTGTATTTCACAAACTCTGAAAGTGATAATAATCTGTAATAAAGTCTCTATCATCATAGAAAGGCTTAAAATTTCTATAATTTGATGAGATAAAATGTATAGAATAACAAATTATAATATCTTTGCGGTCATTTAAATTTTATCTCTATAAAATAATTACTTATTCGTCTTCTTTCAAAAAGGCAATAAGGTAAACCAAGAAATAATTGTCAAGAAATATGAAACTATTAGAAGGAAAAGTAGCGCTAATTACGGGAGCTACAAGAGGAATCGGAAGAGGAATCGCTGAAATGTTTGCTCAACAGGGAGCAAAAGTAGCATTCACGTATGCCGGCTCTGTAGACAAAGCGAAAGAATTAGAAGAAACTTTAAGTTCTGTAACTCAAATTAAGGGATATCAGTCAGATGCATCAGATTTCGATGCGGCTCAGACATTAATTGATGAAGTAATGGCTGAGTTTGGACAAATTGATATTCTGATCAACAATGCAGGTATTACCAGAGACAACTTATTATTAAGAATGTCTAAAGAAGATTGGGATACCGTAATTAAAGTAAATTTAGATTCTGTATTCAATCTTACAAAAGCGGTAATTAAGCCAATGATGAAAGCTAAATCGGGATCTATCATTAATATGACCTCTGTAGTAGGAATCAGTGGAAATGCAGGACAGGCAAACTATGCAGCCTCTAAAGCGGGAGTTATAGGATTTACAAAATCGGTTGCACTAGAATTAGGTTCAAGAAACATTCGTTGTAATGCGATTGCTCCAGGATTTATTGCTACTGAAATGACTGCAGCTTTAGACGAAAAAGCAACTCAGAAATGGAATGATGCTATTCCTATGAAAAAATTAGGAAAGCCGGAAGATATAGCAAATGCCTGTGTTTTCTTAGGAAGTGATATGTCTTCTTACGTGACAGGACAAACATTAAATGTTGACGGAGGATTGTTAACTTAATAGAAAAATAACAAAAAAGACAAGTTTTATGCTCTTTTTTACAAAAAAATACCTCATTTGAGGTATTTTTTTGTGTTTACTATAGAAGTACATTTGCTATGAACTAAAACTAAAAACCCAAACGCATGAGAATTCTTTTACTTTATTACCTTGTTCTCGTTGGAAGTTTCTAGCACTTATAATCAATTAAAAACTTGATTTTCCTGCTCTTGAACCCTAATGAAAGTCGTTCTTTTAGATAATTCTTTTAAGGTCGATGCACCTACGTACGTACAAGTCGAGCGCACTCCTCCTAAAATATCCTTTACGGTTTCCGAAACCGGACCTTTATAAGCTACTTTTACTGTTTTCCCTTCAGAAGCTCTATATTCTGCTACGCCTCCTGAGTGTTTATCCATCGCAGTTTTGGAGCTCATACCGTAAAATAACCTGAATTTCTTACCATTTTCTTCTACGATTTCTCCGCCACTTTCATCGTGACCGGCAAACATTCCTCCGAGCATCACAAAATCTGCTCCGCCGCCAAATGCTTTGGCAACATCTCCGGGAACTTTACAACCACCATCGGCAATGATATGGCCTTTTAAGCCATGCGCTGCATCTGAACATTCAATAATTGCTGAAAGTTGAGGATAACCGACTCCAGTTTTCACACGAGTGGTACACACAGAACCGGGACCTATTCCTACTTTGATAATATCTGCTCCCGCTAAAAGAAGTTCCTCTACCATTTCTCCTGTTACAACATTTCCTGCCATGATGATTTTATCAGGAAAATTAGCTCTTGCTTTCTTCACAAACCCTACAAAATGCTCAGAATATCCATTAGCTACATCTATGCAGAGAAACTCGATTTTTGGGTGCTTTTCGAGAATTGTTTTTATTTTTTCTTCATCCGCTCTTCCTGTTCCTGTACTCAGCGCGATGTATTGATAAATTTCTTCTGGCTGACTATTCAAAAAATAGGTCCATTCTTCGGGAGTATAATGTTTATGAACTGCGGTGATAATTTTATCTTTTGCCAATTCTACTGCCATTTCAAAAGTTCCTACCGTATCCATATTTGCTGCAATAACGGGAGTACCTTTCCATTTCTTCTGCGTATGTCTGAAGGTAAATTCTCTTTCTAAATTAACTTCTGAGCGGGATTTTAACGTAGAACGTTTAGGACGAAACATTACGTCTTTAAAACCCAGCTTTATTTCATATTCTATTCTCATAATTTGGAAAATTATTTTAATTAAATTTATGAAAAAGATTGGTTGTAAATTTTAAAATAAAGGATTTTATCAATTATTTTTTACCAATTCAGAGCATTCAAAATTTTATGATTTTTGTAGATGATTAAGTTTTCAATGTTTTCCAAAAAATCATATTTTTGAATTCATGGATTTTCCTGTTACTTTTCACATTTTCGGTAAAACTATTCTTGCACATCCTGTGTTTGAAACATTGGGAATTTTTCTCGGAATGCGGTTTTACTTCTATTTAAAACGAAGATCAAAAGAAAAACTGTCATTTAATATTTCCGCTGCCATTCTCATCGGAGCAACGGCAGGAGCTTTATTAGGCTCAAAACTGATAGGAAACCTTGAGAATCCCTATAAACTTTCCGAACATTTTGATTTTAAAACATTCTGGACCAATAATACAATTGTAGGAGGGCTTGCTTTTGGCTTAATTGGAGTAGAACTGGCTAAAAAAATTGTCGGGCATAAAGAAAGTACCGGAGATTTAATTGTTTACCCTTTGATTTTAGCCATGATTATCGGAAGAATTGGCTGTTTCCTTACAGGAGTTCATGAAGAAACATATGGCTTGCCTACAGATTCTATTTTTGGGATGCATCTTGGAGACGCTTATTTACGACACCCTGTAGCGTTGTATGAGATTGCTTTTTTAATTGTTCTTTGGATCTTTTTAAGATCAGTTCAGAAAAAAGGAAAATATCCTTCAGGTTTTGTTTTTCAATTGTTTATGCTGAGTTATTTCACGTTTAGGTTTTTACTGGATTTTATTAAACCGAGGTTAGAACTTTTAGGAAGCTTAGGAACCATTCAATTGGTATGCATTGGTGTAATTATTTATTATATTTTTAAAATCAGAAAAACAAAAACCGTAATTTCACATTAAAATTCACAATATGAAAACTTTAACAATACTGGAAGTTGGAAATCTGGGAGGTCTAGTTGCAATGATTATTGGTATTATAATTCTTGTAGCGCTTTTCATTTCATTTATTATCACAACTTTTGTGAAATTGATTTATGAATCAAAGGACGAGAGAAAGTTTTCAAAAAAACAATATTGGCAGACAATGCTCATTTGTCTTCTTCTGTGTGGTTTGGTGAGTGGTGCAATTTGTGGTGGAGGACTTTAATTCAATAGTATGCCAGTAAGAAACTATACCTATTACGATTATACAATCAGCCTTTGTCCGGAATGCCTGAAAAGGGTTGGAGCAAAGATCATCATTGAAGATGAAGCCGTTTTCATGACAAAAAGATGTCCGGATCACGGTTTTTTTAAAACTAAAATTGCTTCTGATGTTCATTATTATAAAAACATCAGAAACTACAATAAAGCTTCTGAAATGCCTCTGCATTTTGGAACGGACGTAGAATACGGTTGTCCTTATGATTGCGGTTTGTGTGTTGATCACGAACAGCACAGCTGCCTTTCTATTGTGGAAGTTACGGACCGATGTAATCTCACTTGTCCGACTTGTTATGCGATGTCTTCTCCTCATTATGGAAGTCACAGAAGCCTGGAAGAGATTGAAGCGATGTTTGATATCATTGTAAAAAATGAGGGTGAACCGGATGTCGTACAGATCAGTGGGGGAGAACCGACAATTCATCCAGAGTTTTTCAAAATAATGGATATTGCCAAGTCGAAGCCGATTAAACATTTGATGCTGAATACCAACGGAGTTCGAATCGCAAATGATCCCGGATTTGCTGAGAAATTGGCTACTTATGCTCCTGAATTTGAGGTGTATCTTCAGTTTGATTCTTTTAAACCTGAAGTCTTAGAAAGCTTTCGGGGTAAAGATTTGACCGATGTAAGAATGAAAGCCTTAGAAAAATTAAATGCTTTAAATCTTTCAACAACCCTTGTTATTGTCCTGCAAAAAGATAAAAATATCGATGAAATAGGGAAAATCATAGAGTTTGCTTTAAAACAAAAATGCGTCCGTGGAATTACCTTTCAGCCTGTTGAAATTGCAGGGAGGAACAGAGAAGATTCTGCTCATGAAAAAATTACACTAACCGAGGTAAGACAGGAAATTTTAAACCAATTTCCATTGTTGAATTCTGATGATATCATTCCCGTTCCTTGTAATCCGGATGCTTTGGCAATGGGATATATCTTAAAACTGGAAGGTGAAACCATTCCTTTAACACGATATATTAATCCTGCTGATTTACTGAACAATGAAACCCGGAACACCATTGTTTACGAGCAAGATACAGGATTGCAAATGCAGCTTTTAGATATCTTTAGTACCGGAATTTCCGTAGATAAAGTTCAGCCTAAAGTAAACCAGTTATTGTGTTGCCTTCCTGAAGTTTCTGCTCCGAATTTGGATTATGATAATCTATTCAGAATTATTATTATGAATTTTATGGATGCTCACGATTTCGACGTTCGAGCAGTCAAGAAATCATGCGTTCACATTGTGAATAAAGATTTAAAATTAATTCCGTTTGAAACGATGAATCTCTTCTACAGAGACGATAAAATCAAATATTTAGAGGAATTAAGAAAAGACGATAAAGTATTGTTTTAACAATAAAAAAGGGCATAAAATTACTTCTTTATGCCCCATAAATTTATCTCACCTCTGAGTTTGAAACCCAGTTTTTCATACAATTTTTTAGCTCCTACATTAGTTTCGGCGACATGAAGAAATGGAGTTTTATTCTCTTCAAAGATTTTATCGGAAACATAAGCGACCAATTGTTTAGCATAGCCTTTGCCAAGATAATCTGTGTCTGTGATAACAGCACTTATTTCCGTCATATCATTCATCTGCATTCTTTCTCCGGTAACAGCAACTAACTTACCTTCTTTAAAAATTCCAAAATAATGGCCTAGTTCAGATGTTCTTTTCTTGAAATAATAGGGATAAAACTTTTGAATAAATAGAAATAATTCTTCATGATGCTCTTCCTGAAGCTGGAGAATTTCTTCGTTAAAATCCAACTCAATTTTATCTTCTAAAATATACTGATCACAGACAAGCTGGGATAATTCTGTTTTGAAATTACCCAAGTCCGGTTTAGCCCCAAAAATCAGGAAATCATCACATATTTTTGCATATTCTGTGATTTCGTTTTCTTTTGAAACATTAGCTGAACCTCCAAAAGCAGCTACTTCAGGAGTGTAAAACTTTGTACCTCCAAAGTCTAAGCAAAACTTTTGATGAAATTCATTAAGTGAATGATAAACAGGATTATCTAATTTATCGTACATTAATCAAAATTCATTATTTCGCTCAAAGTATTCATATACTCGTAAGCCGTTAAATCGAATTTTACAGGAACAATTGAGATATATCCATTGGCTAAAGCAGTTTCATCAGCATCCGAAGATTCATCCATATTGTTGAAATACCCTGTTAACCAGTAATATTTTTTACCGTGCGGATTTACCCTTTCGTCAAAACTTTCTTCCCATTTTGCGTGAGCCTGCTTGCAGACTTTTATCCCTTTTATATCTTCTTTTAAAAGCTTAGGAATGTTTACATTTAAAACAATTCCTTTGGGCATTGGGTTTTCCAATGTTTTTCTGACGATATTTTGAATATATTCTTTTGCTTGTGTAAAATCAGCTTCCCAACTGAAATCAAGCAGAGAGAATCCTATGGCAGGAAGGTTTTCTACACCTGCTTCAACAGCAGCAGACATCGTCCCAGAATAAATGACATTAATTGAAGAGTTAGCCCCATGATTAATCCCAGAAACAACAATATCCGGGCGTCTCTGTAAAATTTTATCAAGAGCCATTTTTACGCAGTCTACAGGAGTTCCGCTGCAAGAAAAATCCTTTTGAGGGCCTTCTAGCTGAACTTCTTCATAACTTAAAGTAGAATTGATGGTAATAGCATGACCTTTACCGCTTTGTGGAGAATTGGGAGCTACAACAACGACTTCTCCGATTTCGTTCATAAAGTTTACAAGATTTCTGATACCGGGAGCTGTAATTCCATCATCATTAGTTACCAGAATAAGTGGTCTTTCCATAAAAAAATAATTTTAACAAATATACGGTCTAATATACATAATTCACGATAATTTTAAATGAAGTCTTTAAAGGATTAATGTTAAAAAAAATATTTTTGGAATGACTTGAGAAGGAAAAATATTTTACTTATTTAAGCGTTTTGTATTGCAGTAATGAAAGGTGAATTTGAATTATTGAAGGTCGTTTATGAGAATATTCCTGGATCATGAATGGCTTACTGTAACAATCCCGATAATTTAAAAACTAATCAAAAGTAGTATAAGTATATACTCATTAAAAATAAACTAATGCAAATATCCCTTTTAAAGGCGGCAACTTCGGCGGCGGCAATTTGTTTTTGTACGGTTGCTTTTGCCCAGCAGCAATATTCGGTAAGCGGAACAATAAAAGATAAGAAAAATGGAGAACTGCTTATTGGAGTGACCGTAAAAGTAGCGGAAGATCCCAGTATTGCTGTTGTTGCCAACGAATATGGCTTTTATTCTCTTTCTCTTCCGAAAGGAACCTATCATTTAATTATTTCAAATCCAGGTTTCAAAGATTTTCAGCAAAGTATTTCTGTGGAAGATAATCTAAAACAGAATATTGAACTGATTTCCGGAGATGAAGAAAGAATAAAAAATATTGATGAGGTCATTATTTCTGGAATTAAAAAAGATAAAAACCTGAGTTCTGCCCAGATGGGAACGGAAACTTTAAGCATTAAAAATATCGAAAAACTTCCGGTTTTATTTGGGGAAAAAGATGTGATGAAAACGATACAGCTTTTACCCGGTATTAAAAGTAATGGGGAAGGAAGTAGCGGATTCAGCGTAAGAGGAGGTGCTACAGACCAGAATCTTATTTTGCTCGATGAAGCGGCGGTATATAATGCTTCCCATTTACTGGGGTTTTTCAGTACTTTCAACAGTGATGCGCTGAAAGATGTAAGCATTATTAAAGGAAACAGTCCTGCACAGTATGGAGGAAGACTTTCATCTGTTCTGGATGTCAAAATGAAAGACGGAAATAACAAAGACTATAACGTAAACGGAGGGATTGGGTTGATTAGTAGTAGATTAAGCGTTGAAGGGCCAATTCAGAAAGAAAAATCTTCGTTTATTGTTTCAGGAAGAAGAACGTATGCCGATTTGTTTTTGAAAACTACGGATGATTACAAAGACAGTAAATTATATTTTTATGATTTAAATTTAAAAGCAAACTATCAGATCAATGAAAACAACAGGCTTTATTTGTCTGGGTATTTTGGAAGAGATGTATTGGGTTTAGGTGATACTTTTTCTACAGACTGGGGAAATACAACAGCGACTTTACGATGGAACAGCATTATCAGCAGTAAATTATTCTCCAATACTTCATTCATTTATAGCAACTACAATTATAATGTAAGCTTAAGCAGTAACAACAATACTTTTGGGCTGGATTCCCAAATTGAAGACTGGAACCTGAAACAGGATTTTTCATGGTTTGCTGGAAATAAACATTCAGTGAAATTTGGTTTACAGTCTATTTACCATACGATTACACCAAGTAGCGCGTCTGGAACGAGTGTAAGTAGTTTCCCGAGAAATCCAAGGTATTCCTGGGAAAATGCACTGTATATTAATGATGATTTTAAAGCAACAGAAAAGCTAACCATCAATTACGGAGCCAGGCTTTCAATATTCAGTGTTTTGGGTGGCGATACTTTTAATACCTATCAAAATGGAGTTCTTACCGATTCTGAGTTTTTGGAAAAAGGAAAATTTGGAAAAACATACGTGAATCTTGAACCCAGAATTACTGCCAATTACAGAATTAATGAAGTCAGCAGTGTGAAAGGAGGATATTCCAGAAATACCCAAAACCTTCATTTATTGAGTAATAGCGGAAGCGGAAACCCTACCGATCAGTGGATTGGAAGCAGCTATACCGTAAAACCGGAAATTGCAGATCAGATCAGCGTAGGGTACAGCCGAAATTTCAACAATAATAATTATGAATTGAATGCTGAGATTTACTATAAATCTATGCAAAATCAAATCGATTATAAAAACGGAGCCCAAATTTCTTTTGATACCGCGGCAGATGTAGAAAGCGAGCTGTTATTCGGAAAAGGAAGAGCTTACGGGCTAGAATTGATTGCTAAAAAGAAAAGCGGAAAATTAACCGGTTGGATTTCCTATACGTTATCTAAGACAGAGCGAAAAATAAACGGAATTAATGACAACGAATGGTACAATGCAAGACAGGACAAAACCCACGATCTTTCGGTGGTTGCAACCTATCAGCTGAATCCAAAATGGTCTTTCTCAGGATTATTCCTTTACAGTACAGGAAATGCGGTGACTTTCCCTACCGGAAAATATGAACTCAACGGTCAAACTGTCTTCCAATATAGCAGCAGAAATGCAGACAGAATGCCGGCTTACCACAGAATGGATTTGAGTGCGACGTATGAGCCGAGTTCGGGATCCAACAAACGTTTCAAAGGATCATGGTCATTTGGAATTTATAATGTGTATGGGCGCGAAAATGCTTATACCATTAATTTTGAAGATAATCCGGACAAACCGGGAACGACTCGTGCTATGCAGACCTCACTGTTCCGTTGGGTACCAAACATTACGTATAATTTCAAATTTTAATTCATGAAAAATATATTTTTAATCATATTATCGCTCTTTTTAGTAACTTCTTGTGAAAAGGAAATTGATCTCGATTTGAAGGATCAGGGCGGGCAAATAGTGATCGAAGGAAATGTAACCGATCAGGCAGGTCCGTATTTTGTGAAAATTACAAAATCTGTGTCTTTCACAGAAGCAAATCAATATCCTGCTGTGGAAAATGCACAGGTTGTTTTAAGCGACAATACCGGACAAACCGAAACATTGCAGTATGTAGGAAACGGGACCTATCAGACCTCTGCTTTTGTGGGACATTCCGGAAGAATATATACTTTAAAAATAAATGCCGAAGGACGGCAATATACTGCACAAAGTACAATGCCAGAAGCCGTTTCGTTTGATGGTTTAGATCAGGATTCTTTTGTAGTGGGAGGTACAACAAGTTATACGCTTCTGCCTCTTTTTACCGACCCGTCGCCGCTAGGAAATCGTTACCTTTTCGTTTATACGGTGAACAATAATCCTAAGAAGTTCTTTTCTGAATTTTCTGATAATGTAAATAACGGAATGCTCAATCAGAGACCTCTGATTCTTCCTAACGATGACAGCAATGCAGATGATATAAAAGTGGTTGTAGGCGATACCATTCATGTTGAAATGCAGTGTATTGATAATAAGGTATATACTTTTTATTCTGCACTTCTTCAGCTTTCGGGTGGTGGACCTGGTGGTGGAGTTACACCGGCTAATCCTCCAAGCAATATCACCAACGGTGCTTTAGGTTATTTTTCAGCGCATACAGTGAAAACAAAAAGTACTGTGATTCAATAAAAAAATATAAATAGCTATCTTAGTATTTAATAACGCTGCTTCTTGGTGGCGTTATTTCATTTAGATTTATTGAAAAATAGAGCATCAGGGTAAAAGTTGACAACTATTTTAACAAAAAAAACTAAAAGTATTCGATATTTATAAATTAAGGTGTTAAATTTGATAGTTTGTAACAGAAATTTAATTGTTACTACTAATTGATTTACTATTTAAAAAAATTAATAAAAACAGACAGTTTATGTGGAAAAATTTTAAGCTGAATAAATTTTTACTCCTAATTCCATTAACAAGTCTAATGTTTTGCTTCAATTCGCCTAAAAATGATGATGAAAAAATGCAGACGATAATGGTGAGTGTAAAAAACACCCTATCTTACTTACATTACAGTCCAAAACCTATCAATGATGCCTATTCCAAAGATGTATATAAGCATTATTTTGAGATGATTGATCCGGCGAAAAGATACTTTTTACAGTCGGATATGGATGAATTTAGTAAGCATGAAACAAAGTTGGATGATTATTTGAATCTTGGAGATTTAACGTTCTATAAACTTACGATTGATAGGCTTTATCAAAGAGTAGACGAGATCGACAAAATTACTCAGGATATTTTCAGCAAACCGATTAATCTGGAGGAAGATGAAACCCTTACTCTTGAGCCAAAACTAAAGAAAGTTCCTACCAATAAGCAGGAGCAGTACAATGAGTGGAAAAAATTCATCAAATACAATATTCTTCAGGAAGTTGAGTCGATGAACAGCAAAGAAGAAGCTCAGAAAGAGAAAAAAGATTCTGTTCAGAAATACAGCTTAAAAGACACCATCAAATATCAGCCTCTTTCTCCGGATCAGAAAATAAAAAAGGCTACAGATGAAGTGAAAGATCTTGTAAAAGAAACTTTCACAAGATTTAAAAAGAGAAAGAAAATGGATTGGTTTTCTGTATATATGAATGCTTATACAGAAGTTTTCGATCCGCATACTAATTACTATTCTCCAAAAGATAAAGAAGATTTTGATACGAATTTCACTGGAAAAGTAATCGGAATCGGAGCTATTATTCAGGAGAAAAAAGGAAATCTTTATTTGGGTGCTCTTACCATTGGAGCTCCGGCCTGGAAATCAAAACAACTTTCGGAAGGCGATAAAATCCTGAAAGTAAAATCTAAACCGAAAGAAGATGCCGTAAATGTAGTGGGAATGCTTTCCGACGAAGCCGTAAGATTAATCCGAGGAGAAAAAGGAACTCCGGTTACTTTAACGGTTCAGAAGAAAGACGGAACGACAAAAGATGTAACCATGATTCGTGAAGAAGTGGCTATCGAAGATACATTTGCAAGAAGTATCGTAGTAAATGCTCCGAACGGTAAAAAATATGGTTTCATCAATTTGCCAAGCTTCAATGCAGACTTTGAAAATGATAAAGGAAGAAATGCTTCTGATGATATCAAAAATGAAATTATCAAGCTTAAGCAGCAAAATATCGAAGGTATTGTTTTAGACCTAAGAAACAACGGAGGAGGATCTTTAACAGAAGTAGGAGATATTATGGGACTGTTTATGAATGCGGGTCCATATGTTCAGGTAAAAGACGGAAACGGGAAAATCCAGACTCTGAAAAATAAAAATGAAACTCCGATCTGGACAGGATCATTGGTTATTATGCAAAATGAACTTTCAGCTTCGGCTTCAGAAATTCTTGCGGGGGTAATGCAGGATAACGGAAGAGCTTTAGTAATCGGATCTCCACAGTCATTTGGAAAAGGAACTGTTCAGACTTTTGTAGACTTAAACAGATTCTTAAATACAGAAGACGATTTCGGATCTTTGAAACTGACGATTCAGAAATTCTACAGAATTACTGGAGAATCTACACAGAGAAAAGGAGTTGTTTCAGATATTCAGATGAAAGACTTCTTTACATATGCTGAAATAGGAGAAAGATTTGATGATTATGCTCTGGCTTGGGATAAAATTCCTGCTACGAAATTCGAAAAACTTAATTATTTCAATGCTCAGGCATTAGAAAAAGCGAGCTCGGCAAGAATGGCAAAAAATTCAAACTATCAATTGCTGATCGAATCTGCACAATGGAGAGAAAAATTGGATAAAGAAGAAACAATCACACTTAATATCAATAAATTTAATGAGTTGATGAAGCAGAGAAAATCTCAGATCGAGAAATTCAAAGTGCTTACAAAGTTTGATAACGGACTTAAATTTACCATGTTCCCTGCAGAAATCGAAAGAGAGAAAAAAGATGAAGCATTCAAGAAGAAATCTGAACTATGGGTGAAGAACCTTAGAAAAGATACCTACCTTCAGGAAGCGATGAACATTCTCGCAGATATGACTACAAAACAATAAAAAAATAACCGCTAAGAAATTAGCGGTTATTTTTTTGTAATTATTATGGATAATTATTTAATCTCTACACATCCAACTCTTCCTCCTGCATTTCCTGTAGGCTGAGTATGAAAATCATCGGCAGAAGCATGAATGATAAGTCCTTTTCCGATAATATTTTTAGATTCATCAGTACATCCTAAACACCATTTTTCGGTTTTAAAAGTAAGCGTTGCCACACCGTCCTGATTAGCCGTCAAATTTCCGATATCTCCCATATGGAAATGTTCTGCTCCCCATTTACCGTGATCGTTCTTAGAAGGGTTCCAATGTCCTCCTGTAGAAGTTCCGTCAGCTGCAGAGCAATCTCCTTTTTCATGAATGTGAACCGCGTGAATTCCTGGAGTAAGATTTTTTACTTCCAGTTTCATAGTTACTTCATCTTTTTTCTGAGTAAACTTTGCAGTTCCTTCCGTTTGTGTTCCACTTTTAGGGTTTATAGTGTACGTTTTTGTAGTACAGCACGAAGCTGCCAAAAATGCACTCCCTATCAATAATGACATTGTTTGTATTTTCATTGTAAATGATTTTGTGATAAAATTAAAAAAGATTTATCAAAAGAATCTATGATTACAGTTCTTTTTACCATTCGGAAACGAAATTTAACAACTCAGTAAGAAAAAAATAGAAGAAGAGAAATTTGATATTATTTTTGAATCGAAAATAAAAAACATGAAAACGCAAATAAAAAAACTATTTATTCTTGCAGTATTCTTTTCATTTATCCTGCACTTTTCCCAAATAAAAATCTCAGGGAAAGTAAGCTTTAAAAATAAAGGAGTCAGCGAGGTAAATGTTACTTTAAAGGATACTTACGATGGTGCAACAACAGATTCTGAAGGTAATTTTTCTTTCGAAACTTCAGAAAAAGGAGATCATATATTGAGCTTTACCCATCCTAAGTATATTGAAGTAAATAAGAATATTACCCTCGGAGATCAGAATGTGGCGATGAATGCGGAATTAAAAGAGCAGATCAACGAAATAGATGCAGTTGTGGTTTCTGCAGGATCTATTGAAGCAAGCGACAAAAAAAGAGCCACCGCACTTTTAACGCCTATTGATATTTATACTACAGCAGGAGCAGACGGACAGATTTCTTCGGCTTTAAACTATCTGCCGGGTGTTCAGAAAGTGGGAGAGTCGGAAGGATTATTTATTCGTGGCGGAACAGGAACAGAATCAAAAATTTTCATGGATGGAAGCTTAATCAATAATTATTTTTCCAATTCAGTTCCGGGAATTGCAGGAAGAGACCAGTTTAATACCTCTCTTTTTAAAGGAAATGTATTTTCAAGCGGAGGATATTCTGCATTATACGGGCAGGCTCTTTCCGGGGCACTGATGCTGGAAAGTGTAGATCTTCCGGATCAAAGCTCTTATGATTTTGGAGTTTCCCCGATCTTCTTAAATGCAGGTTTTCAGAAATTAGATGATAAAAAAACGTATTCTTATGGTGCAAGTGCAGGATATTCTTTATTAAGTTTAATGCAGAAGGTCTTTAATTTTAATACCGATTTTATAGATGCTCCGCAAGGTTTCAACGGAGATGCCAATTTCAGAATTAAAACCAAATCCGGAGGGCTTTTCAAATATTACGGGATGTATAATACCAATAAAATGGGGGTAAAAACGGAAAGTCTTGAACCTGAATATGACTTTGCCCTGGTTCGATTAAAAGGAAAAAATACCTATCATAATTTATCTTTTAAACAAAAATTCGGAAAGTATCTTTTAAATGTCGGAACTTCATATTCTTATAACAGATCAGACCTCAATTTTTCTACAGAAACAAATAATCTTGAATCAGAAAAAACTAGGGTTTTGAATGATGGAAATTATATCAACCTTAAAGCTGTTTTAGAAAGAAAAATTAATAAAATAAGTGCATTAAGAGGAGGTTTTGAGCTGAATAATGCGAGTGAACAATTGAATTTTCAGGATATTCAGAAAAATTATAAAGATCTGATCTCGGCAGCTTTTGTAGAAACAGATTTAGGATTCAGTAACCAGCTTTCCGCAAAAATCGGACTGAGAGGAGAATATTCTTCTTTTCTGGGTAAAGCCAATATTGCGCCCCGTTTTGCATTAGCTTACCGTTTTGCAAAAGACTGGACCACATCTTTGGCGTATGGTCTGTTTTATCAAAATCCGGAAAGTAAGTACATCAATTCGCCTTCAAAACTTGATTTTCAGCAGTCTCAACATTATATTTTCCAGATTCAGAGAACCTCTGAAGGAAGAAGCCTGAGATTGGAAGCTTTTTATAAAAAATATGAAGAACTGATTAAAGTGCAGAATATAGGAGAAATAAACGGACAATATCAAGCTGTACAAACGGCTGTAAACAATAACGGATATGGTTTTGCAAAAGGGCTTGAGCTTTTCTGGAGAGACAAAAAAACGTTCAAAAATATAGATTATTGGGTAAGCTATTCCTATTTAGATTCAAAAAGAGATTTTATGAACTATCCGATGAGTTTGAAACCCAATTTTGCGTCAGAACATACACTTTCAGTGGTAGCGAAAAGGTTTTTTCCTGAACTGAAATTCGGAACCAATCTTTCCTACAGCTACTCAAAAGGAAGACCATATTATGATATTGCTACCAAAACAGTAAATAGTGAAGATATCAGTTATATAAGAAATGAAGGTCGTCTGAAAGACTATAGTGCTTTGAATTTTAGCTTTAATTATCTTCCGAACCTTGGAAAAAAAGATGCAAAAGCTTTTACGGTGCTTGTATTGAGTGTTTCAAATATTTTAGGCTCGAAAAATATTTATGGCTATAATTTTTCCCGAAACGGAAGTCAAAGCTCTGCGGTGGTTCCTCCTGTGAATACATTTGTTTTTATAGGTGCATTTATTAGCTTTGGAGTAGACAGAACTCAGGACGCTATTAACAATAATCTTTAAAAAAGAATTACTTTTAAATATAAAAAACAAACTTTAAAAATCAGAAACTATGAAAAAATACATTGTAAGTGCTGCTTTAAGCTGCGTTAGTGTAATCACTTTTGCTCAAGCGAATTATGAGAAAATAATGACGGAAAAAATCGCTAAGATCGAAACCTGTAAATCTGCAGAAGATTTCCAGAACCTTGCGAATGATTTCCAGCGAATTGGAGATAAAGAAAAAGGGAAATGGCTCCCGAATTATTATACTGCATTTTCCTACATTCAGAAAGGAAGAGTGCTTATGAGAGAAAGTAAAATGGAAAGTCTTGATGAGGTAGCAGATCAGGCACAAAAATATGTAGATGCTGCGGAAAGTACAGAAAAAAATAATTCTGAAATCCACTTACTGCAAAAAATGGTCTTTTCTCTGAAAATGATGGTCAATCCGCAACAAAGGTATATGACATACGGAATGCAGGCTGCAGAAGAATTGAAAAAAGCGGAAAACTTTGATGCATCCAACCCGAGAGTGGCTTTAATAAAAGCAGAAGATGTGTATTTCACTCCGGAGCAATATGGCGGAAGTAAAACAAAAGGACTGGAACTTTTTAAAGTATCTTTAGAAAAATTCAATGCTTATAAGCCAAAAACGGCTTTAGATCCTAACTGGGGAAAGTCTGAAGCAGAATATTTTCTAAGTATGGGAGATAAAAAATAGGACATTGGTCTTCCTTCTGGAGGACCAAATTTTATGGATAACTGATGTAAAATCAGGCAAATTTTAAATATGAAACGTAAAAACATCATAACGTTATTCTGGGTATCATTGGCAACGTCAATGTTCTTTTTCTTCGTGTTTACAAATGAAAGAAATATTGAAAATTTTATTCTTACCATTCTTATTTCCTTTATCTACTCATTTGTTTTAGGCTTCGGAAATTGGGGAATCAACGATTTTCTCAATAAAAAGTTTCCATGGTCTGAAGCTACTACAAAGAGAGCGGTTATAAGCATTATTTCAATCCTGATTGCCAATATCATTCTGGTGTATTTCTGTAATTATTTAAACTTTGTAGTTATTCAAAAAGCAGCGACAACAGAAGAATATTTTTCGGGAAAATATAATTTCATCAATTGGTTTACTATCAATATAGCGCTTTTAATTTCAGCTTTTCTCCACGCAAAAAGCTTTATGGAAGAGCTAAAAAAGACCTCAAAAAAAGAAGTGGTAGAGCAGAAGCTGATTGCCCGATCTGCCAATGCCCAGTTTGAAAGTCTTAAAAATCAGTTAGATCCGCATTTTTTATTCAATTCCTTGAATGTATTAAGCTCTTTAATTGACGAAAATCCGAAACAGGCGCAGAAATTTACCGCTTCAATGTCAAAGATTTACAGATATGTTTTGGAGCAGAAAGACAAAGAATTAGTTACGGTAGAAGATGAGATTGAGTTTGCGAAAACCTATTGCGAGCTTTTAAAAACAAGATTTGAAGACAGTGTAGACTTTGAGTTTAATATCAGTAATGAAGATTTAAAATTATTTGTAGTTCCGCTTTCCTTACAGCTGCTGCTGGAAAACTGTATCAAACATAATTTTGCCACTTCCTCAAAACCGTTAATCATAAAAGTTTTTTCTGAAAACGATACCCTTTGCATTGAGAACAATCTCCAGGTAAGAGAGCAGATGAAAGAAAGCGCAGGAATTGGATTGGCAAATATTGTTCAGCGGTATTCTTTATTGACGAAACGAAATGTCTTCATAGAAAAATCAGAAGATTACTTTAAAGTAAAACTTCCGATGCTATTAAGTAAACCCAATGTAGTCAGTGAAAAAAATGAATCAGAAGATAGAGCTTATGAAAAAGCACAAAAACGGGTGAAAGAGATTAAAGGCTTCTATAGCAATCTTTTTTCATATGTTATTGTAATTTCTTTCTTGGTGACTATTAACCTTATCACTTCACCTAAACACTTATGGTTTTACTGGCCGATGTTAGGATGGGGAATTGGTATTGCGGCTCATGCAATAAGCGTATTCTCGATTGGCAGAACCTGGGAAGAGAAAAAAATACGAGAAATATTAGAAAAACAAGATCGACACAAAAATAAGTAAAGATGGATAATATAAATGAAAACGATATCCGCTACAAAGAAGCGGAGAAACGGGTAAAAAAGATCAAAGGATTTTATGTCCACTTAATGGTATATATTTTTACGAACCTGCTTGTCATTGCTCTTCAGTTTTTTGATACGGATGACAGGGAACAGTGGGGCTGGAATATGCTTCAGTTGCCGGTGTTTTGGGGGATTGGTCTGGCTGCTCACGGATTAAGCGTTTTTTTGCCACCTTTTGTCCTTGGAAAAAGCTGGGAAGAAAGAAAAATAAAAGAACTTATGGATAAAGAAAAATAAGATGAAAGAGCTCACCATTATATTTTATATTTCAATGGCCGTTTGGTTCTTAAGCGAGTTTTACTATAAAAAAGTGCTTGCATCAGGTCAAAATGCCCAGAAAAAAGATAAATCAACATTAAATATTCTATGGATTGTGATTGTTCCATCAATTTTTCTGGCTGTTTTTATTTCGAAAGCATTCAGGCTTCCTATCAGTAAAGGAGAATGGATCTTTTTTCTGGGGGAAAGTCTTATTGTAATCGGAATTTTTGTCCGATGGATTATTATTAAATCTTTAGGGAAATATTTTACAGTTGATGTAAGCATCAGAGAAGACCATAAAATTAAAAAAGAAGGCTTTTACAGATATATGAGACATCCTTCGTACACTTTTGCACTGCTTACTTTTGTAGGATTAGGTCTTTTTCTCAATAACTGGTTTTCATTGGCCATTGCTTTTATTCCTCCGTTTCTGGCATTTAATTACAGAATTAAAGTAGAAGAGCAGGCTTTGATAGAGCAGTTTGGAGACGAATATATTCAGTACAGAAAAGAAACCAAACGGCTGATTCCCTTTATTTATTAAGTAAAATATTTGCTCAACCTATAAAACTAAAATCCCGATTCTCCATTGAGTCGGGATTTTTACAATTCGGAAACCATTTTCTACCGTTCGGTAAGATAAAGTTGATTTATGGCCGTTTGCAGACCTACATTTGTATCAACAAAAACAAACAAATAACATTTAAAAATTATAATTATGGAAAATTTATCTTACCAAAAAGAAGTTTTAGCTTACGAAAAAGCATCAAAAAGAGTAAAAGACCTTAAAAGTTTCTATGGAAATCTTAGTTCCTACTGCCTTGTTATTCCTTTCTTATTTATTTTAAACATCATCACTTCTCCTGATCATTTATGGTTTTACTGGCCAATGTTAGGTTGGGGAATCGGACTTTTAGCGCATGCCGTAAATACTTTTGGAATCGGAAAAGATTGGGAAGAAAGAAAAATTAAGCAATTGATGGAAGAAGAAAAAAGCAGAACAAAAACCCTTTAATTAAAAAATAATAACCCTTTAAAAATGAATACTATGAACTATAATCAGGCACAACAAAGAGTACAGGATTTAAAAAAATTTTACAAAAACATTTTATGGTTCGGAATCGTGGCTTTTATCATTTACTTTAATGATATTTTTGAAAAAGGAATCTTCAATTTTTCACAATGGAACGGATCAATTATTTTGGCAATTTGGGGGATTATTTTAATTGTAAAAGCAGTAAAATTATTTCTGTTGGATTCTGAGTGGGAAAAAAACCTTATCGAAAAAGAGATGAGAAAATCAAAAGAATCGGTGAAGTTTTAAAAACTAGCAATTTTTGACTAATTTTATTTCGAAATTTTAAACTAAAATCGGGAACTCAATGATCAAAACAGTCATTATCGAAGACGAAAAACCGGCTTCAAGGAAATTGGAAAGAATGCTTAGCGAGTTTCCTGAAATAGAAGTGATTGGAAAAATTGAATCAGTAGAAGAAGGAGTACAATGGTTTTCAGAAAATGAACATCCCCAACTGATTTTTTCGGATATTGTTTTAGGAGATGGTTTATCATTCGATATATTTGAAAAAGTTCCGACAAAAGGTTTTATTATCTATACGACAGCTTTTGATCAGTATACCTTAAAAGCGTTCAAATTAAACAGCATAGATTATCTTTTGAAGCCTATTCTTGATGAGGATTTAGCCGGAGCCATTGAAAAATACAAATCATTTATTCCTTCAGATAACTCTGTCAATTCACAAGAAATTAAGCAGTTAATTAAAAAAGAAAAAACAACGCTTTCCAGGGTTTTAGTGAAAATAGGATACAATCTAAAAATTGTCCAGACACATGAGGTAAGCTGTTTCTTTAGCGAAAATAAGATTGTCTATCTGCAAACCCAGGAGAGAGTTTTTCCGTCGGATTTTACACTTGATGAACTTGAAGATGTTCTTGACGAGAAAAAATTCTTTAGAACGAACCGACAGTTTATCATTAATTCTGATTACATCAAAAATATCCATACTTCACCTAATTACAAAGTTGAATTAGAATTTCAGCCACAAGAAGAAATCACAGTGAGCCGTGATCGTGTTAAGGATTTTAAAGACTGGTTGGTGAGCTAATTGAAGAGTTAGTATAAAGATATTTTAGAGTTAATCAACTATTTGTAATCTATACGGTTAGATTCTGTGTCTTCAAGTTGCGTCACGATAGATTTCGGAATTTCGTCACTGTCAATCGGAAAGCTTATGGAATCAGGAATAAAGTTTTTCCGGTCCGCTTTCTGAAATATCTCAAACAGGGCAATAGGCTCTTGATTAAAACTAATACACGTACTTATAAAATGCAACTCATGGAGCTTATATTCTGGATTCTTCAGCTTTTCATTGATGTCTTTTATCCTTGAAATAAAATGTCTTTGCCGAATGAAAGTATTGCTGTTCATGATGATAAAAACATAGTCTGAATAAGCGGTGACTTTCCCAAAATATTTATGCCGATCGCCTCCGCTTCTTTCAATAAAATACTCGCCGGAAGTCTCAGATTTGTAGATTTCCGTTGCGGAACGCCAGATTCTGTCCTCTTTGGCCTGTAGAGGGTTTTCAGGAAGATTTCTATTGTAAGAATACCAACAGCCTACCAGTTTATCGAGAATTTCCACATTCTGTTTTACATTGTTCATATCAATTCTAAGATCATTAAAATTGAATGATTCTGTATTTGAATTAATAAAATCGATATAATTCGAATATCCCAACACTTTGACAATCAAGCTCAATTTTGCAAGATTAGGCTTGCTTACAACGGCATTATTATTCTGATAATATTTCTTTAATTTATTGATAATCAAGTGTTCATACAAGTAATTAGAGCCCAATAATTCAGGTTCCTTTTTTATGCCTTTTTCATTACTACTGCTGATTAAGAGATCATTAAGCTCGGCAACAATATATGACCATTCGGTTTTTGAAACATCTTCCCAATGATTTTTCTTTAAAAAATGGAGGCTTAAGAAATTCATTAATTTCTCTAAATGCAGAATATCTTCTTTTTTCATTTCAAATTTTATTTGTAAGACTAATATAAGATTATTTTGAATCTAAAAAAGATGGATGCAAGACTTTTATATTTTTTAATCCATAGATATTTGATAAGAAATAAAAGTTAAAATAATGAAAACAAATAATTTATTAAAAAATGATTCTCTCTGGAACAGGATTCAAATATTTTCGATAGATGATCCAACAGTTGATTTCTCATTCTCAAAAAAACTGGCGAAAGAAGAAAACTGGACTTTAGATTTTGCAAAAAAAGCAATTGAAGAATATAAAAAGTTCGTTTATCTATGCTGTATTCTGCCAAAAGGAGCTTCGCCAAGTGAGATTGTAGATAAAGTTTGGCATATGCATTTAATCTACACCCAAAATTACTGGGAAGAATTCTGCCCGAATATTTTACAGCAAAAACTTCATCATCATCCTTCAAAAGGAGGTGTAAATGAAAAAGAAAAGCATACAAACTGGTTTCAGGATACGCTGAAAAACTATGAAGAAATTTTTAAAGTAAAAGCTCCGGAAGAAATTTGGCTAAGCAAAAAAGAAGAACCAAAACGGCGAAGATTTTGGCTGAATGGATTCAAGATATTTTCACTTATTTCTTACATTTTTATTTTAAGTTCTTGTTCAGATTCGATAAGTAATTTATTATCAATCGTTTTTATAATATTTCCAATTATTTTTCTCGTAATATTTTTCATGTCGTGGATTTTCAGCAGAAATAATACTCCCAATAACCAAAATAAAAACAATGGAGGAGACAACGGATCCGGAGGAAGTTGTGGAGGTTCGTCAAGTTGCAGCAGCTCTTGTGGAAGTAGTTGTGGAAGTGGCTGTGGAGGAGGTTGTGGTGGCTGTGGAGGTAGTTAAAAAAAGAAAAGCAATGAAAAAATATCTTATTCACACGATTTCAGTTTTGATAAGTTTCATGTGGCTTGTTCTAACCCATCATACTTTCAATCCGATTTCTTTAAAAGGACCTGCTTTTCTTACCTTCTATTTGATCTTGCTTTTAGGATTTTATAGTTCAGTCTTTGCTCTGAAACTATTCAAAGAAACCATTTCAAAAGTAACATTTTACTTTATGATTTCTATTTTTCTGTTGGGAATTATAAAACTGGTCAGAGGAATCTTCTTAGGAAAACCGATAGGGTTTCTGATCATAATTTTAATCTTGGAATTTGCTGTATTGCTATATATTAATTTATTTCAAGTAAATGATAAGTAATAAGCCTTACAATTTTTCAAAATAAAAACCCGAAACACTGTTCCGGGTTTGTTATTTAGGTACCTATTATCTTCTGAAAGGTTTGTTTATTGCGACGTTTCTGTCTTTGTGAAAACTATTTCCCTGATATTGCGCATATTGTTCCTTAGAAAGGATTCTTCTCAATTTTGCATCGTATTCTCTTGCGGTCAATCTTTGTTTTGATAGAACATAAATCTCTTTTTCCTGACGTGGAGATAATCTCAATCTTCCGAAGTCGTTCCGGTTTTGGTGAAACTCTACTTTAGTATCTCTGAAACCTTCATTTCTTTGTTGTGCGTTTGTAGTGAATGCTATAAATAATCCTGCTACTAAAACTAACTTTTTCATAATAATCAAATTTTAAAATTAATAATCTGTTTTGTTTTTCTTACTTAAGAATAAACAATAGATATGCCTGAAATATGCACAAATAAAGGCTTATAGAAGTATAAGCCTTTTTTATAGATGAATGATAAAATTTAATCGACTATTGCGATTTTTGGTCATTGCAAAGAGTGAAGTGACAAAGCAATCTCACATTTAATAACCTGTTTGTTGTTTTGGAAGCATAGTACTTCGGGATAACAAACATTGCCAAAGCTTGAACTATTTAAAAAACTATGCAATTACACCGCTTCCTAAAAGCTCTTCACCCATATACCAAGAGGCAAACTGCCCTTCTGCAATCGCAGACTGAGGTTCTTCAAATTCCATATAGAAAGCATCTTCAAACTGGAATATTTTTGCTGGTTGTAAAGCCTGTCTGTATCGGAATCTTGCCATTACTTCCATAGACTCATTATTTTTTAATCTTAAATCTTCACGAACCCAATGAAGTTCAGAATTATCAATTTTTAAGGCTTTTTTATGCAATCCAAGGAAGCTATGACCTTCACCAACGAAAATAATATTGTTTTCCATATCTCTGGACACGATAAAACAGCTTTCTTTGTGTCCGCCGATTCCTAGTCCTTTGCTTTGCCCGATCGTGAAAAATTGAGCACCTTGATGCTTTCCAATTACTTTTCCGTCAGATTTTTTATAATTAATTTTTTGACTTAAATATTCAAGTTCTTCTTGCTTTGAAGAAAATTCAGGAGTTTCCTGAGCGAAAAGAGGAGAATCTTTAAAAATCTCTACAATTTCACCTTCTTTCGGAACCAATTGTTGCTGTAAAAACTGGGGAAGGCTTACTTTTCCGATAAAACATAATCCCTGTGAATCTTTTTTATCAGCAGTTACTAATCCAATCTCTTTTGCAATTTCCCTCACCTGAGGCTTTGTAAGCTCTCCAATCGGAAATAAAGCTTTAGATAATTGATCCTGGCTCAATTGACATAGAAAGTAGGATTGATCCTTATTGTTGTCTTTTCCTGCCAACAAATGGAAAATTTCTTTACCGTTTTCATCGATCGTTGAATCTACTCTCGCATAATGTCCGGTTGCAACCTTATCTGCTCCCAAAGACATTGCTGTTTTCATAAAAACATCGAATTTTACTTCCCTGTTACACAAAACATCAGGATTCGGAGTTCTTCCTTTCTGATATTCATCGAACATATAATCAACGATTCTTTCCTTATAAAGCTCACTCATATCGATCACCTGAAACGGAATTCCAAGTTTTTGAGCAACCATTAAGGCATCATTACTGTCTTCGATCCACGGACATTCGTCTTCCAACGTTACCGAAGCATCATTCCAGTTTCTCATAAACAAAGCCACTACTTCATGACCTTGCTGTTGCAGCAAATAAGCTGTCACACTTGAGTCTACACCTCCTGAAAGGCCTACTACTACTTTCATTGTATTTCAATTTTACGAAACTCTTAACGGGAGTTCTTAGTTTGACGCCGCAAAAATACAACTAATAAATTCGTAAAAAAACCATAATTTTAAACATCGACAAAAACAATATTAATATGAAAAAGTTTATTATTCCTTTATTTTTATTGGTTTCAGGATCAATATTTTCCCAGGTTTCAATAGGAGCTTCACCACAAAACAACAATCATTGGACTTTCGGAGGCGGAATTGGAGTAGGTTTCGGAAGCAACAGTGCTTTTTATTTATCTGCTTCACCAAGAGTAGGTTATAGAATTACCGAAGATCTTGAAGGAGGCGTTGCCGGGAGTATTTCTTGGCAAACTTCGGATTTTTACCGTTCTACCATGTTTGGAGTTGGGCCATTCGTCAATTATTATATTGCAAGATCTTTTTATTTAGGAGCCAATCTGCAACATTATTTCATTGATTATAAAGATAAATACTATGATTTTAAAATGAATAGGGAAGAAACGGCGCTATATCTTGGAGGAGGTTATATGCAGAGAATCGGTGCTAATTCTTATATGCAGATCGGGATAATGTATAATGTTCTTTGGAAAGAAAATGAAAGTATTTTTTCTAGTGGGCTGATTCCGAGTATAGGATTTGTGGTTGGGCTTTAAATAAAACGATATCCCGAAAGTAATTTTCGGGATATTTCTTTAGGCAACTATATACTTCAATGTACCAATTTAGTATAGAATATGATCAAATAATGGGCTAATCTATTGATTTATAATTTTATATCAATACAATACATACCAATCTGCACCGCCAAATTGGAAATAACTTCCTTGAATTACTCCTGAAAAAGCTGTTGTAGGTGTTGTAGATCCGCAAAAACGACCTAAGGAATAATATCCTCCGATATTATTTCCGAAATGATCCTGTACTCCCAGTTTAATACCTCCCCATTTTGATCCTGCAATATAGGCTGCAGGAACAGGATTTGATGGGAGGATGTAAGGTGTAGAATAATTATTGTCATACGTCCAAGAATCAATTAAAGGAGTGCTTGGATAGCTAGGATTAAATGTATTAGAAGTATTGATATTCTCGTAGTAGTAAGCTTCCGAAGGAACACTGGTGGGTACTGGAGCATAAGTTAATGTAGACATGCCTCCGGAAGTCGCTGATTGAAGATTCGGGCTGCAGTTTCCCGCAACATTTGTAGGATCCAACCTCCAGACCACAAATTGGATAACTGTATCTGTATAATTTTGAATGTAAAGATCCTGTGCCGAAATACAAAATGAAGATAAAAATGCGACAAGTAAAATTAGTTTTTTCATGGTTTTAATTTTGTGATTTGTAATTTTGGTTGATTTGCTTGTTATATTCACCATACACTTGTACCGCCCATTCAAGTATTTTTTCTCTGTCACCTTTAGTGCGCTTTTCTATATCCGAATAAGTGACACCAGAAGATGCAATAAGATCCTTTGCGGCAGGTAATAGCATATCTTTCTTATAATCACTAAGCTCTGCTGAGGTTTTTGGTCTCTCAGGAACGGGCTCTTTTTCCATGGCTACTTTTTTGATTGCCTGATTGAATTTTTGTACAGCTTCGGGTTTAGAAATTTCAGGAACAGCAGAAGTAGCTACATTTTCGTTGGCACAGGATAAAATGGTAAGTAATGAGATACTTAACAGTAAAAATGGTTTTTTCATTTTCATATTAATTAATTTTTTGTTCAATAAAAGTAATGATTTTTATTAATTAATCATCATTTAGTGAAAAAATAAATTAATTATGTTGTTGAAAATGAAAAAGCTCCGATAGAATATCAGAGCTTTTTAGATTTATTTCTTTATAATTAGTTTGAAACTTTTTATAAATTGTTTTTGAGAGTTTTGTAAGGATAAAATATAGTTTCCATTGGCTAAAATATTCTCCAAATCAAAATTCACGAATTTATTCTTTTCAATCTTTTTAGAATAGATTAATCTTCCGGCCATATCATTTATAGATACAAAATGAGGCTCTTTCATAAGAATATTTCCTGTTAAAACAAATGAGCCTTTGTTAGGATTATCATATAATTTTAAATAATCATCAGGATTAGTTTCCGAAACAGATAAATTTGTAGGACTAAATTTTGTAATGTATCCTACTCCTCCTTCATTCATTCCTGGTGGAAATATGAGGGTTTGTTGGTTGCCATTACTGGTTGTATAGCCAGAAGAAGATCCTGTTGATCCGTAAAGATAAAATGTATTTGAGTTAGTAGAAAATTTACAATTAATTACAGATAGATAATAACCGGTAGTGGTACTTACAACTGGTACAGGACCTCCATAATATGAAGTAAACAGATGTAATCCAGAAGTGTTAAACATTGAGAAAAATATGTCAAATGCATTATTGTTGCTTGGTTTTACATCTTGAAAAGCCCCTATTGTTGCAATATTTTGATTTCCATAAGTACTTCCCGAAACAATAATTTTGTCATCTTTCACATCAAGATTATTATTACTTCCCAAAATCAATTCAATGCCTGTTGTTCCCAAATAGGTAGTCCAGTTTCTATTGCCTGTATCATTAAATTTTGTAATAAATAAATCCCATCCCTCTACGCTGCTAGCTAAATGTGCCCCTTCTTCTCCATAATATGTTCCTGGAGTTGTTGTTGTTCCTAAAACATAAACTCCAGTTTCTGTTACTCTTATATTTTTAATAGTGCCATGCGTTACGTTGTTAGGCATACCGTAATAGGTTCCCCAAACTCTATTTCCTGAGTTTCCATTTATTTTTAGGATAGAATTCACTGCTTTAGCTTGCTGAAAAGTGCCTGCCGTTGCTAATGTAGAGACAGAGCTGTTAATGTCTTCCCCTGTAGCGATATATAGATTATTATCGAATAGATCAATATCACTAATTGTTTTTGAAGGAATATAAGTTCCCCATATTTTTTGACCCTGAGCATTAAGTTTTACTACATAAGAATTAGAAAGAGGGTCACCCAGTGTTGATGGAATATAAGTAAAAGAGGGCTCATACGTTCCGGGATCTCCTAAATTTTGCCATTTTGTAGTTCCGGCAATGTAGATATTTCCAGAATTATCTGTTTTAATAAAAAAATTTGAATTTAAATTTTCAGGAACATAGGTTTGCCAGACTAAATTTCCATTAGTATCGTATTTTGAAAGTATAGAATCATCATTTGTTACATTAGAAGTGTGCCAAGTGCCGGATGATAATGTCGGATAATTAGTAAGATCATTTTCTATATCATACCTGTTTCCAGACTGATCTCTATAGGCGGGAACACTTTTATCAGCATAAAAATTTTTGTAAGGGATGTACTCTGCTAGTAATAAACTTCCCGCGGTGGAAAATATCCCACTAAAATTGTTTTTAGAAGTTGCTGTTCCGGGAGTAAAATATTTATTGCTGGCAACTACAAACTGGTTGTAGTAACTTTCTGGAACAACCGTTGAAATATTTGGATAAGAACTTATTCCATCTACATAAATATCTGAAGAGCTTTTTTCATAAAAATTTCCTATACCGGTAGATAGGCCTCCAAGATAAGTACCCCAGCTTCTCTCATAATTAAAGGATGATTGTGAAAATAGGGAAGAAGGCAACAAGATAAAAAGTAAAAATTTTAATTTCATAATTGTTTTATCAAAAAAGTGTGATTTAATTATCGTAAATATAAACAAAAATTAATTGCAGTTATTTTAATAATAAAAAAGCATCGGAATTTTCCCGATGCTTTTTTGATATGATTAAATTATTTACTTACGATTGAGAAGACTTCTCAGCTGAAGATTTTTTTGCTTTTGGAGCTTTTCCAATCAAACCATCTTTTGCTTCGTTAAGATCAAGAATTACAGTTTCTCCTTCACTTAATTGTTTATTTACAAGCATTTCTGCCAATAAATCCTCAATATATTTCTGGATCGCCCGTTTTAATGGTCTTGCTCCGAAATCTTTATCCCAGCCTTTTTCAGAAATAAAGTCTTTCGCTTCGTCAGTTAATTCAACTTTATAACCTAATTTCTCCAATCTGCTGTACAGTTTACCAAGTTCAAGATCAATAATTTTCTTGATATCTGTTTGTTCAAGAGAGTTGAAGATCACAATGTCATCAATTCTATTCAAGAATTCTGGTGCAAATGCTTTTTTAAGGGCATTTTCAATAGTGCTTCTCGCTCTTGTATCAGAACTTGTCTTTTTAGCAGAAGTTCCGAATCCTACACCGTCTCCGAAATCTTTAAGATCTCTTGTACCGATGTTTGAAGTAAGGATGATAATTGTATTTCTAAAGTCAATTTTTCTACCTAAACTGTCAGTAACGTGCCCTTCATCTAAGATCTGCAATAAGATATTGAATACATCCGGGTGAGCTTTTTCGATCTCATCCAAAAGAACCACAGCATAAGGTTTTCTTCTTACCGCTTCTGTCAATTGCCCACCTTCTTCGTATCCAACGTATCCCGGAGGCGCACCAACCAATCTTGAAACGGCGAATTTTTCCATGTATTCACTCATATCGATTCTGATTAATGATTCATCAGATTCGAATAATTCTCTTGCCATTACTTTGGCCAGCTCGGTTTTACCAACACCGGTTGTTCCTAGGAAAATGAATGTGCCGATCGGACGGTTCGGATCTTTAAGACCAGCTCTGTTTCTTTGAATTGCCTTAACAACTTTTTTCACAGCGTCTTCCTGACCGATTACTTTTCCGTTTAGTTTTTCATCCATCTGAGCTAATTTATCAAGCTCATTCTTACCAACTTTCGTTACCGGAACACCACTCATCATAGAAACCACTTCCGCTACATTTTCTTCTGTTACGGTTTCTTTTTTTTCTTTTACATCTTTGTCCCATTTTTCCTGAGCAGAATTCAGCTCCATCTGAAGTCTTTCTTCTTCATCTTTCAACTTTCTGGCTTCAAGATAATCCTGAGCTTTTACAGCTTTCTGCTTCATTTCTTTGATATCTTCGATTTGTTTTTCAAAATCAATGATCTCAGTAGGAACTTTCATGTTTTTAATATAAACACGAGATCCGGCTTCATCCATCGCATCAATTGCTTTGTCCGGTAAAAAACGGTCTGTAATATATCTTGATGTCAAATTGACACACGCAGCAATAGCTTCCGGAGTATAAATTACATTGTGATGCTCTTCATACTTATCTTTAATCTGATTCAAAATCTGAATAGTTTCATCGATAGAAGTAGGTTCCACCATTACTTTCTGGAATCTTCTTTCTAAAGCGCCATCTTTTTCAATATACTGACGGTATTCATCCAGAGTTGTTGCTCCGATGCATTGAATTTCACCTCTTGCCAAAGCCGGTTTAAACATATTCGATGCATCTAAACTTCCTGTTGAACTTCCTGCACCTACAATCGTGTGAAGCTCATCAATAAATAAGATGACATCTCTGTTTTTCTCCAGTTCGGTCATAATAGCCTTCATTCTTTCTTCAAACTGACCACGATACTTTGTTCCGGCAACTAAACTTGCCAGATCTAAAGTGATCACACGTTTTCCGTAAAGAACTCTGGATACCTTTTTCTGTTGGATTCTTAAAGCCAAACCTTCCGCAATCGCAGATTTACCAACTCCCGGCTCCCCAATAAGAAGCGGATTATTTTTCTTTCTACGCGATAAGATCTGAGAAACTCTTTCGATTTCTTTTTCACGACCGATTACAGGATCCAATTTTCCGTCTCTTGCCAAAGAAGTTAAGTCTCTACCAAAGTTATCCAAAGTAGGAGTTTTACTTTTTGCAGAGCCTAAATTTCCTGTAGGCTTTCTCATTTGCTCAAATTCCTCTCTTTCATCATCATCGTCATAAGCACTCATTTGTGGTGCCTGTCCGGAGTTTTTAAGCATTGTTTGATATTCTCTTGAAACACCTTCATAGTCGATATCGTAAGCTCCTAAAATATTTGAAGTAGGATCCTCATATTTATAAAGAATGCCTAAAAGCAAATGAACGGTATTAATCTCATTACTTTTATATTGTCTGCATTCTAATTCCGCACGCTTGATGGCATGATCTGCCATCTTCGTGAAAGAAATATTGGTAACCTCTTCAGAAATAGGATTAAGACTTGCTGTATTTAGAGTTTCAATTTTTCTTCTGATTTGTGTTAAATCCGCATTAAGGTTTTGAAGGATTTCTTTTGCAGAGTTTTCTGTTTTTATAATACCTAAAAGTAGATGTTCTGTATTAAGAAATTCACTTTTGAGCCTTTTCGCTTCGCTCTTGCTTTGTTTGAACACCTGGCTCAAACCTTGTGAAAACTTATAATCCATAATATATCTCATTAGAATAAAAGCAACATTGCTATTTATCCATTATCTAAATTACAAATATTTTACCAAAAATCAATAAATGACTTTATGGCAGAAAAAATTTTATTATCTTATTGAAAATGATTAAGTTTGTTATCCTCAAAAATTTTCTCATGATTCCCGAAATTGCTACTTATATCGGATATTCTGCCTCACTTTTTATTGTGCTGAGTTTCATATTGAAAGATATAAGAAAAATCAGGATTGTGAATATGATAGGCTGTATCTGTTTTGTCATTTATGGTATTTTCAGCGGAATGCTTTGGCCGGTAATTATACCCAACGGATTGATTTGCTTTATTCAAATTTACCACCTTTTGACGGATAAAAAGAAGTAATGGCTAAGAAAAAAATTATTACTTCAGCGTTTAGCAATTTATATACAGATCAGCGTATAGAAAAGGTTTGCAGGACGTTATATGAAAACGGGTACGACATTGAGCTCATCGGAAACGATTGGAATGGAGCAGAAAAAATGTCCCGACCTTATCCATTTTCCAGAATACAATTAACTTCAAAAAGTTTAAAAACCGCTTATTTTGAATTCAACTGGAAATTATACCGTCAGTTAAAAAAAAGAGCGGATAAAAATACCATTCTTCATGCCAATGATTTGGATGCATTGCTTCCGAATTATCTAGTGGCTAAAAAATTAAATATTCCGCTGGTTTTTGACAGTCATGAAATTTTTTCAGAAATGCCTGCAATTCAGGGCAAAATGTCACAAAAATTGTGGAGATATCTGGAAAAGACAATTATTCCGAAGATTAAATTGATGATTACGGCAAGTTCGGGATATGCCAATTGGTTCAAAACTCAATATGGAATTCAACCAGTTGTCGTTCAAAATGCGCCCAAAAAATTAAGTTTTGATCGGGACATTCCTGACAATAATCCTAAAGTTTTTCTGTACCAAGGCGCAATTAATCCTTTTCGAGGAATTGATAAAGCAATTTTAGCAATGCATGATTTGGAAAATGTTACTTTTAAAATTGCAGGAGATGGGCCAAGAAAAACAGAATATGAAGAATTAATTATTAAAGAGAATCTTCAGCATAAAGTTCAGTTTTTAGGGAAACTACATCCGGATGATTTAAGAGAAATTACACTAGATGCAGATTGCGGAATGAGCATCGAAGAGAATGGGGGAGAAAGCTATTATTATTCTTTACCCAATAAAGTGTTGGATTGTATTCAGGCAAGAGTGCCTTTAATTTTATCAGGCCTTCCTGAAATGCTGAATATTAAAAATCAATTTGATGTAGGAGAGATTATTAAAAATCATGAACCATCTTCTATTGCAGGAGCGATAAAAATTATTCTGAGCAAAGGGCGCAAAAATTATCAGACAGAATTAGAAAAAGCCGCTGATGTACTTTGTTGGGAAAACGAAGAGGTGAAATTGTTACAGGTTTTTGAAAAGGCTTCTCAAAGTTTTAAAGTGCTGTAAAACTTTAAAAATTAGGATAATTACTGTTAATCAATGACTCTGATTGATGGTTCTAGGCGATCAGTCTAAAGTTATCATAAAATTAAAAAACTCTAAAATTTAGTATCTTTGCACAAAAGAAAGTATAGAAAATGACCATTAAGGAAAAACAGCAGGAAATTATTGACGAATTTGCGTTTCTTGACGACTGGGAGCAGAAATATGAGTACATCATTGATCTTGGAAAGGAATTGAAAGGGCTTTCTGATGATAAAAAAATTGACGAAAATCTGATCAAAGGCTGCCAAAGTAAAGTTTGGATCGATGCGGAATTCAAAGAGGGTAAATTATTTTTCAATGCTGATTCTGACGGTATTTTGCCTAAAGGAATTGTTTCGCTTTTGGTCAGTATTTACAGTGGTCATTCTACACAGGAAATTTTAGACTCTGATTTCGAGTTTATTTCTGAAATCGGATTGCAGGAGTTTCTTTCTCCTTCCAGAGCCAACGGTTTGATGGCTATGACAAAGCAGATTAAATTTTACGCAGTTGCTTATCAGTTGAAATCGTAATTGTGACAAGAATTTTAGCATATCGTTTTTCTGCTTTTGGTGATGTTGCAATGACAGCGCCTGTTTTCCGTGAGTTTTTAGAGCAAAATCCCGATGTAGAGATTGTGATGGTCTCCCGAAAGAATTTTGAAAGTTTATTTACGGATATTCCAAATGTCATATTCAAGGGGATCAATCTGGATGATTACAAAGGGTTTTTTGGACTCAACAGATTGGCAAATGATTTAATTAAAGAATTTAAACCTGATCTGGTTGCCAATCTTCATGATGTTATCAGAACGAAGGTTTTAGATAAAATTTACAGGAGAAAAGGCTTAAAAGTCTTTAAAATTAATAAAGGAAAAGAAGAAAAAGAACGATTAACAGATGTTTGGAACCTGAATAAGGTTCAGCTAAAAAAAACAGTTGAACGTTATGCAGATGTTTTCCGTGATATGGGTTTTAAAGTTAATCTGTCACATCAATTAAGACCTATCTCAAATAACAAATCAGGGATCGGTTTTGCTCCTTTTGCTCAGCATCAAGGAAAAATGCTTCCTTTGGAAAAATCTTACGAATTAGCAAGAATTTTAGCTCAAAAACAGAAAGTGTATTTTTTTGGGGGAGGACAAAAGGAAACTGAAACCCTCGAAAAATGGGAAAGAGAAATTCCAAACACATATAATTTATCAGGAAAGTTAAGTTTTGCGGAAGAATTGAATAAGATTTCAGAATTAGAGCTTATGATTTCTATGGATTCTGCCAATATGCATTTGGCAAGCCTTATGGGAACAAGATGTATTTCCATTTGGGGCTCGACGCATCCCTATGCTGGGTTTTTAGGATTTGGACAAAGTGAAGAGGATGTTGTTCAGGTAAGTGATTTAACTTGCAGGCCATGTTCCGTTTTTGGAGATAAAGAGTGCTATCGGGGAGATTGGGCATGTCTGGAAGAGCTTGATATACAAAAAATCGTTGAAAAAATCTGATCTCATGAAGCTTTCTGTCTGCATTCCTGTTTATAATTTTGATGTAAGAGAGCTTGTTTTTGATTTAAAAAAAGAAATTGAAAATAATAAGATAGATGCTGAAATTGTACTCATTGATGATGCTTCTGAGGAAAATTTTCGGGTAATCAATTCTGAACTTCAAAAAGAGATACAAGCATTTATTTTTCTTGAAAATAATATAGGCAGAGCAAGAATCAGAAATCTTTTTCTCAATTATTCTAAAGGAGAATATTTACTTTTTTTGGATTGCGATGTAAAAATTGACAATGCTAATTTTCTTCAAAATTATTTAAATGAAATTGCTAAAAATAATGATTTGGAGTTAATGTATGGGAACTTTAAAATAGATACTCGACATGCAAAAAGTTTAAGAAACAGATATTCTTTGGAGAGAGAAATTTTTTATGAAGAGCGATCTTCCAATTTTTCTTTATTTAAAACGGTTAATTTTATTATTAAAAGAGAGATTTTTAAAAGATTTTCATTTGATGAAGCACTTATAGAGTATGGTTATGAAGATTTTGTTTTTGCTAAACTTTTAGAAAAGAAAAATGTAAAATATTTAGCATTTAATAATCCTGTGATTCATTGTGATGATACATCTAATTCTATTTTTCTGAAGAAAATAGAAATAGGAATAGATTCTCTATATAAGCTTAGTACAAGCATAGAAAATGAAGACCTCATAAAGGATATAAAAGTATATAATATTGCCCGGAAACTAAAAAATACGGGACTAGATTCATTGTTTCTGATCTTGTATAAATTTCTGGAAAAACTAATTAAAAATAATCTGCTTTCAGAACATCCAACAATTCAATACTTGGATATTTATAAGCTAAGTTTATTATTGAAAAAAATAAAACCGACTCACTAAGAGAATTGTTATACTTATTAATAAAAAAGAATGTTTTATTAATAATATAATGGTACAGTTTTATATAGATTTATTAAAAAAATATAATAATGAAAGGACTAAAAATAGTAGGAATGATGGTTTTGCTGGGAATGTTTTTTGCCTCTTGTGTAGCGGTAGTGCCTAGTAATGGAAATCATGGCCTTCCTCCTGGACAGGCTAAAAAAGTAACCGGAGCCAAATCTGCAAGAGATTACGCACCGGGTCATAATAAGTAGGAATTGAGAGTTGAATTAGCAATTCCATGTGAAATTATTATGGAATCTTATTTTAAAATGAATTAAAAATAAAAAAACTCTCTTGAAAAAGAGAGTTTTTTTGTGGGTCCTGAGGGATTCGAACCCCCGACCCTCTGGGTGTAAACCAGATGCTCTGAACCAACTGAGCTAAGAACCCGAATTTTTTTGAAAGGTTTCGTTTCCTTTTCTGTGGGTCCTGAGGGATTCGAACCCCCGACCCTCTGGGTGTAAACCAGATGCTCTGAACCAACTGAGCTAAGAACCCTCTTTATCGTTGTTTCCTCGATTAGAGTGGTGCAAATATACGACTTATTTAGAAACCTCCAAATTTTTTTCTAAAAATTCTCCCACTACAAAGTTACTTCCGCCGATAAAAATCATTTCATCGTTTGTACATAGTTCTTTTGCAGACAGATAGGCATCCTGTACGGAATTGAAAATTTTATAAGAAATTTTTGCGTCAATCAGCAAATCTTTATAATCTTCGGGGTGTCTTCCCCTATTAATGGCGGGTTTAGCAAAATAGAACTCAGAATTTCCAGGTAGGATTTTAGTGACTTCATCGATTTTTTTATCGTTGACGAAACCTAAAATGATATGTTTATGCTTATCTATAGAATTCAACTGGTCAAAAACATACTCTAATCCAGCCTGATTGTGCCCCGTATCACAAATTGTTAATGGAGTTTTAGAAAACTCGAACCAACGGCCAATAAAATTGGTGTTTTGGTGAACGTGTAAAAGCCCCTCTTCAATATTTTTATCAGAGATAGATACATTGAGTTTCTTTAATTCTTCTAGTAATGCAAGAACGACTTTAATATTTTTGGACTGATAATTACCTTTTAAATCCGAAGTAAGGTCAGTTCTTAGCAAAGTAGCATCAATAAACGGAGCATTTTCTTGATTCGCTTTATTCTGAATGATATTTTTTACACTGCTATTTTCATCACCGGAAATAATAGGAGTCTGATTTTTAATAATTCCTGCTTTTTCTATTGCGATTTCTTCAATGGTGTCGCCTAAAATGTTCTGATGATCCAGCTGAACATTCGTAATGGCTGCAACCAATGGTTTAATAATATTTGTTGAGTCCAATCTTCCTCCCAATCCAACTTCAATAATCGCAAAATCAACATTCTGCTGATAAAAATATTCAAAAGCCATAACGGTGGTAAACTCAAAAAAAGAAGGTTTGATATCTTCGGGAAGATTTTTCAGTTTTTGAATAAACTCAAAGACAAATTCTTTATTACAATTTTTACCGTTTACTTTGATACGCTCTGTAAAATCAATCAGATGCGGAGAATTGTAAAGTCCGATTGTATAACCTGCCTCCTGAAGCACAGATGCGAGCATATTGCTTGAAGAACCTTTTCCGTTAGTCCCTCCAATGTGGATGCATTTTGTTTTTTCCTGAGGATTTCCAAAGAAATCGCAAAGTCGGATAATATTTTCTAAGCCAGGTTTATATGCTTTTTGACCGTCAATCTGATAATTAGGAGCTTGTACGAAAAGCCATTCTACGGCTTCCTGGTATTGTTCGTTTGTCATGATACAAAATTCTCAAAAGTTTTTTAAAAAGGGACATTAATTTTTTTTAATTGTAACATTTTTTACATCTTCGCGTCTAATGTGAAAAAAGCTGAATTAATTATGAAAAAAGTTTTGGTAATCATTTTAGGATTAAGTTGTTTGGGACTAAAGTCTCAAAAAAGGTGGTCACTGAGAGAATGCGTGGATTATGCCGTAAAAAATAATCTGCAGGTATTACAAAATGAATACTCAAAACAGACTCAGGAAGCCAACCTGAAAATTGCCAAAAAAAATTACCTTCCCTCGGTATCCGGAAGTATTGGAAACACGGTTAGTTTTGGGCAGACCTCTTTCGGAACAGGAAGTTTAAGAAATGATGTTTTCCGAAACAGTGCAAACCTAGGAGCTGAAGTTTTGGTTTATAATAACGGAAGACTTGATAAAACGGTCAGAAAAACTCAGTATGATCTGGAAGCAAGCTTATATGATGTAGAAACCATAAAGAATGATATTTCATTACAAATTGCACAGCAGTATTTAACAACATTATTAAATAAAGAAATTGTAAAAATTTCTGAAAGCACGGTTGCAAACGCTAAAAAACAATATGACAAGGCGAAAATAACAACCTCGGTAGGAACAACAGCACAAACTGTTTTAGCCGAAGCCGAAGCTGCATTAGCAAGAGAAAAGCAAAACTTAAAAACAGCAGAAATTAATGTAGGGCGAAGTTTATTTGCTTTGGTTCAGCTTTTACAATTACCTGATTATAAAAACTTCGATGTTGAAGATGTAAGTGTGCCGGAAGAGTTAACCCCTGAGTTAAAATCGGTTGATGAGGTTCTGACGACAGCTTATTCATCTCAACCTCAGATAAAAGCAGCAGAAAGCAGAATAAGATCTGCAGAAGTTCAGACTGAAGTTTCAAAAACGGCTTTCTGGCCTACAGTAACAGCAAATGTGGGATTAGGTAGCTTTTATACCAACTTGTTGACAACGGATAATGAAGGAAATGACTTAATATATATTAAAGAGAGAGGAATTACTAAGCAATATAAAGACAACTTTGGGCAGCAAGCCAGCATTTCTGTAAATATTCCGATTTTTAATAAAGGAATTACAAAACTACAGGTAGAGCAATCAAAAATTAATGAAAGTGTTGCCAAGAATTCATTTGAACAGCAAAAGCAGTCTGTAAGACAAAGTGTTCAGAAAGCACAGTTTGATGCTGATGCCAATTACGAAACTTATTTATCGGCAGTGGAATCGGAAAAGAGCTCAAAGCTTTCTATGGATTTTGCTGAAAAAAGCTATGCTGCGGGAAGAACGACTATTTTTGATCTGAATGTGGCCAGAAACAATTATGCGAATGCACAAGGTTCTGTAGCTCAGGCAAAATATAATTATTTATTCAGCTTAAAATTATTGAATTTCTATGCAGGAATTCCATTAAGTTTGTAGAATGTCTATTCTGTCATTAGAAAAATATTTACCTCAAAATACACGGGCTTATTTAAAGAAATGGTTCTCAGATTATTATATTCATATAAAAATTACTAGAGAACGGAATTCGAAACTGGGAGATTATCGGAAATTACCGGATAACTCCCATGAAATTACAATAAATTCAACATTATCGCCGCAACTTTTTTTCTTTGTGCTTACACATGAGTTGGCGCATCTTATTGCTTTTGAGAAGTTTGGAAAAAGAATATCTCCTCATGGGAATGAGTGGAAAATCACTTTCAGAGAAATGCTTTTGGAAAGTCTTGAGGTATATGAAGATGAATTGAAACCTATCATTGTAAAGTTTTCAAAGTCTCCCAAAGCCAATTTTATGGCGAGTCCGGATTTAGTAAAGTTTTTCCATGCCGGAAAAACCGAGGATAATTTTTGCTATATCGAAGAAATAGAGAAAGGTGGCTTTTTTGTTTATCAGAACCAAAAATATATACAGGAAGGACTTATTAAAAAAAACTATCTTTGTAAGAATTTGGTTACCGGAAGAAAGTATTCTTTCAGACCTTTAGCCAGAGTAGAAAAATGTATGTGAACATGTTACAGTCAGATAAATACTGTGTAATAATGGCGGGAGGAATCGGAAGCAGATTTTGGCCTTTAAGTACACAAAAATTTCCGAAGCAGTTTCAGGATATTTTGGGAACGGGAAGAACGATGATTCAGCAGACGTATGACAGGATCAGCAAAATAATTCCTGCTGAAAATATATTTGTAATTACGAATAAAGAATATGTAGGACTATCTCATCAGCAATTACCGGAAATTCCGGAAGAAAATATTGTGGGAGAACCATTGATGAAGAATACGGCGGCTTGTAATCTTTATATGGCCAATAAAATTGCTGAAAAAAATCCTGAGGCGACCATGGTCGTTTTACCAGCCGATCATTTGATTCTTAAAGAAGATGTCTTTTTACAGAAATTAGAGCTTGCTTTTGATTTGGCATCTGAAAATGAGTATTTGGTAACTTTGGGCATTACGCCTACAAGACCGGATACCGGATATGGATATATTCAGTTTGTAGAAAAGAAAAATGCAGACTATTTCAAGGTAAAAACATTCACTGAAAAACCTATTTTGGAAATCGCGCAGAGCTTTTTAGATAGCGGAGATTTCCTTTGGAATGCCGGAATTTTTATCTGGAATGTTAAAAGTATTCATCATGCTTTTGAAATGTATCTTCCGGATATGACACAGCATTTTATGGCATGTGATTATAATGCTGGTAATGAGGAAAGCTGTATAGAACTTATTTATCCAAAGGTTCAGAAAATTTCTATAGATAACGGAATTCTGGAAAAAGCCAAGAATGTATATGTAATTCCTGCGGATCTTGGATGGAGCGATCTGGGAACATGGACTTCGGTCTATGAAAACACCGAAAAAGACAAAAATAACAACTCAGTCAATCAGAAACATCTTTTAACTTATAATTCAGAAGGTAATATCATTCATGCTAAAACCAATAAAATGGTTGTTATAGACGGGCTGAAAGATTATATCGTTGTAGATACCGATAAAGTGCTGTTAATTTGTCCAAGAGACCACGATCAGTTGATAAAAGATTATGTTTTAGATCTTAAAAACTTTAAAAAAGGAGAACGTTTTATGTAATTAAAATGGCATGCTTTGTGTCTATTATGTTAGCTATGATAAAAGTAATTTTAAAAGTTGGAGTATTTTCTTTTTTGTTATTGGGAATAAACATTTATTCTCAGGAAAAAAAACACTTCACAGGCTATTCTAATATTTTGCAGAGTATTATTCCTAATCAGAAAACAGATTTCTGGATTTTAGTTCATAATAACTACGGTAAAAACCAGGAAATAAAAACCGTAGGAACGAAGAAGGATTATACACCACAATCTTCCGGCTTTAATCTATTTCCAGATGAAAACGGTTTCTTTTATATCGTTTCTTCTTCAGGAGGTAAGATCGAGTATATAACAGATATTCCTTCGCTTAGAAAATTTGCAGGCAAAATAGATAATGTAGAAGAGGCAGCAATTATGCTCACAGATGAAGGTTACTTTGTAGATGAAGAGTTTAATGACTTGGCAGGAAATTACGCAGAAGACAGTAAAAACTATTATCTGGAAGTTGGAAAACTTACTTCAAAAGAATGTCCTTACCAGAAAAAGCATTTTAATATTACAGTAAATAAAGCTACAGGTGAAGTAGGCGATATAAAAGATGACGGAACCTACATAGAGCTTTATAATAAGAAATGTACCAATAATCCGAGGCTTTTGAAAATAGAAAAAAAAGAACCCCCAAAAGATGAGCCTAAAAAAACAAACTCCTCCAAACGAAAATAATTTCTACGAAACAGAACGGTTAATCATTCGTCCAATGTCTTTGGATGATGCTGCGTTTATTTTTGATCTTTATAACAGGCCAAAATTTATTCAGTTCATTGGAGATCGCCATATAAAAACGATCGCTGATGCAGAAAATTATATAAAAAACAGATTTCTTCCGCAGATCGAGAGATTAGGTTATGGGAACTATTTAATGCTTACAAAAGAAGGGAATCACAAAATTGGGGGTGTAGGGATTTTTGAACGCGAAGGATTAGAAATTGTAGATATTGGTTTTTCTCTTTTAGATGAATATGAAGGAAAAGGTTACGCTTATGAAGCCGCTTTAAAAGTAAAATCTATCGGAATGGATGATTTTGGACTTAAAAAGATTTCAGCGATTACTTCCAAAGACAATTTTTCTTCCCAGAAACTCATCGAAAAATTAGGCTTAAAATTCCAAAAATATGTGACTCTTCCGGGGGAAGAAGAGGAGTTGAAGTATTACGAAACAGACTAATTGTAATTTGTCATTCTGACGAAGGAAGAATCTAAGCTCAGTATTCATAGATTTTTCTTTCGTCAGAATGACAGGAAAAATCAAAAATTATCCTTCCAAAATTTGTTCTGCTGCTGTTTTTGACGTTACTTTCTCAATCACTCTTGTACAAATTCCCTTTTCATCAAAAATAAAAGTAGTTCTTACAATTCCCATATACGTTTTCCCAAACGTTTTTTTCTCCTGCCAAACTCCGAATTTCTCAATGATATTACGGTTTTCATCGGCAATAAGATCATAAGGGAATGCAAATTTACTATGAAAATTTTTCTGTTTTTTTACAGTATCTCCACTTATTCCCAACAATTGAAATCCGGCCTTTTCCAATTTAGAATAATTATCACTCAAATTGCAGGCTTCCACAGTGCAGGTAGGAGTATTCGCTTGAGGATAAAAGAAAATAACGAGTTTTTTTCCGATTAATTTTTCCGATTGTATCGTTTCTCCGTCTTGATTTATTCCTTCAAATTGTGGTAATTTATCTCCAACTTTCAGCATAATGATTTAATTTTGTTCAAATTTAATAGTTAAATGACAAAAAAGCAAAGAGCCGAGCTTGTTCAGACAGAATTAGAAAAACTATATCCTGAAGTTCCTATTCCGTTGGATCATACCGATCCTTATACTTTGATGGTGGCTGTTGCACTTTCTGCACAAACGACAGATAAAAAAGTCAATCAGGTGACTCCTGATCTTTTCGCTGTGGCAGGAACTCCTCAAAGGATGGCAAAATTAGAGGTATTTGAGATCAAAGAATTGATTAAAGAAATCGGATTGGCCAATACAAAAGCCAAAAACCTGAAAAGAATGGCAGAACTTCTAGTGGAAAGACATAATGGAGTAGTTCCTCAAACTTATGAAGAATTAGAGGCTCTTCCCGGAGTCGGTCATAAAACCGCTTCGGTAGTGATGAGTCAGGCTTTTGGTTTTCCTGCTTTTCCGGTCGATACTCACATTCACAGACTCATGACGCAATGGAAGCTTACTTCCGGAAAAAACGTCGTAGAAACGGAAAAAGACGCGAAAAATATCTGGAAAGAAGAGGTTTGGAATAAACTTCACTTGCAAATCATTTTTTACGGAAGAGAATATTCTCCAGCAAGGGGAAAAGGCGAGAAGGATTTTATTACCAAAATGATGTTTGAGAAATAATAAGAAACCCAACCAATCTGGCTGGGTTTTATTTTTAATAATCTAATAATCTTCTGTGATAATTGATCTGTCCCAAATGATAGCTCAAATGCCCGAATAAGTGAATCAGGAAATATTCCGTCGTCATTTTGTATCCCAAAGCTTCAAGGGGAAAATCTTTTTCCAGATCTTCGCGAGATAATTTATCGAATGTTGAAATCACAACCTCCAATGTTTCTTCAATTTTCTCAATAAGTTTAGCTCTCGGAATATGCTTTAAGGAAAATTCAAGGTCACGATTTCTAATGTATCCTGAATTTCCAAGCTGGGCTCCGATAAAATGGTTAAGATTTCCAACCAAATGGAGACATAGGTTTCCGGCCGAATTTGAAATGTTTTTATCTGTTTTCCAAATTGATTCTTCATGTTGATAAGATTCAATTTCCAGTTTTAATTTATTTAAATCTCTTGTATAAAGTGATTGTAGATCTTGTGTTATCATTTTCTCTATTTAATTATTGTTTTAAAATACCCTCTGAATGTTTTATTAAATGAATTTATGAAATAAATCAAACAAAAAAGTCACAAAAATTAATTTGTGACTTTAATATTTTAATGGAGATTATTTCGAGTTAAATTACTTCTGTTTCTTTGCCCAAAGCTCCATTTTTCGGTTTAGAACATCCAAAGGAAGGCATCCCTGACTTAAAACTTCGTCATGGAAGCTTGCCAAGTTAAATTTCGGACCTAATTCTTTCTGATATTTCTCTCTCAGCTCACGAATTCTCAAAGAACCGATTTTATATCCTAAAGCTTGTCCAGGCATCGCCATATATCTTTCTACTTCGGCTGTTGCTCCCGCTTCATCATAAGAAATGTTGCTCAGGAAATATTTGATAGCTTCTTCTCTTGTCATTTTTCCTGTATGTAAACCAGTGTCAACCACCAATCTTACGGCTCTTAGCATCTGATCGCTCAAATAGCCCATTTTTTGGTAGGGATCTGTATACAATCCAAATTCAGGACCTAAAGTCTCGCAATAATGCGCCCATCCTTCACCGTAAGCTCCAAACCATCCGAACCTCATGAATTTAGGAAGCTTGGTGTTCTCCTGCTGTAAGGAAACCTGATAATGATGCCCCGGAATAGCTTCATGTAAAAAAAGCGACTCCATGCCTGAAGTGACATTGAATTTCGAAGGATCAGGAAGCGGAACATAGAAAATACCCGGTCTTTTTCCATCCGGAGTTCCCTGGATGTATTCTGCGCTTGCACTTGCCTCTCTGAATTTTTCGGTCTGTCTGATTTCAAATCCAGTTTTCGGAGTTACTGAGAACATGGTTTTCAGTTTCGGAGTAATTTTCTTTAAAATACCATTGAACGCGGCCAAAACTTCTTTTGAAGTCTTATAAGGCATTGCTTTAGGATCAGTTTTTACGAAATTGATGAATTCTTCCAATGTTCCGGTGAAACCGACCTGCTGTTTTACTTTTTCCATTTCTGCACGAAGCATAGCCACCTGCTGAATACCTATTTTATTGATTTCTTCAGGTGATTTATTGGTGGTTGTCCAGCTTTTTGCATAATACTGATAAATTTCTTTTCCATTCGGAAGACTGTTATATCCGTCTGTTTCTCTAGCTTTTGGAAGGTATTCTTTTTCTAAGAAATCTCCCATTTTGGTATAGGCAGGAATAATTTTCTTTAAAATAGTTTCTTTGTAAAGAACAGAAAATTTATCCTTTTGTTCTTTAGTAAAACCTTTCGGAAAGTTTTTGATAGGTCCGTAAAAAATATTTTTATCTAAATCTGTTGTTGTAATTTCTTCCGCTCTCATTTGAGGGATCATTTTAACAACCAGTTTTTTAGGCAATACCATTTTATTGTTGATTCCTTCACGGAAATTATCCGTTGCGGCATTCATCCAGTCCGGGAATTTTTCCATTCTTTTCAGCCAGTCGCTATAATCTTTTTCTGTTTTGAAAGGCTGACTTCCCTGTCCGCTTCCATACAGAGGAAAACTTAACGGCAAACCTCCAAACTGAGTAAAAGGGATGTATTCCGGGTGATAGGCGTATCCTTCAATTCTGTCTTTCAGCATGAAGTCAAGCACATCATACACAACCTTATCTTCATCGGAAAGATTCTTATAATCAACGTTTTCTAGTTGTTTTTGTACAGAATTATAAAAAGAAACTTCTCCGGAAATAAAATCCTTATCTATATTGATCGGCAACTGGTCGTTATATCTGAGATCTCCCTGTGAAGTCGCTTCAAGAGGATAAAGTTTCAGGTATTGTTCGTAATAATTTGATGCGATAGAATCTAAGTTACTAGGAGTTACCTTCGTTAAGGGTGAATCCGACTTCTTACAGGAAGCGATACTCATGAGTAATCCCAAACCAACGATGCTTTTTAATAGAATGTTTTTCATTTTCAGAATCTTTGAAGAACAAAAGTAATTAATAATAACAAAAAAGGGTGTTTTGGAGGTGGATTTTACAAAAATATTTTTCAAAATATTTTTCACATTCAATCTATTTTTTATCTTTGCTGAAAACGTTTAACAATCATACTATTACACTTCTTTTTTTAAGAAATAATGAAAGGGATTTTAAAAATTTACCATCCGGACGAAACGCTAAAATACAATATCAGAAACACTTATTGCAAGGCGGTCTATAGCAACCAGCAGCATTTTTTAGAGGTTGAAGTTATTACGGATGACAGTTTGGATCACGTTGATGATGATTCTTTGCAGTACAATTTTCCACAACTTTCGCTTGAAGTTTTCGATTTCCCTATCGAATCAGCGGAAATAGAAGGAAAAACGATTCAAATTAATGATTCTGATGAAGACAGCTACACCGAAGTAGATCTTTTTGACGATGATGATGCTTTTATTTATGATAATGAGCTTCAGTTTGAAAAAAACGAAGAAGGAGAACTTCAGGTGATCTGGAAAGGAACGATTGATGATTTTTACACCGGTTCAGATACTCCGATCCCTTTCAGGCTCAAGTGCGAATTTAAACAAGACGATATTGAGATAGACGAGGATTAAATATCCACCGGTCTTAATATTTTTTTATACTAAAATTCTTTTCAATGTTTTTTGGAAAGAATTTTGCTGTTTGTAAAAAGCAACTTAATTTTTAAGTTGTTTTTTAAGCATTTTTTAAGACATCAATTAATAATATTCTATTATTTTTGTCGTTTAAAACCATTATAAAACTACATATTAATGCTGTTAACGGAACTTACTCAGATTTTATTTGCACAAATTGCCACACCGGCAGTGAACACAGAAGATTTAGAATTTTCATTTTGGAAGATCATGTTTCATGGAGGTGCTTTCGCTAAAATAGTGATGGTGACCGTATTAACACTTGGTGTGTTCTCGGTGTATCTGTTTTTTGAACGTTTTTTCTTTATTAAAAGGCTGACTTCAAAAACGGATTCCAATTTTATGGATAATATTGAAGACTTCATTAAAGAAGGTAAAATAGAATCTGCTTCAGATTATTGTAAAAGACAAAACTCTCCTGAAGGAAGGATTTTAGAAAAGGGAATTTCAAGATTAGGGCGTCCTGTTTCAGATATTGTAAGCGCCATGGAGTCTCAGGCTCAGGTTGAGGTTGCTAATATGGAGAAAAACCTGAATCTTTTGGCGGTAGTTCCGAGTATTGCTCCTATGTTGGGGCTTTTAGGAACGGTAATCGGGATGATTATTGCATTCTTTAACCTTTCTCATGCAACCGGATCTTTCTCTCCAAAAACACTTTCTGAAGGTATTTATACGGCTTTAGGACAAACTGCGGTAGGTCTTGCAGTGGCAATTCCGGCTAACTTTTTCTACAATATATTGTTAACAAGAATTGATAAGTTTGTATTGAAAGCTCAGAATATGTCTGGTGAATTTTTAGACCTTATCAACAAACCTTTATAAATCTTTCCAGATGAAAATTCAGAGAAGAAATAAAGCGAACCCCGAATTCAGTTTGGCAGCGATGACAGACGTTATTTTGCTGATGTTGATATTCTTTATGATTACCTCTTCTGCAGCAAATCAAAGTGCTATTGATGTAAAGTTGCCGAAAGCTGGTGCTGTGGATGATAATATTCCTAATCCTTTAACAGTAAGCATAAAACCGGATGGTTCTTATTTTGTGGACGATAATCCTGTAAACAGAGAGCAGCTGGAACAAGTAATTACTGATAAATTGACTAACCAGACTAATAAATCTTTTACGATAAGGGCAGACGAAAATACAATGCATAAGGATGTGGTCTTTGCAATGGAAATTGCGGAAAAGCACAAATTTAATATTGCGATTGCAACCGTAAAGGATAAATAATCACGAAAAAAGATTATTTTAAAATGAAGACTTACGCTATAAACAAACAAGAAGAAAACAGAGATAGAATAAAAAGCGCCTTGCTTTCTATTCTTATTTGGTCTGCAATCTTGCTGTTTGTTTTTTTATATAAATTGAAACCCGAGTTGGATACAGAACCCGAGGTGATTACAACAATGTTGGTGAATTTCGGGGATAACAGAAACGGAAATGGAGTAGAAGAACCTGCAGATCAGCCGGGAAGTTTAGCTGCAGCGACAGAAGAAGTGACTCCTGAACCTGTAGAAACGTCAGTTCCTGAAACGAAAACGATAATAAAGCCTGAGCCTCAACCCGAAACCAAAAAATCGGAAGCGAAGGAGAAGATTATTACAGGAAACAATTCTAAGGTATCAGTTCCTAAAAAAGAAGAATCTAAAGCAGATAATAAAAAAACAGCAACGAGCACAAGTGCTTCTAAAAGCACTAAAAAATCGGGAGCTGTTACTGCGAATTCAAAAACCGGAAACGGAGATGGAAAAGGAACGGCAGCGATCGGAAACTTAATCAGAGGAAGAGGAACAAAAGCTGGTAGCCAGGGAGACGGAACAGGAATAGGAAATGCAGGAGATCCTTTAGGAGGTGATGGAGATGGGGACAGTAAAATAGGAATCGACAGAAAATTGGTAGGATATATTCCGGGAACCATGGGGAGAGGCGGAGCGCAGCCTTCTCACAGCTGTACAGCAAGTGGTTCTATTACGATTGCCTATACTGTAGACAAAGCAGGAAATGTGGTTTCTGCAAGAAGATCAGGAGGAGTTTCAGATCCTTGTGTTTCTTCAACTTCGGTTGCCTGGGTAAAAAAATATGTGAAAGCTGAAAAGGCGAGTGTTTCTTCTACAGGAAGTTATAAGATTACCTTCTAAGAAATAAATAATTTAATTTTTATATACCGTGTTAAAGTGTAACGACTTTACCACGGTTTTTTATTTGAAAAAATCGATAGAGTACTTATATTTGCTTTTGACCTTAAGTACATAAAAAACGCAAGATGAAAATAAACTCTTTGATAATCTTACTGTTACTCAGCCCGTTTTTCTTTAAAGCAACGGTAATACCTTTTGAATTAATAGAAGGGAAAATCATTTTAAATATAATGCTAAAGAACGAGCGGCATAATTTTATACTTGATTCCGGAGCTTTTACCATCATTTCGTCTGAACTTAAAGATAAAATTAATGCGAAGAAAAGCAATGTCATTTTTGAGGGAATAGATGCCAATAATGCGAAATCCAGGATGGAGGTTTTCACAATTAATAATGTACAGGTATCTGGCTTACACCTCAAAAATGTAAACTTTTCATTTGCTGATATCAATTGGATGAGTTCCCGTGCCTGTAAAAAAATAAGCGGGATTTTGGGAGCGAACGCAATGAAGGACAAAATTTGGCACATTGATTTTAAGAATAAAATCATAACCGTATTTGATGAGGCAAACGAAAGTTCCTCTTCAAATTCAGTAACAATCCCCTTTGTAGAAGAAAACTTCACCAGTGTTCCAAAAATTAAAGCGAAAATAAGAGATCAGAATATAGAGTATGTATTTGATACGGGTTCCGGGATGAGCTTTAGCCTTAATCAAGAGTTCTATAATAAAATAAAGGATAATAACTTTCTAACTTTCGAAGGATTATTGGCACAATCCATAAACAGTATAAGCAAAGGAGAAAGACAGGTTGATCTGATGGAAGTTCAGCTTGGAAATGTGAATTTAGGTAATCAAATCATAGATAGTAGCTCAGAGACGAGTAATTTATTGGGGACTAAGTTCATGGAAAATTATTTGGTGGTTCTTGATTTCATCAATAAAAAGATCATTTTAAATCCGGTTGGAAATAAACCCGAATATAATTCGTTCGGAGTTTCGTTTGCTGTAAATAAAGACCATCTGATTATTGTCAATAAGCTGCAGATTTCTCAGTTGTCTGAATTAAAATTAGGAGATAAAATTCTTAAAATAAATACGGTTGATGTATCAAAAGCGAATGATGAAATACTTTGTGAAGTAAAAAAGATGCTTGATGAGGTTAAAGTTATTACAATTGAAAATGAATCTCACCAGAAATTTACTTTGGAAAAGAGAAATATCTTACAATTATTGAACTAAAAATAAAAAAAGCTGCCTGAAAAGGCAGCTCAAAACAAAAATATTCCTCTCAACATTAATCCCAAATCTTAATCATTATATGAATTTATTTAATTTCTATTTTTTACCAATACCCAATCGGTGTAAGTAACCATTTTATTCGTGTCTGGATCAGTCCACTTTATTTCGTACCAATAGGTTCCACTACTTACAGGAGTTCCATTAATAGAACCGTCCCATTTGAAGTTATTATTTCTGTCAGAAGAATAAAGGAGCTGTCCGTATCTGTTATAGATAGAGATTTTTAAATCCTTCAGGTAGGAAAGTTCAGAATAATCCAACGTATCATTTCTGCCGTCTCCGTTGGGAGTAATTGCATTCACAAGGTTGGCTACCGTTACCTGAATATGAACTGGAGCACAATGGTTGGAATCTTTTACGTAAAAACTATTCTTACCACGAGGAAGATAGGTAAACAGATTAGAGTCTTGCCATATTTGCCCGTCTCTGGAATACTGATAAGGGGGAATTCCTCCTTCTGCAATTACAGTTGCGGTATTATTTTTTACATTTACATTCTTAATTTTTGGAAGCTCAAAAGGATGTACTTTCACAACTTGTTTCGTTTTACAGCCATCCGAAGAAAGAACTACCCAATAATCTCCTACCGGAACATTTTGTATAGACTGTGTGGTTGCTCCTGTACTCCATAAGTAAGATGTGTAACCGGAACCTGCATCTAAGGTAGTGCGGCCTTCCGGACATATTGTTTGATCTGTTAAAACCGAAGATGGCTTCGGAGAAATGACTTTCAGGGTTATTTTTGCAAAATCGAAGCATCCGTCGTTGGAAATCACTTTTACATAGACGATATAATTCGCTGAAACATAGTTTGTTGGTAAAGTAATTTCATTGGTTCCATTGGTTGCATCATTAAGAGTTGGATAATATTTCTTAGTGGCAGGATTGGTCGTTGTAACGGCAGCGGTAGTCAGATTAAATGTTCCTGTACTGGGATCATTTTCATTGAAACATTCGGTTAAAGCAGCATCCTGTACATGTACTCTCGGGTAAAACTGCAGGGTGATTTTCGCATTGGCAGTACAGCCGTCTACCGTGGTTACTTTTATATAAACACTAGCCGGAACTGTTGATGGGTACGCATTGGCAGGAATAATCTCATTAGTATTGGCATTTAAATCTGCTAACGTAGGATAGTATTTTTTAATGGCAGAAGCAGGAGCTCCCACATTCGCAGTAGTTAAATCAAAGATACCGCTTCCACCAACATTACAGGCGCTCACGGTAGTATCTGTCAGAATCAGAGGGACTACTGTAATATTTACCTTTACCTGTTCACAATCTGTAAAATCCGGATCGTTTCCACAGAACTTATACGTAAAAGTATCTGTTGTTGTTCCTGCATTAGCAGTATAAGTTAATACTCCTGTTGCAGGATTTACAGCTAACGTACCGTTTGCCGGTGGAGTAATGATTTGTACCGTACCCGGAACCGGAGTTTGTGCAGAGCTGGTAAAAGCTGGAGTAATGGTAACCGGAGTTCCCGTACTACAAATATTTAATGGTTTTACAGTATTTACGAGGCAAGAATATACCTTATAAGCATAGGTGGTATAGGTACAGTTTTCTTTAGTAATTGTGACGGTATAGTTTCCTCCCTGAACAGGTGAAAAAGTATTGGATGTGGCTCCCGGGATAGGGTTCCCATTAAGATTCCACTGGTAATGGGAAAAACCGGTTTCAACCTGTAAAACAATTCCGGGGGCACAGTCTCCTGTAGTTTTACTGATCACAGGAATAGAGCTGAATCCTGCAAAATATCCTCCGTATCCCAAATTTCCGCTACCTCCTGCAATTCCCGCAGTTAATGCTTTTGTTGAATTTATGGTAACATTGCCCGCAATATTAGGGATTGTATAAGAAACCCAATCTGTAGTTCCTGTTACAGGGAAAGGTCCTTGTGAAGCAGTAGTGGGGATGTTGTTAACCGTTACAGTAGCCCCTGTTTGGGTAAGGATATTTAATTTTACAAAAAGAGGAGGATTAAAAGAGGTTGCATAAGGCAGTTCGTTGATGTGGCCAATTTCATCTATGGTTTTGGGAAGAAGACAGTTTAATGGAGGAATATAATTGAACCCTTCCGTAGCATCGTTATCCGGAGTGCCTGATAAAAGCTGGTAGGTATAGATATTCTTACTTGCTTTGATATACATATTGAGATGAGAAGGCCCATTTACGATATAATTTTGGGCACTTACACGGTAATACTGACCTTCATTCAATGTGGCAACTGGAGTAGGGTTGTTATTTAATCTGATCTGAGTATTATTTTCGGTAGCAATGATGATGGCGCCTTCAATTTCAGGAAGCAGATTCCCCATTCCTTTGATAAGTACAAATTCATTCCCCAAACGACCAACAGGAACCGATTGATCCATAATAATATCTTCACCGTTATAAGGTGGGGTAAGTCCAAACTGACCGCGAAAATTTCCATTAGTGATAGAAACAGGTTTGGTCGCTTCTATTTTGGCGCCAATAAATCCGTCTTTATTGCCGGGTCTTGTGGCTGATCCGGCAAAAATATAAGATTGCCCTTTGTTTAACGTAATGGTAATAGAAGGGTGGGTAAGTCCATTGAAATTATTCAAGAACCAAGTCGTCATAGCGTATCCTGAAACTTTAATCTGTGTATTATCTTCTGTTGCTAAAATACCACAAGTGAAGTTTAACGTATTGGTATTGTTCATCAATGGGGCATACACAGCATAAAACAATGTTCCGATTCCGGCTTTCCCTTTAGAAGTTAAAATCTCACCATGATTAGTTTCCGAAAATCTGTAGGTTGCAAAAAACGGAAGATCACCATGAAGATAAAGACCTCTGGTTTTTACACTCATGGCATCAGATGCATTTTGACCTAACATGAAGTTGAGCGGAACATCAAATATTTGGGGATTTCCTTTGCTGATAGTTACCGTTCCTATCACAATGTTATTATTGTAGATGGTAACAGGAAAAGGAATTGTACTATCAGTAGATAAATATAATGCTTGTTTGGGATTACCGTTAGCCAGGCTTCCTGCCATAGGAGCAAACCAATGGTCTGTATCTCTTTGAGCCTGAACAGCCAGAGATAAAAACAGTATAAAAATAAATAAGATCCTTTTCATAAATTATAAGGAAAATTTAAATTAAACAAACCAAAAAACAGCTGTATTATAAGCTTGGCTGTTGATGATATTGCGGGTATTAATAATGATAGGTTAGTCTCTATTTTTCAATAAAATCCAGCCGGTATATTTAATGGCTGCATTTTGAAGACCGGGTTCTTTCCATGAGATTTCATACCAGTAGGTTCCTGAAAGCATTTTTTTATTGCTAAATCTTCCATCCCATGTATAATTGTTAAAAGCAGAGCCTTTAAAGACGTTGTTTCCATATCGGTCATACACTGAGAACGACAAATCTTTTTTGTAGCCAAGTTCAGCGTAAGAAATAGTATCATTAATGTGGTCTCCGTTCGGGGTGATGGCATTGATGATATTAATGACGGTCAGTTCTACATGCACGGGTTCACAGCTGTAAGCATCTTTTACGTAAAAAGTATTCTGTCCGTTCGGAAGATTGTTAAATACATTAGAACTTTGCCAGCTTATATTATTCGTGGAATATAGGTAAGGTGGTTTTCCTCCGGTTACGGCAAGAGTAGCTTTTTTATTTTCAAGATCAATGCTTTTAATTACCGGCTTAGGAACTACTTTTACGGAAACCTCTTGTCTGCTAAAGCAACCGTTGTATCCTAAAATCACCCAATAATCTCCTGGTCCTATGTTAGAAATAGACTGTGTTGTCGCTCCTGTATTCCACTCGTAAGACTGATAACCCGGTCCTGCATCTAATGTTGTAGTAGCATCAGCACAAATCATCTGGTCGACAAGTAAAGAAGGAGGAAGTGAGGGCATCACAACTTCAAATACAGGCGTTGTGGTAGGAGGGCAGCTTCCGCTTACAGATACGGTTACGGTGTAATTTCCTGCCTTAGTCGGGGAGTACGTATTGCCGGTTGCTCCCGGAATCGGATTTCCATTAAAATTCCATTGATAAGAAGCATAGCTGTCGTCTACCTCCAGCATCATTCCAGGAATACAGTTTCCGTTCTTTTTGGCAATAACAGGAATGGAAGAGAATCCGGCGAAATAACCTCCGTAGCCAACAGCAGCATCACCTGCTGCAATTCCTGCCGTAACAGCTTTGGTGGATTGTACGGTGATGTTTCCGGTAACGCTGGGAACAGAATAGGTTACCCAGTTTGGATTTCCACTTACAGGATATGGCCCCTGAGTGCCGGATAATTGAGCTCCATTTACTGTAACAGAAGCTCCTGCTTCGGTAATGATATTCAATTTTACAGTAGGGGTTATAGCAGTGTAATAAGGAAGAATATTAATCATTCCTATTTCATCTATTTTTTTAGGAAGAAAACAATTGAGAGGAGGAATGTAATTTGCTCCGGATGTAATATCACTCATGACGGTCGTTCCCGCCATTAGCTGGTACACATAAGCTTTTTTAGTAGTACTGACTCTCATATTATAATGACCACTGAAGTTCTGACTGATGTATGCGGTAGAAGGGATTCGATAGAACTGTCCTTCGTTCAATGTTGCTACAGGATTATTGTCATCATTCAGATAGACTTGTGTATTGTCTTCCGTGGCCACTACAATAGCACCTTCTATGTTCTGACCAATTAGAGCCATACCTTTTACCAGTACATATTCATTACCCAAACGTTCTACCGGGAGAGATTGATCCATTAAAATATCTCCTCCGTTATTTGAACTAATCACTTGTCCGTTAAAATTACCATTAGTAACCGTTACAGGTCTGTTAGAAACGATTTTAGTTCCTATAAAACCGGATTGATTGGGCGCTTTATCTCCTATTCCTTCTACTATATAAGATTGCCCTTTATTTAGAGTGAAAGTCATTGTAGGATTTGTGGTTCCGGTAGTTCCGTTGGAAAACTGAACAGAAGAATTATATCCAGAAACAGTTACTGTAGTATTATCTTCTGTAGCCAAAATACCACAGGTAAAATTATACATAGATGCTGAAACCCCGATAGGACCATACGCAACATAAAATTTTTTACCAATACCTGCTTTTCCTTTAGAAGTAAGGATTTCACCATGATTTTTGGTAGAAAACCTGAATGTACAGAAAAAAGGTTTATCCCCTTTTACATACAGACCGCGTCCGGTAGCCTTAAAAGCTTCCGATTGTGCGCCAGTAATCATATTGTCCATAGGAATGTCAAAAGACTGTGGGCTTCCTTTGCTTATGGTTACTGTGCCTATTAGAATATTATTGTTGTAGATGCTTACAGGGAAAGGACTCGTAGAGTCTGTTGATAAAAATAAAGCTTGTTTATTAGAATCATTAAGTCTCGACATCATTGGTGCAAACCAATGCTCAGTATCTCTTTGCGAAAAAAGCTTATTGCTTGCAAAGAGGATCAATAGAAAACTAAACAAAAGCTGCTTTGAGAAGGTAAGCCATTGTTTTGTATGGTGAGAAGTATTTTTAGAAGTCATTGAATATTTTTGTTTTTGTTTTGTTTTTTGGTGCAGAATGAATCCTGCTTTAAGCATCTCTCATGTGTTGTGTTTTTGGGATAAAAGGTTTCTGAAACAATAAAACTGTCATAAAAGCGGTGCTACTACTCACCGCTTTATATGACAGAGACACACATTTACTTTTTAATAGCTTTTACTGTTTTAGAAGTCCCGTTTTTCATTGTTAATTTTATCATATACATTCCAGAATTCAGGTCATGTAATGAAACAGTCTTTTCAGAAGATTTTATTTCTTTTACCATTTTACCGGAAGCATCATATACAGAAACAGATTGCAACTGAGCATCTCCCAAAATGGTAACAACATCTGTAAACGGATTCGGATAGATAGTAAAATCGTGTTTTGTTGCGGTTTCACTCACTCCCAAAACAACCGTAGGAGCCCAAGAAATATCATCCCAATAATACATGGCGTTACCGGAAGTGGCATAAGTGTTGCGAATCGCCAATCTTGCTCCTGCCGGAACAGTAGTCGGAATAACGACTGCATAATCACTCGTTCCGGTAGTAGGAGTGTAAGATGTATTGGTAATATTTAATTGTTGAATAAGGATAAAAGTATTAGCATCAGCAGGATTTGTTAAATATCCCACATCTAATTTTCCGGTATTGACTGCGCAATATGCTTTAAACGTCAAAGAATGTGTTCCGGCATTTACATTGCTGAGTTCAGGAAGTATAGCAATAGATATATCTCCGGCAGAAACTGACCTTTGCTGAACATGCTTGGTTCCGGAAGCCGCAGGAATGCTGCCGTTGATATTACAGGAAGCTATTCCGGTTACTATTCTTCCCCAACATTGAGCATTGCTATTAAGCAATCCGGTAGTATAGGTATCGAAGTTTTCAAAAAGCGAAGTTTTTGGTGCACAAAGCGTTAATGCAGAAGCAATATTTGTCCATGTACTTTGATCTGTCCCACTGCATCTTGCTCTTACCCAGATATAATAAGTTGTTGCAGAATTAAGTCCCGGTAAAGTATACGGATTCGCCGTTACTCCTGTTACATTAGGCGGTGTAGCAGAGGTGGGAGGAGTATTGCTTGTGCTGTAATAGATATCATACCCTAAAGCAGGAGTAGATGGAGAGGCCGTCCAGCCAATATCAACAGAACTGCTGGTAACACTCGATAATGCTACATTAGATGGAGCCAGGCATGTTGATTTAGGTTCCCAATATACTTCGTCCCAATAGATATTAGTAGTGGTTACTCCAGAATTCCGGATCGCAAGCCTTGCATTGGCAGGAACAGTAGCTGGAACAACTACAGTATATTCATACCCGTCATACACCGTATTGCTGAATGTTAAAGATTGAATATTTACAAAAGTAGAAGCATCAGTATCATTGGTTACATATCCCACGTCTAATGTTCCGGTTCCGCTGCTTGTTCTTGCTTTCATTCGGATCCAATTGGTTCCTGCATTTACATTACTGAACGCCGGAAGAATGGCAATAACGGTATTGGCAGAGCCATTTGCACTTTGAGACATTGATTTTGAATTATTAACACCGGAAGTAGAAGAAATACTCTGGTAGCCGGTTCCTAAAACAATCCTATCCCAGCAATCCGCGTTCAAATTGGAACTTGTATAAGCTTCAAAATTTTCAAACATTGAAGTCATAGGATTACATTTCGTCTTAAACACTCCTCGTAATGACCATGCACTTTTATCCGTGTTGCTACATACAGATCTTACATAAACATAATAAGTGGTAAAAGCAGTAAGTCCGTTAATAGGAGCAGATGTTGTTGTGTTGCTTCCTGATGCAGGTGTTGCAGCAGTTGGAGGTGTTGTGGAAGATGAATAATAATATTCGTAACCTATTCCTGGTAATGTAGTAGGAGGTGTCCATAAAATGGTAGCCGCTGCGTTAGTAATATTTGCTGCGGTAACAGCAGTAGGAATAAAGCACGTTGGTGTAGGATCAATTTTTAGACTAAAATCTACAAAATTACCATTGCCACCGGTATTAGATCCGCAGGGATTTGGAGTAGTGGTAAGACCTGTTCCGGTCTGCACTCTTATTCTGTAAATTCCAGGAGCCTGGGTTGGAGGAATAAAGAACTGGTCATCAACCATTGAATAGGAAGATACTCCTATTGGATTTTCGTAGAAATCATTAAAGTTTCCATTTGCATTCCAGTCTACCCAAACAAGAGCTTTGGTTCCGCTTACACTAAACTCTATGTGTACTTTTACAGTTCCTCCCGGATAAGAAGTCACCATTTGGGTTGCAGAATTATCTACATAGGTTTGGTATGTTGTTGCATCATAATAAAATGCTCCCTGATCAGAAAAAATAGCATTTTTAAGATAATTGGTGGTAGATGTTCCTCCGGTAGTTGGGATACAATAGGTTTGTGCATCCAACTTTAAAAAAGGAAGAAGTAAAATCATCCATAATAGATAGTGTTTTCTCATGTATTTTTGTTTTATCGTTAGTAATTGTTATTTCAAAAAAAATTAATTTTAAAGATGATTTTTAGGAAAATTTTCGGCTTTGTTTTTAAAATTTGAAAACCTGAATGATCATTTATTCATATCTCAAATTGTAGTAGGAATGCTTTCTGTTTTTGTAATTATTTTCATTGATAAAGCGGATATCTTTATTGTTTTTTTAACATCTTTAGGCTTTGAACAATATTAGAGTTATATTTGTTTTCTATAAAGGATTGGGCTTGCATAATTCAATGAATTTGCAAGAATTTAAAATTTAAAAACCTGAAATACAGCAACTTGTTTGAATTGCTTTTAAAGAGACAGATGATGGATTTATCTGGAAAAACAAGACGAAATAATATCAGCATATTATTTCTTTTACTGCTGTGCCCAATCTTTATGAATGCTCAATCTGCTCCTAATTTTGGAATTCTGACCGATAAGGCATTTCAAAAATTATATCAAAATCCTGAAGATTGTATCAGCTATTCACAAAGTCTTTTAATCAGTGATAAAAATCCCGAGCATAAAATTATTTTACGGAAAATAATTTCCCAGGCTTATACTTTACAGGGGAATTATGTACAGTCGGTGAATATCTCCAACCAAAAAGAAGATGATGGTAAAAATGAAAAAATTTCCTATTTTGCCCAGCTTTATGGAGACTATAATCTTGCGGACCAGTATCAGAATTTAGGATTGTATAGCCAGTCGAGGAAAATTATTGAAGGTATTCTCACAGACAAGGAGATACAAAAAAATACAAATGTAAAAGTGAGAATGACGCTGGGAAAACTCTATCAGCTTCAGGCAATTAATTTCGGAATTACCAGAAACTATGAGGCCGCATTACGAAATCTTGATGAAAGTAATCAGTATCTTGATAGCGAAAATGGAGAAAATACGATCATTAAACAGGAAAACAGCATCTTCCGGTCCAATTTTTTATTAAGACAAAATAAGCTGGAAGAAGCCAAAAAAATGCTGGATGAGGTTATGCGCGATATCAGCAATCATGGAAATAGTACTTTTCTGATGGCTTTTGCCTATGAAACACTCTCAAGATATTTTTTCCTGAAAGAAGATTACAGCACGGCTATTGTCTATTTAGAAAAAGGACTTTTGAAAATAGATAATCTGCCTTATTACGAAATGAAACTGATCTTTTATGAATTGCTGACAAAGAATTATCTGGCACTTCATAATGATGAAAAGTACTACCATTACAACAGTCTGTATGCTGATCTGAAAGCTAAACTGGATGCTAACAAGAAAGAAGGAATACAATATATTGTAAAGCTTGTCGAAACCTATCAGAACAACAATATAGAATTTCAGAAACAGCATAAAATAGAGCAGTTAAAGAATATATCTATAGTTATTTTGTTGTTTGTAGCAGGAATAATTGTGTATTCGTTTTATGAATCTGGGAGAGGCAAAGATTTAAAAAAACAGCTTAGCTTTTTTGAAAAACAGAAAGAAAGAGAAGTGTTTATGCTGGCTCAGGCAAATAAGCAGAGAATTGAAACAGGGAAAGAAAATAAAACTGGCGAAAAAGACTTACTGAAAGTTTCCAAAGAAAAAGAAGACGAAATTCTCAACAAATTGATAGAGTGGGAGCAATCTGATAACTTTTTAAATAAAAATATGTCAATTGCCATGCTTTCTGCACAAACGGGAATCAATACAAAATACCTTTCCGAAGTCATTAACAGTATTAAAGGAAAGAATTTTAACGGGTATATTAATGAATTGAGAATCAATCATATTGCTCATCGGCTGAAGACAGATCCCGCGTATCTTACTTATAAAGTAAGCTATCTTGCGGAATACTCCGGGTTTTCTTCGCACGGAGCATTTACCAATGTATTTAAATCGGTAACGGGAATGTCTCCGAATACCTATATTCAGGAAATTTTAAAAAATAAAAAAGCATGAAAGTAGTGGGCTATATTTTTTTGTGTATTGCTTTATGCTGGCAATTTCCTGTTTTCGGACAGAAAATTCCTGATGATTCGCTGTTGAAAAAAGCAAACCTGGAAGTTTATAACAAACCTGATAAAGCGATCAATATTGGGAAGAAGCTGCTGCAGACGGAGAAAAATATTGATAAAACAATCAGGATTTATCTGATGATGTCTACTGCGGGAATTGCAAAACGAAACTTTGATGAATCCTTAAATTATATTCTGAAAGCAAGGGAATTAGGCCAGAAAACAAATGATCAGAAACTACAGATTACGGTTTTAATTTCTATAGCACTCCAATTTCAGCAAATGGAGCTTTTAAGTAAAAGTCTTGAGACGTTGGATGAAGCAGATGAATATTTACAAAAACTTCCGGAAGGACTTTCTTTTAAATATTTTGAAACGGCAAGAAGCTATGCTTTACGCGGAATGATCTATAAAAGCCAGTCTAACCCTGAAATCGCCCTTCAGGAATTTTTAATCGCGATTAAAAATTTTGAAAAAATAAAAGAAAAACAACAGACCTATTATAATCAAAGTATCATCTATTATAATATCGGATATTCTTATCTTTCTCTTAATCAGTTGAATAATGCAGAGTCTGCATTTGGAAAATCTATGGAGTTTGCCGGCTCCATCAAAGCGAAAAGTTTAGAGGCCTTTGCTTTAAAAGGATTGGCTGAAATGAATAAGCTAAAGCATCAGAATCAAACGGCATTAGAACTGTTGGCAAAAGCAGAACATCTGAGTAAAGATGTCGGAGATCTTACCCTTAATGAAGGGATTTATAAAGAAATGGCAGATAACTATCTTGCTATGGGAAACCAAAATCTGTATAAGATATACAACAAAAAGTATTTTGAGACCCGTCTAAAAAGAGAGCAAAGTGAGCTGAGCTCTGTTGATCGGGCTATTGATATTCACACTGCGGAAGCAAAGAAAAAAAGCAAAGAAATAGTAACCCATTATAACTATTCTATCGGAGCTTCTATTGCATCGGGATTCATCATATTTGGATTATTCTTTTGGAAAATGCTTACAACCAGACGGCTAAACAAAAAATATCAAAAAGAGATTCAAAAACTTATCAGGTCTTAAAATCTCTGATTTGATTTAGAATTTAATTCTTCAGCTCATTAATTCTGTTGATAACAGGTAAAGCAAAAATGCCGCTGGTTTGCAGATATAGCTCGTAGAATGTTTTTGCTTTGTCTAAAAAGTCTTTATTTCCACTTACTTTTCCATTGTAATAGAATAAATTTCCCAACATTTCATAATAATCTTTGTGATCTCTTTCCTGTCTTTCGTTGACGATTGTAATGATTTCTTCTTTTGTTTTTGCCGAAAGAGTCGTAAAATCAAACTTGAAAATATCTTTCATCAAAGTCTCGAAATCCAGTTCTTTCTGCATTAAACTCTCTTCAGGTTTATCTAAAATCAGTTTTTCTAATGCTTGAGTTAACTGGCGTATTAATCTTAATTTGAATTCTTTATCGGTAATCATAAATTGATTTAAAGTTTGGGGTTTTATTGGATATTAAATTTTACGCAAAGAAAAGGTAAGCCAACGCAATTGAAGTAATAATGCCTACTAAATCTGCCAAAAGCATAGCAATTACCGTATATCTCGTGTTTTTCACGGCTACTGCTCCAAAGTAAACGGCAATCACGTAAAACGTGGTATCTGAGCTTCCCTGAAGTACTGCTGCTAATTTTCCCTGGAAACTGTCGGCTCCGAAAGTGGTCATGGTATCAACCATCATTCCTCTTGCTCCTGAACCGGATAAAGGTTTGATTAAAGCTGTTGGAAGCCCGTCCACAAATCGAGGATCAAAATGTGCCATGTTTGCCACCCATTTCATTCCGTCTATAATCACGTCAAAAACACCGGAAGTTCTTAATAAGGAAATAGCGATTAACATTCCGACTAAATAAGGAATAATCTTTACACAAGTGGTAAAACCGTCTTTTGCTCCTTCAATAAAGGCATCGAAAACATTAATTTTTTTATAGACAGCTCCAAGAACTATTGCCAAGAAAATAAAGAGAATCAGCCCATTGCTTAAAACCTTACTGAAATCATCCAGTTCTTCTTTACTTAATTGGACTAAATATAGTACCAGTAAGGCGATAACTGCCGAAATCCCCCCAACATAAGCAAGAACGACAGGTCTTAATAAATTGATTTTTTGATATAGAGAAACGACGATCATTGCTGCTAAAGTTGCTGCAAAAGTCGCAATCATACACGGAAGAAAAATATCTGTTGGTGTTTTCGAGCCCATAGAAGCCCGGATTGCAATAATAGAAACGGGAATCAGTGTCATTCCTCCTGCATGAAGACACAAGAACATAATTTGAGAATTACTGGCGGTATCTTTATTCGGATTTAGAGTCTGAAGGCTTTCCATTGCTTTTAGGCCAAAAGGCGTGGCTGCATTATCCAACCCTAAAAGATTGGCACTAAAATTCATCAACATATGACCAAAAGCAGGGTGGTTTTTAGGGATTTCTGGAAATAATTTTGAGAAAAAAGGTTGAATTAATCTGCTCAAAAGATTGATTCCTCCTGCTTTTTCAGCAATGCTCATAAAACCCATAAATAAAGTCATGATTCCGATCAATCCTAAACAGATTTTTACTGCTGTTTCAGAAGTTCCGATCACGCCGTCTGCTTCCTGAACACGGTAGACTTTCACTTCCTGTTTTAAGGAATCGGTTTTATAATGAATTCTGCTGTCTGCAAAATCAGGTTTTTTTGTTAAACTGTCTCGCACAATTGGTGAAAGCGTATTCATTTTTTGTGTTGCAATCTGTACAGTATCGCCGCCTTTTCCTACTACCATATCGTTAAAAATGGTTTTGTAGTTGCTTGAGGAGACGTATTTTATACTTGCAATGGCAATGGCAACAATGATAAATGCCGACCAAATTCTGCTGAGAACCATCTGATTAAATTATAATTGTTTAAACTTATCAAAAAAAGTTCAGATTACAAAGAGGTAAAAGGTTTTTAGGTCATTGTGAGCAATCACAATAATTCAAGAGTAATTAAAAGTAGAGGTTGTCATTTCGACGAAGGAGAAATCTATAGATTCTTCACTCCGCTTTCGCTTCGTTCAGAATGACAAAACGTAAAAAAAGTAAAGATTATTTTTTCTCATCAAGATAAACCAAAAAGCCCTCAAAATCATCATCCAGATTCTTCAAAACTTTGGCATCTTTCATTTTCTTTTCCAGAGCATCAATGAAAAAACTTTTTTCAAAAAACTGACGGTGAATTCCGGGAAGTAATTCCATAAAATAATCCATTCCTACTTTATTGTTATGAAGATCCATTTTTGTTTCTAAAGGCTTATTGGGAAATAATTCTTCGTGCATATCGGTCATTCTTTTGCAGAAATCCAATGCCTTTTTAGGGGAAGAAATTTTACAGCAGTACATCATGATAAAACAGCACCAAAGAGCATGTCTGAAGGCATTCCCGATTCCATTGTTTGAAGCGGTTGCGGGAAATTTTTTCTGAGCAATCGTGAATGCTTTTACGGTGGCATGAAAACTTAATAAGGAAAAAAGAGGATGAGGCAGAATAAGAGACAAAAGACGCATGATCTTTTTGAAACTCATACTCCGGATCGTATCAAAGAATATTTTAAAAGTTCTCATAAATAAAAAATCTCTCTCTAATTAGAGAGAGATGATTGTATTTTGTTACAAATTTTAAGCACGTGCTGCTAATAAATTTACTGTTTTTGCTACTGTCTCCTGAATTTCAGTTCTTTTCACGATGAAATCTACAAATCCTTTTTCCTGTAAGAATTCTGAAGTTTGGAATCCTTCCGGTAGATCTCTACCAATTGTTTCACGGATAACTCTTGGTCCTGCAAAGCCGATTAATGCTCCCGGTTCAGCCATGATAATATCTGCTGTCATTGCGAAAGAAGCTGTAATACCTCCAAAAGTAGGGTCACAAAGGTAAGCGATATATAAAAGTCCAGCTTCAGAAAGCTGAGCCAATTTTGCCTGTACTTTTGCCAACTGCATCAAAGAGTAAGTTGCTTCCTGCATTCTTGCTCCTCCAGACTGGCAGATGATCATATAAGGAAGTTTATGCTCAATACAATAGTCTATTGCTCTTCTGATTTTTTCTCCCATTACAGATCCCAAAGATCCACCGATAAAAGCAAAATCCATACAAGAAACCACCATTTCAGTTCCTTTTACGGTTCCTACAGCATTTCTGATAGAATCTGTAAGTTTGGTCTTCGCTTTTACTTCTTTTAAACGGTCTGCATAAGGTTTTGTATCTTTAAAGTTCAGGATATCTATACTTTCAACGTTAGCATCTAACTCAGTGAATTTGCCTTCATCAAAAAGGATATCAAAAAATTCTGCACTTCCAATTCTTACATGAAATCCGTCCTCAGGAGAAACATAGTTGTTTCTTTTTAATTCTTCATGCTCAACTACTTTTCCTGAAGGAGTTTGATGCCAAAGACCTTTTGGAACATCCTTTTTTTCATCAGTAGAAGTCGTAATGTTTTTTGCTTTTCTTTTAAACCAGTCGAATGCTGCCATTTTATAATATATTAATGTACAATGTAAAAAGTAAAATGGATAAAAGAAAAAGTGTTGAATTTACTTCTTACATTATCCATTTTACTTTTTACAAATTTTTATTTTAAAGTATTTACGTTATTTAAATCTTCAAATGCCTGAACCAATCTTTTAGAGAACGTTTCTTCACCTTTTCTCATCCAACCTCTTGGATCATAGAATTTTTTGTTCGGTTTTTCTTCTCCTTCAGGATTTCCGATCTGAGTTTTCAAATACTCGATATTGTTTACCATATAATCTCTGATACCTTCTGTATAAGCGAACTGAAGATCTGTATCGATGTTCATTTTGATTACACCATAGTCAATTGCTTCTCTGATTTCTTCTAAAGTAGAACCAGAACCTCCGTGGAATACGAAGTTAATTGGCTTAGCTCCAGTTCCGAATTTCTCCTGAACATATTTCTGAGAATTATCAAGGATTTTCGGAGTAAGAACTACGTTTCCTGGTTTGTAAACTCCGTGTACGTTACCAAATGCTGCTGCAATGGTAAAGTTGTCAGAAATTGCTTTTAATTTTTCGTAAGTATAAGCGATATCTTCAGGTTGCGTATATAATTTTGAGTTGTCAACATCCGAATTGTCAACACCATCTTCTTCACCTCCTGTAACTCCGATTTCTACCTCAAGAGTCATCTGAAGTTTAGCCATTCTTTCGAAATATTTAGCAGAAATTTCTAAATTTTCTTCTAAAGGCTCTTCAGAAAGATCCAGCATATGAGAAGAGTAAAGAGATTTTCCGGTCTGCTTGAAGAACTCTTCGTTAGCATCCATCAATCCGTCAATCCAAGGTAATAATTTCTTTGCACAATGGTCTGTGTGAAGAATTACAGTTGCTCCGTAAGCTTCAGCCAGAGTATGAATATGCTTAGCTCCTGCGATACCTCCTAAGATAGCCGCTTTCTGCCCTTCATTGTTTAATCCTTTTCCTGCGTTGTAAGCAGCTCCACCATTTGAAAACTGAATAATAACAGGAGAGTTTAATTTCGCTGCAGTTTCCATAACTGCATTTACGTTGCTGGAACCAATTACGTTTACTGCCGGTAATGCAAATTTATTTTCTTTAGCATATTGAAAAATATCGGTAACTAATTGACCTGTGGCAACTCCTGCCGGAAAAATTCTGCTCATGTTTTACTTTTTATATAAATTATTAGGATCTTGTAAAATTGCTGTAAAGGTAATCATTTTTGCTCAATAACTAATTTCTTTTGTCCCGGCCCCAAAGTAGCTTTTGACGTATAGTTTCGTAAAAACTTAAATTATTGGGCTGTACCAAAAGAAGCTGGAAAGAAGCCTTTTTTATAATGATCTCTTTATCTGTTTCTATATGTATTAATCTTGAATCTAAAGAAAGAGAATATTGAGGAACTCTGCTTTCTACTTTAAATTTGATTTCTACTCTGTCATTTACCACCAAAGGTCTTACATTCAGATTATGTGGGGCGATAGGAGTAATTACAAAATTTTCGTTGTTTGGAGAAATGATAGGTCCGCCACAGCTTAATGAATAGGCTGTAGAACCGGTAGGAGTAGAAACAATTACTCCGTCTCCCCAGAATACGTTCAGAAATTCATCATTAATATATGAATCTACTGTAATCATAGAAGTCGTTTCTTTTCGGGAAACTGTAACATCATTTAATGCATAAGGGAAAAAACCGTCTTCTAAGCCTGGAGAAACCACTTCAATTACCGATCTTCGGCTTGTCTTAATATCTCCTTTCAAAATGGCGTCTAATTCCCTGAAAGCTTCTTCTTTCGTAAAGCTTGCCAGAAAACCAAGCCTTCCCGTATTTACACCTACAACAGGAATCTCCAGATCTTCAATAAAAGTTAAAGAGTTGACGATCGTTCCGTCGCCTCCGAACGTAAAAAAAAGATCAATTTCTTTCTCAAGAAGATCTTGTTTGCAGTTGAAGGTTTCGAAAATTTTTGAAAACTGAAGAGCTTCGGCCATTTCATCATAGAGAACAGATGTTACGCCTCTGCCTTCGAGCTCTGAAATAAACTTACTGAGGTACAAAAAGGTGTCAAGATCTTTTTTCTGAGAATATATGGCTGCTTTCATGCTTAGATTTCTATGAATTTTTGGAAGAACCCGAATCTGTCTTTATACAAATCCGATTTTTCATCCGAATAATATTTTTCCACTATTCTATAATCGTATCGGTCGAATGTGGCATCTATCGAGGCTAGATTTTCATTGCTGATCTTTATGGTAACACGAATGACTTCGTCTGACATAAAACTGATAAATCCCCCATAAAATTTAGAATTATTGCTTTCTATAATATTGGCAATTTCTGTCATAGAATATTTTCTTGCCGGAGTTTCGATGGTGAGAATAGCTCCCATTTCAGAAAACAGCGGATATTTTGATAAATCCTGAAAAACATCATCACAGTCTATGTATCCTAAATATTTTTCATTTTTATTGATAACAGGAATCACGTTGGTATTAAAAGTGTGAAATAAACGAATGCTGTCCATGATATTGCTGTCTTCCAATATCGCGAAACGCTCTATCTGATGTTCCAGATCTTTTAATGTGCCTTCTTCCTCATACAGAAAGTCTATGGCGATGGCTCCGTAAAAATGATGGGATTTTTTAATGAAAACATGAGTATATCCAAAATCTTCTAATAACTCCCTAGCTGCTTCTATAGAATCAGTCAGGCTAAAACACGGAAAGTCTTTTGAGATATAGTCCTTGATAAACATGGTGCTAATTTATAAAAAATTAAACTAAAAGGTTTCTGTAAACCGCTTTTTTTTAATGATTTTTTTTGAAATGTGATGTTAAAATTTGTTTGTAAAAGAAAAAGAAGTATCTTTGTCGCCTTTCATTTTTACTTTTTATTAGATTTATTTCAAACTGCACTGTCTTTTAGACACATGCAGTTTTTTTATTTTAGGGCCTTTGCAAACTCCCACATTACAATTCCTCCGCATACACTCACATTTAAAGAATGCTTTGTTCCCAATTGAGGAATTTCCAAGAAAGTATCGATGTTGGGAAGAGCTTCATCACTGATTCCTTCTACTTCATTCCCCAAAATAATCGCATATTTTTTTGATGAATCAATAGTGAAATCTGTAATCATTTGACTGTTTGTTGTTTGTTCGATTCCTACAATTTCAAAACCTTGAGATTTTAAATCGTTAATCGTGGTGTTAATATCGTTTTCATGGCTCCAGTCAACACTTTCGGTAGCTCCCAATGCTGCTTTATGAATTTCACGGTGAGGTGGTTGAGGAGTGATCCCGCAAAGAATAATCTTTTGGATCAGAAAAGCATCTGCGGTTCTGAAAGTGGCACCTACATTGTGCATGCTTCTGATGTTGTCTAAAACAACGACCAAAGGAATTTTTTCAATCGTTTTAAATGTTTCTACATCTATTCTGTTGAGTTCTTCTAGTTTTAATTTTTGTACCAATGTTGTATTTTGTAGAGATTAAAAAATCAAAAATAATAGTTTTTTAGCAAACCCGATTTCGAAAACTAGGGAAGTTTTTTTAATCCCATAATCTGATGAACATTTCTCTCAATATTCTGTGCCAGTGTTTCCATCGGAATATCGTTCTCATCATTGTTGAAAGGGTCTTCAATTTCTTCAGCAATAAGCTCTAAACTCATCAGAACATAATAGACAAAAACGGTAAGAGGAATCATAAAAAGACCAATGCTGATCACATAAGCAACCGGTAAAGCCATGACATAAAGGATGATAAACTTCTTCACAAAAGAAGAATATGAATAAGGAATCGGAGTATTTTTAATTCTTTCACAGCCTCCGCAAACTTCTAAAAAGCCGCTGAGCTGTGTATCCAGATACAGCATTTCTACATCAGAGATCTTACCTTCCTTTTTTAACTGGTTCAGTTTGTAAGTCAAAAGGATAATGATCTCATTGGGACCGTGATTTTTTATAGATTGTTCAATTTCGGAATAATCTTCATCCAGAGCCAATCTTGTAGAGTCTTTAGAAAGATGTTTGGCTAAAAAATGAGGAAAAAATTTTAGATATCTTGCAATCTGTTCGGCGTCCTTTCTGTCATTTTCGAGAATAGAATTGATCTTTATAGCAAAGTTTCGGGAGTCATTTACCAGTTTTCCCCATAATTTTCGTCCTTCCCACCATCTGTCATACGCTGTATTGGTCCTGAACACCAATAGTAAAGAAAGGACAAAGCCAAGCAAGGAATGAATCATTCCCACGTTGCTGATGCCCGATTTTGAAGTAAGATGAAGATATTCGACTTCCAAATATTCAATTCCCCAGGAATATAGCCCTACAATGATCATACTTGGGAAAAGAAGTTTCAAAGTATCACTCTGATGCAGGCTGAAAAGGATTTTTAGAAAATGTTTGGTATCGTAAACTCTCATAACTTCGTTGCTCTTACAAATATAAATTTTTCGTTTTTATAATTCTTTATTTAAGACGTAAAATCGATCAACCCATGGACTATGATAACTAATATTAACGTTAAAATTTTCCTGAATTTCAAAAAAACACTATTTTTATTTCGCATTAAATAACAAAATACATGATTCTCGAAAACGTAGATATTGTAAATGATATTAGTAAAGAAGATTTTCAGAAAAATTATTTCAAAAAGCACAAGCCGCTTCTGATTAAAAATTTTGCGAGCCGATGGGAAGCCTTCGACAAATGGAATTTTGATTTCATCCGTGAGAAAGCAGGCGAACAGGAAGTTCCTTTATATGACAATAAACCGGCGGATGCGGCAAAAAGTTCAGATGCGCCTGTCACACACATGAAAATGAAGGATTATATTGATACGATCAAAAACAATCCCTCAGATCTTCGAATTTTCTTTTACATCATTACAGACCGGCTTCCGGAATTGTTGAAAAATTTCACATATCCGGATTTAGGAATGAAATTTTTTAAACGACTTCCAACTTTGTTTTTTGGAGGAAGTGAAGCGCATGTTTTAATGCATTATGATGTTGACTTAGGAGATTTTCTTCATATCCATTTTGAAGGAAAAAAGAGAATTTTATTATTCGATCAAAAGCAATCTGCATTTTTATATAAAGTTCCGCTGTCTGTCCATACAATTTATGATGTAGATTACGAAAATCCTGATTATGAAAAATTTCCGGCTTTAAAACATGCGAAAGGCTTTGAAATTTTCATGGAACATGGCGATGCGCTTTTCATTCCCGGAGCTTTTTGGCATTTCAACAGATATCTGGAACCCGGATTTTCAATGTCACTTCGCGCACTTCCCAACAAACCGAATGTTTTTGCCAATATGATGTATCATGTTTTCATTATGCGATATACGGATAAATTAATGCGAAAGATTTTTAAAGCCAAATGGGTGAATTACAAACAGAAATGGGCATACAAGAAAAGCTCGAGGGCTTTGGAGAAACATTCTAATTAAATATTTTAATCTGTGGGAGATTAATAAAGTACTTTCCTTCTACTATTTTATTTCTTACTTTTACCATCCTAATTTTTAAGAAAGATTTTAATGGCAAAAGCAGCGAAGAAAGAAACTCCTTTAATGACTCAGTATAATACCATCAAGGCGAAATATCCTGATGCACTTTTACTATTCAGAGTGGGGGATTTTTATGAAACTTTCGGGCAGGATGCGGTTAGAACCTCTCAGATTTTAGGAATCGTTTTGACGAAAAGAGCCAACGGAGACGGACATATAGAATTGGCCGGATTTCCGCATCATTCTGTAGATTCTTACTTGCCAAAATTGGTAAGAGCAGGAATGAGAGTGGCGATCTGTGATCAATTAGAAGATCCCAAAATGGTCAAAGGAATTGTAAAAAGAGGCGTGACCGAATTGGTAACACCCGGAGTTACATTCAACGATCAGGTCTTAAATTCAAAAAAGAATAACTTTCTGCTTTCTCTTCATAAGGAAAAAGAGAAATTCGGAATTGCTTTGGTAGATATTTCTACAGGAGAATTTTTGGTGAGCGAAGGAAATTTGGAAAAACTGCTTCATATTGTTAATACTTTTGATCCGAGTGAAATCATTTATCAGAGAAGTGTTCAGATTCCGGAGCAGATTAAAAATAAAAATGCCTTTAAGCTTGAAGATTGGGCATATCAATATAATTTTGCCTACGAAAAACTGACAAATCATTTTAAAACCAATTCATTAAAAGGTTTTGGGGTAGAAAATCAACAGTTGGCAATTACGGCAGCAGGAGCAATTTTCGCTTATCTGGTTGAAGATACCCATCACAATTTATTGGCTCACATTACAAAACTTCAGACAATTCCGCAGGAAGATTATCTGATGATGGATAATTTTACATTGAGAAACCTTGAAATTGTGTATCCAAGCAATGCTCAGGGAAAATCTTTGTTGGATATTATCGATAAAACTTCAACTCCGATGGGAGGAAGACTGTTGAGAAGAAGAATTATTTTACCGTTAAAATCAGTTAGCGAAATCAACAGAAGACTTTCTTTAATTGATTTTTTAAACGAAAATGATCATCTTAAATATGAAATTTCCCAACTCTTAAAATCGATTTCAGATTTAGATCGATTGATGGGAAAACTGGCGGCAGAAAAGATTTCACCAAAAGAATTGGGATACCTTCGTCAGAGTTTAATCAATATTCATCAAATTAAAGGATTGCTTCATCCTCATGCCGATATTTTGACGTGGTTGGAGCCTTTATATGATCAGGCCGAATTAATTAAAATTCTTCAAAATCATTTGAATGAAGAACTGCCTGTAAGTTTAGCGAAAGGAAATGTGATTAAAGAAGGAATATCTGAAGAATTAGACCGATTAAGAGGACTACAATCCAAAGGTCGCGGTTTCCTGGATGAAATGTGTCAAAGAGAAATCGAAAGAACCGGAATTACAAGCCTTAAAATTGATTTTAATAATGTTTTCGGATACTATATTGAGGTCCGGAATACCCATAAAGACAAAGTTCCGAGTGATTGGCTGAGAAAACAGACGTTGGTAAATGCAGAACGTTACATCACAGAAGAACTGAAAGAATATGAAAACCAGATTCTCGGGGCAGAAGAGAAGATCGGAGTTTTAGAAAACGAATTGTACAGAAATGTTTGCGCCGAAACAATGATTTACATCGATCAGATTCAGGAAAATTCGAATATTATTGCTCAATTAGATGTTGCGGTTGGATTGTCTGAGTTGGCTGTTTCTGAGAGTTATACCAAGCCTGTTTTGACAGAAACGTTTGCAATTGATTTAAAAGAAGCGAGACACCCGATTATTGAAAATGCACTTCCTTTAGGCGAAAAATATATTCCGAACGATATTTTCTTAGATAAAGATTCTCAACAGATTATTATGGTTACCGGACCGAACATGGCGGGTAAATCAGCGATTCTTCGTCAAACCGCGATTGTTTGTCTGTTGGCACAAATCGGAAGCTTTGTTCCGGCAAAACATGCTGAAATCGGAGTTTTGGACAAGATTTTTACCAGAGTAGGAGCAACAGATAACATTTCTGCAGGAGAATCAACATTCATGGTGGAAATGAATGAAGCAGCAAATATCCTGAACAATATTTCTGACCGAAGTTTGATTTTACTAGATGAAATCGGTCGTGGAACTTCTACGTATGATGGGGTTTCGATTGCCTGGGCAATTGCAGAATATCTTCATCAGCATCCGACACAGGCAAAGACTTTGTTTGCAACGCATTATCATGAATTAAATGAAATGACCGTGAATTTTGATCGTGTGAAGAATTTCCATGTTTCAATCCAGGAGAATAAAGGCAACATTATTTTCTTGAGAAAGCTAATTCCGGGAGGAAGTGAGCATAGTTTTGGTATTCACGTGGCAAAATTGGCAGGAATGCCTTCAAAAGTGGTAAACAGAGCCAATGAGATCCTGAAAACGCTGGAAGCAAGCCGAACTCAAGGAACTTCATCAGAAAGCATCAAAAGAGTAACCGAAGAAAATATGCAGCTTTCTTTCTTCCAGTTAGATGATCCTGTTTTGGAAAATATTCGTGAAGAGCTGACAAAAATTGACATCAATACATTGACACCCATAGAAGCTTTAATGAAGCTTAATTCGATAAAAAAAATGATTGGAGGGTAATTTCCAATCATTTTTTTTAAAGACTTTTAATCAATTTAATACTTCTGCAGAGAAAGCGGGAAGCTGTAAAGATAGCGAACCGGTTTATCGGCAACCAAAGCCGGTTTCCAGCGAACAAGCATTTTCTTTAGAGCCATTTCTGCCGCTTTTGCATGGTCTTTATTATTGCTTATGGCAGCGATATTATTGATGTAGCCATTTTTTTCAACAATAAAATAAACACGGGTATCTATTTTTTTTCCTTTCGCGTAAATTACTTCCATATTTTCAGAAAATTTTCTGCGGAAAAGTGCCATTCCACCAGGAAATTCAGGTTCTTTGTCTGCAGTCATTACTACCCCTGTAAGATTGATTCTTTTTTTCAGTTCTTCATAATGAGGGAGTGACTGAACATTGATAATAGTCGCCGGAGCAGGAGTTGTAGTCGTTTTTGTTTCGGGTGTTTCCTGTGCAAAAGCAAAAGAAGCCGTAAACAAAGCAAGTATCAGTAATAACCTTATTTTCATAATACAATTTTACACAAAAATAATTATCCTTCCCGATATAGAGATTATTTTTAAAGAAAATTAAAAGATCCTCAAAGTTCTTAACAAAATTTAACAGAAAGTTTCTGCAAACTAATATCTTGATTTTCTTAATTTTGAGTATGAAGAAAATTTTAAGTTTAATGATCTTTGCTTTTGGCTGGTCTTTTTGTCAGGGGCAGGAACAAATAATTGTGAATAACGTTCCGACGATTCAATATGAGCTCTTGGAAAACAAGATTAAAGCGGAAAAAGATATTTTTTTGGTATTGAATTTTTGGTCAACAACCTGCGCTCCATGCGTAAAAGAACTTCCGCATTTTATGGAAGTAAATAATAAGTTTAAAGATAATCCGAAATTTAAGATGCTTCTCGTGTCTTTAGATCGTGCAAAAGACAAAGACCGTGTTATAGAATTCATAAAAAAGAAAAGTCTTACTGCTGAGGTTATTCTGCTGGATGATATTAAAAGAATGAACACCTGGATTCCTCGTTTTGAAAAGAATTGGGACGGAAATATCCCTGTAACGATCTTTTATAAAAACGGTGAGAAAGTGCATTTTAATGATGGAGAAATGAGTAAAGAAGAGCTTGAAAATACCATTACGAAACATTTAAACTAGACAAAATACTATGAAAAATTTTAAAATACTAATAATGGCTTTTGTTGTAGGCTTAGGAATTTTGAGCTTTACGACAACGAATCATGATAAAAATGAACCCCAAAAAGAAAATAAATCTTCAAAAGGGTATGAGGTCGGAGATGAAGCAACAGATTTTAAACTCAAGAATATTGACGGGAAAATGGTTTCCCTGAGTGATTTTAAATCGGCAAAAGGATTTATTGTCGTTTTTACGTGCAACCATTGTCCGTACGCAAAAAAATATGAAGACAGAATTATAGCATTAGATAAAAAATATAAATCTCAGGGATATCCTGTGATTGCAATCAATCCAAACGACCCATCAGTACAGCCTGAAGACGGATATGCGCAAATGGTTGAAAGAGCAAAACAAAAAGGTTTCACTTTTCCGTATTTGGTAGATGAAGGACAAAAGATTTTTCCGCAATATGGAGCAACAAAAACGCCACATGTTTTTCTTCTTCAAAAAGAAGGCGGTAAAAATATCGTGAAATATATTGGTGCAATTGACAATAATTACGAAAATCCGAACGATGTTTCAGAATATTATGTTCAGGATGCTGTCAATGCTTTACTTAAAAAAGAACCGATAAAAATGACGAAAACAGTTGCCATCGGATGTACGGTCAAAGTAAAGAAATAATATATTTGTCATAAAATTATAGATCGGTATTCATTGGAATGCCGATTTTTTATATTGAAGATTTAAAAATGATGAAAGTACAGTTCAGCCTAACCTATTTCCTTCTCACTATTGCAATTTTCTTAGTCGAAGTCCTTATTGCAACAACATTAAAAGACATTTTTTTTGTGAGAGCCTACCTTGGAGATGTTATTGTCGTAATGTTAATCTATACATTTATCAAAAGTTTTTTCAAGATTAGGAATAATGAGAAACTGATTTTTGGAATCCTGATTTTTTCTTTTCTGGTAGAGTTTGCCCAATATTTTAATATTGCAGAAAAACTAGGCTTCCAACCGGGAAGCCTAATGTATATTGTTATCGGAAATTCGTTCTCTTGGATTGATATCTTGTGTTATGCAGTTGGATGTTTATTGCTTTATCTTTTTGTTAAATTACAGAAAAATAATATCTAAAATAGTTAAGATCCTTCGGCTTCGCTCAGGATGACACTGAAAAATTATACTGCCTATTTTTAACGTTAGTATTAGCATCTGTCATCCTGAGCGAAGCCGAAGGATCTTTATAATTCAAACTAGAAATTACCTTCCGAAACTATCATATTTATCTTCAGCATATTTGATGAAACGGTTCAATAGAGCAACGTTTTCCTTTTCCATAGGAGAAAGGTCGTTGTCAACATTGTTGGAAACAGGAATGTACCAGTCTGTTTGCTCAAAGAAATTTCTGTACGTCTGTTTTTTAAAAGCATAACCATGCCTTGCAAAAACGGAATTTTTTATAATTTCCATATCCAGTTTTCGCAGGTTTTTGAGGTCTTTTTCCGTTAATTTTTGCTTGGAAGCATTTAATTTAAAAACTGCATCAGAAGCAATTCTGTTTTTTGAAGCAGTGTAGGTTTCTGTTTTCCCCGTTTCCTCATCCGTATATTTTTCGACAAAATCTTTCGGATTTTCCCAGTCGATTAATTCCGAATTTTCATCAAGCATGAAGTTAGGATTGTAAACAAATTCTTTTTTTATGAGTTTCAGTGTTTTTGAGGGGGCTTTCACCGCAGATTTTTTAAAGGCACTCCAGTTTCCGGTAAGACTGTCATTGTTTAATTTGACTTCAAACCTTCCGTCGGTTTTATCATTTCCCGGCTCATCCAAAACAAAAGATTTTATTTCCTCATTAAAAACTCCGCGAAAAGGTCTTTGATTTCCATCTACAATACTTTGTCCATAAACACTGTCCTTTGTAATTCTGTTGATTTTCAGGGCAATTTTTTTGTAAATCTCACCTTCATATTCTTCCCCGTCTTCAGAAATTATCATTCCTTTTCCGGCAAAATCTCCCATATAAATTCCGTAATATTCTTTATAAATTTCAGGAACAACGACAGAATCTTTTTTGGCAGTAAGGCTGTCTTTTGAAGAATCTGTTGTTTTTGCTTCTTTCTTACAGCTTACTAAGCCTATTGTAAACAGGGAAATCAAAGTTAATTTTAAAATTTTCATATGTATTTTTTTGTGATTATATATTCAATTAAAATGATGTTGGGAATCCAGCCCATCCAGGCAATGATTTGGTAAACATCCATAGGATTCGGATGAAATAAATATACAATAATTACTTTCCACATTCTCAGTGTGATGGCGGAAACCGTCAGTGCAAAACTTCGCCACATCCATTGTTTATGTTCTTTGAATTTTTTTTGTCTGGCTAATTGATAGGCTTTAAAAGTTGAAAACCACCACAAACAGCCCAAGATGACGAATGAGATTTTAGAATATATTCCTCCGTTTGCGAAAATTCCCATATATATTCCTGATGGTGCAGCAAGAAATAAAATGAGAAGAATATAAACCTTACCGGCATTTTTATGGAAATTTTTTAGACCGAAATCTTTTCTGAGAATGGCTAAAAATCCGCTCAACAAGACAAAAATGCTTGTATAAACATGCGTGTAGAAGAAGTAGAGATACTCTTGTCTTTGTCCTACTTCCGTCTGTTTAATCATTAAAAAGCTTACCTCTCTTTTTAAAGGAATATATTCCAATGTTATTTTCAGCATCAGCCAAAAGAAATATCCGAATCCTATGATTAAAAGGATTTTTAAAAGATTCGAAATGTTTTTTTTGACTAAAAGCATTTTACAATTTGTGTTTTTATATTAAAGTATGCGTTTAGTTGTCATTCTGAGGGAGGAAGAATCTAAGCCACCATATTAAAGATTCTTCATTTCACTTCGTTCCATTCAGAATGAAAGTTTTGCTATAAATAATCATTTTAAATTCAAATCCTGCGCAATCAGCCACGCCTCACTCCAGCACGCTTGAAAATTAAATCCTCCGGTTACCGCATCAATATTTAAAACTTCTCCGGCAATATAAAAATTAGGTAAAATTTTCGAAGACATATTTTTAAAGTTAACTTCTTTTAAATCAACACCTCCTGCCGTTACAAACTCGTCTTTAAAGGTTGATTTTCCGGTCACATTGAATTTCTTTTTGCATAGATTTTCAACTATTTTCTGCATTTCTTTTGCTGAGATATTGGCAACCTGTTTATTCAGATCAACATTTGAAACTTCCAAAACCCTCTGCCAAAAACGATTTGTCACCTCAAAAATCTTGGATTGTCCAATCGTTTTCTTTGGATTTAACTGCTTGAATTTCTGAAACAATTCTTCAGCATCATCAAGATCTTTAGAAATAAAATTCACTTCAATTTCGAAATTATATTTCACCTTTGCTAAATTAATCGCTTCCCAAGCTGAAATCTTCAGAATTGCAGGTCCGGAAAGTCCCCAATGGGTAATTAATAAAGGGCCACTTTCCTCTGTTTTTAATTTGGGGATGGATGTTTCCGCCATTTCAAAGCTCGTTCCGGCTAAGTCTTTTAATAAAGGATCTTTAATGTTGAATGTAAAAAGGGAAGGAACCAGATCAACAATTGTATGACCTAAATTCTCAATCATTTTTAATGATTTTGGAGAGCTTCCGGTAGTGTAAATCACAAAATCGGCATCGAAATCGCCCAAGCTGGTTTTAACGATATATTTCTCATCCTGTTTTTCAATTTCTTTGACGGAACATTTGGTTTTTACTTCAACATTTTTCTGTTGAATTTCATTTAAAAAAGTATTGATAATCGTCTGTGAAGAATTGCTTTCCGGAAAGATTCTGTTGTCGTTTTCTATTTTCAACGAAACTTTTCGTTGATCGAACCAATCCATAGTGTCTCCCGGCTGAAACTTAGTGAAAACACTTAATAATTCCTTATTCCCACGAGGGTAGAACCGAACCAATTCTTTAGGATCAAAACAGGCATGAGTCACATTGCAACGACCTCCTCCGGAAACTTTCACTTTCTGAAGGACATCTGAGTTTTGTTCGAGAATGGTAATTTTATATTGGGTTTCGTCAAGATTCGCTGCACAGAAAAACCCTGCTGCACCGCCTCCGATAATGATAATTCGCTTCATAGTTTTATTAATCTTATGCTCAAGATTATTTTTACAAAACTACAATTTTTATAAACCATCTTATTTGAGTAATTTTGAAGAATATAATTTTTTGAATTTTAAAGGCGAAAAAATTATTACCCACAACAGGCACAACAGTTTTTAAGTTGCTTTTGAACAGTAAAAAAGAACACATAAACAATTTAATAGTAAACTTTTGTCGTTAAATAAAACTTAAAATAAATTTTAAATGATATTCTACCATAAATTCGAAGTACGTTGGAGTGATCTTGATGCCAACAAGCATTTAGCAAATTCATCTTATGTTCAATATTGCGCGCAAACAAGAATGGCTTTTATGAAGCAGGAAAAAATGGGCGTTACGCAAATGAGCCGATGGGGAATTGGACCTGTTATCATGCACGAAAGATTTTCTTTTTTCAAGGAAATATTTGCGGATCAGACGGTGATTGTAAGTCTGGAAGTTGATGCTTGTGCAGATGATTGCTCTATTTACCGTTTTGTTCACAAATTTTATACTCCTGAAGGAGAGCATTGTGCAACTTCCGAAGCTACAGGGGTTTGGATTGATACCATGTTAAGAAAAATGACAACTCCGCCGGATGATGTGGTGGAAGCAATCAATAAATATAAAACCCCGAATACAGTGGTTCTGACGAGAGAAGATTTTAAAAAATTGCCTTTCCGTCCGGAAAATATTGATCCGTCTGTATTTGCTTAAAAAAGGTTTAAAGTTTTGAGTTCAATAGTCAATATTGCTCATTACCAGTTACTCATTACTTATAATTAAAAATATGTTTGAAGATAAATCGCAGGAATTAACACCGATTTCCAAATTGGGAGAATTTGGGTTAATAAAACACCTTACAGCGCATTTTCCTTTATCCAATGATTCTTCGGAGCTTGGAGTAGGAGACGATGCGGCAGTTATTAATCCTGATCATAAAAAAGTTGTTGTCACAACCGATGTTTTGGCAGAAGGGGTGCATTTCAATTTAGGATATGTTCCGTTGAAGCATTTGGGATATAAAGCGGTTGTTGTAAATCTTAGTGATATTGCAGCCATGAATGCAACTCCTACGCAGATCTTAGTTTCTTTGGCGGTTTCTAATCGTTTCCCGGTGGAAGCTTTAGAAGAACTATATGCTGGAATTCAGGCAGCTTGCGGACGATATAAAGTCGATTTGATTGGTGGTGATACAACAAGTTCCAATGCGGGTCTTGTGATGAGCATCACAGCAATCGGATTGGAAAATGAAGAGAATATTGTAAAAAGAAGCGGTGCAAAACCAAATGATCTTCTTGTGGTAACAGGAGATTTGGGAGGTGCTTATATGGGGCTTCAGATTCTGGAAAGAGAGCATGCTGTTTTCTTAGCAGATCCGAATATGCAGCCAGAAATGGAAGGTTACGATTATATTCTGGAAAGACAATTAAAACCGGAAGCAAGAACTGATGTGAAAGGAATTTTGGAGCAGTTGGATATTAAACCAACTTCTATGATTGATGTTTCAGATGGTTTGGCATCGGAAATTTTGCATCTTTCAGATCAGTCAAAAGTTGGATTCAGATTGTACGAAGAGAAAGTTCCTATGGATAATCTTACGATTGCTACAGCGGATGATTTTAATTTGAATCCTGTAATGGCAGCTTTAAGCGGAGGGGAAGATTATGAATTATTATTTACAATTTCTCCAAATGATTTTGATAAGATTAAAAATCATCCTGATTTTACCATTATTGGTCATGCCGTAGAGAAAGAAGAAGGGAATTTTATGGTAGCAAGAGGTTCTAATCAGTTGGTTGCTTTGACAGCTCAAGGATGGGATGCCTTTTTAGGAAATCAGCAAAACGATTAAATTTTATTTAATTTTTAATATTGTGAACCACTGCTTTTGTAGTGGTTTTTTTGATTAATTTAGGAAAGAGGAAAAACTAAAAACCCAGCTCAATCGAGCTGGATTTAATTTTATATAAAGAAAAATTACGCTTTCGCAATATTCACAATCACTTCCAATGCTTTCTCCATACTTTCCAGCGCCACATACTCGTAAGGTCCGTGGAAATTGATTCCTCCCGCAAAAATATTAGGACAAGGTAATCCCATATAAGACAATTGTGCTCCATCTGTTCCTCCTCTGATGGCTTTAATTTTAGGCTCAATTCCGGCTTCTTTCATCGCTGCAGCTGCAAGATCAATGATGTGCATTTTTCCCTCAAACTGCTGCTTCATGTTTCTGTATTGCTCTTTAATCTCAACTTCAGCAGTTCCTTCTCCGTGTTTTTGATTAAATTCAACTACTTTTTCTTCCATGAATTTCTTTCTAGCTTCAAATTTATCAGCATCGTGATCACGGATGATGTATTGAAGTTTAGCCTCAGAAATATCAGCATTTAGGTCCATTAAATGATAGAATCCGTCAAACCCTTTTGTAGTAGCCGGAGTTTCGTTAGCCGGAAGCATTTGAGCAAATTCTGAAGCCAATAAAGCTGCATTTACCATTTTTCCGTACGCATACCCCGGGTGAACACTCAATCCGTGGATTTTTACGACAGCACCTGCTGCATTGAAGTTTTCATATTCTAATTCTCCAACTTCACCACCATCCATTGTATAAGCGAATTCTGCTCCGAATTTAGCTACATCAAATTTGTGTGCTCCTCTTCCGATCTCTTCATCAGGAGTAAATCCAACGGCAATTCTTCCGTGCTTGATTTCAGGATGAGCGATTAAATATTCAGCTGCTGTTACAATTTCTGCACAACCTGCCTTATCATCAGCTCCAAGAAGAGTTGTTCCGTCTGTGGTAATCAATGTTTTACCGATATATTTCTTTAGGCTTTCAAATTTTGAAGAAGATAAAGTAAATCCTGTTGTGGAATTCAAAACCAAATCATTACCGTCATAATTCTCCCAAACCTGAGGTTTTACATTTTCTCCGCTGAAATCCGGGGAAGTATCATAATGTGAAATGAATCCAATCGTTGGCTGATTATCATTTTCTAAGTTTGAAGGAACGTATCCCATGATATAACCATTATCATCAATCGATACATTTTCAAGACCTATTGCTTTCAGTTCCTGAGTAATATATTTTGCGATGTCCCACTGTCTTTCTGTTGAAGGAGTGGTTTCGCTTTCTGCATCACTTGTTGAGTATATTTTTACATAATTAAGAAAACGGTTCAGTAACTTTTCTTTCCACACTTGGTTGAATTCTATTGCACTCATTTTTGAATTTATATTTTTACAAATATACGATGCTTATAATAAAATTAATATCAATAAAAAAACCTTCAAAAAATGAAGGTTTCTAATCCAAATAGTTATTTATGCTTTTAATATTTTTAATCATTCTTTCCTGATCTTGTTTAGGAGGTGTCCTGCCAAAAACTCCGATGAAAGCCCCTATGGGATCATCAAGAACTTCTATTCTTTTTTTTACGAATTTACTATATTCAGTACTTACAGTTCCTTCTAGAGGACGAATAGGCTTTATAATCCTTTTTAAACTTTCTAGAGTAAAATGGAAATTTTCATTAGAATCATAAGCTTCTAAAACAAGCCCGGGTAAATTTTTAAAAGTATAAGGACCTTCAGAAATTGGAATTTCTTCTGTGTACCAAACTGTTATTATTCTATGATGATATTTTCCAACAGCCTTTTTACAGGTGTAATCCTTAATTTTTTTTGTTTCGGTTGTAAAAGTCCAATTAGTTGCTGTTTTTAATTCATAATTATACATCACATTTAGTATCTTATCATATACAATGAGTTTATCTTTGCTATAAAAAACTTCTGGAGTATATTTTGCTGATACTAATTTTCCGGTATTGATTATTGCTATATCATTAACGGGGTTTGAGATACTTTTATCTATTTCTGCATAAGCTATAGAGTCCGCTTTTTCTTTCATATCGCTTCTAAACACAGAAAAATTTTTTCCGATTTTTAAAGAAACTAATTCTTTTTTCAATGTGTTTGTATTTGCTGTATCAATGAGAAATTTTGCTAAATATTTACACTCAATAAAAGAACTATCTACCTTTTGTGCGGAATAGAAATTAGAGAGAAATAATAAAATTATAAATGGAAATTTCAAGTACATTTTTAAATTATAAAAACTAATATTCAATAGCGCCTAAATGATCAGTACTAGAACCACACATAAAAATATTATAGAGATTGCCATTTTCTCTTATACAAGCTCTTGAGTGTTGATAATCAGCTTCGCTTGCTGAATCATAACATACTGTATCTGTAACCATTTCACTAGGTTTACACCAAGCTACCATTCCATATTGAGTACATACAGTCTGTTTTGCCTCTTTTTTTTCTTCTTTCTTTTTTTCTTTCTCTTCTTTTTTCTTTTCGGACCCTTTTCTCTCAATATCTTTAGCATTTACAACTCCTGTTATAGCTATAAAAGCTACTAATAAAAACTTTTTCATAATTAATTAATTTATTTAGTAGCAAAATAGCAAATCCTTTATCAGCTTATAAGAATTTTTTCCGATAAAATTAATCGGAGTTCCGATAATTTTATATTTTTACTAAAAAACTATGAAAATAGGTAAAAAACTTCGTGACTATCGTTATAAAAATAATTATTCCCAACAACAGATTGCTAAATTCTTAGATATTTCACAAAGCACATACTGTGACTGGGAGAGTGATACAATGTTTCCTAAGACGGATAAATTATTGAAAATTGCACAACTTTTTAATACTGATGTTAATGAATTGCTTGCATCAGAAAAATTTGATAATAGTTCTAGCTCAAAAAGTGAGACTTTAGAAGTATTACTTAAAATATCAAAAACACTTGAAAAATTAGTTTTTTTAGTGGAAAAGATGGTTGAAAATAAAACTTAATACAACTTCGAAGTATAATTGTATATTGATTATAAAATATATTTTTTAGAGCTTTATCTGCTATATTAAATATTGGTTTTTCTATATTATTTGATTCTCTTCACCATTTTCTGAAAAATATTTTTAATTATATTTTCAATAAAATAATTTAATTGATTGATAATTAGTTTTTTGTGCCTTGTATATTAAATTATTTAGTTTTATTATATTTGAGAAAATCTAAACGTAAAAATGTTTCTTACTGAATGTCCACGCGATGCGATGCAGGGTTGGGGAGAATTTATTCCCACCGACAAAAAAATAGATTATATCAACTCTTTAATGGATGTTGGTTTTGATGTATTGGATTGTCTGAGCTTTGTATCTCCAAAAGCAATTCCTCAAATGGCTGACTCTGATGAGGTTGCTGAGAATATTGATAAATCCCGCTCTAATACGAAAGTTTCTGCGATTATAGCTAATTACAGAGGAGCTGAAAAAGCATTGAAGCATCAATCAGTGGATACCATCGGTTTCCCGTTTTCTATTTCGGAGACTTTCCAACATAGGAATACCAATAAAAATCAGGAAGAAGCTTTTAGTGAAATTATTAAAATGCTGGAGCTTGTAAAAAGTGAAAACAGACAATTAAATATTTATTTCTCGATGGCTTTTGGAAATCCTTACGGAGAAATGTGGAAATGGGAAGATGTCGATTTCTGGGCACAACGATTTTCAGAGATAGGAGTAAAAGATATTTTACTTTCTGATACAACAGGAGTGGCAACACCGGAAACGATTGCTCTTTTATTTGATAAAATACCGTCTAAATATCCTGAAATTAATTTTGGAGGACATTTTCATAACCGATATGAAGATTCTTATTCAAAATTAAAAGCTGCCTACGATCAAGGGTGTACAAGATTCGACAGTGCGATCAAGGGAATCGGAGGATGTCCTATGGCGAAAGACGATTTGGTAGGAAATATGCCGACCGAACAGGTGATCAACTTTATGAGCGTAGAAAAAGTAGATCATAAATTGAATTTGTTAAACTTTGAAAGTTCTTATAATAAAGCAAAAGATATTTTTCATTTTTAAGGTTCAATTATTCAGTTAGTATTAGCAATGTCATCCTGAGTGAAACGAAGGATCTCAAATAATATCATCTAGAAGCGGGCTTTAGCCCGCTTTAATATTCACAAAACCAACCGGTTTTAGTCAAAATAAGTTAAACCAAAAATCAACAAAATGTCACCAATAATCTCTCCCTCCGAACTAAAAAATCTTTCAACGGACAAACTCATCATCCTTGATGCAAGAGTAGGAAAAGATGTTCATCAAAATTACCTGATTAAACACATCAAAGGGGCAAGATTTATCGATTTAGATCAAGATTTGGCAGAGATTGGAGAAGATGCTGCTTTTGGGGGAAGACATCCGCTTCCAAGCGTTGAAAAATTTGCAGAAACCCTTTCCAACCTTGGAATTTCAGAAGATTCTCATCTTGTGGTGTATGACGATAAAAATGGCTCCAATGCAGCGGCAAGAGCTTGGTGGATGCTGAAATCTTTTGGTTTCGAAAATGTTCAGGTTTTGGATGGAGGATTCCAAAATGCAGAAAAAGAAGAATTGGAGTTTTCTTCTGGCGAAGAAGTTTTTAAAAAAGCAGAATTCATTAAAAAAGATCATTGGCTTCTTCCAACTTCGGCTTTGGAAACTGTTGAAAATGAATTAACAAGCCGTTCTTCTACGGTAATTGATGTAAGGGATGCTTATCGATATAACGGAGAATCTGAACCTATTGATTTAGTTGCAGGTCACATTCCCGCAGCGATCAATATTCCTTTTTCCGAAAATCTTGATGAAAACGGAAATTTCCTAAAACCTGAGATTTTAAAAGAAAAGTATTTAAAATTATTAAAGGATAAACCTCAACATTTAATCATTCACTGTGGTTCAGGAGTGACGGCTTGTCATACTATTTTAGCATTAGAGTATGCCGGTTTTGAAATCCCGAATTTATACGTAGGTTCTTGGAGCGAGTGGAGTAGAAGAGAGGGAAAAGAAATCGCAAAAGAAATTTAAAAAATAACCGTTTGATTGTCATTCTGACGAAGGAAGAATCTCAAGATCTTTATAGATTCTTCACTCGCTTTCGCTTCATTCGGAATGACAGATAAAGATAAAATAAAAGGCTGTCAATTGACAGCCTATATTATTTCTAATTCGAATTTAAAGCATTCCCAGCTCAAATTTCGCTTCCTCACTCATCATATCCTTGTTCCAGCTTGGCTCGAAAGTAAGCTCTAAATCGACACTTTTTACGTTTTCTACTTCTGCTACTTTGTCTTTTACCTCCTGTGGAAGGGTTTCGGCAACAGGACAGTTCGGAGTGGTAAGTGTCATGATAATTTTTACATCGGCATCATCAGAAATCTGTACGTCATAAACCAACCCTAATTCGTAGATATCTACAGGAATTTCAGGGTCATATACTGTTTTTAAAACGTTGATAATTTCTTCACCGATGTCAGCAATCTGATCGTCTGTAAATTTCATTTTTTAATCTAAATTGATATACCTTTTCAACAAATCTTCCTGACGCATACGTCGGAAAATATTTGCCAAAGTTAAGACATCTTTTTCACAATAGTCAACTATTCTTTGCAAGTCTTTCTCTATGTAGTAGATTGATGAAACCATTGAGCCGTCGATATCGTCTTTTGGGGTTGGGATTCCAAAAAGATGCGCCAATAATTCCAGTGAAATAAAGCTTTTATAATCTCCGAATTTCCATAATTCCATAGTATCGATGTGAGGGATTTCCCAAGGTTTTTTCCCAAACATCTGAAAGGGCGTAGGAGGCTGTATTCCGTTGATTAAATATCTTCTCGCGATCCATGGGAAATCAAATTCTTTACCGTTGTGTGCGCACAAAATAACGTCTCGTAATCTTGGGCTGTTAAAAATTTCACCAAATTCAAGCAGTATTTTCTTTTCGTCATGACCTGAAAAGCTTTTTATTTTCAAGGTGTCATTTTTTTCGAGCATTCCGATCGTAATGCAGATGATTTTTCCAAATTCGGCCATAATTCCTGCTCTTTCAGGATAGAATTCTTCTGCCGAAATTTCATCTTTTCTCTGGAATCGGGTCTTTTTATCCCAAAGCATTTGTTCGGTTTCAGACATGTCTTCCCATGATTCAAATCCGGGAACGGTTTCAATATCAATAAATAAGATTCTTTCTAATGGAATGGTTTGTATCATTTGGTTTTTATTTTTAACAGGTTATAATATAGCAATACCCATTGTTTTCGAAATAATAAAGTTCGGTTTCAATAAGAATTGAAATCAGAATTTAGCCCACCTGCATTCCGTTTTTTGTTGGCAATGAAGTTGTTAAAAGCGTAACATCTTTAGCGTTCTCACCATAGACTCCCAAAACCAGACATTCACTGAAGAAGTTGGCAATCTGCTTCTTTGGGAAATTGACAACCGCTAAAATCTGTTTTCCGATCAGGTCTTCTTTTTTATACAATGCCGTGATTTGCGCTGAAGATTTTTTAATTCCTAATTCTCCAAAATCTATTTCTAATTGATAAGAAGGATTTCTTGCTCTCTCAAAATCATTTACTGAAACTATAGTTCCGCATCGTATATCTATTTTTTCAAAATCAGTCCAGGATATTTCGGGTTTTAGGGTCATGATAATAAGCTAATTAGTTGTTCTATTTCTGTTTTTTGTGTGGCATATTTTTGTTGTAAATCGGAGCCTTCTCCCATTCTTTTGTAATACTCAAATGCTTTGTCGGCAAAAATTTTCTTATGAAAATCTGAAGCATCCGGAATTTTGGGAAAAACTTTGTGAAAAAGCATTTCATAATACGCCTGAAATTCTCTTTCGTTTTTATCCTCTACGGTTTGTATGGAAGATTTTTGCCTTACATGAAGCATTTCGTGGGCAATCACATTCAAAATGAGATTAAGGTCAAAATCAAATAAATTAGGAGGAATCATTACTTTTTGTGGCTCTCCCAATTCTCCTTCTGTTGTCAGAAGAACCAAGTTGGGAATGGCTTCCCGTAAACCAAATCCTGCAAAGTTTTCATGTTCCAGATCGAAAGAATAGAGTAAATATTTTGCCGCATCAATGACCTGATCATTTTCTTTATAGGCATTCAAATGTAGTTTGACCTGTTCGAAATCCATTTCAAAAAATATGTTTTAACAAATGTATTAAAATAATGAAACTTAGAAATGAATAGGAGATAAAATAAATTCACTATAAATCAGTGTGTTATGGTTTTTAGGAAAAGTTTTTATTAATTCTTATGCAAGATTTTCTAAAAACCGGATTTATATAAATGAGTACTCAAATGAATAATGTGTAATGCTAAAAAATTAAAAAAATGAAGAAATTAACAGTACTTAAAACTCTAATGATTGCCATCATTGCATTTTTAGGATTTACCTTAACGTCTTGTAATGATGATAAATATGAGCTGATTCCCCTGAATTTAAGTGATGTAAATGGTAATTATAAAGCAAGACTGATAACTTCACAAGGAGGGAAATTCAATGAAAAAATTCTTGAATTTACAGCGAAAGATTCCATCATTACTTTCAAAGACTTTCCGGTGAAGGAGATTGTAAAATCAATTGTAAAAGATCCGGTAAAAGCCGATGCAGCGATTGCAAGTTTAGGAAAAATTGAATATAAACTGGATTATATATCAAAACTGAATACAGATCAGAATGTTGTGGAACTGACATTTGAGCCGAAAATTTTGACTTTACAGATTCCGGTAGACGGAACAGTTAAAAATGCAGTAGTGAAACTGGTGACAAAACAAAAAGGGTTTTTTGTAGGGTACGACTGGTCGATGAGATTTGGTTGGGAAGCAGAAAGAATAACTGTTGACGGAGTTGAGTTGGCTCCTTATGAAACCATAAAATATGAGATTCCAATTAGTATTAAGAATTAAGTGAAGGAATATTGGTGAAATAGGCAAAACCTCGAATAGAGGTTGCCTATTTTTGTCTACTGAAAATCAATAATTAAACTGAGCCACTATAATTAGTGAATGAAAGAAAATAAGGAGCAGATTTTGGCATCCCGCCTTTTGAAAAAAGAAGAAGCGGCCTGGAAAGAACTTTTCGGAGTGTATTCGGGTGGTCTTTCCTACGTCTGTTCCCGATACATTATTGATAAGGAAGATGTTCATGACGTTTTGCAGAATAGTTTTATTCAGATGTTCCGCTCGATTGATTCATTTGAATACAGAGGAAGTGGCTCTTTGAAAGCATGGATCACCAGAATTGTAGTAACGGAATCTTTAAAGCATATAAAGAAGAATCCGGATTTGAGAACTGTTTCAGGAGATTTTGAAATTGCAGATGAACAAAATGATGAGAATCCCAATCTGGAAGAAATTTCGCAAGATACAATCATGACGATGATTCGCTCTCTTCCGGATGGTTACAGAACGGTTTTCAATCTCTATGTGTTTGAGAAGAAAAGTCATAAAGAAATTGCAGAGATGCTGGGAATAGCAGAAAACTCTTCCGCTTCACAATTTCACAGAGCAAAAGCAATGCTTGCCCAGAAAATAAAAGAATATAAAATGTCTAAAACAGCGCACTATGAATAATAATGAATGGCTAAATGATTTGCGCAGAAAAATGGAGGATCATACAGAAGATGTTCCGGATGGATTGTGGAATGATATTAGAAACGAATTGTTTGTGGAAGATAAGACGGAAAATATTATTCCTGTTGTCATGAGTGATGATCTGAAAGCGCAGGATAAAGCTGTTTCAACAATAAATCATAAACACCTACTTTATCGTATCTGTGGTGCTGCGGCAGTTGTTGCTTTATTCTTTATTGTGGGCAGGCTACTTGTTTTTAATGATAAAAAAGAATTCGGGAAAAAGAATCCGGAAAAAGAAAATGCTTCGGAAATGCTTTCTTCTGATCGGAGATTTAATAAAAAGACTTCTGTAAAAGAACCTGTTTTACAAAGAAAGAATCAGGATAATTTGAGTCATGATTTTACTGTAAAAACCTTAGCAAACCTTTTAAATAAAACAAAAAAACCAGGAGTAAGAACAGACATTAAAAATCAAAAATACGGTCAGGAAGAAGGTCAAAATCAGTATATGCAAAACGGTTCTCATCAACCCGATGAAAACACTGAATTACAGCGAGTAGATACGGAAATAGAAACATATGAGCTTCTTACGAGAGAAGAAAGGGAAAAAAAGCAGAAATTGAAAGAGGCCGAAAAAACAAAACTGGCGAAGAATAAAAACAAAAAATTCTGGACAGTAGGATTGCTTACAGGAAACGCTTCTTCCAGTTCAACGGAGCAATTTCCAGGGTATGCCACTTTGAACGGAGCAACATTAAGTTTACCTGAAATGTGGAGCTCAGAATATGAAGAAAATCCTTTAATGGCAATTTTAATAGCCAATCAGGACAAAAAGGTGGATGCAACAATTAAGCATAAAACGCCCGTTACTTTTGGTGCTTCTGTTTCTAAAAGAATTGGAAAAAAATGGGCTGTCGGTACAGGGGTGAACTATACTAAACTTTCTGCTGATCTTACTTCGGGAAGCGGATCGAATTTTATAAGCAGTGAACAAAATATTCATTATGTAGGAATTCCGGTTCAGGTAAATTATACGATCATTCAGAAAGGGGCATTTACAGGATATGTTACGGGAGGAGGATTGGTAGAAAAAGCAGTTTCTGGAGATATTAAAACAAAATATATCGTTGATGGAACTGTGAAAGAAGTAACCAAAGAAGAAATTGGCGAAAAGCCTGTACAGATGTCGGTAAATACAGCGGCAGGACTACAATTGAAAGTGATAAAAAATATTGGAATTTATGCTGAGCCAGGAATAAGTTATCACTTTAAGGATAACAGTTCATTACAGACAATTTATAAAGAAAAGCCTCTGAATTTTAATTTAAAATTCGGAATCAGACTTATCATAGACTAAATAAATCTCATATAATATCATTAAACGGGAGAGCTATAAAAATATAGTTCCTGGAAAAGTGCGTCTAATTTTTATGAGAATATCATTGCAACACTTTAAATATTATACATATGAAATTAAAATTAATTTTTTTAACAGTCCTGTTTTCCTGTTTTTTCAGCGTAAAGGCACAACAATGTACACCTACTATTACAAGTCCGAGACTGGGAACAATGTTTCCGGATAAGGTCATTTTTTGTACCACAGAAACAGAAACGTTATCCACCACTCAAACGTATGGAAGCTATCAATGGTATAAACAGATGTGGGATTGGCAGACACCGAACCCAAATCCTTGGGTGGTCATTCCCGGAGCAACCTCACAGTCTTTGGTAATCAATGGCTCTACAGATATGCTGTATTACTTTAAAGTACAGGTTACGGGAAACGATTGTGCGGCAGAAAGCAGCCCGATTCTGGCGGATGGATATGCTTATGGTCTTCCGTTTCTGATTGCCAATTTTACAACAGGAACCTACGAAGAAGTGGCGCCTGGGGAATACAATGTCTGCTCAGGAGCTTCTGTGGTTTTTGAGAACGGATTTCCCGTTGTATATGGGATGCATACCTGGTTCAAATGTGTTCCCGGAAGCAATCCTCCGTCACCTACAGATCCGTGTATTATCAATGGAGCAACAGGAGACTCTTATACCGCTACTACATCCGGAAAGTACGGATTTTATGCCTGTACTGAATATTGTCCGGATATGTGTGAAATGTTGAGTGACGCGGCATTTATACAACTTAATTTCGGAAATTATAGCTTCTGTAATTTGGGGACAGGTGAAGTAAAGCCAAAAGAGAATAATTTAAATATCTATCCTAATCCGGCTACTCAGTTTTTATATATAGGAAAAGAATCGGATAAGAAATATACTGAAGTCTCTATCATAGATATGTCCGGAAGGCTGATACTACAAAAAAAAGATCATAAATACACCGAAGCAATTGATGTGAATGCTTTGTCTGCAGGTACTTATCTTATTGTTTCTAAAAGTGTGGAAGGAAAAACATATAAAAATAAGTTTATAAAAAAATAAATTCTCTGAGCTTAGGAGACTGGTTTTTTCAAATAGTTAGTTAGAGCGGTACAATTTTTTGTGCCGCTTTCTTGTATTTAAGACATTCGTCATAAACTTTTTACAGGGTTTAATCTACTCGGGAAATAATCAAAACTGATGTGATTTAATTGGAGAAATCTTTTTACATTTACATTAAAACACAAACATGCTGATTAAAATTTATGGGAGCGCAATCCACGGGGTTGCGGCGCAAACTATTACTATTGAGGTAAATGTAGATACGGGCGGAGTTGGCTATCACTTGGTAGGACTTCCCGATAATGCTATTAAAGAAAGTAGTTACAGAATTTCTGCGGCATTAAAGAATGTAGGCTACAAAATTCCCGGAAAAAAGATTACCATTAATATGGCTCCTGCAGATCTCCGTAAAGAAGGTTCTGCCTATGATCTTAGTATTGCTCTTGGAATTTTAGCCGCTTCGGATCAGATTCTCGCACCCAATATTCAGGATTACATTATTATGGGAGAATTGTCTTTGGATGGGAGCTTGCAGCCTATAAAAGGAGTGTTGCCCATAGCGATTCAGGCGAGAGAAGAAGGCTTTAAAGGAATTATATTGCCTAAACAAAATACACGTGAAGCCGCCATTGTCAATAATCTGGATGTGTATGGAGTAGAAAATATTAAAGAAGTCATTGATTTTTTTAATGAAGGAAAGGCTCTAGAAAAAACAGTTTTAGATACCAGGAAAGAATTTCAGGAGAAGATCAATCAGTTTCCGTTTGATTTTTCTGAAGTAAAAGGGCAGGAAGCCGCTAAAAGAGCAATGGAAGTTGCAGCAGCGGGAGGACATAATATTATTTTAATTGGTCCGCCGGGAAGTGGAAAAACCATGCTGGCAAAAAGAGTTCCCAGTATTTTGCCCCCTTTAACATTAAAAGAAGCGTTAGAAACAACCAAAATACATTCTGTTGCAGGAAAAATGGGAACTGAAACTTCATTAATGACTGTGCGTCCGTTCCGGTCACCTCATCATACGATTTCAGATGTTGCTTTGGTAGGAGGAGGAAGTTATCCGCAACCGGGGGAAATTTCATTAGCTCATAACGGGGTCTTATTTTTAGATGAAATGCCAGAATTTAAACGAACGGTTCTGGAAGTAATGAGGCAGCCTCTGGAAGATCGTGAGGTGACGATTTCAAGAGCCAGATTTACGGTAAACTATCCTTCGAGCTTTATGTTGGTTGCTTCGATGAATCCGAGTCCAAGCGGATTTTTTCCTGATGATCCGAACAATACCTCTTCTGTTTTTGAAATGCAGCGGTATATGAATAAACTTTCAGGACCGTTGCTGGACAGGATTGATATTCATATTGAAGTACAGAAAGTAGAGTTTGAGCAATTGGCTGAGAAAAGAAAAGGTGAAAAAAGTGAAGAGATCAGAAAACGAGTCCTCAAAGCCCGCGAAATTCAAAATGAACGATATAAAGAGTTGAAAATAAGTTACAATGCTCAAATGGGTCCGAAAGAATTGGAGCAGTTTTGTGAGCTGGATGAGGTTTCGTTTGGTTTGATAAAAATGGCCATGGAAAAACTGAATCTTTCAGCAAGAGCATACGACAGAATTTTAAAAGTAGCCAGAACGATTGCTGATCTTGAGATTTCAGAAAATATTCTGTCACATCATATTTCTGAAGCGATACAGTATAGAAGCCTTGATCGTGAGTTTTGGAATGTTTAAATCCCTTTTTCACCTTCTAAAATCATTTGAATCATTTTTATTTTTCTGTTTTCTCTTGTTTCAGGTTTTTTCGCTTCTTCAATCCAGCGGATATACTCTTTTTTGTGGGTATAGCTCATTTTGTCGAATAGAATTTTGGCTTCTTGATTTTCATTAAAAACCAATGCGATGTCATCTGCTATTTCCACAATCCTTTCTTCTTTGTCTTCTGTTAAAGAAACAAAAACGGTGTCATTAAAAGTTTTATTTAATTGCTTTCTGACTGCTTGTGTCAAGCCTAAAACATGGCAGTCAGATTTCATTTTTACCAGACTTCCCCGATATTCTACTTTTCCGTCAAAAAGAGCTTTAATTTTTACCTGTCCTTTTTTATTGAAAAGGTCTTCCGTAGAAAAAGGAAACTCAACAAAAGCGGCATTCATCTCTCCGTTTTGTTTTATAATAGCATGGAACTGGATGGGCTGATTTTCCATTTAAAATTTTCTAAAGTTTAATTCAAAAATAAAAAAAACCGTGAAACATACATTTCACGGTTTATAAATTGATAATCCAAAGAGATTATTTTTTCTTAGTTTTTTTAGGAAGAGTCGTTGTTCCTGAGTTTTTTGTTTTTGTATCTGCAGGTGTATTTTCGTCTCTTACAAGTTTTAGCTCGTCAACAAGTCTTCTTGCTCCAGCGTATTTGTCGATTGTCCAAAGAACAAAACGAACGTCTACGTTAATTGTTTTTTGCCATTCTTCTTCAAAAACGATATCTCCGCTTAATGCTTCGCTGTTTCCGTCAAATGCAATACCGATAAGGTTTCCGTCTCCGTCAATTACAGGAGAACCAGAGTTACCACCAGTAATATCGTTGTTTGAAAGGAAGTTTACAGGCATATATCCTTTAGCATCTGCATATTGTCCGAAATCTTTTAGATTGTAAAGGTCGATCACTCTTTGCGGAAGATCAAACTCTTCGTCACCTTTTTTGTATTTACCTACCAAACCAGTCATGTCTGTATAGTAGTTATCGGTTACTCCGAAATAGTTTCTGTCAGTTCTGATTGGTAATTTATCTACCGTTCCGTAAGTGAGTCTCATAGTAGAGTTCGCATCCGGATAGAATTTTTTTCCTGGCATAGCCTTCATAAGACCTGCTAAGAACAGACGATTGTTTTTTGCGAAATTATCATCTACTTTAGAATAGCTTTCTGCTACAAGTTTTTGATCGGCTACAACACCGTTTGCGATTTTCCAAAGCTGATCTGCATCAAGTTTTAAAGCATCAGGATTCAATAAGAAATTTGTTGCTGATGTTTTGTTGGCGAAAATAGAAGAATAAGCTACATTAGAAAGGGTTTTAGCATCCAATCCTAAGAGAGTAGCAGAACCAACACTTTTATTAGTTACTCTTGCCTGGTAAAGAGCAACCATAGAGCTTAGCATTTCTCCTTCCAAAGTAGGGTTGAAGTTTTCATAAGCAGCTTTGATAGCAGCTTCTGTTTTTGCTTTCATAGCAAGTCTTCCTGTCATATCCTGAGCAGCATATGCTTTAAGCACATTTCCTACCTGTAAAGCCAAACTGATGTATTTTGCATTCCTTGTAAGCTGTGTCGCATAGTTTCTTTCAACATTTCTGTCAGAAACCTGCTTGTAATAAGTTTCGATATCTTCTAAAACTCCGTCATAGTCTTCATTCCCAGCCTGCATAGACCAAGTTCTGTACGTTTTTTCGATATTTTGCTTATCAGAGATTGTCCCGTTTTTGTCAACAGCATCTATAGTTCCTTGTCTGTTTTTCCAGTAGTTGGCTACAGAAGCATATTGAGAAGCATAGTTCAACTGAGTTGCTTTGTCTTTATCCATATACTTCTTCATCACATCCATTGCTAACTTAGAAGCTTCAACCCAAGCCGGGTAATCTTTATTTACCATCTGTTGGATACCATAAGATGTTAAATAACGGTTGGTTCTTCCCGGATATCCTAAAATCATAGAGAAATCACCTGGCTTTACCCCTTTAAGAGAAACCGGTAAGAAATGTTTAGGTTTTAAAGGAACGTTGTTTGGAGAAAACTCAGCAGGGTTTCCTGCAGCATCTGCATATACTCTGAAAACAGTAAAGTCAGCAGTATGTCTTGGCCATTCCCAGTTATCAGTATCTCCTCCAAATTTTCCTAAAGATGAAGGTGGAGCACCTACCAATCTGATATCTTTATAATCCTGGTATACAAAATAATAGAATTCGTTTCCGTTGAAGAAATCTCTTACAACTACAGTGTATTTTCCGTTCTCAGAGTTTTCCGTCTGAATTGCTTTTGTTTCAGCATCAATAACAGCTTTTCTCTCTGCTCCGGTCATTTTATTATTAAGCTTAGAATTGATTCTTTGTGTAGCATCATCCATTCTTACTAAAAATCTGACATAAAGATCTTTTGCATTGAATTCATCTTTCTGCTTCATTGCCCAGAAACCATTTTTTAAATAGTCTTTTTCAGGAGTAGAAGCAGCGGCAACAGCGCCGTAACCACAGTGGTGATTGGTAAAGATAAGACCTTTATCAGAAACGATTTCTCCAGTACAGAAACCACCAAAACTTACGATAGCATCTTTTAAACTAGAGTTATTAACTGAATAAATTTCTTCCGGAGTCAAATGCAAACCTTCTTTTTGCATGTCAACACCATTAAGTCTTTTGATGAGCATTAAGAGCCACATCCCCTCATCTGCCCTCATTTGGGCAAAGCTCAATAAGAAAGTGAATAGTAGAAGTATTCTTTTCATTTTATAAAATAATTTTTGTGTCGCTAATTTACTAATTTTTACGATATTCTGTTCCGGATTGGTATGAAAATGGGAAGAGGCTTCTTATGAAAAAAATATTAGTTTCGATTTTGGCTGTTTTGCTTTTAGGAATCTTCTTTAATTGTTCCTCTGTAACAAAGCGAAGCACAGACATAAATACTCCCCAATATCATATCCAAAGAGAATGGATGCTTGTGTCTTTGGGGAATTTTACTAAAACAGATTTGATAAAGAATAAAGCTGAAATTGATTTGACCGCAACAATGGAAGAAGGGAAAATTCGGGGAGCGGCTTACATGGGATGTAACAGCATGTCTTTTACGGCTGAATTTAAAGATAAAGGGAATGTAAAAATTTTAGGATTGTTATCTACCATGAAAGCTTGCCAGAATATGGAGCTGGAAAATGAGTTTCAGAAAAAATTCGAAGCAATGACAAAATATAAGGTAGAAGGTCATTTTCTCACATTATCGGATGATAAAGGAAATACGATGAAATTTGTAGCAGCAGATTGGGATTAATTAAATTAAGGAGATTCGAAGATTCATTTTGTTTTTTTTCTTAAAAAATGGTAACTTGTAAATCTCATAAACATAGATAGAATTTAATGTTAGAAAAGAAAGAACATAATTACGAAAAAGCAGTTTTGGTAGGAGTGGTGACCCAGCATCAGGATGAAGAAAAACTTCAGGAATATATGGATGAGCTGGAGTTTTTGGCCTTTACAGCCGGAGCCACAGTAGACAAACGCTTTACTCAAAAATTAACACAACCAGATTCCAAAACTTTCATTGGAAGTGGAAAAGCTCAGGAAATAAAAGAATACGTAAAAGAAAACGAAATAGGAACGGTAATTTTTGATGACGAACTATCTCCTTCCCAGCTCAAAAACTTAGAAAGAGAAATCGAAGTCAAAATCCTGGATAGAACCAACCTTATTCTTGATATTTTTGCCCAAAGAGCACAGACTTCTTATGCAAGAACTCAGGTAGAATTGGCACAATATCAATATCTTTTACCTCGACTGACAAGGATGTGGACTCACTTAGAACGCCAGAAAGGGGGAATTGGGATGAGAGGTCCCGGTGAAACGGAAATTGAAACCGACAGACGTATCATCCGTGACAGAATCTCATTATTAAAAGATAAGCTGAAAACAATCGACAAACAGATGGCAACTCAACGGAATAACCGTGGGAAAGTTGTACGTGCTGCTTTGGTAGGATATACCAACGTCGGAAAATCTACTTTGATGAATGCTCTATCGAAATCTGAGGTTTTTGCAGAAAACAAGCTGTTTGCAACGCTTGATACCACAGTAAGAAAGGTAGTAATCGGAAACTTGCCGTTTTTATTAACGGATACAGTAGGATTTATCAGAAAATTACCGACACAGCTTGTAGAATCATTTAAATCTACATTGGATGAGGTAAGAGAAGCGGATTTGCTGATTCATGTTGTAGATATTTCTCATGAAAGTTTTGAAGATCATATAGAATCTGTAAATCATACCTTAATGGAAATCAATGCGCATCAAAAGCCGATGATTATGGTTTTCAATAAAATTGATGGTTTCAGCTATGAGAAAAAAGATGAGGATGATCTTACTCCGAGTACCAGAAAAAATATTTCTCTGGATGAATGGAAAAATACATGGATGGCAAAATCAAAATATCCTACAGTATTCATTTCCGCTTTAACGAAGGAGAACTTCCCGGAAATGAAAAAGATGATCTACGATGAGGTGATGAAGATTCATATCTCAAGATTCCCCTACAATGATTTCCTATTTGAGTATTTTGATAATGATGAGGAAGAAAACCAGCCTTAATGAAATATATTTTTCTCTTTTATTGCTTTCTCTTTTCGGTTTCTGGTTTTAGTCAGAAATCGAAAATTGATTTTAAAACGATTGAGAAAAACAGTAAAGACCTTAAATCTCTCTATAATTACGAAAAACTTATTTTCAAGTTTAAAGGGTTACCAAAATCCATAGATTCCGTAGAAGCACAGCATCTTTATTACGGAAGAAATTTTAGAGATATTCTTTCTACGGAAGATGAACGCTTTAAAAGTCTGGCAGAAGCCTTTAAAAATAAAGACTGGGAAAACAGTATTAATCTGGGAAACACACTTTATTACCAAGATCCTACCAATTTGGATGTGCTTCTTATTTTGCTTCGTTCTTATGATGCAAAACAGGATGTGAGCAATTTTGTTTATCATTTAAGCCAATTTAGACTATTGGCAGATGCAATAAGAAATTCAGGAGACGGAAAGACAGAAAAAACTGCGTACAACGTCAATTCTATTGGCGATGAATATATTCTTTTGAACATGATGAATATCGGGTTAGACTATACAAGAAGCTCAAAAGAAGTAAAAGACGGAATGCTAGATATTTGGGAGAAAGAAAACAACAAAATATATATCAAAGTCCTGTATTTGGGCAAATAACATAAAAATAAAAAAAAGAACAGCTTGGAGTTATATTATTCATTTTCAGCCTTAATCGTTTTGGCATCCATATTTGCGTACCTTAATTATAGATTTCTTAAACTTCCGAGTACAATTGGGATCATGGTAATTGCCATTGTAGTATCTATCATATTGGTTTTCTTTGGGGAGAATTTTCTTCCGAGAACTTTTGGGCATCTTAATAATCTGATGAACAGCATTGACTTCACTGAAGTTCTGATGGGAGCAATGCTTAATTTTCTTCTGTTTGCGGGAGGAATCCATATTAATATCAATGATTTAAAGGAGCAACTGCGCCCCGTTGTGATGTTTTCCACAGCAGGGGTTGTGATTTCGACATTCATTGTCGGTTTTGGGATGTTTTACCTCTTGCCTTTAGTTGGGTTTGAAATGCCATTTATTTATTGTCTGGTTTTTGGAGCTTTAATTTCTCCTACCGATCCGGTGGCTGTTTTAAGTGTTTTAAAACAGGCAAATGTTTCCAAATCCTTAGAAACCAAAGTGGCAGGAGAATCCCTTTTTAATGATGGTATGGCGGTCGTTGTTTTTACTGTGGTATTACAGTTGGCAGTAGGAAAAGAAGTTGATTTAGGCATTGAAAATATTGGACTTTTATTAATAAAAGAAGCTGGAGGAGGCATATTTTTAGGAGTTTTACTGGGTTGGATCACTTCCAGATTAATGCGGGAAGTTGATGACTATATTATTTCTGTTTTGGTTACGCTGTCTGTAGTAATGGGAGGATATCTTATTGCAAGACAGATGCATATTTCAGGACCTTTAACGATGGTGGCGGCAGGATTGTTTATGGGGAATTTTAATGTAAAATTTAAAATGAAGTCCATAACGCAAGACTATTTGATTAAGTTTTGGGAGCTTATTGATGAAATTCTGAATGCTGTATTATTCTTATTTATCGGTTTCGAACTCTTAATGATTAAAGACCTGAAGCTCTTTATGATTCCCGGCTTATTGGCAATTATAGTAGTTCTGATTGCGAGATTTATTTCTATTTGGGGACCTACGAAATTTATGTCTTTGAGAACCCGATTCAGCCCGCAAACGGTAAAAGTATTAGTTTGGGGCGGAATCCGTGGCGGAGTTTCCATTGCATTGGCGATGTCCATTCCTAAAAGCGAATACAGCGAAATTATTTTAAGTATTACTTATTGTGTAGTTGTATTCTCGATTATTGTTCAGGGACTTACGATTGCAAAGGTAGCGAATCCTAAAAAAATAGAATCGGAACAAAAAGAACAGGAAAGTATTACTTTAGATAATGTTGAATAATTAATTGTGAACCAATATAAAATGAGGAAAATTACTTTTGTATTGTTTGTAATGGTATCCAGTCTTTATTTTTCTCAGATTAATATTGAAGAAATAAAGAAAAATGTCACAGAAGATCCTCAAAAGTACTATTATGAGTACCTGAAAATTTTTAAAACAGCTCCAAAAACATTAAACCAAGAGCAGCTTAATTATATCTATTACGGAAATAATTATATAGATTATGGATATAAACGATCTGAGTTTAATAAAGAATTAGATGAGATCACTAAATTCACAAATAGAAAAATATCTTTTAAAAAGATTTCCGAAATTTTAGAAAAAGCAAAATTACTTTACGAGCAAAATCCTTTAAACAAAGAACTTATTCGAGATTTATATGTACTTTATAGAAAAATTGATAATAGTAAAGACAGCGATCTGTATTTTTATCAGTATGAGCTTTTATATGAAACAATAAAAAATAGCGGAACAGGAAAACTTGATACTTCACCACTAGTTGTTACAAGTTTTTCAGATAAATTTTATGCAGTAGAAAATTTTTCAGGAATTTTCAGTCAAGGAATAGATTTCAAGACCAAAGTGTTGCCCGATGGTTCCTGGCTTGATATTTTCAAAAACGGGATTGATTTGTTTTTTGTCAAAACAGTTCATCATAAAGATATGTATAAAGATGACAAATAATAGGGTTAAAGAAATAGAAGAAGCTCTTGCCGTTTTATCCATTCCTGAAAAAGCTGAATTTTTTCCAAAGTTTTTCAAGACCGGAAAAGGAGAGTATGGAGAAGGAGATTTGTTTTTAGGTGTAAAAGTTCCGGATCAGAGATCAGTCGCAAAAGAATATTATGCTAAAATTTCATTAGACGAATTAAGTGCCTTACTTTCATCAAAATATCATGAACATCGATTGACTGCTTTGTTTATGTTGATTTCTAAGTTTGAAAAAACAAAAGATAAAGCTGTAAAAGATGAGATCATTGAGTTTTATTTAAATCATTTACAATACGTCAATAATTGGGATCTTGTAGATTCAAGCTGTTATAAAATTCTCGGCAGATATGCTTTTGAAAATCAGAAGGGAGATTTATTAAGAAAACTTGCTGCTTCCGAAGAAATGTGGCATAAAAGAATTGCGGTTGTCGGAACAATGCATTATGTGAAAAAAGGATCTTATGAACTGACAAAAGAATTGGTAACGCAGAATTTAAAACATTCTCATGATTTGATGCATAAGGCAAATGGCTGGTTATTGAGAGAGATGGGACAGAAAAACGAAGAAGAACTGCTTAATTATCTCAACAAATATTATAAAGAAATGCCTCGAACCTGTCTTAGATATGCTATTGAAAAGCTGGATGAAGATTTGAGACAAGACTATCTAAAAGGCAGAATCTGATGGATTGTTTCTTTTGGAAAACCGTTACACATTACTTTTTACACCTGATCTTTCCGGGGATTATCGCATTTGTTTTTTATCGTGAAAACTGGAAAAAAGTGTATTTGATTCTTCTGGCAACAATGCTCGTAGATCTGGATCATTTATTTGCCAATCCTATTTTCGATCCGAACAGAGGAAGTATAGGATTTCATTTTTTGCACTCTTATTATGCAATTGCTGTTTATTTTCTGATGCTGTTTTTTAAAGGAAATATTAGAATTATTGGTATTGGGCTTTTACTTCATATGCTGACCGATTTTCAGGATTTTCATTGCTGGTGTCATTAAATCAGCATTATATTTTATTTTAGTATTTCAAAATCTGTCAATTTTTTGTATTTTGTAGACACTTATGAGACTAAAAGAATTATTACATTACACCTATATTTTCCCCATTCTAGCAGTTGGATATTATTTTTCCGGGTTATTGGGGCAAGGAACGATCTATGATATAATCGGAGGCGCTTTGCTTATCGGGAGTGTTCTTTCTGCAGTACATCATGCAGAAGTGGTGGCTCATAAAGTAGGAGAACCTTTTGGAACCATTATTTTAGCGCTTTGTATCACGATTATTGAAGTGGCTTTAATTATCTCGTTAATGGTTGCAGGAGGAGATGAGGCAAGCACTCTGGCAAGAGATACTGTTTTTGCTGCTGTAATGCTCATTTTAAACGGAATTTTAGGGATCTGTATCTTAGTAGGGGGCGTGAAGTATTATGAGCAGTTTTTTGCCAGAACTTCTGCTACGACTTATCTTGTAAGTATTGTCTCGATCCTTGTGCTGACCTTAGTATTGCCTAATTTTACCTCAAGTGTTAATGGCCCGTTTTATAATACGGCTCAGCTGGCCTTTGTTTCCATTGCCTGTCTCGTTATTTATGGAGTATTTTTAATGGTGCAAACCGTAAGGCACAGAAGTTATTTTATAATTCCTGAAGAACATCCCGAAGAGCTTTATATTCCTTCATTGGCTAAAACGTTGCTTAGCTTCACATTTCTTGTAATTTGTTTAGCGATTGTTGTGATGATGGCAAAAGGACTGTCTTCAACCATTGAAAATATGGTGCAGAGTTTAGGAGCACCGAAATCTTTGGTGGGGGTTATCATCGCTGCCGTTGTTTTGCTTCCTGAAGGAGTTGCAGCGATCAGAGCGGCAAAAAGCAACCAGATTCAGTCGAGTTTAAACCTGGCTTTGGGATCCGCTTTAGCAAGTATCGGATTAACGATTCCTGCGGTTTCGATGGTTTGTATAATGTACGATATTCCTTTGGTCTTAGGATTAGACAAAAAAGATATCATTTTGCTTTCCCTGTCAGTATTTATTGTGATGCTTTCGTTAAGCAGGGGGAAAACCAATATCCTTTATGGAACCGTGTTATTGGTCAATCTTGCGGCTTATATTTTTACGGTTATTGTTCCGTAGTCAGGATTAAAGTCTTCTGGCTATATCCATTTTAAAAGCCATTAGTTTTGCAATATTTTGAGCTTTATAAATCGCTAAATCTGCATTTTCTCCGGAGAAGTTCTCTTCCACGGTTGCAGTCCAAAGCTCAAGCCATCGTTCAAAATGCTTCTGTTCCATGGCTTTAATTTCATTGATAGGGAAGTGGGCTCCCATCGGATTTCCTTTGTAGGTCATTTGCCCGAAAAGGATAGATTCCCAGAATGAATACATTTTAGGAAGATGTTTATCCCAGTCAACTTTTGCAATGTCTGTGAAAAACGATGCAATCTTCTCATCTTTAATTACTTTAGTGTAAAATGAGTTGACAAGCTGTTCAATATCTTCTCGGGTTTCCAATTTTTTCATGATTCAAATTTAGTTCAAAATCAATTGATAAATTCATTCATAGAGTTGATAAATTTCATGCCAACAATATTTTATCTTTGCAGAATGTGAATGGTAAGATTTTTTAATGAAGATATGGGCAAACAAAAATTAAATTTAAAAAATGGCAAGAGGATTCAAACAGAAAATTAACCAAAAAAATACGGAAAACAGTGGTTTTGGAACCAATGCATCCGGTAGGTTTATCAATAAAGATGGTTTTCCCAATGTCAAAAGAAGGGGGGTGAATGTTTTCAACAAGCTTAGCTGGTATCATACCATGCTGAATTTGTCCTCATTCCGTTTTTTGTCTTATTTGGTCATTGCTTATATTCTTGTGAATCTTTGCTTTGCATTTATCTATTACATGATCGGGGTAGAACATCTTACCGGGATTGATAAGAGTGATCCGCTCAATGAGTTTATTGATGTTTTTTTCTTCAGTTCTCAGACTTTTACTACAGTTGGATACGGTAGAATTGCGCCGGTTGGCTTTATGGCGAGTTTGGTGGCAACTTTTGAAGCCTTTTTAGGATTGCTTACCTTTGCCATTGCGACAGGTTTGTTTTACGGAAGGTTTTCGAGACCGAGAGCTTATTTAAGATTTTCAGATCATACGGTTATTGCTCCTTTTCAGGATACAACAGCTTTGATGTTCAGGCTTGCTCCTTATAAAAATAATGCATTAACGGATGCAGATGTAATTGTTTCGACAGCGATTGAAGTGATAGAAAATGGAGTTCCGAAAAGTAATTTCTACAGATTGGAGATCCAGATGAGCAAGATTAATACGTTGGCATTGAACTGGACGATCGTTCATAAAATCGATGAAAATTCACCATTTTATGGCTTTACGGAAGAAGATTTTAAAAATACAGATATTGAGATCATTGTTCAGATAAGAGCATTCGATGAAGTGTTTTCCAATACGGTAGTTCAGAGGACTTCGTATGTTTCTGATGAAATCGTTTTCGGAGCTAAATTTGTCCCGATGTATTCTCCGAGTAAAGACAACCTGTCGACCATTCTTGATCTCGATAAAATAAATGAATATCAAAAAGTAGAACTTCCGGTTACCATCGGAGTGCAACAATAATGGATTTAGATTTTTATAAAAAACAAGCTCTACAGAAGCAGAAAGAACATAAAAAATTTTTAGACGGACTGAAGAAAAAACCGCCTAAAAATCTCGATTATATCGTTCAGGATACCCATGATGAAGTTTTTGAAAAAATAGACTGTTTGCAATGTGCCAACTGCTGCAAAACAACAGGACCACTGTATACCGAAAAAGATATTGAACGCATCGCAAAGCATCTACGGATGAAAACTGCTGATTTTGAAGCTAAATTTTTGAGGGTAGATGAGGATAATGATAAAGTACTCCAACACCTTCCTTGTTTTTTTCTGAATGATGATAATACTTGCTCCATCTATGAGGTGCGGCCAAAAGCCTGTAGAGAATACCCGCATACAGACCGAAAAAAGATCTACCAGATCAATAATCTGATGTTGAAAAATACGGTTATTTGTCCCGCTGCCTACGAATTTGTTGAAAGCATTATGAAAAATATAAAGCAATAAATAAAAAAGCGTTGAAAATATTTCAACGCTTTCTCCTTTCACTTTTTACTTTTATCCCATTTATAATCCCGGGAACAGGTTGTATGAAAAAAGGTCGGGAAATTTCCCGACCTTTATATTTTATACTACTCCTTGAGCTAACATTGCTTCTGCAACTTTCACGAAACCGGCGATATTGGCGCCTTTTACGTAGTTTACATAGCCGTCTTCCTCTTTTCCGTAGTCTCTACATGCTTTATGGATTCCAATCATGATTTCTTTCAATCTTGCATCTACCTCTTCAGAAGTCCAGTTAAGACGGATTGAGTTTTGCGTCATTTCAAGACCTGAAGTCGCAACACCACCCGCGTTAGAAGCTTTCCCTGGAGAGAACAATACTTTGTTGTCTAGGAAATAATTGATTGCTTCCAGTGTTGAAGGCATATTCGCTGCTTCAGTTACACAAACACATCCGTTTCCTACCAATACTCTTGCATCTTCAAGATCCAATTCGTTTTGAGTAGCAGAAGGGATGGCAACATCACACTTTACTTCCCAAGGACGTTTTCCAGCGTGGAATTCTGCAGAAGGATACTTTTTAGCATAATCTTCAGCTCTGTTGTTTCCTGAATTTCTTAGCTCTAATAAATAATCGATTTTTTCACCATCGATACCGTCTTTATCATATACGTATCCGTCTGGTCCGGAAATAGTTACTACTTTTCCGCCTAGTTCAGATACCTTTTTGATAACTCCCCAAGCTACGTTTCCGAAACCTGAAACGGTTACAATTTTATTTTTAAAATCTTGTCCGATTGTTTTAAGCATTTGCTCAGCAAAGTAAACAACTCCGTATCCTGTTGCTTCAGGACGGATTAATGAACCTCCGTAAGCAAGGCCTTTTCCAGTAAGTACTCCGGTAAACTCGTTTCTGATTTTTTTGTACTGTCCGAATAAATATCCGATTTCTCTGGCTCCAACACCGATATCTCCTGCAGGAACGTCAGTTTCAGGACCAATATGCTTACATAGTTCTGTCATGAAAGCCTGGCAAAAACGCATTACTTCCATATCAGATTTCCCTTGTGGATCGAAGTCTGAACCTCCTTTACCACCACCCATTGGAAGAGTCGTTAGTGAGTTTTTAAATACCTGCTCAAAAGCTAAGAATTTAAGAACTGAAAGGTTTACAGTCGGGTGAAAACGGATTCCTCCTTTATATGGTCCAATTGCAGAGTTCATTTGAATTCTGAAACCTCTGTTTACTTGGATTTCACCCTTATCATCAACCCATGGAACTCTGAAAATGATTACTCTTTCAGCTTCAGCCATTCTCTCAAGCAGCTTCATTCCTGTATATTCCTTCTTGGTCATAATAAACGGAATTACAGTTACAGCAACTTCTTTTACAGCTTGTAAAAATTCTGGTTCATTAGGGTTTTTTGCTTCAATCTTAGCAATAAACTCTTGGATTTTCTGGTCAATATTATATTGTTCCATATATTAAGGTTGAATATTATTGCCAACAAATTTAATTTTTTTTTCAAGATTCACAATACCTTGTTTGAAGATTGTTAAAAATTTAATAATAATGTGTCGAAATATTATTAAAATGATAATTGTTGTTCAATTTTTATTAAAAATTAAATGTTATCTCTGAAATAATGCAATATTAAGAAATCATTAAATCTTAAATAGATATAAATTGTCTCCCGGAAAGTGATTTTACCTTCCCTAAAAGCTCTAACTCCAAAATAGTCGTTAAAATTTTATGACTAGGTTGGTCGATTTTATAAGCTAAATCGTCTAAAGAAATTTGTGGATGAGTATTAATAATATTATAGATTGATTCTTGATTTTCAGAAAGTTGTATGCGCGTCTCTGTATGAGGAAATAACTCTTCTATTTTTTCTTTAGGGCTGTTAAAACCAATTTGATTGATCAAATCCTGAACAGTAGATATGGCAATAGCTTTATTTTGAAAAATAAGATGATTGCATCCTTGGCTGAATTTATCGGTAATTTTTCCAGGGAGCGCAAAAACGTCTCTGTTATAATTGTTGGCAAAAGTTGCGGTACTAATAGATCCCCCTCCAAAAGCTGTTTCCACCACAATAGTTGAATCAGATATTCCGGCTATAATACGGTTTCTTTGGATAAAATTTTCTCTGTCGGGTTTTCTTGAAGAATTGAATTCTGTAAAAAGGGCTCCGTTTTCCGATAAGATTTTCTCAGACAGATTTTTATTGCTGGAAGGATATAAGGTATGGAAACCGTGTGCAAGAACAGCTATGGTTGGAATTTTTTGCCGAAGAGATTCTGCATGAACCTCTTTATCGGTACCTAATGCTAATCCACTTACGGAGATGAACTTATGTTTTTTGGAGTTTTCAAAAAATGTCTCAATAAAATTTTTTCCATAAGAAGTTATTTTGCGTGTTCCGACGATACTGATAGGATGTAAATCGGGATTGATCTTTCCTTTTTGATACAGTATTGCAGGGGCGTCTTCACATTCTTTTAATAAAAAAGGAAGCTGGCCGAGATGCCGAAGATTAATTTGGATATTGTTGTTGTCACAGAAAATAATTTCTTGTTCCGCAAATTGTAAGTGTTTTTTATTACCAATATCAGATATTGTTTTTCTTCCGATGCCGGTTATTTTCTGAAGTTCTTTTGAAGAAGCTTTCCATACATTTTCTGCGCTTCCAAAGGCCTGGACAAGTTTATGAAAATTAATATCGCCTATATTGGAGCATTCTCTAAGAGCGATAGAAAAGAGATTTTCTTCCGTATACATTTGTGTGTTATTTTATTCAAATGTAACGAATTATGAATTATTTTTTTCTGATTTCTTCTAAATATTCCCAAATATCATCGTTTTTTTTGTAAGGCAAATCTAAGAAATCTTCAGGATGATTCTCTTTATATTCTTGCCACAACTTATCATCTTTTTCGTTATAGTAATTAGGGAATTCCCAGATGAATTTCTTCTTTTTGTCACCCACTTGTTTGAAAATATAGGCAAGGATAACTCCTACAATAGCTCCGGAAAGATGCGCTTGCCAAGAAATTTTGCTTGGCTCCTGAAGATTGTAAAATAATTCTTCGGGAACCATTCCCCAAACCAAACTACCATAGTAAAGAACTACAAGGAGTGAAATGGTTAACAACTTAATATTCCATTTGAATACTCCGCTGAAAAACAGAAAAAAGGCTAAGACATAAACGACTCCACTGGCTCCGATTGTACAGGTGTACATATAGTCACCGGTTAAAATATCAATGGGAGGTAATATCCAAAGGAGTAAACCGGTAGAAATCCAGCCTAAAAGAAAGACTTTATTGGCTACCAAAGGATAAAATTGATAGAGTAGAAACATTAAAATAGCAATAGGGATAGAATTGCCTATAATATGGTCCAGATTGCCATGAAGTAGAGGAGAAGTTATAATCCCGACAAGTCCTTCCGGAAGAAGGGGGATGATGGCTCCGGTACAATTAGTGAAAAAGCCCATAGTTTGCAAAAGAAAACCCAGCCACATTGCAGACAGCATGAGTAGAGGGTTTATGATTGCTTTTTTTTGAATGATATTCTTTAACATACTAAATGACTGTCAAATAAAAAGCCAGTAATAAATTTCGGAAATTTTGGCGAAAAATATTATTTATCTTTTTTTATTTTGACAAAAGAGACCGGTTTTTTAATTTTATAAAAAATTTTGTCATTTATTTATTTTATACTTCAATAAGTAGAAGATTGATGCTGAAGATAAAAGCTTTCTTTGGTTATTATAAAATAGGTAGAAATATTGTTTAGTATGAGGAGAGTTTTGGCGGGGATTTCTGTTTTGATAGGAATGTCAATTGCAGCACAGGAAATTAAAGATGTGAAAGAATTACCGGTTGTGGATACTGTAAAATCATGGTCGGTTCAGAGGCAGAATACATTAATGCTGAATCAGGCTGCTTTTTCAAACTGGGTAGGCGGAGGAGCCAATAATGTGGGTTGGCTTGCCGGAGTAAATTATAATATCACTTATGAAAAAGATAAAGTTTTGTGGGAGAATATCATTATTCTGGGATTTGGACAAAATAATACAAAAGGAATTGGAACTAGAAAAACACAGGATGTTGTGAATATTTCTACAAATTACGGAAGAGAATTTGCTGAACATTGGTATTTTTCCGGAGGAGCAAGTTTACAGACGCAGTTTGCATCAGGTTATGAAGATGGAAATAATCCTTCAGCGGCTAAAATTTCAAGTTTTATGGCTCCGGGATATATCAATTTAGGAGCAGGGATTACGTACAGGCCAAATGATAATCTTACAGTAACGCTTCGTCCTACCAATGCTAGATGGACACTGGTTTTAGATCCTGATCTTCAATACGCAGGTACTTATGGTTTGAAAAATGATGGAGATTCATGTTTGTTTCAGTTCGGTTTCTTGGGCTCGGCGATATATAAATTAAAAGTCATGGAAAATATTAATTTAGTAAGTACGGGTTCTGTTTTTTCAAACTATCTGGATCATCCGACAAGATTTGTTCTTTCTTATAACGGTGTGCTGAGTATGAAAATTAATAAATATATTTCGGCAAATATTACATTAGATTTATTGTATGACCATAATCAAATCCAAAAAACACAGTTGAAACAAACTTTGGGGATTGGTTTTGCTTATAATCTTGAAAAAGGAAAAAAACGATCAGATAAAAACTTTAACCGCTCTTGGAAAAATAATTAAAGGCTATAAAATGAAAAAACCTGTCATAAAGACAGGTTTATATTTTGCGTAATAAGGAATTCTTATTCTGCTGAAGTTTCTTCTGCTGGAGCTGCTCCTTCTTCTGCTACAACTTCTTCTTCATCTTCATCATCCATAGCTGCTGCACCACCTTTCATTGCATTTCTAGACATCTTAACAGCTACAACAACTGCATTGTCTGGGTGCATGAAAGTATATCCTTCAGGCTTAAGACCTCCTACATAGATTTTATTACCGATTCTTAATGGAGTAACATCTACAACTACCTCATCAGGTAAGTTTGCAGGAATAGCTTTTACTTTTAATTTTCTGAAAGACTGACGTAAAACACCACCAGCTACAACACCTTTAGAACGACCTGTAATTCTTACTGGAACTTCCATAACAACTGGTTTGTCGTCAGATAATCTGTAGAAGTCTGCATGAATGATTTTGTCAGTAATTGGGTGGAACTGAATATCCTGAAGAACCGCCGGAATTGTTTGTCCGTCAACCTCAATAGATACCGTGTGTGCTTCAGGAGTATATACTAAACCTTTGAATGCTTTCTCTTCTGCAGAGAAGTTCAATGGCTCACCACCTCCGTAAACAACACAAGGAACTAATTCAGCATCACGTAAAGCTTTTGTCGACTTTTTGCCCACGCTTTCTCTTTTTGTACCTTGAATTGTAATAGATTTCATTTATAAAAATTTAAAAAATTGTTTCTTTTTTTAATTTGCAAATGCCTGATTATTAATTAAATAATAAACTTGCTGCTAATTGATTGGTGCTCATGAACCATCTTCATAACATCAGCAAATAATGGGGCGCAAGATAGCACTTTTATTTTAGATGACAAATTATTTTTCACAGGAATTGAGTCAGTTACAATAACTTCCAGTAATTTTGAGTTCTCAATATTCTCGTAAGCTTTTCCTGAAAGTACTCCGTGAGTTGCCATTGCTCTTACAGATTTTGCTCCTTTTTCGATAAGGATATCTGCTGCTTTACAAAGTGTTCCCGCTGTATCAATCATGTCATCGATAAGGATCACATTCTTTCCTTCTACATCTCCAATAAGGAACATTTCTTCTACAACATTTGCTTTCTTTCTTTCCTTATATGCAATTACTACTTCAGCCCCTAAGTGTCCTGCGTAGTTTTTTGCTCTTTTTGCACCTCCCATATCCGGAGAAGCAATAGTAAGGTCTTCTAAATTCAGATCTCTTATATAATCTACGAAAACTGTAGAAGCATATAAATGATCTACCGGAATTTCGAAGAATCCTTGAATCTGATCTGCGTGAAGATCCATAGTCATTACCCTTGTTGCTCCTGCAGCGGTTAAAAGATTTGCCACCAATTTTGCACCGATAGGAGCTCTTGGTTTGTCTTTTCTGTCCTGTCTTGCAAGTCCGAAGTAAGGAAGTACTACTGTAATGCTTTTAGCAGAAGCTCTTTTCGCAGCATCAATCATTAAAAGAAGCTCTAAAAGATTGTCTGCGGGAGGGAATGTAGATCCAATTAAGAAAACTCTTCCTCCTCTTACAGATTCGTCCAGAACAGGTTCAAATTCCCCATCGCTGAACTCCTGAAAGTTGATTTTTCCTAATTCCTGCCCATAATATTGGGCAATTTTTTCTGCCAAGTCCTTACTCGTCCTTGTACAAAATAGATAACTTAACTGATCGGCCATTTTTACTTTTTAAAGATTTTGCAAATTTAAAAAAAAACCACAAGATTTACTCCTGTGGTTTCTAAGTTTTTATTTTACCAATTATTATGGGAATTTTACACCCGAATATTTATTAGGATCTACCTGTGGAAGCGTAGATTTATATTTGGTATTAATAGCTTTGATGAATTCATTGGCTACAATTGCGTATCCTCTACCTGTAAGGTGAACCCCGTCTAGAGAGAAAGTTCCTCCGGTTACAAATTTTGCAGAATATTTTACACCATCCCAAGAAATTCCTGATTGGCCGTTTAGCTCTACCATTTTCTTGTTGGCGTCAACAAATGCTAATCCGTAAGAATCTGCTAATCCTTTGATTGCGGTGTTGTAAGCATCAACAGCTGTTTTTACAACAGCTGTTTCTGTTTTAGTTAAAACATGCTGGTTTTGTAAAGGATAAGAGATTCCATAAACATTTAATCCTGCAGGAACACCTGTAGCGGTTGTGCCAATAACGGATTTAGTGGTTAAAAGTATATAGTCTTCTGTAGTTGCTTGTCTCGCTTGTCCGTAAAGCTGTCCGTAAGCAGTAGCTGCAGCTAATCCTAACGCTGGAGTAAGTGCAGTTCTGATTGCGTCATTATAATCCGTAAGAGAGTTATCTTTAATTAAAACCGGGTTTGTATTTGTTGCGGAAAGAAGATTAAGTCTGTCTCCTGCTCCTAGACCTGTAAGAACTTGCTTAAGTGGTCCGTAAATATTTGTATTAAGAGCTGTAATGTTTGAGCCTAGAAGAGCTGGTGTCAGCGGATTGTAAGGAACTGTAGTAAAGAACGGAATTGAAGTTACATAAGGAATGTTTGCAATAACTCCTTTTGTTGCTCCTCCCGCTTTTAATTTATCCAGTCCTGCTTTGATTGCTCCTGCTACTACATTAGGATCAGAAATGTCGTTGGCTCCATACGTTGAGGGATTTAGGTTTCCTGTTTGATTAGTTCCGCTTCCTCCGCTTGTTGCGTAGCTTAGTACATCATTGTTTCCAATCCAGTAAGAAAAGAATGTAGGATGTTTTAATACAGCATCATCAATCACTGTAGAGGTGGTGCTTGTAGAAAATCTTACATAATAAGGATTTGCTGTTCCTAACAAGATTCCTGCCGCGTTTCCATATCCCGGAGCTACCAAATGGTATGATTTTGCACCTGGAACACCAAAGTTGTTCAGTGGACCCGTGATTTTCGTTAATACATCGGTGGTCGGTGTTGCAGCGACATTTACAATGTCCGGAGATCCGTTTGTAAATGATTTAATGTATAGTTTCGTTGCTTGAATGGTATTTCCTAACAATACCAAACCACCATTGTTGTCTGCCATTAAAGGCTGTACAAAGTTTCCTCCACCAGCAAGTTTCATTTGACCTGCAATGATATTCGGGTAAGATTCATTTTGCCCGTCAATATATAGAGCGTTATCTCTATATCCTGATGTTAATGAATTTCCGATAGAAACATAGTTTAAAAAGTCAGCATCTCCTTTGGTTACGACAATATCTTGTACATCTGTATCAAAATTATCCTGACAGCTTGTCGTAAAAAGAAGAGCAGAAATAGCGAATGTGGAAATTATAATTTTTTTCATAATCGTTCAATTAAAAAGGGTTGTAAGATAAACCTAGACCTAAATAAAATGCGGTTGCTTTAGCTTGTCCGTAGAACCCAAGAGTAGCATTGTTTACATCTCTTGACTGTGGCATTGCATAACCTCCTGCAACGTCAACTCCAAATTGTTTTAATTTGAATCCGACCCCACCCGTTACCACAAAAGTATTGAATGAAGGTGTTTCCGGAATGAAGTGATCGTCGGTATAAGGAGATTCATCGTAGTAGGCACCCAGACGGCCATAGATCATATTGGTGAAAGCGTATTGAGTTCCCAATCTGAATGTTTTTGAGTTTCTGAAGTTTTTCGGAGAAACAGAAATTGTAGGATCTGCTTGGTTTCCGATTGGAGCTGTTGCAAAATCCAACGTCAGCTGGTTGTATCTTTCCCATCCGTGGTAGTTGAAGTCTGCAGAAACTAACCATTTCGGGGTAATTTTATAAGTTAAACCTACAGTGTATTCCTCTACCAAAGGTAAGGTTGCTGTAAAACCATCTGTTCTTTTTGCGGCATCTAATCCTAGTAAAGGATAAATAGAAGCCGATGGGAAGTTAAAGGTTGCTGTTCCGTGCTTCGCTTTCATGTCTACTGCTGAACGGTAAGCGATACTTATATCCAATTTTGGATCAGGTCTGAAGTAGAATCCAAATCCGAAGCCTTGTCCACTCGCTTTTTCATCCTTAATATTAATTTGTCCTCCAAACTGAGTAATAGCTTTATCCCAGTTTACTTGTCCTCTCGCATAAATATAGCTTGCTCCAAAAGCTAACCAATCATTAAATTTATATGAAACCATTGGTTGGAAATAGAAGCTCTTCAGCTCAAGCTTTTGAACCATTTCTTTTCCCTCCCAATCATTTGGCCATTCTATAGTACTTCCGAAAGGAGTTGTGAAACTAAACCCAACGGATAATTTTTCTATTGGCTTGTAAGTGATAGCAGCATAAAGGGGTGTTCCCATCGGGTTGTCCGTTTGTGTGCTTTGTAATGTATTCAGATTTTGAAAAGTCACTTTGTTGCTTGCTCCAAATGCTCCGGCAACTATACTTAGTTTTGAAGGAATGAAAGACATCCCTGCAGGATTGAAAAATGCAACACTTGCATCTTCAGCATGAGCACTGGTGTGTGCCATTGCCAATTGTTTTACCCCTTGCAAAGAAACTCTAAAACCTCCTGCATAGGATAGAACACCTGCCAATAAAGCGGTTGATACTAATATTTTTTTCATAGACTATTATTATATAACCCAAATATAAAATTATTTTAGTTACGTCTGTTAATATTTCTTAATTATTTAAACAATATGCTAAAAGAAAACTATGTTTAAAATAATATGTGTTGCTTAATTATCTATAATCTTTTGCTTACTAGAGTTTTGTGCTTGTTTTTATTTTTTATTTTGTTTTTAGTTTAAAATTAAACAAATACTCATTTTAATATTTACTATTTTTAGAATCGGATAAAAATAAAAATCTATAAATTTGCAAGAATAAATAATTGTTATATGAGTTGTGGATGTAAAACATCCGGCGATTCTGCACATTCGTGTGGTCCTAAAAAAACAGCGAATGGTTGTGAAAATGTAAATACCTGTGGTAATAGTTATAAATTAAGTGTTTTCGATTGGTTATCTAATGTACAAAACCCCACATCTAATAGGTGTGATTTTGTTGAAGTTAGATTTAAAAATGATAGAAAATCGTTTTATAAAAATGTAAATAATATTCCTTTACATATAGGTAGCGTAGTAACAGTAGAATCTAGTCCCGGACATGATATAGGTGTGGTAAGTCTCACCGGAGAATTGGTTAAGATTCAGATGAAAAAGAAAAAATTTTCTGAAGAATCTGCTCTTAAAATATACAGACAGTCGAACCAAAAAGATATTGAAGTTTGGCAGGAAGTCAGAAAAAAAGAGGATGGTGTAAAGATAGAAGCAAGAAAGATCGCTCAAAGACTGGGGCTTGAAATGAAAGTCACAGATGTTGAATATCAGGGAGATGCTTCGAAGGTTACTTTTTATTATACGGCAGAAAACAGGATCGATTTCAGACAGCTGATCAAAGATTATGCAGGAGCTTTCAGAACCAAGATTGACATGAAGCAGATTGGTTTCAGACAGGAAGCTGCAAAAGTCGGAGGGATCGGATCTTGTGGAAGAGAGCTTTGTTGTTCAACCTGGCTTACTGATTTTAGATCTGTAAATACAAATGTAGCCAGATATCAGCAGCTTAGTATTAATCCTCAAAAATTGGCAGGACAGTGTGGTAAGCTGAAATGTTGCCTAAATTATGAATTGGACAGCTATCTGGACGCATTAAGTAATTTTCCTTCTTCATCTACCATGCTGGATACGGAGAAAGGACGGGCTTTTTGTATTAAAATCGACGTTTTCAAAAAGAAAATGTGGTTTGCCTACGTTGATAGTTCTATGGCTTGGTATGATTTCGACATCGATTTGGTGAAAAAATTAATCTCCAAAAATAAAAGAGGCGAAAAAACATTGCCGCTTGAAGACCTGAAAGAGCCAGAAACTTCAATAAAGAGTATTGATTTAATTCAGGAAAATAATGTAGATCGATTCGAGAAGAAGAATAAAAGCAACAATAGGCATAAAAACCAGAGCCGTCCCAACAGCAATAGTCAAAACAATCAAAATCCGCAAGGTCAAGGTCAGAAAAGACCGAATAACAAGCCTGATCGACAAGATCGTTCTGAAAAAGTTGAAAAGCCTGAAAGACAACAGAATCCTAATGCGAACAACCAGCCTAGGCAACAAAAAAACCAACAGCCAAAACCTCAGTTGGAAAAAGTAGCAGCACCTAATTCTGATGCAGAGAAAAAGCCGAATCCGAATAAGAAAAAATTCAAAAAGAAATTTCCTCCCAAAAAAGATAACAATGCGTAAAATTTTAGGATTATTAACTTTTATCTTTCTATTGAGCTGTAAATCTTCGGGTGAAGATGTTGTAATGAATGCTGTCAATAATAAATGGAGTAAAAAGCAGGAACAAAAATTTAATCTTGAAATTTCAGATCCGCAAAATCCTAAAAATATTATTTTTGTGGTAAGGAATAATAATGAGTATCCTTATAGCAATATCAGATTTATTGTGAATCTTACTAATCTTCAAAACAAGAAAAAAGAGGTGGATACGTTAAATTACGTACTTGCGAAACCAAATGGAGAATGGCTTGGTACAGGTTTTGGTGATACGAAGGAAACTTTTTTTCAATATAAACTGAACTATAAATTTCCGGAAAAAGGGAAATATGAAGTAGGGGTAATTCAGGCTATGAGAAACGATAATCTCCCCGGAATAGAAGATCTTGGAGTGAAAATAGAAACGGCTAAACCGTAACCATACATGGAAGAAAATAAACAAAACAATGGAAGTAAAGGAAAAACATTTCCTCTTCCCCCTAAAAAAAAGAAAGACACCTCTTGGAAAAAGTGGGTGAAAGTAATCTGGATAGGATTTATTGTCGTTGTTTTAGGAATATCGGGGCTTTTCTTTGCTGTATCTCAAGGTTTTTTGGGAGAAATGCCGGATGTAAAGGAGCTTGAAAACCCTAATATCTATGTGGCATCCGAAATTATTTCTTCAGACGGAGTTGTTTTAGGAAAATTTGAAAAAGAAAAGACACAACCTGTCATTTATAAAGATCTTCCTCCATACCTTGTGTATGCATTGCAGGCAAAAGAGGATGAACGTTTTAAAGAGCATTCCGGAATTGATTTGCAATCTATTGCAAGAGCAGTAGTATATGGCGGTTCAAGAGGAGGAGGTTCAACAATTACCCAACAGCTTGCAAAGCTTCTTTTTACAGGGAATGCTTCTCAAAATAAAGTTGAAAGAGCTTTTCAGAAACTAAAAGAATGGGTAGTTGCAGTAAGTTTGGAGAAGAGATATACTAAAGAAGAAATTATTACTCAGTACTTTAATAAATTTGATTTTCTTTTTAATGCCAATGGAGTTGAAATGGCTTCTAAGGTGTATTTCAATAAAAAAACTTCTGAACTTACACTTCCAGAAGCGGCTACTTTTGTGGCAATGCTTGAAAATCCAAGGAAAAATAATCCATATAGAAATCCTGAACAGGCAAAAGAGAGAAGAAATGTGGTTTTGGAGCAAATGCAAAAAACAGGTTACATTGATATGGCAACCTATGAAAGAGCAAAAGAAACTCCTATAACAGTTGATTTCCATCCTATCAAAGATATTACAGAAGGGTATTCTGCTTATTATAAGCATTATCTGAGAAAAGAAATTGATAAATATCTGGACGATTATGAAAAGGAAACAGGTAAAAAGCTTAATCTTTATAGAGATGGGCTGAAAATATATGTTACCCTTGATTCTAAAATGCAAAAATATGCTGAAGAATCAATTAGGGAGCACTTGACTGATCTTCAGAAAAGATTTGACGCAGAACAAAGAGGAAGAAAAGATAGACCTTTCTATTATCTTAACAGTAAACAGATTAATGATTTGATGGTTCAGGCTATGAAGAGAACCGGAAGATATAAGCTGTTAAAAGAAGATGGCCTTTCTGATGAAGCGATCATAGCGGAATTTAAAAAGCCGGTTAAAACATCGCGTTTTACTTGGGCTGGAGAAGAAGAGGTGGAAATGTCTCCGTGGGATTCTATCAAATGGCATAAGCAAATTGCTCAGGCAGGATTAATGTCAGTAGTTCCGGGAACAGGAGAAATTAAAGCCTGGGTAGGAGGTATTGACTGGCAACATTTCCAGTATGACCATATTAAACAAGGAAAAAGACAGGTGGGATCTACGTTTAAGCCTTTCGTTTATGCGACTGCAATTATGAAGTTAGGTTTAACGCCATGTTCTACGATTTCCAATGCAAGTTTTAATAAAGGAACTTATCATGTTCCGGGAAGAGGAGGAATGTTAACCTTGAAAGATGCGTTGGCGCATTCTCAAAACCCGGTTGCCTTACGTTTAGCTGAAATGACAGGAACGCAAAGTGTAATACAAACAGCAAGAGACCTAGGAGTTACTGAGGAAATCTCAACCAGTCTACCAATGGCGTTAGGAGCTTCAGATATTACGATTTATGAAATGGTAGGAGCGTACAGTACTTTTGCCAATTATGGAAATTACAATAAACCGGAAATGATCTGGAGAATAGAAGATGCAAACGGTAGAGTTATAAAAGAGGTAAATGTAGAGCCTAAAGAAGTTATGAATCCTCTGTATGCTTATACAATGATTGAATTGATGAAAGGAGTGGCTCAATATGGAACGGCTTCAGGAGAATTAGGCAGAAAAGGAATTTCTAAAGACGTGGAAATTGCTGGAAAAACGGGAACAACACAAAATAACTCCGATGGTTGGTTTATGGGGATTACCCCAAGATTGGCAACAGGAGCTTGGGTAGGCTGGGAAGACAGAGCAACTCACTTCTTTGGAACAGGAGAAGGACAAGGGGCAAAAATGGCTTTACCTATCTGGGCAATCTATATGAAGAAAGTATGGGCAGATAAAAGTTTAGGAATTTCTCCTCAGGATAAATTTGTAAAACCTTCAGAATGGAAAGATGGATGCTCTAATCTGAAAGGATTGGGTAGTGGATATGGTGATGATGGCGGGCTACAAACCATAGATGAAATTAAAAATCCGAAACCGGCAGAACCTTCTCCGAAAAAGAATCCTGAAAAGAAAGATGAGAATGTAAATGACAATCTGAATAAAGGAGATGAAATTGATTTCAATAATAAATAATTTAGATAGAGCCTTCCAGAAATGGGAGGCTTTTTTGTAAGCAAATTAATATCTTTGGAGTATGAATCTTACTACCATAAAACAGCCGTTTACAGATATTTTTCCAGGTGATTTTTCTGGAAATCCAATGCAGAGAATGACTCCTAAAGTGTTGTTTTCAACTGTTGCTCCTGTCGAATTTAAAAATCCTAAACTTATTATTTTTAATGAGAAACTTTCAGAAGAGATAGGATTGGGAAACTATGAGGAAAAAGATCTCGGTTTTCTGGTGGGGAATTATTTGCCTGATAATGTTAAACCCTACTCAACGGCTTATGCGGGACATCAGTTTGGGAACTGGGCCGGGCAGTTAGGAGATGGTAGAGCAATTTATGCCGGAGAAATTAAAAACCGGTCGGGAAAAAAAACTGAAATACAGTGGAAGGGAGCCGGAGCAACGCCTTATTCCAGACATGCGGACGGAAGAGCAGTACTCAGATCTTCTGTTCGGGAATACCTTATGAGTGAGGCAATGTACCATTTGGGTGTTCCTACAACAAGAGCACTAAGTCTAAGCTTTACAGGAGAAAAAGTAGTAAGAGATATTTTATATAGTGGAAATCCTCAGGAAGAAAACGGGGCGGTGGTTATAAGAACAGCGGAAAGCTTTTTAAGGTTTGGGCATTTCGAACTAATGTCGGCTCAACAGGAATATAATACATTGGAGGAACTTCTTAATTTCACCATAAAGAATTATTTCCCTGAAATTCAGTCTGAAGGAAATCAGAAGTATAAAGATTTTTTTGAAAATGTAGCAGGAAGAACTGTGGATCTTATGGTGGATTGGTTTAGAGTAGGTTTTGTACATGGCGTAATGAATACAGATAATATGTCGATTCTCGGCCTTACGATAGATTATGGTCCATTTTCAATGATGGATGAATATGATTTGAATTTTACGTCCAATACAACAGATCTTCCGGGAAGAAGGTATGCTTTCGGGAAACAAGGGCAGATTGCTCAATGGAATCTTTGGCAATTAGCAAATGCTCTTCACCCTATGATAAAAGATGAGAAGTTTTTAGAAGATACATTGAATAAATTTGGAGATTACTTTTGGAAGAAGCACGACAACATGCTGTGTGATAAATTTGGATTTGATCAATTATTAGAAGATGATGAAGAATTTTTTATTAATTGGCAAGGTTTGATGCAGGAATTCCAGTTTGATTATACACTTTTTTTTAGCTTGCTGGAAAAAATAGATCAAACTTATGATATGAAAGCCGAGTTTGAGAAAATAACCTATGTTTCACTAGATGATAAAGCTTTGTCTAAGATTAAAGATTTTATCAACCAATACGAATTGAGACTTGAGAAAAACAAGATTTCAAGAAAAGAGTCTTTGAAATTAATGCAAAAAAATAATCCTAAATTCACTTTGAGAAACTATCTTCTCTATGAATGTATTGAAGAAATTGAAAATGAAAAAACAATTTTGCTGGAGAAATTAATCAAGGCATTAGAGAACCCTTATGAAGAAATATTTCCTGAATTTTCAGTGAAAAGACCATCAAAATATGATGATGTGTCGGGTTGTTCTATGCTTTCATGTAGCTCGTAAATTAAATAATATTTAAAAAAATGATTTTAATATTGAATATTAATTATAGTTTTGTTTTTTTTTATTATTTTTATCGTAAAAAAATATTATGAAAAGAATTCTACTTTCCGCATTTGCGTTAATAATTAGCTCATCGGCTTTTTCTCAGTACTGGTCTGTACAGAATACTGCTTTTGCAACTACATCTAGAGGGATTTCTGGAATGGAGGTTTATGATGCTAATACTGTTTGGGCTTTTGCATACGATGGAGTGACATCTACTAATAATGTTCAAGAATTTACAAAAACATCTAATGGAGGAACGACTTGGACTTCCGGTGCTATTAATCTTAATGATCCAACATTAAGGATTACTAATATCTCTGGTGTTAGTTCAACTACAGCATGGGTTGCTGCATTTGATGATACTGTTGGCTTAGGAGGTGCTTGGAAAACAACAGATGGAGGTGCTACATGGGTTCAAAAAAAAGCATTAGTAACTGCTAATCAATCTTGGACTAATTTTGTGCATTTTTTTGATGCTAATAATGGGATTGTTGGTGGTGATCCAGAATCAGGAGAGTTTGAACTTTACACAACTTCTGATGGAGGGGCTACTTGGACAAGAGTGCCGGGAGCTAACGTTCCTAACCCTTCAGCTAGTGAATATGGATATAACTCCGGATATTATGCTGTTGGGAATAATATTTTCTTTTATACTGGTAAAGGAAGAATCTTTAAGTCGACAGATAAAGGGTTGACCTGGGCTGTAGCATTTACTGGCTCTACTTATGGACTCACTGACTTTGGTGGAGCAGCTATAAATGGGGATATGGCTTGGAGTGATGCAAATAAAGGTATTGTTTTTAAAAAAACATATAATACAGCCACCCCACCCGTTCAAACTGCTTTGGCTATTTATGGGACTACAGATGGGGGAACAACTTGGAATCCTATCACATATACGGGTATTACTGCGGCTAATAGTATTAATGATATTACGTATGTTCCTGGGACAAGTATATTGGTGGCAACCAGCTCCGCAGGCGGGTCATGGAAAAGTTTGGATAATGGTGTGACATGGGCGTCTTTAGATACAGGGGTACAGCATTTGAATGTTAGATGTTCTGATCCTAATACTTGCTACTCTGGCGGGTTTAATACCTCTGCTACAGTAGGAGGAATGTTTAAGTCTTCTCAAAATTTAGGGGTAGCTGAGGTTATAAATAAAAAAAACAACGTAATATCCATTTATCCTAATCCAACAAAAGGGGAAATAAATATTAAAAATGATAAAAAGATAAAAATGTCTAACGTTTTTGATTTAACTGGAAGATCAGTTTTGAAGTCTGAGTCAGAAAAAATAGATATATCATCGTTTTCTAAGGGAACTTATCTGTTACAAATTGAATTTACAGATGGTACTTCTTCTTCAGAAAAAGTAATTAAAGAATAAAAGAGCTTTATAAGTTTTTTAAACTCACCAATTATGGTGAGTTTTTTTATTTTTGCAAAAATTTTAACAGTGTCCATACAATCAAAGCTTTATAGTTTTTTTAAAATAGTTTTTCCTTCCACGTATATAGAATTAGGAATTTTCCTTTTCTTTTTGAGTGTTTATGGGGTTTTAGGATCTTACATAGCGGTTAATTACACCATTATTTTTGATGACAGAATCCCCTGGGATGCTTATTTTAGTTTTGATAATCGTTCCATTGTAATGACGGGAGGAAGTTTTGAGCGGCATCCTTTGTCTTATTATTTTTTTAATTGGCTTCGACAGTTGGCCTTTCTTTTTTCAAATGGAAAGAAAAATGATGTTTTTAGGCTTGTTTTAGCGTGGGCGAGCAATCTGATGGTAAGTTTAAGCATTGTTCAGATCTTCAAATATTTGAAAAATATTATTGGTCTGCCATTAATGATTAATCTTTTGCTGATTGCTTTATTTTCTGTTTTTTCTACGACTATTCTGCTCTCTTTTACCCCTGAAAACTTTACTTATACATTGTTTTTATTAACGCTGTTCAATTATTATGCGGCGGCAAGACTTAAAAATGATAAAAAAATTTCACCTTTGGTTCTTGTTGTATCAGGTGTTACTATTGGTGGACTTACAATTACCAATTTGGTAAAAGTTTTTATTCCTGTATTTTTTGAAAAGAACTTGTTTAAAAGCTGGAGAAAACTTCTGGATGCATTCATAAGAGGTTTGATCACGGTAATTTGTTTTGTTTTACTTTACCTAAACAGGATTGAATTTAAGTATGAGAATATTTTTTCCAAAACCAGCAGTCAGTACGAGAAGTTCTCAAATGCCAAGCCTGCTTCAGTTTGGGATATGATTGTTTCTTTCTTTTTTGGAGGAAATATGCTTTTCCCAAGTTTTTTCATCACAGATAAACATAATATGAAAGGATTTCATTACAAAGGGTTGTTTATGGATGTGTATTCATCTCCAATTTCCTATCTGTTTGTCTTTTCAATAATAGGATTGCTTTTGTGGAGTTATTGTAAAAATTTTAGAAATAAATTTGTTCAGGTTATTGCAATTTCTTTCGTTGTAGACATTATCATACACTGTTTTATGAGATTTGGACTTCACACATCCTATATTTATGGCGGACATTTTATTTTTGTCTATGTTTTACTGTTAGGATGGCTTTTTTATGCTTATAAATCATCCCCGAAAATCTTATCATTCCTTACGGCGATTGTATGTGTGCTGTTGGTTTACTTAGGGTGTAATAATTATCTAAGAATGGAAGAGTTTTTTGACTTTCTGAATACATTTTATCAATAAAAAAAGCTGAGAATTTTCTCAGCTTTTTTTATTGTATGTATTTGATTATTTTGCTTCTGCACAGAAAATTCTGTATTGTACAGCAACGGCAGATTTAAAATATTCCTTTATTTTAGAAAGGTCAGAAGCAGCGCTTTGTTTACTGAAATAGCTTCCTGCTAAAATTTTATAATTAGGTCGTAAAGAAGCATCAGTTTCCACCTTTAAATTCGGAAATCTTTTTCTGAAATAAGTTTTGATTTCGTTGGCTTCATCATTACTTTTTACAGTTGTGATTTGTATTTTGTACCCTAAAATTCTAGGATTTTTTCTGCAAATTTCAGCATTGGTCAGTTCTCTGTTCGGAACCAGAATTTTTGTTGGTCTCGAAGGAGCATCATCGTCTATAATGTTGGAAGATTTTCCATAAGAAACTTTAGAACATTTATCTTCCAGACTCGTTAATGCATCATTTACGCGGGGGTCCATGCTTATAATAAGTTCGGTGCCAGATAAAGTATCTTTTTTTACAACCTGTTGGGCGTCAATATTATAAAAACTTAACAGAGATAATATCGAAAATAATTTTATCAAATTTTTCATTTAAAAGTTGTTTCAGCAAATTTATACAAATAAAAAATTATACCAAACTGAGTTATTTAGAATCAATACAAATTAAACTGAAATGATATTTTCCCCTTTGTATATGCCGTTAAATTTCTGTTAAATATATTATTTTTGCGGAATTGATTGAATGTTCAATATTTTACTAACATAAGATAATTTAAATGATTAGTTGGAGAAAGCATTATAAACAAACGTTGGTTGCAATAGGCTTATTGTTATCAACCAGTGCTTCAATTTACGGGCAAGACGGCGATCCGAAAAACGGTGAGAAACTTTTCAAAGCGAATTGTACTGCATGTCACGCGCTAGACAAACAAGTTGTAGGACCACCTTTGAAAGGAGTGGTAGAACGAGTTAAGACAGAGGGCGGCAAAGATACAGAGTGGCTTCACAAGTGGATCAAAAACAACAAAGAAGTCAGAGACTCTGGTGACAAGTACGCCAATGAGATTTTTGCAAAATTTAATAAGACTGAGATGCAGCTCTTTCCTAATCTTACAGATAAGGATATTGATGACATCTTAGCTTTTACAACTAATCCTCCGGCTCCAGAGCCAGCTGCTGATAAAAAAACAGCAACACCAGGTACGGAAGTAACAGCGGCTCCGGCAAGCAGTACTACAACAAACGTTGTAATTATTTCTCTTTTAGCTATTGCGGCTTTATTAGTTTGGATTTTAGTAAAACTAAGACAGCTGGTAAAACTGGGTCAATCTGAAGACTTAGCAGGGCTAAACGAAACAAGAATAAAATCTTTCAGTGAAGTTTATGAAAAATACCACTATATAGGTAAAGGGTTAATTGCTATTCTGGCATTATTAGCTACTTATGGTGTTTGGAACTGGATTATGTGGATTGGTGTTTACAAAGGATATAAGCCTGAACAGCCAATTTACTTCTCTCACAAAATTCACGCAGGAGAACAGAAAATCGACTGTCAATTATGTCACTCAAGTGCTAAATACGGTAAAGTATCTGAGATCCCTTCTATGAATGTTTGTATGAACTGTCACAAAGCGATTGGTGAATACAACGCAGAACATTATATGGAGCCTGGAAAAGATAAAGCATTCTATGATGGAGAAATCCAGAAAATTTATGCTGCAACAGGTTGGGATCCTGCGAAACAACAGTATACAGGGAAAACTCAGCCGGTTGAATGGACAAGAATCCACAATATGCCAGACTTTGTTTACTTCAACCACTCTCAACACGTAGTAGCAGGTGAGCAAGCGATCATTAACTCTTTCAACAAAAAGAACCCAACAAACAAAATTGATGTTGTTTGTAAAGCTTGTCACGGTAAGATTGATACAATGAATGTTGTTCAGATGGCTAATGATTTCACGATGGGATGGTGTATCGAGTGTCACAGAACTACTGAGGTTGATATGAACAACGGTTATAATAAAGAATACTTCAAAAATCTACACGACAAATTGAAAAAACAATACCCTAAAGACGGTGGTAAGATTACTGTAGATGCAATTGGAGGTCTTGAGTGTGGTAAATGTCATTATTAATAACTAAAAATTAGAAGTATAAATGGCTTCAAACAAAATACAATTTAGAAGTATTCATGAACTTAAAGATCCGGCTTTAAATAGTAAGCTGGCTCAGAAAGAGTTCCAGGAAGAAATTCCTGTAGAAGATTTCCTTGGAGATGCGGAACAGAATGGTTCCAGTACTTCAAGAAGAGATTTCTTAAAACTATTAGGTTTTTCTACAGCAGCAGTAACATTAGCTGCTTGTGAAGCTCCGGTAATTAAAACGATTCCTTACGTGGTAAAACCACATGATATTATTCCGGGAGTTCCAAATTATTACGCTTCAACATATTTCGATGGTTTTGACTTTGCTAGTGTTTTAGTAAAAACTAGAGAAGGGAGACCTATTAAAATTGAGCCGAATCCAGCTGCTGGAGATTTAGGAAAAACAAATGCAAGAGCTCAGGCGAGTGTACTTTCTCTTTATGATAATGATAAAGTAAAGCAACCTAAATTTGAAGGTAAAGACGAGACTTTCGATAAAGTAGACAGTTTTATAATTAAAGGGTTGGAAGAAGCGAAAGCGACAGGTAAAAGAATCGTGTTATTATCACATTCTTTTGCTTCACCTACTTTCAAAAAATTATTTGCTGAGTTTAAAGAAAAATATCCTACAGCGGAATTAGTAACGTATGATGCTTTCCCTTATGCTGCAGCATTAGACGCAGCTCAGGAAGTTTTCGGAACAAGAGCATTACCGGTTTATGACCTTAAAGGAACTGAATTGGTGGTTGCTTTCCAGGCTGATTTCTTAGGAGATTATAACGCAGGAAGTTTAGAGACTTCTTATGCAGCGGCAAGAAAGCCTGGAGCAAACATGTTGAGACACATACAAGTAGAATCAAACATGTCTATCACGGGTGCTAATGCTGATGAAAGAGTAAGACTGAAACCAAGTGCTGTAAACAAAACCTTGGTTGAAGTTTACAATGCAATTGTAGGAGGTGGTACTTCAGACAAGACTGCTTCTGAATTGGCTAAAGAATTATTGGCAAAAGGAAGCAAGGCTGTTGTTTTCGCTGATGGTTCTAAAGGTGCTCAGGTTCTAGCGCACTTAATTAACCAAAAATTAGGATCAGTTGCTTTCACTGGTAAAGCTAACTTCCTAAAAGATTTTGATAAAGCAAGATTCCAGGAATTCCTTGGATGGGTAAATGCAGGTCAGGTTGGCGTATTGATTGCTAACAATGTAGACCCAATTTATTCTTATCATAAAGGAGAAGATTTCAAAAAATCTTTAACTAAAGTTCCTTACGTAATCGCAGTTGCTGATAAGAAAAATGAAATGTACAAAGCAGCTAAGGCTGTAATTCCTGTAGCTAACTGGCTAGAATCTTGGGGTGATATTGAGCCTCAGACGGGTGTATATTCATTAATGCAGCCAACAATCCAGAAAATCTACAAATCAAGACAGATCGAAGAATCTCTATTGGTTTGGAAGAATGGTAAAAACAATGCTGCAAATAATTATTATGATTATTTAAAAGGTAGTGCTACTTCTATCCTAGGAGCAACTTCTTTCAACAAAGCTTTATATAATGGTATCAACACTTCAAATAATGCAACAACGTTGTCTTATGCTGGAGGAAACGGTGCTCAGGCTGTTGCTGAATTGAACGGTTTCAAGGCTTCTGATTTAGAATTGGTATTATATACTACGACTTCTATGGGAGACGGTACTCAGGCAAACAACCCTTGGTTGCAGGAATTACCAGATCCATTGACAAGAATGTCTTGGGATAATTACTTGACAATGTCTCCAAAAGATGCAGAAAGATTAGGTATTGATAACGATCTTAACGCAAGAATGCAGCTAGACGGTTCTATCGTAAACCTTACTGTAAACGGAGTAACAATAAAAGATGTTCCTGTATTCGTACAACCAGGACAAGCTGACGGATCTGTAGGTCTTGCGCTTGGTTATGGAAAAAAAGATTCAGGAGCTACAGCTGATACTGGTGTAAATGCTTATCCTCTATTTGATGGTTCTAACTTAGTTCTTTCTAATGCTAAAATCGAAAAAACGGGAGAAGATCATGAATTTGCAGGTATCCAGCTTCAAAATACACTAATGGGACGTTACGAAATCGCTAAGGAAGTTCCTTTGGCTGATTACTTAAACGTAGCATTTGATGATGAGCATAAGGGGTGGAATAAACCATTGGAATATCACACAATCAGTGGAGCACTTCCTGCAAGAAAAATTGATCTTTGGGATGCTTTTGATGATACAGACGGACCTCACTTCAACTTATCTATCGACTTAAACTCTTGTACAGGTTGTGGAGCATGTATTATTGCTTGTCAGGCTGAGAACAACGTTCCTGTTGTAGGAAAAGACGAGATCAGAATGTCTAGAGATATGTATTGGTTAAGAATTGACCGTTACTATTCTTCAAGACAGAAAGTAGAAGTATATGAAGGATTAAAAGATGGATTAGCTGTTCCTGAATTGTATGGAACTGCATTCAATAAAGAAGGAGGTGCATTGAATCACCCTGCTGAAAATCCAGATGTAATCTTCCAGCCGGTAATGTGTCAACACTGTAACCACGCTCCATGTGAAACTGTATGTCCGGTTGCGGCTACTTCACACGGTAAGCAAGGTCAAAACCATATGGCATATAACAGATGTATCGGTACAAGATATTGTGCGAACAACTGTCCATATAAAGTAAGACGTTTCAACTGGTTTACATACAACCTAAATGATAAGTTCGATTTCAACATGAACAATGATTTGGGAAGAATGGTACTAAATCCAGACGTAGTTGTAAGAACAAGAGGGGTAATGGAGAAATGCTCTATGTGTATCCAAATGACTCAGGCAACTATTCTTGAAGCGAAGAAAGACGGAAGAAAAGTGAACGCTGGAGAATTCCAGACGGCTTGCTCTAAAGCTTGTTCTACAGGAGCAATGACATTTGGAGACATGAATGACAAAGAATCTGAAGTAAGAGAATTGTACTCTAGCAACAGAAGATATTATTTACTTGAAGAGATCGGAACAAAACCAAATGTGTTCTATCACACTAAAGTAAGAAACAGAGTAGAAAAATAAAGTTTAAATAATAAATAGGTAAAAAATGTCAGGACATTACGAAGCTCCGATAAGGGAACCTCTAATTATTGGTCACAAAACTTATCACGATATCACAGAAGATATTGCACGACCTATAGAAGAAAGAGCAGGTAAATTATGGTGGATTTCATTATATGCAGCCTTAGTTCTATTCATCTATGGATTCGGATGTATCGCTTATACTATCGGGACAGGTATTGGAGCATGGGGGCTTAACAGAACTATTAACTGGGGTTGGGATATCACCAACTTTGTATGGTGGGTAGGTATCGGTCACGCCGGAACCCTAATCTCAGCAGTATTATTATTATTTAGACAGAGATGGAGAATGTCTGTAAACAGATCTGCGGAGGCGATGACGATTTTCGCGGTTGTACAGGCAGCAATCTTCCCGGTAATTCACATGGGTAGAGTTTGGGTAGGATATTGGGTATTCCCTTTACCAAACCAGTTCGGTTCTCTTTGGGGGAACTTCAACTCACCACTACTTTGGGACGTATTTGCAATCTCTACATATTTCTCGGTATCAACTGTATTCTGGTTCATGGGACTAATCCCTGACTTTGCAATGATCAGAGATAGAGCTAAAACGCCTTGGACTAAGAAAATTTATACATTCCTAGCATTCGGTTGGGGTGGTAAAGCAAAACACTGGCAAAGATTCGAAGAACTTTCTTTGGTTCTTGCAGGGTTGGCAACACCGCTTGTATTCTCAGTACACACTACCGTATCTTTTGACTTCGCAACTTCAGTTATTAAAGGATGGCACTCTACAATCTACCCTCCTTACTTCGTGGCCGGTGCGATCTTCTCAGGATTTGCAATGGTACAAACACTATTGTTAGTTGCTAGAAAAGTGTGTCACTTAGAAGAATATATTACAATGTATCATATTGAAATTATGAACATCGTAATCATCCTTACGGGTGGTATGGTAACTGTAGCTTACGCAACTGAATATTTCATCGGATGGTATTCTGGATCTAGATTTGAAGACTTTACTTATCTTTCTCCGGGTGCTGCTGTTGGACCTTACTGGTGGGCTTTCTGGTCACTAATTATCTGTAACCTTGTTATTCCGGCTTCATTCTGGTTCAAGAGACTAAGAACGAACATTATCTGGACATTCATTGTTGCATTAATTATCAACATCGGTATGTGGTTTGAGCGTTTCGATATCATCGTTATCAACCTTTCAAGAGATTACTTACCAGGTTCTTGGACGATGTTTAAGCCAACAATTATTGATGTGGGAGTATATTTAGGAACAATCGGATTCTTCTCTGTATTATTCTTATTATATGCAAGAACATTCCCTGTAATTGCACAGGCTGAATTAAAATCGATTTTGAAAATCTCAGGTGAAACTTATAAAGCAAAAGAAGGAGATGAGCACCACTAAAATTGTATACGGACTTTATGCTGACGACGACGATTTAATGAACGGCGTTAAAGCATTCAACGATAAAGGTATTAAGATAAACGAAGTTTATACACCATTCCCTGTTCACGGACTAGATAAAGCTTTAGGGTTAAAGAAAACTAGAATTTCTGATGCTGCTTTCATCTACGCGCTTTACGGTGTTACTATCGGTGCTACTGTAACTTGGTACGTGATGAATCACGACTGGCCTCAAAATATTGGGGGTAAACCAGCTTTTGACTGGGCTCACAACATGCCTGCATTCGTAGTTCCAATGTTTGAGCTTATGGTATTCTGTGCGGCTCACATGATGTCATTAACTTTCTTAGTAAGAAATAAAATGTATCCTGGAGCTCCTGCACAAAACCCAGACCCAAGAACAACGGATGATAAATTCATGATGGAATTTGTAACTGAAGATGTAGAATCTGTAAAACAGTTGCTAATTGAAACTGGAGTTGAAGAAATAACTGTTAAAGATGCTTAAAATGAAAAAGAATGTATTAAAAATTACAGCGGTTTTAGGTTTAACAACAGTTTTACTTAACTCTTGTGGACCTAAGGAAAACACACCATTGGTATATTTTCCCGATATGTACTTCCCGGTAGCTTATGATCCATTGATGAAAGCTCAGGATGCCTATTCAGACCATGAAAATGAAATTCCGGCATTCGTTAAAAATAATGGTGCAACAGGTCTTTCTCCGGTAGAAGGATCCGTGCCTCAAAATAAAGACGGAGTTTTCGAAGAAGGTTTACTTCCTAAAACAGTAGATGAGTACAACGTGGGTTACACTGCGGCAAAAACAGTAACATCTTCTCCTTTGAACCCTGCAAATGCAGAAAAAGATATCGAAAGAGGAAAAATGTTATTTGAAAAAACGTGTGCTGCTTGTCACGGTGTAGGAGGAGACGGACAAGGACCTATCGTACAAAGTGGAGCATATTCTGGTGTACCAAATTACGCTGATAGAGATGTTACTGTAGGATCTGTTCATTATGTATTAACAAACGGTAGAAACAACATGGGATCTTATGCAGGTCAATTGAATGCAGGAGATAGATGGAGAGTAGCAATGTATGTGATGAATGCTTTCAAAAAAGGAGCAGCAGCACCTGCAGCAGCTACCGCGACGGCAACAACTGAAACTACTACCGAAACTAAAAAATAAGAAAAGAAATGTATAGTTTTTCACCAAAATTAAAATCAACTTCTATAATACTTCTTGTTGTAGGTTTAGTTCTATTTGGTATTGGTTTCTTTTTAAACAAAGGAATCTCTACTGAAAAAATCGAGCAGATGATGGAGGCGGTACATGCTTCTGGTCATAATGCACCTACACACTCAAGTGAAATGGTAGGACCTCAGGATCATGCTGCTCACCTTGAGCATGCTACTTTACAGGTTCATAATCAACCTTTGGCATCTCTACATTTTGTGGCTGTATTTTTCTTTGGAATTAGTTGTGCTGTATTGTTTTTTTACTGTATTCAGCACGCTGCTCACGCAGGTTGGCCAATTATTATTACCAGAGTAATGGAAGCTATTGCTTCTTATATTCCTTGGGGTGGTGCTATTTTAATTATCTTGATGATCATTAATATCACACACAATGGTCACTTATTCCATTGGATGGACCCGGATTTGACAGACCCTAATTCTGCTCATTTCGATGTAATCCTATTTGAAAAGAAAAGATTCTTAAATATACCTTTCTATGCTGTAAGAACTTTCATCTATGTATTAGGTGCATCTTTCTTCGCTTGGAAATTGAAAGCTCAGTCTAAAAAAGTAGATGAAACTAAATCTAAAGTAGATTACCAAATGCTTTACAGATGGGCAGTAGGATATATCGCATTCTTCGGATTTGCTTCTGCAGCTTGGGCTTGGGACTGGTTGATGTCTATTGACCCTCACTGGTATTCTACAATGTATATCTGGTATTCAATGGTTAGCTGCCTTTCAAGTGGTATTGCAGTAATCATTTTACTAAGTGTATATCTTAAGAAAAACGGATTCCTTCCTCAATTCAATGATAATCACTTACACGATTTAGGAGTATTCCTTTTTGCTACAAGTATGCTTTGGACGTATACATGGTTCGCTCAGTTCATGCTATATTGGTATGCAAACGTTCCGGAAGAGGTTAATTACTTCTTTGGAAGATTCCAACACTATGGAACAACATTCTTACCAATGCTAATTGTAAACTTCTTGTTACCATTATTGGTATTAGTAAGTAGCAGCATCAAGAGAAACTATAAGGTAGTTACAACAATGGCAATAGTTGTTATCTTGGGACACCTTTTAGATTACTTCAATATGGTAATGCCAGGAACAGTAGGACCATACTGGAACACTCCTGAAGTATTCGTTTTGATATTAGGAGCGGTTTTATTCATCGTTGGATTATTTATGTTTACAGTGCTTTCAGCATTATCTAAACTAAAATTAATTCCTACAGGAAACCCATTCTTACACGAATCTGAAATTTATGAGTATCCTTTCTAAGGAAAACTTGTAACAAGATATAAACAAAAAAGACTGATTGTAATGATCAGTCTTTTTTTTGCAGTAAACTGAAAAAATGAAAACTGTGAGCAACCTTTTTCAAATTGAGTTGTCTTATCATTAGAATTCTGATTTTAATTAAATATTAATCAAAAGCTAACAATTATGAAAAAAAATATCTTTTTATTTTTATTCGTTTTACTTATTCATTGCTTCAATGCACAATCGGTTACTTTTATTTCTGAAAAGACGAATAAACCCTTACCTAAAGTTTCGGTTTTTGGAAAGGATGGAAGTATTGTCGCTTATTCAGATATTGATGGGAAAATTGATAAACAATCTATAAAGCCGGAGCAGGAAAAATTTCAACTGGTGTATGATAATCTTTCTGTAGCCACTTTATCGTACGCTGATTTTGATAAGGAAATCATTAAAGTAAATGATCGCGTAAAAGATATTGAAGCCGTTGTTATTAAGAGCAATAAACCTGCAAAATATGTATTTGTAAAAGGAAATTTTAATACTTATGTTACCCTTAATAATAAATTAAATTGCTATGCCGATGGAATTGTAACTTATATTTTCGACAATAAGACAAAGAAATTAAAAAGTACAAGAGTCGAGCAATACAGAGTTTTCAGATTGGTAAATGCCGAAATGGACAGAAAAAAAATGTCATCTTGGGATTATAATATGTTTTTAGAAGTTCCGAAAATTAAAGATGTCGGAAACGTTGATGAATACAAAAAAGTTAAGAATACAGTTTTCAGGGAACTAAAAGGAGATAAAAAAGACGAAGTTGAAATCACTGGAGAAGCTCTTCAGAAAAAAGAATTTGCATTCTTTGGGTACAGATTCTTTGATTTCAAAAGTATTTTAAATGTTGCTTACGAACAAAGCTCTCAAAAAACACTAAGAGATCTTTTAGAATACAACGAAATTGAATTCTTAAAAGTTAAGCATAAAAGTGAACCCGAATTTAATGCGATTATTATTTACGGAAATTTCTATCCTACGGAACTGGACTTCGGAAACGACAATGAAAATGAAAAAGTAAAATTCAATACCAATACCAGCAATTATTCAACAAAATTCTGGCAAGAATCTTCTTTTCCCAATATGCAGACGATCTTCAGTTCTTTCTTTAAGGATGACCTAAAAGAACAAGAAAATAAAAAATAAAACCTCCATTAATAAATGGTTTTACTAAATTTGCAGCAAACCCGAAAAAAATGAAAAAGTTTTCTTTTCTACTAATTCTCAGTTTATTGCTGTTCACAGCATGTAAAAAAGATCATGTAGATGCAACGAATACAAAAACATTACAGTCAAGTATTAATGATATGACTTCAAGTCTGCCTACTATAAAGCAGATTAAATTTAATGAGGCATTATACATCTTAAAAACATTTGGAGTAGATGCGGATGGAGATATTAATGAACTTAAAGCATTAGGACAGTTAATTAATGGTAAAAAAGTTCCGGAAATCATGGCTATGGCAGATGAAGTAGCTCAGAAAAACGGGATAGATTGGGCAAGTACAGCGCCGCCATCTTTGGGTGATATGAATATTTTCGGGGATGATAAAGCAAAAGAAAGTGATCCAAACGATGTAAGAGCCAACTCATTAAGTATTCTTACAAGACCTACAGGGGATGATGGAACCGGAGCGCCGACTGCACTTCAAATTGTTCCGAGACTGGTAGATAATGCAGGAAATCCGGTATCCTTTACAGGAGCTGGTTTAGAGGCGACTCTTGAAGTTTTCAGCAACGGGGTAAAGCTGGCAACTGCTAAAAACCTGATGCAGGACAACAATTTTAAAGGGTTTAATTTAAAGTTTTCATCAATTCCTGCAGCCAAGGTAATTGATAGTAAAATTGATATTACGGTTTCAGTAAAAACGACTGCTAAGACATTTAAAATGTCTAAAATCGGATTAGATGTTAATCCATCTGCATTGAAAGTTCCGGCAGCTCCTAAAGTAGATTCTACTGCAATTAATCAGGATCCTGCTGTGGTAGATCAGAATAATCCTGGAGCAACACCACCAACGACGACTCCGACTGATCCTGCTGCTACAACAACACCTGCGGCACCAAAACAACCGACTGCTGATCCAAGATCTACAGTAAACAGTTTTTTAAATAATGTAAGTTCACAAAACCTTAAAGCAGCTTATAATTCATCAAGCAATCCAAATTGGGGAAGCTATGAATCATTTTCAAATCCGAACTCAGGATTTGGAGCAGTGAAAAACGTAAGTGTTAAAAATATTACGACTAGTGGAGCCAACGCAAATGGGGCAAGTGTAAATGCAACCTATGATGTGACAGATAAAAGCGGAAAAACAACTTCTTTAAAAGTAACTTTTGGGCTTAAAAATGTAAATGGTGACTGGAAGATCTCAAGTTATAAAATAAACCCATAAATGGCTTCACAAGACCTTATAAAAAAACTGGAAGAAACCATTGAAAATATCCCTGATTTTCCGATTCCCGGAATTCAGTTTAAAGATATTTCTCCCATATTTCTGAATCCGAAACTGTACGAAGAAGTAATAGAAGATCTGGTAACTTTCAGCAAAGGAAAAATAGATGCCGTTTGCGGGATAGAAAGCCGTGGTTATTTATTCGGGATTGCCATCGCGGTAGCGTTAGAAGTTCCGTTTATCTTAATTAGAAAAGCAGGAAAACTTCCGCCTCCGATTATTTCAGAGGAATATGACCTTGAATACGGAAGTGCTATTATTGAAACCCGTGAAGGACAAATAAAGCCGGGACAAAGAGTTTTAATTCATGATGATCTTTTAGCAACAGGAGGAACTACGGAAGCGGCTGCAAAATTGGTAGAAAAACAAGGTGCAACAGTTTCACAATTTAGTTTTCTGATTAGATTAAAAGGATTGAATGGTGGTGAAAAACTGAAAAAGTTCAACGCAGAAATCTACCCTATTTTAGAATATTAAACATTCTCAAAAAATATTTAAATGCTTCATAATTTAGCTTTATAAGGCATTTTTTATGCTTGACAATTAACAATTCTCTTTATTCCTATAATATTTATTAATAATACTCAGAAAGTATTTTGTAAATCACTAAGAAACAATTAAATTTGCAGTTCAATTTTTAAAAACTTATGGCAAAATTGGAAAAGAATGCTCACAACGAGCAAGAAGGTAAAGAAACAGTAGAATTTTTTAAAGATCTTGACAGAGAAGCTTTAAACACGGAAAGATTTCTTGAAAAATACTCAAAACAAATCGGAATCGTTTTCGGAGTTTTGATTTTGGGAGTTTTAGGTTTTTTTGGCTATAAGCAATTTGTAGAAGCTCCAAAGAATGTAGAAGCTGTAAAAAGTTACCTTGCTGCACAGAAAAATGCTGCTGAAGGAAAAGATAAAGAAGCTCTTGGTGGTAAGTCTGCTGCGAATCCTGGGTTTTTAGGAACATACGAAAACTATTCCGGAACTAAAGTAGGAAAGCTTTCTGCTTACAATGCAGGATTGTTAAAATTCAAAGAAGGGAAGTTTCAGGAAGCATACGATCTTTTAGATAATTTTTCTTCAGACAATAAAACATTGATGGCAATGAAGTACGGAGCAATGGCAGATGCGAAATCAGGTCTTAATAAGAATGATGAAGCACTTACATTGTTAGATAAAGCTTCTTCGGCTTCAGATGATGCTTATACAAGCTATTATTTTACAAGAAAAGCAGGGATTGTAGCATTAGGTCTTAAGAAAAATGCAGAAGCTAAAAAGTATTTTGCTACCATTGACGAAAAATATCAGGACTACGACAACGGAATGTCTGATTCTTATATCGAAATGACTAAATATTATTAAAAAATGGCAACAGTTAATCTTTCCGATTACAAGTCACTTCATATAACCAATGCCGATGAGTTTTCAATCGGCATTGTTTTTTCTGAGTGGAATGATTTTGTAACATACAATCTTCGTGATGCAGCATTGGAAATTCTTGAAAAAGAAGGAGTGAAAGCTGAAAATATTACCCTTTTTTCTGTACCCGGGGCATTCGAACTGAACTATGCAAGTATGCAGCTTTGTAAAGAGCGAAAATATGATGCAGTCATTGCAATTGGGTGCGTGATTCGCGGAGAAACTCCTCACTTTGACTTCGTATGCTCTGCAGTGGCGCAAGGGATCAAAGATTGTAATGTTCTTACCGATACACCGACTATCTTTTGCGTACTGACGGATGATACCAAAGAACAGTCCATTGCGAGAAGTGGGGGAGATCTTGGAAATAAAGGAGTAGAAGCAGCAGTTACAGCTTTAAGAATGATCGACTTTAAGAAGAATTTATCCGGTAAAAAAGGAAATATCGGATTTGGACATTCTTAATTGAATAAAAAAAATATAAAGGAGCTTACTATAAGCTCCTTTTTTTGTGTTTAATCTATCAGGTGAGGAATAAAGCGACTCTGATTATTGGTGATTAAATTAACCGATTCTCGGATGCCAATTCCGGCAGATTCCTGACCAATGACCCAGCTCCCGATAATAGGGTAATTTCCATTGAAATTCGGGAGGTCAAACAGCTGCTGATAAATAAAACCTTCTTTCCCATATACGCCGTTATTTTGTTCTAAAGGAATATTGTTTTTAAATAAAGTAACATTGGCTCCTTCTCTGGAATAAATTGGTTTCTTTACAAAATCTTTTAAATGTTTGGGTTCAAAATACGATTCAAGTAAATAAGGATGATCAGGATACATTTCCCAAAGAATAGGTAAAATAGCTTTTGATGAAAGAAGGAGCTTCCAGGCAGGTTCTATCCATTGAGACCTGAAGTTATTTTTAACAAGCTTTTCTCCGAAACCATCATCAAGAATCCATTCATAAGGATATAGTTTAAAGATATATTCCATAATGGTTTTATCTCCGGCAATAAATTCTTCAATATCTTCTGCCCACCCAATGTCCTGAATAGCGATAAATTCAGTATCAAAGCCCGCTTGAGTCGCACAATCTCTCAAATATTCCACATTGGTTACATCTTCAATATTTGTAAGCGATGCGAAATAAATGTAGTGGGGATTCATATAGTTTTTAAGATACTTCCAGTAATCGACCAACTTTTCGTGAATAGAATTGAACTGGTCTTTGTACGGATACATTTCCTGAAGCCAATACCATTGCACTACAGAAGCTTCATACAATGAAGTTGGCGTATCTGCATTGAATTCTAAAAGTTTAAGATGGGTACCGTCAAAACCAAAATCAAATCTTCCGTAAATAGAAGGATGGTCCTCTTCCCAACTTGTAATAATATAGTTTTTAAACCAATCAGGAATATTAAATCGATGCCAAAGGTTTTTTTCGATAATGTAATCTACGGCTTCAAGGCACATTTGCCAAAGCTCAGCAGTGGCATTTTCTATTTTGTTGATTTCTTCTGAGGAGAATTGATAATAATGGCTTTCGTCCCAGTAAAGACCCTCCAAAGAGTGGTATCCAAAACCTAAATTCTCAAGCTTATGTTCCCAGTTTTTTCTGAAACCTGATGTAATTCTTTCCATAATTATGAAGATGCTCTAAATCCGCTTCTGCCCAATCCACCTCGTACCACATTTCCTTTATAGGTGCTTCTGCCTATATTTGATTTTGAACTGATGGCATCACTGTAATATCCGGCTCTTTGATAAGAACCGCTGTGAAAAGAACCATAAGGTCTGAAAGCATGATACCAGAAATATCCGGGCATAAAACCATGGCTTCTGGTATAAGAAGCGGTAGAATCAGATCTCATATATACCTTTTTTTCGGTCTTCCATTGATCTTCAGGTTTATTTTGGGTACATGAAGCAAGAAGTCCTGTTACAAAAAGCAATTTTATAGAACTTGATTTTTTCATTACTGCACGGTTATATAAAATTCGTAGTCTTTTTTGGTTTTCGCAGTTTGTTCATAACCATCATTATCTTCAGCACTCACAAGAGTGTCTCCAAGAGAAGGAATAGTATCTGTTTTAATAATTTCTTTGAAAAGCTTATGGTTTTTCCAGATCTTATGTTTCGTGATTAAAACATCTGCGGTGTCGATATGCTTTACAGAAAGTTCGGTTTCGATGGAGGCATTTTTGTCGATATTGTTTACCTCGTCTTCCTTATATTCTTCATTACATGACTGTAAGCTGACGATTCCCAGTAATAGAAAGAAAATTTGAGTTTTTTTCACTTTAGCTTTAATTTTTCACAAAAGTAATTATTTAGTAATGATATTATTTTAAATTTACATATAAAATAAAACTAAAAATATGAAATGGACAGACGATAGAAGCGGTAACGTTGAAGACAGGCGAGGTTCTGGCAGTGGCGGAGCAATTGTAGGAGGAGGGCTCGGAACGCTTATCATTGCAGCAATTGTATTTTTTCTGGGAGGAGATCCTTCTTCTATTCTTTCTTCAGGAAGTATGGGAAGTGGCGGAGCACAAACCGAGCAACGGGACCTGAATGCTAATGAGCTTAAAGTAAGAGAGTTTGTACAAATGGTAACTGCTGAAAATGAACAAACCTGGACTAAGATTTTCGCTGAAAACGGAATAAAATATACCCCTGCAAGAGTCGTTTTATTCGAAAATACTACACAATCAGGATGCGGAACAGCCCAATCTGCAATGGGACCTTTTTATTGTCCTGTAGACCAGACGGTTTATATGGATATGAGTTTTTTCAAAGAACTGGAACAGCGTTTCGGAGCCAAGGTGACGGAATTCTCCATTGCCTATGTGATGGCTCATGAAATGGGGCACCATGTGCAAAATCTTTTAGGAACTTTAGGAGAAACGGATAAAGTAAGAACAAGCGGAAATTATTCCGAAGCACAGATCAATAAGGTCTCTGTTGCGACAGAACTTCAGGCAGATTTCTATGCGGGAGTTTGGGCAAAACAAACGGATAATAGAGAGCATATATTGGAACCGGGAGATGTTCAGTCCGCAATAGATGCGGCAGAAGCTGTAGGAGATGATAATATTCAGAAAAGATCACAGGGATATGTAAATCAGGAAAGCTTTACTCATGGATCTTCAGCTCAGCGTAAAGAATGGTTTATGAAAGGATATAATACCGGAGATATTAAGCAGGGAGATACATTTAATCAGATTTTAAATAATAATTAATACAAAATAAAAATTCCTGAAGATTTTTCTTCAGGAATTTTTATTTTAAGGCAACTCGATAGGATTGCTGTTTCTTTTAGCTTCTTCTTTTACTCTTTCTTCCATTCTCTTTCTCATATCACCGGGGTTTTGATTTCCACCACCGCCACCGCCGATTCTTATCGAAGCATTAGGTCCGCCACCGCCTTGAGTCATAAATGACATTGGATCTGTTTTAAATTTTTCTTGCTGCTTTACAAAATCAGTTCTTTTTACTTTGATCACATTTCCAAACTGATTTAAAGCAGGAATTTCCGAGATTTTGTAATTTTTCATCAAGTCAAATGAATAATCCCCTTTATCATCTTCCACTTTAACGATAAGACCTGGAAGTCCGCTAAATTTATAAGGACCATCCTGATAAGGTAAATCTGTAGTAAACCAAGCAGTCCATTTTCTTCCTCCGAAATCTGTTTCTGCTTTTTGAACTTTATAATCTCCTATTTTGGTAGTTTCCGAAGAAATTTTCCAATTAATCGGGCGATCTTCTTCGTAAACATAAATATCCCGTCCTAATCTGTCTTTATAAAGTGTTTTCTGATTTCCTTTATCCTTTTCAACAGAGTAGTTGATGTTTGATCTTAAACTTTCCATCTGGTCTCTGTTGAAACTTCCTCTTCCGCCACCACCTTGAAAGGCTTTTTGCATAATAGAATCTCTTTTAAATCTGTTTTCAGAATAGAAAAGAGATTTTTCTGCCGAAATATCCAGATAGGCATTTTCGGTCTTAACATCACTTTTATTAGAAGCATCTGATTTCATGGTAACCTGATACACAAATCTGTTCGTCTGTGCAAAAGCGGCCTGCATGAATAACGCTAACGCTATAATTCCTAACTTTTTCATTTATTTATATTTTTTATCTTAATTCAATTGGGTTTTGAGGGGCTGTGTTCATCATTGGAGAGCTGCTAGTGTCTGTATTCATATTGGGCATCGGCACATCACCACCCATTCCTCCTTGACGTCCCATTCCGCCACCTTGCATCCCATTCATACCACCGCCGCCGTTCATTCCTCCTCCATGTCTTCTGCCTCCTCCGAAGTTTTGCATTCCGGCTCCGTTTCCGGCCATATTTTTTCTGTTTTTCATAGATTCCAGCTCCAGCGCAGCTTTATCCCCCTGAAAATTAATCCTTGTGCTTTGTTTTATATCGGGATTGACTGGTTCTTCAAAAGCATTTTGCACGATGATCTTTTTTACAAGATCAAATTTATAATCCCCTTTATCATCTTCCAGTTTTATGATAAGTCCGGGCAACCCTGAAAATTTATAGGGTCCATCAGAAATAGCGATGTCTTTTGTAAACCATGCGGTCCAGATTCTTCCTCCAAAATTAACGACTGCTTTTTGGGTAGGATATCCATTTTGTTGTCCGGTTTCATTGGTTATTTTCCATTTTACAGGACGGTCTTCCTGATAATAAATCTGTTTTGCAGCTACTTTATCATGGTAATATACTTTTTGTTCAGGAATCTCCTTTGTGATAAAATATTCAAAAAAAGTAGTTTCAGGTCTTTTTATTTTTCCGGATTTTGAAAAATCTTTCCCTTCTTTTTTCCTGTTTTCTTTTTCTTCCGGTTTAAAAGAGGCAAATAAAGAATCCCGGATTAATTTATTTTCACTGATAAATAAAGACCGATTTGCTTTAATATCTAAGAAAGTTCGTTCCGTTTTCATGCTTACCAGGTTGATAGAATCAGGATTTACCGAAGTTTCATAAATATATCGTGTTGTCTGTCCATAAGATTTCATTAATGAAAACATTACAAAAAAAACAAACAATTTCTGTTTCATTATTAATTTTTTTAATAGATAAAAAATACCTCTCAAAGTTAAATCAAAAACGGAGTTTGCAGATTTAGAAGGAAGAATTTATAGATTTTTTAACATTACCAAACCCATTAAGAATAATCTTATGATAACAGAATCATTAAAATAGATATCTTCAATTTGAGATTGCGGAAATTAGTTCGTATTTTTGCAGAAAGTAAATCATTCTAAATAAATACAATGATAAAAGTATCAGATTACGCAAAGGAAAAAGCTATTCAACTGATGACAGAAGATGGCTTTAACCCAGCTGAAGATTATATAAGAGTGGGCGTGAAAAGCGGAGGATGTTCTGGTTTAGAATATGTTTTGAAGTTTGACAACCAAAAGACAGACGCAGACCAGATTTTTGAAGACAATGACATAAAAATTGTTGTAGATAAAAAATCAATCCTTTATTTGGCAGGTACCACCCTAGAATACTCTGGAGGTTTGAATGGAAAAGGATTTGTTTTTAACAATCCGAACGCATCAAGAACATGTGGATGCGGAGAATCTTTCAGTCTTTAGGACTGATTAAAAGATTTAGATATTAAGAAATTTAGAAATTATTTATGACTGTCTCATTTGAAAATTTCCCGATTTATAAAAAGGCAATCTCATTTACAGTTAAAATTTTTAAAATTCTTGATAATGAAAATTTAAAGAAAGAATTTTCGCTCAAAGACCAACTAAAAAGAGCTACTTTATCAATAACGAATAATATTGCTGAAGGCTCAGAATATGGAAGTAACAGACAATTTATCAGATTTCTTTGGATTGCAAAAGGAAGTTGTGCTGAAGTAAGAAATATGTTGTTTGTTTTGTACAGTTTAGAGAAAATCAATGATGAGGCTTTCAATACACTTAATAATGAGTGTTTGGAAATAACAAAAGAGATTTATCATTTTATAAAATATCTTGAAAAGAGCACTTTGGATGCTAAGTAATTTCTAAATTACTGAATTTCTGAATCTCTTAATACATTATGAGTAAGTACACTGAAGACGATCTAAGAGTCGATCTAGAAAATAAAAAATATGAATTCGGTTGGGAAACGAAAATCGATTACGAAGAGTTCCCAATTGGTTTAAATGAAGACATCGTTCGTGCAATTTCTGCTAAAAAAGAAGAGCCGGAATGGATGACGGAATGGCGTTTGGAATCTTTCAGAATCTGGTTGAAAATGGTAGAGCCGGAATGGGCGAATATCAAATATGAAAAACCGGATTTCCAGGCGATTAAATATTATGCAGCACCAAAAGCAAAACCTGAACTGGAAAGCTTAGACGAAGTTGATCCCGAACTATTAGCAACTTTTGCAAAATTAGGAATCAATATTGAAGAGCAAAAAAGACTTTCAGGAGTTGCTGTAGATATTGTAATAGATTCAGTTTCTGTGAAAACGACTTTTCAGGAAACATTGATGGAAAAAGGAATTATTTTCTGTTCTATCTCTGAGGCTATTAAAAATCACCCTGATTTAGTAAGAAAATATCTTGGAAAAGTAGTTCCAAGAGGAGATAATTTCTATTCAGCATTGAATTCTGCAGTATTTTCTGACGGAAGTTTCTGCTATATTCCGAAAGGAGTAAAATGTCCGATGGAATTATCAACCTATTTCCGTATCAATCAGGCAGGAACAGGTCAGTTTGAAAGAACACTTGTGATTGCAGATGAAGGAAGTTATGTTTCTTACCTTGAAGGTTGTACAGCACCATCAAGAGACGAAAACCAGCTTCACGCAGCTGTGGTTGAGTTGATCGCAATGGATAATGCTGAAATTAAATATTCTACCGTTCAGAACTGGTATCCAGGGAATGAAGAAGGAAAAGGAGGGGTTTTCAATTTTGTAACCAAAAGAGGACTTTGTGAAAAGAATGCAAAAATCTCTTGGACTCAGGTTGAAACAGGTTCTGCAGTAACTTGGAAATATCCGTCTTGTATCTTGAAAGGAGATAACTCGGTTGGAGAGTTTTATTCAATCGCGGTGACCAACAATCATCAGTATGCAGATACAGGAACAAAGATGATCCACATCGGAAAGAACACGAAATCGACTATCATTTCTAAAGGTATTTCTGCTGGAAAATCTCAAAACTCATACAGAGGGTTGGTAAAAGTAATGCCGACTGCAAAAGGAGCAAGAAACTTCTCTCAGTGTGATTCTTTGTTAATGGGTAACGAATGTGGAGCACATACTTTCCCTTACATCGAAATTAAAGACCCGACTGCACAATTGGAGCACGAAGCAACAACTTCAAAAATCGGTGAAGACCAGATTTTCTACTGTAACCAAAGAGGGATCGATACAGAAAGAGCAATTGCTTTGATCGTGAACGGTTTCAGTAAAGAAGTTTTAAATAAATTACCAATGGAATTTGCTATTGAAGCTCAGAAATTACTGGAGATCTCTTTAGAAGGTTCTGTAGGATAAAATTTTCACTCAGTCTGACATTATGTTTGTCATTCTGAACGAAATAAAATGGAGGGAAGAATCTCAATAAAGTAAAATAGATTTCTCCTTCGTCGAAATGACAAAACAGTATATTAAGATTTAACTTAAATTCTTAATGTTTAAAAATAAAAAATAATATTTCATTCGCTAGCGTTAATACCTTTGTTAATTGTAGTTTAGTGTTACAAAGGATATACTCAAAGTTTGACCTTGCGATAAATTTGAATGTATGTTAAATATAAAAAACTTGCACGCCAAAATTGAAGATGGCGCAGAAATTTTAAAAGGGATCAATCTTGAAATAAAGCCAGGTGAAGTTCATGCTATTATGGGACCGAACGGAGCTGGTAAATCTACTCTTTCTTCTGTGATTGCAGGAAAAGAAGATTATGAGGTGACAGACGGAGAGATCATTTTCAGAGGTGAGGATATCATAGAAGATGCTCCTGAAGAAAGAGCTCACAAAGGGATTTTCCTTTCTTTCCAATATCCGGTGGAAATTCCGGGAGTTTCTGTAACGAATTTCATCAAAGCTGCGATGAATGAAAACAGAAAAGCAAACGGATTGGGAGAAATGCCTGCAAAAGAAATGTTAGCCTTGATTCGTGAAAAATCTGAGCAATTGGGAATCAAAAAAGATTTCCTTTCAAGATCATTGAACGAGGGATTCTCAGGAGGTGAAAAGAAAAGAAACGAGATCTTCCAGATGATGATGCTTAATCCAAAATTGGCTATTCTTGATGAAACAGATTCAGGATTAGACATTGATGCATTGAGAATTGTTGCAGACGGTGTAAATGCATTCAAAAATGAAGGAAATGCAGTTCTTTTGATTACGCACTATCAGAGATTGCTTAATTATATTCAGCCTGACTTTGTTCACGTTTTAGCAAACGGAAAAATCATCAAAACAGGTGATAAATCTCTTGCTTTAGAGCTTGAAGAAAAAGGGTACGACTGGCTTCTTAACTAAGAAGAAATCAATTATTTCAGAGATTAAAAATTTCTCGTTGTCATTCTGAATGAAACGTAGTGTAATGAAGAATCTCTAATAATAAAATTAGATTCCTCATTCCTCGGAATGACAATATTTTAGCTCAAATAAAAAGAAAAAAATGGTGCAAACCACAGATATACCAGTAATGGCATTAAAAGAACAGATTATAGAAAATCATAACGAATTTTTGGAGAGTCTTCATCACAGGTTTCTGGATGAGGAAAGAAAAGCAGCTCTTCGAAGATTCGAAAACATTGGTTTTCCGACGAAAAAAGACGAAGAATATAAATATACCAACCTAAAGGAGATTACTGAAAAAGGATACAACTTTTTCCCGAAAGAAAGCCACAATATCACAAAAGATCAATTAGACGAATTGCATCTGGGTGAAGAAAATTTTGACTGGATTACTTTCGTAAATGGTAAACTTCGTAAAGAATTATCAAAAGTTTCGATTGAAAATGTTGAGTTTCTTTCATTTAATTATGCATTGAATGATGAGAAGCATAAAGATGTTTTCGACAAATATTTCAATACAATTGCTGCAGATAAATCGGCTTTCACAAACTTAAACCAAGCGTACTGCAAGTATGGTTTCTTTTTGAAAGTTCCTAAAAATGTAGTGATTGAAAAACCGATTCACGTTTTCTACATTTCTCAAAATCAGGAAGAAAATACCTTCTACAATACGAGAAACTTATTGATCGTAGAAGAAGGTGCAAAAGTGGAAATCATTGAAAGTCATCACAATTTTGACAGTACTTATGTGCTGACAAATTCTGTGACTGAGATCTTCACGTATCCGAATGCAAAAGCGGATTGGCATAAACTGCAAAACGATAATGATACTTCTTATTTAATTGACAATACTTTCGCAAAACAGGAAAAAGATAGTTTAACGACTGTAAATACATTCTCTTTCGGAGGTAAATTAGTAAGAAACAACTTAGATTTCATTCAAAATGGGTCGAATATCAATTCGTTCATGAACGGAATTACCATTATCGGGAAAGATCAGTTGGTAGACCACCATACGGCGGTTCATCACAATCAACCGAATTGTGAGAGTTATCAGAACTACAAAGGTATTTTTGACGGAAAATCTCATGGAGTTTTCAACGGAAAAGTTTTTGTAGATAAAATTGCTCAGAAGACGAATGCTTATCAGCAAAATAACAACGTTTTATTAAGCGAAGGAGCAACTATTGATACAAAACCTCAGTTAGAAATTTTTGCAGACGATGTGAAGTGTTCTCACGGTTGTACGGTGGGGCAGTTGAATGAAGATGCATTGTTCTATTTGAGAGCAAGAGGTATTTCTAAAAAAGAAGCTCAGGCGTTACTTTTATATGCATTTGCCAATGATGCGATGCAGAATATCGATATTGAGCCTCTAAAAGAGAAAATTTCAAAGCTTTTGGCTGAGAAACTAGAAGTAGATATTGAATTCTAATCATTATTTAACAAGATAAAAAAGCACTTCAATTTGAAGTGCTTTTTGTTTTTCTTTAACAGTAAGTATTAATAAAAAGCCGTAAATTTGAAGAGTTCTAAATAAGGACGGTGTAATTTAAAATTTTAATAAATGTTTGACATTCAGGAAATCAGAAGTCAGTTTGCTATATTAGATCAGAAGGTGAACGGTAAACCGTTGGTTTATTTAGATAATGCGGCAACATCTCAGAAACCCGATTCGGTTTTAGAGGCTTGGAATAAATATTATACAGAGATCAATGCTAATGTACATAGAGGAATTCATACATTAAGTCAATTAGCAACGGAAGAAATGGAACTTTCGAGAAGAAAAATCCAGAAATTCATTAATGCTAAACATGATTTTGAAGTTATTTTCACGAAAGGAACAACGGAAGGGCTTAACCTCATCTCTTATATCTTAACTCAGAAACTAAAAAAAGACGATGAAATTATCATCTCTTATCTCGAGCATCATTCCAATATTGTTCCGTGGCAATTGCTTTGTGAAAGAACCGGGGCGAAATTAAGAGTAATTCCGATCGATGAAAACGGAATTCTTCAATTGGATAAACTGGATGAGTTTTTAAGCGAAAAAACAAAAGTTGTTTCTGTAAACCAGGTTTCAAATGCGTTGGGGATTGTAAATCCCATTGAAGAAATTATTGCAAAAACAAGAAAAAATACAAATGCTTACATTGTAATTGACGGCGCTCAGTCTGCACCGCATTTTACGATTGATGTGCAAAAATTAGACTGTGATTTCTTTGTGTTTTCAGGTCATAAAATGTACGCTCCAATGGGAACAGGTATTTTATATGGAAAACAGGAAGTTCTTGAAGACTTGCCGCCATTTCACGGAGGAGGAGAAATGATTGCAACATGTTCTTTTGACGGAACAACGTATGCAGGACTTCCATTTAAGTTTGAAGCAGGAACGCCAAATGTGGGGGGGAATATAGCGTTGGGAGCGGCTGTTGATTTTATTCAAAAAGTAGGGCAGGAGAATATTCAGAATCATGAAAATGCTTTGCTGGAATATGCTCAAAGACAGCTTTTAGAAATCGAAGGATTGAAAATATATGGTGAAAAAGCTCACAGAACAGGCGTTGTTTCTTTTAATCTTGAAGGAGTAGGGATTTCTTCTGATGTAGGAATGATTCTGGATAAAATGGGAATTGCTGTAAGAACGGGGCATCATTGTACGCAGCCTATTATGAATTTCTTTAATATTGCCGGAACAGTGAGAGCCAGCTTTGCGGTTTATAACACTTTTAATGAGATTGATTCCTTAGTAGAAGGAGTAAAAAAGGCGCAGCGAATGTTAAGCTAATTCTTTAAAAATAAATGATAAAAGCACTTCTGAAGTCCAGAAGTGCTTTTTTATGGTAGTTTTCTTTGTACATGAAAGCTATTTAATTTATTATAAATAATAGATATTAACAATAGATCAAATTTAAAAATGTATGTATCAACATTGTAATACATGAAGTAATTTTGTTGGGTTAAAATTTAATGTATGGAATTAATTGAAAAACTGAACTGGAGATTTGCTACCAAAGCAATGAACGGTCAAAAAGTACCACAGGAAAAAGTGGATAAAATATTGGAAGCAGCAAGATTAGCACCCACATCAAGCGGACTTCAGCCTTTCGAAATCATCGTTGTTACGAATCAGGAGATCAAGGAACAGATTAAGCCTCATGCTTGGAATCAGCCACAGATTACGGATTGTTCACATCTTTTGGTGTTTGCGGCTTGGGATACTTATACTGAAGAAAGAATCAATAAAATGTTTGATTTGACAAATGATGTAAGAGGTTTCAAGAATGAAGGCTGGGAAAACTACAGACAAATGTTGTTAAGTACTTATCCGCACAGGTCTGCAGAAGAAAACTTCACCCATGCTGCAAAACAGGCTTATATTTCATTTGGTGCTGCCATTATTGCGGCAGCTTTTGAAGAGGTAGATTCTACCCCAATGGAAGGTTTTTCACCGGAAGCGGTTGATGAAGTGTTAAACTTAAAAGAAAAAGGATTGAAAAGCGTTCTGTTATTGCCAATAGGATACAGAGATGCTTCAAACGACTGGTTGGTAAACCTGACGAAAGTGAGAAAACCAAAAGAAGATTTCATTACAGAAGTCAACTAAATGACTATTTAATTTACAGATAAAAAAATCCCTTTCAATGTTGAAAGGGATTTTGTTTTATTGTAAAGCAGAAAAATCTGCGAGAATTAGAACTGAACAGTCGGTTTCCAATCCACAATAGCTCTGATAAAGGCTTCTGCATTTTCCACCGGGATATTAGGTAAAATTCCGTGTCCTAAATTCGCGATATATCTGTCTTTCCCGAAACGATTGATCATTTCAGTCACCATCTTTTTAATAGTTTCCGGTGTTGAATGTAACCTTGCAGGGTCAAAATTTCCCTGAAGCGTCATGGTATGATTGGTCATGGTTCTTGCCAATTCAGGAGTGATTGTCCAGTCAACGCCTAAAGCAGAAACTTTAGACATCGTCATGTCCTCCAATGCAAACCAACATCCTTTTCCAAAAACAACAACGTGAGTTAGCGGACTTAGAGCTTCAACGATCTGGTTGATGTATTGCCAAGAAAATTCCTGATAATCAGCCGGAGAAAGCATTCCTCCCCAAGAATCGAAAACCTGAACAGCAGAAACTCCTTTTTCTACTTTTCTCTTTAAGTAAGCAATTGTAGTATCTGTAATTTTTTGAAGTAACAAATGAGCCGCTTCCGGTTGTTGGAAACAGAAAGATTTAGCAATATCAAAAGCCTTACTTCCTTTTCCTTCTACGCAATAGCAAAGAATCGTCCAAGGAGAACCTGCAAAACCGATCAAAGGAATTTCATTGTCTAATTTTTGCAAAGTAAGTTCAATAGCATCAAAAACGTATCCTAACGTATCATTCACATCAGGAACAATTACGTTCTGAACCTGTTCCATTGTTCTGATTGGAGTATCCAACCAAGGCCCAACAGATTCTTTCATTTTAAAGTCAATTCCCATGGCTTGTGGAACCACCAAAATATCAGAAAACAAAATCGCAGCATCCAACGGAAATCTTTTGATCGGCTGTACCGTTATTTCAGAAGCCAATTCCGGAGTCTGGCATCTTGTGAAGAAATCATATTGGTCACGCAGTGCAATGAATTCCGGCAAATATCTTCCGGCTTGTCTCATCATCCAAACGGGGGGTCTTTCTACGGTTTCTCCGCGAAGTGCTTTTAAATATAGGTCGTTCTTAATCATAATAGGGTAGACTGATATTGTCAAAAGACAATTAAATATTCAATTTTTGTTTACAATTTCCTTTCGAATCAATTTCAAAACAGACATCAGATTATTTCCTTCTGAAACTAAAATCGGTTTTGAAGTATACTTTCTCAATTCATTGGCTGTAGTTTCTCCAATTGAAATAAGCTTTGTATCATCAAAGGAATTTCGATTTGCAAAACTACGAACTCCGCTCGGACTAAAAAATACAGTAGCATGATATTTTTCATTTATTAACGGATTGATTTCCTCTGTGTTGTACACAGTAACTTTTTTATAACTGATATTCTGTAAAGGAAGATTTTCATCAAGCACGTCCAATGCGATATTTCCGCAGAAATGAAGAAATTTTTCATGCTGACAGTGTCCAATAATAAATTTTGAAAGACTGTCGGCATTTTTCAACACTTTAAAAGTTCCGAAACCGTTTTTTCTTACCTCTCGTTTTGTTTTTTCACCAACACTGTAAATTTTATTGTAATTTTTTGCTGTAAAATCTTCATTGGGTCTAAATCCGTTTTTAAAAAAAGAATTTACTCCTTTTGAACTTGTAAAAATCAGGGAATAATTTTTCAGATCAAAAGTGGATACTCTTATAGGATTTGTTTTAATTACCTCAACACAATCGACCGAAATATCCTCTCCTAATTCTTTGGAAATAATGGACTGATCTATGGTTTTGGTAAATAAAATCTTCATTAAGGTTTGTCTTTTAAATGTAAATCGGCGACCTGAAGCCTCACTTTGCTCATGAAATCTTTTCCCGGATCTTCTTTTCCTGTAAAATATTTCGGATCTGATTCTTTCCACAATTTTGAATTTCTAAAAATTCCGTATTCCGAATGACCGATGAGATATTCTATGTTGTATTTCTGAGTTAAATATCTTACTAATTGTGCATTGGCTGCAATTTGTTTTTCGGTAAGCGGTTCTTTTTTACTTCCGATATTTTCAACTCCGATGGCGCAGTAATTCAAGCCGATCGTATGTCTTGCAAACATAGTCGGTTCCATTAGCTGATAAATGGTTCCGTCTCTGTCTATAATAAACTGAGAAGAAACATTTAAGGTGCTTTGCTTTTTTAAAGTACTTCTTCCGCTTTCGAGCGTTGTTTTATTAAAATATTTAAAATTACTTTCGACATTTCCTCCTGCTGTATAATGAAGAACAATCATCTTAGGAATAATCGTCGGTGTTTTTTGAACCAAACCATGGTGGTCTTTCAAATATTCTAAACTTAAACGAACTCTTTCCTCAGAATAACTGATGGGTTTATTAATTATTTTAGGCTCGTTTTTCTGTCCTGCCGCAAAACCCATGATCAATACAAACAAGAAGCAAATAATATTCTTCATACTTTATTTCTGATACTGATAATGTCCGGTAATCGTAAATTTAAATAAACAGTCTTCTATAACTTGTCCTCCTCCGATATTGTGTACAATTAAATATCGTTTTCCGTCTGCCGATTTTTTATTCACTACAATTCCGATGTGGGTTAAATTTCCGGGTAAAATCCAGGTGACAATATCCCCGGGAAGATAAAGCTCTGGTTTTGTTTCTATTGATTTTGATTTTCCGAATCTGGCAAAGAACACTCTTAAGTTGGGAACTCTTCGGTGGTCAATATTCGTATCCGGTCTTTTTAAACCCCATGTTTTCGGATATTTTGAAAAATTTTTCGCCATATCTTCATGCACTTCTTTCTGAAGATCAATTCCCAGTTTTCGATAAGCTCTGATGACCACATCGGTACATACTCCTTTGTCTGAAGGAACATCTCCGTTCGGATATTTAATCGTAAAATAAGTGGGATCGTAAGTGACCTTATCTTTCGTCAGACTTAAAGCTGCGTCAGAAAGCTTTAAGGCAAACTGGTTTTGTGCTTTTAAAGTTAAAACACAAAACATAATGATAAGAACGGTGAAATACTTTCTCATTATCTGGAAGATTTAGAATTAATTAAATCTGACTTTTAATTTCTGTCATTAATTCTTTCCCTCCATTTTCGAGGACTACTTTTGCAAATTTCTCTCCAAAATTTTCTTCTTCATTATATACGAAGCTTTCGTCTGTCGCGATGCAATTTTTGCCGTCTAATGAACAAAGGGCTCCTTTAAAACGGATCTGGTCTTCAAAAATTTCGGCAAATGCTCCAATCGGAGCAGTGCAGCCGCCTTCTAAAGTGCTTAGGAAATTTCTTTCCATTTCTACACAGATTTGGGTAGAGGTATGATTGATTGATTTTAAAATCTCGTTGATTTCTTTTTTATCAGAATGCCCTGCTACAGCGATGACACCCTGTGAAGGAGCCGGAATTAAAAATGGTAACATTTCATAATCAATATCCATTTTCATTCTCTTAATGCCTGCTAATGATAAAATCGTCGCATCAAAATCTCCATCTTCCAGTTTTTGAAGACGGGTTTGAATGTTTCCGCGGATATCTGAAAATTCAGCATTCGGGAAATTCTTTAACCAAAAAGCTCTTCTTCTTAAGCTGCTTGTGGCCAATTTCAGTTCGTGGAATTCTTTATTTCGCGCAGATTCTTTTCTGATCAGGACATCCTGTGGAAAATCTCTTTCCAAATAGGCGATGATTTCTAAATTCTCAGGAAGTTTTGTCGGTACATCTTTCAAAGAATGTACGGCAATATCGATCTCGTCATTTAATAATGCCACATCAAGATCTCTTGTGAAAACGCCTGTAATTCCTAAAGAATAAAGAGGCTGAGTCAGGTTTTTATCACCTGAAGAGATGATAGGAACAATGTCCGTTAAATAATTGCTGTTTTGAAGATGCCTCGCAACTTCTCTAGCCTGCCAAAGTGCCAATGCGGAGTTTCGGGTTCCGATTCTAATGCTTTTCATTGAATTCGTTGTTTGGTTGTTCAACTAATATTTCGTGCATTAATTTACTAATTTCTTCGGCTTTTAAAGGATTGTCGATGATATATTTTGCAAAACGGTTGGTGATTTTCTGAATCATTTTATCGGAAAGTTCCATGTCCGTGATGTTTATGTATTTATTTTTTTTGTAAAAATTGTGCATTTCGTTGCGTTCCATATTCTTTAAAACCGCTTTGAAATGATGAATATTAGGAGCCAGTTTTCTTTTTTTCTCCCATTCAAGGAAATCCTTTGTTAAATCTTTGATGATTTTTTCAGCTTTCGGGATTTCTTTTTCTCTTTGTTGAATAGTTTCCTGAATCTGTTTAGAAAGCTCATCAACATCGATTAATGTTACATTTTCATTTTCCATTACGTTTTTATCAACGTTATTGGGAATAGAAAGATCGATTACCAAAGTTTCCTTTCCGTTCGGAAAATGAGATTTATTAACAATCGGATGTCTTGCTCCGGTAGCTACAATAAGAATATCGGTTCCGCTGAGTTCCTTATCAAAATCAGCATAGTCGATATGAGGGATATTGTATTTCTCTGAAATTTTTGCTGCTGTTTCCTGAGTCCGGTTTGCAATTTTGATTTTTGGCTGATAAACGTGTTTTACCAGATTTTCAACCGTATTTTGTCCGATTTCGCCTACGCCTAAAAGCAGAATGTTTTTTTCGGCAATTCTCTTTTGGCTATTTAAAATATAATGAACCGCAGCATAAGATACGGAAGCTGCTCCATTAGAAATTCCGGTTTCATTCTTGATTCTTTTAGAAATCTGAATCGCGGAATTGATAGCTCTTTCTAAAAAAGGATTAGAATTTTGTCTTTCCTTTTTAAATCGGTTATATGCTTTTTTGATTTGCCCGATAATTTCAAAATCTCCTATGATCTGGCTTTCTAATCCTGCCGCAACTCTGAATAAGTGCGTTAAAGCCTCTTCTTTTGTTAAAATATTGGCAAATTGTAAAAAATCCATCAGATTGACTCCAATCGTTTTGCAATATTCTTCAGCGATCAAAAGATAATTGGGGGCAGTAGTATAGATTTCGGTTCTGTTACAGGTAGATACCACAAATGCATCCCCTAAGTTCTCATCATGAATTCGGGTGACAAAATTTTTGATGTTTTCATCAAAGAAGGCAAATTTTCCTCTGGTTTCTACATCTGCCTTTTCAAAGCTAATGGAAAGTACCGAGAAATTCGCTGTTTGATGGATATTGGAATACTGTAACATAGACAAACATAAACGCAGCAAATTTACGTTTTTTTTAATTAATCATTCTCTTATAGTATATATGATAATTATCGTAAAAAACTATTTCTTCCCATCAAAATGTTTGAAACGAAATGTTTTTGCAAGAATGTTAAAAGTTTTAAGACTTATCATATTGTTATGAGAAAGTTTTTTATTATGTTAAATACCTGTGGCTTCTGTCTTTCCCCTTTCTAGCTTTAAATTACCTTAATTTTGGTTGAGTTCAAAGTTCGTAAATATCTAAAGTAAAAGTTAATAAGCGATTATAAAATTTAATAAAATTTTAACCAAATTATATGCTTACAGAATTCCTTTGGTAGTCTTAAATTTATATCTTTGTAAATCTTTAAAAAAAATCAGAAGTATAAAAATATGAGTTTATTTGATATGTTTACGCAAGAAATTGCGATAGACCTTGGTACAGCTAATACCCTTATCATCCATAATAATAAAATTGTTATAGATCAGCCGTCAATTGTAGCAATTGAACGCTCTACGGGTAGGCCGATTGCTGTAGGAGAGCAGGCAAAACATATGCAGGGGAAAACTCACGAGGATATTAAAACAATTCGTCCGTTGAAAGATGGGGTAATTGCAGATTTCCATGCTTCTGAACATATGATTAAAGAATTTATCAAAAAGATTCCTGGAATTAAAGGTAAATTCATTCAACCTGCATTGAGAATTGTAATTTGTATTCCTTCCGGAATTACAGAGGTTGAAAAAAGAGCGGTAAGAGATTCTGCTCAAAAAGTAAATGCTAAAGAAGTCCGTTTAATTTACGAACCAATGGCTGCTGCAATTGGGGTTGGAATAGACGTTCAAAAGCCTGAAGGTAATATGATTATCGATATAGGTGGTGGTACTACAGAAATTGCTGTAGTGGCTTTAGGAGGTATTGTTTGTGATAAATCTGTGAAAATTGCAGGTGATGTATTTACAAATGATATTGCTTATTACTTAAGAACACACCACAATCTTTACATTGGAGAAAGAACTGCCGAGAGAATTAAAATCGAAGTAGGTTCTGCAGTAGAAGATTTAGAAGTTGATATTGATGATATCCCGGTACAGGGTAGAGACCTTATTACAGGTAAGCCAAAAGAAATTATGGTGGGCTACAAAGAAATTGCCCGTGCTTTAGATAAATCTATTATCAGAATCGAAGATTCTGTAATGGAAACACTTTCTTTGACTCCGCCAGAATTGGCAGCAGATATTTACAAAACAGGAATTTATCTTGCAGGAGGTGGTGCATTATTGAGAGGTCTTGCAGACAGACTACACAAAAAGACAGGTCTTCCTGTTTTTGTAGCGGAAGATCCTTTGAGAGCGGTTGTTCGCGGAACAGGTATTGCACTTAAGAATATGGATAAATTCAATTTCTTAATAAAATAATTATAACCTTTTACGAACACATCTGAATGGGATTTTTGCTGAGATTATTTTCGAAGAATGCGCTTTTTGTCTTCTTTATATTTCTGCAAATTATTGCTCTGGTTCTGATATTTTCTAAAAATGCAATGCAAAGATCTTGGATTGCGGGTCAGTCTGCTGCATTGAATTCGTGGGTTTCCGGATATATTGATGAAGGAGTTTCGTACCTTAAATTAAAACAGATCAATGAAGATCTTGTTGCCCAAAATAAATCTTTAATGATGGAGCTTTACGGAAAGCAGGGAGGGAAAAATCCTGTTTTCAGAAAAGTTCATGATACATTGGGCGGCGGACAGATTTATACCTTCGTAGATGGTGAGATCGTTTTCAATAGCATCAATCGAAGAAATAATTATTTTACAATTAACAGGGGAAAAAGAGACGGTGTATTTCCACAAATGGGAGTTATGGCTCCTAAAGGAATTGCAGGTATTGTGATTAATTCTACAGATAGCTATGCTTTGGTTCAGTCTGTTTTAAGTGTTAATAAAATTAGAATCAATGCTGCATTGAAAAATTCTGGGTATTTCGGGACTTTAACATGGAACGGGGATAATTCCCGTGTTATGCATCTTGCCGATGTTCCAAAATATGTTGCTTTAAAGATTGGAGATACTGTCGTTACAGATGGGAAATCTGCAATTTTTCCAAAAGGAGTAATGATAGGAACGATCGCAGGATATTCTGTGGATAGTAAAACAGGTTTTTGGGATATCTCTGTAGAACTAAGCGAAAAAATGGGAGCCCTAAACAAAGTTTATGTTGTGAAAAACCTGAAAAAAGCTGAAGTTCAAAAGATTCAGGATACCATGCAGGCTGTAATAAAAAAGGAAAATGATTAGCAGAACATTATTTACGGATATATTAATCATGATTTTTCTGGTTGCATTACAAATTTTTGTATTGAACAGGATTACGCTTTTCGGTAAATATACTCCGGTATTGTATCCGGTATTTGTGATGTTCTATCCTTTTTTCAGGAATAAATTTCAGTTTTTAGCTTTAAGTTTTTTAATAGGCCTTGCTATCGATACGTTCCTACAGTCAGGAGGTATCAATGCCTTTGCAACCACTGCGATTGCTTATTTCAGGACCTTAATTTTCAGAACTTCTACAGATACATCTACAGACTTTTTTTCTTTTCAGTCCCTTCAATGGGCGCAGTTTTTGCTGTTTCTTTTTTCAAGTATCTTTTTACATCAGCTTTTAGTACAGTATATCGAATTCTTTAAGTTGAGTAGATTTTTTGAAATATTACTTAATGTATTGGTAACAAGTATAATTTCGTTTATATTTATAGTTATATATGCATTAATATTTAAAATCAAACAGAAAGTTTGAACACACGTTATTTAAAGATTTTTTCCGTTCTCGTCATTATAGCCTTGATTTTCGTGGCTAGACTTTCCTATTTACAGTTATTTACAGACCGTTATGCGCTGAATGCGGCGAATACTTCCATTAAAATTGAATATGTTATTCCGCAAAGAGGAGTCATTTTTGATAGAAATGGTAAAATCATGGTAGGAAACCAGCCTGCATATGAAATTTCATTTACACAGGCATTAATGAAACCTGATTTTGATACCTTAGGATTTTGTAGTTTAATGAAAATTACAAAGCCTGATTTTATCAAAAGAATAGAGGTGATAAAAAAGGAGAAATATTATTCCAAACTTACTCCGATGACTTTCATTAAGGATTTGAGTAGGGAAGATATTGCGAGAGTTCAGGAGATTATTTTTAAATATCCGGCGTTCAGTATCGTTTCTAGACCTCAGCGTCAGTATGAAGTCTCTACTTCCGGAAACTTATTAGGATATACAAGTGAAGTAAATGAACGTGAAATTAAAAAAGATTCCCTTTATTATTTGCCAGGTGATTTCATAGGAAAAACAGGAATTGAAAAATCTTATGAAAAAGAATTGCGTGGAGTAAAAGGAATGAAATATATCCAAAAAGATATTAGACTTCGGAATGTAGGCCCATATAAACAGGGCTCTTTAGATAAAGAAGTTGTAACAGGAAAAGACATTACGCTAACCATAGACTATGATCTTCAGAGAATAGCAGAGGAAATGATGGTCAATAAACATGGGGCTATCGTTGCATTAGATCCTAATAATGGTGAGGTGTTAGTGTCTGCTACAGGTCCGGATATTGATCCGAATCTTTTTACAGGTCCTAATAAATCTAAAAACCTGTATGCTCTGTCGAAGGATACTATTTACGAAAATAAACCGACTTTTGATCGTTCATTACAGGCGGCTTATCCTCCGGGATCCACATTCAAATTACTTACTGCATTGGCTGCAATGCAAATGGGGGTAATGGATGAAAAGACTATTTTCCCTTGCGGAGGTGGTTTTTTCTACAGAGGAAAACGAATTAAAGGTCACGGAGGAGCTGATCCGCTTATTCCGTCTATTCAGGTGTCAAGTAACTGCTTTTTCACGTATGCATTTATAGCGATCATAAAAAAATATCCGGGAAACCCTTCAAAAGGGGTTGATGAATGGAAAAAAATTATGAGTAGTTTTGGTGTGGGAGAATTCTTAAATAACGATTTTGCTGTAGGGGCAAGAGGAAGAATTCCTACAGGAGATTTCTATGAAAAACGTTTCAAAGCCATCATGAAAGCAAGTGGATCGCAAAGGACTGATTTTAAAAATTGGGACGAAATGCCTACAGGAGCAATCTACAACGGAATGGGACAGGGAGATGTTCTTGTAACGCCTATTCAATTGGCTAATTATGTTGCAGCAATTGCCAATCGTGGTTGGTATTATACTCCTCATATTGTTAAATTGATTGATGGTAAACCAAATCCTGATCCAAGGTTTAAAGTAAAACATCAAACGTTAGTAGATAAAAAACATTTTGAGCCTGTTTTGAAAGGAATGGAAGCTGTTGTACTTCGTGGAACAGCTGCAGGTTTGAAATCTCAGGATTTTACTCAATTGGCTAAAACAGGTACGGCACAGGTACCTCAAGGAAAAGATAATTCAATTTTTGTTTTGATTGCTCCTGCAGATAAGCCGAAAATTGTTGTAGTAGCAGTAATGGAGCATGCTGGTTTCGGTGCTACTTGGGCAGGACCTGCTTGTACATTAATTGCAGAAAAGTATTTAACTGGAGACATAAAAAGAGATTACCTGTATAAAAAAATGGTAACATCTAGCTTCATGCCTGAATATAAAAGACAGTGGATTGCTGATTTGAAGCGCAAAGGTTTATATGTAGAATCTAAGCCTGACTCAATTAAGCTGAAAAAAATGCGGGATAGTCTGAACTTTATTAAAGAACAGAAAGCTAAATTGCAAAAAAAGATAGACGAAAAAACAAAAAATAACAAAAACACTAAAACGGTAAAACAATGAAGTGGACAGAGGGAATAGATAAATTAGGTCTAGGCTTGTATTTTCTGCTTTGTATTTTCGCTATCGCGAATATTTACAGTGTTGATCAAAAACTAGGTGAGAAGCAGCTTGTTTTCTTTTGTATCTCTTTGTTCGTAGGCTTGGTTATTTTTGTAGGCAGAAGCAAGTTCTTCGAAAATATGTCGGGGATTATTTACATAGGAGGTGTTTTACTGCTTATTGGTCTATTTCCGTTTGGAAAAGAAATTCTTGGGCAAAAAAACTGGTATAAATTCGGAAGCTTTACGATGCAGCCGGTAGAATTTGCTAAAATTGGGACTGCATTAATGCTTTCCAACTATGTTTCAGGGCCGGAATTTAACTTAAGCAACAGGAAATCATTATATACTACTCTAGCTATTATAGCAATTCCTGCTGCTGTGGTATTAGCCATTCCGGATGTGGGATCTATGTTGGTTTTCATTGCATTTTTCATTGCGCTCTATCGTGAAGGTTTGAGCGGAACGTTATTCGCTGTCGGTTTTCTTTTTGCCGCGGTTTTCTTAGTTTCATTAGCCATTCCTCCAGTTTTTGTAGTGATTGCCATATTGGTGATTATAGGAGGCTGGATAGCGATGAATTATTATAAAATGTCCTGGAATGTAATTTCTATTTCTAGTATTGTAGGTTCTGTTCTTGTTTTATGTGGCTTGGCATTTGGTTCGCCATATATCTTAGAAAAGTTACCCAAACACCAAAGAGAGCGAGTTGAGGTTCTTTTTAAAGGTGAAAAAGCATTCAGAGATACTTCGGGATACAATTTGCTGTATTCTAAAACGGCAATTGGTTCGGGAGGACTTTTAGGAAAAGGATACCGTGAAGGATCAGTTACCCAGGGGAAATTTGTTCCCGAACAGGAAACGGATTATATTTTCTGTACAGTAGGAGAAGAATGGGGGTTTGTAGGGAGTGCTGCTTTGATTCTTTGTTACATGATTTACATAGGAAGGATTTATTATCTCGCAGAACAACAGAAGTCCTCATTTAACAGGGTTTTCGGGTACTGTTTTGCTTCTATCCTTTTGATGCACTTTACGATCAATTTAGGGATGGTAATGGGGCTTTTCCCTACCGTTGGTATTCCTTTGCCATATTTTAGTTACGGAGGAAGCTCATTGCTTGCCTTTTCTATCATGACTTTTATTTTCTTTAAGCTAAACTATTCAGATAAAAACAGTCTGGTTTAAACCTGAGGTAAGTCTAAATCTTTTACGAAATAACTGCAAAACGACATCATAAAGCTTTATGAAAGAGACTTATATCCTAGATCAGACTTTTGAAAGTGTAAATTTTACCCAACAGCATTTAGAGAAAGGTGAATACGAAAACTGTATTTTCAGGAATTGTAATCTTGAATATTTAAATCTTTCAGGATTCAACTTTAATGATTGCGAATTTATTGATTGTAATTTGAGTATGGTAAAACTCATTGGAGCCGCTTTTCGGGATGTGAATTTCAAAGGCTGTAAAATGTTCGGACTTCAGTTTAATGACTGCAATAAGTTCGGATTGTCTTTTAGGTTTGATGAATGTTTCCTAAATAACGCTGTCTTTTATCAAACATCCATTAAGAAAACTCTATTTAACAATTCAAAACTTATTGAAGTTGATTTCACAGAATGTGATTTGTCAAATGTGGTCTTTAATAATTGTGATTTTTCAGGAGCTATTTTTGAGGGCACTCATCTGGAAAAAACTGATTTTAGAACCTCGGTTAATTATTTGATTGATCCTGTTCAGAACAGGCTTAAAAAGGCTAAATTTTCACTTTCTGAAGTGCATGGTCTGCTTTATAAACTGAATATTGAAATTGATAAGAGTAATTAATAAAATATAGATTATTAAAAACCTCATCGGGATTAATATAACAACAAAAAAGCCATCAGAATTCTGATGGCTTTTCATTATTTAAATCAATTATTTAAAATTAAAAACTTGTTCCGTTTGATACTGGAGTTATTGTAGCTAAGTTATTGTAAGCTTCTCCGTTTTCATTAATGATTCTTTTCGCGAATCTGTACTTAGGTCCCCAATAAGAATCGTTAAGGGAAGAAACCATTACTCCTTTTGAAGTAGCAGCATGAATGAACATTACTTCTCCGGTTTCAGAAACACTTTCAACAATTCCTACGTGAGAAATTCTTCTGCCGTGAGAGAAGAAAATCAAATCTCCCTTCTGTAGATTCTCTTTTTCAACTTTTTCTCCTTCCTGTGCCTGAGAAGATGCTACTCTTGGTAAGCTAAGACCTGCTGCAGCACCGAAAACTGAAAGAACAAATGCAGAACAGTCAATTCCGTTTCTTGTTGTTCCTCCATATCTGTAAGGAGTTCCTAAATAAGTTGTTGCTTCAGATAAAATGTTATCAATTGTTGTATTGTGTTTGATTGCTTTTGCAATCTCAGAATTTTTAACCGCGTTTTTTGCATTGGCAAGAGAGGCCGCTTTTTCAGCAAGGAAAGAATCAATTAATCTTTGCTTATCAAGCTCAGCTTTCTTAGTATCGAAAGAAGCTAGTTTGGCATCTGTTTTGTATTCTTTAGCATAAGTTGCTGGTTTTGAAACTACATAATTTGTAACACAAGATTGTAATGACATTGTAGAAACTACAGCAACTAAATAAAACAAAACTCTTTTCTTCATATATATTTGATTATCCGTGTTAAAGGAACAGTTATTTTTCAAAAGCATTACAAAAATAGAGATTCCGATGAAAAGGGTCCTGATATGATAATTGTCAGGTTCTTTATTTAACACATTTTAACATATTATTTACGTATGTTAAAGAAAAACAAACCGCAACCGCCTATTTTAGGTGAGTCTGCGGTTTTTTTTATTAAGATTCTTTAACAAAATAAATAGCGTTTCCTTTATTAATCAATACTCAATATTTAAAATTCTAATTTTCAGCTCTGTTAAAAAATAAAAAAAAGCTTTCCGGAAAATACCGGAAAGCTTGACTAATATGGAACTTTACAAATGTTATTTTGTAAACAACATTTCTCTGTATTTTGTCATTGGCCAAAGTTCATCATCTACCATCATTTCAAGATCATCGGATGCATCTCTGATTACGTCGAACAAAGGTTTTACCTTGTTGCAGTATGTTTCTGCCTGCTTTTGGCTGTCTGTAACGGCTTTTGCAGCTTCTCTTGCTTTAATCAGATCTTCAACCCCTAATTTGATTATAGATACATTTTCAGAGATGTTTGTAATTAAGCTCATTTGCTCTTTCGCTAATGTCTTGAACTCTTTGTCTCCGAAAATTTCTTTAAGACCTTTTACGTTTTCGATCAATCTGTTTTGATACTTTAAAGCAGAAGGAATGATGTGATTTCTCGCGATATCACTTAAAACTCTAGCTTCAATATCAATAACCGTCGAATATTTTTCTAATTTGATTTCGTTTCTTGCCTCAACTTCTCTGTGCGTGAAAACTCCTATTTCTTCATAAAGATCAAGGAATTTTTTATCCATTTCCTGCTTAAGAGCTTCAGGAGTAGTTTTCAGGTTGTTCAACCCTCTCTTTTTAGCTTCTTTTGCCCAGTCATCAGAATATCCGTCACCTTCAAACATGATGTTTTTACACTGCTTGATGTATTCTCTCAATACGTTGAAGATTGCTTCGTCTTTTTTCAATCCGGTTTCAATTAAAGCATCAACTTCTTTTTTGAAATCGTTCAATTGTTTTGCAGCGATAGTGTTCATTACCGTCATAGATTCTGCACAGTTTGCCGCTGAACCTACCGCTCTGATCTCAAATTTATTTCCTGTAAATGCAAATGGAGAAGTTCTGTTTCTGTCAGTATTATCCAACAAAATTTCCGGAATTTTTCCAACTACATTTAATTTTAGATCTGTTTTTTCGTCTGGAGAAAGTTTTCCTTCTGTTACTTTTTCAAGCTCTTCCAGTACTCTGAACAACTGACTTCCGATAAATACAGAAATAATTGCCGGTGGAGCTTCGTTGGCGCCTAATCTGTGGTCGTTGCTTGCAGACGCGATACTTGCTCTTAAAAGGTCAGCGTACTCGTGAACTGCTTTAATGGTATTCACGAAGAACGTTAAGAACTGTAAGTTTTTCTTAGGATTTTTTCCCGGGCTTAAAAGGTTTTCACCTGTATCCGTTGCTAAAGACCAGTTGTTATGCTTTCCGCTTCCGTTTACGCCTGCAAAAGGTTTTTCGTGGAATAAAATATGGAAATGATGTCTGTGAGCAATTCTTGCCATAACGTCCATCAACAAAGAGTTGTGGTCTACAGCAACGTTTACTTCTTCAAACATTGGAGCCAATTCAAACTGATTTGGAGCCACCTCGTTGTGTCTTGTCGTTACAGGAATTCCCAATTTCATACATTCAATTTCCAACTCTTTCATGAAGTTCATGACTCTTGTAGGAATTGAACCGAAATAATGGTCGTCCAATTGCTGTCCTTTTGCTGGAGAGTGCCCTAGTAAAGTTTTACCTGTTAATACAAGGTCCGGACGAGATTGATACAATGCTGAATCAACCAAAAAATATTCTTGCTCCCAACCTAAAGTAGGAGTTACTTTTGTTACGTTTTTGTCAAAATACTGCATTACGTTCGTTGCAGCTTCGTCTACGGCGTTCAAAGCTCTTAAAAGAGGTGCTTTATAATCTAAAGTTTCTCCGGTGTAAGAGATGAAAATTGAAGGAATACATAGTGTAGTTCCCATAATAAATGCCGGAGAAGTAGGATCCCAAGCGGTATAACCTCTAGCTTCGAAAGTGTTTCTGATTCCTCCATTCGGGAAAGAAGATGCATCCGGTTCCTGCTGAATCAATAAGTTTCCGCTGAATCTTTCGATCGCTCTTCCGCCTTCAATTGGAGTGAAGAATGAATCGTGTTTTTCTGCAGTTGTCCCTGTCAAAGGCTGAAACCAGTGAGTGTAGTGAGTTACTCCTTTGCTCATTGCCCAATCTTTCATAGCTACTGCTACCTGATCTGCAATGTGTCTTTGGATTTTAGTTCCTTTTTTCATCGCATCCAAAATAGATTGGAATGCTTCTTTTGTTAAATATTCTCTCATTGTTTCTTCTGAGAAAACATTCTGACAGAATAATTCTGACAATTTTGCAGGAACTTCAATAGAATTATCCTTTCTAAAGTCCTTAAATGGTAAAGTTTCTAACGCTTTGAATCTTAAAGTTGACATATTAGATTTAATTTTTACAATGCAAATTTACAAAAAAAATGAATTGAAAAATTTTTTACCCTAAAATTTGAGGGGGTATTTTGAAATTTGATTTGATTTAGAGCTGATGCTTGAATTTATGAAGGGGTGTTTCTAATCTGAGAATTAAAAATCAGAAATTTTTGTTTTGCAATAGCTGAAATTGCCAACACCTATTATATTATGTACAATTTACGAATTTTCAGAATACATATTCTATATTAATATATTATTTCTTTGTCATTCTGAACGCAGTGAAGAATCTCTTTTAATAATACTATTTTTACAAAGTTTCATATAAACGTCTTTTCGTTTTAAAAGACTTATTGTTTCCTGTAGTATTAATTCAATTTCTCCGAAGTGGTGATGAAATTCAAAGAATTTTTGTCGGAATGGGTTTCTAGCGCAATCATTTCCTAGCCCCGATGGTCGCAACATCCTTTTTTGTTTGGGAAATATATAGCAAAAAGATACAGCAGAAAGCGGGAAATAGCTTCTTCTAAAAAGAATTAATATGGGATTTTCCATTATTGAAAGGAGCTTTTAAGATTCTTCCTTCGTCAGAATGACAGTGGTTTTAAATATTATGTTAAATCGTTTGTTAAAAGATACTTAAACTAAGTTGAGCGCAGATTTTGTATATTTGTGTGAAATTTATTTTATGACAAATTCTAGAGCAAGAGAAACAACGGAAGCAATTGAAAGATTGTATATTTCTATGAGACACCTCTTTTACAGAGGTTTTTTTAAACCTGCCGGTGTTTCGGGGGAGAGTATCAGAAGTTTGTTGAAGACTATTAATCCTGAGATTTACGGAACTATGAGTATTCCAAGTAAGGTAGAACTCGATGGTTTGATGTATGTATTAGACAGGCTTCCGGAGGGAATTGAAGAATGCGCTTTTATTCATCTGACGTCAGATGAGGGTTTTGATAAAGGAAGTTTCGAACCAATTGTACCTAAAAAGAGAAGAAGAAACTGTTATAGAATCGATGAACACCAGATGAATATTGAAGTTCTTTTGGGACGTTCTGAGATCTATGATATTCTTACACACTTAACATTCTTATTTATAGAAGCCGATAAAATTCGTAATCTGTCTTTCATTCAGGATGAAAACTGGAAACCGACGCGAGCTTTTAAAATTATCGAAGAAGTAGTAAAAGGAGAAAAGAAATTCAGCAGAAAAGAAAAAGAAGTTGCTTTAATTCATTTATCTTCTTTAATCGGAAGAACTTTTGATGAAACATTAACGGCTTACAATACTTTTGGAGATGATCATAACCCTGATCGTTTATTTAAAATTATCTATAATCTGGCAAAAGTAAGTCTGGAAGATGCAAAACAGACGAGAGAAAGAGAAATTCATTTCAGTGCTATTTTAAAGGAAAGGGTGGGGCATCACTATTTTGGTGAAAAATGGGCAGATAAAGTGAAAGAGGTTTTATTCGAAAATAACCTTCACATGCGTCCGTTACATATCATTTCTGCAAATATGCACTCAGTGAAAAATATGCTGTATGCCAATGATGCTTTAAAGAAAAAAGATCACAAAGAAGTAGACTACAAACTTTACGGAGAAATTTCCGATAAAAAAGAACTTCGCGACAAAGTTTCAAAATATGCTTTGGATGAGGGAATGATCTATATTCATGATAAGAGCGGAAGTAATATTGATGTTCAGATCATTGATCTAAGCAAAACGAATCTTAAAAACACACCCTTCCACGATATTAAATTCGGGGGTGATGATGTGATTATGGTTTTTGATTATGCTTTTGGTGAACAGGCTTATGAGGTAATGGATGAATTATTACGACCTTACGAACACAAGGGTGAGGTGTATATGATGAAAGTAAAATCTGTTTCCATCATGGGGAAAGCGGGAATTCTTGCCGGTGGAAAAGGAGATATTATGATTCCTACGTCACATATTTTTGAAGGCACGGCAGATAATTATCCTTTTGAAAATGCTTTGAAACTGGATGACTTTAAAGATGATGAATTGAGAGCTTTCGAAGGTCCAATGATTACCGTTTTAGGGACATCACTTCAAAACAGAGACATTCTTTCTTATTTCATGAATACTTCATGGAAAGCCATCGGTCTTGAAATGGAAGGGGCACATTATCAGAAAGCGATTCAGGTGGCGTCTAAAATCAGACATCATATTTCACCGGATCTATTTGTAATGTATGCGTATTACGCTTCGGATAATCCTTTGGAAACAGGAAGCACACTTTCTTCAGGTGGTTTGGGATTAACGGGAGTAAAACCAACTTACCTTATCACATTAAGAATCTTAGAAAAGATCTTACAAAGTGGAAAGAAAGAAGTTTCTACAAAGAAATAGTTTGATTATTTCAATTAAATATAAACCTCGAATGTTTTCATTTGAGGTTTTTGTTTTTTTAGAGATCTCACGAACTTTAATTATCTTTAAAAAAATTACAACAATGAGCTCAACTTCACAATTAGCCAAAAGATTCAGAGAAGTAATGCTGAATGGTTTATGGATTGCGAATACTAATTTTAAAGATCAATTGAAAGATGTTACCTTGGAACAGGCGATCACAAAAGTTAGTTCTTTGAATACAATTGCCATGCTTACTTTTCATATCGATTATTATATTGCAGGTCTGGTGAATGTTTTCGAAGGCGGCGATTTAGAAATCAGAGATCAATACAGTTTTGATCTTCCGCTAATTGAATCCCAACAACAATGGGAAGAACTTTTAGATAAGCTTTGGAGCGATTCCGAAAAGTTTGCCAACTTGTTAGAACAAATGCCCGATTCTAAAATGAATGAAGTTTTTGTGGATGAAAAATACGGAACGTATTTAAGAAATATTGACGGCATGATTGAGCATGTCTATTATCATTTAGGACAAATTACTTTGATTAAAAAATTGCTGAACAATTAATTTCTCGCAGGTCAGGCAAATTGTAAAAATGTTTGGATTGATAAGTCTGAGTAATCTGTAAAATCCATGAGATAAGATTTAACAAATGGGATAATATTAATCTAAAACTTTATAAACAGAAGAATATCTCATCAGAGTCACACTTTTGAGATTTTGTTAAATTACCTACCTTTAGAAAAAATAAAAATTTTTAAATGAAAAAGTCGGCTGCAATCCTATTTGCGTTTATAATTTCACAATTTCATGCTCAGCAAGGAGCTTATTATCAGCAGAGTGCAAAATACAAGATGGATATTGATGTAAATGCTGAAAAATTTACTTACCAAGGAAATCAGACTTTAGAATACACCAATAATTCGTCGGACGAGCTTAATGTCGTTTATTTCCATTTGTATTGGAATGCTTTTAAACCCAACTCCATGATGGATCAAAGAGTTGCCGGACAAGGAAAAAACGGTGATTCAAGATTGCAGAAAGATGGAGTTTCAAGATTGGCTTCCATTCCGAAAGATCAGGAAGGGGCTCAAAATATTCACTGGATTAAACAAAACGGAAAAACATTGAAGTTTGAAGTTCAGGAAACGATCATGAAAGTGTATCTGGCAGAACCGATTAAACCCAATTCTATCACAACTTTTACGATGGATTGGGATGCGGTAATCCCTCAACAAATCAGAAGAAGCGGAAGAAATAATAAAGAAGGAGTTGATATGACGATGACGCAATGGTATCCGAAAATCGCAGAATACGATTACGATGGTTGGGCAACATTTGATTATATAGGAAGAGAATTTCATGCACCGTTTTCAGATTTTGATGTGACGATTAAAATCAACAAAGATTATGTGGTAGGAGCGGGAGGAATTCTTGAAAATCCAACAGAAGTAAAAGGGTATGATGCTAATGCAAAAATCAAAGCCGATAAAAATAAAGCTACCTGGAAATGGACGGCTAAAAACATATTGGATTTTGCATGGAGCGCAGATAAAGATTATGTGGTAAAAAGTTTTGATGTTCCAGAGGGTCCTAAAGTTTTCTTAGTCTATCAGAATAATGACAAAACGAAAGTTTGGGAGCAGGCTCAACCTTATGTTACAAAATACTATCAGTTGATGAATACCCATTTCGGGAAGTATGTCTATCCTACTTATGCTTTCATTCAGGGAGGTGATGGCGGAATGGAGTATGGAATGTGTACGATGATTTTAGGTGAAGCAAAAGATATTAAAGGATTAATGGGATTAATGGCACATGAAGGTTCTCATTCTTGGTATCAGCAAATATTGGCTACGAATGAATCTATGCGTCCGTGGATGGATGAAGGTTTTACGAGTTATGCGGAAAATTATGTAATGTATCAGCTATTTCCGGAAGATCTTCCGAATCCGTTTGCGCATTCTTTGGATGCTTACAGAAATTTCATTAAAAAAGGAATTGAAGAACCTGCAGTTTGGTTAGGAGATCATCATGACAACGGAACGGCTTACACCTATGCCTCTTATGTAAAAGGAGAATTGTATTTGGTACAGTTAGGTTACATTATGGGAGAACAGAATTTAGCCGAAACGCTGAAGCAATATTATGATCAATGGAGTATGAAACATCCTTCTGACAGGGATTTCTTACATATTGCTCAGAAAGTTTCTGGAATGGATTTGAAATGGTTTCAGAATTACTGGATCAATACCACAAAAATAATCGATTACGGAATTAAGGATGTAAAATACGAGGCAAAATCTACGACAATTACTTTGATAAATAACGGACAGATTCCCATGCCAATCGACTTTAGCATAATGACAGCTGATAAGAAAATCATAAATTATCAGATTCCGATGAATATGACTCATACATGGAAAGAAAAAGATATTTACGGAGAATTCAAAACGATGCCGTATTGGCCTTGGACACAGAAAGAGTATTCAATCACAGTTCCTTATACAAAATCTCAATTGTCTGCATTAGGAATTGATTTTAGCCAAAGAATGGCGGATGTCAATTTGCAGGATAATTTTGTTGAAGTGAAATAATAAACAAGTACAATAAAAAAAATCCCCCTTCAATATTGATGGGTGATTTTTTTATGCGGGACAAATTATAGTAAACAATATCTTTTAACTGAAGCTGGGCAGCCTGGAATAGATGTGTAAGTTAAATCAGGTCCTGGATTTAATTGGCACCCCATAGCATACATATTATCTACACATTCCGGTGTATATCCTCCTTTTACTGTTTTTAGATTTTCTCTTGAAATTTTTTTAAGATTTTTCATAGCGATTAATAGTTTGTTTGTGTATGGTTCCTACTCTTTGTTAAGCTTTTCGGATTCCGCTTTAAATTTATCCTAAAGTAGTGAATTTAATTTGTTTGATAAGAATTATTTTAAAATTTTTTTAGCAATTAGATTCCCAATAATTTATTTTACTCTGATAAAAAACAATGATTTACTGTATTCCAAACTGCTGTACCATCCAGTGCTTTGAATGATTTTTAATCAAATCGTTCTTTATCGTGGTATCTTTAGTATTCAGATAGCTGTAGACTTTAAGGGGAATTGAATCCGGATATTCTTTTAAGCCTTGTTCGACAGTATTTTGAGATTCATCTTTTTTATGACCACTTTCCAACGCTTCTGCCTTGTAAATGTAAATAATAGCAGGTATTTTTCCGAAAATTTCTTTTGTTTCACTTTCAAGAATGTTCATCGTATCGATCTGAAAGTCTGGATCCGGTTCTTTCCCTACGGCTGCTGTTTTACTGATATGCTGCTGATACATTAGAAAAAGCAGCAGGATATGGAGATTTTTGGTCGCAGGATCTGAAACTAATTTTTCAATTTGCTGAATGTCTTCGGGAGTCATTTCTTCCTGGTCTGCCTGAAGATTTTTTTCATAAAAAGTCGTTAAAAGATTATAAATCGTTTTATCGGATTTATCGATTTGTGATTTTTTCTTTAAGTCAGGATAAATATCTTTAATGGAAACTTTATTTTGGGCATAAAAAGTCAGATTGATCATTATAAAAAATACCAGAGCGAGCTTTTTCATATCTGTCGGATACATTTGAGTGGTTATGACTTTAAATATAATTAATTGTTTCAAAAAATAAAAATTTCGGAATAATTTCGAGTGTTCTAGAGGCTTGTTTTTATCAAAAATCATTAATTTTGAGCCTTAAATTAATGTGGCTTTTCTATTACTAAGTAAGCCGGGTTGAAACATAAATCAATGAATTCAATTGTCATAAATGTTGGGAACAGCAATATCAGGTTTGGACTTTTTAATGATGATAACTGTGATATTTCATGGGTAATCAACACAAAACCTTACAGAACAGCGGATGAGTTGTATGTTCAAATGGTGATGCTATATCAAACCTATAAAATTGAGCCTAAAGAAATCAGCAAAGTAATTATCGGTTCAGTTGTTCCACAGCTTACCAAAGTAATGAGTGCTGCGATCAGGAAAATACACGATATTACTCCTGTTATTGTAGACAGAACTACACCTTCTGGAGTTCAGGCAAAATCAAAGCAAATGGGAACAGATATTTACGCGAATCTTGTGGCGGCGCACAATCTGTATCCGGGTAGAAAAAAAATCATTCTGGATTTCGGGACGGCGCTTACCGCTAGTTGTGTTGCTGAAGATGGCGAAACATTGGGAGTTATTATAGCTCCGGGAATTGTTACTTCTCTTAATTCATTAATCAGCCAAACCGCACAGCTTCCCGAAATTGAATTAAAAAAACCGAAATCGGTATTGGGATTAGACACCGTAACCTGTATGCAAAGCGGAATGGTGTACGGTTTCTTAGGAATGGTAGAAGGATTTATCGATAGAATTAATGATGAGGTAAACGATGACTGTTTTGTAATAGCGACCGGTGGTGTTTCTCATGTTTACAAACCTTTGACTAATAAAATCCATATTACAGACAGGCTGCATACCCTGAAAGGACTCTATTTTTTGGGAAAAGATAAATAAATAGAAAGCTGCTTTTTTATTTGATAATTACCTGTGCATTATCAATTATAGTATAGAAGATAAGGGAATTATCTTTTGGACTTAAAAAATTCTTTTACAATTGAAGAACATTCACTTTCCATAATACCGGTTAAGATTTCTGTTTTGGGGTGAAGAGAAAGATGTTTATTAATGAATCCTCTTTGTTCGTCCCGTGCTCCAATCACTACCTTTGAGATCTGCGACCATGAAAGGGCTCCGGAACACATTACGCAGGGTTCTAGCGTGACATAAAGGGTGCAGTCTTTTAAGTATTTTCCGCCCAGAAAATTGGCGGCAGAAGTAATGGCCTGCATTTCTGCATGAGCCGTTACATCATTTAATGTTTCGGTAAGGTTATGTGCTCTTGCAATGACTCTGTTATTTGAAACGATAACACAGCCAATGGGAACCTCATCTTTTTCTAAAGCAATTTCGGCTTCCTGTAAAGCCATTTTCATGTAATATTCGTCAGTAAACATTTATTCAATATTCATCGTTAAAGGAAGCTTGAAACTAAATCTCACCGATTCTCCATTGATGGTTGCCGGAGAGAACTTTTCAGGAATAGAGTAGAGGGCAATCTCAGCTTGTCTGTTGAAGGTGAAATTATCTCCCTGAGCCGTTACATTGCTGATGCTGCCGTCTTTTTCGATAATGAAATCAACATTGGCTTTAATGGTTTTTGTTTCAGAGTATACTCCGGGTGTGTAGAAAATCTGGGCAATCTCCTGTCTCAGAGCATTGATTCCACCAGGATAATCCGCATTTTTGCTTGCCGCAGAAACTTCTTTTGATTGTGTATTGGATAATTCTATTTTGTCATTTTGCTGGTTGATTCTTTTTAGATCTTCCAGATTTTTCACCCTTAGCAAAGCTCCGATCATGGCAACATTTTCAATGCTGTCCATCTTTTTCATAAACAACAGATAATCCTGTTTTATAGATGCTTTGGCAAACGTATTAGTTTCTGCATCAAACTTCTTTTTAAACTCAGTATTGAGCATGCCACGGTGCTGATTGTAAAAATTTTTTACATTTTTAAATTCTTCCGTCTGCTGCGAAAAACAAAAAGAAGAAATAAGGCAAAACAGACAAAGAAATATAGGTTTCAAATTGAAATATTTATGTAAATGTAATCAAAAATAACCAAAATTCTTCGTTCTTTTTTATTCGTTAAGGTAGCTGTTCAAAGACTGTTGCAAATGATTGCGGATCTCATCAACTAAAGTTTTAGGTTCTAAAACACGAACTTCTTTTCCATACGAAAGAATTTCCTGCATAAAGTCATACGTAGGATGGAGGAAGAATTCAAAATAGATCTCTTCGCGGGTTTCTTTCAGTTCTTTCTGAGACTGATGCAACGGAAAGCTTTTGATATATTCTCCCTGATGTCTGCTGCATTTCAGGATAATTTTTTCAGGGTTTTGTTCTGAAAGATTCATCACACCAAAAGCATTTTTAAAATGTTCCCTGAAATTATACTTATACTTTTCCCTGAACTGTTTTTCATTCACGTCAAGATAATTGATTCGGTCCAATCCAAAAGATTTCAGCATTTTATCTTTGGTGTCAATAGCGATCAGATACCATCTGTCTTTGGATTCTTTCAAGGCTAAAGGATGGACTTTTCGGGAAGTCATCAGTTTGTTTTTGTAATTGTAATGCTCAAAAGAAACGATTCTTTTGTTTCGGATCGCGAAAAATAAGTCGTAAAAATTTTCTATTCCAGTCGGTTTTCGGCTTTCAAAAAAGATAAAATCAGCAAAATCCGGATGGGTATTCATAGCATTGCTTACCTGAAAAGATTCAAGTAGTTTCTGGTTGTATTCATCCACTTCCATGATGGGACGGCTTTCGATATAATAACGATTATCTCCCTTTTTTTTGTTGTGAATGGAAAGATTAAAAAGATCTGAAATCTCACGAATATCCCTCTGTAACGTACGGATAGAGTAGCTCTTGATATCTGCATCCTGAAATTCGAACGAGTTGAGTAGATAGTCCTCCAGCTGGGAATAGGTAGCCGGAGAACTTTCTAATCTTTTTATAATTAAGGCATATCTCGTCAGGTAAAAATCTTTTTTCATTGCTAAAGTTTCTATGACAAATATATGGGCTTAATGCGACAAAAGGTGTCGTGTTTTATTTTTTGTGGGGAAATTTTGAAAATATAAAAAGACCACTTCTGAAAAGTGGCCTAATATTAATTTTTTGTTTCTAATTTGGATAATGTTTTTCCGTTTAATAGGGTGAGTATAAAATGGAAAATGCCAAAATAAGAATATATATAAAAACAAAAATATTCTATTGTAGATTCTGTTGAAAGAAATTGTGTAACTATTACTATTATTAAGGTTAAAATATTGCCTAATGCAATGTATTTTAATGTTTTATTTTCTATAATATATAACAATAAAATATACAAAAACACGAGTGGGAATAAAATAAACATCGAATAGCTAAGATAAATAAAGGATAAAATTAAAATAATTGAGAATATTACGGAATAGAATATCATGCTATATTTAGGTGCAATTGTCACTAGTTGATTGTTTATGAAAGAATATCCATTAAATGTTAAAAATGTAATTAAATAGAAAAGAAATGGGCTATCATATACTGTTTCAGAAGATACCAAAAAGAAAAATAGCAAACCAAAAATTAAAGTATTTAACAAAATTAAAAAAGCTTTATTTATTATTTTTCTGGATATCGTTCCCATGTCTTATTGTTTGGTGTATCAGGATTTATATTAAAATTTGCAGTAGTTCCTTTTGTAAATGAATTAGGTTCTACCTCATGGGCAAAAAATAGACCATGTACAAAAATAGAACAATTTAACCCTTTTTGTGAGTTTTTTTTGCTATTTTTCAATTTTACTTCTGAACTGTAATACAAAATAAGATCATCTCCACCTTTGATATCTATTGGCGTTTTATTGGGTCTTAAGTTAATAAAGAAATCTTTATATACTTCACTTTTTTGCTCATGATAGTCATTAGGAATGCCTTCGTTTTTTACAACAGCTATCCTTAGAATTTGATTTTTAATATTAGGATCTGTTAATTCCCCTTGATTACCTAATCCCGCAAATTGAGGTTTGCCCGCTTCACTGGAGAGAGCACTTTTGCTTTGCATGCCTTTAGCCCATCTCCAATGGATGTGCACTGCATGAAAAGATCCAGGTGTAGAGCCTAAGGATCCGTTTTTGCCATAACCCCACCAATGAATATTATCCCATTTAAAATTTCTACTATATGGATTTATACCTTCAGTGACAACTTCTGCAACAAGAGGTTTTTCTGCTGAGCTAAATATTATATTAGCCACACCTCCTCCTGCACCGTACACGGGATTCATTCCGGATTCATCCTTAAATAATCCTGCAACATTTTTAATTGTTTTTTTGGACTTTTCCGACCGGGTGTGTATTACCGTTTTCGGGGCATATTTGTCTATTATATAGGTGTCTAAATTTATGTGTAATCTATAATCTACCCTAAAAGATTCAACATAATCTTCTATTTCATGATTGGTATTTGGTGGAATATTATAGATAAGTTGTGTGATAGGGAAAAGCCGAGCAGCATGTAACCCTCCTGTGGGTTCATGGGCGGGTTTATCGCTGTACTTGGTCATGATAAACTTTTGTACTACATACAGGTAACCACTACCCTTACCAAACAGTTTATTGGTGGATTTATAAGTTACCTTCAATTCTTTTTCACGATCATTATTATAAGTGGACATATTAAAACCAATAGAGTCCATTCTGTTTTTTTCAACAATCAAGGGGTCATAGGCTTTATTAGGATCTAACGGCGTAAAAGTTTCATTATCTACCTGAATAAAATCTGGAGGGCCTAATATCAAAAATTTTGGTTTGTGAAAACCGTTTTCTTTGGCACTAGGACCTGGAAAAACGTAAATACCTATAACACCCACATCGTAAGCCATTCTAAAGCCGGAATTATGAATATTCCTTAAAATAAGACCGCCATGAGGAACAAAACCTTTTCCGACTTTTATTTTGGGTTGGTTTGGTGTTTCATAATATACCTCGCCTCCTGTCTCATAGGTGTCGAAATCAAATTCCCAGGTTGTACTACCTTTTTTTTTGTCTTTTTGTCTTATATAGTGTGTATGTTTGACTGGTTCTTTCATCAGTATAAATTTTAAGGATTAATATTTGCAACTATCATCATCACAATTGGCATTGGGGTTATAATTTAAAGCTGTAGGATTTGTACAACCCCAAACAAACCATTGTTTATCTTGTTCAAATTGTTGTTCTTCAGGTGTTGCAGAAAAAACATGTTCCTGATGTTGTTCTGTTTGCCCGGTACGATTGTTTTTTACTGTCACAAGGACGTGAAAAGCACCACCCTTTAATGAACAACTGTCACTGCTTCCAAGATTAACAAAGTTTTCAGGATTTGCAATTTCCCAGGCAGACCATGAATAGGAATATGATCCTTTTTCTTCTAGATTGCTTATGACTGCTTTGATCTTTGTTTCTTGCGTTGAAGATTCTATATCGAATGAAATATTTAAGCAGGAAGGTATCATTTCAAATTTTTCTGAATGGTGTCCGCTTTGGTGGATAATAAATGGTGTAAGATGAGTCTGCACAGTGTTTCCTCCGGAAAGGTAATATTCTACAGTGGTGATCTCTTCTTCATCAGAATCATGATGCCCTTCCTTTTCTTCATCAGGAATGTATATGCTACAAGCCATATCATACAAATTAAAAGAATCACTTTTACCAATGGTATTTTCCTGTAAAAGTTTAACAAGATATTCGTTTTGCTTCTTTTGTATCTCGTCGTCAAAATACAGTTTGCTTTTTGTTTTTCTTTCGATCGGTCTCCATCTTATAAAAATGGAGTTGATTGCTCCATACCCGTCGATGAGAAACTCTATCAGGCTATCTCTTACAGGGACGTTGGCATTTCTTTCATGCTCTGTATAATCAAGGTAGACATTATATCTTACGATCCATCGGCTTGGCAGTTTTTTATCCTCATAAACAGGGACTATTTCTACTAATTTTGGCGTTGTTTCAAACAGCATGGGAACGGAGGAGGTATTCTGAGAATAATCCCGATTGACCTTATTTAGTTTTTTGAAGAAGCTCTGAATAATGTCATCAATTTGCTGCTCAGAATAAGATATACCAAGATAACGGTCACGATCTAAATACTCATAATTGGAGAAGGTAATCCATCCTGAAATAGGATCGATGTTTAATATTCTTTTATCATTATCAGTTAATCCCAAAGCGGAGTAAATAATTTTTTTAATATCCTTCGTTTTTTGAATCAAAAAGTCTGCAGATACAAGCTCATAAATAAAAATATCTTTACTTCTTATGTAAGCACTTATTTGTTTTAAACTATTAAGTTCATTTGTATTATATACGTCTACATCTGTAACTCCTATTTTGCCTATATTTCTAATATCTATTTTTTTCATTTTTAAAATTTTAAGATTGAATATTTAGAAAAATAGCGGCGATATTTCACACCGCTACTTAAGGTTAGTAATTATCCAACGATTGTAGTTGGTAGAGTAGTTTTATTATCACCTGTTCCTTCTAATCTGATATCATCCAAACTAAAAGAAGTTTCACCTTCCAATTCTTTCGGATTTTCGCAGTTTTCAGGATGTTCTTCAGGGAAGATTGGTAACGGTTGATCTTCAGCTACTTGTAATCCAACAGATTTTGCCTGTAGAATAGTTAATGTTGTTGGGATTCTTGTAATCCAGTATTTACCCTGAGGTTCACCTGTCGGTTGTCTCATTTCATCCACAATCGACATATACATCGGATCTCCGATTACAGGAACTTCACCGCCATTCCAGATTCTTCCGGTAGTCATGAAGAACTGTACTGCATCTTCAAATCCTGGTTTTACGGTAACAATCACTCTTGCCATACCCGATTGTAAAAAGCTTCTGAATAAAGGATCTGCGCTTTCCGACAGATACATTTTCTGCCATTCATCACGGTTTGCCCAATAGTAAGGGTAGAAAGTATAATCCATAATTTCCCATTCGAATGCCTGTTCCATAAATTTGGCTAAAGCAGCATATTGTTCAAGTTCTTCCCCTAAAATCACTTCGAAGTTTCTCATCTGGTCACCTGCGGTAAATTTCTGACCTAAAGTATTTAGATAATCCTGTAATAAATATGCAATGCAATTGTGTTTCAGAATTACACTTTCTATATCACGGTAGAAAACCGACTGTTTGTCTTGGTTTTCAGTTGCCTGTTCTTTTGCTTTCTCGTCAGCTTCTTTTTGTTTTGCTAAGAAGTCTGCATAAGCTGTTTCATAAGCTGCAATAATAGCATCAAAATTTTCCTTCTTCCAAGCTTCTAGTAAAGCAGGTTTGATTTCTAAGTTTAATCTTAAGGAAATGTCTACGATTCCGATATTGTATCCAGAGTTTTTAAATACCCAATTACCTGAAAGATTAAATCCTCCCAAAGAAAAAGACTCTGTTGCTGCATATTTGACGAAACCAATACCATTTGTAAAATCCCCGGTTATTTCAAGGCTTCTACTGCTTTTTTCACGTGTAGCAGAATAAGAGACATCTACAGATTTACAGATGTAGTCTGCCGGAACTGTAAAGTTTCTTTGCTGTACGCTACAGTTTCCGCTATCATTAAACTCATCATGAACGTTTTCAATATGCTGGTCTTTTTCTTTAATTGCTGTAAGCTTTACTCCGTAGATAGCTGCCCAATATTCCAATAATTCTTTAGTCGCCGACTTTGAATCAGCCATTGTATTGGGTCTTGGTGCTTTTCTAGGGTCTATAGGTTCTGTAAATGTTTCTTTATTTACAAATGCAGAAAGACGGTGTAATTTTGCAGGCTCCGGAATCATAAATTCAAACATGGTACGTTTTCCATAGTTGTAAATCTGATTCTTCATTTTTTTATCTACCCATCTATAGACTCCAGTAATATGTTTAGGTTGTGCGGCATCAGGGTTGTTGGTATCAGTAACTTTTCCACGGTTATCAAATTCGTGTACGTTGGTTTCTGTGTATTCTTTAATGATTTTCTGAACACGTTCTTTATTGATTTTTGTAAGAACCCTTTCCATTGCTCGCTCTGTAATCTCCTGAGATTTTGAAACGGCTTGCCTTGTACTGTCGTGTTGTGCTGTATTATTAGCGTAATTGGCTCCAATTTCGAAGAATGTTTTGCTGGTTCCATAGCTGAATCTTGTACTTGCCGTAATACTTTGCTGCTTTTCTAGTTCTTGGGCAACTTCAGTCTGCATTTCATTTCTTTCCGTTTTTGTTGTGTCGGAAATTTTTTCTGTTTCAATAGATTCTGACGTGGTATCTGTGATTTCAGAATAATCTCTGGAAACTGAGGATTTATGACGTAATTCACTTGCCATTACGTTTTCAATATTAGAAACTTCACCAGGTACATAAGCATGAACACTTTGCTCAACCTTTAAATAGTCTGCAATTCCCAGTCTTTTTACCCCGAAATGTTTCGGAATGAAAGTTTCCGGTTTCGGAGTAGTTCCTCCTTCGGTCGGGTTTTCAATTTCCTGTTTTATTCTTTCGGTATATAAAATACCTGTGTAAGGAGACTCTAACAAGATATTTGTAAGTTCCAGATTGGCTTCTTCGCCATTGTTGAAGAAAATTCTTATTTTTAAACTATTAATGAACTCTCCAAATTTGTTGACCAGAATAGGAGGGAAGGTAATTTTATCTGTACTTACACTGATATTTGAGTAAGATTCTTCATAAGTACCAAAATCTGTAACAGCACTTACTTTAGCAGATGCAACTCCCCAAACATTGCTTGCCGCCTGATAATAAAATGTAAGATATGATGATCTTCCGTTCATTATGCTGGCTTTAAGATAATACGTTCTGGAGATTGTATTTGATGAACTGATTCCAATGCCTGTTACAGGAATAAGGATTCCTCCAATGTTTGCATAAATGTTTTTATTAATAGATGTTTTTTCAAACAATGATTGGCTTTGAGAGGCTTTTTTTTCATGCAATACTTCGAAAACTTCGTTGTAAGTATCATACTCTTCATTAATGCTGACCCTGATTTCTCCCAGCTGTAGTGTTCTGTCAGAAATAACAGTGATTATGGAGTACTCCAATTGTTTAGTCCCTGCATCTGTAAAAAGATTAATAAATAATTTCAAAGAATCTAGAGAAAGTTTGGCTTTAAAATCTTCGAAGTTAAGCTCTTCTCTATAGTTGAAAGTAAATTGAGGAACATTTAATTCTCCTAGTTCAGCATACATAGCATCGATTTCTTCTTGCGTCGTAGTTTCTGTAATGCGGGCTTCGATTTCTCTTAGTCTTCTGTCGTACTCATCGATTTCAGGCTGGTAGGTCACGAGATATTCTTTATAAGCAGTGTCATAGGCTTTATTTTTAATTTTATAATACGATTTTTGAGTTGCTTCCAGTTCTGAGATAAGAAGTTCTAAACCTTGTTTTTCTAAGCTGAGAGAAGATAATTCCGAAATTTTTTCACCTTCCACTTTCAGTTGTTCTTGTATAGCAATGGGAAGTAGGTTTGCATTAATAGGATCTTCTGCTCCTACAGAAGAAACTGCTACCGTAAAGCCTCTACTCGCAATTAAAAATGAATCGTTTGCATCTGTACCGTCTCCAAAAAATCTTAATGGCAGTACTACTTTAGCTTCCAATGATTTAGCTGGTAAGTCATCTCCATTAATCTTTTTTAATTCATCAGTAGGAATTAATTGACAGGCGTAACCTAAATGCAAAGCCTTTAAAATATGAATAATTGCTTCTTTTACATAAAAATCACTCTGTCTTACCGTTTGAAACATAAGATTGTCCCATAAGGTTCTGTATTGATCTGTAGTGGTTTGGGAATATAAAGCAATTGCAGCATCTCTGTCAGAAATTGAAATTTCTTCTTTTTTAGCAATCTTTCTTCCTATTTTCAAAGCTTGGGAGAAAATGCCTGCTTCAATCTCTGCTTCATGTTGAAATCCTGTAGGAACAAAAGATTGAGCTGCACGTTCCATTGCCTGAACTTTTGCAATTGCAGAATCGTTCTCAGATACTTGATTCTCGAATGCGCTTGCCAAACCTGTGGGTCTGTGAATAAAACCTAGATTGGCTGCTTTTGTTTCTGTCAATTGTGGATTTCTAAGACTTACAAATCTGAAAAGTGTTTGTGAAGCATTGTTTTTATTAGTTGTTGTCATTGATTGTTTTTTATAATTATAAATTGTATTGATGTAAGTATATATGTGGTCTGGAAATACGAATGGAGTATTTCATGAAAATTTAATAGGTAATTATTGCCAAATTCTTAGAGAGAATGTTGAAAATGAACCGTTTTTATATAATAGGGACTTTCACAATCAAATATTCTCACATTTAAGACTAAGAACTATTTTTATATAATTGTATCAGTATTAGAGGCAGATATTCTACGTAAGTGTCCACTGTGATGTGCCATGTATACTTTAGTTTCACCCGGTTCAATGTTATCTACATTACCATATCCTTCAACATCTACTCTAAGAATATTTGATGCTGAAAAATTGTGTAAGTGATAAGTTTGTCCATCTGGGAGTGAATGAATTATAACTTGTCCATTTGCAGAAGCATCAAATACAATATTAAACTTCTCTACAGTAACATCATCTATATCAAATGGATGGTCATCAATCTCTCTATAATCTTCAAGTACAGTAAATCCAGTATTTCCAACTCTAACACCATTTTGGAAAATATCATTCCATTCAGATGAATTGCCATGAATAGCTGAGTTTATTTGTCCATTAGAAGAGATGGATGCTAAATTTGAGAATGTAGCTCCATTATCTGAAGAAAAATTAAATCCAAATCCTGTACTATCTGTACTATTCCCTCTAATATTTCCTACTCTCCATCTTGTATTGTAGTGAGTATAATCATGCCCTGATACTAAACCTGCTGAACCCGTTGAAGTCTTGTGTATTAATACATTATTTTGGTCATTCCCTGTAAAACTTACTGTGGATGCAGAATCAAAAGTTTTAGAAGCTGAGATAGTTTGTGCTGTACTTTTTGTTACAAAGTCACTTAAACTATTTAAAGTAGCAAAAGTATTATTAACCCAGCCTTGTGTAGCTAGTGCTATATTACCACCTGCAATAGAATGGTATATATATGGATATTGTGAACCATCATTAGTAGGTACATTTCCTCCACTAAATCCTATTGCTGTTGCATTTTCTAATGCATTTGCTTTTCCATTTAAAGCTGATATTGTAGCATAGTTTGTAGAAACATAACCCTGGGTAGCTAGTGCTATATATGCAACTGTAGCTCCATTATCAAAAACCATATAAGGATATTGTACACCATCATTTGTGGGAAATTGACCTGAACTAAAGCCTACTCCTGTAGCATTTTGTGCTCCATTAGCTTTTAGATCAAGTGCAGTTTGTAATCCTGTTATATTTGCAATTGTATGAGTATGTCCTAGTAGACTATATAATGTATCAGCATAGACTTTCACTCTTGCATTAGTATAATATAAATTAGAGCCTTCTGATATATTAGACGTAGTTAAATTAATAACTCCTGTGTGCCCGTTAACTGAATCAACTGCTCCTGAAGTAATAAATATATAAGCAGAACCGCTCCAACGATACGTTTTATTTGTATCTATAGCAACATAGATTTTACTACTTTCTCCAGTTGTAGGAAAAGAAGTAAGGTTTGCAAACTCTAATACATCATCTACATAACTAGGTAATTGTGTAGTAGGAACTAATCCTGAACTATCTAAAGTAGCAACTCCGTTTGCTGCTCCTTTTTGAGATTCTTCAATAAAAAAATCATTAACCTGTGTAGCAGTATAGTAATTACTATGAACATAATCCTGCGTTGCTACATTTTGCCCATTTAATTGGATATTTCCTGTAACATATAATCCTGTTGAATTAATTGTTGCTATTTGACTATCATTTACAAAAAAGTTTTGTGAACCCTGAGATTGATAGAAAACAGCAGGTATAGAAGGATTACCAAAATAAAGTTCAGTAGAATTAGTTGTAATAAACTGATTGCCTGCTAATGTATTAGACTTGAAATTGTCTCCCCAAAATGCTTGATTTGCTATAAAATTTTTTGCAACTACTTCGCCAAAATCAGTAAACCTAACCTGATTTGTCCAATCCCAATCCTCTGCATTGGCTGTTAGTGATGGAGCAAAAATTAAATCATTTGTAGCAGGTTTATGAAAAGCCCAAGATTTAAATGAACTATTTTTAAATTTAAAAGGAATACTACCATAATATGACTTGGATGCGGATATATTCTGATCAGTATTTAATGTTTGTAAATTGTCAACATCTAGATTATGTGCAGTCCAAATTACACCAGGCACACTATTTTTAAAGTGTTTTAAATCATTAACTGATTCTAAAGCCAAATTATTTAAACCACCTGTTGAATTCCCTATATACATTGAATCTCCAGCAGCAGCAATAACCTGAGAACCACTAAGAACTTGACTAGATATAAGACTAGATGATAAAACAAGATTAGGCACTATTAAATTACCTGTCATAGTATCTCCTGACTTATTTACTTTGGAATCAGGATCTAAATTTCCACCATGCCAAATATCATCTCCTTTATAAGTAAATGTATCTTGTGATACTGATAAATTATTAGAAGCTAGCCAAGGAGATGTTCCCCAACCCATATAGTTATATTGATAATCTCCACTATTAGTAAGAATTCCTATTCCTGCAATCCTATCCCCTGAACCATCTTTATTATTCCACCACATACCTGTTGCATTTGGAGCATTAGTGATTTGTTTTAAAGTTAAATCTCCATTAGAGTCTAACTTCCCTCCTGCTCCTAATTCTAGAGCCCCAGTATTACCATCTATAGAAATTGTTCTATAGTAAGTTACACCACCATCAATGGAAAAATCAAACCCAAATTTAACATTTGCTGAAGTGCCATCACCACCTCTAACTATACCATATTTCCACCTACTATTATAAAATGTATTTACCCATCCTGATACTAAACTACCATTACCACCAGTCGAATTAAAAGACTGAGTATTGTTGTTATTTGATTCATTTCCATAGATAGTAAATAATGTATTTGGAGCAAAAGATTTATCAGCAAATATTCCTTGAGGTGTATCTGTAGTAATATAACCAGTCAAATCACTAATCAAAGCATAATTAGCAGGGTCAAAGTTGCTTGAATGCCATAAATATCTTACAGGATTCCATGTTCCTGTATCTCCATTATGAGTTCTTATGCCAATAGCCTGCCCACTCGAATAATCTGAAAATAACTCGGTGGAATAGCCTCCTCCGACTAATCCCGAGAAATTAATTACTGAACCTGCCAGACCAACACCAGCCCAGTTATAATCAAACCAAGTTGTATTAAATCTTGAATTTGAACCATTGTTAATTGAACCTGTATCTGTTTTATGGAAATTTTTATTTACAAAATCTTGAGTAGCAAGAGGAATAAAGCCTCCTGTATTATGAATCATATATGGATATTCACTACCTGAATTTGTAGGGATCTGACCACTTGAAAAACCAAGCCCTGTAGTATTTTCTAATGCATTTGCCTTAGAAGCGGGGTTGAAATTTCTCTCTGTCCAAACTTCTTCCCAACCAGTCCAGTAAACACCTCCTATAAAAGTTCTTTTAAAAATTCTATTAGGCACTGCTCCGGCAGCTCCAGTGCCATAAGTAGTTGCTGTTTGACTAACCCAACCTGTAGCGTGATACTCTACTGTAATAAAAAACCATTCAGGACTATTATTCGGAGAATTAGCCAAATCACTACCTCTAAAGAATCCAGTTTGTTGTAAATTATTTAAATCGGTAATTCCCATATCACCAAGATATAAGGAAGATTTAGAGGTAAGCTTAACAACAGAGTCATTGGTTGCAAAATTAGTATTCACAAATTCTTGTGTTGCCAACGTATTAAGATAAATATCTACTCTTTTTGTTCCTATTGGATCAGGAGAATCGATTACGCTAATTACTCTATTCTTTCCTTGTCCAATTCCTCCATATCCTACAGTAAGTTTTACGTCAAAGCCTTGCCAATAAGATAATCTAGGAAACCAGAAACATAATTTTCCATTATGATTCAAAGCTGTAATAGATTTCCAATAATAGCAAGTTGTATAACCTGCAACATTTAAAAGAGGATTAGCTCCGTTTAAATATATATATCCCTGGACTTTTGCATCTAAAGGCATTGAATTATCATACATATTTCCTTTTATCTCTAAAAGAAATTGATCCCCATAATCTTGAGAGTAATCTACATCAGTTTCAATAAGTGTTCCGTTCGGAAAGTCTCTTGATGAATGATACCAAGCATCTTCTTTGACCAAATTGTGAACATGGTCTCCTCCTCCCGTTAAATAAAAATCATTATTTGAACCTTCTTTTTTAAAGCCTTCTGAAATTACAGGAATACTATTTGTTCCGTCATTATTTGTAAAATGGAATTGATCATCATTATATATAATTTGTCCAACTCCATTGGAGTCAAATGTTATACCTGCTCCTTCGGAGTTAGTATTTTTAATATACAATGAATTATTATTGTTATCAGTCCAGAAAGTTTTAGTTCCATCCGGGAAAATACTTTGTGGAGAATCTGTGATCATTACATTTTCCCCCGAAATGATTTGGATATATTCAGACCCACTCCATCTCAACTGAGTATTAGTACTGGTAATTACGTATATTTTTCCTCCTTCTCCTGGAAAAGGCAGATCTTCAAGGGAGTCGAACTCCAAAATATCATCAACATAGCTAGGTAATTGTGTCGCAGGAACTTTTCCGTCAACTAAATCAGCTTTGTTTGAAAAATCATAATCCACGTTTTCAAGAGGAAGCTTTTCATTTTTATGCCAATAAGAATCTTGCCACTCCCAAAAATCATCTTGTTTTGGAATATCTCCATTTTCGAAGAAACTTTTTAATTCTTCTTTAGATTTCATTTTTTGTCATTTTTTGGTTATAAAAGTTAAATATTGAAGCTCCTTTCATTAAGATAGCTTCTGTGTTGTTGGTTTTTAGTGGTTTTCAAGTAAAACATCCACATTATCTATGGTTTTGTTTCATGGTTTTGTTTTTTTATTGATTTTTAAACACAGTTCTGGCTGTCCAACATTGTGTGAATGGTGAATTCAAAGGATGTTTGAGATATTATTGAATGGATTGGTGTTTTATGTAGATATCAACAGAAATGATTGGAAGCTTCTGAACTGTGCTTAAAAACAAGATTAATACATATCTTCTTCAAGGATATCTTTCTCAAAATCTTCCCGGAAAAAGTTTTCGATGTCATTGAGGTAATTATCATAATCAATCTCAATATTTTCAATGTCGCTCCATTCTATAGTGTAAAGACTTTCATCGAAGGAGATATGGGAATTGGGTTTTGATCGTTCCATGCCTTGTTGTTTGAGTTTTTCATTAAAGTTTGAACAGAATTTTGGCTGTTCAGCATTAGGGAATGTTGAATTCAATAAGTTATTTTTTAGTTTTTAGTGATGAACTTTTGTGTTTTATTTATACTTCAAAAGTAGGAGTGGGAAGCGACAGAACTTGACGTGATTAAAATATTTTTGAAAAAATAATTACTTTCTTTTTAAGTGTTTTTTAATCAGACTGAAACGGATAAATTGAAATATAATTAAATAAACTTATATTGGGTAATTATAAGGTTAAAAGCTTATATTTTATTTTTAATTAATTTCTGTACAATTTGGTTAAGTACATCTCTGTTATCATCAATATAGCTTAATCCGGCCTGTACCAAGTTTTCAATATTTGATCTATTTACATTGTCCATTGCGGGAGACGCTTTTTTTAATGAAGGGTTGAGTCGATAATAGTTTTTCTGATTTCTTGTTCCTAATGTTTGAAACATTTGACAAAGCTGATAATCTACGGTTTCTGCATTTGCCGACATCAAAATATCAATAATCGGACTTACCCATCCGATTTTTCCGGCTTTTTGTAGTTTTTTGAAAGAATAAGACTTTGATTCGATTCCGGTTCCAATCGAAACAATAATCATATCATTTACAGTCGGATGATTCGCTTTCTGATGATTTTTCAAGACTTCGGCAAAAGGAATTTTTCTCGCTTCGGCATAAGCGCAAAGTGCCGGATTATTGGCAAACATTCCGCCGTCAATTAAACTGAAGATCTGTCCGTACATAGATTTGATCTGAACCGGCGTAAAGTAGGTGGGCGCTGCAGAAGTAGCTCTGCAAACATCTTTTATATAAAAGTTCTCCGTGTTTAAATAAGCATTCCATGAGTTGAATAATTTTGCTCTTCTGTTTTCAATGTCATAACTTGTGATTAAGCATGGTTTTATCAATTCTTTAAGTTCTAAATTTCCAAAAAAATCATTCAAGTTTTTTTCAAGAGCTTCCTGAGAAATTTTTTCATTCAGCAACCCAAAAGGATTTACCAAGCGCTCCCAAAAAGATACCTGAAATATATCTCCCCCTTTTTCAGCATACAATTCCAGCCCTTTTTGGATAGAATATTTTGCCTTCCGGTGTTCATCGGGGCATAAAATAATAGATGCGATTAGTCCTCCGGTACTGCTTCCCGCAACGAGGTCGAAATAATCGCCAAGCTTTGCAGTAGGATGGTCATTCAATTGCAGCTGTTCTTCCATGTAACGCAGAATAATGCACGTGATAATTCCTCTGATTCCGCCCCCGTCTAAAGAAAGAATGGTTGTCTTTTTCATATGTTTTTTTACTTTTTTAAGAAATACTTTGCCACTTTAGATAAGTAAAACCAATAGCTTTCTGAGAAAATGGCTATTGGTTTTAGCTTATTATATAAAGATGCTTTTGTCGTTTTTCTATAAAGTAAAAGTAACTCGAGAAGGCGACAGAACTTGTCGTATTAAAATAATTTAAAATAAAAATAGAATTAAAAAATCACGTAATTTTGCTTATCACGAGCCATTTTTATTAACGTTCTCCAATTCGTTTTTACCAATCCCTTCTTAGTTGGAATATTCTTCTTTTCAAAATGAGGAAGATCTTTAAAAGTCTTCCAGTTTCCGCCCCAATCCCAGCCATGTTTTGCGAAAATTTTTACACATTCATACCAATCAGCTACCTGATCATTATCCCAGTCTTTTACAGTGTCCCAGCTTGCGACTTTTCCGTCGATCATAAGGCAGATGTCAACAGCAAGTCCATAATTATGGATGCTTTGTCCGGCTTTGGCGTTAGTTACTTTTTTTCCTGAAGTAATTCTTCCGATTGCATACAGCTTTTCCTGTTCTTCAAAACTCCTTAAACCCTGGGTGATTCTCACTTTGGCTCTTCCTGTTAATGCCTCATCACACTCCTTAATAATCTGCTTCACTTCCTCTCTTACGAAGGGGTGAAGTTTTTCAATTCTCTGTATCGTTATTTTATCCATAATATCAATTTTTTAGCGTTTTTAGAAAACAAAATTAAGCTTGTATAACGACAAAACTTGACGTATTTAAAATAAATTAATATTTTGTAAATCAACTGTTTAATTTAGTTTTAAAATTTTAAATAATTACAATATTCTATTCTAAAAATCATAATTTTGTGCATTAAATGCTCCGTTTTGAATTATGTATGCTTTAGTAGATTGCAACAATTTTTTCGTTTCCTGCGAAAGAACACTGGACCCGGAACTCGAAAATAAACCCGTTGTGGTACTTTCCAACAACGACGGATGTGTTGTATCCAGAAGTAAAGAAGCGAAAGATCTTGGAATTCCGATGGCGGCTCCTGCTTTTAAATATAAAGAACTTTTCAAAAAACATGATGTAAAGAGCCTTTCTGCGAAATTTGAACTCTACAATGCTAAAAGTCAAGGGGTAATAAATATCGCAAAGTCATATGCCATAGAGCACGAAGTTTATAGCATTGATGAGCTTTTTCTAAACCTTACCGGCTTCAAATACATCAATATGTATGACTATTGTATTGAAATTAAAGATAAAATAAAAGAAGAAGTCAATATTCCCGTAAGCATTGGAATTGCTCCCACAAAAACACTTTGTAAGGTTGCAAACAGAATCGTAAAAGAATTTCCTGATAAATTTAATGGAGTTTATATTTTGGATACTTCCGAAAAAATTGAAAAAGCGCTAAAATGGCTGAATATCGGTGATGTCTGGGGAATTGGGCGAAAACTGGCTGTAAAAATGCAGGATAACGGAGTATTTAAAGCTTGGGATCTATTACAGAAACCTGAAATGTGGGTTCGTAAAATTATGGGAATTCAGGGAGTAAGGATGATTAATGAACTGAAAGGAATCCGGCAACTGGAACTGGATGCTCCGTCTCCGAAAAAATCAATTGCTGTGACCAGAAGTTTCATGGAAATGCTGACGAAAAAAGAAGAGGTTCGGGAGCGTGTAGAAACTTTTGGGATGTACTGTTCTGAGCGTTTGAGAAAACAGAATACCTGCTGTAAAATGGTGACGGTGTTTGTGCAGACCAATCGTTTCAGAAAAGATTTACCGGAATACAGAAAGGCAATAACCCAGGTTCTTCCTAATCCTACAAACTCATCAATTTTGATAGGAAGAGTCGTGAATGAGCTGTTTGAAGCTATCTATAAAGAAGGTTTTCATTATAAAAGAGCGGGTGTTTTTGTGAATGATTTTGTTCCTGAAGATCAGAGACAAATCAATCTTTTTGAAGAAGATACCCAGAATCAGCATTTACCGGTAATGAAAGCCATGGATGCCATGAATAAAAAATACGGAAAAGATAAAGTCCGTCTCGGAAGTATGAGTGGGCAAAATACTTTCGGACGTGCAAAATTATCTCCGGAATATGAAGCTTTTTTAAAAAATAACACTCTTCCCGAAGCGAATTTTAGATTCCAATAGAGTTTTAATTTAAAATACTGCATTGACAAATTTATTGACAATTTAAACTTCTATTTTTTAGAGAAAATTTACTTTTTCATATATTTCCAATTTCTTGGCTTGCCTTCAGAAATCCATTCTATGGCTTGTTCCATTCGTTTGTTTCGAGTGACTTCTGTTTTGGCTTCTATGATCCAGCTGATATATTCTTTTCGGAAAGAGGGTGAAGCGTCGGTAAAAACTTCTGATGCTTTTTTATCTTGTTTCAAGGCTTTCTGAAAATAATCAGGAATTTCTGTTTCTGTTTTTGAAGGAGAAGCTTTTTTCAGAGTAACACCCATTTCGGTAAGTTCCATGGCTTCAAGAATCATTTTTTTTAGCAGTGGTTTTGCAGGAAGATTTTCTAAGGTAGTAATTTTCCCTAAGCTGAACATATTGGTTTTTTCGACATCCGTTTCAATGTCTTTAAGGCTTTTCATTTCATTATGAAGCCAAAATCCCAAGCTGCAATAGTGTTTGAAGGAAACCATAGAACAAAGGATTTTGCCTTTGTATATAAAAGCAGGAAACTTCCATTTGATAGCCTCCTCCGTATCCGGACATATTTCGTGAACGATTTCCCGGATGTAATTTAAAATTGGTTTTGCAAAATCCTGGGACTTTTCAATATACTCATCCACTTTCACATTGTATTTTTCCATAAATTTTTATTGAAATAATTGTACGGCTTCATTGACGAGAAACTTTACCTGATCAGGTCTTCCTCTATCTGTTTTTGGGAGGTTATTGTAGCTTCCGGTTCTCACGATGACCATATTATGTTCAGGAACCATGATAATATATTGCCCTTGAAGTCCGAGGAAATAATAATGCTTGATAGGATTGTCATTATTGATCCAGAATCCCATTCCATAAATGTCTTCAGAGTTTTGTGTAGGAGTTTTCATCTGATTAATAAAATCAAGATTTAAAACCTGCTGATCATCTGCTTTTCCGTTATCTAAAAATAATTGTCCCAGTTTTGCAAAATCCCTTGCATTGGAATGAATACAGCAGTATGTTTTTTCCATTCCGCTCTCATCGGTGCTCCAATCTGCATTTTGTTCCATTCCCAAAGGAATCCAGAATTTTTCGGATAAATAACTTGCCAATGATTGATTGATGGCTTTTCTCACGGCAAAACCTAAAAGCTGTGTAGAACCGCTTTGGTATTCAAATTTTTCGCCTGGATTTTCTTTAAAATTTCTTGAAAAAGTAGCATCAATAAGGCTTTTTCCATAATATGCTTTTGCGTTGGGTAAAAAGGGGTTTTTATAATCTTCATCCCAATTCAAACCCGATTCCATTTGAGCTAGATTTTTTAAAGTCAGTTTATCTGCAAATTTTTTATTTTCAAACTCTTTAAAATAGTCAGAGAATTTATCATCAATACTATTTATTTTTCCTTCTTCCAGAGCTTTTCCCAGAAGCATCACCGTGACAGCTTTTGCCATAGAAAAAGAATTGGTTTTTGAAAGTTGATTATAGCCGTTCCAGTACTGTTCATGAACCAGTTTTCCGTTTTTTACAACAAGAAAAGAAGAGGTATTGGAATGAATTAAATCATCAACTATGTTTTTCGGTAATGTGGTTTTGTTGTATTCCGGAGCTTCTTCCCAAAGTTTTGGAGTTTTTGTAGCGATGAGGTTGCTTGAAAATAATTTCCCATCGTCAATATTGGCACTGGATTTTCCGCGCAGATAGGTTTTTGAAATACCGTTGAAAAGATAGGCGTATCCTAAAAAATACATTATTGCTATAATAGCAACAATAACAGTAACGAAGTAAATGAAAATTATCATATCGGTTGATCTGTAACAAATTTAAAATAATTTTAAAAACATGAAATGAAATGATTTATTTTTGTGATTATTTGATGAAAATATGATGAAAAAATTTATTTCCTTTTTATTTCTTTACGGCTTTATAATTTGTTTCGGCCAGACTTATAAACCTGTTGATACAGCAGACTACCTCAAGAGAAAAGAATTTCTTAAAAGCTTTAGTACAAATAATGAGAACCTTATTATAAGAAGTAAATCTTCCTATTCGGGGAAGAAGGGAAATGAGCTGTCAAAAATCTATAAAGAGCTTGAAAAAGACTTCGAAAAACAAGTGAAAAATAAAGATTTTGCTTTCAATTCTGTATTTGAAGGAAAAGCAAAAAGCCTGATTGCGCGTTTAAAGAAAAATAATCCTCAGATTCCACAGGGATTGACGATTCTTATTGCAAAAGACAACACGCCCAATGCTTACTGTTTTGCAGATGAGGTTTTTGTAATTAATATGGGACTTTTTAATTGGCTAGATAATGACGATCAGCTTGGAGCTGTGATTTCTCACGAATTGGGGCATAAAATCTCTGAACATTCCCTGAAAACTTTTCTGCAGATGATCGACCAGGATCAGCTTGATAGAATTACACTTCAGGATATTAAAGCAACAAAAGAAAACCGTAATTCAAAGGCCTTTAATGTAATGAAAAATAGGATTTATAAAAAAGGAGCTGAAAGGAGAAAGGATGAAATGCAGGCAGATTCTTTAGGATATGTGGTTTTCAAAAACAGTGATTTTAAGAAGGCCGAGTTTATCAATACATTGAAAAGGCTTCAGAATTTTGATACCATCTCGCCAAGAGAATTAAAAATAGAAACCTATAAAAAGTATTTTAACCTTCCGAAGCAGGAGTTTAAGGATAAGTGGCTGAAAAAAGAAGACTTTTCATTGTATAACTATGATCATTTTAAAGAGAAACTGAATAAAGATTCGCTGGCTTCACATCCTGAAGTGACATTGAGAATTGAAAAGCTTAGAAAAATTTTCCCTGAATTGAAAAATGACGTGGAAGCAGAAAAAGCTTCGGAATCTTATGCTGCTTTGGCAAAAATTGCAAGAATGGAAACTCTTCCTAATCTATTTCATTCTGAAGATTATGGAATAGGAATCTATACAAGTTTGCAGTTTCTACAGGATGGTGAAGAAGAAAAATATTATAAAGAATGGCTGGGAAAATGTTTTGTGAAAATTTATGAAGGAAGAAAAAATTATAATCTTAACCGATATTTGGATAGGGTAGATCCTAAAAATCAAAGTGAAAGTTACCAGCAGTTTCTCAATTTTATGTGGAATTTGAGTCTGGATGAGATAAAAAATATTGCAGATTACTATCAAACGAAAGAATCCTGACCGAAGGTCAGGATTCTTTTTTATCATTAATAATTTAATCTCTCCAATCGGACTTTATTGAATTTTTCTTTTTCATTGTATTCTCTAAGTAAAATATACCCTTCTTTTGCAACATAAGGCGTTACTACAAAATTGTCTTTTTCAGAAATAGGAATCACTTCCTGTTTGAATTTTCCGTCAATAATAGTATTGATAAAAAGGTTCCATTGCTTTTCTTTGGTTACCTGATCTTTTTTATAATCACGGAAAAAGAAAACAACATCTTTTCCGTCATTTAAATACTGTGAAAACAGATAGTCACTGTTTACCCATTTGGATTTTTCTTTTTCAAAAATCTGAACATCTTTTACCTTAAAGTTTTTATCGGTATTAATATAAACTAAATCGGTTGTTTTTGGAGCATTGTATTGTCCCGCAGGTTTAAATTTTTCAGAAAGAATTCCTACACTGCCATCACTCATAAAATACACATCTTTGGTTTGAAGAAAATAGCCGTTTTCTACACCACCATCTGCACTCAATTTTGGAATGTGGTTCGATAAATCGGGCTTATAATTTAAAGTTTTAAGATCGACATTATAATTGTTTTTATCCAATATGAATCTTGCAAATCCTTTATCACCTTTATCAAAATTTCTACCCATTAATACGACTTTGTCGTCGAATGTTTTATCGTTATCCAATTGTTTTCCGCTGGAATACAAAGCATCAATATTATAAATGGTTTCCGGAGTAAGTCCTGTGATGGGCTGGTTTGAAAGTTCTTTTCCTGTTTTCATGTCGATTACCAAAAGAGAAAAAGTTTTGTCATCGTCATTTACCTTTCTTAAAATTCCGTAGATGCGGTTCTCATCTTTTTCAAGGAGTGTAAGATCTGAAAATACTTTTTTGCTGCCATCAGTATTGTAACGGTATCTCCAGATTTCTTTTTTGTTTTCATCGAATTTTATAAGGCTGTTTTTGTTGACATATTTGCCATAATCGTTGTATTCTACAGCAAAATAACCTCCTTCTTTGATTTCTCCTACCGAAGAAACATAGTTGTACCCTTTATCTTTTCTCTCTGCGCGATTTTCTTTTCTTTCTTCTTTAAAGCTTTTTGGCTGATTAATTTCTACGAAAGTTCCGTTTTCAAGATAGTCATAATATACTTTTGGCTTTACCGTATTGGTTTTAGGATCAATGACCATAGAGACAGGCATTGCAGCATCTTTTGAAAAAGCTTGAAGATAATTGAAGTCGGAGGGACGAAGAATAATCTGCCCTTTAAAATCTACATAACCGTAATAATTGGAAACTAAAAGATTGGCTTCAAATTCTTTATTGGCAACAGGGTTGAGGTTCTTATCTAAAAGGACATATTCAAATTTCTGAGTTTTTTTATCTGTTTTTCCATAAGAATACAAAGAAACATAGCCATATAAATTGTCTTTAGAATCGAAAAGAGCATTCATTCCTACATTTTGTCCTGATGCTAAAGCAGCTAAATCCTGAGTCTGAGAATATGCGAATGTCTGAATCAGGCCAAACATCAATAGTGTTATTTTTTTCATGGTTAAAATTTGTGAACCAAAAATAACAAATTCGGATATATGTTGATAAAAAATAAAGCCCTGATTTCTCAAGGCTTTTGATTTATAGTTTAGAAAGTAAATTTCTGAAGTTGGTCTTTTCGTCGATAATTCGTCTTAGTTCTGAAACCGGAACTCTTTCCTGAACCATTGTATCTCTGTCTCTGATTGTTACAGTATGATCTGTAAGAGAATCGTGGTCGATAGTAATACAGTAAGGAGTACCAATCGCATCCTGTCTTCTGTAACGTTTTCCGATCGCATCTTTTTCTTCATAGAATAAGTTGAAATCATATTTCAAGTCATTGAAGATTTTCTCTGCATATTCAGCTAAACCATCTTTCTTCATCAATGGAAGAATGGCAGCTTTTATCGGAGCAATTGCAGGAGGTAAAGATAAAACGGTTCTTTCTGAACCATCTTCCAATACTTCATCTTTCAGACAGTGAGAGAAAATAGAAAGGAATAATCTATCCAACCCAACCGAAGTTTCCACTACGTAAGGAACGTAGTTTTCATTTCTTTCCGGATCAAAGAATTGAAGTTTTCTTCCTGAGTGTTTTTCGTGAGCTTTTAGATCGAAATCTGTTCTGGAGTGAATTCCTTCTAATTCTTTGAAACCAAACGGGAAATTAAATTCAATATCAGCTGCCGCATTGGCATAGTGAGCTAATTTCTCATGATCATGGAATCTGTAATTGTCATTTCCTAAACCTAAAGCCAAATGCCAGTTCAGACGTTTTTGTTTCCATTGCTCGTAGAATTCCAATTCTGTTCCCGGAGCCACGAAGAACTGCATTTCCATTTGTTCGAATTCACGCATTCTGAAGATGAACTGTCTCGCAACAATTTCATTTCTAAACGCTTTTCCGATTTGTGCAATCCCGAAAGGAAGTCTATGACGTGAAGTTTTCTGAACATTTAAAAAGTTAACGAAAATCCCCTGAGCTGTTTCCGGTCTTAAATAAAGGTCCATTGCAGAATCTGCAGAAGCACCTAATTTAGTTCCGAACATCAGGTTGAATTGTCTTACTTCCGTCCAATTTTTAGAACCGGTATCCGGATCAGCAATTTCTAATTCTTCAATTAATGCTTTTACATCAACAAGATCTTCATTTTCAAGAGATTTTGCCAGTCTTGAAAGAATTGCTTCTCTTTTTGCTCTGTATTCCAATACTTTTGGATTGGTAGCTTCAAATTGAGCTTTATCAAAAGACTCACCGAATCTTTTCGCTGCTTTTTCAATTTCTTTGTTTTCTTTATCTTCAATTTTTAAGCAGTAATCTTCTACCAAAACATCTGCTCTGAAACGTTTTTTAGAATCTTTATTATCAATCAATGGATCGTTAAAAGCGTCTACGTGTCCCGATGCTTTCCAGGTTGTTGGATGCATAAGGATGGCCGAATCGATGCCGACAATATTTTCGTTAAGCTGTACCATTGCTTTCCACCAATATTGTTTGATATTATTTTTTAATTCGGCACCGTTTTGTCCATAATCATAAACAGCGGATAAACCATCGTAGATCTCACTCGAAGGGAAAATAAAACCATATTCTTTCGCATGAGAAATCACTTTCTTGAAAACATCTTCTTGCTTTGCCATAATTTTTTCGTCTGAAATGCAAAAATATGAATTTGAATTCCAATTCCATGAAATTCAATAAAAAAAGCAGTTAAAAAAACTGCCTTACGATATTTTTTAATAATTATAGTTTAGTTCTAAGCTTATTTCTTCCTACTTTGAGGCAATAAGATATTGTCTTAGAGTTTTAAATAATAAATTGCTTTTTTGATTTTTTATAAAACAATTATTTCCATTGAATTGTTGTCATAGTCAAAAATAAATTTCAATTTGCAGTAGCTTCTAACAAACATACCATTTACAGTAGCAGGATAAAAATTCGTACGCAATAACATGCTCTTTAATCCTGCGATTATATCTTGATTCTTACCTGTTTCTATTTTTAGATTTGTTATCTTCTTATGAACTTCTGAAACGAAAGAGAGAATAAAAGTATTTTCAGAGGGTTTGTTGTTGGAATCTATAATAGAATAATCAAAAGAGTCAGATAAGTTTTTAGCATTAAATGTTATTTTCTTATCAACTTTAGAGTAAATTTTATTTTGTTCAGGTTGATTATTAATATCTTCTGGTCCTGGTGGAGGATGAACTATAACATTATCATTATTTTGTCCGTATAATGAAAAGCTATAAAAAACGATAAAAATAAATAATAGTTTTTTCATAATAAATGCTTGTTGGTACAAACGTAATCATTTTTTCTTTACATAAATAGAGTGGTGATCAGATCAATCAAAAATTTCTACTTTTGCCAAATGTTAGAAATTCTTTATCGCGACGAACATCTTATTGCCATCAACAAACCTAGCGGATTATTGGTTCACAAATCTTTTTATGCCGGAGAAGCTGATACGTATGCCATTCAGGAATTGAGAAAGCAGATTGGGCAAAAAGTGTATCCGGTACATCGGTTAGACCGAAAAACTTCAGGTGTTTTACTGTTTACATTAGATAAAGATACTCTGAGAATGATGAGCACTCAATTTGAGGAAAAAAGGGTGGAAAAGAAATATATAGCTATTCTCCGAGGTTGGACAAAAGAAGAAGAAACCATCGATTATGACTTAGTTAATGAAAACGAAGTCAAGCAAAACGCCATTACCTATTATCATCGCTTACAGACTTCAGAAATAGATTTACCTTTTTTAAAACATCAAACTTCAAGATATTGTCTGGTGGAAGCGATTCCTGAAACTGGTAGATTTCATCAGTTGAGAAAGCATTTTAAACATATTTTACATCCTATTTTAGGCTGCCGGAAACATGGCTGCAATAAACAAAACAAGTTGTGGCTTCAAACATTTGGCATCAATAAAATGACACTTCACGCCCACCAATTGATTTTTAATCATCCTGTTTCTAACGAACGAATTATAGTAAATGCTACTATAGATGATGACTTTAAAAGAGTAGGGGATATTTTAAAGTTTGACCTGAGTTCTTATTCTTAGCTATTTGGAGGATATTTTTCAAATATTTACCTATTATAGATGATGTTTATAACATATTTTTCAATAAAATATCATCATCTAAATGAACATTAATTTTAAATTGAGTATTTTTGTAAAACTTTTTTTCAATGTACAAATCGCTCATTCGTCCGATTCTTTTCAAATTTGATCCTGAAGAAGTTCATCATTTTACATTTTCAATGTTAAAGAATTTTGGATTTCTTACTAAACTATTTTTCCCAAAACCTATTGAAGACAAACGTCTGGAAAGAGAAGTTTTCGGTTTGAAATTTAAAAATCCTGTAGGATTAGCAGCGGGTTTCGATAAAAATGCGGTTTTGTTTAACGAATTGGGAGATTTAGGTTTCGGATTTGTTGAAATCGGAACGGTAACTCCAAGAGCGCAAACTGGAAATCCTAAAAAGAGATTGTTCCGTTTAATAGAAGATGGTGGAATCATCAACAGAATGGGTTTCAACAACGACGGTTTGCAAGCTGCCATCGAAAAATTAAAAGGAAACAAAGGAAAAATAATCATAGGGGGAAACATCGGAAAAAATACAGATACAAGTCCTGAAAATTACACCCAAGATTATCTGGATTGTTTTGAAGGTCTTCATCCTCACGTAGATTATTTTGTTCTGAATGTAAGTTGTCCAAACGTGGGAAGTCATGCGAAGCTGGAAGATGTGGAATATCTTCGTGAATTAATCACAGAAGTAAAAAAAATCAACCAGTCAAAATCTGTGCAGAAACCCATTTTACTGAAAATTGCTCCGGATTTGAACAATCAACAATTAGACGAAATTATCGAATTGATTGCAGAAACAAAAATCGACGGAATTGTAGTTTCAAATACTTCTGTAAACAGAGAAGGGCTGAAAACTTCGCCGGAAGTTTTAACAAAAATCGGAAACGGAGGTTTAAGCGGAAAACCAATCCGTGAGAGAAGTACAAAAATGATCAAATATCTTTCGGATAAAAGTAACAGAGCGTTCCCAATTATCGGAGTAGGAGGAATTCATTCTGCAAAAGATGCGCTTGAAAAACTGGATGCAGGAGCAACTTTGGTTCAGCTTTATACTGGTTTTATCTATGAAGGCCCGGAATTGATTAATGATATTAATAAAGCGATTTTAATGAGAACAAGTCGCTTACCAAGATAATTTTTCAGAAAATATATTTAAAAAGAGAGTTTTAGCTCTCTTTTTTGTTGCAAAAATTTCATAGATTGTCATTTCGACGAAAGGAGAAATCTAAATCATTATTACATAGATTCTTCATTACACTTCGTTGCATTCAGAATGACAAGTCATATTATTACAAAAGCAGACAGCTTTTTTAAAGGAAAAAATGCGAAATCGTATAAATAATCAATCCGACCAATCCGCCAACCAAAGTTCCGTTAACCCTAATAAATTGAAGGTCTTTCCCAACTTCCAGCTCCAGCTTTTCACTTAATTCTTTTCCCTGCCAGTTTCCAACGGTGGAACTGATGAGGTTTCCGAACTGATGAGTGTTTTTGAGAATGTATTTATAAGCGGTCACACGAACCCAATGATCAATTTTATGCTGAAGATTTTCGTCTGTTTTTAAATTTTGAGAAAATTCATTTAGATTTTTAAGCAAATAATTTTTTAGGGAAGATTGGTCTTCCTGAAGCTCTTTTGTAAGGGTGTTTTTAATAGAAATCCAGATATCGTTGGAATATTCATTCAGTTTATCATTTTTAAGAAGTTCATTTTTGATATTTTTAAATTCATCTTCCCATTTCGGATCTTGCTTTAATTCATTTGAGAAATCGTAAATCTTTTTGGTAATCAAAGCCCTGATTTCATGATTTGGATTTTCTTCGACTTCTTTGAAAAAATCTGAAAGTCCGCTCGCAATTTTATCTGCAATTTTATTATCAACGAAAGCAGGAATAAATGAATAACTTCCTTTTTTTACACGCTCCTGAATCATTTCATCATTTTCAAGAATATAATTTTTGATCTGTGATGAAAGGTTGGTGATGATTTTCTGATGATCGTTTTTATCTAAAAGGTAATGAATTCCGTTTCCGAGAATCGCATTCAATTTAATCGTATCTGTCATCTCAGAAACTTTTTTACTGATGAAACGGCTTACCTCAGAATCATCCAGTTTATTTAAAATGTCTAAAACAATATCCGAAAGATTTTTAAGCAAAGCATCCTGGTTTTTTTCTTTGGCCAACCATTCTCCCACGAAACCGGAGATTTTCAATTTCTGAATATAAGGTCTGATATTTTGAGGGGAAAGAAAATTATTCACAACAAAACTTCCCAGATTATCACCCAATTTTTCCTTACTATTCTCAATTAAATTGGTGTGAGGAATTGGCAAACCGAGTGGGTGACGGAAAAGAGCAGTTACAGCAAACCAATCTGCTAAAGCACCCACCATCGCAGCTTCTGAAAAAGCACGGACATAACCGATCCAGTGCGAATCGTTGGTCTTTTGTAAAATCGTAGTTACAATAAAAATCACAGCCATCAACAGGAATAATCCGGTGGCGAATGCTTTGTATTTTCTTAACTGTTTTCTTTTGGCTTCATCATTCATATTCTCAAATTTAGTAAATTTGGTTATGAGATTCATCTTATTAAAATACTAATTAATAAGACGTTTAATTTATTGAAAGACTTTAAAATTAACTATTTATAGTAATAGCTTTTATACTATAATTAAATACTTAACATTATTCATGGAAAACCAAGCAAAAAACAATCCATACTATTCGAGAACAGACCATACGAAACTCGATATTTCTAATGAGGAATGGAAAAAAATCTTAGCTCCGGATCTATATGCGATCTCAAGAGAAGCGGCAACGGAAAGAGCTTTTACCGGAAAATATAACGATTTTGATGAACTGGGAGAGTATTATTGTGCCGTTTGCGGAAATCATTTGTTCCGTTCAACTACCAAATTTTCGAGTAGCTGCGGTTGGCCAAGTTTCTTTGAAGCAGATAAAGAAGGGGTCTATTACAAAAGAGATTTAGCCTACGGAATGGATCGGGTAGAGGTTCTTTGTAAAAGATGCGATTCGCATTTGGGACACGTGTTTGAGGATGGTCCGAAACCTACGGGATTACGCTATTGTATGAATTCTATCAGCCTTGAATTTGTTCCGGATTCTGAAAAATAAGTGCTCTTTAAATCACAGAATCAGGAAGTTAAAGTTTCTTAAATTGAGTTAAATTTTGTGGAGTTATTGTGTCTCAACTCATTATGTTTTATACATTTGCCCCACTCAATTGGATTTAACATAATATTGAATGAAAGGATTTTATAGCGTATTAAGTATTGTTTACATGGTTACGACTTCATTCTATTTGTCTCCAAAAAAGGCAGTAAAGAATGAAATCAGTACAAAAAAAATTGAAAGAGTAGCAGACACGAAATCTGAGAAGACAACGAATACAGTATCTTCATCAGAAGAATTATACAATTCTATTGCATTTGAACAGGGACATGAACTTAACGAAGAAGTTTTCTTCAAAGCCTTAACTGGTTTTGAGAATTTGAAGAAAGCTGGTTTGCTTAATCAGGAGTCGCATCTTCTTACGGTATGCGATTTTTCTATGTCTTCAAATACAAAAAGACTTTGGGTAATTGATACTGAAGAAAAGAAAGTTTTGTTCAATTCTTTGGTGGCTCACGGGAAAAATACGGGTGAAGAATTTGCAACCAACTTTTCGAATACGAACAGTTCTCTTCAAAGCAGCTTAGGTTTTTATATTACTGATGCAACGTATAGCGGAGACAACGGATATTCTCTGAGATTACTGGGAATGGACAAAGGTTTCAATGATGCGGCTTACAAAAGAGCAATTGTAATGCACGGAGCAGATTATGTAAGTGAATCATTCGCTGCGATGCACAAAAGAATAGGAAGAAGTTGGGGATGTCCTGCGATTCCGAGAGATTTGACACAACCGATCATTAATACTATAAAAGGAAGAAATTGCCTTTTTATTTATTATCCTGATCAGAACTACCTTTCCAAATCGGAATGGTTAAAATTATAAAGTAAAAGCAGTCAATTTTTGACTGCTTTTTTTATTTTGAAAAACTACTGTAAATATTCTTTAATGATATTTCTGGCCTCTTCGATATTATTGCTGATTCTGGCAATTATTTTTCCATTTTCATCAACGATAAAATGAAGAGGGTAGGATGTTGCATTTACTTTTTTTTGGAAATCCTTATTTACATCAAAAAAATTGGTCCATGTGGCGTTATTTTTTTTTAAAATACTATTAGCCTGCTCCATTCTATTGGGTTCTCTTTCATCGGTAATCGTAATGAAGTTTACATTTTTGTCTTTGTATTCATGATATAAATCTACGATTTCAGGCATTCCTTTTATGCAGGGAGCACAAGTGGTAGACCAATAGTCAATAAAAGTTAATTTATACTTCTTAAAATCTTCGGCAGTCAGTTTTTTCTGTTGATCAAAATAAATATCGGGAATCTTTTGTCCGATAGATGTAGCCTGTTCAGCTTTTAAATGGGTTTCAACACTTTTATACAATTTGTTTTGTTTGAACTTTGCTGAAAATAAGCTCATGTTTTTCAAGTAACTCGGATGATAATTGTACAGTGTATAATCATTTACAATCTCCCATAATGCAACGTAGGAATTGGGGTTTTTCTTGATGTATTGTCCAAGAAGCTCTTGTTTTTTGTCCAGACTTATCAAACTGTCTTGTTGAGATAGATTATTTGATTTTAAATATGATTTTTCCAGTACTTTTTGTAAAGCCTTATATTCTTTGTTGGTAGGTGTGTCTAAATTAAGCTCTAAAAAATTGATGTCTTGTGGTAAATCAATTTTGTATTTTCCTTTTTCCAGGAAAAATATTTTTGTACCGGATGCAGATTTGTTCTTTTTATCCAGATAAACAAAAGCTACGGGTTGAGGATATTCTATAAAACCATTGATAAGATTTGCTTTTTGAATTTTTAAAAAATATAATGAATGATCGGACCCAAATTTTGAAATATTTTTATCAGGCTTTATATTGAATGTATAAAGATCTCCAAACCCATTTCTTGTCATTGGAGCTCCCAAAATAAGGCTGTCATTAATATATGAATCTGAGGTAAGATTAATCTCGAAGTTATTCTGAGAATAAATGAAATTTGAAATGAAAATGAATAGAACATAGTGAAGTTTCTGCATAAAAATATATTGTGGTGTATATGCGAACTTACAAAAACTTTAATACATAAAAAATCCCTGTGCTTTAAAAAACACAAGGATTAGTATTGTTTCCAAGAAGATTTTTCAATATCATTGTCATTCTGACGAAGGAAGAATCTCTATCTTAATTCTCTCACAAATTGAACTAAAAAATCTGCCAGTGATTGTAGGATAAATTTAAATTAAGAAAACTTCTTAAAAATCAAAGTCGCATTATGCCCACCAAAACCAAAAGCATTACTCAAAGCATAATTAATATTTCTTTCTTTAGCTTCTCCAAAAATAATATTTAAATCTTTCGGAATATTTTCATCTATTTTATGAAGATTAATTGTTGGCGGAATAATTCCGTTTTCAATCGCTTTAATCGAAAGAATAGCTTCTGCTGCTCCGGCTGCTCCCAATAAGTGACCGGTCATCGATTTTGTAGCACTGATATCAAGATTTTTATTTCCTTTAAATAATTTAGTGATACCGTTTAATTCAACCAAATCTCCAAGTGGAGTAGAAGTTGCATGAGGATTGATATAATCAATATCTTCTACATTGATTTCTGCCTCACTTAAGGCTAATTGCATTGCTTTTATCGCGCCAACTCCGTCCGGATGAGGTGCTGTCATGTGATAAGCATCGGCCGTCATTGCAGCTCCTACCAATTCTGCGTAGATTTTTGCCCCTCTTGCTTTGGCATGTTCATATTCTTCCAAAATTAAAGATCCGGCTCCTTCACCCATTACAAAACCATCTCTGTCTGCATCGTAAGGTCGGCTTGCGGTTGCAAAATCGTCATTTCTGGTAGACATGGCTTTCATACTGGAAAAGCCACCAATAGAAGCTTCTGTAATCGCCGCTTCCGAACCTCCGCTGATAATTACTTTTGCTTTTCCAAGACGAATATAATTGAAAGCATCCATCAAAGCGGTGTTTCCCGTCGCACAAGCTGAAACCGTTGTATAATTAATTCCCTGAAGCCCATATTTCATGGAAATCATTCCAGAAGCCATGTTGGCAATAAATTTTGGAACGAAAAAAGGATTAAATCTCGGATTTCCATCGCCTTTTGCAAAATCTGTCACTTCATTTTCAAAAGTAATCATTCCGCCTTGCCCGGTTCCCCAGATTACACCGGTATCGAACGGATCCATATTTTCCAGTTCAAGCCCGGAATCTTTCAGAGCTTCTGCTGTAGAATACATGGCATATTGTGAAAAAAGATCACTTCTTTTAATTTCGTTATGTGTTAAATGAACTTTTGGATCAAAATTTTTAACCTCACAAGCGAAGTGTACTTTAAATTTTTCTGTATCGAAATGGGTGATTTTATTAGCTCCACTTACTCCATTGATGCTGTTTTGCCAGAATTCTTCGACATTATTTCCCAAAGGCGTCACTGCGCCAAGACCTGTAATGACAACTCTTTTCATATTAGTTATTAATTTTGAATAAATTAGAGGTTCCCCTTGCAATTAATCGTGTTTTATCTGCGTTCCATATTTCACATTCTGCATTCACAAATTGCTTCCCTCTTTTTATAATTTTTGTTTCAGCTACAATATTATCATTTTCTTTTGCAGTTGAAAAATAATCGATGCTATTATTTATGGTTACGATAAAGGTTTTTTCATTTAAAGAAAACATTGTGGCACCAATCACATCGTCAAAAATGGCTGCGGTTACTCCTCCATGAAGATTTCCCATCGGATTCAGCCATTCCTGTCTTACGGTATATTGAAATTCCAATTGCCCTTCTTCCACAGACAGAACGATTGGGTTGAGCCATTTCATAAAAGGAGACGGCGACTCAGTAAACTCTTTTCCGATGAATTGTCTTAATTGTGCTAATCTATCCATATTTCTATTTTTCTAAAATCATCGTTACCCCTTGTCCGCGAGCGGCACAAATGGAAATAAATCCTTTTCCACTTCCTTTTTCATGTAGCAGTTTCGCTAAAGTTCCGATGATTCTTCCCCCTGTTGCTGCAAAAGGATGGGCTACTGCAAGACTTCCGCCTTTTACATTCAATTTATTTCGATCGACTTTTCCTAATGCTTTTTCCAGTCCGAATTTTTTAGCCAAATCATCATTTTCCCATATTTTTAATGTCGCTAAAACCTGAGCTGCAAAAGCTTCATGAATTTCATAATAATCAAAATCTTCCAGACTCATTCCTGCTTTTTTTAACATGCTGTCGGCTGCAAAAACAGGAGCTAAAAGTAAATTATGTTTATTTTCAACATATTCAATTCCTGCTACTTCTGAAAAAGTAATATAAGCTAAAATAGGTAAATTATTTGCTTTTGCCCATTCCTCACTTGCGAGTAAAACCGCAGAAGCTCCATCTGTAAATGGAGTTGAATTTCCTGCTGTCAATGTTCCGTTTTGCTTGTCAAAAGCTGGTTTTAATGTTGCTAATTTCTCTAAACTTGTATCGCGACGAAGATTGTTGTCTGTATTTAAACCAAAAGCAGGAGTAATCATATCAGTGAAAAAACCTTCATCATATGCTTTTGCCATATTTTGGTGACTTTTAAAAGCCAATTCATCCTGTTCTTCACGCGAAATCTGATAATATTTTGCCGTAATTTCTGTATGACCACCCATCACTAAACCAGTTTTCGGTTCCTGACCTTTATAAGGAATCGGCATCCAGTCTTTCAATTTTGGACTTAATAATTGTTTGATTTTTCCAAAAGCCGATTTTTCTTTATTGGCTTTTAGTAAAGCTTTTCTTAATCTTGGAGAGGTTTCAAAAGGAATATTGCTCATTGCTTCAACGCCGCACGCAATTCCGCTCTCAATTTGACCTAAAGCAATTTTATTTGCGATGTAAACGGCTGCTTCAATTCCTGTATCACAGGCTTGTTGTAGGTCGCACGCGGGAGTTCCTGGGTCGAGAGATGTATTCATCACCGTTTCCCGGATGAGGTTGCTCTCAGAAATATGCTTGATTGTCGCACCTCCTGCAACTTCGCCTAAAAGTTTTCCTTTAAGGTTATGATTGTTGATTAAGCCGTTGAGAGCGGAAAGCAATAAATCCTGATTTCCTTTGTCTATGTAGGCTGTATTCATTCTGGCAAAAGGAATTCTGTTGTATCCTACAATTGCCACTTTTTTTGTTTCCATAATTTTGAAATTTATGATGGAAGTTGGTTTAATTCTTTATCAATAATATCGAGAACCTTATCTAAAGCCAGGTTTAAAAACCTTTCATTTTCGGTGGTTTTGGATAATAAAATGCCCCCTTCAATCAACATAATAAATAATGAAGAATATTCTTCAGCATCCACTTTCCCATTTAATTCTCCATTTTTCTGACCTTGAGCAATAACCTGTGAAATTTTAGAAATCCATTCTCCAAAAGATTGTGTAACCTGTTTTTTTAAATTCGGAAAAGTATCGTCGGCTTCTGTTGCAGCATTCATCAGAGGACAGCCTCCATTTAAGAATACGGAACGCCAGTTTTTCCTGTAAAAAGCAACAAATGCATGAAGCTTTTCTATTGCGGTTGGAAATTCTTCTCCGAAAGATCGGGACATATTTTTCTTTAGTAAACCGGCATTGTATTTATAAACCTCCAGAGCAACTTCATCCTTATTTTCAAAATTTCCGTAGATGCTTCCTTTGGTCAAACCAGTTGCTTCTGTAATATCAGAGAGAGATGTAGAAGTATACCCTTTGGTGTTAAACAAAGATGCTGTTTTCTCAATAATGAATCGTTTTGTCTTTTCTGCTTTTGACATTTTCAATAGATGATGATACAAATATACGAAAAATACCGATTGGTATATTTTATTTTAAAATTAAGTCTGAGTTTATAGAATACTCAGACTTAATTATTTTTAATGCTTTCTATTTTGCTCTGCTTAATTAACTAAAGTAGCTTCCAAAGTAATTTCAAAATTGAAAGCAGCACTTACAGGGCATCCTTCTTCAGCGATTTTAGCATATTTCTGAAATTCTTCCTCTGAAATTCCCGGAACTTTTGCCGTTAATGTCAATTCAGATTTAGTGATTTTTCCGATGTTCGGGTCTAACGTAATTACCGATTTTGTAGTTAGTTCTTCAGGTGTAAATCCTGCCTGAGAAAGTTCTGCACTCAATTTCATCGTGAAACATCCTGCGTGAGCTGCTGCCAATAATTCTTCCGGGTTTGTTCCAACTCCGTCTGCAAAACGGCTGTTGAAAGAATATTGAGTTTGGTTTAAAGTTGTACTTTGAGTAGTGATATGTCCGTTTCCTTCTTTGATGGTACCGTTCCAAACGGCTGTTGCGTTACGTCTCATAATGTTTTGTTTTTTGTTAATTTGATATTGTTTGTTTTTGATGATACAAAGGTATGTCGGAAATAAGTCAAGATAAATACACAAAAAGACTTAAATATTGTACTTTTTTCCCGAAGTGTAATTTTTCTTGAAATTTGTTGGCGTGCTTCCGATTTTATTGGTGAAAAGCCGGTTAAAATAAGCTGGATCTTCGTAGCCTAAATCGTAAGCGATTTCTTTCACGGGTTTATCTGTGTAGAATAAAAGTCTTTTGGCTTCCAGTAGAATCCTATTAATGATAAATTGATTTGGCGATTCAAGATGTAAACTTTTGAATTTATGGGTTAAGGTTTTTGGCGCAATATGAAGTAAGTCTGCATACTCTGCAACATTGTGCTTTTCCCTGAAATGAATTTCAAGATGCCTGCTGAAATCCCGGAAAACATCCAGCTCATTACTGGGAATTTTTATTTCATCAGTATTCAGATTTTGTTTTTTCCATTTTCGGGTTGCGCGGATGATGATTTGTTTAACATACGTTCGAATCATTTCTTCAGCCGAAGAATCTTTCCATTCCAGTTCGTCTTTAATGCCTTTAAATAAATTTTTAATGATCGAATTTTCAGGTTCATCAAGCTCTACAAAGGGAATTTCAAACACATTATGGAAAAGAAGTCCATCACAAGCTACTTCTTTATCATGAATTTGAATGCAGTAAAAATCCCGGTTATAATATAAAAGGTTGGATTCTTCAATTCCTTTTTCAACCTGCAGATGTTGATTCGTAAGGAAAAATAAAGCCGGATTTTCTGTTTTATAGTGTTTAAAATCTACAGTCAGTTCATAGCCTTTTGGAACGTAGAAAACTTTAATTTCAGATTTATATTTTGAATCTTTAAAAGTTTGCAGATTGTCTTCAGAAAAAGTTGCAAATCCTAACTTCTTGTAATGATCTTCAAAAATAAGTGTCTGTAACATAGATTTACTTTAGTTTAAAGATACAAAAAAGCATGGCTTCTTCATTGTTAAATTATTGAAACCATGCTTTAGTTATTCCTGTTTTTCCCATAGATTTAAAATCTGCGGGAATAAATTTAAAAAGTCACATCAAGTCCAACATAAAGATTAGCCTTCATAATTGGAGCATACACCATTCCGCCATCAAAATAATTTCCGAAAGGATTTTTAAAATCAACAATTGCGTTTTTCTGATGATAAGAAGTCAGGTTCTCGCCACCCAGATACGCTCTTATTTTCTTATTGAAATTTCTTGAAACCTGTGCATTTAGAACAGCATAAGATTCAGAATACATTGGCAATTGAAATTCTTCGGGATTTGATGAGGTGTTGGGAAGTCTTTGTTTTCCAACCCAATTTAATGTTGTGTCAAAACTCCAGAATCCACCGTTGTTATTTTTGTTGGTTGAATATGCTAAATTCACAAAACTTCTGTGTTTTGCCATAAAAGGAACTTCTCGTCTTCCATCCAGATAGTCTGCCTGAACATCATAATATTTGTAAGCCAATCTTACATCAAAGTTCTTGAAAGGCGTAAAATCCCATTGTGTTTGGAAAGAATTAGCAAAAGATTTCCCGTCTAAATTATAGAAAGTTAATTGTTGAGGTGAACGGTCTAAATCTACCATCACCTGATCCTGGAAATCGGTTCTGAAAAAATCTGCAACCACCGTAGATTTTCTTCCGAAAAGTTTGAACTCCTGCTGTAAGCTTGCTCCGTAATTCCATGCAATTTCAGGTTTTAAACCATAAATATTTCCGCCATTCTGTAAAATCTGAATGCTTCTGTTAGAGGCAAAATATTGCTGACTTTCCGCAAATACATTGGCTGTTCTGAATCCTCTTCCGGCAGACAATCTCAAAATGGTTTGTGGCGTGAAATCATATTTAAAATTCAATCTCGGTATAAACTGAGTTCCAGCCAAATTGTGAAAATCAACTCTCGCTCCGGCAACCAATGTATATTTCAAACCAGTTAAAGTGTATTCTGCAAAAGCTCCGGGAACAATTTCGTTTCTTTTAAAACTGTTTGTTAAATACGTTTCGTCATAACCATCATACATGAAACTCGCTCCGGCTTTATATTTATGATTGGTATTTCCTAAAATGCTTTCAAAAATCAAATTTGAATAGTATGTCTGCTGTTTTCCTGAATAATTTCTCAATCCAAAGAAGCTATCCTGCTGATGAAAAGTATACTGATTCATCCAGCCTAAGCTTTGATAAGGCTTTCCTTTGAAAACATATCCTGTTTTATTCCAAACCTGAAATCTTGAAATATCAATTCCAACTCCGTAAATCGATTGTTTATCCTGTGGAATTTTTTTATCGAAGCCAATTTGTCCAGAAGTTCTTTCGTCTTTAATAAAATTAATCCCAAAATGAGAACCTAATCCGGACTTCTCCAAGTCGTTATAATTCAATAAATAGGCTGCATTTAGCTGAGTTCCTTTCGGTCTGTCAAGAAATCCATCTTCATTCATGTCTGTATCACCAAAAGTTCCGTTTCCGTGAAGCAAAAATGTTTGAGACCATTTTTCATTAATTGGCGAAACGTTGGTGATATTGGCTTCGGCTCTTCCGTTAAAATCTGCAAAAAGATTTAATGAAGTTTCAGGTTTTTCTGCATTTTTCAACAATTCTGTATTGATCTGTCCTGTAATGCTTTCGTAACCGTTTGTAACTGTACTTCCTCCTTTCGTCAATTGAATGCTTTCAATCCATCTTCCGGGAATGAAATTCAATCCATACGCTGAAGCTAATCCTCTGATTTCAGGCAACAATTCTTTCGTTAAGCTCGTGTATTTTTGGTCTAAGCCTAACATTTTCAGTTGTTTCGTTCCCGTTACTGCATTGCTGAAAGAAACATCCACAGTAGCATTGGTTTCAAAACTTTCTGATAAATTACAGCAAGCGGCTTTCAATAATTCTTTTTTATCGATATTAAACACCAATCCGGCTTCTTTTTTATTTAAAGAAGTCGCTGCTTTTGAACCCGTAATGGTAACACCTTCAATCTGTTTTTCATGCTTGTCATGATTTTCATTTACAGTATTATGGTTGCTGTGGTCTGTATGTTCAGAAGTTGTTCCTTCTTCAAAATGAACTTTCGGATTTGCTTCTCCAAATGGAACCTCTCTGTCATAGAGGCAACAAGCGGGTAGATTTTTGTAAGTGTTATCGCTGGATTTATACTTTTCGTTGTCATGACCAACTTCTGCAATTTTCTTTAAAATCTTATCTGAAGAGGTCTTTTTCGGATCAAAATTTAAAATAACAGTTTGTGTTTCTGCGCTCCATTCAGCAGCATCTGCTCCTGAATCTTTAGCTGCTTTTTCAATTCTGGCTTTGCAGGATTCACAATTTCCTTTTACGTAAAACTCATTCTCTTTTTTTGAATAATGGTCGTGATTTTCTGTAGGTTGAGGTTGCAAATCTCTATCATAATGACAACATCCCGGAAGTGCTTCATATGTTGTAGCGGTTGCTTTGAATTTTTCATTGTCATGGCCTGCTTCGGCAACTTTTTTTAAGATGTCGTCAGTTGAAATATTGCTGTCCGTTTCTAATGTTAAAGTCTGTAAATCTATTGAATATATAGCCGTTTTTGCTCCTGCTTTTTTGGCTGTGTTTTCGATTCTTTCTTTACACATATCGCAGTTTCCTTTGACTTTGAACTGGTTTTTAGAAAGATTTTGACTCAATATAAATTGTGCAGATAATAAGAATACACCAAGAATGATCCTGGAAATATATAATTTCATTTTGTTTAAAATTTAGATTAATAAAATCGGTCCATTAAAAAAATAATGAACTTTTGCTGATTGAATTAAGCTATTTTCGGCGGTTGCCAAATTTCTTTCAAACGATCTGAAATATACGGATCGGAATACTGAAACTGTAAATTTTTGTTTGATTTATAGTAAGAAATCTCCAGTTGAAGGCTCTTCGAAAAAGGAGTTTCTATGAAGGTATAACAAGCCACACAAGTTGAGCAGCAATCGTCATTGCAGGAAGATTTGTGGTTGTCTTTAGAATGTTCTTTGTGGTCGTTTTGGCAACAATCCATTCCTGATTCGGACTTGTAGCAAGTTTCCTGCATGTTTTGAGAATAGAAATTATCTTTAGGAACCAGAAAAATTCCCAAACAGAAAATAATTAATAAAAGTTGAACCACTTTCACAGGGCAAAGGTAGGAAAATTGTTATTTATGTGAATCATTCTCTGAAATTAATTCGGGTTTTGGCTAGCTTTTCTTCAAAATCTTTTTCATCATAACCACCAAAATAACACGTAAAGAAGGTTTGCCAAAATGTATCTTTTTAAACTTGCTTCGTTGCTTTTCCAATTCAGTCGTTTAAAACAAAATTAGCAAAACATTTCTAAATGCTTTGCTAATTTAAGTTATATATTGTTTTGTATAAACGTCTAGTTTTTAACCAGAAGCCTAAATCCTTCTCCGTGTACGTTGATGATTTCCAATCCTTCATCGTCTTTTAAAAGCTTACGAAGTTTTGCAATATAAACGTCCATACTTCTTGCGGTAAAGTAGTTTTCTTTCTTCCAGATTTTTCTTAAAGCAAGATCTCTTGGCATGAAGTCGTTTCTGTGCAGGCAAAGAAGTTTAAGCAGTTCGTTTTCTTTTGGTGACAATTTGTATTCATTATCTCCAACTCTTAGTTGTCTCAACATAGAATCAAAGAAGATATTGCTGATTTTAAACTGCTCCTGCTCTTCATTTTCTAAGGTAGAACTTCTTTGAAGAATCGCTTTAATTTTATATAAAAGTAACTCAGTATCGAATGGTTTTGTAATATAATCATCCGCTCCCAATTGATATCCTTTTAAAATATCTTCCCTCATATTTCTTGCGGTCAAGAAAATGATGGGTGTGTTTTTGTCAATTTTTTTCACGTCTTCTGCTAACGAAAATCCGTCTTTTTTAGGCATCATCACGTCGAAAATACAGATATCGAATTCGTTTTCTGTAAATTCTTTTAATCCTTGTTCCCCATCTGTGGCAAGAGTAACTTCGAAATTATTTATTGTCAAATAATCCTTCAACACTGCCCCGAAACTCTGATCGTCCTCTACTAATAATATTCTGTTGCTCATAGTTTTAAATTAATTAAAATTAATATTTAAGAATGAACGGGTCACTCTTCTCTTCTTATAATTTGTTATTTGGTTGACTATTTTATTAAATCTTTTCTTTTTAACTCATCGGAAGTTTGATTGTAAAGGTACTTCCGTTTCCTTTGTTAGAATCTACAATGATTTGTCCTTTATGCAGTTCTACAATTTTCTTTACATAAGAAAGTCCTAAACCTTGTCCTTTCACATTATGAATATTTCCGGTTTCTTCTCTAAAGAATTTTTCGAAAATCTTTGTTTTATTCTGGGTTTCCATTCCCATTCCTTTATCGGAAACTTCGATGACGTAAAAATGGCCTTCGTTTTTTGTTTTAATCGTAATTTCCGGTGTTTCCGGTGAATACTTATTGGCATTGTCCAAAAGGTTTACCAACATATTAGAGATGTGGAATTCATCTATTTTAAATATATAATTCGTAGCATTAAATTCCTGATTAAGGGTTCCGTTTCTTTGCTGAACGATCAGATTGAAAGATTCTGTTGTCTTTTTGATCAATTCTCTTACGTTGGTTTCCTTTAAGAATAATTTTACTTCATTACGTTCAAGCTTCGACATATTCAATACGTTTTCCACCTGTTTTTTCATCCTCAGATTCTCCTGCTTAATGAGTTCCGAATAGTATTTTACCTTATCCGGATTGGTCGCAATTTTATCGTTTGCCAAAGAATCTGTTGCTACAGAAATTGTTGCTAAAGGAGTTTTGAACTCATGCGACATGTTATTAATAAAATCCGTTTTCACTTCAGCCAACTTCTTCTGCCTCATCATATAATTGATGGAAATAATATAAATTCCTAAAATTGTCAGCAAAGAAAGAAAGGTTCCTAAAAGCATTGGCCAGTTGTTCATTGCTAAAGAGTATTCCTTTTTGGGGAAAACTAAAGTTAAACCATAGATGGTTCTATCTTTTTTGTCAGTGAAAAGAGGGTAGTTGTAATAGTTGTTATCTTTTTTCTCCTTGTAAATTTTGTTGGCGACGCTCGTTAATTTATTGTTTTTGTCGGTGATTCCATATCCAAAAGTAGCATTGATACCTCTTATTTTGAGCTCTTTGGTAATAACAGAATCCAGTGTTTTCTGATCTACCCTCTTGGTGATGGGAAGATTGTTTCCATATACTTTTACGTACTCTTTCATAGAGTAATCTCCCGTTTCGATATCCTGATTAATGTCTGCCGTAAGAGGTTCTCGGTTGGTGGTATCTCTTTTTAGCTTATACGCCGCTTCATCGGTATATAAAGTGGTGAGCTTAATCGAATCGCCTTTTTGGGAAATAGGAAGCTGGGTTTTCTCGATAATATTTTTGGAGTAGATGATCTGTCTTTGCGTTCCGGAATCTTCTACTTGCTGTATTGTTGTTAAAGAAGGTTGATCACTGTTGGCTAAAATATTTTTTCTGAAATTTTTAAAATCCTCATTCAAATATTTTTCAACTTCAATTTCGCCAATAGTTTTTGAAGTGCTTTCCAGAGCAGAATATACTTTGTTGGTGAATTCCTGTTCCAAAGCTCCGTAATAACCTTTCAACCAATAAAATTGGAGTGTGACAAAAACGATCAGTGAAATCGTCATAAACACTGAAATTATTGGGATGAATTTGTTATTCATTATTTAATTTTAATAGTTTTTTATAATTGCGAATGTTAAAATTAATCATTTTAAGATTTGATAAACAAAATACGAGCCAAAAAATTGTATAATTTTTCTTAAAAGAGTGTTTTTTAACATTTATTTATAAATATTTAATCATTTTTATAAAAACGGTTTCCGGCAAAGAATAAAAAACTAGCTTTGTTTAAACCAAAATATTATTATGAAATCAATCATCACTTTTAACGAAGATTTTGATTCAAATTCTGTATATGTAATGAAAATTTACAAAACGGAAGTCTCAAAAGTGTGGGCTTATTTTACCCAATCTGAATTACTGGATCAATGGTGGGCTCCAAAGCCTTGGAAATGTGAAACTCGGAAACAGGATTTTGAAGAAGGAGGGACATGGTTGTACTCAATGGTGGGTCCGGAAGGAGAAAGGCATTATTCCTTGTTAAAATATGGTGAAATTACCGAGCATAGAAGTTTTGACGGGACTGATGCTTTTTGTGATGAAAATGGAACAATCAATGAAGACTTTCCACAGTCTAAATGGTTACTTGGTTTTACCGGAGTAGAAGAGGGGACGAAAGTTACGATTAATATCCACTTTCCGTCACAGGAAGCCCTAAAACAGCTATTGGAAATGGGGTTTGAAGAAGGTTTTAAAACGGGACTGAATCAATTGGAAGAGATTCTTTCTTGATAGAAATAAAAAAGCTTGGAAATTTTCCAAGCTTTTGCTTTATATCAATTCTTCATCCTGAAAATACTGAATGATTGCTTTTTTCATCAGGATTTGCTGTTCGTTAGGTTTCAGTTCCGGAAGTTTTTCCAGTTCCTCAAAATGTGGATATCCATCATCATCATAATGTGAAAATTTATAATATCCAAACGGTTCTAATAATCTGCAAACTGCAATGTGAATTAAATTTACCTTATCATCTTTCGTATATTTCTGCTGACCGCTGCCTAATTCCTGAAGACCAATTAAAAATAAATAGGTTTCAATCGGAGCATCTTTTTCGGTATCAAAATTTTCAATGAAAAATTGTTGTATTTTTTGCCAGTATTCTGCTTCGTTAATCATCTTTGTTTTCTAATTTTAATAAAAATGCATATTCCAATGCGTCTTCTTTTAGTGATTCAAATCTTCCGCTTGCACCTCCGTGTCCTGCACTCATATCGGTTTTGAAAACCAAAAGATTATTATCTGTTTTCAGCTCTCTTAATTTTGCAGTCCATTTTGCGGGTTCCCAATATTGAACCTGAGAATCGTGCAATCCGGTTGTTATTAACATATTCGGATAATCTTTCGCCTCTATATTATCGTAAGGAGAGTAAGATTTCATATAATGATAATATTCTTCATCATTTGGATTTCCCCATTCGTCGTATTCTCCGGTTGTCAAAGGAATTGTTTCATCTAGCATGGTGGAGACTACATCCACGAAAGGAACCTGTGCTACAATTCCATTGAATAAACTAGGCTCGTAATTTACAACGGCTCCAACCAGCAATCCACCTGCACTTCCGCCCATTGCATATAGATGCTGTGAAGAAGTGTAATTTTCTTTAATTAAAAATTTTCCGGCATCAATAAAGTCGAAGAATGTATTTTTCTTGAATAACATTTTGCCATCTTCATACCATTCTCTTCCTAAATATTCCCCACCTCTGATGTGGGCAATTGCGTAAATGAAACCTCTGTCCAGAATCGATAATCTTACATTGGAGAAACTTGCATCAACAGTATGCCCGTAACTTCCGTAACCGTATAAAAGTAGAGGAGTGTCTGCAGATTTTTTGGTGTCTTTATGATAAACTAGAGAGATCGGAACCTTCGATTTTCCATCTCTTGAGTCTGCCCAAATTCTTTCGGAAATATAGTTTTCGGCAAAGAATTTTCCGCCCAACACTTCTTGCTGTTTAAGGAGCTTGGTGGTTTTTTCTTTCATGTTATACTCATAAGTGGAACCGGGTTGGATGAGTGAAGTATAGCCGTACCGTAAAACTTCCGTGTCAAACTCTAGGTTGATCCCGATGTAAGCAGTATAGGTAGGATCGGAGAACGGTAAATAATGAGACTCCTGAGTTTTTTCATCAATAATTTTTATTTGAAGCAGGCCTTCTTCTCTTTCTTCAAGAACCAGATAGTTTTTAAAGATCTCAAAACCTTCCAGCAAAACTTTTTCACGATGAGGGATGACATCAATCCAGTTTTCCATTCCGCAATTGTCAATTTTTGTTTTCACAATTTTGAAATTGGTGGCATCATCTGCATTGGTGATGATGTAAAACTCGTCTTCGTAATGTTCTACGGAATATTCCAAATCATCAATTCTTGGTTGGATGATTTTCCAGTCTGCAAAAACATTGTCAGACGGAATAAATCTGTGTTCATCCGAAATTGTACTCGAGCTTGCAATGAAAATGTATTCTAAAGATTTTGTTTTGAAAACATTAACATCAAAAGTTTCATCCTTTTCGTGGAAAATTAAAACATCTTCTGAAGTATCAGTGCCTAATTTGTGTCTGTATACCTGGAATGCACGCAAACTATCATCTTTTTTGATATAAAAAACGTGTTCGTTATCATTCGCCCAAACTGCTTTTCCTGTAGTATTGGGAATTTTATCAGCAAGAATTTCTCCTGTTTTTAAATCTTTAAAATTAATAGAGTAAATTCTGCGGCTTACATTATCGGTAGAGAAAGAGACCAGTTTATTATTCGGGGAAACGGCAACGCTTCCTACTTCGAAATAGTCTTCACCTTCTGCTAAAATATTAACGTCAAGAATAATTTCTTCTTCGTTGTCTAAGCTTTTATATTTTCTGCAAAAAATAGGATATTCTTTGCCTTCTTCATAACGTACGATATACCAATATTCATTAAAGAAATAAGGTAGAGATTCATCATCTTTTTTATATCGGGCTTTCATCTCTTCAAAAAGATTTTCCTGAAGCTGTTCCGTATCTTTCATCATGAAATCTGCGTATGCGTTTTCTTCTTCAAGATATTTTGTGACTTCCGGATTTTCTCTTTCATTAAGCCAGAAATAATTGTCAATCCTTTTATCACCGTGTATTTCTAATGTTTTTTCTATTTTTTTTGCCTGTGGAGCTTCCATTAATGTTAATTCTTGTTCAAATGTAATTAAAAAAAAACCATCTTTCCTTGTATGAAAAGACGGCTGATTTATTTTTGATATTAAAAACTATTTGTGAAGTGTTTTAATATATTTTTCCAATGCCATAGTCATGGAAGGAGTTTCTTTTGTCGGAGCCATCAAATCGACTCTCAATCCAGCCTCTTCTGCAGCTGCTAACGTTGTATTTCCAAACACCCCGATTTTTGTTTCATCCTGATTGAAATCCGGGAAGTTTTGCTGTAAAGATTTAATTCCTTGTGGACTAAAGAAGATCAACATTTCGTAATCTTTAATGTTGATATCTGTAAGATCGCTGCAAACCGTTCTGTACATGATCGCTCTTGTCCAGTCAATATTTGCTGTGTCTAAAGTTTTCACAATATCCGGACTCAACACATCTGAAGATGGCAATAAATATTTCTCTGTCGGGAATTTTTTGAAAAGAGGAGCAAGATCCGAGAAGTTTTTCTCCCCGAAACTGATTTTTCTTTTTCTATAGACAATATGCTTTTGAAGATAGTTGGCAATAGCTTCAGATTGACAAATATATCTCATCGTATCCGGTACCGAAAAACGAAGCTCTTCAGCAAGTCTGAAATAGTGGTCTATTGCATTTTTACTGGTGAAAATGATACCGGTATATTGCGTTAGATCTATTTTCTGTGTTCTTAGTTCTTTGTTGTCAACTCCTTCGACGTGGATGAAAGGGCGGAAATCTATCTTTATTTTTTCCTTCTTCGCTATATCCAGGTATGGAGAAGATTCACTAGGCGCAGGTTGTGAAACCAATATAGACTTTATTCTCATCATTGACTGTTTTATAAAAATAATACCTTCCAAAGCAATAATATTGGTGCGATTTGGAGGGTGCAAATATACAAAAATTTATAATACCATTTTTCAGGCAATACGTTGTTTCTGTGAAATAAATAGAAAAAAACTTTGAAAATAAATACAAAACTAAAGAAGTATAAATAATACAAAAAAGTTTTATTTCTGTCTATTGGGAAATAATAGTGGGTAACACAGAGAATTATTAGTAAAAAAGACAAAACAAAGTAAAATTTTGTGGCGGTAAAATAAAAAACTGACCATTTTTTTCCATCACCGATACTTTGATAAAATAAAAATCCTAAAATAGATTTTCCTGCGTAAAAAAATGTGATAACGAGGAACGTAAATCCGAATTTATTGAGTTGGTATCCTAAAATCTGCAGATCTGCCACAAATTTTGGAATAACAGGAATGTATTGAGAGGCTAAAACCGATAAAGTAAGTGCGGTTACGCATGAAGTAATAATCCAGCTGGGTAAATTGTTGCTTGCATCAAAATATTTTTGAAGCAGAAAATCTTTTAAATTAGCGTCCCTCTCTATGATATTCATCATAAAAATAAATAGAAAGACGCAGCCCAGCAATATAAAAATTACCCAATCGTTGTTCTCAGGTATTCTTACATGGTTTATGAAATTTTGTGATAATGACAACGGAATGTTTTTTGCAAAATTATAGATTATTTTGTATAAAATAAAAAGGTTAAATAAACTATCTTTGCAAACTGAAATGAAAAAACTGGTCATAATTCCAACTTATAACGAAAAGGAAAATATTGAAAATATTATTTCCGCGGTTTTTGCATTGGAAGATGACTTTCATATTTTGGTTGTGGATGATTCATCTCCTGATGGTACGGCTGAAATTGTAAAAGATTTGCAAAAGAAATTTCCACACTATTTGCATTTGTCGATCAGAAAAGTGAAAGATGGTTTAGGAAAAGCTTATATTCATGGGTTTAAATGGGCAATCGAGAACAATTACGATTATATTTTCGAAATGGATGCCGATTTTTCTCATAATCCAAATGACTTACCAAAACTTTTTGAAGCGTGTATCAATGCAGATATGGCGATAGGTTCCCGTTATTCTAAAGGAGTAAATGTGGTGAACTGGCCAATGGGAAGAGTGCTGCTTTCTTATTTTGCTTCAAAATATGTAAGATTTGTATTAGGACTTTCCATTCATGATACAACAGCCGGTTTTGTTTGTTTTTCACGGAAAGTATTAGAAGAAATCGGTCTGGATAATGTAAAATTGAAAGGATACGGATTTCAGATTGAAATGAAATTCAGAACATTCAAAAAAGGATTCAAAATTGTAGAAGTACCAATTATTTTCACCAATAGAATTTTGGGAGAAAGTAAAATGAATGGAGGCATTATTCATGAAGCTGTTTTTGGAGTTTTAAATTTAAAATGGAAATCAATCATTGGCAGATTATGAAAAAAACGATCTTCATTTTTATTGTGATGTGCCTGTTTTCATGTCAGGACTACATTGACAAACCGAAAAATCTACTTCCGAAAGATCAGATGGCAGAGATTATTGCTGATCTGGCCATTAATGATCAGGCAACTTATATGTATCCGAATACGAATCTGGAAGCAGGGACAAGACATGTTCTTAAATCTCACAATGTAAAATCAGAAGATTTTGTTGAAAGTTTCAAGTATTATGTCGTAAAACAAAAGATGCAGGGAATTACTGAAGATGCCCAGGAAATTTTATTAAAAAAAGATCCGAAAGCAGATCAATACATAAAAGATAAATTGAAGAAAAACGGAACTCCACAGAATGTTCCGACTTTATCAAGATAATTTAAGATGCAAAAGTTTTTTAATATAGAAAAAACCTCGGAGGGAAAGGCGAGAGCGGGTGAAATTACCACAGATCACGGTAAAATTCAAACTCCTATTTTCATGCCTGTAGGAACAGTTGCAAGTGTAAAGACTGTTCACCAAAGAGAATTAAAAGAAGACATAAAAGCCCAGATTATTTTAGGGAACACCTATCATTTATATCTGCGTCCGGGAATGGAAACGATGCAGGAAGCAGGAGGGTTGCATAAATTTATGAATTGGGACCTTCCTATTCTTACCGATTCAGGAGGTTTTCAGGTGTTTTCCTTAGCGAGCAGCAGGAAAATGTCAGAAGAAGGGGCAAGATTCAAATCTCATATCGACGGAAGCTATCATATGTTTTCTCCCGAAAAATCAATGGAAATCCAAAGACAGATCGGAGCCGATATTTTCATGGCTTTCGATGAATGTGTTGCATATCCATGTGAATACAATCAGGCAAAAACATCAATGGAACTGACGCACCGCTGGTTAAAAAGATGTATTGAATGGACAGAAAATAATCCTGAATTATACGGATATAAACAAAGGCTTTTCCCTATTGTTCAAGGGTCTACCTTTTCAGATTTAAGAAAAATTTCAGCAGAAGTAATTGCTGAATCCGGAGCAGAAGGAAATGCTATCGGAGGACTTTCTGTAGGTGAGCCGGAAGAGGAAATGTACAGAATTACCGATGAGGTGACTGATATTCTTCCAAAAGAAAAACCTAGATATTTGATGGGAGTAGGAACTCCGTGGAATATTTTGGAATCTATTGGCTTGGGAATTGATATGATGGATTGCGTAATGCCTACCAGAAACGCCAGAAACGCAATGCTTTTCACCTGGAAAGGGGTAATGAACATGAAGAATGAAAAGTGGAAAAAAGACTTTTCTCCTTTAGACGAGTTCGGAACAAGCTTCGTAGACAGGGAATATTCAAAATCATATGTGAGACATTTATTTGTTTCTAAAGAATATTTAGGAAAACAAATTGCTTCAATTCATAACTTAGCGTTCTATCTGGATTTAGTGAAAGTTGCCAGAGAACACATTATTGCAGGAGATTTTTACGAGTGGAAAAAATCTGTAGTTCCTGTTCTTAGACAAAGATTATAAGAGATGATCACAATTATAGATAAATATATTATCAAAAAATATCTTGGGACATTCAGTTTCATGCTGATATTGTTGTCTATAGTTGTATTGGTAATCGACGTTCAGTCAAAAATTCCAAGGATACAGAGTGCAACAGAACTCGATCCTAAACTGAATGTGACTTACTTTTTGATCCATTTCTATCCGTTCTGGATTATCAATCTGGTCATGACCTTTTTGTCTATTCTGGTTTTTATTTCAGTGATTTACTTTACTTCCAGACTGGCAAACAATACAGAGATTGTTGCTGTTATAAGCAGTGGGGCAAGTTTTCACCGTTTTGCAAGACCCTATTTACTGACCTCTGTTTTCATTGCCGGGATTTCCCTTGTGATTAATCATTTTGTACTACCTTGGGCAAATATTAAAAAAAATGAACTCGAAGCATATACTTACAATGCTCGAAACAAAGAAAAAGTATTAGGGACGGCTCCTGCTTCGGCTCAAATAACCCGTACAGAATATATTTTTGTTAATTCATGGAATAAAAGAGAGCAAAGAGGCTCCGGATTTATTTTTCAGAAATTCGATAAGGATAGAAAGATGGTCTATGAGTTAAAAGCTTCAGATGTTTATTGGGATAAAGATAAAAAGCAGTTTGTCCTGAATAGTTATCTTGAAAAAACAATAAATAAAGACAATTCTGCCAAACTAGGAAATGGGGCTGAGTTAAGAAAAAGCTATGGACACAGTCCGGAAGAACTTTTTCCTAATGAACTTTTAGGACAAAATAAGACCACTCCGGAACTTCTGAAGTTTATTGCCAGAGAAAAAGAAAAAGGAAACAGTAATTTGAATACCCATTTAAATGAGCTTTATCAGAGAACTTCAATGCCTGTTTCTATTATTATTCTTACGTTTTTAGCCCTTTCATTATCTTCCCAGAAAAAGAGAGGAGGATTAGGGATTAACTTAGCTGTCGGGATTTCTTTAGCGTTTGTTTTTGTTTTTTCCTTTGAGGCTCTGAAAGTCGTATCCGAAAATAAAAGTATGTCACCGATTTTGGCAATGTGGTTTCCCAATATTGTTTTTTTACCTCTTGCAGCTTATTTATACCTCAAAAGAGCCAATCAGTAGAGGAGTTTTATTTCTTTATGGTAAAAAGATTGTAAGCCATTTTCAAGTTCAATCCAAAGCTCACCTTTCTCATCAGCTTGCCTTATGATGCCATTTTGTCTTTTTTTGTTGAGCTCAAAAACCGAAACCTGATCTTTTCGAAATAAACAGCTGTTGAATCGATTCAAAATTTCTTGCTCAGAAGGGATGTTTTGTAGTTTTTCAACCAGAAAATCATGTAAGCTTAACGTAAATTGATTGATGTCAAAATATTTCCCGGTTTGCGTGAATAGAGAGCCTGCATTGGATATTTCATCAAATTTTTCCTGTAAAATGTTGAAGCCGGCTCCGATGATGAAATAATTATTTTGATTAATTTTCTTCTTTTCTATTAAAATTCCAACGGTTTTTTTATTTTTAAGGATAATATCGTTTGGCCATTTTATTTCTATCTTATTTTCAGTCAGATTGGCAAGAAAATCTTTTATAATAATTGCGGTATAATAATTGAACATAAAATCTGAAACCAATATGTTTTGGGTTTTTACCGCTAATGTATAAGCTAAATTTTTACCCGCAGTCGCTGTCCATGTATTTCCATACTGTCCACGACCTTGAGTCTGATTATAGGTGTGCACCGAAATAAAATCTGAATGATCATAAAGTAAAAACTTTGATATTTCGTCATTAGTAGAAGAGCATTCCTTTAAATAGAATAATTGGCTCATTTAAGAAAACTTTAAGACATTAAGGGAGTAAAAGTAAGGCTAAAGTAAAAGAAAAACAATAAATTTGCAGATTATAGTATTTTTTAATGAATAAAACAGCAGAAAAACAAGCACTAATAGATAAAATTGTAGAGGCTATCCAGGATGTAAAAGGTGAAGATATCATGATTTTTGATCTTTCCAATATCGAAAACTCTGTAGCAGAAACTTTTATAATTTGTAGCGGAAACTCAAATACTCAGGTTTCGGCATTAGCAGGCAGTGTAGAAAAAAAAGTAAGAAACGATCTTAAAGACAGACCTTGGCATGTAGAGGGAACAGAAAACTCTATGTGGGTTCTGGTAGATTATGTTTCTGTGGTAGTTCACATTTTCCAAAAAGAAGTACGTGAGTATTATGATATCGAAGAACTTTGGGGAGATGCTGCAATTACACGAATTGAAAATTAATATTAAATTTTAAAAAGTATAAATGAACAATAAAGGATTTAACTGGTTTTTTCCGATAATCATCATTGCTCTTTTGTTATTCGTTGGTTCCAATTTTTTAGGAGGCGACGGTGCAAAATCAATAGATGAAGATGGTTTCTTCAGAGAAATGCAGGCGGGAAAAGTTCAGAACATTATAATTTATAAAGATACTGAAAGAGCTGATGTATTCCTTACAAAAGCGGCCAAAACAGCAACAGTGGATAAATCAAAAGAAAATGATCCTCTTGCTGCATTTTCAGTAGCTCCGAAAGCAGATTTTACTGTTAAATACGGAGACCTTCAACTTTTTCTTCAAAAATTTGATCAGGTAAAAGCGGCTAATCCAGCTTTAGTAATAACAAAAGACTACGGAACGGGGAAAAACCCGATGATGGAAATTCTTGTTCAGGCATTAATCTGGATTACGATTTTAGGAATATTTTATTTCTTCCTTTTCAGAAAAATGGGAAGCGGGGGTGGACCTGGAGGACAAATTTTCTCTATCGGGAAATCTAAAGCTAAGCTTTTTGATGAAAAAGAAAGAATACAAGTAACTTTCAAAGATGTTGCAGGATTAGAAGGGGCAAAAGAAGAAGTACAGGAAGTAGTAGATTTCCTGAAAAATTCGGAAAAATATACAAAATTAGGAGGTAAAATTCCTAAAGGAGTTCTTTTAGTTGGGCCTCCGGGAACAGGTAAAACGTTATTGGCAAAAGCTGTTGCAGGGGAAGCTAAAGTACCTTTCTTCTCACTTTCAGGTTCTGATTTCGTAGAAATGTTCGTTGGAGTAGGTGCTTCAAGAGTAAGAGACCTTTTTGCTCAGGCTAAAGCAAAATCTCCAGCCATTATTTTCATTGATGAGATTGATGCAATCGGGCGTGCAAGAGGTAAAAACAATTTCTCCGGAGGTAATGATGAAAGAGAAAATACTCTGAACCAGTTGCTAACTGAAATGGACGGTTTCGGAACCGATACGAATGTTATCGTAATGGCAGCAACCAACAGAGCGGATATCCTGGATAAAGCTTTGATGAGAGCGGGACGTTTTGACCGTTCGATCTATGTAGATCTGCCGGAATTACATGAAAGAAGACAGATATTTGATGTTCACTTGAAGAAAATCAAGCTTGATGATAATGTAGACAGAGAATTCCTGGCAAAACAGACGCCTGGATTCAGTGGGGCAGATATTGCAAACGTTTGTAATGAGGCTGCGCTAATTGCTGCAAGAAATAATCATACTTCGGTAACGAAACAAGATTTCCTTGATGCTGTAGACAGAATCATTGGTGGCCTTGAAAAGAAAAATAAAGCGATTAAACCATCGGAAAAAAGAAGAGTGGCTTATCACGAAGCAGGTCACGCTACCATTTCCTGGCTGGTTGAGCATGCTTCACCATTGTTGAAAGTAACGATCGTTCCTAGAGGACGTTCTTTAGGAGCAGCTTGGTATTTACCGGAAGAAAGACAATTGACAACAACTGAACAGATGTTGGACGAAATGTGTGCAACATTAGGAGGTAGAGCTGCAGAACAGGTGATTTTTAACAATATTTCTACCGGTGCGCTTTCTGACTTGGAAAGTGTTACGAAGAGAGCTCAGGCAATGGTTACAATCTATGGTTTGAGTACAAATATTGGTAATATTTCTTATTATGACAGTTCAGGGCAGTCTGAATATTCTTTCGGAAAACCTTATTCAGAAGAAACAGCGAAAAAAATTGATATTGAGATTAAAGCAATTATTGAAAATCAATATGACAGAGCGATTCAGATTTTGACTGAAAATAAAGATAAATTGGATGCTTTAGCAAACAAATTATTAGAAAAAGAAGTGATCTTCCGTGAAGACTTGGAAGAAGTATTCGGAAAAAGAGCATGGGATCCGGAATTAACGGAAAGACCAGTGGCCAATACAATTCCTGATGGGAAAGACAATGCAGAAATAGAAATTAAAGATAAAGAAGAGGAAAGCGAAATTCAGGCTCCTGAAAGTTCATCTCAACTATAAAATCTTTAAAAATATAAACTTTAGAAACCTGACAACTTCAAATTGTCAGGTTTTTTCATATTTATACCCATATTTTTAGAATCTATTGTAATTTATTTTCTATTTTTGTATAAAGTTGACTAAAAATAGATTAAGTTGAATTTATTCAAGAAGATTGTAAGCAAACTTACCAACCAGCCTGAGGAAGAGGATACACAGAGCCTGGAGAAGCTTGGGGATTCGTTGAAAAATGCGGATCTTGACTATAAGTTTGCGCAATTGTTTACGCATTCGGGAGGTTTTTTTAATTATTGTGCAGATGAAGGAGAAGCGTTACAGACTTTAAATCAGATTATCAAAATAGAAAGTATTACCAATCTATTTTGTTGGGATAAAGAACTTCAAAGCTTTTTAAATGTTGTGAAAGTTCCTTATACTTCAGAACTGGAGCATTCCAACGACTGTGCTTTTATTACCTGCGAATATCTTATCGCTTACGATGGTAGAATAATGCTGTCTCATAATAATATCCTTCATTACCATTCTTCAAGATTGCCAAGCAAAATCATTATTATTGCAAATGTTTCACAAATTGTAAATAACCTGAATGATGCGATGGGAAAAATCAAAAGGAATGGAAACATCAAAAATCTAACTTCAATCAGCGGTAATCAATCGAAAATGGATACTTCGTCTAATTCTAATACGAAGTTATTTTTATTGTTGCTTGAAGATTAAGCATCAACTTTCTAAATTTTAAATTTTGGACAAAAACCTTATTCAACGAACCCTTTCCGGAATTGTATATGTTGCAATTATTGTTCTATGTGTTACTCCTCTAGGAGCAAAACTGATTAATTCTATTTCTCCGGATCTGGTTAAGCAGCAATATCTTTATTATGGGCTGATTACATTTTTACTACTGGTAGGAACATGGGAATGTGTGAAAATTATGCAGTTTGGCAATGGATATGAAAAATGGGTAGTGTTGCCTCTTATTGCTTTCATATTTTATCTTTTCTCTAAAAGATATTTTAACTACGGTTTCTTTTTTGATTTCAGGCTGAGCGAAATATTGGCGATTGTTTTAATTTTAATCGCTGTGGTTACGCTATTTAAGTTTTCAAGCGAATTATACTATGACAGCGGAAAGCTGATTTTTACGGTGATCTATATAGCTCTTCCATTCTCTTTTGCTCTGGGACTTCCGAAATTTACCTCTTACGACGATACTTTTTCTTTGGAAGTGTTATTCCTTTTTATTTTGATATGGAGTAGCGACACTTTTGCCTATTTAACAGGGAAATTTTTTGGAAAACATAAAATGGCTCCTAAAATCTCTCCTAAAAAAACATGGGAAGGCTACATTGGTGGAGTAGTACTGACATTAGTTTTATCTTACTTTATTGAACATTACCATTCAGACCTTCGGGGAAACTGGATGATCGTAGGTTTTTTAGTGGCTGCATTTGCTCCATTGGGAGATTTGGTGGAAAGTCAGCTGAAAAGAAATTTCGGCGTAAAAGATAGTGGAAATATCATTCCGGGACACGGTGGAGTATTAGATAGACTGGATAGTTTTTTAATCTGCGTTCCTGTCGTATATTTGTACTTTATTTTAGCAAAATTTATTTAATCTCATGAAATTACACAAAGAATCGAAAGGAACAATTACGGTAGCTACTATATTGTTTATCATACTTGGTGCATTAGCTATTTACTTCCTTAAAATTTGGTCGTTAATCATTATTCTACCTTTACTGGTAATATATAGTTTGGTTTTTTGGTTTTTCCGGGTTCCGAATCGTGATATTTTGGACCACAGAGAAAACGTGATAGCACCGGTTGACGGAAAAGTCGTAATGATAAAAGAAGTTGAAGAAGATGAATTTATCAAAGGAAAAGCCATTCAGGTTTCTATCTTTATGTCACCTTTAAATGTTCATATTTGCAGATATCCGGTGTCAGGAAATGTGATTTACAAAAAATATCATCCCGGTAAATACTTGGTAGCTTGGCACGAGAAATCTTCAACGGAAAATGAAAGAACTACTGTTGCTATAGAAACTTTAACCAATCATAAAGTCGTTTTCAGACAAATTGCAGGATATGTTGCAAGAAGAATCGTTTTCTATTGTAATGAAGGCGATGCTGCGAAAGCTGGACATGAGTTCGGGTTTATCAAGTTCGGTTCAAGAATGGATGTTTTCTTGCCTTTAGACACTGAAATCATCTGTAAGATCGGTGATATTACCAAAGGAGGTTTGGATGTGATTGCAAAACTGAAAGACTAAGTTTTTATATCAAAATATTTTTAAAAGACTGTTTCGAAAGAAGCAGTCTTTTTTTTATTGAAATTTAAAAGATTCTTATAATATTTTGTGTTTTTGTATTTATTTAAATGTTTAAGCTTGTTAGATGTTGTTTTAAATTGTATTTTAGATGCGAAATCATAAATATAATTTTTAATGAAAAAAATTCTACTTTCTTTACTGGTCTTTGCCGGATTTTTCAAGATGCAGGCTCAAACTACCATCAATGTATTTTCGCAGATTACTTTTTACGATGGATATGCAGCAAATGTTTCCAATCCTGTTCCTGCAAATACCATCCGATTGGCAAATTACAGATACGCGAAAAAGCTAAGTGATACTGAACTGAATTCTTTTCAGAATAAAATTCAGATGAATGTAAATATCGGAGCACTTTGCGATAATTATGACCGAATCGGAGGGGTGCATATTGCTTTAGTTCCAAAAAATCAGGCAACCTATACATTGAGTGACATCGGCGTGAAAAGATTTGAAATAGGAAGGTATATTACCCCTTTCATGAATAAAAATATTTCTCCAACCACAGTTCCATACACTTATCAAGTAGATAATTTATATGCTGTGTTCAGTAATACAGCTTTAAGAAATGTGTATGATATTTATGTAGAGCTTGATGTTTTTGGAGTTCCTTATGCCGCAAATACTCAGGTTGTAGGTTGCTCGGGAAGAAATGATGTTTTTGAAGGAACCTTAGATTTTATTACGTCTAATGATCCTTCAATTACTACTTCTTATAATAATTTACTTCCATTATTAGACTCAAATGAATTGAATAATTATAACAATACGGATCAAGCTGGACAAACGGTAAGATTGGTTAATTTTAATGTGAGCCAAAGTACGGATAATGCTAAGTTTTTCATTATTTCCACACCACATGGAGCCAATACAAATGGGGAGGAATATGTAAGAAGAGAGAATTTAGTTTCTTTAGATAATGCTCAGGTTTTAACCTTTACTCCGGGTGGGAAATCTTGTGAACCTTACCGAATGTACAACACACAAGGAAACGGAATTTATGGAACATCCGTAAAAACAGCAGCTTGGTGGACTTCCTGGAATAATTGGTGTCCCGGAGATGCTGTACCTATCAGAAGTTTTACATCTACTACGCTTACAGCGGGAAGTCATGTATTGAAGTACGAAGTCCCAAGTGCGGTTTTTTATGGGCAAGACGGGAGAATCGTGCTTTCTGTCTATATGCAAAGCAATAATCAGCTATTGTCTGTGAAGGATGTGTCTACAATAGATGTATCAATTTATCCTAATCCTACTATAGATTTTGTGAACATAAAGTCGGATAAAAAAGTAAAAAATATTACAATTTATTCTTTTGATGGAAGAAGGCTGAAAGAGGTGACGGATTCAAGGGTTGATTTTACAAGCTACTCACCAGGAGCTTATTTATTAGATATTACATTGGAAGGAGGAACTGAATTTAAGCATAAAATAATCAAGAAATAATTCAAGCCTGCTATAAGAACAAAAAGAGGAGCTTGTTTTGGCTTCTCTTTTTTTGATCGTGTTTAACTCTTTTTTTGTGTAAAAAAGAGTACTTCAATGGAAGAAGTACTCTTGTATAGGATTCATTTTAAAATTTAATTTAAAAAGATTTAATCAAAATTTTGAAGCTCGACTAATTTGTGGTAAACTCCTCTTTTGGCAATAAGCTCATGGTGAGTTCCCTGCTCCATAATATCTCCTTTTTCCATTACCACGATCCAGTCTGCTTTCTGAATCGTTGAAAGACGGTGGGCAATCACTAAAGAAGTTCTGTTTTCCATCATTTTTTCTAAGGCATCCTGAACAAATCTTTCGGACTCTGTATCCAATGCAGAAGTTGCCTCATCCAAAATCATAATCGGTGGATTTTTCAATACTGCTCTTGCAATAGAAACCCTTTGTTTTTGACCTCCGGAAAGTTTCCCCCCATCATCTCCAATATTTGAATCATATCCATCTGGAAGGTTGGTGATGAACGAGTCCGCATTAGCGATTTTTGCCGCTGTTATCACCTCTTCTCTCGTTGCATCGGGTTTACCCATCAAAATATTATTATAAACGGTATCGTTGAATAAAACAGATTCCTGTGTTACCATTCCTAATAACTTGCGATATTCTTTTAATTTTAAATGTTTAATATTTGTTCCGTCAATTAGGATTTCACCTTCCGAAACATCATAAAACCTGGCTAGAAGGTTGGCTATTGTTGTTTTTCCACTACCACTTTGTCCTACTAAAGCGACCGTTTTCCCTTTAGGAATGCTTAGTGAGAAGTTTTTAAGAATCGTATGATCTTTATCGTAATAGAAGCCGATATTATTGAATTCAATAGCATTGTTTAATGTAGAAATAGAAACGGGATCTGCTATTTCATCAATTTTTACATCTGCATCAAGGATTTCTAATACTCTTTCAAGAGAAGCCTCTCCTTTCTGAACATTGGAAATAGACTGGGACAAACTTTTCACAGGAGGCAGGATCTGGAAGAAAATACCCAGGAAAACAAGAAAATCTGCAGGAGAAATACTTTGTTCTACAATAATTTGTTTTCCCCCATACCAAGCGATAATTAAGAAAGTCACAGAACCTAAAAATTCGCTCATAGGCGAAGCAAGTTCCTTTTTTCGGCCTAATCTTATTGAGCTGTTGATCCATTTTTGCATAGACTGCATGAATCGGTTATCCATTATTTTTTCTGCACTGAAAATCTTAATCACTTTTGTGGATTTCAAAGTTTCATCTACAATAGAGAAAATGGTTCCCATTTCGTTTTGAGCTTCATGAGAATCTTTTTTCAAACTTTTTCCTATCAATGCGATCATAGTTCCCATTACAGGTAATACCAATAATGAGAAAAGAGTCATTTCTGTACTCAAGAAGAAAAGCGTTACCAATGTACTGATCAACATAAAAGGCGCATTGATCAATTCAACCAAACTTCCCAAAATATTTCCTTCTACTTCGCCTACGTCATTTGACATGCGAGACATCAAATCTCCTTTTCTGCTTTCTGTGAAAAAAGAAACCGGTAAAGAAAGGATCTTTCTGTACATCGCTCCACGCAGATCTTTGGTAACTCCTACACGATAATTGATTAGTAAAAAAGAACCTAAATATCTGAAAAGGTTTCTCAGTAAAAACATAAAAGCAGTGATGATACATAACCAAGCCAATACCTTAAGCGCTCCGTAGTCTGTAACCAAACTCTGAACGTAATAATTGGCATATTCTTTTGTGTAAGAGAAAAAGTCTAAAACTTCTCCCGAATAAACAGGTGGGTGGCTGTATTTTTTAGCCTCAATAGTTCCGAAAAGCATTCCCAAAACCGGCAAAATTGTTCCCAGAGAAGCAATTTGAAATACAGAATACATAAGATTGAAAAACAAACTTCCGTAGATGTATTTTTGGTGCGGGCTAGCGAATTTTAAAATTTTTTTATACTTGTTCATTCAAAGAAAAAATTGGATAGCAAAATTACATAATTTAAACGATAAGACGTTTCTAATTGAATTTTACTTTGTCATTATATTTTGGATTGAAGTTTTTCGGGCTTATTTTCTTCAAAGTCTTACCAAAGTTATTGATAATCTGAGTCAAATTATCAAAATCAACCACATGTAAATCATCACTTTCATTATGATAATGCGTTGCTTTTGTCATGTCAGCTGTTGAAAAAGAATGTGCAATAATTTTCTTTTTCACAAAATTTACATTATCAGATCTGTAAAATAACTGTTCTGAGGCGTAAGGATCCGGATTGATCTTTAAACCATTTACCGCGTTTTGATTGAAAAGCTCATCGAGGTCAGAAAACTCATCACCCGTCATAAATAATGCATTTTTTCCAAATTGGGATTCTGTTGCCACCATTTCAAAATTGAGGAGAGCGGTCATGTTATTATAAATCTTATCAAGTTCTTTATCTTCGGAGATGGCTCTAGAACCAAGCATTCCCTTTTCTTCACCGTTAAAAGCCATAAAGACCATAGAAAACTCTGGTTTTTCATTTTTAAAATAATCTGAAATTCCTACCAATGTTGTAATTCCGCTTGCGTCATCATCGGCTCCGTTATAGATATTATCACCACTTTTGTTGCTGGTTCCTATATGGTCAAAATGTCCTGAGAAACCTAAATATTTATCAGTTTTTCCTTTCTTGACGCCACATACATTATAAACTGTTTTCCCTTTGTAGTTAAACGGAACTAAATAAGAGTTTCCGGTACAATATTCCAGATTGTTTTCTTTAAAAAGTTTAGCGATATAATTAGCTGCATTTTCATTTTCCTGAGTTCCGATTTCACGGTCTTTCATTTCGTCTGATGCCAATGTTGCCAAAACAGTATTGATTCTTTCTTTGGAAACTTCTTGGGCAAAAGAGAATATAGAGAAAAGTGAAAAGGTAAGATAGGTTAGTTTTTTCATTTTGAATAAGATTAATAAATAATCTGTCGCGTGTTTTGTAGAAATGTTGCACCCTAAATTTCTATTTCCCACAAATTTCATGGATTTCACAAATACTTGGTTGATAATATTATAAATTTTAAAAATAAAAATATGTGTAACTACCGTGAAACCCCTGGAATCTGTGAAAATCTAAGCATAAAAAAACAGCTTCTAAAAAGAAGCTGTTCTCACTCAAAAAATCGTTGTAAGGTTATCGAAGTCTGTCGACAGATTTTACGAGCCTCTCATCTTTTTTGATATAAATGTTTGCAATAAACAAACAGATAATCGCAATTAATGAAAAAATTGGCTCAATACCCTTCTCAGGAAATTGAATTCCTCCGGATAATTTTAGCAACCAGTACATCAATATACCAATCAACAAAACGTTTATAATCATGCTGATGGTATTCAGCAAAATTTGTCTTTTTCTGTTTTTGAAACTGAAAACACTCAGCAATCCAACCAAAACAAGGATGATACATCCTATATTTATCACAGGAATACTATCGGAAATGATAACATCTTGCCCTGTAATGAACAGGAACACAGCAGCTAAAACTGCTAAAAAAGTCCATATAGTCTGTATTCTTTGTAGCATTGAATATTAAATTCTAGGCAAAAATAACATAAATTTTGCACAATTCAAAAATAAGTGTAGATTTGCATTATACGAATGTACTTGAAAACAACAGTCACCGGACTTACTTTTCTTACTCACAATTAATTACATTTTTACATTAAATATGTTTAACATAGAAACGTTAAGGTCAAAATCCGTAACGGAGCTGACTAAAATCTTAAAAGATTTAGGCGTTAAAGTTGCAAGAAACAGCAATGAGAATGATAAAATCTTTGCGATTCTTGACTTTCAGGCTTCCAACCCTAAAGTTGCTAAAGATTATTTCAACGCCACAGAAAGCAGTATGAATACTGAAGAACCAGCCGCAGAGAAACCTATAAAGGCTCCTGTAAAAAAAGCTGCCCCTAAAAAGGCCGCTCCAAAACCTAAAGTAGAAGCAAAACCGCAGATTGAAGAAAAGGTAGAGGATAAAACTGTAGCAGATGAAGCCGTGAAAACGGAGGCAGTAACAGCAGAAATCAAGACTGAAAATACTCCTAATGAATCTGCATCTAATGCAAATGCAAAGAAAAAAAGGCAAAGACTTCCTTCCGCAAATGCAAACAGCTCTGAAAATTCTCAAGAAAAATCAGCAGCTCCAAACCATACAGAACCTCAAGAAGCTGCTTCCGCAGACGAAAAGCCAACTACTCCTCAACAACAGGCTAGACCTCAAAAAGGGCAAAATCATCCGCAGAATAACGGAAACCAACATAGAAATCAACATCACAACCAAAATCAGAATAAGCAACAACAGCAACATTCTGAAAGAAATGAAGAACACCATGAGTCAAGGAAAGAATTTAGCTTTGACGGAATGGTAAGTATTGAAGGTGTTTTGGAAATCTTACCGGATAACTACGGATTCTTACGTTCATCGGATTTTAGCTATATCTCTTCTCCGGATGATGTGTATGTTTCCACTGCACAAATCAGGAACTTCGGATTGAAAACCGGAGATACTGTAAAAGGTATCGTAAGATTGCCAAAAGAGGGAGAGAAATATTTTTCTTTATTAAAACCAACTGAAGTTAACGGGCGTGACCTTGCTTTTATTAAGGATCGCGTTGCTTTCGAATATTTAACACCACTTTTCCCTGAACAGAAATTTAATCTAGCAGGAAACGGATCCACACTCTCTACAAGGATTGTTGATCTATTTGCTCCTATCGGAAAAGGGCAAAGAGCGATGATTGTTGCCCAGCCAAAAACGGGTAAAACAATGTTGCTGAAAGATATTGCAAATTCTATTGCATCCAATCACCCTGAAGTATATATGATGGTTCTTCTAATTGACGAACGTCCGGAAGAGGTTACCGATATGGAAAGAAGTGTAAATGCGGAAGTAATTGCATCCACGTTTGATGAAGCTGCAGACAAACATGTAAAAGTTGCGAATCTTGTACTTGCGAAAGCACAAAGAATGGTAGAATGTGGTCATGATGTGGTGATTCTATTGGATTCAATTACCCGATTAGCAAGGGCTTATAACACCGTGACTCCTGCTTCAGGTAAAGTACTTTCTGGTGGGGTTGATGCAAATGCTCTTCACAAACCGAAAAGATTCTTTGGAGCGGCAAGAAAAATTGAAGGTGGCGGTTCTTTAACGATTATCGCAACAGCACTTATTGATACCGGTTCTAAGATGGATGAAGTAATCTTTGAGGAATTCAAAGGAACAGGTAACATGGAACTTCAACTGGATAGAAAAATTGCTAACAGAAGAATCTATCCTGCAATTGATTTAGTAGCATCCAGTACTCGTAGAGATGATCTTCTTTTAGATGAAGTAACTTCTCAGAGAATGTGGATTTTAAGAAAATATCTTTCTGAAATGAATCCTATAGAAGCTATGGAATTTGTGGATAGAAATATCAAAGGAACTCTCAATAACGAAGAATTCCTTATGTCTATGAATAAGTAAATTAATTTAATATTGTTAATTAAAAAGCACGGATAGAAATATTCGTGCTTTTTTCATTGAATTAGATGGAGATTTTGACTTTCTATGTATTTGATAATTTTAGTTTTAAGATAATGCATCCAGAATTAAAACTTCATTTTTCATTTAATAAATTTAATTAGTTCTAAATCAATATGTCAATGTTAAAGATTTATTAAAGTAATCTCCATTTTTTGAATATAGATCAAATTATGGCTAAATTTGGGTTAATAACATTAAAAATAAAATTATGTCATTTGAATTACCAAAACTAGGATATGCTTACGATGCATTAGAGCCAACTATCGATGCAAGAACTATGGAAATCCACCATACAAAGCACCACCAAGCATATATCGACAATTTAAATAATGCCATCAAAGGGACTGATCTGGAAGGAAAAACAATAGAAGAGATTTGCCAGACTGGTACTGATAAGCCAGCGGTAAGAAATAATGGTGGAGGTCACTTCAACCACTCTTTATTCTGGGAAATTTTGACTCCAGGAGGAAGCAATGAGCCTGTAGGAAATGTAAAAGCGGCTATTGAAGCTTATGGAGGTCTTGAAAAATTCAAAACAGACTTTTCTGATGCTGCTAAAACAAGATTCGGTTCAGGATGGGCTTGGTTAGTAAAAAATACTGACGGTTCAGTTTCTGTTTCTTCAACTCCAAATCAAGATAATCCTTTAATGCCTGTTGCAGATGTAAAAGGAACTCCGGTTTTAGGACTTGACGTTTGGGAACATGCATATTACTTAAACTACCAAAACAGAAGACCTGACTATGTAGCAGCGTTTTTCTCTGTTGTAAACTGGGATAAGGTAGAGGAATTATTCAACAAATAATTGCTTACTGTTTATAAAAATAAAAGGTTCAGAATTATTCTGAACCTTTTGTATTTATCTAATAGCGTCAACTCCGGAAAGTCCATTCATACGAAGTTTGTATTTCCAATTGACATATGCAAAAACCTGATAAAGTTTATATTCGAATTTAATTCCATAATTTTCTTTTGGATCGTAATCTATAGATGATTCGATAATGTTTCTATATTTCCCCGAATAGTAATAAGAATTCCATTCATTCACTAAAAAAGTATTTTTTGTTTTTAAATAAGATTCTGAATATTGGCTGATAGGTTTTGCAACAGTGTTCAGAAAATAATCAAACTGAGTGTCAAGTACAGTCAAATCCCATTCTCCATCATCATTTTTTGATGGTTTTATCTCAGATTTCTCCTTGTTGTTTTTAGCTTCGGTTTGTGCCTTGCAACTAAAAGACAAAAGAGAAATAATTATTACTAAAATTAGATTCTTCATAGATATAAATTTACATAAAAAAAGCACTCAAAATGAGTGCTTCTCTTGTATTTATTTTTTTATATATTCTTTCTGAACTATGGATACCGCCGGGAAGTGATCACTATATCCTCCGGTAAATCGATCTCCGTCCCAAGAACGTAAAGGGTAGCCCTTCCATTGCCCTTCTTTGTTTACCAAATAAGAAGGAGCATAAATTTCTGCTTTATAAATAGAATAAGTAGGGGTTATTTTTTCTGTAGAATACAGGTTCTTAGAAACAATAATCTGATCAAATAAGTTGGGTGCATCTCTATAAGCAAGAGAAGCTACTCCAGCCTTATATAATTTGTACATTAAATTATAGTAAGGATATTTGTCTGATAGTTCGCTTGGATCTCCTACTGCATTTAAATATTTTTTTAAACTCGGGCTTACAGGATCATCATTGTAATCTCCCATTGAGAATAATTTAATTCCCGGATTATCTGCGGTTACTTTATCCATTTCATTTTTTAAAGTAGTAGCGGCAGCATTTCTTTTTGCCTGAGAAATAGCTTCTCCTCCTCTTCTTGAAGGCCAGTGATTCATGAAAATACCAACTTTTTCACCATCTAGTAACCCTATAGCAACTACAATGTCTCTGGTATATTCTCTTTTTCCGTCTTCGTCAAAAATTCTGATTTCTTTTTTATAAGAATCAAGTACAGAAAATCTTCCTTTTTGGTAAATAATGGCTACATCAATTCCTCTGGAATCATAAGAATTGAAGTGCACAATACCATAGTTGCCTTTTGCTAACGCAGGTTGTTTTATTAAATCTTCAATTACCTGTCTGTTTTCTACTTCAATAAGTCCGCAGATGGCAGGAGTGTCATTAGTATATTGTCTTCCTAATTCGGAGATTACTTTTGCTTCATTAGCTATTTTCTGATTGTAAAACTTTGTTCCCCATCTTTTAGGACTGTTAGGTGTAAAATCATCTGCCAAAATTTGCTTACGGATTACTTTCTTACCAATTAAAAGATTGTCACTCCATTCTCCTTTATAGTCTTCGGTAGTTTCTAAAAATTTTAATGAGTCTAATGGCACACTTCTGTGAAATGCAGGGTTAGAAAGAGCTAAAGTTCCATTGATATAATCTGCAGAAGGAATAGTGTCCCACAGGTTTTCAACATTTAAAAAACCAATAGCGGCTCTTTTTACTTGTTTCTGCTGTGAAAACGTAAATCCAAAACAAAAAACGGCAATAACGATTAAATATTTTTTCATATTCTTAGTATTTTCAAAAAAATGAGGGGGTAAAAATACTAATTTTATATAACAAAAAAGATTAAAAAAAATTAATACATGTTTTTTTATAATTAATTGTAAAAAGGCGATATTTTTAGGATAATAATCACAGGTTAAGAAAAATTAATAGAATAAATCATTAAAAATGTTTGAGTTAATGAAAATAGTTCTAAATTTGTTGCCCCTTAATAAAAGAAGGAGTTTAAAAAAGTTTATATATGATTAAAAAACTATCCCTAATCTCTTTGTTTACGTTATTGCCTGCATCTTACTATTTTGCACAAACTACTGTTTTTGCATATGTTAAGGACCAGGAAGGTAAACCTTTGGAGAGAGCAGAAGTGGATCTTGCACAGTCCGTAAATGATGTGACTGCGGATAAAATTGGATATTTCCAGTTTGTAGATCTAAAGCCGGGCCATTATCTTATTACGGTTACAAAACCAAATTTTGAATCTAAAATTTTAGAGTTTGATGTAACTGATGATGAGAAAAGAAAGAATCTAGGTGTTATTACACTTAGTAACAGTGGAGGATCAGATGCTGGAGTGGTTGTTGTTGATGATTCTGCAAGTGATACTGAAGACGGAGGTTCTGCAATGCAGCCTACAGTAGGTCTTTTAAGTTCAGGAAGAGATGCATTTCAGAATGTGTCAGCATTTGAATTAGGAGCTTATTGGTTTAGACCTAGAGGTGTAGACAATAGATTTGAGGATGTGTTTTTCAATGGAGTTCCAATGTCTAAAAATGATGATGGAAGAATTGACTTCAGCAACTGGGGTGGTTTGAATGATGTGACAAGATACCCATACGAAAATGTAGATAATATTACTCCTTCAGAATATACTTTTGGTAACCTGGGAGGTGTTGCATATTACAATACAAGAGCTTCTAGTTATAGAAAACAAACTTCATTAGCTTATTCATTTACCAACAGAAGTTATTTGCACAGAGCTTTAGCAACTTATTCTTCTGGCTTGTCTAAAAAAGGATGGGCATTTACCTTCTCAGGAAGTAGAAGATGGGGAGACAGAGCTATTATAGATGGAGTATATCAGGATGCTTATGCATACTTTGGTTCAATTGAAAAGCAATTCAGTGATAGACACTCAATTAACTTGACAGGTTTTGGTTCTCCTACCTATAGAGCTTCAAACTCTCCAAATACTCAGGAAGTATATGATATTATGGGAAAAAACTATAATTCATACTGGGGATGGCAAGATGGAGAAAAAAGAAATTCAAGAATCAGACACGTATTTGAGCCGATCTTTATGTTGACTGATTATTTAAAAATAGGTAAAAACTCTAACTGGGTAAATACCCTTTCTTATCAGTTCGGAAGCGATGCAAGAAGCAGATTAGACTGGTTTCACGCAGCAGACCCGAATCCTACTTACTATAGAAAGCTTCCAGGATATGGTCTTTTAACAGAGGATGAGTTCAGAGCTCAGTCTCAGATCGATTGGAATTCTTTATACAGTGCAAACCGTCTTAACCTTAAAAATCCCGATGGATCCGATAGAGGGGCTGTTTATTCAGTTGTAGAAGACGTTAACAAAGACCAAACATTCAATTTCGCTTCTCATTTTGATACTAGATTAAAAGATAACTGGAAATTGAACATCAACTTCAATTACCAGAATTTAAAGTCTGATAACTTCAGAAGAGTAAAAGATTTGCTAGGGGCAAACTTTGCAAACAATCAAAATGCTTTTGATGGAGATGTAAGTTATAATATTGATGATCCTAATGTACAGGCAAAAGAAGGAGACAGAACCCAATACTCTTATCTTCTTACCAAAAATCATTATTCATTGAATCTTTCATCAGAAGTTGACTTTGCAAAGTGGAATGTAGTGGCATCTATTTTCTCTTCTTATTCAGAATCTTACAGAGAAGGAAATTACAGAAGTTACAGATTCCAAAATAACTCTAAAGGAAAAAGTGCGGTTTATGATGCTTTAGATGCAGGTATTAAAGCAAAAATTACGTACAAAATCAATGGGAAAAACTTTATTGTTTATGATGGAGCTTATTTCAGCTTAGCCCCAACATTTAATGAGATCTATATCAACCCGAGAACCGTAGATTTCTTAACTCCTGGAGTTAGAAATCAAGTGATTAACTCTAATGATTTGAGCTATATTATGAGAGGTCAGATCTTGAAATTGAGACTTTCAGGATTCTTAACCACAATCAGCAATGCTACGGAAATCTCTAGATACTATGCCGATGTGCAAAGTGGTTCTGGAACTGCTTTAAGTACTTTGGTAAACGAAGCGATGAGCAATGTAAACAAAAGATACATTGGAGCTGAACTTGGTTTTGATGTAAAAATACTTCCTACCTTAAATGCAACCGGAGTTGCAAGTGTTGGAGAATACAAATACACAAGTGATGCTGATGTTTCTACATTCGATGATATCAACCGTTTTAGAGGGGAAGACTTCTGGAGAGGAAAAGCACAGATTAAAAACTATAAAGTAGCCGGAACTCCTCAAAAAGCATTCTCTTTTGGATTAAAATATAACTCTCCGAAATATTGGTGGATTGGAGCTTCTGCCAACTATTTGATGGATCAGTATGTTGATATTTCAGCATTGAATAAAACCCCATATTTCTATACAGATGCAGGAGGAAATCAAATTGAAGCAGCTACTCCGGAACTTGTGAAGCAACTTACAGCTCAGCAGAAGTTTGACGATCAATTCATGTTAAATGCAAATGCCGGAAAATCTTTCGTTTTCGGGAAATACAGAATGGGGATTAGTGTTTCTGTAAATAATATCCTAAATAACAGAAATTATGTAACCGGAGGTTTTGAACAAGGTAGAAACGTAAACTTTGATGATGCGCTTGCGGATTCTCAAAGAGCAAGACCTTATTTCAGTCCAAAACTTTGGTATGACAAAGGAATTACTTTCTTTACTAACGTTTATCTAAGATTCTAAAAAAATATTATGAAAAAATATAATTCAATTCTAAAATATATTTTTGTTGTTATTACGGCCTTATTGATTACAGGTTGTGTACATGATGATAAATATGACGCTCCTAATCTGGATGATTATCAGTGTAGAAACGCAAGTTATTATGAAAATTCAGCTAACGGATTCACAAAATGGACGTTACACGATTTAAAATTAAAAACTCAGAGTCAAGCTTTTACTGATAATGCTTATGTTGAAGGATATGTGTCTTCAACTGATGAAACAGGGAATATTTATAAAACAATTTATATTCAGGATGATCCTACCAATCCTACAGAAGGATTAACGGTGAGTGTAGATATGGTAAGCACCTATACTAAATTTCCTCAGGGATCTAAAGTATATATTGAACTTAAAGGTCTTGCCCTTAGTACTTACGGAAGTGTTATACAACTAGGAATGATCACAGATGCAGGAACAAGAATTCCTGAGAAATATGTTCCTTCTCATATTTATAGAGATTGTAGCGTAAAAGCGACTATTGTTCCTAAAGTAATGACCTTCGCACAGATGGTTGCTGCAAATGACAAATACATAGGATGTCTTATCCAGGTAAACAATGCCGAGTTTGACAGCAAAACTTTATGTATGAACTATGCGCCGGATGCTACAACAGTAGACAGAGTAATCAGAGATAACAGTACTACAACGACAAGAATTGTAAGAAACAGTGGTTTTGCTTCTTTTGCAAATCAGATCATGCCTTCTGGAAATGGTAAATTTGTAGGGATTTATAGTAAATATAACTCTACTTATCAATTATACATCAACAGAGTTTCTGACCTGGAGATGAATAAGTTCCCACGTTTGGATGGAATCGCGGCAGATCCTTGTAAATTCAGTGATACGGGACTAACTCAAAAAACGATTGCTGATGTAAAAAAACTTTACATATCAGGAAACTGGAATCAGATTACAGGTGACTTCTACGTAAAAGCTCAGGTAACTGCTAATGACGAAACAGGAAATCTGTACAAATATGTTTATATTGAAGATGCTACAGGAGGTCTTAGATTTAATGTTAACAAAACAAATCTTTACCAGGATAACCGTTTCAGAGTAGGAAAGGATATTTATATTAAATTGAAAGACTTATATGTAAGTAATGTAAACGGAGAAATACAACTAGGAGACTTATATAATGGAGGAATTAACTTTGGAGGTATTGACGAATCAAATATTTACAAAAAGGTTTTCGACGGAAATGCTCCGATAAGAGATGTATTACCTACTGAAAGAACAATTTCTCAGCTTACAAGTGCAGATATAGGAAGATGGATCAAATTAAGAGGAGTACAGTTTATAGACTCGGATTTATATCAGCCGTATGCTTCTGGTGCTAGTGCAACAAACAGAACATTAACTGATTGTACCGGAAAAACAATTGCTTTAAGAACAAGTAATTATGCTACATTCGCAGGAAAAGATGTATCGGGAGGGAAAGGTGATGTTTATGCCATTTTAAGTGCATTTAATGGTACTTACCAACTTTGGATTCCATATCAGATTAATGCGAATTTAAACAATCCTAGATGTGACGGTAGTACATATGTTCCATTATCGACAATTTATGGGGATGATTTCTCGTCAGGCTTGGCAAACTGGACTACAGCAAACGTTACAGGAGCAGAAGTATGGACTATTTCTAATCAGGGGAATTCAGGAAACAATTATGCTATGATGAACGGTTACGCTTCCGGAAATAAGGTTAACGAAGACTGGTTGATTTCTAAAGAAGTAAGCTTAGTAGGAAAAACAAAAGCATTTGCTTCTTTTACAACGGATGTAAGATATACTGGAAATGCTTTGCAGATTTACGCAACAGATAATTATACAGGAACACCTTCTACAACAACATGGACATTGCTTCCGGCAACACTGGATACCAATACAGCGGCTTATGGAGACTGGGTAAGTTCTGGAAATATAAACTTAAGTGCTTTCTTAGGTAAAAATGTAAGAATAGCATTTAAGTATACCTCTACTACTTCAGCAGCTGCTACTTGGGAAGTAGATGATTTCAAAATTAAAGGTTTATAATCTATATTAGTCAAAGACTTTAAGAAAACGGCAAACTCTAATTGAGTTGCCGTTTTTTTTGTTAATCTTAATTAGCTGGTTAGATAAAATATGAAAACTATCATAAATTATAGCAATATGTTTTTTAATCTTAGATTATTGATTTATAATTATTTAGGGCTATAAATTGCGTTCACGACAGTAGAAAAGAGGATATTAAAACAGAAGTTTTATTCCAAGGTAAAAATATAAATTCTGCCAGAATAATGTAAGCCAAATGGATGAAAAACAATAAACCACCGCAATTACGGTGGTTTATTTATTCAAGTAATTTCTCTTTTTAAAAAGGCACTTCATTCACTTCTTTTCCTCGTTGGAAATTCATGTTTTTCTGTTTTCCTTTATAAGCAATGGTAACTAGGTTTATTTGCTTCGGAAAAGCGTTTAAAAGTATCGTATTCTTTATTTTTAATTCACTGATATCCGAAACCCCTCCGGTTTCAAAATATACCCATACAGTTTCTCCGTTTACCTGACTTCCTGTAAAAGTTATTGTTTTAGGAGCGCCATTGACATACACATCAAAATTATTATTTACATATTTTTTTACTTCTGCCTCAAATCCTGCCGTATTAGGGTTTATTTTAATAGCATCTGAAATATGGTTCGTATTCATTTTTGTGGTAAACTTCAATGTTTTGCTTCCCTCAATATAATCCACTTTTGTCATTGAAGAGAAAAAGTCTACATACATAAAACTCATTAACACAAAAAATGTTAAAATCCCTGATATATATAAATTTTTTTTCATCTTAAATAATAGATTTATAATCATCCTTTTTTGGTATAAGTCACAAATAATATGCCAATTAGAAATTTACGTTTACAGAATACTTATCGTAGAAAGCTTTAATGTGTGCTACCGCTTCATCAGCAGTGTCTACCACTCTGTAAAGATCCAGATCACCCTCAGAAATCATACCGTCTTTTAATAGCGTTGCTTTGAACCATTCCAATAATCCGCCCCAAAATTCAGATCCTACTAATACAATCGGGAATCTACCTATTTTTTTGGTTTGAATCAAAGTTAGGGCTTCTGTAAACTCATCTAAAGTACCAAAACCTCCCGGCATTACTACAAATCCCTGAGAATATTTTACAAACATTACTTTTCTTACAAAAAAGTAATCGAAATTCATTGAATAAGACTTATTGATATAAGGGTTAAAATGCTGCTCAAAAGGAAGATCAATATTGAGGCCAATAGATATACCCTTCGCATTGAAAGCTCCTTTATTTCCTGCTTCCATAATTCCTGGTCCGCCTCCTGTGATAATTCCAAAACCTATTTTTGTGATTTTCTCAGCAATCTCTACCGCCATTTGATAATATTTGCTCTCTGGTTGTAATCTTGCTGACCCAAATATAGATACACAAGGTCCTATTTTCGCCAGTTTTTCGTAACCATCTACAAATTCAGCCATCACTTTAAAGACCATCCAACTGTCTTTCGTAATGGTTTCGTCCCATTTCTTCTGCTTTAAACTATTGTGGAGCTTAGTTTCGTTAATATCAAATTCGGGATTTATCAAACTTTCGTCTCTTTCATTCATTTCCATGGCGATTATTTAAAATGTTTCTCGGCTTCTATTACAGATTCAGGTCTTCCTACATCTATTAAAATGCTATCATGCACAAACCCGTGTATATGCTCGGTATGCATAAGATCCAAATACTCTTCCATTACAGAAAATTTGCCGGTTCTTTTTATTTTGTTAAAAATACTTGGGTTTATGCAATGAATGCCACTAAAAGCTAATGCTTTAAACCCTTTATTAAATTCAGCGAGCCTCTGTTCTCCGGTTTGCACATTCAGCCACCCTCTTAATACCAATTCATCATTAAAAAGCAATTTTCTGGAGCTTTCCCGATCTGAAACCGCTAAAGTAGCAAAATCTTTTATCTTTTTATGATAGCTTACCAATTCATTGATATTGATATTGGTTAAAATATCCGCATTCAGAATCAGGAAATCCTCTCCGTGATCGAGAAACTTTCTTGCAAAAATCAATCCGCCACCGGTTTCTAATAGCTCTTCAGATTCATCTGAGATTTCAATAGTGCAGCCGAAATTATCATTTGTTTTAAGAAAATCAACGATCTGATTTCCAAAATGATGAATATTAATGACAAAATCTTGTATTCCAAAACCTTTAAGATATTGGATATTTCTTTCTAAAAGCGGAATTCCGTTCACCTTTGCCAATGCTTTTGGATGGTGATCGGTGAATGGTTTTAATCTTGTGCCTTTTCCTGCTGCGAAAATAAGAGCTTTCATATCTTATGGGTGATGATTAATAATTAGGATAATGCTTTCATAATTAAAGAAGTTAAAAATATTACTTATTGCGCATTACCCATTACTTATGATTAAGTTGATGCTGTTCATCATGGTGAAGACTGATTTCAACTTTTTCACCATATTTTTTTTCAATAAAATGAGCAATTTTTATTGCAGAATAAACCGATCTGTGTTGTCCACCTGTGCATCCGAAATTGATTTGCAGGTTTTCAAAGCCACGCTCAATATAATTGTCGATATTAATAGAAACCAGCGATTTGATGAGTTCTAAAAATTTTGGCATTTCAGTCTTTGTTTCAAGGTATTCCTGAACACCAGTATCATTTCCTGTCTGACTTTTATATTCTTCAATTCTTCCGGGGTTTAGGATTCCACGACAGTCGAAGGTAAATCCGCCTCCGTTTCCTGAATCATCTTTGGGAATTCCTCCTTTTTTATATGAAAAACTGTGAATGTCTATGTGTAGCATTTGTTATTTATTTAAAATTAGAACGATTAAAGTTCAATAGTATTTAATTATTTAAGATCTCTTCAATTTTAACTTTAATTTTCTCCAGACTTAATTGTTCTATTACTTTTTTCAGCTCTGGATATTCTTTCATATTTTCCCAACCGTCTGCAAATTCGATAATGTTTTCAATTCCTTTTTCAATGCTTGTCATGAAATGTTGTTTCTTCTGAATAAGCCCTCTAAACCCATAAGCTCCTAGAACCTGTAAAAATCTCATGAGTTGAATGGGTTTCACCGATTCTTTTAGTTGAGCCTGAATTTCTTTATTTCCAAATTGCTGAATATAAAAATCCAGCATTTCATTTTTAAAGTTTTCAGGGAAATTTGCTTTTGCCTGAAACAGAAAAGAAATTACATCATACATCAGCGGGCCGTGCATTGCTGATTGATAGTCGATAAATGAAACTTCAAAGTTTCCATTCACCATAATGTTTCTTGCTTGAAAGTCTCTTATCATTAGTCCTTTGGGTTCCAGACTTTCAATAAGTGAAGCAATTTTCTTAAATTCTTTTAAAAGGGTTGATTTATGATATTCCAATTCCAGAACATCAGCAATAAAATTTTTAAAATAATATAAATCGTGAATTACAGGTAACTCATCGTATTTTTCATATTCGAAGGTTTTGCTGTAATCTATTTTGTTTTGTGTAAGCGTCTGAAGCTGATAAAGTTTTTCTAAAGTCTGTTGTACCAGAGATCTTACATTTTCAGATAAGCCTTCTTTAGCAATGATTTCAGAAATTGTTTTTTCTCCTAAAAATTCTTGTACATATAGTTTCCTATCCTCAGAAATAGTAAAGATAGTGGGGGTATTCAGTTTTAAAGTTGAAAACACGTCAGAGTAATAAAAAAAACTTTCATTCTCCTGAATATTTTCGTTGTAAGTGATAATATATTTGCGGTTACCGGATCGAGCCCAAAAATTCACCCTCGCAGAACCGCTTTGAGCCAAGGAGACAAATTCAGAAGATTTTTCACCAAGATAATTTTCAAAAAATCGTTTTGCTTTTTCAGAAATCATAATATGAAACAAATATACTAAATTACAGTCTAATTTTTATCTTTGCAGTATGCTAAAGGATTTCAGACCAGTATTAAGCATTTTAATGCGTTTCATCATCATTTATCTGGTGTTGCTGTTCGCCTACCAGTTTTATCTGAATAGTTGTAAGGAGACAGGGCTTGATCCTTTTTCTCGAATGATTGCAGAACAAGTAAGACTTTTTCAGAATGTATTGGGCTATCCTACGATGTTGTATGATGATGTAAAGGCAGAGCAGGTCTGGTTTCATGTAAAAGGAGATTATGTTACGAGAATGGTGGAAGGCTGCAATGCAGTTTCGGTAATGATCTTGTTTGTTTCTTTTATTTTTGCCTTTTACAAAGGATTTAAAACATTTATTTTTGTAATCGCAGGATTGCTTATCTTATATATAATGAATGTTTTGAGGATTACGGGATTAAATATCGTCGTATCAGATCATCCGAATTACAGTAAAATGGCTCATGATTATGTATTCCCTGCTGTTATTTATGGAACGGTGGTTCTCTTATGGCTAGTTTGGATTAAATGTTTTGCTTTGAAAAATGAAAATTCTTAGTTGGTTTTTAGTCGTAGTCGGGATTTTTGGTCTTATAAGTGTGAGAATGCTTGAAGATAAACTATTCTATGATCCTTTTCTTAATTACTTTCATGAAGCTAATAAAAATTTAAGTTTCCCCTCCTTCGAATGGGGGAGATTGATTATGGGGCATCTTTTTAGATTTGTTTTAAATCTTTTATTTTCCTGCTTAATTATTCAATGTTTATTTAAAAATAAAGAATGGACATTTCAGGGAGCGATTTTAATTGCGCTGATTTTCGTGATCACTTTCCCAATTTATCTGTATTGCGTTTATACTCATTTCGAAATAGGATATCTTTTTTCTTTTTATATGAGAAGATTTGTGATTCAACCATTGGTTTTGCTGTTAATCGTTCCTCTGTTTTATTACAGGAAGCAAATACTGATGAAAAACTGATTATTTAGCTGTATGTTTTTCAACACTGGTTACATTTTCCGGAGTCCATTCCACTCTTCTTATAAAGTCTTTTTCACGGACCGGACAATCTTTAATTTGGCAAATCGGGCAGGAGATTGGTTTACAGTCATCCATGTGAAAATTAAACTCAACACTTCGTTTGGTGTTTTGGGCTAAAAGAATGATCACTTTTTCCATTTCACTGTGCGCTTCACGAAGGCTGTAGTACCATGGGAGTGTGATATGGGCGTCAATATGGAGGGAAGAACCAAACTGTTGGATTTTCATATTATGAACGTCAATCCATTCTGTTTTTCGGTTTTCTTCCAGTACAGCAATAATTTGGTTTAATAAATCGGGGTCTTGTTCGTCCATAATTCCGCTTAAAGATTTACGGACAATTTTGTAGCCAACAACAATAATATAAGCTCCAAAAATAAGGGCTACAACAGAATCTATCCAGTAAATTTTTGTGAAGTACACCACGATCAAACTGACTACAACTCCAAGGGTTGTAATGGTATCAGATTGTAAATGCTTTCCAGATGATATAAGCACCAGTGAATTTTCATTTTCTCCTTTTTTTATGGAGATATACCCTAATAAATAATTAATAACTGCTGTTGCGGCAATAATGAATATTCCCCAATCGAGCTTATTTAAAACTTTTCCTACAATTAAACTGTTGATGCCTTCATAAATAATAATAACGCCTGCAATGGCAATAAGTGCTCCTTCAATTCCAGAGGTAACAAACTCTACTTTTCCATGTCCGTAAGGATGGTCTTCGTCTTTGGGCTTTGCAGCGAGGTACAAAGAATATAATCCCATAAAAGCACTGATGATATTGACAATACTTTCCATAGCATCTGAAAAAACGGCATCGGATTTAGTCAGTTTCCAGGCAATAATTTTTCCGATGAAAAGGATAATACCAAAAGCTGCAATGAGTTTTTGAAAGCCTATTTTATCTTTATTTGTAGTTTTCTGAACGTTCATAGGTTTGATAAAAAAAAGAATCTCAATTTTGAGACTCTTTTTTATTTTGTTAGTTTATACTAAGTTATTTGCTACAATGTATTCTGCGATCTGTACTGCATTGGTAGCAGCTCCTTTTCGCAGGTTGTCTGCCACAATCCAGAGATTCAGAGTCTTTGGCTGTGAAAGATCTCGCCTTATCCTTCCGACAAAAACTTCGTCTTTCCCTTCAGAGTAAAGCGGCATCGGATATTCGTTGTTTTTTACATTATCCATTACTACAACTCCCGGAGTTTCAGATAAGATTTTTCTTACTTCATCAAGATCGAATTCATTTTCGAACTCGATGTTTACACTTTCTGAGTGCCCTCCTTGTACAGGAACTCTTACCGCTGTTGCTGTTAAATTAAATGTATCATCTCCTAAAATTTTCTTAGGTTCTTTCATTAATTTAATTTCTTCTTTGGTGTAATCATCATCTGCAAAAACATCACAATGTGGCAATGCATTTTTGAAGATTTGATACGGGTAAACTTTTGCTATAGAATCGTCTCCGCTGATTTCTCCGTTTAATTGGTCAACAGCAGCTTTACCCGTTCCTGTTACCGATTGATAAGTCGAAACGATTACTCTTTTTAAATCATATTTTTTGTTCAAAGGTCCTAGAACCATTACTAACTGAATAGTAGAACAATTCGGGTTTGCAATAATTTTGTCTTCTTTAGTCAATACGTCTGCATTGATTTCCGGAACTATTAATTTTTTATCAGGATCCATTCTCCATGCTGAAGAATTGTCGATAACCGTTGTTCCTGCTTCTGCAAAAAGGGGTGCGAATTCAAGAGAAGTACTACCACCTGCTGAGAAGATTGCAATATCCGGTTTGGCAGCTATAGCGTCTTTCATGCTTACAATCGTAAATTCTTCCTGTTTATACTTCACCTTCTTACCAATAGATCTTTCCGATGCTACCGGAATTAATTCGGTGATAGGGAAGTTCCTTTCCTCAAGAACTTTCAGCATAACTTGTCCAACCATTCCTGTTGAACCTACTACAGCTACTTTCATTTTAATGATTAAAATTATTTAAGTTAATATATTTATGCCCCGAAGACTCTTGCCCAAGGGAACGCGAATGCGAATAAGCCCACCGCAATTAATCCCATGATAACAACTCCTAAGGAAATTGTATCATTAGATTTTACTTTTTTATTGACAATCGTCATTAAAACAGCCGCGATTAACATTGAAAATGGATGTTCTACATACTGGAATCTTGAATATGAGTCACTCATTAATGTTCCAGCAGATAAAGCTGCTTTAACGCCGGGAGATACTAATAATAAAATTACTCCGGCCAAAAATTGGATATGGAAGAAAATCATAGTAAAAAGCGTTGTTTTCTTTAAAAACTTGTTCACTTTTCCACTGAATCCGAACATAGTCGCTAAGAGTGCAATTACAAATAGTGCTACCAAAAGCAATTCTAAGTACCCAAATCCTTTGTGGGCATTAAGCAAAATCTTGTAAAAATCCATATTTTGTTTTTTCTGTTTTTCCGAATACAAATATAACAAAAATCCCAGCGATAAGCCGGGATTTAATATTTTAAAATCTAATGTTTGTATTCTTAGAAATTGAATGATAATGTAGTAGACCATGTTCTTCCGAATCCGAAGTATACTCTGTTTGCATCAGCAATACCTTTATACATATAACCAAGTTCTTCATATGTTTTCTTAGCGGTATTGTTTGAACCGTCGGCTAATTTAGCCGGTGCATCAGTTGATTTAATGTTTGTTGCACCATCCTGAATATAAGTTGTATCAAACAAGTTATAAACATTCGCACCAATTGTAAAGTACTGATTTTGGTTTCTTAATCTGATTTTATAAGAAGCACCTACGTTGAATAAGCTAAAATTAGGTAATTCTAGAGCAGTGTTACCTGGCTTAAGGAAGTCTGCAACATTAAGTGTTGAGTAAATGTTTCCAGTATATTGCCAAGTTCCATAAATTTTAAGATCAGTCACAGGGCTGATTGTTGTACCTAATGAAGCTGTAGTTTGCGGGATACTGTTATTGCTGCTACCTCCAACTTTTACTTTGTCTAAATATAAGACTGAAGTGTTGTTTCCGTTAATAGCAACCGGAGTATTATCGTCTAGGAAGTTAGATCCTGTTGCATTTCCTTTGTATTTGTAATCTCCCCAAGAGAACATTCCATTGAATTCTACATATTTGTTTAATCTGTAGTTCGCTTCAAATTCTACCCCTTGGTGAAGCTGTGTGATTCCACTGATTTCAGAGTAACCTGTATTTCCGTTTCCGTCAATATTAGCAATACTACCTCTTCTGTAGAATCTGTCTTTCCATTCAGTTCTGTAAAGGTTAACTTTTGCATTGAAGTTTGCAGTTTTAAATCCGTAACCTAACTCAACTGAGAAAATTTTCTCATTTGTTAAATTTGGATTTACAACCTGCTGGTTACTTGGGTATACAGCACTCATCATTGGTTGCTTGCTATAATAACCAACATTTGCAAAAACGTTGTTGTTATCATTTATATTATAGTTTGCTCCCCCTTTGATGTTATAACCAAAAAGGTTTTTAAAGCCTGTTTTTCTGTCAATAACTTGCCCTTGTTGCTGTGTTCCCGGCTTAATAAAGTCATCGATTCTCTGATATCCCTGATTAGAAACTGAACCTTGTAAAAAAGCAGATAATTTATCATTAGAATATTCTACTTGTCCGAAACCACTGTACCATAATACCTCACCATCATTACTGAAAGATGCTCTATCGTCCATTGGAGCATTTGACCCTCCGAAAGGATTCCATGTTAACTTTTTATAGTCATATACATTGCGGATAACATTTCCTGTAGGAAGGTTTTTGTTAGAGGCATCTGTATAGCCTTTTGCTCCGTATAAATCAGAAAGAACTTGGTAGTGATATCCATAATAATATCTGTCGTCTGTACCAACAGAGAAATTCCAGTTATCATTGATTTTGTGCTGGAAGTTCATCAAGATACCATACCAGTTATGAGAATTCACACTTGAAGTACGAACCAATGTATTTCCAGCAACTCCTGCAGTTGGATTTACAGCTGCGTTTGCTGCAAAAATGGCATCATAATTATAGTGACCTTCGTTGTCATAGAAAGAAGACATTCCTTTTCCTCCAACAGCACCAAGGTTTCTAGCTCCACCACCACGTCCGTTAGACATATAGGCTACCGTACTTAATGTAGATTTATCACTGATCGTCCAATCCCAGTTCAACATGATTACTGGTTTAGCATAATAGTTCATAGCATTAGCAATCGCAACTCTTCTTCCATTCTCGTCAGTACGGTATCCAAAGTCAGAATTATATTGTCTGTATGGTGTTCCGTCGTGATCAGGATTGTACTTTATGAAATTGCTGATTGTTGGTGCGAAAGATCTCTGATCATGCCATTGTGGAGAAGACGTGATCATGAATTGTAGGTTATGTTTTTTGCTTGGTTGGTAACCTAATGCAAAGAAATAAGTATATGATTCGTAATCTGTGTTTTCAATATATGTACCTCCAGCTTGTCTTGCTAATAAGAATGAAGAAGACCATCCGTTTTGAGATTTACCAGTATTGTAAGCAAATGATGTTTTTAAATAATCATTATTTCCAATACCCAATCTTACAACACCTCCTTGTTTCATATCTGCAGACTTCGTGATAAAGTTCATTGTTCCTCCAACCGAAGCGATTGCCAATTTAGAAGATCCTAAACCTCTTTGTACCTGCATGAAACTTGTAACATCTGATAAACCAGTCCAGTTAGACATGTACACAGTACCACCTTCCATGTCATTAACAGGCATACCGTTTACCATTACTGCAACGTTCTTACTTTCGAAACCACGAATTGAGATTTGAGAGTCTCCAAAACCACCACCACCTTTTGTAGCATATACAGATGGTGTTGTGTTTAACATTTCAACAAGCTCCTGATTTCCTTGTCTTTCAAGGATTTGTGCAGCTTTAATTGTAGATACTGCTACAGGTGTTTTTCTATCTTTAGCGATATCAGTAACACCTCTTAGGATTACCTCTTCAATGTCTTTGGATCTTGTGTTTTTCACAGTGTCCTGAGTTTGTTGAGCGTAATAAATACTAGCTGTAGATAATGTAATTACCGCAGTTAGCATCGATTTGTTGATTAATTTCATAATCGTTAGTAATAGTTAGATTTAAATTTTATGCAAAAATCGGTATTTTTTTTTTAACTATTATTAACTAACTATTAATTTTTACTCAATCTTAATAATTATTATCTACTTGGTTTTCAGATAGTTGTGTTTTATGCTATGCATAGCATGAAAAAAATCATATTGTTTAATTAGTAATAAATCGACTTGATTTTTGTTAAAAATTAAATGCTATTTCACGGCTTTGAGACTCAAATCCATATTGTCAGCAGAGTGGGTAAGGGCGCCAGCAGAAATGTATGTTACCCCTGTGGAAGCAATTTCTTTCAGTTGCTCACGAGTGATTCCTCCCGAAGCTTCGGATTCGCAAGATCCGTTGATAAGGTGTACTGCTTGTTTCATGGTGGGTATATCCATATTGTCAAGCATGATTCTGTCAACTTTTGCGCTGATAGCTTCCTGAACTTCTGCAAGGTTTCTGGTTTCAACTTCTATTTTCAGCTTCTTTTTATTTTTTTTGATATAATCTTTAGCCATTTTTACAGCATTCGTAATACTGCCATTATAATCAATATGATTATCTTTTAGCATAATCATGTCGTAAAGTCCATATCTGTGATTGGTTCCCCCGCCAATAGCAACTGCCCATTTTTCGCAAACTCTGAAATTGGGAGTAGTTTTTCTTGTATCTAAAAGTTTCGTTTTTGTTCCGACTAATCTGGAATCCCAATCATGAGTTAAAGTAGCAATTCCACTCATTCTTTGCATGCAGTTCAGAACCAATCTTTCCGTGGAAAGAATAGATCTTGCGCTTCCAGTTACAATAAAAGCGACTTCACCGACTTTTACGGCATCACCATCTTTTACGAAAGTTTCAACTTTTAAGTTTTTATCAAAAGTTTTAAAAATAATTTCGGCAAGTTCTACCCCCGCCAAAATACAGTCTTGCTTTACCAAAAGCTTTGCACTCTGTTCCAGCTCTTTGGGAATCGTAGAAAGGGTAGAATGATCACCATCCTGAATGTCTTCTTCTAAAGCATTTTTGATGAATTGTTTTAAAACTTTATCTGTTACGTATGCCGGTCTTTTCATTGTATATGCTATTTAAGCTAAATCTTTATTATAAAATGCTCCTTTATTTTCCGTCATTTCCATAGACTGGGTAATGATAAGGTGAGCAACGGTGGTTAAATTTCTCAATTCGGATAGTTGAGGTGAAAGGATAGAGTAGTGATAGATTTCATTTACGGCTGCTGCTATTTCCTGGTGTTTTTGTAATGCCATGTTCAGACGGCGGTTACTTCTTACAATACCGACGAGATCGCTCATCATTTCCTGAAGCTGCTTTCTTAGGTAAGAAATAATTACCATTTCATCCATGATTTTCATACCTTCTTCATTCCATTCAGGAACGGCTTTTAAATCATCGAAGTTAAAATTATTTTCGTGTAAGAGTTCAACGGTTTTTATAGCGGCACTGTGACCAAAAACCAAGCCTTCCAGTAAAGAATTTGAAGCTAATCTATTTGCTCCGTGAAGCCCGGAGTTGGTGCATTCTCCAACAGCAAAAAGATTGCGGATGGACGATTGCCCGTCTCTGTCAATTTCAATTCCGCCCATTAAATAATGGCAAGCCGGAACAACAGGAATCAATTGAGTGAAGGGATCAATGCCTTCATCTTTGCATTTTTTATAAATATTAGGAAAGTGCTCTAGGAATTTTTCATGATCCATCTCTTTGCAGTCTAATCCTACGTATTCATCGCCGGTAATTTTCATTTCAGCATCAATAGCTCTTGCAACGATGTCTCTGGAAGCTAATTCTTCACGCTCATCATATTTATGCATGAATTTTTCACCTCTTTTTGTTCTTAATTTTGCACCGTCTCCACGCACTGCTTCAGAAATTAAAAATAACATTCCGTCTATTTTGCTGTATAAGGCAGTTGGATGGAACTGATAATATTGCATATTGGAAACTTTTCCTTTCGCTCTTGCTACAAAGGCAATCCCGTCTCCTGTTGCAATGGTTGGGTTGGTGGTGTTTTTGTAAACATGACCGGCTCCTCCGGTGGCAACCAATGTTATCTTTGAAGTGATTTTTTTTATTTTTTTAGATTTCTCATCCAAAATATAAGCTCCATAACAATGAATATCGCCTTCATTCAGTTCTTTTCCGGGAACATGATGCTGGGTGATGATATCGATTACATAATGATGATCAAGGATTTCTATATTTTCACTTTTATTAGCGGTTTCTAAAAGGGCTCTTTCGATCTCAAAACCGGTAATATCTTTATGATGTACGATTCTGTTTTCTGTATGTCCTCCCTCTCTGCCTAAAGCGAATTTCCCATTTTTCATGTCAAAATTTGCTCCCCATTCCACAATTTCATTGAATCTTTTAGGGGCTTCGGTGACTACCATTTCTACTACATCGCGTTTGTTTTCGCCATCTCCTGCGCGCATCGTGTCTGCGATATGCTTTTCAAAGTTGTCTTTTTGGAAATCTGTGACTACGGCAAGACCTCCCTGTGCATATTTGGTGTTGCTTTCATCTTCGTCAGATTTTGTTACGATGATTATTTTGGTGTCAGGAAACTGCTCAGAAACCTTTATGGCATAAGAAAGTCCCGAAATTCCGGAACCGATTACTAATACATCCGCTTTTATCATATCCTTAGTTTAAGACAATCGTCTAAATAATTAAATAAATTTAAACAATTTTTCGTTTGGTTTTCTTACTTTTTTCATATGTTGGAAATGATCTTCTTCCGATCGGTAGCCCAAAGCGAGGGTGACCGTTACTTTTTCGGTTTCAGGATTGATGTCTAAAATTTCTTCTATGAGATCCTGGCGAAAACCTTCCATAGGACAGGTGTCTATATTTTCGATAGCTGCAGCATACATTAAGTTAGCCAATACAATATAAGACTGTTTTTCTGCCCAATTGAAAATTTCATCTTGTGTTTTTTGATTAATATGTTGGTTGATGCTGCTTTTAAAAAGGTCCAGCTTTTCCAGTGGGGTTTCTCTTACTTTGGAGATGTGCCGGAAATATCCGTTGATATAATTATCATCTACCATTTTTTTGGAAATAATAACAATTAAGTGAGAGCATGTGGAAATTTGAGACGGGTTATAAAATGCAGAAATTAATTTTTGCTTCATTTCTTTACTTTCCACTACAAGGATTTCGTAAGGCTGAAGACCAAGAGAGCTTGCCGATAATTTTCCTGACTCAAGAATATTGTGTAATATTTCCTGGGGTATAATTTCGGAGTTAAATTTTTTCACAGAATATCTTCTGCTTAAAGCCTCTAAATAATTCATCTTACAAATTTAATAATTGAAGGCGAGAAAAAGGATTTTAATAACAAAAAATAAGGATTACTTCAAATTGAAATAATCCTTATAAAATTTATAGGTAATGGTTATTACTCTCTATTCTTCACGAGTATCCATCCAGAAAATTTGATAGGGGTATTTTTCTTGTCATTTTCATTCCATGTTACAGAATACCAGTAGCTTCCTGTAGGAACTCTTCTTCCTGCAGTTGTACCATCCCATCTGTAGTTGTTTGATTTGTCTGCCTGGTGAATTTTTGTTCCGTATCTGTCAAATACACTGAATACTAAGTTTTGCTTACCGGCTAATGCGGAATAATCAATACCGTCGTTTACTCCGTCTCCATTTGGTGTGATTACGTTAATCAGGTTGGGAACAACAATCCCTATTACTACAGGATCACAATCATAGGCATCTTTTATATATACTGTATTATCACCTCTAGGAACATTATTAAAAACATTAGAATCCTGCCAGCTGATATTATCCATAGAGTATTTATATGGAGCCGTTCCTCCGGTTGCATATACTGTAACTGTATTGGTAGCAATATCAATGCTTGAAACTACAGGTTGCTCGGAAGGATATACCTTTACAGTTTGTGTAGTCCAGCATTGCCCTGTTTTTAATTGTACCCAATAGGTACCTACTGTAACATTGGATATCGATTGTGTTGTAGCTCCAGTGCTCCATTTGTATCCGTCAAAGTTAGGACCAGCATCTAAAGTTGTTTTATCTTCAAAACAAATAATCTTGTCTTTTAAAACTGTTGAAAAAGTAGGCGGGAATACTTCCAGCGTTATTTTTGCGATTTCGGAACATTCATAAATATTGGTGACTGTTACATAGACTACACCATTTGGTGCGATATACTGATCCGGATTTAGAATTTCATTTGTTCCGTTTTGTGCGTCGGTTAATGAAGGATAGTATTTCTTAGTTACTCCTGATGTAGTGGTTATTGGTGCTGTTGTAAGATTGAAAAGCCCTGTTGACGTATTTTCCGGGCGGAAGCAAGATCTTAGCGTAGCATTAGTTACACTTACTGTAGGTGCAACGTTTAAGGTGATTTTCGCATCGTTGTTGTCGCACAATACTGATGTAGGATCTTTTATAACCACAGAAATACTTGTCGTTGCATTATATTGGAAATGCGTAGGATTTGCAATAGGAGTTCCGCTTCCAGTAATATAATAGGTAAAACTGTAGTTGGCTGGAGTTGATGAAAACTGTGAATTAAATTGTGTTAAATCAACCGTTGAAGTTCCTGTAGAATCCGGGCAAATAAATTTTGAGATGGTCGTCGCTAATAATGGAATTTTATCTACATATACTTTCACATTTTTAATAGAATGTCTTTCTCGCGCTCCTCCTGTAGACGCTGAAAATCCGAAATAGCCGACTGTCATTGCAGCGGCAGCACCTGCCGGAGCGAAAGACTGGTTACAGATTACCGTTCCATCAAGAGTTATTTTTACAATCCAGTTTGCTGGAGCGGCTGGATCTACTTGACCGGTCACTTCAACGTGTTTATAGGTACTTCCTCTAAAGTTTTGAGTAGGATTGAGATCCGGAGAATGAAATGAGCTTCCGGGAGTGTTGAAGTATTCCACATTATTACTATCCGTTGTATTGGCTACCTGTCCGTATGCTACGTGTACCTTACTCATTTGAGCCGTGGTGGTATTATTATAGGTGTCAAAACCAACAATAAATCCAATTGCATTTTGAGAAACTCCGATCCCGGAACCTAGTACACTGGCTACCGGTGGGTTGGCCAGATACCAGAATGCAATACCGTCACCGTTATAACTTTGTGGTGAATCCATTCTAAAATCAAACTCAACTCTCCATTTATCACAATACTTTAGATTGATAGGATCATTCAGTCGTATAGATCCTGACTGGTCATTCAGATCGGGGGTGAGCTGGATGAAATCTGTATTTACTGTGGTAGGAGAGACCATTGTCCAACCCGTTGTATTGACGGGATTTCCCGAAAGTTGGTAGGTTTGTGCAGCTATTTTTATTGGGATTATTGAAAGAAAGGCTAAGAAGCCTAAAAGTAGAATTTTTTTCATGTCCTAAATACTATATATTGTTTGGGGGTTGCATTGTTTTTGAGAATAAAGGGGGGCACCTAGCAAGTAAGCGCCCCCAAATCCTAATTCATTATTCTCTATTTTTCACCAATACCCATCCGCTGTACTTTGTTTGAGTATTGTTTTTATCGTTTTCATTCCAAGATATGGTGTACCAGTACGTTCCTGTGGTTATCTTTTTACCGCCTGAAGTTCCGTCCCATTTGTAATTTCTTGTTTTATCTGCTTCAAATTTTTTGTTTCCATATCTATCATATACTACAAAGCTTAAATTTTTCTTGTATGCTAAAGCGCTGTAATCTATGAAATCATTGATGTTATCTCCATTTGGAGTAATGGCATTGATGAGATTAGGAACAGTTACCTGTATCTGAATAGGCTCACAATTGTAAAAGTCTTTCACAAAAATTTTATTTTCTCCTCTTGGTAGCCCTGTAAATACATTAGAATCCTGCCATTTGATACCATCCAGAGAATATTGATAAGGAGCACGTCCTCCAGATACATTTACAGTAATTGTATTGTTGGTAATATCTAAGCTTGTAATTACAGGATCTGCAGCAGCAATTACTCTTACTACTTGTTTGGTAATACAATTTCCAGTTTTCAGTTTTACCCAGTAGATACCTACAGGTACATTCTGAATAGATTGAGTCGTTTCTCCAGTGCTCCATTCGTAACTGGCAAATCCGGAACCTGCATCTAATATTGTCTTGTCATCAACACATATCGTTTTGTCTTTCAGTATAGAAGAGGTTACAGGAGCTATGACAGTTAACTTTATTTTTTTAATAATGTAGCAAGAATTTGTACCTTTTATCCTTACATATACTTCTGTGCTTCCGGATACATAAGCGTTAAAATTTATAATTGGATTAGTATCAGCCTGGGCATCCGTTAATGTTGTATAATACTTTTTAGTAATTCCGGCTTCAGTCGATACGTTTGCAGTATCTAAATTAAATAAGGCTGTAGTAGGATTGTCTTCAATGAAGCAAGACTGTATTGATGCGTCATTAGAAACAGGTAAAGGAAGGAAGCTTAATGTAATTTCTGCATTTCCTGTACAACCTTGCGGAGTTGTAACTTTTACATATACTTTACCTGGTGCAGAAACATAAGCGTTTGGAGTGGTGATTTCATTGATACCAGCCGTTAAGTCTGTTAATGTTCTGTAATATTTTTTTACAACACCAGGTACGGCTGTTACGGGTGCATTATTTAGATTGAATGTAGCTGTCGTTGCATTGTTATTATTACATTCGCTTATCGTAACATTATTGGCTGTAAATGGAGATAAAGTAAGCTGTATTTTTCCATCTGGATTATCACAGAGGATTGCAGAATTATCTTTTACAATTACGTTTACAGTTGTATTGGCATTGAACTGAAAATTAGTGGGGTTCGTAACGGTTGTTCCGTTTGCGATATAAGTAAACGTATAATTACTAGGTGTCGTTACAAACTGGCTGTTATAAGAGGTTAAATTTACGGTTGCGAAACCAGTACCAGGGTTGGGGCAAAATGTATCTGTAACTGTAGTTTTGCTCAGCGCAACTTTATCCATATAAACTTTTACATTTTTAATGGAATGTCGGGATCTTGCACCTCCTGTAGAAGCAGAAAATCCAAAATATCCTACAGTCATCGTTGCTGCTGCACCAGAAGGAGCGAAAGATTGATTGCAGATCACTACTCCGTCAAGCATTATCTTCACTATCCAGTTGGCAGGATTGGCAGGATCTACCTGGCTGCTGACTTCCACATGCTTATATGTCGTTCCTTGAAAAGGTTGAGTCGAATTTAGATCCGGTGAATGGAAAGAACTTCCAGGAGTATTAAAAAATTCTACGTTATTGGTGTCGGTGGTATTTTGCACCAGTCCATAGGCGACATGAACTTTGCTCATACCCGAGCTTCCTGTAGAATTATTAAAGGTGTCAAAACCAACAATAAAACCTACTGCATTTTGAGAAACTCCGATTCCGGAACCTAATACACTGGCTACAGGTGGATTGGCTAAATACCAGAATGCAATACCGTCGCCGTTATAGGTTTGATCAGAATCCATTCTGAAGTCAAATTCTACCCTCCATTTGTCACAGTATTTTAAGTTGATGGGATCATTTAGTCGGATAGACCCCGATTGGTTATTGGTATCGGGAGTCAGTTGCACAAAATCTGTATTTACAACAGCAGGAGAGACGAGTGTCCAACCAGTAGTATTTACCGGGTTTCCGGCCAGTTGATAAGTCTGGGAGAGGAGGTTTCCGGAAATACAAAATAAGATTATCGTTAAATAAGATAATAAAATTTTATTCATTTAAGAGGAGATTTAGTTAAACGTGTAAATATATTAAATCTCGTTGATATAATGTATATTTTTTGTTAATATACTCTTAAATGATAGTTATTTATCAATAAATCATAAAAAGGAAAAGGGAAAATAAAGTCTTTTTATCTGTAATTATTTTAAATAAAAATTAAAAAAGTGAATTATTTTCAAGATTCTCAAAATAAATGTCGATTTCAAGGGAGTTAGAATTGGCAGCAGCAACAGCGAGTTTATCACAGAGTTCATTTTCAAAATGACCTGCATGGCCTTTTACCCAATGCATTTTGGGCTGGTGAAGATTGTAAAGTTCAATAAACCTTTTCCACAGATCTGGATTTTTTACGTTTTTCCAGCCTCTTTTTACCCATCCCGATATCCAGTTTTGATTCACGGCATCGGCTACATACTTACTGTCAGTATAGACATGGATATCATTTTCGGTAGATTTTAATTTTTCAAGAGCAGTAATAACAGCCAGAAGTTCCATTCTGTTATTGGTCGTTTTTCTAAAACCTTTAGAGAACGTTTTCTGGTAATTTTTTTCCGGAACACGCATAAGAATTCCGTATCCTCCTTTTCCTGGATTTCCACTACAAGCTCCGTCGGTATATATTTCGATTCTCAAATCTTATAATCTAAATCTTAAAAAGGAAAATCATCATCATCGTCAAAATCATTCATAGAAGATCCTGAGACTTGAGAACTATTCGGAAGGTCAAACGCTGCACCCGGCTGAATTGTTGTTTTAATTTTATCAAAACCACTAGGCTCATTTTGTCCAAAGCCAGACGGGTATCCTCCGTTTCCTCCATCAAAAGCAGCTTCAATATCCCCGAACTTTGCAAAGTGCTTTAAGAAAGATAATCTCACGTCTGCAGTTGCACCATTTCTGTGTTTTGCAATGATAAGCTCTGCCTGATTTTCTGTTGAGGTTTCCTGTCCTTCTTCGTCATTATCCCAAACCGTGATTTTATAGTATTCCGGTCTGAAGATGAAAGATACAATATCGGCATCCTGTTCAATAGCTCCGGATTCCCTCAAATCTGAAAGCTGAGGTCTTTTTCCCGGACGGGTTTCCACACTACGGGAAAGCTGAGAAAGTGCAATTACCGGAACATTTAATTCTTTGGCAATGGCTTTTAATGAACGTGAAATCATGGAGATTTCCTGCTCACGGTTTCCTGTTCCTTTTCCGCCTCCACCGGCAGTCATTAGCTGAAGGTAGTCGACCATGATCAGTCTTACCCCATGTTGCATTACCAGTCTTCGGCATTTTGCACGGAAGTCAAAGATTGAAAGAGAAGGGGTTTCGTCAATATATAAAGGCGCATTTTCAAGTTCGGATACATTGGAAAATAATCTTTGCCATTCTTCATCATCTAAAGTTCCTTTTCTTAATTTTTCTGAAGAAATTCTCGTTTCAGAGGCAATCATTCTGGTGATAAGCTGTACTGAAGCCATCTCGAGAGAGAAAAGTGCCATAGGGATTTTGTGTCCTACTGCAATATTTCTAGCCATTGAAAGAAGGAAGGCTGTTTTTCCCATTGCGGGACGTGCGGCAATGATAATAAGGTCGGAGTTTTGCCAACCACCGGTTTCTTTATCTATATCTCGGAATCCGGAAGGAACCCCGGAAATACCTTCTTTGTCCTTTAGCGACTTTATCGTATCAATAGCCTGTTTTACCAATGTGTTTGCTGTATCAAATCCTTTTTTGATGGTTCCGTTTGTGATCTCAAAAAAAGACTGTTCCGCTTTGTCCAGAAGTTCAAAAACGTCTGTCGACTCTCTATATGAAGAGTCAATAACGTTTGCAGAAACGTTAATTAGGCTTCGTAAAATATATTTTTCAAGAATAACACGGACGTGATATTCAATGTGGGCAGATGAACTTACCCCCATTGTAAGGTCAATTATATAATGATCTCCTCCTGCCTGGCTCAGTTTTTCTTCTTTTTTGAGATCCTGAATAATGGTCATTAAGTCAACCGGATGGTTGCCTTCATAAAGTTTTAAAATGGTAGAAAAAATAACCTGATGTCTCGGATCATAAAATACCTCTGGTGTCAGTAAATCAATCGAGTGATCCAGTCCTTTTTTATCAATTAAAAAAGTACCTATAACCAATCTTTCAAAATCTACTGCATTAGGAGGCATTTTTCCATCTGCAATTGACAGCTCTTTCGCAAAGTTTCCGTGGGTAAGAGATGATAATGTTTCTTTCTGCGCCATAATATGCAAAGATAGTTTTTTTGAAAAGCAATTAAAAAATAGTAATTAAGATTTTAATGTTGATAAGTTTAAAATGTTAGTACTGAAAGGCTTTTTTTTAGTGCATAAAAAAATCACTCCTGAAAGAAGTGATTTTTTAATATTAAAAATTTAACTTATTTAGTCTCTGTTTTTAACCAATACCCATCCGCTATATTTAGTTTGAGTATTGTTTTTGTCATTTTCATTCCAAGAGATCGAATACCAATATGTTCCTGTCAGGATTTTCTTTCCTGATGCAGTTCCATCCCATGTGTAATCTCTAACCTTACCTGCTTCGTACAGTTTGTTTCCATATCTGTCATAAACAATGAACACTAAGTTTTTCTTGTACGCGAGAGCACTGTAGTCGATATAATCATTCACGTTGTCTCCGTTTGGAGTAATTGCATTTAGAAGGTTCGGAACGGTTACTTGAACTTCAATTGGAACACAATTATAGGAATCTTTTACAAATATTTTATTTTCTCCTCTTGGAAGTCCTGTAAATACATTAGAATCCTGCCAGTTAATACCATCCAATGAATATTTGTATGGTGTAGTACCTCCGCTTACATTTACTGTAATTGTATTGTTCTTAATATCCAAGCTAGTAATAACAGGCTGTTCTGAAGAGTATACATTTACTTTTTGAAGAGTAAAGCATGTTCCAGTTTGTAATTTTACCCAATATGCTCCTACAGGTACACCCTGTATAGTCTGAGTAGTAGCTCCTGTGCTCCATTCGTAGCTTGCGAATCCGGGACCAGCATCTAATGTAGTTCTGTCATCAATACAAATTGTTTTATCTGCTAATACTGATGATTTTACAGGAGGTAGAACTTTAAGGGTGATTTTAGCAATAGAGTAGCAATTATTAGAGTTAAATACTTTAGCATATACTTCTCCATTTGTAGAAACATATGCTAAAGAGTTTAATATTTCATTAGTTCCTGCGGTTGCATTGGCTAAAGTTGTGTAATATTTTATAGTAATACCAGATTGTGAAGTGACATTTGCTGATGTTAAGTTAAAGGATCCTGTAGAAATATTTGTTTCTATATAGCAAGTTTCAATAGTAGTTGGATTTACAATAACGGTCGGGTAAAATTGTAAAGTTATTTGTCCATTACCAGTACATCCTTTATCTGTAATTACTTTTACAAAAATTGTTTTTGGAACAGTAGAAGTATAAGTGGCCGGATTTGGGATCTCATTAGTACCCGCATTTAGATCAGCAAGAGTTGTATAATATTTTTTTGTAATATTTGTTGCAGAATAAACATTGGCTGATGTTAGATCAAATATGCCAGAACCTGTAATGTTATTGTTACAAGTTGTTACTGTAGCATTATTTACAGGTAAAGGAGGTAAAAACTGTAGTGTGATTTCTGCGGTGGCACTGCATCCATCTGAAGTGATTATTTTCACATATACTTTTTTCTCTACTGAAGGGTAATTAGTAGGATTTGTAATTTCATTAGTGCCGGCATTTAGGTTAGCAAGAGTTGGATAATATTTTTTTGTAGCAGTACCTGAATATACCGCTGCTGTCGTAAGATCAAATACACCGCTTCCTGTATTGTTTACATTACAAGCTGTGACTGTTGCATTGCTCCCTGTAATATTTCCTTGCTTAAACTTAAATTTTCCTGTTTGGAAGCATCCATTAATAGGATTTGTTGGGTTTGCAGGGTCCGTATATTTTAATCTGTAGTAATATACAGTTACAGCATCTACCATAATAGGAGCTGTGATTGGATTTTGTCCTGTAATTGCATCATTACTATTGTTGTGATAGGTAACGGTGAAATTAGGATTTCCATTCAAAATTCCGGTAGTCAATGTGCTGAAATCGAACATGGTAGGTAATACACATTTTAGAATTTCGTTAGGTGCTGCTGGATCTGTAGCATTAGGAATACCTGGAGTTATAAAAGGATGTGGCGTTAGTGCAGGGTTATTGAAAGCAGAAGTTAATGTAGCAGTTCCCCCCCAAGACATAGAAAATCCGTTAGCAGAACTTAAATAGTTATCAACAAGTAAATAATAGGTTTGGCCTGCAACAACATCCATATAGGCGCTTAAAGCTCCAAATGTATCACTTCCTGTTAAAGTAGTACTCAAACCAGTAGGACCATCGGCTCCTGAATAATTACATCGGATAGGAGTCGTGGTAAAAATGGCGCTACATGGTACATTTGGGCCATATACAGCAAAATCATAATCATCCGTAAATACATTTGGATTAATTGTGAATGTCAACGTTCCCGAAGTGGCAATAGTAAATGAATACCAGACAGAAAAGTGCTCGCCTCCCTTCAAACAAAGCTCCGTAGGCGCTGGATATGGAATATCCTGAGTGTTTCCGGATCCGGAAGGAGTATATGAAATATCCGAATTTCCGCAAACAGGTATCGATGAAACACAATCTGATTGTGAGTAATATATTTGATAAAGGAATAAAATGGAAAAGAGTAGTAGTTTTTTCATTTTAAATTTTTTTTTGATAATAAAATTAAAAAAGTAATGACAAATGTAAAAATATTTTGTCAGATAAGAGGGATTTTAGTTAAAAATACTTAAAATATGAAATTTCATATTGCTTACAATAAGTACTAACTAAGTAAAAATCCATGGGTTACTAATACTGCATCTTTCTTAGCTTAGGATTTGTGCTTCCCACCAGTAAGGCAATGAGAATAGTCATGCTTCCTCCAAATACTACTGATCTTACCACACCAAGAAGTTTTGCCATAAGACCACTTTCAAACTGTCCCATCTCGTTACTAGACATAATGAAAATGGAATTAACGCTTAGTACCCGCCCTCGAATATGATCAGGCGTTTTCAGCTGTACAATAGTTCCTCTGATCACTACGGAAATCCCATCAAGCATGCCGCTTGCAACGAGAAACATAAATGAGAGCCAATAAACTTTAGACAAGCCAAACCCTATAATGCATACACCAAAACCGGCAACAACTGCCAATAAGATTTTTCCCTGGTTTTTTCTTAAAGGAACAATTGATAATATAGTGATAATACACATTGATCCTATGTCGGAAGCAGCATTTAAAAGACCGAATCCTTCAGCTCCAACTTTAAGGATATCAGTAGCAAATACAGGAATCATGGCAACAGCCCCGCCAAACAGAACTGCGAACATATCAAGACATAATGCTCCCAAGATTTCTTTAGTTTTAAAAATATAAGAAATTCCTTCTCTCATACTTTCGACAACATTTACAGATTCTTTTTTGTATTCAGAATATTGCTTTTTAAGTTGCCAGAAGAATAAAGAAGCTATAATAATAAGTCCAATAATAACGAGCAACGTCCATTTTACACCAAAAAAGCCAATTAAAAAACCTCCGCATGCATGTCCACATACCGAAGAGATCAGGAAAGTAGCCTGGTTTAAGGTGATGGCGTGTGGGAGATTTTCCTTTTGTACAATCTTAGGGATCATAGAAGGAACAATCGGGCCAATAAATGCTCTGGCAATTCCTGTGAAAAAAATAACAGAATAAATAAAATAAGTTATTTCATGTCCCGTAAAGTGCATTCTTACATTCAGAAAAGCCGGAATTAATAAAAGTCCAATTAAAAAAACATAAGCATAATTACAGATCAGTAGGAGCTTTTTCTTCTCATTCATGTCGATCACGTGCCCCGCATAAAGGGCACAGCTTACCGCAGGAATTACTTCCGAAAGACCAATTAAGCCTATAGAAAAAGGATCTTTTGTAAGCTGATACACCCACCATCCTAATAAAGTGGCAAGCATTCTGAAGGCTAAAACAATAAAAAATCTTCCGGTAAGAAGATTCCTGAATTCAATATTTTGTAAAGTTTTTAAGGGGGTAAAAGATAGCATGGACAAAAATAGGCCTAAATATTTATTTAGGCCTATTGTTATAGTATAAATCCAAATGATAAATCAAATATCACCTGAAAGATAAAATCTATTTTAGTTGTCTGCTTTTGAAGCGCTGATTACCAAGGCGGCAACTCCTGCTGCTCCAATTACTACAGCTCCTGCAGTGGTTCTCGCTTTTCTGATGTCCCTTACAGCGGCTACATTAGCTTTTGGAATAATAACTTCTGTACTGTCTTTTTTTCCTGCCGTACCAATAAGGTTATTGCCATCTACATTACGGAATAATATTTTTTGGTTTTTTGATCCATCCTTCATCATTACAGTGTACATTCTCCCTGCTTCAAGATTAGAGTAATTGTTTTTGGCAGTGTCATCTGTGTACTTTGTAGTCGCACAAGATGAAATTACAAATAAAGACGTCAGTAAAGATGATTTTAAAAGTACAGATGCTTTCATTATATTTTTTAGTTTTTCAAATTTATAATTTTTTTTGAATATACGTTTTCGGAATTGAAAAAATGTGTCTAAAGTTTGTAAATTTCCAATAAATCCGCAATTTTTCTGTCATTGGCAAGTCTTGGGGTTTTATTTTGTCCCCCAAGTTTCCCTTGAGACTTCGCATATTCATTAAACGCATTTTTTTTGAGTTTTGATATATGAAGCGCTTGCAAAATATTTCCGGAGATTAAATCATCATAGTAAGTATTTCGCTTTCTGAGCTGGTCATCAAGTTCGTTTTTAAAGGCTTCTAAACTTTCAGGTTCCTTCTCAAATTCAATAAACCATTCGTGATAAGGTAGTCCTTCACTCGGATTAACTTGCGGGGCCAAATGGAATTCGGTAATCTGCGCCGGGAATTTTTCCAAAGTTGCTTTTATAGCTTCTTCTACCTCAAATGCAATTACATGCTCACCAAAAGCAGAGGTGAAATGTTTTGTTCTTCCGCTTACCAGAATTCTGTGTGGATTCTTATCAATAAATCTTACGACATCACCAATCGAGTACGCCCACAAACCGGAATTCGTTGTTAAAATTAATGCGTAATCTTTATTAAGCTCAATATCTTTTAAAGTTAACCTTCTTGCATCGGGTTTTCCGTATTCTTCCAACGGAATAAATTCATAGAAAATCCCGTGATTGGTTAAAAGCAATAATCCCTCTTTGGTGTAATCATCCTGAAAGGCAAAAAAGCCTTCCGAAGCCGGAAATGTCTGAACAATATCTACTTTTCCACCTAATAATTCCTCCATTTTATCGCGGTAAGGCTCGTAATTTACGCCACCGGTTACAATCAACTGAAGATTAGGGAAAATTTGTTTGATTTTTTTTCCTCGCTTTTCAATCAGTTTTTCAAAATACATAATTAGCCAGGGCGGAATTCCGGAAATCAATGTCATGTTTTCTTTTTCAGTTTCCTCGACGATTTTATCAACTTTTGCTTCCCAGTCTTCCATCATATTGGTTTCAAAACTCGGAAGCCGGTTTTTTTGTAAATAATTCGGAATATGATGGGCAACAATTCCCGAAAGTCGACCGGTTTTTATGCCAAAATTTTCTTCCAATTCAGGACTTCCCTGTAAAAAGATCATTTTCCCCCTTACAAAATCAGCATTGTTTTTTTTAGCGATATAATGGAAAAGCGCACTTTGGGCCCCTTTAATCTGGAAAGGCATTCCTTCCTTCGAAATAGGAATGTATTTTGATCCGGAGGTTGTTCCGGAAGTTTTTGCAAAATATTCAGGCGTTTCCGTCCACAGAATATTGGCTTGTCCTTTTTTTACCCTTTCAATATAAGGTTTAAGGTCTTCATAATCTGCAATTTTTACTCTTTCCTGAAAGTCTGTAACAGATTTAATGTTTTCGAAATCATGTTCTCTTCCAAAAAGAGTTTTTTTGGCAGTATCTACAAGAAATAAAAGCAGGTTTTCCTGGTCTCTTTCAGCATTTTTCTTGAATTCTTCAGCTTTTTGAACGTGCTTTTTGGCCCAAATCAATGCTGCATTTTTCTTTAAGAAGTTTAACATGGCTCAAATTTATAAATAACTGAAGAATTTGCAGGCATTTTAAGGAAATATACAATAAAAAAACCGATGAATGAGTGTACATCGGTTCTTCGAAATTTGATTATGAAAATAACAACTATATGTTGAGTTTATTTGTTTGCTTTATATCTTTTGTCTGGGGTTCCGTCTTTTTTAAGATGCTTGTTTTCTTTATATCTTTTATCCGGAGTTCCGTCTTTTTTCATTTTAACTGCTGTTGGAGCTGCTGCAGGTTTTGCTGCTGTGGTCGTTGTAGTTTTTGTAGTGGTTTGCGCTGTTTTAACATCTTTAGCAGCCGTTTTGGCTGTAGTTTTAGCAACATGATGAGTGGTTGTAGATGTTGCAGGAGTTGTTTGTTGAGCGGTTGCAAGTCCAAGTCCTAGAGCGAGTGACATTGCGGTAAAAAATTTTTTCATTGTGATGATTTTGTTTGTTTTGTTATTCAAAGTTATGCAAAAAGTAAGCTAAAAAAATGATTTTTATAAACTTAACTAAAGTTTATTACAGCTTAAAAAAATCTTAATTCTCTAAACATGCAGTACAGCGATCATTTTGAAATTACTGAAAAATAAAACCCGTGTTGTCTATAAGATAACACGGGTCAACATATGAATAGTTGGTTTATCGAGTACAATTTGCAGTCCAGGTTTTACCATCTTTTATGTATAGAATTTTTAATTCGTTATTATCAATTCTTATATAAGAGGTGGCGGTAGATCCCAGCATGACAAGAGTATGATCTCCTTTCTGTTCAAATTCAACTCCGTTAAGATCGGGAATGCCGTCTGAAAAAGCGAAATTATATTTTGTTCCGCTTGCAATTTTTGTTACAAAAACACTTCCGTTATTGGTACTTATATTGGTAGATCCTCCATCATTGTAGGAAATACTTCCTTTGTAAGTGCCCGCAAAGAAATCATTGTTTACCGGATCATCGTCATTGCTGCATGACGAAATTGTCGTGACTGCAAAAACTAATAGCATAAAAGCTCCTAAGGTTTTAATTAAATTTTTCATAATACTATTTCTTTAAGTTTGGTAGATGTGAAATTTCAAATCGTGTGCCGCGCAACAATAATTTGATATTTTTAACTTTAATTTAGATTTTTTTAATAAAAGGTTATGATTTGTATGCTTTTTATTGAGAAACATTGATTTTTAATTAATGTGTAGTTGTTTTTTCAACAAAATTTTATCCTTATCTTTGTGAAGATCAAACGATTTCGGAAAACTCCCGAAATCGCTTTTGTCGTTCATATCCTAATTATTTATGCAGTTAAAAACCATCAGCGAAAAGTTCCTTCCGGACTTGCTTAAAAACGAATTTGGAAAGGAAATTTTTATTCAATTGGAAAATAATCAACATATTTCTGTGAAAGGAAATGCAGGATCTTCGGTTTCGATTTTTGTGGCCGAACTTTTTCTTACGCAGAAAAAGCATATTCTTTATCTGGTTGATGATAAGGAAGACGCTTTGTACGCCAATACTGAAATGGAGGATTTGTTGGGAAAAGATAAGGTTTTGTATTTCCCTGCAACCCATCTTGAACCATATCAGATTGAAAAAACACAGAATGCCAATTTGGTGTTAAGAACAGAAGTGATCAATAAGATTACTTCTAGCAAATCTCCAAAAGTAATTGTAGCTTATTCAGGAGCTTTATCTGAAAAAGTTTTGAAGAAGGAAGATTTCAAGGCGATTTCTCATCATGTAAAAGTAGGTGATCAACTTGATTTTGATTTTGTAGATGAGCTGTTGAATCATTATAATTTCCAGCAGGCAGATTTTGTTTCCGAGCCTGGAGAATTTTCTGTGAGAGGAGGGATTGTTGATGTTTTTTCGTTTTCGAATGAAAAACCATATCGTATCACTTTCTTTGGCAACGAGGTGGAAAGTATAAAAACATTCGATATCGAAACACAGCTTTCTGTAGAAAAGGTAAATGATTTTCAATTGGTCTCCAATATGAATTTTACGGTAACAGGAAGTCGGGTTTCTCTCCTTCAGTTATTACCCAAAGAAAGCTTTGTGATTTCTAAAAATGGTGTTGTAGGAATGCAGAAGCTGAAAACATTCTACGAAAAATCGTTGGTAAAATATGAGACTTTAAATAAGGAAATTGCTCACCGGTCGCCGCAGGAATTATTTATTTCTGATCAGGAATTTTTATTCGATTATAAAAAATTTAAAACCGTTGATTTCGGAAGTGCTCCTATAGAAGGATTGATTGAATTATCGGAAATAAAAATTGATCAGACTGCACAGCCTACTTTCCATAAAAACTTTGAATTATTGATTGAAGATATTGAAGGAAAACAAAACGCAGGTTTTGATACCTGGATTTCTTTCTCTACCGAAAAACAGAAAGAAAGATTAGAATCTATTTTTGAGGAATTGGAACATCGGCTTCCTTTTAAAAGTTTTAAATCTGAACTCCATGAAGGCTTTGTAGATAATGATCATAAAATTTTAGTTTATACAGATCACCAGATTTTTGATCGTTACCAACGATATAAAGCGAAAAATACATTCGCTAAATCTGAGCAGCTGACTTTGAAAGATTTAATGTCTTTAAAAATTGGGGATTATATTGCTCACATCGATCACGGAATCGGAAAATTCATGGGGTTGGTAAAAGTGAATAATGATGGGAAAATCCAGGAATGTTTTAAACTGACTTACAAAAATGGAGATTTATTATATGTAAGTATTCATTCATTGCATAAAATTTCAAAGTACAACGGTCCCGACGGAAAAGAAATTGTTTTAAGCAAATTGGGTTCTCCAACGTGGAAATCTTTAAAGCAAAAAACAAAAGTACGAGTAAAACAGCTTGCGTTTGACCTGATAAAATTGTACGCTCAAAGAAAATCGGCAAAAGGTTTTGCCTATACACCCGATTCTTATCTGCAAAATGAATTGGAGGCGAGTTTCTTATATGAAGATACGCCGGATCAGGAAAAAGCAACCATCGATGTGAAAAAAGATATGGAAGCCGATACGGTGATGGATCGTTTGGTTTGCGGAGATGTTGGTTTCGGTAAAACGGAAGTGGCAGTTCGTGCGGCATTCAAAGCAGCTACAGACGGAAAACAGGTTGCGATTTTGGTTCCTACAACAATTCTGGCTTTTCAGCATTACAGAAGTTTTAAAGAAAGATTAAAGGACTTTCCGGTAAATGTGGCGTATATCAATCGTTTCAGAACGGCAAAACAAAAGTCTGAAACTTTGGATGCCTTAAAAGAAGGAAAGGTAGATATTATCATAGGAACTCATCAATTGGCAAGCAGTTCAGTGAAGTTTAAAGATCTGGGATTATTAATTATTGATGAAGAGCATAAATTCGGAGTTTCTGTAAAAGATAAGCTGAAAACACTCAAAACAGATGTTGATACATTGACTTTAACGGCTACACCCATTCCGAGAACGTTGCAGTTTTCTTTGATGGCGGCGAGAGATTTATCGGTAATCAAAACACCACCGCCAAACAGGCAGCCTGTTGATACCCAATTAATAGGTTTTAGTGAAGAAATTCTTCGTGATGCTGTATCCTACGAATTGCAGCGTGACGGACAGGTCTATTTTATCAATAACAGAATTGAAAACCTTAAAGATATTGCCGGATTAATTCAAAGATTAGTTCCCGATGCAAGAGTAATCACAGGGCACGGACAAATGGAGGGGAAACAACTGGAAAAGAATGTTCTTGATTTCATGGATGGGAAATATGACGTTTTGGTTTCTACCACCATTGTTGAAAGTGGAGTAGACGTTCCGAATGCGAATACGATTTTCATTAATGATGCCCAACGTTTCGGAATGGCAGATCTTCACCAGATGAGAGGCCGAGTTGGGCGTAGTAACAGAAAAGCCTTTTGTTATCTGATTACGCCTCCTTATGATATGATTACTTCGGATGCAAGAAAACGTTTGGAAGCCATTGAACAGTTTTCTGATTTGGGAAGCGGTTTCCAGATTGCTATGAAAGATTTGGAAATTCGTGGAGCCGGAGATTTACTTGGAGCAGAACAAAGCGGATTTATTAATGAAATGGGATTTGAAACCTATCAGAAATTGATGCAGGAAGCTTTAGAAGAATTAAAAGATGATGAGGAATTTGAAAATCTTTTTGAAAATGAAGAAGATCGAAATAAACTCTTTAAATCCACAAAGGATGTAAATATTGATACGGATCTGGAATTAATGTTGCCGGATTGGTATATCTCCAATACCGAAGAAAGGTTATTGCTTTATCAGAAACTTGCAGAAATTGATAACGAGAAAGATTTACAGAAATTTGAAGAAGAGCTAATAGATCGTTTCGGAAATTTACCGAAAGAAGCTGTCAATTTATTGAAAAGTGTAAGCTTAAAATGGCTCGCTGCAGAGATTGGTTTTGAGAAAATCGTCATGAAGAATGGAGTGTTTTTAGGATATTTCCCGAGTAATCCACAGGATAAATTTTATCAGACCGATAAATTCAGACACATTATAACTTATCTTACGCAAAATCCTTCTGAAGCACAGCTTAAAGAGAAAATAGGCAAAGAAGGCAATAATCTTATGATGAGAAAAGATAAAGTAAGAAATGTGGATGAGGTTAATCTTTTGTTAAAAACAATTTTAAAAGTATAAGCAAATACTAATTAGCTTGTTTTAAGGTTTTTATTGTTGCTGTTTTTGTGAGAAAATAAATAAAAATGTATTTTTTATGCAAAAAAAAATTATATTTGTGGAAAAATAAATAATCCTTATAGAAATGAAGAGACTTTTCTACTTTATTTTACTTGTAGCAGGTATTTCCTCTATCCACTCATGTAAAGACTTAGCAGATGAAAATGGTGATCCTCTAGTAGACCTTAATACAAATACAGGGCTGAATGGTGCTAGAGCGTTACATCAGGAGATCACGGATTTTGCTACCGTTGCTGATTATCATTACACGGGATTGCTTTTAACCAAAGTAAATAATGGTGCATCCATTACTGATATCGCGTATAGTGGTGACAGAGTAAGTAAAATAACTTTTGATGGTTTCTTGGATTTAAATAATGACGGAACACTTGATCCGGGTAAGGTTACTTACACCCAATTGTTTACGTATGGCGCTTCAGGCAGATTGGAGTCAATTACTGAAAACAGAAATATTTATAAAGTAATGGGAACTCCTCCTGCTCAGGTTCTTGATAAACAAACAAAATCTGTTTATACTTTAAAATATAATGCATCAACAGGAAAACTTGAAACAATTAGCATGAAGACAGGTTTAGATGTTTCTGGAACTCCTTTTGAATATACTGCTTATTCAGAAGCTAAATATACTTATTTAGGAGATAATATATCTAAGGTTGAAAAAGGCTTTGGAACCATTACGGCTGGTGTAAATGATCCTATCACCTTAAAATATGAATTTGGATTCTTGAATTATGATGATAGAATAAGCCCGTATACTTTATTACCTACTGCATACAAAATTTCATATATATTATCTACATCACTTAATGATGGCAGAAGCCTTATGTTATCTCCGAATAACCCATCTAGAGTGTCTTTTACAGATCTAAATGTACCGGTTCCTACTCCGGTAATTACCTCTACAAACTTTACATATGATCCACAAACGTACCTTACGAAAGGATATGGAGTGTATTATATTTATAAACCGATGTAATTAAAAAATAACTATACATAAAAACTCAATTCTGAAAAGAATTGAGTTTTTTATTTTTTATCTCTTAATTTTGTAAAAAATTTTAAATGAAATATTTAATTGTAGGACTGGGAAATAAAGGTCCTGAATATGAAAATACACGACATAATATAGGATTTAAAGTTGTTGAAAAAATTGCAGAAACTCTTGAAGTTCCATTCAATACAAGCAATTTTGGCTGGTTGGCAGATGGGAAATATAAAGGAAGAAGAGTGTTGCTTTTAAAACCGGATACGTATATGAACCTTTCGGGAAATGCTGTGAGATACTGGATGCAGAAAGAAAATATTCCTTTAGAAAATGTACTTATTGTAACGGATGATCTAGCTCTTCCTTTTGGAACTTTAAGATTGAAAGGTAAAGGATCTGATGCGGGACATAATGGATTGAAAAATATTATTGAAGTCCTGCAAACACAGAATTATGCGAGACTTCGTTTTGGTATTTCAGCAGAGTTTTCTGAGGGAAAACAAATTGATTATGTATTAGGAACCTGGAATGAATCTGAAGCAGAAAAGCTTCCAGAGAGAATTGAAAAGTTTTCTAAAGCCTGTCTTTCGTTTGTTTTTGCAGGAATCAGCAATACAATGTCGGCTTTTAATGGTAAATAAAATCGGCGGGGAGCTTTGCTCCCCGCCGATTTTTTAAATATTTTGTTATAATTATAACCAAGTTACGGCGCCCGTTTCTACATCGTAATTTGCTCCTACAATCTTAATTTTCCCTTCATTTTCAAGGTTTTTTAGCGTAGAGCTTTGCTGGCGGATGTCTTCTATAGCGTTTTTTACATTTTGTTGGTTTAATCTTTCTAAAAGCGAACTGTTTTTTGAAGATCTTTCTTCGCCTTCTTCAATGACATCTTTAATAATTGGGTCGAAATGATTAATCAGATGGTTAAGATTATCCATTCCTAACCCTTCAATTTGTGCAAAGTCTAACCCTCCTTTTAACGCTCCGCACTTTGTGTGCCCTAAAACGACAATAAGCTTCGAACCGGCTACATTACAGCCGAATTCCATGGAGCCTAAAATGTCCTGATTAACAAAATTACCAGCGATTCTAATACTGAAGACATCTCCCAATCCTTGGTCAAAGATAAGCTCAGCAGAAGTACGGCTGTCAATACAGCTTAAAACTACAGCGAAAGGCCATTGTCCTTCACGAGTTGCATTTACTTGTTCCAAAAGGTCTCTGTTAGCTTTCAGATTATTTACAAACCTTTGATTCCCTTCCTTTAAAAATTCTAATGCTTTTTCAGGAGTAATAGTTGACTGGGTTTCGTATGTATGTGCTTTCATATAATTGTTGTAATGTTTATAAAGTTAAAAATAATAATTATGAGCTTACATTGCTCTTGTGTGTGTAATTAAAACATGAGAATCCTGACTGTTCTCATAATCTCTGTAGGATGTTTTAAAACCTATAAGCTCTACATTGATGTCTTCTTCTTTAGCTCGGATATTCGCAAAATCCTGGATCATTTCCAGAACATCGGTAGTAATATAGGAAGTTCCTCGTGCATCAATGGTGATGTTAGAGTTAGGTTTTATATTTTTTAATGTCTTCTTAATCGCTGCTTTGTTTAGAAAAGATACTTCTTCCGCCAATTTAATAGTAATTCCGTCTGCATCATTTAATTTTTCTCTGCTTAAATAATAGGCTCTTTTCATATTTCCCTGAAGAATATAGAAAATTGAAATTGCCAAACCTATTCCTACACCTTTCAAAAGATCTGTGGCAACTATGGCAACTACGGTAGCTACAAAAGGAATGAACTGAAACTTTCCTAAATGCCAGAAATGTTTGAATGTAGCAGGTTTTGCAAGTTTATATCCTACCAAAATTAATACCGCGGCTAATGTAGCAAGTGGAATTAAATTCAGAATCATAGGAATGGAAAGTACACAAATTAACAATAAAACTCCATGAATTATTGCGGAGATTTTCGAAGTTGCCCCTGCGTTGGCATTGGCGGAACTTCTTACCACTACTGAAGTCATAGGAAGCCCGCCAATAAGCGAACTGACTAAATTTCCAATACCCTGAGCTTTTAATTCGAGATTCGTATCTGTGATTCTTCTTTGCTTATCCAATCTGTCTGATGCTTCAATACAAAGTAGGGTTTCAATAGAAGCGACAATAGCAATGGTAGCTCCTACGATCCATACTTTAGGATTTGAAAATCCGGCAAAATCCGGCATTATGACAAGATTTTTTACATCTTCAAATGACTGGGGAACAGGGAGTACAACTAAGTGTTTAGGATTGATTGCTAATGAGCTTCCTGTTATTTTGAAAACTTCATTGAGTAAAATACCTACAACTACGGCAACTAAAGCTCCGGGAAGCATCTTCATTCTCCTTAAAACAGATATTTTATCCCAAGCCAAAAGAATGGCAATTGAAACTAAAGTCACAATAATGGCTCCCGGATGAACGGCTCCAAATAATTCTGTGAAATAATTAAAATTTAATCCATTGTCAAAAATAGATTCGTGTCCTTCATAATCTTTATCAAACCCCAATGCATGAGGAATTTGTTTTAAAATGATAATGATTCCGATAGCAGCGAGCATTCCTTCAATCACATTGTTTGGGAAGTAATTTGAGATACTTCCGGCTCTTATAAAGCCTAAAACTAACTGAATAAGACCGGCAACAATTCCTGCGCAAAGAAATAATGGGAACGCCCCTAAATCGGTAATGGCAGTTAAAACAATTGCCGTTAAACCTGCAGCAGGACCGGATACTGAAATGTTAGAATTACTCAAGAATCCGACTACTAAGCCGCCTACAATTCCGGCAATAACTCCGGATAACGGCGGAGCACCGGAAGCTAATGCAATTCCTAAACATAAAGGAAGTGCAACTAAAAATACAACGAGTCCTGAAGGGAAATTCTCCTTTATTCCTCCTATTAAAGATGTGTTTTTCATGATATGAAAAATGTATAGCTATAGCTGATTAGCTGTGATTAACCAGTTATAAAAGGTTGGAAATTTAATTTTTAAAGTACATATCGATTCAATACCCAAAACAGGTATGAAGACAATAAAAAATGTATTAGATAAAAATTAAGCTTCCGGAGGCGGAGAAAATATGGTAAGAAGTGGTGAAAGATGAAAATCATCATCAATCAGTACGAATGATTTACCCTTTAAATCAGGTTCAAAAAATCTCAGATAGTCAAAAACATCCAAAGGCTTTGGGAGTGTTTTTTCGTAAACAATGAAAGGAGATGAAGAAGAATGAGGCTCTTCCTCATTCACTATTACATTGGTTTGGAGCAGGTCCCAATTAAAAATTGCAGCAATACTCGGTAATGCTGTAAAGTTTAAGAAAACCATTAATGTAATAATACTCCAAAGTTTCATTTAATTGTTTTTAGAAAAATATTACTTTTTCTTTCGGCTCATAACCCATTCAGAATCTGTAAGATTATAGATTTTTTGAATGTCTTTCAGGATTTTTTCAAAATCAATCTCCAAATCAATAATTTTTCCGGTTCTAAGGTCAAAAACCCAGCCATGAACGATAGGATATTCTTCTAAGATATATCTTTCCTGTACACAAGCCATTTTCACAACGTTGATGCACTGCTCCTGAACATTAAGCTCTACAAGTCGGTCATAACGTTTGCCTTCATCTTCAATAGAATCAAGCTCTGTTTGGTGTAATCTGTATACATCACGTATGTTTCTCAGCCAAGGATTCATCAATCCTAAATCCTGAGGGGACATTGCTGCTTTTACACCTCCGCAGTTGTAATGTCCGCACACAATAATGTGATTCACTTTAAGATGTTCTACTGCATATTGAATAACCGCAGTGGAACTCATATCCAACGTATTGACAACATTGGCAATATTTCTGGTCACAAATACTTCCCCAGGTTTCATTCCCATCACCTCTTCTGCAGTAACTCGGCTATCTGAACATCCGATATATAGAAATTCAGGATTTTGAGTTTTTGCAAGCTCGTGAAAGAACTCCGGGTTTTCTGCAACTTTAGATGCTACCCATTTTCTGTTGTTTTCGAAAATAACGTCGTATGATTGTGACATAAAATAAAGCTTAAAGTGAATAATTATTTATTTCGTTTAAATTATTTTCAAATTCAATAGATTGAATCAATAACTATGCAAAAATATAATTTTTGCAGATAAAGCAAGTGGTTTTAACAAAGTTTAATATTAAAATATGCTTAAAATCATATTAAATAGAACTAAATCAAGTGTTAAATAACAGCTTACCTCTGCTGAAATAATCAGAAACGCAGTATAAAATTACGAAAAATTAAATACTTAAAAAAAGGAACAGATAAATAACAGAATAATAAGTGGGCTTATATTTTATAGTTGATGTAGCCTTCTGTAGCATTTTTATTAGGATAAACCTGACCTGGGTTGCCGGTGACAACAGCATCGGAAGGAACATCAAAATTCACATAGGAATTGGGAGCAATAAGGACGTTGTTGCCAATTTTTATATTTCCAACAATTACGGCATTCGGACCGATCCATACTTCATTTCCAATTTCGGGAGAACCTTCGTTTTTACCTCTGTTTTGCTGTCCGATAGTGACACCCTGAGCAATATTGCAGTTTTTGCCGATAATTGTTTTAGGGTTAATGACTAAACTCCCCCAATGTCCAAGATAAAACCCTTCTCCAATTTGGGTTTCCGGATAAATCTGAAATCCGTACTTGATCTGAAAATGTCTCAAAACCATTCTCCAGAAAAATCCTAAAACCGGAACTTTTTTGAATTGCTGGGCTTTTCTTAAAATATAAACAAAATGAAGGTTCGGATTGATGCATTTTGTCCATATCTTAAAAGCAGGAAGCCATTTTCCGCTTTCACGGTAAAAATCTTTCTGTATGATTGAATAGTTTGACATTAGAACAAAGATAAAGGAAAAATAAATTATAAACGGTCAATAATTTTCATAATAGAATCTACAGAATTTTGTAAGCTAAAAGGCATTGTGTATGCTTTTAAATTTTCAGAATACGGATTAAAATCTTCTGAGTTTTCAAGTGCCCTTTTCATTCCATAGTAAATGCCTTCTTCTGAATTTTCAACAATTAATCCAATTTCTCCATCATTCAGCATTTCTTTTACCCCGGAAACTTCTGTGGCAATAATTTTCTTTTTCAGGGTAATCGCTTCAAAAAGAACCGTAGGGAAACCTTCGTATCTTGAGCTTAAAAGATAAAAATCCGAATGTTTGAAATAAGGATACGGATTATCTGTAAATCCGAGCATTGTAGCGGTGTTATCAACACCTAATTCTAATTTTAGTTTTTTGATGTTTTCAAAATCATAACCGTCACCCACAATGAGGATTTTATGTTTAAGACCTTCGTCAAGAAGCTTTTTATGCACCTTTAGCAATCTATCAAAACCTTTCTGTGGAAAAACTGTTCCCACAGAGATAAACGTAGGAGTCGTTGAGTCAAAATTGTAATTGAGAACAGGTTTTTCAGCTTTAGTTAAAATTTCTTCAGTATCTAAAGGATTGTATATCTTTTCTATTTTCTGTTTTTCTGCTTCATTTTGAGCCACATCGAGAAAAGTTTCTTTAATTTTTTCTGAGATCACCATAATGGAATCAAAGCCGAAAAATTGTTTTATTTCATCCTCATTATAACCTTTTACTTCTGAAAGATCATTGTGAATCCAAACGATTTTTTTAGAATTCTTTAGTGGAGAATTTAAAATCTCATCACGCATCCCGTGAATGGCTGCAAATTCAATGTCGTATTTTTTGCCCTTTAATTTCCCACTATACAGCAGTTTGGGAAAACTTTTTAATAAATTCTGATAGATTACCCGGTATATTTTCCGAGGAATATCCTGAATTCGGTTCGTGGTAATCATTTCCCCTTTGTTTAGATATACGATATTAATCCAGCTCGGAACTTCAGTAAGATATTTTCCGGAATAGAGATTGAGAAGAAGATCTATTTCGTACTTATTTTCCGGAAGATTTTTAAGAAAAGTGACCAATACTTTTTCAGCTCCGCCATGTCGAAGGGAGCCTATCCGGATCAGTATTTTTTTCTTTTCGGTCATTTATTTTACGGGTTTGTAAGTATGAGGAAGATGTTCTTTGATATAGGCATCTAATTGAGGACGTATAAGTTCAAGCTCTCTTGGGTACATCACGTTGTTTGCTAATAATTTATCACCATATTCTTCTATCGTACAGATGAACTTTGCCGGAACTCCTGCAAAAACACTTCCTTTAGGCATGGATGTGGTTAGGATTGAACCCGCGCCTAAAACACAATTGTCCTGCATTTCTACACCAGGCATAATGATAGTGTCTACTCCGATCAGGCATTGTTTGCCAATTTTTATTCTTCCGAACGTTCTTACGTCTTTATATTTTTCAAGAAAGTGAAGTGCGTTTTGTCCACCATCATGATTCACAAACCTCACATTATTAGAAAACGTAGTTTCATCGCCGATTTCAATGAGAAAAGGCTCGGTTCCGAATTCGGGAACTTCTACAAAACGGACGTTTTTTCCCACTTTCAACCCTTTGGCAATACAGATTTTCAGATAAATATTCTGTATCATCCGATGGTATGAAGTATGAAGCTTAAGAAGTAAGCGGTAGATAAAAAGCATTATTATTTTTTTACTAAGTTAGTAATGATATTTTCAACAGCATCAAAAATTTTCTGGTTGTCAAACTGTTTTTCAATGTCTTTCAGATTTTCTTTGATGGTTGAAACGTATTCGGGCTCTGTAAGGAATTTTTTCATTGCTTCGTACATTTCTTCAGTCTCATAATTGATGAGGTAGCCGATTTTTTCGTGAGCAATCATTTCGGGAATTCCTCCTACATTAGTTGAAATAATGGGCTTTTGGAGAATTAATGAATCGGCAATAATTAATGGCCAGCTTTCCGATTCTGAAGGGAGGATGAAAAAATCAGCATTTTTTACGTAAGGATACGGATTCAGCAAAGAACCTAGCAACTGAAAACTTTCAGTAACGCCTAAATCCTGCGCTTGTTTCTTTAGATTTTCTTTTTCCTCGCCGTCTCCAATGACAACAATATGATGATCGAATCCGTCTTTTAATAATTTTGCATGGGCTTCCATAAGTTTGTGAAATCCTTTTCGGCTGTGTAATCTTGCCACAGAAACAAAAACCGGTTTTTGGGGGAATTCAGGTTGGAAAGCTTTTGCTTTTTCTTTCAGCTCTTCAATCGGAATGGCATTTAAGATGACTTGATTTTCCGGGAGCTTAAGATCAGGATAGGTTTCCACTAAAATATCTCTGGTTTGCTGAGAACCAAAAATAAAATAATCAAACTGTGGAATTTGTTTTAAAATATCAGGAACTAAAGGCTGAAGTTTGGGTAACGTAATGTCGGAATGAAACCAGCCAATCTTTTTTGAATTTGTATTGACAGAATTTAAGACTGATGAAAAAGCAGCATACGTTGGAGCGATTTCCACATCAAATTTTTCATTCAGAAGCTGATCTGCAATTTTCGGGTTATTCTGAGCTTTTTGAAGCCTATATTTTCTTTTTGCAAGCTGAATTTTTTGTATCAATGAATTTTTAGAAAGATCTTCTTTGCCATTTTCAAGATATACTTTTCGTACATGACCCGGGAATTCATTACGCAACTCTCCCTGATTGATATTCAAACAAACCGTCATCTCAAATTTTTCGTGGTCGAGATTGTTCAGCATACTCAGGATTACCTTTTCTACCCCTCCCATTTCCATAGAACGGTGCCTGAAAAGTACTTTTATTTTATCATTTTTCATCTTAGCTGAATAATTGTTGAACGAATATTCTGAGTTTTTTCTGTAAACGGTAAGAAATTGAGTTCTGGTATTCCAGAAGATCATAAATTTCTTTTGCATTACTGTATTCGGCCGGAATTGTTTTGCCATGAAGAGATGTTAAGTTTCTTCTTTTCATTGTAGTGAAAATGACTCTGGCAAAGGATTCTTTAGCTTTTTCTTTGGATGAAGATTGAGATATACCCTGAGAATGTTGGCGGTATTTATACATTCGGACAGGTAGATATTTGGCGTTTCCATGCTCCAGAAGTTTTAAATATAAATCCTGATCTACCGCACTTTTTAATGAAGGATCAATACCTTCTGTTTTTAGATAGGCCTCTCTTTTGAACGTAAAAAAATGATGTACCTGTATGGGAGAATTGAAAAAATCTCTTCCATTGCGTATCTGTCTTATCTTAGAGTAATCTTCTGTAATATTGAGGTTTTCATCACAAAATGTTAGCTTAGAATACGTCGCAATATATTTGTTTTTTTCTAAGTATGCTACCGAATCCTGAAGGGCATTAGGGAATAAGGCATCATCAGGATCCAAAAATCCACAATATTTGCCTGTAGCATATTCCATGCATTTTCTTTTTGTATAACCACATCCTTCATTTTGTGAGTTTATAAATAGTTTAAATCGTGAGTCGCCATCGATTAGATTATGAATCAGCTCTAGCGAGTTATCCGTAGAAGCATCATCAACGATAATTACTTCCCAGTCTTTAAAACTTTGAGCAATAATGGAATCATAACAGCTTTTGAAATATTTTCCGTTATTGTAATTGGCAATAAGAATTGAGAATTTCATTCGGAGATAATGGTTTAATGAAAGATTATTTCAAAAATATAATTATTCTTTAAAATAGGCAATTGAATGAAAATCTTTATTTTTGTTCTATTAAAGCAGACACAGTGAGTGAAATAACAAGAGTTTTAAAAACGTTTATAGGCTATTTAAAAAGGCCTGATCTCTATCCGGAACTTGGCAGAAAGATCCTGAAAAATACAGTTAATAGGAATAATGCTTTCAAAGGGAAGGAAAAAACAAATTCTTGGGCATCCTCAAAAGCTGTTTCTCAGGAAGAAGCAATTCATAAGCTTTTCGGAGTAAATTCTCAACCATTCAACACTGAATTTCAAGATATTCTGAAAAAGGCAGGGGAAAAAGAAAAAGAATGTCCCATCAAAATGGGAGGGGCAGGAGCTTTGGAACTGATTTATTATGCATGTGAGTATGCCAATGCGCAATATGTTGTGGAAACAGGTGTTGCTTACGGCTGGTCTTCATTGGCTGCTTTACTTTCATTAAAAAAAAGAAACGGAACACTTTATAGTTCGGATATGCCCTACCTTGGTCAGAATGGAGACCAGTATGTAGGTTATGTCGTTCCGGAAGATCTAAAATCTAACTGGAAACTTTTCCGTTTTGCAGATAAGGAATCTTTACCGAAAATCTTTGCCGAAACGTCTGGTTTTGATGCCGTTCATTATGATTCGGATAAAAGCTATGACGGAAGAATCTGGGCTTATCAGGAGCTTTACCGAAATCTGAGAAAAGGGGGAGTGTTCATCAGTGATGATATTGGTGACAACTCTGCTTATCAGGATTTCTGTGAAAAGAATGGTATTGATACTACTGTGGTGGAGTTTGAAGGAAAGTATGTAGGTGTTTTTATAAAATAAGATCAGGTTTTTGAAAATTACTCAGATTACTTTTACACGATTTGTCGCGGCGTTGGCAATTGTAATTTCGCATTTTAATAAAGATGTTTTTCTTTATAAAATACCTTATCTCTCTGAAGTTTTTCTGAGAGCGAATGTTGGAGTAAGCTACTTTTTTATCCTTTCCGGCTTTATTATGATCGTTGCTTATCATAAAAAAGAAAAAATCGGTTATGGAGATTATTACCGAAACAGATTTGCACGGATTTATCCTTTGTATGTGGTTGGTTTGCTGCTTTTGTGGTTTACAAGGGAAGAAAAATTTCTATTCACAGATATTCTTTTATATCTCTTCGGATTACAGAGCTGGATTCCAAGTAAAGCAATGGTTTTGAACTTTCCGGGCTGGTCTATCTCCGTCGAATTTTTGTTTTATCTGCTGTTTCCTTTTCTTTATAATTATTTATATTCAAGAAAGAATAAAAGCATTTGGGTGATAACCATTCTTATTTGGATTATCACACAGATTTTTTCAAATTTATATATGAATTCGGGTTTCTACAAAGGTCCTCATACGGAAAGTCATGATTTTATTACCTATTTTCCGCTACTTCACATCAATGAGTTTCTGATAGGAAATCTTGCAGGATTGTTTTTCATTAGAAATCATAAACAAAAAGATTTTGATTTTTCAATAAGCCTTGTTTTTATAACTATTTTATTATGCTTAATATTTGTTCCGCTATATTTCCATAACGGATTAATGGGTGTTTTGTTTATCCCTCTCATTCTTTTGATTTCCAGAAACAATGGGTTTTTAACAAAGATATTTTCTTTAAAGCCTTTAGAATATTTAGGAGAAATAAGCTATGCCATTTACATTACACATATTCCTGTTTTGTATATTCTGAGACGATTGGTTTGGAAGAAGTATATTTTTGATATTGATGTCATGTTTGGTGTTTACATGATTGCTCTGATTCTAAGCTCGGCGTTGTTTTATCAGTTAATTGAAAGCCCGGCAAGAGAATTTTTACGAAAGTTCAGAAAAGCTTCCTGAGTTTTACAGAAGTTACGATCAGATAAAAGATTGGTATAGATAAAATTCTAAATTTCTGCCAGGCTTTTTCTTTTTATTGTATTTTTATACTGCAATATTTTATATTTTTAGACAGATTCTAAATCTTTTTTATGAAAAAAGTTTACATCATTATTTCAACTTACAATGAAGAGGGCAATGTAGAAATGTTAACTCAGTCTTTAGATGAAAATTTGAGTGATATTCAAAATTGTTCTTATGAGCTAGTTTTCGTAAATGACGGATCGAAAGACCAGACGCTTGTGAAATTGCTGGATCTTCAAAAAATATATCGAAATATTACGATTATTAACCAGTCTAAAAATTTCGGACATGAATTGGCAATGACGGCTGGAATGAACTATGCGGCTGAACAGCATTTTGAAAATGACTATGCCGTTCTTTTTATGGATGCCGATATGCAGCATCCTCCGGAAGTTGCAGCAGAGTTGATACGGTTATGGTTAGCAGGAGAATCTTTGATTCTTACCAAACGTACAGATAATCTGGATAAAGGATTTCGGTATAAAATGATGGGAAATCTGTATTATTGGATATTGAATGGTATCTCTGATGTTAAAATTCCTAGGAATATGCCTGACTTCAGATTGCTGGATAAGAAATACGTTCTCTGGATGAGCAGCTTGAATGAACATGACAGAATGTTCCGGGGAATGCTTTCTCTGATAGGATTGACCAACGCGAAAATTATAGATTTTGAAGCTCCGAAGAGATTTACAGGGAAATCGAATTATAATTTTTTAAATCTTTATAAGCTGGCTATTGACAGTGTTATCCAGTTTTCTGTGAAGCCGTTGAGAATCGCTTCTTTCATTGGGTTTCTGGGCTGTGTGTTTTCTTTTATATTTTTAACGATCTCGGTGTACATCAATTTCACCAATAACGAGCCTAGAACCGGATTTCTTACGCTACTTTGCATTACCGTTTTTTTTAGTTCTTTAACCATATTGTTTTTAGGAGTAATAGGAGAATATATAGGAAGAATTCATATTCAGGTAAAAAACAGACCATTGTATTTTAATGAGGTAATTAAAAAGAAATGAGAAAGAATATTTTACCACAAATGGTCTATATTTTTATCAATATAACCTGTTTATTCTGTCTTTTTTATTATCCCAGAACCAGAGATGAATTTTATTATTTGTTTGATATGACGATTCCGCAACGATTTGAGGAATGTTTAAATTCATACTTGCATATTAATCCAAGAATTGGGCAGTGGATTACCAATTTTGTGTCAAGAAGTATGGTTCTGAAAATGATCTACGGATTGGTCATGTTCAACAGTTTCTTCTATATGCTGTATCTTTTATTATTCAGGAAGGCCCCGAACTTCAAAGATTCAGACAGTATGAGAAAAGTGCTGCTCATCGTTTTTATATTTGTTGTTCTCATCAAGTTCTTTGGCGAGATGTTTTTTTATACTCCTTTCGGAGGGAACTACACTTTCATCATGCCTTTTTATTTGTGGTATATCTATATAATGATGGAGTATTTTGTATATGGCAATGATATTTTTAAACAGAGAAGATCCTTTTTATTTCAGGGATCTATTTTTCTTTTAGGAGTTTTTACCGGAATGGGGAATGAACATATCCCGCCTGTTTTAATCAGTTTTACTTTTTTAGGCTTTCTATATAAAGTTGTAAAGGATAAAAAATGGCCTCCAATAGCAATTACTATTTACTACATATCCATAATTGTCGGATATACGCTGCTGTATTTTGCACCGGCTAACGCGGAAAGATATTCTAAATTGGAAAACGGAAGTTCTGTATTTCACCTTACAGAATATATAAAACAGTTTAAAGCTGTATTGATGATGTACAGATATTATCTCCCAGAACTTTTGGTGACAGTTCTGGTATGTATTTTCTTTTTTCTTTTTTATAAAAAATTGAAGATAACCGTCCATGAGAAAATTAGGCTTGTATTGCTTTTTACAATGGGGCTTATTACACTGCCGATTGTAGCATATTCTCCAATGATTGGGTTAAGACTCATTTTCTTCACGAATACATTGTGGATTCTTTGTATTTGTTTCCTTTTGTTTTCCCTATTGGAAAGATTTAAAAATAAAAAAACGGAAGGCTTACTTTCCTCTTTCTCGTCTCTTTATCTTGTCATATTTTTTACTTCGGGTTGTTTTATCTGTTATAATGCCTATAAAAACTCGAAAAGTGTATTTCAAGAAATTACTTTGAAAAGCAAAAAATCAGATAAGGTTGTTTTGGAGAAAGGATTTGATTACTCCTCAGATACATTTAATTATTTTAACATGAATAGGCGGTTTCTGCTGGAAAATGGATCTGATTATATTGATAATGATCCACTAAAAGACACCAGACAGGAAATGATTATAAAAATGAAGTTTCACCTAAAAGAATTGTCAAAAAAAGATGAAAAGTAGGCTCATTATTAACGCCGATGATTTAGGTTTTTCGAAAGGTATAAATGAAGCTATCAAAAAAGCTCATTTAGAAGGTTTTCTAACGCACGCCAGCTTAATGGCAAATGTATCTTACTTTGAAGATGCCATAGAAAATGTCATTGCCCAATGTCCCAATTTAAAGATTGGTGTTCATCTGAATCTTACTTGTGGAACGGCTTTATATAAAGATAATATATTGGCGGAAAATACTGGCTTTAGAAATCATTTTGTGAATCTATTATTCAAATTTAAATCTCAGAAAGTATTGGCTCATATCGAGAAGGAGATAGAACATCAGATTTTAACTATTCAGAATAAAGGAATTCAAATTTCCCATATTGACGGTCATGAGCATGTTCACATCATTCCATCCATTAATAAAATTGTTCGGAAACTGGCAGAAAAATATCATATTCCGCGAATCAGGGAAATCAATGAAGACTTTGGAGAAAGTTTTAAATATAATGGCAAAACAGCAAGTAAGGCGAACTATATTAAGCTTTTTTTACTCAGATTTTTAAGTCAGTTTAATTCAAATACTAAAAAGGTGAAGTTTTACAGTATCTTAAATACTTGCGAAATAAACACTGAAAATCTATTTGCCTACCTGGAGAATTCTCATGAAAAAGAAGTAGAAATAATGCTTCATCCAAGTCTTATAGAACTGGACAGAAATGAAAAAAACTTGGATTCCCGCTTTATTGATTTTTTAAATTCTCCCTACAGAACACAGGAATTTGAACTTTGCTTTAATCCAAAATTTAAAGACTATAGATAAAAATCAGAAGGGAACTGGTTGCAACTTATTAATCTTTATTGCTTAACACAACGGTAAAACGGGTTTTTGGAATTGATAAATTCAGTAAAGAAATTTTAAGATTATTCTTTTGGGCATAATTGATAAAAAAATCTTTATCAAACTGTAGCAGAGGTGCCTTGTCTTTTTTGAGATAATCAGAGAATAATGTTTTTAAAATAAAAGATATATAACTGATTATAAACCCATTTTTGAGAGCTCCCATAAAAACATACAACGTATCTTTTATGATGCTGTTATTTTTCGGAATGATGTCGCCAAATGTAGCATGAATCTTTCCGGAACTGAAGATGCTGTCAAGGAACTTTTCCACCGCTTTTTCATTAGGAAAATATTGCAGGACGCTTAAGCAGACTATTTTGCTTACTTTTTTTTCAGAAATAACATTTTGAATCGTTGAAAAATCATTAGGATCTTCTGTTAGATAAAAACTGAAATTTGGCTGTGCATTAAACTTTTCCTTACAAAACTGAATGTAGTTTTTCGAAATATCCACTCCCACAAAATTGTTATTGTAAGAAGTACATTTCTCTAAAAAATAACCGGGACCGCATCCGTAATCCAGTAAAACATCATTTTGCTCAAGAGGAAAAATCTTTATATAATTTTTTTGAAAATAAGCAGTAGTATGCTGCATGATACTGTCAAAGCCATCTTGTTTTTTATTCCAGAATTCTGCCCAGTTATTTTCCATAGATTTAAAATAAATTATTTCTAAAATTAATATTATAAAGTCCTGATCTGATGCTTTTATAGTCGATAACTAGATATTTTAAAATCATTCCCCATTTTTTTGCAGCAGCGGAATTGCCTATCTCCCAGCTTCTATGCATTCTTTTAATATGGATTTTAATATTTTCAGGAATCATAGGTTCGCTTTCTGCCCATTTATTGACTTCTCTCCACAGCATTACTCTGGTTATTGAAGGCTTTCTTTTATTAGAATCAACCTGTGTGATTCTGTTGCTTTCATGTACGCCTCGCATGGCAATGGCTTTATCTAAAATTCCAGGATGAAATTTAAGATAGAATGAGCTTCTCAATAAGAACTCTGTATCCTGATGAAGCCTTAGATGGGTTTTAAAAATTGGCTGAACTTTTTCCAGTAATGGTTTTTTTCTGAGTGTAAGTGCATCAATACTGAAAAGGCCAAAGCTTCCTTTCATATTCAGCATGCCTGGAAGCACATCTTTAGGATCATGCTTTTTATAGACAGTGGTGAGACGATCTCCGAAAAGAGATTCATACTGCTCTTTTGCTTTTTCAGAATAATAATGTACTCCTAAAGCTCCGTAAACAGCGTCAACTTCATGATCTTCAAATAGTTTTTTTTCAGCATCAAATCTGTTGGGGAGATAATAATCATCTGCATCAAGAAAAGCAATGAAATCCCCTGTTGCCTGTTCGATCCCCAAATTTCTGCTTGCTCCTGCTCCGTGGTTTTCTTTATCCGGATGCTGAAACAGTTTTACTCTGTCATATTTTTTTTCGAGATTTTGACAAACTTCCAGAGCATTGTCAGGTGATTTATCCTCAACAAGAATAACTTCCGAAACCTCATCAAACTGTAAAGCAGACTCCACAGCTTGCGTGACGTAGTTTTCGGCATTATAAACAGGGATGATTACGGAGATTTTCATTTTATTTCTATATCTGTAAATATATAGTTTATTTATATTTTTGAGTTCATTAATGCATGAAATCGGTATCGTGTCTTTAAAAGTTCAGGATGCTTCATGCAATTTATAAAATAGGAAAAGTATTTCTTGAAGCCTCTTTCATTGGCAATTGTAAAGCTTAGGTAATTTAATTGTATTCTTTTCGAATATTCCGGATTAAGATTTATGTCATTACTCCACTTATAGAGTGATTGTTGGAGAAGCAGATTATTTTGGTAAAACTTTTTCGAATAAGGTTTTATTTTGGTAATTCTGTTGTCATCATGTATTCCTCTTATTGCTATGGCTTTGTCAATAATTCCTGATTTTAAGTGACATAGATAAGCCAGTTTTATAATAAAATCCGAATCCTGATGTACACGAAGTTTTTCGTTGAACTTCAGATTATGTTTTTCAAGAGCTGATTTTCTTATCGTTAATGTATTCAGATGAAAAAATGTACCGAAAGTTTTAGCAGTTAAGCCTAGAAGCCCTTTAAAGACTTCTTCTCCTTCGGCTTGATAATTAACAGTAGTAAGTGTTGTATTTTTAAATTTATTCTGGAATTCCTCTTTACCTTTTTCACTTAAATACTCTACGCCGATGGCTCCAAAGACTCCTTCAATAGTAGAATCATTAAATATTGTTTTTTCAGCATCAAAACGGTTCGGAAGATAATAATCGTCGGCATCTAAAAAGGAAATGTACTCACTTTGCGCTTTTGTAAGGCCTAGATTTCTGGTTGCACCCGCCCCGTGATTTCCTTTATCGGGATGCTGATATAATGTTATACGAGAATCTTCGGTGACAAGTTTCTCACAAATGGAAAGAGAATGATCAGTAGATGCATCTTCTATCAGCAGAATTTCTTTTACTTCTTCAAACTGGAGTGCAGAATGTACAGACTTTTCTAAAAAGTGGGCTGCATTGTAAACAGGAATAATAACAGAGATGTTAAGTGCCATCTTACAAGAATTTAGAATTATGATTTGCCCATAAAGCCAATTGTAGCAGATTCCAGTGTTTTTGGCCTTTATCCAGAAACTTTTGCGCTGCTTTAAAGTCTATATAATTAAAAATCTTTTGATTTTTATCCTTTAATAATTCATCAGAGAATTGAAGTAAGCTTTCTTCTTCAAACCAGTTTTCTATTCCAAGTCCGAAACCTTGCTTATGTCTGTTTCTGATGGTTTCCGTCCAGTAAGAATTCATCGATTCTCTTAAAATGATTTTATCATTTTCTGAATTTATTTTCAGCTGGTCGGGAAGCTGAATACAGAATTCTGCAAAGTCAATATCCAAAAACGGAGTTCTTACTTCCAAAGAATTCGCCATAGCCATTCGGTCAGATTTTACGAGCATATTTCCCGGGACGAATTTCTCAAGATCGGTTCGCATAATGTCATTCAGAGAGTTTTTATCCGCTTCAAAACTGTAAGGTTGCTGGTAGTCTTGAGTAATCCCTAAAGACGTTCTTTCATTTTTATTAAAGAAATTCCTGACGTCATTCTGATGAAAATCTAAAATGGAATTGTATTGAATATTTTTTTGTGAAATGTAAGATATCTGTTTTATATTTTGATAGAGTTTTAACCCAAACTGCGCCAGAAGATTCTGATAGCTGAAATGTTTTTTCATTTCATGCTCTACTTTATAAAAATTATAACCACCAAACAATTCATCACCCACATCTCCGGAAAGTACCACTTTCAGATTCTTTCTTGCACTTTTACAGATCTCAAAATGCGGAACGCAAGAACGGTCTGCGAAGGGTTCATCCAGAAAAGGAGCTACTTTTAGAATTCCCGAAATAAGAGCTTCTTTTTTTTCGTGAATTTCAATATGTTTAGTATGGTATTTTTCAGCGATTTCTTTTGCGTATTTAAGCTCACTGTCTTCATGGTCATACCCAAAACTGATGGTGGTTTGCTGAGGTAAAAAAGCGTTTACCATGGCTACAACAGAAGAGGAATCAAGACCTCCGCTGAGAAAACTTCCGACTTCAACATCGGCAATAAGCTGTTTTTCAATAGCGGATTTCAGCAGATAAGTAAATTCTTCTTTAGCTTCTGAGAGATTTAAAACACGATCTTTTTTGGGAAGGCTGTAATAACGTGAAACTTCAATGTTTCCTTCTTTCCAAACCAATTGGTGAGCAGGAGGAAGAGAAAATATATTGGTGTAAATACTTTGATAGGTACTTACATAACCATATTGGAGATAGTGGGAGAGTGCTTCGTGATTGAGTTTAGGCTCAATGAGTCCGCTTGCGAGAATAGCTTTGATTTCGGAGGCAAAAATAAATTCACCATTTCTGCCATGTGCATAATAAAATGGTTTTTCACCAAATCGGTCTCGTGCACAGAAAAGTTGCTGATTTTCATCATCCCAAATAGCAAAAGCAAACATGCCGGGAAGATCATGAATGAGCTGTTCTTTTTTTCTCTGATACATGGCAAGAATTACTTCGGTATCAGAAGTTCCATGATAGGGATATTCACAGTATTGCTTTTTGATGTATTGATAACCGTAAATTTCACCATTTAAAACAATGCATTCTTGTTTTGACGGAGAAAACATGGGTTGTTTTCCGTTTTCTGAAAGATCAATGATGGATAACCTTCGGTGGCCCAATGTGGCATTTTCAAAATATTCATGATGGGCAGAATCGGGACCTCGATGTGCAATAGCATCTGTCATTTTCTGAATGGCTTCAGAGTAGTTTTTAGCATTTTTTGTAATGATTCCGGCTATTCCGCACATATTTTATTTCTTTCTTTAAACAGATAAGGCAGGCTTTTCACAGTAGAATATATCTTCTTTAGGATTTACGCCCATCCTTTTATACATATCAGCAATATTAATTCTATTCACTTTGAAACCAACACTTTCTAAACGCTGGATGTAATCTTGACCGTAGATTCTTACATGATCAAACTGACCAAAAAGTTCCTCTCTTTTTTTTGGATCCGAGATTGTAAAATCTTCCACAGTCTGCATGGTATTATTGGAAATAGGAACTTGTAAAATGGCTTTTCCTCCGGGCTTTAAAACGCGTTGAAGTTCTTTCATTGCCTGGGTGTCTTCTGGAATATGCTCTAAAACATGGTTACAAATTACAAAATCAAAATGTTGGCTTTCAAATGGAAGCTCAAGAACATTCATATTTTGTACATGGTCTGGATAAGTATAACCTGGCGTAAACAGATCGCCACAAATATATTCGTCAAAGTTCTGTTTCAGGAGAATATTTGACAGCTTGGGTTCCGGAGCAATATGTAAAATGCTTATGTTTTTGTTCTGGGGAAGTTTAAGTTCTTCAATGATAAAAGCATATAATAATCTTTCACGATCCCTGGAATGGCATTGGTAGCATCCTGCTGCTCTTCTTCCGCCTCCAACAACTTCTTTTTCTGTAAGAACAGGAAGATCATGTCCTACTACTTCCAGATCTTTGGAGGTATAGCCGCAGAAAGGACAATAATAATTGTTTCCTGAATGAGCCTGAAGCTTTATTTTGTTTTTAATTCTTTTGATCAGTGACATTTTTAGTTTTTAATTGCTGATATATTAACTGTGTCAAATTTAAGTATTTAGAAAAGTCAAACCAATTTGTTTTACCTGATTTCTGATTTCTGAGAACTGCTTCTCTTCTTTTGAAATTTTTCTGTATTTCTCAACCAGCGCTTTATATTCGGATGTATTTCCTGTTAAAAGATTTTTGAGAATACTTTTTCGCAGAGATTTTTTTTCAGAAATGATAGTGTTCGGAAGGTTAGGATTGATCATTTTGGTTTCAATACTAAGGTCTTCGTATTTTTTAGGATCTACTTTTTTAAGATTCTGTTTTCCGTCATGCACCACTTTACTTTCGGGAACAAGGAGAATTTTTTTTTGATGGAAATGGACTCTGTTTACATATTCGAGATCTTCGCCGTAATGAAAAAAATAAGGATTGAATCCTCCTACTGTTTCAATTGTATTTCTGGGAATCAGCCAATGAGCGGCATTAATGAAGCTCATCTCATAAAATGATTTTAGCTTTTGAAAATACAGGTCGGAAATTAATCTGGTCTTTTCAAAATTATGAGCAATATATTTGTCTAAGAAAATATCGAGAAGTTGCTCACTCCCGTCAATGTGCATAGGACTTAAAATTCCTATTTCTTTTTGATTTGGGTGATTTTCATAGACTTTCAGTAACTTTTCAAGACTTTCAGGATAGATCCATGCGTCCTGATTCATCAGGTAAAAAAAGTCTGCTCCGTTTTTATAGGCTTTTTCTATTCCGATATTATTAGCCTTTCCAAAGCCTAGATTTTGTTCGGATTGAATGAAATCTACTTCGGGAAAATGAGCTTTAATAAAGTTTTGCGTTCCGTCTGTTGAACCATTATCAATGACGATGCACGTAGCAGGAACAGAAGATGATTTTAGGCTGTTAAAACATTTTTCTGCCCATTTCATGGCATTGTAAGTGACAACTATGACGTATATCTTCGGCATTTAAATATATTTTTCTGCTATTTTTTTTAAATACATGGAAGCATCTTTTTCTGTAAAAAAATCTTTTACCTGATCCTCAAAATCAATTTTATAAAAATCACCAGCTTCGATTTCTTTATAAAAAGCTTTCTGCTTAATTGTGTTTTCAATAGCCATTATAATTTCTTTTAAATCATAATGGTGAGGATATGAGAAATCAATAATTTTGTTTTGAATACTGTGATTGGATACTCTTATGAATTCTGAGATATCTTCGATGTCAACTAAAAGTCTTCTTGCTTTGGTGTGCAATACGAATTCCGAATTGTGAGCAATCTGATGTTTAAGATAATTGAATAATGTATTGGGATTTCCGCCACTTCCTACAATATTTCCAATCCTGAGAATACTGAATTGTTTTGAATGATTTTGAATATACTCTTCAATTTTCTTTTTGTGCTGTACATATAAGCTGTCTGATTTCGATCTGTCATTGATGCTCAATGTTGAAAAATAAATCAAAAGAATATCTGAATGCTGTTCGATATTTTTTTTAAGAAGATCAAATTCTCTTTGAAATTCAGAATCTCTTGTCTCCAGAGAATTGGATACTCCTGAAGCAAAGAATAAAATATTATCCGAATCTATATTTTTTAAGGATTTTGCAATAAGCCCGTTTCCTACAATCATTGTGTTTTTTTATTAATTTCAGATGAAAATCTAATATAGTTAAAATATTTCTTTAAAATTAACATCTTATCTTGAAATCTAAGGTATTTGAAAGGAAAAAATTTTAATGTAAAGAGGATGTTTTTTGAAGTTATTGGATAATAGATAAAGTATTGGTACAGGAAAGAAAGAAAAATATTTTTTTCTGTTTCCGGATTTTTTTGATGGGGGAAATTACTCCCTATTTTTTCTTTAATTGTAATGTTAGCATCTAGCCACTGCTTATCACGGTTACCCTGTGAAAAATGTTGAATTAAAATGTCATCAATTACATAATTCTGAAATTTTTTCGCCACTCTTAAGCTGAAATCAAGATCATAGCCATGAAAACCTTTCAATTCTTCGTTAAACCTGATGTGAGTATAGTTTTCTTTTTTTATAGCTAAAAAAACGCCATCTACTGCGAAGACTTTAGTTCTGTTTTCTTTTGTAGAATGAATATGAACGGAGTCGTTATTTTGTTTATACCCCTGTATGATATTTACAAAGTTATACTTGTCTGCCATGGTCCAGCTTGAAGGAGCTACGGGTACATAGGAAGAGCCGGCAATCCCTATTAAACCTGTATTTTCTTTATCTAAATGCAACATAAGTTTGTTGCCCCAATTGGTAGTTTTAAATATAATATCTTCGTGCAAAAAGACTAAATTATCAAATTGTGCCTTTTCTGCACCTTTATTATAAGCTTCACAGATGCCCATCAATCCCGGATTATCAATTTTGATTATTTCATAAGGCACCCCGATAGTTTCTGCAATATTTTTTTCAAGTGCAGAAAAGTAATAGGGGAGATAAGATGAAATAATGATCGATATCATAACTTATTTTATTGGATCAGATCGTCGATGGTTTGAAAAATATCTGCTGTAAGTTTGCTTTCAGAATATTCTTCTTCCAGCCTATTCTGGATCTTGTGTCCGTAATTTTCTCTTACTTCTTTATTCTCAAGGAGATTAACTATTTCAGATGCCATGGTGTCGAGGTCAAGATAAGGCGCAAGTACTCCATAATCGTTTTCAAGGAATTCCACAGCGCCTCCACTTTGGTCGAATGCAACGATAGGTTTTTGAAGTTTAGCTGCTGTAAGCATCACCAAAGGGAAAGGATCTTCTCTTGAAAGCAAAAGAAAAATATCAAAAATATTGATATAATCGTTTGGGAATTTGTTGTGATCTACATAGATGATCTTATCGTCAACCCCTAATTTTTCAGCATCAATTTTGGAACATTTTACAGGGCCTATGGTAGAAGAACCTCCGAGGTTAATGAATTTAAAATTAAGATCTGTTTTATCGGCAATCTTTTTAACCAAAAGAGGAACCAGATCTGTACCCTTTCTTAATTCCTGAGAACTTGCAATACCAATAACAAGATCAGATTCGGAGATGTTGAGTTCTTTTTTTAGTTGGGCTTTATCTTTGTGAATTACTAGGTTCTCGTCTACAAAAGAATGTATTGCTTTTACTTTTTTAGGATCAGCACCATATCTGTTAATGAGGTTTTCTTTTACAGCATTTGATCCTGCAATGATCATGGAGACATTGGAGATATTCTGCAAAATAAAATCTTTTGAATAAGCGCTTTCCATACCAAAGGTAAGCTCGTGAATGGCAACAATGGTTGGAATATTTTTCTTATAAAACGGAATTGTCCAAACTAAGGTTTCTGCAGTATTGGCATATACTAAGTCGTAATTGTTTTGTAAAAGCTTGCCTGTTATTTTTTCAATCTGTTCTTCTTTTGTTTCCTGTTTTGGAAAAAAAGCGGCTTGAAATTTTTTGAAATTTCTGTTTACAAAAGATAAAGATTGATTGTAATAAGCAGCCACCATAATTTTCTGGTCAGATAGTTTTGCAAAATCTTCATACAACTGTCCTGCTCTTAACAATAAAACATCTATGGTGTAATTTTTTCTTTCGTTTTTAAGCTTTTTCAACAAGCTTAATACGAGAATAGGAGCACCGGATAAAGAAGCTTCATGAGAAATTAATAATATTTTTTTTGTTTTGCTCATTTTTGTAAAGGTTCAAATAGTAAACTTTGACTGTTTTTTATAATTGTATTGGCAGGCACTGACTTGTGAATAACACACCCTGCTCCGATGATGCAGTTATCTCCTATGCTTACACCTTTTAATATCAATGTATTGCTTCCAATCCAGCAATTTTTCCCAATTATGATGGGGCTTGTATTAAATTCTGTTTTATCGACAAAAAAGTCGGGATTAAAACCATATTGATGATTATGGTCATATAATTTTACACCTTCACCAAATATGGTATTATCTCCGATTGTGATTTTTTCTAAACAATTAATGGAGGAGTAGGTATTAAAAAAAACGTTATTCCCGATTGTAAGGGTTGCCTTTGGAAGAACTGAAATCTTACAGTAATCTCTCACAAAAAATTTTTCACCAATACTGATATTACCAAATATCCCCTCACTTCCTTGGAATATATTTATATCTTGAGGAGCAAAAGTATGATGGATTTTGATGTTTGACATTGAAGTAAAACGCCACCACATTTTTTGTTTCTCTTCTTTCTGTAGATCAATAACCAGTAAGGTTAATTTTCTCTTAATATAATTTTTTATTTTTCGAAGCATTAATCAAATATAAATTTATTTCTTTAATTTACTGATAATCTTTCTTTTAGCTATTTTTAGAAGATTGTTAAAAGATATTATATGAGCAAGGTAATTGTAATCTTTAATTTTTAATTCTAATGCTTTTTTTTCTTCATAAGGTTTTAAAAGTGCCTTTTGAAAGTTATTGTACTGTATTTGTAAACCGGTAAATACCTCCTGATTGTTTTTAAAATGAGTGAGCAAGAATTTCAAGCAAAACATTGTATTTACGATTTGGCCTATAGTGTTCTGAGTACTCCACATTCCGCTGCCGACTCTGTAAACTGCCATTTCTTCAGGAAAATATTTTATGAGACCGAAAGATGCATTCAAAAGGTGTAAAGGATAATCGCCAATAGGAGAATATGGTAACCATTCAGGCAGAATTTCCATATTTTTTCTGAAAACAACAGACACCGTAATGATAAAATTTTCTTTACACAGGTCCTGAATAGTATAGGTTTTCTCCTCATCAGGATTAGGATAAGTAAATCTTTCTTTCCTGTCTGTAAGTTCTTTTATCTTATGAAAAGTAATGCTGTACTCTTCGTTATTTTCTAAAAAATCAACTTGCTTTTGAAGTTTTGAAGGATCAGTCCAGTAATCGTCGCCCTCACAAGATGCTATGTATTTTCCTTCTGTTTTTGCGTATGCATTAAGATAATTGGCATTTGCTCCCATATTATTCTCATTAAGAATATAGTTTACTGATATATTAGGAGGACATGTTTTAATAACCTCTCGGATGATTTCATCAGAGGAATCCGGAGATTGGTCATTAGCGATAATAAGTTCTACTAAAAAATCTGTTTTTTGCAAAAAAACACCTTCTATGGCCTCTTTAATATATTTTTCGTGGCCATAGGTAATCATAATGACGCTTACTTTGGGTTTCATAGCTCTAAATTCATTAACCATACATGATCTCTGTCTTCTTTTATTTTAAATCCGAAGTTCTCATATAAAGAAATTGCTGCGGTATTATTTTTTAGAACTTCTAAAGAATAATTTTTAAATTTCTTTTGTTGCAAATCTACAAGTGAGCATGATAATAATTTTTTTCCCAAACCTTTTCCTTGGAAATCAGGATGAATGGCAATCAATGTGAGATATGCATTTTCTCTGCTAGGATCATTACTATAATATGAAATGAAACCTTGTAATTTACCTTCCTCAATATAGGGTAATATTGTAGCAAATTTTAGCATCTTATTTATATAGACTTCTGTATCATCAATTCTACTATTTATTGAGTCCAGCAACAGAATTATATTTTTAATTTCATCTTTTATGATCATACTAATTCATATTGGTTTAGCATTGAAGAAATTTCATCAGGGGTATTAAACATTAAAATGTCAATAATCGACAGCCAAGGCACAAAATCATTTTTAAATTGTTTATATTCAATTTTGTTGGTTTTGATGAAAAATAAATTAATATCATTTTTTTTAAAATAATCTTTAGTATATAATTCCTGTCCGCCTATCGGGTTAATATAAGTTAGGGCATTTTCTTTCTTACAAATATCTATAAGCCTTTCTGCCCTCTCCAATCCTGTATTTTGATAAACTTCGGATGTTCTTTCAATTTTTGTAGTAATATTCAAATAATTACAAATTTCTACAAGACTGTAATAAATGAAATCACATAATTCTTGATGATTATTATTAAATGATTTTCTTAAAATTGAAATAACATGATCATAATTTGGAGATTTTTTATATCCTAACTCAAGTGTCTTGAAAAACTTCTCTTTCCATTTAAAAAAAAGATTTTCATTGATTTCTATCTCATTAATTTTTTTAAATGAACTCGCATTTTTTAACGGAATAGAAAATAAATGGCTTTTTCCGTTCAGGAGAATATTATTTCTATTAATCCAACCTTGCTTAATATAATTTACATCATCATATATTATAAACTTATCAACGGCATTGATGAGTTGAAAATATCCTATATAAGGCATAAAATATGGCTGCATTACAGCTATCTTCATACTAGGGGTTATTTTGAATTCTTAACATTAACCTAGATATATGCTCAATTTCTTCAAAAGTAAGATCGTAATAAAACGGAAGACATAACACTCTTTTGGAAATATCTTCTGTAATGGGAAGTTCCATTTTTGGTAAATAGGGGAGTGCTGAAGCAAGGCTAGGATAAAAATATCTTCGTGTGAAAATTTCTTGTTTATCCATTTCCTGTTTTAATTTTAATAGTAATTCTTCACTTTCCAGTACAATCGGATAATAGCAGTGGGTGTCATTTGCCTGATTATGTCGTAAAGGTTTCACATGTTTCAATCCTTTAAGTTTTTGATCATAAAGTGCCGCAAGCGCCTTTCTTTTTTCATATATCTTTGGAATATATTTTAGATTTACAAGTCCCATTGCAGCATGAAATTCTGAATTTTTACCATTTAATCCCAGTTCTGAAAAAGAGTCGAATCCTGAAATTCCAAAGTTTCGTATAAAAGCTAATTTTTTAAGTAGTTCGGGGACTTTAGTAATCACTAGACCTCCTTCAATGGTGTGGTATAATTTAGTAGCATGAAGAGAACAGGTTGAAATATCACCATATTCAAAAATAGATTTTCCATTGACCTCTACCCCAAATGCATGGGCTGCATCATAAATTACCTTAAGATTGTGTTTTTTTGCAATAGCCTCTATTTGTACAACATCGCAAGGATTTCCATAGACGTGAGTCGCAAGAATAGCGCTGGTTTTATCCGTAATTGCTTCTTCTATTTTATTGGCGTCAATGCATAAGGTTTTGGCATCTATATCTACAAAAACGGGAGTGCAACCTTCCCAGACCAAAGAACTTGTGGTAGCTACAAAAGAAAACGGGGTTGTAATAACTTCTCCTGAAATTTCTAATGCTTTTATTGCCATTTGAATAGCAACCGTTCCATTAGTAACGAAAAGTAAATGTTTTAGTTTAAGATGGTCTTTAAGTTCCATCTCAAGCTGGCTGGCTAAAGGTCCCATGTTGGTAAGCCAGTTTCTTTTCCAGATACCGTCTAAATATTTTTCATATTCTTCCTGAGGCGGAAGAAAAGGTTGGGTTATGGGAATCATCAATAAATTTTTAATGTAAAGTTATGATATTTTCGCTATCAAGCTCAAACGGTATCCATTGTTCTTTTTCTCCACTTACCGTAAATTCAAGAATATTGTTAATGCGCAGGTAAGGTGATTCTGTAGATGGTTCATATAATCCCATATCAAGTATGTATTTTCCTAAAGTGAAAAGGGGATTTTTGACCGTCATTTTATAAGTAATCTTCGAGCCTTGCACTATATTTTCTTTATACTCTGTAGCTGAAATTCCTGCAATAGGCTTCTGTTCTTTATCCTTAAATTCAAGGTATAATACAGGCAGCTCCTCAATAGATTTATGAATGGTAAATTCAAAAGTGATAGTGAAATCCCGATGACGGTGTATTTCGTTATTTAAAAGGTCTGTTTCTACAGAAATTAATTCAAAAGTTTGATTATCATATACTGTATTTCGGCTGTTATTTGAGAATTTATTATAATAAAGTTGAATTCCTTTTCCGATTTCTCTTCCCTGGTATTCAGCTTTTCCATGATCCATTAAGATGATTTCATTACAGATTCTTGATACCATCGGCATACTATGAGAAACAAAGATAACGGCAGTGTGGGGAAGTAATTCGTCAATTTTACTAAAACATTTTAGGACAAAACCCAAATCTCCCACTGCTAATACTTCATCAATAATCAATACATCCGGTTCAAGATGAGCTGCCACAGCAAATCCCAAACGTACCTTCATCCCCGAAGAGTAGTTCTGGACGGGCATATCTATAAAATCTTTTATTTCAGAAAAGTCAATAATAGATTTTATTTTCTCTTCTACCTCTTTTTTGGTAAACCCTAAGATAGAAGCATTGTTATATATATTTTCTCTTCCTGTAAGGATTGGATTAAAACCGGCACCCAGTTCTATTAAAGCGCCTATTTTTCCTCTCATTACAATTTGTCCTTTATCAGGAGTATATAATCCGTTCAAGACTTTTAGAAGGGTAGATTTTCCAGCTCCGTTATGACCAATTAATCCGATACATTCTCCTCTTCTAAGTTCAAAGCTAACATTATTTACAGCCCAGAATTCCTGGGGTCGTAGTTCTTTATTGATAGACAATCCCAGTGTACTTCTGATAATATCCGAGGCCCCATACTTTAGGGAACTTTTCAAGTTTTTGCTGAATTTTTTAGATACATTCTGTACTGATACTAATACTTCTTTATCTTTTTTCATTATCCTGCAATTTTTTCAATAACGATCGGCATCGATTTTCTGAAAATAACCAAGCCAATTAATAATACAATAGAGCTGATAACCGTTAAAACCCCTGTAAATAACAAAGACTTTACCTCTGCTCCTACTAAAATATTTCGGATATCATTGATGAAATAAGTTAAGGGATTCAAATTAAATAAAAATTTAAAGGCCCCTGATCTTGGTGTAGCGTATACAACTGGGGTAAGATACATTAAGAAAGGGATCCCTGTAATAAGTACTTTGCTTATATCAGTATAAATTAAACCTAATGGGGTAATGATTAATCCAATGGAAAAAGCAAAGATCGTTAAAGCGATGATGTAAAAAGGAAAAAGAAGCAAGTTCCATGAAGGCACAATCTTATATATTATAAGAATGGCAACAACCGGTATCATTTTTATAGCCAGATTAAAGAAGGTAGTATATAAACCTTTCATTAACAGGGCTTCTTTCGGGAAATTAATTTTAGAAATAATAGCTTTCCCGGCATTCACCGAGGTGATTGGGCTTTGGACAGCTTCGGCGAAGATATTCCAAAAAGTAGTTCCCACAATAACAAAAACAGGGTAAGGTATATCACCAGGAGTGTTAATATTTACAACACCCGAACCATTTAAAAATAACCATATTAAGGAGTTTATAATTACTGGAGCTAATATCCAAAAGAATCCTAATAAAGACTGTCGATGTTGAGATTGTATATCCCTTTTCGTCATTTGATAAGCTAAAAAATTGGACGACCTAATGTCCAGATAAATCGATTTGAGCTCTTGGAAAAAATGTGTTTTTTTATCAGATGTGTATACTACGGTTTTCAAAGTAGATTTTTTTTCAAATTTATAATAATTTGATTTCTGATTTCATATACTGTAAAATATTGGAACCGGAAAGTAACCACTAAGATATTAATAGTTGTTGTAAAAAAAAAACTATCGATGGATAATCGATAGTTTAACAATATTTTAAAAATGTAAGACTACTTTTTTATTAAATTTTTTAGATATTCCCCGTAACCACTTTTTCCATATTTTGCTGCGGTTTCCAGAAGTTTTTCTTCATTGATGAATTTATTTCTCCATGCAATTTCTTCAATACATCCGATTTTGAAACCTTGTCTCTTCTCAATAACGCTTACAAATTCTGAAGCATCATGAAGAGAATCAAAAGTTCCTGTATCCAGCCAGGCGGTTCCTCTGTCTAAAACACCTACCTCAAGTTTTCCTTTTTGAAGATAAACATTGTTGATGTCTGTGATTTCCAATTCCCCTCTTGGCGAAGGCTGAATATTTTTGGCAATTTCAACGACTTCATTATCGTAAAAGTAAAGTCCTGGAACAGCATAATTAGACTTTGGTTGTAAAGGCTTCTCTTCAATGGAAACCGCCTTAAAATCATCATCAAATTCTACTACCCCATATCTTTCAGGATCTGAAACATGGTAGGCAAAAACAACGCCACCGTTGGGATTGGTCTTATTTTTCAATAAAGTTCCCATTTCGGATCCGTAAAAGATGTTATCTCCTAAAACAAGTGCAGCCGGATCATTTCCAATAAATTTGTCTCCCAGAATAAAAGCCTGTGCCAATCCATCTGGACTTGGCTGAACTATATATTCTATATTGCACCCGATTTGCGAACCGTCTCCTAAAAGTTTGATAAATCCTGCCTGATCGTGAGGGGTGGTGATGATCAAAATGTCTTTAATTCCTGCCAGAAGCAATGTAGACAACGGATAATAGATCATTGGTTTGTCGTAAACAGGCATCAACTGCTTGCTTACGGCGATAGTAAGAGGATATAGCCTCGTTCCTGAGCCACCTGCTAAAATTATTCCTTTCATTTGTTTTTCTTTTTAATATATTTTATATATATCAAGATGTTGTCATTGAGGAGATTGCAGTAATAATAACTGGTTAAAAACATAGATTTTTCTTTGTCAAAACCTCTGTCAATTGATTTATAAAAATCAATAAGCTTAGAAATTTTATCATTATCAACCCTGCTGAATGAAGAATATATACAATATTCCGCAAAAGTTTTATAATCGAACTTTTCTTTTATTTGCTCTTTTTGAGAATCTGTAAGCTTAAGCTTTTCGGAATTCAGCCACAAATACTCTGAAACATAATTTTTTACAGACTGTTCATAATTACTTGTAATAATGAGCTGGTCTATAAGAGCTATTTTAGCCTCATCCCGAGCTAATGAAATCGGGGGTAACTGCAATTCCTGTCCAAAAGAAAACGAAGCTAATAATAAAAATATAAAGCTAATAAGAGATTTCATATTATGAATATTGGTTGTCATAATATTTCTGATAATCTCCGCTCGTTACGTTTTCCAACCATTCCTGGTTTTCTAAAAACCAATCAATTGTTTTTCCTAATCCTTCTTCAAAAGTTACAGACGGCTTCCATCCCAAATCTTTGTTCAGTTTGGTTGCATCAATAGCATAACGCTTATCGTGTCCTGGTCTGTCTTTTACATAAGTAATTAGCTTTTCAGAATATCCAGCCGGTTTCCCTAATTTTTCATCCATCTGTTTAATAAGTTCCTTCACCAAGTCAATATTCTGCCATTCATTAAATCCTCCGATATTGTAGGTTTCTCCGGTTTTAGCCTCATTAAAGATCTGGTGAATTGCTTTTGCATGATCAATCACAAATAACCAGTCTCTTGTATATTTTCCGTCTCCGTAGATTGGAAGCGGCTTTTCATTAATAATATTTGAAATACAAAGAGGTATTAATTTCTCAGGAAAATGGTTCGGGCCGTAATTATTAGAACAGTTGGAAACGATAAAAGGCATTCCATACGTATTTCCATAAGCTCTTACCAAATGATCAGAAGCTGCTTTGGATGCAGAATAAGGAGACTGAGGATCATAAGATGTGGTCTCTAAGAAAAAGCCTGTTTCTCCCAAACTTCCGTATACTTCATCTGTTGAAACGTGATAAAAAAGATGGGTTCTTTTCTCATCCGGAAACCTTCCATGAGTATGCTCAGGGTTTAAAGTCCAGAATTCCTTACAAAGATTCAGAAGATTAGCCGTTCCGTTTACATTGGTATTAATGAATGCCATCGGATCTGTGATGCTTCTGTCTACGTGACTTTCAGCAGCTAAGTGAACCACAGCATCAGGATTGTATTTTTCAAAGATGGCTCTTAGTTCTTCCGGTTTTGTAATATCTGCTTTTTCGAAAACATAGTTGGGTTCGTTTTCAATATCTTTTAGATTTTCAAGATTTCCGGCATACGTAAGAGCATCTAAATTGATGATGGTAGTTTCCGGATTGTTTTTTACAAATTCTCTTACAACGTGAGAGCCTATAAATCCGGCGCCGCCGGTAATAATGATATTTTTCATTGTAATGTTTTCAAAAAGGAATTTAGTGCCAAAGATATTAAAAGTATTACTAAAATAAGAAACGGGCAATACCAAATAAAGAAATCTATATGTTTATGAATATGTGCGTGCTGCTGAAATAAAATAAACCAACTGAAAGGAGCCAAAATGGAAAACCATGTTGTAAAAACCAGTTTTCGGTCAATCTTTTTTATATATAAATACATTGAGCATGCAATTCCTATAAATAGGATCAAAGCAAATGGTATTTTTATCAGTGTTAAATTTTCATTAATAAAAGAATTTCCTAAATATCGGGTAATAATATCCAAATGAAACTTCTTTAACAGAATTAAATAATTCTGGTTGGGTTCGTAAAAATATTCGCTGCTGGATCTTCTGGTAAAAGCATCTTTAAGATGATCAATCCCATTTTGAATATTTCCTGTGAGAATATAAAACTGATAAAGTAAAAAACCAATATTAATTAGGAGCGGAATCATTAAAATGATAAAATGTCTCCAAATGAAATCCCGGTAAAACGAAATTTTATTTTCAAAAAAGTAATAGATATATGGAATTGAAGAACTGACTAAAAAAACAGTAATAAATTCAAACCCGGTAAACCAAAACTTTAAAAAGAAAAGGAATGAAAGGGTGAAAATATATTTTTTGAAACTTGAGTTTTTATTTTTTTCAAAAAATAGAAGCCCATATACAAAAGGAAGAAAATAGACCCAATTGCACCACCAACTGCTTTTTCCATATAGAAACAGCCAATAATTGGGTAAAAGCAGGAGAAAAGTGATAACTGAAACGGTAAAATTAAATTTTTGGCTAATCCAATAAAGAAATAGAGTTAATAAAATACTCAGTGAAAGGGAATTAAAAATTCTGAAAATGTAAAGATTTACAGCATTATCAAGTCCGAAAACTTTATCAAATAGGCTGTATAAGATTGCCTGACCGCCAATTTGTGTTTTGTATGGATCATAAGCGGTTTTTTCAGGAACTTCGTTTCTGATATACTTTTCATAAACCTGTTTTCCAACTACTGATCTTCCGTTTCCGCTGCCTTTGAAATAATAAGTTCCGGTAAAGCCTCCGTCATCCATGATTTTTCCATGTTCAGAATTCATGATTTTTCCAATGACAAGGGTTTCTGATTCTTCAAGCTTACTATATTCAAATTTTTCTTTAGGAATAAGATGAAATGCATTGAATTGCGTGTTCAAAAAGAAAAATATTGTAAAAAGTGAAAACCAGAATGCTTTTTTCATGCTAATGGGTGTTGTTGTACCGCACTTTGAAATTCTTTTTATCAATAATACTGATGTTGTCTAAAATTAATCCGGTAGCAAGAGAAAGTATAGAGACAATAATCAGCATGATTGAAAAAATTAATGTGGGAACTTTGTAAACATATTGATATTCGAAGTATTCTCTGATAGGGATAATCATAAACAGAATTCCCAACACAAAAAGAATGATGGAAACCATTCCGAAAAATAAAAGAGGTTTATAAAGTCTTACAAGATTGAAAAAAAGCTTGATTACTTTAAAGCCGTCAGTAAATGTATTCAGCTTTGAAACGCTTCCTTCCGGTCTGTCACGGTAATTGATCGAATATTCTTCTATGGCAAGTCCATAATGCAGAGCGTAGATGGAAAGATCGGTTTCAAGCTCAAACCCTTTAATGGAGCTTGCATAGTTTTTAACAAACTTTCTCGAAAAAATTCGGTAGCCGGAAAGGATATCCTTTAATTCCGAACCAAAGAAAATATTGATGAGGTTTCGTACGAGATTATTTCCGAAATTATGAAAAGCTCTTTTGTTTTCTTTTTTATAGCTCTTATTAGAAAGTCGATCTCCAACAAGCATGTCGCATTTGTTTTCGGTAAACTGATTAACCATATCACGAATGCATTCTATAGGGTAAGTATCGTCGCCGTCTATCATAATATAAAGATCGGCGTCGATTTCTCTGAACATTCTGAAAACAACATTAGCCTTTCCTTGCTTTTTTTCATTTCCAACAATGGCGCCGGCTTTTGTAGCAATTTCTACAGTGGCATCTTTTGAATTGTTATCATAAACAAATATTTCGGCTTCAGGAATATGATGCTGAAAGTCCCTAACCACTTTTTCAATGGTTAAAGCTTCATTGTAGCAGGGGACAAGAACTGCTATTTTAGGATTCATTTGTGTTGGTAATTTGTTAATTTAAAAAGTTATTAGTAAGCAATAAAAGAATTCTATCTTTAATTTTTGATATTTATTGTTTTTCTTCCTATACTCTTATAATAAAAACCGTTTTGTTCAGGAATTTCCAAAGGATACATATTTCTTCCGTCGAAAATAGCTTTGTTTTTCATTTTCTCACCCATCAGCTTAAAATTTGGATTTTTAAACTCAGGCCATTCCGTTGCAATGAATAGTGCGTCTGCATTTTCAAGCGCTTCGTACATGTTTTTTGCATATTCGATTTTGTTGCCCAGTATTTTTTGTACATTTTTTTCAGCAATAGAATCGTAAGCAACAATTTTTGCGCCTTTTTTTAGTAATAAATCAATATTGTCTAGTGAAGAAGCTTCTCTGATGTCATCTGTATTGGCTTTAAAAGCAAGTCCCCACAACGCGATGGTTTTACCTTCAAGGTTTCCTCCGAAATATTTTTCGATCTCAGAAACTAAAATCACCTTCTGTGAGATATTCACGTTTTCTGTAGCTGCAAGGATCTGAAAATTGAATTCTTCATCTTTTCCGGATTTAATTAAAGCTTTTACATCTTTTGGAAAACAGCTTCCTCCATATCCGATTCCCGGGAATAAGAATCTGTGTCCGATTCTGTCATCACTTCCCATTCCAAGGCGGACTTTATCAACGTCTGCACCCACTTTTTCACAGTAATTAGCAATTTCATTCATAAAAGTGATTTTTACTGCTAAAAACGAGTTGGCTGCATACTTAGTAAGTTCAGATGATTTTTCATCCATGAATATAATAGGAATTCCGGTATTGGTAAATGGCTGGTAAATGGTTGCCATGATATCTTTCGCCTTTTCTGAGCTCGATCCTACAACAACCCTCGCTGGGTTCATAGAGTCTTCAACAGCAAAACCCTCACGTAAAAACTCAGGATTTGAAACTACATCAAAAGGAAGACTGGTTTTTGAGGCAATAACATTTTTTACCTTATCTGCTGTTCCTACCGGAACTGTACTCTTGTTGACAACTACTTTGTATTCGGTCATCATTTCACCAATAGAATTGGCAACCTGCAATACATAAGAAAGGTCTGCAGAACCATCTTCGCCGGGAGGAGTAGGTAAAGCAAGATAAATAACCTCACTTTTGTCTAAAGCCTCTTTTAAATTGGTGGTGAAAAATAAACGCTCTGCCTGTATATTTCTAAGGAACATTTCCTCAAGATTCGGTTCGTAGATAGGAACGATGCCGTTTTTCATTCCTTCCACTTTCTTTTCATCAATATCAACACAGTAAACCGAATTTCCCAATTCTGCAAGTGTAGTTCCTGTTACCAAGCCTACATATCCTGTTCCTACTATTGTAATATTCAAAGTATATGTTTTTAATAATTCATGACAAAAATACTAAAAATACTTTCACAGTTTCTGATAATTCCGATTTGCTTTCTGGTTCGGTAATAATAAAACTTATCCATCTGATTACTAGACTTATTTGTATTTTTAGTAAAAATGTATTATATTTGCAGAAGATTTACGGAAAAAACAATGGGAAGGCTTCTAACGAAAGCCTTTTTTCGTACGGTAAATCATAAAAGATTATGGAGTTTAGAAAAAGAATTGAAGAATTATTAAACGATTTCCTTGAAACCAGAAAGGATTTGTTTCTCACAGATTTAAAAATTTCTGCAGGAGACGACATTACGGTGATTTTGGATGGAGATAATGGGGTTTCTCTTCAGGATTGTCTGGATGCGAGCCGTGCTATTGAATTCAATATGGACCGCGAGGAACATGACTTTAGTTTACAGGTGATGTCTGCAGGTTTAAGCGAACCATTGGTGACGCCGCGACAATTTGCGAAAAATATTGGAAGAGAGATTGATATTTTACTGAATGACTCTTCTAACATTGAAGGTGAACTTGCGAAAGTAGATGAAGAAAAAATCACTTTAGTATTACGTTACCGTAAGCCGAAAGATATCGGTAAAGGGAAGGTAGATGTAGAGGAGGAAAAGGAAATTCCTTACTCCGAGATTAAAAAGGCTTTAGTAGTAATTAAATTTTAATAAGAAAAAAAGATAAATGGATAATATAGCGTTGATTGAATCCTTTGGTGATTTTAAAGACGAAAAAGGGATCAGTAAGATCGATCTGATGGCAATTATTGAAGATTCTCTTAAGACTCTTTTGAGAAAAAGATATGATTCTGATGATCATTTTGATGTGATTGTAAACCCTGATAAAGGAGATTTTCAGATATTTTTGAACAAAACAATTGTTGAGGATGAAATGTCTGAAGACGATGATCTTGAAATCGAGATCTCTGAAGCAAAGAAAATCGATCCTACGTTTGAAGTAGGTGAAGACTTTACAATGGAGATTCCTGTGGCACAGTTGGGAAGAAGAAATATTCTTACACTGAAGCAGATTTTGGCAACAAAACTTCAGGAGCACAATAATGCAATGCTTTATGAGCAGTTTAGAGACAAGATCGGGGAGATTGTAGTAGGAGAGATTCATCATATCCGTCACAAGCATGTGATTCTTTTGGATGATGAAGGCAATGAATTTATTCTTCCTAAAGAAAATCAAATCCCTTCGGATTTCTTTAAAAAAGGTGAAAACATCAGAGCTATTGTAGAAACAGTAGATTTTAAAGGTTCAAAACCGCAGATTATTATTTCCAGAACTGCACCAAAATTCTTAGAGAAATTATTGGAACTGGAAATTCCAGAAATCCAGGATGGAACGATTATGCTGAAAAAAGTAGTAAGAATTCCTGGAGAAAAGGCAAAAATAGCAGTAGATGCTTATGATGACAGAATCGATCCGGTAGGAGCATGTGTGGGTGTGAAGGGATCAAGAATTCATGGGGTTGTAAGAGAGTTGAAAAATGAGAACATCGATGTAATTCAGTGGTCTAAAAACCCCGAAATTATGGTGAAAAGAGCTTTAGGAAATGTTACCATCAATAAAATTGACATCAACGAGAATGCTAACTATGCGTTAGTTTATACTCCAGTTGAAGAGATTTCTAAAGTAATTGGAAAACAAGGGCAGAATATCAGACTGGCTTCTTGGTTGTCAGGATATGAAATCGATGTATACAGAGAGGCTAGTGAAGATGACGATGTTGAATTGAGAGAATTTAATGACGATATCGAACAGTGGATTTTGGATGAATTTAAGAAAGTAGGTCTTACAACTGCTAAATCAGTATTGGATAAAGAAACTGAAAGTCTTCTGAATATGGTAGATCTTGAGGAGGAAACAATTGAAGATGTGAAGCGTATTCTTAGAGAAGAATTTGAAGATTAAGATTTTGTAAATAAATTTTAATAAACAGTAAAAAAGAAATACTTTAATTTTAAGAATTAAAAAAAACAGTAAAAATAATAAATGCCAAAAATTAGATTAAATAAAGCGGTTAAGGAATTCAATATTTCGATGTCCAGATTAGTAGAATTTTTACAAGCTAAGGGTATCGAGGTTGAAAGCAATCCTAACGCTCAATTGGAAGAAGCGGCATATTCTGCATTGGAGGCTGAGTTTGCCAAAGACGGTGAACAACGTAAAGCTTCCCATGAGGTGGTGATCACAAAGGTTCCGGAAGAAAAGCTGGAAATTGAAGAGAAGAAAACCCCTGAAGTAATAAGAGCTAAAGCTAATAAACCAGAAACTAAAATTTTAGGTAAAATAGATCTAGAACCTACGAAACCTGAAGTGGAAGAAACTCCGGTTGCTCCTATAGCAACAGTGGAAGAAAAGAAACAAGAAGCTGTTGTTGAAGAGCCGGAAGTAAAAGCGGCTCCTGAAAAGCAAGAGTTTAAAGTTTTAGATAAAATAGATTTATCACAAATCGAATCTAGAAACAGACCGGTAAAAAAAGATAAGCCAAAAGTGGAGGAGAAAAAAGTAGAAGAAAAAGCTGTTGAAGAAAAACCGGTTGCAGAGGTGAAGGAAACCCCTAAACCTGTTGTAAAAGAAGCTCCTAAAAAAGTAGTTGAGGTGAAAGAAGAGCCGAAAGCGGCTGCGGCTGTAGAAGAAAATCAAGAGCCTCAAAAAATTGAAACAGTTTACCAAAAACTGGATGGGCCTAAAATTGTGGGTGAAAAAATTGACTTGACTCAATTTGCACCAAAAACTGGTCCTGGAGCTAAAAAGAAAAGAAAAAGGATTGAAAAACCTGGTGGGAATAATAACCAACAAGGTGGAAACAATCAGCAAGGCGGAAACAATAACAATAACCAGGGAGGAGGTCAAGGAAACCGTCCTCATGGGAATAATAATCAAGGAAACCGTCCTCAAGGACAAGGTGGTCAGGGAAATCGTCCACCAGGTCAGGGAGGACAAGGTGGAAACCGTTTTGGAAACAATAATAACCAAGGGAACCGTCCACCAGGTCAAGGAGGACAAGGCGGACAAGGTGGAAACAGAGGCGGTTTTAATAGAGGTGGACAAAACAACAGACCAGGTCAAAGAACCATGCCTGTTGAATTGACTGATGAGCAAGTTAAAAACCAAATCAAGGAAACCCTTGAAAAATTAACCAATAAAGGAGGGAAATCTAAATCTGCTAAACACAGAAAAGATAAAAGAAACTTCCGTAGAGAACAAGATGAGCGTCAGCAAGAGATTGATGCACAAGACAGAACATTAAAAGTGACAGAATTCATCACTGTTGGTGAATTGGCGAGCTTAATGAACGTTTCTCCAACAGAAGTAATTTCTGCTTGTTTCTCTTTAGGAGTAATGGTTACTATGAACCAAAGACTTGAAGCCGATACTTTATTGTTGGTGGCAGATGAATTTGGATACAAAATTGAATTCTCAGATGCAGATCTTGAAGATACAGACTCTGAAGAAGACATTGATACTGAAGAAAGCTTATTGCCTAGAGCACCTATCGTTACAGTAATGGGACACGTTGACCACGGTAAGACTTCATTACTTGACTACGTTAGAAAGACTAACGTAATTGCAGGTGAATCCGGGGGTATTACTCAGCATATTGGTGCATACAACGTGAAATTGGAGAACGGACAGAGAATTACATTCTTAGATACTCCGGGTCACGAAGCCTTTACAGCGATGAGAGCGAGAGGAGCACAGGTTACGGATATTGCAATTATTGTAATTGCTGCCGATGATGATGTGATGCCTCAAACAAAAGAAGCTATTTCCCACGCGCAGGCTGCAGGTGTTCCGATGATTATTGCAATCAATAAAGTTGATAAACCGAATGCTAATCCAGATAATATCCGTCAGCAACTTTCCGGAATGAATATTTTGGTAGAAGAATGGGGTGGAAATGTTCAGGCTCAGGAAATTTCAGCTAAAATGGGTAATAATATGGATCTTTTACTAGAGAAAGTATTATTGCAGGCAGAAATGTTAGAATTAAAAGCTAATCCTGAACGTGCAGCAAACGGAGTTGTAATTGAAGCTTCTCTAGATAAAGGTAGAGGTTATGTAGCAACAATGTTGGTGCAAGCCGGAACTTTAAGAGTTGGGGATTATGTTGTGGCAGGAAAAAATCACGGTAAAGTAAAAGCATTACTTGATGAAAGAGGGAAAAACCTTGAGGAAGCTGGTCCTTCTATTCCGGCAACGATCTTAGGTTTAGACGGAGCTCCTACAGCAGGAGATAAATTCCGTGTTTATGCTGATGAAAGCGAAGGTAAAGCTATTGCTAACAAGAGAGAGCAACTTCAAAGAGAACTTTCTATCAGAACGAAAAAACATACTACGCTTGAAGAATTAGGTAGACGTATTGCTTTAGGTGAATTCAAAGAATTGAACATTATCCTTAAGGGTGACGTGGACGGTTCTGTAGAAGCACTTTCTGATCAATTACAAAGACTTTCAACAGAAGAAATCAGCGTAAATATTCTACACTCGGGTGTTGGACAAATTACAGAATCTGATATCAACCTTGCTGCTGCTTCAGATGCGATTATTATCGGATTTAACGTAAGAGCAGGGGCAAATGCTAAAGATCTTGCAGATCGTGAAGAAATTGAGATCAGAACATATTCTGTCATCTATAAAGCTATCGATGAAGTAAAAGAAGCAATGGAAGGAATGCTTTCTCCAGAAATTCAGGAGCAGGTAATCGGTAATGTTGAAATCCGTGAGGTATTCAAAATTTCTAAAGTGGGAACTATTGCAGGATGTATGGTTCTTACAGGAAAAGTTACCAGAAATTCTAAAGTACGTTTATTGAGAGATGGTATCGTGAAATTTGACGGAGAACTTGAAAGTTTAAAACGTTTCAAAGATGACGTAAAAGAAGTTACCAAAGGCTACGAATGTGGATTGAACCTGAAGGGATATAATGATATCGAACAAGGCGATATTCTGGAGGTATATGAAGAGGTTGCAGTGAAGAAAAAATTGAAATAATTCACTATAAATAAATGAAAACCACCTTCTTAGAAGGTGGTTTTTTTATTTGGTTCGTAATTTATATTAATTCTAAATAATAATTTAACTTTTAAAAATTTTATGTTAAAAGTTTTTTTAAGTAATTATATTTTACATTTTATAGAATGATTAAACGTAATTATTATTGATTTTTATTTTTTTAGGTGTAAATGCAATCTAATGTGTAAAAGAATCTTAAAAATATATGCTTTAAAAACTTGTGAATGTTAATATTTATTAACATATTTGCCCATTAAAATATATTAAAATTTGTTAATATGAATGTTAAATTACGTGTATTAACAGCTGGTGTTTTGTTTTTTACAGGCCAAGCTGTATTTGCTCAAAAAAAACCAACCGACTCTGCAAAAGTAAAAGAGGCTAAAATTGAAGAGGTTGTAGTAGTAGGATATACTCAGAAAAAGAAAGAGGCTATTACTACTGCTGTATCCACAATTAAAGCATCAGAGATTAATAATGTTCCTGTAGGAAACTTTGTTCAGAACTTAGGAGGACGACTAGCAGGGGTTGATGTAATGGTTGGGTCTGGTCAACCAGGAGCAGGAGGAAATATTGTAATACGTGGTGTTGGATCTATTAATGGAGGAACAACCCCATTGTATGTTGTTGATGGAGTTCCTTTGGGATCGACGGCGTTTGCAGCATTAAACCCAAATGACTTTGAAGAGATTACAGTATTGAAAGATGCTGCTTCTAAATCTATTTATGGTGCAGCTGCTGGTGCTGGGGTTGTTTTGATTAAAACAAAATCAGGCAAAAGTGGAGGTATGCAGGTTCAGTATACTGGTCAAGTAGGAGTTGCACAGAAAGGGAAATATAAATATCAGCTTATGAATGCTGATCAATGGTTGAAATGGAACAGCTTATGGGGGAATTTTAGTGATGATGATGTAGCTTTTTATAAAGAAAAAGGAACGGATACTGATTGGACTAAATCTTTCTTGAGAACAGGGTTTTCTATGACAAATGATTTGGCAATTTCTGGTGGGGCAAATAATACAACGTATTACTTGTCATTAGGTCAATTTAGTCAAGATGGTATTGCTCAAGCTTCAGGTTTAGATAGATATACTTTAAATGCTCGATTAAACTCTGGAAATGGAAGTAATTTTAGATTTGGGGTTCAAACAAACTTAAGTTTTAACAAACAGAAAGGGATTGTTGGAGAAGCTGGTGTGTTTACTAATAATCCATTTTTTGCTTTAAACACTGCGCCAGTTTTTACTCCTTATAATGCTGATGGATCTTATGGTGTTAATCAAGGACTTTTTGATGCGCCAAGTTTAGCTTTAAACTATGGGGCTCGTGCTCTTGAACAAGCATTAGAAGGACAGCGAGGAAGGAACCAAATTAAAATATTAACAAGTGCATTTGGTGAATATGATATAACTCCTAATATTACTGCAAGAGTTTTTGGTGGAGTTGATCATACACAAAATAATACAACTAACTGGAGTAATCCAAATACATATTATGGATCTACTACTTCTCCAGGGCAATCAGGAGCTTTGTCTAGATCAATAGCAAGTGCTTCTACTTTAACTACAAATGCAAGATTATCCTATAAAAATACTTGGAATGATGTACATAACTTTAGTGCATTTATTTTAGGAGAATATGTAGGACGTTTTAGAGAGAATTTTGGATTTACAGGATATGGTCTAGATAAGGCATTTGGTCCAACCCCTGTTGCTATAACTGTTTCTTCCACTATTTTACCAGCACTTAGCGGTGGAAGTACAAGATTTACTACTTTGGCTGCGTTAGGATCGATTTCATATAACTATGATGGGAAATATTTCTTAGATGCTAATATTAGACGTGACGCAAGTTCTCAATATGCTAAAAACAAAAAAGCGGGTACTTTTGGAGGTGCTTCTGCAGCTTGGGCTATTAGCAAAGAAGATTTTTTATCAGGAAGTTTTGTTAACAACTTGAAGCTAAGAGCTAGCTGGGGGGTAACTGGTAATATTGGTGACCCAACTACTTTAAATCCATATAATGATCAGCAATATTATAATTATGGAGGGCTATATAATACAACCAGATCTCTTGCTGTAGGTAGTCCATTAAATGAGAATTATAGATGGGAAAAAGAACGACAAGTGAATATCGGATTGGATTTCGGTTTATTTAAAGATAGAATTTGGGGATCATTTGATGTTTATGATAGAGAAACTAAAGATTTATTTATAGATTATAATTTATCAGCTACATCTGGATTTACAACAATTAGTAATTATAACTCAGGAAAAATGAGTAATAAAGGGGTCGAAATTGATTTACACGGTGATATTGTAAGAAATTCTGATTTAACAGTTTCTGTATTTGCTAACTTTGCATATAATAAGAATAAAATTTTGGATTTAGGTCAGGTTTCTCAATTTGAATCTGGAACTTCTATCATTAGAGTTGGTGAAGCTTATGGAAGTCATTATATTGTAGGTTGGTCTGGTGTTAACCCTCTTACAGGTGCTCCTATTTATCAAGATATAAATGGAAATCCTACAGAAGTTTACGATGCTACTAATAATAAAACTGGATGGGGAACATCTTATGCTCCATATAAAGGAGGTTTTGGTTTAGATGTAAAATATAAAGGTTTCTTTCTTAACTCTCAATTCCAATGGAAGAGCGGATATTCTAGATTTAATAATCAGAGATTCTTCCAAGAAAACCCTAACTTCTGGTATTTAAATCAAAATGTTAGTCAATTAGATATTTGGACAACGCCAGGGCAAATAACGGATGTTCAAGGAGCTGCTTACAAAGTAGAATTCTCTTCTAAATTTATTGAGGACGCTTCCTTTATTAGATTTAAAAACATTAGATTTGGTTACGAGTTCCCTAAATCACTTTTGGCTAACGCAGGTATAAAAGGTATCAGTATTTTTGCAGATATTAACAATGTTTATACTTGGACGAAATGGACAGGATTTGATCCAGATGATGATAATAATATTGCACAGTATGAATATCCTACTCCAAGAATTATTACTGTTGGTACAACATTAACCTTTTAAAAGTTTTAAAAATGAAAAAAATAATAGTTAATATTTTATTATTAGGAGCAATTGGTTTCACATCACTGAATTGTACAGATAAGTTGGAGGATGTTTCTGCTGATATGTTGCCTGAAGATCAACAAACACTTACTGATATAACTATATTAGAAAGATTATTAGTAAATACTTATCAAACTATGCCTGCGGGGCAGGAAGCATTTATTCAGTCTTTAATGACAGATGAGGCTCGAATAGCTAGTTCAAATAATGGTAGTGGTGTTTTCTTATGGAGTAGAGCTTTTACATCTCAAGATGGTGACGTAGAGACGCTTTGGAATTCTGCGTATAGAACAATTTTTACAGCAAATAAAGTTCTAGATAATATTGATAAAGTTACTAATAATGGAGCTAATGGATTGTCTAAAGATCAAATTAAGGCTGAAGCATTGGGAATGAGAGCATTCATGCATTATATGGTTTTAAGAGACTTTTCACCAAAGTATGACCCTAATGCGTTAGGATGTGCTTATATGACATCTGCTGATATCAAAAATATCTATGATACTCCAGCTAGAGATAATATGCAAGTTTCATATCAAAAGGTTCTTGCTGATTTAAATGCTGCTTTAGCTTTAAATCCAAGTAACTCTCTTAACATGAGAATGAGTAGAGATGTTTTAAATGCTGTAAAGGGTTTAGTATACTTAGAAATTGGGGATAATGCAAATGCTTCTACTTTTGCAACATCAGCAATTGGCTCTCGTACATTAAAAACTACTCAAACAGATATTACTAATCTTTGGACAGATCCAATTACTAGTGCTGGGTCAAATTCAGCAGCTGTTGATGGTAGTGAGGTCATTTTCCAACAAATCAATATTGCTGGTGCTGTAAACTTTAATATGGGGGCTCTTTATAGATCTCCAAGTTTAGGAGCATTTTGGAATGCTTCAACAACATTAAAATCAAAATATAATACAGGAGATTATAGAATTGCAGCATATTATAGAACTTTTGGTACACCTACTTCTTTAACAACGCTATTTAATAAGTATTATGGACCAACTGCTACACCAGGTGTTGCTAATATTAAAGTAATTAGATTGGCTGAAATGATTTTAGTGAGAGCTGAAGCAAGAGCTAAATCTGGTGATCTTGCTGGTGCTTATACTGATTACATGACAGTTAGAGGAGCTAGAAACGCGGGAGGAGTTAATGTTCCTTTTACTTCTACGCAAGATGCAATAGATAAAATTTTAGATGAAAAATTCAGAGAATTACCACTAGAAGGAAAAAGATTAATAGATCTTAAGAGAAATAGTAAAACTGTGGTTAGATTATCAACTGATGCGACTGTAAACTATCCAAACACATCTTTCCCTAATGTAGATAAAATGACATTACCAATTCCTTATGCAGAGATTTTTGCTAATCCAAATATGAAGCAAAATACAGGATGGTAAAATTTAATTTTTAAAGTTAAATTAATTATATAAAAAGGGCAGAATAAATTTTATTCTGCCCTTTTTTATTTAAAATTGAATGAAGAATAAAACTGATCCGGTTTTATATATCTCTGAATTAACATTCGTAATTCTTGATACTATTTGGGATAATGGAATGTTTATAAGCCGTTTTTTGACATTATTTCTTATTTTTGCCTTACAAAAGCAATAAATGAAATACATATTTCTGATCATACTCTTTCTGGGTTTTACAACTCAAGCTCAAATAGTTAACAATAAAGATAAAAACTTGCCTCCACAAAAAGAAGGTGATTCTCTAATCATTGATTCAGGGAAAAAAGACTCTTTAAAAATATTTAAACCTACTATTAATGATTATCTCTATCAAAAGCAGTATGGGGAAAAGAAGGTTTTTGATACAGTTTTAACGTTTGATAAAACAAATGTTTTCTCACAATACAATAACAGAGATAACTTTGGAAAAGCTCAGCTTGCGAATATTGGATCCGGATTCAACCCACTGTCTTATGAAGTGAATGCAGAACAAAATCTTGCGTTACTGCCAACAAACAAATCATATGGGATTTTAGGAGTTGAGGATATTCATTACTATGATGTAAAAACCCCTACTGCTACGTTTGTTTATCATAATGCAATGAAAAATGGGGCAGCTCTGAAATCTACCTATACCCAAAATATTGGCAAGAGATTCAACTTTGCATTAGAATATATGGGACTTCGTTCTCAAGGACTTTATAGAAACTCTTTAGCGGCAAATAACAATACATTGTTTTCTGGACACTACGTTTCTAAAAAAGGAAACTATGAATTGTTTGCCCATTATCTGCATCAGAATGTGAACAATCAGGAGAACGGGGGAATTGCCATTGACAGTGTTTTTCAAAATGGAGATAGTAATTCTAGCAATAGACAAAATGTTCAGGTAAACTTAGCAACTTCAAGCTCTCAGTTCTCATATAGAAGATATTATTTAACCCATCAGTTAACCCCTTTCAATTCAGAAAAGTTTCCGTTTAAAATAAGGCATACACTTTCTCATGAGGGAAATAAATATTATTACGGACAAACAAGTTTAGAATCTTATTGGTACAGCCAGCCTGAAGAAATTGTAAGTGGCACACAGTATGTATCAAAAAAATATTCGGATAATTTTAGCAATACTTTTAGTTTGGTTTTTGATAATGAAAAATTCAAGCTTGATGCAGGAGTGCGATACCAAATGTTAAAATTTGGTGCTTCGGAAATTTCACTAACAGATTTGGTTATTCCCAATGAGCTTAAAGAGAACAGGATTGGAGCAGTAGGAAATTTACAGGTTAAATTACTAGACAAAATTCAGTTGAATTCGTTTCTTGAATTTTCGAATGGAAGTCAATTTGGAACCTATCTTAAAACAACAAATAACTTAAAATTTGAACCGATAAAAGATTACTTTGTCAATGCTAAAGTAAACTTTCAAAGTGTTTATCCGTCTTTTAATTATCTGATGAATACTTCTGTGTACAAAAATTTTAACTATTATCTTGAGAATGCTAAAAATCAGTCTGTGACAGAGATCGGAGGTAATATTAATTTGAAATGGTTCAAAACAGAACTATTCGTCAACTATTTTAGAATAGATAATTATACCTATTTCAATAGCGATGCACAACCTCAACAAAGCGAGAGCTCATTAAATATTTCTCAAATCGGAGGTGATGCCACTTTTAGTTACGGTAAATTTCATCTGAATACTAGAGTACAGTTTCAAAATGCATTGACTAATAAAGATCTTTTACCAATGTCAAGCTTTATCGGAAGAGCTAATTTATTCTATCAGGCAAAAGCGTTTAAGAATGCTGCGGAAGTTCAAATGGGGATCAAAGCCTATTATTTCTCAAAATTTGCTTCAAGAGAATACTTCCCGATACTTAACGAATATATTCTGCCTACAGCGAACTCTTTCTCAATTGGAGGACAGCCTATGATTGATGCTTACTTCAACATGAAAGTTAAAAAAATGTTCTTTTTCATAGAAGGACAACAAGTAGGAACCTTTCTTTCACACAACAAAGCGTACGCATTTCCACATTATCCTACCTATGATTTCAGGTTGAATATTGGAATCGTATGGTATTTGTTCAACTAAAATTTACATCAAGTTGAAAACTATTAATAAAATTTCATTTCACGATATTCAGAGCATTCCTCAATTAGTAAAAGACTTTTTGAATCAAAAAATTGAGGGATTTGAAGAAAATACATTTTCTATAGATAATTTTAGACATCAGATTCATGTAAAACAAGATGCTTTTTCTTCAGAAAAAAGAACAATTTTATTTGATGTTCTCGGAAAACAGCTTTCAGAGGTTGTCCTTTCCTCAAAACAGAAAGAAAATTTAGAAAATTTAAAACAACCGAATACATTTACGATTACAACGGGACATCAATTGAATCTTTTTTCAGGACCGGCGTTTTTTGTTTATAAAATTTTACAAACAGTTAAAACCTGTTCCTATTTAAAAGACAATTTCCCGGATTTTAATTTTGTTCCTGTATATTGGATGGCTTCAGAAGATCACGATTTTGCGGAGATCAACCATTTTAAAACTGAAGCCAATTATTATGAAATCAATGAAAAATCAGGGGGTGCTGTAGGAAGAATCCATATTAATGATATTTCTTTCATTTCAGAATTTGAAAAAGAATTTAAGGATTCTATTTTCGGAACAGAGCTGATTTTGATGTTGAAAGAATCCTACAAAATAGGAAATACATTGACGGAGGCGATCAGAATTTTGGTAAACAGATTGTTCTCGGAATTTGGATTGTTGATAGTAGATGGAGATTCCAGAGCGCTGAAAAATCAGGTTAAAGATATTTTCAAAGATGAGCTTGTGAATTTTAGCTTATATAAAATATCCAAAGAAAAAGTTGATTTCCTGACTGAGAAATATGGAAAAGTACAGGTAAACCCTCGTGAAATTAATCTTTTTTATCTTTCAGAAACAAGAGATAGAATTGATTTTGATGGAAAAAAATACTTTATTGTAGATAAAAATATTTCTTTTACAGAAGAAGAAATCTTAAATGAACTGGAAAACGCTCCTGAAAAATTCAGTCCGAATGCCTTAATGCGTCCGGTATATCAGGAATGTGTTTTACCCAATCTCGCTTATATCGGTGGGAATGCAGAAATTATGTATTGGCTTGAACTGAAAGATTATTTCAGAAAAATAAATATCCCTTTTCCGATTTTAATTCCGAGAAATTCCATGCTGTTTTTAAAAGAAAAAACATTAGGGAAAATTCGGAAGCTGAATCTTAAAATAGAAGATTTTTTTGAGAATTTTACAACCATCATCAACCATAAAATAGTCGAAGATAATAGTATTCTGAAACTTTTACACGAAAAAGAAAACCTGTTAATGAAAAATTTTTCTGAATTGAAAGCAATCGCAGAAACTACAGAAAAATCTTTTGGAAATATGGTGAAAGCAGAAGAAGTGAGACAATTGAAATCATTTACCAGAATGAAAAAACGCCTTCTTCACGCAGAAAAAATAAAGCAAAGCGAATTGCTGGAAAGACTGGAAAATTTATTTCTGGAGGTGCATCCTTCTAAAAACTGGCAGGAAAGAGTGTATAACTTTAGTGTATTTTTTGCTGACTTTGGGTATTCATGGCTTGAAACTTGTTTAGAAGAAATGGTGGTTCAGGAATCTAAATTGATTATTGTTGCCATTTAATTTTAAAGAAGTATTTTTGTAAATATAACGATCTATTATGATAAAGAGGTTTTTTATTTTATCCAGTATATGTATGGTTTTGGGAGCATCTGCTCAAAAATCGCACACCGTTGCAAAAGGTGATACTCCTTACAATATTGCTAAAAGATACGGACTCACTGTTGATGAATTACTTAAACTGAATCCTAAATTTAAAGAAGGTAAATTGGCAATTGGTGATGTTTTAACCGTGAAATCTGGAACAGTTTCAGCTTCTAAAACAACTGTTGCTGAAAAGCCAAAAACAAATGCTTCCTCTCAATCTGGGAAAATTATTTTACAGCCTAAACAAACGATTTACGGAATTACAAAACAATATCATATTTCCGAAGCTGATCTTAGAACGCTGAATCCGGATCTTGACTCTCATATGAAAATAGGAGATGAAATTGTATTACCTCTTGAAAACATCAAAAAATACGGGGGAAGTGAGCAGCAAGTTGTGGTAACAACTCCTAAACCTGCCGAAAAATCTGCAGATGTAACAACAATTGCAGACGGAGAATATGTTATACAGGCAAAAGACAATTATTACAGAGTTTCAAAACAATTCAATATTACCCAAAAAGAATTATTTGCCTTAAATCCAGGGCTCGAAGAAAGGGGATTGAAGCCTGGAGAGAAAATTATAGTAAAAAAAGCAAATACTGATATCACTTCTGAACCGGTTAACTCAAAAGAGAAAATGGATTCAGTAAATGAAAAAAACAGTACACCTTCTGAAGCTGTTGCTGGTGATGATTTTGTTACCTATACCGTTCAGCAGGGAGATACCGTTTTTTCTATTGTTAATAAATTCGGGATTTCTATCGATGAGCTAATTGCTCTGAACCCGGATTTGTCACATGGATTAAAAGCAGGCATGGTTTTAAAAATCAAAAAACAAGATCCTGCTTATGTGAAGAAAAACGGAGATGCGCTAAGTGTTGTTTTAATGCTTCCTTTTGGATACAGTACAAACGAAACTCAGTACAGAACCATGGCAATGGATTTTCTTACAGGAGCAAAATTGGCGATTGAAAGAAATGCAAGAAACGGTCAGAAGCTGGAAATTAAAATTGTGGACTCCGGGAACGAAGGAACATTCAAAAATTCTTTGACACAAATTAACCCCGATAATACAGATCTGATAATTGGTCCGTTCTTCAAATCTAATGTTGTAGATGTTTTAGAATTTACGAAAAATCAAAAAATTCCGATTGTCGCTCCTTTTGCTAACTCTCCGGAATTATATAACTACAGCAACCTGGTTATTGTAGAAACAAACGATCAGACCTATGCCGATAAAATAGTAGATGAAGTAAGAGCTGCTTACTCTGATCAGAAAATTTATATCGTTGCAGACGGTAAAAAAACGAATGCAAACTATATCAAGAGCGGTTTAGAAAAAGCTCTTAAAAAGCCTAATGTAATTATCGTTAATTCCGCTTCTGAAATTCAGTTAGATCAGAATATGATGACCGGGCAGTCTGCACCTGTGATTGCTATTTTGGCAAATGACAGCAATGATGTGGGAGAAGCGTTTTCTAATAAAGTAATTTCTCTTTCCAAAGATGTACAGGGAATAAAAGCATTCAGTATGTATTATATTCCTGTTTTTGAAAAGAAAGTAGATGAACTCAGCCAGGCAAATTTAGTATATCTTATGGATAGAAAAATTAATGCAGAAGGCAGTTTCGAAAAAGAGATTTTAGCGGCATACAAAAGTAAATATTGTAAAACTCCTCCGAAATATGCCATCATTGGTTTCGATGTAATGAACGATATGTTGACAAGAGAAAACAGAAAAGGGGAGATTTTTAAACAAATGAATAAAGTGCAGACTCAGTTGGCTACCAAATTTGAGTTTGTAAAGTCAAAAGCAAATGGAGCTTACGTAAATACCGGCTATAGAGTTATTAGATTGGTTCCTTAAATGATTTAATTCACTTAAAGGTATTCTTTAATTATACTTATATTTGCAAAATATTTTAAATCAATACATGAAAGCACTTGTATTTCCTGGGCAGGGTTCTCAGTTCGTAGGAATGGGAAAAGAATTGTATGATTCTCGAAAAGACATTAAGGACTTGATGGAATCTGCCAATGAAATTTTAGGGTTCGACATCCTTTCTATTATGTTTAATGGAACAGATGAAGATCTTAAAAAAACGGAGGTTACCCAACCTTCAATTTTTATACATTCAGTAGCTGCCCTTAAAGCAGTAAATGGTCTTGGAGCAGAGATGGTTGCAGGACATTCTTTAGGAGAATTTTCAGCACTTGTGGCCAACGGAGTTTTATCTTTTGATGACGGTCTGAAATTAGTTTCTGAAAGAGCAAAAGCTATGCAGGCGGCTTGTGATGCCAATCCAAGTTCTATGGCTGCAATTTTAGGATTGGAAGATGCTAAAGTAGAAGAAATTTGCGCACAAATCAGCGGAATCGTAGTTCCTGCAAATTACAACTGTCCTGGACAATTGGTAATTTCTGGTGAAACAACGGCTGTTGAAGAAGCTTGTGTGAAATTAAAAGAAGCTGGAGCGAAAAGAGCATTATTATTACCTGTAAACGGAGCGTTCCATTCTCCATTGATGCAACCTGCACAAGAGAGATTGGCGGCTGCAATTGAGCAGACGAAATTCAGAAATGCAACAATTCCGGTTTATCAGAATATTACAACCACTGCAATAACTAATCCTGAAGAAATCAAGCAGAATTTAATTGCACAGTTAACAGGTCCTGTAAAATGGACACAATCAGTTCAAAATATGATTAAAGATGGTGCAACGAACTTTATTGAAGTTGGACCTGGGAAAACGTTACAAGGATTAATCAAGAAAATTGATGGTTCTGTAGACGTTGCTTCTGCAATCTAATCTAATACAAAATCATGGGCGAGATATTTTCACCGGGAAAGCTAATGCTTACTTCAGAATATTTCGCGATGGACGGAGCTCTTGTCTTAGCAGTACCTACCAAGCTGGGACAAGAGTTTTCTTTTGAAGAAAAGGATGATGAAAAATCCCTTATTTTCTGGGAAGCCTATCATCAAAACAAATTATGGTTACGAGCTGTCATCAATTACAAAAACTGGCAGATTTTAGAAACCAATATTGCTTCAAGTGCTGAATTTATTTTAAAAACCTTAAAAAACGTTCAGTCACTTTCTACAATTAAATTCAATAACAATCTTACCTATCATTTAAAGACTAACCTTCAGTTTCCTGCGGATTATGGGTTAGGCAGCAGTTCTACCTTAATGAATAATCTTGCGGAATGGGCTGAAATCGATCCTTTCTATTTAAATAAGATAAGCTTGGGAGGCAGCGGCTATGATATTGCGGTAGCAAAAGAGAAATCTGCTGTTCTTTTTCAGAGTGTTCCTGAGATTAAATATGAAAAGGTAAATTTCGATCCTTCTTTTAAAAATGAGCTTATTTTTATTCATTTAAATCAGAAGCAGGATAGCCGTGAAGGAATCAATCTTTACAAATCAAAAACAAAGTCCCAAAAACTGGTTGACGAATTTTCGAATCTTACAAGAAATATTTTACTATGTAATGAATTGAAAAATTTTTCTGAACTAATGTTGATTCATGAACAAAGAATTTCTAATTTTCTTGAAATTCCGACAGTTAAAGAGAGGTTTTTCGCTGATTGTCCGATATTTATCAAAAGTTTGGGAGCTTGGGGCGGAGATTTTGTAATGAGCTCAAAATTTGAGGGCTTTAAGGACTATTTTTGGGGAAAAGGTTTTCCTGTAATTTTTGAGTATTCCGATTTAATTAATTGAAAAACAGTTTTTTATAAACTTGTTTTTTTATTTGCCATTCTGACTTATATTATTATATTTAGACCACTTTTAACAATTAATTAATATTAATTTTGTTGAACAAAAAAAGAAATAGAAAATATAAGTAAAATGAAAAACGCTAAAATCATCCAAGATTTAGAAAAATTAGGGATTAAAGGAGACTATAAAGTAATTTATAATCCTTCGTATGAAGAATTGTATCAAGCTGAAGTTTCTCTTGATAATCAAGGGTTTGAAAAAGCAGAGCTTACAGAGTCTGGTGCGGTATCGGTAAAAACGGGAATTTTTACGGGTCGTTCACCTAAAGATAGATATATAGTTCAGGATGATGTTACAAGAGAAACGATTTTTTGGGATGGTAAAGTAAACTTGCCTACAACACCAGAAATTTTTAAATCTTGTAAAGATTTAGTGCTGAACCAACTTTCTGATTCAAAAAAGATCTATGTAGTAGATGCTTTCTGTGGAACCAACACAGACACAAGATTAAAAGTAAGGTTCATCGTTGAAGTGGCGTGGCAGGCGCATTTCGTTACGAATATGTTTATCCGTCCTTCTCACTACGAGTTGGAAAACTTTGGAGAGCCGGATTTCACTGTAATCAATGGTTCTAAAACAACAAACCCGAACTGGGAAGCTCAGGGATTAAACTCTGAAAACTTCGTGATGTTCAACCTTACTGAAAAACTTCAGATCATTGGAGGAACTTGGTATGGTGGAGAAATGAAGAAAGGAATGTTCGCGATGATGAACTATTACCTTCCATTAAAAGGTATGGCTTCAATGCACTGTTCTGCAAACGTAGGGGAAGAAGGAGATGTTGCTCTTTTCTTCGGGCTTTCAGGAACAGGAAAAACAACTTTATCTGCAGATCCGAAAAGATATCTGATCGGTGATGATGAACATGGTTGGGATAACAATGGAGTGTTCAACTATGAAGGAGGTTGCTATGCCAAAGTAATTGACCTTTCTGCTGAGAAAGAACCGGACATTTTCGCTGCAATCAAGAGAGATGCATTATTGGAAAACGTTGTAGTAAATGATGGAATCGCTGATTATACAGACGGATCTATCACTGAAAACACAAGGGTTTCTTATCCGATTTATCATATTAATAAAATCGTTTTACCTTCAAAAGCGGGTCACGCGAAAAAGATTGTTTACCTTTCTGCAGACGCATTTGGAGTATTGCCTCCGGTTTCAGTTTTAAATGAAGATCAGGCACAATATCACTTCCTTTGCGGTTACACGTCAAAATTGGCAGGAACTGAAAGAGGAATTACTGAACCAGAACCATCTTTCTCTCCGGCATTTGGTGAAGCATTCTTAACATTACACCCAACAATGTACTCAAAAACATTGATTGGAAAAATGAAAGAGCACGGTGCAAAAGCTTACTTGGTAAATACAGGTTGGAATGGTACAGGAAAGAGAATTTCTTTAAAAGATACAAGAGCAATTATTGATGCAATTATCGATGGTTCTATCGAAAATGCACCTAAAACAATCGTTCCTATTATGAATCTTGAAATTCCTACAGCATTACCGAACGTATCTGAAGGCATCCTGGATCCTCGAAATACATATAATAATGCTTCAGAGTGGGAGGAGAAAGCGAAAGACTTGGCTGGAAGATATATCAAAAACTTTGAGCAATATTGTAATACTGAAGAAGGTAAAAAACTGATTCCTTCAGGACCTCAATTACAAGAGCAAACAACAAACTAAAAATAGAAATCCTCATCAAACGATGAGGATTTTTTATATTTTAAGATGCTTCGGCTTCGCTCAGCATGACATTGCTACAAAATTGCTGCTAATAAAAACCAGTTAATATTCGCAATGTCATGCTGAGCCTGTCGAAGCATCTCTCTAAATCTCTAAATAAATTTACTTCAAACTCAAAATAGCCAATCGATATCCATCCATTCCAAATCCTGATAAAACCGCATCAGTATTTGCTGCCGTCACAGATTTCTGTCGAAACTCTTCTCTTTTGTAAATATTACTGATGTGAACTTCAATTTTCTGCTTCTGAATATTCTTTAAACAATCTGCAATCGCATAAGAATAATGCGTGAAAGCTCCGGGATTAATCACCAATGCATCAAAATTATCCTCCTGAAGTCTGTTAATCAATTCCCCTTCAATATTCGACTGGTAATAATCTAGGGTATGAGAAGGGAATTCAGATTTTAAATTTTCCAAATACTCTTCCATTGAAGTTGTTCCGTAAATTTCAGGTTCTCTTGTGCCTAATAAATTCAGATTAGGACCATTGACAATTAAAACTTTCATTCTATAAAATTAAAAAGTTTTTTTAATTAAGACTTAAAAATTTAGATTAAAGTTAAAATATACGCATTACATTATTTTTAATGATATTTCTCATATTTAAAAATTTAACATTTTTTATAACTGTCTATTTTTGTTGGTTTTAAAATAAAATTAAGTTAATTTTTATAAACTTTATATTTAAAATTTTAAAGTCTATTTGTTTTGTAGACTTTTTGTTTTTAGATTTGCAACGGCTTATAAAGAAAGATGGAGGGAACTGACCCTGTGAAATCTTAACAACCTGCACAGTGCAAGGTGTTACATTCAGCCTTGAAAAAGGAAAGATGAGTAAAAGTGTTAATCATGATTATTGATGCTGTTTGCTGTCTTTTTTATAAAAGGCCAAAATTTAATTAGTAGCAAATAAATTTGATTATGATTAGCAAAAATTTAATAATTCCTAAAATTTGGATTCCACCAGTTGCAGCATTCTTCCTAGGAGTTGCCAATGTGAACGGACAGGAAATAAAAAAAGATACACTTCATGAAAAAGAGATTGATGAAGTCGTTGTCGTAGCTTACGGAAAAGCTAAAAAAACAAGTTATACAGGTTCGGTAGCAACGATTTCGAGTGAGAAAATCAATAACAGACCTGTTACCAATATAACAAAAGCATTAGAAGGACAGGTTCCGGGACTTCAGGCGGTAAGTTCTTCTGGACAGCCTGGTTCTACAGCTTCAATCAGAATACGGGGAGTTGGTTCTATTAGTGCGTCGAGCAACCCACTGTTTGTAGTTGATGGAATTCCTTTCGATGGAAATATCAACTCGATCAGTCCTAATGATATCGAATCGATCAGTGTTCTGAAAGATGCTACAGCAAGTTCGTTGTATGGTTCCAGAGGGGCAAATGGAGTGATTATCGTGACCACAAAATCCGGAAAAAAAGGCGAGGCGAGAGTAAACTTTAATATAAGCCAGGGTTTCTCAAGCAGAGCAGTGAAGGATTATGAACAGGTAACGACAGATCAGTACTATGAATTGTATTGGGAAGCGTTGAGAAACGGCTATAAATCCAGCCAGATTTCTTCTCAGCAGGCGGCACAAATGGCGACAGATAATTTGGTAAATGCTTTAGGGATCAATCCTTACGGAACCAATTATGCAAAACCAGTCGGGACAGACGGAAAACTTTTGCCGGGTGCAACTGCGCTATGGAATGACAACTGGAAAGATATTTTGCAAAGAACAGCTTCCAGAAATCAGGTAGATCTGGATTTCAGCGGAGGAAATGAAAAGAGTAATTATTTTTTCTCTTTGGGATATCTTGATGATAAAGGAATCGCGATTGAATCGGGTTTCAAAAAATACAGTACCAGATTAAAAATCAATTCTGAGGTTAAAAAATGGCTGAATGTAGGAGCAAATCTGGCTTATACGAATAGTCTTCAGGAAGCACCGCCTTCGTCGGATTCAAGAACGGATAATGTGATTAATGCAGCAAGAGTCATTCCGTCTTTTTATCCTTACTATGAAAGAAATGCTGATGGAAGCTATAAGTTAGATTCTGCCGGAAATTATATCTATGATTTCGGAAAATACCGACCGACAAGTGCTTTGCAGAATGAAAATGCAGCCGCAACATTACCTTTAGATAAAAACGAAAACAGGGAAGATAACTTTTCAGGAAAAGGTTTTGCGGAATTTACGTTCTTGCCTGAATTGAAATTTAAAACAAGCTTTTCGGTTGATTTAGTTAACTATAATGGTCATTATTATACCAATCCATTATTGGGTGAAGGTGCAGAAATTGGAGGTTCTGTGACGAAAACCAATTCGAGAACATTGTCTTACACCACAAGTAATATTCTAACCTACGATAAAAAATTCGGACAGCATCACATCAATATTTTAGGCGGTCAGGAATTTTATCATTACGAATATCAGACAATTTCAGGAAGCAGAAGCCAGTTTTCACTGCCCTATTATTATGAACCGGATGCAGCAGCATTGTTGGGTAGTTTCTCAGGAAATAGTGATCAATTAGGATTGTTAAGTTACCTGGGAAAAGCGGAATATGATTATCAGAATAAATATTTTGTTTCCGGATCGGTAAGATCGGATGGGTCTTCAAGATTCTCTCCGGAAAACAGATGGGGAACATTCTGGTCGGTCGGTGGTTCTTGGAAAGCATCGAGTGAAAACTTTATTAAAAACTTGAATTTCTTCAATCAACTAACACTTCGTGCAAGTTATGGAGGTCAGGGAAATGATAAGTTGAGTACCTATTATGCTTACCAAAGTTTATATGCTTTTTACAATAATTTAGGTGAAGGCGGAACGGTTGCAAGCAAATTGCCAACTCCGGATCTGAAATGGGAAACCAATCTGAATTTCAATGCAGGTCTTGAATTCTCTATCTTAAAAAACAGAATTAAAGGGAATGTAGAATATTTCCAGAGAAAAAGTAAAGATCTTCTATTTGGAATGCCTTTAGCTCCGTCATTGGGTTTCAGTGAATATCAGGCAAATATTGGTGAGCTGAAAAACACAGGTTTTGAATTTTCATTATTTACAACCCCCATTAAAACAAAAGATTTTGAATGGAATATGGATGTGAATGTAAGCACCTTAAAAAATGAAATCACCAAACTTCCGAAAGGATCTATTGTAAGCGGAACAAAATTATTGCAAGTCGGTGGATCGGTTTACGATTTCTTCATCCCTGAATGGGCAGGAGTAGATCCTGCCAACGGAAATCCGCTTTGGAAAACGATTACAACAGATGCAAATGGAAATACAGTAGAAGGAACGACTTCAGAATATGCCAAAGCCACAAAAACTTTGCAAGGTTCGTCACTTCCGAAAGTAATGGGTGGAATTACAACAAGTTTTGCTTACAAAAGCTTTGACTTTTCAACCTTGGTCTCATTCGCTATCGGAGGAAAAATTTTAGATACAGATTATACGATGTTAATGCATAATGGAAGTTCGGCAGGACGCGCTTGGAGTTCTGAAATGCTAAACAGATGGACTCCAGAAAATCCTAACACTGATGTTCCGGCTTTAAGTACAACAACGAATAACTGGACTTCAACATCCTCAAGATTTTTATATTCAGGAACGTATGCGAGAGTGAAAAATGTGAGCTTAGGATATACACTTCCATCAGATTATTTTGAAAAAATCGGATTGAAAAAATTCAGAGTTTATGTACAGGCAGAAAACCTTTTGACATTCTACAAACATAAAGGAATGGATCCTGAACAGACACTGGACGGAACAACGTATTACAGATATCCTGCGATGAGAACAATCACTTTCGGTTTACAGGCAACTCTTTAACATTTAAAATGAAAACAATGAAACAATTAAAATATTTATCTTTTGCAGTAATCACGGCATTGTCTTTAATCAGTTGTGAAAGTGATCTGGAAACAGCTCCAACTAATCAGGCAAACGAAGAAGAAGTTTTCAAAACTGCCGAAAGTGCGGAAACGGTAATCAACGGAACCTGGGCGAAATTCAATGATGATGGAACAACGTATTCTAATATAGGGTATTCGACCGTATTGAGAACAAGTGATGCGATGGGAAGTGATGTTGCGGTTTTGACCAACAAATATGGGTTTCCCGGAGCGTATGCCTTCACAGATTTGGTGAATAATACAGGAAGCCGATCCCTTTTCATCTGGAGTTTACTGTATTCCACCATCAATAATATGAACAATGTTCTTGCAAGAATCGATGGAGTAGAAGGAAGTCAGGATAAGAAAAATCAGGTAAAAGGTCAGGCGAAAGCATTGAGAGCTTTTTGTTATTTAAACCTGGCGAGTTTTTATCAGTTCAGTTACCTGAAAGATAAAACAGCTTTGACGGCTCCTATTTATACAGAGCCAACCACTACGAGCTCTGTCGGAAAGAAAAAAGCAAGTCTTGAAGAAATATATACTTTAATTAAAAGTGACTTGACGGATGCAGATCAACTGCTTCAAAATTATTCAAGAAACAACAAGGATAAAATTGACAGATCGGTTGTAAATGGATTATTGGCAAGAGCTTATTTAAACACGGGAGACTGGGCAAAAGCAGCGGCTTCTGCAAAAATCGCGAGAAATGGCTATGCTCTGATGACAGCAGAAAAGTATAAAGACGGATTCAATGATATCAGCAATGGAGAATGGATTTGGGGGCACGGACAAACACAGGAACAGTCTGGCGAAAGCTATGCTTTCCACTTTTTAGATGTTTCATCTTCCGGAAGCTATTATTACAGCTTTATGGCAGATCCTTACTTTAAAGATTTATTCGATACCAATGATATCCGTTATTCGCTGTTTTCATGGGACGGAAATCCTGGAAGAGAAGGGTTATTGCGATATGCTAAGTTTAAATTTAAAGCTAATCTGATTGCCGATATCGTTTATATGAGAGCAGCAGAAATGTATTTAATTGAAGCCGAAGCTGAGGCCAGAAATGGAAACGTCACGAATGCTGTAACCGTTTTAAATCAATTGAAATCTGCCAGAAATGCCAATCTATATTCAGGTTCTTTAGCACAAAATGATGTGGTAAAAGAGGTTTTGATTGAAAGAAGAAAAGAATTGTTTGGTGAAGGATTCTCATTATCCGACATCATCAGAACGCAGGGAACAGTGGCAAGAAAACCATTTACCAATACAAGCGGACAGGCAATTCAGGTTCAGATTACTACTCCGGATGGTATTGTGAAAACCGTGAACGGAAGAGGACATACAATCTTTGCATTCCCTGATCAGTCAGCTTTCGTAGCCAACAGCAGATATTACTTATTCTCAATTCCGCAAAAAGAAATAGAGAATAATCCGAACTTATAGTTTTAGTTTTTTAAATTTTTAAAGGAAAGTCACTGCGTTATGTAGTGGCTTTTTTATTAGTTGATTATTCAAATTTTGAGGGATAAAACTTTTGCAATTGTGTTGCAGTCCATATTGAAATATTTTCGTAACTTATTTACAGAGTTTAAATTAAGAGGGCTTAGAAAGAAAGCTGTTAATTTTGAGCAAAGAATTGTATTTAAATTTCCGCAGAATGAAAACAGACATCGAAAATAAATTAATAGACAAAAACACCAAACCTACAAGTATGAGGATTTTGGTGTATGACTTTTTAAGTTCTCAGGAAGCTGCTTTGTCTTTATCTGAAATTGAAAATCACTTTGAAAATGCAGACCGGACAACTATTTACAGAACTTTAAAAACCTTTGAAGAAAAAGGAATTGTCCATAGTATTCAGGAAAATACAACAACAAAATACAGGCTTTGCCACGACGGTTGTGACGAAACTACTCATAAAGACTGGCATCTTCATTTTTATTGTAAAATCTGTAAACAAACCACCTGTAAAGAAGATATCTCCTTTCCCGAAAATATTCAGACAAACTTCCGGATCGATGAAATAAGACTTTTCGCCAAAGGAATTTGTGAAAGTTGCCTTGAAAGTTTGCAATAGCATTGCATCTGCTTTAAACCGAATTTTGATAAAAATTTTAAGTTATGGAAGAATGCTGCAGCGCAAAACCGAAAAAGGACCACAATCATAATCATGAAGGTCACGATCACGACCATTCTCATGATGTGGGAGATCAATCTACATTTCAGATGTTTCTCCCTGCGATTACCTCTTTTGCGTTATTGTTGATAGGAATCGCTTTAGATAATTATATAAAACCCGATTGGTTTACCGGCTGGATTCGTCTGGTTTGGTATCTTATTGCTTACATTCCCGTTGGATTACCCGTTTTGAAAGAAGCTTATGAAAGCATTACAAAAGGAGATGTTTTCTCTGAGTTTTTTTTAATGGGAATCGCAACCATCGGAGCTTTCGCGATCGGTGAATATCCCGAAGGTGTTGCGGTGATGCTATTTTATTCTGTTGGCGAAGTGTTTCAGGCAATGGCGGTAACCAGAGCAAAAAGTAATATTAAATCATTACTCGACCAGCGTCCAGATGAAGTGACTATTTTAAAAGACGGAAAACCTCAAATTGTAAAAGCCGAAAAAGTAAATATCGGAGAGATCATTCAATTAAAATCAGGAGAAAAACTTGGATTAGACGGAGAATTATTATCTGAAACCGCTTCATTCAACACTGCTGCATTAACGGGAGAAAGTAAACCTGATACCAAAACAAAAGGCGAAACTGTTTTAGCAGGAATGATTAATTTGAATACTGTAAGTCAGGTAAAAGTCACTACGGCTTACAAAGACAGTAAATTGAGCAAGATTTTGGAATTGGTTCAGAATGCGACTGCTCAAAAAGCTCCGACCGAATTATTCATCAGAAAATTTGCGAAAATTTATACACCCATTGTTGTTTTTTTAGCAATCGGAATCACGCTTCTGCCTTACCTTTTTGTAGCTGATTATCAGTTCAGAGATTGGTTGTACAGAGCATTAGTATTTTTGGTAATATCATGTCCGTGTGCCTTGGTAATATCAATTCCGTTAGGATATTTTGGAGGAATCGGAGCTGGAAGCCGAAATGGTATTTTGTTTAAAGGAAGTAATTTTTTGGATGTTTTAGCGAATGTTCAAAATGTAGTAATGGATAAAACCGGAACAATGACGGAAGGTGTTTTCAAAGTTCAGGAAGTAGATTTTAATCACGAATTTAATAAAGATGAAATTTTAAAATTCGTCAATGCCTTAGAAAGTAAAAGTTCACACCCAGTTGCAACCGCTATCCATGAATATGTGGGCGAAATCGATCATTCAGTTCAACTGGAGGATGTAGAAGAAATTGCAGGACATGGTTTAAAAGCAACCATCAATGGAAAAGGATTATTGGTTGGTAATTTCAAATTGATGGATAAGTATGACATCAATTACAATATCAAACCTGAAAACATTGTCTATACTTTAATTGCTGTGGCTTACGATAAAAAATTTGTGGGTTATTTAACGATCGCAGATTCTATTAAAGATGATGCTCAATTAACGATCAATAAATTAAAATCATTAAACGTAAAAACCACCATGCTGAGCGGAGACAAAACGTCTGTCGTGAAATATGTTGCTGATGCATTAGGAATTCAAAATGCTTACGGAGATTTGCTGCCTGAAGATAAGGTCAATAAGGTCAAAGAAATTAAAACAAAAAATCAAACCGTAGCTTTTGTGGGAGATGGAGTAAATGATGCGCCTGTAGTTGCTTTAAGCGATGTCGGGATAGCAATGGGTGGATTGGGGAGTGATGCTACCATTGAAACTGCCGATGTTGTGATTCAAGATGATATGCCAAGCAAAATCCCGATGGCAATTAATATAGGAAAACAAACTAAAAGAATAGTTTGGCAGAATATTACCTTAGCATTTACAATTAAAGCAATTGTTCTTATTTTGGGTGCCGGAGGATTGGCTACCATGTGGGAAGCTGTTTTTGCAGATGTCGGAGTGGCATTGCTTGCAATTTTAAATGCGGTGAGAATCCAGCGAATGAAATTTTGAGTATTTCAAGAACAATAAAATTTGAAATAAAAATAAAAGCTCTGTCAAAAAAAACCTGACAGAGCTTTTAATATATAAAGAGCTCACCAGGAAAATGACTTTCATCATAAATGATTGGTCAGAACAATTTCAGTAGTATATTTGTAGAAGAGAATTCATATTTGAAGTTTTTTATTTCCATATTTATTATTTTCACGATTGCAATACGTCCTGTATTGCCACTCATTAATTATGCGGTGAATTATGATTACATTGTGAAAAACCTTTGTGAAAAAAGAAATATTCCACAATCTACCTGTAAAGGAAAATGCTATGTTGAAAAGGAACTGGCAAAAACAGAAAAACAATCTAACAATAATCAGAACATAAAAATTGCAGGATTAGATGTGTTTCTATCTAATGAAATCCTTTCCTTTTCACACCAAAATCAATTTGATATTCCTATAAAAAGATCAAATTCGCATTATATTAATTCTCATCCTTCAGAATATTTTACCCGGATATTCCATCCTCCTCTCGCTTAAATTTTATTTTAAACTAATTTTTTAGTTAATGATTTAACCATTAAGGCCTAATAAGTTTTTAAGAATATGAGAATGGCTTTGCGTTAAGTAGAATGCTTAAAAATCAATATGATTTCTTAACGAATCTTAACCCCTTCAATATCTTAATGGTTTAAAAAATCAATCAATTTTCATTCAAGACAAGTATTAATTTCAATTTAAAAATAAAATGAAATCAAAAATTATTTTGACAGCATTATTGTCTGTTTCGTTAATGGCTTGTGCTCAGGAAACCCCTAAAGTAAAGCATAAAAAAGCCAACATCTCTACAAAGTCAAATGTACAAAAGATAAAATTCGCTAACGCGGAAGATCCTATTTGCCATATGCCGACTGAAGCCGATATGAAAGATACCGCAGTGTATAAGAATAAAACGTACGGTTTTTGCAGTCCATTATGCAAAGACGAATTCAAGAAAAATCCTGAGAAGTATGTCCAAAAATAAAAAGCCAAATAATACAAAAAGTAAAGTTATTATTCCGATTGCGGTTATTGCGTTACTTTTTCTGGGTATCGGTGTAGGAATGGGCTACTTTAAAAAGAATCTTTATACGGTAATGAAGGTTCCTGATTTTCAACTCACAGATCAGAATAATAAGAAAATCACCAATAAAGATATGCTTGGGAAAGTATATTTGGTAGAATTCTTCTTCAGCAGATGTCCTACCATTTGCCCGGTGATGAATACCAACATGAGAGCGATTGAGGATGAAATCAATAACCCTGATTTCGGAATTATTTCTGTAAGCATAGATCCGGAAAATGACACACCGGAATTATTGAAAGAACATGCCAAAAGAATTGGTGCAAAATCTCCAAACTGGCATTTTTTGACGGGAAATAGAGAGTATATCGGAAAACTGGCAGATCAGTTCAATATATATGTAGGAGATAAAGAAGATGAAAGCGAAAATCTGAATCATAGCGGAATGATTGCCCTTGTAGATAAAGAGGGAAATATCCGTTGCAGATATAATAAGGATAATATGCCAATCCTTTATTATTCAGGATTAAACTATGAAGATCCGGAAGGGAAAACTCCGAAACTGACAGGCAAATATCATCCCGACAGGGAAATATTAATTGAAGACATTAAGAAATTACTAAAATAAATATTGTTTAACCACTAAAAAACAAAACATTATGAAAATTTTTAAAGTAGCTGCCTTAAGTGCAGTTTTCGCGGCGCAGTTCGCATTCGCGCAGTTCAAACAGACGCCTTTGCCGTACGCTTACAATGCATTGGAAGGAAATATTGATGCGCAGACCATGGAAATTCACTATTCAAAGCACGCAGCAGCCTATGTAGCGAATTTGAATAAAGCCATTGCAGGAACTCCGCAGGAAAAACAGACCTTGTTCCAGATTATGTCGAATGCTTCAAAGTTACCGGCTGCAGTGAGAAATAATGCAGGTGGTCACTATAACCACGAATTGTTCTGGACGGTTTTGACTCCTGAAAAAAATACACAGCCTTCTGCAAAATTATCAAAAGCGATCAATGAAGCTTTCGGTAGTATGGATGCCTTCAAAGAAAAGATGAGCAAAGCAGGAGCAGACCGTTTCGGTTCGGGATGGGCTTGGTTAGCGGTAGATAAAAACGGGAAATTATTCGTTTCTTCAACCCCTAATCAGGATAATCCTCTGATGGATGTTGTAGAAGAAAAAGGAACTCCTATTTTTGGAATCGATGTTTGGGAGCACGCTTATTATTTGAAATATCAAAATAAAAGAGCTGATTATTTAGCTGCCATCTGGAACGTAACCAACTGGAAGGAAATCAGCAGAAGATACGAAGAAGCTACCAGCAAAAAATAATTAAATGCATTTAATTTGCAGCATATTTCTTCCCTTATTTGTTGTGGTATTCAGGCCTCTGGTTCCACTGGCGAAATATGCTGCGAATTATGATTATATCTCTGAAATCTTTTGGGGTAATTGTAAAGATTTATTTTTAAATCAGAAACTATTTGTTAACCTCCACCAAAAAGGTGGAGGTTTTTTTATTTTTTAAGATTGGGTAAAAATGCGGTGATGATTCCCATCAATGGTAAAAATGCACAGATTTTAAATACATATTCAATACTTGTATCGTCTGCAACTGCCCCTAATACCGCTGAACCGATTCCACCCATTCCAAACATAAATCCGAAGAACAATCCGGCTACCAATCCTATTTTATTAGGTAAAAGATCTGTTGCAAACACCAGGATCGCAGAAAATGCTGAAGCAATAATTAATCCGATGATAACAGCGAATGCGATTGTCCAGAATAATGAAAGATAGGGCAGGCAAAGTGTAAAGGGAGCTGCTCCCAGAATCGAAATCCAGATGATTTTCTTTCTTCCGTATTTATCCCCTAATTTCCCACCTAAAATAGTTCCGACCGCAACTGCTGCAAGAAACATGAACAAATATAATTGAGAATCTTTTACCGAGATATGGAATTTGTCGATTAGAAAGAAAGTGAAATAATTTGTCATTGAAGCCAGGTAAATATATTTCGAAAATACTAATGCCAATAATATTGTAATTGAAAAAATAACTTTTTTACGGGAAAGATTGATATGGATAATATCGCTTGAATGTTTTGATGATTTTTTCAGACTTAATCTTTCTGCATACCAGTTTCCGATTCTCCATAGAACGATAATTCCGATAAATGCAGCGATGGCAAAAAGACCGACATAGCCTTGACCTAATGGAAGGATAATTAATGCAACCAACAAAGGTCCAATGGCACTTCCTGAATTTCCACCCACCTGAAAGATCGATTGTGCCAATCCTTTTTGCCCGCCGGAAGCCAACTGTGCTACTCTTGATGCTTCAGGATGAAAAATAGAGGATCCCATTCCAATCAGTCCCACTGCAATCAAAATCACATAATATTGATGAGCGGCAGCCAATAATAATAACCCTGCCATAGACAATCCCATTCCGATAGCTAAAGATCTCGGGTTGGGATTTTTATCCGTATATATTCCCACGAAAGGCTGTAAAATAGAAGCTGTAAGTTGAAACACCAATGTAATAATTCCAATTTGGGCGAAGGATAAATTAAATTCACCCTTTATAATCGGGTAGAGTGAAGGAATCGTAGATTGGATCAGGTCATTCAAAAAATGTGAAAAACTGATCATGAATAAGATTGGATAGACAATTTTAGTGGTGTCAATTGTTTTTACTGTATTATTTTCCATAATAAATTTTAATTCATCAGGTCATCTGATGAATTTTGTTAAAAGTTTAATTTTTAATAAACCTGGTCAACAATTTGTTGAGCAATATATGCAGCTTCCTCTGCATTTTTATTTTCTATAGCTATATAAAGACGTTGATGAATATTCTGGGAAATAATAAAAGATTCTGTGTCATTATGTCTACTTTCAAAAGATCTCAGAATATGTGAACTTGCGATTTTATAAATTTCCTTTAAAAGGCTGTTACCACAGGCTTCGGCTATGGCCACATGGAAATTGATATCGGTATGATAACATTCTAAAGCCTTGTTTTCTTTAGCTAATGTATTTCTTTGGTCCAAGTATAATTTGATTTCTTTTAATTGATCATCATTACGATGTAAAGCTGCTTTAGCGGCAATTTTAGAATCTAATAAGGATCGAACCTCTTGCACATCCTCAATCTGTGCCTTATCCATCTGAGATTCCAAAGATTCATGGATGGTATTTGAAATAACAAAAGTTCCTACACCTTGCTGGACATCCAATACTCCTTTGATCGAGAGTATTTTAATTGCTTCTCGAATGCTTGATCTCCCGACACCGTAGATTTTCATTAATTCAGGTTCGGTAGGCAATTTATCGCCAATAGCAAATTCATCATTGACAATTCCTTCTGTCAATCGATCTGCTACTTCCTGGGCTAATGTTTTTCTTTGAATTTGCATCTTTTAATACATCATATCATCTGATGAATTGCAAAGGTAGATATTTAAAATTTAATTCTTGGATTATTTGAATTGATTTTTAATTATTAAGCATAATAAAGTAGGTACTATACTTATTTCAAATCGAAACATTATTCACTAATAAGAGAAATAAAAAAAGAGATCCAAAATATGAATCTCTTTTAAGTAGCCCGTAGGGGAATCGAACCCCTCTTACCAGAATGAAAATCTGAGGTCCTAACCGATAGACGAACGGGCCATCTACCAAACTGCAAAATACATTGCAGGGTTAGTGTTTTGTTTTTATAAGTTCAACTCTTATTTCAATTACTCGGTTAGTAGTAATTAAATGTAGCCCGTAGGGGAATCGAACCCCTCTTACCAGAATGAAAATCTGAGGTCCTAACCGATAGACGAACGGGCCAACTATACTTATTAAGCTAGTTTATTAACGTGCTTAGTTAATTTGCTTTTTAAGTTAGCAGCTTTGTTTTTGTGGATGATATTTTTCTTAGCTAATCTATCCAACAAAGAGATAACTTTTGGCAATTGTTCTGCAGCAGCAGCTTTATCTTCTTCATTTCTCAATACTTTCATTGCTGTTCTAGCAGTCTTGTGGTAGTATCTGTTACGAACTTTTCTTACTTCGTTTTGTCTAATTCTTTTTAATGCTGATTTATGATTTGCCATATCGTTCAAATGTGAGTGCAAAAGTATAAACTTTTTTTTTATCAACCAAATTTATTTTTAAAAATTTTTAAATATTTTGGTTTTTTAAATTTATCCTCTCGCGAGTTAATATATATCTTTATTTGGTAGCCTATAGGGGAATCGAACCCCTGTTGCAAGAATGAAAATCTTGAGTCCTAACCACTAGACGAATAGGCCAAATTTTGAGGTTGCAAAAGTATTAAATAACTTTTAAACTTCAAAATTATTTTTTTAACCTATTTATAAACTTTCTGAATCACAGTGTTTTTAATTCCTTTCTTCTCAAGATCTTTTTGAAGATCTATCGCTCCTTCTAAAGAATCCTCTTTTCCATAGGTATAGTAGAACACTCCATTGGTTTTGGTTCTGTCCACATCTTTAAGAGATTGAAGAATGAAAGAATTGCTGCTCAGTTTGTCCGGACCTGCATATAATTCAAGAGTATAATACCCACTGCTCAATTTCTGATTAGGCATAAACCCAACAGCAAATGCATTTTTGAATCCTGCATCTTTTGCAGCTCTAAGGTTGATGTCTCTCGTGGATGCCATATTGGTAACGCTGTAGTAATATTTGTAGACACCTCCTTCTTTGATCGTAAGAATATAATTAAGTCCTTTTAGGGCAGGATCTCCGTCATTATATTTTATAGATGAAGTGATAAGAAGTATTCTGAAATCGTTTTTCAATGCGACTTCAGCAGGTTTTTCAGGCTCAGGTTTTCTTACGAGGGTACCGGATGAAGTTTTTCTGTCAACTGCTTTTTTGTAATCAATGATTGCTTTATAAATATTTTCTGCAGTTTCTTGCTGGCCTTTTTCAGAATATAAAAAAGCCGCATCATCATAATTATTGACGAAGCCTGTTTCAACAAGAATAGAAGGCATGGCGCTTCTTCTTAAAATGTGTAGGTTTTCTTGTTTTACCCCACGGGAATATCTTCCAGTTTTAGCGAAATTATCTTCTACAAAGGTCCCCAGAATAAGACTGTTTTCAAGATATTTACTCTGCTGCAGTTTTAAGGCAATTAGTGATTCTGGTGAAGAGGAATCATACGACGAGAATGTCTCTTTATCTTTTTCATCAAGATAAATCACATTGTTTTCTTGCTTGGCTACTTCCAGATTTTCTCTGTTTTGAGCAGGTCCTTGTACAAAAGTTTCTGTTCCTTTTGCGGTAGCTGTTTTGCTCGGGGATGAATTGACGTGTACAGAAATGAATAAATCCGCCTTACTTCTGTTGGCGATGTTGGTTCTGTCGGTTAAAGAAGGGTACTCATCAATCTTACGGGTATAGATGACTTTAAAGTCTTTATTTTTCTCAAGCATTGCTCCCAGTTTAAGAACAATTCCAAGTGTAACGTCTTTTTCTTGTACAAGTCCTATATCAGAATAGTTTCTGTTGGCTCCTATATCTCCACCCCCATGACCTGCGTCTAAGACTACGGTGAATTTTTTTTGAGCAAAGGAAAAGTTGAAAAGGAGTATCGCAAGAAATGATAAAATTATTTTAAAATTTTGTTTGTACATCTTACAGTTTTAAAAATTATATTAATTTTGGACCTTAATTATATAACATACAATTGGCCAAAACCGTCTCCAAAAATATATTACAAATTTTAATTATCCTAATTTTTAACAATTTTTTAGCACAGAAAACTCCTGAAAAATTGCCTAAAAATGCGGTTAATGATACTATTATCCAAAAGGATACCATTGTTGTAAAAAAAGAGTCTTTAGATGATATTCTGAGAACAAAAGCTGATGAAGAGCGAAATGATGTTCAGAAAAAAATGACTTATCTGCTGAAAAACGCTCAGGTGAAATACCAGGATATGCAGATAGACGCAGATTATATCTCAATAGATCATGAAAGAAACTTGATTTATGCAAGAGGAAAGCAAGATGCTTCCGGAAAAATTATAGAAAATGTAATCACTAATCAAGGAGGTAAGAAATACGAGACAACGGAGTTTAGCTATAATACCAAAACCAAGCAGGCTATTGCTTATAATGCACGTACTGAGGAAAGTGAAGGAGTGATCATAGCGGAAAAGACAAAAAAATACAGCGATACTGTATTTGCTATGAAGAACGGAGATTACACTACAGATACTTATTTTATTCAAAAGAAAGATACGGTGCCCGATTATAAAATGAGGGCTTCCAATATTAAATTAATTAAGACAAAAACAAACTCCCAGATTGTAACAGGGCCGATTAGAATGTATATTGAGGAGATTCCAACCCCTTTAATCATGCCTTTTGCAATCCTTCCTTTTTCGTCTAAAAGGGCAGCTGGTATTTTAATTCCCAGTTTTGGTGAACGACAAGATGTAGGATTCTTTTTAAACGGTATTGGATATTATCAGCCTATTGGAGAACATTTCGATTTGAAAGTGTTAGCAGATATTTATACAAAAGGGAGCTGGACTTTACGTCCTGAAATGCACTATTTGAAAAAATATAGGTATTCGGGGAGTTTTTCGGCGGATATAGGAAAAACCATTCGAGGTATAAAAGGACTTGATAATTATAGTGAAACGGGAACGTATAGAATTGCATGGACTCATACACAAGATACAAAGGCAAATCCGTTTTTAACCTTTTCGGCTTCTGTAAATGCTACGAGTGAGACCTTCTATAATAATACGGTAAACAATAATTATATTATGGATCAGAGTGTGTTGAGAACACAACAGAACTCTACGTTAACGCTTACCAAAAGATTCCTGACATTACCGATAACAGTAACAGGAACGGCTTCCTATTCTCAGAACTTTGCAACGGGACTTTCGGATTTACGACTTCCTCAAATGAATGTAGCTGTAAATCAGTTTTACTTATTCAAATCAAAAACGGGAACTAGAAGCGGACTTCTTGAAAATATTACCGTGAATACAAGTTTGAACCTTAATAATTATGTTCAGACAAACAGTGGTGAATTGTTTAAAAAGGCGATGTGGGATAAATTACAAACCGGAGTGAAAAATAATATTACACTGGGGACTAATACCACGATTGCGAAATTTTTCACCTTCAGTTTAGGAGCTAATATTGATAATGCATTAACTACAAAAACATTAACGAAGTATTACGATCCTATCGAAAATGAAGTGGTAAATAAAATGAATAATAAAATTGCAGGATATTCTACTTTTTCTACTACTGCAAGTATTCAGACTACGTTATATGGTCAAGCAAACTTTAAAAAAGGATCGACTATTGAAGCGATAAGACACATGGTGATACCAAGTATAGGATTTACTTATTCTCCGGATTTTGGGGATGCAAAATTCGGGTATTATAAAAATTACTATACTGCGAATGGTGCTCTTACCCCATATTCTATTTTTGAAAATAATGGAATTATAGGATCTCCAACCACCGGAATGGTAGGTGCGCTTAACTTTAATATTGGAAACAATATTGAAATGAAGGTGAAATCAAAAAGTGATTCTACAGGAGTGAAAAAAGTAAAAATATTTGAATCATTGAGTCTTGCAGGAAATTATAATTTTGCGGCAAAAGATCACCCTTGGTCCATCATGACGATCAACGGACAATCCTCTTTTTTTAATAATAAATTGACTGTCAATACAAGTTTATCCTTAGATCCTTATCGAATTACATTTGCTCCGGGAGAAAATACAGGGGTAAGAACTGAGGAATTTGGTCATTTTAGTTTACAAGGATTTAATGTGCAGATGTCTTATCCTTTAAGCAGTGAAATTTTTGGTGAGAAGGTGGATTACCCTAAAAAATATCCGGCTAAAGGAGAGATTCGAAATGAAGTCTATTATTTCGATGATGATAACTATGCTCATTTTGATCAGGCCTGGACGTTAAACGTCAGTACAAACTATCAATATTCAAAAGGATTATCGAGAACACCGACTAAAATGGCTTCACTGGGACTTGATGGAAGTATTAAATTAACGCCTTATTGGAATATTACCGGAAGTACCCATTATGATTTGGTGACTAAAGATCTGGCTTTGACGCGTATTGGTTTCTCAAGAGATCAGAGAAGTTTTACAATCAATTTTAACTGGGTTCCTTTCGGACGATATAAGGTGTATGACTTCTTTATCGGGATAAAAGCGAACATTTTAAGTGATGCATTGAAGTACAAAGACAGAAGTTTTACACAGCCAAATGCACCTTTCTAAGATAGAAACTATATTGAAGAAGAGAAATAGAATATAAATTTTATATTTGCACCCAAAATAAATTCTAATGAAAAAAATAATCAACACCGTAAATGCACCGGCAGCTATCGGACCTTATTCACAAGCAAACTTTGCCAACGGAGTTTTGTATATCTCGGGTCAGATTCCTGTAGATCCTGCAACTGGTAAATTGGTAGAAGGAATTGAAAAAGAAACGCATCAGGTAATGAAAAACCTTGAAGCTATTCTTACAGAGGCTGGAATGACATTTAAAAACGTTGTAAAAGCAACAATCTTCCTTAAGAATATGGATGATTTTGCAGTAATGAACGATATTTATGCTTCATATTTGGATGCAGATAGCTATCCGGCTCGTGAGACGGTTCAGGTTTCTTGCCTGCCAAAGAATGTTGATATCGAAATTTCTATGATTGCACATCAGGATTAAGAATTCATGAACTTTTTAAGAAATACATTGGCGGTTGTTGTAGGGCTCGGTATTGCGGGGCTTATTATTACTCTTGGGATAAGAGTGTTTCCACAATGGGTTACTTTTGAGGCTTTTGCTCCGTTTGAGCATTGGCAAAGATTTCTTCAGAGTATGCAGGATGATAAAGCGTTCTTCGGCTTCCTTTTGTTTATTTCCGGTTTGGGAACTACAGTTGGAGGAGTAGCAACAGCAATTATCGTTAAATATGCTAAAGTGGCTTATGCTATTCTTATCGGCTTCATTATGCTGTTTATAGCCATGTTGGATGTTATTGTTTTTCCATATCATCCTACATTTTATAAAATTTCTATTTTCCTTACCTTTTTTCCATTTTCTTGGATCGGAGGGAAAATTGTTGAGATCTTTTATGAACGAAGCAAGAAAAAAAGAGTCGCTGACAAAATGAATAAATCCTAATATAGATACAAAAAAACGCTGCAAGTCGCAGCGTTTTTTTTATGAAGTTTATCTGGTTCTTCAATTAAGGCATTTTGAAACCTCTAGTATAGATTTGTCCGTAGGCATCCACAAATTTCACCTGTACATTTCCTGAATATTTATCAAGGATTTTCTCAACATCTTTCTGTGAATTTACCGGTTTCCCGTTAATTTCAATTACGATATAATTATCTACGATTCCGATTTTGGCAATTTCACCTCCTTCTGCTACATTGTTGGCAATAACACCGCTATTTAATCCGTAATCAGTTTTGAATCTTTCATCCAATGGTTTAAACTCTGCACCGATTTTTTCAGTAACACTTAGGTCTGCTTTGGTTCTAGTAGAAGTACCCCCTTTTTGATCTCTAAGAGTAGCTGTCGTTACATTTTCCTTGCCATTTCTTAAGTAAGTAACCTGTACTTTGTCTCCAGGTCTTTTGCTTCCGATTGCGGCTGAAAGATCAGCGAAATCTGTAATCGCATAAGAGTCAATTTTAGTGATGATATCTCCTTTTTTAATACCCGCATCCTCTGCGCCGCTGTTTTCTCCAAATCCTGTGACGTACATCCCTGATCCGGCTTTGATATTGGTTTTTTGATCCTTGTTATAAGCTGCTACCAATTGGTCATTAGATAAATCTATTGTTGTTACCCCTAAGAATCCTCGTTGTACAATACCAAATTTCTTGATGTCTTCAATAATTTTTCTCGCTAAATTCGAAGGAACAGCAAATCCGTATCCCTGATAATAACCTGTTGTAGACTGAATCGCTGAGTTAATACCAATAAGATCTCCGTTTGTATTTACCAAAGCTCCCCCTGAATTTCCGGGATTAATGGCAGCATCGGTTTGAATGAAACTTTCGATTGGATTGGCTGCTTTTCCTTGTGAGCTTAAAATTCCGATTCCTCTTCCTTTAGCAGAAACAATACCGGCAGTTACTGTAGAATTTAATCCAAGCGGATTTCCTACGGCAAGAACCCACTGTCCGACCTCAATATTATCAGAATTAGCGAAGTTTAAATAAGGTAATCCCTTTTCTTCAATTTTTAATAGAGAAATATCCGTATTAGGATCGGTTCCGACTAAGGTTGCTATATAAGATTTTTTATTGCTTAAAACGACTTCAAGTTTATTAGCTCCGGCTACAACGTGATTATTGGAAATAATATAACCATCCGGCGAAATGATGACTCCTGATCCCATTCCCGATGGCATATTGTCAGGAGCTTGTTGTTGCTGTCTTTGCTGGCCTCTTCCATTTTGAGGTCCGAAGAAAAAATCAAAAAGATCCTGTTCTGAAGCTCTGCTCGTTGATCTTGATTGGTAGTTTTTAATAGTAACTACTGCAGGAACTGTTGTTTTCGCTGCTTTTACAAAATCTTCACCCACTGCTCCGGAATTCATTCCTGCAAAAGATACATTTGACGCTGATTTTGTGAAGTATGATTGGTCTCCGTTGTTGGAATCATGATTGAAATATTGCAATGCTCCAACGGTAGTAGCTCCGGACATAACGCCTACTACTGCAAATGGTAATAGTTTTTTTAAAGTACTCTTCATTGTATATCTTTCTTAATTATTTATGTTATTTATTCTTTCGTTTTATTGTAAACAAATTTAATGCTAAATAGGTATGCAATTGGTATTAAATGTTTCACTTTTAACTAAAATTTAACTACAATAACATTATTTTAGAAGTTATGTGGTAATTATTTGTCACTATTAACGAATCTTAAAATTTTATTAAATGACAATATGACATAGTGTAAGATGAGTAAAGTGATTCAAAAGTTAAATCCCGATTATAAATCAATAAGATTTCATTCCAAATGTACTCTTACTAAAGGACAATCCATTGATATTAATCATTGAGAAGTTAAAAAGTGATTAAATTTAAATGATTACCTTTGCAAAAATTTTTCTCACTTAAAACGTTTATAGCATGCAACTGTACAACACCTTAAGCGCAGAAGAAAGAGCTCAACTTATTGATGAAGCTGGTAAGGAACGTCTTACATTGTCTTTCTATGCGTATGCCAAAATTGAAGATCCCAAAAAATTTCGCGACAATTTATTTATAGCCTGGAATGCTCTTGATGCATTGGGACGTATTTATGTTGCTCATGAAGGAATTAATGCTCAGATGAGCGTTCCTGCGGAGAATTTTGAAGCATTTCGCGATACATTGGAAGAGTATGACTTTATGAAAGGCATTCGTTTGAATGTTGCTGTGGAGCAAGACAATCATTCTTTTTTAAAATTAACAATCAAAGTAAGACATAAGATCGTTGCTGATGGGTTGAACGATGATACTTTTGATGTTACCAATAAAGGAATCCACTTAGGAGCTCAGGAATTTAATAACATGCTTGAAGACCCTAATACAATTGTAGTGGATTTTAGAAATCACTACGAAAGTGAAGTGGGGCATTTTGAAGGAGCGATCACCCCGGATGTGGAGAATTTCAGAGAAAGTTTGCCGATTATCAACGATCAGTTACAGGATTTTAAAGAAGATAAAAATCTGTTGATGTATTGTACGGGTGGAATTCGCTGTGAAAAAGCAAGTGCTTACTTTAAACATCAAGGCTTTAAGAACGTTTTCCAGCTGGAAGGCGGAATTATTGAATATACCCGTCAGATTAAAGAAGAAGGAATTGAAAGTAAATTCATAGGTAAAAACTTTGTATTCGATCACCGTTTAGGAGAGAGAATTACAGATGATATTATTTCTCAGTGCCACCAATGCGGAAAACCTTGTGATAACCATACGAATTGTGCTAATGATGCTTGTCATTTATTGTTTATTCAATGTGATGAGTGTAAAGAAACAATGGAAAACACTTGTTCTACGGAATGCCTTGAAACCATTCATTTACCATGGGACGAACAGGTGAAACTAAGAAAAGGATTGCAGGTTGGCAATAAAGTGTTCAGAAAAGGAAAATCTGAAGCTTTGAAATTTAAAAATTCCGGAGATCTGTCAACGCAGACTTTAGCCAAAGCAAAACCTGAAACCAAAGATATCCGCCAGAAAATAAAAGTTAAAAAGACATTAATCGGAAAGGCAGAACATTATTATTCAAAATCGAAAATTGCACAGTTTTTAATTGAAAATAAAGAGCTTTCTATAGGAGATAAAGTTTTAATTTCAGGGCCTACAACTGGTGATCAGGAAATTACCATCACTCAGATTTTTGTAAACGGTGAATTCAGCGATACTGCGAAAATGGGAGATCAGATCACTTTTGAACTTCCGTTCAGAGTTCGTTTGTCAGATAAATTATATAAAATTGTACAGCCGTCTGAAAACGCATAACCATCATGTTAAAAGCCGAGCTTAGAAAAGAATATATGCAAAAAAGAAAAGCCTTGTCAACTGATGAGGCTTTCTTGTTATCTAAAAATATTTTTGAAAATTTCATTAGTTATTTCAACCCTGAAAAAGGGGAGAAAGTACATGTTTTTATCCCTATTTTAGAGAGAAAGGAAATTAATACACAAATATTCATTGACTTCTTTTTGAAGCAAAACATCCGTGTTTTTGTGCCTAAAGTTGTCGCAGATACATTAATTAATATTGAAGTTTTCCCAGATACTGTTTTTGAAACTAGTAATTGGGGAATTCCCGAGCCTGTTTCGAATGAAGATTCCGGGGAAACATTCTTTCATTATGTGATCACTCCACTTTTATATTGTGATAATAAAGGCAATAGAGTAGGATATGGAAAAGGTTTTTACGATGGCTTTTTTGAAAGCATTTCTGAAGAAGTAAAAAAAATCGGAGTTAATTACTTTAACCCCGATGAAAATATCGATGATGTCTGGGAAAATGATATTCCACTCGACTATTTGGTGACGCCGACTGATGTACTGTCTTTTGGTAAAGGTTTAGAATAGAAATTTAAGAAATAAAACTTAAACTCTTTTTTAAACTTCACCGGTGCAGATTGTAAGATATACTGAGCGTTTTTCTCGAATACTCCTATAGATTTATTCTTGTTGTCAAAATATTCTACACTGAATTTTGCGAAATCTAAGGTGTCTTTTTTATGAATATCTTTATACACTTCCAGATTATTTACTTTTACGGCCTTTACCTTTAGGCTGTCCAGTTCATGGAATAATCTTTTGAACGTAAGACTATCAGGCTTATTGAAGTAGCTCTCCATTTGAGAATAAATAACCGTATCAATTTCGGTATCCTTATTTCCTGAAAGATAAAGTGTTGAAAGATCCAGCAGTTCTTGGACTTTCTGTTTGGTAATGAAGTTAATAGCCTGCGCACTGTCCATCTGTACAGCAGGATATGTTTTTCTGTTGTTACTGTTTCTTAATTTATCTAAATCGCTTACTTCAGCGTTTTTTTTGCTACATGATGCTAAACCGAAAAGCATTACTGCCAAAACTAAAAGATTATTTATTATTTTCATCTGTATTAGCAATTTTAAATTTAATAGATACGATTTTCCCTTTTTCTCTTTTCATTTCAATTACGCTTAAATTTTTAAGAGAAGTTGTAGGAGTTGTTACAAGAGTAATATATTTTTGTTTGTCTAAAGTTTCTATACCATAGGTTGCATTATCATAAACCTGATAGATGATTGCATTATCGCTGATGAGATTGTCCAGCTGTTTACGTTTTTGCTTTAAAAGTTCAGGATTTCCATTAGCATCTTTTATAGAGAAATAATTGACAGCCATTTTGTAGTCATCAGGTTTTAGCTCTATCATTTCTTCTTCAGGTGCATTTTCAAGGCTTCTGTTTATCTCCAGGTCCTCATAGAATGGTGCAGTTATCTGTAATTTCAGATTTTTATCCTTAGTAGAATAACGAAAACATTCACCGGGTTTTATTTTATAAAGAATAGGTGATTCGTTTTCTTTGATGACCTTTATTTCAATAGTATTCATTACCGAAACCGCACGATCTGCATCCGTAAAACAATACGTATATGTTTTTTGAAAAATTGTATCCTTGAATCCCAGTAGTCCTGTAATAAGGATTAAAATAGCGGTAACTATTGCCCAAACATTCTTTTTGAAGAAATTTTTCTTTGGCTTTTGAATCTCAAAATCAGAAATTTGTGATTTTTGATAATTTTTATTAGTTAATTGATTATCAGTATTGTTTTTTTGTAAATCAACGTTTCCCGGATTAATAAACTCCGTTTTTATTGTCGGATTTTCTGTTTTGGGTAAATTAAGTGATGCTGATACGGTTTTTTCTAATTCTTTAATCTCTCCTTCATTTAATTTCTCCTCTTCTGTAAGTAATTCTCCGGCAAAAAGATGTTGCTTCTTGAAGTCGTACCAAGACTCGTAACCCGTATAAACACTCAGTAAATTGAGCATGTCAATGCGGGGAAGTTTAGTGACAGGAGAAGTTTTGAAATAGGTGTAAAAAGACTTTTCACTGATGTTGCCTTTTGCTTTTTTACGAAGATCTTCCTGGAAATAGATGATATCAATACCCTTCCATTTCGAAATATCATCAAAAGAAGGGGTGTGTTGTTCCAAATATTGAGCCTGTACGTCCCTTTTTAGCTGCTCAAAATGTAATAGATCTAAATCTGTCAATTTTAGTTTAAATGATTAAGTTATTGAAATTCAGTTGTGTTTATTTGTAAAATTGTTTTACAAATGTATTACAATTATTTTTCATACACAAATTTTCTATCTGCTCTACCTTTGTCTTGTTCAAATAACAGAACAGAAAAGAGTTTTATAAAACAATATTAACAAAATTAAATTTAATTTATTATGAAAAAGTCATTATTCGTAGCTGCTATCGCTGCTATTTCTTTGGTTGCTTGTAAAAAAGGTGAAGCTACAACTACTACTACAGATTCTACTTCTGTAACTACAGATTCTACAGCAGTTGCTCCTGCTACAGATTCTACAGCAGTTGCTCCTGCTGATTCTACAGCTACTAAAGCTGCTGATTCTACAGCTACTGCTACTAAGACTACTACAACTACTGAAGTTAAGAAAGAAGAAGTTAAGAAATAATTCTAACTTATCTTACAATAAAAGAACCGTCTCATTTTTGAGGCGGTTTTTTTATTGTTTTAAATTGAGTAGCTATATTTTAAATCATTTTTTGTCTCAATGCTTCGTAGCAGGTAATCGCTACAGCATTACTCAGATTTAATGAGTCAATACTTCCGCTCATGGGAATAAGGGTATTTTGTCCTTTCTTAAGCCAGAAATCACTTAATCCTGAATGTTCTGTTCCGAAAACAACTGCAGATTTCTGTGTAAAATCTCTTTGAGAAAGATTCTCAGAAGTTTCATCCATGATCGTCGTGTAGATATTGAATGTATTCTTTTCTAAAAATGTAAGGGTTTCCTGGTTTTCTGCCTGAAATACATTCATGCCGAATAAACAACCTACACTGGAACGGATGACATTGGGGTTGTAAAAGTCTGTTTTCCCATCAGAAACAATAAGGGCATCTATCCCGAAAGCTTCACAACTTCTTAGTATAGCACCTAAATTTCCTGGTTTTTCTATGCCCTCGACAATAATGATGGTTGAGTTTTCTTTGGGCTTAAATGACTGCAGATCTTCATTTTTAGTTTTATAAATACCGATGATTCCTTCAGAACTTCCTCGGTAAGCTATTTTTTCATACACTTTATCACTTACTAAATGAATCTTTCCGACAGGAGTGGTGCCTTTGAAAATAGTTTCACAGATATAAAATTCTACAGGCTCAAAATTGAATTGTTGAGCTCTTTCGTTTTCCTGATCACCTTCTACCACAAAAACGTTCGATTTTTTTCTGTGACGATTGTCTGTGATGAGTTTAGTAAGGTTTTTTATTTTTTCGTTTTGAAAACTTTCTATCATATTGTTTTAAGATTCTAATTAATGTTGTGAGTTGTCAATCAGGCTTTGTGGAAGCTCTTTTTTATTTTTAATTCCCAGAGATTTTAGCTTTTGAGTCTGGATAATCAGATTGTCATTTCCTGTATATAATTGTTTGAAGGCATCATTGTAAACATTTTTTGCCTGGTCTATATTTTTACCGACTTTTTCAAGATTTTCTACAAAGCTGGAAAATTTATCGTAAAGTTTTGCTCCACGTTCAGCAATTTCCATGGAATTTCTGTTCTGATATTCTCTTTTCCAGAGATCGGCAATAAGTTTCAGAGAAGTGATTAGATTGCTTGGGTTTAGAAGTAAGATTCTTTTTTCGTACGCAAAATTCCATAGATTTTGATCGGCTTGCATCGCTGCAATATAAGCAGGTTCACTAGGAATAAACATCATAACAAAATCTAAAGATTTGCCATAATCATCATACGCTTTTTGGCTTAGTTGTGTGATGTGATTTTTAATAGAAGAAATATGCTGATTCACTTTTATCTGATAAATTTCTGCATCTGTTTCATCTACCAATTCGGTAAAAGCGGTTAAAGAAACTTTTGAATCAATAATGACATTTCTTTCATCCGGATATTTTACCACTGCATCGGGGCGCATTTTTTTGCCCGAAAATTCTGAGAAAAGAGCCTTGTTATCTTCATCACGAAGTTCGTGTTCAAGAAAATATTCGCGTCCTTTTACCAGTCCTGATTTTTCTAAAATGCTTTCTAAAATCATTTCGCCCCAGTTTCCCTGAGTTTTGCTTTCGCCTTTTAAAGCTTTTGTCAACTTTTTAGCATCTTCGGAGATTTGTTGGTTAAGTAAGGCGAGTTCTTTCACTTTTTCAGCCAGGGAGAAACGCTCTTTATTTTCCTTTTCGTAGGCTTCATTTACCTTGTTTTTGAGGTCGTTTATTTTCTCCTGAAAAGGTTCAAGGATAGTTTTTAAACTGTTTTGATTTAAAGCAGTGAATTTTTCAGTTTTTTCTTCTAAAATTTTATTCGCCAAGTTTTCAAACTGAAGTTTTCCTTCTTCCTGGATTTTTGAAATTTCTTCTTTTTGAGTTTCAAGAGCGCTTTTAAGGTTTTGATTTAATGCTGAAAGCTCTGCATTTTTTGCAATAAGATCCTGTTTTTCCGTTAAAAGTTTTTCAATCTGATTATTCTGGTTGAAAAGTGTCAATTTTTGATCTTCGAATTGTGATTGAATGGAAGAGTATTCTGCGGATGTTTTTGTGAACTCGTTTTTCAGATCATTCAAAAGGTCGTTTTGGAGTAAATAAGAATCTTTTTCTTTCGAAATCTGAATTTGGAGATCCTGAATCTTTTCATTTGAATTCTCTAGGTCCGAAATAGCTTTAATATTTTGACGGGAGAGCTCTTCATGGGAGGCTCTGGAAATCGTAGATGATTTCATCATGAAATAAAGCATGATTCCGCCTAAAATTCCGCCAACAATAAATCCGATGATCAAATAACTCATTTCCATTTTTCAAAATTACAAAAAGAAAAGTAAAATATTTTTTTGTTGGATTCTCAAATGCTTTTTGTCGCCTGTAAAATCTCAATATTTTTAACAACATCCCTACTCTCACATTTTTTCAGCTCTTTCAATAACGCAGGAGTCAAAACTTTTGGATTTAAAATTTGAGTAGCCACTTTTGCAGCTGCATAATCTACAATCCCAATAAAGGATTCTCTTAAAAAGTTGGGTGTATTGGAAGAGATAACTGCTGTTGCCCATGAAGTATCTCTTGCCTTTGAAATCGCAAAATCCAGAACTATATTATCTTTTCCGTTTGATATTTTATCCATTAATTCTACAGGATAGCATATTTTATTTAGAGAATCCTGAACCTTTTGATTTATGGAAGCGATCACATTATTAATATTTTCAAAGTCTGTTTTTAAAGGATTAATTTTCTTATAAGGCATTATAGATGCAGCGGAAATGCCTAAATCCAAATTGATATGGGCATTCATTCCTAAGAAAATGTGCTGTAAAATGAGAAGGTCTTTATTTTTTGAAGCTTCAAAAGCTAAATACCAAGCATTGGTGCATTTTTGACCTTTCTGGTAGTTTTCCCAAGCTTCAAGATATCTTTGGGCAAAAGCAAGATCCAGTAAAGTCATTCTTGGATTGTCTTGAAATTTTTTCTGTTGTATTCCTTTCAAAACCTGAGCGGTCATGATTCTGTAGGTGCAGGCAAAATATCCAGCCGGACTTTTATTCTCCTTACACCAGACAATAATTTCGTCTAATTTTTTCAGAACTTCTTCGATGGTTTTCATGGGTATTTTATCTTAATAAATATAATGAAAACATTTTAAATTTACTTTTTAAAAATAAAACACAGTTTTATGAAATAATTTTAAAAATATATTTATAATAGTGCTTGGCTATTAATTTTTTTTTCTACATTTGAATAAGTCATTAAGACGTGAACAAATTAAAATTTTATTTATTATGAAAAAAAAATCATTAAAAAAGCTTACAAGAGAAGATTTAAAAGGACTAAACGGAGGTAAAATTATTGGAGGTGGTGGAGCTGGATTTCCATGTTATTGTGATGGAGTTTTGAAAGGAAATGCAGGTACGGTTTTAGAATGTGAGCTCATGTGTTCTTAATATAGGCAACACTATTTACACAATAAATTGATTTAAAGAACCCTGTTTATAGGGTTCTTTTTTATTAATAAATGAATATGTGTTGTTTTAAACAATCTGATATACATTGTTCTAAATCTTAAGATTGCGAATTCCTTGTTTATGGGTTTTCTTTTGAAATCTCTTTATGATGCTTCAAATACATTGGTAAAGCAGCTGATCCATACCAAGGGAAAACTTCATAACTAAAAACTCCTGCTTGTACTGCGGGATCTGTTTTTACCCATTGTTCGGCTTCTTCCTTTGATTGGGTATTGAAAATAAACATACCTTCAAAATTCTGTTTATTATCCTCTGTGAATGGTCCTGCAACGATAATTTTTCCTTCATCGGCTAATTTTCTAATGTTCGTTAAATGACCTTTCATTAATTCTCCCATCTTGGTTTTATCCTCTATTTTAGCGGCTCCGGTTGTCAGCATTACTATGGTGTAGGCTTTCATTCCATATTTGTCAGCACCAAGTTCTGTAGCTAACTGTTGGTTGAATTTCGGTTTTTCAGTTTTCTTTTGTGCAAATAAAAAAGAAGTAGCAAAAAGTGATAGGATTACAATAGTTTTTGTTTTCATATTGTTTAGTTTTTTATCCTTAAAAACTCTTTTGCCAATTCAATCATTTTAGGATCTCCTGTATATTTTCCATGTTCATCAGAAAGTTTTACTGTTGGGATCCATTCTTGATTGGGTGCCTGAACTCCAATTAACTTCATTACGATATTCATTGGTTTTAAGCCTACGTCATTTGTTAAGTTGGTTCCGATTCCAAATGAGATTCCTATTTTTCCTCTGCAGTAATTGGTGATCTCTTCTACTTTTTCAAGATTTAATGCGTCAGAAAAAATGATATATTTAAATAACGGGTTGATTCCGTGTTTTTGATAATGAGCGATCGTTTTGTCGGCAAATTCCAACGGATCACCGCTGTCATGACGAACGCCGTCGAAAAGTTTAGCGAATTTTTTGTCAAATTGTTGGAAAAAGACGTCGGTGGTATAGGTGTCGGAAAGTGCAACTCCTAAGTCGCCTCTGTAAACATCTACCCAGTGCTCAAGGGCTAATTCGTTGGCCATTTTGAAACCATATTCTGCAGCATGGAACATAAACCATTCGTGTGCGTGGGTTCCAATTGGTTTTACTCCGTACTTCATGGCAAAATGTACATTTGAACTTCCGATAAATGTTGAATCTTTCTTTTGAGTTAAAGCTTCCATTACCAGATTCTGTACTTTATAAGAATGTCTTCTTCTTGTTCCGAATTCAGCGAAATTAACACCGAGTTTGCCTAATGCATCAGCTTTTTCCAGAGTTTTTCTCATTACAATTTCGTTGGAATCTCTTTCCATATGATTCATTTCGTAATGAAGCTCGCTGATTAAAGCTAATAACGGAACTTCCCAGAGTATGGTTCTGTACCAAAGTCCTTCTACTGTTACGGAAAGATCACTTCCGGTCTGAATTATCTTCACTTCAGAAGGATCATAATGGTAACCTTCAAGGAAATCCAGATAGGGAAGATCAATATAAGGACAGGTTGCTGCCATAAATCTCTTTTCATCTTTTGTAAGTTTAAGCTCGGCCATTTTGTTCACAGCTTCTCTTAATGCAAGATCAAAACCTTCAAGAAACTGATGTTTTCCTCTGTTGATGAATTCGTATTTTACGATAGAGCTTGGGAATAATTTTACCACAGCATTTTGCATGGTTATTTTGTAGAAATCGTTATCTAGAATTGAGTTCAATCGTACGTTGTGCATAATTGTGTATTTTATACGCAAATTTAATAATTAAAAATAAAATCACCTAAATGTAAGGTGATTTTTTTAATTTGTTTGGATAAATCTTTATGTTTACTTTCCAAGATAAGAGTTGTACATCCATACTTCTTTTTCCTGTTCTGTAATATAGTCGCTCATTTGAGAGTTTGTACCTTCATCTCCGGCTTTATCGGTAATGTCTAAAAGTTCTCTTTGAAGATCTATTACGACTTTGAAAGAATTTAAAATGATTTCAACACTTTTAGCTCCGTCGCTCACTTCCTGACTTTCTTTAATGGTTGCAACTTTTAGATAATCAGAATAATTGTGTGCAGGTGTTGCTCCTAATGTTAGAATTCTTTCTGCGATTTCATCTATTTTAAGTACCAAGCTGTTGTAAAGCTCTTCAAATTTAGGGTGCAGAGTGAAAAACTGTTCCCCTTTAATATTCCAGTGAGATCCTCTGGTATTTTGATAAAAAATAGAATAGTTTGCCAAAAGGATATTAAGTTTTTCGGCAATCTTCTTACAATCGGCTTCTTTTAATCCAATAATACTTGCGTTTTTCATAGGTTTATTATTTATATATCGCAAAGGTAGAAAATACCGTGCCGAATTGTTGCTGATTGTAATAGATGATGGCTATTAATGATTTTCTTAAAATAATTTGGATAAGTTTTCTTATTATTGCGACAAATGATGATGTATTATAATATGCTTAAATATAAAATCTTAGCAGTACTTATTGTTGTTATCTATTTCTTTCAGCCTTTTTTTATCGCAAATGGCGGAATTGGTGCGGATAGTCTGTCTTATTTTGGAATTGCTGCTGATTTACCGTTTCCGGAAACTAATTTGTTTCCGCTTGGTTATCCTGTTTTATTAAGAATGATTTATGAATTCTGTAATGATTATTTTCTAGCTTCAAGAATATTAAGCTTTTTGTTTATAGTTCTTATTTTAAGTTTTTCTTACTATAAGAAATTTTACTTCCGAGAGACGGTTCTGTTGTTTACAGGAAAAACATTTTTTTTCATATTTATTCAAACGATGTCCGAAGGTCCTTTTATTTTTTTTATGTATTTCCTATTTTATTTTTTACATGAAATTTTCATAAAGGAGAAGCATAAATATATCAATGCATTGTATGCTGCTTTATTGTTGATTTGCATGTTTTTGACAAGATATTCTGGGATATACGTATTGTTGGGTTTTATTATTGCATTTGGAATCATTTTTAACAGGATAAAAGATACGAATTGTTTTAAACCGCTATTGTTGTGTATTGTTGTGTCTGGTTTGGGGATGGTGGGGTATTTGCTATTTAATTATTTGCATTTCGGAAGTGTGGTAGGGGAAAATGAAAGAGGGCTGCCTTCTGGTTTCTTTTCTATATATACTATAAGGAATATTTTAGGATTATTCAATGTAGTCAATCCTTTTATTGGACTTAAGCCGGCTTCTATTAGTTTGCCAAGCATGATTTTTCAGTTTGTGATTTTTATATTGGATATTACGGTAGCAGTTTATCTTTTTAAATATTATAAAAAAGCGAAAGAGGGGAAATTAAATTTTTTCCACATTATATTATGGACTATTGCTTTGGTTTATAGTGTTTGTTTATGGGTATCGGGCTGGTTTCAGCAGATAGAGGAGATGAATGTGAGAATGATGGCGGCTGCAAATATTTGTTTATTCTTTTCTTTTCTGATTTTATATTTTGAAAATTCGAATTCAGATAAATGGCTTTGGCGAGTAGCTTGTTTATTTTTTATATTTCATACATTATACAATTTAAAAGATCCAGGGGATTTTTTGAAAAATAGGAATATTATAAAGCCTCAGATGTCTAAATTTAGTGGTAAAAAGTATCTCTATAATGATGAGGAGAATTTGGTTACCATTACTACTTATGACTTTCCTGTTATTCATAAATCCTTTAAATATAAACATACGAATAGTCAGAAAGGAAGTTTAAAAGAAAATATTGCAGGATCTTTGAATCCTAAAATAAAATGGTTGTTGAATGATACTGTGAGAAATAAGTCGAAGGTTTTATATACGTCTCAATTAAGGCTTGATTAATAATGTTAAAATTAATTTATAGTAAACCCTCTGTTTACGATTATATTTAAATTAAAAATGAATAATCATTATAATTTCTACATAACTGCTTGTTAATTAAAAAAATATTACTATTTTTGCACCCTAAAATAAAAAGCAATTAAATGCCTACTATTCAACAATTAGTAAGAAAAGGAAGAGCCACGCTTGCCAAGAAGAGCAAATCGGCTGCCCTTGATTCTTGTCCACAAAGACGAGGTGTATGTACGAGAGTATATACTACCACTCCTAAGAAACCTAACTCTGCACTTAGAAAAGTTGCAAGGGTAAGACTTTCTAATGGTAAAGAAGTTAACGCCTATATCCCGGGCGAAGGACATAATCTTCAAGAGCACTCGATAGTATTGGTTAGAGGCGGAAGGGTGAAAGACCTACCGGGAGTACGTTACCACATCGTAAGAGGTGCATTAGACACAGCTGGTGTAAATGGAAGAACTCAGAGAAGATCTAAGTACGGAGCTAAGAGACCTAAACCAGGACAAGCAGCTGCTGCTCCTGCAAAAGGAAAGAAAAAATAATCATTAAATAAGGTACAAAAACAATGAGAAAGACAAAAGCGAAAAAAAGACCGTTGTTACCAGATCCAAAGTTTAATGATCAATTGGTAACTAGATTCGTAAACAACCTAATGCTAGACGGAAAAAAGTCTATCGCATTTAAAATATTCTATGATGCATTAGATATCGTAGAAACTAAAAAAGGAGAAACTGAAAAAACAGCTCTTGAAATCTGGAAAGATGCATTAACAAACGTTATGCCTCACGTAGAAGTACGTTCTAGAAGAGTGGGAGGTGCTAACTTTCAGATTCCTATGCCAATCAGAGCAGATAGAAAAATTTCTATGGCAATGAAATGGTTAATTAGCTACTCTAAAAAGAGAAACGATAAGTCTATGGCTTTGAAATTGGCTAATGAAGTTGTAGCTGCTTCAAGAGAAGAAGGTGCAGCTTTCAAAAAGAAATCTGATACTCACAAAATGGCGGAAGCTAACAAAGCTTTCTCACACTTTAAATTCTAATTAGAAATGAGTAGAGATCTTAAATTCACAAGAAATATTGGTATTGCCGCTCACATTGATGCTGGTAAAACTACCACTACAGAAAGAATTTTATTTTATACAGGTGTTAACCACAAAATTGGAGAGGTTCACGATGGTGCTTCTACAATGGACTGGATGGAGCAGGAAGCAGAAAGAGGTATTACCATTACTTCTGCTGCAACTACTTGTTCTTGGAACTTTCCAACAGACCAAGGAAAGCCTGTAGCTGATACAAAACCTTATCACTTCAACATTATCGATACACCGGGACACGTTGACTTCACTGTAGAAGTAAACAGATCTTTAAGAGTATTGGATGGATTGGTATTCTTATTCTCAGCAGTAGATGGAGTAGAGCCTCAGTCTGAAACAAACTGGAGACTTGCTGACAACTACAAAGTTGCAAGAATGGGATTCGTAAACAAAATGGACAGACAAGGTGCTGACTTCCTTAACGTGGTAAACCAGGTTAAAGACATGTTAGGATCTAACGCAGTTCCAATCGTTTTACCAATCGGTGCTGAAGAAGATTTCAAAGGGGTTGTTGACTTAATTAAAAACAGAGCGATCATCTGGGATGAAGCGGGACAAGGTGCTACTTTCGAGGTAGTTCCAATTCCTGAAGATATGAAGGATGAAGTTCTTGAATACAGAGAGAAACTAGTAGAAGCTGTTTCTGAGTATGACGAAACTTTGATGGAGAAATTCTTTGAAGATCCGGATTCAATTACAGAAGAAGAAATCAATGCTGCATTAAGAGCTGCTACTATCGATTTATCTATTATCCCAATGACTTGTGGTTCTTCGTTCAAGAACAAAGGAGTACAGTTTATGTTGGATGCAGTATGTAAATACTTGCCTTCTCCATTGGATAAAGATGATATCAAAGGTACTGACCCAAGAACTGACGCTGAAATCACGAGAAAACCATCTGTAGATGAGCCTTTCGCAGCTTTAGCATTTAAGATTGCTACTGACCCGTTCGTGGGAAGATTAGCATTCTTCAGAGCATACTCTGGAAGATTAGATGCAGGTTCTTATATCTTGAACACTCGTTCAGGAGATAAAGAAAGAATCTCTAGAATCTATCAGATGCACGCTAATAAGCAAAACCCAGTAGAATATATTGAAGCTGGTGATATTGGTGCTGCGGTAGGTTTCAAATCTATCAAAACTGGTGATACAATGTGTGACGAGAAAAATCCAATCGTTCTTGAATCGATGGTTTTCCCTGATCCGGTAATTGGTATCGCTGTTGAGCCTAAAACTAAAGCTGACCAGGATAAAATGGGTAACGCTCTAGCTAAATTAGCAGAAGAAGATCCTACATTTACGGTTAGAACTGACGAAGCTTCTGGACAAACGATTATCTCTGGTATGGGTGAGCTTCACTTGGATATCATTGTTGACCGTATGAAGAGAGAATTCAAGGTTGAAGTAAACCAAGGACAACCTCAGGTAGAGTACAAAGAAAACTTAACAAAAGTTGCTCAGCACAGAGAAGTTTACAAAAAACAATCTGGTGGTAAAGGTAAATTTGCTGATATTGTATTTGAACTAGGACCTGCAGACGAAGGTAAAGTTGGTTTAGAATTCATCAATGAGATCAAAGGTGGTAACGTTCCTAGAGAATTTGTTCCTGCAATTGAAAAAGGCTTTAAAGCTGCAATGAAAAACGGTCCTTTGGCTGGTTTCGAAGTTGAAGGTATTAAAGTTACTCTTAAAGACGGATCTTTCCACGCAGTGGATTCTGATGCTCTTTCTTTTGAAATGGCTGCTAAATTAGGATTTAAAGAAGCGGGACGTGCTGCTAAACCAGTAATTATGGAGCCTATTATGAAACTGGAAGTTGTAACTCCAGAAGAATATATGGGTAACATCATTGGTGACCTTAACAAGAGAAGAGGTACAATCAGTGGTCAGGAAGAGAAAAATGGAGCTATTGTAATCAAAGGTTCTGTTCCACTTTCTGAAATGTTTGGATATGTTACAACTCTAAGAACACTTTCATCAGGAAGAGCTACTTCTTCTATGGAATTAGAGAAGTACCAAGCTACTCCACAAAACGTTGCTGAAGACATCATAGCTAAAGCAAAAGGTTAATTTTTAAATTAAAGAAATGTCACAAAGAATCAGAATAAAACTAAAATCTTACGATTACAACTTGGTAGACAAGTCTGCTGAGAAAATCGTAAAAACGGTAAAGGCTACTGGTGCTGTTGTAAACGGACCAATTCCATTGCCAACGAATAAGAGAATCTTCACTGTGTTGAGATCTCCACACGTAAACAAAAAAGCTAGAGAGCAGTTCCAATTATCAGCTCACAAGAGATTGATGGATATCTACTCTTCTTCTTCTAAAACTGTGGATGCTCTAATGAAGTTAGAACTTCCTTCAGGTGTAGATGTTGAAATTAAAGTGTGATAATTGCATACTTTGCAATGATTATAATAAAATCCGTTCCTTTCGAGGGACGGATTTTTATTTTGTTCTAAATTAGTGTTTTAAATCTATTACTAATATGAATTGCAAGGTTTTTTGATTTGTATATTTGTTGAAAATAGTACGATGGAAAAAATACTTTTGTTAATGATAATGTTGAGTATGGGGATTCATGCACAGACTCAAAGATTTATTTATGAATTGCAATTTAAAATGGATTCCACAAAAAGCCAATATGAGAAGCTGAATTTTGTTTTAGATATAAACCCGAAAGATGTAAAATATTATGAATATGCTTATTTAAGATCAGATTCAATTAATAAAGCAACCGGAAGGTATGATCATCATTATGGGAGTTGGTTTCCTTCATTGAAAAGAGAAAGAAACTCAAATAAAAATCAGAACTATGAACTGATTGGTCACGATATGTTTTCATTTCCCTCCGAAGATAAAATTTCATGGAATTTAACCAGTGAAGTCAAAAAATTTGGTGAGAATATATTACAAAAAGCAACAGCAGATTTTGGAGGAAGAAGTTGGGTGGCTTGGTTCAATAAAGAAATAACAATTTCTGAAGGGCCCTATAAATTCCGCGGTCTTCCCGGATTGATCTTTCAACTTGAAGACTCGGGATCCAATTTCATTTTTACATTAGTTAAAAATAATAATTTAAAGGAGACTTACAATACCACCGGATTTGTGGAAACTTATTACGGAACGAAACCTTTGGAAATATCCGAAAAAATAAGAACCCGCAAAAAACTGGATTTTTATAATGATCCTCTTCAGGATATGAGAAAAGATTTTAAAGAAAATATGCAGGGTGAAATGTTTGTAATGGGTACAAAAATTACTAAAGCAGAACAATTCAATGATCTTACTAAGAAACTTCAGGATATGCTTCGTAAAACCAATAATCCTATCGAGCGGGATAAAGCAATGAAATATTAATGAACGAATGAATTTAACTAGACTCTGCCAACTTCGGCGGAGTTTTTGATGTTTATAATATGTTAAAACTAGAATAGCTATGACTAATAAAAATATTTTCGAAAAATTTTCAAATTGGGCAACAAGGTTTACGGGAAGTTCAACTGCTTTTATTGCTGCTACCACTATCGTAGTAATATGGGCAGTTACAGGACCTCTATTTAATTATTCAGAAACATGGCAGCTTGTCATCAATACAGGAACTACTATTATCACATTTTTGATGGTGTTTTTAATTCAGAAGTCACAAAATAAAGATTCAAAAGCTATTCAGATTAAACTAAATGAACTCATAGCAGCAAATGAAAAAGCGAGCAATAGAATTGTGGACATTGAGGATCTTACAGAGAAAGAACTCGATCAGCTTCACTGCTATTATGAACGGTTATCTGATTTTGCTAAAGAAGATGCGGATATTCATACCTCGCATTCGATAGATGCGGCACAAAGAAATCAGGATTATAAACATGAATTCTTCAAAAAGAAACACGAAGAATGGCTACAGAAAAAAGAACAGGCCAAAATATAAACTACCTTCGTGTAATTTTTTGCTATAAAAAATAAACCCCGCAATTTGCGAGGTTTTATTTTTTATGTGTATATAAATTCTACTTCATAAAGTAACTAAAATAAGAACAGCTACCCATGAGATTCTTAGCCGTTTCTGTATTAGCATACTGTGTTTTCAGTAACGCAAAGTACGTTCTGTATTTTTGGTTTTTAATATTGTCCAATTCTTTTTGATGTGCATCTGTTTTTTCAGACCACTTTGGATCTGAATAATCAATATTTGCTTGGTTTTTCGCTTCATACTGATAATATTTCCCTTGTTCTGCACTTGCCATCTGGAAAAGTATTCTGGCTTTTTCTTCTCTATTCGCCAAAAGATTTAAAGCCTTTTTATAATAATTAATAGCTAAATCAAAATTATCAGGCTCGATGAAGGATTTGTCTAAGAAATTTTTATAATAATACTGATACGGATTTTTCTGTTCCGTCTGCCAGAAATCATACTTTCCTCCGTTGCTGTTATCAATATCCATGACGAAAATTTGTCTGTAATATCCCAGAATAGAAGTGTTGTATAAAAGATTTCCGATCAGCTGATTGGCTTTTGCCGATTTTTCGTCTTTTCCATTTCCTATTTTTTTAAGCTGAATTAAAGCATCGGCAAGCTGAAGCTTATTCATCTTAGGCTTAATGAAAGGAAATGCCGTGTAGTTTTCATTTTCCATACTTTGGTCGTCCGGACTTCCGAAACTTTCCCAAACATTGTGGCCAAAAACATAATCCGGAATGTTGTTGAAGCCATCATAATTGGTTCCGTTATAAACCAGCTTTTCATATTTTCCTGTTGCCGGATCATACTTCTCATAGTTTTCTCTTGGAATTCCGGTGAAATTCTGTGCCTTCTGATAATAAGATTTTGCCTTTTCAAAATCAGCAGTTCTCATAGCTCGGTCGCCATAAATGGTAGCAAAAAATGCTTCAATATTGCCTACATTGTCCATGTTCTTAGCAATGATTTGTTGCTCAAACTGGGTTTTATTAGATTTTCGGTAGAAATCCTCCACACTCTTTACCAAGCTCGAATTCGGATTGTATTGAAGATCGGAAAGTTTATTGTTCATCAGGAACGATTTTCCGTCTTCACCCTGAAGGAAATAACGATTCGCTAAAACATCTTTCAAGAAGTCAGCGGTTGACGGAACGGAACCATAATAGTCGTATTCATTTGTGTCCGTGCTGTCTTTTTTGACTTCTTTTTCCACAAAATACTCTGCATAATCTTTCATGAGATGATCTTCATATTCTGCATCGATCTTAGGTTGAGAAACAATATCATTCAGAACTTTCATTCTCTTGATCTGCTCAAGATATTCCGGATTGCTGGTTTTAATATCATCTAAAATTTCAGTGCTTTCTTTATAATCCTTCTTTAAAAATTTTAGATAAGCATCTGCAATCTGCCAATATTCATCTTTAGATTTTTCTTTCGTTTTATCGGTGAATTTTTCCAGATCATCCAAATAGTCTTTGGTCTTTTCATCATACCAATAATTGTTTTTTGTGAAAACCGGAATTCTGTTTGGATTTTCCAGCAACTCACCCTCACTTTGTTCTGCTTTGTTTTCATCTTTATTTTTATCCGATTTCGAACCTCCGAAAAGATTTTTAAAAAAACGGACGATTTTTTGCCAGAAAGAAAGCTTCTCTTCTTTTACAACAGGAGCTTCAGATGAAGTTGTATGGGTTGTACTTTTCTGAACAGTAGAATTATTATTGTCAGAATAATAATAAATAGGCAGATAACTTCTTTCAAGTTCGTTGATGCTTCTTACTGCCATTACTTTTAATATTTCAGAATCCGGATCGATTTCAAACATCTTTTCCATGATCGGAATAGGGTTGTTGAAATCTTCGTATCCTAAAAGAAAATAAGCCATGTTTTTCTCCTCATTGGTTCCGGCTCTCTTCATAATATTATTAAAAGAAGCGGTATCCGAAAGTTTCATAGACACAAATGCAGATTCTTTACGGCTTTTGCTGTTCATGAAAACCTGGAAAAAATTCCAATTGGCATCCGAATTCATTTCCAATCCTCTTTGTGCCCCTGCAAGCTGATCCAATGCCATAAAGTAAGGTGCGCCTTTTAATTTGACAGGCTGAACATAAGTTTTAAAAGCCCTCGCGGCAGCATCGTAATTTCTGGTATAATGGTTGAAACGGACAATTTGATAACCGTATCGTTGTTTGATTTCAGGATTTTTTGCGGTATTGTATAATGAAGTTAATGCAGCAATTGTTTTGTTGTAATCAAGATTGGTAGCATTTTTATCATTGCTGCTTCCATTGTAATAAAATGAATTCTCATTTTCTACAAAATTGATGCGCATATAAGGCTCCAGATATTTAGCTTCAATTAAATAATCGATCCCTTCTTTGTACTTCTGATAAAATCCTGTACCCAGTTTTTTTAGCAATGGATTATTCGGAGTTCCTTTCTTTAGATCATTGAGATCATTTAAGCTGATCTTATGAACCAGATCATCTGTTTCTGAATAGGAAAGCTGATTGTTGAAGAATTTTTTCCATGATTCGATATTTTCATCAGGAATCATTCCTTGTTTATACTGGTCATAGAATCTGGTAGAGTAGCTCAGAAGAAAAGGCAAGTAAGACTTGTCTTTGATAATGCTTTGGGTGAATAAATTGAAATATTCGTAATCCGGATCTGACCATGCACAGGCGTTTGACTTGGTATAAAAAAGTGCCAAAACGGTAAGTGAAAGAATATACTTTTTCATTGTTATGTGGTGTTTTTTAGTATTGATTTTAAAAATTAAAATCCTGATTCAATACAAATTTACTATCTAATTGATAATATATAATGTTAAAGTTAAGGATTTTATGTTCAAGGAATTGAATAACATCTTTAAGCTGATCATCAGAGATTTCTTCAATTTTTATGGTAAAACCTTTGTTCAGATAATGACCAAAATAAAATCCGTCTTTCTGGACTTCAGCGGTATTTTCTGAAATTTTTTTGAAATTGATGTTTTCGAGATCTTTTTTAGATAAAGCATTAATGAGTTTATGCTTCTCCAGATGATTGGTAATAATTCCCCAGGAATAAATAGGCAGCGCCACTTCAATTTTTTTGATGGGGTATTCATCAATTTTTGAAAGATAGCTTTTCAGAATATTCACATCAAGAATTGAATTCTTATCAGAATTTTCAAGTGGTGAAGAAGTAGAGTAACACATGAGATATACTTTTTCCACAGGAGGAATTCCCGTCTGATTTTTATCTTTCACCTGATGCAGTCTGAGTGTACAGGTAATTTCTTTTCCTGAGATTTTTTTTAATTCTTTTAAAAATTTGAAATAATCTTCACGGGTTCCGGCGGTCCAGTCGCAATCGATCTGGATCTCGTCATGAGTTGAAAGATGATATTCTGCAATCTTCTTTTGAATGAGGCCAGATACACTTTTGGCAAGAAAAGTTATTTCTTCTTTTTTAATATAAAGAAAAGTCCGATTGGTGATGAAAACAGTGGGAACAATCTTTTTTTGAGTTTCAAAACTCTTGTCTTTCGTAATGACTCCTACAGGTTGAAATTTATTGTCAATTTTATCGACATCAAAAAAGCGGGTATATAAACAAGGCAATGTCGATTGGTGTAATACCTTTTTCTCTGTGGCATTTAAAGTAAGCTTGGTTTTCCAGTAATAAAAGCCATACGCATGGCTTTCTTTTTTACTGCAGGAAAACATCAGGAGAATAAAGCTGAAAAAAAGTAATCTGAAAAATTTCATGTCAAGTGGTAATTATTTTTTTCATAGGTGATAATGTCGGGGAAATAATGGTGGAAATTTTGAGTGAATCATTAGATTTCAAAATTTATTCAAAATTAAAAATATCCTAGCAAAAATTACACCGTAAAATCACGGTGATTACTTAATAGATAATGAAATTTTATCTTTCACCTAAGTGTTTCGTGAATTTTTGAAAGCTTTGGGAATTGGAGTTGAATAATAATATTAAATTAAAATGAACCCATTTTTAAATTTTTCATAAAACAAAAAATAATTCTACGAAAGTTGAGTCAATATTTTTCAAAAACATCTAAATGATTAAAAATCAAAATATTTTACTGTAAATATTTGTGGGTTACAAAATTATTCATAAATTTGCACACTCATTTTAGGGGCGTAGTATGCCTATATCAAAAGTAGAAATTACTTCAGACTTCCTAAAAATGGGGATAAATAAAGGATAAATTTTATTATAACATAAACAATGTCAGGTATTATTGGTAAAAAAATCGGTATGACGTCTTTGTTTAACGAAGAAGGAAAAAACATTCCTTGTACAGTTATCCAAGCAGGTCCGTGCTCGATTTTACAGGTCAGAACCTTAGAAGTTGACGGCTATGCAGCTGTTCAATTAGGTTTCGATGACAAGAGTGAGAAGAACGTTGGTAAAGCGTTAGCTGGTCATTTTAAAAAGGCTGGTTCTGCTCCTAAAGCTAAATTAGTTGAATTCCATGATGGGTTCACAGATGCTAAAGTAGGAGAGGAAGTTAAAGTTGATCTATTCATCGAAGGTGAATATGTAGATGTAACTGGTACTTCTAAAGGTAAAGGTTTCCAGGGTGTTGTTAAAAGACACGGATTTGGAGGTGTAATGCAGGCAACTCATGGTCAGCACAACAGACTTAGAGCTCCAGGTTCTATCGGTGCAGGATCTGACCCTTCAAGAGTATTCAAAGGGATGAGAATGGCTGGAAGAATGGGAGGTAAGCAGGTAACTGTTCAAAACCTTCAAGTATTAAAAGTGGATCAAGAACAAAATCTTTTAGTAGTAAAAGGTGCTGTTCCGGGAGCTAAAAATTCTTATGTAATTATCAGAAAATGGAACTAGTAGTATTAAATACATCAGGAAAAGAGACCGGAAGAAAAGTAACTCTAGACGAAACGGTATTCGGAATTGAGCCAAATCAGCACGCGGTTTACTTAGAAGTTAAACAGTACCTTGCTGCACAAAGACAAGGGACTCATAAAGCAAAAGAAAGAAGCGAAATTACTGCTTCTACTAAAAAACTTAAGAAGCAAAAAGGATCTGGTTCTGCTAGATATGGTGATATCAAATCTCCAACTTTCAGAGGAGGAGGTAGAGTATTCGGACCAAAACCAAGAGACTACAGATTCAAATTGAACAAAGCTCTTAAGAGATTAGCTAAAAAATCTGTTCTTTCTCAGAAAATGAGAGATAACAGCATCAGAGTTTTAGAAGATGTGAGCTTAAATGCTCCTAAGACTAAAGATTTCATTACTTTATTAGATGCATTGACATTGAACGGTAAAAAATCTTTGTTCATTCTTCCTGAAGCTAATAAGAATGTGTATTTATCTTCAAGAAACTTACCTAAAACTAAAGTAATGAACTTCAACGAAGTAAGTTCTTATGACTTAGTAAATGCAGGTGAGATTGTATTCTTCGAAGGTGCAGTTGAAAAATTCCAGGAAAATTTAAAGAAATAAATCATGTCTATTATCATTAAACCAGTTATCTCAGAAAAGGCTAATTACCTTACGGATTTAAGAGGTTCTTATTCTTTCTTGGTAGATACTAAGGCGAATAAAATCCAAATTAAAAAAGCTGTAGAAGCGGCTTATGGTGTAAAAGTAGCAGACGTTAACACAATGATTTATGCTCCGAAGGTTTCTTCGAAATACACTAAAAAAGGTCTTCAAGTAGGAAAGACAAACAAATTGAAAAAAGCGGTAATCAAGCTTGCTGAAGGTGAGGTTATCGATATTTTTGCTGTAAATTAATTATTAATTATAAATAATAGTAATGTCTGTTAGAAAATTAAAACCTATCACCCCAGGACAGAGATTCAGAGTTGTAAACAATTTTGAAGAAATTACTACCAACAAACCAGAGAAATCTCTTACAGTTGGTATTAGTAAGTCAGGTGGACGTAACCAAACTGGTAAAATGACCATGCGTTACACCGGAGGTGGACACAAAAAGAAATACAGAATTATTGACTTCAAAAGAAACAAAGCAAACGTTGAAGCAACTGTAAAATCTGTAGAATACGATCCAAACAGAACTGCATTTATCGCTTTATTAGAGTACGCAGACGGAGAGAAGAGATATATTATCGCTCCAAACGGTATCAAAGTAGATCAAAAAGTAGTTTCAGGTGAAAGCGTAGAACCTAATGTAGGTAACGCAATGAAATTGAAAAATATTCCATTGGGTACTGTTATCTCTTGTGTTGAAATGAAGCCTGGACAAGGTGCAATTTTAGCAAGAAGTGCTGGTTCATCAGCTCAACTTACTTCAAGAGACGGAAAATATGCAATCATCAAATTGCCTTCAGGAGAATCTAGAATGATTCTTACTGAATGTATGGCAATGATCGGTTCAGTTTCTAACTCAGATCACCAATTAACTGTATCAGGTAAAGCTGGTAGAAGCAGATGGTTAGGTAGAAGACCAAGAACAAGACCAGTAGTAATGAACCCTGTAGATCACCCAATGGGAGGTGGTGAAGGACGTTCTTCAGGAGGTCACCCAAGATCTAGAAACGGTAAACCAGCTAAAGGTTACAAAACTAGAAAGAAAAACAAAGTGTCTAACCGTTACATCGTATCTAAAAGAAAATAATTATGGCAAGATCACTTAAGAAAGGACCGTTCATTCATCATACTTTAGATAAGAAGGTTCAGGCAAATATAGAGGCTAATAAGAAAACTGTTATCAAAACTTGGTCTAGAGCATCGATGATATCTCCGGACTTCGTAGGACAAACTATAGCTGTACACAACGGGAAATCTTTTATCCCTGTTTACGTTACAGAAAACATGGTAGGTCACAAGTTAGGCGAATTTTCTCCAACAAGATCTTTCAGAGGTCATGGTGGTAACAAAAACAAAGGAAGCAGATAATCATGGGATCAAGAAAAAGAGAAAGTGCATTAGCACGTAAATTAACAAATCAGGATGTAGCGAAAGCGTTACACAATGATTGCCCGTCTTCTCCAAGAAAAATGAGATTAGTAGCTGATATCATCAGAGGAGTAGAAGTAGAAAAAGCTTTAAGCATTCTAAAATATTCTAAAAAAGATGCGTCAAACAAATTGGAGAAAGTTTTACTTTCTGCAATGGCAAACTGGCAAACTAAAAACGAAGGTGCTGATATTGAAGAAGCAAACCTTATCGTTAAAGAAATTTTTGTAGACAGTGCTAGACAATTGAAGAGACTAAGACCAGCTCCACAAGGTAGAGGGTACAGAATCAGAAAAAGATCTAACCACATTACACTAATCTTAGGTACAAAAGAAAATTAATCAAGGTATGGGACAGAAGACAAATCCAATTGGTAACAGATTAGGTATCATCAGAGGATGGGATTCTAACTGGTTTGGTGGAAACGATTATGGAGACAGAATCGCTGAAGACTACAAAATCAGAAGATACCTTGAAGCAAGATTATCTAAAGGTGGAATTTCAAAAATCTATATTGAAAGAACACTTAAATTAGTAACAGTTACAATCACTACTGCAAGACCAGGACTTATCATCGGTAAAGGGGGTCAGGAAGTTGATAAATTGAAAGAAGAATTGAAAAAACTTACAGGTAAGGATATTCAAATCAACATTTTCGAAATCAAAAGACCTGAACTAGATGCTGTATTAGTTGCTGATAGTATCGCTAAGCAAATTGAAAACAGAATCTCTTACAGAAGAGCTGTTAAAATGGCAATGGCTGGTACAATGAGAATGGGGGCAGAAGGTATCAAAGTTCAAATCTCAGGAAGATTGAATGGTGCAGAAATGGCAAGAAGCGAATCTTTCAAAGAAGGAAGAGTTCCATTGTCTACTTTCAGAGCAGATATCGATTATCATATCGGTGAAGCATTAACTCAATACGGAAAGTTAGGAGTTAAAGTTTGGATCATGAAAGGAGAAGTTTACGGTAAAAGAGAACTTTCTCCACTAGTGGGACAACAGAAGAAAGGACCTGCAGGAGGAGGAAACAGAGAGAGAGGAGACAGAGACAACAGAAAACCAAGAAGAAACAATAATAATTAAAAATTTTAGATTGCAAATTTTGAATTTTAAATTGCCGTTACTTTTTTAAAATCTAAAATCTAAAATCTAAAATCTAAAATTTAGAAAATTATGTTACAACCAAAAAGAACCAAATTCCGTAGAGTTCATAAGATGAAGATGAAGGGGATTGCTCAAAGAGGTAATCAACTTGCTTATGGAACTTTCGGAATCAAAGCAACAGAAGGTGCTTGGATCACTGCAAGACAAATTGAAGCTGCGCGTATTGCTGCTACAAGATATATGAAGAGAGAAGGTCAGCTATGGATCAAAATCTTCCCAGATAAGCCTATTACTAAAAAACCAGCGGAAGTACGTATGGGTAAAGGTAAAGGTGCTGTGGAATATTGGGTAGCTGTAGTAAAACCAGGTAAAATTATGTTCGAAATCGGAGGTGTTCCTTACGATGTAGCAAAAGAAGCTCTTAGGCTTGCTGCACAGAAATTACCAGTAGTTACTAAATTTGTAGTTGCTAACGATTTTGTTAAACCTCTATAATCTTTGAATACAATGAAAAAAGCTGATATTAAAAATTTAAGCGCGGGAGATATTCAAACTCAGTTGACTGAAGCTAAAGCTCAATACCAAAAATTGAAATTGGCTCACAAAATCAGCCCAGTTGAAAACCCGATTCAAATCAGAGATTTGAGAAAGACAATCGCAAGATTAAATACAGAGTTAACTAACAAACAATAATTTCATTTTAAAATGGAAAGAAACTTAAGAAAAGAAAGAATCGGAATAGTTTCCAGCAATAAAATGGAAAAAACCATTGTTGTAAGTGAGACTACTAGAATCAAACACCCGATGTACGGTAAATTCGTATTAAAAACGAAAAAATATACTGCACACGACGAGAACAACGAATGCAGCGAAGGAGATACAGTTCTTATCCAAGAAACTAGACCTTTGAGCAAGAACAAGAGATGGAGATTAGTAAGAATCATTGAAAAAGCTAAGTAATAATGTTACAAACAGAATCAAGATTAAAAGTTGCTGATAACACAGGTGCTAAAGAAGTACTAGTTATTAGAGTTCTGGGAGGAACCAGAAGAAGATATGCTTCAGTTGGTGATAAAATCGTTGTTACTATCAAAGATTCTACACCATCAGGAAACGCTAAAAAAGGTCAGGTATCTAAAGCTGTAGTAGTAAGAACTAAAAAAGCAGTGAGAAGAAAAGATGGTTCATACATCAAATTCGAAGACAATGCTTGTGTATTACTAAACGCAGCAGGAGAAATGAGAGGAACACGTGTTTTCGGACCAGTTGCTCGTGAGTTGAGAGACAAAGAATATATGAAAATCATTTCATTAGCTCCTGAAGTACTTTAATTTTAAAAATTTTTAAAAGAAAATGTCAAAGTTAAAAATAAAAAGAGGAGATAACGTAATCATTACTACTGGTAAGAAAGATATCAAAGGTAAAACTGGTGAAGTTATTGAAGTGATCAAAAAAGAAGGAAAAGACCCTAGAGTAATCGTTGCAGGACTTAACATCGTTAAAAAACACGTTAAGCCTTCAGCTTCAAATCCTCAAGGAGGAATTACTGAAAAGGAAGCTTCTATTCATATCTCAAACATAGCTTTAGTTGGTAAAGACGGAAAAGCTATCAAAATCGGTTACAAAATCGAAGGAGATAAGAAAGTAAGAATCAACAAAAAAACGGGTGAAACTTTATAATTTTAAATAACACATGGAATATATAGCAAGACCCAAAAAAGCATATAAAGAAACGATTGTTCCTGCAATGATGGAAGAATTCGGATACAAATCAGTAATGCAGGTACCAAGACTAGAGAAAATTATTTTATCTCAAGGTTTAGGAGACGCTACTGCTGATAAAAAAATCATCGATTATGCTGTTGAAGAATTAACGAACATCACTGGTCAGAAGGCTGTAGGTACTATCTCTAAGAAAGACGAAGCTGCTTTCAAATTGAGAAAGGGAATGCCTGTAGGAGCTAAAGTTACACTAAGAGCAAACAAAATGTATGAATTCTTAGACAGATTAACTGCTTCTGCGTTGCCACGTATTAGAGATTTCTCTGGTATTAAAGCTGACGGATTTGACGGTAGAGGTAACTATAACTTAGGGATCACTGAGCAAATCATCTTCCCTGAGATCGTAATCGACAAAGTGAAAAAAATCCAGGGGATGGACATCACTTTCGTTACTACTGCGAAAACAGATAAAGAAGCGAAAGCATTATTAACTCACTTCGGTTTACCATTTAAAAAGAACTAAGAAATGGCTAAAGAATCAATGAAAGCGCGTGAGCGCAAAAGAGAAGCACTAGTTGCTAAATACGCTGCTAAAAGACAAGCTCTTAAAGAAGCTGGTGATTACGAAGGACTTCAAAAATTGCCTAAAAATGCTTCTCCTGTAAGATTACACAACAGATGTAAACTAACAGGTAGACCAAGAGGGTACATGAGAACGTTCGGTATTTCCAGAGTAACTTTCAGAGAAATGGCAAACAACGGTCTTATCCCGGGAGTGAAAAAAGCTAGTTGGTAATAATTACTAATTAAAAATCGGGACAATTAAGTTGTCGAGATACTAAAGAATAAAAATATCAGACCGAAGATTTCTGAAGTCTGATTTTTACTCTTCAAGTCTTTTCAAAACTGATTGTTCTTTAACCAATAATTTAAAACAAAGAAATGGTAACAGATCCAATTTCAGATTTCCTAACAAGAGTAAGGAACGCACAAAGCGCAGGCCACAAAGTGGTGGAAATTCCTGCATCGAAAATCAAAAAGGAGATTACTAAGATCCTATTTGATCAAGGGTATATCTTAAACTTCAAGTTTGAAGATAACGCTGTTCAAGGTACGATCAAAATCGCTTTGAAGTACGATAAGCAAACTAACAAACCAGCTATTAAGTCTATTCAAAGAGCTTCAAGACCTGGTTTGAGACAGTACAAAGGTTCAGGAGAACTTCCAAGAGTACTAAACGGTTTGGGTATTTCTATCATCTCTACTTCTAAAGGAGTAATGACTGACAAGAAAGCTAGAGAAGAAAAAGTAGGCGGTGAAGTAATCTGCTATGTTTATTAATTTTTAATCACAGGAAAATGTCAAGAATTGGTAAAGCAATTATAACAGTTCCAGCAGGAATTACAATCACTGAAAACAACGGTGTTGTAACTGTAAAAGGTCCTAAAGGAGAACTTTCTCAGGAGCTTACAGCAGGAATTACTATAGAACAGAAAGATGGCGAACTTAACGTTAACAGACCATCTGATACTAAACAACACAAAGCGCTTCACGGTTTATACAGAGCGTTGATCAACAACATGATTGTTGGTGTAAACACAGGTTTCGAAAAGAAACTAGAATTAGTAGGGGTAGGATACAGAGCTTCACACGCAGGTCAAAAACTTGAGTTGGCTTTAGGATTCTCTCACGGTATTGTACTAGAACTTCCTGGTGAAGTAAAAGTTGATACATTGACTGAAAAAGGTAAAAACCCAATTATTACTTTAACGTCTCACGATAACCAACTTCTAGGGATGGTAGCTGCAAAGATTCGTTCTTTCAGAAAGCCTGAGCCATACAAAGGAAAAGGTGTAAGATTCGTAGGAGAAATTGTTAGACGTAAAGCTGGTAAATCTGCTTAATAAATTATAAGTATTATGGCATTAAGTAAATTAGAAAAAAGAATAAGAATAAAAAGAAGAGTAAGAGGAAAAATCTCTGGATCTTCTGAATTGCCAAGATTATCTGTATACAAAAGTAATAAGGAAATTTACGCTCAGTTAATCGACGATAACAGTGGAAAAACTTTAGCTTCTGCTTCTTCTAGAGAGAAAGGAGTTGATGCTAACGGAACTAAAACTGAAGTTTCTGCTGCTGTAGGTAAAGCTATCGCTGCTAAAGCTGTTGCTGCAGGAATTGAGACTATTGTATTTGATAGAAACGGTTTCGTATACCATGGAAGAGTAAAAGCTCTAGCTGATGGTGCGAGAGAAGGTGGACTTAAATTCTAATCATTAAAATTTCGGAAATATGTTAGGACTAGATAATATAGAAAGAGTAAAACCGGGAGGATTAGAACTTAAAGATCGTCTCGTAGCTGTTAATAGAGTAACAAAAGTAACTAAAGGAGGTAGAGCTTTCGGATTTTCTGCTATTGTAGTAGTAGGAAATGAAGAAGGTGTTATCGGTTACGGTTTAGGAAAATCTAAGGAAGTTGCTTCTGCAATTGCTAAGGCCGTTGAAGACGCTAAGAAAAACTTGGTAAAAGTTCCTGTAATGAACCATACTATCCCTCACCAAACTACTGCTAGATACGGAGGTGCAGATATCTTCTTAAGACCTGCTTCTCACGGTACAGGGCTTATCGCCGGTGGTGCGGTAAGAGCGGTATTGGAATCTGCTGGTATTCACGATATCCTTTCAAAATCTAAAGGATCTTCAAACCCTCACAACGTGGTGAAAGCTACTTTCAAAGCGTTATTAGACATCAGAAGACCTGAAGAAATTGCTAGAATGAGAGGAGTTTCACTAAGTAAAGTGTTTAACGGTTAATATATAAACAATGGCAACAATTAAAGTAAAACAAGTAAGAAGCGCTATTGGTAGAACAAAAACCCAAAAGAGAACGCTTGAAGCATTAGGATTTAAGAAACTTCACCAAGTTGTAGAACACGAAGCTACTCCTTCTATCTTAGGAATGATAGCTGCAGTTAGTCACTTACTTGAAGTTCAGAAATAATTAAAAAATTCAAAGATTAAAAGATTAAAATATTCTTTCTATTTTAGTCGGAATTTTTTAATCTTTAAATTATTTAATCTTTAAATCAATAAAAAAATGAATTTAAACAACATAAAGCCAGCTGCAGGATCTACTTTCAATTCAAAAAGAATTGGTAGAGGTCAAGGTACAGGAAAAGGAGGTACTTCTACAAAAGGACATAAAGGACAAAAAGCAAGAGCTGGTTATTCTCAGAAAATCGGTTTTGAAGGAGGTCAGATGCCTTTACAAAGAAGATTACCAAAATTCGGATTCAAAAACGTAAATAGAAAAGAGTTTAGAGGAGTTAACCTTGATACAATTCAAATTTTAATCGAAAATAAATCTATCACTGGAGATATCACGAGAGAAGTTATGATTGAGAACGGTCTAATTACTAAAAACGAATTAGTGAAAATTATGGGTAGAGGAGAGTTGAAATCTGCGGTTTCAATCTCTGCTGACAAGTTCACTAAATCTGCTGAAGAGCTTATCGCTAAAGCAGGTGGAAAAGCAATTACCTTATAATAGTAACTAATGAAAGAATTTATACAAACATTAAAAAATATTTGGAGCTTAAAGGAACTAAGAGATAAAATTATCTTCACTTTAGGTATTATCCTTGTGTATAGATTCGCATCTTATATCTCTTTACCTGCAATTAACCTTGCACAAGTAGGAGATCTCTTAGAGCATTATAAAAGTCAAGGCGGTAACAAGCAAGGAGCAGGTCTCCTTGGCTTGCTTTCGTCGTTTACGGGGGGAGCTTTCAGCCACGCTTCCGTAATGGCGTTAGGTATCATGCCTTATATTTCTGCTTCTATTATTGTTCAGTTGATGGGGATGGCTATTCCTTATCTTCAGAAACTTCAGAAAGATGGAGAGTCAGGTAGAAATACATTGAATCAAATTACTAGATGGTTAACGATCGGGGTTTGTCTTGTACAAGCACCTTCATATTTAACTTCTATTACTCAATTATTTTTACCGTATGCTCAGTTCTCTTCTGCATATTATGTAGAGCCAAATTCTATCATGTTCTGGTTACCAAGTATTGTTATTTTGGTGGCTGGTTCAGTATTCGCAATGTGGTTGGGTGAGAAAATCACCGACAAAGGTATCGGAAACGGTATTTCTATCCTTATTATGGTGGGAATCCTTTCAAGATTGCCAGAAGCATTCGTACAGGAAATGGCCGTGCAGAACGGAAAAGGAGGAATGGGGTCTATCATGATCCTTATTGAAGTAATTTTCTGGATGTTGGTTGTTCTTTTAGCAGTGGTATTATCTGTTGCTGTTAGAAAAATTCCAATTCAGTATGTAAGCAGAGCTCAAGCAAGAGGAGGTGTAAACAGAAATCTTATGCAAGGAGCAAGACAGTGGATTCCATTGAAAGTTAATGCAGCCGGTGTAATGCCGATTATCTTTGCTCAGGCATTGATGTTCGTACCTGGTTTATTAACAAAAGTAGATGAGTCTAACACTTTTCTTGCAGGTTTCAAGAATGTTTTTAGCTGGCAATACAATGTATTGTTTGCGCTATTAATTATTATTTTCTCATTCTTCTATACTGCGATTACAATTCCGGTAAACCAAATGGCTGATGATTTGAAGAGAAATGGAGGTTTAGTACCGAAGGTAAGACCCGGAAAAGAGACCGCTGATTATTTAGATGATATTTTATCAAAAATTACCTTGCCTGGTGCAATATTTTTATCTATCTTTGCAGTCCTTCCGGCAATTGTACACGGAAGCTTTGTTCAGACAGATGCGTTCGCCCTATTTTTCGGGGGAACATCACTATTGATTATGGTTGGAGTAATTTTAGATACTGTTCAACAGATTAATACATATCTGCTGAACCATCATTATGATGGCTTAATGCAGTCTAAATTATCAAGAACGACTGGATATTAATTTATGGCAAAACAAAAACATATTGAACAAGACGGCGTTATAACGGAAGCACTTTCGAACGCTCAGTTCCGTGTAGAGCTAGAGAATGGGCATGTACTTATTGCTCATATTTCTGGTAAAATGCGAATGCATTATATTAAACTTTTGCCTGGTGATAAGGTGAAATTAGAAATGTCTCCCTATGATTTAACAAAAGGGAGGATCACATTTAGATATTAAAAACAATCTGCCAAATGGAGCATAGGTTCCATTTGGCTATTGTTAAAAAATAAATACTATCAAAATGAAAGTAAGAGCATCAATTAAAAAAAGAAGCGCTGATTGCAAAATCGTACGCAGAAAAGGTGTACTATTTGTAATCAACAAGAAAAACCCAAAATTTAAACAAAGACAAGGCTAAAATTAAATTATGGCGAGAATTTCAGGTATTGATTTACCAAAAAACAAAAGAGGCGTTATCGGTTTAACTTACATCTACGGAATCGGAAGAAGTACTTCTTCAGAAATCCTTAAAGCTGCCGGTATCAGCGAAGACAAGAAAGTCAACGAATGGAATGACGATGAATTGGCTGCAATCAGAACATATATCTCTGAAAACGTAAAAGTAGAAGGAGAATTAAGATCTGAAGTGCAATTGAACATCAAGAGATTGATGGACATAGGATGCCAACGAGGAATACGTCACAGACTTGGATTACCTTTAAGAGGCCAGAGAACGAAAAACAACTCTAGAACCCGTAAAGGAAAGAGAAAAACTGTTGCTAACAAGAAAAAAGCTAGTAAATAATCGTTAGGAATTATGGCAAAACAAACTAAAGTAGTTAAGAAAAGAAAAGTAAAAGTTGAGGCTATTGGTGAAGCACATATTCAAGCTTCTTTCAATAACATCATCATTTCTTTAACAAATAAAAACGGAGAGGTTATCTCTTGGGCTTCTGCCGGTAAAATGGGATTCAGAGGTTCTAAAAAGAATACTCCATTTGCTGCTCAAATGGCAGCTGAAAATTGCTCTGCTGTAGCTCACGAAGCTGGTTTAAGAAGAGTAAAGGTGTTTGTGAAAGGTCCAGGTGCAGGTAGAGAATCTGCAATCAGAACTATTCACAATTCAGGAATTGAAGTTAGCGAAATCATTGATGTGACTCCTATGCCACACAATGGATGTAGACCACCAAAAAGAAGAAGAGTTTAATTTTTAGAATTTACCCATTATGGCAAGATATATTGGACCTAAAACTAAGATTGCTAGAAAGTTTGGTGCTGCAATCTACGGAGATGACAAAAACTTCGAAAAGAGAAAAAACCAACCGCCAGGACAACACGGTCCTAACAAAAGAAGAGGTGCTAAAAAATCAGAATATGCAGTTCAGTTAGCAGAAAAACAAAAAGCTAAATATACTTACGGTATTTTAGAAAGACAGTTTGCTAACCTATTTGATAAAGCACACAGAAGTAAAGGTGTAACAGGTGAAGTTCTATTGCAACTTTGCGAATCTAGATTGGATAACGTAGTATACAGATTAGGTTTTGCTAAAACTAGATCTGCTGCTAGACAGTTAACTTCTCACAGACACATCACTGTGAATGGAGAAATTCTAAATATTCCTTCATATTTGGTAAAAGCTGGTGATGTAATCGCTGTAAGAGAAAAGTCTAAGTCTCTTGAAGTTGTTACCAATGCATTAGCTTCTAAAGCAAATTATGAGTGGTTACAATTCAACGATGAGAAGAAAGAAGGTACCTTCATTTCTGCTCCTGAGAGAATCCAAATTCCGGAAGACATCAAGGAGAACCTTATCGTCGAACTTTACTCTAAATAATTTTTTAATCAAATTTTTGCTCAACCCAATAATATGGCAATTTTACAATTCATAAAACCCGATAAAGTAATTTTACTTAACTCTGATGAATTTAAAGGTCAATTCGAATTCAGACCTTTAGAACCAGGTTTCGGGCTTACAATCGGTAATGCTTTGAGAAGAGTGTTGCTTTCTTCTCTGGAAGGATATGCTATTTCATCTATCAAAATAGAAGGTGTAGAGCACGAATTTTCAACTATTCCGGGAGTAATCGAAGATGTTACCGAAATTATTCTTAACCTTAAGCAGGTAAGATTAAAAGCTACGGCAGAAAACCAGGCTAATGAGCAGGTAGTTGCTAAAGTTTCGGGGCAGACGGTGATCACTGCTGGAGATTTAGGTAAATCAATGAGTGGATTTGAGGTTCTAAACCCGGATTTAGTTATTTGTAACCTGAATTCTGATGTTACTTTCGAAATTACTTTCAATATTGAAAAAGGTAGAGGGTATGTTCCTTCAGAACAAAATAAGTCAAACAACGCACCTGTAGGTACTATTGCTATTGATTCTATTTTCACGCCGATTAAGAAAGTACAATACAGCATTGAAAATTATCGTGTAGAGCAAAAAACAGACTACGAAAAACTTGTATTAGATATAGAAACTGACGGATCTATCAGTCCTCAGAACGCTTTAACAGAAGCTTCTAAGATATTAATTTATCACTTCATGTTATTCTCTGATGAGAGAATCACTTTGGAGACTGAAGCCGTAAAAGCATCTATCCAATATGATGAGGAAACTCTTCATACAAGACAACTACTTAAGTCTAAATTAGCAGATATGGATCTTTCTGTAAGAGCCCTAAACTGTCTGAAAGCAGCTGAAGTAGAAACTCTTGGTGAATTGGTTTCTTACAGTAAGTCTGATTTGATGAAATTCAGAAATTTTGGTAAAAAATCTTTGACAGAACTAGAAGAATTAGTGCATTCAAAAGGTCTTAACTTCGGTTTCGACGTTGCAAAATATAAGTTAGACGCTGATAAATAATTAATAATGAGACACGGTAAAAAATTCAATCACTTAGGAAGAACAGCTTCTCACAGAAGTGCTTTACTTTCTAATATGGCTTGTTCTCTAATTGAGCATAAAAGAATCAACACTACTGTAGCTAAAGCTAAGGCTTTAAGAGTATATGTTGAGCCTCTATTAACAAAAGCAAAAGAAGATACTACACACAATAGAAGAATTGTTTTTTCATATCTTCAAAACAAAGAAGCGGTTACTGAATTATTCAGAACAGTAGCTCCTAAAATCGCAGAGAGAAACGGTGGTTATACAAGAATCATCAAAACAGGTTTCAGACCAGGTGATGCTGCTGATACTGCTCTTATCGAATTGGTAGACTTCAATGAGCTTTACAATCCTAATGCTGAAGAGAAAAAGACTACAAGAAGAAGCAGAAGATCAACAACGGCTACTAAAAAAGAAGCTGTAGTTGCTGAAGCTCCTGTAGTAGAAGAAAAAGCTGCTGAACCAGCTGCTGATTCTACAGAGGAAAAAACTGAAGAATAATATTCATTCAGATATAAACAAAAAACCGTTCAGATTTCTGAACGGTTTTTTTATGTGCTAAATTTTGGTTTTTACCAGTTCAATGATATTATTTCCCTGATCCAAAATAAGACTGTCTTTTTTTACGGTTGCCTTCATATCCATTTTCTCATAAGTGGTTTCATTTCCTTTAGATTCTACTTTATTTAAAATGAACGTTTTATTATTATTTCTGATATTCATCGTATTTTCTTTATAATTAAATACAACTTTTACCAAAGTCCCATCCGTAGCTTTATAAATATAATCTGTTTTTATACTTTTCTTTCCGTTGATGTCCGTATTATAATGTATGGTTGAATCTACTTTCCCATTGTCAGCTAAAATGGCAGTTGAATCCTCTGCTTTTAACACATCTTTATTTCCGCTTTCATTCTTTTTACAGCTTATAACAGAAAAAGCAATAGTTGAAATTGCTATAATTAGACTCTTTTTCATGATGTTTATTTTTTAATGTATTGATAATTAATTTGCTCTTTGTAAGAAGATATTTTTGTTAAATTTAAGAAAAACAAAAACTAAACCATAAATCTTTATCTCAAACTTTAAAATTGCCAATGATGAAATTTTAAATAGGTTTTCAGAGGTAAAATCAAGAATTATTACAATCTTAAAATTAACTAAAATTTAACTCAGAATAAGCATATAAATTACCTCTGTATAGCCTTAAAAAGTTAAAAATTGATTAAATTTGTCTGAACTATAAAACAATAAAAAATGAGTTACATTTCTTACATAGAAGCGAGACAAATTTTGGATTCAAGAGGTAATCCTACAGTTGAAGTGGATGTATTTACAGAAAGTGGTGCGATGGGTCGTGCTGCGGTACCTTCTGGTGCATCTACAGGAGAACATGAAGCAGTTGAATTGCGTGATGGTGGTTCAGAATGGATGGGGAAAGGGGTCTCTAAAGCTGTGGAAAATGTAAGAGAAGTAATTGCTCCTGAATTGGTAGGTCTTCCGGTTTTTGATCAGAACCTTATCGATCAGATTATGATTGATCTAGATGGAACTAAAAATAAAGGAAATCTAGGCGCTAATGCTATTTTAGGAGTTTCTTTGGCTGCTGCAAAAGCTGCTGCAACAGAATTAAGATTGCCATTATACAAATATGTAGGAGGAGTGAATGCCAATACACTTCCGGTTCCGATGATGAACGTAATCAATGGAGGTTCGCATTCAGATGCTCCGATTGCTTTCCAGGAATTTATGGTAATGCCGGTAAAAGCAGACTCTTTCTCTCATGCATTGAGAAAAGGAACTGAAATTTTCCATAACCTTAAAGCTATTCTTCACTCAAGAGGTTTATCTACTGCGGTAGGAGATGAAGGAGGTTTTGCTCCAACTTTCAAAGGAACTGAAGATGCATTGGATACTTTGCTTCAGGCAATTGAAAAAGCAGGTTATAAGCCGGGTGATGATGTAATGATTGCTTTAGATTGTGCAGCTTCAGAATTCTACAAAGATGGAGTGTATGATTATAGAAAATTCCAGACTCCGGATGCAGCTCAGTTTACAAGCAGCGAGCAGGTTTCTTACCTGGCTGAATTGGCAAATAAGTATCCGATCATTTCTATCGAAGATGGTATGCAGGAAAATGACTGGGAAGGATGGAAAATGTTAACTGAAAAAATCGGTGACAGAGTACAGCTTGTTGGTGATGATTTATTTGTAACCAACGTAGAAAGATTATCAAGAGGGGTAAAAGAAGGAATAGCCAACTCAATTCTTGTAAAAGTAAACCAGATCGGCTCTCTTTCTGAAACGATGGCTGCAGTACAAATGGCTCAGCATAACAAATTTACATCAGTAATGTCCCACAGATCAGGTGAAACTGAAGACTCTACCATTGCTGATTTAGCAGTAGCAATGAATTGCGGACAAATCAAAACAGGTTCTGCTTCAAGATCAGATAGAATGGCAAAATACAACCAGCTATTAAGAATCGAAGAAGCTTTAGGTGAAACTGCAGTTTTCCCAGGACTGGATGCTTTTAAAATCAAAAGATAATTAATCGAATTTATAAATAACGGCAAGCGAAATTTTTAGTTTGCCGTATTTTGTAATAAGTAGTATATTTAAAAAAAATAATTTAAATAATGTCAGACAACAAAGTAATATTGAATTACGAAGGTAATTCATATGAATACCCAATCGTAGATAGTACGATCGGTGACAGAGGAATAGATATTTCAAAATTAAGAGACCAAACGGGTCTTATCACTCTAGATTTAGGGTACAAGAATACAGGAGCAACAATTAGTGATATCACTTATCTTGATGGAGATAAAGGAGAATTATTCTACAGAGGATACCCTATTGAGCAGGTTGCTGAGAAATCAAACTTCACAGAAGTAATGTATTTATTATTACACGGTGAATTACCAAGTCAGAACCAATTCAGCACATTCGAAAACAATATCAAAAAATATAACTTCGTAGCAGAGGAGATGAAAAAAATCATCGATGCTTTCCCTCGTTCTGCTCACCCAATGGGAGTTTTATCTTCTTTAACATCTGCTTTGACGGCTTTTAACCCTAAGGCAGTGAATGTAAATTCAAAAGAAGAGATGGATCATGCAGCAGAATTAATGATTGCTAAATTCTCTCACCTTTGTGCTTGGACTTACAGAAAAACTCTAGGTCTTCCACTTAACCACGGAGATAACAGCTTAAACTATGTAGAGAACTTCTACAAAATGGCGTTCAGAATGCCAAATCAGGAGTTTGAAATCAATCCTGTAGTAGTTGGAGCTTTAGATAAACTATTAATCCTTCACGCAGACCACGAACAAAACTGTTCTACATCTACTGTAAGAATGGTAGGTTCTGCTCATACAGGTCTTTTCGCTTCTATTTCAGCAGGGGTATCTGCACTTTGGGGGCCACTTCACGGTGGAGCAAACCAGGCAGTTATCGAAATGCTTGAACTAATTGAAAAAGATGGTGGTGATGTTAACAAATGGGTAGCTAAAGCGAAAGATAAAAACGATAGCTTCCGTTTGATGGGATTCGGACACAGAGTTTACAAAAACTTCGACCCAAGAGCGAAAATTATCAAAAAAGCTGCTGATGATATCCTTAACGCGTTAGGAATTCAGGATAAAGCTCTTGATATTGCAATGCAGTTAGAAAAAGTAGCGCTTGAAGATGAGTACTTCGTAGAAAGAAAGCTATATCCAAACGTAGATTTCTATTCTGGAATTATTTACAGAGCATTAGGAATTCCTACAGAAATGTTTACAGTAATGTTTGCATTAGGAAGACTACCGGGATGGATTTCTCAATGGAAAGAAATGAGATTGAAAGGAGATCCGATCGGAAGACCAAGACAGGTTTACCAAGGAGCTCAGCAAAGAGATTATATCAATATCGGAAACAGATAATATTGACTTTTCATATAAATTTAAATCCCAAGGTTTTTACTTTGGGATTTTTTATTGCGTAAAACGTATTGGTTTTTCAGTCATAACCATATAAATCAAAAATTTTTGAAAAGATTTTGTATTGTCCAATACTGAAATTCATATTAATTCTATCTGCTAATTTTCCTCAAATCAGATTAATTAATTAAGGTTCTGAGAATGTACAATAGTTATTCAAAATATTCTGTTCATGGCCTTTAACTAAAATTTTCCACATCACAGCCGTTTGATTATATTTGCTTAATTCTCATTCTTTATGAAATTAAATATAAAAAACGAAACAGGGCGATTGAGATCTGTAGTTCTAGGACAGCCCAATTCAATGGGAGCTGTTCCCACGTTGGAAGAAAGCTATGATGCTAAATCTTATTACACAATAGAACATAATATGTATCCGAAAGAAGCCGACATTATCAATGAAATGAATGCTTTTGAAGCGGTTCTAAAAAAATATGATGTTGAAGTTCTGCGCCCGGAAATAATAAAAGATTATAATCAGGTATTTGCCAGAGACGTCGCGTTTGTGATTGATGATAAAATGATCATTTCAAATGTAATTGCAGACCGAGCAGATGAGCAAGGAGCTTATAAAACAGTTTTTGAAAAAGTTGCCTGGAGAAAAATCATCAATCTTCCAGAAACCGCTCATATTGAAGGGGGAGATGTTATTGTTTGGGATGATTTCCTTTTTATAGGTACTTGCTTTAGTGAAGATTATAGAAGCTATAAAACAGCAAGAACCAATGAATATGCCATTGAAATTCTTAAAGAGTATTTTCCTAAAAAAAGGATTATCGATCTTGAGTTAAGAAAGAATGATAAAGTACCGTTTGAAGGAATTTTACATTTGGACTGTACATTTAATCCCGTAGGGAAAGATAAATGTATTATCTACAAGAATGGTTTTGTAGACGAAAGTGATTATCGCTTGATCATAGATATTTTTGGTGAAGAGAACTGTTTTCATGTAACTGATGAAGAAATGTTTGAAATGGTTCCGAATATTTTCTCTATTTCACCGGAAATTGTTGTTTCGGATAAAGCTTTTACCAGAATGAATAATCATCTGAGAAATGAGTGGGGAATGACCGTTGAAGAAATTCCTTACAGAGAGATTTCTAAAATGGGAGGTCTTCTGCGTTGCTCTACAATGCCTTTAGTAAGAGAATAAGAATATTGGAGGACTCCAGAAACTTTAAAATCAAATAAAATGCAGACAACAGATACAGTACTTATGATAGAGCCGATTGCATTCGGTTATAATGCAGAAACGGCGGAGAATAATTATTTTCAGGTTGAACAGAAGGGAGCAGATATTCAGTCTAAAGCTTTAGCTGAGTTTAATACTTTTGTTGGAAAACTAAGATCAAAAGGAGTTAATGTAATTACAATAAAAGATACATTAGATCCGCATACACCGGATTCTATTTTTCCGAATAACTGGGTAAGTTTTCATAAAGACGGAAAGGTGGTTCTATACCCTATGTTTGCTTCAAACCGAAGAGTAGAGAGAAGAGACGATATTATTGAAAGTATCCAAAATCAGGGTTTTGAAGTCACTGAAATTGATGATTGGTCTTTACCGGAAATACAGGGGCACTTTTTGGAAGGAACCGGAAGTATGATTTTTGATCATGATAATAAAATTGCTTACGGATCAGTTTCTTTGAGATTGGATGAAAATTTATTCAGAAAGTTTTGCGAAAAATATGGCTTTACCCCAATAGTTTTCCATTCATTTCAAACCGTTGGAGAAGAAAGGCTTCCGATTTATCATACCAATGTTATGATGTGTGTGGCAGATCAATTCGTGGTAATCTGTTTAGATTGTATTGATGATGAAGCAGAAAGAAGCTATGTAATAGAAACCATCAAAAATTCAGGAAAAGAGATTATTGAAATTTCTGAAGCGCAGATGCAGCAATTTGCGGGGAATATGCTTCAGGTTCAAAATAAAGACGGTGAAAAGTTTTTGGTAATGAGCCAGACTGCCTATCAATCACTTAATCCAGATCAGGTTTCTGCCATAGAAAAATATTGCGAAATTATTTATTCAGACTTGAATACCATTGAGGTAAACGGTGGAGGCAGTGCACGTTGTATGCTTGCTGAAGTTTTCTTACCCAAAAAATAATTTAAATCTAAATAGAGATATAAAAACTTCTGATCGCATTGGTCAGAAGTTTTTTATTATCAAGATAAGCTTCAAAAAATTAGGCTAAATTTGTAACAATGAAACAGGTTATTATGATAAAAAAGCTAATGATAAGTCTGGGAATTTTGATTGCATTATTCTCTTATTCTCAGCAAAAAACATTCTGTAATCCTATCAATATAGATTACGGATATACTCCTTTTGAAGTTTTTTCAAAACAGGGAAAACACCGTGCTACTGCTGATCCTGTAATTGTCAACTTTAAAAATAAACTGTTTCTTTTTTCAACCAATCAGGAAGGATATTGGTACAGTGATGATATGCTCGACTGGAAGTTTGTAAAAAGAAAATTTCTTAGAGACAACAAATACATTCATGATTTGAACGCTCCTGCAGTTTGGGCGATGAAAGATACTTTGTATGTGTTTGGCTCGACCTGGGAACAGGATTTTCCGATTTGGAAAAGTACAAACCCAACAAAAGATGACTGGAAAATAGCTGTTGACACCTTGAAAGTTGGAGCTTGGGATCCTGCTTTTCATTATGACGAAGATAAAAATAAGCTGTATTTATATTGGGGTTCAAGCAATGAATGGCCATTATTAGGAACAGAAATTAAAACAAAGACCTTGCAGTCGGAGGGTTTTGTAAAACCGATTTTAAGATTAAAGCCTGAAGATCACGGTTGGGAAAGATTTGGGGAATATAATGACAATGTTTTTTTACAGCCTTTTGTGGAAGGAGCTTGGATGACAAAACATAACGGAAAATATTATATGCAATACGGAGCTCCTGCAACGGAATTCAGCGGATATTCTGATGGAGTATATGTAAGCGATAAGCCTTTGGAAGGTTTCGAATATCAGCAACATAATCCGTTTTCCTATAAACCGGGAGGTTTTGCAAGAGGAGCAGGACATGGGGCAACTTTTGAAGACAATTACAAAAACTGGTGGCATGTTTCTACGATTTTTATTTCTACTAAAAATAATTTTGAAAGAAGATTGGGAATCTGGCCCGCAGGATTTGATAAAGATGATGTGATGTATTGTAATACGGCGTATGGTGATTATCCGACCTATCTTCCGCAATATGCGCAGGGAAAAGATTTCTCCAAAGGATTGTTTGCGGGTTGGATGTTACTGAATTATAATAAGCCTGTTCAGGTTTCATCAACATTAGGAGGTTATCATTCCAATTATGCAGTAGATGAAGATATTAAAACATATTGGAGTGCAAAAACAGGAAATTCCGGTGAGTGGTTTGAGACAGATTTAGGAGAAGTTTCCACAATTAATGCCATTCAGATTAATTATGCAGATCAGGATGTTGAATTTATGGGCAAAACGTTGGGCAAAATGCATCAGTATAAAATCTATGGTTCTAATGATGGTAAAAAATGGAATGTTATTGTAGATAAAAGCAAAAATACTAAAGATGTTCCTCACGATTATGTAGAATTGGAAAAACCGGCAAAAGCAAGATTCCTGAAAATGGAAAATTTAAAAATGCCTACAGGGAAATTTGCATTAAGCGGTTTCAGAGTGTTCGGAAAAGGCGCCGGAATCGCACCTCCGAAAGTTCAGAATTTTGTTCCGCTAAGAGCTGATGCTAAAAAATATGGCGAGAGAAGAAGCATCTGGATGAAATGGCAGCAGAATTCCGATGCAGACGGATATGTAATTTATTGGGGAAAATCTCCGGATAAATTATACGGAAGCATTATGGTGTATGGTAAAAACGAATATTTCTTTACCGGAGCCGATAGAACGGATGCTTATTATTTCCAGATTGAAGCTTTCAATGCCAATGGAGTTTCTGAAAGAACGGAAGTTTTTAAATCAGAATAAAACATATTCATCTACATTAGAAAGAGCAATTAAAACCGAAAGCTCACCAAATATTTTTGGTGAGCTTTCTTGTACAAAATAATTTATATGAAGAATGATTGTGTCTTAACGTGTTCTGCTTTTGATGCCATCTGAAGCACTTTCGATATCTCTTACCTTTTTCACTTTTTGATTTCCGAAGTTGTAGGTAATGCTAAAAGTACCTCCTCTTCTATACTGGTCATTTCTTACATAATTATAGTTTCCATTCGCTTGATAATCTTCTATTTCTACAATGTTTGTTCTTAAAACATCATTTAGATTCAATGCAAATGTCCAGTCGTTCCAGTTTTTCTTTAAACTTACATCTAAACTCATGAGATTTTTAAGAAGTCCTAACTCAATTTGTTGTTTGTCTACAAAGAAATAATTTATTCCTAAAAACCAGGTTTTCTTTTTATCCAATCTGATGGTGTTGTTTGTCTGAATCACAATACTCGTAGAGCTTATTTTGTTTTCATAAGTGGGAAATACATCTCCTGAGGTAGGGTCTACACTTAAACTCCCATCATTGATATTTCTTTGAACCCCAATATTAAAGTTTGTAGTCAAATATTGGTTAAAGAATGTTCTTTGAACTCCTACCATTGCAGACATTTCCTGTTTATCACCAAAATTGGTTCGGATATATCTTAATTGTTTATGCGAATCCATAATCGGTTCGTTGGTAATCGGATCGGTAACAATCTCTCCGTTTGCATCTCTTCTTGGTTTCAGAATATCTCTCTGCAAAGGAACCTGTGTGATAACATCTTTAAATAAAGAATGACTTAAAATAAGAAAATAAGAGTTTTTAAACATATAGGTCAGTTCCTGATTATAGGTTGAAGAAGCTTTCACAAAGGGATTGTTCTGTGTGTAATTATCTTCGGTAAGAATATTTCGGACAGGATTAAGTTCCCAAAAGCTTGGTCTTCTCATTCGGCTGGAAAATGCATATGAAATATTATTTTTATCGTTAATCGCATAATTTAAACTTACATAAGGAAGCAAATTATTATAGTTTCTTTCAATTCTTCTGTATTCAGGAGCTGCATTGTCAGAAGTTCCCAGACTATTAGTGATCTCATATCTTGTCCCGACTTTTCCTGAAAATTTATCGGAGAACTTCTTTTCAACAGTTAAATATAATCCGTAGATGTTTTCATTATATACAAAATGGTTGGGAGCAAATACAGGGGCTTCACCTTCTCTGTAAGTATCGTTTTTGGTATCGTTATCGGTTTTTGTTTTGTTATAATTTCCGCCAATTGAAATGGTAAGGTCATTTTTAAACTTTTGGATATAATCTACCATTCCGGAAAAATTATTTATTCTCTGTGGTAGGTTTTGGTAAATAGTCTGAGCTGGCTCTGAACTGATATTGTTTCCTAAAGCATCGGCAAAAAAAGTTTTGTTGTCGGTAAATTGGAATCTTTTATAATTAAGATAAGCAGCATTTACATTTAATTTACTTCCTAAAGAATCGGTTTTTAACTCATAGTTCAGATTAAATGAATTGTTGTAAGAACGCGCATCTTCTTTATTTCTTGAATTGGTATAATTAATATTATCCTGCTGGGTTTTTTCATCGAAAGAACGAATGGTATTAAATAAACTTACCGTTGAATTGTAGCTTTTATTGGCAGAACTATTCCATGTTAAAGCAAGATTGCTCTTTTCCGTTAATTGGTAGTCAATATTCAGATAACCTCCAATAAACTTATTAGGGTCATCAACATTTCCGGTAGACTCATTGGAGGATGAAGTATTTCCGTTTCTTAGAATATAGCTTTGAGCATCAATATTTTCTCCCCCGTTTAAGTTGGCGCTGATTCCCAGTTTATCTTTTCTATAATTAGCTGAAAAACTTGCAGAACTTGCATTGTATTTGTTTTGAGAGTTGGCCATTCTCATATTTCCATTCAGACCATCGCTCATTTTCTTTTTCAGGATAATGTTGATAATACCGTCAGAAGATTCTACCTGATATTCACTTCCCGGAACGGTAATCACTTCAATCTTCTGAATATTTTCTGCCGGGGTGTTCTTTAAGAATTGAGTTAAAGATTCTGTATCCATATTGGTTTTTCTACCATTGATATAGATCAGAGCATTATTTTTTCCTGCAATCTTCAACGTTTTATCATCAGTTGTAGATAGGAGAGGAGTCTGCTTCAAAAGATCAAAGGTTGTATTTCCTTTTGCTACCGGAGAGGCAGCGACATCGTACACAAAACGGTCACTTTGTTTTTTGAATACCTGTTTCTTTAAGGTAACAGCTTCTATATTCTGAGTTTTTGCAGTATCCTGTTTTTTCTGCTGAGCGAAAGTTAATCCGCTGAAAAATAAGGCTGCGATGAGAATTGGCGTTTTCATAATTTTATTTTTTAGAGTGGTTTCAGATTTAATAGCTTGTATTTGTTATTATTTAACATTGCAAAGATATATAATAAATTAAGTATTATGCAATACAAAGTACTAAAAATAATTTGATTATGATTTTAACTAATTGATTGTCAGTAGTTAAAATTTATACTTTAATTTTTAAATTTTTTGATTATCTATATAATAAAACAACTGTATCATAGAATTTGTTACAATGAGATGGGAAAAAATATTTGAATAATAGAAATGATTCTAAGAATATTATAATTTTTTTGTTTAAAAAATCAATAATTTAGACTAATTTTTAAATTAATAATATATGAGGAAATTTTACTTTTTATTTTTAGTGTTATCATTAGTATTTTCATGTAAAGATGAGTCTTTCTTGGAAATAGGTAACGAAGCTGCAAATTCCCAATCAAATTATAATTTTGGGAGTAGTACTCAAAAAAACTTTCAGGGGATGGTTCTTGATACTAGCGGTGTTCCGGTCTCAGGGGCAACGGTTACCATCGGAACAAGCTCGGTTACGACCAATTATAAAGGTCTTTTTACCTTTAAAAATGCCTCTGTAAAAGAAAATTTTGCCCACGTAAAAGTTACAAAAGCAGGATATGTAAATGCTTCCAGAGTTTTGACCCCTACAAACGGAATGAATCAGGTTAATATTATGATGATTCCAGCGACAACAACTTCTACAATTTCTTCGGGCTCTACATCTACGGTTTCATTGCCAAACGGAACAAAGGTGAAATTTGATGGAAGTTTTAAAGATGCAAGCGGAAATGCCTATTCAGGAAGTGTAAATGTTGCTTTATTCCATTTGGCTCCATCCAATAAGTATTTAAATGAATTGATGCCTGGTTCTTTCTTAGCAACGAATGCTGGAGGAAATGCTCGAGTAATGGAAACTTTTGGAATGTTTCATGTACAATTAACGGGAAGCGCAGGACAAAACCTTCAAATTGCAAATGGCCACACTGCGGAAATTACGGTTCCTGTAGATCTTACACAAACCTCAACTTCGCCCAGTACAATTCCGTTATGGTCATATAATGAGGATACAGGAATGTGGAACGAGGAAGGTGCTGCAACAAAGATTGGAAATGCATATGTAGGAACGGTAAGTCATTTTTCTTGGTGGAATTGCGATGCACAATTCGCACAGGCAACGATGAGGGTGACTTTAAAAAATGCTGCAGGGGCGGTTTTACCCAACATTAAAGTAAGTTTGCAAAGAAGTTCTCAGGTTTATGAAACTTATGGAGTGACAGATAATACAGGGATGGTTTCAGGACTTGTTCCGGCTGGTGAGATTTTAACCTTAAGGGTTTATGATATTTGTAATAATGTAATTTACTTGTCTAACGTAGGGCCTCTTCCCGTAGGAGTAATAACAACTCTTGCAGATATTATAATAAATCCACCGACATCAACTGGGTATACTATTCAAGGAAGTCTTAAAACTTGTGCTAATGCAGATGTAACGAACGGATATGTAACGCTAAGACCTGTTGGAGGATCTAACTTAAACTATTTTAATTATTTATGGGTTCCCGTAAATACTAATGGAAGTTTCACTTTTAATACATTTTCATGTACTGTGAACCCTCAGTTTGTTTACGAAGGATTTGATATCACCAATTTACAAACCACCAATGAAATTCCTTTTACAGCTACGTCTAATAATATGAATTTAGGGAATATTGTAGTTTGTAATTCTGCTATTGAATTTATTAGTTATACAATAGATAATCAGCCTGTAAGTTATATATTTGAACCGTTTATAGCACAATGGACAGGAACTACCACTGCCCCTAATACACAGCAAAATTTATTGAGTGTACATTCAGTATCTCCTATAGGAACAAATTTTGCTTTAAATCAGGGGAATATGATGGGAATAGCGGCAAGTTTTACAACAGATTATTTGGTGTTAGTTCCCGGGACAGATATTACACCAAATAATGGAAATTTAGTAGTAAATATTTCAACCTTTGGAGCAATAGGCTCGTATATAGATTTTACAGTCAATGGAACTTTTAGTAATGCGTCAGGAAACCATACACTCACAGCGACGGGACATGTGAAACGTGATAATTAATATTTAATAAAAATAAAAAGGGCCAAAAAGGTCCTTTTTTATGTTTTATTCTCTATCGAAACGTGCTAATTTTTTATCAATCCAAATAGTCGCAAATGGGAAAAAAGCAGAGATTAAAGAAAATACAAAATCTTCATCATCCCAGGCAAATATTTTCCTCATAGATGGTAAAAATATCAGGTATATTGTGAAAAATAACCCGTGAATACTACCAATAGTACTGATGTAAACAATAGGAATAATACCGGTAGGATTTACACGAATCCAAATCATAGCTGTAAAGAGAAAAAACCACGATAGTGCTTCGGCTAAACAGATTCGTTTAAACCATTTAATAACTTGCTCCTGGCTATATTTTGCGAAAATTTTTTCGAGAAACTCCATTTATCTAACTTCTATTTATAAAAACTGCTGCCGTCCAAATATTCAAAAACCTCTGGAGGAAGCATAGGTCTCACATTCTTATTTTCTTTAATCATATTGCGTATTTCCGTAGCAGAGAGCTCAATAATCGGAGCTTTAATCAAAGAAATATTTTCATGTTGTGGGTATCCGGATGTTTTTGTTTCACCTTCAGAAATTCTTGGATATACTATGACGTGATAGTTCTTGATTAAATAATCAGCGTTTTTCCATTTGTGAAGGCTTTTTAAGTTGTCCTCACCCATAATTAAGCTGAAAGAATAGTTAGGATATTTCTCATTAAGATAAGCTAAAGTATCAATCGTATAGCTTGGCTTAGGAAGAGAAAACTCAACATTCGAAGCTTTAATATTTGGATAATGTTTAAGAGCCAGCTCTACCATATCAAGTCGGTTGTGATCACTCAGTAATGTCTTTTTGTCCTTAAAAGGATTTTGAGGACTTACAACAAACCATACCTCATTCATATCAGAATTCTCTAAAATATAATTAGCAAGAATCAGATGACCGATATGGATAGGATTAAAAGATCCAAAGAAAAGACCAACTTTTTTCATAGTAAACACAATGAATAATTAATTATCTCTGAACTTTACGTCTTTAATATTTAAATAATGAGTAACATTACCTTTCCAATGGTTTTCTTCTAGGGTAAAAGCAATATCGAAGTTCTTATTCTTAAAGTCCTCGGCAAATTGGCCTAGTTTAAATCCTACACACTCTACATTTCTGTTGGTAGACTCCTGTCTGATATAAAATTTAAGATGATTATTATCCTTTCCCATTGTTTTTAAATAACCCGAAAGTTTCAGGTTACTCATGGAAAATATAGGTTTCATATTGTGAGGTCCGAAAGGAGCCAGTTTTCTATGAAAATTGATAAATTCACGGTTGATATCTTCAATTTGAATTTCTGTATCAATATTAATAGACGGCTCTTTTTGGTGTTCCTTTATTTTTTCTGAAACGACTCTTTCAAATTTTTCTTTAAAAGCTTCGAATTTTTCTTTTTCCATTGAAAGACCTGCTGCTGCATGATGCCCTCCAAATTTTAAAAAATATTCTGAGCACATATCCAAAGCTTCGTGTACGTCAAAATCTGAAACAGATCTTGCGGAAGCCACCATTTCTCCATTATTTCCGTCTGTAAAAACTAAGGTTGGTTTATAATAAGTCTCAATCAGTCGGGATGCTACAATTCCAATCACTCCTTTGTTCCACTCCGGATGGTAAACAATGGTGCTGTGTTTGGCTTGCTGTTGAGATTCTATGACCTGGTTAAGTGCAGAAAGAGTAGAGTTCATATCAAGTTCTCTTCTTTCATCGTTAAGGTTCATGATATCGCTAACAATTTGATGGGCATGTTTCAAATTATCCGAAACCATCAGTTCTACAGCTGCTTTACCATGAGAAATTCTTCCTGCTGCATTTATTTTGGGAGCAATCTCAAAAACAATATTTGAAATTTCAAAGTGAGAGAGTTTGTCTTCAGGAATTAATAACCTTAAACCTAAATTTCTAGTTTTACGTAAAACTTTAAGTCCCATTTTTGCCAGAACTCTGTTTTCTCCCGTCATAGAAACAATATCCGCTGCAATAGAAATCGCCAGTAGATCTGTTAATTCAAATAATTCCGCTTCAGGAATTTTATAAATAGTATTTAGGCCCTGACAAAGTTTGAAACCGACTCCACAGCCTGAAAGTTCTTTAAAAGGATATCTGCAATCATTTCTTTTAGGGTCAAGAACAGCCACTGCATCAGGAATTTCCTCTCCAGGTAAATGGTGATCGCAAATAATGAAATCAATATCCAGGCTCTGAGCATAGCTTATCATATCCAAAGCTTTGATTCCGCAATCAAGAGCAATGATTAATGAAAAACCATTTTCTTTAGCAAAATCAATTCCTTCTGTTGAGATTCCATACCCTTCAGAATTTCTATCGGGAATATAATAATCCAAATATTTTTTCTCAACAATTTTGCTGAGGTATAAGTACATTAAAGCTACAGCAGTAGTTCCATCTACATCATAATCCCCATAAACCAATATCTTCTCCCCATTTTCAATAGCGGTAGCAATTCGCTCAACAGCTTTTTGCATATCTGCCATTAAAAACGGACTATGAATATCGTTGAGATTAGGCTTAAAGAACTCTCTGGCCTTTTGATAATTGTCAATACCTCTAAGAACGAGGAGTTTAGATTCAAAAGTTCCAAAACCAAGCGACGAACTTAATCTGTCTACAATATCTTCATCCGGTTCGGGCTTGTAAATCCATTTTTGACTCATTTCACAAAAATAAGGAATTATATTTAAAACGAAAGTGTATTATTGGAAGTTAGATGTTAAAAAAAACCGCTCAGCTAGTGAACGGTTTAAATATTTTAAGAATACATTTTCTCTCTTAATTCCTTGACTTTTTTATCAGTAAGGTACTCATCGTAAGTCATTTCTCTGTCGATGATTCCGCTTGGAGTCAATTCAATAATTCTGTTACAGACTGTTGAAAGCATTTCGTGGTCATGAGAAGCCAATAAAATGTTTCCTTTGAAGTTTGACAACGAGTTGTTCAATGTTGTGATACTTTCAAGGTCTAAGTGGTTTGTAGGTTCGTCTAATAAAAGAATGTTTGCTTTCTGAAGCATCATTCTACTGAACATACATCTCATTTTTTCACCTCCTGAAAGTACTTTACAAGATTTCAAAGCTTCATCACCCGAGAAAAGCATTCTTCCTAAGAATCCTCTTACAAATTCTTCGTGACGTTCTTCATCGTTTTTAGTGAATTGTCTCAACCAATCAACCAAACTCAAATCTTCCTGAAAAAAATTCGTGTTATCTAAAGGCATATGAGACTGGTTTGTCGTAACTCCCCAAGCAACAGTTCCTTTATCTGCCTGAACATTTCCCGCTAAAATTTCGAAAAATTCTGTAATGGTTAATGAGTTTTTAGACAATACAGCAACTTTATCTCCTTTTTTAAGATTTAAATCAATGTTTGAGAATAATAATTCTCCGTCTTTTGTTTTTTCAAGACCTTTTACATCTAAGATCTGATCTCCTGCTTCTCTTTCCATTTCAAAAATAATAGCAGGATACCTTCTTGAAGATGGCTTAATATCATCGATGTTTAATTTATCGATCATTTTCTTTCTTGCGGTTGCCTGTTTTGCTTTTGCAACGTTTGAACTAAATCTCGCGATGAAATCCTGAAGCTCTTTCTTCTTTTCTTCCGCTTTTTTGTTAGCCTGAGCTCTTTGTCTCGTTGCTAACTGAGAAGCCTGATACCAAAAAGTGTAGTTACCTGTATAAAGGTTAAGTTTAGCATAATCCAAGTCACCGATGTGCGTACAAACGGTATCTAAGAAGTGACGGTCGTGAGATACAACGATTACTGTATTTTCATAGTCTGCCAGGAAATCTTCTAACCAAGAAATTGTATCAATATCAAGGTCATTCGTAGGTTCATCCAAAATCAATACATCAGGATTTCCGAAAAGTGCCTGAGCCAAAAGAACTTTTACTTTGTCCTTATTCTCAAGTTCGCTCATCATCTGCCAGTGCATATCATCCTTAATACCAACATTCGAAAGCATCGTCTGTGCGTCAGATTCTGCAGTCCAACCTCCCATTTCGTCATAGATTACACCTAATTCTCCTGCTTTAATTCCGTCTTCATCAGAGAAGTCTTCTTTCGCATAAAGCGCGTCCATCTCTTCTTTTATCTCGAATAATTTTTTGTTACCTCTCAAAACCGCTTCAAGTACAGTAAATTGATCGTAAGCAAAGTGATCCTGCTCAAGAACCGACATTCTTTTTCCAGGTTCCAAAGATACGTGTCCTGTTGTTGGGTCTTGTTTTCCTGTTAATATTTTAAGGAACGTAGACTTTCCTGCACCATTTGCTCCGATAATCCCGTAGCAGTTTCCTTTCGTAAACATAATGTTTACTTCGTCAAAAAGAACTCTTTTCCCGAATTGTAAAGATAAGTTAGATACTGTTAACATATAGTTTTGTAAATTTGGCGCAAAAATACGAAAAGAATTTGGGTATTTTATAATAATGTAATACTCAAGTTTTTAAATATGGGGTATTTTTTATATATTTCATTAATTAAATTTAATAAATGCTGGATCCAGAATGGATGGCTTAATGATTGATTAAGTATAGCTATATTAAATTCTTACACATTTCTATAAGGATTTTTAAAATGAAGATTGAAAAAACAGTCAATATATTAAACAGAAGAGCCAGGTTTGAGTACGAAATTCTCGAAGAATATGAAGCGGGAATGGTTTTAACAGGTACAGAAATAAAATCTTTGCGCTCCTCTAAAGCTTCCATCTCAGAATCGTTCTGTCAGTTTATTGACAGGGAATTATACATCATCAATATGATGATTGATGAATACAAATTGGGAACTTTTTATAATCATAAAACAAAAAGGGAACGGAAATTGCTCTTGCACAAAAAAGAATTGCAAAAACTTGAGAAGAAATTAAAGGATGCAGGAAATACAATCATTCCTTTAAAACTATATATCAACGACAAGGGAAAAGCAAAGGTCTTAATTGCCTTAGGTAGAGGGAAAAAGTTGTTTGATAAAAGGGAAAGCATAAAAGATAGAGAAAATAAACGAAACCTAGATAGAATATTAAAGAAAAGTTAAAAATCATCTAAAAAACTTTGTATATAAAGAAAAATTATATTTATTTTGCATTATCAATTATTTAATCATTTAATTCTATGAAAAATCTAAAATTAGGAATTTCAGCATTGGCGCTTACTGTTGCTTCTACTGTGTTCGCTCAGACGACCAACAATCCTTGGTTGATCGGAGTTGGTGCTCACGCAGAGAACCATTTGGCACAAAGAGGTAACTTCAGTAATACGTTCTCTGCTAATAATTTGACGAAGACTATGTTCAATGTGAACAACTTCTCTATTACTCCACCATTGTCTAAGCTTACTGTAGCAAGAAACATTGGTAAAGGTTTAGTTATCGACTGGCAGACTTCTGTAGGAAATGTTGAGAACAAAAGATTTAACATGGGTAAAGAATTCATGTTAATGACAGGTCTTGGTTTCCAGGCTAAAGCGGCAGGTCTTTTATGGAATGAAGAATCTTGGTTCGATCCATATTTAAGAGTAGGTGCTAACTATTTGAGACATGATTATACATCTCTTACTTTCCCAAGAACAGATGCTCACGGAGAAGTTGTTTCTAACGGAGACAATGGAAACGAAAACGGCAAAGCTAACCACTTTACGGTTTCTACAGGTGCAGGTGTTAATTTCTGGGTAACTAAAAACTTCGGTTTAGGTGTTCAAGGTGATTATGTGTCAACTCCAGGGGATAAAGCGAACTATGCTAACTTCTGGCAAGCTTCAGCATCATTGAACTTTAGATTTGGTAACAGAGATAGAGATAAGGATGGTATCTTAGATAAAGACGATCTTTGTCCAGATACACCAGGTCTACCAGAATTCCAAGGATGTCCTGATACAGACGGTGATGGTATTCCAGATAAAGACGATCAGTGTCCAGAAGTTGCTGGTCCAGTAGAAAACAATGGTTGTCCTTGGCCAGATACAGATGGTGACGGTATTATCGACAAAGATGATGCTTGTCCTACAGTAGCAGGTCCTGCTGAAAACAATGGTTGTCCTTGGCCAGATACAGATGGTGACGGTATCTTAGATAAAGATGATGCTTGTCCTACAGTTCCTGGTTTACCAGAATACAACGGTTGTCCTAAACCAGCTGAACCGCCAGTAGTGAAAATCAACGAGACATTGAAAGATATCTTATTTGATTTCAACAAAGCGACTATCAGACCAGAATCAAGCGGTAAATTAGATACAGCTGCTAGAATTATCAAAGAAGCTGATCAAGCTAACTTCCTAGTAGTAGGTATGACAGATGCTAAAGGTTCTGCTGCTTACAACTTGAACTTATCAAGACAAAGAGCTGCTGCTGTAGTTTCTGCTCTAGAGGTTAGAGGAATCAACCCTAACACTCTTAAGTCTATCGGTATCGGTTCTCAAGAAGCTACTGTTCCTGCAACTGCTACAGATGCAGAAAGACAAGCTGACAGAAAAGTTATTGTAAGAGCAATCTCTGGTGCAGATTGGGAAACTTACAAGAAAAATGATATCGTTGTAGCTACTAAGCCAGTTGTTAAAAAAGCTTCTAAAAAAGCTCCAGCTAAAAAGGCTCCAGCTAAAAAGAAAAAATAATTTATTTTTCTAAATAATAAATACCTCCAATTTTTTGGGGGTATTTTTTTTTCGTTGACTTTTAATTAATTTTGTGAAAAATTTAAAATAAAAATGGGAAGAGCGTTTGAATATAGAAAAGCTTCTAAAATGGCCAGATGGGATAAGATGGCTAAAACTTTTTCTAAAATAGGTAAAGATATTGCTTTAGCAGTTAAAGCTGGAGGTGCTGATCCTGAATCGAATCCTGCGTTAAGAAGATGTATCCAGAATGCGAAAGGAGCAAATATGCCAAAGGATAATGTAGAAAGAGCAATTAAGAAAGCAAGTGGTGCAGATGCGGAAAACTATGAAGAAATTACTTACGAAGGATATGGACAAGGAGGTGTTGCTTTTTTCGTAGAATGTACTACAAACAATACAACAAGAACGGTTGCGAATGTAAGAGCTATTTTTAACAAGTTTGATGGTAACTTAGGAAAGAATGGTGAGTTAGCATTTATTTTCGATAGAAAAGGGATTTTCACAATCGACTTGTCTCAAATTAAAATGGATTGGGACGATTTTGAAATGGAAATGATTGATGGTGGAGCAGAAGATGTTGAGAAAGATGAAGAAGAAGTAATGATTACCACTGCTTTTGAGGATTTTGGGTCATTATCTCACAAATTAGATGAGCTGGGCATAGAAGCGAAAAGTGCAGAATTGCAAAGAATTGCAAATAATACAAAAGAAGTAAACGAAGAGCAGTTTAAAGCAAATATGAAAATGCTTGAGCGTTTCGAAGATGATGATGACGTACAAAACGTTTATCACAATATGGAAATCACAGAAGAGCTGATGAGCTCATTATAAAAAATAATATAACATTCATATACAGTTAACTTTCAAATGCTTTCTTTGCATAAAACTATGAAAAGAAACATTGAATTGGTTGTCATATCGGATGTTCATTTGGGAACTTATGGATGTAAGGCTAAAGAATTACTGAGATATCTTAATTCTATTCAGCCTAAAACTTTAGTTTTAAATGGAGATATCATTGATATCTGGCAATTCAAAAAGTCTTACTTCCCTAAACCTCATTTGAAAGTGATCAAAAAGATCCTTTCATTTGCCACAAAAAATACAGATGTATACTACATCACCGGAAATCATGACGAGATGTTCCGAAAGTTTACTGACTTCGAATTGGGTAAGCTTAAGGTCTGTAATAAAATTTGTTTAGACATCGATGATAAAAAAACCTGGATTTTTCACGGAGATGTGTTTGATGCCTCAGTTCAACATTCAAAATGGATTGCGAAATTAGGAGGGAAAGGTTACGATTTATTAATTATCATCAATAATGTTGTAAATTGGTTCTTGGAGAAAATGGGTAGAGAAAAATACTCGTTTTCGAAAAAAATTAAAAATAACGTAAAAAAAGCGGTAAAGTACATCGGAGATTTTGAATTAACAGCTTCTGAGCTGGCAATTGATAATCATTATGACTATGTTATTTGTGGTCACATTCATCAACCACAGATCAGAGAAGTTGTGAATAAAAAAGGATCCTGTACTTATCTGAATTCTGGAGACTGGATCGAAAATCTTTCTGCATTAGAGTATAATGAGAATGAATGGAAGATTTTCTATTATGATGATCACAAAGATTCGTTGAAAGATGAAGAAGCTGAAGAAATTCAGGATATTGACAGTGCTGAACTTTTAAAAATAGTAACCAATTTCACAAAATGAAAATCTTATATGCCTTTCAGGGGACAGGAAATGGTCACATTGCCCGTGCGCAGGAAATTGTCCCGATCTTAAAAAAATATGCGTCGGTTGATACTTTGATCAGCGGACATCAATCACAATTAAAGGCTGATTTTGACATTAATTTTCAACATAAGGGAATTTCATTACTTTATGATAAAACAGGAGGGCTATCGTATAAAAAAACGTTTACTGATAACAGCTTTCTACAAGCATTTAAAGCAATAAGAGAAATTGAACTTTCACAATATGATTTAATCATCAATGATTATGAACCTTTAACGGGTTGGGCTTGTAAGTTGAGAAAACTTCCGATGATTGAACTTAGTCATCAGGCTTCAATGCTATTTAAAGAAACACCAAAACCTGAAAAGAAAGATTTTCTTGGGGAAATGGTGCTGAAATATTACGTTCCAAGCGAAAGAAGAATAGGCTTTCATTTTGAAAATTATCATCCGCAGATCAAAAAACCTGTCATAAGAAGAAAAATCAGAAATTTAAATCCGGATAAAAAAGGCTTTTATTTGGTATATCTTCCAAGTTTTTCGGATGAAAATATCATTAAAGTCTTGACTCAAATTCCGGTTGAATGGAAAGTCTTTTCTAAATATTCCAAGCTTCAGTTTAAGGAAAAGAATATTGAGATCTTTCCTATAGACGAAATTCAATATTTAAAGTCTTTCGAAAACTGTGACGGAATTCTTTGTAATGCAGGTTTTGAAAGTCCTGCAGAAGCGCTTTTTATGGATAAAAAATTATTTGTAATTCCAATTCATAACCAATACGAACAAGAATGCAATGCATGTGCTTTAGACAAAATGGGAATTCCAAATTCGAAGGTTTTAAAACTGGAAGAAATCCAGGACTGGGTAGCTTCCGATCAGCATCTGAAGGTAAATTACCCGGATAATATTGAAGAAATTCTAGTGAACGAGGTTTTAGTTCTTTAAAAAGATATCTTCTACATCATTCATTCTCATCATTACGGATCTTGCATAAGAGCAATGCGGATAAACTTTCCAGTTGTTTTCTCTTGCAAATTTAATGGCTTCTTCTACAAGAAATTTTCCCATTCCGCGGCCTTCAAATTCAGGATGAACCAAAACGAAAGAGATAATAAATCTGTTTTCTTCAGGGAAAATAGTGTAGGTAAGTCTTCCGATTTCTTTAATCTCGTTATTTAAAGTAATGACTCCGCCGTTTCCTGATTTATTGTTTTCAAATCTCATAATCTAAGTTTTAATGATAAGGTAAAAGTACAAAAACCACACCGCCGTTGTTTTGATGTAGATCAAGAAAAGAATATGAGTTGTAAATGGTCAGTTCGTTCCACTTATCAATTTTAAAATCGAATTAAAAGCTTACAATTGACTAGTTATCTTTTCCGGTATAATAATTATAATCTTTAATGATGATTCCTATAAACTGTCTTTCCGTCATTTTAGGATCTATTTCCAGTTTCAAAATGCTTTTGATTTTTTCGGAAAGCTTATTAATGATGTGTCTGTCGTCTATTCTTAATGCTTTTTGATAGTTATCTTTTATAATTCTTATATCATTGTCGCTTAAAGCAATTACCTGCGGAAAAGAGGGAATATAATCTTCCTGTATATTTTCAAGAATGGTATGGGAAATGTTGATGCTGTTTTTAAGAGAAATAACAGCTGTTCCGGACGCAATGTCTCCTAAGCGCTGATTGTTTTTAGAAACAACCATGGAAATAATGCCGATTACTCCGACAAACAAAGTGTCAATCATTCTAAATACCCAACGGATGAGATAATCTCCAAAACTTGCTTGGTATCCATCAATTTTTACCACTCTTATTTTTAAAGCTTTTTTACCGGGAGTCTGTCCTTCCATAAGACTTTCTAATACCAACGGATAAATGTAAACAGGAAAAGTAATGGCGATATAAATTGCCATTTGAGACCACTGATCCAGCCCATCCAGTAAGTAGCCAAGATCCAGAACATTGAAAAATAAATAAAAGATAACGATCACATAAGCAATTTTTATCAGCAGGTCAATGATAAAAGCAAGCATCCTTTCGCCCACGCTCGCAACAGTAAAATTAATATTGACATTTTGTGAGGTATTAATCGCAATTTGAGACATATTTTTTATTATTTTAGCCTTACAATTATGAGAGAAGTTTATTTTATTAAACAAAATAAAGAAAAATGGTTGGGAATTGAGCAGGTTATTCAGGGGAAAATTAAAAAAAATCCGGACGACCTTTCTTCGCTGTATATAAATCTCATCAATGATCTTTCTTTTGCACAGACTTATTATCCCAAAAGTAATACAACGGTTTATTTAAATCACCTTTCTTCTCAGATTTATCAGAAAATTTATAAAACGAAAAGAGTAGAGGAAAATCGTATCATGTATTTCTTTAAAACAGAAGTTCCCCTTTTGGTATTCCAATACAGAAGGTACCTTTTGTACGCCTTTCTCTTTTTTATTCTTTTTACTGCTATGGGAGTGGTTTCTGCCATTTATGATAAAGATTTTGCCAACGTCATTTTGGGAGAAGATTATGTGAACATGACCATCGAAAATATAAAGAAGGGGAATGCGGTAGGAGTTTACCAGAGCGGTTCTACATGGGGCAGTACAATCGGAATTATTTTCAATAATATCGGAGTGGGAGCAAAGCTTTATTTATATGGAATTTTTGGTGGTGTAGGAACTTTGTTTGCTTTACTCTCAAACAGTATTATGTTGGGTTCTTTTCAGTATTTCTTTTCAGAATATGGAGCTTTGCAAGACAGTGCAAGAGGAATCTGGCTACATGGGGTTTTTGAAATTTTCTCAATGGTTGTTGAAGCGATGTGTGGTTTGATTTTAGGAGCTTCTATTTTGTTTCCTAAAACACTTTCTAGATTGAATTCCTGTAAAATAGGGTTTAGAGATTCGTTTAAAATATTCCTAAGCACCGTTCCTTTTACGATATGTGCCGGAATTATTGAAGGATATGTAACCAGACATGCTTTGAATATGCCTTTGATTTTGAATATCATTATTATTTTCGGATCATTGGCAATCATAGGCTATTACTATTTTGTATACCCATATATTGTAAATAAAAAAATTAATAAACACATACATGATGCAGTTTTATAAAAAAAGAGACTTTGGAACGTTCATAAGTGACAGTTTTTCTTTCTTTAAGCTTTATGGTAAAAATTATTTCAAAAACTATATTTTACTGAACGGTCTGCTTCTTATTTTAATGGTAGTCGTTTTTATTTTCGGCTTTAAAGAGCTTTTTGGGCAGATTTTAGGATCAAATGTTAGCGGAGAGAGTTATTACTTCGAAAATTATTTTCAGAATAATTTCGGGATGTTTTTAGCGACCGGAATAATTACGTTTGTACTCTTTATGATCTTGATGATTATCAACTATCTCTATCCTGTTTTTTATCTGAAAAGATTGGCAGCCGGTGAAAGTAAAATCAGAACCGATGATATTTTGGGTGATTTTAAAAGAAATTTCAAAAAAATAATCATCTTATGCTTAGGGATGGCTTTTATTGTTATGCCATTGTCATTTATCATGCTGGGGATTTCCTATGTGCTGGTTTTTCTTGTTATAGGTATTTTTATCATGCTTTTTGTGGGGCCAACGTTATTTAATGTGATTACATTTTTGATGTATGATTATTTCAGTTCTACGAGAGGTTTCTTTGAAAGTTTGAGTTACTCAATAAGAGCGCAGTTTTCGTATTCCAATGCAAGAGAAGGTTCTCCTTATTGGAAATATTGGGGAAGTACAATCATTATTTCACTTATTTTGTACATCATTTCGATGATCTTTACTGCAATCCCGATGATTATATTTTTCGCGACACTATCCACTAAAACTCCGGACGGCAATTTTGAGCAAAATCCTTTTAGTGGCGAATTGGGAGTGGTGGTGTTTATCCTTTACGGAATATCATTACTGGTTTCGTTTTTTACCTCAAATATGCTGTATATCAATGCGGGATTGATGTATTATGACAACAGAACAGACCTTCATCAGAAAGTGGAATTGGCAGAAATTGATACGATCGGAATTAATGAATAAAATCATTCTTTTTTTTCTTTTTATAACGACAGGCTTTTCTTTTGCACAGGAAAGCAAGCCACCGACTACAGTTGAGACAGCAGTGGTAGATTCTTTAAGTGAAGAGCATTATAAAGGAATGAATCGTGCAGATTCCGTATTGCTGAAAAAGCCGGTCACGGAAAACACGGTGTATCCAAAGAAAATCAAAGAAAATATCCGATCGAGATATAAAGGAAATGAATTTGACTACTCTGTATCTAAACCCAGAGAATCTTTTTGGGAAAAGCTTCAGCGAAAGATTATTAGACTTATAGAAAGTATTTTTGGAAAAACAAGTTTAAGCAGTTCTGCAAAATTCACCGATGTTTTAATACGCCTGTTTGCCATTGTTTTGGTAGGTTTTCTATTATATTTCATTATTAAATACTTATTGGGAAAAAACGGTAGCTTTATTTTCGGCAGAAAAAATAAGAAACTGGATATTGCAGAAAAAGAGCTTCATGAAAACATTCATGAAATCAATTTCCCGGAAAGTATTGCTCAATTTGAAAACAATGGAGAATATCGGTCAGCGATTCGATATCAATTCCTATATATTCTAAAAAAGCTGAGCGATAAAAAAATCATCGTCTGGAATCCTGAAAAGACCAATAAAGACTACGTAGCTGAATTAAAAGAGCGGCGTCTGAAAAATGAATTCTCAAAGCTGTCTTATATATTCGATTATGTTTGGTATGGTGAATTTGGGATTGATAAAGAAGATTATGCCAGATTCAAGCAACAGTATCAATCTTTCAAACTGTAATTAATTGTAAAGAAAATGAACAAGACTTTCAAAATATATGCTTTCGTATTCATCATTATTATGGTGATATTGGCATTGCTTGAAGTAAATAAGAAAGAAGTTACAGATTGGCGTAAAAATTTTGATGTAGAGGAAAAATCTCCTTTCGGATTATTCGTTTTCAACCATGAAAGTAAAGAACTTTTTAAAGGAAAACTGAAAAAAGTTGATGTTTCAGCCTATGAGTTTTACAATCAGAATAAAAACAAACCGGCTCATAATATTCTTGTCATAGAAAGCGAAATCGATATGGAATCCTGGAAAAAAATAATGGATCAGGTTTCCAAAGGTTCCGATGCGATGATTATTGTAAGTCAGCTTCCGAAACCCGTTTCAGACAGTATCGGTTATTATGATTCTCAGATTTCTTTTGAAGAAGAAAATTATTTAAAGCTTACCGATAAAAAATATCAGGGAGATTTTATCCATTTGGATAAATTTCCTTCAGGAAGAGGCTTTTCTTATATAAAACCAGGAGTTGAAGTGCTGGGGAAAACGGTAGAAAAAAATAACTCAGATCAGGCAAATTTCATTAAAGCAAAATTTGGGAAAGGAACTTTTTATGTGCATTGCGAGCCATTGTTTCTCACCAATTATTACCTGCTTAAAAAAGGAAATGTAAAATATTTCCAGGATGTATTTTCTTATCTTCCGGACAGAGATACCCTTTGGTTTGTAGAAAGCAATACTAAAGAATCAAGGTTCTTTATGAGATTTATCCTGTCAAAACCAGCATTGAAATATGCTTGGTGGGTGTTTTTAGGAGGATTGGTATTATTTATTTTCTTTAATGCCAAAAGAAAGCAGAGAATAGTTCCCATCATAGAACCCTTGAAAAATACTTCTGCAGAATTTGTAAAAAGCATAGGTAATTTATACCTTCAGGAAGGAGATTTTCATGATATGATGGCGAAAAAAGCCCAGTATTTTTTAAATAAAATAAGGCTTGATCTTTTAATAGATACTCAGAATCTGGATGAGGATTTTGCCAAAAAACTTCATTTAAAAACAGGAAAACCTATAGAAATGATTGCTGAGGCAATTGGGCTGATCAAAAAAGGACAGGATCCCTATTCAAGTGTAATGAAAGAAGATCTGGTGAGAATGAATAAGCTGTTGGATGAAATAATTAAAATATAACAACCTAGTAATTAAATAATGTATCTGTCATTCTGAGCAAAGCGAAGAATCTTATAGATCAACTGCTACATTATTAAATTGAAAAATATATAATATGGATAATTTTGAAAGCACAAATTTAGAAAATCAGGCTTCTATAGATCTTGAAAAGAAAGAAGGGGATTTTCAGTCCCGTATAGACATGATCGAACTTCGAACAAGTTTAGAGAAAGTAAAAACTGAAATTGCCAAAGTGATTGTCGGTCAGGAAGATATGGTAGAGCATCTTTTGGCAGCACTTTTATCAAACGGTCACGTTCTTATAGAAGGAGTTCCGGGAGTAGCAAAGACCATTACAGCTAAGCTACTGGCAAAAACCATTGATGTAGATTTCAGCAGAATTCAGTTTACACCAGATTTAATGCCTTCAGATATTTTAGGAACCTCTGTTTTCAGTGTGAAAACCTCTGAATTTGAATTTAAAAAAGGACCTATTTTTTCAAACTTCATTTTGATTGACGAGATCAACAGATCGCCGGCGAAAACGCAGTCGGCTCTTTTTGAAGTCATGGAAGAAAGACAGATCACAATGGATGGAACCCGTTATACCATGGATGAGCCATTCTTAGTTGTTGCTACCCAAAATCCGATCGAACATGAAGGAACCTATAGACTTCCTGAAGCTCAGCTGGATCGTTTTCTTTTCAAAATCAATGTGAAATATCCGAATCTTGAACAGGAAATAGCGATCATCAAAAATCAGCACGAAAGCAAGAAAGAAGATAAAACAGAAGTTGTGGGACGGGTGATTACCGCTCAACAGCTTAAAAATTATCAACAGTTGGTAAAAGAGATCATTGTAGAATCTCAATTGATAGAATATATTGCTAAAATCATCATTAATACCAGAGAAAACCAGTTTTTATATTTAGGAGCATCTCCAAGAGCGAGTTTGGCATTACTTACTGCTTCAAAAGCTTTTGCTGCATTACGAGGCAGAGACTTTGTAACGCCGGAAGATATCAAAGAAGCAAGCTACGCCGTGTTAAGACACAGAGTTATTGTTTCGCCTGAAAGAGAAATGGAAGGCTTAACTGCTGATGAAATTATCCGACAAATTTTAGAAGGAATAGAGATTCCTAGATAAATAGCAGAAATTTAAACAATGAATAGAATTCAAATTTTAATACTACTTGTTCTGTCAACTTTAACTTTGAGTTGTCAAAAAGGATACAAACAAGAGTATAAAACATTTGATGAATTCAATGAGAAGAATGAACGAAACAAAGGATGGTTTCCATCAATTATTTACAATGATGCAACTGAATTGAGAAATATTTCATATTTGGAACCTTTATGTGCATTTGGAAAATTTAATTATAAAAAGTCAGAATTTTATGATTCAATTTTCTCAGTAAATGAGAAAGTTAATTTTGATTTATTTAATCGTAAAGTTGAGCAAAACGTTAAACTAAAACCAAATTGGTTTTTAGATTTAAAAGAGTTTGACAAACTAAATGTTGAGGTCATAAAAAAAGGAGGATTTTATGTATTAAAAAATAAAAAAGATAAAACTATATATTTTATTCTTTCAAACTAAAATACCTTAATACATGCAACTTAAAAGATGAAAAACCTATACATCAATACACGCTTTTTCTTTGCGCTCATCGGAGTGGGGATTATCTATGTTTTTGCATTTTTCTTTCCTTTTCTGATGGTCATTGCACATGCTTTGTTGTTGATCTGTTTTTTAGCGGTGATGATAGATTACCTGTTCGTTTTTAATAAGAAAGAAGGAGTTTTATCACAGAGAATATTGCCGGAAAAGCTATCAAACGGTGATGAAAACCCGATAAAGATAGATATTAAAAACAATTATAGATTTAAAATTAATGTAAAGGTAATCGACGAAATTCCTTTTCAGTTTCAGAAAAGAGATTTCATGATTTCAAAAAGCATTGAAGCAGGCCGAAATTCATTTTTTCAATACATTTTAGAGCCTAAAGAAAGAGGCGAATACAGCTTTGGCGCCTTAAATATTTTTGTTTCTTCACCGATAGGTTTAGTGGCTAAAAGATTTACCTTTCAGAAAGATGCAATGCTGCCTTCCTATCCTTCATTTATTCATTTAAGAAAATATGAATTAATGGCGCTTCAAAACGAGTTTTTATTGGGAGGCATAAAAAAAATACGAAAACTGGGACATACTATGGAATTTGAGCAGATCAAAGAATATGTTCCCGGGGATGATGTAAGAACTATTAACTGGAAAGCGACCTCCAAAGCCAATCGGTTGATGGTGAATCAGTTTCAGGATGAAAAGTCACAGCGTATTTTTATGCTGATCGATAAAGGAAGGACGATGAAAATGCCATTCAACGGATTAAGCCTTTTGGATTATTCTATCAATGCAACGATGGCTTTATCACACATTATTCTGAAAAAAGGAGACCGGGCAGGAATGATGACTTTTTCTAAAAAAACAGAAAACAGAGTTGCCGCAGACAATAAATCCGGACAGCTCAAGAAAATTTCTGAAGCTTTATATAACGTTACAACGGATTTTTTTGAAAGTGATTTCAATAGATTGTATCAGGATGTAAAGTATTCCATCAATCAAAGAAGTCTGGTTTTGTTGTTTACCAATTTTGAAACATTGGACGGGTTGAACCGACAGTTAAAATATCTTCGAGGGATCGCTAAAAACCATTTATTGGTTGTTGTTTTCTTTAAAAACTCAGAGATACAGACGTTGATGCATAAAAATCCTGAAAATATGCAGGAAATTTATGATGAAATTGTCGCGGAAAAATTTGAGTTTGATAAAAAGCTAATCATTCAGGAGCTCAGAAAATATGGTATTTATTCAGTATATACTCTTCCAGAAAACTTAAATATCGAAGTAATCAATAAGTATCTTGAGATAAAAGCGCGAGGAATTTTATAATTTTGTAACAAATATATTAAAGGTATGAGAAAGCTGGTTTTTCTCTTTTTTATAATATTTTCAACTAATTTATTGACCAATCTTTAAACGAACGGTGTATTTGATTGCGAATAAATTTTGTAGATATCGAGAAAATAAAAGCTCTACTTGTCCAATTTGTAAAACTGATAAAAATGTTCTTCCAATTTTTTATGGATTAATTACAGGAAAATTCAAAAAGAAAAATAAGAAGAAATATTATTTTGATGGTTGTGAAATTACATATTATAATCCTAAATTTTATTGCAAAACAGACTGTGTAAAATTCTAAATGCAGATGTTAGCATAAATTTTAAAACAAACACTCATCAAAAATGAAATTTATTATATTTTTTCTTGGAATTTCTACATTTTGCTTCTCGCAAAAAATAAGTTTTATTTACGAAACAAAATACAAACTAAATTCAGAAAAAGCAGATGATGTTTATTCCGAGAATATGATTTTGGATTTAAAAAATAATATTTCAGTTTTTAGAGATTCACTAGACAAAAAAAACGATTCAATAAAGTTGAATAATGGAAACGGAAGGTATAATATGGGTGTTGAAAACAAATTCTATGTCAAAAAGAATCTTGCTCAAAAAAGAATTGAAAAAGTAATAACTTATTTGGGAACAGATTATTTTCTTCCGATTGAGGAAATATTAGATTGGAAAATAACTCCCGAACAAAAAATAATTGGAAAATATAAGACTCAAAAAGCAGAAACCAATTATGGAGGAAGAAACTGGACTGCCTGGTTTACTACAGAATTACCTTTTGGAGATGGTCCGTATATTTTCAATGGTTTGCCTGGGTTGATTGTTTCTATTCAAGATTCAAACAATGACTATTCATTTAATTTAATAGAAGTCAAAAAAGGCGGGAGTATTTTTGACGCACGCAAAAAAGCAATAAAAATTGATTGGAAAAAATATGAAATACTTGCAAAATCATATTATAATGATCCATTTGATATAAATTCAAAAGGTTGGAAAACCGCTACATTTATCGACCCGAAAGGTAATAAAGTGGATATTTCTATAAAGAATAAAGAAATGCAAAATAATATTTTACAAGAAAATAATCCAATTGAATTAAATCATAAAATAAACTACAAATAAAAACTTCTACTAATGTTGTATTGGCAAAATGTGAGATTACGGTTTGAATTAAAAAGCAGAAATATTTATTCGCAGATGCTTTCAATTCTGCAATTTTTTCTAAGTTCTTCTAGCGAAAAAACATTTGCTACGTTTGGTCTTCCTTAAATATTTTGTTCATCAAAAGCCCGTACTTCGCCAATACTTTTTCGATAGAATAACAAATATCTAAAAAATAAATTTAAAAATGAATATAACACTTAACAGAATCAACGACGATTTTTTATTTGAATGTACCAACTCTCAAGGGAATTCAATTTTACTGGATAATACTTCTCAACCCGGTGCAAAAGGAGTTTCTCCTATGGAAAGTGTTTTGATGGCAGTTGCAGGTTGTAGCGGAATTGATGTCGTTTCTATCCTGAAAAAACAAAGACAGGAAATTACAGGTTTTAAAGCTGAGGTAGAAGGAGAACGTGTTCCTGTTGAAGATGCAAAGCCGTTCAAAGCGATTAAGGTTAAGTTTCTGTTAGAAGGAAATATTGATCCTAAAAAAGCTCATAAAGCAGCTCAATTATCTTTTGAAAAATACTGTTCTGTGTCTAAAACATTAGAACCTAATGTAGAAATAGCATACGAAGTTTTCGTAAACGGAGAACAGGTTGAAAATTAAAATACGATTATTTTAGGGTATTAGAATCAAGCTTATATAACACTCGATTCTAATACTTTAATTTATTTACATTAATCTCGGCTTCATCAGCTTGGCAACAGTTGCAGTCCACCCTGTTTGATGAGAGGCACCAACTCCACGACCATTATCACCATGGAAATATTCAAAAAAGGTGATATAATCTTTAAAGTTTTCGTCAAAATTGAACTTCGCATTTCCACCATTGAAGGGACGTTCCCCACTTTCATCCTTTAGAAAGATAGAGCATAATCTGTTGCTTATATTTTGAGCGACTTCATCAAGATTTCTTTTGTCACCACTTCCTGTCGGAAGTTCTACCTTTAGACTGTTTCCATAATAATAGTGAAAACGCTGTAGACTTTCCACAATCAGGAAGTTGATAGGAAACCAAATCGGACCTCTCCAGTTGCTGTTTCCTCCAAACATTCGGCTGTCGCTTTCTGCAGGAGTATAATAGACTACATTCTCAGTTCCATGAACAGAAAATACAAATGGATTTTCTTCATATACTTTCGACATGGCACGAATTCCGTACGTGCTTAAAAACTCCTTTTCATCAAGCATTCTCGATAAAACTTTCGTTAATCTGTTTTTACGGAGAATACTCATCAGATGCTTTCTTCCCTGTCCTTCCTCATCCCAATGAGAAACCAGCTTGGTGAGTTCAGGTTTATTTTTTAGAATCCATTCCATTCTGGCAGTGAAGTTGGGCATATTTTCTAACAATTTATGATCAACAATTTCTACGGCAAACATTGGAATCAACCCTACAATACTTCTTAACCTTAAAGAGACACTGTCGCCATTTCCAAGCTGAAGAACATCATAGAAAAAGCCATCCTCTTCGTTCCATAGGCCTTTTGTGCCTTCACCCAAATTCTCCATAGCTTCTGCAATGTAAAGATAATGCTCAAAAAATTTGATGGCCATATCTTCGTACACCTGGTAATATTGAGCCAGCTCCATCGCAATTCGCATCATGTTTAAAGCATACATTGCCATCCAGCTTGTTCCATCGGCTTGCTCAAGATGTTGCCCGTCTTTTAAAATCATATTACGGTCAAAAGCACCGATATTATCGAGACCAAGAAAACCTCCTCCAAAAATATTTTTACCGTTTTTATCCTTTCGGTTGACCCACCACGTGAAATTCAAAAGAAGCTTTTGGAAAACTTTTTCTAAAAATAAAAGATCGGGCTTACCATTCTGTTTCTCATCAATTTTAAAAACCCGGAAGCAGGACCATGCATGTACAGGTGGATTTACATCACTTAAATTCCATTCATAAGCAGGAAGCTGCCCGTTCGGATGCATATACCATTCCTTGGTAAGCAAAAGAAGCTGTCCTTTTGCAAACTCCGCATCAATAATTGAAAAAGGAACACAGTGAAATGCAAGATCCCAAGTTGCATACCAAGGATATTCCCATTTATCGGGCATAGAAATAATGTCCTTATTATGCATATGATTCCATTCCGTATTTCTTACATAATTGTTGAAATCTCTCGGAGCATCAAAATTAGGATCGCCTTTCAGCCATTTACCTACATTGTAATGATAGAACTGTTTGTTCCAAAGCAAACCTGCAAAAGCCTGTCTCTGAACATTTTTTTCATCATTATCCACTACGTCATTCTGAATTTCATTGTAAAACTCATTGGCTTCATCAATTCTCTGGGCAAATATTCCATCAAACTGATAAAAAGGCTCATCCAAATCATTCGGAGATAATCTGAAATCAAAAGTTTTAGATTCTCCCGCGTCAATAGTCTCATCCAGTAAGAACGAAGCTTTGGTTCCTGTTTTTTCAGGATTGATAGTATTACTACCATAAACGATGTGGTCATTAATACCATCTTTGAAATAAGTATTTCCCGGATAAGGTGTTCCATACAATTTCGGATTGTTTGTTTCATTATCACAAAAAACACTTTGAGCAGTATGGCTTCTTGAATAAAACTTTTTAACGGAAGTACTGTCATGATTGATAGTGATACTTCCGTCATTCGCTGCATTTAATTGAGCTTTATAGGTGTTATATCCCCATTTCCAGTTATTTCTGAACCATATTGTTGGAGCAATTACGATAGGAGCACTGCTCTCACTTCTGTTACAAACCGTGATTCTTACTAAAATATCATTATGATCCGCTTTGGCGTATTCAATGAAGATGTCGAAGTATTCATCCTTATCGAAAATTCCGGTATCGAAAATTTCGTATTCTGGTTCCTTTTTGCTTCTCTTAGCGTTCTCTGAACGGATTTTATCATAGGGGAAGGCATTGATAGGATATTTATACACCATCTTCATATAGCTGTGTGTAGGGGTATTATCCAGATAATAAAAAATCTCTTTGATATCTTCCCCGTGATTTCCTTCAGGATTGCTCAATCCGAAGAGACGTTCTTTTACGATCCGGTCTTTCTTATTCCAGAAAGAAAAGGCAAAACAGAGAAGCTGCTTTACATCAGAGATTCCTGCAATTCCTTCCTCTCCCCAACGATACGCATAGCTTTCTGCAGCATCATGATTGGCGAAATTCCAGGCATCACCGTTGGAACTGTAATCTTCACGTACATTTCCCCATTGTCGGTTGCTTACGTATGGACCCCAGTTTTTCCAGTTAGTATCTCTTAATCTTTGTTTTTCAGCAATCATATTCAGCATTTTTCAATACGAAGGTAGTTTTTTTGAGAAAAAATTCCAACATCCTGAATCTGAATAAAATTTAATATTCGCAGGTAAGCCTTTACTGAATAGGATTTCCGAGCTTTAAAATAATTTATTTTAATATATAAAAGAAATGTTATACCTTTGCACCATTCGTTCATTCAAATATTGAAAATGTTATCAAGAAAGGTTGAGGGATTAGACCCTATGAAACCTTAGCAACCCTTTGTGAAAGCAAAGAAGGTGCTACGTTCTACCAAATTTATTTTTGGACAGATAACTTACTGAAGTTCTTTTCAGCCATTTCCTGTGGCATTTTCAATTGTATTAAAATTATAATAGAATTGAAAACAGAACTAAACTATATTGATCTTTCGTACCGTACAAATTCCAAGAAGGAATATCATATCCCGTTGAGCTATCAGCTTTTCGGGAAAGACTTGTTTTCAGCACCGATCATTTTAGTTAATCATGCCTTAACCGGAAATTCTAATGTTTCAGGTAAAAACGGATGGTGGAAACAACTGATTGGTGAAAATGAAGCTGTCGATCTAAATGAATATACAGTTCTGTGCTTCAATATTCCCGGAAACGGTTACGATGATTTTTTTATTGATGAGTACGAAGATTTCACCCCTTCAGATATAGCCAATATCTTTTTACAAGGTCTTGAAATTTTAAATATTAAAAGTTTACACGCCATTATTGGAGGCTCTTTAGGAGGCGGAATCGGTTGGGAAATGCTGGCGAAAAATCCACAACTTGCCGAAATTTTTATTCCTATTGCCTGCGATTTTAAAACTCACGATTGGCTTCATGCACAATGTCTGGTTCAGAAGTTTTTATTAAATCAGAATGATGAGCCTTTGCAGAAAGCCAGAATTCATGCGATGCTTTGTTACAGAACACCAGAATCTTTAAACGAAAGATTTCAAAACAAATATAATCAGGAAAAACAACGGTTGGAGTCAGAAGATTGGCTGGTTTATCATGGAAATTCATTAAACGAAAGATTTAGTTTAAAATCATATAAGTTGATGAATCATTTGCTGATGAATATTAATACGGATGAAAACAAGCTGGAAAAAATAGAAGCACGAATGCATATGGTTTCAGTAGATACAGACTTGTTTTTTCCGGCTTCAGAAATTCGAATGTGCTTTGAAAAGCTGAAAGCAAAAAAGGAAAATGTTTTCTATCACGAAATACAATCAATTCATGGGCACGATGCCTTTTTAATGGAGTATAAACAATTAAATAATATAACAAAACCTATTCTGAAAATATGACAACATCAGATATTATAAACATCTATCGAAACAAAGCATTGGTAAATTTTGAGGGAAAAGACTTTCTTGGACAGATTGGAGTGGATTCCAGAATTTTCAGAGTGCTGAATGATGCGGGAATTAGCGTAGGAGTAATCTCTCAGCAAGCTATTGAAAATGGAATTTCGGTTTTGGTAGACGAAAATGATGCAGAAGATGCAGTGCGTGTTCTTTCTGAAGAATTTAAAAGTGAAAAAGCAAAAGGAACAGTAAGTAATATTTACAATATCAATAATGTAGCAGTGATTGGGTTTGTATCTGAAAACTATAATAAAATTCTTTCCGAGCTTCAAAGAAATAAAATTTTCCCTTTATTATTAAACCAGATAGCATCTGCAGGAAGAGTAAATATAGTAGTGACCGATAATCAGACTGAGATTGCAAAAAATATCGTAGAAACTGAAATCTACGGAAAACCAAAAGTGGTTCATTTAGCTTTAATCGGACACGGAAACGTGGGAGGAACGTTGGTAGAGCAAATCTTGGATTCTTCACATGATATTTTGACGAGAAAAAGATTGCAGCTGAAAATCGTTGCGATTGCCAATTCTAAAAAAATGGCTTTAAACAAAGGCGGTTTTGGAAGTGACTGGAGACAGAAAGTAAATTACTCTCAAACCGAATCAAGTGTGGAAGGGCTTATCAGCTATGCAAAAGAACATCATTTGGAAAATCTTGTGATGGTAGATAATACGGCGAGTAAAGATTTTGTAAAACATTACGATGTTTTTGTAGATAATGGGTTTGATATTGTTTCATCCAATAAAATCTATAATACACTTCCGATTGCAAGCTATAGAAGTTTAAGAAAATCATTAGAGAAAAATAAAAAACAATATCTGTATGAAACCAATGTGGGAGCAGGTTTGCCACTCATTGATACGATAAAGTTATTACACCTTTCAGGAGAAAATATCACCAGAATTAAAGGAGTTTTCTCAGGAACACTGAGTTACGTTTTCAATAATTTCTCTTTGAGAAATGATAAATTTTCAACCATTATCAATGAAGCATTAGAGAAAGGATATACAGAACCAGATCCAAGAGAAGACTTATCAGGGAATGATGTGGCGAGAAAACTTCTGATCCTGGCAAGAGAGCTAGATTTGATCAACGAATTTGAAGATATCAACATTCAAAATTTGGTTCCTGAAAGTTTGCTTTCTGTTTCAAAATCGGAGTTCCTTTCAAGGCTTGAAGAACTTGATGAAGAATATCAGAAAATTAAAGAGAATCAGGAACCGGGACACGTATTAAGATACGTTGGAGATTTACACGGAGACTTGCAAAAAGAAAAAGGAGAGCTTGATGTAAAATTGATTTCTGTTCCTGCAACTTCCGCCTTAGGACAATTGAAAGGTTCAGATTCGATCTTCGAAATCTATACCGAAAGTTATGGAGAACACCCAATCGTGATCATGGGAGCCGGAGCCGGAGCAAAAGTGACGGCAAGAGGAGTTTTCGGAGATATTTTAAGACTAAGTGAAACAAAATAATTAATATAACAATCTAATAATGTAGCAGTTGACCGATATTGATTACTATTGTCATGCTGAGCTCGTCGAAGCATCTCATTATTAGAATTACTAAACTGATACATTACTACATTTTAAAACTTTATGGAAAATTTTGAAACCTTCGCGATAAGAACCCAGACTGAAAGAACTCAGTTTGATGAACATTCAACGCCTTTATATCTTACATCCAGCTTTATTTTTCAGGATGCGGAAGATATGAGAGCGAGCTTTGCAGAAGAAAAATCGAAAAACTTATACAGCCGATTTTCAAATCCTAACGTAACGGAATTCACAGATAAAATTACTAAAATGGAAGGTGCAGAAGCGGGTTATGCTTTTGCAACAGGAATGGCTGCGATTTATTCAACTTTCGCAACTTTGTTAAATGCAGGAGATCATATCGTAAGCTGTCAATCAGTTTTCGGATCTACCCATACATTATTCACAAAATATTTCCCGAAATGGAATATTGAAACAACATATTTCAAAGCCGAAGATGCCGAAAACGTAGAAAAATATATTCAGCCCAACACAAAAATTTTATATCTGGAAACCCCTACTAATCCTGCGATTGAAGTGCTGGATTTAGAGTTTTTTGGGCAGATTGCTAAAAAGCACAATCTTATTTTCATTGTGGATAACTGTTTTGCAACACCTTATTTGCAGCAGCCAATAAAATACGCAGCCGATATCGTTGTACATTCAGCTACAAAGTTAATTGACGGTCAAGGTCGTGTTTTAGGTGGAGTAGCAGTCGGGAGAGAAGATCTGATTCGTGAAATTTACCTTTTTGCAAGAAATACGGGTCCTGCAATGTCTCCTTTTAATGCTTGGGTTTTGTCAAAAAGCTTAGAGACTTTAGCCATTCGTGTTGAAAAACATTGCGAAAATGCACTAAAAGTAGCTCAGTTTTTAGAAAGTCATCCGAATGTAGAATTAACGAAATATCCATTTTTGCCCTCTCATCCAAGTTATGAAGTGGCTAAAAAACAGATGAAATTAGGAGGGAATATTGTCGCATTCGAGATCAAAGGAGGAATTGAAGGCGGAAGAAACTTTTTAGATAAAATTAAAATGTGTTCATTATCTGCGAATCTTGGAGATACAAGAACGATTGTTACGCACCCTGCCTCTACAACGCACTCCAAATTATCAGATGACGAAAGAAATGAAGTTGGAATTACAGCCGGTTTGGTTCGTTGTTCGGTAGGTTTGGAAAATGTTGAAGATATCATTGCAGATTTAAAACAAGCACTGGATTAATATCGGTTTGAAATTAATAAAAAGAAAAATGAAAAATTCAGAACAATTATATAAAGCTTTATCCGAAAGAATTTTAATTCTTGACGGTGCGATGGGAACGATGCTTCAGCGATACAAATTCGAAGAGGAAGATTATCGGGGAGAGCGTTTCAAAGATTGGGAATATCCGGTAAAAGGAAACAATGATTTGTTGTCATTAACACAACCTCAAGCTATCGAAGAAGTTCACAGAAAATATCTGGAAGCAGGAGCAGATATCCTAGAAACCAATACGTTTTCTGGGACAACGATTGCAATGGCAGATTATCACATGGAAGAGTTGGTTTACGAACTAAATTATGAATCCGCAAAAATTGCAAGAAAAGTTTGTGACGAATTTACTGCTCAAAATCCTGGGAAGCCAAGATTTGTAGCAGGTTCTATCGGTCCGACAAACAGAACGGCAAGCTTAAGTCCGGATGTAAACGATCCGGGTTACAGAGCCATTACATTCGAAGAATTGAGAGTCGCTTACAAACAACAATGCGAAGCTTTATTAGACGGAGGTTCAGATATTCTCTTAGTAGAAACCATCTTCGATACATTAAATGCAAAGGCAGCATTATTTGCGATTGACGAAATTCAGGATGAAAGAGGAATTAAAATTCCGATCATGGTTTCAGGAACAATTACCGATGCGTCAGGGAGAACGTTGAGCGGACAGACAGCAGAAGCTTTTTTAATCTCCGTTTCTCATTTGAATTTATTAAGTGTAGGTTTCAACTGTGCTTTAGGAGCCAATCAATTGACGCCTTATTTAGAAACATTGGCTCATAATTCAGAATTCCATGTTTCGGCATATCCGAATGCAGGTCTTCCCAACGCTTTCGGAAAATATGATGAAACACCCGAAGATATGGCAAGTCAGATTAAGGAATATGTAGAAAAAGGATTAATCAATATTATCGGAGGCTGTTGTGGAACAACACCGGAGCATATCAAAGCCATTGCGGATTTGGTGGCACAATATCCGCCAAGAAAATTGAAAGAATTTGTATGATTTGATAGAATTTTTTCATTGAATTGATAAGAAAAGGAACGGTTTTTAATATTATCTTTAATTACATCGCAAAATTTACGATAATGAAAAAGCCGATTTACTTAAAAGATTCAGAGGATGCTAAACTGTTTAATGAACTAAGAAAAAAAGTGAACCAGCGCATAGAAGCCATTCCCGAAAACAGGGACCTGTATATTCAGATCAAAGCCATTATTTTGCCTTTGGTCTACTTGGGATTATATGTGTTTGCTCTTTTACATGTCGAAAAACCTTGGGTTTATATTTTGAGTTTTGTGTTGATGGGAATTTCTTTGGTTTTGATTTATCTAAACTTAATTCATGAAGCTGCCCACAACAATATTTACAAAAGCAAAAGATTGAACAATCTGGTTTTACAGATTTTCGATTTTGTGGGAGCCAATTCCTACATCTGGAAGAAAAGGCATATTGCAGCGCATCATGCTTATCCGAATGTAGACGGCTGGGATACAGATATCGAACAGAGCGGACTTCTATTGATAGTTCCTTGGATTAAAGCAAAAGGCATTCAGAAATATCAGCATTTATTTTTCTTTTTGGTGTATCCTTTATATCTGTTCAATTGGATGTTTATTCGTGATTTCAGAGACTTTTTCGATAAAGAAAGAGTCATTCTGAAAACTCAGGGAGCCATTCCGGTAAAGGAAAAAATTAAAATGGTTGCATACAAACTGTTCTATTTTTTCTATCAGATTGTAGTTCCGATTCTGTTTTTTAAAGTGTCTATTGGGTTGGCTTTGGGAGCTTGGTTTTTGCAGGTGATTGCGGCGAGTATTTTTGCCCTTTTTGTGTTGTTGCCTCTGCATCCGCTTCCAGATAATGCCTTTCCGAAGCTGGATGAAAAAAACGGATTGCCTTTTAGTTGGCTTCATCACCAATTTGAAGTCACCAATGATTTAAAAGAAAATAACTGGTTCGTACGAAATGTGCTGGGAAATTTCAACTTTCATGTTGCCCATCATCTTTTCCCGAATTACAGCTATTTATATTATAATGAAATTACAGAGGAAATCGAAGAATTTGCTAAAGAAAACAATTTGGCTTACAAACGATTTCCGATTTTTACTGCTTTGGGCAAACATGTTGATTTGTTGAAGCAAAATGCGAATAACGCATATTATATTTTAGAAGAATAATTTGATGAAATATTTAAGATTATCAGGGCTTGAGCCTTTGATTATTACACCGGAAAGTAATTTTATTAATGTTGGAGAAAGAACCAATGTTGCCGGTTCAAAGAAATTTTTAAGATTAATAAAAGAAGAAAAATTCGGGGAAGCACTGGATATTGCACGTCATCAGGTTGAAGGCGGTGCACAGATTCTTGATGTCAATTTTGATGACGGGTTGATTGACGGGAAAGCTTCCATGATCAAATTTTTAAATTTAATTGCATCCGAACCGGATATTTCCAGAATTCCTTTGATGATCGATTCTTCGAAATGGGAGATTTTGGAAGCCGGATTGCAGGTTGCTCAAGGGAAGTGTGTGGTGAATTCCATCAGCTTAAAAGGTGGTGAAGAAGAATTTATCAAACAAGCAAAAGCAATTAAAAGATATGGTGCAGCCATGATCGTAATGGCGTTCGATGAGGCGGGACAAGCCGATACCTATGAACGTAGAATTGAGATTTCAAAACGTTCTTATGATCTTTTGGTGAATGAATTGAATTTCCCTGCAGAAGATATCATTTTCGACTTAAATATTTTCCCTGTTGCGACGGGAATGGATGAACACAGAAGAAATGCAATCGACTTCATTGAGGCAACAAGATGGGTTCGCCAAAATCTTCCATATGCGTCTGTAAGTGGGGGAGTTTCCAATGTTTCTTTTTCATTTAGAGGGAATGATACGGTAAGAGAAGCGATGCACTCGGTTTTCTTGTATCACGCAATTCAGGCCGGAATGAATATGGGAATCGTAAATCCTGCGATGTTGGAGGTTTATGATGAAATTAATAAAGAACTTCTTGAGCTCGTTGAAGATGTTATTCTTGATAAAAGGGAAGATGCTACAGAAAGATTACTTGATTATTCTGAAAAGCATAAATCGGTTAAAAAAGAGAAAGTTGAGGAACTTGAATGGCGAACAAATCCTTTACAGGAAAGAATCACACATTCTTTAGTAAAAGGAATTGACCGTTTTATCGAAGAAGATGTTGAAGAAGCAAGACAGCAAGCGGCGAAACCATTACATGTTATTGAAATAAATCTAATGACAGGAATGGGTGTTGTGGGAGATTTGTTCGGAAGCGGAAAAATGTTCTTGCCACAGGTTGTAAAATCTGCAAGGGTAATGAAAAAAGCAGTGGCTTATCTGCAACCATATATTGAGGCTGAAAAAGATGGCTCGAAACCAGCCAATGGGAAAATTTTGATGGCAACGGTAAAAGGTGATGTTCACGATATTGGTAAAAATATTGTGAGTGTAGTTTTGGGGTGTAACAATTACGAAATTGTCGACCTCGGAGTAATGGTTCCTGCCGAAAAAATTATTCAGGCTGCGATTGAACACCAGGTTGATGTGATTGGTTTAAGCGGATTAATCACGCCAAGTTTGGACGAAATGGTGTACATCGCTTCAGAATTAGAAAGACAAAATTTAAATTTTCCATTATTAATCGGTGGTGCAACGACTTCGAAAGCGCATACCGCTGTGAAAATTGATTTAAAATATAAAAATGCTGTCGTTCACGTCAATGATGCTTCCAGAGCGGTAAACGTGGTAAGCTCATTGTTGGGTGACAGAAATAAGGAATATGTTTCAGATTTAAAAAATGACTATTCGGATTTCAGAGAAAAGTTCCTGAACAGACAGGTGGATAAAGATTATATTTCCATCGAAGATGCCCGAAAAAATAAGTTTAAAATCGATTGGGAAAACGAAGAAATTTTTAGACCTAATCAATTAGGAGTTACCGTTATTGAAAATCAGGATTTGAGAGAATTATTGCCTTTTATCGACTGGTCACCTTTTTTCAGAAGCTGGGATCTGCACGGCAAATATCCGAATATTCTGGAAGATGAGGTTGTTGGAGCTCAGGCAAAAGAATTATTCAAAGATGCACAGGTTATTTTAAAAAGAATTTTAGACGAAAAATTATTAACAGCAAAAGCCATCTTCGGAATTTTTAAAGCGAATTCTAATGAAACGGATGATATTTTAATCTTTAATGAGAATAATGAGCAGCAAGTAAAATTCTTAACCTTAAGACAGCAGGCTCAACGTTCGAAAGGAAAAGATTATCTGGCTCTAAGTGATTTTATTGCACCTCAAAGTTCTGGAAAAACAGATTATATGGGAGCTTTCTGTGTAACGACAGGCTTTGGAACGGATGAACTAGCGGAAGAATACGAGAAAGCGAATGACGATTATAATGCCATCATGGTTAAAGCTTTAGCAGATCGTTTTGCAGAAGCTTACGCTGAGTTTTTACATAAAAAGGTGAGAACTGAATATTGGGGTTATGCCAATCAGGAAAATTTGACTAACGAAGAATTAATTGCTGAAAAATACAAAGGGATTCGTCCGGCTCCGGGTTATCCAGCTTGTCCAGATCACTTGGAGAAGCATGCAATTTGGGATTTATTAAAAGTAGAAGAAGAAATTGGAGTGTATTTAACGGAAAGCTTAGCAATGTTCCCAACAGCTGCTGTTTCAGGATACTATTTCGGAAGTCCGCATGCCAAATATTTCGGCTTAGGAAAAATTGCAGAAGACCAGTTAAAAGATTATTCAGAAAGAAAAGGAATTTCTTTACAGGAAGCAAGAAAATGGTTGTCCCCGAATTTAGCGGATTAATTAGTTTCAGGTTTTGGCGGCGGCAAAGCCGCCGCCCAAAACAGAAACTTCACAATACTCAAAACAGACTATACAATAGATAATGAAAATTACTGATCATATAAAAAACGCAAACGGAAAAACTTTGTTCTCCCTCGAGGTTGTTCCCCCACAAAAGGGAATCGGGATTGAAGATTTATATACCAATATTGACCCTTTGATGGAATTTAAACCTCCGTTTATTGATGTGACAACTTCCAGAGAAGAATATATTTACATCGACAAAGGAAATGGTTTAATGGAGCGCCGAATCACTAGAATGCGCCCAGGAACATTGGGAATTTGTGCTGCAATTCAGCATAAATATAATGTGGATACCGTTCCTCATTTGCTTTGCGGAGGTTTTACCAAAGAAGAAACGGAATATCTTCTGGTAGACTGTATGTATCTTGGAATTGATAATATCATGGCATTAAGAGGTGATGCCATGAAAGGACATCAGTATTTTGAACCCACTCAGGGAGGTCATGCCACTGCAATGGATTTAGTGCATCAGATCAATGATTTGGGAAGAGGAAGATATCTTCATAATCAGGAAGAAGTTTGTGATGAACACAATAAATTCTGTATCGGTGTTGCTGGGTACCCTGAAAAACATATGGAAGCACCTTCAATGAATTATGATTTAAAGTGGCTGAAACAAAAAGTAGATGCAGGTGCAGATTATATTGTAACACAGATGTTTTTTGACAATAAAAAATATATTGATTTTGTAAAAAAAGCACGTGAGATGGGAGTTACTGTTCCTATTATTCCAGGAATTAAGCCGATTGCTACGAAAAAACATTTAAAAGTTTTACCTCAGATCTTCAAAATTGATTTGCCGGAAGAATTGATTAATGAAGTGGAAAAAGCAAAAAATAATGAAGCGGTAAAACAGATAGGAATCGAATGGGCAATTAACCAATGCAGAGAACTATTGGATTTTGGAGTTCCAGTTTTGCATTTTTACTCAATGGGTAAAAGTGATAATATCAAGAGAGTAGCTGGAGAATTGTTTTAAAATAAAAGCCTTGTAAAATTACAAGGCTTTTATTTTAGTTTTGATTTAAAAAAGTAACTAATTTTTTAAGATCTTCTTCTTTATCAAATTTTATTTTATTTTCCTTGAAGAAAATAATGAGAGCATCTTTTTTATCAGGAATCTGTTCAATTATTTCTTTCTGGTTTTTAGGTTTTTTGATGAATCCTCTGTCTGTTTTTATATAATAAATAGGATCTAATGTCTTAAAAATCGCAGGGGTTTCAGTATCATAAGAATTTTTAGCAGGTTGGGAATCAGTGAATTTTGTTTTAATTTTTTTGTATAGAGAATATTTACCATTAATTAACTCATAAAAGTAGCCAGATAATTCATCTTTTGTATCTAACATTACAAGAATATCAGTATTTTTAGTAAAAGTGATTCTTGTAAAATCATCCGTTTTAGGTAAAATATAAGTTTCCCCATCTTTTGTATATTCAACTTCATCTTTATAAGTATTATATCTGGCAGGAGCATTTTCAAAATTATCTCTAAATTTGGCTAAAATAAAAGAGCTATTGATGTATGGAGATCCTTTAATTTCATCATATTTTAATGCTCTATTCGAATTTTTAGAACTAACTTGATTAAATACATTCATATCAGTTGGTAACATACCATTTGTTGTTAATGTATTTTGTGCTTGTGCATATGTTAATGATATAGATGAAGTTAAAAGTAGTAAGGTAAGAGTTTTTTTCATATTTAATATTTTAATTTTGAACAAATATATAAAATTTAAATAGGAGTATGTCTTTCAAATTCCTTATTCCTATCAAACAAATAACGATAGGTCGCTAATTTCCTTGTCACTGTGGTGTCCAAATTTTCGGCAATCTTTATCATTTTAGGATTAAAATCACCAATCCACTGCATTTCCGTCACTTTAAAATCAGTATGCTTTCTCAAATGTTGAGTTCCTTCCCAGATCATATATCCTTCAATTCCCTTTTTTTGCCATTCGGGCACGACACCAAAAACGATTCCGATCATTTTTTCATTTTTCTTAAACTTCTTAATCCAAAGAAATTTAAGTTTTTCCCAAAATCCGAATTTTCCATTTAAATATTTACACCATTGGTTCGTATCCGGAAGATTCATCCACATAGCAATCGGCTTTTCTTTTTCATACACAAACCAGGAAATATGCTCATTAATGATAGGCTTCATCAGGTTGAACATTTTCAAAGTTTTTGCTTCATCCAGGCATTTTCCTTCACCGTGCGTCGCCCAGGCTTTGTTATAGATCTCTGTAAAATCTTTGGCAAATTTCTTTAGATTATTTTTCGTCATCGGTCTTGCCGAAATATCAGGATTCTTGCTGTGTTTGGCATGCATTACCGTAAAAACTCTCGAAACTTCGGCAAAAATTGGTCTTGAGAAGCAAAGTTGTTCAAAGTAAATTTTTAACCCATAGTTTTCAAAAAGATCTTTATAATAAGGGAAATTATAATTCATCCCGAATAAAGGTTCAATATAGCCTTCAATTACGAGTCCCCAAAACTTATCACGTTCTCCGAAATTAATAGGACCATCCATCGCTTCCATTCCTCTTTGTTGAAGCCAATTTTTACAATGGTCAAAAATAAAATTTGCGGTTTTCTGATCATCAATGCAGTCAAAAAAGCCAAATCCGCCGGTTGGCTGATTCTGAAGGTAAGTTTCATTAATGAAAACAGCAACTTTTCCTACGGTTTCATTTTGTTTATTTTTAAATAAAAACCTGGAGCATTCTCCGCTTTTAAAGGATTTATTTTTTTGTGGATTAAAAACATCTTCAATATCGATATTTCTGGGTCTGATGTAGTTTTTATCGTGCTGATAAAGCCTTGCCGGAAATTCTAAAAATTCCTTTTTTTGAGTTTCGTTTTGTACTTCTTCAACAATAATCATAGTGTAAAATGAGAATGCGGGCGAAAGTAATGTTTTTCGGCCAAATTAAATATGACGAACAGATTTTATCCGTATTTTTGTGCAAATTAAATAAAAATGGTTGATTTTACTGATAACGACGATGATATTTTCACTGGAAAAGAACATACGCCTATAAGGAAAGATGCTTTTGATAAATCGCCAGAAGAGAAGATAGAAAAAATTACGGAGCTTTTTGGGGAAATCATGGAAACATTGGGAATGGATATGACCGATGATTCGTTGAAAGACTCTCCAAAGCGTGTTGCGAAGATGTATGTAAATGAAATTTTCGGGGGACTTTTGCCAGAAAACAAGCCGGGAATTTCTACGTTTTCAAACAAATATAAATACCGTCAAATGTTGGTGGAAAAAGACATTACGGTATATTCATTCTGTGAACATCACTTTTTGCCAATTATCGGACGAGCGCATGTTGCTTACATTTCGAATGGTGAAGTGATTGGTCTCTCAAAGATCAATCGAATTGTTGATTATTATGCAAAAAGGCCACAGGTTCAGGAAAGACTGACGATGCAGATTGTAGATGCTTTAAAAGAGGCGCTGGGAACAAAAGATGTTGCTTGTATTATTGATGCAAAACATCTTTGTGTAAATTGCAGAGGAATAAAAGACACAGCAAGTTCTACGATTACAGCAGAATTGAGCGGTATTTTCAGAACCAATCCTATTACAAGACAGGAATTCTTACACTATGTAGGCAGTCATGCTAAATTGGATTATTAATTAAAATAATGATGGACTATCAGATTCTTAAGAATATTGTAGATGAGGAACTTCAGAGATTTAAAAATATTTCTGAGGAAGAATGGTCAGCTAAAATTTCTCCTGAAAAATGGTCAAAAAAAGAAATTTTAGGCCATCTTTGTGATAGCGCTTTATCAAATATCAGAAGATTTGTAATTACTCAATATAAAGAAAATGAGAATATTGTCTATGATCAGAATTTTTGGGTAAAAGCTCAGAATTATCAGAATATTCAGACTTCAGATATTATCAATCTTTGGAAATTTTTAAATCTTCAGATTGTAAATACCGTTGAAAATATCCCTGATGAGGATCTGCAAAGAACCTGTGATATGACCAAGACAGAAACTAAGATTTTCACACTGGAATATATCATTAATGATTATATTGACCATTTACAACACCATTTAAAAGCAATTTAATAATGATAAAATTTAAAAAAGTTTCAGACAAGATTTTTGTAACAACGATTATTTGTTGTTGCTGTATTTGCTGTTGTTAAAAGACCGAAATCTTTTAATTATTAAACTTTAAACTAAATTTATAAATCATTACATCTTTTAATTTAAATCAATGCAATTAAAAATATACAACTCGCTTACAGGCGAAAAAGAAATATTTAAACCAATATTAGAAGGAAATGTCGGAATGTATGTGTGTGGACCAACAGTTTACAGCAATGTGCATTTAGGAAATGTAAGAACATTTCTTTCCTTCGATTTTATTTACAGAAGCTTAATGCATCTTGGCTATAAAGTAAGATATGTAAGAAATATTACCGATGCAGGTCACCTTACTGATGATGGAGATGTAAATAACGATAGATTCGTTAAACAAACCCGTCTTGAAAAATTGGAGCCGATGGAAATCGTACAGAAATATACAGTAGATTTTCATAAAGTTCTGGATATGTTCAATTTATTGCCTCCCAATATTGAACCTACTGCAACAGGTCATATCGTGGAGCAAATTGAATTAACTCAAAAATTAATTGAAAGAGGATTTGCTTACGAAAGCAATGGTTCTGTATACTTCGATGTATTGGAATATAACAGAAGAGGCTTGAATTATGGTGAGTTGTCAAGAAGAAATATTGAAGAACTTTTTGCCAACACTCGTGACTTAGATGGGCAAGGAGAAAAGAAAAATCCGCAGGATTTTGCACTTTGGAAAAAAGCTTCTCCGGCACATATCATGAGATGGAATTCACCTTGGGGAGAAGGTTTCCCGGGATGGCATCTTGAATGTACTGCGATGAGTACAAAATATTTAGGAGAGACTTTTGATATTCACGGAGGTGGAATGGATTTGAAATTCCCTCACCATGAATGTGAAATCGCTCAGGGAAAAGCTTGCAATGATGTTTCTCCGGTAAATTACTGGATGCATGCTAATATGCTGACAATGAATTCTCAGCGTATGAGTAAGTCAACAGGAAATTATATTTTACCCATGCAATTGATGACCGGTGAAAACGATTTCTTTGAAAAACCTTTCCATCCGTCTATTGTACGTTTTTGCTTCTTACAGGCTCATTACAGAAGTGTTTTGGATATTTCCAATGATGCGATGTTGGCAAGTGAAAAAGGCTTTGTCAGATTAATGGAAGCCATTAAAGTGTTAAACTCGATCACTCCAAATGACGAAAAACAATCGGATTTCAGTCTTGAAGAATGGAAGAATAAGGCTTATGATGCCTTAACGGATGATTTTAATTCTCCGGTTCTAATTGCTCATTTATTTGAAGCGGTGAAGTATATTTTTGCTTTAAATGATAATAAAGAAACAATTTCAACTAAAGACTTAGAGGAATTGAAGTCTACTTTAAATGCTCTTGTTTTTGATGTTTTAGGATTGCAGGCAATCGAAGAAAATAACAACGAAAAACTTGATCAGACATTACAGGTTTTAATTGAATTGAGAAATCAGGCGAGAAAATCCAAAAACTTCGAACTTTCAGACCAGATCAGAGACAGGCTTCTTGCTGAAGGAATTGAATTGAAAGACGGAAGAGACGGAACTTCTTATGTTTTGAATTAATATTTTAAAAATATATTTATCATATAAACTCTCACAATTTTTGTGGGAGTTTTTTTATATTGTCATTCTGACGAGGGAAGAATCTTTAGTTTAAATAGATTCTTCCTTCGTCAGAATGACAGTTGGATAATTTTTTTAAATACAATCTATAAATTACGTAACTTAGTCATAATAAAATGATTAAACTAAAATTTATATACTATGAAAAAACATTTATTCCCTTTATTTTTATTACTGATAGGTGCTAATGTCTCTGCTCAACAAGATTTTTTCGCATTGGTCGGAAAAGATACACCGAATATTACCTTCAATGATTTTCGTGCAATTGACGGTATAAACGGAATCTCCGAAGAAAAAATTTTTACAGAAGCTTCTTCTGCGAGAGTCTTTTCACAAGGAAAAAATGGCATAGTGACTGAAGACAAAACTGCTTATAACAGTTCTCAGACAGCATCCATTGCAACATTAGCATATGATGCTTTCAATAATAATTTGGTATATATGCCCATGTTCTCTTCCAATATTTATGTTTTAAATACTAAAACAAAAGAAATCACATTGGTGGAAAATAATGTAGCACGAGTAACTTCTTGTGATATCAACTCTCATATCACGAGAATGGCAACCGGATATGATGGAAATATTTATGCAATCAATAATTCCGGAACACAGTTTTTACAAATCAGCAGAAAAGAAAATCAGTATGGAGTTAATGATCTGGGTATTATTAAAGACGATGCTTCCAATGGAAAAAATTCTTTTACAGCTCTCGAAACCGGCTTTGGAGGAGATATGATTGCAGATGCGGATAATAATTTTTATGTTTTTTCAGCTTCTGGGAATGTCTTTAAAGTTTCAACTAAAGAATTAAAGGCAAAATTCGTAGGAAAAATCTCAGGAATTCCTGAGAATTATTCTGTGAATGGTGCTGCTGTGAATTCAAAAGGTAAAGTAGTCATTGCAAGTGCAAAAGGAGCGACTTTATATGAAGTTGATTTGAAAAATTTAGAAGCAAAACAGATTGCCGGAGAGCAAAACCTACATATTTATGACTTGGCGAGCAAATATTTTGCGAATGACAGAATAGCATCAAGCAATATAGTAGCCAATCTAGATATTTATCCAACCCGTGTAGATGAACATTATATTAATGTAAACGTTAATGATAAATCAGTAAAAGGAACGCTTAAAATGACTGTTTTCGATCTGTCAGGAAAAAGCATTATGAAGCATAATTTATCGGTAAAAGAGGGTTTATTAAATCAACAGGTATATCTCAAAAATCTGGTAAACGGAGCTTATTTGGTAAATATAACGGATGAATCAGGGAAGATATTATTAAACAAGAAGATTTTAGTTACAGAATAATCTTTAACTTTGTTAAAACTTAGAAACCTTTTCAAGCATTTTGAGAAGGTTTTTTTAATGAATATTTGATATTCATTAAATTTTATTTTTAGAGATTATAACGTATTTTTAAAAAAAAATATAAATGAAGCTATACTTTAATGTAGGTTATAGAGCTAAAGTTGGAGAAAAACTGCAGGTGGTCATTAACGAAGAAGGTACTGCATCTCAAACTCATTCTATGTTTTATACAGAAAACGATTTGTGGAAATGTGAAGTAGATTACTTTTCAAAATCGGCTTCTTATCAATATCAGCTTGTGGATAGTAAAGGAGTTCTTGTGAGAACCGAATTTGTTCAGCATCACCTGAATTTTCCACATAACTATAAAGAATTTATAATTTTTGATGAATGGAATAATAAAAACTTCCCCGAAAATTATCTCAATAATAAGATTCTTTACAATAAGCTGAATCAGTTTTCTCCGGAGAAAATTTCGGTTTTAAAAAAACACACCCATTTATTTAGAATTGAGGCGCCTATTTATAATCCAAACTGGAAAATTGTATTATTTGGAAGTACACCTTCTTTAGGAAATTGGAATTATGATAAAGTGATTCACTTATCTCAGACAGACTTTGGAATTTGGGAAGCTTCTGTTGAAATCCCTGAAAATGAATCTATCCAGTTTAAATATTGTATTTATGATATTAATGAGGAGAAAGTAATTGATGTAGAAAACGGGGAAAACAGGTTCACTGTTCCTAATCAGTCAAAGGAAATCCTGCAGATTGTTTCCAATCATTATTTTAAGTTCAAATTATCTCAGATGTATCATGCTGCGGGAGTAGCAGTTCCTGTTTTTTCGTTAAGAACAGATGATGGTTTTGGAGTTGGTGAGTTTTCTGATATGAAAAAACTGGCAGACTGGACGAAAGAAACAGACTTGGGAATCATTCAGATATTGCCGATAAATGATACAACGGCTAATTATTCTTGGACGGATTCTTATCCTTATGCAGCCGTTTCTGTATATGCTTTACATCCGCAATATATCTCTTTGGAAAATCTGGATTTTGAATTGCCTAAAGATTTAGTTGAAGAATACCAGTCAGAAAAAGAATCATTAAATTCATTAGAATTAATTGATTACGAAAAAATGATTTCCGCAAAATGGAAATATTTGAAAGCTGTTTTCAATGAAGATAAAGACCTGGTTTATAAGGACAGAGGCTTCAAGAAATTCATTAAAGACAATGAAACCTGGCTTCTTCCATACTCGGCATTTTGTGTATTGAGAGATAAATACAAAACTCCGAATTTCAATGAATGGAAAACCCATAAAAAATATATTGCAGGTAAAATAACTCCTTTTTTCAGTGCAAAAAGTAAAGATTATGAGGCTTCAATGCTTCATGCCTGGGTACAATACCAGCTTCATAAACAATTAAAAGATGCAATAGACTATACTCATAATTTAGGAATTTCTGTAAAAGGAGATTTGCCAATTGGAATTTACCGATATTCTGTAGAAGCGTGGACGGAGCCTGAACTCTTCGGAATGGATTTCCAGGCGGGAGCACCGCCGGATCAGTTTACGGCATTAGGACAAAACTGGGAATTCCCAACGTATAATTGGGAAGCCATGAAGGCAGACCATTATACATGGTGGAAAAACCGATTCAAAGCATTGGAACAATATTTCGATGCAATGCGGATTGACCATATTTTGGGATTCTTCAGAATTTGGAGAATGCCGGTTTCTGCTACACAGGGCATTTTAGGATATTTTTATCCTGCTGTTCCGGTTACAATAGACGAATTTAGGGCATGGAATATTCCTTTTAGTTTTGACCGCTATTGCAAGCCATTTATTAATGACCAGATTTTGTGGGATTATTTTGGCGAAAACAGAGATAAAACACTTGAATTTCTCCACAATAATCATGACGGAACCTATTCATTTAAAGAAGAATTTAATACCCAGAGAAAATTAACCGATTTCTTTAAGAAAAACCCTCAAGGGCTGCTTGAGGAACAATTAATTGCTCTGTGTGCGAATGTGTTGTTTTTAGAAGAAGAAAGAGACGGGCAGAAAGTATATCATCCAAGATTCAATGTGTATGGTACAGATTCCTATAAGTATTTATCAGAAGAAGAAAAACGACCTATTTATGATCTTTACCATGATTATTTTTTCAGGAGACAAGATCATCTTTGGTATGAACAAGCGATGGAAAAGCTTCCGATGATACTGAATGCAACCAAAATGCTGATTTGCGGAGAAGATTTAGGACTGGTTCCGGCTTGTGTTCCTGTTGTGATGGATGAATTGGGAATTATTGCCCTGAAAATTCAACGTATGCCCGCAGAAAATATTCCTTTTTATGATCCGAAAAATGCAAGCTATCTGAATGTAGTGACGGCTTCTTCACATGACAGTTCTACATTGAGACAATGGTGGAAAGAAGATCCAGCTTTAATTCAGAAATACTTTAATCAGCAATTAATCCAATACGGAAAAGCGCCTGAAGAACTAGATTCTTATTTGGCGGAAATCATTATGAAGCAACATCTTTATAGCGATGCCATAATGGCGATTTTTCCTATTCAGGAGTATTTAGCAACAGATCCTGAGCTCACTAATCCGAAAATGGATAATGAAAGAATTAATAATCCGGCGGTATTTCCTCATTATTGGCGCTATAGAATGCATTTGAAACTTGAAGATTTAAAACAAAAGAAACCCTTCAATGAAAAAATTTCAAATTGGATAAATGATAGCGGGCGAATGTAAATTTAACATTTGATTATCAATAAGTTAATGATAAATTAAAAGAAGTTATATCGGAAGATTTAACTTCTTTTTTGTATTCATATCCAAAAGATAGAATAAACATATTCTACTATATTATAACCAATTAACAGCTATTTGAAATGAAAAAAATATTAATAGGTTTTGCCATGAGTTTTGCGGCTTTGTCGTTTGCTCAGCAATATCCGAATAATGGATGGGGGGGAGATGATGATGGATATTATCAGAATGACGGATATTATAGTGATCAGGATGATCAGAATTATTTCCCTGATGATTATTATTACAACTATCCTCAAGATTATTATCCTGGTGATTATTATCAGAATAATTATAATGATTATAGGAACAGTATCGTGAGTATCAACTGGAATTCCTTTTTTGCTCAGAACAGATTGTCCCGTTGGCAAATTGATCAGGTGCTAAGACTAAATGATTTATATGTAAGTTTTTCTTCATGGAATAATTATTACAGATATAACCCAGACAGATGGTATTACGATAGATTTTATGCATTGGAAAGAATTTTAGGACCTAGAGTTTTTGTGGTTTTCCGAAATGATTATTACAGAGGATACAGTCCCGTGATGTATTTCCAAAATTACAGAAGAACGCATTATGCTTCCATCTGCAGACCAATGCCTCGATACAGAAATGTAAACATTAATATTTACAGAGTGGATAGAGCTAAATTCAGAAGAATGGATAATCCGACTATTAATATTGTGAGAAGCCAAAGACCGAATAATGGATTCAGAGGACCTGTAAGAGACGGAAATAATGGAGGAGGATTCCGAAATCAGGCTGAGATTAGAAATAATAATCCAGGTTTCAGAAATGAAAATAATGGAGTAAGAAATAATGGTGGCTTCAGAGGAAATAATGATAATAATGGAGTGAGAAATAACGGCGGTTTCAGAGGAAATAACGATAATGGCGGTTCCCGTGGCGAAAGAGCTGATAATAATGGAAATGGCGGAGGATTCAGAGGTGGTGAAGGAAGAAGAGAAAGTGCTCCAAGAAGAGAAAATAATGGTGGCGGTTTCAGAAATGAGGGAGGTTCCAGAAGAAATGAAAACTCGGCTCCAAGAGAACAAAACCGAGGTAATGAAAACCGAGGAAACGGAGGTTTCCGAAATGGATTTGCGAAAAATTAAATTTTCATATATTTATATTTAAGTGGTGTGAGGGCAGGTTTTAGGATCTGCTCTTTTTTTATTTTGGTAAATTTATTATTTGTCATTAAAATTTAACATTATTTATGTATTTTCTAATTTAACTTTAGTTTTAACTAATAATCAAAAAGATATAAATTAAATAATTAAATATTTTTAAAGATGAAAAAATTAGTTTTAGCGATAGCATTTATCGGAATGGGAAGTTTTGCCATGGCACAACAGACAACTACAACTCCACAAGAGAGAGAAGCAAGAAGAGCTGAATTTCAGCAAAAAAGAGCTCAAAAGGAGCAAGAGCATTTAGACCAAATGCAAAAAGATTTGAACTTGAATCAGGCTCAGGTAGCTCAGATCAAATCTTTGCATGAAAAGAGAAAAGCAGAAATGAAAGCTGAATTTGATAAAAACAAAGATACAAGACAAGCTAAAATGGAGGAGATGAAAGCTAAAAGATCACAGATGGATGATGATATGAAAAAAATCTTAACTCCGGACCAGTATGATAAGTGGCAAGCTGACAGAAAAGCCAAAATGGAGCAAAGAAAAGTAGCGATGAAGGATAGAGGAATGAGAGGTGGAAAAATGATGAAAAAGCCGATGACTACGGCTGCTCCCCAAGCCAATTAATAGTTTATAATTTTGATTTTTTAATGTTAGAAGGGCGGATGTATTTCCGCCCTTTTTCTATTAATTTTAATTAAAATTTTTGATTTCGGGCTTTTATTCCCTAATTTTGACTATAAATTTATTACTTATGGTTAGCGAGAAAATTGCAAAATTAATTAACGAACAAATAGCTCACGAACAATACGCTGCACAATATTATCTTTCAATGTCTGCTTGGTTTTCAAGTAAAGATCTGGACGGAATAGCAAATTATTTCAGAGTTCAGAGTAAAGAAGAATTGATGCATGCAGATAAGATGTTTGATTATTTAAATGATGTAGGAGGTGAAATTATTATCGGAGAAATTGCAAAGCCGCCTCATGAATTTGAAAATGCTACAGATATTTTTGAAAAAGCATTGGCTCATGAGAAAATCGTAACAAAAAGTATTTTTAATATTGTAAAAAATGCTAACGAAGAAGGAGATTTTGCTACAACTTCTTTCCTGCAATGGTTTATCAACGAACAAGTAGAAGAGGAAGCGAGCGCCTCTCAGTTGGTGACTAAAATCAAAATGGTATGTGATAATCCTTCAGCATTGTATCTTTTTGATCAGGAATTGGCTCAGAGAGTTTTTGTTCCGAATACAACAGCTTAATTTAGCTAATAACATAAAAATTTTCGGCGGCGCCAAAGGCGCCGCCGAAAATTTTTTATATATTGATCTAATACAAAAATAAATAATAGGTATTATAACAAATAAATCAACTGCGTTGTCAAAACCTTTCTTCCCAAACTTTCCAAAATTCGTTTATAATTTTCGATCTGATTCTCGTTCTTCTCTGTTTCTTCCCCGGTTTTAAAATCAACAATAATATAACCTTCCTTACTTTTCAGCATTCGGTCAGGACGATACATTCTGCTTTCTCCATTTTCGGAAATCATAATATCTTTTTCATTAATAACTTCCCATTTTTCATCGAAGAATTCAGAATAGGTTTTGATAATTTGTTCTAAAGTTGCCTGAATCTCATCTCTTTCTTCTCGTGTAATTTGTCCCTCCAAAACATAGCTTTCCAATACTTTGCTAATGTCTTTTTCTGTATTGATTTTGGATAATAATTCGTGTACGAAAAGTCCGATTCTCACTTTTTCATTTCTCACCTGATAATTTTTGGAAGGCGTAGCAATTTTGATTGACGTATTTTTTTCGTTGATATTTTTTAAAGTATGGATATTTTTTGTTTCAAATTGTGAAGCTTTCTCTTTTGTATACTTTTTCAACATTGCAGGATGAACTTCGTACAAATCGAATTCATCAAGATTTTCGGTGTTTTTTGACTGCAAAAATTCTAACAGCTCCAGATTATTTGAGGTTTTATTGGCTTTTTGGATATAAAAGAATAACTGTTCTACAGGTCGGGTTGTCGCAACATATTGCAAACATAATCTGTCAACGAAGTTTTTGTAGGCATTCTGCTTATTGAACTTTTCAATTTCCTCATCGTAGATTTCAAGATTTTTACTGAATTGATTAATGTTCACCGACTTCAGGGCAGTATTGTCACTTGTTTCAAACCAATTGGAAAACTCAGCATCACGATTTTTATTCATCATCGGAATAAAGACAATCGGAAACTCCAACCCTTTTGCTTTGTGAATGGTCATGATCTGTATAGCGTCAATATTCTCTGAAGCCTGAATGGTATAAGAAGAAGCTTCTTCATCCCAATATTTTAGAAACTCTTTTGTACTTGCACCTGCATTCTGGGTGAAATTAAAAAGCATTTCCAAAAAGTTTAACAAAAAGTCAGTTTCTTTATTTTCAACCGAAAATTCATTGATATAATATTCTACAAAATTGTATAAATTAAATCTTGGAAAGTTATCTTGTCTGAGTGGTAAAGAATATTTTTGCTGAATGAATTGCAGAATTTCTTCATGCGTTTCAATCTCAAGGATTTCCTTCATTTCCAGTGTGAAATCAGGCATATGAATTCTTCCCAATTTATTAAGATGATACATCATCATGATCAAATTAGGCTTATTCTTTGGATTGGTTTCCCATTTCAGGAACTCAATTACTGCTTTCACTGCATTGGATAATTCCAAAGTAAGTCCTTTGTCGGAAATTGTTTTAATGTTGGTTTCTTCCCCTCTATAATTGACTTTTAAACTGCCTAATTTTTGAGAATAGCTGAAAATATCAAAATTTCCACGACAAAGAATGGTAATATCGGAAAATTTAAATCCGTTATTCAGGCTTTCCTGGATGTCCTTTTGCATCCTCTCAGAAGTGTCATTATAGAAATCTTCGTTGGTAAGGTTTTCTATTAAATTAACTTTTACGCGGCCATCAATTCCTGATTTTGGGTTTTGTATTCCATCTGTCCCGAAAATATTTTTATGCTCTTCATTCAGCTCTCTGGAATGAAATTCATACAATTCATTATTGAAATGTACGATGTTTTTTGCACTTCTCCAGTTGTCTTTCAACACTAAAAGTTCAGCTTCCTTAGGCGAGATTTCTTTTTTGTTGATAATATCCAGCATCAATTTGCTTTCTCCACCACGAAAACGGTAAATACTCTGTTTTGGATCACCAACCAAAGTGAATGAAGTGTTTTCCATAGAAACAGAATGATCTCTTAACGGAACAAAATTCTGCCACTGAAGCTCTGAAGTATCCTGAAACTCATCAAAGAAATAATGCTGAAACTGGGAACCCACTTTTTCATAAATAAAAGCAGAAGGTTCATTTCGAAGATTTTCATTAATGAGAATATTGAATTTTGAAAGGAGAACCAGATCATTTTCCTCTTCAATTTTTTTCAATTCATCCTGAATGTCTTTATTTACTTTTAAAGGAAGAAGTGCCGATAAAATTTTCTCCTTTTTCTGTGTTTCAATATACAACAGAATCAGTTGCATTCTGTTTTCAAGCAACAGTTCCAGAATTTCACAAATATCAGCTTCCTTATTTTTTGATTTTGCAGAAGCACCTTTCCTGTAATTATTAACAACAGATTCTTCTGCTGTTGTAGGAAAAGGGAAACCGGGTCTTTTTTGATTGTAAAAATCTAAAACTTTAGTGAAAAATCCTCCGATTCCATTTTTTCCCTGTGCAAAATCTTCAATCTCAATATTTCTGGATTTAAATAGATCAATAGATTGCGTGGCAAGTTCTGCAGCTTGCTTTTTATTGAAGATAATTTCTTTTCGGAGTGTATTCTTTATATTTTCATAATTCGTATTGTCAAAATCTTTGTTGTTTTTAAGATGTTCATAATGAATATCTTTTACAAATTCCTTTGCCGAATCATAAAGGTTTTTATTTAAATTAATTCTTTCATTATTTTCCAGACTGTAATCTACATAATCCATGAAAGAACTTGATATTGCATCATTTTCCCCAATTTGATCGAGCATTTTATCAACAGCTTCTATCAAAAATGGTTCAGCTTCAATTTCCAGATTGAAATTTTTTGCCAACCCAAGTTCGTAAGAAAAACTTCTTACCAATCGGGAATTAAAACGGTCAATAGTCCCGATATTTAGAGTGGAGTAATTATGAAGAATGTAATCCAGTAATTTTTTTGCTCTTAAATGCAATTCGTCAATGGTAATTTTCAATCCTTCCTCTTCAAATGCTTTCTGAATATTTTTTAAATCTCCGTTTTCAGCAAAAGTATCAGCAGAGAAATTTCCCAGCCAGGACAAAATTCTTTCTTTCATTTCATTGGCTGCTTTGTTGGTAAATGTCAACGCCAAAATATTCCTGATCGACTGCTGCTGATTAGGATATCGAAGACAGATCATCAAAAGCCGCTGAACAAGTGCATACGTCTTCCCGGAACCTGCTGAAGCGTTGATGACTGTGTAAGAATTTTGCATTTTTTGAGTAGAATTGAACCTGCAAGTTAGCTAAATATGGACTAAATTTTAACAAATTTCAAAGGCTATTTTAACAGTTTTGAATTTAAAAACGCTAAAGAATTCCCAAAACGCGTTAACTGAGGTTAAACTTATGATTTAATTTAAAAATAGTTTTAGTTTTGTTTCATAAAAAACTGTCCGTGAAAATAAAGCTACTTTTTACTTTTTTCGTCTTATTTTTCCTCAACATCAACGCCCAAAACTACATTTTCGGTAAGATAGCCACTGAAGATGGAATAGAATTAACAGATGCAACTGTAATTAATATAAGAACTAATGAGCGCGTAGTTTCTAATAGTGACGGTCATTTCATGATTTCCGGAAGAGTAGGTGATGAGCTTCGTTTTATAAAAGCGGGCTACGAAAGAGCAAGTAAAAAGATGAATGAAGAGAATATAAGCTCTTCCTTACAAATTACTTTGATAAAAGCTGCCACTTTGATTGATGAGGTAGAGATTAAGAAAGGTCTAACCGGAGATCTAAATATTGATGCTAAAAATTTAAATCAACAAAAGAAAGTTCAAAAGCTGAAAAATGAACTTGCTCTTTATATTTCTCGGAAATCTGATCCGAGAGTTTTGGCAGCAAGACCTGGACAATTTGTTCAGCCAAAAGGGGAAGGTTTTTCTATTGGAAAAGTAAAGAACAGATGGGATGATGTAGACTTTATGAAATATTTGGTTTCTGCATTAGGAGAGCAATATTTTACAGATTTAAAAATTGAAAAGCCCCAGATTCAGCATTTTATTTATTATGTTTTCGCAGGAGGTTTCGAAAGAAAAAATATTTTAAAATACGGCTTTTGCAGCGATGCAGATTTAATGAGATTTCAACGTGCAGTATTCATGAGAATATCTTCATATCGTGCTCCCCAAACTCAAAAGTAAATGATGAGAGCATTTTTAAACCTATTATTTTGTTTTGTTGGAACGATTGTTTTTGCCCAGCAAAAAATCTCCGGACTTATTTTGGATGAACAAAACATACCTGTAAGTAATGTTTTAGTCATCAATATGTCGAGCAATATAAATGTGTATAGTGATACTTCAGGGAAATTTACTATTGAAGCAGATTTGGGAAATGAAATAAGATGTGTAAAAGAAGGTTTCTATCGTTCACAGATTCATGTTTCCGAAGAAAATATTAAAACGAATGTCAGTATTTTTCTCAAGCGCTCAGAAATATTAATTCCTGAGGTTAAAATTGAATATAAGCTGACCGGTGATATTAAGAAAGACAGTAAGTATTTAAATGATTCCAGAAAGGTAGCCTCTTTAAAATCTTCTATGGAAAGTTATATGAAATCTCCGATGACGGAAGTTGTTCCCAAAAATACAATTCCCAAAAGTTTTGGTGGGCATGATTTCAATGCGGGACAAGGAGATGTTCTGAAAGTGATTGGGGCAATGATAGGATGGGTAACGAAATCAACAAAACCAAAAATTACAAAGCCTAATTTTTATGAAACTCAAAGTTTCCTTCAAAGAATTAAGAATGAAGTTGATTTAAATTTTCTGAAAAAATATGGCATGGATGAAGAGCAAATTGATGCATTTCTTGTGTATGCAGAAAAAATAAAAATGCTTTCGAAAAAATACCGCAAAGACTTTAAAACGGAGGCTATTTCTTATGAATTACACGCTGTCTTTGCTGAATACCAGAAAATAAATAAGTTAGGTAATTAATTACCTAGTGATTGCATTTCGGAATAATAATTGATGATTGAGTATCAAATCACAGATACAAATGAATAAAACAATTATTGCGATCGCAATTGCTGCATTAGGCTTTATTATCGGCTTAGGACTTTTAGGAAATGCTATTAAAAACCGTAATAAATCTGAAAATACGATTTCGGTAACCGGGTTAGGAATTAAACAGTTTACCTCAGACCTTATCACCTGGTCAGGAAGTTTTTCGAAAAATAATTTTGATCTGAAATCGGCTTATGACGAATTGGCTTTAGATCGGAAAGCAATTAATGATTATTTGCTATCAAAAGGAGTAAAGCAAAACGAAATCGTTTTTTCTTCGGTGGATATTCAGAAACAGTTTAAAAATCTTACTGATTCAAACGGAAATACTGTTCAGAACGAATTTTCAGGATATAATCTGACACAAACGGTTTCTATTGAAAGTAAGGAAGTTGCTAAAATTGAAAATCTTTCCAGAAACATTACTGAAATTATTAATCGCGGAATTGAGTTTACTTCTTCTTCGCCTTCTTATTTCTATACCAAGCTTTCTACGGTAAAGCAGGAAATGATCGCTTCTGCAACAAAGGATGCTAAAGAACGTGCGGAAAAAATTGCGGAAAACTCAGGAAGCAGTCTTGGCAATCTTAAAAAAGCAACAATGGGAGTTATACAGATTACAGCTCCGAATTCAAATGAAGATTACTCTTATGGCGGAACTTTCAATACATCTTCTAAAGAAAAAGAAGCGAGTATTACAATAAAGCTGGAATATGAAGTAAATTAAAAAAAGCCGGAAATTGATCTTCCGGCTTTTATATTTAATGATAAACAATATCGTAAATTTCTTCCTTAATTTCCTTTACATTTTCGGGGGAATAATTAGCTAAAAGCCAAAGCTTAAGAGGTTTTTTTCCTTCACCATAACTCGGCTGTACATACATTTCATCAATTAATCTGAAATTGTTTTTCTGATAAAATGCATAACGCCTTTTAGCATCATCTCCCAAATGTTCAGGTTCTATTTCTAATATAATTCTGGGATAATTTTCAAACAGATAATTAGTAATATAAGAGCCTAATTTCTGGCTTCTGAATTCTGCGAAGACCTCAAAATGCTCTACAAAAACAAAATGACTAAGTTCCCAAATAATTAAATACCCAATATGTTGAGCTTCGTGTAAAACCGAAATGATTTTAACATTCGGATGGTTGAAAAGATTGATAAAAGGAGCCCAGTCTCTTCTTTCATCTTCGGGGAATGTCGTCGAATAAGAATTGTAAATGTCCTGAACTCTGTAATCATCAGGAGACGTAATTTGCAGAAATTCCATAGCTATAAATCAAAAACATTAGGTCTTCGGGTGATAAAAATATCTTTAATCCAAAGGGTAAAAGCTAATCCTAAATAAATTAAAAAGAAAAAACCAGCCGTTGCAAAAGTGGAATAAATAAAAAATACTCTCAGTTTTGAAACAGGAATTCCCAGTTTTGCTCCTGTTCTCGTAAGAACACCAAACCATTCTCTTTCCATTTTATGTCGGATGTTGTCCAGCATTTTATATCTCTTTTAGAATTTTAAAACCAATAGTGCAATTTAAGCAATTTTTTGTTTCACAATTGCTTTTGAAGTGATAAATCAGGCTTTGACTTTCAAGGGAGGTTTTTATTTTTACATTGAGTTTTTCCCAGTTTTTAATCACTGAATTTTTTTCCGGAGATAAGTTTTTATAAAAATTAATGATTTGGTCAGGAATTTCTTCGTTATGATATTTATGGTAAGTATATTTTATAGGTAATATGGTGTTGAGAATAATAAGATTAATAAATTCGGGACTCAATATTTTAGGCAGGCGATGAGCTGATTTTTTTCCAAAATTAAATTTATCATCCCAATATTCAGAAGCTTTAATGTTTTTGAAAATTTCATATAATTCTTCAATATTTTGAGCTGAAATGATTTTTGAAAAAAGATTTTGATGCTGAAAATAAAGATCTGCTAACTGAGAAAGACGAATGGTAGGAAAATTCGGAGGTCTTAATCTTAAAAATTTAGGATGGATCCGGATGCTAGAAAGATTAAACTTGGCCGTAAGAAAATCAAACTCTTGTTTCCATAGTTTCATCTCGTTATCAATTGGTTTTTCGAGCCAACCGGAAATCCCAAAAAACAAAGCTTCAAGTTGGGTTTTATTTTGTCTGATCTTATTGATAATGGAAAAATCTATACTCTCCGCAATTTGTTTAAAAATGAAAGCATTCACTTTCAGTCCAAAAGAGTAGGCCAGATGATGAAAAAGTACAGCTTCAAAATTATTTTTTGATTTTTCAAGATCTTCTTCGATAGAGACAGACTTTTCCTGAAGCCTTTTTAAAACATTTTCTTCGTGGAAATTAAAAGGAATGTTGGAAGAATCAAACAAATCTTCACAGGGAATAAACAGATTTTCTTTAATCAGTTTTTCGTATTTGTAGAGAATATTCTCGTCGATATAATTTTTTAGTTCTAATGTTGTAATATTCTGGGCATTAAATTCCTCAATTTCGATGTCATGATGAAAAACAACATGAAGAATGATATTCTGATAATTGGGATCGTGGGAATGCCGATGAAAAATCCAATCGGAAGATTTTATATGAAGCTCAATATTTCCGACAAGAATTACATTTTTAGTCTTAATGGTTGCCATCAGAAAATCGGGTCCGGAATTGGTATTCCATTTTCCGAAGTCTAATATTTCAATAGAATTTCCATCTGTATCTTTAAAATCAAAATTGTTGAAAATCTTGAAATTCCAAAGATGTTGGAGAAGCTTTTCATTCATAATTTGTGTTTGGGTAACAACTAATTTATGAATTTTAGTGAAAAATTAAAATAAAAACTGCTCAGATTAATTCTGAGCAGTTTTTATTTTATAAGTAAATTGATTTACTGAGAAACAGATTCTTCCGTAGTCAGCTTAAAATTTTCAATAGTCGTTCTGTACATTTCTTCGTAAATAGGAAGGATGTTTTTTAAATCAAATTTCACTGCCTGTTCTTTTGCATTGAGTTTCATTTTTGCTAAGAGTTCCTCATTGCTTAATAATTTGATACAGTAATTGCTCATTGCTTCTACATTTCCTATTTCAGCTAAAAATCCGGTTTCTCCCTGAATATTTACCTCAGGAATTCCTCCTGCATTTGAACTGATAACGGGTGTATAAGCTGCCATAGCTTCCAATGCTGCTAAACCGAAACTTTCCTGTTCAGAAGGCAATAAAAATACATCGGAAAGCTGAAGAATTCTGTAAAGATCATTCACTTTTCCTAACAAGCGGATTTTTGAAATCAATTCAGGGTTTTCTTCTAAGAACTGATTGATTTTCTCCATATCCGGACCTTCTCCAATGATGATTAATTTAGATTTTACTTTTTTCTCAACATTTTTAAAAATCTGTAAAACTTCCTCCACACGTTTTACAGGTCTTAAGTTGGAAACGTGAATTAAAATCTTTTCGTCAGGATTGGCAAATTGTGTTCTCTGACATTCGTTGCACTCATCAAATTCTGAATTATCAATGAAATTGGTAATGACCTGAATTTCTTTTTTAATATTGAAAAACTGTAAAGTATCTTTTTTTAAGCTTTCCGAAACTGAAGTAATGGCATCAGATTTATTAATGGAAAACTCCACAGCGTGTTTATAACTTGGATGCTGACCCACCAAAGTAATGTCAGTTCCGTGAAGCGTAGTTACCAAAGGAATATCATTATTATCTTCGCGAAGCATTTGTTTTGCCGTAAAAGCTGCATATGCGTAAGGAATGGCATAATGAGCATGAAGCAGATCGAGTTTATACAAGTTCACAACACGATAGATCATTGAGCTCAATGCAATATCATAAGGTTGATATTGGAAAAGCGGATAAGTCTGAACGTTTACTCTGTGAAAAAAAATATTAGGATTGGTAATATCTAATCTTGCAGGAAGTGCCGAACTTATAAAGTGTACTTCATAACCTTTATTTGCGAGCGACATTCCCAATTCTGTTGCTACAATTCCGCTTCCTCCGTAGGTTGGGTAGCAAAGTATGCCTATTTTCATTATATAGTTTGTTTGGTATGGTCTAATTATTTGATTTTGCTTGCAGATCGATTCCCATTCCTGGTTTTAGTTTGTCATTTACCAAAACAGGAAGTCTGCCTGAAATTTTTGTTTTTCCATTTAGTGCATTTGCAGTTGCTGTCATGGAATCGTCGTTGTTTTCATAAGAAACCAATACTGTTGAGATTTTTGAAATATCAATATCTTTCAATGCATAAGCGCTTCCGAAAACATTCAGAATTACATTTTGTTTTTTATTAGTCAGATCTTCTATAATCTTTTTAGATTCTGGTGAAATTTTATAAGGTTTATAAGCTGTAGAATTGTCTTTGTGAAGCCCTACAATCACTGTTGAATTAGCCGGAATGGTATTGACTTCATTTGATTTTTTAATAATTATATTTGAGCCTAATTGAGTTGCAAAAGTCTGATAAGGTGCTTCTTCTAACGGAACATAATATATTGATTTCCCGTTTAATGGAAGCAATTTTTTATCATCCTTTAGTAGAGTCAATGCATTTGAATACAGATTCTGCACTAGAGTTTTATGAGTGTCATTATTTAAGTCAAAGTTTATATTTTCAGGATCTTTAGGAGAATATTTATCCAATCCTAAGAAATATTTTGTCAAAAGAATTTTCTTTACACTTTCCTCCACTCTTGATTGCGGTATTTCTCCGTTATCAATCGCTTTCTGAATCAGTTTTTTCCCTTCTGAAACTCCCTGGGAAAAAAGCATGATATCATTTCCTGCTTTGAAGGCCATCGCATCCAATTCTCCAGGATTATATTTATTAGCTACAGCTCCCATGTTCAAAGCATCAGTAATAATTAATCCTTTATAACCTAGTTTTTCTTTAAGTAGTCCGGTAATAATTTTTTTTGATACTGAAGCTGGAATTCCTTTTTCGGATTCTAAGCTTGGCACATATAAGTGAGCAACCATTACACCACCAATTCCTTTATTCATCAAAGCTTTAAAAGGAGCCAGCTCAATATTGTTAAGTCTGTCCAAATTATGTGAAACCACTGGAAGATCAAGGTGTGAATCTGTACTGGTGTCACCATGTCCGGGAAAATGCTTGATCGCAGCAAGGATATTATTGTCCTGAAGTCCGTTTGCATAAGATGAGGCAGAGCTAATTACATTGTTAACTTCAGAACCAAAGCTTCTATTACCAATAATCGGATTGTTTGGATTGGTGTTTACGTCCACAACCGGTGCGAAATCCCAGTTGATTCCCATTCTCTTACAGTCTTCCGCTATTTTTGCTGCCATTTGATAAATAAGGTTTTTATCCTGAATTGCTCCTAAAGTCATTGCCCAAGGAAATTTATGTGCAGCTGCAATTCTTTGGTATACTCCCCATTCTGCATCCATCCCGATCATTAAAGGGACTTTAGATTTTTGCTGAAACTCATTAACCAGGTTAATTTCCTTTGCAGCGTCATCCTGCATCAGAATTAAGCCTCCGATTTTATCATTGATGACAATATTTCTTACCTGATTAATATGATTATCATCTTTATTGGTATATAAGGCAACAATAAAAAGCTGCCCCAGTTTTTCGTCCTGTGAAAGACTGTTGTACGTTGTGTTTACCCATTGCTGTGCCTTATCTAAATCAGCCTTAGATGTATTTTTAGGCTGATATTGAGCGTTTGTCACGCAGCCTATAAGCAGAAATATGAAGAGTAAATTGAATACTGATTTGTTCATAATTTTGAATAAGAACAAAAATACAATTAAAAAAATCACAGTAAAGAATGTTTTTGAGTTTTTTGGTATATGTTTTGAATACGCTTTATAAATAATAACTAAACTTTTATAAAATGAAAAAATTCTTTTCGCTTTTAATGTTAGCTTTTGTAGGCTTATTTATATTTAGCTGTTCTTCTGACAATAATAACAATACTCCAGTTCAAGATAATGATACCTACTCGCAAATGAGAGATATTACAGGATCTTTTAATAGTGGGAATAGCTACGCCTTTACACAAGGAATAAATATCCAAAGTACAGATGTGGTTTTAGTATATAGAAGAGCCAATAATGCATGGCAACAGCTTCCCTATACATGGTATTTAGATCCTTCAACTTCTGCTTCGCCTAGAAAGTTTGATTATAATTTTGTTTTTGATTCTCAAAATGTTCAAGTCAGAATTGATAATGCAAATTTCAACCTCTCTACGATGTCTTCTACAGAAGTTAGTAACTATTTAAATAATCAGACATTCAGAATTGTATTGGTTCCTGCAAGTCCTGCAAAAGGAGCTGCTGCAACGGTAGATTATAGCGATTATAACGCAGTTGTAAAATATTATAATCTTGATGAATCTAAAGTGATTAAAACGAAAGTTAATTAATCATTTCAAAAGAAATATCTTTTCAGTTTTTTTATAAATAATTAAAAAAGAAAGCTCCCGGAGAAATCCTGGAGCTTTTGATTTTATCAGTTATCATTATCATCAAGCAGATGACCAAAATAATCTTTCTTCGTTTGTAAATATCCTTTGCTTATTTCATTAGCTGGAATTTGTAAAGGAATTCTTGAATTGAGATGTACATTACTTTCTGTAACATATTTTACTTTCTCCGGGTTATTGGTAAGAAGATTAATATCTTTTATATCCAAAATGTTTAATATTTCTATAGCAACCCCGAAGTTTCTGTCATCTGCAGGAAGGCCTAGTTTTAGATTGGCTTCTACGGTATCAAATCCTTTTTCCTGAAGGGAATAAGCTTTTAATTTATTGATGATGCCTATGTTTCGGCCTTCTTGTCTAAGATAAATGATGATTCCACCATTTTCGTGGATATATTTCATGGCAGCGTCTAATTGCTGTCCACATTCACATTTTTTTGAATGGAAAACTTCTCCGGTTATACATTCTGAATGAAAACGTACATTAACTGGTTTAGAAAAGTCTGTATTCTCTGCTAAAATAGCCATGTGCGGCATCCAGTCATTTTCGTTTTCGGAGAAAGCGATCATTCGGAAAGTGCCATGTTCTGTAGGAACGTTAGCTTCCGCCTGAATTTTAATCATGAATAATTCTCATTTTAATTTCCTTTTAAAGAGTCTTCTATCACAGAAATATTAGTTTTAAGTCTTACTAAATATCTGTTCAGAACTTCATCATCATCTTTACCGAGTCCGGATCTTAGTTTTTGAATTTTTTTATAAGATTTTTCAAAACTTTTAATGGACCTGTTTTTCCCGGCTATATTATTAGATTCAATAGCGTATAAATAATTTTGAAGGCTGTATTTTAAATTAGTCACCTCTTCATTAATGCTATTACTCTTGAATGTAGGAAAGGTTGAAATTAAATTCGATATTTCTGAGGCATTTACATTTTTCTTTATATTGATCTCAAACGATTTCCCAGATCCTGTATGATTGTCAGAACCTTTAGATTCACTGTAGAAATTACTTGTCAACGGAGAAAGGTTAAGTTTTTCCGTTGCACAAGACGAAATCGTTGTAATTAATATTCCAAAAAAAAGTAATTTTTTCATTTTTGCTGCCCCTTTTGATAAAGGATTGGGTTAAGACTTTCATCGTTGTACATTTTCATTTGTTTGTACACTTTCATCTTAACGTTACCGTTCTCAATATCAGCAAGCAACTGATTGATAGAAGTCGATAAATCTTCTTTTTGCATAAGAAGAACGTTTAATTTTTCTTGACAATTTAAACGATGCTCTTCAGAGGCAGATTCTCTATTGGCTTCTAACGACATATGATAAACCTTTAATGCAAGTATTGATAATCTGTCGACTGCCCAAGCGGGAGTTTCCGTATTTATTTTTGCATCAGATTTTGGAGTTATACTTTTATATTTTTGTAGAAACCAACTGTCTATAAATTCCACCAAATCAGTTCTTTTTTGATTTGATTGGTCTATAGTTCTCTTTAAGTGAAGAGCTTCAGTCGGATCAATATTCTCATCTCTAATTATATCTTCCAAATGCCATTGAACGGTATCAATCCAGTTTTTTGCATACAAAATTCGTTCCAAACTGTCTTTTTCGTATGGATTGTTAATTAGAGTGTTGACATTATCAAGCACGTGATAGTCTTCAATAGACTGATTGAAGATATTCCATGCAATTTCTGTAAAATTCATGTAAGGTTGGGTTAGAATTTTAGTTGCTAGAAGTCGTATTATCGTTTGAAGAAGTAGTTTTGTTTTCAGAACCCGGTTTGTCTTCTTCTTTTACAGCATCTTTAAATTCTTTAATACCAGAACCAACTCCTCTCATCAATTCAGGAATTTTTTTACCTCCAAAAAGCAGTACAAGTAGTATTGCTACGATTAGGATATGTTGCCAAGATAAGGCTAGTATTGTTAGTGTGTTCATTTCTAAAATTTTTACAAAGTTAAACTTTTTTAATAAGAAACCCAACCTAATGGATCAACTGGTGTACTGCCGTTCCATACCTGGAAATCAAGAGTATACGTGCCATCGAAATCCTGAGCTACTGCACCCACCGGAGTTCCTGCGGAAACCTGTTGGCCTTTAGATACAGAGTTGCTGCTTAGATTGGAATAAAGAGTAAAGTAATCACCATGTTTTATGATTACTGTTTTTGTTCCATCTGAAGCCTGTAGTATAGAAGAAACAGTTCCCGGGAATACGCATCTTGCAACCGCTCCTTTTGATACAGAAATTTTAATTCCATTATTTTCTTCCATAATGTTCTTAAACACTGGGTGAGGCTGTCTTCCGAATCTGTGGGTAATTGTCCCGGCAATGGGCATCGAAAGTTTACCTTTATTGGCTGCAAAATTATTTCCTGAAGCTGTAGTAACGCCGAAGTTTGTCATTGCTTTGGATTCGGCAGCTTTTTTATCAGCTTCTTTTTTTCTGGCTAAGTCTTCTTCAGCTGCTCTTGCTGCATTTAATTTATTAGCTGCCTCTTTTGCTTTTAAAGCTGCCTCATCAGATGCTTTTTTAGCTGCAATTTTTCTTGCTTCATCTCTGCTGTTTGCTTCAGCTTTTGCTGCCTCCTCAGTACGTTTTCTTTCTTCTTCAGCACGTTTAGCTGCTAATTCAGTTGCCTTTTTTGATTCAGCTTCAGCTAGTTTTCTTTCTCTTTCCAACGCTTCAGCTTTTGCTTTTGCCTCCGCTTCAATTCTTGCTTTCTCTTTTTCAGCTGCTATTTTTGCTAAACGTATTTTTTCTGCTTCAGCCTTTTTTCTAGCCTCTTCTTCAGCCTTTGCAATTCTTATTTCTTCTGCAATAATGGCTCTGATTTGACCTTCTAAAACTTTAGACTGAGTTTGTTTTTGTTTTAATTCAGCCGTAATTTTGGCTTCATTTTTTTTGAACTCTGCTACTAATTGTTCCTTTTGTACACGTTCTACATTAATGGTAGTTAAATCTTTTTTCTGTGTTACCAAAAGGTTTTCTTTCTCATCGGCAGATTTCTTTTTTTGAGCGATAGACTTTTGTATTTGCGTAGCTGCAGTAGTTATTTCGGCGGCTTTTTTGTCTTGATAGTCCGAATATTGCTTTAAATATTGTACTCTTCTAAGAGCTTCACCTAAATTTTTTGAAGAGAGTATAAAAGTTACTTTATTCTGTACTCCTTTATTTTTATAAGCGTTTACTAAAACCTCTGCGTAGTTTTTTCTTAAGATGGCAAGTTCTCTGTTTTGTCGGTTGATTTCCAACTGACGTAAATAGATTTCATCTTCAATAAACCTTTTCTCTTTTTGAGTATTGTTGTAAACTTTTTCTCTTAATACTAATTTTTTATTGACATTAGTAAGATAAGCAATGGAGAGCTTTGATTCGTTTCTTGTTTTTGCTAAATCGGTGTTGATCTGTGCAATTTGTTTTTTAAGTTCGGCGTTCTGTTTTTGTAGTTGTTCTTTCTTTTGCCCATCTTGTGCGTAGTGCAAACCAAACAACAAAATACCTATTAAAAAGCTAAATTTTTTAATCATTTAATCTCAATTTTCTTATAATTAGACGGTACAGAATAGCGCGTATCCATCCTCGAAAAATCAAATTTCGTATTTTCCAGCAAAATCTGACTGTTTTTTGATCCTTTTATAATTATTTTAACATTTTTTGGAAGACGAATTTCGTCCTGGTAAGTTTCCCATTCATCATACAAAATTTCCATAGAATCGTCGGAATTTGCATCCTGAAGTTTGGCCTCTATAAGATCATATTCAGGGGAATATTGAAGGACTATTTTGTATTCTCTGGTGGTTTCTCCTGTTGCTATTTTTATATTGGAAATTGATGAGAGCTGATATCCCTGCATGTTTTGGGTGATCCGAGAGTTTCGCCCTTTGATTGTAAAAAAAGTTCTTCCTATAAGAAGATTTTCTAAATTTTTATAGTCAATGAAATTTACGTTCAATAAATTATTAAGATAATCAAAATCAGAATCAATATAATTTTTGTTGTATTTATCCATTGCTTTTATTCCTTCCGGAGTAATAAGTGCGCGAGCAGCATTGATAAATAAAAAATTGATGGATGCAAATATTTTTTTATTGGTTTCTATATAAATCGTTGCATCCAAAGGACTTACCTTGATGTTGTCAGCAGTAATTTTACTGCTTATTTTAAGAGACTCAAATTGAGGATGAATGTATACTTTTTCGTAGAAAGTTACAGGGTCATGTATATTTTCACCGGTATCGATGGGCCGATTGTCTTTAGGTTTTTCTACTTGAATACTGTCTTTTTCTCCCGTATTTTGTTCAACGGTTTTTCTGGTTTTACAAGAAAATAAAACCAGGATGAAAACTATTGAGGCGATCCATTTGTTCATGTTCAAATTTAAATAAAAGCTTTGCAATATTAACGCCAAACCACACAAAACATTTTGTGTGGTTTGGCTATACTATTAAATCAGATTGATTATTTAGACAAAAAATCCAATACTGAATAGTCTCCTAAAGAAATTTCTCTTGCTACACCAAAATACTGTGCAGAATTTCCAATCATAGAATTGGATAAGTTACCATGATTGATTTTGGTATTTTCCTGAATCAATGAATTTTCAATATTGGAGTTGACCACTATTGTATTATTTCCTAAAGAAACCCCAGGACCAATTTTAGAGTTTGAAATCTTTACGTTTTCACCAATAAAACACGGCTGAATAATCAAGGAATTCTCTATTTGAGCAGAAGCAGGAAAGTGAGACATCTCTTCTTTTTCATACTCCAGAATTTTGCTGTTGGTTTCTACTGTAGCATTTTTGTTTCCGCAATCCATCCAGTCGTTTACTTTTCCTAGGCTAAACTTTGCACCTTTAGCTCTAAGGTTTTCCAATGCTGTAGTTAATTGGTATTCTCCACCGTTTTTAATATCATTTTCCATGATATAATTGATTTCATCCATCAATTTTTCAGCACTGTTGAAGTAATAAATCCCAATAATTGCTAAATCTGAAACGAAAGTTGTTGGTTTTTCTACGAAATCTGTAATGAAACCATAGTTATCTAATTTTACCACCCCAAAAGCCGACGGATCTTCTACGCTTTTTACCCAAATTACACCATCTGAGTTTTTATCTAAAACAAAATCTGCACGGAATAAAGTATCTGCGAAAGCAATCACAATATCTCCACTCATCGATTGTTCTGCACATTTGATAGCATGGGCTGTTCCAAGAGGATCGTTCTGATAATAAATGCTTCCCTTTGCACCTAATTTTTCAGCAATTTGTAATAAAGATTTTTCAATCTCCGGACCAAAGTCTCCTATAATAAAAGCGACTTCTTCAATATCTTCTCCTGCAACTTTAGCAATGTCTTCTACCAATCTTTGTACAATTGGTTTTCCTGCAATAGGAATAAGAGGTTTTGGAATGGTTAATGTATGTGGACGTAATCTGGAACCACGTCCAGCCATCGGAACAATAATTTTCATAAATTATATAAGTATGTTTTTTGTTGAGTTAAGCTTAATTTTTTGCTAAAGATAGCAATAAAACCATTTGTATGATATTATTGCTTTCAGGTTTAAATATTTATTTAAATTAAAAAAAGGATTTCAGTAGTATCAAATTAAAGACCAAAGTTTATCTTTTAATTCTTGAGAGCAGCATGTCTTTTTCGGAGTATATTAAAACACCTGAATAAACTAGTAATAATAAATTTCCGATCCATAAATTGTAATCGAAAAATTCTACGATTATATAACTAAAAACCGCTAAAAGTATGATGAAAAAAGAAATTTTCTTCATTCTATAAGGAATTGGGTAGTATTTTTGTCCAAGCCAATAGGAAAGAATCATCATTGAAAAATACGCGGCCAAAGTTATCCAAGCAGACACCATAAAACCATATGTTTTTAGAAGAACTAAATTTAAAATAATAGTAATAATAGCCCCAATCCAGGAGATATATGTTCCGACTCTTGTTCTGTCAGTTACTTTATACCAGGTTGAAAGATTGTAATAAATTCCGAAAAATAAGTTAGCAATGACAATAATCGGGATGATATTAATGGCAACCCAATAAGAACTGTTAGGAACCAATAAGAGCTTTATCCAAGAAACATTTGCAATAATTCCCAAAGCTACTATCGAAGCAAAAAAAGAAAAATATTCTGTTACTTTTGCATAGGTATTTTTGGCATTTTCATTATTCATTTGTTTAAAGAAAAATGGTTCGATTCCCATTCTGTAAGCGGTTACGAAAAGTGTCATCAACACAGCCATTTTATAACATCCACCATAGGCTCCCGCATCAGAATCCGCAATTAAAAACCTTTGAATGAATTTATCAAAATTTTCATTCACCATAAATGCCAGTCCTGCAATCATAATTGGCCATGAATATTTGATCATTTGAAGAAAAAGATCTTTTGAAAACTGAAATTTTACTTTAAAAATAATAGGCATAACCAATAACACCCCTAAAAAACTTGCAGCCAAATTACTGTAGAAAGGATAGGCAACTTTTTCTTTTAATCCTAATTTCAAAGAAAACTCCTGCGGAATATAAAGAAATAAAGCAATCGCGAATGCACTTTGAAAAGCGGCCTGTATAACTCTAACAGCAGTATATTTTATAGGTCTGTTATGGAATCTGAACCAAGCCAAAGGAATGACAAGAATATTATCGAAGAAAGCAATCCAAGCAAACCATCGGATAAATTCCGGAGTATTGGAATAATCAAAAAGGTTGGCAATAGGTTGATTAAATATTAAAACGGATATTAAAAAAACAGTTGATAAACCCGTTAAAAACCAAAAAGATGTATTAAAAACTTTTTGCTCATTATCTTTATCTGATGAAAATCTAAAATATGCTGTTTCAAAACCAAAAGAAAGGACAATATTTACAAATGAGATGAGTGCATAAAGGTTTGTAAATATAGCAAAAGCACTATTGTCAATATTTTTGATAAATAAATAATTAAGTAATACAACAATTATCCTCGGCATTATCGCTCCAATTCCATATATAATAGTCTCGTTGAGAAGTTTTTTCAAAATGCGAAATTTTTTATGCAAATGTAAATATTTAGAAATTGATTTTTTATCAGCGACATTAAAATTCATTCATAAATCTTAATTTTGCTTAAAATGAAAATCCGCCGGAATCTCGGAGTCAGAATCTGGTATCAAAATCTAAAAAAGTAAAATGAAGATCTTAATCAAAAACGTACAAATCGTTAACGAAGGAAAAATTGTTGAAAGCGATATCCTTGTTGAAAATGATTTGATTTCTAAAATAGATTCTAATATTTCTGAAGATGCAGATCAAATTATAGATGCTTCCGGAAAATATCTTTTGCCGGGAGTGATTGATGATCAGGTTCATTTTCGTGAGCCGGGTTTAACGCATAAAGGGGATATTGAAAGCGAATCCAGAGCTGCAATCGCAGGAGGAACAACCAGTTTTATTGAGCAACCCAATACAGTTCCGAATGCGGTAACTCAGGAATTGCTGGCTGATAAATATGAAATTGCTTCCCAAAAATCATTTGCCAATTATGGTTTTATGATGGGTGGAACGAATGATAACCTTGAAGAAGTTTTAAAAACAAACCCCAGAAATGTTCCGGGAATCAAATTGTTTCTAGGTTCGTCTACCGGAAATATGCTGGTAGATAATCCTGAAACACTGGAAAATATTTTCAGCAATACCAAAATGCTGATTGCCGTTCATTGTGAGGATGAAGCTACCATCAGAGCCAATACTCAAAAATATTTGGATGAATATGGAGAAGATATCCCTGTGAAATTTCATCATTTAATCAGAAGTGAAGAAGCTTGTTATAAATCTTCATCCAAAGCAATTGAATTAGCAAAAAAAACAGGAGCAAGACTTCATGTTTTCCATTTATCAACAGCTATTGAAACGGAACTTTTCAGAAATGATATTCCTTTAAAAGATAAAAAAATTACCGCTGAAGTTTGTGTTCATCATCTTACTTTTACGAATGAAGATTATGAAACTAAAGGTGGATTAATCAAATGGAACCCTGCGGTGAAAACTCAAAAAGACAAGGATGGACTTTGGGAAGCATTGCTAGATGACAGAATTGATGTGATAGCAACAGACCACGCTCCTCATACTTGGGAAGAAAAACAGAATGTATATACAAAATGTCCTTCAGGAGCACCATTGGTACAACATTCTTTAATAGTAATGTTGGAAAATTATAAAAACGGAAAAATTTCTTTGGAAAGAATCGTTGAAAAAATGGCTCACAATCCTGCGATTTTATTCAGAATTGAAAAGAGAGGTTTTATACGAGAAGGATATAAAGCAGATTTGGTCTTAGTAGATTTAAATGAAAACTGGACGGTTGAAAAAGAAAACATCCTTTATAAATGTGGTTGGAGTCCTTTGGAAGGCATGAATTTCCATTCTAAAGTTACCCATACTTTCGTCAACGGGAATCTGGTTTATGAAAACGGAAAAATTAATGAAGAAAAATTCGGAGAGCGTTTGCTTTTTGAAGTTCAGGAATAAATAAAAAACGAAGCCTTCTCAAAATTAGAGAAGGCTTCGTTTTTCTAACACTTTTATCTAAAAAAAATTAATCAATAGTAATACCTTCAATTGCTTTTTCCAACGATGTTTCCTGAATTCCCGGAATAGCTAAACCTTCTGCACGGAAAACGCTAACGTCTGTCACTCCATAAAAACCAAAAACATTTTTGATATAAGGTACATTAGAATCATAGATTTGATAAGGACCTTCAGAATAAATATTTCCGGAAGTGAAGGCGATGTATAATTTTTTGTCGTTCAATAAACCTTTAGGACCATTTTCATCATATTTAAAAGTGTATCCGGCTCTCGAAGTAAAATCAAAATAGGCTCTTAAAGTGGCAGGAACCGAAAAGTTGTACATCGGAGAATCAACAACAATAATATCTGCTTCCTGCAATTCTGAAATTAATCCCTGAGAATATTGATTGATTTCTGCCTGTTCAGAAGAATGATTTTCTTCCGGAGAGAAAAAAGTATTGATGTGCACTTCTTCCAAAAGCGGAACCAGGTTTTTCGTCAGATCACGTTCTTTTATAACGACATCTGAATATTTTTCCTGAATTTTTTCAATAACAGCATTCCCTAATTTTCTGCTTGCAGATATTTCGGCTCTCGGACTTGAAATAATGTGAAGTATGTTTTTCATTTTTTTTGATTAAAATTTCTACAGCAAAATTATGTACATTTGCTTATTAAAAGTAACTAGTAAACAAAAGGTTAGTAGTAACCTTTTTGTTAGTTAAAAAATGAAACTTATGGAAAATCCAGTAATCGCTGAAGAAATAATATGCAAAGGAAAATGTAGCGAAAGTCTTTCCTCTGTTGAGGATGCGATCTATGTAATTGGTGGGAAATGGAAACTGAAGATCATTATTGTTTTACAGGAAAATGGAAATATCCGTTTTAATGAATTGCAGCGAACAATTCCCGGAATTTCTGCCAGAGTGTTGTCTAATGAACTGAAAGATTTAGAATTGAACGGTTTTGTTAAAAGGGTAGTACATGCCGAACAAACTCCGGTGGTTGTGGAATATATTTCTACAGATTACAGCAGAACCCTGAAACCCGTGATTATGTCGCTCTCGGATTGGGGAAAAAAACATAAAAAAAACATCAGAGAAGACGTTTTCGAAAAATAAATAGACCTTCTAATTAAACGATTGTCTGAATTCTAAAGGTGACATTTTCGTTTTCTTTTTAAAAAGCGTGCTGAACGATTGCGAATGCTCAAATCCCAGTTCATAAGCAATTTCACTTACCGATAATTCCGTTGTTGATAGTTTCTCTTTCGCTTTGCTGATCAGCTTTTCATGAATATGCTGCTGTGTATTTTGGCCGGTATGAACTCTTAAAAGATCACTTAAATAATTCGGCGAAAGATTCATGGCTTCCGCAATTTGATGAACGGTTAAAAGTCCTTTTTCAATAGATGCTTTATCAAAATAATCATTAAGATAGGTTTCAAATTTTGTGAGAAGTTGATGATTTCCGCTTTTCCGGGTGATGAACTGTCTTTCATAAAATCGTTTTGAATAATTTAATAACAGTTCAATTTGTGATAAAATAATTTCCTGGGTATGATAGTCGATATGTTGACATTCTTTGTCAATTTTATACATGATTTCAAGCAGATCATTTTCTTCATCTTCGGATAAATGCAATGCTTCATTCACTGCGTATGAGAAAAAACCATAAGAAGAAATGGTTTTTGCTAAAGCATGTTTTAGCAGAAAATCTTCGTGAAAAATCAACAGGTATCCTGTATTTTCGCAACCCATCGTTTGTAAGTCCAGATACTGAACCTGATTTGGAGCAATAAAACTTAGCACACCTTTATCGTAATCGTAATGCTGCTGTCCATATTTTATTTTTCCCGTCGCATTTCGTTTCAAAGCGATACAGTAATGTCGGCTCGTAAAACCTTTCCAGACATCATCTTCAATAAAAATACTTTCGGAAAGATTGATTACGCTCACCATAGGATGCTTTGGTTCGGGAAGGGAAAGTAACCTATGAAATTGCGAAATAGATTTTATGCTGTTCATAATTTGAGATTCTAAATAGTAAAGGTAATCATTATTTGGGCGCCTCTCCCGCTTTTTTGTTCCACTTCGTTGCACAAAAAGAGCTCCGTTCAAGCCGGGGTGTAATTTTAGCCTTAGGTTTGATATTTAGAATTGTCATTCTGAACGAAATAAAATGGAGTGAAGAATCTCTAAATGTTTATTTTCTGAGATTCTTCCTTCGTCAGAATGACAATTGTAAAATAAGTTACTTTTAGATGAAATTGCAGATTAATAATCCAAAAGTCCCATTCCAAATTCATCATAAGTTGCACCGGTATCTGTTCCCAGCGGAACAATACTTTCAAGTTTTTGAAGTTCGGCTTCTGATAATTCAATGTGGGATGCTTCAATATTTTGTTCAAGATATTTTCTGCGTTTTGTTCCCGGAATAGGAAGAATTCCTTTACTGATGATCCAGGCTAATGCCAGTTGTGATGAGGTAATATTTTTTTCTTTAGCAAGATGTTCAATGGCTTCTACCAACTCAATGTTTTTATGGAAATACTGTTCCTGAAAACGGGGAATTCCTCTTCTGAAATCATTTTCGGGCAAATCATTAATTGTTTTAATATTTCCGGATAAAAATCCTCTTCCCAATGGAGAATATGCGACAAAACCAATCCCTAATTCGTTCAGCGTTTTAATGACTCCCTTTTCTTCTGCTGTTCTTTCAAACAAAGAGTATTCACTTTGAACCGCAGAAACCGGATGAACTGTATGTGCTCTTTTTACCGTTTCAGAGGAAACTTCAGATAAACCAATGTAACCGATTTTTCCTTCTTTTACCAGATCACTCATAGCTCCGACCGTTTCTTCGATAGGTACATTTTTATCAAGACGGTGCATATAATACAGATCGATGTAATCTGCTTTCAGATTTTTAAGTGAACGTTCAACAGATTTTTTCACATAGTCTTTATTTCCCTTGATTTTCCATGTTATTTGGTCGTTGTCGTCAATTTCCCAACCGAATTTTGTGGCGATGATATATTGGTTGCGCTTCCCTTCTATGGCTTTTGCAATCAATTGTTCGTTTTTGAAAGGTCCGTATAAATCTGCTGTGTCCAGAAAATTTCCTCCCAATTCCAAAGAACGGTGAATAGTGGCGATAGCTTCCTTCTCATCGCTTTTACCATACATATCGACATCGCCGAAACCTGTCATCCCCATACATCCCAAACCAATATTGGGAACTATTAATCCCTGATTTCCTAATTTTACCTGATTTAATTTCATATCATAAATTTTATTGACACAAAGTTCATCAGAAATTAAGAGTCGGATGTATGCAAAATGATGATTGTCGTATGCAAATTACGGATTGTGATTTTTTTCTTAATTATTATCAGAAAATATAGCACTCTGTCATTTCGACGAAGGAGAAATCTATTTTAAAAACAGATTCTTCATTACGCTTTCGCTTCATTCAGAATGACAATCTTAACGCTATTTTTTAGGTTTCGAACTCATATAAAAGCTCAATTTTCCTCCATTCATAATATCAGAATGCTTCAACGTAAAGTTTTTAATCTCTTTTCCGTTCAAAAGAATTTTTTGAACATACACGTTCTTCGGGCTTTGATTGATGGCTTCAATTTCAAAGGTTTTTCCATTTTCTAAATTCAAAATAGCATGCTCGATTGCCGGACTTCCGATGGTATAATCTTCTGAGCCGGGAGCTAAAGGGTAAAACCCTAGAGAGCTCAAAATATACCATGCGCTCATTTGTCCTGTATCATCATTTCCTCCTAATCCATCAGGCGTTGCTTTATATTGCATTTCGAGAATATGACGAATCTGCGCCTGTGTTTTCCAAGGTTGTCCCGCCCAATTGTAAAGATAAGCAACATGATGTGCCGGTTCATTCCCATGAACATAGCCTCCGATAATTCCTTCTCTTGTAATATCTTCTGTGTCTGCGAAAAACTCATCCGGTAAGTGCATGGTAAACAATTCATCCAATTTTGACGCAAATTTTTTCTTTCCGCCCATCAAAGCAATGAGTTTATCCGGATTTTGAGGAACAAAGAAGCTGTAGTTCCATGAATTTCCTTCGATGAAACCTTGCCCGTGAGTACTCAACGCATTAAAATCTTTTTTAAAACTTCCATCAGCTAAACGAGGACGCATAAATCCGATGCTTTTATCAAAATTATTTTTCCAGTTTTCAGAACGTTTAATAAACTGATTATAGATTTCTGTTTCACCCAAATGTTTAGCCAATTGAGCAATCGCCCAGTCGTCATAAGCATATTCTAAGGTGTTGGAAACGGAAGTTCCGCTTTTTTCGGCAGGAATATATCCCAAATCAATATATTGCCCGATTCCCTCGTAATCTCTTTTATTAGCGGTGGCAACGCAGGCTTTCAATGCTTCTTTTGCATCACCATCATAATTTCCTTTAATAATTGCATCTGCAACCACACTTACGCTGTGATAACCACTCATACACCAGTTGTCGTTCGCATAATGTGACCAGATCGGTAACATTTTCATAGAAAATTGCTCATAATGTGCCATCATCGATTTAACCATATCACCATTTCTTTTCGGTTGTATGATATTAAAGAAAGGATGAAGAGCACGATACGTATCCCAGAGTGAAAAAGTTGTATAATTGGTAAACCCATCTGCTTTATGAATGTTTTGGTCTAAACCTTTATATTCTCCGTTTACATCATTATAGGTTGTAGGATTGATAAACGTATGGTACATTGCCGTGTAAAAATTCGTTTTCTCTGTTTCTGAGCCTTTTATAACGATTTTATTTAATTCTTTGTTCCAGTTTTCCTGTGTTTGGGCTTTTACCTGGTCAAAAGACAGGTTTCCGGCTTCTTTGTCCAAATTTTCTAAGGCATTGGTTTGACTTACTGGTGAAATTGCCAGTTTTACTTCGATCGCTTCATTTTCATGGGTGTCGAAATCAAAATACATTTTCAGGTTTTTTCCTGCGATTTCAGGAAAGTTTTTTGTCTGATCGAATTTTCTCCAAAAACCATTGTAAACCTGTTTCCCATCAAAGTTTTTCTGACCGTAAGATTTAAAAGGTTTTGAAAATTTCATGACAAAGTAAACCGTTCTTGTTCTCGCCCAGCCGTTCGTTTGTCGATAGCCTGTAACTGTATTTCCGTCTTCTACACGAACATAAGTCCAGACGTTTTTACCTTCATAATTGTAAATTCCTGCCATCAAATCCAGAATAATATGAGCCTGATCAGATTTTGGGAAAGTGTATCGATGAACTCCGACTCTGGTAGTTGCTGTTAATTCTGCCCAAATATTATGATCATCCAGCTTTACCTTGTAATATCCGGCTTCTGCTGTTTCATTTTGATGTGAGAATCTGCTTCTGTATCCACTTTCAGGATTTGTTGCTGTTCCAGGGTTCAATTGTAATTTTCCGACTGTCGGCATTATCAAAAAATCTCCCAGATCAGAATGCCCTGTTCCGCTGAAATGGGTGGAGCTAAAGCCTACAATTGTTTTATCTTCATACCGATAGCCTGCACAATATTTATAAACTTCACCATTGTATTTTCCGTTGAGTTCGTAAGAAATGGTATCTGTTTCCGGGCTCAACTGAACAGCTCCAAAAGGTGCTGTTGCTCCGGGATAGGTATGGCCCATTTTTTCGGTCCCGATCAATGGATTTACATATTGATAGAGCTTTTCGAATCGTTGAGCATTACAATATAAACTAAAAAATAACAGAAATATAAACACAGTAATTCCCGGTCTTTTCATATATGGAGATTTTTGAAGAGTAAATTTATATAAATCTTGCTGATTATTTTTCTGAAAAACGGAAACCTATTCCGTGCAGATTTTCAATAACAACATCTTGGTCATTGGCAAATACTTTCCGCAATCTTGAGATAAAAACATCAAGACTTCGCCCCATAAAATAATCATCATCGCCCCAAACTGTTTTTAAGATATCCTGTCTTTTCAGAACTGTATTTTTATGACGGATAAAATAAAAAAGAAGTTCGGCTTCTCTTTGAGTGAGGGTTATTGTATTTTCTTGATTTTGCAGCGTATAGTTTTTCGGATCAAAATTGTATTTTCCGACTTTGTATTTTTGTGGAGCGGGCTCTGTTTTCTTCGAACGTTTAAGGAAAACTTCAATTTTTAAGATAAGTTCTTCAATACTGAAAGGTTTTACTAAATAATCATCTGCGCCAATTTTTAATCCTTTAATTCTATCTTCCTTTAAAGCCTTTGCAGAGATGAAAATAATAGGAATCTCAGAGTTTCTGTCACGAATATATTCAGCCAGTTCAAAACCGTTCATTTCCGGCATCATAATATCTAAAAGGCAAATGTCGAAACTTTCGCTGTTAAATGCTTCCATTGCAGATTTTCCATCGGGATAATAAGAAATATCATAATAACTTTCTAAGCTGTCCTGAACTAAAAAAGCTATTGTTTTGTCGTCTTCGGCATATAAAATTTTAGATTTCTCCATGAATTGCACCTTTTAAAATGGTAAAAACAGGGTAATAGTAATTCCTTTGTCGCTGTTATTTTCAACTGAAATTTTCCAGTTGTGCTGCTGAACGATCTTTTTTACATAAAATAATCCCAGTCCAAACCCATTTACCTCATCACTTTTATGGGTATTTACCCTATAAAATTTATCAAAAATATGAGGAATATTTTTAGCAGGAATTCCTATTCCGTTGTCTTTAAACTTTAAATATAAGCCTTTTGAGTCTTTAAATGAAGAAATGGTAATAATGGGTTGGGTTTCGCAATATTTAATGGAGTTATCCAGAATATTATAAATGATATTGCTAAAGTGAAATTCGTCAGCAATCACTGAAATAGTATTGTCAATATTTATTTCAATGGTGAGGTTTTCATTCTTTTGTTTCACAATGTCAACAATTTCCTGAATGAAAAGGAGTAAAACTATTCTTTGAGGTTTTAATGACAACCCTGAAGCGTCATTTTTAGCAATATTCAGTATTTTTTCAATATGGTTGTTAAGCTTATGACTTTGATCGGTGATGATGGAAGTATAAGTTTGCAACTTTGGATTTCCTTTTACCAGATCCTGCTTTGTTAAGGCTTCAGAAGCTAAAAGGATGGATGAAAGGGGAGTTTTAAACTCATGCGTCATATTATTAATAAAATCTCTCTGTAATTCTGAGAATTTTTTCTGTTGGATTATCGTATAAATCGAATAGACATATACTAAAAGAATGATAATCAGCGCGAATGTAAGCAAATACCAAAAACGCAGTGAACTGATCAGATAGGTTGTCTTGTCCGGAAACCGTATAGAAAAATAATAAACAAGATTTTTATGCTTCGGAAACTGAATAACTTTATAATTTGGGCTTTCCTGATGGGTTGAAATAAATTTCCCATACACCATTTTATCGCTATGGCAGTTGTATAAAGCATATACGTAATTGGTATTTATTTGAAAACGGGTGAATTCTGTTTTTAAATAATGCTCTAACACCGCAGGATGGAATTCATTATTAATATTGACTACATAATAATCATTGGAAATATTCTGAACAGGACTTTCTGTAAATGAAGTTTTTCCTCCCGAGAGCTTTTCTACTACTTCAAGCAGAGCAATGTTTACCTTTTGGTTAAATTTCTGGTCTTCGAGATTATAGGCCTGTCGGGTCCATAAAAGCTGTGCTATCAAAATTCCGATAATAGCCACAAACCCTAGAGTTATAATAATATTAAGTCTTTTTATTTCCATTTACAGAAACAATATTATCCAAAAATATCTATTAATTTTTGATCATTAACAACTTATTAACAAATGTTTGATAGCGGTTAACAAGTTGTATGCAAATTCATCTTACATTTGCTTTATCGAAAGATAACAATCAGCTATTTATAATTATTAAAATTTATACTCATGAAAAATTTAAAAATTACAGCGCTTTTGGCTGTTTTAGCATGTTCTCCGTTTTATGCAAATGTACTTCCTGCTGACCATTCACCTGTAGTAAGAGTACTTGCAGATGCTATTAAATGGAAATCAGAATCTATCGACGTAGGAAATATTCCTCAGGGAAAACCAAAAGTAATCAGATTTGAATTTACGAATACGTCTAATAAGCCGATCATTATTGAAAATGTAGCGCCATCATGCGGATGTACAACTGCTGATTATACAAAAACTCCAATTCTTCCAGGAAAAAAAGGATTTGTAGAAGCTAGTTACAATGCAGCGAATGCAGGTGCATTTATGAAAACGGTAAACGTTACAACAAGCGACAGCAAAACTCCAAAAACACTTTCTTTCAAAGGAACAGTGGTTGCTTCTTAATTAATTTAATCTTGTTCAATATAAAACAGCCTGATGAATTTTTTGTCAGGCTGTTTTGTGTTTTATCAATAGATGTTTGGAAACAACTATTTGCTGCATTATTTCTTGATCTATTTTAGGGCATTACATTTTAATATTTATTATTTTTAAGAAAAAATAAAACGTATGAATCTTTATACACAACCTATGTTGCGAGAAGACGCTCTGAAAGATAAAGTGGCTATCGTCACAGGAGGAGGAAGTGGTCTTGGAAAAGCAATGACTAAATATTTTCTTCAATTGGGCGCAAAAGTTGTTATCACTTCGAGAAATTTAGAAAAACTTCAAGGGACAGCAAAAGAACTGGAAGATGAAACCGGTGGGAAAGTTCTTTGTGTTGCCTGTGATGTAAGAAACTGGGATGAGGTGGAAGCAATGAAAGAAGCTGCTTTAAAAGAATTCGGGAAAATTGATATTCTATTGAATAATGCAGCCGGAAATTTTATTTCTCCCACTGAAAGATTAACGCATTCTGCATTTGATTCTATTTTAGATATCGTCTTAAAAGGAACAAAAAACTGTACCCTTTCTATCGGAAAACACTGGATTGATTCCAAAACTCCGGGAACGGTTTTAAATATTGTAACCACTTATGCCTGGACAGGTTCTGCATACGTTGTTCCATCTGCTTGTGCAAAAGCAGGAGTTCTGGCGATGACAAGATCTCTTGCTGTAGAATGGGCAAAATACGGGATCCGTTTCAATGCAATTGCTCCGGGACCTTTCCCTACAAAAGGAGCTTGGGACAGATTACTTCCGGGAGATTTGCAGGAAAAATTTGACATGAAGAAAAAAGTTCCGTTGAGAAGAGTAGGAGAACATCAGGAATTGGCAAATCTTGCCGCTTATTTAGTTTCGGATTATTCTGCTTATATGAATGGAGAAGTGGTAACCATTGATGGAGGAGAATGGTTGCAGGGAGCAGGTGAGTTTAATATGCTTGAAGATATTCCGCAGGAAATGTGGGATGCTTTGGAAGCAATGATTAAAGCTAAAAAATCAAATTGATTAACCCATGATATTAATTTCCCCGGATTTGTAACGATTCCGGGATTTTTTTTACCTATTACATAAAAGAATTTCAATGAACTTTAAACTTCCAACCCTTATTTCAGCCGTTGCTGTAGCTCTTTTTGCTCAGCCAACGTATGCTCAGGAATCACCAAAATATGATTATGTAGAAGTATTTAAGCCATTTTTCTATCCGCAAACCGGAACTTCAACCCGATCGGCAAGTGGACAACCGGGACATGCTTATTGGCAAAATTCTGCAGATTATCATCTGAACGTAAGCCTTAACGAAGCTAAAAATGAAATCACTGGAACAGCAGAGATTACTTATACCAATAACAGTCCGGACAGAATGGGCTTTCTATGGTTGCAGCTGGATCAGAATTTATTTGGAAAAGATTCCAGAGGAAATGCTATCGTTCCTATGTCGGGAAGCAGAAACGGAGCTCATGGTGAAGAATTTGAAGGCGGCTATAAAATAAAGTCTGTAAAATATAATGGAAAAGACATAAAATATACCATTACCGATACCAGAATGCAGATTGATCTTCCGGAAGAGCTTAAATCTAATGGCGGAATTGCGAAAATTAAAATTGAATATTCATTCCTTTCTCCGAAATACGGATCAGACAGAATGGGAATACAGGATACCAAGAACGGGAAAATCTTTACAATGGCTCAGTGGTATCCGAGAATGTGTGTGTATGATGATGTTTTAGGCTGGAATACATTGCCATATCTGGGTGCGTCCGAATTCTATCTGGAATATGGAAATATCACGGCGAATATCACAGTTCCTGCGAACCAATATGTTGTCGCTTCAGGAGAATTGCTTAATGCCAAAGAAGTTTATACCAAAGAAGAAAATAAAAGATGGGAAGAAGCTAGAAACAGTGATAAAACAATCACGATTCGTCCTGAATCTGAATTGGAGAAAAACCAATCGACAGGAACAAAAACATGGAAGTTTAAAATTAATCAGACAAGAGATTTTGCGTGGGCATCTTCGGCTGCCTTTATTTTAGATGCAGCTAGAATTAATCTTCCAAGCGGTAAAAAATCGATGGCAATCTCTGCTTATCCTGTAGAAAGTGCCGGAGAAAAAGCTTGGGGAAGATCGACAGAATATACCAAAGCAGCAATTGAGCATTATTCTGCAAAATGGTATGAATATACTTATCCAGCTGCGACAAATGTTGCAGGAAATGAAGGCGGGATGGAATATCCGGGAATTGTTTTCTGCCATATGGATTCCAAAGGAGAAAGTCTTTGGGGGGTTACCGATCACGAGTTTGGGCACAATTGGTTTCCAATGATTGTAGGTTCCAACGAAAGACTATTTGCATGGATGGATGAAGGCTTCAATACTTTTATTAATGAACTTTCAACAGAAGCTTTCAATAAAGGAGAATATTTTGAAAAGAAAAATATTGCACAAACGGGCGGCTTTCTGATGAACGATAATTTCGAACCTATCATGGTGGGACCGGACAATATGAAAGAAAGAAGTATCGGGGTTTTGGCTTACTATAAACCAGGTATTGGATTGGAAGTTTTAAGAAATTCGATTCTGGGACCTGAGAAATTTGATAAAGCATTTAGAACCTATATCGATCGTTGGGCTTTCAAGCATCCTACACCTTGGGATTTTTTCCACACGATGGAAAATGTTTCAGGAGAAGAGCTTAGCTGGTTCTGGAGAGGTTGGTTTATCAATAAATGGAAAATTGACCAGTCGGTAAAAAATGTGAAGTATGTAAATGGAGACTTTAAAAACGGAGCGCAGATTACCGTTGAAAATTTAGGACAATTACCTATGCCTACAACTGTTCAGGTGAAGTTTAAAGATGGTACGGAGCAAATTGTAAAACTCCCGATAGAGGTTTGGAAACGAAATACAGAATGGACATTTAAAATAAATTCAACACAAGAAATAGCTCAGGTAAAACTTGATCCGAATTCTCAAATTCCTGATGTGAACCCTAATAATAATAGCTGGAATGGTTCTGAAGGTCAATCTGCTAAATAGAAACTATTTTAAAAACGTTCAAGAGAATTTAATTTACTAAAGAAAAATAATTCAGATATTTAAGCTCCGGGAAATTTTCCGGAGTTTTTTTATCCGAATAATAAATATGATTCATTGCTTCTTTATGAGACATATGTTTTATTTTTGTTTAACTTTTTTAATTAAGAATAATGAAATTTAAATTTTCGGGACTATTGCTCTTACTTTTCATCCTCAATTTTTCTCAGGATCTTAAAGTAATGAGTTTCAACATCAGACTTCAGGTAGAATCGGATAAAGATAATGCCTGGACACAAAGAAAACAGGACGCGATAGACTTACTAAGTTATTATCATCCGGATTATTTCGGAGTTCAGGAAGCTCTTCCGGAACAAATGAAAGACATTAAGAACGGATTAAAAAACTATGAGTATGTAGGAGTGGGAAGAGATGATGGCAAAGAAAAGGGAGAATTTTCGGCTATTTTTTATGATATCAACAGGCTTCAGGTTTTAAATTCAGGGACATTCTGGCTGTCTGAAACTCCTGAAAAGCCTTCAAAAGGTTGGGATGCCGCTTACAACAGGGTTTGTAGCTATGCTGTTTTCAAAGACAAGAAGTCTAAAAAAGAATTCATGGCACTTAATCTTCACTTCGATCACGTAGGAAATGTAGCAAGAGTGAAATCTGCAGATTTAATTTTAAAGAAAATCAAAGAACTTAATCCTAAAAATTTACCGGTGACCTTAAGCGGAGATTTCAACTTAACGGACGATACGGAACCAATTAAAATACTTTCTCAAAATTTGACGGATACTTTTTATCATTCAGAAACCAAACATTACGGTCCGGTTGGAACCTTTACAGATTTTAATGTGAATGAAGTTCCAAAAGAAAGAATAGACTATATTTTTGTAAAAGGATTCAAAATAAAATCTCACAGACATATCAACGACAGAAGAGAAAACCTGCTGTATCCGTCGGATCACTTCCCGGTATTGGCAGATCTTTCTTTTTAGATTAAAGATTATATTGTCGGAAAATCTATTTCAAATCCAATTCCTCTCAGGGATTGGATTTTGATTTGAGGATCATGAATGAAATATTTTCTGAGCCTGCTGATAAAAACATCAAGGCTTCTTCCAGTGAAATAATCATTGGTTTCCCACAAATTATTCAAAATATCCTCTCTCTTTATCGTTTTATGATTATGCTTCAATAAATAAAGTAAAAGCTGCTGTTCACGGATCGTTAAACGGATATTCCCTTCTTCATGAGAGAGCAGCAGTTTTTCCGTATCCAGAAAATAAGCTCCTATTTTTAGCTGTGTTTCTGTTGTGGGTAAAGTTCTTTTTAGAATATTTCTAATTCTCAAAATAAGTTCTTCAGGATCGCAAGGTTTGGAAATATAATCGTCGGCTCCTATTTTCAATCCGGTTAATCGGTCAATTTTCTGATTTTTTGCCGTTAAAAACAGGATGGGGAAATCAGGCTTTTCCTTTACAATCATTTTGGCTAAAGAAAAACCATCAATATTGGGCATCATAATATCCAAGATCCCAATATGGAAAGGAAAATCGGTCCTTAAGATCTCTGCAATATTTTGAGGATCCTGAAACCAGACCACATCAAAATCCTCCAGTTCCAGATATTGTTTCAGAATCATTCCGAAATCAGGATCGTCTTCTGCTAAAAGGATTTTAACTTTCATAAGGTAAATGCATTTTAAAAGTTGTTCCTTCTTTAGGTGTGGAAATGACTTCAATTTTTCCTTTGTACCGGTCGATAATTGTTTTTACGAAATACAAGCCTAATCCTAACCCTTTTGTATTATGAATATTATTGGATTGAATTCTATAGAATTTCTCAAAAATATTTTTCAGCTCTTTTTTCTCAATGCCTTCTCCATTGTCGGAAATCTCTAGGGTAAGATTCTGCCGGAGATCTGTAATGTTGATCTTTACTAAAGACGCTCCATATTTTACACTGTTTTCACAAAGATTTTTGATGATTGTTTCCATAAGACTTTTGTCGAAAGGAAGTTCTTTGGGAATGTTGATTTCTGAACTAAATTTAATTTCCGGATACGTAAATGCTAAATCCTGAACAAAAAAATCCCAGTCTTCAGGTTTTATAAAAGAAATTTCTCCTTCTTCATCCTTATGAAGCTGTTGCATAAGGCTTTCCAGACGGCTGATCTGTCGGTCGATAAGAGGAAGCGTTTCTGGATTCCAGTCTTTTTTTAAAGCTTTTGATGCTATTTTTAATGTGGCAATAGGCGTTTTAAACTCATGCGAAATATTATCGACTACAGTATGAAGAACTTCTACCTGTTTTTGCTGTCTGATCAGATTTTTAACGGTGAAAATAAAAAGTACCAAAACACTTGTAAGCAATACAAAACAACATAGGAAAAGTAAAATAAGCTCTTTGAAAACGATACTTTTGATATTTAAAATTTCAAATTCAGTAATGCTTTCAACAAGAAAGGAATCTTTTTTACTGATTTGGCCTTCCATAGATGTAGAGGTGCTTTCCCATTTTCCCGAACTTGTAATCCCTGCTTTTTTTACTTTATTCTTTGTTTCATATAAAACAACGGGTTTATCGATGAGCATCGTTTTGTCAGGAAGAGACATAATAGAAATATATTGAATTTTTGCGGCAATTTTATAGCCTTCTTTTCTAAAATGGTTGTCTATATACTTACTTATTTTGCTTTCTGTATTTCTTTTATTCTGTTCAAAATATCCCAGGAATTCCTTTTTACTGATTTTTTTATCACGGTACTTGATGAATATGTTTTGCAGGTCATCTTCAATAGACCTGTTTTTTGCGTTACTTACGTCTTCCAGTTTATCAGTGTAGTTGGTTAAACCTTGATGAATGGTTCTGTAGATGTCGCGTTCTTTTACCAGGTATGTTTTATACATGAAGTATACCTGAATCCCCAAAAGAAGGAGAAAAAGAAAGGCAAACAGTGAAATAAGATATTTACTTTTAGATATCATTGAAACAAAGATAAAAATTTAGTCTTTCCCTAATGGACATTAACCCGTCATTAACCTTCTGTTAACCGAAATTGTTGGAAACAATATGGAATTTTGCTTTGTAAAAAAACAAATAATAATTCCGTAAAAAATTAAAGATGTATAAATTTATTTTATTTCTGTGTTTTCCGATTTTCATGTTTTCCCAGAAACAAAAAAGTGAAGGAACCGTTTCGAATGTTGAACATAAAAAGCTCTCTTCTGTAAGTGTGGAAGTATATGATTCTCAAAATGTGCTGTTGAAAACACTTAATACAGATGATAACGGAAACTTTACGCTGGAAGGGATTTCCGGAAATCCTATAAAATTAGCAATTAAAAACCCTGAATACGAGTATTTCGAAAAGAGTTTTGATACAGAAAAACAACAAACCATTGATATTGTTTTAAAAAGCAACCATAAAGATATTGAAGAAGTCACCGTAACAAAAAAGAAACCAATAGTGAAAAGAAAGGTTGACAGACTGGAATTCAATGTAGAAAACAGCAATATCTCTTCACTCAATGCATGGGAAATCTTGAAAAAGGCTCCGAGTGTAACGGTAAATAATGATGTTTTGACAGTGAAGGGAAGTACAGGGATTTTGGTTACGATCAATGATAAAAAAATAATGCTGACAGGAGACGAATTGAAAAATCTGCTTGAAAATACTCGGGGTGATGATGTAAAGTCTGTAGAAGTGATTACCAATCCGCCTGCAAAATATGAAGCACAGGGAAGCGCTGTTTTGAATATTGTAATGAAGAAAAACAAAATAGAAGGATATCGTGGGGTAATTTCATCAAAATATATTCAGACTCAATATGCGAAAGGAAATGTAGGAATTTCTCAATATTATAAAAAAAATAAACTTTCTGTAATGGGAAGCTATTACCGAGGAGCAGGAACGTATTTCCGCGAAGGAACAGATTATGTGAATTATCAGGAAGATCAGACGAGATGGATCAGTACGATGAACAGAAAGGATACAAACAAAAATCAGAATACTGTCAATTTTAATATTGAATATGAAGCAGACAGTTTGACGAATATAAGTCTTAATTATTCAGGATATTTCAGTCCGAAATCTTTTGGAACGTATAATGTACCTACTTTGATCTACAATAATCAGAATGTAGTGGAGTCTAATTATTTTACCATTAATGACCACTATTCCCGAAGCATCAACAATTCATTGAGCTTTCAGGTTGACAGGAAATTAAATAAAAACAGTAGCCTGAGCTGGATTAATTATTTCACAGGAAATAATTCCCGAAAATATCAGAATGTATTAACTTATCTTGATTTTGTGAATCAGACACCGGAAGAAAGAAACTTTTTAACGAAGGATAAAAGTAATATTCAATTGTACTCCACACAGATCGATTATCAATGGAAAAAGGATAAATGGGAGTTGGAATCCGGAGTAAAATACAGCTTTGTGAAAACGAACAGTCAGTTGGATTTCTCAGACAATGAAAACGGACAGTTCGAATACAGATCTGAAAAAAGCAATATTTTTGATTATAAGGAACAAAATTTTGCCCTTTATTCATCACTTGCATACACCCTTGATAAATGGAGTTTTAAAGGTGGACTTCGTGCGGAAATGACAGATTTGGAAGGAATTGTTTCGGAACCTCATGAAATCAATAAAAATAATTACTGGAGCTTATTCCCGACAGCGTATGTGCAGTATACCGCAGAAAATAAACAGGAATTTGGATTTTCATACGGGAAAAGAATCAGCAGACCTTCTTATTCATGGCTGAATCCTGCTAAATCTTATTTTAATCTGTTCTCTTATTTTCAGGGAGATCCGAAATTGAAAGCAACCATTGTTCATAATCTGGATCTTACTTATTCATGGAAAGAATGGAATTTGGATTTGTATTACAGAAAAGAACTGTATCCGTCAATGGAAATTTCTTTTCAGGAGCCCAGTTCGAATAATCTGATCTATAATTTTACCAATATTGAGAAAGGGCAGGCTTATGGATTGAACTTATATAAAAGTTTTCAGATCAAACCTTGGTGGAGTCTTGTTTTGTCAGAGAATTTAGAACATAATGAGAACTATTTTAAGGGAGTTGATGGTATTCTTTACAAAAACAAAATCTGGAACTGGGTTTCTAATATTTCTACTTCTTTTACACTAGATAAAAACAGTGACTGGAAAATGGAAATAGGACACAATTACTATTCTCCGGGAATACAGGGAACTTTCAGGATCTCCGAATGTTGGTCTGCTTATTTTGTAATGAACAGAAAATTCTTCAATAAAAAACTGGAAGCAAGCTTTGTGTTTAATGATATTTTCAGAACAATGGAACAGAAAATAAGTACAAAATATGCCAATCAGGATAATTATTTTATAGATTATCAGGATACGCAAGGCTTTACGCTCTCTTTGAAGTTTAATTTCGGAAATCAGTCTGTGAAAAATGTTAAAACCATCAAGAAAACAGATGAACAGAGTCGTTTGTAACATGTAAATCTAAAATTATTTTTCATTAAAATATTTTCTATGTCTTAACGGATATGCTTTCTATGCCACATTTTCCTTAATTTTGCCACTAATTAATAAATTGGGGATATGAAACAGTTTCTTTCGGGGCTATTAATGATCGTTACCTTGCAGCAGGTTTCTGCTCAGGAGCTCTATATGCCGAGAAATATAAAAAAGGCGTATGAAAACGGAACCAGAAATATGTCGGGAGCACCGGGAAAAAACTATTGGCAAAATAAAGGAATTTACAATGTGGAGGTAAAAGTGGATGGCGGAACAAAAATAGTTTCCGGAAAAGAAACCATCACTTACAGTAATAACAGTCCGAATGACTTGAATGAACTGGCTATAAGATTTGTGAATAATTTACACAAACCTCAGTCGCCAAGATCGGGATTCGTTTCTAAAGACTTTCTGTCATCAGGATTAGAAATTAAATCATTCATTGTAAATGGCGAAAAGTACACTATCAACAGTGAGGATTGGGGAACGGTAGAAAAAGTAAAGCTGAATTCTGTTTTAAAATCGAAGGCAAAAGCGGAAATTAAAATAGAATGGGAATATCCTCTTTCTGTTCAGAGCGGAAGAGAAGGGCAAATTGATCCTGAAACATTTTATGTAGCTTATTCTTTTCCCAGAGTTTCTGTGTATGATGATTATAATGGTTGGGATATGCTTCCGCACTCAGATAGACAGGAGTTTTATAATGACTTTAATGATTACTCATTTGCTATTACTGCCCCTAAAAATTATGTGGTTTGGGCAACCGGAGATTTCCTGAATCCCGAAGCCGTTCTACAGCCGGAATATCTGAAAAAATATAAATCTTCTTTAAAAAGTGATAAAGTTGTGAATGTTGCTACAGAACAGGAAATGAGATCTGGGAAAGTCACTAAGCAGAATAAATGGAATGTATGGAAATTTAAAGCCAACCATATCACTGATTTTTGTTTTGCGTTGAGTAAGCATTACAACTGGGATGCAGCAAGTGTGCAGCTGAAAACAAAACGAGTGAGCGTTCAGTCCGGGTATAAAACCGGTGCAAAAGATTTTGAACATTATGTAGACTGGATGAGGTATAACCTGGATTGGTTTTCAAAAAACTGGCCGGGAGTAGAATACCCTTTCAATGTAATGACCGCTATTCAGGGATATGCAGATATGGAATATCCTATGATGATTAATGATACCAGTATTCCGGATGATCTTCAGGATGCAAGATTAACAGCAGATCACGAAATTGCCCATACGTATTTCCCTTTTTATATGGGAATCAATGAAACGCGTTATGCCTTTATGGATGAAGGTTGGGCAACCACTTTAGAATACCTGATCGGCATTGATGAAAACGGAGAAGACGCAGCGAAAAAATTCTACCAAAATTTCCGTGTAAAGAGATGGATTAATGATCCTTCTTCAGAGCAGGACCAACCTGTTATTACCATGAGTACTCAGGTAAGCGGTGCGGGATATGGAAACAATTCTTATGTAAAAGCTTCTTTATCTTACCTTGCCCTGAAAGATTATTTAGGAGATGAATTGTTTAAAAAAGCACTTCATCATTATATGAATAACTGGAATGGAAAACATCCAATTCCATGGGATTATTTTAACTCAATGAATACGGGTTCTGGTAAGAATTTAAACTGGTTTTTCAATAATTGGTTCTACACCAACAACTATATTGATTTAAAAGTGGGGGCTACAGCTCAGCAAAATAACCTGCTTTCCATCAGTGTAGATAATGTAGGTGGTTTTGCTATTCCGTTCGATGCAAAAATTAAATATGAAGATGATGAGATAGAAACACTTCATTTCTCACCTTCTGTTTGGGAAAAAGACCAGACAAAGACGGTTCTTACTATTCCTACTAAGAAAAAAGTAAAATCAATCAATTTAGACGGAGGACTTTTCATGGATTATACACCGGAAAATAATTCAAAGAATCTATAAATAAAAAAGCCTGAGAATTTTCTCAGGCTTTTTTATTATAAATGAACGAGTTAATAAAAAACCTTTCTCCAAAATAAGAGAAAGGCTTCCTTGAGTTAAATATATAATTGAATGTGTTTTGTGTCGTATTTAAGATTCTGCAAAACCATTTTTAATGGCATAAATAGCGAGTCCTACACGTGTTTTCAGATCTAGTTTTTCACAAAGCTGATCACGGTAGCTTTCCACTGTTCTTGGGCTGCAGAACATTTTTTCTGCTATTTCTTTATAGCTGAGTTCAGTTACGGTATATTTTAAAAATTCTTTTTCCCGATCAGAGATTTTTATATTTGTATCAGAATCGTGGTGATTGTTGAGGTTGGAAAGAATAATCTTCGAAGCCCACTCAGGATAAAAATACCCGTCTTTATTGAGCCTGGTCAAAGCTTCTTCCAGATCTTTCGGATGCGTGTTTTTCAACAAATAGCCTTTTGCTCCGTTTTTAACCATTTTGATCACGCTTTTATCATCTCCCTGCATGCTGAGCGCCATTACCTTTATGTTAGGATAATTTTCCTGAAGCCACAATACCGTTTCAAAACCATCCATAATCGGCATACTGATGTCTAAAAGAATGATATCGGGAATCGGATTTTTTTCTTCAAACTTTTGAATAAGATCTTTTCCGTTTTCGGCTACGTAGATTACTTCGAAGTCGTTAAAATTATCAATAATTCCTTCCAAAGCCTTTGCAATAAGCACGTGATCGTCTACAATTACTATCGTCTTTTTCATGAATGTCTTTTTAAAATTATTTTAACTGATGTTCCTTTATCTTTTTCACTTTCCATGGTGAAATCGGCATTAATGATTTTGGCCCTGTTCTTCATGTTTGTAAGACCAATTCCGTTGTTAAGAGTTTTTGAAGTGTCAAAACCTATTCCATCATCGTTGATCTTAAGTTCCCAAAGAAATTCTTCAGAAGTATTTAATCGGATATAAATATTCTTACAATGAGAATGTTTGATGCTATTCTGAATAAACTCCTGAGTAATTCTGAGAAGTACATTTTTGTGGACAAAACTTAGATCTAATTGGTCAAAATTATGCTCAAAAATGATATTACACTTCTTAAACGAGTTGGTATTATCTACTTCTTCCTGTATAAGTGTTACAATTTGTTTTTTATTAATGTTATCATCCGTCAAGGTTTTCGACAGGCTTCGCAGATCCTGCAACGATTGATTAATGATTTGTGAAACCTGTTCAATTCTTTCACTGGCTTCCGGAACTTTATTCTCGTACAACATTTGTTGGGTGTAGAGACTTACTAAGGTAAGTTTCTGTCCAATATTATCATGCAATTCTCGCCCTATTTGCTGCATCGTTGCCTGCTGAATTTCCAACTGCGTAGCGAGTAGTTCTTTTTGATGAATCTCGTTATTGATTTCAATCTCATTTAAGTACTCTTTTTTTCTCTGCTTATATTTTCTAATGTAGATCATAACTGCCACAACAAAGAATACAAAAAACAGATTAAATAAAATAATTGTTAAGAATAATTCTGTTTTCCCCATATAAATGAACTTGCAAATAACAAATACATAACAATTCCGGACATCAGGAAGTAGCTAAAGTACAAATCCCAAATTTCCTTATGTTCAAATAACTGAAAATAAAATGCCCAAAATGGTAATGTTCCTATATAAAATAAAGTTACTCCAATGTTAATGTAGAACATCCTGTTTTTTGCAAAATGTAGAATATTATCAGAGTTAATTTGCTTATAATATTCCATGATAACTAAAAACATTAATAACAGGCTTCCAAACGTATAATTGAAGGAAAAAATAATTTTATTTTTTTCAAAATATAATTCATTAGGAATAAATGAAAGCAAATAAATAAATGAAAAAATATAAAAAAGCTTTTTCTGTTTTAGTGATTGATAAGCATAAAGCCAATAGAAAAATATAAATTCTATAGGTATAACAAAATAATTGTAGAATATATTCTTTGAAAGCGAAATGTAACCGGACAAATACTTTGCAAATACTTCACTACAGAAAATAAAAATCAGAAAAAGAGAAAAATAAAGATAATGGCTTCCCTTTATTCTTTTAAAAAATAGAATTGATGCTAGTGCTGCAATGCCCTCGCTCATTCTCATGCAATTTTGCAGTAATAGCTGGAAATCGGTCATTAAAAAGTAATTAGTAAGACTCAATATTAGTAGAAGCACCTGGTGGAACTAAATCTCCGTGATTTTGTGCCAAAGCCATTTTTCCGGTTACTGCCAAAACATTTTCTTCATCAAAAGGATTGAAGTCATGGTTTAAGCCATTTATTCTTTTTGTTGGAACCATCACTAATGTATGTTTTTTAGAAAAATTTTCTGGTATTGGTGCTTCAGGAACTTCAGGATATGCTGCATAGTAAAAGCGTATTCCTAAATCATTTTCTAAAGTTGAAGAATCAATTTTTTGAGTTTCTTCTTCTATTCTTGCGATGAAACTTTTTAAAGTTCCAAGGCTAAACCAAATCGAATGTGCATCCTCTATCTCTAATTGTTGGTTGATGTGTGTGAGTTGGTTTGAACGATAATTTTCAATTAAACTCTGAATATGTTCTAATGATACTTTAGGGTTAGAATCATTATTAAGGTTGTCATTGTCTAGAGAATCCATTGTATTAGTGTTTATAAATGATAGGTACAAATCTCTGAAAAAAAAATGTAATGCGACATGGTTTTTTCCCGAATTAAAAATCCGTGTTTTTACGGATTGTGTTTATTGGATGGATTGGATATGACTTATCATAAAAAAATAAGTGCCGCAGACCAGATCTACAGCACTTATAACAAATATATATATACAAAATTTCTAAAATTTGATATCAGAAAAAAATAAAATATAAAAATATGGATGATGGATTTTCAACGAATTACAACCTAGATGATAATTTGAAAAATTTATACGAGGAAAAACTCTATAATAAATGATAGATTTGCAGCGATTATTTAATCGGTTAAACATAAAAAATTATAAAATGAAAAGACAGACTATCGCATTATTTTGCATAGCAGTATTTAGTATTTCATGTGCTAAGAAAGATGAGACTAAAATGGATAGCAAATACACGGATGATCAAAAAGCTTCTTATTATATAGGTTTAAGTATTGCTCAAAACATGAAGCAAGAAGGCTTCAAAGTGGATGCGGACCTTTTGGCTCAGGCTATTAAAGAAGAAATGAATGGGGCGAAAAAGTTGATGCCGGCTGAAGAAATGGCTGCCTTTATGCAGGAATTTATGCAGAAGCAACATGAAAAAAAGCAGGCTGAAGCGGGGGTACAAGCAGATGAAAATAAGAAAAAAGGCCTGGATTTTCTTACAAAAAATAAAAGTAATCCTAAAATAAAAACCACAGCTTCAGGTTTACAATATGAAGTGTTGCAGGAAGGTGAGGGTACAACAAAACCAAAAGCGTCAGATGTTGTACAGGTAAAATATACTGGAAAGCTTCTGGATGGAACTGTTTTCGACTCTACTGACAAAAATGGAGGCGCACCAATGGATATTAATCTGGGCGCGGTAATCAAAGGATGGACAGAAGGTATCCAACTCATGAGCAAAGGAGCTAAATACAGATTTTACATTCCTTCAGATTTGGCTTATGGAGATAACGGTGCTGGACCAGCAATTCCTGCAGGCGCTACCATCATTTTTGATGTGGAATTAGTGAGTATAAAATAGAGATATTTTTGATTGTAAGGTTGGCAAATTTGCTTGTTTTATAGCTGATATGTTACAAATAGAATTTCCGCAGATTTTTGTCTGCGGAAATTCTTCAAAAATAATATATATGAAAAAAACTACTTATTGTTCAGTAGGTCTGAAAACCAAACCTGTTTCCTCAAAATAATCTAAAGTGATTCTGTCGCCATCATTCACGGTTCCTGCAAGAATCTCTCTGGATAATTTATTGAGAACTTCCTGTTGAATTACTCTTTTCAATGGTCTTGCCCCGAAAGCAGGATCATACCCTTTATTCATCAGATAATCTATAGCATCCTGAGTTGCGGTCATAATGATATTTCGTTTTGCCAGCATATCATTGAACCCTCTCAATTGATATGTTACAATTTTTCCTATTTCCTTTTTTCTTAAAGGCTGGAAGAGTACGATTTCATCAATTCTGTTTAAGAATTCCGGACGTAACGTCTGTTTCAGCAAGTCAAAAACTTCCTCTTTTGTTTTGTCAACAATTTCATCCTGATTCTCATCAGTAATGTTTTCAAAATTCTCCTGAATAAGGTGTGAACCTAAATTCGAGGTCATAATGATAATCGAGTTTTTGAAATTCACGACTCTACCTTTGTTATCCGTCAAACGGCCGTCATCTAAAACCTGTAACAAGGTATTGAAAACATCAGGATGTGCTTTTTCAATTTCATCCAAAAGCACGACTGAATAAGGTCTTCTTCTCACCGCTTCCGTCAACTGCCCACCTTCATCATACCCAACATATCCTGGAGGAGCACCTACCAATCTCGAAACTGAATGGCGCTCCTGATATTCACTCATATCGATTCTCGTCATATTGTTTTCATCATCAAATAAAAACTCCGCCAATGCTTTTGCGAGTTCAGTTTTTCCAACTCCTGTTGTTCCTAAGAATAAGAACGAGCCAATTGGTTTTTTCTCGTCGCTCAATCCTGCTCTGTTTCTTCTGATCGCATCTGCAACCGCCTGAATCGCCTCGTCCTGACCTACCACTCTGTGATGAAGTTCAGTTTCAAGATGTAATAATTTTTCTCGTTCAGATTGTAGCAATTTAGTAACAGGGATTCCTGTCCATTTTGCAATCACTTCAGAGATGTTTTCAGAAGTCACTTCTTCCTTAATTAATTCATTCTGATGGTTTTGCATCTCCAGCTCCAGTTTCTGCAAAGCATCTTCCTTCTCCTTTATTTTTCCGTATTGGATTTCAGCCACTTTTGCGTAATCTCCTGCTCTTGAAGCTCTTTCTGCTTCCAGTTTCAGAGATTCTATATCTTTTTTAATCTGGGTTAAATCCTCAGATTTTTGTTTTTCTTTCAGCCATTTGGCATTGATTTCGTTTCTTTCCTCAGAAATTTTCGAAATATCTTCTTTTAAATGGTCAATTTTTGTCTGATTTCCTTCCCTTGAAATGGCAGCCAATTCAATTTCCATCTGCATCAGTTTCCTGTCTAAAACATCCAGTTCTTCAGGTTTAGAATTGATTTCCATTCTCAGTTTAGCAGAAGCTTCATCAATCAAATCAATGGCTTTATCCGGTAAAAATCTGTCGGAAATATATCGTTGAGACATCTCCACGGCAGCAATAATCGCCTCATCTTTGATTCTTACTTTGTGGTGTGCTTCATACTTATCCTTAATTCCACGAAGAATAGAAATTGCAGATTCCGTATCCGGTTCTTCCACCATTACTTTCTGGAAACGTCTTTCTAATGCTTTATCTTTTTCGAAATATTTCTGATATTCATTCAATGTTGTCGCACCGATAGCTCTTAATTCACCTCTTGCTAAAGCCGGTTTTAAGATGTTTGCAGCATCCATCGCACCTTCGCCGCCTCCGGCTCCTACCAAAGTGTGAATCTCATCGATGAAAAGAATAATTTGTCCGTCTGACTTGATAACTTCATTCACAACAGACTTCAAACGCTCTTCAAATTCACCTTTGTATTTTGCGCCGGCAATTAAAGCACCCATATCCAATGAATATAAGGTTTTATCCATCAGATTTTCAGGAATGTCTCCACTGATAATTCTGTGTGCAATTCCTTCTGCGATGGCAGTTTTACCAACACCTGGTTCACCGATCAGAATCGGATTGTTTTTCGTTCTTCTGGAAAGAATCTGCAAGACTCTTCTGATTTCTTCATCACGGCCGATTACAGGATCTAACTTTCCTTCTGCAGCGAGTTCGTTGAAGTTCTTAGCATATTTGTTTAAGGATTGATAAGTCTCTTCCGAACTTGCAGAAGTGGCTTTCGACCCCTTTCTTAATTCTTTAATTCCACCTTCCAAAAGACTTTTAGTCACACCCATATCTTTCAGCATCTTCGAAACTTCTGAGTTGGTTTCTAAAAGAGAAAGCCATAAATGTTCAATGGTCACAAATTCATCCCCCATCTTTTTAGCGATGTTGGGAGCATCCAACAACACTTTATTGGCTGATTGAGAAAGGTAAATATTTCCTCCCTGTACTTTCGGAAGTTTTTCTAAATTTTCACGATTTCGCTCTCTTACCAATTGAGCATCTGCTTCAGATTTTTTTAATAAGAAAGGCGATATGTTCTCATCTACTTGGAAAATTCCTTCCAGTAAATGTTGAGGTTCTATTTGCTGATTGCCAAACTCCATCGCTACTTGTTGTGCAGCTTGAATGGCCTCTTGCGATTTTACGGTATATTGGTTTAAGTTCATATTGTGTATATTTTTGATTCTTAGTCTTTAGTTTTCAATTTTTAGATTGTAGACATCAGATTTCAGACCATAAGAGTCTAATAAATGTTAATTTTTAAATCCGATTTTCTAATTTCTGATGTCCTCAACCTTATTTAATCATTTAATTCTGATTTCTTTATCACAAAAACTATTCAATTATTGATTTTTTAAAAAATATGGACAAAATTTCCGAAATATGTATTTTGTTTTACTTTGGAAAAGACAAAATTTCCGATCATGTTAAAGTTAAGTGAAAATTATCGGAAGAAGAGTCAGATTTGAATGAAGTTATTTTTATTTATTAAAAGCTATGCTCTGTCATGCTGAATGGAACAGAGTGAAATGAAGAATCTCTCTCATAAATTTTTCCTTCATCAGTATGAAACACAACGTTAAAAATTATTCCACCAAATCAGAATATTAAAATCAAAATAATTACTTTTGCGTTTGCAGATGGAGTTAAAAGAAAAACAAAGAAAAATATTAGACGTTGCCGTAGAACTTTTCAAAGAAAAAGGGTATATGGGTAGCTCTGTGAGAGATTTGGCGACAAAGCTCAATATTAAAGCGGCTTCTTTATATGCACATATTCGTTCTAAGGAAGAAATTCTGGAATGGGTTTGCTTCGGCATTGCACAAGAGTTTTTTGATGAACTTCAGGAAGTGAAAAATACCAATATTCCTCCAAGAGAAAAGCTTAATCTTTTTATTGATAAACATTTGTCAGTGGTGTTAAAAAACCGTGATGTTACTCATATTTATTCCAACGAATGGAAACATCTGGAAGAGAGACTGCCTGAATTTGTGGAATTAAGAAAAAATTATCAGCAGGAAGTTGAAGAATTGATTTCTGAAATTTATCAGGCTGAAAACTGGGAATTAAGGTCATCTGCTTTTACAACACGATTTATTCTTCATACGTTAAATAATTCCTATTTCTGGTTCAAAAGAAATATCGAGTCCACTTCTGAAATCACCGATGAGATAAGAGATAAAGTTCTTTACGGGCTTTTAGGAAATCAAAACAAATAAGCATTTCTTTTGTCATTCTGACGAAGGAAGAATCTTTACAATTATTATCTTATTTTAATATCATGTATACAGATAATGTGTCATTCCGTAGGAATCTCGACAGCTAAAAAAACTTTGCTTAGATTCCACGCTCCACTTTATTACGCTCCGAATGACAAACTTTGTGGTTAGTTGTTATATATCAAGCTATCATTTCGTAGGAAAAATCTATTAATTAAGATGTTGAAAAATAGATTCTTCATTCCATCTTCGTTTCATTCAGAATGACAAAGTACACGTCAATTTCGGTCTAAACCTCAGTCTCACCCTTATGTAATTATTTAGAATCATTCAAAATATGATAAAAATCATAAAAACTTTTGTCATCTTCCAAAATCTTTTTAATTTTACCTAACAAATGTTAGTTAGTTAAGGTATGGATTTTTCAGTTGAATATTTAAAGCTCGACCAATTGAGACGGCTTCAATCTGAGCGATTGGCTGATTTGGTAGACTATCTTGGGGAGAAGTCGGAATTTTATAAAGGAAAATTTAATGAAGCGGGAATATCTCCACAGGATGTCAGGTCGATTGAAGATATTACGAAACTTCCGATCACCTACAAACAGGATTTAAGAGACAATTATCCGTTCGGATTATTTACCGTTCCAAAAAATGAACTACAGAGAATTCACTGCTCAAGCGGCACAACGGGAAAACCGACGGTAGTAGGATATACAAAAGAGGACGTTGATTTATTCAGTGAAGTGGTGGCAAGATCTTTGAATGCTGCGGGAGCAAAACCCGGAATGCAGCTACACAACGCTTATGGCTATGGAATTTTCACAGGTGGACTTGGACTTCATTACGGAGCCGAAAAATTAGGGATGAGTGTTCTTCCGATTTCAGGAGGAATGACAACAAGACAGGTAGATTTAATTATAGATTTTAAACCTGAAGTTATTTGTTGCTCACCATCTTATGCTTTAACAATTGCTGATGAGTTTGCTAAAAGAGGAATTTCGGCAGATGAAATCAGTTTAAAATATGCTGTTTTAGGTTCAGAACCCTGGACGGAAATTATAAGACATCATATCGAAGAAAGATTAGGTGTTCATGCAACCAATATTTATGGGTTGAGTGAAATTATCGGTCCCGGAGTTTCGATGGAGGATTTTGAGGAAAAAGGAGGTTCTTACATTTGGGAAGACCATTTTTATCCTGAAATTTTAGATCCGGTTACCAAAGAACCCGTTCCATTTGGTGAAGAAGGAGTTTTGGTGATTACGACTCTAACGAAGAAAGCAATGCCGCTTTTACGGTACTGGACAAATGATATTACAAGTCTTTATTACGACGAAAGTGGTAAAAGAACCATGGTTAAAATGCGACCAATTCTCGGGAGAGCCGATGATATGCTGATTGTAAGAGGAGTGAATGTTTATCCAAGCCAAATTGAAGAAGCGTTTTCTCATGTGGAAGGCGTGGTTCCGAATTATTATTTGACACCGATTGAGAAAGAACAAATGTGTGTCGCTTTAGATATAGATTTGGAAATTGATGACGAGTTTGTGAATGGAAAAAAACTTGAAGTTAATACCGATGATTATGCTATTTTTGTCGGAAACTTTGGAAAAAGCATCGAAAACGAGATTAAAAAACGAGTAGGAATTACCACAAAAGTAAAAATCCACGCTCAGGACAGTCTTCCGAAATGCGAAGGCGGAAAAATTAACAGAATACTTAAAAAATAAATGAATTCATTTTATAAACTTAAAACTGTAAAAGTTCAGAAAGATACCAGCGATGCAGTAAATGTAGCCGTTGAAATTCCTGAGGAGCTGAAGGATAAATTCAGGTTCAAGCAGGGACAGTATTTGAACTTTAAAATGATGATCGACGGTAATGAAGAACGTCGTTCTTACTCAATATGTAATGCTCCGAGTGAAAAGAGTAATACATTGGAAGTTTTGGTTAAGCTTTTAGAAAACGGAAAAGTTTCAGGGTATTTCAATGAACATCTTCACATGGATGAAATGCTTGAAGTAATGCCTCCAATGGGTGGTTTCAACACCTCTTATCACCCGACAAACGTGAAAACTTACGTTGGTTTGGCAGCAGGAAGCGGGATTTCTCCGGTGTTGTCGAATATTAAGGAAAGTCTTTATCAGGAACCGAATTCAAATGCTTATTTGTTCTACAGCAACAGAAGCATGAATCATGTGATGAAAAAGGCTGAAATCGATAAGTTGGTTGAGCATTTTAACGGAAGGCTGAAAGTTGTTTATTTAGTAAGCCGTGAGCAGCATGAAGATCCTATTTTTGAAGGAAGAATTTCTCCTGAAAAATTAGATGTATTGTTTGAAAGATATGCAGATATCGATGTAAAAGAATCGACTTTCTTCATTTGCGGACCTTCGGAAATGATAAAAGGAATTGCAGATTATTTAAAGAAAGATAAAAAAGTACCGGCCATTCAGGTTCTATTTGAATATTTTACTGCTCCGGATGAAGAAAATACGGAGGAAATGAGTGATGAATTCAAAGCCATTGCCAATATCGAAAGTATGGTAACGGTGATCATTGATGATGATGAATATTCGTTCCATTTGAATTCAAAAAAAGAGAGTATCTTAGATAAAGCATTGAAAGACAATCTTCCTGTTCCTTTTGCTTGCAAAGGAGGAGTTTGTTGTACGTGTAAAGCGGAAGTTTTGGAAGGTGAAGTTTTCATGGAAAAAAACTACGCGCTTACCGAAGAAGAAGTAGCCAGAGGCTTCGTTCTTACCTGTCAATGTCACCCGACAACGAATGTGGTGATGCTTAATTATGACGTTTAAATTGTATTAACGATTTAATGTAAAACGTATTCATGAATACTTTAATACTTTTTACATTTTACAAAAAAAAAAATGGATTTAGAAAAATTTGTACAATACGTACACGACGAAAATAAAGTAGAACCAAAAGATGTAATGCCTGATGATTACAGAAAACTGTTGGTTCGTCAGATTTCACAGCACGCCCATTCTGAGATTGTAGGAATGTTGCCGGAAGCCAACTGGATTTCCAGAGCCCCTTCGTTGAGAAGAAAAATGGCGCTGTTAGCTAAAGTTCAGGATGAAGCAGGTCACGGTTTATACCTTTATTCTGCCACTGAAACATTAGGAAACGGAACGATCAGAGCAGACAGAGATGCAACCTACGACGATATGTTGGAAGGAAAAGCGAAATATTCAAGTATCTTCAATTACCCGACGTTGAGTTGGGCAGATATCGGCGCAATCGGTTGGTTGGTTGATGGAGCTGCGATTATGAACCAGGTCATGTTGATGGGGAATTCTTATGGTCCTTATTCAAGAGCGATGGTGAAAATCTGTAAAGAAGAATCTTTTCACCAAAGACAAGGGTACGAGATTTTGATGGCGCTTTGTCGAGGTACAAAACAGCAGAAAGAGATGGCTCAGGCTTCGTTAAATCGTTTCTGGTGGCCGGCTTTAATGATGTTTGGACCTAATGACGATAGTTCACCAAACTCTAAAATCTCTATGAACTACAGAGTAAAAAGAGAAAGCAACGACAGTCTTCGTCAGAGATTTATCGACGTTACCGTTTCTCAGGCTGAATTTTTAGGCTTAACTGTTCCGGATAAAGATCTGAAATGGAATGAGGAAAGACAGCATTACGATTTCGGAGAACTTCCTTGGGATGAATTCATGGAAATTTTAAAAGGAAACGGTCCTGCTAACAAAAAGCGTATTGAAACCAAGAGAAAAGCTCAGAGAGAAAATTCTTGGGTAAAAGAAGCGGCGGCAGCTTTCGCAGAAAAACAACAAAAAGAAGTAATATAATAATGTAACAATATACCAATGTAAAAATGTAACAATCATTGTCATGCTGAGTTTGTCGAAGCATCTCATTGGTAAACTGCTACATTGCTACATTGTTAAATTAATTTGACTATGGCAAATTTAGATATGTGGGAAGTGTTTATTCAGACTAAACCGGGATTATCTCACAAACACGTTGGAATTGTACAGGCGCCAACAGCAGAAATGGCTTTGCAGAACGCAAGAGACGTTTATACAAGAAGAAAAGAAGGAACTTCTGTTTGGGTAGTTCCGAGTAAATATATTGTGACTTCAGAAGGAATTGATAAAGAAGCATTTTTCGATCCGGCTGATGACAAATTGTACCGTCACCCGACGTTCTACGACATTCCAAACGATGTGAAAAATATGTAATAAAGAAGTTAGAAGTTAGATTCTAGAACTTAGTCTAATATCTAACCTCTAATATCTAAATTCTATAAAAAAATGAACCCATTATATAATTATTTATTAAAACTAGCAGACGACAGTTTCATTATGGGACAGCGTTTGTCTGCGTGGTGCGGTGAAGGTCCTTATTTGGAGGAAGATATTGCATTAACGAACATCGCATTGGACGAACTTGGTCAGGCCAATAACTTTTACGTATACGCTTCAAGAGTGATCGATAATGGTAAAAACGAAGATGATTTGGCTTTCTTGAGATACGAACACGAATATTTAAACGCACACTGGACAGAACTTCCGAACGAAGATTATGCTCAGACGATTTTGAAAGTGTATGTATTTTCTGTATATCAAAAGTTGATGTACGAAGCATTATCAAATTCTACCAACGAAGAACTTTCAGCTATTGCTCAGAAATCTTTGAAAGAAGTAAGATATCATTACACTCATGCTGCTTCTTGGATGAAAATTTTCGCTCAGGGAACGGAAGAAAGTAAATCTCGTTTAGAAAAGGCAATCGAAAATATCTGGGAATACACGAAAGGTCTATTCGCAAAAACAGAAAGAGAAGATGATTTGGTGGCTTTAAATATCGCTCCGAATACAGATGTTCTTTATGAAGAATTTCTTGCGATTACACAGAAAGATTTTGCAGATTTCGGTTTAGAATATCCAACGAATCCCTTTATGCAGCCAAAATCAAGAACAGGTTATCATACAGAATATTTCGGATTTATGCTTTGTGAATTGCAATATATGCAGAGAGCGTATCCGGGGTGTACGTGGTAGAATTAATATGGATTCCAAAGTAAAACATCAAGTTATCAATTCAAACATTATCACAAATTATGGGATAATTATTGAATTAGATAATGTGGAAAACGGTTTTCCCGTTAAAAAAGCAGTTTTAAAATCTGTACATTCAAATTTATTTTGGGAAATTGAAAAAAGAATTATTGAGAATCTTGAAGAAAAACGTTTTGACAATGAAGAGATAGTTTTTTCACATATTAATTCTAAAAATCCATTAAGTTCCGAAGTGCTTAAAAATAGAGTAGAAAAAAATATCAGACTGTATAAAATCTCTCCAATAGGTCATAGAGAACAACCAAAAATTGGTGAATATCTGGTTTTTCATTCAACAACATTCAGGAAAAAAATAAGGATCAAAGATATTTATGATAATTATTTTCTTCTTGAAGATGAAAATAATTATATAGGAGTAATTCCTAAGAGAAAAGTTGGTAGAAATGAAAAAGCTATAATTGGTGATTATGTAAGGCATTGCGAACATCAGTTTCATGATTTGGTCGATGTGAATGATAACTTTATTTATAGATGATTTACAGCTATTATTTATGTTTGTTGACTTTGCTAAGTGAAACACCTTTGCGAACTTAAAACATTAGTCATCAAAAAAAAACTTAGCGCACTTTGCGTTTAAAAATTCAAATAAAAAGAAGATTGAAAAATCCTTTAGAAATATTAGAATTAGTCCCCGATCCGGAAATTCCGGTAATCAATATCGTGGAATTAGGCATTGTAAGAGAAGCGAAAATTACGAGCGAGAATTCTTGTGAAGTAACGATTACACCGACTTATTCTGCCTGTCCCGCTATGTTTACCATCGAGGAAGACATCATGAAAATCATGAAAGAAAACGGATGGGATGCGAAAGTCGTCACCAAAATGTTTCCGATTTGGACGACAGACTGGTTGACAGATGAAGCGAGAGAAAAACTTCGTATTTACGGAATCACACCTCCCGAAAAAGGAGCCGACGAACATCACATCGGGAAACCGAAAAAATGCCCTCGTTGTGGTTCTATGAATTCAAAACAGATCAGCAGATTCGGGTCTACATTATGTAAGGCTTCTTATCAGTGTTTAGACTGTTTAGAGCCTTTTGATTATTTTAAATGCCACTAATTGATGTAGCAATTTAATAATGTGACAATTTACCAATGCTAAGAATATTGTTATATTGGTAAACTGATACATTGCTACATTTTTATTATTAAATTAGTACATTATTAAATTTAAAAAATTAATACTATGTATACACAACTCGATATCGAAACGCATTTTGACGGAAAGCTAAAGATAGCTTATCTGAATCAACCGGAAACAATGAACGCTCTTACAAAACCGTCTTTATCAGATCTTAAGGATTTTATTAAAGAATGTAGCGATGACGAAACGGTTAGATGCGTTGCTATTTCTGGAAGGGGAAGAGCTTTTTGTTCAGGGCAGAATCTGGATGATGCTTTTGTACAAGGTAATGAACATCATGATAATGACATTATCAGAAAAATTGTAACAGATTATTACAATCCTTTAGTTACAGAAATTACGCATTGCAGAAAACCTGTTGTCGCTTTGGTAAACGGTCCTGCAGTAGGAGCGGGAGCAATGTTGGCTTTAATTTCTGATTTCGTTTTGGCTGTTGATAAATCATATTTTGCTCAGGCATTTTCAAATATCGGATTGATTCCTGATACCGGAGGAACGTATTTCCTACCAAAATTGTTGGGAAGACAATTGGCAAATTATTTAGCCTTCACAGGAAAAAGATTATCTGCGGAAGAAGCTAAATCTTATGGTTTGGTGGCGGAAGTTTTCAATGAAGAAGAATTCGTTCCAAAATCAATGGAAATCCTTGAAAAAATGGCAAACATGCCGACTGCGGCTATTAAATTAACTAAAAAAGCTTTCGCTGCTTCTTACAACAATACTTTGAAAGATCAATTGGAATTAGAAGGAGATTTACAACAGGAAGCCGCAGAAACAGAAGATTTTAAAGAAGGGGTAAGTGCCTTTTTAGAAAAAAGAAAACCTAATTATAAAGGAAGATAAGAATTAATATAACAATGTACCAATGTAGCAGTTTATCAATGAGATGCTTCGACAAGCTCAGCATGACAGTGATTGTTACATTGTTGCATTGATACACTGTTACATTATGACGCATGTAGGAATTATCGGTGCCGGAACTATGGGAATCGGCATTGCACAAGTAGCCGCAACAAATGGATGCAAAGTTTGGGTGTATGACGCCAACGCAAAACAAGTTGAAACGGCAACCGTAGGTTTGGAAAAAACATTAACCAAATTGGTTGATAAACAGAAAATTTCGGCAGAGAAAATGACTGAAATTTTAGCCAACATTTCCATCGCTACAGAATTAAAGGACTTCAAAGATTGCGAATTAATCATTGAAGCCATCATCGAAAACAAAGAAATTAAGACCAAAGTTTTCACAGAATTAGAGAAACACGTTTCAGAAAGCTGTGTGATTGGTTCCAATACATCCTCCATTTCCATCACCTCTCTTGGTGCAGAATTACAGAAACCGGAGCGTTTCATCGGAATTCACTTTTTCAATCCGGCTCCTTTGATGCCTTTGGTTGAGGTTATTCCATCATTATTAACAGAAAAATCTTTAGCGGAAAAAATCTACAATCTGATGAAAGATTGGGGGAAAACTCCTGTTATCGCAAAGGACATTCCCGGATTTATCGTGAATAGAATAGCGCGTCCTTACTACGGTGAAGGATTAAGAATTGTTGAAGAAAACATCGCAACAGTAGAGCAGGTTGATGATGCCATGAAAACAATCGGAAACTTTAAAATGGGACCTTTTGAATTAATGGATTTAATCGGTGTTGATGTAAATTTCTCCGTAACGAAAACGGTTTACAACGAATATTTCTACGATCCGAAATATAAACCATCCCTTCTTCAGCAAAGAATGTCGGAAGCAAAACTTCATGGCAGAAAAACGGGAAAAGGTTTCTATGATTATTCAGAAGGAATTGAAAAACCTGTTGCCAAAAAAGACGATGCGCTTTATCAGCAAATATTTTTGAGAATTATTTCAATGCTAATTAACGAGGCAGTTGAAGCAAAAAGATTGGGTGTTGCGAATGATGAAGATTTAGAATTGGCCATGCAGAAAGGAGTAAATTATCCAAAAGGCTTATTGGCTTGGGGAAAAGAAATCGGTTATTCAAAAATCTCCGAAACCCTACAGAATCTTTACGAAGAATATCAGGAAGAAAGATACAGACAAAGCCCGTTACTTCGTAAAATGTAACAGGATACCAATCTAAGAATGTAGGAGTCATCACTCTGTCATGCTGAGCTTGTCGAAGCATCTCATTGATAAACTGCTACATTGTTAAATTATTAAATTGAATGAATGGATATAGATGGATTCAGAGCAGAATTGGAAACAAGGCTTCTCATTGAAAAAAAATACATAATTCAGGAACTTTCTTCGATAGATAATGATCAGGAAAAACTTGAGTTATTAGGAAAATTCAATGAAAAATATAAAGAGTTAATTAAAAGAATCGCCAATGAAGACGGTATTGATTTAAATGCTCCTTATCTAATTGAAGCTCCATCAAATACAGAAAACCTTACGTATGATCAGATAATTCTTGGTAAAACCATGAGTATTTATGACAAATTGGTAGATGAATTATATGAAGAAATTACAAGCATAAATTAAAAATGAATTCGAGACAGGTTGCAGAATATATGTTCGATCAGGATGAGTTTTCCCAATGGATGAATATCAAACTGATTGAAGTAAAAGAAAATTATTGTTTAATAGAAATGCCCATCAAAAAAGAAATGATTAATGGGTTAAAAACGGTTCACGGCGGCGTAACGTTTGCTTTTGCAGATTCTGCACTGGCATTTTCGTCTAACAACTCCGGAGATGCTGCCGTTGCATTGAACTGTATCATCAATTTTACCAAAGCCGGAAAGGAAGGCGATATTTTCAGAGCAGAAAGCATATTGGTAAATGATACCAGAAAAACCGCTGTTTATGATATTAAAATTACCAATCAAAATGAAGATTTGATTGCAAAATTTGTCGGAACAGTATATAAAATCGGGAAAAAAGTAACCGAATTATAAAAACACCAACCCTCTATCAAATTAAACAAAATGAGAAAAATATTTTTACTGCTTTTCGGGATTTTTGCTTTTCTGATGAATGCTCAGCAGAAAGTAAATGAAACTTTGAAAAAAGAGCTCGATGAAATCATGAAAGTAGATCAGGGGTACAGAATGCTTTTTGACACCGAAATAACTCCGGAAAAGAAAGAGAAGTTGCTACAGGATCTTAATATCGACAAAGAAGAGTTTGAAAAGAAAAACTGGAAATTGGTTGCAGAACACGATAGCCTGAACATGCAGGAAATTGAAAATATTATTGCTCAATATGGTTATCCGGGAAAAACGCTTGTAGGAGAACCAACGAATCAGGCAGCATGGTATGTGATTCAACATTCAACAAAAATTGGAAAATATCTGCCTCTAATTAAAGAAGCTGGGAAAAAGAAAGAAATTCCTTTTACATGGGTTGCGATGATGGAAGATCGATATCTGATGAATGAAAATAAAGAACAGATCTATGGAACGCAAGGGAAGGGAGAAATGACAAAAGATAAAGACGGAAAACAAATCTTTGTGAATTTTGTGTGGCCTGTTAAAGATCTTAAAAATGTAAATAAGAGAAGAAAAGAAGCTGGATTCGATTCTACCATTGAAGAGAATGCTCAAAGAATGTTCGGAAAGGATTTTAAATACGAACCTTATACTTTACAGCAGGTTTTAGAAATAAGAAATAAAAATAAATAAATAGAAAAAAGATGTGATAATTTCAAGTTATCCCATTGGTATATTTTCAAAGCGAAATTATGAATAACGTATACATCATAGATTACATCAGAACTCCTATTTCAAAATTAACAGGAGGCCTTTCAGAAGTTAGAGCCGATGATTTAGCAGCGGTTGTTATTAAAGAAATCATAGCAAGAAATCCTGGAGTTCCTGTTGACGAAATTGAGGATGTTATTTTCGGATGTGCTAATCAGGCAGGAGAAGATAACAGAAACGTTGCAAGAATGGGACTTTTATTGGCTGGACTTCCTTACAAAATCGGAGGTGAGACCGTAAACAGATTGTGTGCGTCAGGAATGTCTGCGGTGGCGAATGCTTTCCGTTCGATTGCTGCAGGAGAAGGTGAAATTTATATTGCCGGTGGAGTAGAGCACATGACGCGTTCACCTTACGTAATGTCAAAACCAAGCGCGGCTTTTGGAAGAGATAGTCAGATGTTTGATACGACTTTCGGATGGAGATTTGTCAATCCAAAAATGAAAGAATTATATGGTGTTGACGGAATGGGAGATACTGCCGAAAACTTAGCAGATATGCACAACATTAGCCGTGAAGATCAGGATAAATTTGCCCTTTGGTCACAACAAAAGGCTACAAAAGCTCAAGAAAGCGGAAGGTTAGCCGAAGAAATTGTAAAAGTTGAAGTTCCACAAAGAAAAGGAGAACCGAAAATCTTCGATACAGACGAATTCATTAAACCAACTTCATCAATGGAAGGTTTAGGAAAACTTCGTCCGGCTTTCAGAAAAGAAGGAACAGTAACAGCAGGAAACGCTTCAGGAATGAATGACGGAGCAGCTGCTTTAATTTTGGCAAGCGAAGAAGCTGTAAAAAAATATGGCTTAAAACCAAAGGCAAAAATCTTAGGATCTTCTGTTGCCGGTGTTGAACCAAGAATTATGGGAATCGGACCTGTTGAAGCCACTCAAAAATTATTAAAAAGACTGAATCTTTCATTAGATGATATGGATATCATCGAATTGAATGAAGCGTTTGCCGCTCAGGCTTTGGCGGTAACAAGAACATTAGGATTAAAAGATGATGATTCAAGAATAAATCCAAACGGAGGAGCAATCGCAATCGGCCATCCACTTGGAGTTTCGGGAGCAAGAATCGTGGGTTCTGCCGCTATGGAACTTCAGAAACAAGATAAAAAATATGCATTGTGTACCCTTTGTATCGGTGTCGGGCAAGGGTATGCAATGGTGATTGAAAAAGTATAATTTTTTCAATACTATAACAATATAAAAATGTATCAATATAACAATTTTTACGGCCTGTCATGCTGAGCTTGTCGAAGCATCTCATTGGTAAACTGTTAGATTGATACATTGTTAAATTAAATTTTCAAAAAATTATGAACATTTACTCATATCACGGAATCCGTCCCATCATCAAACCTTCCGCTTATGTTCATCCGCAAGCGGTAATTATAGGAAATGTGGAAATCGGCGAAGAAGTTTATATAGGTCCCAACGCGGTAATTCGTGGCGATTGGGGCAAAATTATCATCAAAGATGGTGCGAATGTTCAGGAAAACTGTACGCTTCACGTTTTTCCAGGGATTGAAACGATTTTGGAGGAATCTGCACATATCGGTCATGGAGCGATTATCCATTCCGGACATATCGGAAAAAATTGTCTGGTTGGAATGAATGCAGTGGTAATGGATAAAGCCGTTATTGGTGATGAATGTATTGTCGGTGCATTAGCTTTTGTTCCTGCCAATTTTAAATGTGAGCCAAGAAAGTTAATTGTTGGAAGCCCCGCGAAAATTATTCGTGATGTTTCTGATGAAATGATCAAATGGAAAACAGAAGGTACAAGATTGTATCAGGAACTGGCGAGAGAAGGAAAAGATGCTATTCTACCTTGTGAACCATTTACAGAATATGTTCAGCAGATTCCTACAAAAATTGTTGATTACAGCATTTGGGATGATGTGAAGTAACCTTCATTTAATTCCAATAAAAATCAATTGTATGAAATCGATTTATACTAAAAAGAACTTTTTAAATTCCTTGCTTTTGGGAAGTATTAACATTGTGGTTTATTATTTGGCTGGATTTATTTTTAAGGTAGATCGTAAAGACTGGATGTTTTATGTAGTAATGTTTTTCACTTTCTTTCTCATCAACTTCTTTTTAAGAAACGGAAACAGGCATTGGAAAGAATTTTTAACACTGAAAAAAAGAAATGATTAAAAAAATTCTCATTTTCTGCACTATTCTGTTTACATTTCAATCTGCGGTTTTTGCCCAGACCACAAATGTAAAGCCATTGACTATTGGAGAAATCAGAACCCTAAAATCTAAAATTTTAAACGAAGACAGAACGTTAAACATCTATCTTCCACAAAAATTTGACAAAACAAAATCTTACCCTATTATTTATCTTCTGGATGGAAGCATGAATGAGGATTTTATTCATGTAACCGGATTGATTCAGTTCTTCAATCAAATGTATTCCATGCCGGAAACGATTGTGGTGGGAATTGCCAATATTGACAGGAAAAGAGACTTCACTTTTCACACAGATTTAAAAGATTTACAGAAAGACTATCCTACAACAGGACATTCTGATAAATTCATTAATTTCTTAGAAAAAGAATTAAAACCTTATATCCAAAGCCAGTTTAAAACAACGGACAACTATTTATTCGGACAATCTTTAGGTGGACTTTTAGCAACAGAAATTTTGTTGAAAAAACCTGAGATGTTCAATAATTATTTTATCATCAGTCCAAGTTTGTGGTGGGATGATGAAAGTCTTTTAAAGCAGGCAAACCAATTATTGGCTAAAACTCCTGACACAAAAAAGTTTATTTATGTTTCAGTAGGAAAAGGTGAACATCCGGTGATGATAAAAGATGCAGAAGATTTTTATGAGGTTTTAAAAAAATCCAACAAGAAAAACTGGACAGTAGAATATAAAATGATGGAAACAGATAATCATGCAACGATTCTTCACAGAAGTCTATATGAAGGGTTGGTAAAATTGTTTCCGTATCAGGAACCTAAATAAATGTAACAATATATCAATGTAAAAATGTAACAATTTTGCACATTGTCATTCTGAACGAAGTGAAGAATCTCATTGGTAAACTGTTACACTGATACATTGTTAAATTAAAATATTAAAACTATATGGAGAAGTTAAAAAACTATATCTACGGCGAATGGGTAGAAGGAAACGGAAACGGAATTCCTTTATACAATGCTGTAAACGGTGAGCAGGTTGCCATTTCCGACACCGAAGGTCTGAATTTCGAGCAGGCTTTGGACTACGGAAGAACAATCGGTTACAAAAATCTTTCGTCTATGACGTTCTACGACCGTGGGGAAATGTTGAAAAAAGTAGCGCTTTACCTTTTAGAAAGAAAGAAAAAATATTACGAATTATCATATAAAACAGGAGCAACCCATGTTGATTCTTGGGTAGATATTGAAGGAGGTTTCGGTACTTTCTTCACGTATTCCGGATTGGCAAAAAGAATGCTTCCGAATACTCCGTTTTGGGTAGATGGAGAAACTCAGAAAATTTCTGCCAACGGAACTTTTCTGGGAACTCACATTCTTACTCCGAGTGAAGGAGTTTCAGTACAAATTAATGCGTACAACTTTCCGGTTTGGGGAATGCTGGAAAAGTTATCTACCTCTTTATTGGCAGGTGTTCCATCAATCGTGAAGCCTTCTCCGTTTGGTTCCTATTTAACGAACGCGGTTTTCCAGGATATGATTGAAAGCGGAATTCTTCCGGAAGGAGCTGTCCAGTTAGTTTGCGGTGAACCTGGAAATATTTTAGACTATATTCAGGATGGAGATTCTGTATTGTTCACAGGTTCTGCAACGACGGGTAGAAAATTAAAATCTATGCCTTCAATTGCAGGAAATGCTGTTCGTTTCAACATGGAAGCAGATTCTTTGAACTGTTCAATTCTTGGGTTGGATGCAAAACCGGGAACTCCAGAATTTGATTTGTTCATCAAAGAAGTTCGTAACGAAATGACAACGAAAGCCGGACAAAAATGTACAGCAATCAGAAGAATTATCGTTCCTGAAAACTTGATTGGAGATGTTCAGAATGCTTTATCTAAAGCTTTAGACCAGACAAAAATCGGAAGCCCGTTAAGCAGAGAAACAAGAATGGGTTCTTTGGTAGGAAAACAGCAGTATGATGAGGTTGTAAGAAAAATTAATATCTTAAAATCTGAGACAGAACTGGTTTACGACGGAAAACACGAGTTGGTGGATGCGAACTATGAAAATGGTGCATTTATGAGTCCGAAATTGTTCTTAAATGATTCTCCGTTTACTAAAAATATCTCTCATGATGTAGAAGCTTTCGGACCGGTTTCTACGTTAATGCCTTACAAAGATGCAGAAGAAGCTGCGGCTTTAGCAAAAAGAGGAAAAGGAAGTTTGGTAGGATCTATCATTTCTCATGATGACAATTTTATAGCAGAAACTTCGTGGAAAATGGCTTCTCAGCACGGAAGAATTTTTGTACTGAACAGAGACAATGCAAAAGAAAGTACAGGTCACGGTTCGCCACTTCCTACTTTGATGCACGGTGGTCCTGGTAGAGCGGGCGGTGGTGAGGAAATGGGCGGTTTAGGCGGTCTTCATTTCTTCCTTCAGAAAACAGCAATTCAAGGTTCTCCGGATACGTTGACAGCAATTACAAAAATTTATCAGCAGGGAGCAGAGAAAAAATTCTCAGACAAGCATCCTTTCCAGAAATATTTTGAGGAAGTTGAGATTGGAGATTCTTTGGAAACAGCAGGAAGAACAGTAACTGATGCAGATATCGTGAATTTCTCTAATGTTTCATGGGATCATTTCTATGCACACACAGATGCAACGAGCTTAACGGGAACTATTTTCGATAAAACAGTTGCTCACGGATATTTCATCCTTTCTGCAGCGGCTGGATTGTTTGTTTCAGGAAAAAAAGGACCTGTTATCGCGAATTATGGATTAGAAAACTGTTCGTTCTTCAAACCTGTTTATGCTGGAGATACCATTACGGTTTATTTAACGGCAAAAGAAAAGATTAACAGAGGCGTAAAAGGAAGAAATATTCCTTCAGGTGTTGTGAAATGGCTGGTTGAGGTTGTGAATCAAAGAGATGAGATCGTTTGTGTAGCAACAATTTTAACATTGGTAGCAAAACATTCTCCTTTTATCGATTTAAATTTAAAAAATATTCAAAAAACATTGAATAGCTTAACGGAATCCACTCAGCCAAGTTGGGGTAAAATGTCTCCTCAGCAAATGATTGAGCATTTAGAGCATGGTGTTTTGGTAAGTCTTGGAGAACCAGAAGCAGACAAATGCTTTACTCCGGAAGAGCAACTGGAAAAATGGCAGGATTCTTTATATAATCATAGAAAAATGCCGAAAGATTTCCCGGCTCCGTTCTTAGCTGAAGACGAGAAGTTATTGGAATTAAGACATAAAAACCTAGAAATTGCCAAGCAGTCTTTCTTGGATAATCTAAAAAGATTCTCTATTTATTACAAAGAAAATCCACAGGCAGAACATATGAATTTTGTTTTCGGAAAATTGAATAAAGAAATGTGGGAGCTGATGCATAAAAAACATTTTACTCACCACTTTGAACAGTTTGGATTGATTTAAATATTTAATTTAATAATATACCAATTTAGCAGTGTAACGATTTGTTGCACTGTTTTTTTATAATCTTTTGTTAAACCCCTTTCTATACTTGGTATCGAACTTTTTTATTCTTTATTTTTAGATTTAAATCAATTCAAAATATTTATTATGGAAGAAAACTGGATGCAGAAATATAACGAAGTGAAAAATATCCTTACTTGTCCTACAGATTTGGAATCTTATTTCACGTCAGAAGAAATAATGGGGCAAAAAATGGAAATTCTGGAAATCGGAGAAGTTTCTCTGCCTTCGGGAAAAATAGTGGTGAGAGATCCGTTAGTTTATCTGAAGGCTAATGAAAAACCCTATTTCACTGAAACCCCTAAAGGAAATTTTCCGGTTACAATTGCTGTTGTAAAATCAGAAGATTGGGGCGACAGGTATGCCGTTGTAAAAGTGAAATTTACTGATGAAAAACCTGTAATTTATCAGGAAGCTCTCATTGGAAATGAAAATCTTGAAGGTGTAAAGGAAGATGATTACTTTGGCTTCTTTGCAGATGCAGGTTTGGGATGTGTTGTCGACGCGGAAGCACTATCTTACTTTGATCAATTCATTGTAGGATTGAATGTTGATAATATTTATGACGATTATTTTGCAGAATTATTTGCTAAAAGCTATAAAGAAAATCCAAATAATCAAAGACAGGGAGGAGACTGGATCAACTGGACGATTCCGAATACAAGCTACAACATTCCTATGTTTGCGAGTGGTTTCGGAGATGGGGGTTATCCGGTCTATTTTGCTTATGATGCGAATGGGAAACTGTGCGGTCTTTACATTCAGTTTATTGATATTGAACTGGCTCTGAGTGATGAAGAAGAAAGCGAAGACTAAATCTGAGGATTTTGTTTTCTTGAGCTAGTCAGTTATCTATCTATAAAAAAACTATGGGAGATAATGAAGGTTTTCTTAGAAATAGTCTAATGATAAACCTTTAGAATATTAGAAAAAAATAAGTTTTTAATTCAAAAATAATATAGATATTTGATGAAGCTACTTTTAATAAATAAAATACTATGGAATTAAGGTTTTTCAAAGATTTTGACTTTACAAATTTTTGGAGTGAATGCAGTTACTCATCAAAAGATTATATAGAAGATTTTCCAAGTGATGAAACAATTACAGAAGTTGAAAATACATTGGGATATCAGCTTCCGGGATCTTATATTGAATTGATGAGGCTACAAAACGGAGGATTGGTGAATAAACCCTGTTTTCCTACCACAGAAAGTGTTTCGTGGGCAGAAGATCATGTAGCCATTACGGGAATTATGGCGATTGGAAAAGGAAAGAAATATTCCGTGTGTGGTGAGTTGGGAAGTCAGTTTATGATCGACGAGTGGGGATACCCTTCCGATGGTATTTATATTTGCGACTGTCCTTCCGCGGGGCACGATATGATCCTGCTTGATTATTCTGCATGTGGTAAAAATGGAGAACCCGAAGTAGTGCACGTAGATCAGGAAAACGATTTTAAGAAAACTTTTTTAGCAAAAGACTTTGAAGCATTTATTAGAGGATTAAGACAGGAAGAAGAATTCGAAGTAGAGTAATGCTACAATATATATGAAAAATGAAACTTTTGCAGATAAGGTCACTGAGTTTAATAAAAACTTACACTATTCAGGATCATTGCCTGATGACTTTCAGGTTTTAAATCCGTATCTGGATAATCCCGAAACAATGATCGTTATGCAGAAGTTTTATTACAAATATTATAACGACTTCAACAGGAGAAAATTCATGATCGGGATCAATCCAAGCCGGCATGGTGCAGGAGTCACAGGAGTTCCTTTTACGGATACCAAACGTTTGGAAAGTGTTTGTGGAATTAAGATGAAATCGGCATATACTCATGAAGTTTCTTCAGTTTTTATATACGATATGATTGAGGAATATGGAGGTGCACAGGAATTTTATAAACATATCTATATCAATTCTCCCTTTCCTCTGGCTATTATAAGAAAATCGAAAAATGGCTGGTTGAATGCTAATTATTATGATGATAAAGCACTTTTCAATGAGGTAAAAGACTTTATGATTGATTCTTTAAAAAAACATATCAGCTTAAATCTGATCACCTCAGAAGTATTTATTTTAGGAAAGAAAAATGCCGACTTTATTTCAAAATTGAATCAGGAAACCCATCTTTTCGAAAAAATGACCGTTTTGGAACACCCAAGATATATTCAGCAATATAAATCAAAAGAAAAACAACTCTATATTGACAAATATATTTTAGCCTTGAATAATAACTAATCAATTTAATATGCCTTGGAATCCTGAAGTTTACAATCAATTTAAAGAGGTACGTTATCTTCCTTTCTTTGATCTGATGGAGCTTATTTCTGCTGATGGTTTGAAAAAAGCTATTGACATTGGTTGCGGAACCGGAGAACAGACGCATATCCTGTCAGAACAATTTCCAGAAGCCGAATTTTTAGGAATTGATTCCTCTCATGAAATGTTGGCTAAATCGGAAGCTTTTAAAAATGAACGATTGAGTTTTGAACAAAAAACTGTTGAGGAGCTATATGATTCCAGCGATAAATGGGATCTGATTTTCAGCAATGCTGCCTTGCAATGGTCAGATGATCATGAGCATCTGTTTCCAAAATTACTTTCCTTATTAAGTGAAAATGGTCAGTTTGCCGTACAAATGCCGCTTCAGGCTGAAAATATGCTCAATCAGATTTTGTTTCAGCTTGCTTCAGAAGAACCTTATAAAACAGATCTTCAACACTGGAACAGGGTTTCTCCTGTATTATGCCTGGATGAATATTCAAGAATGATGTTTGAATACGGATTAAAAGACTTACAAATTTCTATCAGGGTATATCCAATAATTGCCGATAATACGGAAAAGCTCTTTCAGTTTATTTCCGGTTCAGCATTGATTCCCTACTTAGAAAGACTGGATAGAAATACCAAACAACACTTCGTTGAAGAATATAAAAAGCGCATAGAGAAAAAATTTAAACAATTTCCATCCATCTATGCATTCAAAAGAATATTGCTGTACGGGAAAAAATAAAAAATTCTGAACGAGATCTTGTTTTTGACTACTAAAATTACGCTTTAGTTTTCTCAAAAGCCCGGTATTTAGTATTTTTGTATAAATCCAATAGATACTAAAAATGAGTGATTTTGTAACATCAGAAATTAAAAATAATATTGCCGAAATTACATTCGGAACCGCAAAAAGTAATTCTCTTCCCGGAGCCATTCTTGAAAAACTGGCTCAGACTATTCTTGATGAGGCTGCTAAAGCTGAAGTTAAAGCCATTCTTGTAAAAAGTGAAGGTGAAAAAGCATTCTGTGCAGGAGCAAGCTTTGATGAGTTATTAGCAATTGAAGAACTGGAAACTTCTACCAAATTCTTTGGAGGTTTTGCCAAAGTATTGAATGCCATGAGAAATTGTGGTAAAATAGTTGTCGTAAGAGTTCAGGGAAAAACAACAGGAGGTGGAGTAGGTCTTGCCTGTGGAGCAGATTATTGCTTTGCAACAAAAGACTCTGCATTGGCTTTAACGGAGATCAACCTGGGAATAGGGCCTTTCGTTATTGGTCCTTACGTAGAAAGAAAAATTGGAAAATCACAATTTTCGGCTATGGCGATCGATGCAGATTTCAGATCTGCAGAATGGGCAGAACAGCATAATGTTTACCATTCAGTTTCTGAAACGATAGAAGAAATGGATGCAAAGCTTGAAAAATTTTTAAATACCCTTTCTTCAAGAAGTGAAGAAGCTTTAGCTTTAATTAAGAAAGTTTCTTGGGAAGGAACCGATCATTTCAATGAACTGATGCCTGCAAGAATACATATGAGTGCTAGTCTTATTTTGGAAGATTCTGCTAAAAAGAATATTGAAGCGATCAAAGAAAGACTGAGAGTAAAATAAAATTTTCTTTTCTAACGATAAAAATATCCGAATTTTAATTTGGATATTTCTTTTTCTTTTTTAACTTTGTATTTCAAAGTTCTTTATATGGAATCAAAAAACTATCAGGAAGACTTATTACATATTCGTTCTATGATGGAACGATCTTCAAGGTTTATTTCTCTTAGCGGACTGTCTGGAGTTTTTGCCGGCCTATCTGCAATTGTAGGCGCTATTTATGTCTATTTTGTTTTTCAAAGAGAAGGGATCGATTATTTTGATGGAGACAGAAATGTTTTTGGACCATCTTTAGTAAAAGAGCTGGTTACTATAGGAGTAGTAATTTTGATAGCTGCAATTCTCAGCGGCTATATTTTTACGGCTAATAAGAGTAAAAAGAAAGGTTTGAAGATTTGGGATGCCACGACCAAAAGACTTTTGATTACCTTTGCAGTGCCTCTAGTGGCCGGAGGTTTTTTCTGCTTGGGACTTCTTTATCATCATCTTTTTGTTTTCATTGCTCCTGCAACGCTTATTTTTTACGGATTGGCTTTGGTAAGTGCAGAACGTTATACATTAACAGATGTAAAATATTTAGGATATTTTGAAATCATTTTAGGATTGGCTTCTTTATTCTTTTTAGGATGGGGATTGCTTTTTTGGACGCTCGGTTTTGGAGTATTACATGTTGTATATGGATTGATTATGCATAAGAAGTATAAATAATTTGGATTTTTCATTATTGCTATTTAAAAGTATATTTAAAAAAGGTAAAGCTTTTAAAGTAGTTCATAAACGTATAGAGGATTAATTAAATTAAAATGATCAAAATAAATCAACTCAACAAAGAATTTGAAAGTCGTGTAAGATTGGGCATTATGTCTGTTCTTATGGTAAACGATTGGGTTGATTTTTCGGAAATGAAAAACCTTTTGGAGGTCACAGATGGTAACTTGGCAAGTCATAGTGCTGCTTTGGAAAAGTCCAATTATATAGAAGTAAAAAAAGAATTCGTAGGTAAAAAACCAAAAACTTCTTATAGGGTAACACAATCAGGAAGATTAGCATTTACTGAACATTTAAATGCTCTTGAAAAATTATTGGGGAAATAAAGCTCAAATTTTTTTGAATTTAAACTTTGTATTTCAAAGTACTTTATAAAATTAAATAGTATAGTTATGAAAACACTAAAACAAACAAACCTTCTCATTTTCGCAATTCCTGCCTTGCTTTTAGCAGCAGCTTTTTTCTGCAATCTTTTTGTAAAAGGATTTGATTGGTCTTTACCTGATTTTATAATTGCCGCAATCCTGCTTTTTGGAACAGTTCTCATCATCAATTTCGTCATCAATTCCAGAAAGTCGTTTTCTTCCAAAGTAATCATTTGTGGAACAGTCCTATTGGTTCTTATTTTAATTTGGATTGAGCTGGCAGTAGGAATTTTCGGAAGCCCGTTTGCAGGAAGTTAATTGAAAAAGAAGATGACTAGAAAAGATTTTTTGAAAAGGCTTTTAAAACTGTCAGCTCTTGCAGCATTTCCGACGTTATATTCATGGCAGATAGAACCGTTTTGGGTAGAATTTGTACAGAGAAAACTTCCGATTAAAAATTTACCACAAGAAGTGGACGGAAAAATTCTGATGCAGATCTCAGATATCCATGTTGGCGATCGGTTTGATTATCATTTTCTAATAGACTCATTTCAGAAAGCAAAACAGTTTGCTCCTGATTTTGTGGTGTACACAGGAGATTATGTAAACCACGGAACTGCTGAAGATCAAGAAAAATTAAAGAAAGTTATGAGCAATGCAGTAATGGGAAAGCTGGAAACTTTTGGAATTCTGGGAAATCATGATTACGGCAAGAACTGGAAAGACTTAGGTTCTTCACAAACGATCTGTCAAATTTTGGAACATCAAGGAATTACTATGGTAAATAATGCGCAAAAAGAATCTTATGGACTAAATATTATTGGATTTGATGATCTATGGTCACCCAATTTCGATCCGATGAGTGTAATGAAAGATTATGATGCTTCAAAAGCCAATTTGGTACTTTGTCATAATCCGGATGTTTGTGATAAAGATGTTTGGAACGGCTATCAAGGCTGGATTTTAAGCGGACATACTCATGGCGGACAATGCCGGATTCCCGGAATCATCACACCTGTTCTTCCCGTAGAAAACAGAAAATATATTTCAGGTGAAATTGACCTTGAAGACGGAAGAAAGGTATACATCAATCGTGCTTTGGGGCATTCTTTTCAGGTAAGATTTATGGTGCGTCCAGAAATCACAGTGTTTACATTAATACAAGCTTAATACTTTTTATATGAAAAATGAATCTGTAATTTATTTCGGAAAATCAGTTTTCGGGCTTTTTTTCGTACTTGGAAATATATGTTTATTAGGATATTTATTATCAAAAAATGATGATTTTGCCATTGGAGGATTTCTTCTTTTAATATTTGGAACGGTGATTAATCTCTTACTGATCATTGCTCTTTTAATCTATGGCACAATCAAAAAAGATCAGCTGAGTTATTGTCTAAGAGCAATCCTTATTCTTCTCATTAATATTCCTGTTGCTATTATTTATGCTTTGATAGGTATTAATTTAAATACATAAACTATGAAAAAACTACGCGTCAAACTCTTACTTTATATTTACGATAAAACTCAAAAACTTTACAGGACTTATTTTAAAAAGAAAAAAAGACAATGGCAGTTCAATGAAAGACAATTGCTGGAGTTTCATAAAGACTCTTTAGGGAGAAAGTTGGGAGAGTTTTATAAGAAACATGGGTTTTCAATGATTCCGAAGATGGAAAATCATGATGTTCACCATTTAATTACCGGTATCGGAACCCATTTTGAAGAAGAAATCGCTATCCAGTATCTTCTTTTGGGAAACGGAAAACTGAACGCTCATCTTTTGGCAGCCATCATATTAGGAACACTTATTCTTCCCGAATATTTTAAAATGTACATCAATGCTTATAGAAAAGGACAAAATATGAGAAAATTTCATCACCTGAATTTTGAAGAATTGCTTTGGCAGAATTTTGAAAATCTCCAGAATTTTCTCAGACAAAAAGAAAGTCCGGTTCTTTATTAATTTTAAAAACTCACCTTATGAAAACTTATCATCCTATTATTTTGACAACCGTACTTTTTGTAGTACTTTTTTACGGGGAAACACCTGGGATTAATCTTGGAATTCTCGGAATAGTGTATGCTCTACTCACTTTGTTTATAACGCCAAAGAAAAATAAAACACAAACATTTTATATACTATTTGCTACTTCCATTTTATCCAGCTTCGCATTTGCGTGGTACCGTGATGTGCCGTCACTCTTAGCAGTAACTTCTTCATTATTATTTTTAGGCCTTAGATCCAAAACAAGAAAATTGAAATCCCTTTTTATTGTTCCTGTTTTCGTAACGAACTTCTTAACCTTTTTTTGCCGTTTTTTCAGTTTTGAAAAATGGCTTCCGAAATTCAATACTTCAGGAATGTTGCAGAAAACGATTGCTGTTATTCTTATTCCGGCTATTTTTATTGTAGTGTTCTTCTGTATCTATACTTATGGAAGCGATCATTTTGCAACTCTTTTTGAAAATATTGAGTTTGATTTTAATTTCCTTGATTTTTTTGGACTTGCCATTTTAGGATTTTTTATTGCATTCAATTTCTGGAATTTTTCGGTAGAAAGATTTATATATAAACAGAATCACTATTTAGATAATACTTTTTCAGCTCAGGAAAAATCTCAAAAGGCCTCTTTTAGCTTTATGACTTTTGATTTGGAAAGAACCAGTGGAATAATAACGTTTTTAGTTTTAAATGTGATGCTCTTATTCTTTATTTTCACCTACAACTACGAACAGTTTTATGAAGTTCCCAAAACCCCGTCTCAGCTTTCAGATGAAACACACGAAAGAGTAGTTTCTGTTATCTTGAGTATTATCATGGCAATTGCAGTGATTATGTTCTACTTTAAAGGAGCTTTTAATTTTGATAAAAATGCCGGAACATTAAAAATCCTGGCTAAAATATGGGTGGTTCTCAATGCAGTCCTCATATTTTCTACAATTGCTAAAAATACAGAATATGTTCAACAGTTGGGATTAACATATAAAAGACTGGGAGTTTATGCATTTTTAATATTGAGCATTATTGGATTAGTAGTAACTTTTATCAAAATTCAGAAGCAAAAAACCAATGCTTTTCTGTTCAATCAAATGGTATGGTATTTATATGGAATGATTTTGGTTTGCAGTTATTTCAATTGGGGTGGAATGGCAACACAATATAATATCCGAAATCATAAAGGGAATTTTAAATTTCTGCATTCTCTACATTATAATGATGAGATTTTAGAAAATACTTTTCCGAAAGAAATGAAAACAAAAATTAACTATGACCGGATAGAAAGTGATAAAGCGAGCTTCCTTTCCAAGATTTTATACTACGAATCCATTAAAAAATAAGAGATATGAAAAAGCTGCTATTCATCATTCCGTTTGTTTTATTTTCTTGTAAAAAAGAAGTAAACAGTACTGAAATAAAAACCTATGATTCTACTTCAAAAGAAAGTCCTGAAAAAATAGATTCGGTTATAAAAAAAGAAGAGGCTAAAACTCCGGATACAGTCGTTGCAGTAGAGAATACTATTACAGCCGAAGAAAAGGGCAGGGTTTTGGTAAAAACAATTGAAGGAAACCATTTTCCGATGGTGATACAGGAAGAATTTACAAAAGATCATGATAAACTCATTCTTAAAATTTCAAATTATTCTAAACCTCAATTAAAAGCACAAATTCTTACGAAGGAAAAAGACTTCAATATCAGATTTAATCAGATTAAACTTCCGGACGGAAATATGGATGGGCCTTTTGGAAGGGAAATTACCTATGATATTCCCGAAAAAGGAGAGGTTTGGCTTATTGTAGGAAAAAACAATATGGCAGATGGTAAAATTACTGGTGCTTTTTCTGTGAAGGTAGAATAGCTTTGGTATAATTTATGTAAATGAAACTGTAAAATAAATATTATGAAAAATATATTTTCAACAGCTATAATAGCTTCTGTAGCTTTGGTAAGTTGCGGAACAGTACAGTCTCTCGTTCAGAATACATTTCCTTATACTGCCAATGTATTGGTTTCTACGGGAGTACCCGTAGATAAAGAGGTGTCTTCTACTGCAACGGCATCGAATGTTCAGACCTGGTTTGGAGGGAATAACAACGCCAAAATAAAAGACGTAAGAATTTCTGATGCAAAAGTATCTGTCGTTACTCCTTCAAATGGTAGTCTTAGCGACTTTAAATCGATAAAAGTGTATGTTTCATCAAGCGGAACAGGAGAAAAATTGGTAGCTTCAAGATCTAATATCTCTACAAGTTCATCAAGTCTAAATTTGGATTTAAATGATACCGGTTTTTTAGATGAGGTGGTAAAAAGTACAGGACTTACCGTAAGAACGGTTTATGAATTGAAAAATCAGACAAGCTCTGATATGAATATAAAAATAGCGCTTAATTTCAGCAGTATTCCTGTGAAATAATAATAAAAAAAGTCTTGCAAAATTTTGCAAGACTTTTTTATTATAAACTTAAATTTTATTTAAAATCTACCAATTCGATATCGAAAATAAGGGTTGCTCCCGGAGGAATTACTCCGCCTGCTCCATTATCACCATATGCTAAATCTGAAGGAATGTAAAATCTGTATTTCGCTCCTTTGGTCATCAACTGAATTCCTTCCGTCCAACCTTTAATGACTCCTGAAAGATTCAAATCCATTGGATTTCCTCCGTGGTTGTCTGTACTGTCAAAAACAGTTCCGTCCATCAGTTTTCCTGTGTATTTTACGTTGGCAGTACTTGAAGCGGTTGGTTTAGCTTTTCCGTCACCAGGTTGTAAAACTTCGTATTGTAATCCGCTTGCTGTAGTCGTTATTTTTTTATTTAGCTTATTTTTAGCTAAAAATTCTGCCCCTTTTTTCTTGTTTTCTTCAGCTTTTACTTTTGATTCAGCTTGTTTTTTTTCATTTTGCTTCTGCATAAAACCTTGTAGAAAAGTACCCATTTCTTCTTTTGGGAATAATTTCGCTTTATCAGAAAACTCGTCTTTTAAAGCCTGAGCCATAAGATCCGGATCTACAGTAAATCCTTGTCTTTTCATATTCTGAGCAATATCAAGACCTATATAATAAGATGCTTTTTGTTCATCCGTATAAGACTTTTGAGCGAAAGAAGAAGTAAATCCGGCAATAATAGCCAAAGTAGCTAACGTTTTTTTCATTTTTTGAGATAAATTATATTCAGTTGTAAAATTAAGCTTTTGTAACGGAATCCATTACAATAGTTACAGGACCGTCGTTAATTAATGAAACTTTCATGTCTGCACCAAAAATTCCGCTTTCCGTTTTGAGTCCTGATTTTGAAATTTGTTCTTTAAAGTAATCAAAAAGAGGAATAGCGTTATCCGGTTTTGCGGCTTTAATGAAAGAAGGCCGGTTTCCTTTTTTATAGTCAGCAATTAATGTAAATTGACTGATACAAAGAATTTCCCCTTTTATATCCTGTACAGAAAGATTAAGCTTATCATTTTCATCCCCGAAAATTCTAAGATTTAAAACCTTCTGAACAAGCCAGTCTGCATCCGTTACTGAATCACCTTCATCAATTCCTACCAAAAGCATTAATCCTTTTCCGATTTCACCCACAATCGTCCCATCTACTTTTACACTGGATTCGGAAACTCTCTGTATAACCACCTTCATATTAATAATAAATATTTAAAATATTCGATGAAGGATCATAATTATAAGTATATGTTTTCGGAGGAAGACCTGTAATCTGATTCGCTGGTTGACCAGTCAGAAGAATCCATTTTGCACCATCCTTCGGACAGATAATACTGATGTCATCTTTTACCTCAAGAGTAGTGTTGGTATCCGGACAAAGATGAGGGGCATTTCGGTCATATATTTTAAAAGAAGAACCGGACGTTCTTACTGCGATTAATCCTCTGGTTCCGGACTGCTGTTCGTTGATATAAATCCACCCTCCGGTGTTATTAAGAGTATAGTATGCCGGAAGATTTAGATTTAATGTTACATTGATTGGGCTGCTTGGAAAACAGTTTACCGTATCCTGTGTTCTTCCACAAGAGTTTAATGTTAAATTGCTGATTATCAGTATTGTTAAAATAAATAGGATTGAAAAACTTTTTTTCATTTCAATTTAAATTTTTATATATTTGTAAAAATTAAACGATTATTACACGAAAACATTGTCCGGCAAATGTCGGATTATTTTTTTATACTAAAACTAAATTTTGAAAATTATGGCAAGCTATGTTACAAAGGAGGGATTAGACAAAATGAAAGCTGAGCTAGAACAGTTGGAAACTATTGAAAGACCTAAAATTACCCAGCAGATTGCAGAAGCTAGAGATAAGGGAGACTTGTCTGAAAATGCTGAATATGATGCAGCTAAAGAAGCGCAGGGGATGCTTGAAATGAGGATTTCTAAATTAAAAGACGTTATTTCTATTTCTAAAATTATAGATGAAAGCCAATTAGATACTTCTAAAGTTTCAATTTTAACAACAGTGAAACTTAGAAATAATGGTACAAAACAAGAACAGGTGTTTACTTTGGTTCCGGATAACGAAAGTGATCTGAAAGCAGGTAAAATTTCTGTCAATACACCTATTGCAAAAGGCTTATTAGGTAAAGTAGTGGGAGAAACGGCTGAAATTACTTTGCCAAACGGAAACAAACTGTCTTTCGAAGTATTGGAAATCACTCTGTAAGAAACCAAATCCTTAGAAATTATGAGCACAATATTCACAAAAATAATTAACGGAGAAATACCGGCTTATAAAATTGCTGAAGATGAAAACTTTGTTGCGTTTTTAGATGCAATGCCTTTGGTGAAAGGACATACTTTGGTAGTTCCTAAAAAAGAAGTCGATCTGATTTTTGATCTGGACAGCGAAGAATATAAAAACCTTTGGGGATTTGCTCAGGAAGTAGCTAAGAAAGTTAAAAATGCAATTCCATGTATAAGAGTGGGCGTTGCGGTGGTAGGACTAGAAGTTCCTCATGCTCATATTCATTTGATTCCTTTAAATAAAATGGAAGATATGAATTTCAGAAATGAAAGACTGAAATTGTCTGTAGAAGAATATACAGAAATCCAAAATTCAATTATTAATTCTTAACAAATAAAAGGGATCGTAAAAAAGCAATTTTTTACGATTTTCTTTAATAAATATACTTATTTAAAATGAACTCAAATCAATGTTCATTCTGCGGCAGAAAAAGAAATGAAGTACAAATGCTGATTTCCGGGCAGAATGGTTTTATTTGTGAAAACTGTATCGAACAAGCACATTCCATAGTGAAAGACAGTGCTTCTAAAACAGGATATTCTCCTGCAGAAAGTATCGATGAATTGAAAAAACCGAAAGAAATTAAAAGCTTTCTCGATCAGTATGTAATCGGGCAAGATCAAGCCAAAAAACAACTTTCCATAGCGGTTTATAACCATTATAAAAGACTGCTTCATGCTAAAGATGAAAACAGGGAAGTGGAGCTTGAAAAGTCGAACATCATCATGATTGGGGAAACAGGAACCGGAAAGACTTTATTGGCAAAAACCATTGCCCGTGAGCTGAATGTTCCGTTTTGTATTGTAGATGCAACCATACTTACAGAAGCAGGTTACGTAGGAGAAGATGTGGAAAGTATCCTGTCAAGGCTTTTGATGGTGGCAGATTATGATGTTGAAAAAGCAGAAAAAGGAATTGTATTTATTGATGAGATAGATAAAATTGCCAGAAAATCTGATAACCCAAGTATTACAAGAGATGTTTCCGGAGAAGGAGTGCAGCAGGGTTTACTGAAATTATTGGAAGGAAGTATTGTCAACGTTCCGCCACAAGGAGGAAGAAAACATCCTGATCAGAAGTATATTCAGGTAAATACTCAGAATATTTTATTTATCGCGGGAGGAGCTTTTGACGGAATTAAAGAGATTATTGAGCGAAGAATGAACAAGCAGGCGATTGGTTTCAGCTCAGAAAAAATAAATAAGGTAGATGAGAATGAGTACGTGTTGAGAAATATTAATGCAATAGATTTAAGGTCTTTTGGATTAATTCCTGAACTCTTAGGGAGGTTTCCTATCATTACCTATCTGGAAAAGCTTACCAAAGAAACAATGGTAAGAATTATGAAAGAACCTAAAAATTCTATTGTCAATCAGTTTGTTGAACTTTTCAAGATGGATGGCATTAAACTTACTTTTACGGATGAAGCTGTTGAAAAAATTGTAGAGGAAACAATGGAAAAAGGATTGGGAGCAAGAGGTCTTAGAGGAACTACAGAAAAAGTTCTTGAAGATTATATGTTCGAAATAGGAGAGCAAAAGGAAATCACATTAATTGCTGATGATATTTTGGTAACTAAATGATTTTTATAGTTTTTTGTTAAAAAAAATTATATATTTGCATAGAGTATTTTATTATATTAACACATAAAAATAATATACAATGAAAAAAAATTTATTAACTATAGCACTTTTGGCCACGATGTGTTCTGTTCAGGCGCAGCTCTTACACATCGATAATTCGGCAAATGTTTACGTAAGTCAAGGCACCTTGGTGTATAGTGGAGGTGGAGTACAAACGAAAGGAACCGGAATCGTTGAGAACCACGGAAACTTTATGATTCAAGGAGCAACAACTGATGTTTTCAGAAATTTAGATGCATCAGGTACTGAAATTACTACAGGAAATACAGGAGGTTCTTTCGTTAATAAACTTAACCAGCCTACAGCGTATGCTTCTGTTAATACCAATTCGTCTACCGCAACTCCGGTTTATACTTACGGGCAATTATACATTTCCGGTTTACCTCAGGATAAAATAACTGGTGTTGTAAATCAGGAATATAGAGCAGTAAGTCATGGAGATTATCAGCAAATGGGGATGCCTTTCTATGGAAAGACGGTTGCCTCTTTAAACGCTAATAGCGGTGCTGAACTAGGAAAGACATTTACGACTACAAGAGGTTCTAAAAACGAAATTCTTTATTGGGACAACACAAATGTGTATTTCCCAAATCTACCTTCAGGACTGAATACTACAATGGGAGTTGATGTAAGTCCTTATGGTTATTATATTGTAGGGGGAAGCGGATTAAATGTTTCTACCAATACCCGTACATTAGTAGGAAGACCTGTTTCTGATACTAATATGACGGTTCCTTTGGCAAATGCAGGAGCAAATGTTAATTTCGGAACTGGAGGAAGTAATGTAAACCCTGTAAACGAAAAGTATTATACGTATCTGCAAGATGGCTTTAGTGCATCTGCAGGACTTTGGACGGGAAACTTCGGAAAAAATATCTATCAGTTTGGTAACCCGTTTATGACCAACTTAGATTTGAGTAATCTAGGGATTAATCAGGTAAATACAGATGGTAACTACTTAAGTAATATTTACGGAGTGAGATTAGAAAATCAAGGGGTACAATATTCCACAGGTGGCGGTGGTGGTGCTTCTTCATATAAGTTCATAACTTTTGGAGGAGGATCTTTAGCTGGAGATGTTGATTACGCCATGGTGAGACCTTACGGAACATTCGTTGTTAAATTGAATGACAATGTTACACAACCTAATTTAAACTTGGCTAATCTTCGTAGATTCAACTATTATTCAAGAAACTCTGCTACAACTTCATATTCAGTAAGTGCTAATAAAAACGGTACAAATGGTACGTTGAAGCAATTAGGAGTTATTGGATTAGATGCCAACGGAAAAGAAGTGGCAAGAACCTATTATATCGTATCCCCAACTACTGTTTCAGGACACTCGTCAACAGTTAAAGCTCAGGTAATTACATCAAGCAGCTCATTAGGAACTTTTGAAGAAGATCCTGTAAACGGCGGATATGATTTGAACAATGTTAATTACTGGATGTATATTAACGAAGCTAATGAAGTTAACTTTAAAGGAAAAAATATAAAATTGGTAAATTATGATCCAAGTATTGTTTCTTTTAAATTTGAAATAAGAGAAAATGCAGCTTTAGTTGCTAACGGAACTCACGTTCTTTCAGCGGGAGAAGGGTTCTATTATAAGAAATCTACCGATGCCAACGTAACGGCTGCTGCTCAAGGAGATGTAGTTACCGCAAATGGTACTACAAACGGTGTAGAATATGACTTATATTATGGAGCGCCTAACTCCGGAACTTTAGCGACCTCAGAAACAAATAAGTCTGCAAAAACAATGGTTATTTATAATCCTGATAAAGACGGATATTTCGTAAGATTTGATCCTTCATGGAAAACAGCAGAGATTAACGTGTTTGATATGAGCGGCAAATTGATTCTCTCTCAAAAAGGAGTGAATGCAAAAGGAGACTTTGATTTGATTTTAGATAAGAAAGTTAAAGTAGTCTATGTTGTCAACGCAGTGTCTGAAAAAGGAGAAAGAGTAACTTCAAAAATTGTAAGATAATATGAAAAAGATTTATTTAAAATTAGTATTCCCATTATGTCTGCTAATGCATACAATTTTTTACGCACAAACACCGGTAAATCCAAATCCTCCGGGAAGTGTAGGAGGTAGTACTCCGGGAGCTCAGGCTTCACCCATCGATATGTATGTTTATGTATTAGGAATTGTAGCCATGTTGCTTATTGTATTCTTTACAAAAAAGTATAAAAGCCAGAAAATATAAAAATTTTATTAAAATAATAGTAAACTCTCTGATTAGTCGGGGAGTTTTTTTATTTTTACCATATGAAAAAGATACTTTTATTGTCTGGGATGATGGCAGGATTGTCTATAAATGCTCAGTTTTCAGTGACTATTCAAGCACCAGAAGGATTCAAAGAACAAGATGCTATTTTATATACGCTTAACGGATCTAAAGATATTATTGTTACGAAGGAACAGAAGAAGAGTAATGTTTGGACGTTTAAGTATCCAAAAGCCTATTCAGGGATGATGAAGGCTTATTTTCCTACTACTAATAATACAGTTACTTTTATTTCTGAGAATAAAAATGTAAACATTAAACTGGAAGCAGATGGCACTAAAGTGAAAGATATCATATATCTTGATGATGCTAATGCTTTAATGAGTAGTATTCAGGAATTATCTCAGAAGAAAGAAGTTATACTTCCTGCATTATCTCAAATTAAAGAGTATTATAAAGATAATACGGAATTTGGAAAAGCCTTAAAAGCAGAAATAGGAAGACTAACGGGAGGTGATTTTGCAGATGCATCAAAGTTTCCTTTTATAAGTTACTATAATACAAATTATAACAAATACTTATCCGCTCAAAATACCAAAAAAGTTTCTCAGGATGATATCATTAATTTTATAGATAAATCGAATGATATGCTGGAAACTTCCTCTCTGCTAAGACCTTTATTGGTGGCTTACCTAAATACAGGAGGAAATACAAATGTTACGGCGTCGGTAGACAAGTTATTAGACACATTAAAGGTCGAAACTCCTCGTGGGCAAACCGTTTTATCAGAGCTCATCGACATTTTTGATGTATATGATATGTCTGAGTTTAAAAATAAATATTTATCTCTTGCAAAGAACCTTAAATGTACTATTACTGATAGACTGGCATCGACCATAAAGTCTAATGCAAATGTAGAATTAGGAGCTGTTTTCCCTAACTATAAATTTCAGTCTCCGGTAAATACAGAGGCGAAATCAATTCATGATGTAAAAGCTGATAAAAAGATTATTGTTTTCTGGTCATCTACATGTTCACATTGTGAAAGTGAGCTTCCGCAGCTGCTTGCAAAATATAAAGAATTACAGGCAAAAAAAGTTCAGATTATAGGCTTATCTTTAGACACGGATAAGGCCTCATATACGAGTAAAATAGCGGCATTTCCTTGGATCAATGATTCAGAATTGAAAGGATGGAATAGCTCTTACTCGGAAACTTACAACGTTCATGCTACACCGACATATTTTATTTTAGATGCTAACAATAAGATAATCAATAAGCCAGAACACGTGGGGAATGTTTTAGAATATTTTAATGCAAAATAATTTTGGAGGAAAAGAAATAATGTATATATTTGCACCACGAAAAAGGCGAGGTAGCTCAGTTGGTTAGAGCGCAGGATTCATAACCCTGAGGTCACGGGTTCAATTCCCGTCTTCGCTACTAAAACAGTACTTTCGGTAGGTACTTAAAAATACACCGCGGGATGGAGCAGTAGGTAGCTCGTCGGGCTCATAACCCGAAGGTCATCGGTTCGAGTCCGGTTCCCGCTACTAAAAAACGCAACTATTACTAGTTGCGTTTTTTTATTTATAAAGTATATATCTATTTTTTTAACCCTTTAAATATTCTATTCATTTGTATTTAAATGATGTAGTTTAAAGGGTAGATATTAGATATGAAAAAACAAAATAATGGACTTTTATTCATCAGTATTTTTGATATACTTTTAAAACGAAAATCTTGTCATTTCGTTAAAATAAATAAGTATCTTTTTAGTGAATTATTCTAAATTCTAAAAAAAACTTAAAATAAATTCAAAAAATCTTAAATTTTTCATAAAACTTGATAAAAAGGAAAAATAAGTTTTTTATTTATAAATATTATTGTATTTTTACATCGCCTTGAATGAGGGAACAAGTCAAGGTAATAAATTTTTTTTCATCATTTGTGTTTTTAGAATCGTATCGCCTGATACGATTCTTTTTTTATATATACTATTTTTCGTAATTCAACAGCAGATCGATAAAGTAAGAGTAGGTAACAGAACCTTCCTGCTGGTTACTTTTAAGAAACAAGTTATTGGTAATCCCAAAGAAATCATCTAACCAGCTTTGATGTTTCAACATGAAGGCCTTTTCAAATGCCCGATCTCTTTTCATGCCCGCAGAATAGTTTTTTTGCACTGATTTTACAAAGGCAGGATCTTCTTCAACAATGAACCTTAAAAGGCTTTTTAAAGTGAAGTATTCGGTGCTGTAACGAAGTTCTGCATTCGCAGAGCTAATACCTATCAAATAGCCTATAAAATTGGCTTCTTGTTCCCTGGCAAAGCCTAATTGGTGGGAGCTTTCATGAGCAGAAGTAAAAGGGATGAATGTGGACGGAAGCTGTGAGTTATATTGAGCTTCCGCTGTGAACGGATTATAATATCCAAGGATGCCGGTAAAGCTCATCACGTTTTTGAATAAGCTTGGCTTAAAGGAATTGATTTCTGGAGCTTTTTTAGAAGAAATGTACTGAGGAATGGTTTTTTGGCGTTGAAGAATTTCTTCTTGAATAGAAGTAAGATCAGAAATAATAAAGACTCCGTTCTTATCTTCTTGTACCATTGTTCTGCTTGCTTTACATTTTTCAAGGTATTGTAAAGCTAATATCTTTGCTTTCCTGATATCGGGCTCGTTCTGGCTCGAAAGCTTATGAAGGATTGGTGTTTGAAAATACAGCATTCCCCAAAATATCTGATAACAGAAATAAATACTATTAATGACCAAAAGAAACTTTACGATAGCTTTGTTTCTATCTCTCTTTTTAAAAAGCTTAATCAAAGAATATAGAATAAAGATTCCTAAGAGTACATACAATAGATCACCCAAAGAAAAAGGAATCCAGGAAAAAAGAACCTGATGAGTTTTTTTCTGAATCTCAAAAAGACTTTCAAAAAAGGAAATCATCAAGACTGATTTCGAGAACGCTAAAAATAAAAGAAATTGGGCAAGTAATAAACCCGCCCAAAATCTTTTCTTCGTATATATTTTACTATTATTAATGACCACTTCCTTTTGTGAGTTTATCAAGGTCTATCCCTTGAGATTTTAAAATTCCACTTACTCTAATTGCATAAAAAGCTAAGTAAGCAAAACAGAAAACTCCTACCATATAACTCATATGTATAGTTGTTAAATCAGCAATATATCCCTGAATAAGACTTACAATTCCACCACCCATAATCATCATAATCAATAGACCTGAACCTTGGTTGGTGTGTTTTCCAAGACCATTGATGGCAAGGGCAAAAATACAAGGCCATAAAGTAGAGCAGAACAAACCTACGCTTGTAAATGCATATACAGAAACCATTCCTTTTGTAAGCATTCCTATAATTAAGGCTGCGATTCCTGCAGAAGAGAAAATAAGTAGCATTCTTGCAGGATTTCCTTTGCTCATTACATCACAGATAATCATTACAACGATGATTAGGCCATAAACATAGAAAGGAGTCAGATCATGCTTTGCAATTGCATTGACTAATAAAAATACTCCAAATGCTAAATAAGGTGCTAAAAATCTTAAGATCTTTTTAAATCCTGCACTAAAATCGAAAGCATCAACAGCGCCTGTCCAACGTCCGATCATCATAGAAGCCCAGTAAAGAGAAATATAAGGAGCTACATCTTTAGTTTGAAAACCTAAATCTTTTTCCATATAGGCAGGTAAATTACTTGCTGTAGATACTTCCACTCCCACGTAAACAAAGATAGCAATCATCCCCATAATAAGTTGAGGGTACTGAAGTGCCGATTTTTTGTGTTCTCCAGGTGTGGCATCATCCGTGTTTTCAATGTTTGTAGGTGTAACGGTAGGAAGTGATGAAAACTTCAGCATGATTGCCACTAAAACAAATGCTACTCCTAAAATAAGATAAGGAATTTTTACACTTTCTACACTTACTTCAGTATTGGCTGCTGTAGCAGATCCGAAAATTGCAAAAGAAACAATCAGTGGACCAATAGTTGTTCCGAAATTATTGATTCCACCCGCCATTGTTAATCTCTGAGATCCTGTTTCTACAGGTCCTACTTCAATCGCAAGAGGATTCGCAACAATTTGCTGTAAGGAAAATCCTAAACCTACAATAAATAATCCGGAAATCATTAGTGGGAAAGATCCCATGTTGGCAGCTGGATAAAATAATAAAGTTCCCGCAGCTGAAATTAATAATCCGGTAATTAAACCGTTTTTGTAACCAATTTTATTGATTAAATCTTGTTTCAGCCCCTTCGAAATAAACATATAAATTAAAGAACCTACAGTATATGCTACGTAAAAACAGATTTGTACGAGCATACTTTCGGTTTGAGATAAATTAAATGCCTTTTTGAAAACCGGGATTAGGATATCATTACTGGCTGCAACAAATCCCCAGAAAAAAAACACTGTAACTAACGGAATAAACTGTCCCCAGTTAGTTTGTTTAGAATAGTTTGACATATTTGTTAATAAAAAATTCGCAATAACAAATATAGATTATTTCTTTGATTAAGAGTATTTAACTAATGTTTTTTTTATTGTCTCAAAAGCAGACAATTTTAAATCTTTTGGAGAATTTGAAGGTGCTAAAATCCCATTGTAAAAAACTTTCACTTTGCCGGGATGACCTTTGGTATTATCAAATGGGAAAATTTCTTTTAAGCCAATAAAAGTATGAATTACAAGAGGTGAATTGTGTTTGAATGAAAGAGTGAATGCTCCGTCTTTAAATTCGTCTAAAATAATAGAAGTATCATCAGGAACTCCACCTTCGGGAAAAATAACAATACTACAGCCTTCTTCCATTTTTTCGGCACATCTTCTATAAACATCGGCACGGCTTCTCGCACTGCTTCTGTCTACCATCACACAGATTCTTTTATAGATCGTTCCGAAAATAGGAATTTTTACCAGCTCTTTTTTTCCGACAAAGCAGATCGGATGATGCGGGAACAAAATGCAGGTGAGCATAATATCCATAATGGAAGTGTGATTGGAAATAATCACATACTGTTTTCCCTTTTCGAGTTTCTGATTAGAAAGTTGAGTGACTTCATGTCTTAATCCCATTCCGTAGAACATTCCGTAACTCCAGAACCGAATAAATTGATAGGCGTATTTATAATGTTTTTTACTAAAAGATAAAATGTATACGGGGATTCCGAAAACTATTGTTAAAACAAATGCTAAAAGCAAAAGCCAAAATCTCCAGAGATAATTTAAAATCTTTCCCACAGTTTATCCGTTAAAAATTACTTTCTTCTTTATTGAATAATTGAGTACTGAAACTAATACAATTGCAGCAATTTTACTAATCATTTCAGGACTTAATGTATAAATAACTAAATTGATATTGTCTTTGAAGATGAAGCTGTAAAAAAACTGGAAAAAACTAAGACTTACTAAAGTTGAAATAAAAGACACAATCATAAAATAGGCAAACTCCTTCTTTTTTGAATGCTTTCCTCTTTCAAAAACAAACCAGATACTTAAAAAATAATTAGTGATAATCCCGCAGCTTGTAGATAGAATATTACTTAAAGGATAATGGATGCCATGAAAATTGGTTTCCTTAAGAAAGATACTGGGAAGCTGTGTGCTGAAGATCTTAAAGCTTCCAATCTCAACAATGGCACTGAGCCCTCCGGCTATGATGAAGAATAAAATTTGTTTTTGGCGTAGTAGTAACTCTCTCATTCAATTGATATGAACTGCAAATTTATAACTATATGTTAAACAGTGAAAAAAGATGTTAAATATTTTTTTTGAATCAAAAATCTTTTTAAATTTATTATTCCAAGAGACATAAAAGTAACCTGATAATAAATTCATTTTCAACAGCTTGTGTTGGGCGGTTTTTCTATCTTGTAATACGGGTTTGAACGTATTTTATCAATTTTTTTATCAAAAACAATAATAATATTTGTATGAAAAGTCAAAACAAATACAGAAAATTCCAGCTTCAGCAGAAAAATATTGAAGCTCTTGAAAGACAAAACTCTCGATTCAAAAGAGTATATACAGAGTACGAAAATATGTCTGATGAGCTATGGAATCTTGAAAATTCTAACGGAGAACCCGTTCCTGATGATTTTATCAATGCGATGATTTTACAGACTTCTTATTTAGAAGATGAAATAGAAGATTGGCTCATACAATTCAACGAAAAAAAAACTGATATAAAACAGTAGCAATTTTAAAAAGCTTCCGGTGTGTTTATAAGACGGTTTAAAGATAAATTCATAATTTAGCATCTTTAAACTAAAATGTAATATATGGTTGCTATTGTTGATAGTGGTTCAACTAAATCTGATTGGGTAATTCTGGATGACTTCAAAAACGTTTTCTTAAAGACCGAAACCATTGGTTTTAATCCCAATTTTATCAGCAAAGAGCTTATTGTACCCGAAATTGAAAAAAATACAAGCTTACTATCAGTTAAAAATTCCATCACAAGGATTTATTTCTATGGTTCAGGGTGTGGTGTAAAACAAAACTGCATAACAATAGAAGAAGAAGTCGGGAGAGTTTTTACCAACGCAGAGGTGATCGTAAAAGAAGATCTTACTGCTGCTGCTTATGCTGCGTATAACGGCAAACCAACCATTGTTTGTATTTTGGGGACAGGTTCCAATTCTTGTTATTTCGACGGAGAAAATTTAAAAATAAAACTTCCTTCATTAGGATATCTTATTGGGGACGAAGGAAGCGGAAGCGCTATTGGAAAACAATTGGTGCGCAGATTCTTTATGCAAAAACTTCCTGATGATCTGTCTTGTGAGTTTGAAAAAACGTATAAGCTAACCCTAGATGAAACATTGAAAAATATGTATCATACTTCAAGGCCTAATGCCTATTTAGCAAATTTCAATAAATTTGTTGTGGAAAGAAAGGATCATCCTTACTTTCAGAAAATGGTTTTCGATGAAATGATGAGTTTTTTCGATTATCAGGTTCTTCCTTATGAGGAATCAAAAGAGGCTGAAATCAATTTTATTGGTTCTATAGCTTACTATTATGAAAACATTCTACGTTCTGCAGCAGCAGAGCTTCATTTAAATGTGGGACAAATCGTGCAAAAGCCTATCGAGAGCTTAGTAGATTACCACATTAAATATATACTTTAAATAAAAAATAACATTCTATGTCAAGTAAAAATAACCGCGACGAGAAGAACTTTAACCAGGCCGCGTTAGACTATCATAAAACAGAACCGAAAGGAAAAATCGAAGTTATTCCTTCAAAACCGCACTCTTCTCAGAGAGATTTGTCATTGGCATATTCACCGGGAGTTGCTGTTCCTTGTATGGAAATTTATGAAAAACCGGAGACTGTTTATGATTATACAGGAAAAGGAAATCTAGTAGCTGTTATTTCTAATGGTACTGCAGTTTTGGGATTAGGTGATATTGGAGCAGAAGCTTCGAAGCCTGTAATGGAAGGAAAAGGTCTTTTGTTTAAGATTTTTGCAGATATTAACGTATTTGATATTGAGATCGATGAAAAAGATCCGGATAAATTTATCGATATTGTAAAAGGGATTGCCCCAACTTTCGGAGGAATCAATCTTGAAGATATTAAAGCGCCTGAAGCTTTTTATATTGAACAAAGACTGAAAGAAGAGCTGGATATTCCTTTGATGCACGATGATCAGCACGGAACAGCAATTATTTCTGCAGCAGCATTGATTAACTCTTTACAGATTGCCAATAAAAAGATCGAAGAAGTAAAAATGGTGGTTAATGGAGCAGGAGCAGCAGCAATTGCTTGTACCAATCTGTATATTTCTTTAGGACTGAAAAGAGAAAATGTATTAATGTGCGATAGTAAAGGAGTGATTAATCACAAAAGAGAAAATCTTACTCCTGAAAAAATAGATTTTATCGCCAATACAGATATTGAAACCCTGGAAGATGCCGTAAAAGGTTCCGATGTTTTTGTAGGATTGTCAAAAGGAAATGTCATGACTCCTGAAATGTTATTAAGCATGGGTGAAAATCCTATTGTTTTTGCTTTGGCAAACCCTGATCCGGAAATCGCTTACGATTTAGCATTAGAAACCCGTAAAGATGTGATCATGGCAACGGGAAGAAGTGATTATCCTAACCAGGTTAATAACGTACTTGGTTTCCCATATATTTTCCGTGGTGCATTAGATGTTCAGGCAAAAGGAATCAATGAAGAAATGAAACTAGCGGCCGTACATGCAATTGCTAATCTGGCGAAAGAGCCGGTTCCGGAAGCTGTAATTTTGGCTTATAATGTTCAGAACTTGCAATTTGGAAGAGAATACTTTATTCCTAAGCCATTTGATAACAGATTGATCACGAAAGTATCGAGTGCAGTAGCTAAAGCCGCAATTGATAGTGGTGTGGCAAGAAAAACAATTGCTGATTTCGAAGAATACGAACATCACCTTCTTGACAGAATGGGAAGAGATGAAAAGTTGGTAAGAATGATGCAGAGCCGGGCAAAAGCTAATCCTAAGAGAATTACTTTAGGAAATGCTGAAGAATATAATGTATTAAAGGCGGCTCAGATTCTTTACGAAGAAGGAATTGCTTATCCAAGTCTTTTAGGAGATAAAAAATATATCCAGGAACAGATGGAGCGTTTCGGAATCAATTTAGATGTTCCGATTATCGATCCAAGTGATGATGACCAGAAAGAAAACAGACAGAAGTACAGAGAAACTCTTTGGAAACTTCGTCAAAGAAAAGGGATGAATGAGTACAAAGCCAAAAGATTCGTTCGCCAGAGAGATTATTTTGGTCCGTTAATGTTGAAGCACGGAGATACAGACGGATTGATTATCGGTTTCTCTAAAAACTATACTTCAGTATTAAGACCAGTTTTGGAAGTTATTGAAAGAGAAAAAGGAGTCGATAAAGTAGCCGCAATGATGATGATTTTATCTGAGAAAAAACCTATTTTCTTTGCAGATACTTCTATTAATCAAAATCCGACTGCCGATGATTTGGTAAATATTGCTAAAATGGCAGAATTCACCGTGAGATCTTTTGCTATTGAACCGAGAATTGCCATGCTTGGATTTGAAAACTTTGCAGCAATTTCTGATACGTCTAAAAAAGTGGCAAAAGCAGTTAGTATTCTTCATGAGAAATATCCTAAAATGATTGTAGATGGTGAAATTCAGCCGGATTTTGCTATGAATGCAGATCATTTAAGTGATTATCCTTTCTCAAAACTAGAAACTACTCCTGCGAATACATTTATCTTCCCGAATCTTGAAAGTGCAAACTTATCTTATAAAATCATAAGAGGAATGAAGGTAGCGCAGGTTATCGGCCCCATCTTAATGGGACTAAAACAACCTGTTCACGTTTTACAGATGCGTTCTAGCGTAGATGAAATTGTAAATCTGGCTACGGTTGCAGTTCTGGATGCTCAAAGAAGAGAGAAAAAAGACAAAAAATAATAAAAATCGGTGTTCCGAGAAAAAGCGGTGTACAAAATTTTGTACACCGCTTTTTTATTAGTTATAAGTTCGATATCAAATAATAAATATAAAGTTTAAAATAGGGTGAAAATATATTTAATATCCTTTTCGAGTGATTTATATAATAAAAAGCAATAACACGTAAAGTGTCTGATAGATTAGTTTTTTGATGATTTTAAACTGAAGAAGCTAAAGTGATGAAAATATTTTTTTGAATAAACATGGTGTGTAATAATAAAATAAATATATTTACAATCACTAAAACAAAATTTTTACTATGAAAAACATTAAAAAACTTTCAAGAGAGAATTTAAGACAAATAAATGGAGGAGGACCTCAAAGTCAGCCTATTCAGTCTCCAGATGGAGGGTATTACTGTCTTCCGTCTCAAGGGCAGTTGTGTGAGGTAGGTTGTACACCAACTTGCGTGAATGGTGCATGTAATATCAGCATGTGCTTAGATATAAATCCTTAAAATTTAGCAATCTCAATTAAATCATAAACCCATCCGTTTGGATGGGTTTATATTTTTTTAGGAATTCATTGAATTTTAAGTCAAAAATTAAGTTAAAAATCATTCGTATGTGAAATGAAAACATTACTTAGTTTAATTTGCTATATTTGGGAGTTTTAAAAATTAATCATGATATTTTCTTTACAAGGAACTGTTCAGGAGCTTACCCCCACTTATGCAGTAATTAATGTGCAAGGTGTTGGTTATTACGTGGGAATCAGCCTGCTGACCTCACAACAACTTCTTCTGAATCAGCAAACTACTCTCTTTATACAACAGATTATTCGGGAAGATGCACACTTGCTTTTCGGTTTTAACACTCGTTCTGAAAAAGAAATGTTTAATTTGTTAATAAGCGTTAATGGAGTTGGGGCGGTATCTGCCTTGATTTTACTTTCTACTTTTAGCCTTAATGAGATTGCTTCTGCAGTACTTTCCGGCAATAGCGCCCTGATTCAAAAAGCAAAAGGAATAGGAGCAAAAACTGCGGAAAGAATTATTGTTGATTTAAAAGATAAAGTCCAAAAATTCAATAGTTCAGAAGAAAATATTTCTACATTTGTAAATAATAAAATTAAGGAAGAATCGTTATCTGCATTAGAAGTTTTAGGGATTCCTAAACGAATGAGTGAGAAAATTGCAGATAAAATAATTAAACAAAATCCAAGTATTTCGGTAGAAGAATTGGTAAAACAAATTTTAAAAAACATTTAACATTTGGTGACGACTCATAAATATTTCAATATACTCTTGTTCCTGTCTTTTCTGTGTATTTCCATCAGTACATTCGGACAAGAAAATCCCGCGACGGGTAGTTCTGTAAAAACAGATTACGAATTACCCGATCCTACTCAATACGAAGCATTTTATGATATAAAAACCGGGATGTATCTGGTATATCCTAAGATTGGAAATATTGTAACAGGAGTTCCTACGGCAATGTCTCCTGAAGAGTATAAGGAATTTATGCTCGCAACACAGTCAAAAGCTTACTACAAAGAGAAATCAGACCGATACAGTCTGCTTTTCAGAAAAGATAAAAACGATGCATTAAGAAAAGGGCTGATTCCTGCCTTAACGATCAGAAACAGACTTTTTGAAACCATTTTCGGGAGCAACAAAATAGAAATTATCCCATCAGGATTTGCTTCTTTTGATTTCGGAGGGTTGTACCAAAAGATTGATAATCCATTGATTCTGCCACAAAACAGAACCAGTTTTACATTTGATATCAACCAGAGAATCCAATTGGGACTCTTAGGAAAAGTGGGTGAAAACCTACAGTTGAAAGCCAATTACGATACTCAAAGCGGTTTTGCATTTGAAAACAAAATGAATTTGGTATGGCAGGCAAAAGGAAGCTGGAAAGACTTGCAATCTAAAGGACTTGGAGATGTCAATTCTCCCGGAGCTGGTGGTGAAGATAAAATCATAAAAAGAGTAGAATTTGGTAATGTTAACATGCCTTTATCTACAAGTCTTATCCGAGGTTCAGAATCTTTATTCGGGGTGAAAACAGAGTTTCAGTTAGGGAAAACCTACGGAACGGTAGTATTATCGCAACAACAAGGTGAGGCCCGAAATATTGTCGTACAAGGAGGAGGGGTAATGAATACCTTTAAAATCAATGCGATAGATTATGAAGAGAATCAGCATTACTTTTTAGGGCATTATTTCTTAAATGGCTACGATAATGCATTGCTTAATTATCCTCAGATTAATTCCAGAATTAATATCACAAGATTAGAAGTTTGGGTGCTAGATCAGGGAAATAGTAACCTTGCTTATCAAAAAAGTATAGTCGGAATCCGAGATTTGGGAGAAGGCGTGGCCGGAACACCGGACAACTCTCAGAATGGGTTGTATAATGCGATTTCTACAACGATGGGAACCAGGGATCCCGGAACGAACTATGGAGATGTTTTACAAGGTGGAACATTCCCGGGAAGTACGCAGCCCTATACTAATGGAGAACAGTTTATTTTTAATAAAAAGGCCAGAAGGTTAAATGCTAACGAATATACCTTTCATCCGCAACTAGGATATATTTCATTGAACCAAAAGCTAAACGACCAGCAGTTGCTGGCTGTTTCATATTCATACACTTTAAACGGAACAAATCAGGTTTATAAAGTCGGGGAATTCTCAGAAGAAAGCTCCGTGTTGGTAGCTAAGCTTTTGAAATCAAATACTACGGTAAATGTAGCATCTCCGATGTGGGACCTGATGATGAAGAATATTTATGCTTTAGATGCAGGGCAAGTAAGCCAGGATGGGTTTATCTTAAATGTTTATTATCGAGATGCACAAACAGGAGGTAAAGTTAATTATCTTCCAAATACAAATGTTCAGGATACCAATTTGTTAAAATTGATGAACTGGGACCGTTTGAATACCAATGGTGACCTTCAGTCAAACAGTGGAGGAACAACAGGAGATGGTATTTTTGACTTTGTCAACGGAATTACCATCAGACCGGAAACCGGGAAAGTTATTTTCACTAAAGTACAGCCTTTCGGAAGCAATATACAGAATGCCTTAGGAAGTAATAATCCTCAGTATGTGTTCAGTGATTTGTATGACAAGCAGAAACAAGCAGCTACCTACAGTAATTTGTCGCAAAGATATACGATGGAAGGTCGTTACAAGGGAACTACCGGACAGGGAATTTCACTAGGGGCAGTAAACGTTCCGCAAGGATCTGTAAAAGTTTCGGCCAATGGAGTGCAGTTGACGGAAGGAGTAGACTATACCGTTGATTATATGTTGGGAACAGTTACCATCATCAACGAACAGGTAAAACAATCCGGTCAGGCAATCAATATCTCTTTAGAAAATCAATTAACATTCAATACGCAGAGAAAAAGATTTTTAGGGGTAAATTTAGAAAGAAGATTCAGTGAAAATTTCATTGTAGGAGGTACTCTTGTTAATTATTCCGAGTCACCACTTACCCAAAAGGTAAATTACGGGCAGGAAGCTGTAAACAATACAATGGCGGGGGTAAATTTGATGTATAATAATCAATTGCCATTCCTGACAAGATTAACAGATAAAATTCCTTTGGTAAATACCGAAGCTCCTTCTAATTTAAACTTCAAAATGGAAGCTGCTTATTTATTGCCGGGACTTAATAAAGGAACAGATAACCAATCTTATATCGATGATTTTGAACAGACCACTTCAAAAATTTCATTAAAAGAACCTGCAGCTTGGAGTTTGGCATCAAAACCGGAGAAAAATACACAGATTCCGTTCAATATAGCACCTCCAAATGATGATATTACAGGTGGATATGGAAGAGGATTGCTGTCTTGGTATAGTATTGATCCTAGATTCTGGGGAGTGGGAGGAAAAGCTCCTGCAGGAATAACGGCTCAGTCTGTTTCCAATCATGCTTCGAGAAGAGTACAGCTTTCTGAAATCTTTAACAACAGAGATTTTGTAGCGGGTGAACAAACGTTTACCAACACCTTTGACATTTCATATTATCCTCAGGAAAAAGGACCTTACAACGTAAATCCGGGTTCTGAAACCACACAGCAGAGATGGGGAGGGATTATGAGACCTGTAAGTGTTTCCAACTTTGTCAATTCAAATATCGAATATGTTGAATTTTGGTTGATGGATCCTTATGCCGATGGAAAACCATTAAGTAATCCTGGGAATACGCCTAAGCTATTATTACATTTAGGAAACGTGTCTGAAGATATTCTGAAAGATGGATATATGCAGTATGAAAATGGACTTCCGACACCAGCTTCAACATCTACTACTACCAATTCAAATTGGGGAATCCAGCCGAAACAGCCTCCTGTTTTATATGCGTTTTCAAGTGAAGGTACAGACAGAACTGTGCAGGATGCCGGATATGACGGTTTGACTTCTGATCAGGAAGCGGCTAGATTTGGAAATACATTTATAAATCCTGTGACTAATTTGGCTGACCCTGCTGTAGATGATTTCTTATTCTACATGTCAGATAAATTTACGGGAACTCAGGCCGCTTCAATCATTGAGCGCTATAAATATTTCAGAGGTCCGGAAGGAAACTCAAAAAGCAATTCTCTGGAAGTTTCTTCACAAACGCCGGATGCGGAAGATATTAATAAAGATTACAATTTAGATCAAAGTGAAAATTATAATCAGTATGAAGTCAACTTAGATCAGGCAAGTCTTACTTTAGGACAAAACAATATTGTTGACGTAAAAACTGTAAAGGCTAATTTCCAGAATGGGCAGTCGTCTGATGTGAAATGGTATTTATTTAGAATTCCTGTTTCACAATATGTGGCGACGGAAGGAGATCATTCAGCATCTGTTCTTAACAATGTGAGATTCGCAAGATTATTGTTAACAGGATTCGACAATACATCTACCCTAAGATTTGGTACGATGGATTTAGTTCGTTCTGACTGGAGAAGATATCCGAATAAAATTGCCAGTCAAACCGTAGATTCTTCTACAGAAGGTACATCAGGAAGTACTACAATGAATGACAATTTTGAGGTAGGTAGCGTTAATATTGAAGAAAACGGATTAAATCAGCCTCCTTATGTACTGCCTCCGGGAATCGACAGACAAGTGTTAAGCGGAAATGCTGGCGCTCAGAGACAGAATGAAGCTTCACTATATATGAAGGTAAAAAACATGAGGGAGGAAGCAAGAGGGGTATTCAAGAACACAAGCTTGGATATGAGAAGGTATAAAAAACTAAAACTTTTCCTTCACGCCGAAAACCTTGATGATCCTATTTTGTCAAATGTTGACAAGAATCTCAAGTTCTTTATCCGTTTTGGAAGCGATGCTACAGACAACTATTATGAATATGAAGCTTCAGTAAAATATACGGCGAACACGGCAACAGCGCCTTTAGAAATCTGGCCGGTGGAAAACGATGTGGATTTTGCGATTCAGGATTTTGTAGATGCAAAAATCAGAAGAGATAAGCAGTTTCCGAATAATATAACCGCAAGAACCAGAGACGAACAATTTAGTCATGATGATAAAGATATCTACATTAAGGGTAGACCTTCTCTTGGAAATATTACCACGATAATGATTGGGGTAAGAAACATGCCGCGAGGAGATATTAATAGTAAAGGAAGGGTATTCTGGGTAAATGAAATCCGTCTTTCTGAAATTGAAAATGATGGTGGATATGCCGGAAATGCAAGTTTAAACTTCAACCTTGGAGATTTCGCAACGGTAAATACAAGTGCTTCTTACAGCTCTGTAGGTTTTGGAAATATAGATTCAAAACCGGCAGAAAGAAGTCAGTCTTCACAATCTGCTTTCAGTATCAATACTGCAATCAATGTAGATAAACTATTACCGGAGAAAACCGGAATGAAAATTCCACTGAATTATTCATATTCCCAAACGATTGAAGATCCAAAATATAATCCGTTGGATACCGACGTTGAGTTTAATAAAGCGGCCAATAAAGCAGAGCTTAAAAAAGTAGCCAGAACATATACACAACAAAGAAGTATTGGTGTTGTGAATATGCATAAAGAAAGAGTAAATCAGACTAAGAAACCTAAATTCTATGATGTAGAAAACGTTTCCATGACTGCGGTTTATAATGATGATTATTACAGGGACATTTATACGAAGAAGAATTACAGACAATACTTCAGAGGATATATAGATTATAATTATGCGTTCAAACCTTGGGTGATCAGGCCTTTTAATAAAATGATCAGCGATACCGCGAAATCAACAAAATACCTGAGATGGGCGAAAGAATTTAATTTTAACCCGATTCCTACAAAATTATCTTTCAGAACAGAAATTGACAGAAATTATAATGAGCTTGAATTTAGAGATATCGAATCTATTCTTTCAGGAAACTTCGGAAGTAATTTTGATGTGATTAGAAACAGAAACTTCTATTTTGGATGGCAGTATGGATTGGAGTTCGGACTTACAAAATCCTTAAAGCTTCAGGTGAACTCGCTTACCAGAACATTGAATGATAATGTAGATGTAAATACAATGAACAACAGCTCCATCTTCGGAAATGTATTCAGAGCCGGAAGACCTGTTTTATATAATCATAAAGTACAGTTAAGCTATCAATTGCCATTCAAATATTTCCCATATCTGGATTTTATTGAAGCAGAATTGGGTTACGGATTTACTTATAACTGGAATGCAAGATCAACGGCTTTACTTGCAAGTCCGGAAGGAAGTTTAGGATCTGTTGGTCAGAATACAAATGTAATAACGGCTAAGGCGAGTGCAGACATTCCGAAATTCTTTAGCCAGTTTAAATATTTCCAGAATATTTCTGCTAAACAGCAAAAAAGAAGAAGAGAGATCGACTCTTTGAATAATGTTTACACATTAGCATGGGAGAAAAACAGATATAAATACAAGAGCTATAAATTTAAAAATAAATTAACGCCTTTGCAGAGTGTAGCCAACTTCATGACTTCATTCAAACAGCTGAATTTTGATTATACAGAAACTAATGGAACAGTACTTCCGGGACTTCTTTCTGCTCCAAACTGGTATGGATATGGGCAGACATTGGGAGGTCCTACCGCAGGATTCTTATTAGGATCACAATCGGATATCAGAAGAGTGGCTGTAGAAAATGGTTGGGTAAGTGGCTCTTCATTGATGACTGATCCTTATATTCAGATGTCAACAAAAGAATTAAGGGCAGATCTTCAATTTGTTCCTCTGAGTGATTTTAGAATAGATTTCAATGTGCTGCATACCTTCAACAGAAACTTTTCACAGTCGGGATATAATGATCCTCAAAATTTAGCTTATGCCAATCATGACTTCTCTTTTGCGAACGATTTTGTAACCTATTCAAATACGGTAGTTGCTCTGAATACGGCATTCAAAGACGGCGCGGCGATTTATCAGGCAATTAGGGCAAATGCAATCGCCATTTCTCAGCAAATGGGAGGCTCGTTAAATGCTGATGGCTTTACAGATGGGCATAGTATAGCCAATGCTTATGTTTTAATTCCTGCCTTTAGAGCTGCTGTAGAAGGAAAATCTCCGAAAGCAATCGGGAATGCTAAAAAGGCAGGACTGCCAATACCAAACTGGAGAATTACCTATTCAGGACTGAAGAATATTCCTATTATTAACGGGCAGTTCTCTAAATTTGATATTTCACATGCATATAGTGCGACCTATACGGCAACAGGTATTCAGTCAAGTATTGATTACTATAATATTGGGACATCGGGTAACGATAAAGATGTAAATGGAGATTATATTAATCCATATACTTTCTCTCAGGCAACCTACTTAGAGTCTTTCTCTCCGCTTATCGGGGTAGATGTTACCATGAGAAACAATATGCAGTTTGGATTGCAGTACAATAAGAACAGAATGTTACTTCTAGGATTGGTAAACCATACCCTTACTGAAGAATCCAATACAGAATATGTTGTAAGATTAGGATATATTATCAGAAACTTCAGATTAGGAATGGACAATTCAAGAGGAAGCAGATCTAAAGGAAGTGATCTTAATATTAGAGGAGATATTTCATTAAGAGACGGGCAGACAAGTATCATGAACATTTTGCTGAATGACTCTCAGGTGACAGGAGGGCAAAAAGTAATGAATATCAAGCTTTCTGCAGATTATAATGTTTCCCAAAATCTGAATTTAAGACTGTTCTATGAGCAGCTGACTTCAAAATATAAAATTTCTACCGCATTCCCGTTATCTACAATTCGGGCGGGGATCTCAGCAACCTTTACGTTTGGTGATTCCGGCGGATTATAAAAAATATTTAAACTATAAAAACTCCCTTTCTGCTCGGTAGCCAGGGAGTTTTTATTTAAATATCACTCACTTCTTTTGGGCCATAAATAAAGGTTTTGTAACCTTTGAAGATCAAATATTGTCAATTAAATCAATAAAAAGATATAGTTTAATTATATTCTTATTTTTACTACAAACTATGGAAATCGTAAAAAAGAAAACGTACAAAGAAAATTATTTATTAAAGATTGGAATTCCTGCATTCATTTGTTTTACACTTCTTGCAATTATTTTAGATCATTTTAAGATTACAGATGCACCTTCCAGAGAAACCAGATTTAATAATGTCAATGTAATTGCTGTGATTCTTGGAGGTGTTTTATTTGCACCCGTTTCTGAAGAGCTTTTTTTTCGTGGTGTTTTTACAGGGAAAAAGTATTTGAAATACATAAGTTATGTTGGAATGTCATTTTTGATTATCATGCAGCAAAGCTATTTTTTGATTCCTCTTTTAATCCTGTTCATTATTTTATTTGAGTTAAAATCTAAAAATAATTTTCAGAGCTATTCTTATTTTGTAAATGCTTTACTATTTAGCTTAATGCATTACAAGTTTTATGATCTCTTAAATGTCTCTTCATATCCGAGCATTATAGGAACAGCAGGATTGGCATTGGTTTTAATATGGTTAGTACGCAATGTCGGGCTTTGGTCTTCCATATTAGCGCACTTTCTTGTTAATGGAACTATTATTTCCACGGCAATTATAAGCTATGAGAGCACAGACAAAACGTTGAAAAAAGTCGAAACAAATGATTTTGTAATGACCTATCAGTACGTTTCACTTTTTGAAAGCAATGAACAAATAGATTTTTCTCAGAACAAAGAAATTAAAGCAGAGAATACGAATTTTTCTAATATCAATAAATTATTTTGTCCAGACACAGCACTAAAAGAGTTGTATTTCGGTAAATTCAATATCACAATAAAAAGAAAACAACACAGTACAAAAAAATTAGATTGCCAAACATTCCATGAATTATTGGATAAAAGCAAGATTACAGAAGAATAAGCTCATGAAACTTTAAAACTTTTCATTGTAAACCAATAACTTTAATCTTCCCAATAAATAATTCTCTATTTCCTTTGAGCATTTATCTATTTTGAATAAATTTGTTGGCATAAAAAAATAAAAATGAACACACCATCAGAATTAAAGTACACTAAAGATCACGAATGGATCAAGATTGAAGGTAACGTTGCTACAATCGGTATTACAGACTTCGCACAAGGAGAGTTGGGAGATATCGTATATGTAGATATAGATACTGTAGATGATGAACTTAATGGAGGAGACGTTTTCGGAAGTGTAGAAGCTGTAAAAACAGTTTCAGACTTATTCTTGCCTATTTCTGGAAAGGTTATTGAATTTAATTCAGACTTAGAAGATCAGCCGGAATTATTAAATTCAGATCCTTATGGAAATGGATGGATTATCAAATTAGAAGTTGCTGAAGGTGCAGATCATTCAGAATTGCTTTCTGCAGAAGAATATCAAGCGATCATTGGATAGGATATCAAAAATATTTAGTAAGATTTTGCCCATTTATTGGGCATTTCTTACTTATATGCTGCTCAAGCCGGGAGAAGAGAATAATGAATACTGGTTCATGTTCGATGGTATTGATAAAGCTTTACACTTAAGTATATTTGCAATGCTTGGTTTCTGCTTCATGGCAACCTTTCCTAAAATCAAGTTTTCTTACTTTTTTCAGATTATTCTCATTTACGCTTTTCTTACAGAGATCCTTCAGGAAGAAATGGGACTAGGAAGAGCCATGGAGACTCTAGACGTTGTAGCAGATGCCATTGGATGCTTGATAGGTTATTATATATATAAATTACTTATCCAACGTTTTTTCTGATCAGGAAAAATACTATCTACTTCTATTCTTTCTAAAAAGAAGTTCTTATGTTTACTTATATAAATCTGTGGCTTCATTAAATATCTTTTTGGGAGCTTAATCCCGCTCTCCGCACTCGCTATTTTCTTTTTAAAAGAAAATGAGCTCAAACAAATGCTTCGATCGGGGCTATGACATACTCTATCTCTATATAGTATAAAAGAAAGACTACAATAAACAGAACTTAAGCCAATAATTTTCTCAAATAGACATTAGATTTACTGTTAAAATACGCTCTGAGTGCATTTCAAAAATATCCGGGTAATAATTCTGTTATTGTGGATAAGTATAATTAGTATTTTAAAATTAATGATATCAATAAGTTAAGACTAATAGTTTTCCGGAATACTTATTTTATGTGAACTTTAAGTTAAGCAAATTAGGATTGTATTATAAAGTTGTGTTATCTTTGCCCCACTGAAAAACGAGAGTTATTCGGTAGCGCAGAAGAGCTTTGATAAGCGGTAAAATTAAAGGATCACTTTAAAAAAGTACAGATAAACGGGTATAATTTTTTAGTAATAAAAAGTTGTGAGAGTTAAAAATATTTGTATCTTTGCAGTCCGGTAAAA